>Ga0208398_100001_pt1 | contig 1449487 bp, 1296 predicted proteins | sample LakWasMe79_HOW10_2_FD_183905 | JGI IMG/M metagenome (GOLD analysis project Ga0208398, IMG submission 183905) | Freshwater sediment methanotrophic microbial communities from Lake Washington under simulated oxygen tension - Sediment Metagenome... | ecosystem: Environmental > Aquatic >...
GCCCAGCGCGAGGCCGCCTTGCAGACCTTCCTGCACCGCTACAACTGGCATCGGCCACACTCCGCACTCAACCGCCAGCCTCCCATGAGCCGCATCCCGGCCATGAACAACCTACTGGAACTCAACACCTAGCCAGCCTCCACGTCCTGCTCCCGATTCGCCGCCGTGGCGGTGCTGTCCCGCTCGGCCAGCTGCCAGAAGATGCCCGCTGACGCGATGGTGATCAGCGCCATGGTGGCGAAGGTGGCGCGGAAGGCCGACAGGGTCTGCACGCCCTCGCCGCCGAAGAAGGCCGTGAACGCCGCCAGCACGGCACCCGCGGCGGCGACACCCATGCCCATGGCCAGCATCTGCAACATCGACAGCAGGCTGTTGCCGCTGCTGGCCATCGCGGGGCTCAGGTCCTTCAGCGTCAAGGTGTTCATCGCGGTGAACTGCAGCGAGTTCACCGCGCCGAAAACGGCCAGCTGCGCAATGCGCACGGCCAGCGGCTGCTCTGGCGACGCGAGCGCGAAGCTGGCCATCGTGAAGCCGACGAGCAGCGTGTTGACGACCAGCACGCGGCGGTAGCCGTGGCGCGTGATCAGCGGCGTCGTCAGCTTCTTCATCGACATGCTGGCGATGGCGACCGGCAGCATCATCATGCCGGCCTGCGCGGGCGAGTAGCCCATGGTGACCTGCAGCAGCAGCGGGATCAGGAAGGGCATGCAGGAGCTGCCCAGGCGCGAGAACAGGTTGCCCAGCAGCCCGATGCGCAGCGAGCCGACCCGGAAGAGCGTGGGCGAGAACAGCGGGTCGGGCCGGCGCAGCGCATGCAGCCAGTAGGCCGTCAGACTGACCAGGCCGAAGATCATCAGCACCAGCACGGACGCCTGGCGCAGGCCCAGGCCCGAGAGGCCGTCCAGCGCCAGCGACAGCGCCACCATGCCGAAGGCCAGCAGCAGATAGCCCGCCAGGTCGAAGCGCCCCACGGAGACCGGCGTCGGCGCGGGCATGTAGCGCAGCGTGGCCAGCGCGCCGATGACGCCCACCGGCACGTTGATGAGGAAGATCCAGTGCCAGGTCGCCACCTCGACCAGCCAGCCGCCCAGCGTGGGGCCGATCAGCGGGCCGATGAGGCCGGGGATGGCGACGAAGCTCATCGCCTGCAGGAAGCGCTCGCGCGGGAAGGTGCGCAGCACCACCAGCCGCCCCACCGGCAGCAGCAGCGCGCCGCCCAGGCCCTGGACGACGCGCGCCGCGACCAGCATGGCCAGGCTGTGCGACACGGCGCACAGCACCGAGCCGAGCACGAAGAGCACGATCGCGCCCACATAGATGCGCCGCATGCCGAAGCGGTCCGCCATCCAGCCCGAGGCGGGGATCAGCATGGCCATCGTCAACGAATAGGCCACGACGACGGACTGCATGCGCAGCGGGCTCTCCCCCAGGCTGGCCGCCATCGCCGGCAGCGCCGTGTTGACGATGGTGGCGTCCAGCGTCTGCATGAAGAAGCCGATGGCCACGAGCCACAGCAGCAGCTTCAGCGAGCGCTCCTGCTGCGGGTCGCCAGGTGGCGTGGGCGGGGGGGGTGGCATGGCTCGGAAAACAGAAAGCCGCCCGAGGGCGGCTTTCTGCGCAGGCATGGTCAACGCATCTTCAGACCGTGAAGGATGACCCGCAACCGCAGGTCGTCGTCGCGTTCGGGTTCTTGATGACGAACTGGGCGCCCTGCAGGTCTTCCTTGTAGTCGATCTCGGCGCCCATCAGGTACTGCAGGCTCATCGAGTCGATCAGCAGCGTCACGCCGTTCTTCTGCATCTGCGTGTCGTCGTCGTTGACGGCCTCGTCGAAGGTGAAGCCGTACTGGAAGCCGGAGCAGCCGCCGCCCTGCACGAAGACGCGCAGCTTCAGGTCCGGATTGCCCTCCTCGGCCACCAGGTCGCGCACCTTGTCGGCGGCGCTGTCGGTGAACACGAGGGGCACGGGAATATCAGAAGTGGCGGCGGTGACGGGGGTATCAAGCACGGCGCTCATGGCGAGGCTCCTGTGAATCTGTCCGGAAAGGGATATGCGGATTGTCGGCGCAAAAACAAAAGGCCGCATGGAGCGGCCTTTTGATGTCGAAGCGCAGAAATTAACGCTTGCTGAACTGCTTCCTGCGACGGGCGCCGTGCAGGCCGACCTTCTTACGCTCGACTTCACGCGCGTCACGCGTGACGAAGCCAGCGCGGCTCAGTTCGGGCTTCAGCGTCGCGTCGTAGTCGATCAGCGCGCGGGTGATGCCCAGGCGCAGCGCGCCGGCTTGGCCGGACTCGCCGCCACCATGCACGTTCACCTTGATGTCGAACGCTTCACCATTGTTCGTCAGCAGCAGCGGCTGCTTGGCGATCATGATGGAGGTCTGACGACCGAAGTAGACGTCGATGGCCTTGCCGTTGACGATGATCTGGCCCGTGCCCTTCTTCATGAAGACGCGAGCGACCGACGACTTGCGACGGCCCGTACCGTAATTCCAGTTTCCGATCATGGCCGTTCCTTAGATCTCGAGAGCCTTGGGCTGCTGAGCGGTATGCGGGTGCGTGGGACCTGCGTAGACCTTCAGCTTCTTGACCATGGCGTAACCGAGCGGACCCTTGGGCAGCATGCCCTTGACGGCCTTCTCCAGCGCACGGCCGGGGTGCTTGGCTTGCATGTCCTTGAACTTCGTGGCGTAGATGCCGCCAGGGAAGCCCGAGTGACGGTAGTACACCTTGTCGGTGGCCTTGTTGCCGGTGACACGGAGCTTTTCCGCGTTGACGATGACGATGAAATCACCGGTGTCCACGTGAGGCGTGTAAATGGCCTTGTGCTTGCCGCGCAAACGGAGTGCCACTTCGCTGGCAACACGTCCGAGCACCTTGTCGGTGGCGTCAATCACAAACCACTCGTGCGTCACCTCGGCCGGCTTGGCGCTGAAGGTCTTCATGAGTTGCTTTCGCTGCGCCGACCCCTCTGAAAGAAGAGCCGGCAATGGATGGCTGAATTTCTACCGGCCTCGGTGCTTGTGTCTGATGCACAGCCTCTCGGCGCCAGCCCGCTCGCGCGGGCTTCGGTATTCTTTCCCGCAGCCTTTTGACGGAAAAGCCCGCGAGTGTAGCAGCTTGGGCCGTGGTTTGAAAGGCCGCCACGCGTTACCCTAGCGAACCGTCGCCGGCCAGCCATGCCCCGCCCCCTTCACGCCGCCCCCAGCACCCCGCCCGCAGAGCAGGCCGGGGACTGGGATCGCGAGCTGTCGCCCTTCGGCCCCGACCCGAACCCACCACCCGCCGCACCGGCCGGGCCGGACGTTCCGCCCGAACCGGCAGGCCCGCTGGCCAATGCCCGGGCCGCGCTGGAGCGGCTGTCCACCTGGGTGCCGATCCGCTCCCTGGCCCGACGCCACCGCCGCCGCATCGCCGAGCACCTGCTGGCGCTGGAGCCGCAAGACCGCTACCTGCGCTTCGGCTACCCGGCCTCCGACGAGCAGATCCACAAGTACGCCCTCGGCATCGACTTCAACCGCGACGAGGTGCTGGGCATCTTCAACCGGCGCCTGCAACTGGTCGCGCTGGCCCACCTGGCCTACGGCCTGCCGATGCCGGGAGAGGCGGGAGAGGCGGGGCGCACGATGGCCGAGTTCGGCGTCTCCGTGCTGCAGCAGTCGCGCGGCCGGGGCTTGGGCCGGCGTCTGTTCGACACCGCCGCCCTGCACGCGCGCAACCGCGGCATCGACACCCTCTTCATCCACGCACTGAGCGAGAACCGTCCCATGCTGCGCATCGCGACCGCCGCCGGCGCCCTCGTCGAACGCGACGGCAGCGAGTCCGCGGCCTGGCTGCGCCTGCCGCCGGACTCGTTCGGCTCCCAGGTCGAGCAGGCTCTGGAGCGGCACCTGGGCGAGCTGGATTTCCAGCTCAAGCGCCAGGCCCAGGTGCTGAGCGGGCTGGTCGACAGCGTGGCCGAGGTCAAGTCTCATTTCGAATCCACAGGCCGTGCGGCCAAGGAATAAATGACGAAACAGCCTCCGGCTTGCCGGACATGCTCCCCCCTCAGCCTCGGGGGAATCGGTGCTAGCGAGTAATGCCTTTTAGGGACATTGGGCTACATTCGCCGGCCACTGGCCCGAGGATCGTCGGCGCCTCGCCAAACTCTAGAGGGACATGCCGTACGCCATTTACTGGATCGCCGCCCTGGCCGTTTGCGTGCTGGGTCTGGTCATCAGCCTGATCTGGGCCTTGCGGCGGCCGGCGTACGCCAATAAAGGGTTACCGGCGGAGTGGTCACTCACGGCACGGCCGGTGTTCACGACCGACGAGCGGCGCGTCTTCCGCCTGCTGCACGAGGCCCTGCCGCATCACGTCGTGCTGTCCAAGCTGCCGCTGGTGCGCTTCTGCCAGCCCACCGAGGCCAAGGAAGTGCGCTACTGGTTCGACCTGCTGGGCGCCTCGCACGTCACTTTTGCCGTCTGCAGCCCCAACGGCCGCGTGCTGGCCGCCATCGACCTGGAGGGCGAGCGCGGCGTCACGCCGCGCAGCCTGCAGATCAAGCACGCGGTGCTGTCGGCCTGCCGGGTACGCTACCTGCGCTGCGCGATGGACCAGCTCCCCAGCGTCGCCGAACTGCAGCTGCTCGTGCCTCAGGGCAGCAACCCGCGCGGCCCGCTGCCGGCGCCGGCCGCGATGCCGGGCCTGTCGCGCCGCCGTTCCAGCATGGGCGAGGACGACTTCGGTGCCGACTGGGGGCAGTTCTCCCAGCCGCTGCCGCTGTGGCAGGACGCCAGCGTCTTCGGCGGCGTCGAAGGCTATGGCGAGCACTACCCGCGCGCACCGGCGCAGGCCGACCTGCCCCAGCCCAAGCGTCGCCTGCCGCCGCGCGATCTCGACGCCTCGCGCTACAACCCGCGCAACCTGCCCGTGCTGGATGACGCCGACGACGAGGCCATGCTCGACGACATCGTCGGCGTCGTCGTCGACGCACCGCGCTACGCCACCCAGCGTCCGCGCCGGGTTTGAGCCGATCCGGCGACACTCGCCGGATGCATCACGCCACCCCTGACCTCAGCTTCGGCGACCTGACGCCGGAGTTCATGCTCGACGCCCTCGATGCCGCCGGCCTGCACGCCGACGGCCGGCTGATGCAGCTCAACTCCTTCGAGAACCGCGTGCTGATGCTGCACCTGGAGGATGGCCGCGCGGCCGTCGCCAAGTTCTACCGCCCGGCACGCTGGAGCGATGCCCAGATCCTCGAGGAACACGGCTTCGCCGCCGAGCTCGCCGCCGCCGAGGTACCCGTGGCCGCGCCCTGGCCGCTGGCCGGCGGCTCGACGCTGTTCCACTACCAGGGCCAGCGCCTGGCCGTCACGCCACGCCAGGGCGGGCGGGGGCCGGAGCTGGAAGACCCCGAGGTGCTGCGCTGGATCGGCCGGCTGCTCGCCCGGCTGCACGGCGTGGGCCGGCAGCGCCCGTTCGAGCACCGCCTGTCCTGGGCCAGCGCCGCGCCGGCCCAGACCGCGCGCGACTGGCTGATGGCCAACGAGGCCATCCCGCCCGAGATCGCCCCCTCCTGGGACGACGCCGCTCAGCGCTGCATCGCCGCCATCCAGGCCGCCTTCGACAGCCTGCCCGAGCTGGGGCTCACCCGCCTGCACGGCGACTGCCATCCCGGCAACATCCTGTGGACGCCCGACCGCGGCCCGCACTTCGTGGACCTGGACGACGCCGTCATGGGCCCCGCCGTGCAGGACCTGTGGATGCTGCTGCCGGGCGACCCGCAGGCCTCGCGCCAACTGCTCAACGCCGTGCTCGACGGCTACGAGCAGATCGCCGAGTTCGATGACCGCGAGCTGCGCCTCATCGAGCCGCTGCGCACCCTGCGCATGATCCACTACAGCGCCTGGCTGGCCCGCCGCTGGGGCGACCCGGCCTTCCCGCTCGCCTTCCCGTGGTTCGGCACGCCCAACTACTGGCTGGATCAGGTCGCCAAGCTGCACGAACAGCTGGAAGCGATGCGCCCCAAGGACGCGCCCCCCACGCTGGCGCGGGACGAGGACGCCGTCGACTTCGACGGCGACGGCTTCGCCTAAGAATCCGTTCACGGTCTCCCCATAGCGCCCGCAAGGCCTCACAGGGCCGCAACGACGAGTGCGGCCCTGTGAGGCCTTGCTCTTCGGGTTCTAACGCCAGTTGGCGGGGGTCTCGTTGGTGGGCACCGTCACGTGGGCGCGGGTGCCGTCCAGCGGGCGGATCTCCAGCGTCAGCCCGAAGCGCAGGCAGGGGTTCTCGGCGCCAATCGCCGCGGCCTGCTCCAGCGTCTCGGCGACGATGAACCAGTAGCCGCCCACCCACTCCTTGGTCTCGGCAAACGGGCCGTCGGTGACCAGGCCCTGCGCGACGATGCGCGCGCCCTGCCCCAGCCGGCTGCCGGGCTTGAGCCGCCCCTCGGCCAGGCCGCGCTCGTACCAGACATAGAACGCGTCGATGGCGCCCTGCACGTCCTGCGGGCTGGCATCTGCGTTCCATTGGCCACGGGACAGCACCAGATAGTCGTTCATGGGCATGAGGAAAGCTCCTGGAAAGGTGGTCTTCAGAGGGGCGGGACGGCTGGAATGCTAGCCGCCCGGCGAGCCGACGGGGAGAAAATACTGGATATACATACAGTCTTGTGGTCTCATCCAGGCTCCCGCTTCTTCCCTCCGACACGCCCGTCGCCCGGCCATGCCCTCCGCTCTTGCCGCCATTCCCCCCCCCGTCACACCGCCCGGCCCCCTGGTGCTGCCGGACGACCGGCGCGGCCGGCTGCCGCTGGACGACGCCCGCCTGCAGGGCCGGCTGTGGCGCGGCAGCAGCCTGGGCACCGCCGCCGACCCGGCACTGCCCAGCGGCTTCGCGGCGCTGGACGCCGAGCTGCCCGGCGGCGGCTGGCCGCTGCAGGCCGTCACCGAACTGCTGATGCCCCAGTTCGGCGTGCTGGAGTGGCGGCTGCTGGCGCCGGCCCTGAGCGGCTGGTGGGCGGCCCAGGCGCTGCCGGCCGCGGCCCCGGGCCACAAGGGGCGCGCCGCCACGCCGGGGCTGCGCTCGCTGCTGCTCGTCAACCCGCCGCACACGCCACATCTGCCGGGCCTGCAGGCGCTGGGGCTGCCGCCGTCGGCGCTGGTCTGGGTGAAGGCGGCAACGCCGGCTGAAGCGCTCTGGGCGGCCGAGCAGGCCATCAAGTCGCGCGTGGCCGTGCTGGCCTGGCTGCCCGAGGCGCGGCCGGAGCAGATCCGGCGGCTGCAGGTCAATGCGCTGGGCTCCGATGCACCGGCCTTCGTGGTGCGCCCGGAGCGCGTGGCCCAGCAGTCCTCCGCCGCGCCGCTGCGCCTGGTCGTGCAACCCGGCGAAGCCTGGCAGCTGCAGGTGCACCTGCTCAAGCGCCGCGGGCCGGCGCACGAGGGCTGGCTGCAGCTTCCCGCCGTGCCGGGCGCGGTCGAGCCGCTACTGACCGCGGCCGGGCGCAATCCCCCGCCGGCATCGGCCCCCGCGCCAATGCCGGCCCGCCCACCGACGGAGCGCGCCGATGCGCTGGCTCGCACTGTGCAGCACGCCTGATGCGCCCGCCGGTGACGTCGACGCCCTGGCCTGGCTGGCGCTGAGCTTCACGCCGCGCGTCGCCCGGCTGGAAGAGGCGGTCGTCGCGGAGGTGTCGGCCAGCCTGCGGCTGTTCCGCGGTGCGCGCGCGTTGCGACTGCGGCTGCGGGCCGAAGCCGAGCAGGCCGGCCTGGCCCTGGGCGCCACGGCCTGGGCGCCGACCGCGCTGGCGGCGCTCGCACTGGCGCGCTGCCCCGGCGCGCCGCAGCAGGGCCGGCTCGGCGAAAGGCTGGACGCCTTGCCGTTATCGGCACTCACCGCTGCGCAGGCCCACCACGCCATGCTGTCCCGCCTGGGCTGCCAGCGCCTGGGCGAGCTGCGCCGCCTGCCGCGCCCGGCCCTGGCCAAGCGCTTCGGCCCGGCCCTGCTGACCGCCCTGGACCGGGCCTACGGAGACTTGCCCGAGGTGCACGGCTGGCTGACCTTGCCCGACCGCTTCGACGCGCGCCTGGAGCTGCCCTGGCGCGTCGAGCATGCGCCGGTGCTGCTGCACTTCGCCGAACAGCTGCTGCGCCAGCTCTGCGCCTTCCTCGCCGCGCGCCACGCCGGCGTGCGCGCGCTGCGCCTGGCCTGGCAGCACGACGCGATGCGCGCCCGCGACGTGGCCGGCAGCGGCGAGCTGACCCTGGCCACGGCCGACACGACGCGCGACCTGCGCCGCCTCACGCGCCTGCTGGGCGAGCACCTGGCCCGCACGACGCTGGCCGCGCCGGCGGGCGAGATCAGCCTGAGCGCCGACACCGTGCTGCCGCTGCAGGAACTGAGCGCCGCCCTGCTGCCCGGCGCCAGCGAGCCGCAGGAACGCACGCCGACGAACGCGCTGCTGGAGCGGCTTTCCGTGCGGCTGGGCGGCGACCAGGTGCTTGAGGGGCGCCTGCACGAGGACCATCGCCTGGACCGCATGCAGAGCTGGCAGCCCTGGCCCGCCACCGCCGCCCCGCCGGCGCGGCGCCCGCCGGGGCCCCAGCCCACCTGGCTCATCGAACCGCCGCTGCCGCTGCGCTGCGATGCGCGCGAGCAGCCCACCTACTGCGGGCCGCTGAGCCGCATCAGCGGCCCGCACCGCATCGAGGCCGGCTGGTGGGAATGCCGCGGCCTGCAGACGCGCGACTACTACGTCTACCGCAGCGCCGCGCGGGGGCTGCTGTGGGTCTATCGCGAACGACTGCCGGACGCGACGGCGGCCACATCGGGCTGGTTTCTTCACGGAGCGTTCGCATGAGCCCGCCCACGTCGAGCCGTGAAGTGCGGCCGCACGAGTGGCGGCAGCGGCACGACCCGCCCCGCGAGTTGCCGCGCTACGCCGAGCTGCACTGCCTGACGGCGTTCAGCTTCCTGCGCGGCGCGTCCGAGCCGCAGGAGCTGGTGGAGCGCGCCGTCACACAAGGCTACGAGGCGCTGGCCATCACCGACGAGTGCTCGCTGGCCGGCGTCGTGCGCGCGCACAAGCAGCTGCGCGAGATGCGCGAGGCGGCCCACCACGCCTTGAAGCAGGCCGCGAAGGACGCCGGCGAGCCCGAGGACGACATTGAACCGCCCCAGTTGATGAAGCTGCTGATCGGCAGCGAGTTCCTCGTCCGCGACGACGCCGGCACGCCGCGCTTCAAGCTCGTGCTGATCGCGCAGAACCTGCACGGCTACGGCAACCTCAGCCAGTTCATCACCCGGCTGCGCCGCGCCAGCCCGGTCAAGGGCGAATACACGCTGCACTGGCGCCAGATCGCGCCCGACAAGCTGGCCGACTGCCTGGCCCTGCTGGTGCTGCCGCGCGAGGCCGGCGACGCCGAGCTGGCCGCACCCGCGCACTGGCTGCTGCGCCACTTCGCCGGCCGCGCCTGGATCGCCGTCGAACTGCTGCGCGAGGCCGGCGATGCGCCGTGGCTGCAGCGCCTGCAGGCCCTGTCCGAAGAGACGGCCCTGCCCCTCGTCGCGGCCGGCGACGTGCACTTCCACGTGCGCTCGCGCAAGGCGCTGCAGGACGTCATGACGGCCACGCGGCTGGGCCGCACGGTGGCCCAGTGCGGCTTCGACCTGCAGCCCAATGCCGAGCGGCACCTGCGCAGCCGCTACCGAATCTCGCAACTGTGCGCCGCGGAGCTGATGGCCGAGACGCTGAACGTCGCCGCGCGCTGCAACTTCAGCCTCAACGAGATCAGCTACCGCTACCCGAGCGAGGTCGTGCCCGCAGGGCGTGCCCCGCGCCAACACCTGCGCGACCTCACCTATGCAGGCGCCGAGAAACGGTGGCCCTGGAACAAGGGCGGTGTGCCGGACAAATGGAAGCACCGCATCGAATACGAGCTCGAGCTCATCGAAGAGCTCGGCTACGAGCACTACTTCCTGACCGTGGCCGACACGGTGCAGTACGCGCGCGACCAGGGCATCCTGTGCCAGGGCCGGGGCTCCGCCGCCAACAGCATCGTCTGCTACTGCCTGCACGTCACCTCGGTCGACCCGGACCGTTCGACGCTGCTGTTCGAACGCTTCATCAGCCGCGAGCGCAACGAGCCGCCGGACATCGACGTCGACTTCGAACACGATCGCCGCGAGGAAGTCATCCAGCACCTCTACGGGAAGTACGGCCGCGACCGCGCCGCGCTGACGGCCGTGGTCATCTGCTACCGCCCCAAGAGCGCCATCCGCGACGTCGGCAAGGCGCTGGGCTTCAGCGAGGAACAGCTGGAGATCATGAGCAAGGACCACAGCGGCTGGTCCACCCAGGTGCTGCCCGAGGAACACCGCCTCGCACTGCTGCAGCAGCTCGGCCTGCTGGGACTACATGAGGACGACGCGCGCCTGCAGCAGCTCATCACGCTGGGCCGCCAGCTCAACGGCCTGCCGCGCCACCTGAGCCAGCACGTCGGCGGCTTCGTGCTGACCGAGGGCGTGCTGGAACGCCTGGTGCCCATCGAGAACGCGACGATGAAGGACCGCAGCGTCATCGAATGGGACAAGGACGACATCGACGAGCTCAAGATGATGAAGGTCGACGTGCTGGCGCTCGGCATGCTCAGCGCCATCCGGCGCTGCTTCGATCTCGTCAACCCGATGCGGGGCACGGCCTACGACCTGACCATCCCGGACCAAGACACCGCCACCTACGACATGATCTGCGCGGCCGACACCATCGGCGTGTTCCAGATCGAGAGCCGCGCGCAGATGTCCATGCTGCCGCGGCTGCGGCCGCGCAACTACTACGACCTCGTCATCGAGGTCGCCATCGTGCGCCCCGGGCCGATCGAAGGCGGCATGGTGCATCCCTACCTGAAGAACCGGGCCCTGCCGCCCGAGCAGGTGGAGTACCCCAGCGAAGCGCTCAAGGCGGCCCTCGAACGCACCCGCGGCGTGCCCATCTTCCAGGAGCAGGTGATGCAGGTCGCGATGATCGCTGCCGGCTTCTCGGCGGGCGAGGCCGACGAACTGCGCCGCGCCATGGCGTCCTGGAAGCGCCCCGGCGTACTGGAAAAGTACTACGACAGGATCGTGGCCGGCATGCGTGAGCGTGGCTACGAAGACGCCTTCGCCGATCGCATCTTCAAGCAGATCAAGGGCTTTTCCTCCTACGGCTTCCCCGAGTCCCACGCCGCCAGCTTCGCGCTGCTCACCTACGTCAGCTCCTGGCTCAAGTGCCACGAACCCGCGGCCTTCCTGTGCGCGCTGCTGAACTCCCAGCCGCTGGGCTTCTACACGCCCAGCCAGCTCATCCAGGACGCGCGCCGGCACGACGTGGAGGTGCGCGCCATCGACGCGAACCACAGCGACCGGGACAGCACGCTGGAGCCCCGCCCCGGCCAGCACCAGCCCGCCGTGCGCCTGGGCCTGCGGCTGGTCAGCGGCCTGGGAGACGACGCGGCCGAGCGCATCGAGACAGCACGGGGCCGCGACGGCGAATTCGCCCACCCGCAGGACCTCGCTATGCGCGCCCGCCTGACCCAGCAGGACATGCAGCAACTCGCCGCCGCCGATGCGCTCGCCTCACTGGCCGGCCACCGCCGCCAGCAGGTCTGGCAGGCCTCGGCCCTGCACGCCGTGCCGCAGCTGCTGCAAGGCAGTCTGCTGCCCGAGGACGACCTCGCACTGCCCGCCGCCGCCGAGGGCGAGGAAGTGCTGTGGGACTACGCCGCCACCGGCCTCACGCTGCGCCGCCACCCGCTCGCGCTGCTGCGCCCGCGCCTGGCGCACGACGGCTGCCTCACGGCCCGGCAGCTCGACGGCCTCAAGAGCGGCCGCCGCGCCAAGGCCTGCGGCATCGTCACCGGCCGGCAGAAGCCGCAGACCGCCAAGGGCACCCTCTTCATCACGCTGGAAGACGAGACCGGCAACGTGCAGGTCATCGTCTGGCCCAAGGTCTACGAGGAGCACCGCAGCACCATCCTCGGCGCGCGGCTGCTGGCCGTGGAAGGCGTGTGGCAGCGCGGAGACGGCGATGTGCGGCACCTGCTGGCGCAGGGGTTCAGGAACCTGAATCCGTGGCTGGGGCGGCTGCCGACGGAGAGTCGGGATTTCCGCTGAAAGGGCGGCGCGGCACGGCTGGTCGATGCGCGGGTGGGCAGGGCAAAACGTGCGGCAGCAATGTGGTCAATGATGCAGCGACTGCCTGCGGCCAGGAGCCAACCTTCGGGAGCGGCTGCTATGCGGCTACCAGCGTCGCCGGTTGCAGCGGTCTCGTTGCAGGTGGAAGCGCGAGGAGTTTCCACCGTTGTGCCCCGTGCGACCGGCTGGCAGAGTCGCAAGCATGACTGCCGCTTTCCACTTCAATTTAATGACAACGCCAAGTAGGTCGCCAGGAACATTCTCATTGCGCGACAACGGCTTACGATCAATATCGTGTACTTGGTTAAGCATCAGTCGCCAGATTTATGCAGCACGGCGTGCTGGATAAACCAATAGTTGAGCCTCAGATGGCAACGTACCGAGTCTTTCACCAGGGTGCGCTCGTTGGGCACTCGTTGCTTGAGTACGGTGATCCGCCGATGGGTGTTGTCTTCGGGGAGTTTGTGCCTGCCGCAGGCTACGAAGCGATAGCTGCGTACTGCAGGAACAATCACGCGGACCAATCCGAACTTGCTCTCGCAGTACAAACAGAAGACGGTTTCAACATTCCGTGCATTGGCGCCGGCGTGCTCGACTACTCAGAGCAGGCTGGGGAACCCTATGCCGAACTCAACGTCCTTGGAATCGAGCACAACGTCTATGCGACTCTCTTTCCGCACCATGTGGCCGCCTATGACCGCAAGTTTGGAGTCGGCGATGGCGCGGAGTAAACCTCTGGCGAGCCTGAGGCTCAACCATTCGCTGCAGCGGACGGCTTCGCCGTCCGCTGAGCTCGCACGTTGAGCGTCTTGGAACCATGAGCGCCACTCCGAACATGGCAGCACCCCTGCAAAGAATTCTTGAAGCCGAGTTGGCAGCTGGCAATGAGGTCAAGGAGGTCTCGTCTTGGCTACCCAAATGCGCCCTTCTCGTAATCCTTCGTCGCCCGTTCTCTCAGGCGTACGCGCAAGACTCCGACGTAGAGTTCGCGGCAATCGACGACTCTCATTACTGGAAAGCTGAATATCGCTACAAAGGCGGCGTTCAAACGCTGGCTTGCGGCTTTCGATGAGTGCGGCGAATTGCAGGTAGAGCCGCCCAACCCGTCATTGCAGCGGACGGCTTCGCCGTCCGCTGATTTCCAACGTTGAACGGCCGCTTCGGGGCTGCGAGATCGCGGTAGACCAGTACCGCAACGGGTCGATAGCTGCCACACGTTCGACCATGCGCGCAGGTCCGCTCCCAGCCCGAGCCCCCCACGCGAATGCTCAACACCCGCCCGCCCCCCTGACAATTCGCAGGTATCACGCCAACCTGCACAACGCCCCATGCCCAAAACCTCTCACAAACCTTTCGTCATCGGTGTCGCCGGGGGCAGCGGCAGCGGCAAATCGACGGTGACGCGCCAGGTGCTGGCCGCCATCGGGCCGGAGAAGGTGGCGGTGGTGATGCAGGACGACTACTACCGGGACCAGTCCCACATGCCGCCGGAGGACCGGCGCAAGCAGAACTACGACCATCCCGATGCCTTCGACTGGCCGTTGATGGCGCAGCACCTGGCCGCGTTGCGCAAGGGCGAAGCCATCGAGATGCCGGTGTACGACTTTGCCGCCGACAACCGCTCCAGCCAGACCATCACCGTGAAGCCCGCGCCGGTGATCGTCGTTGAGGGGCTGTTCGCGCTGTACGACGCCAAGCTGCGCAACATGATGTCGCTGAAGATCTACGTGGACACGGCCTCGGACGTGCGCTTCATCCGGCGGCTGCAGCGCGACATCTCGGAGCGCGGCCGCAGCACCGAGTCGGTGGTGAACCAGTACCTGGACACCGTGCGCCCCATGCACAAGCAGTTCATCGAGCCGACCAAGCGCAACGCCGACGTGATCCTGCCGCACGGCGCCAACGGCCCGGCGGTGGACATCATCACCACCAAGGTGAAGAGCCTGCTGAACGACTACGAGCGGGGCTGAGCGGCCGGGGCCTGCCGCCGCGGGCTGCCGACCGGCCCTGCACCGTGCAACGGTCGCGCCGCCGGCTCAGCCCGCCCGCATCGGCATCGTCGTCCTGCACTTGGGGAATGCAGTGCAGCCCCAGAAGCGGCTACCGCCGCCCTTGGCGGCCCGCTCCACCAGCTTGATGCCGCAGTTCACGCAGGTCGGCCGCCAGTAGTCGCCCGCCAGGGCCACGTCCAGCAGGGCCTGCTGCTGTTCGGGCGTGCGCTGCGCGATCAGGGCCAGCAGCGCGTCCACATCCAGCAGGTTGACGCCGTTCTCGCGCGCAAACGCCACGGCGTCTGGCGTGAAGGTGGAGGTGGTGGCGAACTGGCCGCGCTTCACGCCGTGGGCGGCCATGACGCCGCGCAGTTCGCGGATCTTGTCGACGCCCACGCGCTTGCCTTGCCAGTGCTTGCACTGCACGACGCTGACGGCCCGGTCGGGCACGCTCCGGGAGTGGAGCCAGATGTCCACGCCGCCATCGGCGCCGTGCGACTGGGAGCGGGTCTCGAAGCCCGCCTGCCCGAAAAGCGCTTCCACGACGGCCTCGAAGCGCCGCTATTCGATGACGTCGAACACCGCGGCGCTCCAGGCGGTGGGCGGGCTGGCAGAGCCTGCTCCCGCCTCCGGCTTGCTGGCTGGCGCGGCAGCGCTGCCGCTCTCCGGGGCTGGCGATGCCGCCATCTGCGCAGGCGCCTTGGCAAACAGCCGGCCCAGCGCGAGCAGCACACCACCGGCAAGCAGCATCACGAAGCCGAACGGTCGGGCCGCCGCAAGGACGCCGGACCAGGGCGGCCGGTCAACAAACCACGGCGCCGCCAACACCACGGCGCCGAGCACCAGCAGCGTCACCGCGTTCTCTGTTCGGCGGCTCGCCGCACGCGCCGCCCTGCGGCTGTTTCTCTTCGCCATCGTCGCGCTCCCTGGAACAAATGCTAACGGAGCGATCCGCTGCCTGCAGCACCGTGAGGCAGGTGATGGCGCATGGCCCTGGGCACCGGCATTTCGTCACGCGGGGCGGCGCTGCCGCGAAACAGCGGGCACACGCTGGCCCAGGATTGGTCCGTGGGCATGTCACAGGCCCGCGTTGCGGCCGGGCGGCGCATTCCGGGCGGGCTGGCGCGGCTGCCGGCACCAGGTCGCTGCATGGGGTTTACACATGACGGCCAGCAGGCCGCACGGCGGCGGTGTAAGTTGCGCCCCTGGCTGCACGACGCACACCCATCACCTGCCGAGAGCCCCATGCTGATCAAGACCCCCGCCCCCCACGAGCCCCTGCCCAGCGACATCACGCCGCAGCGCGTCTACCTGAACCGCCGCACGGCCCTGGCCGGCCTGGGCCTCGCCGCCGCCGCCCCGCTGGCCCTGGCCCAGCCCGCCCCCGGCGGCGGCAAGCTGCCCAAGCTGCCGGGCGCCCGCTCGGCCGTGGCCGGCGCGATGGTGCTGGACAAGCCCACCAGCTACGCCGACGCCACGTCGTACAACAACTTCTACGAGTTCGGCACCGACAAGTCCGACCCCGCCGAGCGCGCCTACACGCTGAAGACGCGGCCGTGGACGGTCAGCGTGGAGGGCGAGTGCGCCAAGCCGATGCGCCTGGACATCGAGACCCTGCTCAAGCTCGCGCCCATGGAGGAGCGCATCTACCGCCTGCGCTGCGTGGAGGGCTGGAGCATGGTGATTCCCTGGGTGGGCTATTCGCTCGCCGAGGTGATCAAGCGCGTGGAGCCCACGTCCAAGGCGAAGTACGTGGAGTTCACCAGCCTGGCCGACAAGGCGCAGATGCCCGGCGTGCGCTCGGGCGTGCTGGACTGGCCCTACGTCGAAGGCCTGCGCATCGACGAGGCCATGCATCCGCTGGCGCTGCTGGCCTTCGGCATGTATGGCGAGGTGCTGCCCAACCAGAACGGCGCGCCGCTGCGGCTGGCGCTGCCGTGGAAGTACGGCTTCAAGTCGGCCAAGAGCATCGTGAGGATCCGCCTCGTCGAGAAGGAGCCCGTCTCCAGCTGGACCAAGGCCGCCCAGCAGGAGTACGGCTTCTATTCCAACGTGAACCCGAACGTGCCCCATCCGCGCTGGAGCCAGGCCAGCGAGCGCCGCATCGGCGAGGACGGGCTGTTCGCCCGCAAGCGCCCCACGCTGCTGTTCAACGGCTACGAGGCCCAGGTCGGGCAGCTCTACGCCGGCATGGACCTGAAGAAGAACTACTGACCGGATGAAGCGTCTTCTCACGACGGTGCTGCTCAGCCGCGCCGCCAAGCCGGTGTTGTTCGTCGTTTGCCTGCTGCCGCTGGCCTGGCTGGTCTACGCGGCCGCCGCCAACCAGCTCGGTGCCAACCCGGCCGAGGCGCTGATCCGCCGCCTGGGCGACTGGACGTTGCGCGGCCTGTGGCTGACGCTCACCATCACGCCGCTGCGCGAGCTGACCGGCCTGGCGGCGCTGGCGCGCTTTCGGCGCATGCTGGGCGTGTTTACCTTCGGCTATGCCTGCTTGCACCTGCTGGCTTACGGCTGGCTGGACATGGGACTGGACTTCGGCGACATCGCCCGCGACATCGCCAAGCGCCCCTTCATCCTGATGGGCTTCACCGCCTGGGCGCTGATGCTGCCGCTGGCAGCCACCAGCTTCAACCGGGCCATCAAGGCGCTGGGTGCCAAGCGCTGGCAGGGGCTGCACCGGGCGGTCTACGCGGTCGCCGTCGTCGCGCTGCTGCACTTCATCTGGATGCGCGCCGGCAAGAACAATTTCGGCGAGCCGGCCGTCTACGGCGCCCTGCTGGCGCTGCTGCTGGGTTGGCGGGTGTGGCGCAGGCTGCGCGGATAATTTTTGGCTTTCAGCCAGGCCCGCCCGCGTCATGACCAGCCCCACCCTCATCGATGTCGCCATCCTCGGCGGCGGCCCCGCCGGCTGCAGCGCCGCGTCCTGGCTGGGCCAGATGGGCATGACGACGCTGCTCGTCGAGCGCGAGCCGCGGTTGTGCGCGGCGCTGTCCGGCCTGGACTTCGCCCAGGACTGGGTACTGGGCGAGCCCGCGGCCCGCCTGGCCGCGCTCGGCGAACACTACGCCGCCCAGGCCCAGGCCGCACCGGGCCTGACGCTGCGCCTGGGCACGCGGGCCGAGTCCGCCCGCCACACGCCCGAGGGCTGGATGCTGCAGCTGGCCACCGGCGAGCATGTGCAGGCCCGCGCGCTGCTCGTTGCCACCGGCCTGCGCCTGCTGCGCCCGGCGCGCTATTTCGCCGTGCCGCACGCCCGCGTGCTGGACGCCGCCCAGCTCACCGCCCGCCGCGAGGCTCTGCCCCCGGGCCGCGTGCTGCTGCTCGGCGCCGGCGACAACGCGGCCGAGAACGCCCTGTTCCTGGCCGAGCGCGGCCATCAGGTCACCGTCTGGTCGCGCGGCAGCTGGCGCGCCCAGGTCCACCTGGCCGAGCGCGCCACCGCGCACCCGCGCATCGCGGTCCACCTGGCCACGCCGCTGCCCGAGGCCCTGCTGCCCGACGACAGCGGCGTCAGCGTCGGCGCGGAGCGCTTCGACTTCGTGGCCGCCCTGCTGGGCTTCGAGCCCGAGCCCTCGGCCTTCGCGCTGCTGGACGAGGCCTCGCGCCAGCGCGCCTTCGTCGCCGGCGACGCCAGCCGCCGCTGGCACCCCTGCGTGCAGACGGCGCTGGCCGACGGCGTGCAGGCAGCCAAGCAGATCGAGCTGGCCCTGCGCCCGCAGGTGGCCGCAGCGCCGCAGCGCTACAACAACCGCCAGGTCATCCACCTGCAGGGGCTGCGCTTTCGCGCCAACCTCGGCGTGCTGGACTTCGAGCGCACCGGGCCGCAGCCCATCCAGGTCGACGCCGAGGTCAACCTCGGCGCGCTGCCGGTGGTCGCACGCGACGCCGACATCGGCCACGTGCTGGACTACCGCCGCGTGCGCACGGCCATCATCGACGAGTGCACGCAGGAGCACACCGACCTCGTCGAGGCGCTGCTCGGCAAGCTGTGCAACCGCCTGATGAGCCTCCCCGGCGTCGTCGGCGTGCGCCTGAAGCTGACCAAGCTGGAGATCTTCCCGGACTGCGAGGTCTCGATCAGCACCGAGCTGGGCGCCTGGTGAACGCCCCTTGACCTGCGGCAAGCCGGGCTGCACGGGTCTTGACGCAAGTTAAGGACGGCCCCGCCCGCTTTGCGCAGCATTGGGGCCGTCATGCTCCACCCCTCGTCCCGCGTCAGCTGTTGCGCCAGCCTGCGCCAGACCCTGCTCCAGGGCTGGCAGCAGAGCTTTCCGCTGCACGCCTCGCCGTTCCGGCAGATGGCCGCGCTCAGCGGCGCCACGCCGCGCGAGCTGCTGAGCCTGTGCCAGGAGCTGCACCGCAGCGGCGCGCTGCAGGCCATCCAGCCCTGCTGGGGCGAGACGCTGCAGCGCCAGCGCTGGCGCTTCGCCTTCGAGCCCGCGGCCGACGAGGCGCGGCTGGCCGCCGCGCTGGCGGCACTGCCGGGCTGTTGCCACATCGAACGCTGCGAACCCCAGCCCGGCATGCCGGCGCTGTGGGCCGAGATCGAGGCGCTGGACGACGCGGCGCTGGCCCGCCAGCTGCAGCGCCTGCCGGTGCAGCCCTCGGCCCGCCTGCGGCTGCCGCTGGCGGCCGAGCACGCCCTGCCCTGTGATGACCCCGAGACGGCCCGGCACATCGAGGCCGGCCTGATGCTGTGCTCCCGGCCCTTCGCGCAATGCGCCAAGGGGCTGGGCTGCAGCGAGTCCAGGCTGCTGGCCCGGCTGCAGGCATGGCGCCGCAGCGGCCAGCTCGCGGGCATGGCACTGAAGCCGCCGCCCACGCGCGTGCCGCGGCCGGGCCTGCTGGCGCTGTGGGAGGGCCGCGAGCCGGCACCGGGCGTCCTCGCGCAGCTGCAGCAGCATCCGGGCGTGGAGCGGGTCTTCACCGGGCCGGGCGACGCCGGCTGGCCCTGGCGGCTGAGCCTGGTGCTGCACGCCGCGCCACAGCTGGCCACGGACCTGCTGCGCGAAGTCGTCGCGCACACTGGCCTGCGCATGCCCGACCACCAGGCCCGGCTGCTCATCGACCAGCCCCGCGATCAGCCGCTGCTGTTCCTCACCGGCGCGCACGACGCCTGAATCCGGCGGGCCTGGCTGCCCAGGCACGCACACGGCCCGCAGCGTTCAAGCCGGCGTCCCGACCGGCACGCCGGGCGTCATCAGCCGCTCCAGCAGCTGGCGCACGCTGGTGATCTGGCTGCCGAAGGGCAGGCCGCCACGGCCACGGAAGAACAGGCCCTTGTTCATCTCGCCGCGCAGGGCCGAGGCCAGGCGCTGGTCGATGCAGAACTGGCCCCAGCCCTTGAGCCCGTCGCGCAGGCCGCACTGGCTCAGGCAGTCGAAGGCCATGGTGCAGCGCTGCTTGAGCTGGGCCACGGCCTGCAGGCGCTCCTCGGCCTTGAGGTATTTCTTCAGCCAGGGCGTCATCACCGCGCGGGCCGGCAGGCCGGCCACGCTGGTGAACTCGACGAGATCCTCGTCGCGCGCCTCGGCCAGCACCTGCTTGAAGTTGGGGTGGGCGTCGCACTCCCGGGTGACGACGAAGGCGGTGCCGAGCTGGGCCGCGTCGGCCCCCAGGGCTTGCAGGCGCTGGATGTCCTCGCAGCTGCGCACGCCGCCGGCGGCGATCAGCGGCACGCGGCCCTCCATGCCGGCATCGCGGATGTGCTGGCGCACGGCGGGCAGCACGGTCTCGAAGTCGAAGCGCGCGTCGCCCAGGTCGGCCACGCGGGCCGCGCCGAGGTGGCCGGCCGCATGGCCCGGGTGCTCGATGACGATGGCGCTGGGGATGCGCTGGCGGCGCTCCCATTTCTTCCACAGCAGGGCCACGCCGCGCGCGTCGCTGAGGATGGGCACGAGCGCCGTGTCGGGGTGGTCCTGGGCCAGCTCGGGCAGGTCCAGCGGCAGGCCGGCGCCCACCACCAGCGCGTCCACGCCCTCCTGCAATGCCGTGCGCACCGACGCGGCGTAGTCGCTCACTGCGCGCATCACGTTGACGGCCAGCAGGCCGCGCCCGCCAGCAATCTCGCGGGCCTGGCGGATCTCGCGCGCCAGCGCCTCCTGGTTGGCCTGTTCGATGACGGTCTTCTTGTTCGCGTCGCTGTCGCGCAGGCCTTCGCTGCGGGCCATCAGGTCCGGGTGGTGGCGGCGCAGGTCCACGGAGGCGATGGTGCCCCAAGCGCCTTCGGCGGCCACGCTGCCGGCCAGCCGGTGGGCCGAGATGCCCACGCCCATGCCGCCCTGCACGACGGGCAGCAACTGGCGGCCGGCGATCTGCAGGGGCTTGAGGCCGGCCGCGGCCATGCGGTCGAGGAGCGAGGGAGTGGTCATGGCGTCGGGATTGAAGGGCGGAAAGGGCGATGCTGGGCCGAAGCGGCCGGCGCCGCCTTGATCTGATGCAAGGTCAGGTGGATTCGTCAGCCGCCCAGCACGTGCATGTCGGCGCGCTGCGGCTGCAGCAGGCGCAGGGCCTCGCGCTGCTCGGAATAGGCGTCGCTGCGGCCGGCCCAGATCGCCGCCAGCCGCTCGCGCAGCTCCGCCTCGCTGCCCTGCGCGCCGCGCAGCAGCGTGCGCAGGTCGTGGCCATGCGCCGCGAACAGGCAGGTGAAGAGGCGCCCGTCCGCGGTCAGTCGGGCGCGGGTGCAGTCACCGCAGAAGGCGTGGCTGACGCTGCTGATGAAACCGATCTCGCCAGCACCATCGGCGTAGCGCCAGCGCTGGGCCGTCTCGCCGCCGCGCGTGGCGGGCAGCGGCTGCAGCGGCCAGCGCGCCGCGATGCGGGCGCGCAGCTCGTCGCTGGGCAGCACCTCGTCCATCTTCCAGCCGTTGTGGCAGCCGGCATCCATGAACTCGATGAAGCGCAGCACCATGGCGCCGCCATGGCTGCCGCGGAAGTGGCCGGCCAGCGGCAGCGCCTCGCCGTCGTTGACGCCCCGGCGCACCACCATGTTGACCTTGATGCGCTCGAAGCCCGCGCGCTGCGCCGCCTCCAGGCCGCGCAGCACTTCGGCCACCGGAAAGCCAACGTCGTTCATGCGCTGGAAGACGGCGTCGTCCAGCGCGTCCAGGCTCACGGTGAGCCGGCTCAGGCCCGCGTCGCGCAGCGCGGCGGCCTGGCCGGCGAGCAGGCTGCCGTTGGTGGTGAGCGCCAGGTCGGGTGGCGCGCCGTCCAGCGTGCGCAGCGTGGCGAGCTGGCGCACCAGCACGGCCAGGTCGCGTCGCAGCAGCGGCTCGCCGCCGGTCAGGCGCAGCGTGCGCACGCCCAGCGCCAGCGCCTGGCGGGCGACCTGGGTGATCTCCTCGAAGCTCAGCAGCCGCGCCTGCGGCAGGAAGCGGTGGCCGGGGCCGAAGCGGCTGCGCGGCATGCAGTAGCTGCAGCGGAAGTTGCAGCGGTCGGTCAGCGAGATGCGCAGGTCGCGCCAGGGGCGCTGGCGGCGGTCGCGCAAGGCGCCGTCGGCCGCGGCCGGCGAGGCCGTCACGCGGGGCATCCAGAGCAAAGGGGCGGTCCTCGCGTCCATGCCGGCATTCTGGGCACCGGCCCCGCCAGGGCGCATCCGGCCGTGGCAGGACCGCGCCGCGGCCGACCTACTCCGTTCGGGCGATGGCCACCTCGTCCGCCCGCCGTGCACGCCCGGGCTGCAGCGCGCTAGTGTGTGGGCCATGAACATCGAGCACTTCAACGACCTGCTGGCCATGGCCCGCGCCCAGCCCGAGCCGCAACGGCTGCTGATGGTCTTCGCGACGGCCGAGTGCGAGCCCGACGCCACGCCCGCGCAGCGTGCCGCCCATGCCGCCGGCGAAGGCGGCGTGCTGCGCCCGCTGATGTGCGTGGACAAGGACCCGGCCGAGCTGAAGGACTTCGAGGCCCTGGCCGCCGAGGCCAGCCAGGCCGGCCCGGCCTGGCAACTGATGTTCACCGCGGCCCTGGCCGGCCGCACGACGGCCAGCGAGACCCAGCGCATGCTGGAGCTGCTGGTCAAGCGCGTGGAGACGGGCGAGTTCGGCGGCCTGCTGCCGTTCAACCCGGCCGGCGAAACGGTTTTCATCGGCTGATCCGCCGTGCCCGAACTGCCCCTGGTCTACGCCTGCTCGGGCTGCTCCAACGCGGCCCAGCTGGCCAACCATCTGGCCGTGCGGCTGGACCGCGACGGCGCGGCGGAGATGTCCTGCATCGCCGGCGTGGGCGGTGGCGTGAAGGCGCTGGTGCGCACGGCGCAGCGCGCGGCCGAGAGCGGCCGGCCCATCCTCGCCATCGACGGCTGTCCGCTGGCCTGCGTGCGCGCCTGCCTGGCCCGCGTCGGCGTTGCGGCCGGCACCGAGCTGCGCCTGCACGAACACGGCGTGCGCAAGGTCCAGCATGGCGATTTCGACCCGGCCCAGGCCGAGAAACTGCTCGCGCATTGCCGCGAGTTGCTCAGGCCCGCAGCTGTAGATCCGGCCTGATCGCGCGGGCCTCGGCCAGCAGCGCCGGCGCCGGCCAGGCCAGCGGCGCGCGCGGCGTGCCGCCCTCGTCCGGCAGGCGTGCGATCTGCAGCACATGGCGCGGCACACCGGCCAGTTCCCGCACGAGCCGCAGCACATCGGCATCGCCGAACCACTGCGGATGGACGGTGCTGCGGCACTCGAACGCCACGCCGCCGGCCTGCAGCAGCGCCAGCGATTCACGCACCGCGCGCAGGCTGCCACGCCGGCTGGTGATGCGGTCGTGCAGGCCCGCGTCATCGGGCGCGGCCTTGATGTCCAGCCCCACCCAGTCCAGCTGGGTCAGCAGCGCGGCGAGGCGGCGCGGCGCCAGGCCCGCCGTGTGCAGGCCCAGCGCATAGCCCATGGCGCGCAGCTCGTCGAGCGCGGCCGGCAGCGCCGGGTCCAGCGTGGGCTCGCCACCGCTGAAGACGACACCGTCCAGCCGCCCGAAGCGCCGCGCCAGCCAGTCGCGCAGTTCCGGCCAGCGCGGGCCCCTGCCCTGCCCGCGCGGCTGCAGCGCGGGGTTGTGGCAATAGCCGCAGCGCCAGGGGCAGCCCTGCAGGAAGACGACCGCGGCCAGGCGGCCGGGGAAGTCCACGCTGCTGAAGGGCTGCAGGCCGGCGACCGCCAGCGCGTCGGCGCTCATGACGCGACGCAGCCCTCCTCGAAGTGCACGCGCTCGGCAAACTCGCCCTGCTTGCCGATATTGAAACTGGCCACAGGACGGTGGTAGCCCATCACGCGGGTCCAGACCTCGCAGCGCTGGCGCTCCTCGTCGCGCAGCGTGATGTCCTGTTGTTGGCGTTCGATGACAGCGTTCATGGGGATCTCCTTCAGGCGGGTTGGGGTTGGGATTCGCGCTGCTTGCGGGCGAGGCGTTCCTCGTCGCACTTGGGGCAGAACTCGTGGTGGCCGCTCAGGTAGCCGTGGGTGGGGCAGATCGAGAAGGTCGGCGTCACGGTGACGTAGGGCAGGCGATGGTGGCTCAGCGCGCGCCTGACCAGCTCGCGGCAGGCGGCGGCCGAGCTGATGCGCTCGCTCATGTAAAGGTGCAGCACGGTGCCGCCGGTGTATTTGCGCTGCAGCTCCTCCTGGCGTTCCAGCGCCTCGAAGGGATCGTCGGTGAAGCCGACCGGCAGCTGCGAGCTGTTGGTGTAGTAGGGGTTGGCATCGGTGCCGGCCTGCAGGATGGCGGGCCAGCGGCGCCGGTCTTCCTTGGCGAAGCGGTAGGTCGTGCCTTCGGCCGGCGTGGCCTCCAGGTTGTAGAGGTGGCCGGTCTGCTCCTGGAACTCCACCATGCGAGCGCGCACGTGGTCGAGCAGGCGCACGGCCAGCGCGTGGCCTGGCGTGCCCGTGATGTCGTGCTCACCACGCGTGAAGTTGCGCACCATCTCGTTGATGCCGTTCACGCCCAGCGTCGAGAAGTGGTTGCGCAGCGTGCCCAGGTAGCGCCGCGTGTAGGGGAAGAGGCCCTGGTCGATGAGGCGCTGGATCAGCTTGCGCTTGATCTCCAGGCTGTCGCGGCCCAGCTCCAGCAGGCGGTCCAGCCGCGCCAGCAGCGCGGGCTCGTCGCCGGCGTACAGATAACCCAGCCGCGCGCAGTTGACGGTGACGACGCCGACCGAGCCGGTCTGCTCGGCCGAGCCGAACAGGCCGTTGCCGCGCTTGAGCAGTTCGCGCAGGTCCAGCTGCAGCCGGCAGCACATGGAGCGCACCATCTGCGGCTCCAGGTCGGAGTTCAGGAAGTTCTGGAAGTACGGCAGGCCGTAGCGCGCCGTCATCTCGAACAAGGCCTCGCTGTTGGGGTGGGCCCAGTCGAAGTCCTTGGTGATGTTGTAGGTCGGGATGGGGAAGGTGAAGACGCGGCCCTTGGCGTCGCCAGCGGTCATCACGGCGATGTAGGCGCGGTTGATGAGGTCCATCTCGGCCTGCAGCTCGCCGTAGCAGAAGGGCTGCGCCTCGCCGGCGATGACGGGCACCTGTTCGGCGAGGTCGGCCGGACAGGTCCAGTCGAACGTGAGGTTGGTGAACGGCGTCTGCGTGCCCCAGCGCGACGGCACGTTGAGGTTGTAGATCAGCTCCTGCAGGCACTGGCGCACCTGTTCGTAGCTCAGCGCGTCCTTGCGCACGTAGGGCGCGAGGTAGGTGTCGAAGCTGGAGAAGGCCTGGGCGCCGGCCCATTCGTTCTGCAGCGTGCCGAGGAAGTTGACGATCTGCCCGACCGCGCTGGACAGGTGCCTTGGCGGCCCGGCCTCGACCTTGCCCGGCACGCCGTTGAGCCCTTCGTGCAGCAGTGTGCGCAGGCTCCATCCGGCGCAGTAGCCGCTGAGCATGTCGAGGTCGTGGATGTGGAGGTCGGCCTCGCGGTGGGCCTGACCGACCTCGGGCGGGTAGACATGGTCCAGCCAGTAGTTGGCCACCACCTTGCCCGACACGTTGAGGATCAGCCCGCCCAGGCTCCAGCCCTGGTTGGCATTGGCGTTGATGCGCCAGTCGCGTTGCTGCAGGTATTCGTCCATCGTGGCCTGCACGTCCACCAGCGTCTGGCGCGCATCGCGCAGGCGGCGGTGCTGCTCGCGGTAGACGATGTAGACGCGCAGCGTGCGGCGCCAGCCGGCGCCGAACAGCGTGGCCTCGACGGCGTCCTGGATCTGCTCGATGCCGGGCAGGGTGCGCGCCACCAACTCGGGCAGCACGCCGTTCTCGGTCAGCCAGCGCGCCTCGTCTTCGCCGAACTCGCCGCTGGCGCGGCCGGCACTGGCCAGGGCCTGGGCGATCTTGTCGGCGTCGAAGGCCTGGAGGCGGCCATCGCGCTTCACCACCTGCTGGGGATAGAGACTCATTGCGCTACCTATGGTGTTTGCAGCGCCGAATCAGCACTACATCTAGTGGGGCGCAGTGTGGTCACCGGGGGCAGCGGCGTCCTTGAAACAGATCAAGAAGTGGCCGGGCTCCACAGCGGGCCGATGGCGTCCAGCGTGTTCTTCAGGATCAGGCCGTACTCGGTGTCGCCTTCCATGACGAGGGCGCCGTCGAAGAACAGCCGGTCGGCATCGTCCTCGCCGCGCAGCAGCCGCCACAGCGCATCGGCGCGGGCACGCAGGCGCAGATGGGGCTTGCCGCCCTCGCCGGCGGCGCGGAAGCCGCTTTCGCCCAGGCGCAGGCGCACGCGGGCGCCCAGCTCCTGCAACTCGATCTCGACCGTCTGGCCCTGCAGGGCCTGGCGCTGCGACGCGTCCAGGCGCGGCAGCAGCAGGCGGTCCAGCAGCAGGGCCAACACGGCGGACGGCGGGCGGCTGGGCAGGCGCGCAATGCGCTCGCGCCACTGCGGCGGCAGGCTGGGCAAGGTTGCGGTCGTCATGCGGCCTCCGCGAGACCGGGCTGGCGGCGCGCGAAGCCGTCCACCAGGCGGCCAGGCAGCGGCAACTCGCGCAACTCGGCCAGCGCGTCTGCGGCATCGGCACCGCGCGCGAACACCGCGTCGAAGCATTCGACGACGCGGCCGAAATGCGAGCCGCAGGGCGACAGCCGCAGCAGGCTGACGCCGGCCTCGCGCAGTGCCGGGCCGTGGCCGATCAGGCATTGCAGCGCCGCGCTCTGGGTCTGGATGCCGTTGAGCGCGAGGAAGTCCTCGCCCTCCCCCGTCTTCAGCAGCAGGCCGTCGGCGTCGTCGCGGCAGCGGAACTGGCAGTCGTCCTTCTGCAGCCGGTGGTGGCGGGCCGTGAAGCAGCGCGCCGAGAAGGCCAGCGGCAGGCGGCCAAAGCCCCAGACCTCGGTCTCGACGGCCGACGGCGCGGGGTTGACGCGGCCCACGGCGTCCAGCGACAGCTCCACCGGCGCGACCCAGCGGTCGGCGCCCAGCGCGGCATGCTCGCCCAAAGCGGCGGCGTTATAGATGTTCAGGTGCGGGCCCAGCGTCAGCGGCCGGCGGCGCCCGTGCGACAGCACCTGCAGCGCGGCGGCGTCACCCGCCTCGACGGGGAACTCGTCCTGCTCGCAGATGCGGCGCAGCGTGCGCAGCTCGGCCTCGCTCATGACCAGGGCCATGGTCGCCAGCCGCACGTCCTTGCCGGCGCCACGCAGCTCGCGGGCGATGGCGACCCAGTCCTCGAACTTGATCTCGTTGCGCCGCGAGCAGACCCCCTCGCCGAGCACGATGCTGCGCACCGGCGCATCGGCGAGGTCGGCGTAGAAGTTCAGCAGCGCCTCGCGCGGCCACCAGTACAACAGCGGGCCGATCGACAGCTCCATCATCGTGTTCATCTCCAGGGACGGTCGTAGGCGCCAAGGGTGTGCTGCTGGCCTTCGGCCCAGCGCGCCAGCTGGCCATCCCAGGCCGGCTGCACGCTGTAGCGGCCGCGGCCCTCGTGGGCGGCCCAGGCGCTGTCGATGGCGGCACGCCAGACCTTGGTGACCTCGGCCACGTAGGCGGGGCTGCGCTGGCGGCCTTCGATCTTGATGGCGTCCACGCCGGACGCGATCAGCTGCGGCAGCAGGGACAGGGTGTTGAGGCTGGTGGGCTCTTCCAGCGCGTAGTCGCTCGGCAGTTCGCCGACCTCGAAGCGGCCCTTGCACAGCGTCGGGTAGCCGCGCGGCTCGCCGGGGCGGTAGTGGTCGATCAGCACGCCGCCGAGGCGGGCGCGCACGCCGTCCGCGGCCTCGTCCCAACGCACGGCCGAGGGCGGCGAGCAGACGCCGGCCGTGTTGGGCGACTGGCCGGTGGCGTAGCTGGACAGCGCGCAGCGCCCCTCCACCATCACGCACAGGCTGCCGAAGCCGAAGACCTCGACCGGCACGGGGCAATGCCTCATCAGCTGCTGCACCTGCTGCAGCGTCAGCACGCGCGGCAGCACGGCGCGCGCAATGCCGTAGCGCTGGTGGTAGAACGCTATGGCCTCCCAGTTGGTGGCCGAGGCCTGCACGGACAGGTGCAGGCGCAGCTGCGGGTGGCGGCGGTGCGCGTCGGCCAGCACGGCGCTGTCGGCCACGATGAGGGCGTCGGCGCCCAGCTCGGCGGCGTGGTCGACGGCGCGCTGCCAGGGCTGGGTGTCGCGGGCGTCGGCGAAGGTGTTCAGCGCCATCAGCACCTGACGGCCCCGGCGGTGGGCATGCGTGACGCCTTCGCGCACCTGGGCGGCGTCGAAGTTCAGGCCGGCGAAGTTGCGCGCATTGGTCGCGTCCTTCAGGCCCAGGTAGACGGCATCGGCGCCGGCCTCGATGGCGAGCTGCAGGGCGCGCAGCGAGCCGGCGGGGCAGACCAGATCAGGTTTGCGCGGCGGCGAGGTGGCGGGGGCAGTCATGCTCAGGAGCAGCCGCCACCACCGCCGCAGCCGCAACCGCCTCCCTGCGCGGGCACGGGCGCCGTGGCCTCGCCGGGCGCGGCACGGCCGATGCGGATGCGCCAGTAGCCAGGGTCGGCCTGCACCACCTGCCAGTTGAAGGTCTGCGGGCGGTAGGCGTGGAACTGCATCAGCAGGCCGCGCGGCTCATGGTCGTTGACCAGCTCGAAGGCCTCGCCTTCGGCCAGGGCGTCGAAGCACTGGAAGGCCAGTTGGTGGCGCTGCGGCGGAGCGAGCGGGCGGAGGTCGTGAAAGGCGGTGTTCATGGGTCGTCAGCCTAGGGCTGACGCCCTAGCCGCGCCTTGAACCAGTTCAAGACAGCGGCACGCCGCTGGCGTCCAGGCCGCTGTCGTCGTCGCCAAGCAGGTAGGGGCCGGTGCCGGCGTGGTCGGCGCGCGAGGCGGGCACGAAGGCGCCGAGGCCGACGTCGAAGACATGGACTTCGCCGTCCTCGATGACGTAGTGCCAGCCATGCAGCGTCAGCGCGCGCGCCTCGACCTGCTCGCGCACCATGGGGTAGTCCATCAGCCGCTCCAGCTGCAGCACGATGGCGCGCTGCTCGGTGCGGCGCATGACCTCGGGGCCGGGCTCGGCCACCGGCAGCGCGGCCTCGCGGCCGAGGTCCAGCCAGCGCGCCAGGTTCTGCGCGGCGGCCGGCACCTCGCCGTAGAGCGCGCGGATGGCACCGCAGTGGCTGTGGCCGCAGACGATGATGCGGCGCACCCGCAGGTTGAGCACGGCGAACTCGATGGCCGCCGCCGTGCCATGAAAGCCCTGGCTCTGGTCATGCGGCGGCACGAAGGCGCCGACGTTGCGCACCAGGAACAGCTCGCCCGGCCCGGCGCCCGTCAACAGATAGGGCACGAGGCGGGAATCGGAGCAGCCGATGAACAGCGTCAGCGGATGCTGGCCCTCGTCGACGAGATGACGGAACAGCGAGCGCTGCTGGGGGAAGGCGTCTTCATGGAAGCGGCGCAGGCGTTCGAGCAGCTCGTCGGGCATGGACTTATTGGACGAGCGGCGACGTGGCCTGCTGGAGTTCCACGCCCTGCAGCCGCGCATCGGCGGCCAGCGTCTGCAGATACTGGCGCAGCGCGCTGATCTGGTGCAGCTGGCGCATGCGCTGGGCCACCGCCTCGCGCACCTGCTCGAAGGCCGGCAGCTGGCCCGGCTCGCGCGCATCGATGGCGGCGATGTGCAGGCCGAAGCGGCTGTGCAGCAGCTGCGGCAGCACGCCGATCTCGCTGCGACCGAACAGCTCCCTGGCGAACTCGGGCGCACAGTCGTCCGCCGTCAGCCAGCCGAGCTGGCCGCCCTCCGCGCCGCTGGGGCAGTTGGACAGGGTCCTGGCGGCCTCGGTGAAGGCGGCCGCGTCGCTGGCGCGCAGCGTGATCAGGTGCGCTTCAGCGCGCTGGCGCAGCCGGCCCACGTCCACGCCGGGCGTGACGGCGAACAGGATGTGACGCACCTGCACACGCTCGCCCCGGGCGTACTGGCGGGCGTTGGCGTCGTAGTGGCGGCGGCAGGCCGCCTCGTCGGGCTCGGGGCCGGCCAGCTCGGCGGCCAGCAGCGCCTCGATGGCCTGGCTCGCTTCCTCGCTGACGGCGCCTTCGCTGGGCGCGGGGTCGTCGGTGGCCAGCAGGCCCAGCGTGATGGCGCGCTGGCGCAGCAGCTCGGTGCAGGCGCGCTGGCGCAGCGCCTCCTCGTCCAGCGCCTCGTCGGCGGCGGCGATCTCGATGTCGTTCACGTACGGCATGGTCGGCTCACTTCGGCAGGTTGAGACGGCGCGAGCGCACCACCTGGTAGGGGCGGAACACGTAGAACACCGAGGCCAGGCCGCTCCACACGTGCACCAGGCGGCTGAAGGGGAAGAGCAGGAAGATGGTCATGCCCAGCACCATGTGCACCTTGTACGGCCAGGCCAGTGCGACGAGGCCGGTGGCGTCGGGGTTGAAGGTGACGATGCGCTGCGCCCAGTCGCTCAGCACCAGCATGACCGTGCCGTCGGCATGCGCCAGCGAGAACGGCAGCGTGATCAGGCCCAGGCTCAGCTGCACCCAAAGGATCCAGAGGATGGCCAGGTCCGTGCGGTGGCTGGTGAGGCGGATGCGCGGGTCGGTCATGCGGCGCCAGATCAGCATCGACAGCCCGATGAAGCAGGCCGTGCCGGCGATGCCGCCGGCGACGATGGCCAGCATCTGCTTGGTTGCAGGGCTGATGAAGTGCTCGTACAGCGCATGCGGCGTCAGCATGCCCACCGTGTGCCCGACGAAGAGGAACAGGATGCCGGCGTGGAAGAGGTTGCTGGCCCAGTTCATGCCGCGCTTGCGCAGCATCTGGGAGCTGTCGCTTTTCCAGGTGTACTGGTCACGGTCGAAGCGGGCCAGGCTGCCCATCAGGAAGACGGCCAGGCAGATGTAGGGGTAGACGACGAACAGGAAGTTGTGGACGGCGTTCATGCCTGGGCTCCCGGTTGATGCGCGGACGGCTTGCGCACGATGTGGATGGGTTGCGGCTGCTCGGGCCGCGACTGGCCGGCCGACGAGCAGCCGCCGAAGGCTTCGGGCTCGGCCCAGTCCTGGTCGAGCGCGGGCTCGGGCGGGATGTCGACGGCCTCGGCGCGCTCGCCGGCCAGCTCCAGCACCGCGGCCAGCACACTGGCGTAGGGGCTCTGGCGGCGCTGCAGTGCGCTGAAGATGGCCCGCGTGATGTGGGCGATCTCCGCAAGGAAGTCGCGCGCCTCGCGGGCCGGCTGGGTGCTGGCGAACTCCAGCACGACCGACAGGTGGTCGGGCAGCTCGCCCGGTGCGAGGTAGAGGCCGGCGCGCTCGTAGGTCTGCTGCAGGTCGACCATGGCCGGGCCGCGGTCGCGCGAGTCGCCGTGGATGTGCTCGAACAGGTGCAGGGCCGTGCCGCGGCCGCGGTCGAAGAGGTCGACGAAATCCGCCTCGACCGCGAAGGCATCGTCGCGCCGCAGGCTCTGCAGCAGCGCGCAGAGCTCCTCCAGGCGCGCGGCGGGCAGCGCGGCTTCGCGCTGCAGGGCCTGCACGAGCTCGGGGATGGCCGCGCGGAACCCGGCATCGGGGTAGCGCAGCAGCGCGGCGAGCACGCGCAGGCTCAAGGGGGCGGGGGTAGGTTTGCTGAACATCGCGTCCCTCCTCAGATCGTGGCCTTGATGGGGATGGTTCGCTTCTTCTCCGAGCCGAACAGGCTCGTTTCCGTCACGCCCTCGGAGCAGCCGTTGCCGAAGCTGAAGCCGCAGCCGCCGCGCACGTTGAAGGCGTTCTCGGCGTACTCGCGGTGCGTGGTCGGGATGACGAAGCGGTCCTCGTAGTTGGCAATGGCCATCACGCGGTACATCTCCTGCACCTGGGCTTCGTCCAGACCCGCCTGGTCGAGCACGGCCTGGTTCTTCACGCCGTCCACGTGCAGGCCACGCTGGTAGGCGCGCATGGCGAGCATGCGCTCCAGCGCCGTCTCGACGGGGGCGGTATCGCCGGCCGTGAGCAGGTTGGCAAGGTATTGCACCGGGATGCGCAGCTGCTTGACGTCGGGCAGCTCGCCCACCGAGCCGAGCTGGCCGGCGTTGGCGGCGGCGCTGATGGGCGACAGCGGCGGCACGTACCAGACCATGGGCAGCGTGCGGTACTCGGGGTGCAGCGGCAGTGCCACCTTCCAGTCCACGGCCATCTTGTAGACGGGGCTGTTGCGGGCGGCCTCCAGCCAGTTCTCGGGGATGCCGTCGGCCCGCGCCTGCTGGATGACGGCGGGGTCGAAGGGGTCGAGGAAGAGGTCCAGCTGGGCCTGGTAGAGGTCCTTGTCGTTGGGCGTTGCCGCGGCTTCGGCGATGCGGTCGGCGTCATAAAGCAGCACGCCCAGGTAGCGGATGCGGCCCACGCAGGTCTCGGAGCAGACCGTCGGCTGGCCCGCTTCGATGCGCGGGTAGCAGAAGATGCACTTCTCGGCCTTGCCGCTCTTCCAGTTGTAGTAGATCTTCTTGTAGGGGCAGCCCGACACGCACATGCGCCAGCCACGGCACTTGTCCTGGTCGATCAGCACGATGCCGTCTTCCTCGCGCTTGTAGATCGAGCCCGAGGGGCAGCTCGCCACGCACGCCGGGTTCAGGCAGTGCTCGCACAGCCTGGGCAGGTACATCATGAAGGTGTTCTCGAACTGGCCGTAGATGTCCTTCTGCACGTCGTCGAAGTTCTTGTCCCTGCTGCGCTTGCTGAACTCGCCGCCGAGGATCTCCTCCCAGTTCGGCCCCCACTCGATCTTCTCCATGCGCTGGCCGGTGATGAGGCTGCGCGGCCGGGCCGTGGGAGCCTGCTTCATCTCGGGCGCCGACTGCAGGTGGTCGTAGTCGAAGGTGAAGGGCTCGTAGTAGTCGTCGATCTCCGGCAGGTTGGGGTTGGCGAAGATCTTCATCAGGAGCTTCCACTTGCCCCCCTGGCGCGGCTCCAGCTTGCCGTCGGGCTTGCGGATCCAGCCACCGTTCCACTTGTCCTGGTTCTCCCACTCCTTGGGATAGCCGATGCCGGGCTTGGTCTCGACGTTGTTGAACCAGGCGTACTCGACGCCGGGGCGGCTCGTCCAGACGTTCTTGCAGGTGACGGAACAGGTGTGGCAGCCGATGCACTTGTCCAGGTTCAGCACCATGCCGATCTGTGCGCGAATCTTCATTTGATTGCTCCTCGCGTGTTCAGGGGTTTTCGCCTTGCGACTGGTAGGCCGCGGCGAGGTGGTCGTCACGCGGGGTGTCGAGCCAGTCCACCTTCTTCATCTTGCGCACCACGACGAACTCGTCGCGGTTGGTGCCGATGGTTCCGTAGTAGTTGAAGCCGTAGCTGTACTGGGCGTAGCCACCAATCATGTGCGTGGGCTTGGTGACGATGCGGGTCACCGAGTTGTGGATGCCGCCGCGCACGCCGGTGATCTCGGACCCCGGCGTGTTGATGATCTTTTCCTGCGCGTGGTACATCAGCGTCATGCCGGGCTTCACGCGCTGGCTGACCACCGCACGCGCCGCGATGGCGCCGTTGACGTTGAACAGCTCCACCCAGTCGTTGTCGGCGATGCCGGCGCTCTTGGCGTCGTCCTCGCTGAGCCAGATGACCGGGCCGCCGCGGTTGAGCGTCAGCATCAGCAGGTTGTCGCTGTAGGTGCTGTGGATGCCCCACTTCTGGTGCGGCGTGATGAAGTTCAGCACGATCTCGCGGTTGCCGTTGGGCTTGATGTTCTGGATCTCGCCCGTGGTCTTCAGGTCCACCGGCGGGCGGTAGGTGCTGAAGCCCTCGCCGAAGGCGCGCATCCAGGCATGGTCCTGGTAGAACTGCTGGCGGCCGGTCAGCGTGCGCCATGGGATCAGTTCGTGCACGTTGGTGTAGCCGGCGTTGTACGAGACCTTCTCGCTCTCCAGGCCACTCCAGGTCGGCGAGCTGATGATCTTGCGCGGCTGCGCCTGGATGTCGCGGTAGCGGATCTTCTCGTCCTCGCGGTGCAGCGCCAGGTGGGCGTGCTCGCGGCCGGTGGCGCGGCCCTGCGCTTCCCAGGCCTTCACGGCGACGTGGCCGTTGGTCTCGGGCGCCAGCTGCAGGATCACCTCGCAGGCATCGATGTCGCTGACGATGCGGGCGCGGCCCGCGGCGTCCACGCCGTTGAGCTCGGCGAGTTGCGCGACCTCGGTCTTGGTGTCCCAGCCGATGCCCTTGCCGCCGTTGCCCAGCTTGTCCAGCAGCGGGCCCAGCGACGTGAAGCGCTCGTAGGTGGCCGGGTAGTCGCGCTCAACGACGGCGATGGTGGGCGCCGTCTTGCCGGGGATCAGCTCGCACTCGCCCTTCTTCCAGTCCTTCACGCCGAAGGGCTGGGCCAGCTCGGCCGGCGTGTCGTGCATCAGCGGCGACATGACGACTTCCTTCTCCACGCCCAGGTGGCCCACGCAGACCTCGCTGAACGCCTTGGCGAAGCCCTTGTAGATCTCCCAGTCGGAGCGCGACTGCCACACCGGGTCCACCGCCGCGGACAGCGGGTGGATGAAGGGGTGCATGTCGCTGGTGTTGAGGTCGTTCTTCTCGTACCAGCTGGCGGTGGGCAGCACGATGTCCGAGTAGAGGCAGGTGGTGCTCATGCGGAAGTCCAGCGTCACCAGCAGGTCCAGCTTGCCCTGCGGTGCCTTGGCGTGCCAGCGCACTTCCTGGGGCTTGGCATCGTCCTCGCCGAGGTCCTTGCCCTGCACGCCGTTCTCGGTGCCCAGCAGGTGCTTGCAGAAGTACTCGTGACCCTTGCCGCTGGAGCCCAGCAGGTTGGAGCGCCAGACGAACATGTTGCGGGGCCAGTTCTGCGGCGCGTCGGGGTCCTCGCAGCTCATCTGCAGCGAGCCGTCGCGCAAGCCCTGCACGACGTAGTCCTGGGGTGCCAGGCCGGCGGCCGCGGCATCGCGCACGACCTGCAGCGGGTTGGTCTTGAGCTGCGGCGCGCTGGGCAGCCAGCCCATGCGCTCCGCGCGCACATTGCAGTCGATCATGCTGCCGCTGAACTCGGCACGCTCGGCGGCGGTGGCCAGCGGCGACAGCACCTCGCCCACGCCCAGCTTCTCGTAGCGCCACTGGTCGCTGTGGGCATAGAAGAAGCTGGTGCTGTTCATCTGGCGCGGTGGCCGGATCCAGTCGGTGGCGAAGGCCAGCGGCACCCAGCCGGTCTGCGGGCGCAGCTTCTCCTGGCCCACGTAGTGCGCCCAGCCGCCACCGCTCTGGCCGATGCAGCCGCACATCATCAACAGGTTGATGACGCCACGGTAGTTCATGTCGCAGTGGTACCAGTGGTTCATCGCGGCGCCGATGATGATCATCGACTTGCCCCGGGTCTTGTGCGCGTTCTCGGCGAACTCGCGGCCCACGCGGATGACCTGGGCGCGCGGCACGCCGGTGATGGCCTCCTGCCACGCCGGCGTGTAGGGCGCGTTGTCGTCGTAGCTGCCGGCACCGCTGCCGAAGCCGCGGTCGATGCCGTACTGCGCGGCCTGCAGGTCGAACACGGTGGCAACCAGCGCCTCGCCGTCCTGCGTCTTCAGCCGCGTGGCCGGCACGCGGGCGCAGTGGCTGACGCCGTCCTGCTGCGGGTTGGGCGTGAAGTGCTCGCTGGCGCTGCCGGCGAAGTAGGGGAAGGCCACGTCGACGATGTCGTGCGGCTGCTCGCCATCCTCCACGAGCGAGAGCTTGAGCCGCACGTCGGCGCCGCCCTGGGCCTCCTTGGCCTCGAGGTTCCACTTGCCGCCGTCATCCCGGCCTTCCGCGCCCCAGCGAAAGCCGATGGAGCCGTTGGGCAGCACGAGGCGGCCGCCGTCGTCATAGGCCAGCGTCTTCCACTCGGGGTTGTTGCTCTGGCCCAGCTGGCCGGCCAGGTCGCTGGCGCGCAGGTAGCGGCCAGGCACGCGGGTCTTGCGGCCGTCGGGCAGCGTCTGCTCCTCCAGCATGACGAGCAGCGGCAGGTCGGTGTAGCGGCGCGCGTAGTCGTCGAAGTAGGGGCTGCGTTCCTTGAAATAGAACTCGTTCAGCGCGACGTGGCCCATGGCCATGGCGAGTGCGGCGTCGGTGCCCTGCTTGGGGTGCAGCCACAGGTCGGCCAGCTTGGCGACCTCGGAGTAGTCGGGCGTCACCGCCACCGTCTTCGCGCCCTTGTAGCGCACCTCGGTGAAGAAGTGGGCGTCCGGCGTGCGCGTCTGCGGCACGTTGCTGCCCCAGGCAATGATGTAGTTGCTGTTGTACCAGTCGGCCGATTCGGGCACGTCGGTCTGCTCGCCCCAGACTTGTGGGCTGGCCGGCGGCAGGTCGCAGTACCAGTCGTAGAAGCTCATGCAGACGCCGCCGATCAGGCTCAGGTAGCGGCTGCCGGCGGCGTAGCTCACCATGCTCATCGCCGGGATGGGCGAGAAGCCGATGACGCGGTCCGGGCCGTGCTGCTTGATGGTGTAGACGTTGGCCGCGGCGATCAGCTGGTTGACCTCGTCCCACGTGGAGCGCACGAAGCCACCCATGCCGCGCACCTGCTGGTAGTCGCGCCGGGCCGCCTCGTCGCCCTGGATCAGCGCCCAGGCGTCGACGGGGCTCTTGGACACGGCCAGCGCCTCGCGCCAGCGCTTGAGCAGCCGGCCGCGCACCATGGGGTACTTCACGCGGTTGGCGCTGTAGAGGTACCAGCTGTAGCTGGCCCCGCGGGCGCAGCCGCGCGGCTCGTGGTTGGGCAGGTCGGCGCGGGTGCGCGGGTAGTCGGTCTGCTGGGTTTCCCAGGTGACGATGCCGCCCTTCACGTAGATCTTCCACGAGCAGGAGCCGGTGCAGTTCACGCCGTGCGTGCTGCGCACGATCTTGTCGTGCGCCCAGCGGTTGCGGTAGGCATCCTCCCAGGTGCGATCCTCGCCGGTCGTGACGCCATGGCCGCCGGCAAAGACCTCCTTGGGCAGCTGGAAGGCGGTCAGTCGATCCAGGAAGTGGGACATGGTTTTCTCCGTTAACAGGACAGTGGGGCGCCGTGCCGGCCGTAGAACCACCAGCAGATGGCCATGCAGCTCAGATAGAACGCCAGGAAGCAATAGAGCGCGGCCTCGGGGCCGCCGGCCAGCGTGATCGCGCTGCCGAAGCTCTTGGGAATGAAGAAGCCGCCGTAGGCGCCCACGGCCGAGCACAGGCCCAGCGCGGCGGCGCCCTGGGCCCGGGCCTCGCGCTGCGGCCCGCGACCGCGCTGGGCCTCGCGCAGGAAGCCCAGCGGCACCATGCGGAAGGTGCTGCCGTTGGCGATGCCGGCAGCGATGAAGAGCAGCACGAACGAGGCGGCGAACAGCCATGCCCCCCCTTCCCGGCCCAGGCTGGCCAGCACGCCGACGACGCCCAGCGCCAGGCCGCCGAAGCAGGCCAGGCTGACGCGTGCGCCGCCGAAACCGTCGGCCACCCAGCCGCCCAGCGGCCGGGCCAGCGCGCCCAGCAGCGGGCCCAGCCACACCAGCTGCTGCGCGCCGTCGAAGGCGGGGAACTGGCTGCGCAGCAGCAGCGGGCCGGCCGCCGCGAAGCCGATGAAGCTGCCGAAGCTGCCGAGGTACAGCCAGCTCATCAGCCAGCTGTGACGGTGCGTGAAGAGCTGGGCCTGTTCCGTCATGCCGACGCCGGTGGCGGGCAGGTCGTCCATGCCGAACCAGGCGGCCAGGCTGCTGGCTGCGATCAGCGGCAGCCAGACCAGCCCGGCGTTGGCCAGCCACAGGCCACCACCCTGCGCGGGCAGGCCGAAGAGGTCCAGCGCGATGACGACCGGCACGACCCACTGCACCAGGCCCACGCCCAGGTGCGCGAAACCCGCGCCCAGGCCCAGCGCCCTGCCCTGCTCGCGCGCCGGGAAGCAGGCGCTGATGTGGGCCATGCCGCTGGCGAAGTTGGCGCCGCCCAGGCCGCACAGCAGCGCCAGCACGACCATCCATTCATAGGGCGTGGCGGGGTCGCGCACGGCCAGCGCGATGCCGGCGGCCGGCAGCAGCAGGCTGGCGGTGGAGAACGCGGTCCAGCGCCGCCCGCCCACCCAGCGCACGGCAAAGCCGTAGAAGATGCGCAGCGTCGCGCCGCACAGGGCCGGCAGTGCGCTCAGCCAGAACAGCTGGTTGGTGGTGTAGCGAAAGCCCGCCGACGGCAGGTACACGACGAGCACCGACCACAGCATCCAGACCGCGAACGACAGCGCCAGTGCGGGAATCGAGATGCCCAGGTTGCGCAACGCCACCGCACGGCCCCGCAGGCCCCAGAAATCGGGGTCTTCCGGGCTCCAGGGCTGTGGCAGGGACAGGGGCTTGGACACGGGAGCCATGCTCCGGCGCAGGGGCTGTGCCGACCATCCATCGCCGGTCGGGTGGGGCCGGCGCGGAAGGACGAGGCAGTGCGGCATCGGCATCGTTCTTTCGGACGAGGCGCGGACGGGCTCAGGGGTTGCGGATTTCCGCGCCACGGCGCAGGTAGAACCACCAGTTCAACACCAGGCAGACCGCGTAGAAGGCGGCGAAGCCGTACATCGCGTACTGCGGCGTGCCGGCCTTGATCTGGTTGCCGATGACGATGGGCGCGACGAAGGCACCGTAGGCGGCCACCGCCGAGGTCCAGCCCAGCACGGGGCCGGCCTGGCCGGGGCCGTAGATCACGCCGATGGTGCGGAAGGTGGAGCCGTTGCCGATGCCGCTGGCGAAGAACAGCAGCATGAACAGGCCCAGGAAGGCCGGGAAATACTGCTCCGGCGTGGCCGAGCCGTAGGCCTGCATCATCACGTAGCCCACGGCCACCGATGCCGCCACCATCACCACCGAGATGATCTGCGTGACGATGGAGCCGCCCCACTTGTCGGAGATCCAGCCGCCGAGCGGCCTCACGGCCGCGCCGACGAAGGGGCCGATCCAGGCGTAGGTGAGCACCGGCGGCGCGTTCGGGTTGACCAGGGTGTGCTGCAGCACGCCGTTGGCGTCGGGCACGTGGCTGATGCCGAAGATCACCTTCATCGACAGCGGCAGCGCCATCGAGAAGCCGATGAAGGAGCCGAAGGTGACGATATACAGCGCCGTCAGGCTCCAGGTGTGCTTGTTCCTGAAGATGGAGAACTGCGCCTTGACCGCATCCTTCATCGGCCCGAAGGCGGCCAGGCGCATCACGACCAGCGCGGCGACGATGTCCAGCGGGATCGCCACCCACATGCTCAGCAGCCCCAGGCCCGTGGGCTTGGGCAGGTAGAGCCAGAGCATCACGATCGTCGGCATGAAGGCGAGCGTGTACAGATAGGTGATCTTGCCGAAGGCCACCAACGGCGAGCCGGTGCGGGGCGAGACCGTCTTCAGGTTGCTCATGCCGAGCCAGCACAGCAGGCCCAGCGGCACCAGCGACAGCACCCAGGCGAAGCCGGCGTTCTGGATCCAGATCTGCGTGCCCGCGGGCACCTTGCCGAAGATCCAGCCGCTGGCCTTCTGCAGCGTCATCGGGTCGCCGCTGAGCGCGCCCAGCAGCGGCACCGACATCACCAGCGGGATCACGATCTGCATCGTCGTCACGCCGAAATTCCCCAGCCCCGCGTTCAGCCCCAGCGCGGTGCCGCTCATGCGCTTGGGAAAGAAGGTGCTGATGTTGGACATCGACGACGCGAAGTTGCCGCCGCCCACGCCGCACCACAGCGCCATCAGCTGGAAGGACCACAGCGGCCACTCGGGATGCTGCAGCACGATGCCCGTGCCGATGGCCGGGGCCAGCAGCATCGAGGTGGTGAGGAAGATGGTGTTGCGCCCGCCGGCCAGGCGGATGAAGAAGGACGACGGGATGCGCATCGTGGCGCCCGAGATGCCGGCGATGGCCGTCAGCGTGAACAGCTCGGCCTGGGTGAAGGGGAAGCCCAGGTTGAGCATCTCCACGGTGATGATCCCCCACATGCCCCAGACGGCGAAGCCGCACAGCAGGGCCGGGATGGAGATCCAGAGGTTGCGGTAGGCGATGCGCTTGCCGGTGCTGTTCCAGAAGGCCTCGTCCTCGGGCCGCCAGTCCGTGATGTCGTTCTTGCTCATGTCGTGTCCTTGTTGGGGTCAGGCGGGCTGAGCGCCGTGGCCCATGACGTCGGTGCGGCGGACCTCGGTCCAGTACATCCAGATCAGCGAGACCCAGACGACGCCGTACATCAGCATGAAGGCGCTGGAGCGGATGCCGGTGAGGTCCAGCAGCACGCCGAACAGGATGGGCAGGACGAAGCCGCCCAGGCCGCCGGCCAGGCCCACGATGCCGCTGATGGCGCCGATGTTGCCGGGGTAGTCGTCGCTGATGTACTTGAAGACCGAGGCCTTGCCGAAGGCGAAGGCCACGCCCAGCAGGGCCAGCAGCCCGGTGAAGGCGTAGACGTTCAGGCCGAGGTGGAAGGTCCTGGCGCCATCGAGCGTCATGATGGTGAAGTCGGTCTGCGGATAGCTGAGCAGGAACAGGCAGATCCAGCTCACCCACATGACCCACCAGGTGACCTTGTGGGCGCCGTACTTGTCCGACAGCACGCCGCCGATGGCGCGCAGCACGCCGCCGGGCAGGCTGAAGCAGGCCGCCAGCAGCGCCGCGACGCGGATGTCCAGGCCGAACTCGCCGACGTAGTACTGCACCATCCACAGCGCCAGCGCCACGTAGCCGCCGAACACGATGCTGTAGTACTGGCAGTACTTCAGCACGCGCGGGTCCTTCAAAGCCTTGAGCTGGTCGCGGAAGCTGAGGTTGCTGGTGACGAGGTGGCGCGGGTCGCTGTGGCTGAACAGCCAGAACAGCACGACGGTGCCGGCCATGATGGCCGCGTAGACCTGCGGCACCATGGCCCAGCCGAAGCTGACCAGCAGCACCGGCGCGACGAACTTGTTGACGGCCGACCCCGAGTTGCCAGCGCCGTAGACGCCCATGGCCATGCCCTGGCGACTCTTGGGAAACCAGCGCGCGACGTAGGGCGTGCCGACCGAGAACGAGCCGCCCGCCAGGCCCACGAACAGGCCGATGACGAGGAAATGCCAGTACTGCGTGGCATAGGCCATCAGCCAGATGGCCGGCACGGTGGCCAGCATCAGCAGGGCCATGACGATGCGGCCGCCGTAACGGTCGGTCCAGATGCCCAACGGCACGCGCACCAGCGAGCCCGTCAGCACCGGCATGGCCGTCAGCAGGCCGAACTCGGTGGCGTTGAGGCCGAGCTGCTTCTTGATCGGGATGCCGATGACGCCGAACATCATCCACACCATGAAGCAGACGGTGAAGGCCAGCGTGCTGACGATCAGCACCGACCAGGCCCTGCGGTCGACGGGGGCTGCGCTCATGCAGGTTCCTCCTCAGTGACGATGCGGTCACTGTCCCGCGCGGGCTGCGGGCTGCCCATTCACCGGAGGATCAGCGGGGCACCGGTCGCTGGGAGGACGAGGGGTACAACGACCTCGTCCTAAAGAACTACGTTCGGGATTGGCGCGGAAGGGTAGGCAGGCCTGATGCTCCGTTGCTCGGGCCAGAGGCCCGATCCTTCGCCAGGCACAAGCAGTCCTCAGGACTGCTTGTGTCCGGGCTCAGTCCCCCGGCCCGCTGCGCGGGCCTCCTCCTTTACCTGCGCATCAGGCCTGCCCACCCTCCCGCTTGTCGGTGCGCACGGCGTTCGCCGCGAAAACCCGGTGGTAGAGAAGCCGGGAGGCGCGGGGGCGCAATTGCGAAGGTAAAGGAGGAGGGCCGGCTTGCCGGCCCGGGGGACACGAAGCAATTGCGCCCCCGCGCGTCCCGGCGCAATCCAATCGTCGACTTGGGTTTCAGGCGCGCTGCTGCGTCACCAGCACCGCCGCCTGCACCCGCGAATCCAGGTCCAGCTTGCGCAGCAGATGCTGCACGTGGATCTTCACCGTCGTCTCGGCGATGCCCAGCTCGCGGGCGATCTGCTTGTTGGAGTCGCCGCGGGCGATGAGCTCGACGATCTCGCGCTCGCGCGGCGACAGCGTGCCCAGCGGGTCGGGCGGCGGCGCGGCGGCGGCGGACGCGACTTCGGCTTCGTGGCGGAAGGCCGTGGCCAGCTTGCCGGCCATCTCGGCGCTGAAGCTGGAGACGCCGCGTGCCGCGCGCTCGATCGCCTGGGTCAGCTCGTGGTTGTCGGCCGTCTTCAGCAGATAGCCGCAGGCGCCGGCGCGCAGCGCGGCGCCCAGGTCGGCCTCCGACTCGCTCATCGTCAGCATCAGCACCTGCGCACCGGGCGCCGCCGCCTTCAGCGCCGGCAGGGCCTGCACGCCGGTGACGCCGGGCAGATGGTTGTCGAGCAGGATGACCTGGGGCCGGGCTTCGGCGGCCAGGCGCTCGGCCGCGCCCGCGTCGCCGGCCTCGCCCACGACCTGCAGCTGAGACTGCGTCGCCAGCAGCGCGATCAGGCCGCGGCGGAACAGGGTGTGGTCGTCGACGACGAGCACGCGGATGGGTTCAGTGCTCATGGGCTCACCGCTTCGGATTCGGGCAGGGAGATGCGCACCAGCGTGCCCCGCCCCGGTTGGGATTCGAGCGCCACGGCGGCGCCCACCTTGGCCGCGCGCTCGCGCATGATGCGCAAGCCCACGTGGCTGTCGTCCGGCGCGTCGGCGGCCGGGTCGAAGCCGCGGCCGTCGTCGCGCACGTCGATCTGCCAGTGCGGCTGGTGCGTCAGGCGCACCCGCACCTGGCTGGCCCGCGCATGCTTGCGCACGTTGGCCAGCGCCTCCTGCACGACATGCAGCAACTGCACCTGCACGTCGGCCGGCAGCGGCGCGCCGTGGCCGTCGACCTCCAGCTCCGCCAGCACGCCGCTCTGCAGCCGGAACTTCTGCAGCGTCTGCTGCAGCGCCGGCAGCAGGTCGTCGCCGTCGGTGCGGGTGCGGAAGTGCATCAGCAGCGCCCGCACGTCGGCCGTGCACTCCTTCAGGCCCAGCGCCAGTTCGTCAACGAGGCGCCCGGCCGCGTCGGCGCGGCCGCCGTGCTGGGCGTCCTGCAGCAGCTGCAGCTGGATCTTCATGAAGGCCAGGCTCTGCGCGATGGAGTCGTGCAGCTCGCGGGCCAGCATGCCGCGCTCCTCGGCAACGGCCGCCTCGCGCTGCAGTGCGGCGCTGCGCAGGCCGTCCATGGCGCTGGCGAGATGGCTGGCCAGGCTGTCAAGCAGCTCGCGGTCCGCCTTGCTGGGCCGGGGCGTGTCGCGGAACAGCAGGTCCACCTCGCCCATCACGCGGCCCTGCACCGTCAGCCCCACCGCCGTCACGGCGACGAAGCCGGCCCGGACACAGTGCGACGCCGGCTGCGCCCCGGAAGCGATGGGAATGACGCGGGCCTGCGGCGTCGGGCTGCCGCAGTGGCAGTCACCCGGCGCCACGCAGCGCTCGGCATCCACCATCGCGGGCGGCAGGCCCTGAGAGGCCAGCAGCACCATGCGTTGCTCGCTCGGGTCCAGCCAGCGCAGCGCCACGGCGTCGGCCCCCGCCGCGCGGCGCATGCGCTCGGCGAACCCCACCGCCAGGTCCCGTGGCGACGAGGCGCCGGCGGCGAAGGCCGTGGCCTCGTAGAGCGCGGCCAGGCGCTGCTGCTCCAGGCGCAGGTCCGCCGTCTTGGCGCGCACCTCGCCCTCCATGCCGCGGTACACGGCCTCGAGCCGCTGCGCCATGCGATTGAAGCCGCGCGCCAGGTCGCCGAACTCGTCCTGAGAGTCTTCCGCCACGCGGGCGCCCAGCGTGCCCTGCTCCAGCGCGTGCAGGCCGCGCCGCAGGCGGTCGACCGGTGCGAAGACGACCAGGTGCGAGGCGTACAGGAAGATCATGGCCGCCGCGATCGCCAGCCCCACCAGCGCCAGTTGCACGCTGGACAGCAGCGAGCTCCAGCCCGCCATGCGCGCCTCGACGGCGTTCACGAGGACGTCGATGCGCGCCACCAGCGCCTCGGCCTGGGCCCCGGTCGGCACGGGCAGGCCCTCGGCCGAGGCGGCCTTGAGCTGCCGCCAGGCCTCGCTCACGCCGCGGTAGGCCTGCAGCGTGGGTTCGTCGCGGGGCAGGAAGAGCGGCCGGGCCGGGTCGCCGTCCACCAGCAGCTGCAGGGAGGCGTCGTAGGCGCGCACGAGCGCGCGCAGCGGCTCGCGCCCGTCGGCGGACTCGTCATGGGCCAGGCGCCAGGTCTGCATGCGCAGCCGCCCGGCTTCATTCACCGCCGCCGCGCCGCCTTCGAGCTGCCAGCCAATCCACAGTGTCAGCCCGATGGATGCCAGCGCGATACACAGCAGCGCGGCCCCCAGGACGCCGACCTTGGTGGCGAGACGCGCTCGATTCCAGCCCTTGCTCAATTGAAGGATCTCCCTGCTCCGCGCGCCGAGGCGCGCGCTTTCAGGCGGCCGCGCAGCGCCCATGCGGTGCTCATTCGGTGCTCACGCGGCACATTCTGGTCAGCGCGCCCCGCGGGAGGCTTGACATCGCGCAAGGGCGGCGCCGAATCACTCCGTTAGCGTCGGCGGCGGGCCGGCAGGCTCGGCCGCCTGGGCCGCGTCCAGACCCCAGTTCATCCAATCATCGCCGAACAGTTCGCTGGGGTGGGGCGTGGCCACCGACCCGTTGCCGCACCGCAGCGCGTCGGCCGGGCAGTAGTGGTCGCAGCCCCAGCAGACGCGCCCCGGATTGGCGGGCTTGATCGGGAACTTCTTGCTCATCCGCCCCCCTACGCCGCCACCGGCACGCTGCGCAGCCGCTGCACGGGCCGGACCATGAAGACGCTGCCATCGCGCCCGCGCTCCAGCAGCAGCGCCCGCACGCGTGCCTGCCAGAGCGTGCCCAGCTCGGCCTCCTGCTGCGCCGTCGTCTTGCCGGCCGACAGCAGCGCGACGAGCCGCTCCAGCTCGGCCGACATGGGCAGCGCGGCCGTGTCGACGCCCACGTCCACTGCGGCGTGGGTGTCCAGCCGGGTGAAGCGCAGCGCCATCATCAGATCGGGCTTGACGCGGATGAGCCCGGCGCGGCTGAAGCGCCCGCCCACGCCCTTGAAGCCGGAGCTGCCCGCTGCGCCGGTGAGCATCTGCACCACCGTCGCGATGACGCCGGTGCCGCCCGAGCGGGCATCGTCGCGGAACTCCACCTTGATGCCGCCGCGCTGCGGCAGGCCGTCGGGGTAGAGCTGCTCCAGCGCCAGCCAGGTGAGCCAGTAGGCCGAAGCGACGGCCACGCAGGCATGGCCCGTCAGCCTCACGGCGTCGGCAAAGCCGTACTCGAGGATGCCGTCCTCGGCGCAGCCCAGCACGCGGGCCAGCGGGTCCTGCACGCGCAGGCGGGGAACGTCGTCGAAGTAGCGGGGCAGATTCATCCTGAGCTTTCTTGAGGTCAACCGGGGCGGCCGTCGATGCGAGGGCGGGACAGCACGGGCCAGTAGCGCACGGCGTACAGGCCGAAGCCCGCCGACCACAGCAGCGCCGAGACCAGCGCCGCATGAACGATCTGCGCGGGCGCGACGAGCGGCAGGATCACGCGCACCGCGGCGGCGCCGGCGACCAGCAGGTAGCAGGCGACCTCGTAGCGGTCGGCCAGCAGCGGCCGGCCGGTGTGGCCACGCGCCGTGCGCGTCATCATGCCGATGACGAGGCCGCCCACGGCGCCCACCGTCAGCGCATGCGTGGCCAGCGAGGGCATGAGCCAGCCCAGCTCGGCCGCGCCGCGCAGCAGCAGGTGCACGGGCACCCACAGGTAGGCCAGGTGCAACACCCACACCAGCGGCACGCGCAGCGTGCGCCAGGGCCGCCACAGCAGCCAGCGCCAGGCCTGGGCCACGCTCGCGGCCAGCGCGAGGGCGGCCAGCGGAGCGCCTTGCAGGCCGATGGCGTCGGCCGCCAGCACGGCCAGCACGCCGCCGAGCGCCGCCTTCTCGGCGCCGGGCTGGCGGGTGGCGCCGGCCCCCGGCACGCCGTTGTTCGTGAACATCGGGATGACGCGCCCGCCCATGACGGCGAGGATGAAGAGCACCACGTCCAGCGCCACCGGGATGCCCAGCCCGCCGGGCACCGCCACGACGCCCAGCCGCGCCAGGTGCACGAAGCCTGCGGCGGCGGCCAGCAGCACCAGCAGGCCGATGAAGAAGTAGTTGCGGCGGTTGCGCGACTTCACGAACGGCACCGCCAGCGCGAGCGCCGCGGCCAGCGGGAAGGCGACGTTGGCGACGGCGGCGGCCACGCCCCAGGGCGTCAGCACCAGCACGCGGGCCAGCACCCACAGCGCGGCCAGCGCGGCGAGCCGCCAGCCGGTGGGCGTGGGCAGGTTGGTCCAGTTGCGGCCGGCGGTGAACAGGAAGCCGACGATGACGGCCAGCGTGAAGCCGAACAGCATCTCGTGGGCATGCCAGACCGGCCCGGCCAGGTAGGCATGGCCCAGCAGCCCCGCGTACTGCAGCGCCCACAGCGGCACGGACAGCGCCGCGAACACGCTGGCCAGCAGGTAGAACGGCCGGAAGCCGAGCGCGAACAGCGCAAAGCCCGCAGGCCCGCGCGGCGGGGGTTCTTCAATGTCCGGCAAGGGCGTCATGTCCTGGTTTCCGTTGAGCCGGCGCATGCCTGATGCGCCAGGCGATGGCCGATGCCGCCAGCGTGAGCGCGAACGCCGCGATGGCCAGCGCGTTGCCGGCAGCCCCCGCGGCCGTCAGCCGGGCGTCGAAGTGCCCGCCCAGCAGCCGCAGGGCCAGCGACGCATGCAGCAGCAGCATCGGCAGGTAGAAGGGCCAGCCGAACGCCACCTTCACGCGGGCGACGGCGGGCAGGATGACCGGCGCATGGCCCAGCACCATGCTGAAGACGAAGCCCAGCGCCAGCGCGTGCAGGGCCGCGTCGCGCCAGGGCAGGCCCAGGGCCGTGGCGGCCCAGGCCAGGCCGGCGGCGAACAGCCAGGCATAGCCCGTGAGCAGGCACAGGGCCATGTAGCGGCTCAGGCCGGCGGCGCGGACGGTGCGGCGCGCGATGTCGAACACCGCGAGCCAGGCGGCCAGCGCCGCCAGCGACAAGCCGTACAGCAGGCCACCCCAGCCGGGCGCGAAGCCGCACAGCAGCGCGCCACAAGCCGCTGCGGCCAGGATGCCCAGCAGCGCCGGGCCGGCGCCGGCGTGGCGGCGCATCAGCCGCGTCATCTCCAGCCGCTCGGCGGCAATGGTGAACACCAGGAAACAGAACCACAGCGGCACCACGGCGCCGGCCAGCGCGCCCAGCGCATGCAGCAGGCTGCCGGCCGCCCAGGCCATGGCACCGGCCAGCAACAGCCCGGTGTGGCCGGCGCGCTGGCGCCGCACCACCACGAGGTTGACGCCGACGAAGGCCAGCGCCGCCGCCACCGCCAGCCAGGCGGCCGCCTGCGGCGCGCCGGCCAGCAGCGCCAGGCCCGCGGCACCCGAGGCCAGCGGCCCGGCGAAGGCCGCTGCATGCTTGACGGCCACGGCCCGCTCGAGGGCAACGACGGTGCCCATGAAGGCGCAGATCATCAGGAAGGCATGGGCCGCCACGGCCGCCCCAGCCCCCGCACCCGCCACGGGCAAGGGCAGCGCCACGCCGGCACGCAGCAGGCCGCCGGCGATGCCGGCCACCAGCGACGCCGCGACCAGCCCCGCAAAAACCAGCCGCCCCGCCATGCGTCGCATCGCCCGCCCCTACCAGCCCATGAAGGCCTTGGCCCGGTCGCTCATGCGGTCGGTCGTCCAGGCGGGCTCCCACACCAGCTCGACGGCGATGCGCCGGCCGGGCGGCACGGCGCGGTCGAGTTCCGTGCAGGCGTCGTCGACGATGACGTCCGCCACCGGACAGGCGGCCGAGGTCATGGTCATCAGCACCTGAACGCGTTCCGGCGTCACGGTCACGCCGTACACCAGCCCCACGTCGACGATGGACATGGCCACCTCCGGGTCCACCACGCGGCGCAGCGCCGCGAGGATGGGCTCACGCAGCTCGTCGGGGCCTTCGTAGGGATAGGGGCTCATGCCCGCGCCTCGGCCGGCGCCATGAAGCGCAGCAGCTGCACCAGCTGCTGCCGGTTGGCCGTGATGTCGGCCAGCGTGTAGCGGTCCAGCACGGCGTGAAAGGCCTCCACCGCCTCGCCCAGCACGCCCTTGAGCCGGCACTGGCTGACGATGGCGCACCGGCTGCCCTGCGACGAGAAGCACTCGGCCGGCAAGGCCTGCCCCTCGGTGTCGCGCACCACCTCGCCAACGCGGATCTGCTCGGCCGGCAGCGCCAGCGTCAGGCCACCGCCCTTGCCGCGCACCGTGGCCACCCAGCCGCGCTTGGCCAGGTGGTGAACGACCTTGGTCAGGTGGTTGACCTTGACGTCGTAGGCCGCGCAGATCTCGGCCACCGTGGCCCGTCGATCGGGCTCGGCGGCCAGGTACATCAGCACGCGCAGGCTGTAGTCGGTGAAGGCGGTGAGGCGCATGCTTTGCTTTCCTTGGGTTCAACGGCCGCGGGCGGGTGCAGCACCTGCCGCCGGCAGGCGGTCGGCCGCGCGGCGGCGCAGCAGGCACAGCGCATACACGGCCAGGAAGACGCTGCCTGCGGCGAACACGATGTCGCCCGGCACGCGCAGCCACACCAGAGTCTCCATCACCTTGGAGTGGATGATCTCCGGCGAGCGGGCGTACCACAGGCCGGTGGTGATGCTGTGATAGGCCTGATAGATGCCGGCCGGCAGCAGCGACATGAACACCATCCCGCCCAGGCCGATGTTCAGGCTCCAGAAGGCGGGCTTGAGGAACTTGTCGGCGTGCAGCGCGCGGTCGTACAGGCCGCGCAGGCAGAACAGCATCAGGCCGATGCCCAGCATGCCGTAGACGCCGAACAGCGCCGCGTGACCGTGGGCCGCCGTCATGTTCAGGCCCTGCACGTAGTACAGCGAGGCCGGCGGGTTGATCGCGAAGCCCAGCAGGCCGGCCCCGACGGTGTTCCAGAAGCCCACGGCGACGAAGCTCATGATGACCCACTTGTAGGCACCCAGCCAGGCGACGCCCTTGGAGCGGCGATAGGTCTGCAGGGCTTCCAGGCCGATGAGGGTCAACGGCACCACTTCGAGTGCCGAGAACACGGCGCCCACGGCGATCACCGAGGTGGGTGTGCCGGTCCAGTACAGGTGGTGCAGCGTGCCCAGGATGCCGCCGAACAGGAAGACGATGGTCTCGGCAATGATGGCGCGGTTGGCCGAGGCGGCGCGCACGAGGCCCAGGTTGGTGAAGATCAGCGCGACCACGGCGGTGGCGAACACTTCGAAGAAGCCTTCCACCCACAGGTGCACCAGCCACCAGCGCCAGTACTCCACCATCGAGTAGTGGGTGTGCTGGCCCCAGGTCAGCGAGGTGGCGTAGAAGCCGCCGATGCAGGTGGCCGACAGGAACACCATGGCGATGAGGCCGCGGGTTTCCGACGGCTTCTTCAGTGCCGGCCACAACGCGCGGCCGAGCAGGAACACCCAGAACAGCAGGCCCACGAACAGCAGGATCTGCCAGAAGCGGCCCATGCTGGTGAACTCCAGGCCCTGGTTGCCGAACCAGAAGCTGAAGTCCACGCCGCGGTGCTGCAGCGTGCCCAGCCAGCCGGTGATCGTCGAGCCGAGCACGACGACGACGAGGGCCCAGAACAGCGCGTCCACGCCCAGCTTCTGCAGCCTGGGCTCGCGGCCCGACAGCAGCGGCGCGACGTACAGGCCGGTCGCCAGCCAGGCCGTCGCGATCCAGAAGATGCCGACCTGCGTGTGGATGGTGCGGCTGACCGTGTACGGCAGGATCTGCGCCAGCGGGATGCCGAAGAAGGCCTGGCCCTCCACCGCGTAGTGCGCGGTGATGGCGCCCATGGCGATCTGCAGCAGCATCAGGCCGATGACGACGAAGAAGTACTTGCGCGTCGCCTTCATCGACGGCGTCGCCTGGGCGCCCAGCAGCGGGTCGGCGGCAGGCACCTGCGCGTCGCCCTCGTGGGCATCGCCCTTGTGCAGCCACAGCATCGCGGCGATGCCGGCCAGCAGCAGCACGACGCTGACCATGGACCACATCGCGGCCGAGGCGGTCATCGTGTTGCCCACCAGCGGCTCGTGCGGCCAGTTGCTGGTGTAGGACAGGCCGGTCTCGCCCGGGCGGTCCGTCGTGGCGGCCCAGGCCGACCAGAAGAAGAAGGCCGCCAGCGCCTTGCGGTGCTCGGCCTCGGGCAGCGCGTCGGCCGTCATCGCGTACTGGTCGCGCAGGGTCTCCAGCGCGGGGTCGCTGCCGAACAGCCCCTCGTAGTGCGAAGCGACCTCGCGGATGGCGTCGGCGCGGGCGGCTGTGACGCGCACGTCGCCACTGGCCTCGTCATAGGTGTTGCGGCGCATCTCGGCGCGCACGCCCTGATCCACCGCGGCGCGCTGTGCGTCGCCAACGGCCAGGGCACCCTGCTGCTGCTCGGCCATGCGCCGCGCCTTCAGCGCCACCGCCTCGCGGTGCAGCCAGTCGGCCGACCAGTCGGGCGCGACGTAGGCGCCATGCCCCCAGACCGTGCCGAGCTGCTGGCCGCCGGCCGACATCCAGGCCCGCTGGCCGAGCTGGATCTGCTCGCCGGTGAACAGCAGCTCGCCATCGGCGCTGACCACCCGGTTGGGGATGGGCGGCGCCGTCAGGTAGATCTGCCATCCCAGGTAGCCGAGGGCCCCGAACGACAGGACGAAGATCAGGCCCAGCCAGCGCCAGAGCCTCTTGGTGGATTTCATGATGTTTCCTTCTTGATTGCTCTTGGTGTGCGGATCAGGCCCCGCCGCAGGCGCCGCAGCAGCGCCCCTCGCCCTGCCCCGCCGGCAACCGGGCCAGCCGCGCGAGCCACAGACCCGTGCCCGCCGGGCCGGCTTCCCAGGTGAACTGCCCCGGCAGCGCCTGGCGCAGCCCGGCCAGCAGGACGGCGGGGTCGGCGTCGTCGATCAATTCGGTCGACTCGCCGGGACTCAAGGCGCGCAGGATCTCGCTCACCCGGCCCGGCCGGTCCTCGCGGGCGAAATCGCGCAAGTCAATCTGAGGGGAGCGGGGGTTCGTGACCATGGCGTTTTAAATATGCATTTGAGATGCATGAATATTAGAGGCCGCCCCCGGCGCGCCATTTGACGTACATCAAGGCGCCGGAAATAGTCCGTGCCGGCGGCCCGCCCGCGCGGTTTGGGACAATGTCGCCCGTCCTCCCCCGACTGCGAAGTCGCCATCAGCCCCGAACGGGGCGTGCGTTGAGCCCCATGTCCGAAGTCCTCGCCCCCACCTCCACCGCCACGCCCAGCGCCGAAGAGCTTGCGGCCAAGAAAGCCGCGCACGAGATCAACAAGCTCTCCAAGCGCCTGCACCGCCAGGTGGGCCAGGCCATCACCGACTTCAACATGATCGAAGACGGCGACAAGGTCATGGTCTGCCTCTCGGGCGGCAAGGACAGCTACGCGATGCTCGACATCCTGCTGAACCTGCAGCAGCGCGCGCCGATCAAGTTCAGCCTGGTCGCCGTCAACCTCGACCAGAAGCAGCCGGGCTTCCCCGAAGAAGTGCTGCCCGCCTACCTGCGTTCGCGCGGCGTGGACTTCCACATCGAGAACCAGGACACCTACTCCATCGTCAAGCGCCTCGTCCCCGAGGGCAAGACGACCTGCAGCCTGTGCTCGCGCCTGCGCCGCGGCATCCTGTACCGCGTGGCCGGCGACCTGGGCTGCACCAAGATCGCGCTGGGCCACCACCGCGACGACATGGTCACGACGCTGTTCCTGAACATGTTCTTCGGCAGCCGCATGAAGGGCATGCCGCCCAAGCTGGTCAGCGACGACGGCAGGAACGTCGTCATCCGCCCGCTGGCCTACGTGAAGGAGCCCGACCTCGTGCGCTGGGCCGAGCACCGCGAGTTCCCCATCATCCCGTGCAACCTCTGCGGCAGCCAGGAGAACCTGCAGCGCGTGCAGGTCAAGGCCATGATCAACGAGTGGGAGAAGCGCTACCCCGGCCGCATCGACAACATCTTCACGGCCATGGGCAACATCGTGCCCTCGCACATGATGGACAAGAAGCTGTTCCCGTTCGAGACCGCACGCGCGACGGGCCGGGCCGAGCCCGATGGCGACATCGCCTTCGACGACGATGAAAGCTGCGCGACACCTGCGCCGGCTTCAATCATCACGCTGCAACGCTGATTTACACGGGGGCAATCTGGGCGGGTCAGAATCTCTGCATCCCCACGATGGAGGTGTTCCATGAATCGCCGCCTGATCCTCACCACCTTCGCGGCCGCCTCGGTGGCTGCACTCGCCGGCTGCGCCGGCCCCTACACCGTCTCCGCCGACGTCTCCAGCTACGGCAGCTGGCCGGCCGACCGCAAGCCCGGCAGCTATGCCTTCGACCGCCTGCCCTCGCAGCAGCAAAGCGACGAAGCCGCCAAGCGCCAGGCCTCGCTCGAGGATGCCGCACGGGCCGCGCTGGAGAAGGCCGGCTTCAGGCCGGCCGCCGACACCAAGAGCGCCGACATCCTCGTCACGCTCGGCGCCCGCATCACCGCCTATGACCCCGTGCCCTGGGACGACCCGCTGTGGTGGCGCTGGCGCGGCCGCCTGTTCTCGCCGCGCTACGGCTACGCCACCGGCTGGGGCGGCTGGGGCTGGCGCCAGGACCCGTTCTTCGACCGCCGCTACGACCGCGCCGTGGCCGTGCTGATCCGCGACCGTGCCAGCGGCGAGGCCTTGTTCGAAACCCATGCCAGCAATGAAGGCATGACCGTGGGCAGCGACGCCGTCATCGGCAGCCTCTTCGACGCCGCCCTGGCCGAGTTCCCCAAGGTCAACCCGAAGTCGCATCGCGTGTCGGTGCAGGTCGCGCGCTAGCAGCGAGCCGGGCGGCCGCCTGCCCATAATCGCGACTTCGTCAAAAACGCAGTCGCAAGGGCAGGCATGGCGCTCAACATCGTGATCATGGCGGCGGGCAAGGGCACCCGCATGAAGTCCGCAACGCCCAAGGTGTTGCACAAGCTCGCCGGCCGCTCGCTGCTGGCCCATGTGCTGAAGAGCTGCGAGCCGCTCGCCGCCCAGGCCCGCATCGTCATCACCGGCCATGGCGCCGAGCAGGTCGAGGCCGCCGTCGCGGCCGAGGGCCTGGCCTTCGTGCGCCAGATGCCCCAGCTCGGCACCGGCCACGCCATCCAGCAGGCCGTGCCGGCGCTGCAGGAGGACCAAGGCCAGGGCACGACGCTGATCCTGAACGGCGACGTGCCCCTCATCGAGACGGCCACCGCCAAGGCCCTCATCGACGCCTGCGCCGGCCATGCGCTGGTGCTGCTGACCGTCGACCTCGTCGACCCCACCGGCTACGGCCGCATCATCCGCGACCCCGACGACGACGGCGTGCTCGCCATCGTCGAGCACAAGGACGCCACGCCCGAGCAACGCCTCATCCACGAGGGCTACAGCGGCATGATGGCCGCGCCCACCGGCGCGCTCAAGCGCTGGGTCGGCCAGCTGAGCAATGACAACGCCCAGGGCGAGTACTACCTGACCGACATCGTCGCGATGGCCGTCGCCGAAGGCCTGCCCGTGCTGGGCATCAAGGCGCACAGCGAGACCGAGGTGCTGGGCGTCAACGACCCGGTGCAGCTCGCCCAGCTGGAGCGCGCCTTCCAGCGGCAGCAGGCCGAAGCGCTGATGCGCGCCGGCGTGCGCCTGGCCGACCCGGCCCGCTTCGACCTGCGCGGCACGCTGACCCACGGCCAGGACGTGGAGATCGACGTGAACTGCGTCTTCGAGGGCCGGGTGGCGCTGGGCGACGGCGTGCGCGTCGGTGCCAACTGCGTGATCCGCAACGTGACCATCGCGGCGGGCGCGCGCATCCACGAGTTCACCCACATCGACGGCGAGGCCCTCGGGGCCAGCGTCGGCGAGGGCGCACTGATCGGGCCGTTCGCCCGCCTGCGCCCCGGCGCCCAGCTGGGCGCCGAGGTCCATATCGGCAACTTCGTGGAGGTCAAGAACTCCACGCTCGCCAAGGGCGCCAAGGCCAACCATCTGGCGTATCTGGGCGACGCCACGGTGGGCGAACGCGTCAACTACGGCGCCGGCTCGATCACGGCCAACTACGACGGCGCCAACAAGCACCGCACCACCATCGGTGACGACGTGCACGTGGGCTCCAACTGCGTGCTCGTCGCCCCGGTCACGCTGGGCCGGGGCGCCACCATCGGCGGGGGCTCCACGATCACCAAGGATGTCAACCCCGGCGACCTTGCCGTGGCGCGCGGCAAACAGGTGGCGCTGCCCGGCTGGGCACGCCCGGCCAAGAAGCGCTGAATTGGCCGGTTCCCGTGATTTAGTTCCTGAGATCGCTCCGTCCGGCCGTTAGGATGCATCCGGTCCTAATGCCGCAGTACCCATGTCTCACGAACTCGACTTCGCCGCGCTCTCGCTTGACGACGCCGTCCCGGCCGACCTGGGTGCGTTCGAGATCGCCCAGGCCCGCAGCGACGCCGGCGCCCGCCATCGCGCGCTGGAACTGAAGGCCCAGGCCTGCGACAACGCCGCGGACGCCTGCTGGTACCTGGCCCGCAGCCTCGGTGCCGCCCGGGACCTGCCGCAGAACGGCGAAGCCAGCCTGGAGCTGCTGTTCCAGCTCATCGGCGCGCTGGCCGACCTGCCGACCGACATCGCGTCGGCGCCGCTGCCCGACGTCGTCGGCGGCCGCGAGGATGGCATCACCGAACTCTGCCTGCAGCTCGAAGCCGCCCGCGAGGTGACCGAAGAGGCATTGATCGACGCCGAGCTGGCGCCGCCCCGCGCGCTGCATTGCCACTGACGGGCTCCCGGCCCGAAAAAAAGGCGCCCCGAAGGGCGCCTTTTTCATGCCGGTTCGACGCGCCTCAGCCGCCGATGCCCGCGCTCCGGTCCAGCGCCGCCATGGGCGGCAGGGTCAGCCGGTTGTCCACTCCCTTGACCCCGGCCGTGGACGCGGCCACCACCGTGGCGCGCTCGCGCACCTGGGCGTCGGGCGCCTGACCTTCCAGCTTGACGACGCCATGCTCGGTGCTGACGGCGATGGGCACGGCAGACAGCGTGGCGTCGGCCGCCAGCGCCTGACGCACCTTCACCGTGATGCCCCCGTCTTCGGGCTCGGGCGTGGCCGGCGGCGTCTGCTGCGCCACGGGCGGGATGACCGGCGTGGCCTCAGGCGGCACGACGGCGGGGGCCGGCGTCACCACGGGCGGCGTCACCACGGGCGGTGCGAGCGGCTGCAGCGCCGGCTCGCGCAGTTGCGCCGGCGGCGAGACCTGCGCGAGAACCTCGGGAGCGGGCGCCAGTGTCCTGGCCACCGGCGCGGGTGCGGGTGCGGGCGCGGCGCGCTCGACCGGCAGTGGCGACTCGGACTTCGGCGCCGGCGCCTTGGCCACCGCGGCCGGCGGCTCGGCGATGGCGGGCGGCGCCGTCACGGCCGGCGCTTCGGCCATCAGCGGCTCGGAAGCTGCGGCCTCGGGGCCGGCCCCGGGCGGGGCGGACTGCAGCTGTGCGTCCTCCGGCGCCGGGCTGGCCTGGCCCACGACCACAGCGGGCGACGTGGCGGGCTCGGGCCCCGACAGGTTGCGCGACGTCACCACGGCCAGGCCCACCAGCACGATGCCCACGCCCGCCCCGACGACCCAGGGCGTGCCGGCGGCGCGGCGCACGGGGGCAGCCTCGGGCACCACAGGACGCATCACGGGCGGCACGGCGGTGGCGGTGGTGCGGTCGGCCGGTGTCATCGCGATCGGGTCCTCGCGCCGCAGCGGGTGCGTCGACGTGTGCGGCTTGGCGCCGGCCCCGAACGCGGGCTTCAGCCCTGGCTTCACCCCCTGGGACGGCGTCGTATCGATGTGATCGTAGAAGCCTTCGGCATGCATGGACTTGGGAAACTTCATCACGGCCTCCTGCGTCGGAATCGACGTTTGTGATGAGTCCCATTCTTGGGATGGCGCCGCCCGCGCCGTGCCGGCCTGGGCTGCCTTGCCTTGTAGGACGAGGGGCCGCAGCCGTGTGGGCCTGCGCGGCCTAGAAGCCGCCGACGGGCAGCGCTGCGCCGCGTTGCAGCCAGTTGCGCGGCGAGTAGCGGCTGGCACCGTCGGTCACGTGCAGCGTGTAGGCATGGCGTGACCGGTCCGAGCGGTTGGCCGCAGAGTAGTGCGGCAGCAGGCCGTGGAAGATCACCAGCGAGCCGGCCTCCACTTCCAGCGGGATGGCCTGTTCGGAATCCGCCGCCGGCCAGGGCGTCGCGTCCACCGGCTCCATCCAGGCCTTGCGGCCTTCGCGCACAAAGCGCTCGCGCAGCACGCCGCGCGGGCCGCGGTGGCCGCCGGGCTCCGTCCACAGGCAGCCGTTCTGCAGCGTCGCATCCTCCAGCGCGAACCAGAAGGTCGTCACCGTGACGGGGTCGCTCTCGAAGAAGCTGGCGTCCTGGTGCCAGCGCACCTCGCCGCCGATGCCGGGCTGCTTGAAGATGAACATGCTCTGCCAGACCTGCGGCCGCGCCAGGCCCAGCCCGGCGGCCACGCCGCGCAGTGCCTCGCCCTTGGAGAAAGCGCTGAAGACGGGGTCGAGGTCGTGCATTGCATGACCGATCTTGTTGATGGCCAGCTCCTTGGGCACGCGCAGCCGGCCTTCGGCGTCGAAGGCCTCCTCCTCGAAGAAGCAGCGCACCTGGTCGCCGCTGTCGAGGAAGTAGTCGTCGACATGGCGCTGCTGCTCCTCGGTCGTGAACACGGGGCGCTGCTCGCCGGGGTCGAAGGCGTCGACGATCCCGAGCGCGCGCTCGCGCAGCGCGGCGATGTCGGCGGCGGGCTTGAAGCCGGGGATGACGAGATAGCCCTGTTCAGCGTAGAGGGAAGCGCGGTGGGCGTCGATCTTCATATGCTTGCGGGAAGGAGTTGTTCGGATTGTGTGCCCGGCGGGGCGCGCCCACAGTCCGCCCACCGCAATCCCCGGGAGAGCCGCCATGAAAGCACTCAAGGTCCTGCTGATCGCCATCGTCGCGCTGCTGGCCCTGGGCCTGGGCGGCGGGCTGATGCTGTCGCCCAAGTTCACGGTCTCGCGCACGCTGACCATCGACGCCGCGCCGGAGAAGATCTACGCCCTCATCGCCGACCCGCGCGGCTGGGCCCGCTGGAGCGCCTGGAACCGGCGCGACCCGGCCATGGCCATCGAGTACAGCGGCCCCGCCTCGGGCGCCGGTGCGGTCTGGGCCTGGAAGAGCAGGAGCCAGGGCGATGGCCGCATGACGTTCACCAGCACCGAGCCCCCCAAGCGCCTGGGCTACGAGCTCTTCTTTCCCGACTTCGGCACCACCTCCACGGGTGACTTCCGCCTCGATGCCAACGGCGGCGCCACCCAGGTCACCTGGCGCATGAACGGCGACATGGGCAGCAACCCGGTCTACCGCTGGATGGGCCTGTTCATGGACAGGATGGTGGGGCCGGACTTCGACGCCGGTCTGGCCAACCTGAAGGCGCTGGCAGAGCAGCCCTGAAGGCTCGCTAAGCGGGCTCCCAGACCAGCGCCAGGGCCAGCGCGGCCTCGGTGACGGCGCGGCCCAGCGGCGTGGCCGGGTCGGGCCGCCGCAGCCGCGGCACGCCGCGGCTCAGGTCCACGCTGCCGACCACCTGGCCGGCATGCAGCATCTCGTAGCCCACCGGCGCGGCCGTGGCGATCGCGGCGCCCTCCAGCCTGTGCACGGAACGCAGCGCCAGCGTCAGATCGCCGCGCTGGTAGCTGCCCTCGCGCGTCGCCTGCCCCCACTGCACCCGGCCCTCGCCGATCTGCAGCGTGGCGTCGGACGCGCCGCGCCAGCGGCAGTTCAGCGTCCAGGGTTTGGTGGCCACGGCCAGCACGCCGGCCGTCACCTCGGTCTGGCGCGCCGTGCAGTCGGCCTCGCTGTCGCCGGCCGGGCCGGACCAGGTGTAGCGCAGCGGCGCGCGCCCCGTGGCCAGGGTGTCGAACAGCGAGAGCCGGTCCGCACCACGGTCATAGCGCACCCGCTGACCGGCCAGCTCGAACTCGCCACGCCGGCCCCAGCCGGGCTTGCCGAAGGACTCCTCGGCAACGGCAGCCAGCGACGCGGGCTGCGCCATGCGTGCCTCGCGCACCACGCCGCAGCCGGCCACGAGAGCCAGGAGCGCGGCTCCCACCGCCCATGAAGATCGCATATGCCACCTGTCCGTCGAGTCCGATGCCGGCACTCTAGGGCGCACACGCGCGCATGCCGGTTCTCACCCATGCCGGGCGTCACACCCCGGCTTGAGGGGGCTCAGCGCGACGTCGTGGGCTCGGACATCAGCGCCAGCGCCAGCGCCGCCTCGGTGACGGCGCGGCCCAGCGGGGTGGCCGGGTCGGGCCGGCGCAGGCGCGGCTGGGGGCCGCTGAGGTCCAGGCTGGCGACGACGCTGCCCTGGTGCAACATCTCGTAGCCCACGGCGGCGGCCTGCGGCGTGGGGTTGCCTTCATAGAGATGCGCCGAGCGCAGCCCCACGGTCAGCTCGCCGCGGCGGTAGGCGCCCTCGCGGCTGAGCTTGCCGCGGCGCATCTGCCCTTCGCCGATCTGCAGCATCGCCGCGGGTGCGCTGCCCCAGCGGCAGCTCAGCACCCAGGGCCGGGTGTCGGCCAGGCGCGCGTTGGCGCTGGCCTCCGGCGTCCAGCCCTCGCAGACGGCCGCGCTGTCGCCCGCCGGGCCTGCCCAGCTGAAGCGCAGCGGCGTGCGCACGCCGGCCGGCAGGGGCTCGAACAGCGCCAGCCTGTCCGCGCCGCGCTCGTAGCGCACGCGCTGGCCGTGCAGCGCGAATTCGCCCTGCCGCCCCCATGCCGCCCGGCCGAAGCTCTCCTCCGCGACGCCGGCCACCGAAGGCGCCTGCGCCATGCGCGCGCCGGGCGGCGCCCCGCGCGTGTCGCCGCCCTGCCGCACCGAGGCGCAGCCGGCCAGCAGCAGGACGAAGGTGGTGAGGACGAAGGACGAGCGACGCATGGCGAACCGGTGAAGTGAAAGGACGAAATACTCTAGAGCCGCACCGAAGCGCCAGGAAACTGTTACCCGAGTTGCGTCCTGTCGCGCCCACACCATGCCCACCACCTCTTCCAATGTCGGCCACCGCGAACTGCGCATCGCCGGCCTGTGCTATCTGGCCATCATCGCCCTGGGCCTGTGGAGCGAGCTCTTCGTGCGCGGCCAGCTGGTCGTGGCCGGCGACGCCGCCGCGACGGCGCAGCGCATTGCCGCCCATCCGCAGCTTTGGCGCCTGGGCCTCGCGGCCGATCTGCTGATGCAGGTGCTGGACCTGCCGGTCATCGTCGTGCTGTGGCGGCTGCTGCGGCCCGTCAACGAGATGCTGGCGCTGACGGCCACCGGCCTCAATCTCGTGCAGACGGCCGTGCTCGTGGCCAACCGCGTGCAGCTGCTCGCACCGCTGGAGCTGCTGGCAGGCAGCGCCTTCCCGCCGGAACAGCGCGAGGCGCTGGCGATGCTGGCCGTGCAGCTGCATGGCCAGGGCTTCGGCATCGGCCTGATCTTCTTCGGCTTCGCCTGCGTCATCCGCGGTGCACTGATCGCCGCCAGCGGCGTGCTGCCGCGCGTGCTCGGCGGGCTGCTGGTGCTCGCCGGCCTGGCCTATCTCGTCAACAGCTTCGCGCTGCTGCTGGCGCCGGAGGTCGCCAAGCTGCTGTTCCCGGCGGTGCTGCTGCCGGCCTTCGTCGGCGAGCTGCTGTTCGCGCTCTGGCTGACCGCCGGCCGGCACCGCGCCGCGTGATGAAATCGGCTCCACGCCACTTCAGGAGGCTTCCATGAAACGCGTCACCGGCATCGGCGGCATCTTCTTCAAGTCCCGCGACCCCCAGGCCCTGGCCGAGTGGTACCGCGTGCATCTCGGGCTGGACGTGCAGGCCTGGGGCGGCGCCAGCCTCGACGCGGGCACGGGCACGACGAACTGGTGCCTCTTCAAGGCCGACACCGACTACTTCGCGCCGAGCCCGGCGCCTTTCATGGTCAATTACCGCGTGGCCGACCTGCTGGGCCTGCTCGCGGCGCTGCGCGCCGAGGGCTGCGAGGTCGTCGGCGAGCCGCAGGACTCGGAGTACGGCAAGTTCGGCTGGGTCATGGACCCCGACGGCAACAAGCTCGAGCTCTGGGAGCCGCCAGCGGGGCAGTAACCCGTCAGTAGCCGCGCGCGGGCTCCGAGCCGGCGGGCTCGGGCGCCGAAGCCGCTGCGTCGGCGGCCACGGCGGGCAGGCCGATGCGCGCGATCGCCAGGTCGCCCGCGAACTCCGAGTAGAACCAGTGGCCGTCCTGCTGCACCAGGCCCTCGGTGGGCGGTTCGATCTGGGTGTTGGGCTGGCCCTTGAGTGCCACGGCCATGGTCGCGGCCCAGACCGGCAGCGCCAGGCCGCCGCCGCTCTCGCGCTCGCCCAGCGACTTCGGCGTCGGATAGCCAATCCACACCGCGCCGGCCCGCGTGGCCTGGAAGCCGCAGAACCAGGCGTCGACGGCGTCGTTGGTGGTGCCCGTCTTGCCGTAGAGGTCCCAGCGGCCCAGCAGCGCACTGGCGCGCGCCGCCGTGCCCTCGCGCGCGACGGCGGCCAGCAGCTGCGAGGTCATGAAGGCGTTGCGCGCGCTGATCGCGGGGCGGGGCTTGGGCGGGTCGGCCTTCCAGATGACCTCGCCCTGGGCGTCCTGCACGCGCTGGATCAGCCAGCCGGTGGGCAGCTGGCCCTGGTTGGCGAAGGTGGCATAGGCCTGCGCCATCTGCAGCGGCGTGACGGAGCCGCTGCCCAGCGCGATCGTCAGGTTCAGCGGCTGCTTGTCCCCGTCCAGGCCGAAGCGCGCGGCCCAGGCCCGCACCCGCTCCGGGCCGAGCGCCTGGGCGATGCGGATGGTGACCATGTTCTTGGAGCGGGCCAGCGCCTCGCGCAGCGTCAACGCCTCCTCGTACTGACCGTCGTAGTTGCGCGGCGTCCAGTCACCCTGCTCGAAGGGCTGGTCGCTGACCAGCGTGCCGGCCCAGCCGCCCTGCTCGATCAGTGCCGAGTAGACGAAGGGCTTGAAGGCCGAGCCGGGCTGGCGCCAGGCCTGCGTGGCGGAGTTGAACTGGTTGCGCGCGAAGTCGAAGCCGCCCACCAGCGCGCGGATGGCGCCCGTGGCCGGGTCCAGCGTGACGACGGCGCCCTCGGCCTGCGGCGTCTGGCTGACCTGCCACTGCTTGCCCGACTCCAGCACGCGCAGCACCGCGCCGCGCTTGAGGTTCTGCAGCGGCCGCAGCGCGGCGCCCTTCAGCGTGATGCGCTCGCCGTCGCCCAGCACCAGTTGGGCAGAGCCCTTGTCCTGCTCCAGCAGCACGGCGGTGCGCAGCTCGCCGAGGTCGGGGTGGGCGTCGAAGACGGCGTCCAGCGCGTCGTCTTCCTCGTCGCCCTTGGGCAGCTCCACCGTCGCCTCCGGGCCGCGGAAGGGTTGGCGGCGCTCGAGCTCGAAGAGTGCGTGGCGCAGCGACTCCTGGGCCGCCGCCTGCTCGGCATAGAGCAGCGTGGTGGTCACGGTCAGGCCGCGCGTGTAGGCCTCCTCGCCGAAGCGGGTCAGCATCTCCTGGCGCACCTGCTCGGCGGCGTGGTCGGCGATGCCGGCCAGGCGCTTGGGGCGCTGGATGTCCAGCGGCTGCTCGCGCGCCGCCTTGGCCTGTTCGGCGCTGATCAGGCCCACGGCAGCCAGCCGTTCCAGCACGACGGCCTGGCGGCGCTTGGCCCGGCCCAGGTTCTGCACCGGGTTGAAGCCCATCGGGTTCTTGGGCAGGCCCACCAGCAGCGCCATCTCGGCCGTGTTCAGCTGGCCAAGCGTCTTGCCGTAGTAGCGTTCGGACGCCGCCGCGAAGCCGTAGGCGCGGTTGCCCAGGAAGATCTGGTTCATGTAGATCTCCAGGATCTGCTCCTTGGTCAGCGCGTGCTCGATCTTGATGGCCAGCAAGGCCTCGACGATCTTGCGCGACCAGCGCTGCTCCTTGGTCAGGTAGGTGTCGCGGGCGAGTTGCTGCGTGATCGTGGACGCACCGTGCAGCGGGCCGCGGTGCGTCAGGTTGCGGAACATCGCGCGCACGATGCCGCCGAAGTCCAGGCCGGAGTGCTCGTAGAAGTCGGCGTCCTCGACGGCCAGCAGCGCGTCCTGCAACGGCTTGGGGATGTCCTTCAGCGGCACGTAGCGGCGGCGCTCGGCGCCGAACTCGCCCAGCAGCTGGCCGTCGGCGCTCATCACGCGCAGCGGCTGGTGGGGCTGGTAGTCGGTCAGCACGTCCAGCGCGGGCAGCTGCCGCCACACGACCAGCGCGACGATGGCGCCGACGAGGGCGAGGACCAGGGGCAGGCCCAGCAGGGCCAGCAACCAGGGACGGCCCAGCAGGGCCTGGGCAAGGGCGGAACGTCTCAGCACGGGGCGGGGTCTCTCGGGCGTCTTGGCAAGCCGGCAGCTTAGCGTGCCGGCCTGCCGGGCGGGCCGCCGCCGCAGCCGGAAGTCATGGCACGCCTCGCGCCGTCCGCCGCAGCCGCGGCTTCGTCGGGCCGTTTCCGGGCTTCGTCCGGCGCCGGCTGACGGGCGGCACGGCGGTCTCTAACCTGGCGCCATGACACCCGGGAGATTCCATGAGGACGCTGCTGCCCCTGCTGCTGCTCGCCATCTCGCCCACGGCCTTCGCCAACCCGGCCAACCCTGCAATCTGCCCCGAAGCCGGCCTTCAGTTGACCGAATACCTGGCCAGCGCCGGGCAGCGCATCGTTCACGACGGCGAGGTGCTGGCCGCGAGCTGCAGCTCATCACTGTCTAGTGACGTGGCCTATTTCCGCGCCGACCACAAGTACGTGGCCGTCGTCACGGCCGACAGCGAGGCGCTGATCTCGCTGCCGCTCAAGGAGCTCGTCGCGCGCCTGGACGGCGAGCATTTCTGGCAGGTGCACCGCTCCACCATCGTCAACGCCCGGGCCATCAAGTCGGTGGGCCGCTCGCTCAGCGGCAAGCTCGGCATCACGCTGAAGGACAGGCCGGAGACGCTGGCGGTCAGCCCCGGCTACGTGCACCGCTTCAAGCAGCTCTGAGGCGGCCGGCCGCGTCAGTGGCCGGGAACCAGTCCGTCGATGACCTCGATGAGCCGGTCGCATCGGCGCGCCAGCTCGGGGTTGTGCGTCACGAAGAGCACGGCCGTGCCGGCCTCGGCGCTGAAGCGGCGCAGCAGCGCGAAGACGGCCTGGGCGCTCTTGGTGTCGAGGTTGCCGGTGGGCTCGTCGGCCAGCAGCAGCGGCGGGCGCATGGCCAGCGCACGGGCCACGGCCACGCGCTGCTGCTGACCGCCCGAGAGCCGGTCGGCCGGCCGGTCGGCGAACTCGGCCAGGCCCACGGCCGCCAGCAGCTCGGCGGCGCGCGCATGCATGGCCTCGTCCGGGAAGCCCTGCTGGCCCAGCATGGGCAGCATGACGTTCTCCAGCGCACTGAAGGCCGCGATCAGGTGGTGGTACTGGAACACGAAGCCGATGCTGCGCCCGCGCAGCCGCGTCAGCGCCGCGTCGTCCAGCGCGCCGGTGTCCAGGCCCTGGATGAAGAGCTGGCCCGCGCTGGGCCGGTCCAGCAGGCCCACCAGGTTGAGCAGCGTGCTCTTGCCCGAGCCCGACGGGCCCATGACGGCGCAGAACTCGCCCGGCTGCAGCGACAGGTCGATGCCGTGCAGCACCTCGTTCTGCATGGGCGTGCCGGCGTTGAAGACCTTCCTCACGCCGATGAGCTGGACGACGGGCTGGGTCATGCTCAGCCCCGGATGGCCACGACGGGGTCCAGCCGCGCCGCCCGCAGCGCCGGCGCGAAGGCGGCCACCAGCCCGGTCAGCGCGGCCAGCAGCACGGCGCCGACGAACAGGGCCGGGTGCAGCTCCAGCAGCCACAGCGGCGTGCCGTCCGGGTTGCGCTCCAGGCGCGTCCACAGCAGCAGCGCCGCGGCGCCCAGCGCGCTGCCGGCCAGCGCACCGCCGAAGCCCAGCAGGCAGCCCTGCAGCAGGAACACGCGCAGCACCCGGCCGCGCGTGACCCCCATCGCGCGCAGGATGCCGATCTCGCGCGAGCGCTGCACCACCGACACCACCAGCACGCTGGCAATGCCGAAGGCCACCGACAGGCCGACGAAGAAGCGGATCGCCGTGTTGGCCGTCGTCTGCGCATTGATGGACGAGAAGAACTGCGCGTTGTTGCGTATCCAGCTGTCCGCCTCGACGCCGGTGGCCGCCGTGATGCGCTGGGCGATGGTCTCGGCGGCCCAGACGTCGGTGACGGTCACCTCCAGGCTGGTCGCGCCGCCGGGCAGGCCCATCAGGCTCTGGGCCGTGTGCAGCGCCGTGAAGGTGGTGCGCTGGTTGGCGCCGCGGTTGCCCAGGTCGAAGAGGCCGGCGACGTTGAGCATGGTGTGCGCGCCCGAGGGGGCGGTGATCGCCAGCTTGTCGCCCACGGCCACGCCCAGGTCGCTGGCCAGGTCGATGCCGATCAGCAGGTCATTGGGCCCGAGGCGGGCCTCGCCGCGGGTGATCTTGTCGGGCAGCGGCACGATGCGGAAGTAGTCGCCCGCGTCGACGCCGATGACCGAGATCGAACGGCTGGCCGCGCCGCGCGCCAGCAGCGCCGAGCCGCTGACGGTGGGGGTGGCGAGGGCGACGTCGGGCATGGCGCGCAACTGCTCCTGCACGGCCGGCCACTGGTCGATGGAGCGCACCCGCTGCAGCGGCGCCTGCACGGTGGCCGCGGCCAGCTCGCCCGGCGCGGCCGGCAGCACGCGCGCGGCCTCCTTGGGCGGCAGCAGCTGGATGTGGGCCTGGCCGGTCAGCACGCGGCGGATGAAGTTGCCCTGCAGCCCCAGCAGCAGCTCGGACATGAAGACGATGACGGCCACGCCGATGGCCACGCCGCCGACGATGAACGCGGTCTGCATGCGGCCCTCGCGCAGGAAGCGCAACGCCACGATCCACTCGAAGGGTTGCCAGCGCTTCATGGTGCTGCATCGCGCAGGCGCACGCGCTCGCCGTCACGCAGCACGACGCTGGCCGACAGCAGGCGGTCGCCCGGCTGCAGGCCGGCCACCACCTCCGTCCAGCCCCCCGCGCTGGCGCCGACCTGGATGGCCACGCGCCGCGCCCGGCCGCCGTCGACGCGCAGCACCCAGGGCCTGGTGCCGGCGGGCTCGTGCACCGCGTCGCTGGGCACCACCAGCGCCTGCGGATGGCGGGCCACCTCGATGTTGACCGACACCGTCATGTCCTGCTGCAGCTCGGGCGGGGCCTGCGGCACGTCCAGCTTGGCGGTGACGGCGCCGGTCTGCGCGTTGATGCCGGGGTTGACGTAGGCCAGCCGGGCCGCGAAGCGGCGCTCGGGGTAGGCCTCGGCGCTGGCCTGCGCCGGCTGGCCCAGCGCGAGGTAGCGCAGGTTCTTCTCGTCGACCTGCACGACCAGCTGGGTCAGCCCCTCGGGCGACAGCGTCATCAGCGTGCGCCCCGGCGCGACCTGCTCGCCGGGCTCGACGGCACGGGCGATCAGCACGCCCGCCGCCGGCGCCAGGATGCGGGCATAGCTCTCGCGCACGCGCGCCGCCTGCAGCGCGGTGCGGGCCGCATCCAGGCTGGCCTGGGCCAGCGCGAAATCGCTGCCGCTGGGCTGCTGGCTGACGGCCTGCTTGACGGCGGCCCGCCATTGCGCCTCGGCCAGGTCGCGGGCCTTGACGGCATCGTCCAGCGCCGCCTGGCCGATGAAGCCCTGGCGGAACAGGTCGTTCTGGCGCTGGTGCTGGGCGCGCGCGTTGTCCAGGCTGACCTGGGCCTGGCGCGCGGCCAGCGCGGCCACCGGCCCCTGCACCTCGACGAGCTGGCGCAGCCGCGCCTCGGCCTGGGCCAGCTGGGCCTCGGCGGCGCCCGCTGCCGCCCGCAGTTCGCGGTCGTCCAGCGCGATGAGCAACTGGCCTTGCGCGACGCGCTGCCCCTCGGCCACGGGCACGGCGTCCACGTTGGCGGTGATCTGGGCGCCCAGGTCGATGCGGTGCGGCGTCTCGACATGGCCGCTGGCGACGATGGTCTGCACGAACTCGGCACGGCGGGCCGTGTAGGCCGTCGCCGCCGTGCCATGCCACCAGCCCCAGGCCGCCGCGCCGGCCAGTGCCACGCCCACTCCCGCTGCGACCATCCACTGCCTGGAACTCATGCGCCTCCCGACTGTTGCCGGCTCCGATAACCGCCATTGGGCGCCCCGCGGGCAGGCGCCGCCTTGACGCTGCGCAACCTAAACAGCGGCGGCGCAGTCAGTGCGCGCGTTCGGCCGCGGCGATGAGACGGCTGACGCGCGACACCGACAGGCCGACCTGGCCGGCCAGCGCCGTCATCGCGATGCCGCCTTGGGTGTGCGCCAGCCACAGCGCCTGCTCGCGGATGCCGCCGGCGCGCCGCAGCCACTCGGCGAAGCTGCCCCGCGACACGCGGCGCGGCGCGGCGGCGGCGGCCCGCATGCGGGCGGCGAAGTCGGCGTCGCCCAGGAAGATCTGCTCGCGCAGCCGGCCCGGCCACAGCTGCAGGCCGGGCTCGGAGGCCACCAGCCGGGCATAGCGCTCGCCGGCCAGGCGGTGCTGGGCGGGCGTGGTGGCCGGGCGGCCCAGCATGTGGGCGTGCAGGCCGTCCACGTCCAGCCAATCAGGGCCGGGCTCCATGGCGGCCAGCGCGCGAAAGCTCGAGCCCGGCCAGCCCGCGGCGCCGCGGGCCAGGCCCTGGCGCACGGGCCCCAGGTCGACGTAGCGGCAGGCATCCAGCAGATGCCGCTCGCGATCGACCAGCACGGCCTGGAAACGCCCCCGGAACAGCGACCCGCTGCCGCCGTGGCGGCGCTGGTGGTGCTGGGTGTAGACGCCGTTGACGTGGCGCATCAGCTGCGACAGGTTGGCGCGGCGCGTGAACAGCAGCAGGCGGTAATGGTCGGGCAGCAGGCAGTAGGCCAGGGCCTGGGCATCGAAGCGGTGCAGGGCCTGCGCGAGCAGCGCCAGCATCTCGGCCCGGTCGACGGCGTCGACGAAGGCCAGTTGGCCACCCTCGAACGGACAGCGGGCGCCGATCAGATAGACCGCGCCGGCAATCTCGAGTCGAGGAGGCCGGGCCATGCGCCACCTTAAGGCGCGCTGCCCGGAATGGCAAGATGGCGGCCTGCCGGCCACCCCACCGCCCCATGAAGACCCACCAGATCGAGATTCAGAAGTTCAAGGCCGCCACCAACAACCTGCATGGCCAGGTGGTGTTCAAGGTCGACGCGCTGGTGTCGAACCGAACGCCCGTCGACGGCATCGAGCCCAGCAGCCTGCTGCTGGTGACGGAGCAGAACGCCCGCGTGCTGCTGGCCTTGCTGAAGGCCCAGATCGCAGAATTCGACAGCAAGAAACCCAAGAGCCGCCACGGCCGCCACGGCTGAGCTCGCCAGCCAGGAGAAGAAACCCATGCAGTACCCCCAATACAACCCGGCCTCCGACAACCGGCCGCTGTCCGACGACGAGGTCAACGACCTCGATGAACTGCTGGCCGCGCTGCCGACCGAGGCGGCCATGAACGCCGAGGCCATGGACGGCTACCTCGCCGGCCTGTTGCTGACGCCCGGGCGGGAGCTGTCCAGCCTGCCCGGCGAGGCCTGGCTGCCGCCCATCTGGGGCGGCGACGGCACCCCCGACCCGGCGCCCTTCGCCAGCGGCAAGCAGCGCAAGAAGGTGGTCATGCTGGTGCTGCGCCATCTGCAATCCATCGCCACCGCCTGGGCCCAGCGGCCGCAGGGCTGGGAGCCCATCTTCAGCTTCGCCGATGGCGAGGACGAGGACACCGAATACGCCGACGCCGAAGACTGGGCGGCCGGCTTCCTGATGGCCGTGGACCTGGCGCCCGAGGCCTGGGCGCCGCTGTTCGATGCCGACGACACCGCCGAGCTGCTGGCGCCCGTCGCGGCACTGGGCGGCGAGGACGGCGGCCTGCTCGAGGGCTCCGCCGCCGAGCGGGACGAGGCCAGCCGGAAGATTCCTGACGCCATGCTGGCGTTGTGGGCCATCCGTCAAGTCACCGGCCAGAAAGCGTAGGCATCCCCTCAACGCAGGTGGTCGCGGGCGCCGGTTTGGTTCACACTCAATCCATGTTCCAGACCCTGCTCGCCGCCGCCGGCCTCGCCATCTGCATCGCCCTGGGCGTGCACATGGCCCTGCCCTACCGCGCGCGCGCCCGGGTGGATGCCCACTGGGCCGGCCTGGTCGCCTGGGTGCGGGCGCAGGCGGCCCGCGCCACCGGCTGGCGCCGCCAGCAGCGCCAGACCCGGGCCGCAGCGCTCGAGGCCGAGCGCGTGATCCGCCGCGCCCGCGAGTCGGCCTTGCACGACGCTCGCGACGGCCGCAGCGACGGCGAGTGGAGCGGCAACGTCTACCGCCCGAAGAGCTTCGACAAGCCCAAGAAGCCGCACTGACGCCCCTCCTCGGGCCGAGCGCCGGGCCGCTCCCAAGCCGGCCCGTCCTGGCGATGTGCTTGCGGCTCAATGCTGCAAGCATCGCCGGCCCCTCGGGAGACCGTTCAGATTCGCCCGCGTTCAGCGGCGAGACTGAACGAGGGGGCTATCAGTCGGCCGACTGCTGCAGCTTCCACATCTCCGCATAGCGGCCGCCGCGGGCCAGCAGTGCGTCGTGACGGCCTCGCTCGATGATGCGGCCCTGCTCCAGCACCAGGATCTCGTGCGCGTCGACGACGGTGGACAGCCGGTGCGCGATGACGAGCACGGTCTTGTTCTCGCCCACGGCCTCCAGCTCGGCCTGGATGGCGCGCTCGTTGGTCGAGTCCAGCGCCGAGGTGGCTTCATCAAAGATGAGGATGGGCGGGTTCTTCAGCAGCGTGCGCGCGATGGCCACGCGCTGCTTCTCGCCGCCCGACAGCTTCAGGCCGCGCTCGCCCACCCGGGTGTCGTAACCCAGCGGCGTGGCCGCGATGAAGGCGTGGATGTGCGCGGCGCGCGCGGCGGCCTCCACCTCGGCCGGGCTGGCGCCGGGGCGGCCGTAGGCGATGTTGTAGGCCACCGTGTCGTTGAAGAGCACGGTGTCCTGGGGCACGATGCCGATGGCCCGGCGCAGGCTGGACTGCGTGACCGCGCGGATGTCCTGGCCGTCGATGCGGATCTGCCCGCCGTCGACGTCGTAGAAGCGGTAGAGCAGCCGCGCCAGCGTGCTCTTGCCCGAGCCGCTGGGGCCGACGACGGCCACCTTCTTCCCTGCCGGGATCTCGAAGCTGATGCCGTGCAGGATGGGCCGCACCGGGTCGTAGGCGAAGCGCACGTCGTCGAAGACGACGCTGCCGCCCGCCACCTGCAGGTCGGCCGCGCCGGGCGCGTCGGCCACCTCGCGCTCGCGGTCCAGCAGCTGGAACAGCTTCTCGATGTCGGTCAGCGCCTGCTTGATCTCGCGGTAGATCACGCCGAGGAAGTTCAGCGGGATGTAGAGCTGGATCATGAAGGCGTTGACCATGACGAGGTCGCCCAGGCTCATGCGGCCGTCCACCACGCCCTGCGTGGCGCGCCACAGCATCAGCACCAGGGCCGTGGCGATGATGAGCTGCTGGCCGGTGTTGAGCAGCGACAGCGTGGTCTGGCTCTTCAGCTGGGCGCGGCGCAGCTTCTCCAGGCTCTCGTCGTAGCGCGCCGCCTCGAAGCCCTCGTTGTTGAAGTACTTGACCGTCTCGTAGTTCAGCAGCGAGTCGATGGCGCGGCTGTGCGCGACCGAGTCCAGCTCGTTGAGCATCTTGCGGAACTTGGTGCGCCACTCGGTGACGACGACGGTGAAGCCGATGTAGACCGCCAGCGCCGCGATGGTGATGCCGGCGAACCAGGCGTCGTACTTGACGCCCAGCAGCGTCAGCACCAGCACCACCTCGATCAGCGTCGGCACGATGCTGTAGAGCGAGTAGCTGATCAGCGAATGCACGGCCCGCGTGCCGCGCTCGATGTCGCGCGTCATGCCTCCCGTCTGGCGCTCCAGATGGAAGCGCAGACTCAGCTCATGCAGGTGGCGGAACACCTGCAGCGAGATGCTGCGCGCCGTGCCCTCGGTGGCCTTGGCAAAGATCAGCTCCCTTGCCTCGGTGAACAGCGACGTGGACAGCCGCAGCGCCCCATAGGCCAGCAGCAGCCCGAGGGGCACGATCATCAGGCTCTGCGGTGAACCGGGCTTGATGTCCAGCGCATCGATGAGGTGCTTGAGCAGGAGCGGCACGCCCACGTTGCTGAGCTTGGCGCCCAGCATGAAGGCCAGCGCCAGGCTGACGCGCCAGCGGTAGCGCCAGAGGTAGGGCAGCAGGCGCCCCACGGTGCCCCAGTCGCCGCGCGGGGCGTTGGGGGCCGAGGCTGGAATCGGAACGGAGGAAGCGCGCATTGCCGCATTGTCCGCGGCGGGTCCGGCGAGGGCCCGGCGCCGCCCGCGCCACCTCCCGAAGGCGGGACCGCGGGCGGGTGACTGGGGAATATTTACCTCCGAAGCGTCCCCTCATCACCGGCGTTGACGCCCCAGGGGGCGTCGCTATGCTGGGCCGCCGCTCCAACCTGCGAGGCTCGTATGCGAAGCAATCTGCCGGTGACCCAGAACAGCTACGCCTTCCCGGCGGACCAGACGCTGATCTCCATCACCGACCTCAAGGGGCGCATCACCTACTGCAACGCGAACTTCGTCCACGTCAGCGGCTTCAGCACCGCCGAGCTGATGGGCCAGCCGCACAACATCGTGCGCCACCCCGACATGCCGGAGGAGGCCTTCCGCGACCTCTGGGCCACCATAGAGAGCGGCCTGCCCTGGACGGCGCTGGTGAAGAACCGGCGCAAGAACGGCGACCACTACTGGGTGCGTGCCAATGCCACGCCGGTGCGCGATGGCGAACGCATCGTCGGCTACCTGTCGGTGCGGACCCGGCCCACGGACCAGGAGGTTCGTGAAAGCGAACAGCTCTACGCGACGATGAATGCCGAGGCGGCCGCAGGCCGGCGCGTGCATGTGCTGCATCACGGCGAGCTGCGCCGCGTCGACCTGCTCGGCCGGCTGCTGCACGCGCTGCGGCCGCAGCTGCGCGGCCAGATCATCGGGCTGAGCGCACTGGCCGCCGCGGTGCCCCTGCTGGCGGCCTGGGCCGGCGCCGCGCCATGGGGCCTGCTGCTGGCCGCGCTGGTCGGCGCGGGCGTGGCCGGTGCCGGCCTGCTCGCCTCGGCCGTGCGCCCGCTGCGCGAAGTCATCGCGACGGCCAATCAGCTCGCCGGCGGCGACCTGACCCGCGCCGTGGCCGTGACCGGCCGCGGCGAGATCGGCCAACTGCAGCTCGCACTGGCGCAGCTCACCGTGTCGGTGCGCACCGTCGTGCGCGACGTCCGCGATGAGGTGGCCAACCTGCTCGACGGCACGCAGGAGATTGCGGCCGGCAACCAGGACCTGTCGGCCCGCACCGAGTCCCAGGCCAGCAGCCTGGAGCAGACGGCCGCGGCGATGGACCAGATCGGCGGCACCGTGCGCCAGACCTCGCAGCTGGCCGGCGAAGGCGCCCAGCTCGCGCGCGACACCGCGGGCGTGGCCCGGCGCAGCCAGGAGGCGGTGCACACGGTCGTGGACACGATGCAGGAGATCGCCGAGTCGTCGCGGCGCATCGGCGACATCATCCAGGTCATCGAGGGCGTGGCCTTCCAGACCAACATCCTGGCGCTGAACGCCGCCGTCGAGGCCGCACGCGCGGGCGAGCAGGGGCGCGGCTTCGCGGTCGTCGCGAGCGAGGTGCGCGCGCTGGCCCAGCGCACCACCGGCGCCGCCAAGGAGATCCGCGCGCTGATCGAGGAATCCCGCACGCGCGTCGAGGCCGGCGGCCAGCGCGCGGACGATGCCAAGCTGCGCATGGACGAAGTCACCACGGTGGTGGCGCGCATGACCGGCGTGCTGGAGCAGATCGACACCGCCGCGCGCGAGCAGTCCGTGGGCGTCGGCCAGGTGGGCGAATCGGTACAGCACCTGGACTCCATCACGCAGCAGAATGCCGCGATGGTGGAGCAGCTGGCCGCCGCTGCCGGCTCGCTGAACCGCCAGGCCAGCCAGGTGCACGACGCCATCCGCGTGTTCCGCCTCACCGACAAGGACAAATCCCTGGCCGAGGCGGACGCGGTGGAGCTGCGCAGGCAGCTGCGCGACGACGCCCCGGCCCCGGCGCCCGCACCCAAGCCTGCGCACAGGCCCGCCATGGCGAAAGCCAGGCCACCGGCTCCCGCGCCACGCAAGCCGGCCCCGCCCCCCAGGACGGCTGCCACGCCGCGGCCCGCGCCGGTGCAGGCGGCCACCGCCAACGAGGACGACTGGCAGAGCTTCTAGGGCATGGGAGCAGGGACAATCGGCGCCTGATCTCCCTGCAGTACCCGCCCCATGAGCCCCGACACCTGCCCACCCCTGTCCCCCATCCCGGCCCACGGCCAGCGCGAGCTCGTGCTGCGCGTCATGCCCATGCCGGCCGACTCGAACGCGAACGGAGACATCTTCGGCGGCTGGATCATGGCCCAGGTGGACATTGCCGGCTCCATCCTGCCGGCGCGGCTGTCCCGCGGCCGGGTCACCACCGTGGCCGTCAACGAGTTCACCTTCAAGCAGCCGGTCTCCATCGGCGACCTGCTGAGCTTCTACGCGACGATCACCCGGGTCGGCCGCACCTCGATCACGGTGCATGTGGAAGTGATGGCCGAGCGCGACCCGGAGAACCTGCACGTCGTCAAGGTGACCGAGGCCAACCTGACCTATGTGGCCATCGACCGCGAAGGCAAGCCCAGGCCGGTGACGAGCTGATCCGCCAGGACTGCGGCCCGCGGGCCGCAGCCACTCGGCCGCGATGAAACCCCGCGGGATTCGCGGATCACTGGAACTTGGAGAAGTCCGGTACGCGCTTCTGGAAGAACGCCTGAAAGGCCTCCATCGCCTCGGGGCTGCGCAGCCGGGCGCCGAAGATGGCGGCCTCGCGCGTGATGGCGGCCTTGACGGCGTCGCGCTGCGCGTCGCGGATCAGCTTCTTGCTGTCGCGCACGGCGCCGGGTGCGAGGTGGTTGAAGCGCTCGGCGATGCGGCGCGCATGGTTCAGCACCTCGCCGCCCGGCAGCACGCGGTTGGCGATGCCGCACTCCACGGCCTGCTCGCCGGTGAAGGGGTCGCCCAGCAGCAGCTTCTCGGCGGCGCGGCGGTTGCCCATCAACTGCGGCAGCACGACGCTGGAGGCGAACTCGGGCACCAGGCCCAACGCCACGAAGGGCATGGCCAGGCGGGCGTCATCGGCGACGAAGACGAAGTCGCAGTGCAGCAGCATCGTCGTGCCGATGCCGATGGCCGCACCCGTGACGGCCGCGACGACGGGCTTGCCGCAGTCCACCAGCGCATGCATGAACTGGAAGGTCGGCGCGTCCTCGCCGCGCGTCGGGCCGGCCATGAAGTCTTCGAGGTCGTTGCCCGACGTGAAGATGCCGGGCTGGCCGGTGATCAACACGGCGCGCACGGCCGGGTCGGCGTCTGCCGCTCGCAGCGCGTCGGCCATGGCCTGGTACATGGCCTGGGTGATGGCGTTCTTCTTCTCGGGGCGGGCGATCTCGAGGGTCGCGACACCGTTGACGGTGTAGCTCTTGATGGTCATGTCAGTCTCCTGTCGGGGCGGCGTGTATTGTCGGCGGGCCGAGCGCCGGGCCGCTCCCTAGCCGGCCCGCTCTGGCGATGTGCTTGCCGGTCGATCCGGCAAGCATCGCCGTCCCCTCGGGAGCTTTGGCCGGACACATGGCGCCCAGTGGGCGGCATGTGCCTGTCGAAGAGCTGCGGCTCAAGCCGCAGCGCGGTCTGCAAGACCGACCCGGCGCGCCCGCGTTCAGCCGGGCGAGACTGGGCGAGGGGCTCACGCGTTAGCAGTCTTAGCCTGGAACTGGGTCCAGTGATTCGCCAGATGCATCAGATGGGCTCGCTCGTACTGCGGCTTGGTCAGCTCGCCGTAGGCGAAATGAGGCTGCAGCGTACCGTTGAATCGCGCGAAGGCGTCCATCGCCTCCAGCAGGCGGTTCGCCGAGGCCCGCAGCGCCTGCGACGCATCCAGCGCCGGCGCGCCGGGGATGGGCTCGGCGAGGTCGTGGCTCATCGCGCCACGCGCGTTGAAGACGGCAAAGGCCGCCGAGCCGATGCTGGAACGGAACCAGGCGCCCTTGAGCGCCGGGAAGCCCTGCATCGAGAACTCGATGCTCTGGGCCAGATGCTGCAGCACCTGGGGCAGGTTCCAGTCATTGCCCAGCACGACCTTGGGCACGAAGAGCAGGTCCAGCACGGCCTGCTGGGCCTGCTTCCAGCTCGTGAAGCCGTCGAGCCGGCCCGTGCAGCCGGCAAGCGGCATGGCGGCGACCGGCGCCGCGAGCAACACCGCAGAGGTCTTGAGTACGCGGCGGCGGTCCATGGCTTACAGGCGCTCGAAGATGCCTGCGGCGCCCTGGCCGGCGCCCACGCACATCGTCACCATGCCGTACTTGCCACCGGTGCGGCGCAGGCCGTGGATGACCGAGGCGGCGCGGATGGCGCCGGTGGCGCCCAGCGGGTGGCCCAGCGCGATGGCGCCGCCGTTGGGGTTGACCTTGGCGCGGTCCAGCTCGATGCCCTTGCTGTCGAGATCGTTCAGCACGGCCAGCGACTGCGCGGCGAAGGCCTCGTTCAGCTCCACCCAGTCCAGGTCCTTGGCCGAGATGCCGGCCATCTTCAGCGCGGCCGGGATGGCTTCGATCGGACCGATGCCCATGATCTCGGGCGGCACGCCCTTGACGGCGAAGGACACGAAGCGGGCCAGCGGCGTCAGGTTGTAGCGCTTCAGGGCCGCTTCGCTGACGATGATCAGGCCGCCCGAGCCGTCGGAGGTCTGCGAGCTGTTGCCGGCGGTGACGCTGCCCTTGGCGGCGAACACCGGCTTCAGTCGGGCCAGGCCTTCCATCGACGTGTCGGGGCGCGCGCCTTCGTCGAGCTTGACGGTGCGGGTCTTGGTGTTGATCGTGCCCGATGTCGGGTCCGCGAGGTTGGGCGTGCGCTCGATGACGTCGAAGGGCGTCATCTCGGCGTCGAAGTAACCGGCCTGCATGGCAGCCACGGCGCGGCGGTGCGATTCCACCGAGAAGGCGTCCTGCGCCTCGCGGCTGATCTTCCACTGCGCGGCGACCTTCTCGGCCGTCAGGCCCATGCCGTAGGCGATGCCGATGTTCTCGTCGCGCTCGAAGATCAGCGGGCTCAGGGACGGCTTGTTGCCGCCCATCGGGATCATGGACATGCTCTCGACGCCGCCGGCGAACATCACGTCGGCCTCGCCGACGCGGATGCGGTCGGCGGCCATCTGCACGGCGGTGATGCCGGACGCGCAGTAGCGGTTGATCGTCACGCCGCCAACCGTGGGGCCGAAGCCGGCCAGCACCGAAGCCACGCGGGCGATGTTCATGCCCTGCTCGCCTTCGGGGAAGGAGCAGCCGACGATGGCGTCTTCAATCGCCTTGGCTTCCAGGCCGGGGGCCTGCGCCAGCGCGGCCTGCATCACCTTGACGAGCATCTCGTCGGGGCGGGTGTTCCTGAAGTAGCCACGGCCGCTCTTGCCGATGGGCAGACGGGTGGCGGCAACGACGTAGGCGTCTTGGACTTGCTTGCTCATGTTTGTTCCTTTCAAGCCTGGGGCTTGTTTTTGGATGTCTCTTTGGGCACCCAGGCCCAGACAAATTCACACTCGATCGGCTCGATGCCGGCTTCGTCGGTCACGGTCACGGCGACGCGCACTTCGCCCTTGGTCTCGCTTGCCATGCTGGCGCGCTGGGCCTCGGTCAGGTGCGCGCGGGCGACCAGGCCGCCCGTGGCGCGCTTCCTGAAGAACACCTGCAGCGACTTGCACAGCGGCAGGCAGTCGTCGCGCACGTTCATGCCCACCACCATGCCGGTGGCCGTCTCGGCCAGCAGCGACATGGCGGCCGCATGCACGCCCTTGATGTGGTTCTGCACGCGGCGCTCGTTGGCCACGCGGATCTCGCTGCGCTCGGGGGTGAGCGCGACGAAGTCCAGCGCGGCCGTGCCGGTGAAGGGCACGGCGCGGCGCAGCGCGAAGTTGCGCGCGGCGCCTCGCAGCGGGGCGGGCAGGCCGTCCAGCTTGGCGAGCGTGCGTTGAAGCCGGTTCATCGTGTTCCTAGTCAGTCGAGGACAGAGCTCGCGCTTCGCGCTTCGGTCTGTCCCACGACATCATCAGTTCCGCACCGGCTTGCCGGTCTGCAGCATGCCCATGATGCGTTCCTGGGTCTTGGGGTTGTCCAGCAGCGAGCAGAAGTGCTTGCGCTCCAGCGCCATCAGGTACTCCTCGGTAACGAGGGAACCCGCCTCGACCTCGCCACCGCAGACCACGTCGGCAATCGCCGCGGCCAGGGCGTAGTCGTGGGCGCTGACGAAGCCGCCGTCGCGCATGTTGGCGACCTGGCCCTTGATCGTCGCGATGCCGCTGCGGCCGGCGACCGGGAACAGCGCCTTGTGCGGAGGGCGGTAGCCGGCCTCGGCCATGCCGATGGCAGTGGCCGTGGCCACGTGCAGCAGCTCGTCCTTGTGCGGCACGATGACGTCGCTGTCGAGCAGGAAACCGTTCTTCTTCGCCTCGTGCGCCGAGGTGGCGACCTTGGCCGTGGCCGCGGTCAGGAAGCCGTCCTTCAGGAAGCTCAGGATGTCGGCGCCGGCATTGCCGGCCGCAGCCATTTCGGCAGCGCGGCGGGCGATGTAGGTCAGGCCGCCACCGCCGGGCACCAGGCCCACGCCCACTTCCACCAGGCCCACGTAGCTCTCGACGTGCGCGACGCGGCGGGCGCAGTGCACCGCCAGCTCGGCGCCACCGCCCAACGCCAGGCCCCGCATCGCGGCGACGACCGGCACGGCGGCGTAGCGCAGGCGCAGCATCATGTCCTGCAGCTTCTTCTCTTCCGGCGCGATGCCCTTGCTGCCCATCTTCATGAAGACGGGCATCAGGCTTTCCAGGTTGGCGCCGGCCGAGAACACGTCGTCCGGGCTCCAGATGACCATGCCCTGGTAGTCCGCCTCGGCGATCTCGACGGCCTTGAGCAGGCCCTCGGTCACGGCCGGGCTGATCAGGTGCAGCTTGGCGGTGATGGACGCGATGACGACCTTGCCGTCCAGCGTCCAGACGCGCACTTCGTCGTTCTTGAACAGCTCGGTGCCAGACTTCAGCGGGTCGGCGGCGCCGGTGCCCAGCAGCGATTCACGGAAGGCCTGGCGGGCATAGACCGGCAGCTCGCTGCGCGGCTTGAACTTGCTCTCGGCGGCGCTCCACGAGCCTTGCGGCGTGTGCACGCCGCCGGCTTCGGCCACGGGGCCTTCCGTCACCCAGGCCGGCAGCGGCGCACTGGAGAGTGCCTTGCCCTCGGCGATGTCGGCGGAAATCCATTCGGCGACCTGCTTCCAGCCGGCGGCCTGCCACAGCTCGAACGGGCCCTGGCTGCTGCCGAAGCCCCAGCGCATCGCGAAGTCGATCTCGCGCGCGGTGTCGGCCACGGTGCCCAGATGCACGGCGGCGTAGTGGAAGCTGTCGCGCAGGATGGCCCACAGGAACTGGGCCTGCGGGTTGGTGCTCTCGCGCAGCAGCTTGAGGCGGTCGGCCGGGGCCTTCTTCAGCATGCGGGCGACGATTTCGTCGGCCTTCTTGCCGCCGGCGACGTATTCACCGGTGGCGAAGTCCAGGCGCTGGATGTCCTTGCCGACCTTCTTGTAGAAGCCGGCACCGGTCTTCTGGCCCAGGGCGCCCTTCTCGATCAGACCGGCCAGCACCTTGGGCGTGGCGTAGGTGCTGTAGAACGGGTCGTCCTTCAGGTTGTCCTGCATCGTCTTGACGACGTGAGCCATGGTGTCCAGGCCGACGACGTCCGCGGTGCGGAAGGTGCCCGACGAGGCGCGGCCCAGCTTCTTGCCGGTCAGGTCGTCAACGACGTCCACCGACAGACCGAACTTCTCGGCCTCGATCATCGTGGCCATCATGCCGGCGATGCCGACGCGGTTGGCGACGAAGTTGGGCGTGTCGTGGGCGCGCACGACGCTCTTGCCCAGCGACGTGGTGACGAAGGCCTCGAGCTGGTCGAGGATCTCGGGCTGCGTCGTCGGCGTGTTGATCAGCTCCACCAGCGCCATGTAGCGCGGCGGGTTGAAGAAGTGGATGCCGCAGAAGCGCGGCTTGATTTCTTCAGGCAGGACTTCGCTCAGCTTGGTGATCGACAGGCCCGACGTGTTGGACGCGACGATGGCGTGCGGCGCCACGAACGGCGCGATCTTGGTGTACAGGTCCAGCTTCCAGTCCATGCGCTCGGCAATGGCCTCGATGACGAGGTCGCAGCCCTTGAGCAGCTCCAGGTGCTCTTCGTAGTTGGCCTGCTGGATCAGCGCGGCCTCACTCGCGTCGCCGAGCGGCGCGGGCTTGAGCTTCTTCAGGCCGTCGACGGCCTTGGTGACGATGCCGTTCTTGGCGCCTTCCTTGGCGGGCAGGTCGAACAGCACGACCGGCACCTTGCAGTTGACCAGGTGGGCCGCGATCTGCGCGCCCATCACGCCGGCGCCGAGCACGGCGACCTGGCGAACTTGGAATCGACTCATCTCTCTCTCCTTGGAATTCAGTTACTCGACGCGCACCCAGGTCTGGGTACGGCCGAAAAGCGGGGCGCCGATGTAGCCGCGCACCTCGAGGCGCTTGCCACCGTCGACCGGCTTCAGGCGGGTCCTGTAGGTCTTGCCATTGTTGGGGTCGAGGATCTCGCCACCGCCCCAGACGCCGTCACCCTCGGCCTTGACGCCGCGGATGATCTGCAGGCCCAGCACGGGCTTGTCCTTGCGGTCGTCGGCACACTTGTCGCACTTGGAGTCTGGCGCCGTCTTCGGATCCAGCAGCTTGTCGATGTTGCCGACGAGCACGCCCCCCTGCTCGCTGACGCGCACGAGGGATTTCTCGGTCTTGCCGTCGTCGTCGATGGTCTTCCACAGGCCGACCGGCGTGGTCTGGGCGAACGCGAGGACCGGTGCCAGCAGGCAGGCGGCGAACAGGGCTTTCATGGGCTTGTCTCCTTGTTGTTGCGTCGTGCGCGGGTCAGGTCAGAACAGTGCTTCGTCCATTTCCATCAGCGGCGCCAGGCCCGCACGGCAGGTGCGGATCAGGCTGGCCGTCTCGGGCAGCAGCTTGGCGAAATAGAAGCGCGCCGTCGCCAGCTTGGCGGTGTAGAACGGGTCGCCACTGTCCTTCCTGGCCAGCGCGATCTTGGCAGCCTGGGCGAAGAAATAGGCGAAGGTCATGTGGCCCACGACACGCAGGTAGTCCACCGCCGCGGCGCCGACTTCGTCGGGGTTGCCGAAGGCCTTCATGCCGACTTCCTGCGTCAGCTTGTTGACCTTGTCGCCCAGGTCGGCCAGCGGGTTCACGAACTCCTGCATGGCTTCGTTGGTGCCCTCTTCCTCGATGAAGGCGGCGATCTTCTTGCCGAACTTCTTCAGCGTGGCGCCGTTGTTGCCCAGCACCTTGCGGCCCAGCAGGTCCAGCGACTGGATCGTGTTGGTGCCCTCGTAGATCATGTTGATGCGCGCGTCGCGCACGAACTGCTCCATGCCCCACTCGTGGATGAAGCCGTGGCCGCCGTAGACCTGCAGGCAGTGCGAGGTGGCCAGCCAGCCGTTGTCGGTGATGAAGGCCTTGATGATGGGCGTCAGCAGCGCGACCTCGGCCTCGGCGTCCTTGCGCTCGTCCTCGTCATCGGTCTTCAGCGCCTTGTCCAGCTGCAGCACGGTGTAGGCCTGCAGCATGCGGCCGCCCTCGGCGAAGGCGCGGGCCGTCAGCAGCATCTTGCGCACGTCGGGGTGCACGATGATGGGGTCGGCCGGCTTGTCCGGCGCCTTGGGGCCGGAGAGGGCGCGCATCTGGATGCGGTCCTTGGCATAGGTCACGGCGTTCTGGTAGGCCACCTCGGTCAGGCCCAGCGACTGGTTACCCACGCCCAGGCGGGCCGCGTTCATCATGACGAACATCGCGGCCAGGCCCTTGTTGGGCTGGCCCACCAGCGTGCCGATGGCGCCTTCCAGCACGATCTGCGCCGTGGCGTTGCCGTGGATGCCCATCTTGTGCTCCAGGCCGGCGCAGAAGATGCCGTTGCGCGAACCCAGCGAGCCGTCCGCGTTGACGTTGAACTTGGGCACGATGAACAGCGAGATGCCCTTGGAGCCGGCCGGCGCATCCGGCAGGCGCGCCAGCACCAGGTGGATGATGTTCTCGGCCATGTCGTGCTCGCCGGCCGAGATGAAGATCTTGGCGCCGGTGATCTTGTACGTGCCGTCGGCCTGGGGTTCGGCCTTGGTGCGCAGCAGGCCAAGGTCCGTGCCGCAGTGCGGCTCGGTCAGGCACATGGTGCCGGTCCATTCGCCGCTGGTCAGCTTGGGCAGGTAGGTGGCCTTCTGCTCCGGCGTGCCGTGGGCGTGCAGGGCCTCGTAGGCGCCGTGGGACAGGCCCGGGTACATCGTCCAGGCCTGGTTGGCCGAGTTCAGCATCTCGTAGAAGAACTGGTTCACCAGCAGCGGCAGGCCCTGGCCGCCGTATTCGGTGTCGCAGGACAGCGCCGCCCAGCCCGCTTCGACGTACTGCTTGTAGGCCTCCTTGAAGCCCTTGGGCGTGCTCACCTCGTGGGTGGTCTTGTCCAGCGAGCAGCCCTCGCTGTCACCGCTGAGATTGATCGGGGCGATGACTTCGGCCGCGAACTTGCCGCCTTCCTCGAGCACCGCGTTGATCGTGTCGGCGTCGATGTCGGCATGGGCCGGCAGCATCTTCAGCTCGTCGACGACGTTCAGCAGCTCGTGCATGACGAACTGCATGTCACGCATGGGCGGGTGGTACTGGGGCATCGGTTACTCCTGGGCTAAGGGGGATGGTGAATCGGTCAGCGCTGGGCAGCGCGGGAAGCGGAGCGGCTGCGGTCGATCTCCAGGCCCAGCGGGGTCGCGTAGTACTGGATGGTCCGCTCGAAGCCGTTGCCGGCGCGCGAAAGGGCGCCGGGGATGCGCATGAAACGCGCGTCGTGATGCAGGGACAGGATCAGGCCGTGCAGCTCGAAGACGATCTGGTCGACGTCGGCGTCGGCCTGGAGGTGCCCTTGCTGCACCGACAGCTCGATCGCCTTGTGCAGCGCCGCATGCCAGGCTTTGACCATACCCGCCAGCGCATCGCGCACGGGGCCGGGCCGGTCATCGAACTCGACGGCGCCGCTGATGTAGATGCAGCCGGAGTCGACCTCGACCGACACGCGGCGCACCCAGCGCTCGAACATCGCACGCAGCCGTGGCAGGCCGCGCGGTTCGCGGATGGCGGTGAAGAAGACTTCTTCCTCGAACTTGGCGTGGTACTCGGTGATGACGGCGATCTGCAACTCCTCGCGTGAACCGAAGTGCGCGAAGACGCCGGACTTGCTCATGCCCGTCACGTCGGCCAGCGCGCCGATGGACAGGCCCTCCAGCCCCATGTGCGAGGCCAGGCCCAGCGCGGCATCGAGGATGGCCGCACGGGTCTGCTGGCCTTTCTGCAACGAACGCGCCACGCGCGCCGGCTTCACCACGCGCAGCGAGGCGGCTTTCTTGGCAGGGGCGGGCAGGGTCGACACGGGGGCAAGCAGGAATAAAACGAACGATCGTTCTATTTTGCAGGTCGCTTCCGTGACAACGCCAGCTTGGCCCCGCCATTTACTAGGGTGATGTACCTAATACTGCCGCCAACCTAGGGAACACCCCAGGGGCGCGCCAAACGCACCCCACCGCCGCTGTCATTCCCCCACGCTTGAGCGCTGGCCCGGTTCTCGCTAGGCTCGGGCCCGGAGGTGAACCCGTGGATGTGCTCCAGCTCGATGTCTCCGGCCGACCCCAGGCCTGGATCACGACGCGCGAAGCGGCCGTGATCTATGCCAGCGACGGCGTCGCCTGGACGCTGGGCGACCCCTGCCAGGTGCTGCGCGGCGGGCTGCAACGCGTCACCGGGCAGCAATCCCGCATCGAGGTGCACTCCATCATCGCCGTGCGCGGCGCCGTCCCCAGCCGGGCCTGGCGCCAGGCGCCGGCGCTGACCAACAGCAAGCTGTTCGTGCGGGACCGCTTCGTCTGCGCCTACTGCGGCCATTGCCGCCTGCCCGAGGACCTGACGCGCGAGCACATCCAGCCCACGTCGCGCGGCGGCCAGGACAGCTGGATGAACTGCATCACCGCCTGCCGGCCCTGCAACGGCCGCAAGGGCAGCCGCATGCCGGAGGAGGCGCACATGAGCCTGCTCTACCTGCCCTACGTGCCCAGCCTGCACGAGGACATGATCCTGCGTGGCCGCCGCATCCTGGCCGACCAGATGGAATTCCTGCTCGCCAGCGTGCCCAGAAGCTCGCGTTTGCACGGTTGACAGGTGACGGTAAAGAGTTGTGCCTTCCGGCATCCGCCTGTCAACGGCGAGACAATCCGCTGCGTTGGGCGGCTGTCCTGCCCCTGGAGACTCTGAATGTCCAAGCTGATGACTTCCCTCACCCTGGCCACGGCTGTCGTGCTGTCGGCCTGCTCGACGACCAGCCCCGACGTCATCCAGCGCGGTGACGCGCAGCGCCTGTCGCAGGTGCAGGACGCCACCGTGCTGTCTTCCCGCCCCGTCACCGTGGATGGCTCGCAGAGCGGCGTCGGCGGCGTGGCCGGCGGCGTCACCGGCGCCATCGCCGGCAGTTCGGTGGGCGGCCGCCGCGAGGGTCAGGTCGTGGGCGTGCTGGGCGCCGTGGCCGGCGCCGTCATCGGCAACGCCATCGAGCGCTCCGCCACCCGCGAGGAGGCGCTGGAGATCATCGTGCAACTGCGCAACGGCGAACGCCGCTCGGTCATCCAGGCCAAGGGCAGCGAGAGCTTCAACAGCGGCGACCCCGTCATCCTCGTGACGACCGGCGGCAAGACCCGCGTGCAGCGCGCCCCGGCCGTCATGCCGGGCAGCAACGGCTGAGCCCTCCCGGCAACGGCGGACAATGGCGGGCTTTGCCCCGCCACCCTGCGCCTATCCATGAGCGAGCCTGACGAACCCCTGTATGAAGCGCGCCTGTGGCGCGACAACGGCTGGACCGCCCAGGTCATCAAGAACGAAGACGACGAAGGCTGGGCCGTGGCCATGTTCAAGGCCGGCGAAAGCGAGCCGGCCCTGGTCGGCCCCTGGACCATGGGGCGCGACAAGAAGAACCCCAAGCCGCTGGACGTCAACGCCTTCAACACGCTGGTGAAGACGGCCTCCGAGGTGATCCGCCGCCACGAGCAGCAGCTGCACGCGCAGCTGAACAAGGCCGTCTATGTCGCCCGCGACGGCGCCTGGCTGAGGATCTCGCTGGAGATCGTGCCCGCCGAGGACGACCCCTATGCCTGGCTGCGCGCTCACGACGCAGCGGGCGAGTTGCTGGCCCAGGTCAAGGTCACGGCCGGGTTCCGGCTCAGCCAGAGCGCCGCCGAGGCCTGGGTCGACAACGGCTACGAGCGCCCCGCCGGCCGGGACTGAACGCCGCTCAGGCCGCGATCTCGAAACTCAGCCCGGCACGCTCCTGCAGGCGGCGCGCCAGCGCCAGGCCCATGGCGCTGCCGGGCGTCCAGACGCCGCCCGGCGTCGCATCGCGGCCCACGTCCTGCACGAGGCACAGCGCGGCCTCGCTGATGAGCTTGCAGGTCGAGCCGTAACCCGGGTCGCAGTCGCCCTTGACGATGGCGCGCAGCGTCTCGCCGCGGGCCGACCGGCCGGTGAACCAGAGCGTGTAGTGGCCGGCCTCGCGCGCCGCCGGGTTCGGGCCGTCGCCGGGCTGGGTCAGCACGAAGCGGCGCAGCAGATAGCGCGTCGGGCCGAAGCCCAGCGCCAGGTTCTGCAGCTTCGTGAGGCGGGCCAGCGCGAACGCCTTCCTGCGGCCCTGGTCGCCCTGGCCGGGCCTGCCCGTCAGCAGCTTCTCGCTGTAGACGAAACCGGTGCCCCAGGGGTGCCCCCGCAGTGCATTGCTGCGATGGATGTTCTTCGTGTTGATGGTGGCCATCAGGAAGGGGCCACTCCAGGCATCGGCCCAGTCGTCGAAGCCGGCGTCCTGGTCGGCGGGCTGGCGCGGGCCCTTGAAGCCCGGCGTCAGCGCGAACGGGTTGGCCATCACCTTGAGGAGCGCGGGCTCGCGCTTCACGGCCTCGAGGGTCTCCATCATGCTGGCCAGCGTGCCGCCGGAAGCCCCGCCCTTCAGGCGGGCGACGCGCCCGCGCACCTCGGGCAGCGGCGCGCCGAAGCGGGCCAGTGCCTCGGCCTGCAGGTAGACGACGCCCAGGTCGAAGGGAATGGAGTCGAAGCCACAGGAGAACACGATGCGCGCACCGCTCTTCTCGGCCAGCGGCGTGAGCTTGTGGATCATGCGGGCCATCCACAGCGGCTCGCCGCAGAGGTCCACGTAGTCCGTGCCGGCCTCGGCGCAGGCGGTGGCCAGCGGCTCGCCATGGAGCTGGTAGGGGCCGACCGTCGTGATGACGACCCGCGTGCGCCTGACCAGTGCCTGGAGTGCCGCCGCATCGCCCGCGTCGGCCTGCAGCAGCGCCACGGACGCCGGCAGACCCAGCGCATCGCGCACCTGCCCGAGCTTGTCCAGGCTGCGCCCGGCGATGGCCCAGCGCACGCCGGCCGCGCCGCTGAGGCGCAGGTATTCGGCGACGAGCCGGCCCGTGAAGCCGGTCGCGCCGAAGACGATGAGATCGAATTCCCGGTCGCTTTTCATCCGCCCTTGCCTTTCATCGCCAGCCAGTCGCTGCGCAACAGCGACAGCGCATGGCAGTCCACGTACTCGCCGGCCACGAAGACGATGCCGCGCTGGATGCCCTCATGCTTGAACCCGCATTTCTCGGCCACGCGCCGCGACGCATGGTTGTGCACCGACATGCCGCAGGACAGCCGGTTGACGGGCCAGTTCTCGAACAGGTAGTCCACCAGCAGCGCGGCGGCCTCGGACGCCAACCCCTGCCCGCGCATCGCCACGTCGGCCAGGGTCCAGCCGATCTCGCGCGCCGTCGTGTAGCGGGCCGCGGTGAAATGCACCACGCTGCCGATGACGCTGCCGTCCTGCAGGTGGCAGATCAGCAGCCGCTCGGCGTCCTCGCCGGCAAAGCCGTTGTCCTTCCAGCGCTGCTCCACCGCATGCGGCGTCATCATGCGCGAGCCCAGGAACGGGCCCTGCACCTGCGGGTCGCCCACCGTGCGCTTGAGCCAGGGCAGGTCTTCCTCGGTCACGTAGCGCAGGCCGACGCGTCGTCCTCTCAGCATGGAATCGCTCCTTCAATGAGAAGGCCCGGCCGAAGCCGGGCCTGCCTCGAGTGTCGCGCGCCCGTTCTAGAAATGGATGCCGCGCATCATCTGCTGCAGCGCGATCGCTTCCGGGGACAGGCCGCCCTTGCCGCCCTTCTCGCCCTTGGCCGCGTCGCTGTCCGGGAACATGCGGAAGGTCGTGTTCATGACGATCTGCGCGATGCGCGGCGCCGCGGCGTGCAGCATCTCGCCCGAGATGCCCAGCCGCGTGGCGATGCGCACCGGCTTGTTGATGCAGGCCTGCGCGATCATGTCCGCCGCCTCCTCGGGCGACAGCGTTGGCACGTTGTTGTAGATCTTGGTGGGCGCGATCATCGGCGTGCGCACCAGCGGCATGTTGATGGTGGTGAAGGTGATGCCGGTGTCCGCGAACTCGCTGGACGCGCAGCGCGTCCACGCGTCCAGCGCGGCCTTGGATGCGACGTAGGCCGAGAAACGCGGCGCGTTGGTCAGCACGCCGATGGAGCTGATGTTGACGACATGCCCCTTGCGCTTGGCCTGCATGCCGGGCAGCAGACCCATCGTCACGCGCAGGCAGCCGAAATAGTTCAGGTCCATCGTGCGCTGGAAATCGTGGAAGCGGTCGTAGCTGCTCTCGATGGCGCGGCGGATGGAGCGGCCGGCGTTGTTGATGAGGAAATCGACACCGCCGAACTGGGTGTTGCACCATTCGATCAGCTCGGCGCAGCCCGCCTCGTCGGCGATGTCGCAGGCGAAGGCATGGACCTGCGCCTGCTTGCCGGCCTTGTCCTTGATCTCCCTGACCGCCTCGTCGAGCTTGGCGGAGTCGCGCGCGCAGATCAGCGTGATGGCGCCGGCCTCGGCGAACTTGATGGCCGCGGCCAGGCCGATGCCGGATGAGCCGCCCGTCACCAGCACCACCTTGCCACCGGTCGCGCCGCGCAGGCTGCGATCGATGAACAGCGCCGGGTCGAGGTGGCGCTCCCAGTAGTCCCACAGCCGCCAGGCGTAGTCGTTCAGGTCGGGGCAGGCGATGCCCGAACCCTTCAGTGCCGCCTCGGTGTCGCGGCAGTCGAAGCGCGTCGGGTAGTTGATGAAGGTGAACATGTCCTCGGGAATGCCGAGGTCCTTCAGGACGGCGTTCCTGATCCGGCGCACCGGCGCCAGCGCCATCAGGCCCTTCTTCACACTCTTCGGGATGAAGCCCAGCAGCGCCGCATTGATGAAGAGGTTCATCTTGGGCGCGTGCGCGGCCTTGCTGAAGATGTCCAGCACGTCGCCGACGCGGTAGCCCTTGGGGTCGACGAGGTGGTAGCAGCCTTGGGGCCTGCCGACCTTGTGCGAGATGTGGTTCAGCGCGTCGACGACGAAGTCCACCGGCACGATGTTGATGCGCCCACCCTCCAGCCCGATGCTGGGCATCCACGGCGGCAGGATCTGGCGCATGCGCTGGATCAGCTTGAAGAAGTAGTAAGGCCCGTCGATCTTGTCCATCTCGCCGGTGTGCGAGTCGCCCACCACCAGCGCGGGGCGGTAGACCGTCCAGGGTCGCCTGCACTCCTTGCGTACGATCTTCTCGCTCTCGTGCTTGGTCATGAAGTACGGGTGGTCGAGGTTCTCGGCCTCGTCGAACATGTCCTCGCGGAACACGCCCTCGTACAGGCCTGCTGCCGCGATCGAGCTGACGTGGTGCACATGGCCGGCGTCGATGGCCTGCGCGAACTCCACCATCGAGCGCGTGCCCTCGATGTTGACGGCCACCTGCGCCTCCTCGTCGGCGCCCAGGTCGTACACCGCGGCCAGGTGGTAGAGGTGGTCGATCTGGCCCTTCAGGCCCTTGATGACGTCGCTGGCCACGCCGAGCTTGCGGCTCGTCAGGTCGCCGTAGACGGGGATCGCACGCGCCTTGCTCGCACCCCAGTAGGCCAGCAGGTCGGGCAGCTTGGCCGCGCTCTCCTCGCGCATCAGGAAGTAGACCGTGCTGCCGCGCCGGGCCAGCAGCTTCTTGACGAGTCGCTTGCCGATGAAGCCGGTGGCGCCGGTGACGAAATACTGCATGCAGGTCTCCTGATCTTGAAGTTTGATGGCAATTCGCGTCTGATTCTTCACCAGCGTCGGCGGCACCCCGCTGCGCACTTTCCCCAGGGAAGCGTGGGTGCCCTCGTAGAGCGCACTCACTAGGAATCGCCGTGCTGGAGCGGGATGTGGCCGCTACAGTGCCATCGGCCCACTCAACAATCTGCGCAAACTGCAAGGACTCCACCATGGTCAAGAAGCTCCAGAAGATGGCTGACAAGAAGAAGGCTGCGGCCGCCACCGGCTTCCCCGCTGGCCTGCTCGACAGCGCGATGGCCCAGAACGTCAAGGACAGCGCCCAGCAGATCTGGGCCGCCGGCCTCGCCTCCTTCGCCAAGGCCCAGGGCGAAGGCTCCAAGGTCTTCGAGGCCCTCGTCTCGGAAGGACTGAAATTGCAGAAGAAGACCCAATCCGCCGCCGAGGAAAAGCTCAGCGCCGTGGCCAGCAAGGTCAGCGACATGGCCGGCGACGTCGGCACCAAGGCCGGCCAGCACTGGGACAAGCTGGAGACCATCTTCGAGCAGCGCGTCGCCAAGGCCTTGAAGAGCCTGGGCGTGCCGTCTGCCGGTGACATCGACGCCCTCATCCAGCGCATCGACGGCCTGGCCCAGGCGGCCGGCCTCAAGCCCGCGGCACCGGCGAAGGCGGCCCGCAAGGCCGTCGTCAAGAAGGCAGCCGCCGTGAAGAAGACGGTGGCGAAGAAGGCTCCCGCGGCCAAGAAGGCCGTGACCAAGGCCGCCGCGCCCGTGAAGGCCGCGGCCAAGACCGCCGCCAAGACTGTGGCCAAGAAGGCGGCAGCGCCGGCGAAGAAGGCCGCCTCAGCCAAGGCGGCTCAGGCCTGAGCCGCCCGCACGCCCCCGCGATGAGCCAACCGAGGATCGGTCTGGCACTGGCAGGTGGCGGCCCGCTGGGCGCCATCTACGAGGTGGGCGCCCTGTGTGCGCTGGAGGAGGCCGTCGAAGGCCTGGACTTCACCGCCTGCGACGGCTACATCGGCGTCAGCGCGGGCGGCTTCATCGCCGCCGGGCTGGCCAACGGCATGACGCCGCGCCAGCTCTGCGCCGCCTTCATCGAGAACACCGCCGAGGCGCCGGACCGCTTCGACCCCGCCGAGCTGCTGCAGCCGGCCTGGGCCGAGTTCGGCGGGCGGCTGCGCCTGCTGCCGGGTCTGCTGCGCGACGCGGCGCGCGAGGTGCTGCTGGAAGGCCGCTCCGCGCTGGGCGCCGTCGAACGCCTGGGCCGCGTGCTGCCCACGGGGCTGCTCTCCAGCGAGCGCTTCGGCGCGGCGCTGCAACGCGTCTTCGCGCTGCCGGGCCGCACCAACGATTTCCGACGCCTCAACCACCGCCTCGTGCTGGTGGCCACCGACCTCGACAGCGGCGAAGCCATCCCCTTCGGCGCCGAGGGCTGGGACCACGTGCCCATCTCGCAGGCGGTGCAGGCCAGCGCCGCGCTGCCGGGGCTGTTTCCGCCGGTCGAGATCGCCGGCCGGCATTACGTGGACGGCGCGCTGAAGAAGACGCTGCATGCCTCCGTGCTGCTGGACCGGGGCCTCGACCTGCTGATCTGCCTGAACCCGCTGGTGCCCTACGAGAGCGACCGCCGCGCGCCGCGCGAGGACCGCGAGCGCCGCGCCAGGAAGCTGGCCAGCCGGCTGGGCCGCCCGGCTCTGCGCGCACTGCAGCCGCGCATCCACCGCCTCGTGGACGGCGGCCTGCCGCTGGTGCTGTCGCAGACTTTCCGCTCGCTGATCCACTCGCGGCTGGCGCTGGGACTGAAGGGCTACGAGCGCACCCACCCGCAGACCGACATCCTGCTGTTCGAACCCGATCCGCGCGACGCCGAGCTGTTCATGGCCAACACCTTCAGCTACAGCCAGCGCCGCCATCTCGCCGAGCACGCCTACCAGGCCACGCGCGAGCTGCTGCGCGAGCGCGCCGCCGTGCTGAAGCCGCAGTTCGCCCGCGCCGGCCTGGTGCTGCGCGAGGACGTGCTGGCCGACCGCGAGGCCCGCCTGCTGGCCGCGCCGGGCGAAACGCGCCTGGAGGCGGCGCTGCGCTCGCTGCGCGGCAGCCTCAGCGTGCTGGAAGCACGCGCCGCACTCAGGCGTCCACCAGCCGCCGCGTGATCGCCGCGCGCAGCGGCGGCAGGTGGCGGGCAAGGTCGATGACGGCACGGCGCAGCGCCAGCACCGGCGCGCGGTCATCGGTGAAGAAGCGCACCAGCGCGTTGGTGCCGGCGTACAGCGGGCCGGCCGCGCGGCGGTGCTCGGCCTCGTAGGCCAGCAGCGCGCCCGCCTCGCCCGGGTCGCGCCCCGGCGCCAGCCGCCGCGACAGCGCCGCTATGCCGTACAGCCCCAGGTTGTAGCCGTGCGCCGTGACCGGGTGCATGCCCACTGCCGCATCGCCGATCAGCGCCAGGCGCGGCGCGACGAAGCGCTGCGCCCAGACGGCGACGAGCGGGTAGACATGGCGCGCGCCGGCCACGCGCATCGCGCCCAGCCGGCCTTCGGCCGCAGCCTCGATGGCCGCCGCCAGCGCCGCATCGTCCATCGCCGCGATCTGCGGCAGCCGGGTGTTCTCCACGGTCCACACGGCCGAGCTGCAGCGGCCTGTCTTGGGCAGCAGCGCCAGCGTGTGCCCTTCGAGAAAGCACTCCTGCGCCAGGCCTTCGTGATCGCGCTCGTGCGCCAGCGGCACCAGCAGCGCGCTGCGGCCGAAATCATGGTGGCGCGCGCCGATGCCCGCCAGGCGGCGCAGCGGCGAGAAGCGGCTGTCGGCCGCCACGACCAGCGGCGCCTCGTGGCGCTCGCCGCAGCGCGTCTCGACAGCCGCGGCCTGCGCCTCGCGCCGGAAGCCGGTGACGGTGCGCCCGCAGCGGATGTCGACGCCGCGCTGCTGTGCCGCCTCCCAGGCCGCGGCGCGGATGCGGTGGTTGGGCGCCAGCCAGCCCAGGTCCTGCCCGCCCGCCTCGAAGGGCAGCGGCGTGCGCGAGCCGCTGGAGCGCACGCTGGCGCGGCGCAGCGGCGCGGTCTCGCCCAGCCGCTCCCACAGGCCCAGTTGCTCCAGCACGCGGCGCGAGCGGTGGGTCAGCGCGATCTCGCGGCCATCGTCGGCCGGGCTGGCCAGCGTGGCGGCATCGGCCTGCTCCAGCACGCGCACGGCCAGGCCGCGGTCGTGCAGCGCGCAGGCCAGCGCCAGGCCGGCCGGGCCGGCACCGCAGATCAGGACTTGGGGCGAGGGGGTGGCAAGCTCGTTCATGGTCGCGCAGCCTAGGGCCGCGGGCAACGCACCGCCTTGACCCACATCAGGCCTTGGCGTCCGACGGCTCCTCGGCCTCCTCCAGCGTCTGCAGTTCCACGAGGCGGCGGTAGAGGCCGCCGGCCAGGCCCATCAATGCCTCGTGCGTGCCGCGCTCCTGCAGGCGGCCATGGTTGAGGACGAGGATCTGGTCGGCCGCGCGGATGGTGGACAGGCGGTGCGCGATGGCCACCACCGTCACGCGGCCGTGCAGCGCGGCCAGCGCCTCGCCGACGAGGCGCTCGGTCGCGCTGTCGATGTTGCTGGTGGCCTCGTCCAGGAACAGGATGCGCGGCGCGCCGGCCAGCGCCCGGGCCATCGCGAGCAACTGCTTCTGGCCGGTGGAGACGCGCGCGCCGCCCTCGCCCAGCCGGGTGTCGTAGCCCTGCGGCAGCGCGGTGATGAAGTCATGCGCGCGGGCCGCCCGCGCGGCATCCTCGACGTCCTCGTCCGAGATGCCGGGCCGGCCCATCGCGATGTTGTCGCGCACGCTGGCCGACATCAGGTAGGGCTCCTGCGGCACCAGGCCCACGGCGTCGCGGAAGGCCGCGTCGGGCACGCTGGCCAGCGGCTGGCCGTCCACCGTGATGCGGCCCTGCTGGGCCGTGTAGAAGCGCAGCAGCAGCGACAGCAGCGTGCTCTTGCCACTGCCGGTGTGGCCCACGATGCCGACGAAGCTGCCGGCCGGGATGTCCACGTCCACGCCGTGCAGCACCGGCCGCGCGGGGTCGTAGCCGAAGCTCAGCGCCTCGATGCGCAGGGCGCCCTGCGCGATCTCGCGGCCGTCCTGCGCCGGGCCCCGGTGCTCGTCCTCCTCCAGCAGCGCACGCACGCGCGAGGCCGCCACCATGGCCTGCTGCAGCTGGCCGAACTGCATGGTGATCTGGATCAGCGGCTCCACGACGCGCGCGATGTAGGCCAGGAAGGCGTACAGCAGGCCCACCTCGATCGCCCCCAGCGGCCCCGTCATCTCGCGCTGCCCGAAGCTGTAGATGACCGTGACGAGCAGCAGCACGTTCATCAGGTCCAGGGCCGGGCGCAGCAGCCAGGCGTTGGCGCGCAGCTCGGCGATGCGCGACAGCCGGTGCCCGGCGTTCGTCGCCTCGAAGCGCGCACCGAAGCGCCCCGCCGCGCCGCTGGCCTGCAGTACCGCCATGCCGGCCATGCTCTCGGCCATCTGCGCGTTGATGTCGCTGCGCAGCTGCCGGGTGCGCGCGACGGCCGGCGCGGAGAGCTTCTGGTAGCCCAGGATGATGATCACCATGGCCGGCACCAGCGTCGCGACGATGAGCATCAGCCGCCAGTCGAGGAAAGCCATCGCGACCAGCGAGCCGATGACGACGATGGTGGAGTCCAGCATCACGTACAGCACCTGGCGGTAGAGCTGGTTGACCGACTCGGTGTCGTTGGTGACGCGGCTGACGAGCTGGCCGGTGATGGCCTTGTCGAAGAAGGCCATGGGCAGCGCCAGCACGTGCGCATAGACGCGTTCGCGCAGCCGCAGCACCGAGCGCCGCGCGACGCCGGCCATGCGCGACAGCTGGGCATAACGTATCCACGACGCGGCCCAGCCGGTCAGCAGCACCAGGGCCAGCAGCGTGGCCATCTCGCCAAGCACGTAGTTGCCGGGCAGCAGGTGGTGGTCGATGTAGCGCTTGCCGAGGATGGGCGCGAGCACCTCCAGGCCGGCGGCGATGACCAGCCACAGCCCCCCCCGCAGCAGGTGAGGCTTCTCGGGCCGAGCCGCGTCGAGGAGCAGGCCCACGCTCTGCCAAGGCTTCTCGTTGTTCTTCGCGGTTTCAGGCGCTCTCAAGGCTGGCCTCGATCTGTTGATAGCGCCATTGCGAGGCGTACCAGCCGCCCAGCTCCAGCAGCTGCTGGTGCGTGCCACGCTCGATGACATGGCCCTGCTTCAGCACGATGACCTCATCCGCATCCATGACCGCCGACAGGCGGTGTGCAATGACGATGACACTGCGGTCGGGCCGCGCGGATCTCAGCTCACGCAGGTGGTCGAGGATGGCCGTCTCGGTGCCGGTGTCCACGGCGGACAACGCATCGTCCAGCACCAGCAGCGGGGCATCGCTCAGCAGTGCCCGCGCAATCGCGACGCGCTGGCGCTGGCCGCCGGACAGCGTCACGCCGCGCTCGCCCACCTCGGTGGCATAAGCGTCCGGCAGGCGGGAAATGTCGTCGTGCACGGCCGCCAGCCGCGCCGCGGCCTCGATCTCGTCGCGGCCGGCGTCGGGCCGGGCCAGCGCGATGTTGTCGGCCACCGAGGCCGAGAACAGGAACGGCTCCTGCGGCACCCAGGCGACGTGCGCCCGCAGCGCCGCGAGCGGCAGTTCCGGCAGCGCCACGCCACCCAGCGTCAGCCGGCCCGCATCGGGCTCGGCCTGGCGCAGCAGCAGGCGCACGAGCGTGGACTTGCCCGCCCCGGTGGCGCCGACGATGCCCAGCGTGCGGCCCGGCGCGAGCGTGAAGTCCACCTGCTCGACGGCAGGCCGCCTGGCGCCAGGGAAGCTGAACGTCAGCGCCTCGGCCCGCAGCGAGGCATGCGCCGGCAGCGTCGCCCTGCCCTCGTCGGCCAGTGTCAGCGGCGCATCCAGCACCGGCGCCAGCCGCGCCCAGGCGGCGCGGCCGCGCTCCAGCAGCGCCAGCACCCAGCCGGCCGCGAACATGGGCCAGATCAGCTGGCCCAGATACATCGTGAAGGCGGTGAGCTGGCCGATGCTGATCTCGCCGTGCGCCACCAGCCAGCCGCCCACGGCCAGCGCGATGGCCGTCGCGGCGGCAAGCGTCATGCCCACCGCGGGCTCGTAGGCCGCTTCCCAGCGCTGCGAGCGGAAGCTCGCCTCGGCCGCGCGGTCGGCCAGCGCACCGAACTGCGCCTGGCTGCGCGCCACCAGGCCCAGCGCGCGCACCGTGCGCACGCCGGAGAGGCTTTCCTGCACCTGCTGGTTCAGGTCGCCGAAGCGCGTCAGCGAATCCTGCGCGGCCTGGTGCAGGTGCTTGGAGATCCACCAGAACGCGCCGGCCATCAGCGGGAAAGGCAGCAGCGCCGCCAGGCCCAGGCGCCAGTCGATGGCGATGGTCATCATCGCGAGCACGAGGACCAGCGTCTGCGTGCCGTCGAAGCCCGCCAGCATGGCCTCGCCGGCGGCCTGCTCCACCGTATCGATGTCGTTGGTGGCCAGCGCCATCAGGTCGCCGGTGCGCTGGCCCTGGAAGTAGGCCGGCCCCTGCAGCGCCAGCCGCGCGAACAGCCGCGTGCGCAGCCGCGCGCCCAGGCGGAACGACGCCTTGAACAGCGTCAGCCGCCAGCCGGCGCGCAGCAGGTAGATGACGAGGCCGGCCGCCACCAGCAGGCCCAGCTGGCGCAGCAGCGCGTCGCCCTGCAGGCCGCCGGCCACGAGGTCGTCGACGACGTGGCCCACCTGGCGCGGGATCCAGACGGTCAGCATCGCGATGCACGTCAGCATCGCGCCGGCGGCGGCATAGGCCCGCCAGTGCTCGCGCACGAAGGCGGCGAGCATGCGCGAGAGGCTCAGCGCCTGGCCATCAGCCACAGCCCACCCCAGGTCAGCAGGCCATTGAGCAGCAGCAGCTCCAGGCCGATCTGGTAACCGCCCCAGGGCTGCCCGAAGTCCAGCAGCGCGCACAGCGCCGGCGCGACCAGGCAGACGGCGGTCAGCGTGCGCCCCGGCAGTGGCTTGGGGCTGAACATCGCGAACGCGAACAGGCCCAGCAGCGGCCCGTAGGTGTAGCCGGCCAGCTTCAGGATCAGGTAGATCATGCTGGCGTTGTCCAGCGCCTTGAAGCCCAGCACCAGCGCCAGGAACAGCACGGCGAAGCCCAGGTGCACGCGCTGGCGGGTGCGGGTGTCCTCGCGCGGGATGCGCAGCAGGTCCAGGCAGGTGCTGGCGGTCAGCGCCGTCAGCGCGCCGTCGGCGCTGGGCAGCAGGGCCGACACCAGCGCCAGCACGAAGACCACCTGCACCCAGGTCGGCAGGTGCTGCATGACCACGGTGGGGAACAGCGCGTCGCCGCGAGCGGCGATGCCATGCTGCTGCGCGTACAGGCTCAGCAGGCCGCCCAGCAGCAGGAAGGCCGCGATCACCACCAGCATCAGCACGCCCAGCACCAGCAGGTTCTTCTGCGCGTCGCGCAGCTTGGCGACGGACAGGCTCTTCTGCATCATTTCCTGGTCCAGCCCGGTCATCGCGATGGTGATGAACATGCCGGCCAGCACGGCCTTCACGGAGAAGTCGCGGCTCAGCGGGTCGCTGACCCAGATGCGCGACAGGCCCGCGGCATCCATCTGCTGCAGCGCGTCGGGCTGCCACAGCAGCGCGGTGCAGACGGCCAGCCCGGTCAGCATGCCGGCGGTCTGCAGCGTGTCGGTCCAGACCAGCGCCTTCACGCCGCCCTCCACGGTGTAGAGCAGGATCATGATCAGCACCACGGCCGCACCGACCGCGAAGGGCACGCCCAGCGGCTCCATGATGAGCGTGTGCAGCACCTGCACCACCAGGTACAGCCGCGCGGTGGCGCCCAGCGTGCGGCTGAGGATGAAGTAGGCCGAGCCCAGCCGCTGCGCGGCCGGCCCTAGGCGCTCGCCCAGCAGGCCGTAGATGGAGGCCAGCCGCAGCCGGTGATAGGCGGGCAGCAGCACGAAGGCGATGACGACGTAGCCGATCACGTAGCCCAGCGTGACCTGCAGGTAGCTGAAGCCGCTGACCGCCACGGAGCCCGGCACGCTGACGAAGGTGACACCGGAAAGCGACGTCCCGATCATTCCGAACGCGACAACCGGCCAGGGACTTTCCCGCCCCCCCACGTAAAAACCCTCAGCCCCGGAACCGTGCGAAACGCACCGCGCCAGGACGAGAAGGAGCCCGAAATAGGTGAGAACCCCGATCAAAAGTAGTGCAGGTGACATGGGCCGCCACTATGCCCGAGACCACCCCCGCGAATGCGGTGGATCAAATCGTCACGAAGCATCAATAGGATGCGCGCCGTTCTCGGCAATTTTTACTACTCCGTCATGCAACTCAAACCTCTGGCGCTCCTCCTTGCCGCGGCCTTCGCCGCCCCCGCTGCGCTCGCCGCCGGCAATGTCGTCATCAGCCAGGTGTACGGCGGCGGAGGCAACACGAACGCACCCTACAAGAACGACTTCGTCGAGCTGTTCAACCGCAGCGCGGCCGCGGTGGACCTCAGCGGCTGGTCGCTGCAGTACTCGTCCGCCACGGGCAGCAGCTGGGGCAACCAGAAGGTCAACCTGAGCGGCTCGCTGCAGCCGGGCCAGTACCTGCTGGTGCAGCTGGGCAGCGGCGGCAGCGCGGGCGTCGACCTGCCACTCGCCGCGGACCTGAGCGGCAGCTTCAACATGAGCGCCACCAACGGCAAGCTGGCGCTGTCCAACAGCACGGCCAGCCTGACGGGCGCCTGCCCGACGGGCGACGCGGTCGTCGACCTGGTCGGCTTCGGCGGCAGCGCCGGCACCGCCAGCTTCTGCTACGAGGGCAGCGCGCCCACGGCGGCGCCCACCAACAGCACGGCCGTGCTGCGTGCCGGCAGCGGCTGCACCGACACCGACGCCAACGGCGCGGACTTCGCCACCGGCGCGCCGGTGGTGCGCAGCCGCGCCTCGGCGCTGAACGTCTGCGGCGGCGGTGGCATTCCCAACGCGCCCATCGTGCCCAGCTGCCCCGACCAGGTGGCGGTGTCGGGCACCGCGTCCAGCTTCACCGTGCGCGCCAAGGACGCCGACAGCCGCGTGACCGCGGCCACCGTGGTCGGCAGCCTGCCCGAAGGCGTGACGCTGGGCGACTTCGTCGCCTCGACCGGCGACGACACCGACGCGACGCAGTCGTTCGGCGTCTCCAACACGCTCGCCGCCGGCAACTACAACCTCAGCCTGAAGTGGGACAACGACGAAGCCCAGACCGCCAGCTGCACGTTCAAGCTGTCGGTGTCGGGCATCGTGACCATCCCGGCCATCCAGGGCTCCGGCGCCAAGAGCCCCATGGACGGCGCCAGCGTGACCACCAGCGGCATCGTCACCAAGCTCCTCAACAACGGCTTCTACCTGCAGGACCCGATCGGCGACAACGACCCCGCCACCTCCGACGGCATCTTCGTCTTCACCAGCACGGCCCCGACCGTGGCCGTGGGCGACAAGGTGACCGTCTCGGCCAAGGTGCAGGAGTACTCGGTGTCCACCAGCGCGGCCAGCCAGGCCAACCCGCTGACCGAGCTGAGCAGCGTCTCGGCCGTCACCGTCCTGAGCTCCGGCAACACGCTGCCGGAGCCGGTCGAGGTCAGCCTGGCGGCACTGGCCAGCCAGTCGGACATGGAGCGCTACGAGGGCATGCTGGTGCGCATCACCGACACGCTGACCGTCAACCAGACCAACTTCGTCGGCAGCTGGGGCCAGCTGACGCTGTCGGCCGGCGGCCGCACGCTGACGCCCACCAACGTGCTGCGCCCCGGCGCCGCCGCCAACGCGCTGCAGGTCGCCAACCTGGCCCGCAGCGTGGTGCTGGACGACGGCAGCGCCACCAAGTTCCCCAACCCCACGCCCTACCTGTGGCAGGACGGCACCGTGCGCGGCGGCGACACCGTGACGGGCGTGACCGGCGTGGTCGACTTCGGCCCCTCCACCGACTCGGCCAGCGGCCCGCTGTCGTACAAGATCCACCCGACCGCGGCCCCCGTGTTCGCGCGCCCCATCGCCCGCCCGGCAACGCCGCCGGCCGTGGGCGGCAACATCCGCGTGGCCAGCGCCAACGTGCTGAACTACTTCACCAGCGGCAGCGGCGGCGCCTTCGTGGCCGGCAGCCCCAGCTGCGGCAGCGACTGCCGCGGCGCCAGCAACGCCACGGAGTTCACCCGCCAGCGCACCAAGATCCTCGGCATGCTGCAAGGCCTGAACGCCGACGTGGTGGGCCTGATGGAGATCCAGAACGGCGGCAGCAACTTCGCCGTGCAGGACCTGGTCAACGGCCTGAACGCGTCGATGGGCGCCAACACCTACGCCGCGGTGGCGCTGCCGGCCGCCGGCACGGGCACCGACGCCATCCGCGTCGCGATGATCTACAAGCCGGGCAAGCTGGGCCTGGTGGGCGCGTCGATGTCGGACACCAACGGCATCAACAACCGGCCCACCTTCGCGCAGGGCTTCGTGGCGCCGAACGGCGAGAAGTTCGCCGTCGTCGTGAACCACCTGAAGTCCAAGGGCAGCTGCGGCGGCGGCCTGGATGCCGACCAGGGCGACCTGCAGGGCTGCAACAACGCCATGCGCAAGTCGCAGGCCCAGCGCCTGCTGGCCTGGCTGCCCACCGTGAAGGCCACGGCGCAGACCGAGGACGTCATCCTGATCGGCGACTTCAACGCCTACGCCAAGGAAGACCCCATCGAGCTGCTGACCGGCGGCGGCATCGTCGACCTGGTGGCCCAATTCGACCCGGCCGACTACAGCTATGTGTTCGACGCGAGCGCAGGCCGCCTGGACCACGGCCTGGGCACCGCGGGCATTGCCGCCAAGGTCACCGGCGCCACCAGCTGGCACATCAACGCCGACGAGCCGGAATGGACCGACTACAACACCGAGGACAAGGCCGCCGGCAACGACTGGTACCAGCCCACGCTGTTCCGCGCGTCCGACCATGACCCGATGCTGATCGGCCTGAGCGTGGTCAAGACCTTCACCGGCACCAACGGCAACGACACCATCGTCGGCACCGACGGCGACGACGTCATCGAAGGCGGCCTGGGCCGCGACACGCTGACCGGCAAGGGCGGGGTCAACCAGTTCGTCTATCGCAGCGGCGCCGACGGCCTGGACACCATCACCGACTTCAAGCCCGGCGTGGACGCCCTGGTGTTCACCGACCTGCTGCGTGCCGTGGGCATCAGCAGTGCCGACCCGCTGGCCACCGGCCACGTCACCTGCACCAACCAGGCCGACGGCGCGCTGATCGGCTACGACCCCGACGGCGCCGCCGGCAGCGCCGCCTCGCGCCCGATCGCCAAGCTCAAGGCGGTCAACTGCTCGGCGATCAACGGCACCTCCTTCAAGTTCTGAAAGACCATCCCATGAAGCTCAATTCCTTCCTCATCGCCGCCGCCGCCGCGCTGCTGACCACCACCGCCAGCGCCGACTACCAGTTCTCCGGCAGCATCGACGCCGGCCCGAAGACCGGCGAGGCCTTCAGCGGCAGCTTCGACTACGACATCGCCGGCCTGCTGGGCAGCGGCTTCGAAAGCCTGTCCCTGACGGCCTTCTCGATGAACTTCCTGTCCACCACCTTCGGGCTGAACGCGGCGGCGACGGCAGACTTCCAGGACGGCGTGTTCCTGGGCCTGAACTACTTCGGCTCCGCCCTCGACTTCGACGTGCTCATGATGTCGGGCAGCATGGACGCGACCGACGCCTACCTGTACCACCTGCCGGCTCAAGGGCTGGAAAGCAGCGGCGGCTACCAAGTCACCGAGGCCACGCAACTGCCCGAGCCCGCCTCGCTGGCGCTGGTGCTCGGCGGCCTCGCCGGTGCCGGCTGGGTCTCGCGCCGCCGCCGCGCCGCCTGAGCCACACCACACCATGCCAACCCCGCCCCGGCGGGGTTTTTTCATGGGCGCTCAGTACGTGCGGCCGCCCTTGAACTGCGCATGCTGGCGCCGCTGCAGCGTGGTGCTGCGGCTCATCGCCTCGAAGCTGACCCGCGCATGCGCATGCATGATGGCCAGCCCCAGCGCGTCGGCCGCGTCCTTGCCGGGCACGCCGGGCAGGTTCAGCAGGCGCTGCACCATGGCCTGCACCTGCTCCTTCTTGGCCTGGCCGTGGCCGGCGACGGCCTTCTTCATCTGCACGGCGGTGTACTCGCTGACGGCCAGGTCGGTCGACACCAGCGCGGTCAGCGCCGCGCCGCGCGCCTGCCCCAGCAGCAGCGTGGACTGCGGGTTCACGTTGACGAAGACGATCTCCACCGCCGCGCACTGCGGCTGGTAGCGCGCGACGACCTCGCGGATGCCGTCGAACAGGATCTTGAGCCGTCCGGGCAGGTCGCCCAGCGCGACGCTGCTGGTCTTGATCGTGCCGCTGGCCACGTAGGCCAGGCGCTGCCCCTCGGCGTCGATGACGCCGAAGCCGGTGGTCTGCAGACCGGGGTCGATGCCGAGGATCCTCATCGCATCGCCCGCCGGGCCGCCCCAAGGGCGATGAGCCCCCCTCGGGGGGCAGCGAACGGAGTTCGCGTGGGGGTCAACATCATCGGTACCCCAGCGGCAGCTGGAAGTACCAGCGCGCCGAATGGAAGAACACCGGTGCCGCGAAGCACAGGACGGCGATGCGGTCCAGCAGGCCGACGGCGCCGGTGATGGAGCTGCGGTTGCCCCAGTAGCGCGCGCCCGCGTCCTTCTTCAGTGCCTTCATGACGAGGCCGCCGAAGCCCGCCGCGCCGGCCGTCAGGAAGGCCATGGCCAGCGCCTGGCCGACCTTGAAGGGCGTGATCCAGAACAGCAGGCCGCCCACCACCGCGCCCGTCAGCGTGCCTATCCACCAGGCCCGCATCGAGAAGCTGCGGCTGATGCGCCGCGCCACCGGCCGGCGGCGCAGCAGGCCGCGCGCGATCTCCTGCGCGATCTGCGCGGCCGCGACCACCATGACGAGGAAGAACAGCAGGAAGGCGCCGCGCCCCGTGTAGCCGGGGAAGTCCAGCAGCAGCAGGGCCGGCGCGTGCGACAGGCCGTAGACGCAGACCATGACGCCCCACTGGATCTTGGCGTTGCGCTCCAGGAAGCGCTGGGGGTCGTCGGCCAGCGCGCTGACGATGGGCAGCACCAGGAAGCCGTAGACCGGCAGGAACACCGTGAACAGGTCGAAGAAGCGCGTGCCGCAGATCATGTACTGCACCGGCAGCAGCACGAAGAAGGCGACGATGAGCGGGCGGTGGTCGCTGCGCTGGGTGTGCACCAGCGTGATGAACTCGCGCAGCGCCAGGAAGGACAGCAGCGCGAACAGCAGCGTCGCACCCAGCGGCCCCGAGATCCAGGCAACCCAGAACACGCAGCCGCCCACCCAGGCCGCGCGCAGATCGCGGCGCACACGCGACCAGGCCAGCCGCGAGGCCAGCCGGTCGTCATCGCCCTCGCGCTCGCGCAGCGAGTTCAGGAACAGGCCGATGCTCAGCAGCATCAGCAGGCCGAACAGCACGACGAAGAGCAGGGCCACCTGCTCGCTGGACGACAGTTGCTTGAGCCAGTCCAGCATCAGTCGGACTCCACCGCGCGGCCCACGGCGGCGGGGTCGGGCCGCTGCTCCATGACGGCCTCGCGGGCGCGGCACAGGAAGTCGGCCTTGCTCTCGCCCGGGCGCAACTGGATGGGCGCGCCGAAGGTGACCGTGCACAGGATGGGCACGGGCACGACCTCGCCCTTGGGCATGACGCGCTGCACGTTGTCGATCCAGGTCGGGATCAGCGGCACGTCGGGGAACTGCTCGGCCAGGTGGTAGATGCCGGACTTGAACGGCATGGGGTTGCCGCGGCTGGAGCGCGTGCCCTCGGGAAAGATGACCAGCGAGTCGCCGTTGGCCAGCGCCTCGGCCAGCGGCTCGAGCGGGTCCTCGTCGGGGTTGGCGCGGGTGCGGCTGACGTAGATGGCGTTGAACACCTCGGTCGTCAGCCAGCGCTTGAGGGCGCTGGTGGTCCAGTAGTCGCGCGCGGCGATGGCCCGCGTGGAGGCCCTGAGCTCGTGCGGGAACGCGGCCCAGATCAGGACGAGGTCGAAATGGCTCTGGTGGTTGGCGATGTAGATGCGCTGCTCGGCTTTTGGCGGGCAGCCCTTCCAGTGGCCCTGCGCACCCGTGATGAGGCGGGCGACGAAGGCGAGCAACTGGCCGGTGAAGGCGGCTAGCGTCATGGGCCGCGATTATCGCGGCCAGGAACAAGCGGTTTCAGCGGCTTACCAGTCGTCGCCACCGCCGCCGAGGTCGCCGCCGCCGGCATCGCCACCGCCCCAGCCGTCGCCGCTGCCGAAGTCGATGTCGCGCCGCGCCAGTTCGTCGGCGGCGCCGTTGTCGCGGCCGGCGTCGAAGCTGCCGGGGACAAGGCCGCCGCTGCCCGCCGACGCATCGCGCGGCAGGCTGCGCTCGTCACGGTCGCCGTGCAGCAGGCGCTCGGCCAGCATGCCGGCCGCGACGCCGCCCGCGGCCGCCAGGCCCACGCCCATCAGGCCGGAGCCGCCGGACGCGGGCGGCACGCCGGGGCCGTAGCCCTGCGGCGCATAGCCACCGGGGCCCGGGCCGTAGCCGCCCGCCATCGCGGGTTGCTGCAGCTGCGCCTGGGCCTCGGTGCGGCGGCGCATCCAGCTGGCGGCCAGCCAGATGAACAGGCCGGCGCCGACGATCAGCACCCAGAACGGGATGCCGCTGCTGCCGCGGTCCCGCTCCACGGGCGCGGCGCGCGCGGGCACCGCCGCCGGCGTGAGCGCGGCCGGCACGCCGGCGGGCCGGGCCTCGCCGGCCTGCTCGCGCTGCAGCAGCTGCTCGAAGGCGCTGAACTTGGCCGGATCGGCGAACTTGAGGGCCGGGTCGATGGCGCGCGCGCGATGCACATGCGTGGCCGCCTCGCCGAACTTGCGTTCGTGCGCGAGCACCTCGGCCAGCACGTAATGCGCCTTCGCGCTGTCGGGCCTGGCGGCGACGACCTCGCGCAGCATCTTCTCGGCACCGGCGTAGTCGCCGCGCTGCGTGGCGGCCTGCACCTCGTCGATCGATGGCAACGCCTGCGCGCTGCCCATCCACAACCCGGACAGCAGGGCCAGGCCCGCCAGCAGCAATCGGGGGAACTTCATGTCGACACTCCTTGAACCACGGTCCGCGCGCCACGCGCGCGGACCAGACGGCAGTCTGCGCCACGGATCTGACGCCGGGCCGTCCGGTTTCAAGGCTTTACGCGCGGGACGCAAGCCTGCGCTCAGCCAGCCAGGCCGGCTGCCTCGTGCAGGCCGGGTCAGCCGTCCCGCAGGCCCGGGCCGGCGGCGTTCTCGTAGTGCAGCACGGTCGGGAACGGATCGTAGAAGTGGTGCAGCAGCGCGCGCCATTCCTGGTAGCCGGCGGACTGGCGGAAGCCCACCTCGTGGTGCTCGACGCTGTCCCAGCGCACCAGCAGCATGTAGTGGTCGGCGCGCTCCAGGCAGCGCTGCAGCTCGTGCCCCCGGTAGCCGGGCATGGACGAGATGATGCGCTGCGCGTCGGCGAAGGCCGCCTCGAACGCGCCGCCCTGGCCGGGGCGCACCTGCAGCTGGGCGATCTCCAGGATCATGGTCAGGCGGCCTGCATCATCTGCGCGGCCTTCTCGGCAATCATCATCGCGGGCGCGTTGGTGTTGCCGCTGATCAGCGTCGGCATGATGGACGCGTCCACCACGCGCAGCCCCTGCAGTCCGTGCACGCGCAGCTGCGCGTCGACGACGGCCAGCGCGTCGCTGCCCATCTTGCAGGTGCCCACCGGGTGGTAGATGGTGTCCACGCGCTGGCGCAGCAGCGCCTCGATGTCGGCATCGCTGCGCGTTTCGGTGCTCCACAGCTCGCGCTGCCAGTGCGCGCGCAGCGCCGGCTGGTGCAGCAGCGCGCGGGTGAGCTTGAAGCCGTCCACCATCTGCGCCAGGTCGTCGGGGTGCTGGAAGAAGGCCGGATCGATGAGCGGCGCCGCGCCGGCGTCACGGCTGGCCAGCTTCAGCGTGCCGCGGCTGCGCGGGCGCAGCAGGCAGACGTGGCAGGACAGCCCGTGGCCCCAGCGCAGCTTGCGGGCATGGTCTTCCACGCCGGCGACGACGAAATGCAGCTGCACGTCGGGCCGCGGCTGCGCGGCGCTGCTGCGCAGGAAGCCGCCGCCCTCGGCGAAGTTGCTGGTCAGCATGCCGCGGCGCTCGGCGCGGTAGCGGCGCAGAGCCTGCCAGAAGGCCAGCCCGCCGCGCAGCGACAGGCCGAAGCTGTGCAGGCTGCGCGTCTGCAGGCCGAAGACGAAGTCGGGGTGGTCCTGCAGGTTGGCGCCCACGCCGGGCAGGTGGTGCAGCACGGGGATGCCCAGCGCCTGCAGCTGGGCCGCGTCGCCCACGCCGGACAGCATCAGCAGCTGCGGCGACTGGATGGCCCCTGCCGACAGCACCACCTCGCGACGCGCCTGCAGGCGGCGCAGCTGGCCGCCCACCCTGGCCTCCACGCCCACCGCGCGGCGGCCGTCGAACAGGATGCGCTGCACCTGGGCCTGCACCGTCACGCGCAGGTTGGGCCGGCCGAGGTGCGGGCGCAGGTAGGCGCGCGCCGCGCTGCAGCGCTCGCCGCGGTCCTGCGTGACCTGGTAGATGCCGATGCCCTCCTGCGTGTCGCCGTTGAAGTCGGCGGTGATGGCGTGGCCGGCCTCGCGCCCGGCGGCCAGCCAGGCGTCGTGCAGCGGGTTGTCGGTGCGCAGCTGGCTGACCTTGAGCGGCCCCGCCGTGCCGTGCAGCGGCGCGCCGAACGTGTCGTTGGCCTCGCTCTTCACGAAGAACGGCAGCACGTCGCCCCAGCCCCAGCCGGGGTTGCCCAGCGCGGCCCAGTGGTCGTAGTCCTCATGCTGGCCGCGCGTGTAGACCATCGCGTTGATGCCCGACGAGCCGCCCAGCATCTTGCCGCGCGGCACGTAGCCCCGGCGGCCGCCCAGGCCCGGCTGCGGCACGGTCTCGAAGGCGTAGTTGTGCAGCTTGCTGGGCACCATCAGCACGGCGGCCGTGGGCACGGTGCCCAGCCAGTTGTGCACGTCGGCGCCGGCCTCCAGCACCAGCACGCTCGTGCCGGGGTCTTCGCTGAGGCGCCCGGCCAGCGCCGAGCCGGAGGAGCCGCCACCGATGACGATGACGTCGTGGGTCTCGTCGAATTGCATGGGGTCGCTCATGCTCAGGCCAGGCGCTGCAGCAGCGCCAGCAGCCTCTCGAAGGTCGCGCCGTAGGGCGGCTGGAACAGCCGGGTGCCGGCGAAGCGCGACTGGATGAACAGCGGCTTCTCCTTGCTGAAGGTGCGGAAGCCCCACTCGCCGTGGTACGAGCCCATGCCGCTGGCGCCCACGCCGCCGAAGGGCTGCTCCTCCTGGCCCAGGTGCCACAGGCAGTCGTTGATGGTCACGCCGCCGGCATGGGTCTCGCGCATGACGCGGTCGCGCGCGGCCGTGTCGCTGCCGAACCAGTACAGCGCCAGCGGACGGTCGCCGCGGTTGACGTGGTCCAGCGCCTCGTCCACCTTGTCGTAGCCGACGATGGGCAGCAGAGGGCCGAAGATCTCCTCCTGCATGACGGTGGCCTCGGGCGGCACGTCCAGCAGCAGGGCCGGCACCAGGCGACGGTCGTCGGGACGCTCGTCGTGGCTGCGCAGCACGCGCGCGCCGCGCGCCCCGGCATCGTCGAGCAGGCCTTGCAGCCGCGCGAAGTGGCGCGGCGTGGCGATGCTGGTGTAGTCGGCGTTGCCGGCCACGCGCGGGTACATGCGGCGCATCTCGGCCAGGATGCGCGCGCTGAGCGGCTCAACCAGCTCGCGCGGCACCAGCAGATAGTCGGGCGCGACGCAGGTCTGGCCCGCGTTGAAGAGCTTGCCGAAGGCCAGGCGCGACGCCGTGAGCGCCAGGTCGGCGCTGCGGTCCACGATGGCGGGCGACTTGCCGCCCAGTTCCAGCGTCACCGGCGTGAGGTTCCTGGCCGCCGCCTGGGCCACGTGGCGGCCCACGGCGGTGGAGCCGGTGAAGAACAGGTGGTCGAACGGCAGCTGCGTGAAGGCCTTGCCGACCTCGGCGTCGCCGGTGATGACCTGCATCTCCTCCGGCCGGAAATGCTGGGCGACGAGGCGCGCCATCAGCTCGGCGGTGGCCGGCGTCAGCTCCGACGGCTTGATGAGCACGCGGTTGCCGGCGGCCAGCGCCGCGACGGCCGGCTCCATCGCCAGGTAGTAGGGGTAGTTCCAGGGCGACACGACGCCCACCACGCCCAGCGGCTGGCGCATCAGCACGTTGCGGCCGGGCAGGAAGTGCAGCGGCGTCGCCACGCGCCGGGGCTTCATCCAGCCGCGCAGCTTCTTGAGCGCATGCCGTGCGCCGGACTCGACGGTGAAGATGTCGGCCAGCAGCGACTCCTGGCGGGCCCGGTGGCCGAAGTCCTGCGCCATGGCGGCGGCGAGCGCGTCGGCGTGCTCGCGCGTCATCTTGAGCAGCCGCTCCAGGCGGTCGCGGCGCACCTCGTACGAGGGCATGCGCTCGGCCTCGAAGGCGCGGCGCTGCAATGTCAGCGCCAGGTGCAGGCGCTCCTGCAATGCGGTGTCCATGGGCTGTCTCCGGTTCTGGATCGAATCCGGGGAGGCTAACCGCAACAGGCGGCCGCCCCAAGCGGGGCGGCCCTGGACTAGAGGCCTGCGTCTAGTCCCGCAGGCGACACCCGATCAGTGGCGGAAGTGGCGCACGCCGGTGAGGACCATGGCGATGCCACGCTCGTTCGCGGCGGCAATGACTTCGTCGTCGCGCATGGAGCCGCCCGGCTGGATGACGCAGGTGGCGCCGGCATCGGCCAGCACGTCCAGGCCGTCGCGGAACGGGAAGAAGGCGTCGCTGGCGACCGCCGAGCCGGCGAGGCTGAGGCCGGCATGCTGCGCCTTGATGGAGGCGATGCGGGCGGAGTCCAGGCGGCTCATCTGGCCCGCGCCCACGCCCAGCGTCATGCCGCCGCCGCAGAAGACGATGGCATTGCTCTTCACATACTGCGCCACGGTCCACGCGAACATCAGGTCGTCGAGCTGCTGCGCGGTGGGCTGCAGCGTCGTGACGATCTTCAGGTCTTCCTTCTTCAGGAAATGGTTGTCGCTGGTCTGCAGCAGCAGGCCGGAGCCGACGCGCTTGCTGTCACCGGCGTTGCGGCCCTGCAGCCAGGGCGTGGAGCCCCCTTGCGGCAACGCGATCTGCAGCAGCCGCACATTGACCTTGCCCTTGAAGACCTCCAGCGCCTCGGCGCTGAACCCGGGCGCCATCAGCACTTCGACGAACTGCTTGGACACCAGCTGGGCGGCCGCACCGTCCACCTCGCGGTTAAAGGCAATGATGCCGCCGAAGGCGCTGGTGGGATCGGTCTTGAAGGCCTTGCTGTAGGCCTCGGCCGCGCTGGCCGCCACGGCCACGCCGCAGGGGTTGGCGTGCTTGACGATGACGCAGGCGGGTACGTCGAAGCTCTTCACGCATTCCCAGGCCGCGTCGGCGTCGGCGATGTTGTTGTAGCTCAGCTCCTTGCCCTGCAGCTGCTTGCCCGTCACCAGCGAGCCGGGCGCGGGGAACAGGTCCCGGTACAGCGCCGCGGTCTGGTGCGAGTTCTCGCCGTAGCGCAGGTCCTGCACCTTCACGAAGGTCGAGTTCATCTGCGCCGGGTACTCGGCCTTGCTGCCGTCTTCCTGCAGCGCCGACAGGTAGTTGCTGATGGCCGCGTCGTACTGGGCGATGCGGTTGAAGGCGGCGACGGAGGCGGCGAAGCGCGTCCTGTCGCTGGTCTTGCCGTTCGCCTTCAACTCGTCCAGCACCGCGGCGTACTGGGCCGCGTCGGTCAGCACCGTCACGTCCTTCCAGTTCTTGGCGGCGCTGCGCACCATGGCCGGGCCGCCGATGTCGATGTTCTCGATGGCGTCCTCCAGCGTGCAGCCGGGCTTGGCCACCGTGGCTTCGAACGGGTAGAGGTTGACGGCCAGGATGTCGATGCGGGTGATGCCGTGCTGCTGCATCGCCGCCACGTGCTCGGGCAGGTCGGAGCGCGCCAGCAGGCCGCCGTGGATCTTGGGGTGCAGCGTCTTCACGCGGCCATCCATCATCTCGGGGAAGCCGGTGTGCTCGGCCACCTCGGTGACCGGCAGGCCGGCCTCGGCCAGCAGCTTGGCGGTGCCGCCGGTGGACAACAGCCTGGCACCGAGCGCGTGCAGCCCTTGAGCGAATTCGAGGATGCCGGTCTTGTCGGAGACCGAGAGGAGTGCGGTGAGTTGGGTCATTTGCAGGGAAGCCCGGGATGGCTCAGAGGTTGTGATCGGTCAGCTTGCGGCGCAGCGTGTTGCGGTTCATGCCCAGCCACTGCGCCGCTTTGCTCTGGTTGCCGCCGGCCTCGCGCATGACGATCTCGAACAGCGGCTTCTCAACCAGCTTCACCAGCATCTCGTGCATGGAATGCGGCTCCTGGCCGTCGAGGTCGCTGAAGAAAGCCTCGAGGTTCTCGCGCACGCAGGCGTCGATGGGGTTGGACGGGGGGGTGTTCTTCTGGGCACTCATGACAGGAGCTTTTCTTGTTTCAGGCGGCGCAGGCTTCGTCGGCCAGCGCTTCGTCGTCGTTGGCGGCCGCAGCGGGCGGCAGCCTCTCAAAGGTCTGGCCGAGCTCGTCAAACCAGTCGCGCAGCGCCTGCACCTGCAGTTCGCTGTGTTCCAGCGTGTTCATGTGCTGGCGGAAGGCCTCGCCGCCGGGCAGGCCGCGCACGGCCCAGCCGATGTGCTTGCGCGCGCTGCGCACGCCGCTCAGCTCGCCGTACAGGCCGTAGTGATCGTGCAGGTGTTCGGTGAGCGCGTCGCGCGCCTCAGCGACGGTGGGCGCGGCCAGGTGCTCGCCCGTTGCCAGGAAATGCGCCACCTCGCGGAAGATCCACGGCCGGCCCTGCGCGGCGCGGCCGATCATCAGCGCGTCGGCCTGCGTGTAGGCCAGCACGTCACGCGCCTTCTCGGGGGAATCGATGTCGCCGTTGGCGACGACGGGAATCGTCAGCGCGGCCTTCACGGCGGCGATGGTGTCGTACTCGGCCAGGCCCTTGTAGCCCTGCTCGCGCGTGCGGCCGTGGATGGTCAGCATGGCGATGCCCGCGGCCTCGAACAGCTTCGCCAGGCGCAGCGCGTTGCGCTCCTCAAGGCTCCAGCCGGTGCGCATCTTCAACGTGACGGGCACGCCGCCCGTCACGCCACTTTTGGCGCAGACGGCCACGACGGCCTCGACGATCTCCAGCGCCAGCGCCTCGTTGCGCATCAGCGCCGAGCCGGCCCATTTGTTGCAGACCTTCTTGGCCGGGCAGCCCATGTTGATGTCGATGATCTGCGCGCCGCGGTCGATGTTGTAGGCGGCGGCCTCGGCCATCATGGCGGCGTCGGTGCCGGCGATCTGCACGGCGATGGGGCCCGGCTCGCCGGCATGGTCTGCGCGGCGCGAGGTCTTGAGGCTGTTCCACAGCTCCTTGCGCGACGTGACCATCTCGCTGACCGCGTAGCCCGCGCCCAGGCGCCGGCACAGCTGGCGGAAGGGCCGGTCCGTCACCCCCGCCATCGGCGCCACGAAGAGCCGGTTGGGTATGGAGTGGGGGCCGATTTGCACGTGGGGTCTGCTTAAAAAAGAGGCGAGATTGTAGCCAGCCGGGCCGTTGACAATCCGCGCATGGAAGCCTGGCTCGGACAACTCATCCAAGATCTGCTGGCCGCGCTGGCCCTGCCCCAGGTGGGGCTGGTCGCGGTCTTCATCATCACTTTCGTCTCGGCGACGCTGCTGCCGCTGGGCTCGGAGCCGGCCGTCTTCCTCGTCGTCAAGGCCGACCCGGGCATGTTCTGGCCCGTGATCGCCGTGGCCACCCTGGGCAACACGCTGGGCGGCGCCACGAGCTGGTGGGTGGGCTATGGCGCCGAGAAGGCGGTCGAGGCCGTCAAGCACCGCGAGCCGCCCAACCCGCGTGCGCTGGCCTGGCTGAAGCGCTTCGGCCCCAAGGCCTGCTTGCTGAGCTGGCTGCCCATCGTGGGCGACCCGCTGTGCGCCGTGGCCGGCTGGCTCAAGCTGCCGTTCTGGCCCTGCGTGGGCTGGATGGCGCTGGGCAAGGGCCTGCGCTTCATCTGCTTCACCGTCGCCCTGCTGTACTTCATTCCCGAAAGTTGGTTGTCATGAATTTTCCCCTCGCCCAGTCTGGCCCTGCTGAACGCGGGCCAGCCCAGTCGATCCCCCGAGGGGACGGCGATGCTTGCCGGATCGACCGGCAAGCACGTCGCCTCAGGCGGGCCGGCTAGGGAGCGGCCCGGCGCTCGGCCCGCAATTCAGCACAACACCATCGACGACTGACATGAACTCTGCCTACCAAGACCTGGCCGCGCGCCAGCAGCGCCAGCACCGCCTCGCCCACCTGCAGGCCATCGCGCAATGGGACCAGGCCGCCAACATGCCGGCCAAGGGCAACGAGGCGCGCAGCCTGGCACTGGCCGAGATGGACGGCCTGCTGCACCAGCTCGCCACCGACCCCGCCCTGCCCGGCCTGCTGGACGCCGCCGCGGCCGAGCCGCTGGACGACACGCAGCGCGCCAACCTGCGCGAGATCCGCCGCGCCTGGCGCGCCGCCAACGCACTGCCGCAGTCGCTGGTCGAGGCCAAGAGCCTGGCCAACAGCCGCTGCGAGCATGCCTGGCGCACGCAGCGCCCCGCCAACGACTGGGCCGGCTTCGCGCCCAACCTGCGCGAAGTGCTGAAGATCGCCCGCCAGGAGGCCGACTGCCTGTCGCAGAGCGCCGGGCTGTCGAGGTATGACGCGCTGCTGGACCTGTACGAGCCCGGCATGCGCAGTGCGGACGTGGAGCAGGCCTTCGCGCCGCTGCGCCGCTGGCTGCCGGGGCTGATCCGCGACGTGCTGGCCCGGCAGGCCGGCGAGACGCTCATCGCGCCCGTGGGCCCCTTCCCCACCGCCGCGCAGAAGGCGCTGGGGCTGGACGCGATGAAGCTGATGGGCTTCGACTTCGCCGCCGGCCGGCTGGACGAGAGCACCCACCCCTTCTGCGGTGGCGTGCCGGAAGACGTGCGCATGACCACGCGCTACCGCGAGGACGACTTCCTGCCCGCGCTGATGGGCGTCATCCACGAGACCGGCCACGGCCGCTACGAGCAGAACCTGCCGCGCGAGCTGCTGGGCCAGCCCATCGCCCGCGCCCGCTCCATGGGCATCCACGAAAGCCAGAGCCTGTCCTTCGAGATGCAGCTGGGCAGCCACCCGGCCTTCGCGCGGCTGCTGGCGCCGCTGCTGGTGAAGCACTTCGGCAGCCAGCCCGCCTTCGAGCCCGGCAACCTCAACAAGCTGCTGACGCGCGTGCAGCCGGGTCTGATCCGCGTGGACGCCGACGAGGTCACCTACCCCGCCCACATCCTGCTGCGCTTCGACATCGAGCGGGCATTGATCGAGGGCGAGGCCGAGGTGGACGACATCCCGGCGCTGTGGGACGCGAAGATGGCCGAGCTGCTCGGCCTGGACACGCGCGGCAACTACAAGGACGGCCCCATGCAGGACGTGCACTGGCCCGCCGGCCTGTTTGGCTACTTCCCCTGCTACACGCTGGGCGCGATGTACGCGGCGCAGTGGTTCGCGACGATGCGCACGCAGCAGCCGCAGCTCGACGCCCAGATCGCCGCGGGCGAGCTGGGCGGCGTGTTCGACTGGCTGTCCACGCATGTGTGGCAGGCCGCCAGCCGCCACGAGACGCCGGAGCTGGTGAAGCGCGCCAGCGGCGAGGCACTGAACCCGGCGCATTTCGAGGCGCACCTGCGCGGCCGCTACCTGGGCTGAAACGACAACGCCGAGGGCGCACCCTCGGCGTCGTTCAGTACAGGCCGGCTCAGCCCGCCGTCGTGGCGTTGGTCTTGGCGCGGTGGATGCGTGCGCTCTGGCGGTTCTCCGCACGCTGCACATGACGCTGCTCGGCGGCACCCACATGGCCATTGGCCGCGACATGCGCCTCGGCACGGTCCACCCGGGCCTGGCCCTGCTCAAGGCGAGCGGCCTCGGGCTTGGTCAGCGCGCCGGTCTGCAGGCCGTTCTCGACGCGCTTCTCCTGGTTCACGTTGCGCTGCACGTCGGCCTGCATGCGCTGGCTGGAGGCCGACAGCGGGTTGCCGCTGACCCCGTTGGTCTGCGCCGTCCTGATGTCGCGGCCGGCCCGGTTCTGCGCGGCACGCAGCTGGCGGCGCTCGGCGGGGCTGAGCTTGCCGTCCTTCATGTCCCTGGCCTGCAGGCGGTCCACCTTGGCTTCGTCGCGTTCGAGCAGCCCGGCTTCACGCGTCGTGATCTTGCCGCTCTGCAGGCCGTTCTCGATGCGCTGCTGCTGGTTCACGTCGCGCTGCACGGTGGCCTGCGCGGGCGTCGGGGTCTGCGCAAAGGCGGCGCTGGTCAGCAGGGCCAGGGCGGCGGAGGCGATCAGGGAGATCTTCATGTTCGGGTTCCTTTCTGGCGGTCAGCGACGGCTGGCCTGCGTGTTCAACGCCGCCTGCCCGGCCGTGCCGACCGGCAGAGCCGCCTCTCGGTGAGAGGACGTAACGGCCCCGAAAGCCCGCCGACAGCTTGCCGTTCGCAGCCCCCAAAAAAGAGGGCCGCTCCACCGGGAGCGGCCCAACAACTTCGAACGGTCTCTTCTTCCCAACCCTTGCGCTTCCCCGGCCCCCCGGCCTTCTCCGCGCATGGTGCCCCGGGCGGGTGTCTGGCGCCTCGGGACTCGATCGCTGCGAATGAATCCAGCGACCGTGCCTGCATTCTGGGCAACAGGCCCCGCGCTGCCATCCCCGCAAGCCGAGGGGTGCCCTCCGCCGTGCGTGACACGCGTCACAGCAGCAGCGCCAGCCGCTCCAGGATGAGGACGCCGAAGAAGGCCAGACCGGCAATCAGCGTCCATTTGATGATGACGATGCCCATGCGGCGCCAGCGCAGCTGGCCGGTGGCGATGGAAATCGCGAAGCAGACGATGGCCGAGAACAGCAGCAGGCCGATGAGGAGGCGGGCGATGACCATGCGGGCTTACCAGGCCGGCGCCAGTTCGGCGAAGCCCTGGGGCGCCGCGCGCTCGTCGCCGAAGGTGACGATCTCGTAGGCGTCGGGGTCGGCCAGCAGCGCACGCAGCAGCTTGTTGTTCAGCGCATGACCGCCCTTGAAGGAGGTGTAGGCCGCCAGCAGCGGCATGCCGGCCACCTGCATGTCGCCGATGGCGTCGAGGATCTTGTGCTTCACGAACTCGTCGTCATAGCGCAGCCCGTCGGCATTGAGCACCTTGTAGTCGTCCACGACGATGGCGTTGTCCATGGAGCCGCCCAGCGTGAGGCCGCGCGAGCGCATCAGGTCGATGTCGGCCGTCATGCCGAAGGTGCGCGCGCGGGCGATCTCCTTCTTGTACTTGCCCGAGCCCATGTCGAAGACGAAGCGGCTGCCGGTGGCGGCCACGGCCGGGTTGTCGAACTCGATCTCGAAGCTCAGCGTGTAGCCGTGGTGCGGCTCCAGCTTCGCCCACATCAGCTTCTTGCCCTCGCCCTGGCGCACCTCGACCGGCTTCTTCACCTTCAGGAAGCGCTTGGGCGCGTCCTGCATGACGATGCCGGCCGACTGCAGCAGGAACACGAAGCTCGCGGCCGAGCCGTCCAGCACCGGCACCTCGTCGGCGTTGATGTCGATGACGAGGTTGTCCAGCCCCAGGCCCGCGCAGGCGGACAGCAGGTGCTCGATGGTCTGCACCTTGGGCGCGCCCGGGTCGCCGCCGGGGCTGATGGTGGTGGCCATGCGGGTGTCGCTGACCGCCGTCACGCCCACGGGGATGTCCACCGGCGGGCACAGGTCCACGCGGCGGAAGACGATGCCGGTGTCCGGCGGCGCGGGGCGCAGCGTCAGCTCGACCTTCTGGCCGCTGTGGATGCCCACGCCCACGGCGCGTGTGATCGACTTCAGGGTGCGTTGCTTGACCATGTCAGTGCCGCCCGGCCGCCCGAAGGCACTGACGCGCCCCCGTGGGGGACAGAGAGCGAAGCGAACGTGGGGGCTGATTCATGCCAGGGATTGTCCCGGATCAAGCCCCGTTCTTGCGCTCCACTGGCAATCGCAGCGACAGCCTGGTGCCATTTCCTGGCGCAGAGTCGATGCGCAGCTTGCCGCCCAGGCGCTGGGCGCGCTTGATCTGGCTCTTCAGGCCGCGGCCATGCTGGATGGTCTGCAGGTCGAACCCGGCGCCATCGTCCTCGACGCGGATCTCGACATAGCTGCCATGGTGGCGCGTGACCATGCGCACGCGGCTGGCCTGGGCGTGCTTGAGCACGTTGTTGAGCGCCTCCTGCATGAGCCGCAACACGTGCAACGCGTCGGGCGGCTCCAGCCAGGCCAGCGGCGGCAGGTCCTGCACGTCCCAGTCGAGCTTGAGGCCACCGGCCTGCAGGCGCTTGCCCAGGCGGTAGCGCATCGTCGCCAGCAGCGAGACGAGGTCATGCCCCACGGGCTCCAGCGAGTCGATGACCAGCCGCAGGTCGTCCACGCATTCGCGCAGCACCTCCACGCACTGCTCGTGCGACATGCTGCCCTGCTCCATCGCCACCAGCGCCGACAGCAGCGAGGAGCCCAGGCCGTCGTGCATGTCGGCCATGATGCGCTGGCGCTCCAGCAGCAAGGCCTGCTGGCGCTCGGCCTCGCGCAGCTGGGCGTTCTGCGCCTGCAACACCGAGACCTGCTCGTCCAGGTCTTCCTGCAGCTGGCTGTTCTCGGCCTTGACCTGTTCGACAGCGCCGACGTAGCGGCGCTGCACCGCATGCAGGAAGCTGATCATGACGATCAGCGTCGCGAACGGCATCAGGAAGACATGCTCGGGCCAGGCCCAGCCGGCCAGCACGGCCAGGTCGTGGCCGCCGATGAGCATGCCGGCGGCGAGCGCCAGCGCCATGATGCGCAGCTCGGTGCGGCGCTCGCGCCAGGCGAGCCAGGCCAGCCAGCCGGTGCCGAGGGCGGCGACACAGGCCGTCACCACGTACTGCATGACCACCATGTCGAGCTGGCGCAGCCACAGCGGCATGCTGAGCACGCTGACGATCAGCACGCAGGCCGCCAGCCCCCGCTCCAGCCATCTCGGGCGCTCGCTCGCGAAGCGCAGCGCAAACAGCAGCGCCGACAGCAGGACCCAGCCCATGGACGCATGCGTGGCCCACCAGAACCAGTCCAGCGCCCCGGGCGAGGCCGGCAGGCTGACGTAGTAGTGCAGGTTGCGCACCATCCAGGCCGCGGCGCCGATCGCGAACAGCCCGTAGATGGCTTCGCCGGGGCGGCGCAGCCACAGCGTCAGCGCGAACAGGCCCAGCACGGCCAGCGTCAGGCTGACGGCCTGCGGCAGGCCGGTCTGGGCACGCACCCGCCACAGCCAGCGCTTCTCCAGCACGTCACGGGGGCCTATCCAGATGCGCGACACCGTGTGATAGCTGCCCGCCGGCACCGGCAGGGCAACGACCAGCTCCAGGCCCCGGGCACTGGCGCCGGGCAGGGGCAGCCAGAGCGGCTGCACCCACTGCTCGCGCCCCGCCTGCTGGTTGTCCAGCAACAGCTGCCAGCCTCGGTCCGTGCGGGCCAGCACCGCGGCCGACAGCGTCACCAGGCGCGGCAGGTACAAGGCCATCGCCTCGTCATGCCCGGCCGGCACGTGCACGCGGTACCAGCGCATCTCGTAGCCCTGAGCATCGCTGACCATGGCCGCCCCGGGGCGGCGGCGCACGTCGGGCATGTCGACGGGCTGCCAGGCCGCGGCGGCCTCGGGCGGCAGCAGCTCGGTGGGCAGCTTCAGGTGGTCGCCGCCGGCCGCCGTGTGGTGGCGCAGCGCCGCCCACCAGGCGTCGAGCTGCGCGCGCGTCCAGGCGCTGGTGGCAAGCTCGGCGGGGGCGGCTTCGTCGCCGCGGACGCCCGCGCTGGGCTGCGGCAGGCGCTGCGCGTGCGCAGGCAGCCAGGCCAGCAGGGCAAGGCCCAGCAGCCAGCGGCGCAACATCAGGCCCAGCTCAGGCATCCCCTGCATTTCTTCTGGCGATCGACATGGGGCGCCAGCATGCCACACGGGGTAGCGGCGCCAGGGCGCGGCAGCGCGTCAGGTGACCTTGACCGGCAGGCTCTTGCGCGCCGCCTCGCGCAGCTCGCGCGACAGGCCCCCGTCCCCCACGGCCCGCGACAGCAGCAGCGAGCCGACCAGCGTGGACAGCATCGCCATCGACTGCTCGCGGCGCGCGGCGTCGTCGGCCGCCGGCATCTGCTTCTGCAGCGCCGCGACCAGGCTCTCGACGCCCTCGGCGAAGGCCTCGCGCACCGCCGGCCCGCCGCGGGCGGCGTCGCCCGCCAGCGCCACGAGGCCGCAGCCGGCGCCGATGTGGTCGCGGTGGGCGTCGGACAGATAGGCCTTGACCCAGGCCGACAGGCTGCGGTCGGCCTGGCGCTTCCACTGCTCCCGGTTGGTCGCCAGCGCGCGCCGCGTGGCCTGCGCGGCGAGGTCGTCCTTGGATTCGAAATGTCCGTAGAAGCCCCCGCGCGTGAGGCCGGCGGCCTGCATCAGGTCGTTCAGCCCGATGCCGTCGAAGCCACGCTCGCGAAAAAGCTGGGCGGCGTTGTCGAGGATGCGTTCGCGGTTCTCTTCGGCCTGGGCGCGGCTGACCTTCATCGCTGTCTCCTTGAAGGCTTCGAGATGGGGGGTTGACGTATTTTATATGTTGGACGACATTTATATCAATCATGTCGATCGACATGAATAAACCGCCAGTCCTCAAAGCCCACGCCATGAAGCTCAAGAACTCCGTCGTCTTCGTCACCGGCGCCAACCGCGGCCTGGGCCGCGCCTTCGCCCAGGCCGCGCTCGCGGCCGGTGCCGCCAAGGTCTACGCGGCCGCACGCGATCCCGGCAGCATCGACCTGCCCGGCGTCGTGCCCGTCGCGCTGGACGTGACCGATGCCGCCCAGGTCGCCGCAGCAGCGGCACGCTGCACCGATGTGACGCTGCTCATCAACAACGCCGGCATCTCGCGCCAGGGCCGGCTGCTGGGCGACGACGGCACGGCCGCCGCCCGCGCGGAGCTGGAGACCAACTTCTTCGGCCCGTGGGCGCTGGCCCGCGCCTTCGCGCCGGCGCTGCAGGCCAACGGCGGCGGCGCCCTGCTGAACGTGCTGTCGGTGCTGAGCTGGGTGACGCTGCCGGACGCCGCCACCTACAGCGCCTCCAAGGCCGCCGCCTGGTCGCTGAGCAACGGCCTGCGCAACGAACTGAAGGCGCAGGGCACGCAGGTGACCAGCCTGCACGTCGGCTACATGGACACCGACATGACGCGCGGCCTGGAGGCCCCCAAGGCCGCGCCCGCCGATGTGGCCCGCCTCGCGCTCGAAGGCGTCGAGGCCGGCGCCTTCGAGGTGCTGGCCGACGACCTCAGCCGCCAGGTCAAGCACAGCCTGTCCACACCCACGCCGGCCTACGCCGGCTGACGAGGAGGCCGCCATGGTCGAGTCGCCCGCCCTGGCCGCGCCGCTGGCGGCCCCTGCCGACGGCCATCTGGCCGCCGCCCGCCACGCCTTCTCGGCGCCAGAGCGCGTGCCGCTGAGCGCCGACGAGCGCGCCGCGCTGGCCGGCGCCGCCGAGCCGCCGCTGCGCCACGAGGGCCTCAAGCTCGCGCGCTGGACGCTGGGCGCAGGGCCCCGCGTGGTCCTCGTGCATGGCTGGAACAGCCGGGGCGCCCACCTGCTCGGGTTCGCGCGGCCGCTCGTGGCCGCCGGCTTCTCGGTGACCTTGTTCGATCTGCCCGGCCACGGCGACTCCGGCGGCCACGCGTCCAGCGTGGTGCATGCGGGCCGGGCGCTGCGCACGCTGACGACGGCGCTGGGCGACGTGCATGCCGTCGTCGGCCATTCCATGGGTTCGGCGGCCGCGCTGCTGGCCTTTGCCCACGGGCTGCGGGTCAGGCGCAGCGTGCACCTGGCGGGGCCTTCGTCGCTGACGCCCATGGTGACGGGCCTGGCCTCGGCCCAGGGCCTGGGGCCGGCCGATGCCGCCGCCTTCGCGGGCTGGGTCGAGGGCTTCATCGGCACGCGCATCGCGTGCGTGGACCTGGAGCGGCTACAGCACGGCCTGCGCCACCCCGCGCTGATCCTGCACGACCCCGAAGACCGCACCGTGCCGTTCGCCGCATCGCGGGCACTGCACGCCGCCTGGCCGGGTTCGCATCTGGAACCCGCCGCGGGCCTGGGGCACCGCCGGCTGCTGGCCGACGCCGGCGTCATCGCGCGCAGCGTGGCCTTCATCGCCGAAGGCGCAGCGGCATGACCACCGTGCCGCGCGCATGGCTGCTGACGCTGGCAGCACTGGCGGCGATGGGCACGCTGGCCACCAACCTGCTGTTGCCGTCGCTGCCCGTCATCGCCCGGTCGCTGGGCGTGGGCGAGGCGCGGTTGACGGCGGGGCTGCTGGGGCTCTTCCTCGCGGTGTTCGCGCTGGCGCAGCTGGTCGTCGGGCCGCTGTCCGACCGCATCGGACGCCGCCCGGTCATCCTCGGCGGCCTGCTGGCCTTCAGCGCCGGCAGCGCGGTCGCCGCGCTGGCGGGCGATCTGCCGCTGCTGCTCGCCGGGCGCACGCTGCAGGCCATCGGCGTCGCTGCCGCGTCGGTGCTGGCGCGGGCCGCCGCGCGCGACCGCTTCGAAGGCCCGCAGCTCGCCGCCCTGCTCGGCCGCATCATGGTCGTCATGGCCGCGGCGCCGGGGTTCTCGCCACTGCTGGGGGGCCTGGTGCAGGCCGCTCTGGGCTGGCGGGCGCTGTTCGTCGTGCTGATGCTGGCGGGCCTGTTGCTGGCGGCGGCCTACGCCGTCGTCGTGGGAGAGACGCTGCCGGCGCAGCGGCGCCAGCGGCAGCCCGTGCTCGCCCTGGCGCGTGGCTATGCCACGCTGCTTGCGGATGCCCGCTTCATGCGGCCGGCACTGGCGACGGCCGCCATCCTCGGCGCCTTGTTTGCCTTCTTCGGCACCGCACCGCTGGTGCTCACGCAGAGCTTCGGTTTCTCGGCCCTGCAGGTCGGGCTGTTCTTCGCGGCCACGGTGTTCATCGTCTTCGCCGCCGGCCGGACGGCCCCGCGCTGGACCGCGCGCTGGGGCGCGCCCGCCGTGCTGCGGCTGGGCGCGGCACTCGCCGCGCTGGGCGGGCTGGCCATGCTGCCGGGCGACGCGGGCGGCCTGGCCGGCTTCGTCGCGGCGGGCTGCGTCTTCCTGTTCGGCATGGGCCTGGTGTCGCCCACCGGCACGGCGCTCGCGCTGACGCCGTTCGCGTCGCACGCGGGCCAGGCCTCGGCGCTGCTGGGCTTCCTGCAGATGGCCGCCGCCGCGCTGCTGACCACGCTGGCCGCGACGCTGCCCGGCGCGCGCCTGCAGGCCCTGGCCGTGGTGCTGATGGGTAGCGGCGCGCTGGCCTGGTGGGCCTGCGCGCGCCGGCCCGACGCCACGGCCCGAGCGTCCTCCTGACAACGCAAAAGGGCGAGCCTTGCGGCTCGCCCTTTCATCATGAAGCGCGCGTGCGTCAGTCGGCCTGCTTGCGCAGGAAGGCCGGGATCTCGATCTCGTCCATGCCGTTGGACGACAGCGCCTCGACCTTGGCGGCCGCGCTGCCCGAACGGCCATGGCGCCAGACGCTGGGCACGTTGGCATTGGCGAAGTCGCCCAGGCCCAGGCCCACGTTGCCCTGCGGCTGGCCACCGGCCGGTGCGGCCATGGCGACCGCCTGCGTCAGCACCGGCATGCCGTCGGTACCGTTGCGCACGACATGCTGGGTCTGCACGACCTGCAGCGGCGCCTGCTGGCGGGCGCGGCCGGCCGTCAGGCCGGTGGCGATGACGGTCACGCGCAGGGCGTCGCCCAGGCTCTCGTCGTAGGCCGTGCCGAAGATGACGTGCGCGTCTTCCGAGGCGTAGCGCTTGATGGTGTTCATCGCGTTGCGCGACTCGCTCAGCTTGAAGTTCGCGCGGCCCGCGGCGATCAGCACCAGCACACCACGCGCGCCGGAGAGGTCGATGCCTTCCAGCAGCGGGCAGGCGACGGCCGCCTCGGCGGCCTTGGCGGCGCGGTCCGGGCCAGTCGCCTGGGCGGTGCCCATCATGGCCTTGCCCGGTTCGCTCATCACCGTCTTGACGTCCTCGAAGTCGACGTTGACCAGGCCGGGGATGTGAATGATGTCCGAAATGCCGCCAACGGCGTTCTTCAGCACGTCATTGGCATGCGCAAAGGCCTGATCCTGCGTGACGTCATCGCCCAGCACGTCGAGCAGCTTGTCGTTCAGCACGACGATCAGCGAGTCGACATTGGCTTCCAGTTCGGCCAGGCCGGCATCGGCCGCCTTGGCGCGGCGGCCGCCTTCGAAGTCGAAGGGTTTGGTGACGACGCCCACCGTCAGGATGCCCATTTCCTTGGCGACGCGCGCAATCACCGGCGCGGCACCCGTGCCGGTACCACCGCCCATGCCGGCGGTGATGAACAGCATATTGGCGCCGGCAATGGATTCACGAATGCGGTTTTCGGCTTCCTCGGCAGCGGCCTTGCCCATTTCGGGTTTGGCGCCAGCGCCGAGACCTGAGGTGCCGAGTTGCAGCAACTGGTCGGCCTTGGAGCGGTTCAGTGCCTGCGCGTCGGTATTCGCGCAGATGAATTCAACGCCTTGAACGCCCTGGGCGATCATGTGGTCTACGGCATTTCCGCCACCACCACCGACCCCGATCACCTTGATTTGGGTGCCTTGGTCAAACTCTTCGATCATCTCGATGGGCATATCAACCTCCTAACTGATGCAATTGTGCCTTGGCACGCAATGAATGACTAGTTGCTGAAACAAATTTTTCGTAGCAACTCGTGGCTGAACGTGGTTTTAGGGGGTCAAAAATTCCCCATGAACCAATCTTTGACCCGGCCGAGCAGGGTTTGCACCGAGCCGGCCTGCTGGGCCGCCTTGAAACCCCGGCTGCGCGACAGCCGCGCCTCTTCCAGCAGGCCCATGACGGTCGCGGAACGCGGGTTGGCGACCATGTCGAAAAGGGCCCCCGAATAGGTGGGCAGGCCGCGCCGGACAGGTTTCAGAAAAATATCCTCGGCGAGTTCCACCATGCCCGGCATGACGGCCGAGCCGCCGGTCAGCACGATGCCGGAGGACAGCAATTCCTCATACCCGCTCTCGCGAATGACCTGGTGCACCAGCGAAAAGATTTCCTCCACGCGCGGCTCGATGACGCCGGCCAGCGCCTGCTTGGACAGCATCCGCGGGCTGCGGTCGCCCAGACCGGGCACTTCCACCTGGTCGGCGGGGTCGGCCAGCAGCTGCTTGGCCACGCCATATTCGACCTTGATTTCCTCGGCATCCTTGGTCGGCGTGCGCAGCGCCATCGCGATATCGCTGGTGATCAGGTCACCTGCGATCGGAATGACGGCGGTATGGCGGATGGAACCGCCGGTGAATATCGCCACATCGGTCGTGCCGGCACCGATATCCACCAGCGCCACCCCCAGGTCGCGCTCATCGGCGGTCAGGGCGGCATGGCTGGAAGCGCTGGGATTCAAAACCAGCTGATCGACCTCCAGGCCACAGCGGCGCACGCATTTGACGATGTTTTCCGCCGCACTCTGGGCGCCGGTCACGATATGGACCTTGACTTCCAGGCGGCCGCCGCTCATGCCGATGGGCTCTTTCACCTCGTGGCCGTCGATGACGAATTCCTGCGGCTCGACCAGCAGCAGGCGCTGATCATTCGGGATATTGATGGCCTTGGCAGTTTCGACCACCCGGGTCACGTCCACCGGCGTGACCTCCTTGTCGCGCACGATGACCATGCCGGTGGAGTTCTGGCCCCGGATATGACTGCCGGTGATCCCGGTATAAACCCTGGATATCTTGCAGTCGGCCATCATTTCGGCCTCTTTCAAGGCCTGCTGGATGGACTGCACGGTGGCATCGATATTGACGACGACGCCCCGCTTCAGGCCATGCGACGGCGCCACCCCGAGGCCGGCGATGCGCAAATCACCGCCCGGCAATACCTCGGCCACCACGGCCATGATCTTGGCGGTTCCGATATCCAGCCCGACGACCAAATCCTTGTATTCCTTGGCCATGTCCGTCCTCAGCGTTTTTTATTTACGGGTTTACCCGGAGTCTGTATCGTCACGCCGCGCAGCTTGACCGCGTAGCCGTCGGCGTGGCGCAGGTCGGCGGACAACAGCGGGCTGTTGTAGGTCTGCGTCACCTGCGAGATGGAATGGGCGAAGCGGACGAAGCGCTCCGCGACCTCGGCCTGCGTGCCGCGGCCCAGCTCGACCACGGCGCCGCTGCCGAACGTTGCGCGCCAGGAGCCGCGGCCGGACAGGTCCAGCCGCTCGATGCTCTCCCCCAGCTTCTCGGCGGCCGGCTCCAGCGCCCGCCACATCTGCAGCATCGCGTCGGCGGTATGCGCGGGGCCGGCAAGCAGCGGCAGGTCCTCGTCCTCGACGTCACCCAGGTTGGCCTGGAAGACCTCGCCGAAGCTGTTGACCAGCGCCCGCTCCGCAGCAGCCTCCGAGCCGGAGTTGGCACCATCCGCGCGCGCCTCCCAGTAGGCCGCGGCGCGGTGCTCTTCCAGATTGACCCGGAGCCGCATCGGCCAGACGCGCTGCAGCTGCGCATGCCGCACCCACGGCACGGCCTCGAAGGCCGCGCGGCCGTCCTTCAGGCTCATGCTGAGGAAGGAGCCCTGCAGGCGCGGCAGCGCATTCGCGCGCAGCGAGGCCACGCTGTTGCGGCTGACGTCGCCCTCGACCTGGATGGCGCGCAGGTTGAACGCCGGCAGGCGCATGACCCAGCGCAGCCCGGCCCAGGCGGCCGTGGCCACCAACGCCGCGGCGAGCAGCGCCGACACCGCATTCATCAGGCGGATGTCGGGCGGCAGCGCAGCGGTGGCGACGGCGGAATTCATGTCAGGCGCGGGCGGCGCGATCCAGTCGGGCCTGGGCCAGCAGCCACAGGCACAGGTGCGGATAGTCGACGCCGACGGCCTGCGCGGCCTTCGGGACGAGGGAATGCGAGGTCATGCCCGGGCTGGTGTTCATCTCCAGCAGGAAGGGCTTCATGTCCGACTTGCGCAGCATCAGGTCGGCCCGGCCCCAGCCGCGGCAACCCAGCAGGCGGTAGGCGTGCAGCACCAGGCGCCCGACCTCGGCCTCGAGCGCGGCCGGCAGCGTACCGAACAGGTATTGCGTCGTGTCGGTCTCGTACTTGTTGGCGAAGTCGTAGTTGCCGGCCTCGGCGCGGATCTCGATGACCGGCAGCGCGACGGCGCCCTCGCCTTCGCCGAGCACGGCACAGGTCAGCTCGGGGCCCTCGATGCACTGCTCGAACAGCAGCTCGTCGTCGAAGCCCAGCGCCAGCTCGACGGCGCCCTGCATCTCCGAATAGCCCGAGGCCTTGGTGATGCCGATGCTGCTGCCCTCGTGCGGCGGCTTGACGATGACGGGCAGACCCAGCTCGTCGGGGATCGCGCGGATGCGCTCACGCGTCAGCTCGGCGCGCGACAGGGCCAGGTACTGCGGCGTCGGCAGGCCTTCGTTCGCCCACAGCCGCTTGGTCATGGTCTTGTCCATCGCGACGCCCGAGGCCGTCACGCCGGAGCCGGTGTAGGGCAGGCCCAGCCATTCGAGGGCGCCCTGCAGGGTGCCGTCTTCACCGCCGCGGCCGTGCAGCGCAATGAAGGCGCGCTCGAAGCCCTGGTCCTTGAGCGCCTGCAGCGGCTGCTCGGCGGGGTCGAAGGCATGGGCGTCCACGCCGATGGACCGCAGCGCAGCCAGCACGCCGTTGCCACTCATGAGCGACACGGGCCGCTCGGCGCTCGTGCCCCCCAACAGCACGGCGACCTTGCCGAGCGCCTTCGCATCGATGTTCAGATTGATCGGCGAGGTCATGCCGAAGCTCCTTGGAAATGGGCCGCCACGCGGCCCGGCAGGCTGCTCATCGAGCCCGCACCCATGCCGATGACGACGTCGCCGTCGCGCGTCAGCGCGGCCAGCGCGGCGGGCATGTCGGCCACGGTGGCGACGAAGTGGGGCGAGTCCACCGCCCGGGCCAGCGCCGCGCCGGTCGCGCCCTCGATGGGCGCCTCGCCGGCCGAGTACACCTCGGTCAGCAGCACCACGTCGGCACCGCGCATCACGCGCACGAAATCCGCGAAACAGTCCCGCGTGCGGGTGTAGCGGTGCGGCTGGAAGGCCAGCACGAGGCGGCGCCCCGGGTAGGCGCCGCGCGCCGCGGCGAGCACGGCGGCCATCTCGACCGGGTGGTGGCCGTAATCGTCGATCAGCGTGAAGCGGCCGCCGTCGGCCGCCGGCCAGTCGCCATGCTTCTCGAAGCGGCGGCCCACGCCGGCGAACTTCGCCAGCGCCTTCTGGATGGCCTCGTCCGGGCAGTCCAGCTCCATCGCGATCGCGATGGCCGCCAGCGCATTGCGCACGTTGTGCTCGCCGGCCAGGTTCAGCAGCACCTCCAGGTCGGCCGCGCCCTCGCGCTGGCAGGTGAAGCGCATCTGCGCGCCGGCCAGCGCCTGCACCTCCACCGCGCGCACGCTGACGCCGGCCGACAGGCCGTAGCTGACCACCGGCCGCTCGATGCGGCCGAGGATGGCGCGCACCCCGGGGTCGTCCGCGCACACCACGGCCGCGCCGTAGAAAGGCATGCGATGCAGGAACTCGACGAAGGCCTCGTGCAGGCGCTCGACCGAGTGCCCGTAGGTGTCCATGTGGTCCTCGTCGATGTTGGTGACGACGGCCAGCACGGGGCTGAGCTTCAGGAACGAGGCATCGCTTTCGTCGGCCTCCACGACGATGAACTCGCCCCGGCCCAGCCGCGAATTGGCACCCGCCGCATTGAGCTTGCCGCCGATGACGAAGGTCGGGTCCAGCCCGGCCTCGACGAGGATGGCCGTGACCAGCGACGTGGTCGTCGTCTTGCCATGCGTGCCGGCGATGGCGATGCCGCGGCGCAGCCGCATCAGCTCGGCCAGCATGACGGCGCGCGGCACGACCGGGATCTGGCGCGCACGGGCGGCGAGAACCTCGGGGTTGTCGGCCGCGACGGCGGTGCTGGTGACCAGCGCCTGCGCGTCGCCGATGTGCGGCGCCGCATGGCCGATCTCCACGCGCAGGCCCAGGGCCCGCAGCCGCTCGGTCGTCGCGCTCTCGACGGCGTCCGACCCGCTGACCTTGAAGCCCAGGTTGTGCAGGATCTCGGCAATGCCGCTCATGCCGGCGCCGCCGATGCCGACGAAATGCAGTTTCTGGACCGCGTGCTTCATGTCCGCCCCTCGCCCGTCGAGTACGCCGGGCGATCCCCCGAGGGGATGCGGGCCGGCTCGGGAGCGGCCCAGCGCTCGGCCCGCCATTCACTACGGCCGCGACGGCTCATCGCAACATCCCTTCAATCTCATCGGCCACACGCGCGGCCGCCCGCGGCCGGGCCAGCGAACGCGCCTTCTCGCCCATGGCCAGCAGCGCGCCACGGTCCAGGCCGCTCAGCAGCTCGTGCAGCTTCGCGGGCGTCAGCTCGGCCTGCGGCAGATGGATGGCCGCGCCGTGCTGGGCCATGAAGATGGCGTTGTCGCGCTGGTGCGAGGTGGTGCTGACGACCAGCGGCACCAGCACCGCGGCGCAGCCGGCCGCGCACAGCTCGCTCACGGTGATGGCGCCGGCGCGGCAGACCACCACGTCGGCCCAGGCGAGCGCCGCGGCCATGTCGTCGATGAAGGGCCGCACCTCGGCCGTCAGGCCGGCATCGCTGTAGGCCTGCCAGACGGCGCCCAGGTGGTCCTGGCCCGACTGGTGCAGCACCTGCGGACGCTGGCCCTCGGGCCACAACGCCAGCGCGGCGGGCAAGGCCTGGTTCAGTGCCCGTGCGCCCAGCGAGCCGCCCAGCACCAGCACCTGCAGCGGCCCGCTGCGGCCGGCCATGCGCTCGGCCGGCGCGGGCAGCGCCTCGATCTCGGCGCGCACCGGGTTGCCGCTGACGACGGCGCCCGACGTGGAGGCCGCGGCCGCGCCGTCGAAGCCGAAGGCGATGCGGCGTGCGAAGGGCTTCAGCGCGAGGTTGCTCTTCAGCATTGCCGCGTCGGCGTTGACCAGCATCAGCGGCCGGCCGCTGAAGGCCGCCGCCAGGCCGGCCGGCACGCAGACATAGCCGCCCATGCCCAGCACGGCCGTCGCGCGGCGCTGCGCGTAGACACGGCGCGCCTGGCCCAGCGACTTGAAGAAGCCGACGAGGCCGCGCAGCGCATGCTTGAGCCCCTTGCCGCGCAGGCCGGCGAAGGGCAGCGCGTCGATCTCGATGCCGCGCGCCGGCACCAGGCGGTTCTCCATGCCGGCCGGCGTGCCGATCCACGACACCGTCCAGCCGCGGCGCTGCATCTCCTCAGCGACCGCAAGGCCCGGGATGATGTGGCCGCCGGTGCCGGCCGCCATCACGACGAGGTGCCTCTCGCTCATCGAGACCCCTCGTCCAACGAGTACGTTGGCCGATCCCCCGAGGGGGTGAGCGCGGACATGACTCGTCCGGTGGACGAGTCGCGCCAGCGAACGGCCGGCTCGGGAGCGGCCCAGCGCTCGGCCCGCCATGCACTACGGCCTTTGCGTGTCATGACCTGCCTCCCCGCATCATCTGGCGGTTCTCGAGGTCAATGCGAAGCACGACCGCCAGCGCCACGCAGTTCATCAGGATCGCCGAACCACCGAAGCTCATCAGCGGCAGCGTCAGCCCCTTGGTCGGCAGCGCGCCCAGGTTCACGCCCATGTTGATGAAGGCCTGGCCGCCCATCCAGATGCCGATGCCCTGGGCGTACAGCCCCGCGAACACGCGGTCCAGCGCGATGGCCTGGCGGCCGATCAGGAAGCAGCGACGGGTCAGCCAGAAGAACGCGAGGATCACCACGGCCACTCCTGCAAAACCCAGCTCCTCGCCGATGACGGCGAGCAGGAAGTCGGTGTGGGCCTCGGGCAGGTAGTGCAGCTTCTCGACGCTGCCGCCCAGCCCCTGGCCGAACCACTCGCCGCGCCCGAAGGCGATCAGGCTGTGCGTCAGCTGGTAGGCCTTGCCCTGGGCGTACTTCTCGTCCCAGGGGTTGAGGTAGGCAAAGATGCGCTCGCGGCGGAACTCGCTGAAGGTGATCATCAGCGTGAACGCGCCCACCAGCACCAGCGTGATCAGCAGGAACATGCGGCCGTTGACGCCGCCCAGGAACAGGATGCCCATCGCGATGGCCGCGATGACCATGAACGCACCCATGTCCGGCTCGGCCAGCAGCAGCAGGCCCACGAAGGCCAGCGAGATGGCCATCGGCGTGACGGCGCGGAAGAAGTTCTCCCGGGCGTCCATCTTGCGCATCATGTAGTTGGCCGCGTACAGGGCGATGCCGAACTTGGCGAGCTCCGACGGCTGGAAGTTCATGACGCCCAGCGGAATCCAGCGCCGCGCGCCATAGACCACCTTGCCGATGCCCGGGATCAGCACGGCCACCAGCAGCACCAGCGCGACGACGAAGACCCAGGGCGCGTAGCGTTCCCACAGCGCCACCGGAATCTGCACGGTGATGAGGCCGGCGACCAGCGCAAAGCCTATGGCCACCAGATGGCGCGTCAGGAAGTGCGTGGGCAGGTACTTCGAGAAGCGCGGGTTGTCCGGCATCGCGATGGAGGCCGAATAGACCATCAGCAGGCCGAAGGCCATCAGTGCGACGACGACCCACACCAGCGTGATGTCGAAGCCCTGCAGCTGCGTGGGCCGGCCGGCCGAGGTGGACACCCAGTCCCGCACCGGCACCGGGCCACCGGACTCGTCACCGCCGTCGCGCTTCCACAGCGACTGGAGCCTGGTCGTGACGCTGCTCAACACGGCATTCACAACGCCACCCCGCGCTCGTCGGCCAGCTGCTGCACCGTGGCCACGAAGACCTCGGCGCGGTGGGCGTAGTTGCGGAACATGTCCAGGCTCGCGCAGGCCGGGCTCAGCAGCACGCTGTCGCCGGGCTGCGCCTGCTCCAGGCACCAGGCCGTGGCGGCCTCCAGCGTGTCATGCCGCTGCAGGGGCACGCCGGTGCCTGACAGCGCCGCTTCGATCTGCGGCCCGTCACGGCCGATCAGTGCGACGGCGCGGACATGGCGCTGCACGCCGTTGGCCAGCGGGGCGAAGTCCTGGCCCTTGCCGTCGCCGCCGAGGATGAGCACCAGCCTGGCGGGCGCGCGGTCCGCACCCAGGCCCGTGATGGCGGCGACGGTGGCGCCGACGTTGGTGCCCTTGGAATCGTCGTAGAACTCGACGCCATCGATCATGCCGACCGGCTCCACGCGGTGCGGCTCGCCGCGGTACTCGCGCAGGCCGTGCAGCATGGGCGCCAGCTCGCAGCCGGCGGCGCAGGCCAGTGCCAGTGCCGCCAGCGCGTTGGCGGCGTTGTGGCGGCCTCGCACGCGCAGCGCGTCGGCCGGCATCAGGCGCTGGATGAGCAGCGGCTCGGCCTCGTCGCCCTTGCGCTTCTTGATCGTCGGGTCCAGCTCGCGGGCGCGCACCAGCCAGGCCAGGCCGCCCTCTTCCAGCAGACCGAAGTCGCCCGGCGCCGTCGGCGCGTTCAGGCCGAAGCGCACGACACGGCGCGACACCGTGCGGCCGGGCTTGCCGCGGCTGCCCTTGACGAACACCGGCGCGGGCACCAGGGCCTCCACCTCGGCGTCGTCGCGGTTCGCGACGATGACGGCCTCACGGCCGAAGATGCCGGCCTTGGCGCGGCCATAGGCGGCCATGTCGCCATGCCAGTCCAGGTGGTCCTGCGTCAGGTTCAGGATCGCGCCGGCCGTGGGCTCGAAGCCGGCCACGCCGTCGAGCTGGAAGCTGGACAGCTCCAGCACCCAGACCTCGGGCAGCGCCTCGAACACCGGGCCGCGCGGCGGCGGCGGGTCAATGGGCAGCGGCGCATCCTCGGGTGGCACCACGCCGACGGCTTCGGTCGGCGCCTCGTCCGCCACGATCTCCTCGGCCGGCGCGTCGTCGGCCGCGTCCGCGACTGCCTCGAGCGGCGGCACCTCGGTGGAGGCCGCTTCGGCCGGCAGCACCTCGGCGGGCACGGGCTCGGGCTCGCGCGCCAGCGCGTCGGCCAGCGTGTCCAGCAGCGTGGGGCCGATGTTGCCGGCGACCGCCACACGCTTGCCGGCGCGCTCGACGAACAGGCCGGTCATGCTGGTCGTCGTCGTCTTGCCGTTGGTGCCGGTGATGGCCAGCACGGCGGGTGCATAGCCATGCTGGGCCTTCAACGCAGCCAGCGCATCGGCGAACAGGTCCAGCTCGCCACGCACGGCCGGGCCGTGTTGGTAGACGGCTGCGAGCCGCGCGTCCAGCGGCGACAGGCCCGGGCTCTTCAACACCGCGTTGAAGCCGGCTGCGATCTCCGCCGTCAGCTCGCCGGTGATGAACTGCGCGGCGTCGCCCAGCGCCTCGCGAAGGGCTGACAGCTGCGGCGGCTGCTCGCGCGAATCCCACACCGTGACCTGCGCACCTTGCGCCGAGCACCAGCGGGCCATCGCAAGACCGGAGTCCCCGAGGCCCAGCACCAGCACGCGCTGTCCGGCAAGTTGCGGCAGGTCCAGCTTCATGCGCTTACCGGAGCTTCAGGCTGGCCAGGCCGACCAGGCACAGCAGCATGGTGATGATCCAGAAGCGGATGACGACCTGCGTCTCGTTCCAGCCGCTCTTCTCGAAGTGGTGGTGCAGCGGCGCCATCTTGAAGATGCGCCGGCCCTCGCCGAACTGCCGCTTCGTGAACTTGAACCAGCTGACCTGGATCATCACGGAGAGCACCTCGGCCACGAAGATGCCGCCCATGATGCCCAGCAGGATCTCCTGGCGCGTGATGACGGCCAGCGTGCCCAGGCCGCCGCCCAACGCCAGCGCGCCGACGTCGCCCATGAAGACCTGGGCAGGGTGGGCGTTGAACCACAGGAAGGCCAGGCCCGCGCCGGCCATCGCGGCGCAGAAGATCAGCAGCTCGCCGGCACCGGGGATGTAGGGCAGCAGCAGGTACTTGGCGAACACCGACGAGCCGGTCAGGTAGGCGAACAGGCCCAGCGCCGAGCCCACCATGACGACGGGCATGATGGCCAGGCCGTCCAGGCCGTCGGTGAAGTTGACGGCGTTGCTGGTGCCGACGATGACGAAATAGGACAGGCCGACGAAGCCCCACACGCCCAGCGGCATGGAGATCGTCTTGAAGAACGGGATCAGCAGGTCGGCCTTGGGCGGCAGCTCGGTCGAGAAGCCGCTGGTGACCCAGCGGAAGAACAGCTGCACGACGCCCAGGAACGAGGTCTCCGACACGCTGAACGCGAGGTAGATCGCGGCGACCAGGCCGATCAGGCTCTGCCAGAAGAACTTCTCGCGGCTCCTCATGCCCTCGGGGTTCTTGTCGACCACCTTGCGCCAGTCGTCCACCCAGCCGATGGCGCCGAAGCCCATCGTGACCAGCATGACGACCCAGACGAAGCGGTTGCTCCAGTCGAACCACAGCAGCGTCGACACGCCGATGCCGATGAGGACCAGCACGCCGCCCATGGTGGGCGTGCCGCTCTTGGCCAGGTGGGTCTGCACGCCGTAGGCGCGCACCGGCTGGCCGATCTTCATCTCGGTCAGGCGGCGGATGACCCAAGGCCCGAAGGCCAGGCCGATCAGCAGCGCCGTCATGGCGGCCATCACCGCGCGGAAGGTGATGTAGTTGAAGAGGCGCAGGAAGCCGAGGTCCGGGTACAGGCCTTGAAGCCACTGGGCGAGGCTAAGCAGCATGGGCGCCTCCGGTGTTGCTCTGCAGCGCAGCGACCACTTGTTCCATCTTCATGAAGCGCGAGCCCTTGACCAGGGTCTGGGCCGCGTCGGGTTGATCTTTCAAGGCCGCGACCAGCGCGGCGGTATCGTCAAAGGCGCGGGCACCGGCGCCGTAGGCCAGCGCCGCGTCGCGAGCGGCATGGCCGGCCGTCCACAGGTGGGCGATGCCGCGCTCGGCCGCATAGGCCCCCACCTCGCGGTGAAAAGCCGGGCCGTCGTTGCCGACCTCGCCCATGTCGCCCAGCACCAGCCAGCTGTCGCCAGGCAGGCCGGCCAGCACGTCGATGGCGGCGCGCACGCTGTCGGGGTTGGCGTTGTAGCTGTCGTCGATCAGCGTGCGGCCGCGCGCGTCGCGCTTCAGCTCGGAGCGGCCCTTGACGGCGCGGAAGGCTTCCAGGCCCCGGGCGATCGAACTCAGCGGCGCGCCCGCGGCGAGCGCGCAGGCCGCGGCGGCCAGCGCGTTGCGCACGTTGTGCTCGCCGGCCATGTGCAGTACCACCGGCACGGTGCCGGCCGGCGTGTGGATCTCCAGCGCCCAGTGCTGGCCCATCCACGCGGCGTCGCCGGTGACGTCGGCTTCGCCGCGCAGCGCAAAGCTCAGGTGCGGGCGCGAGCCCGCCAGCTCCAGCCAGATCGGCGCGCAAGCGTCTTCGGCCGGGAAGACGGCGCAGCCGCTGGGGCCCAGGGCTTCGATGACGGCGCCGTTCTCGCGCGCGACGGCCTCCACCGTGGCCATGAATTCCTGGTGCTCGCGCTGGGCGTTGTTGACGAGGGCCACCGTGGGCTGCGTCATCGTGGCCAGCGGGGCGATCTCGCCGGGGTGGTTCATGCCCAGTTCGACGACGGCGGCGCGGTGGCTCACCTCGTCGTCATGGCGCAGCCGCAGCAGCGTCAGCGGCACGCCGATGTCGTTGTTGTAGTTGCCTTCGGTAGCCAGCGCGGCGGAGGGGCGAGCGCCGGGCCGCTCCCAAGCCCGCCCAGCGCCCCCTTGGGGGGCAGCGTCGGCGAAGCCGGCGCCAGGGGCTCCATCCACCCAGGCGCGCAGGATGCTGGCGATCATCTGCGTCGTCGTCGTCTTGCCGTTGCTGCCGGTGACGGCGATGACCGGGACCGCATGCTGGCGGCGCCACGCGGCCGCAAGCTGGCCCAGGGCCGCCCTCGCATCGGGCACCAGCAGGCCGGCCAGGCCAGCCTCGGCCAGGCCACGCTCGGCGAGCGCGGCCACCGCGCCGGCCGCCTTGGCCTGAGCCAGGAAGTCGTTGGCGTCGAAGCGCTCGCCGCGCAGCGCAACGAACAGGTCACCGGCGCGCAGCGTGCGCGTGTCGCTGTGCACGCGGGCGAAGCCGGTCGCACCGTCGCCCACCAGGGTCGAGCCCGGCAGCAGCGCCTGCGCTTCGGCCAGCGACATGAAGAAGCTCACAGGCCGGCCCTTTCCAGCAGCGCGGCACGCGCCTCGCCGACGTCGGAGAAGGGCCGGCGCACGCCCATGACCTCCTGGTAGTCCTCATGGCCCTTGCCGGCGACGAGGACGATATCGCGCGCACCGGCCTGGGCGATGGCCGTGCGGATGGCCTCCTCGCGCGCCTCGATGACCAGGGCCTGCGGCGCGGCCACGGCGATGTCGGCCATGATCTGCGCCGGTGCCTCGGTGCGCGGGTTGTCCGTCGTGACGACGACACGGCCGGCCCGCCGCGCGGCGATGGCGCCCATCTGCGGCCGTTTGCCGCGGTCGCGGTCGCCGCCGCAGCCGAACACGCAGACCAGCTCGCCGCCGCGCGCCTGCGCCAGGCCCTGCAGCGCGGACAGCGCCTTGTCCAGCGCGTCGGGCGTGTGGGCGTAGTCGACGACGACCTGCGGCAGCTCGCGGCCATTGCCCACCCGCTGCATGCGGCCCGGCACCGGCGTCACGCGGGCCAGCACGCGGGCGATGTCGGCGAGTGCATGACCCTGCGCGCGCAGCGCGCCGGCCACGCCCAGCAGGTTGGCGGCGTTGTAGTCGCCGATCAGGCCGGTCTGCACTTCGACCGCCGTGTCGCCCTCGTGCAGCATGAAGGCCAGGCCCTCGCCGGTGTAGTGCAGGCCGCGGGCCGACAGGCGGGCCTTCGCCGGCACGCCGGTGCGCTCGACACCGGTGGTCCAGACGTCCAGCGCCGACAGCTCCGCCGCCAGGCCCGCGCCCTTGGGGTCGTCGAGGTTGATGACGGCGGCGCGCAGGCCGGGGAAGTCGAACAGCGCGCGCTTGGCCACCCAGTAGGCGTCCATCGTGCGGTGGTAGTCGAGGTGGTCCTGCGTGAAGTTGGTGAACAGGGCCACGCGCACCGTGCTGCCGGCGAGGCGCCCCTCGTTGAGGCCGATGCTGCTGGCCTCGATGGCGCAGGCCGAGAAGCCCTGGTCGCGCATGCGGGCGAAGGCGGCCTGCAGCAGCACCGGGTCGGGCGTGGTCAGGCCGTTGTAGTCCAGCCTGGGCGGCTCGCCGATGCCCAGCGTGCCGACGACGCCGCAGCGCTTGCCGAGCTGGGCCGAGGCCTGGGCGATCCACCAGGCCGACGAAGTCTTGCCGTTGGTGCCGGTGACGGCGATGACGTCCAGCGTGTCGGTGGGCTTGCCGAAGAAGGCCGCGGCGATCTCGCCGGTGCGCGCCTTCAGCCCGGGCAGCGAGGCCACGCGCGCGTCGACAAAGCCGAAACGCTCGACGTCGGCGTCCTCCACGAGGCAGGTGGCCGCGCCGGCCGCCAGCGCCGCGGCAACGTACTCACGGCCGTCCCGGGCGTAGCCGGGCCAGGCGATGAAGGCGTCACCGGGCTGGACCTGGCGGCTGTCGGTGCGCAGCGTGCCGGTGCACCACTCGGCGAGCCAGCGCGCGGCGGCGTCGGGGGATTTCAGGCGGGTCAACATCAGAAGCTTTCCTCGACCGCGACGGCCTTCTGGTTGGCGACGATCTGGCTCTTCACGTCCAGGTCCGGCGGCACGCCCAGCAGGCGCAGCGTCTGCGCCGTGACCTGGCTGAACACCGGGCCGGCGACCTTGCCGCCGTAATAGACGCCCGCGGTGGGCTCGTCCACCATGACGGCGACGACGATGCGCGGCTTGCTGATCGGCGCCACGCCGACGAACCAGGAACGGTATTTATGGCTGGCGTAGCCGCGCCCCTCCTGCTTGTGCGCCGTGCCGCTCTTGCCGCCGATGCTGTAGCCGGGCACCTGGGCGTCGGGCGCCGTGCCTCCCGGGCCGGCGGCGGCCTGCAGCATCAGGCGCAGCTCGCGAGCCACCTCGGGGCGGAACACGCGAATGCCGGCGACCGGGTGGTCGTGCGGCTGGCGCAGCATGCTGATCGGGATGATCTCGCCGTCGCGGGCGAACACGGTGTAGGCGCGCGCCAGCTGGAACAGCGACGCCGACAGGCCGTAGCCGTAGCTCATCGTGGCCTGCTCGATGGGCCGCCAGGTCTTGTAGGGGCGCAGCTTGCCGGAGATGGCGCCGGGGAAGCTGATCTGCGGCCGCTGGCCCAGGCCGATGGCCGTGAACATCTCGTGCATCTCGCGCGGCGGCATCTGCATCGCGAGCTTGGCGGCGCCGATGTTGCTGGAGAACTTGATGACCTCGCGCACCGGGATGAGGCCGTGGGCCCGGGTGTCGCTGATGACGGCCCCCTGGAAGGCGTACCTGCCGTTGCCGGTGTCCACCAGCGTGTCGGGCGTGGAGCGGCCGGTTTCCATCGACAGGCCCGCGATGAAGGGCTTCATCGTCGAGCCGGGCTCGAAGACGTCGGTCAGCGCGCGGTTGCGCAACTGCTCGCCGGAGAGGTTCTGGCGGTTGCCGGGGTCGTAGCTGGGGAAGTTGGCCAGCGCCAGCACTTCGCCGCTCTGCACGTCCAGCACGACGACGGAGCCGGCCTTGGCCTTGTTCTCGGCCACCGCATCGCGGATGCGCTGGTAGGCGAAGAACTGCACCTTGGAGTCGACGGCGAGGTCGATGTCGTGGCCGTTGGCGGCCGGCACGATGTCGCCGATGTCCTCGACGACGCGGCCCAGGCGGTCGCGCACGACGGAGCGCGAGCCGTCGCGCCCCTGCAGCTCCTTCTGGAAGGCCAGCTCGATGCCTTCCTGGCCGCGGTCCTCGACGTTGGTGAAGCCGACGACGTGCGCCGCCGCCTCGCCCTCGGGGTATTTGCGGCGGTACTCGCGGTCCTGGAAGATGCCCTTCAGGCCGATGGCCTTCACCCGCGCCGCGGTGTCGTCATCGGCCAGGCGCTTGAGCCAGACGAAGCGCGACTCGGGGTTGAGCTTGGCCGCCAGCTCCTTGTTCGACAGGCCCAGCGCCTTGGCCAGCTCGCGGCGCTTGTCGGCGTCGGCGTCGACTTCCTTGGGGATGGCCCAGATCGACGGCACGGCCACGCTGGCGGCCAGCACCTGGCCGGTGCGGTCGTTGATGCGGCCGCGGCTGGCCGGCAGCTCCAGCGTGTGCGCGTAGCGCGCCTCGCCCTGCTTCTGGAAGAACTCGGTGTGCAGCACCTGCACGTAGATGGCCCGCCCCAGCAGGCCGGCGAAGGCCAGGCCCACCAGCGCGACGAGAAAGCGCGAGCGCCACGGCGGCGTCTTGGAGGCCAGCAGCGGGCTGGTGGAGTAGCTGACGCCGCGGCCCGCGCCCAGGGAGCGTGCGCCGGACTTGGGGCCCTTGCTCATGGGTGCACCCTTCGCGCTGCGCTCATGGCCCCACCCCCGAGGCGACGACGGCCGGCGAGATCACGCGCATGCGCAGGCGTTCGCGGGCGACCTGCTCCACGCGCAGGTTGGTGGCCTGCGCATGGCGCTCGGCCTTCAGTCGCTCGGCGTCGGCGGCCAGGCGCTGGCCTTCGTTCTTGGCCCGCTCGCGCTCGGCGAAAAGGCGGCGCGACTCGTAGGCGTTGTGCACCAGCACGAGGCCGCTGGCCAGCACGGCCAGCAGGAGGATGAGGTTGAGCCTGGCCACGCCGTCAGGCTTTCAACGGCGCATCGGTGCGCTCGGCCACGCGCAGCACGGCAGAGCGCGCCCGCGGGTTGCCGGCCACCTCGGCAGCACTGGGCATCACGCGACCCAGCGCCTTCAGCGCCAGCGCCGGCGCCGGCGCAAATGGCGCGCGGCGATCGAACTCGGCCTTGCTGTGGGCGGCGATGAACTGCTTGACGCGCCGGTCCTCCAGGGAATGGAAGCTGATGACGCTCAGCCGCCCGCCGGGCGCCAGCAGCCGCAGCGCGGCGCTCAGCCCCTGCTCAAGCTCCTCAAGCTCGCCATTGACATGAATCCGAAGGGCTTGAAAGGTGCGTGTGGCCGGGTCCTGGCCGGGCTCGCGGGTCTTGACCGTGCGAGCCACGAGTTCGCGCAGTTCGTCGGTGCGCGCGAGCGGCGCACCGGTTTCTCGGCGAGCAACAACCGCCTTTGCAATCTGGCCAGCAAACCGTTCTTCGCCATAGTCTCGAATCACCCGTGCAATCTCGCGCTCGTCGGCGCTGGCGAGGAAGTCCGCCGCGCTCTCGCCGCGGGTCGTGTCCATGCGCATGTCCAGCGGCCCGTCGAAGCGGAAGCTGAAGCCGCGCGCCGGGTTGTCGATCTGCGGGCTGGACACGCCCAGGTCCAGCAGCACGCCATCCACCTGGTGCACGCCGAGCGCCGCCAGCTGCTCGGCCATGTCGGCGAAGCCGCTGTGGACGATGGTGAAGCGCGGGTCGGTGATGGCCGCGGCCGCGCGAACAGCCTCGGGATCGCGGTCGATGGCGATCAGGCGCCCCTGCGGAGCCAGCTTCGCCAGCAGCGCGAGCGAATGCCCGCCGCGACCGAAGGTGCCGTCCACGTAGACGCCGTCCGGCCGCGCGAGCACGCCGTCCACTGCCTCGTTCAGCAGCACGGTGGTGTGGCGGAACGGAGCACTTTCACTCATCGCGGCGGCCATCAGAAGCTGAAGTCCTTGAGCGCGTCGGGCAGCGGGCCGGCCATGACCTCGGCCTCGTGGGCGGCATGGGCTTCGGCATCCCAGAGCTCGAAGTGGCTGCCCATGCCCAGCAGCATCACGTCGCTCCTGAGCCCGGCGCTCTTGCGCAGCTCCGGCGAGATCAGCACGCGCGCCGCCGAATCGATGTCGACGTCCATCGCGTTGCCGAGGAAGACCCGCTTCCAGCCGGCGGCCGACATCGGCAGCGCGGCGACCTTGTCGCGGAAGTTCTCCCAGGTCGGCCGCGGGAACAGCATCAGGCAGCCGTCCGGGTGCTTGGTGACGGTCATGCGCCCCTGGCAGAGCAGCTGCAGCACCTCACGGTGTCGGCTGGGCACACTCAGGCGGCCCTTGGCGTCTAACGCCAAGTTGGAGGCTCCCTGAAAGACGATTTCCGACACTTTTCACCACCAAACGACACTTACTCCCACTTTAAGGGCCGGGTCCTGGCGGGTCAAGGTTCGGCACAAGTTTTTTCAATGAAATCAAGTACTTAGCCAAACTGTTGTTTTATACAGTCATGAAAATAAAATTCATTCAGAAATAAGGACTTGGCGAGATATTGCGAAGTGGCGCTTGAACTGTCGGCGCTACCGACATCTCGTTTGTCCCCAGGTTCGGGGTCGCCGCGCCGAGCGACGACGTCTGCGCCGGTTCTGCCGCACAAGTCACGGCAAGCCGGCCGTCATCCGCGACCCAGCACGCGTGGGCGCCGCCAATCTGCTGAAATTTCATGCAGTTTCAGCCTGCCCGGCAGGAATTCCAGCGTGAACAAGTCCTTCAAGGCCCTTAACGAGGACGCCATGCGTCGCTTCCCCTCCCGCGCCTGCCCGGCGCTCACCAGCGCGCCGCGTCGGGGTGGCGGGCCCGCAACGGATGGCCACCCCCTGCGCAAGATCGCGGGCGCCAGGGCCGCCCGGCGGCGCGGCAGGGAGCGCGCCACGCATACCATGCACGCCATGGACAAGCACATGCCGCAGAACGCCGCGCCGGCGCAAGCAGCCGCCCCCGGCGCCCACCGGCTTCACGCCGCAGCCCGCCGCCCCGGCCGGGCGATCCCGAAGTGCCGGCCCCATGCCGGCCTGGCCGCATCTTGAGCCGCAAACCCTCGTCCTCGCTCTTTGCCGCCCTGGCGCTCGGCGCCAGCATCGGCCTGCTGCTGCCGGCGCTCATCGTCGGCGGCCTCTTCATCGGGCTGCGCGAGTCCAAGGTGGCCGAGCAGGCGCTGCAGCGCGACCTGGATGCCAAGCTGGACGTGCTGGCCAGCAGCCTGCCCGAGCTGCTGTGGAACCTGGACGCCGTCGCCGCGCGCGAGGTGGTCTCGGCGATCGTCAAATCGCCCGAGGTGGTGCGCGTCAGCGTCAGCGATGCGTCGCAAGGCCTGCCCTTCATCGAGAACCACCTGCCCGAGCGGCGCCTGGGCCAGACGCTGACCGGCGAGCGCGACATCCTGCGCGGCGCCACCCGCATCGGCCACATCCAGATCGAGATCGACGACCACCTCAGCACGGCCGCCGTGCTGCGCCAGCGCTGGCTCTACGGCGCCACGGTCGGCGGCCAGCTGCTGGCGTCGCTGGCGCTGGTGCTGTGGCTGCTGAATTCGCGGCTGTTCCGCCCCTTGCGCGAACTGGGCGGCTTCGCCAACGACCTTGCCGAGGGCCGCTTCAGTGCCAAGCTCGAGCACCGGCGCGAGGACGAGATCGGCCAGCTGGGCAGCCACCTCGAGCACATGCGCGATGCGCTGCAACAGCAGTTCGACGCGCAGCGCCACCTCATCGAACGGCTGCGCGGCATGGCCGAGACGGTGCCGGGCGTCGTCTACCAGCTGCGCCTGGCGGTCAACGGCGATTTTTCATTCGCCTACGTCAGCGAGGCGGTGCGCGAGTACTTCCTGCTGGGCAGCGCCGAGCTGAGCCGCAGCGCCGCCCCCTGGTTCGAGCGCATCCACCCCGATGACCGCGCCGTCGTGCGCGACAGCCTGCTGGCGTCGGCCCGCAGCCTCAGCCCCTGGCAACAGGAGTTCCGCACGCCGCAGGCCGATGGCAGCGAGCGCTGGATGTACGGCAATGCCATCGCGCAGCGCGAGGCCGACGGCAGCGTGCTGTGGCACGGCTTCCTGACTGACATCTCGCGCCAGCGCCGCGATGCGCTGGAGCTGGAGCGCTACCGCCACCACCTGGAGGAGCTCGTCGAGGCGCGCACCGCGGCGCTGGCCGAGGCCACCCAGGCCGCGCAGGCCGCCAGTCTGGCCAAGAGCGCCTTCCTGGCCAACATGAGCCATGAGATCCGCACGCCGATGAATGCCATCATCGGCCTGACCTATCTCGCCCAGAGCGACACCATCGAGCCGGATCAGCAGCAACGCCTGCAGAAGGTCGCCAACGCCGCCGAGCATCTGCTCAGCATCATCAACAACGTGCTGGACTTCTCCAAGATCGAGGCGGGCAAGATGCAGCTGGAGCGGCGCGAATTCACCGTTGACGAGGTGCTGGACAACATCGCCAACATGACGACGCAGGCCGCCGCCGCCAAGCGGCTGCGCGTCGAGACCGACATCGCGCCGGCGCTGCGCGGGCGCGTGCTCATCGGCGATCCGCAGCGCATCTCCGAGGTGCTGCTGAACTTCGCCGGCAATGCCGTCAAGTTCACCGACAAGGGCTTCGTGCGCCTGCGTGCCTGCCTGGCCGAGGGCGGCTCCGGCCCCGGCCTGGCGCTGCGTTTCGAGGTGCAGGACAGTGGCATCGGCATCGCGCCGGAGGCGCAGGCCCGGCTCTTCCGCGACTTCGAGCAGGCCGACAGCTCCACGACCCGCCGCTACGGCGGCACCGGCCTGGGCCTGGCCATCTGCCGGCGGCTGGCGGTGCTGATGGGCGGCGTCGTGGGCGTCGAAAGCGTGCCGGGCCAGGGCAGCAGCTTCTGGTTCTCGCTCCACGTCGAGGCCGCCGAGTACACGCCCGCGCCCCCCGAGCTGGCGCTGCGGCAGCACTCGGCACGCGAACGCCTGGCCGAGCTGGCCAAGACCCACCCGCGCCGCATCCTGCTGGCCGAGGACAACCCGGTCAACCAGGAAGTGGCCGTGGCCCTCATCGGCAGCGCCGGCCTGGCCGTGGACGTCGCCGTGGACGGCCGGCAGGCCGTCGACATGGTCAAGGCCGGCGACTACGCCCTCGTGCTGATGGACGTGCAGATGCCCGTCATGGACGGCCTGGACGCGACGCGGGCGATCCGCCGCCTGCCCCAGGGCGCGGCGCTGCCCATCCTCGCCATGACGGCCAATGCCTTCGACGAGGAGCGCCAGCGCTGCCTGGATGCCGGCATGGATGACCATGTCGCCAAGCCCGTCGTCGCCGAGCAGCTGTTCACGACCCTGCACGACTGGCTGTCGGGCGCGCGCAAGACGGCCGGCGGCATCAGTGCCCGCCCAGCGACTCCTTGATGACCCGCCCCGAGCCGGCCTGCAGCGGCCGCGCATTCATCGGGTAGAGGCTCGCGAAGACGTCCAGTTGCTGGCCCGTCAGCGCGACCGGCTGGCGCATCACCATCCACAGCACGCCCTCGCTGCAGGGCGGCGTCGTCAGCGACCCCATGTAGGTGTAGTAGCCACGCTCCTCGGGCAGCAACTGGCTCAGGTCGAGGGGCGCCTGGGCCGGCAGGGCCTCGCCCTTTTCCAGCGGCAGGTTGCCCCAGACGGTCTGGATGACGGGGTGGGGCTTGTCGTCGCGCCCGCGCTCCAGCAGCACGGCGACCACGGCCTGCCGCCCCTGCGCGTCCCTGTGCATGAGGTGGGCCACCATGTCGAACTGCCTGCCGTTGATGCGCTCCTCGCTGGGGCGATGGAAGTGGAACTCCACCAGCTCGTAGCGCCGCCCCATGACGGTCAGCCCGCTGCCGGGCGCGACATTGACCTGGATGGTGCGGCCGTCGTCCAGCACCGCGAAGCTGCCGGGGCGGTAGTCGAAGGCAATGGGCTCGAGGTCGACGGCCAGGCCCTCGCGGATGTCGATGGGGCTCTGGCGCGTGCCGACGGCGCAGAGCTTGTTCTCGGGCGCCAGCTCGGCCCAGTGCTGCGGGCCGACGTCGCCCGTGTAGCCCCAGCGCGGCTGCTTGGCGGCCTCGGGCCTGGCCGGCCTGGCGGGCTTGGCGGGCTTGGCGGGCTTGGCGGCCCGGGCCGCAGGCTTGGCGGTGGCCGCGCCCTCGCCCTGCGTGGACAGGCGCTCCGCCAGCCGTTGGCGCAGCACCTCGACCGGCTCCTTGGGCTCCTGTGCCTGCGCGGCGAGCGCGAGCAGGCAGGCGGCGACAGTCAGGCGCGTTCTCATGCCGCTCATTTTCGGCAGGCCGGCCGGGAGCTTGAGCCGCACGTCAAGCCGCGATGGAGCGCCTGACGCCGTACCAGGCCACCAGCCCCACCAGCATCAGCGCGCCCGACGTGAGCGCCAGCGCCAGCGTGGAGTGCATGACCAGCGGCACCAGCAGACCGGCCACCAGGCCGTTGGCCGCCGAGCCGATGCAGGCCTGCAGCGACGACGCCATGCCCCGGCGCTCGGGCACCTGGTCCAGCACCAGCAGCGTGACGACCGGCACCATCATGGCCCAGCCGAAGGAGAACAGGCCGATCAGCGGCAGCGCCCAGAAGGCGCTCAGCGGCACGAACAGGTTGAGCACGATGTTGACGATCGACACCGCCACCATGATGCGGAAGCCCCGCATGATCTGGCGCTTCGGGCCCATCTTGCCGGCCAGCCGGCCGCTGACCGCCGCGCCGGCCATGATGCCGCCGATGGTGCACAGGAAGAACCAGAAGAACTGCGTCGGCGCGAACTGCAGGTGGTCGCCCAGGAACACCGGTGTCGCCAGCACGTACAGGAACATGCCGTTGAACGGGATGCCGCTCGCCAGCACCAGCATCATGAACTTGCGGCTGCTGCACAGCCGCCAGTACTCGCGCATCAGCGCGCCGACATGGAAGGGCTGTACCAGGGTGGGGTGCAGCGTCTCCGGCAGCAGCCGCCAGTTGGCGACCAGCAGCGCGGCGGAAACGGCGGTCAGGAACCAGAAGATGGAATGCCAGTCGGCATGCACGAACAGGAAGCCGCCCACCATGGGCGCGATGGCGGGCGCGACACCGAAGAACAGCGTCACCTGCGACATCACGCGCTGCGCGTCCGCCGGCGGGAACATGTCGCGGATGATGGCGCGCGACACGACGATGCCCGCGCCGGCCGACATGCCCTGCACCGTGCGCCAGAACACCAGTTGCCCGATGGAGCCCGCCACCGCGCAGCCGAAGCTGGCCAGCGTGAAGACGGCCAGGCCGATCAGCACGACCGGGCGGCGGCCGAAACAGTCCGACAAGGCCCCATGGAAGAGGTTCATGAAGGCGAACCCGAGCAGGTAGGCCGACAGCGTCTGCTGCATCTCCACCGGCGTCGCATTCAGCGCCGCGGCAATGCCGGCAAAGGCCGGCAGATAGGTGTCGATGGAGAAGGGCCCGACCATGGCCAGGCAAGCCAGCAGAACGGACAGTGCCCAGCGGGGCGCGCGCCACAGGCGGCTGGCGTCAGGATTCATCGGGGAGGTCGGGTTGCGGCGGCCAGCCAGTGTATCGACACGCCTCCGCAACTGCCGCAGGCAGGGGAAGAAAGAGTGAAGCAAGCCGATAGGCCGGATTCTGTGCGCCGCCCTCCCCTTGCGGTTCGGACGGCGTGACCGCCATTCCTCTGGGCCGGGCATCGCTGCCCGGCTCGGTGCCACCTACCCGCCAGCTCTGCGAGCCGCATCGACGCTGGCCTACTTGGTGTTGCTGCGCGTAGAGATTGCCCGTTTCACCTCAGTTGGGCAGAGCCCAACTGAGGTGCTGCCCGGTTCGCGCTTTCGCGCGATGGTGCGAGGCTTTCGCCTCACCCCACGCCAGCTTGCGCTGGCGCCGTGCAGACCACCCGATGGGTTGCCCAACCGAACTCGTCTCTGTTGCTCTGATCCTCGGCTTACGCCGGGCAGCCGTTAGCTGCTACGCCGCTCTATGCAGTCCGGACCTTCCTCCAGGGCCATGTTTCCATGCTTGCCCCAGCGGCGGTCTGGCTTGCTTCACACTAGCGATTATCCCCGCATCCAAGGAGACGCCATGAAGGCCGCCAGCATCCTCGACACCATCGGCAACACCCCCCACATCCGGCTGCAGCGCCTGTTCGGCGCCCACGAGGTCTGGATCAAGTCCGAGCGCAGCAACCCGGGCGGCTCGATCAAGGACCGCATCGCGCTGGCCATGATCGAGGACGCCGAGGCGCAGGGCCTGCTCAAGCCCGGCGGCACCATCATCGAGCCGACCTCCGGCAATACCGGCGTGGGCCTGGCCATGGTGGCCGCCGTGAAGGGCTACCAGCTCATCCTCGTCATGCCCGACAGCATGAGCGTCGAGCGCCGCCGCCTGATGCTGGCCTACGGCGCCAGCTTCGACCTGACCCCGCGCGAGAAGGGCATGAAGGGCGCCATCGCCCGCGCCCGCGAGCTGCTGGAGCAGCACCCGGGCTCGTGGATGCCGCAGCAGTTCGAGAACACCGCCAACCCGGCCATCCACGTCAAGGCGACGGCCCAGGAGATCCTGCGCGACTTCCCCGAAGGCCTGGACGCGCTGATCACCGGCGTGGGTACCGGCGGCCACATCACCGGCTGCGCCCAGGTGCTCAAGGCCGCCTGGCCGCAATTGAAGGTCTACGCGGTGGAGCCCAGCGCCTCGCCGGTCATCAGCGGTGGCCAGCCCAGCCCCCATCCGATCCAGGGCATCGGTGCCGGCTTCATCCCGGCGGTGCTGGACACGGCACTGCTGGACGGCGTCATCCAGGTCGAGGCCGAGGCCGCACGCGAGTACGCACGCCGCAGCGCGCGCGAGGAGGGCCTGCTCGTCGGCATCTCCAGCGGCGCGACGCTGGCCGCCATCGCGCAGAAGCTGCCCGAACTGCCGGCCGGCGCCCGCGTGCTGGGCTTCAACTACGACACCGGCGAGCGCTACCTGTCCGTGGACGGCTTCCTGCCGGCGGCCTGATCACTCGCCGCCGCCGGCGTCTTCGTCGCTGGCGCCCTCGTTGTCCTTGCGCGCCTGCCTGGCCAGTTCGGCCTTCAGCGGCTTCAGCGAGTCGATGAGCGCCTCGGGCGGCTTGGGCAACACCAGGCGCAACGCCGGCGGCGGCAGGCTGGCCAGGTACGGTGGGCCGAAGACGTACTGCTGCTCCTGGCGGTTGCCCACCTGCAGGCCCAGGCCCAGCAGCAGCAGCACCGCGATGCCGCCGCCCAGCGTGCGCCGCGCTCCCGGCCAGACGAGGCGGGCATGCCAGGCGATCAGGATCGCGGCGCCCACCGGCGTGGCCAGCGACTCCAGCGCCATCAGCCGCGGCCAGGAGAGGGCATAGGCGATGGCCGGCAGGGTCCAGTCCAGCACCTGCAGCGCGACGATGACGACGAGGGCGCGCCGCAGATGTGTCGTGAACGGGAAACGGTGCCGGAACAGCTGGCTGGCCAGCGACCACAGCCCCGCCCAGGCGAGCACGAAGGCCAGCGGCGCCAGCAGCGGCGAGGCGTAGTCGACCCAGCGGGCGTCGGGATCGACGGCACTCCAGCGGTCCACCCACTGGAAGAACAGCATCGCCAGCAGCAGCAGCGGCACCAGCGCCCAGTGGCGCGTCTTGTCGACGATGAGCAGGTGCTCGGGCGCCAGCGCGTCGGCCGTGGTGCGCAGGCGCAGCGCACAGCCGGCCAGCTGGAAGGCGCCGCCCGCGGGCAGCGACGCCTCGTCGCCCGCTGCCAGGCGCTGCTTGCCGACATGCCCGCCGTTGCGGCTCTCCAGCAGCTTCAGCAGCACGCCGCCCCCGGGGGCAAGGTGCAGCTCGGCGTGCTCGGCGGCCAGGTGGCCATCGTCCAGCACCACGTCGCAGGCCGGCGAGCGGCCGATGCGCACCGGCCACCGCGTCACGCGCTGCACCAGCGTGGCACGGCCGTCGCGGCCCAGCAGTTCGACGACGGCAGCGGCCGGGGCCTGCACGGGCTCGGGCATCACTTGGCCTTGCTGCTGTTCGTCCACGCGAAGCCCTCCAGGTAATGCGCTGCCAGCTTGAGCGCGTTGTCGAAGCTGACGCCACGGGCGTCGAAGCGGCCCAGGGCGCCCTGCCTGGACTCATCCACCGTCGTCACCAGCACGCTGAGGTCGTGCAGGCCGTCGAGCTTGCGGTAGGCGCGCAGGCAGACGACGGCGCGCAGCGGCAGGCCGTCGCGGTCGACGAACTGCTCCCTGCAGTAGGGTGCCGTGCGCGACTTGTCGGCACTGCCCAGACGCTCGTTGCGAAAGCTGCCCGAGTACTGGCGCGCGAAGCGCAGCGCGCCGAGCTTGCTGCCGTCATAGGCCTCGTGCGACATGTCCAGCCAGCCGGTCTGCAGGTTGCCGCCGACGAAGAGGGCATGGTCCATGCGGCACTGCGAGCGCTCGAAGTCCAGGCCCTTGGTGTCGGCAGCCGTGCTGCGGCCCCAGCAGCGCATGAAGTCCTGCTTGGGCACGGGCAGCCGGTAGTGCTTGTTGTTGGCGCTTTCCCAGGGCAGCGCCAGGAAGCGGGTGACGAGTTCGTCCTGATAGCGCGTCAGCTGGTCGCGCAGGCGGTTCCAGGCGGCGGTGCGGATGGGCTTGGCGGCGATGCTGCGCTTGACGAGGTTCTCGGCGAACTCGCCGGGCACCAGGAAGCTGACCTGCTGGGCGAACAGCAGCGTCGACACGTTGACGCCGACGACCAGGCCGTCCTCGTCCAGCACCGGGCCGCCGCTCATGCCGGGATTGATGCCGCCGGCGTAATAGATCAGCGGGTCGAAGCTGCGTTCCACCAGGCCGTTGTAGTTGCCCTCGACGACGGCGAACGCCACGTCGTGCGGGTTGCCCATGGAGTAGATGCGCTCGCCCTTGGCCAGCGGCTGGCTCTGCGGCCTGAAGCCCAGCGCGCCGCGGCCCTTCAGGCCGCCGCCCTTGCCGTCATCGACGGCGCGCAGCAGCGCCAGGTCGCGGCGGGCGTCGAAGTCCAGCAGCTCCAGCGCGCCGCCCTGGCCGTCGGTGGTCGCGTAGCGCAGCCGGTAGCTGTCGGGCTCCAGCGCGAACTGGCTGATGACGTGGTAGTTGGTGACGACGTGCCCGTCGTCGCTGACGAGGAAGCCCGAGCCGACCGAGGCCTGGCTGTCCTGGGTCTTGAGCAGCGTGCGGATCTGCAGCAGCTGGCCCTTGCTGCGCTCGTACAGGCGCCGGGCGCTGGCGGACACGGTGGGGGGCTGCTGGGCCTGCGGCGCCGCGGCCAATGGGGGCGCGACCGGGGGCGCAACGGGCGGCGGCGACTGTGCGGCGACTGAGGCGGCCAGGCCGGCGAAAGCCAGGCCGAGCAGCGGCTTCAAACAGGACTTCATCAACAAGAGAAACCTCCCTGGGCGGGCGCCGATGCTAGCCGTTTTGCCCACGGTTCCGGCGGATGTGCGCGCGGGTTCTCGCCCGTCCGGGGGGTCTGCGCGGCGGCGGGTCTGGGCCGTCGGAACACGCCCTCGTCGGCGTAGAAGCCCGGCGCCTCGTTCGCAGGCCACCAGCCGGGAATGCCCAGCACGGGCAGCGGGGGCAGCGCGGCCGGGCTCAGGCCGGCCGGCAGCGCGGGCGCGTCGAGGTCATCGACCGGCAGCACGCGGGCGCACAGCGGCGGGCGCGGCGCCAGCAGCTTCTCGAGCAGCGCGTGCCCCACCACCCGCATCCGCGCCTCGCGCCAGAGGCCGCGATGGGTGACGAAGAGCGCGCCCCAGTCCTGCGCACGCAACGCGGCCTGCAGCTCGCGGGGGGCTTGCAGCAGCAGGCCACTCTCGTCCAGCAGCGTCAGCGCATCCCGCACCGGGCCGCGCCGGCCCCGCGGCGCGGCCGGCGCCTGGACATGCGCGCGGTTGAGCGCGGCCTTGAAGGCCGGGCAGCGCAGCCAGACCAGGCCGTTGAAGAGATCGTGCGCGTTGTCGCGCGTGGGCACGCGGCCGGTGGCGGCGACATGTTGTTCGTAGCCGGTCGCCAGCGGGCCGGCCGGCTCGAAACGCTCATGGCCCAGCGCCCGGTGCACGGGCTGGCCCGCCGCCAGCCGCGCCAGCACCGGCCCGGCCACGCCGCGGTAGGGCGCGAACCAGGGCTGCCCCCAATCGGGCGCAATCATCCGTGGCCGAAACGCACCTGGTTGGGCTGCTTCTCGGGCTGCAGCTGGAAGGCCTGCGGGTGCTTGCGGAACAACTTGGTCGACGGCGCGGTCTTCGCCAGCAGGCCGGCCTCCTTCAGCGCCTTGGCGGCCGCGCCGAGGTCGTGCCACTGCCCGTCGGCCAGCTTGGGCAGCAGGGCCAGCACGGCGTTGATTTCGCGCGCCGCCGCCACGTTGGCATCGACCGGCCCCGGCGCGGCGGGCGGCTTGGGCGCCGCGGCCGGCTTGGGCGCAGGCGCCGCGGCGGGCTTGGCCTCGGGAGCCGGCTTGGCCGCGGGCTTGGGTGCCGCCGCGGCGGCGGCCTTGGCCGGAGCGGCCTTCTTCGCCGCCGGCCGGGGAGCGGCGGCCTTGCGGGCCGGCTCGCGCTTGGCCGCCGGCTTGGGCGCGGAGCGGCCGCTGTCGTGGGCCAGCTCGTTGAACTGGTCGTAGATCTGGATGACGCCATCGCCGGTCTTGCCGTGCTGGCCGAAGCCGCGCAGCCAGGCGCCCTTCTCGCGCAGGCGCAGCACCAGCGGCGCGAAGTCGCTGTCGGAGGACACCAGCACGATGACGTCGGGCTTCTCGGAAATGGCCAGCTCCATCGCATCGACGGCCATCGCGATGTCGGTGGAGTTCTTGCCGATGGCCAGGTTGACGATGGCGCGCAGGCCCAGCCGCTTCAGGAAGTGCTGCTCGCGCTGCGCCTGCTCGGCGTTGCAGTAGGCGCGGCGGATGTGGGCGGCACCGTAGTCCTTGAACACGGCGTTCAGCGCCTGCTCGATGACGTCGGTGGCGACGTTGTCGAAGTCGACCAGGAAGGCAATCTTTTTGTCGTTCATGCGATCAGTTTCCAGTTCAGCGTTTCGCCGCCGCGCAGCGGCTTCAGTTGGGCTTCGCCGAAAGGCACGGCCTGCGGCAGCGCCCAGGGCTCGCGCCTGAGGGTGACGGTGCCGGCATTGCGCGGCAGGCCGTAGAAGTCGGGGCCGTGGTGGCCGGCGAAGGCGTCGAGCTTGTCGAGCGCGCCGATGGCCTCGAAGGCCTCGGCATACAGCTCCAGCGCCGAGACCGCCGTGAAGCAGCCGGCGCCGCAGACGGAGTTCTCCTTCATCACCGACGCATGCGGCGCGCTGTCGGTGCCGAGGAAGAACTTCGGGCTTCCCGAGGCCGCGGCCTTCAGGAGTGCCTGGCGGTGCTCCTCGCGCTTGAGTACGGGCAGGCAGTAGAAGTGCGGGCGCAGGCCGCCAGTGAAGAGGGCGTTGCGGTTGTAGAGCAGGTGCTGCGGCGTGAGGGTGGCGGCCGTGAAGCGATCGGACCCCGTCACGTACTGCGCCGCCTCCTTGGTCGTGATGTGCTCGAAGACGACCTTGAGCTCGGGCATGGCCGCGCGCAGCGGCGTCATGACGCGGTCGACGAACACGGCCTCGCGGTCGAAGACGTCGATGTCGGCGTCGGTCACCTCGCCGTGCACGAGGAACAGCAGGCCCTCGCGCTGCATGGCCTCCAGCGTCGCGTAGGTCTTGCGCAGGTCGGTCACGCCGGCATCGCTGTTGGTCGTGGCGCCGGCCGGGTAGAGCTTGAGCGCGACGACGCCGGCGTCTTTGGCGCGCTTGATCTCGTCCGGCGGCGTGTTGTCCGTCAGGTACATCGTCATCAGCGGCTGGAAGTCCGAGCCTTCGGGCAGCGCGGCCAGGATGCGCTCGCGGTAGGCGACGGCCTGCGCGGCGGTGGTGACCGGCGGGCGCAGGTTGGGCATGACGATGGCGCGCGCGAACTGCCGTGCCGTGTAGGGCAGCACGCTGGCAAGCGCCGCCTCGTCGCGCAGGTGCAGGTGCCAGTCGTCCGGCCGGGTGAGGGTGAGCGTGTCAGTCATGGGCGGGATTGTCGTCGGCCAGGTGTGCGGCGCGGCGGCCGCGCTGATGCGCCCCGGCACCGGCTGGATCACGGGCCAGCGCGTCGAGGCGTCGGGCGGCATGTTCCTGTGACATTTGCCGCGGCGCGGCGGCAGCGGGCAGCGTAGAACACGGGTTGTCTTCCACCCGGAGTTTCCATGGCCTCCCGCCTCGTCCCTGCACTGCTGACCGCCGCCGCACTGGCGGGCTGCGCCACCCCGACCGAAGAGCCCGTCGGCCCGCCCGCCAAGGAAGTGATCGACGCGGTCACCGCCGGCAACCAGCTCGTGCGCTTCAATGCCGGCCAGCCGCAGAAGATCCTGTCGTCGCGCCCGCTGACCGGCCTGCTGCCGGGCGACACCTTGCTGGGCATCGACTACCGCGTCGCCAAGGGCCAGCTGTTCGGCCTGGGCGCCAGCGGGCAGCTCTACCGCATCGACGCCCGGACCGGCGCGGCCAGCGCCATCGGCGTGCCCAGCGCCCTGCCCAGGGACGGCGCCACCGAATGGGGCTTCGACTTCAACCCGACGGTGGACCGCATCCGCGTCGTCAATGACGCGGGCGACAACCTGCGCCTGCACCCCGACACCGGCGCCATCGTCGACGGCAACCCTGAGCAACCAGGCGTGCAGCTGGACGGCCGCCTGGCCTACGACGCGGCGGACGTGAACGCGGGCAAGGCGCCCGCCATCGTCGCGGCCGGCTACACGTACAACAAGGACAACGACAAGATCACCACCAACTACGCGCTGGACGGCCGCCTGGGCGTGCTGGTGCACCAGGGCAGCAAGGAGGGCGCGCAGCCGGCGGTGTCGCCCAACACGGGCCGGCTCTACACGGTGGGGTCGCTGGGCATCGGCAGTTTCCAGCGCGCGACGCTGGACATCTCCGACGTGTCGAACGCGGCCTATGCGGCCATCACGGTGGACGGCAGGTCGGGCTGGTATCGCATCGACCTGGCCACCGGCCGGGCGACGCGCATCGGCAGCATTGCCGCCGGGGCGGTCGTCGGCGCGGCCATCGAGCCTTAAGGCCACGAGGCCCGCGTCGGCGGGCGCGCGGCTAGTGCTGCAGGATCTTGGCCAGGAAGTCCTTGGCGCGCGGCGAGCGCTCCTCGGGCTTGCCGAAGAAGTCGGCGCTCGTGCAGTCCTCGATGATCTTGCCCGCGTCCATGAAGATGACGCGGTTGCTGACGCGCTTGGCGAAACCCATCTCGTGCGTCACGCACATCATGGTCATGCCCTCGTGGGCCAGCTGCACCATCACGTCCAGCACCTCGCCGACCATTTCCGGGTCCAGCGCCGAGGTGGGCTCGTCGAACAGCATGACGATGGGGTCCATGGACAGCGCGCGGGCGATGGCCACGCGCTGCTGCTGGCCGCCGGAGAGCTGGCCGGGGAACTTGTCCTTGTGGGCGCTCAGGCCCACGCGGTCCAGCATCTTCAGGCCGCGGGTCTTGGCGTCGTCCGCCGAACGGCCCAGCACCTTGATCTGCGCGATGGTCAGGTTCTCGGTCACCGACAGGTGCGGGAACAGCTCGAAGTGCTGAAACACCATGCCCACGCGCGAGCGCAGCTTGGGCAGGTTGGTCTTGGGGTCGGCGATGGAGATGCCGTCGACGACGATGTCGCCCTTCTGGAAGGGCTCCAGCGCGTTGACCGTCTTGATCAGCGTCGACTTGCCCGAGCCCGACGGCCCGCAGACGACGACGACCTCGCCCTTCTTGATGGACGTCGTGCAGTCGGTCAGCACCTGGAAGCTGCCGTACCACTTGGAGATGTTCTTGATGTCGATCATGGTGTGAGACTCCGACGGGCCGCCTCTAGGAGGCTCAGCGCCCCCTCGGGGGGCAGCGAACGAATGTGAGCGTGGGGGCGCATGTCCTCGCTCAACGGATGATGGCGATCTTCTTCTGCAGGCGGCGCACCAGTTGCGACAGGCCGAAGCAGATGGCGAAATAGACGACGGCGGCGACGAGGTAGGTCTCGACCGGGCGGTTGAAGTTCTTGCCCGCCACCTCGAAGCCCTTGAGCAGGTCGTACATGCCGACCGCGTAGACCAGCGACGTGTCCTGGAACAGGATGATGGTCTGGGTCAGCAGCACCGGCAGCATGTTGCGGAAGGCCTGCGGCAGCACGACGTAGCGCATGCTCTGGCCGTAGGTCATGCCCACGGCGTAGCCGGCATTCACCTGCCCCTTGGACACGCTCTGGATGCCCGCCCGCATGATCTCGGAGTAGTAGGTGGCCTCGAACAGCGTGAAGGTGATGAAGGCCGACGCCTCGGCGCTGACCGGCGCGATCTTCGGGATCAGCAGGAAGAACCACAGGATCACCATCACCAGCGGGATGGACCGCAGCGTGTCCACGTACAGCGCCGCCGGCGTCGAGAGCCAGCGCTTGCTGGACAGCCGCATCATCGCCAGCACGGTGCCCAGGATGATGCCGCCGATCATGGCGACGAGCGTCAACTGGATCGAGAACCAGAAGCCCTTGGCGATGAAGCTCTGGATGACGCCCCAGTTCAGGAAGGAGTAGTCGAGATTCAGCATCACTTGGCTCCCGACTGGCCAGGGATGCGCACCCGCGCCTCGATGAACTTGGCGACGCGGTTGACGACAAAGGCGGAGACGAAGTAGAGCAGCGTCACCGGGATGAAGATCTCCTCGAAGTGCGACGTCTCCTCGCCCGCCTGCTGGGCGAACTGGGCCAGCTCGGGAATGCTGACCGCGAAGGCCACCGCCGAGTTCTTGACGATGTTCATGCTCTCGCTGGTGAGGGGCGGGATGACGATGCGGAACGCCATCGGCAGCAGCACGAAGCGGTAGGTCTGCGGCAGCGTCATGCCCAGCGCCTGGCCGGCATAGCGCTGGCCGGTGGGCAGTGTCTTGATGCCGGCCTTGACCTGCTCGCCGATGCGGGCGCTGGTGAAGAAGCCCAGGGCCAGCACCACCAGCACAGAGGAAGGCACCGACTTCAGCACGGGAATGAAGGCCGGCAGCACGTGATACCAGAGGAAGACCTGCACCAGCAGCGGGATGTTGCGGAACAGCTCGGTCCAGGCCTCGCCGAACCGCGCCAGCCAGCGGTTGGGCGTGGTGCGGGCAATGCCGATCAGCGAGCCGATCAGCAGCGCGACGACCAGCGCGAGCACCGAGACGCTCAGCGTCCAGCCCCAGGCGCTCAGCATCCACTGCAGATAGGTCTGCTCCTTGCCACCCGGGCCGAAGCAGCCGGCGACGGCCTCGCCGGTGGCGGTGTCATTGCAGTAGAACTGCCAGTCCCAACTCATGGCCCTCTCCTCAAACCTTGCATCCAACGCAAAGCGGGTGCCAGGCACCCGCTCTACGGTCATTCATGTCGATGCGCGAATCACTTCTTCGCGTAGTCTTCCATGGGCTTGTCGTTGGGGTTGGCCCACGCATCCTTCGTGGCCGCCGACAGCGGCAGGCCGATCTTGGTATTGGTCGGCGGGATGGGCTGCAGGAACCACTTGTCGTAGATCTTGGCCATCTCGCCCGACTTCATCATGCCCTTGATGCTGTCGTCCACGGCCTTCTTGAAGGCCGGGTCGTCCTTGCGCATCATGATGGCGATGGGCTCGACCGACAGCACCTCGCCGACGATCTTGAAGTCGGCCGGGTTCTTGGACGTGGCGATGTTCTTCGCCAGGATGGAGCCGTCCATCACGAAGGCGTCGGCGCGGCCGGAGTCCAGCAGCAGGAAGCTGTCCGCGTGGTCCTTGCCGAAGACTTCCTTGAAATCGACACCGGCGGCGCGCTCATGCTTGCGCAGCGTCTGCACCGAGGTGGTGCCGGTGGTCGTCGCGATGGTCTTGCCGTTGAGCTGGTTGATCGAGTTGATGCCGGAGTTGGCCTTCACGGCGATGCGCACCTCCTCGACATAGGTCGTCACGGCGAAGGCGACGTCCCGTTGGCGCGCGACGTTGTTGGTGGTGGAGCCGCACTCCAGGTCCACCGTGCCGTTGACTGTCAGCGGGATGCGGTTGGCCGACGTGACCGGCTGGTACTTGACGTCGATCTTGCTGCCCAGCTGCTTGCGCAGGTCGGCGATGACGCGCTCGCAGACATCGATGTGGTAGCCGACGTACTTGCCGTCGCCGATGGTGTAGGACAGGCCCGAGGACTCGCGCACGCCCATCGTGATGGAGCCGCTGTCCTTGATCTTCTTCAACGTGTCGGCATGCACCGCGGAAACACCAGCCAGCAGGGCTGCGACGAACAGAACTTTCTTCATGGGGACTCCAACGGCAGGAAGTGGATATCTATACAACAGACAGGCGTGAGCAGACCATGCCGCACACGCACCCCGAATACGGGTTTTCACGATGCATGCGCAGGCGGGATGGGGTCATGCCGCCGACGCAAGATAGTCCCAGAGCGCCTGCGCCGCGGGCTTCTGGCGGCGCGTCATCTCGGGTCGCTCGCGGTAGATGCGCAACTCCATGCTGACGCTGAACGTCCCCGGCGCCGCGGCAGGCACCAGGCGCCCGCCGGCCAGTTCCTTCTGCACCGAGCTGGCCGGCAGGAAGGCAAAGCCATGCCCCTCCAGCGCCATCGCCTTCAGGCCCTCGGCCATGTCGGTCTCGTAGATGGCATCCAGGTTCAGCGCGCAGTCGGCCTCCTTGACGATCAGCTCGACCAGCCGGCCCAGATAGGCGCCGGCCGCGTAGCTCAGGAACGGGATCTTCTGACCCGGCCGGCCGGGCAGGCAGAACAGCGGCTCGCCCTGGGCGTCGGCCTTCGCATAGGGCGCCAGCGTCTCCTGGCCCAGCGACACCATCTGGTAGCGCCCCGGATCCAGTTGCAGCGGCTGGCTGGCATGGTGGTAGACCAGCAGCAGGTCGCAGTTGCCTTCGCTGAGCTGCAGCATGGCGTCGTGCACGTTGGCGGCATTGAGCCGGCACTTGATGGCGCCGAAGCCGCGGCGCAGGCCCATCAGCCAGTGTGGGAAGAACGAGAAGGCCAGCGAATGCGGCACGGCGAACTCGATCATGTCCTGATCCGACGCCTGATGGCTGCGCAGCATGTTGCGCGTCGCCTGCAGATTGCCCAGCAGTTCGACCGCCTGAGCCAGCAGCGTGGAGCCGGCGGCCGTCAGCCGGGTTGGATAGGAGGAGCGATCGACCAGATCGACGCCGGCCCAGGCCTCCAGCGCCTGGATGCGGCGCGAGAACGCCGGCTGCGTCACATGGCGGAGCTGGGCGGAGCGGGAGAAGCTGCGCGTCTCGGCCAGGCTGACGAAGTCTTCAAGCCATTTGGTTTCCACCCAAGGCAGTGTAGCCAAGGCCCTCGTCACCGCGCCGGCGCCGCCGCCGCCGTGGTTTCCCGCGCAAGCCCCCCCTCAAGCACGGCACCGGGGTCCTCCTGCCCCCTCAACTGCAGGGGGGCCAAGGCGGCCCTTCTCGATAGGGCTTGTTTACATTTCCCCCCACAAACTCAACTCGAACATCCCGGACGGAGAACGCCATGCGCACGACGAGCAAACTTCTGGCCCTCGCCCTGACCGCCACCATGCAGTCAGCCATGGCCGGCACGGTTTTCCTGGATTTCGAGGATGTGACGACCACCGCCGCGCTGAACGGCAGCTACAACGGGGTCAATGTCAGCGGCGCCGCCTGGTCGGCGACATCCGAGGCGTGCAACTACGGCCCGAACAACGATTCCGGCGACGTCAGCTTCATCCGCACCGGCAGCTGCGGAGCACTGTGGCTCGCCCAGGACCCCACGAAGCCCAGCACCAACAGCCCCCGGTCGCTGACGGTCAGCATCGCAGGCGGCTTCGTCGACAAGCTGTCCTTCGTCTACTCCGGCAGCGTCACATTCCCCAATCTGTCCGTCCATGTCTTTGACGAACTCGGCAACGAGCTGAGCCTCGGCTTGAGCGGCCTGCAGGCGGCCGGGTGCAGCGGCTTCGTCTTCTGCAATTGGTCCGAGCCGGTCACCATGGCCTTCGAGGGCGTCGCGCGCTCCGTGGTCTTCACGTCCTTGGACCAGACCGTGCTGCTGGACGACCTGCGCTTCACGACGCCCACCGCCACCGGGCAACTACCCGAGCCCACCAGCATCGCCCTGGCCCTGGGCGCACTGGGCGGCCTGGGCTGGGTCCGCAGGCGTACCCCGCGCTGAGCCCCGGCTCCGCCATGAAACGACCGCCCAGGCGGTCGTTTTCTTTTTCTGGGGCCTCACGAAACCCCACGACACGCGACTTGAATCGTCTCACTCCGTCCCTATAATGCCAGACTGCTAGCACTCGATCAGCATGAGTGCTAACGAAATCGGGCCGGCATTGCGGCCCCGTTTTTCGGCGAGCCGCTGCCCTTCCAGCCGCGGCCGCTTCAGTTCCAACTCTCAAGGAGATTCCATGAAGCTGCGCCCCCTGCACGATCGCGTGATCGTTCGCCGTCTGGAGCAAGAAACGAAGACCGCCTCGGGCATCGTCATCCCCGACAACGCCGCCGAGAAGCCCGACCAGGGTGAAGTGCTGGCCGTCGGCCCGGGCAAGCGCAACGACAAGGGTGAGTTCGTGGCCCTGAACGTCACCGCCGGCGACCGCGTGCTGTTCGGCAAGTACTCCGGCCAGGCCGTCAAGGTCGACGGCGAAGAACTGCTGGTCATGCGCGAAGAAGACCTCTTCGCCGTTGTGCAGAAGTAATGGCTTGCGGGGCAGAACGAAGCGCGCGGCGCGAACTTTGCCCCCCACTGACTCAGAGAAATTGACTCTGACCCCAATTTAAGTATTCGGAGAATCAAATGGCAGCAAAAGACGTGATCTTCGGCGGCGAAGCTCGTGCTCGCATGGTTGAAGGCGTGAACATCCTGGCCAATGCGGTCAAGGTGACCCTGGGCCCCAAGGGCCGCAACGTGGTGCTCGAGCGCTCCTTCGGCGCCCCCACCGTGACCAAGGACGGCGTGTCCGTGGCCAAGGAAATCGAGCTGAAGGACAAGCTCCAGAACATGGGCGCGCAGATGGTCAAGGAAGTTGCTTCCAAGACCAGCGACAACGCCGGTGACGGCACCACCACCGCCACCGTGCTGGCCCAGGCCATCGTTCGCGAAGGCATGAAGTACGTGGCCGCCGGCATGAACCCGATGGACCTGAAGCGCGGCATCGACAAGGCGGTCACCGCCCTGGTCGCCGAGCTGAAGAAGGCTTCCAAGGCCACCACGACCTCCAAGGAAATCGCGCAAGTCGGCACGATCTCGGCCAACAGCGACTCCGAAGTCGGCCGCATCATTGCCGAAGCCATGGACAAGGTTGGCAAGGAAGGCGTCATCACCGTCGAAGACGGCAAGAGCCTGGACAGCGAACTCGACGTCGTCGAAGGCATGCAGTTCGACCGCGGCTACCTGTCGCCCTACTTCATCAACAACCCCGAGAAGCAAGCCGCGCTGCTGGACAACCCGTTTGTCCTGCTGTTCGACAAGAAGATCTCGAACATCCGCGACCTGCTGCCCACGCTGGAAGCCGTCGCCAAGGCCGGCCGCCCGCTGCTGATCATTGCTGAAGAAGTCGACGGCGAGGCGCTGGCGACGCTGGTGGTCAACACCATCCGCGGCATCCTGAAGGTTGTGGCCGTCAAGGCCCCGGGCTTCGGTGACCGCCGCAAGGCCATGCTGGAAGACATCGCCATCCTGACCGGCGGCAAGGTCATCGCCGAAGAAGTCGGCCTGACGCTCGAGAAGGTCACGCTGGCCGACCTGGGCCAGGCCAAGCGCGTCGAAGTGGGCAAGGAAAACACCACCATCATCGACGGCGCCGGCGCTGCTGCCGACATCGAAGCCCGCGTCAAGCAAGTGCGCATCCAGATCGAGGAAGCCACCAGCGACTACGACCGCGAGAAGCTGCAAGAGCGCGTGGCCAAGCTGGCCGGTGGTGTTGCCGTCATCAAGGTCGGTGCTGCCACCGAAGTCGAGATGAAGGAAAAGAAGGCCCGCGTCGAAGACGCGCTGCACGCCACGCGCGCAGCCGTTGAAGAAGGCATCGTGGCGGGTGGCGGCGTTGCGCTGCTGCGCGCCAAGCAAGCCGCTGGCACCATCAAGGGCGACAACGCCGACCAGGACGCCGGCATCAAGCTGGTCCTGAAGGCCATCGAAGCCCCGCTGCGCGAGATCGTCTACAACGCCGGCGGCGAAGCCTCCGTCGTCGTGAATGCCGTGCTGGCCGGTTCGGGCAACTACGGCTTCAACGCCGCCAACGACACCTATGGCGACATGATCGAAATGGGCATCCTGGACCCGACCAAGGTGACGCGCACTGCCCTGCAGAACGCCGCTTCGGTCTCGTCGCTGATGCTGACGACCGAGTGCATGGTTGCCGAGTCCCCCAAGGACGAAGCGGCCGGCGGCGGCATGCCCGGTGGCATGGGCGGCATGGGTGGCATGGGCGGCATGGACATGTAAGTCCGAGCCGGCGACACACCCGTCGCTGACCAATGAAAAGGGGGCTGCTCGCGCAGCCCCCTTTTTTTGTTGCTTCGGGGCCGCGGGCCCCGCGCCCCTTGCGTGACGGCGACCTCAGTCCGTCGCGCGGGCCTGCGAGCGCTTCAGCGTGTATGTCAGCCCGATGCCGATGCTCGCGCCGGTCGTGCGCCGCACCAGCGGGCTGTCGCGGTTGGCGGCCCCGGCCACGCTGTCCACACGGCCGAAGGCGAACAGCCGCATGTCGGACGTCAGCTGGCGCGACACGCCGCCCTTCAGCCGCCAGGCGATCAGCCCCGCCTTCGCGTCATAGGCCGGCCGATCCGGCAGCGCCTCGCCGGGTGCGACCGCGTAGTAGGTCGACGCCAGCCGCCCGTCGCCGATCAGCAGGCCAGCGCCGACGCCATAGCTCCAGCCACCCTTGACGCGGCGGTCGAAGCTCAGCTCCGGCTCCAGGCTCATGCCACGGTGCCGGCGCAGGTCGCGCGCCTCGAACACGCCGCGCAGCGGCAGCTCGACGCTGACCCGGCCATCGGCATCGCGGCCGTTCAGGTACCAGCGTGCCACCGGCCCGAACTCCACCAGCGTGTGCAGCCGCGGCATGCCCTCGCGCGCCCGCAGCGACTTGCCGCCCGAGCTCAGCGAGCCGGCGAACGAGACGTCCAGCTCGAACCCCTCGGTCCGGATGGCGCGCAGCCCCGCTCCGTCGCTGTCGGCACGCAGCCACTTGCCGCGGTAGATCACATACGGCAGCAGCCGGCCGCGGCTGGCCTGCTCGTCGGAGCCGGGATAGGCCTGCTGCGAGACCACCCCGGCCGCCGCCCCCAGCTCCCACAGCGGTGGCGCGGTGGGCCTGGGTGCCTCCTCGGCCTGAGCGACGGCGACGAGGCAGGCCAGGCTGGCGGCGGCAATGGTGGGTTTCATGGGCAAGGCAGAAGCGGGACCGGCGCGCATCATGCCTGCAACAGTGCCGTCAGGTCCGCGGCGAAGCGCGGGGCGTCGCACAGCGGGCTGGCCGCCATGCGCTCGCGCAGCCCGGCGCGCAATGCCACCAGCTCCCCGCGGTCCTGCACCAGTGCCTGCGCCCGCTGCACGAAATCGGCCTCGTCCGCCGCCACCCAGTCGGGCGCCAGCCCCAGCGTCTGCATGAAGCTGAGCCCCTGGCGCGAGATCGGCGCCGGGCCGGGCAGCGTCAGCACCGGCACGCCCATCCACAGGCCGTCCAGCGTCGTCATGCCCCCGCTGTAGGGGAACGGGTCCAGCGCAATGTCCACGCGGCCGAAGGCGGCCAGGTAGTCCTGCAGCGGCGCCGGGCCTTCCAGTTCGAGGCGGCCCGCATCCCCGGGCCAGCGGCTCAGCAGCGCCGCGCGCTCGGCCGCGTGCTGCAGCCCCGGCGCCTTGACCAGCAGCCGGCTGCCGGGCGTGGCCTCCAGCACGCGGGCCCACAGCGCCAGCACCGGATCGGCCAGCTTGTGCAAGGCATTGAAGCTGCCGAAGCGCGGCGCTTCGCCCAGTGGCTGCAGCGCTGGCGCATCGGCCGGCGGTGCGTAGACCGTGAAGCTGTGCGGCAGCCTCAGCAGCGGCTCGACGAAACCGGCCTCGGCCCCCGCCGGGAGCAGCCAGCGGTCGGCGATGAAGCCGTCAATCTGCGCCAGCCCGGTGCTCCCCGCATAGCCCAGCCAGCTGTACTGCCGCGGCGCGGGCCGGCGCGCGAACACGCCCAGCCGGTGGCCGCCCGTGTGGCCGTTGAGGTCGACCAGCACGTCGATGCCGTCGCCGGCGATGCGTGCCGCCAGCGCCGCATCGTCGAGATCCGCGACCGGCAGCCAGTGCGGCACCGACTCGCGCAGCCGCCGCGACAGCGCGTCGGCGCTGTGCGAGTTGGCGTAGACGAACAGCTCGCAGCGCGCCGCCAGCGCCGGCAGCCAGGCCTCGGCGAGGCGCCCGACCGGGTGGCCGCGCAGGTCTGCCGACACCAGGCCCACGCGCAGCGCCGCCGCGGGCCGCGCCGTTCGCGGCACCGCCGCGGCCTGCACGGCACGGCCGAAGTCCGCGGCTTCGGCGCGCAGCGCCCCGGCCTCGTCGTCGCGGGTCTGCCGATAGCTGCGCAGCAGCAGCCGGTCGCTGCGGGCGGTCGGCAGGGCCGGATCGAGCGCGATCAGCCGGCCCAGCACGGCGTCGGCCTCGTCGAGCGCCCCTTGACGCTTCAGCGCCTGGGCGAGGTTGCTGAGCGCCCGGGGCGAGTCGGGCGCTTCGGCCAGCGCCTGCCGGTAGGCGGCCACGGCCGCGCCGAAGCAGCCCTCCTGCAGCCGCGCCCCGCCCAGGTTGGCCAGCACGGCGGCGCGGCGCTCGCCGGCCACGCCGGCCGCCAAGGCCGCGCCCAGCACGGCCTCGCCGCGCTCGGGCCGCAGCAGGCTGAGGTTGCAGGCGGCCTCGGCATGGCCCGAGTCCCGCGCCAGCACCTGCTCCCAGGCCTCGGCGGCACCCGCTGCGTCGCCCGACTCCTGGAGCAACTGGCCCAGCGTGAACCGGGCCTCCACGCGCTCCGGCGCCAGCGCCACCGCCTCGCGCAGCCGCGCCACCGCCTCGGCCGGCCGGCCGGCCGCGGCCAGCGCCGTGGCCGCATGCACGCGCAGGCCGGCGTCGCCCGGCCGCGCCGCGATGGCCTGCCCGAAGGCCTGGGCCGCCTCGTCGTGGCGACCCAGCGCCAGCAGCGCGCGCGCCCGGTTGCCCAGCGCCACGGTCAGGGTCGGCTGCAGGGCCAGGGCCTCGTCGAAGGCCGCCAGCGCCTCGGCCGGCAGGCGCAATGCCAGCAGCGCATTGCCCAGGTTGTTGTGCGCCCCCGCCAGCCGCGGCTGCAGGCGCAGCGCCTGCCCGTAGGCTGCACGGGCCTCGGCCCAGTGGCCCCGGGCCGCCAGCAGCGCGCCCAGGTTGGCCGCCAGCTCCGCATCGCCGGGCAGTAGCTCCTGAGCGCGCTGCAGGGCGGGCAAGGCGTCCTCGCCGAGCATCTGTTGGGCCACCGACAAGGCCTTCCACAACGCGCCCTCCCCGGGCCGCTGGGCAAGCAGGGCGCGCGCCAGTGCCGCCATCTCGGCATGCCGACCAGCCTGGAAAAGCGTGAAAAGGTCTTGAATTGCAGCGTCAGCCATGCGGTTCGGGGGGCGTTCGGAGAGGGCAACAGGCCAGGGCGCACCAGGCGGGCGCCAGATAATCTCATCTCGCCGTTCCCTTGCCTTCATGTCTCCCAGCCTGCATCCCCACGAACTGCTCGACCACGCACTGACCGAGGCGGGCCCCCTGGCCCGCGAGCTGCTGAACGTGGTGCAGGACGAGCTCGACGCCCAGCCCCAGCACTACCCGCTGCGCGAGGGCTGGCGCAAGGTGCGCGGCCATTTCGCCACCGACTTCGAAGGCAGGGTGATCGAGCTGCTGCAGGCGGGCCGGCGCGGTGAAGACCCGCTGCACCGCGCACCGCTGCAACTGGGCGGGCTGGAGAGCCTCAGCCTCGTCGATGAGCACCAGGCCCTGCAGGACGTGGCCATCGCGCATGTCACGCACACGGCCGAGGAACTGAGCCGCGCGGAGCTGCACCAGATCGGCAACTTCTTCGCCGCACTGCGCGGCATCGCACGGGCCCGCGAGCGCGACAACCCGCTGCGCCCCGCCCTCTTCGCCCATGCGCTGCACCATGCGCTGGCGTCCAGCCCGCTCAGCGCCCAGGCCCAGTACGAGTTGATGCGCCTGGCCGCGACGCCGCTGGCCCGCGCGCTCCACCGCCTCTACGCCCAGGCCTGCGCGACGCTGCATGCCGCCGACATCGGCGACATGGTGGCCTCCCACGGCCATGTCCAGAGCGACCCGCTGGCCCATCAACGCCTGGCCGCCGCCCGCGGCATCGGCGCGCGGCCGCAGGCGCACGGCACGCTGGACGGGCTGTCGCGCCGCGTCGACGCCGTCAACTCGCAGCCCCAGGGCCTCGCCGCCGCCGGCTCGGTCGCGCCGCGCACCCCGCAGGCCACCACCCCCTTCGTGCGCCCGACGGGGCCGGACATGCTGAGCCGGCTCTACGACCAGATCCTGGCCGACCCCCGCCTGCTGCCGCCGCTCAAGGGGCTGCTGGCGCGGCTGCAGATCGCCGTCGTGCGCCTGGCCCGTGCCGACAGCACGCTGCTGCGCCGCCAGGACCACCCCACCTGGGCGCTGCTGAACCGCGTCGCGGCGCACGGCATGGCCTTCGAGCGCGCCGACGACGCGCGCCTGGTCGACTTCCTGCAGTTCATGGAGGCCGAAGCGCAGTTGCTCGTCGACGCACCCACGCCCACGGCGCTGCTGTTCCAGCAGGTGCTGGCACGCGTGGACGCCCACATCGACCGGCAGGCCCGCCAGAGCGGCCAGCGCAATGCCGTCGCGCTGGCCGCCCTGGAGCGCGAGCACCAGCGCGCCGAGTGGCGCGAGCTGCTGCGCGAGCAGGTCGACCACCAGATGGTGGACGCACCGCTGGGCCCGCGCATGCACCGCTTCCTGCAGACGAGCTGGGTCGATGTCATCGTCGCCGCCATGGTGCGCCACGGCCGCGACTCACCCGAGGCCCAGGCCACGATGGAAGTCGTCGACGCCGTGATCGACAGCCTCACCACGCCGCGCGATCTCGCCGACCGCGAGGCGCTGCGCATGCGGCTGCCCGTGCTCATCGAGCGGCTGACCACCGGTTGCGACAGCATCCATCTGCCCGAAGCCCGGCGCGAGCCGCCGCTGTCCGAGCTGATGGCCCAGCACGCCCGCCTGTTGCGCGGCCTGCCGGCCCTGGACCCGGCCGAGCGCCGCGCCGCGCCGCCGCGGCCGCCCGTCGCGAACACCTCCGCGCCGGCCTCGGCGGACGAGATCGTCCGCCGCCTGATGGAGGAGCGCGACTCCCAGGTGCCTTCGCACTGGCTGAGCGCCGACGTCGACCGCGGCGAGCTGCCGACCGTCCCGGTGCAGCTCTACAACGAGCACGATTCGCCCGAAGCCCGCGCGGCACTGCAGCGCTGGATAGCCAGCATCGAGATCGGCCGCTGGTTCCACCTGTTCATCCAGGGCGACTGGCACACCGCGCAGCTGGCCTGGATCGGCGAGGGCCGCCAGTTCATGCTCTTCGTCGGCCGCGAGGCCGACGCGCGCCTGCCGCTGACGCGCCGCGCGCTGGAGGCCTTGCTGGCCAACGGCCTGATCACGGCGCTCGACGAGGACAGCGTCGTGCAGCGTGCCGTCGACACGCTGATGAGCGACCTCGACGGCGGCTGATGGCCCCCCCCGAAGGCGCTGACGCGGCGGCCGCGCGAGGGAGCGGCGGGCTACGCCGCCGCGGTCGCCCCACCAGCCGGATGGGCTCAGTCTTCCGGCTCGGCGAGGGGCGCCGCTGCGAGCACGGCGTCCGGCACCTCGCCCGGGCTCCGATGCGCCAGCACCCACTCGCGCAGCGCCAGCGCCACGTCGCCGACGCCGCTCTTCTTCAGCGCCGAGAACAGCGTCACCGCCACGTCGGACTCCTCGGTCGTCATGCCGGCCAGGAAGTCGGTGGTCGCCCGCAGCGCCGCATCGGCCTCCTTGCGGTTGAGCTTGTCGGACTTGGTCAGCAGCACCAGCAGCTTGATCTCGCCGGTGGCCACCCGGGCGGCGACGAACTCGAGCAGCTGCTTGTCCAGGTCGGTCAGGCCCAGGCGCGAATCCACCATCAGCACCACGCCCGACAGGCTGCGGCGCACCTCCAGGTAGTCGGCCATCACCTTCTGCCAGCGCAGCTTGGCGGCCTTGGCCACCGCCGCGTAGCCGTAGCCGGGCAGGTCGGCGAAGAGCGCGTCCGGCGCGTCCTTGGGGCCCAGCTCGAACAGGTTGATGTGCTGGGTGCGCCCCGGCGTCTTGGATGCGAAGGCCAGGCGTTTCTGCTGGGCCAGCGTGTTGATGGCGGTGGACTTGCCGGCGTTGGAGCGGCCGACGAAGGCGATCTCGGGCAGTTCGGTGGGCGGCAGGTGGATGAGCTGGCTGGCGGTGGTCAGGAAGCGCGCGGTATGCGTCCAGGACAGCGCTAGCTTCTCGGTAACGGCCACGGGGGGCGGGGCCTCAGGGATTGTGTCGGTCATGGGAAGCTCTGGCGCTGTGATTCAGCATTGTAAAATTCAGAAGTTGCGCCCAACGAAACCCCATAAATCCATGAAGACTGTCGCCTTCCTCCTGTCGAGTCTGCTGCTGGCCGCCACGGCTCATGCGAACGAGCCCGCGGCCGCGTCGGCCAAGCCCGACATCGGAAAGGGCGGCGCCATCGCTTCCCAGGTCTGCGCGGCCTGCCACACGGCGGACGGTTCGCGCGGCAGCCCGGCCAACCCCATCCTGCAGGGCCAGCACCCCGAGTACCTCGCCAAGCAGCTGGCCGAGTTCAAGTCCGGCAAGCGCAAGAACGCCATCATGGGCGGCATGGCCGCCCCGCTGTCGGAGGAGGACATCCGCAACGTCTCCGCCTTCTACGCGGGCAAGACGGCCAAGCCCGGGTTCGCCAAGAACAAGGACACCGTGGCGCTGGGCGAGAAGATCTACCGCGGCGGCATCGCCGAGCGCAACGTGCCCGCCTGCGCCGGCTGCCACGGCCCGACCGGCTCCGGCCTGCCGGCCCAGTACCCCCGCCTGGGCAGCCAGCACGGCGACTACGTGGAGGCGCAGATGACGGCCTTCCGCAGTGGCGCGCGGGCCAACAATCCCGTCATGACCGCCGTCGCCGCCAAGATGAACGACGCCGAGATCAAGGCCGTTTCCGACTACATCGCCGGCCTGCGCTGACCGTTCCGCAAGCCTCGAGAATGAAGGCCGGTGCTCCCCACCGGCCTTTTTTTCCGCCTCCTTCCAGCGCCTGATGTCACAAGCCGTTCCCCGTTCCTCCGCCGCCCGCGAACTGCTGGACCTGCTCTCGTCCATGCGCTTCGCGATCGCGCTGCTCAGCGTGATCTGCATCGCCTCGGTGATCGGCACCGTGCTGCGCCAGAGCGAGCCGATGGGCAACTACATCAACCAGTTCGGCCCGTTCTGGGCCGAGGTGTTCGGCAGGCTGGGGCTGTACACGATCTACAGCACGGGCTGGTTCCTCGTCATCCTGGCCTTCCTGGTCGTGTCGACCAGCCTGTGCATCGCGCGCAACACGCCCAAGATCCTGGCCGACCTGAAGACCTACAAGGAAGGCGTGCGCGAGCAGTCGCTGCAGGCCCACCACCACAAGGCCACCGCCGCGCTGCCCGGCGGCCCGCAGCAGGCCCTGTCCGAGATCGGCGCGACGCTGACCCAGCTCGGCTGGAAGGCGCGCGTGCAGCAGCGCGACACCGGCATCATGGTCGCGGCCCGCCGCGGCGCGGCCAACAAGATCGGCTACCTGGCGGCGCACTCGGCCATCGTGCTCATCCTCATCGGTGGCGTGCTGGACGGCAATGCCATGGTCAAGCTGGCGATGTGGGCCCAGGGCAAGCAGCTCTACACCGGCTCCGGCTTCGTGTCCGACATCAGGCCCGAACACCGCCTCTCCACGGCCAACCCGAGCTTTCGCGGCAACGTCTCGGTCGCCGAGCAGCAGCGCCAGGGCATCGCCGTGCTCAGCCTGCCCAGCGGCGTCGTGCTGCAGGACCTGCCCTTCGACATCGAGCTGAAGAAGTTCAGCGTCGACTACTACCCCACCGGCATGCCCAAGAGCTTTGCCAGCGACATCGTCATCCATGACGGCGCGACGCTGCGCGAAGCCACGGTCAAGGTCAACGAACCCGTCATCCACAAGGGCCTGGCCATCTACCAGAGCAGCTTCGAGGATGGCGGCAGCAAGCTCAAGCTCCAGGCCCTGCCGCTGACCGGCGGCACGCCGGTCGACCTCGCCGGCCGCGTCGGCAGCAAGATGGCCTTCGGCGAGCAGACGCTGGAGCTCGACGGCCTGCGCGTCATCAACGTCGAGAACCTGGCCGGCGAAGCCAACGCCAGCGGCGCGGACGTGCGCCGGGTGGACCTGGGCGAACGCTTCAGCAAGCACCTCGGCAGCGGCGCCAAGTCCAACTCGGCCAAGGCCCTGCACAACGTCGGCCCGAGCTTCAGCTACCGGCTGCGCGACGCCTCCGGCCAGGCGCGCGAGTACAACAACTACATGCTGCCCGTCGAGCTGGACGGCCAGAGAGTCTTCCTCGCCGGCGTGCGCGACACGCCGGCCGAGAACTTCCGCTACCTGCGCATGCCGGCCGACGAAAACGGCAGCCTCGACGACTGGCTGCACCTGCGCCAGGCCCTGGCCGACCCGGCGCTGCGGGAAGCCGCCGCCCGCGCCTACGCGGCGTCCGCCACGCCGCCCAGCCAGCCGCAGTTATTGCCGCAGCTGCAGGCCACCGCCCAGCGCGCGCTGACGCTCTTCTCCGGTGCCGCCGCCAAGCCGGGCGACGAGGTCAAGGGCGGCCTGCCGGCGCTGTCGCAGTTCATCGAGCGCGACGTGCCCGAGTCCGACCGCCAGCGCGTCTCCGAAGTGCTGCTGCGCATCCTCAACGGCAGCCTGTTCGAACTGCACCAGCTCGCCCGCGCGCGCGCCGGCCTGAGCGCCGCAGCCACCGACGCTGCCAGCCAGGCCTTCATGACCCAGGCCGTGCTGGCGCTGTCCGACAGCCTCTACTACCCCTCGCCCATGCTGCTGCAGCTGCAGGATTTCGAGCAGGTGCAGGCCAGCGTCTTCCAGGTCGCGCGCGCACCCGGCCAGAAGCTGGTCTACCTGGGCGCCCTCTTGCTCATCGTCGGCGTCTTCGCCATGCTCTACATCAAGGAGCGCCGGCTGTGGGTCTGGATCACCCCACGCGCGGATGCCGCCGGCTCGCAGGTGCGCATGGCCATGTCCAGCACCCGAGAATCGCCGGACAACGCCACCCTCTTCGCCCAGCTCAAGGCCGCCGTGCTCAAGGAGCCCACATGAACACCACCACTTTCGACCTGCCTCGCCGCCACGCACTGCAGCGGCGCGACGCCCTCGACTGGGTCTTCGCCGCCCTCGTGCTGCTGGGCGGCGGCTATGCCTTCAGCCGCTACCACGCCAGCATGGACGTCTACGAGCAGGGCATCCTGCTGTGCGCCATGCCGGCGCTGATCGCACTGGGCTGGTTCTGGAAGCCGCTGCGCACCCTGTGCGTCGCTGTCGGGGCGGCCACGCTGCTGGCCATCGCGCTGTACGGCCGGCACACCGACGGCTTTGGCGCCGACCTGGCCGCCGGCGAGCAGACCTTCTGGCTGAAGTACCTGCTGTCCAGCCAGAGCGCCATCCTGTGGATGAGCCTGCTGTTCACCATGAGCATGCTGTTCTACTGGGGCGGCTTCTTCACCGGCGCCGGCCGCAACAGCGTGGCCGAGGTCATCGGCTCCAAGCTCGCCTGGGCCGGCGTCTTCATGGCGCTGGTGGGCACCATGGTGCGCTGGTTCGAGAGCCACCAGATCGGCCCCGACATCGGCCACATCCCGGTCAGCAACCTCTACGAGGTCTTCGTGCTGTTCTGCTGGATGACGACGCTGTTCCACCTCTACTACGAGGCCCGCTTCGCGACGCGCTCGCTGGGCGCCTACGTCATGCTGGTCGTCAGCGGCGCGGTCGCCTTCCTGCTCTGGTACACGGTGGCGCGCGACGCCCAGGAGATCCAGCCGCTGGTACCGGCCCTGCAGAGCTGGTGGATGAAGATCCACGTGCCGGCCAACTTCGTCGGCTACGGCTGCTTCGCGCTGGCGGCCATGGTGGCGCTGGCCTATCTGCTGAAGACGGCCACCACGCGCGCCCTGGCCGTCGGCCTCATCGCCATGCCGCTGGGCATCGTCGCCCTGATCCTGGCCGTGCGCTTCGGCGCCGGGCTGGACGCAGCCACCGTCGCGGGCATGGACGGCTGGGCTTACAAGATCACCGGCGTCGCCGCCTTCCTGGGCCTGGCCGTGGCGCTGCGCAGCCGCCTGACGGCGCGCCTGCCCGCCCTGCCCCAGCTCGACGACCTGATGTACAAGGCCATCGCGCTGGGCTTCGCCTTCTTCACCATCGCCACCATCCTGGGCGCCTTCTGGGCCGCCGAGGCCTGGGGCGGCTACTGGAGCTGGGACCCCAAGGAAACCTGGGCGCTGATCGTCTGGCTCAACTACGCGGCCTGGCTGCACATGCGGCTGATGAAGGGCCTGCGCGGCATGGCCTCGGCCTGGTGGGCGCTGGTGGGCCTGCTGGTGACCACCTTCGCCTTCCTCGGCGTCAACATGTTCCTCTCGGGCCTGCACAGCTACGGCACGCTTTGATGAGCCCCTCGTCCAAGGCCTGCCTTGGGCTGGGCCGCAACGCTTCGGCAGACACAGGCCGGCCTGGGAGCGGCCCGGCACCCCGCCCGCAACATGCATGAGCCGGAGCCCTGGCTCCAGGCAGCACCCGCCATCGCGGCGGCACTCCCCGACCTCTGCTTCCTGATCGGCCCCGACCTGCGCTTCGCGGCGTGCAACCGGCCCGACCATGCCGACCTGCACGCGCCCTGGGCGACGCTGCAGGGCCGCCCGCTGCACAGCATCGGCCCGCCGGGGCTGGCGCGGCGCACGGTGGCCGCCTGCGGCAGCAACCCCCAGCGCCTGAGCTATGCGCTGCGCACGGCGAGCGGCCGCCGGGCCCGCTTCGAGGCCAGCATCGTGCCGCTGCCCGGCGAGGGCCAGGGCTGGCTCTACATCGCCCGCGACATCAGCGCCCAAGCCGCCCTGGACGCCGAGCAGGCCCGCTACGCCCGCGCCATGCAAGGCGTGGCCGACGGCCTGTGGGAGTGGGACATCGCCGTGGACAGCGAGTACTTCTCGCCGCGCGCGCTGGCCTTGCTGGACGGCCCCGGCCGCCTCGCCGGGCAGCTGCAGGCCGATGACCAGGGGCTGTGGCGGGCCGCGCTGCAATCCCATCTGCAGCACGGCGCGCCGCTGGACATCGAGCTGCGCCTGGCCGGCCCCGCGCCGCGCTGGCTGCGCTGCCGCGGCTGGACCGAGCGCGACGCCCAGGGCCAGCCCGCGCGCGTGCTGGCCACGCTGTCCGACGTGACGACGTCCAAGTTCACCGAACAGGCCCTGAGCGACAGCCAGGCCAAGTTCCGCGCCCTCTTCCACACGGTGCCCGTCGGCATCGCCGTGATCGACATCGCCAGCGAGACCGTCATCGAGGCCAACGACGAGCTCGGGCGCCTGCTGGACTGGCCGACGCCATCGGTCGCCGGCCAGACCGCCGCCGCGCTGGGCCTCGCGCCGCTGCCGGGCACGTCCGGCCGCACCGAGGTGGACCACCGCGAGCTGCGCCCGGCCTCGGGCGCCCTGCTGCACGCCAAGCTGGTGGCCGAGCCGGTGGAACTGGCGGGCCGCGCGCTGCTGCTGTGCGTCGTCGTCGACATCTCCGTGCAGGTGGACGCCGAGGCCGCGCTGTCGGCCCTGGCCGAGCAGCTGATGGACCAGGAACGCCGCACGACGCAGCGCCTGGCCCAGGCCCTGCACGACCAGCTCGGCCAGACGCTCACCGCCCTGCGTCTGACGCTGGACCTGGAGGCCGCGGGCGCCCGTGACCAGGCCCGCGGCCTCACCGACCAGGCGCTGCGCGAAGTGCGTCAGGTGCTCGTCGACCTGCGCCCGCCGCTGCTGGAGGACGAGGGCCTGGCCGCGGCACTGGACAACGAGATCGCCCAGCGCCGCGCATTGCACCCCGGCGTGCGCCTGGCGCTGGACGTCGAGGCCGAGCTGCTGGCGCAGCGCTGGCCCGGCCACGTCGAGTACGCTCTCTTCATGATTGCCCGCGAAGGCCTGGAGAACGCGCTGCGCCACGCGAACCCCACCGAGGTCAGGCTGAGCCTCTACGGCTTCGCCGACGAGGTCGAGCTGGGCGTGGCCGACGACGGCACCGGCCTGGCCGCCGGCTTCGAGCGCCGCCCCGGCCATTTCGGCCTCATCGGCATGCGCGAGCGCGCCCGCATCATCGGCGCGACGCTGGCGCTGGGTCCGCGTGCCGACGGCGGCACCCAGCTGACGCTGCGCTGGCAGACATGAAGCCCCTCGTCCACGGAGTACCTTGGCCGGTCCCCCAAGGGGACGGCGATGCCCGCGGCATCGAGCCGCGCGCACATCGCCTGAGCGGGCCGGCTTGGGAGCGGCCCTGCGCTCGGCCCGCATTTCGAACGGCATGACCCCGCCGGCCCGCGTCTACCTCGTCGACGACCACGCCATGGTGCGCCAGGGCCTGCGCGCACTGCTGACCGAGGCCGGGCACGAGGTCGTCGGCGACAGCGGCGACATCACCACCGCGCTGGCCGAGCTGCAGCAACTGTCGCCCGACGTCGTCCTCGTCGACCTTTCCGTCGGGCCGCGCTCCGGCATGGAGCTGCTGGCCGAGCTGCAGCGCCGCCGCCTGACCGTGCGGCCGCTGGTGCTGACGATGTCGGCCCAGCCACGCCACGTCGGCATGGCACTCAGGCTCGGCGCCAGCGGTTATGTGCTCAAGGGCTCGCCGTCCGAGGAACTGCTGCAGGCCATCGAGGCGCTGCGGGGCGGCCGCCGGCACCTCGGCCCCGGCGTGGCCGAACTGGCCGCCCGCGCGCTGGCCCAGGACGACGGCGCGGACCCCTTCGCCAGCCTGTCGGTGCGCGAGCGCCAGGTCGTCTGCATGGTCGTCAACGGCCACTCCAGCAACGAGATCGCCGCCGCCCTGCACCTCTCGCCCAAGACGGTGGACAGCTACCGCAGCCGGCTGATGGCCAAGCTCGGCGCACCCGACGTCACGGCCCTCGTGAAGCTGGCCCTGCGCCATGGGCTGATCAGCAACGACGACTGAACAGCACCATGCCCCTGACCCGCATCAACGCCCCGAGCCCGCTGGCCGGTCGCCTCGACGCCCTGCTGCCGTCGCTGGCCGACGCCCGCCTGCTGCTGGTGGACGACGACCCCGGCATGATCCAGCAGCTGGGCCGGCTGCTGTCCGGCTACAGCCAGCTGCGCTTCGCGACCGACGGCGAGCAGGCGCTGGCCATCGCGCATGGCTGGCAGCCCGAGCTGATCCTGCTGGACGCCGAGATGCCCGGCATCGACGGCTTCGAGGTCTGCCGCCGCCTCAAGGCCGACCCGCTGCTCGTGGAGGTGCCCATCATCTTCGTGACCCGGCACACCGACGCCCGCGTCGAGTCGACCGTGTTCGAGCTCGGCGCGGCCGACTTCGTCACCAAGCCGGTGGCCGGCCCGGCGCTGCGCGCCCGCGTCGCGATGCAGCTGCGCCTGCACCGCACCGCCCGGCACCTGCTGCGCCTGGCCCGCCGCGACGCGCTGACCGGCCTGGTCGAGCGCGCGCTGTTCGACGAAGAGCTGGCCCTGGAATGCCGCCGCGCCCGCCGCAGCGGCCAGCCGCTGGCCCTGCTGCTGGTCGGCATCGAAGGCCTGCCCGCCTACCGACAGCGCCATGGCGGCGGCGCCGCGGACAACGCGCTGCGCCATGTCGCCGCGCTGGCCCAGCAGGCCCTGCAGCGGCCGGCGGACCTGCTGGCGCGCCACGCCGACAACGTCTTCGCGCTGCTGCTGCCCGACACGACCGCCGCCGGTGCCGTCGCACTGGACCGGCGGCTGCGCCAGGCCTTTCATGACGCGGGCGAGGCCGGCGACGATGGCATTGCCCTGGCCGTGGGCGCCGGCCTGCTCGCCAGCGGCACGGGCGACGCGGCAGCAGCGGCGCAGGCGGCGCTCGCCGCCGCGCGCGCCGCCGCGGCCAGCGGCCTGCGGCTGTGTACCGCCCTGCCCGGCGGCGGCCACGAGCCGCCCGTCGCGGCCTGAGCGGCGGGGCAGACCCGATGCGCCTGCGCCCGGCCCTGATGGCCTGCATGGTCGCCGCGCTGGCCGTCGTCGCGCTGCGCCTGACCAGCATCGCCATCGCGCGCCAGGCCGCAGCCGGCGACGACGCACAGAGCCGGATGGTGGACGTCATCGCGCGCGACGCCACCAACCTGCTGGTGCTGACGCAGGACTACGGCCTGCGCCATGGTGAGCCGACCGCACGCGAGTGGGGCCAGGTGCATCGGCGGTTGTCACAAGCGTTGGCCGACTACGCCGCCGCCGACGGCAGCGAGCAGGTCGACGCCTTGCAGGGCACGGCGCGGACACTGCCGCAGCTCTTCGCGGCACTGCGCGAGGCCGCGACGCGGGACGGCGCCGAGGCCCCTGTGCTCCGCGAGACGCTGACCGCGCAGCTCTTCGACGAGACGCGCAGCGTCAGTGACGGCGCCTTCGACCTGTCGCGCAACCTGGCCGAACGGCGGCGTGCGGATGCGCAGCTGCAGCGCTGGCTGACCGTGGCCACGCAGCTGTCGCTGCTGGCCATCACCCTCGTGCTCGCCGGCCTGCTGCTGCGCCGCGTGCTCAGGCCCATCGACAGGCTGCGCAGCGTGGCCGAGGCCGTGGAGGGTGGTGACCTGACGGCGCGCAGCGGCCTGCAGCGACGCGACGAGCTCGGCCAGTTGTCCCAGGCGCTGGACGCGATGACGGCAGCCCTGCAGCAGCGCGACGCGGCGCTGCGTGAATCCAACCGCAAGCTGGCGCGCAACAAGGCATTCCTGGAGCGTGCCGGCCGCATGACCGGTGTCAGCGCCTGGGAGCTGGACCTGGACAGCCGGCAGCTGACCTGGACGACCCAGGCCCACGCCATCCACCGGTTCGCCGCCGGACCCGAGCTGGACGCGGAAGGCCTGCTGAGCAGCTTCACGCCCGAATCCGAACAGCGCCTGCGCGACGCCATGGGCGAAGCCCGACGCAGCGGGCAGGGCTGGGACCTGGAGCTGGAGCTGCCGGCGGCCCAGGGCCAGCCGCGCTGGCTGCACTCCATCGGCGCCGCCGAGCGCGAACCCGGTGGTCGCGTCGTGCGGCTGGTGGGCGCCATGCAGGACATCACCGAGCGCCGCGCCGTGGCCGACACGCTGCGCCGCGCCACCGAGGAGGCCGACGCTGCCAGCGCGGCCAAGAGCGAGTTTCTGGCCAACATGGGCCACGAGATCCGCACGCCGATGAACGCTGTCATGGGCCTGTCCTTCCTGCTCGAGCGCACAGCGCTGAACGCCGAGCAGCAGGACCTGCTGGCCAAGATCAACAGCGCCAGCCGCTCCCTGCTGGACGTCATCAACGCGGTGCTGGACCTGTCCAAGATCGAGGCCGGCGAAATGGCGCTGGAGGCCGCGCCCTTCGACCCGCGTGCGCTGCTGCAGGAGGTCGCCGGCCTGTTCCAGCCGCAGGCCGAGGCCAAGGGCATCGCGCTCGAGCTGGCCCTGGGCGGGGATCTGCCGGCGCTGCTGCTCGGCGATGCGGCGCGCCTGCGCCAGATCGTCGGCAACCTGCTGTCCAACGCGGTCAAGTTCACTGCCGAGGGCGAAGTCCGCCTGACGGCACGCTGCCCCCACCCCGACGCCCACCCGCTGCCGCTGGAGATCAGCGTCGAGGACAGCGGCATCGGCATCCCGGCCGACGCGTTGTCCCGCCTGTTCACGCCCTTCACCCAGGCCGACAGCTCCACGTCGCGGCGCTACGGCGGCACGGGCCTGGGCCTGTCCATCGTCAAGCAGCTGTGCGGGCTGATGGGCGGCCGGGTCGACGTCAGCAGCACGCCCGGCACCGGCACGCGCTTCGTCGTGTGCCTGGCCTTCGAGCCGGCGGCACGCGACGACGCCCGGCCCGCCCCCCCGCCGAAGCCGCTGCCAGCCCGCGAGCACGGCGCCGCCGCCGTGCAGCGCCTGCCTGGCGTGCGCGTGCTGGTGGCTGACGACAGCGCCATCAACCTCGAGGTGGCCCAGCGCATCCTGGAGGAGGAAGGTGCCGTCATCACGCTGGCCCACGACGGCGCCGCGGCCGTCGCTCGGCTGCAGGCCCAGCCCGCGGATTTCGATGCCGTGCTGCTGGACGTGCAGATGCCGGTGCTCGACGGCCTGGCCGCAGCGCGGCGCATCCGTACCGAACTCGGCCTGCGCGAGCTGCCCCTGATCGCACTGACAGCCGGCGCCCTGCTCAGCGAGCGGCAGCGCGCCCTGGATGCCGGCATGAACGACTTCGTCAGCAAGCCCTTCGCCCCCGACGACCTGGTGCTGCTGCTGCGCCAGCAGGTGGAGCGCGCGCAGCCGCGGCGCCTGCCGGCCTCCACCCGCATGGGCGATGCGCGGACGGGATCGCCCTGGCCTGCACTGGCCGGCATTGCCGACGCGCAAGCCCGGGCACACCTGCAGGACGACGTCGACTTCTTCGCCCGGTTGCTGGCCCGCCTGCTGGACGAGTTCACCGACCTGGTCGAACCACCCGCCTCACCCGAGGCCGCCTGGGTGGCGGCGCGCCTGCACAAGCTCGGCGGCAGCGCCGCCCTGCTCGGCGCGACGGCCCTGTCCGCCACGTCACGGCGCGGCGAGGCCCTGGCCCGGGCCGGTGCACGCTTCGACGCGGAACTGAGCGAGGTGGGGCGCCTGCTGGCCGCGCTGGCGGCCGAGGCCCGCCCGTGGCTGCAACGGCGCGAGGCCATGCGGCAGGCCGCGGCGCCCGGGTCCGCCGGGTCCGCCGGGTCCGCCGGGCTGCCGGATGCGAAGGCGCTGGCGCGCTGGCGCGAGGCGCTGCAGGCCCGGGATCTGGCGGCCCTGGACGAGTTCGAGGTGCTGGCTCCGGCCCTGCGCTCCACCTGCGGCGAAGCGACCTTCGAGAAGCTGCAGCACGCGCTGCAGCGGCTGGACTTCGGCGCCGCGCTGGCCTTGCTCAGCCCTGGCGGCGACGCGCCAGCTTGACGCGGTACATCGCCGCGTCGGACTCGCGCAGCACCTGCTCGATGCCGACCCGCTGCGGGTCCAGGCTGACCACGCCGACGCTGGCGCCGGCGTAGTCCAGGCTGACCGGGCCGGCCGGGTGCCGCCCTTCCGTGGCGGAGGCCAGCCGCTGCTGCAGCAGCGCCGCCGCCGCCGCGCCGTCCTCGTCCAGCTTGGGCCCCAGGCCGATGACGACGAACTCGTCGCCGCCCATGCGCGCCAGCACGTCACCACCGCGCAGTGCCGCCTGCAGCTGGGCGGCCATGCTGCACAGGAACTCGTCGCCCGCGTCGTGGCCGTGGGTGTCGTTGACCTGCTTGAAGCCGTCCAGGTCGATGGCGCCGGCCAGCAGCCAGCTGCCGGTGCGCTGGGCCAGCGCGGCCAGCTGGACCAGCTCGCGCATCAGCGCGCGGCGGTTCAGCAGCCCGGTCAGCGCATCGGTGAGGGCCTGGGTCTGCAGCTCGGCGTTGGCGCGCTGCAGCTTCTCGACGAGCCGCTCGCGCTCCACGTGCTGCTCGATGAGGCGGGCGAACAGGCGCAGCGCCTGCTCGGCCTCGGCCGTCAGCGGGCAGCGCTGCGAGCTGGCCGCGCACAGCGTGCCGTACAGGGCGCCCGCCTCCGTGCGCACGGGCGTGCTGACGTAGGTCTGGATGCCGAGCTGGCGCGCCGCGTCGGAGTCGCCCCAGAGGCTGGCGACGCAATCCGTGTAGGGCCGGCCCTCGTCGAGGGCGCGCTTGCACAAGGTGTCTCCCCAGGGCACGGTCAGGCCCTCGGGAATGTTCAGCTCGCGCGAGTTGCGCGCGTAGACGACATGCTGCAGGCCCTGGTCGAGGTCGATGGTCGTCAGATAGGTCGACTCCAGGCCGGTCACGACCTCGAGCATTTCGAGGAGCGGCCGCGTCAGGTCTTCCAGCGTGCGGGCCTTGCTGACGGAATCGGAGAGCTGGGCGAAAAGGGAGTCCATGACCTGTACAGAGTGGAGTCGCCCGTACTGTAGGACGGCTACCCCACGGGCAGAGCGGTTTCGTACTTCACCTCGCGCAACACGACGTTGCTGCGCACGCTGCTGACGCCGGGCAGCTTGAAGATGTGCTGCTGCAGAAAGAGGTCGTAGGCCTTCATGTCCGCCGCGACGACCTTGATGACGTAGTCGGCCTCGCCGGTGATGGCGTGGCATTCGATGATCTCGCGCCGCGTGGCGATGAGCTGCTCGAACTGCTCGACCGCGCCCTCGCTGTGCCGCACCAGGCTGACGTTGGCCAGCACGAGGATGGACAGGCCGATCTTCTCGCGGTCCACCAGCACGACCTGGCCGCGGATGACGCCGCGGTCCTCCATGTCCTTGACGCGCCGCCACACCGGCGTGGCCGACAGGCCGACCTGCTCGGCCAGGGCCTGGGTCGACAGCCGCGCATCCGCCTGCAGGGCCTCGAGGATCTGCAGGCTGGCGCGGTCGAGTTGGTTTGTTTCCATGAATGGCCCTTTGGAGAAGAATCATCTCATTCGATCGTCGTTACGCCGGCAATGAGGCAAGTTCTTCCAGTGCCGTGAGGGAAGAATTTCCCGCCCCAAGGAGACAACCGATGGCCGACACCCCCGCCCTGCGCCCCTACCAGCTCAGCGACAACCTCGCGGCCGACAGCGGCGCCGTCTTCCTGACCGGCACGCAGGCCCTGGTGCGGCTGCTGCTCGCGCAGAAGAAGCAGGACGAGCGCGCCGGGCTCAACACCGCCGGCTTCGTCAGCGGCTACCGCGGCAGCCCGCTGGGCATGGTGGACCAGCAGCTGTGGAAGGCCAAGAAGTTCCTGGACAAGGCCCGCATCGAGTTCCTGCCGGCCATCAATGAAGACCTGGCCGCCACCGCCTGCCTGGGCGTGCAGCGCGTGGCGCTGGACCCGCAGCGCACCGTCGATGGCGTGTTCGCGATGTGGTACGGCAAGGGGCCAGGTGTTGACCGCTCCGGCGACGCGCTGAAGCACGGCAACGTCTACGGCACGAGCACGCAGGGCGGCGTGCTGGTCGTCGTGGGCGACGACCACGGCTGCGTGTCCAGCAGCACGCCGCACCAGAGCGACCAGGCGCTGCAGGCCTGGAGCATGCCGCTCGTGCATCCGGCCAACGTCGCCGAGTACCTGGAGTTCGGCCTGTACGGCTGGGCGCTGAGCCGCTTCTCCGGTGCCTGGGTGGGCTTCAAGGCGATCTCGGAAGTCGTCGAGAGCGGCATGACGGTGGACCTGGACGCCATCGCGCTGAACTTCGACCACGCCGTTGACTACACCGCACCGTCCAATTTGCACATCCGCTCGGTGGACCTGCCTTCGCTGGAGCTGGAGTCGCGCCTGGCACACAAGCTCGACGCGGTGAAGGCTTTTGCCCGCGTCAACAGCATCGACAAGCACATCGTCACCAGCCCGGCGGCCACGCTGGGGATCGTGACGGTGGGCAAGGCGCACTACGACTTCATGGAGGTGCTGCGCCGGCTCGACCTGGACCCCAACGCGCTGGCCGCGGCCGGCGTGCGCGTCTACAAGGTGGGCCTGGTGTTCCCGCTGGAGCCGACGCGCATCACCGAGTTCTGCGCCAACCTGACCGACGTGCTGGTCATCGAGGAAAAGGGGCCGGTCGTCGAGCGCCAGATCAAGGAGCTGCTATACCACCTGCCGGACTTCCAGCGCCCGCGCGTCGTCGGCAAGACGGACGAGCATGGCTGCGCGGTGCTGAGCGCCTTGGGCGAACTGCGCCCGAGCCGCATCATGGGCACGGTGGCCGATTGGCTGGCGCGCCTGAACCCCGCGCTGGACCGCCGTCACCTCGTCGTCGACTTCCTGACGCCCCAGCTGCTGTCCAACGCGGCCGACGCGGTGCGCCGCCAGCCCTATTTCTGCTCGGGCTGCCCGCACAACACCAGCACCAAGCTGCCCGAGGGCTCGCGGGCGCTGGCCGGCATCGGCTGCCACTTCATGGCGAGCTGGATGGAGCGCGGCACGTCCGGCCTGATCCAGATGGGCGCCGAGGGCGTGGACTGGGCGGCGCACAGCCGCTTCACGAAGGAGAAGCACGTCTTCCAGAACCTGGGCGACGGCACCTACTACCACTCGGGCTATCTGGCCATCCGCCAGGCCATCGCGGCCAAGGCCAACATCACCTACAAGATCCTCTACAACGACGCCGTCGCGATGACGGGCGGCCAGCCGGTGGACGGCCAGACCAGCGTGCCGCAGATCGCGCGCCAGGTGGAGGCGGAGGGCGTGAAGCGGCTGTGCATCGTGTCCGACGACACGGCCAAGTACGACGGCCACCACGGCCTGTTCCCGGCTGGCACGACCTTCCACGACCGCGCCGAGCTGGACGCGGTGCAGCGCGAACTGCGCGACATCGAAGGTGTCACGGTGCTGATCTACGACCAGACCTGCGCCGCCGAGAAGCGCCGCCGCCGCAAGAAGAAGGAGTTCCCGGACCCGCCGCGCCGCATCTTCATCAACGAGGCGGTCTGCGAGGGCTGCGGCGATTGCGGCGTCGCATCGAACTGCCTGAGCGTCGTGCCGGTGGAGACCGACTGGGGCCGCAAGCGCGCCATCGAGCAGAGCAGCTGCAACAAGGACTTCTCCTGCGTGAACGGCTTCTGCCCCAGCTTCGTGTCGGTGCACGAGCCGGTGCTGAGGAAGAAAGCCGGCGCCAGCTACACGGCGCAGGACCTGGCCCGCGAGATCGCCGCCATCCAGCCGCCCGCCGCATGGAACTGGACGGGGCCGTTCGACCTGCTGGTCACCGGCGTGGGCGGCACGGGCGTCGTCACGGTCGGTGCGCTGGTCTCGATGGCCGCGCACCTCGAAGGCAAGCAGGCCTCGGTGCTGGACTTCATGGGCTTCGCGCAGAAGGGCGGCGCGGTGCTCTCCTTCGTGCGCGTGGCGCCGACGCTGGACCTGCTCAACCAGGTGCGCATCGACACCCAGCAGGCCGACGTGCTGCTGGCCTGCGACATGGTCGTCGGCGCGTCGCCCGACGCGCTGGGCACCGTGAAAGCCGGCCGCACCGTCATCCTCGCCAACACGCACGAGCTGCCGACCGCCGGCTTCGTGCGCAACCCGGACGCGTCGCTGCAGGGCGACTCGCTGCTGGCCAAGATGAAGTTCGCCGTCGGCGAGCATGGCCAGCTCGCCACCATCGATGCGCAGGACATCTCGCAGCGCCTGATGGGCGACACGCTGCCCAGCAACATCATCATGCTGGGCGCCTGCTGGCAGCGCGGCATGATTCCCGTCAGCGAGGCCGCGCTGATGCGTGCCATCGAGCTGAACGGCGTGGCCGCCGAGGCCAACAAGACGGCCTTCGCGCTGGGACGCCTCGCCATCGCCGCGCCGGACGCCATTGCGAGACTGGCCGGCGACGTCAACGTCGTGAAGCTCTTCAACTTCGACCAGCTCGACGGGCCTGACGGCCTGATCGAGCGGCGTGCACAGTTCCTGACCGACTACCAGGACGCCGCCTACGCGCAGCGCTACCGCGCGCTGGTCGAACGTGTTCGCGCCGAAGAATCCAAGCTCGGCAAAGGCCAGCGCCTGACCCAGGCCGTGGCCCGCTACTACGCCAAGCTGCTGGCCATCAAGGACGAGTACGAGGTGGCGCGGCTGTACACCGACGGCCGCTTCATGGCTGCCATGAAGGAGCAGTTCGAGAACTGGGAGTCCTTGAGCTTCCACCTGGCGCCGCCGCTGATCGCCAGGCCCGGCGCCGACGGCCGCGCGAAGAAGGTCGAGCTGGGCTCGTGGACCTTCACCGCGTTCAAGTGGCTGGCCAGGTTCAAGGGCCTGCGCGGCGGCGCGCTGGACATCTTCGGCAGGACCGACGAGCGCCGCATGGAGCGCCAGCTCATCACCGACTACGAACGGCTCGTCGACGAACTGCTGGCCTCACTGTCGGCAGACAACCTCAACACCGCCGTCGAGCTGGCCCGCCTGCCCGAGAAGATCCGCGGCTACGGCCATGTGAAGCATGCCAACGTCGTCGCGGTGAAGAAGCAGTGGCAGGCGCTGCTGGACCGCTTCCATGGCCGCGCCGTCGAGGTGGCCGCGCAGCCCGTGGCGATGCCGGTGCGCGTGAAGGGCGTCGCGGAACTCTGACCAGCCGGCCGGCTCAGACCGGCTCGTCCCAGCCCAGCGCCGCCATGTCCGCCTCGCGGTGCACGCAGTCACCCAGCAGGATGAAGTCGTCCAGCTGCGGCGGCTTCACGGCCGTGCCGGCCAGCATCGCGTGCGCCTGGCCGCGGTGGTGGGTCTGGTGCATGAACAGGTGGGCCAGCACCCGCCCCAGCGGCTCGCGCGGGCCGGCGGCCATGCCGGCGCCGCGGTCGAAGGCGATCAGGCGTACCTCGTCACCAGGCCGCAGCGCCTCGCAGCAGCTCACCAGCCGCCGGTCGCTGTCGTCCTGGCGCGTCGCCAGCTCGGCGGCCGTCTGCGCGGGCACGTAGCGGGCCTGCACCAACAGCAGAGAAAAGGCGTTGTCCATCGGCGGATTGTGAATGTCCCGCCGCGCCGCTCGGTCAAACGCCGCCGCATCCCGCAGCGGGGCGGCAGCGCCGCCATACTCCGTCGCCCATGCCACACCGCCCCGACACCGGATTCAAGGGCAACAAGGCCCGCCTGCCGACCAAACCCTGCGCGGCCTGCGGCCGGCCCATGAGCTGGCGCAAGGCCTGGGCCAGGAGCTGGGACGAGGTCAGGTTCTGCAGCGAACGCTGCCGGCGCCGCCCGGGGGGCAGCCATGCGTGACCTGGTGCTGGTGCTGGGCGACCAGCTCGACCTCGACGCGTCGGCCTTCGACGGTTTCGATCCCGCTCAGGACGCGGTCTGGATGGCCGAGGTGGGCGAAGAGTCCACCCATGTCTGGAGCAGCCAGCCGCGCATCGCGGTCTTCCTGGCCGGCATGCGGCACTTCGCCGAGGCCCTGCGCGAGGCGCGGCGGCCGCTGCACTACCGGCCGCTGGACGCCCCCGCCACGCGCGACGGCCTGGCCGCCCAGCTGGCGACCGACATCGCCGCGCTCCGGCCCGAACGGCTGGTGCTGACCCGCCCCGGTGACTGGCGCGTGCTGCAGGCCCTGCAAGCCGTGGCCACCACCCATGGCCTGCCGCTGGACCTGCGCGAGGACCGCCACTTCTTCACCACGCCGGCTGACTTCGCGGCGCATGCGCGCGGCCGCAAGGGCCTGCGCATGGAGTATTTCTACCGCGAGCAGCGCAAGCGCTTCGGCGTGCTGATGGACGCAAGCGGCCCGCTGGGCGGCGAGTGGAACTACGACGCCGACAACCGCGAGGCCTTCGGCCCCCAGGGGCCGGGGTTCGACCTGCCGCAACCGCCGCGCTTCGCGCCTGACGCCATCACCCGCGATGTGATCGCACTCGTGCGCACGCGCTTCGCCACACACCCCGGCCGGCTCGACAGCTTCGCCTGGCCGCTGACCCGCGCCCAGGCGCTGCAGGCGCTGGACGCCTTCATCCGCGAGCGCCTGCCGCTGTTCGGCCCCTTCCAGGACGCCATCTGGCCCGGCGAACCCTGGCTGTACCACGCCCAGCTGTCCGCGGCGCTCAATCTCAAGCTGCTGACGCCGCAGGAGGTGGTGGCCGCCGCCGAGGCCGCGGTGCGCGCCGGCCGCGTGCCGATTGCCTCGGGTGAAGGCTTCATCCGCCAGATCCTCGGCTGGCGCGAGTACGTGCGCGGCATCTACTGGAGCCGCATGCCCGCGTACGCCGAGGGCAATGCGCTGGACGCGCACCACGACCTGCCCGGCTGGTTCTGGACCGGCGACACCGACATGGCCTGCCTGCGCGACGCGGTCACGCAGACGCTCGAGCATGGCTATGCCCACCACATCCAGCGCCTGATGGTCACCGGCCTGTTCGCGCTGCTGTACGGCGTGCAGCCGCAGCAGGTGCATGCCTGGTACCTCAGCGTCTACGTGGACGCGGTGGAGTGGGTGGAGCTGCCCAACACGCTGGGCATGAGCCAGTACGCCGACGGCGGGCTGATGGCCAGCAAGCCCTACATCGCCAGCGGCAAGTACATCGACCGCCAGAGCCCGCTGTGCAGCGGCTGCCGCTACCGGCCCGACCAGCGCGTGGGCGAACAGGCCTGCCCGTTCACGACGCTGTACTGGGACTTCCTGCTGCGCCACGAGGCGCGCTTCGCCGAGCACCCGCGGCTGGCGCTGCAGGTGCGCGGTCTGGCCCGCGTGGACACGGCCGAGCGCGAGCGCATCCGTGCGCAGGCCGCCGCGCTGCGGGAGCGCCTGGCATGACGCCCGCCCCCAGCCGCGAGGCCGCGCTGGCCCGCCTGGCAGCGGTGGACGCCTCGGCCTATGCCCGCACGCGCAACCACCTGCAGGGCGCCGTGACCGGCCTGTCGCCCTATCTGACCCATGGCCTGCTCAGCGTGCCCGAGTGCCTCGCCGCGCTGGGCCTGCCGCCCGGGCACAAGCTGGCCTACGAGTTCGGCTGGCGCGAGTATTTCCGCCATGTCTGGGAGCATCGCGGTGACGCCATCCTGCACAGCCTGCATGACGGCCCGCTGCCCGACGGCCACTACGCCCGCAGCCTGCCGGACGATGTACGCCGCGGCGCGACCGGCGTGCCGGTCGTCGACCAGGCCGTGCGCACGCTCTACGCCACCGGCCTGCTGCACAACCATGCGCGCATGTGGCTGGCCAGCTATCTGGTGCACGGCCGCAAGCTGCACTGGCGGGCCGGTGCGGACTGGCTCCATGCCCATCTGCTGGACGGCGACCTGGCCAGCAACCACCTGAGCTGGCAATGGGTGGCCGGCACGGGCCGCCACAAGCCCTATCTGTTCGACGCGGCCAACGTGGCCCGCTTCGCGCCGCGCGACTGGCACAGCGCCGGCAGCGCGGTCGATCTGAGCTACGCCGAGTGGGACGACCTCGCCCGCCGCCCGCAGGCCCTCCCTGCCGGGCACGGCCCGGGCGTGGACGAGCCGGCGCTGCAGTCCAGGCCGGCTGGCGGCATGGCGCCGGCGCCACGCCCGGGCGCCGACCTGTGGCTGGCCCACCCCTGGGCGCTGGGCGAGCCCCCGGCCGGCACCACCGTCGTGGGCGTCGTGATCACCGAGGCCCATGCCCGCTTCCCTTGGAGCTCCCGCCGCTGGGACTGGGTGCTGGCGCGCCTGGCGGGCTTGAGCGACACGCCGTGGGTCGGCAGCGCGGCCGAGGTGGCGGCGGCGCTGCGCGGCGCCGCCCGCGTGCGCACCCTGGCCAACCCCCATGTGGACCGCTGGCTGCCCGCCGGCATCGAGGCGCAGCCCGAGCCGCGCCAGTTCCGCGCCGTCGCGCCGGTCTGCGCCTCGTTCTCGCGCTGGTGGAGCCGCGTGCATGGCTGAGCCACCGCCCCCGACCGCGCTGGTCTGGCTCAAGCGCGACCTGCGGGCCCGCGACCACGCGCCGCTGGCCGAGGCCGGGCGCTTCGAGCGCGCGCTGGCCGTCTACCTGATCGAGCCGGCCTGGCGGGCCTCGCCCGAGTTCCACCCGCAGCATGCCCGCTTCGCGCTGGGCGCGCTGGCCGCGCTGCAGGCCGAGCTCGCCGGCCGCGGCCTGCCGCTGCTGGTGCTGGAGGGCGAGGCGGTGGCCACGCTGGAGGCGCTGCGCCGCAGCCACGGCATCACCCATCTGTTCAGCCACGAGGAGACCGGCCCGGGCTGGAGCTACGAGCGCGACCGCGCCGTGGCCCGCTGGTGCCGTGCCACGGGCGTGGCCTGGGCGGAATTCGCGCAGACCGGCGTGGTGCGCCGACTGCGCAGCCGCGACGGCTGGGCCGCCCAATGGGAGCGTCGCATGACGGCCCCCGAGGTAGCCATGCCGGCCGGCTGGCGCGGCCTGCCGCTGTGTCCGACGCTGCCCCCACCCACCCTCCCTGCGCCACCCCAGCCCGCGCGCGGCGCCACCGAGGCCGACGCCTGGGCCACGCTGGGCAGCTTCCTGGCCGGCCGCGGCCGCAGCTACAGCCGCAGCCTGTCCAGCCCGCTGACGGCCGAGACCCATTGCAGCCGGCTCAGCGAGCACCTGGCCTTCGGCACGATCTCGATGCGCTGCGTGCACCAGGCCACCGGGGCCGCGATCCAGGGCGCGGCGGACGGCGGCCTCGCGCGCGACCTGCGCAGCTTCGCCGGGCGGCTGCGCTGGCACTGCCACTTCATGCAGAAGCTGGAGGACGAGCCGGCCATCGAGGTCCGCAACTTCGCGCGCAGCCACGACGGCCTGCGCCCCGGCGATGGCGTCGACATGACGGCCGAGGACGAGGCGCGCCTGAGCGCCTGGTGCGAAGGCCGCACCGGCTTCCCGATGGTGGACGCCTGCATGCGCCAGCTGCATGCCACGGGCTGGCTGAACTTCCGCATGCGGGCCATGCTCGTGAGCTTCGCGGCCCACCACCTGTGGCTGCACTGGCGCGCGCCGGGCCTGCACCTGGCGCGGCTCTTCCTCGATTTCGAGCCCGGCATCCACTGGAGCCAGATGCAGATGCAGTCCGGCACCACCGGCATCAACACGCTGCGCATCTACTCGCCTACCAAGCAGGCACTGGATCACGACCTCGAGGGCCGCTACCGCCGCCGCTGGCTGCCCGAATGGGGCACGCCGGCCTACCCGGCACCCATCGTGGACGAGGCGGCGGCGCTCAAGCGGGCCAAGGACGCGCTCTACGGCCTGCGCCGCACCGACGCGGCACACCAGGAGGCCGACGCGATCCAGCAGCGCCACGGCTCGCGCAAGGCGGGCCTGCCGGCGACGCGACGCGTACGGCCACAGCAGGAACCCGGGCCGGACCAGGGCCGCCTGTTCTGAGGCGGCTGCCGCCCACCGGCCGACGGGGTTCTCCTGGTCATGGCCTCAAGCCTGCACGCCGGACGCGCTGATGCGCCACGCCGACGAAGCAATGTTTGCTAACAAACGTGGCGACCGCAGGAGCACGAGTACCGGCGGGAGCTGATTTAGTTCACAGCGCCCGGCCTGCTGCCAGGGCATCATGGGTCCATGCAGACCCGTCGCCGTTTCCACCAACTCGCGCTGGCCGGCCTGTCCCTGCCGGCAGCCCTGGCCGCCCGGGCCCAGGGCCGCGGCGTCGTGCTGGGCCAGTCCGTCCCCCTGACCGGGCCCGCCGCGCAGCTGGGCCTGCAGATGCAGCTGGGCGCCCGCGCCTATTTCGAGGCCGTCAATGCCGCCGGCGGCGTGGGCGGCATGCCCATCGTGCTGAAGACGCTGGACGACGGCTACGACCCGGCCCGCTGCAAGGCCAACACCGAGAAGTTCATCCGCGACGAGGTCTTCGCGCTGTTCGGCTACGTGGGCACGCCCACGTCGCTGGCGGCCCTGCCGCTGGCCACGGCCGCCAGGCTGCCGTTCATCGCCCCGCTCACCGGCGCCGAGTCGCTGCGGGACCCGTTCAACCGCCTGGTCTTCCACATCCGCGCGTCCTACTACGACGAGACCGAACTCATCGTCAAACAGCTCACCCAGCTGGACCTGAAGAAGATCGCCGTCTTCCACCAGCACGACGCCTACGGCCAGGCCGGCCTCCAGGGCGTGCAGCGGGCGCTGGAGCGGCGCCGGCTGCAGCCGGTGGCCATCGCCACCGTGGAGCGCAACAGCGTCGACGTGGCCGCCGCGCTGAAGAGCCTGCTGCCGGCCCAGCCCGAGGCCATCATCCAGATCAGCGCCTACAAGAGCTGCGCCGCCTTCATCCGCGAGGCCCGCCGGGCCGGCTGGGGCGGGCAGTTCTACAACGTCTCCTTCGTCGGCACCCAGGCGCTGGCCGACGAGCTGGGCAAGGACGCCGCCGGCGTCGTCGTCTCGCAGGTCATGCCGTCGCCGTTCGGCACCGCGGCCGGCCTGGTCAACGACTACCAGCAGGCGCTGAGCCGCTTCGACCCCAAGGCCCAGCCCGACTACACCAGCATCGAGGGCTATCTGGCGGCGCGCGTCTTCGTGGACGGCCTGCGCCGCCTGGGCGGCCGCCCGACGCGCGAAGGCCTGATCGCCGCGCTGGAGACGCTGTCGGGCTACGAGTCGCGCGGCTACCGGCTGCAGTTCGCGCCGACGCGCCACACCGGCTCCAGCTTCGTCGAGCTGTCCATGCTGACGGGCGACGGCAAGGTCCGGCGCTAGGGCCTGTGAACACTACGGGAGCAGGCCCTAGCCGGCGGCAGCGGCCGGGCCGTCGTCGCCGGCACACGGCTCCACCGTCACCGCCACGCGCAGCGTCGCCGCGCCGCCCCCCCGCAGCACGCCGCGCAGCGGCGCCACGTCGGCATAGTCGCGCCCCCAGGCCAGCGTGACGTGGTCCAGCCCCGCGGGCATGGCATTGGTCGGGTCCAGCGCCAGCCAGCCCTGTTCGGGGCACCACAGCTCGGCCCAGGCATGCGAGGCGTCCGCGCCGACCAGCTTGGGCGCCCCCTCGGGCGGGCGGGTCAGCAGGTAGCCCGACACGTAGCGCGCCGCCAGCCCCAGCGAGCGGCAGGCGGCGATGAAGACATGGGCGAAGTCCTGGCAGACGCCGCTGCGCTGGGCGAGCGCGTCCGCCGCCTGGGTGGCCACCGTGGTGCTGTGCGGCAGGTAGCGCAGGTCGGCATGGATCTGGCGCATCAGCGACAGGCCGCCCGCGGCCAGCGTGCGGCAGGGCGAGAAGGCACGGCGGGCGTAGGCCGCCAGGGCCTCGTCCGGCGCGGCATAGGTGGAGGCCAGCGCGAACTCGTCGGCCTCCTGCAGCGCGCGCCCGGCCCGGTAGCGCAGGCCCTGGGCGACCGCCTCCCAGTCCGGCCCGCACGTCGGGTCGGGCGCCGGACGGTCGTGCAGTTCGGCGACGAAGCGGCTGTCGACCAGCAGCTTCTCGTGCATGCGCGCATGGCCGAAGCTGAAGTGGCGGTTTCCCCAGGGGTCCTGGCGCAGGTGGCGGGCCAGCTCGGCCATGTCCAGCACCTGGCCCTCGCCGCCCCAGCCGTCGGGCAGCGGGTCGATGCCCAGCTGCCAGCCTTCCACGGTCTGCCAGGGCGTGTCGCGCGGCGCCAGGCAGGCGGCGTGATGGGCCCATTCCACCGCGTCCCCGTAGGTGTACTCGGTGACGTGGCGCACGGCGAGCTTCACTGCCATACCCGCTGCTCCGCGCCGATGACGTGGGCGAAATAGCGCTGGCTGATGAGGCTGGACAGCTCGCCCGCCTGCGCCGTCGCGCGCCTGAGGTGCTCGATCAGCACCGGCCCCGATGCCGCCAGCTCCGCCAGCGGCCAGGCCTCGGGCACCGGCAGCCCGGCGGCGACCTCGGACGCCCAGCCGGCATCGTGGCGGGCCAGCTTGACGAAGCGGTCGCGCAGCGTGCGCGCCACCCAGGCCAGCGAACGGGGGTTGTCGGTGTCGTGCACCAGCAGGTGCAGCAGCGGCGGCGCCTCGCGCCGCGCCTGGAACTGGGCACGGTAGGTGATGGTGGAGTCGAACACGCCCAGCAGCAGGCCGAAGCCGTCCTCGCTGAGGGCCAGGTCTTGCTCAAAGACCTCGGCCAGCGCCTCGGCATGGAAGGACAGCCGCTCGATCTGCCGGCCGATGGACAGCAGCCGCCAGCCGTCGTCGCGCGTCATGCGGTCGGTCTGCGCGCCGGTGATGGCGGCCAGGTGGGTGTCGGCGCGCGCCAGCACGTTGAGCACGTCGGCCATCGGCGCCATGGCCGACGCCAGCCCGGGGCGGTCCAGCACGGCGCGCAGGTGCTGCTCGAACTGCGCCGCCGTCTCGTGGATGAGGCGCCAGGCCTCGGGCGACAGGCGCTCGCGCAGCGCCTGCGCGCAGCGCTGCAGCGCGCGCAGGTTCCAGCCGACGCTGGTGACCCCGGAGGTGGGCAGCAGCGCCGTCAGCAGCGCGCGCTCGAAGCCACCCGGGTCGTCGTCGGCGCGCGGCGCCTCGGGGTCGACGAGGCCATGGCGGCGCGCGAGGGCGTCCAGCAGCGGCCGCATGCGCACCGGCATGGCGCCGCGCCGCACCTTGACGCTGGCCTCGATGACGTGGCGCGCCAGCCGCGCGCTGTTCTCGGCGCGCTCGGTGTAGCGGCCCAGCCAGAACAGGTTCTCGGCGGCGCGGCTGGTCACGGTCCAGTGCACCTGCGCGAGGTCGGCGGCCTGCAGGGGCTGGGGCAGCAGCGTCGTGGCGTCGACCTCGCCGTCGGTCATGACCCAGGTGTCGGCGCTCTGGGAGCCGCGCTGGATGGACAGCCAGGCATCGGCCAGCGGGTCGCGGCGCGGCGCCACGCGCGCCAGGCCGCCGGGCAGCACGGTCCAGCCGCCCTGGCCATCGGTCATCGCGAAGACGCGCAGCACGGCCACGCGCGGCTCCAGCGCACCGCGGCTCCAGACCGGCTGCTTGGTGGGCTTGACGCGCGCCTGCAGCGTGTAGGCGGTGGGGTCGGCGTCGATGCGCGCGGCCAGCGCCCACAGCTGCTCGCTCGCGAGCTCCGCCGCGACGATGGGCGAGAAGCCGCGCGCCGCGCCGCTGGCTGAGAAGGTGGGCACAACGATGAACTCCGCCAGCCGCGGGCGCAGCGCGCGCCAGGCGCTCTCCTCGCCGCACCACCAGCTCTGGACGGCCGGCAGCGTCAGCGTCTCGCCGAGCAGGCTCTCGGCCACCGCGGGCCAGAAGGCGGACAGCCCCGGGCTCTCCAGCCAGCCGGCGCCCGGCGCATTGGCGATGACGACCTCGCCGGCCCGCGCCGCCTGCAGCAGCCCGGGCACGCCGAGGATGGATTCGGGGCGCAGCTCCAGCGGGTCCAGCCAGGTGTCGTCCACCCGGCGCAGCAGCACGTGAACGCGCTCCAGGCCGCCCAGCGTCTTGAGGTAGACCTTGTCGGCCCGCACCGTCAGGTCGGCGCCCTCCACCAGCGTGATGCCGAGGTAGCGCGCCAGGAAGGCCTGCTCGAAATAGGTCTCGTTGCGCGGCCCCGGCGTCAGCAGCGCGACGCGGCTGCGCTCGCCGGCGGGCGAGAGCTGGGTCAGCACCCGGATGAAGTCGCGGTAGCTCGCGGCCAGGCGCTGCACGGCCATCTGGCGGAAGGCCTCGGGAAACTGCTGGCCGATGATGAGGCGGTTCTCCAGCACGTAGCCCAGGCCGGAAGGCGCCTGGGTGCGCTGGCCGACCACCCACCAGTGCCCGTCGGCGCAGCGCGTCAGGTCGAAGGCCAGCACATGCAGGTGCACGCCGCCGGCCGGCCGGCTGCCGTGCATGGCGCGCAGGTACTGCGGGTGGGCCAGCACCAGGGACGCGGGCAGCAGGCCCCGCTGCAGCAGGCGGCGCTCGCCGTAGGTGTCGGCCATCACCGCGTCGAGCAGGCGGGCGCGCTGGGCGACGCCGGCCTCGATGCCGCGCCACTCCTCGGGCTCGATCAGCATGGGCAGCAGTTCCAGCGGCCAGTGGCGGGCCAGCGGCGCGCCCTCCCTGCCGTCCTGGCCGGGCAGCGGCGGCGCGTCGCTGTGCACGTTGTAGCTGGCACCGTCCTCCTGCACGCGGCGCTGCACGCGCAAGGCCTTGGCGCTGAGTTCCTGCCAGCCGGCCGCACCGCCGGCCGCGAAGAAGCGCTGCCAGCGCGCGGCCAGCCCGCCCTGGGGTTCGCCGGGCCGGTTGACCTGGCCGGTCAGCTCGTAGAAGTGGCCGTCACGGCTGCGCAAGGCGGCCGACAGCGCCTGGGCCAGCGGGTCGGGCGCCAGTGCCTCCTCGGGTTCGTCGGGTAGCAGGCTCCACTGGCTGGGGGTGAGCTCAGACATGGGCGAGGTGGATCGATGCAGCCATGCGGCACGTTGAAGGCGGACAGCCATTGTCAAGCAATGTCCGCGCCGCCCACCCTTGAACAAACACTGACGACGGATACTGGCCAACCCCTCTTTCTCGAAGGTGTATGCCATGCAGCAGCGAGTTCTGAAGTGGAGCCTGGGCCTCGCCGCCCTGGCAGTCGCTGGCGGCCTGTTGGCGCAGGCCGGCGGCCTATCGCGCACGGTGGTGGGCCGCGGCGATGTCTCGGTCCCGGGCAGGGAGGCGGTAGTCGCCAGGGTCGAGGTCAGCCCCGGCGCGCGGACCGGCCGGCACACGCATCCCGGCGACGAGGTCAGCTATGTGGCCGAAGGCCAGCTCGAACTGCTCGTCGATGGCCAGACCGCACGAGTCGTCAAGGCCGGCGAGTCCTTCGTCATTCCGGCCGGCACCGTGCACGAGGCTCACAACACGAGCGATGCGCCCGTCCGGCTGATCGGCGTCTACGTCGTGGAAAAGGGCAAGCCCCTGGCGACGCCAGCGCCCTAGCCTCGGGGCGCGAGGAAGGCGCGCAGCACGCGCTCGGCGGCCTCCGGATCGTCGCGCCACGCACCGTGGCCGACGCCCGCGAAGCGCTCGAACTGCACCCATCGCGCGGGCAGCGCGGCGACGATCTCCTCGGCGTCTTCGGGTGGCGTGACGGGGTCCTGCTCGCCGGCCATCACCAGCACCGGGCACTGCACGGCCGCAAGACCCGGCCGCAGGTCCATGCCGGGCAGTTCGGTGCGCGTGTGCTCGAACAGGATTTCGGGCTTGAACATCATCCAGCCGCCGGCTTCCGGGTTCTTGGGCTGGGTGTTGTAGAGATGGCGGCAGTGCGTCTCGTAGGCGCCCCAGGTGTCGGGGCCGGGGCGCTCCCAGAAGTCGCGCGTGGCCTGCGCGGCGTCGGGGCCACCCAGGCGGCCGAAGCGCTCGATCTTGCGCGCCAGGCCGAAATGGTGAGACGTGCTCGACAGCACGACCCTGGCGGGATGCGCCGGGTGGCGCGCCAGGTAGCGCTGCGCGACGAAGCCGCCGAAGCTCTGGCCCAGCACGACGGGCTTGACGATGCCGAGCGCGTCGCACAGCCGCACGACGTCGTCGGCGAAGACGTCCAGCACCCACTCCTGGGGCGGCCGCGGGTCGCTGCGGCCATGGCCGCGCAGGTCGAAGTAGACGACCTGGCAGAGGTCGGTGAAGCGGCTGAAGAAGGGCCGGAAGCCCGTGTGGTCGAAACCGGGGCCACCGTGGATGAGCACGAGCGTGGGCTTCTGGCGCAGCACGGGGCCGTCGGGCGTGCGATCGGGCACAAGGCCCAGGCCCTCGATGTCGACGAAGAGGCGGATGCCGGGCTGGATTTCGATATGCATCCGTTCAGGATACTTTCCGCAGATCAAGCGTGAACGGGAACTCCAGGCTGCGCTGCGGCTGCGCCACCTCCACGCGGCCCGGCGTGTGCCCGTGCGCGGTGAAGCGCGCCAGGCGCCGGCTCTCGGCCTCGTAGGCGTTGACGGGCAGCGTCGCATAGTTGCGCCCGCCCGGGTGGGCCACGAAGTAGCGGCAGCCCCCCAGCGACTTCTGCTGCCAGGTGTCCACCAGGTCCAGCGTCAGCGGCGCATGGATGCCGATGGTGGGATGCAGGGCCGACGGCGGCAGCCAGGCGCGGTAGCGCACGCCGGCCACGAACTCGCCGACGCGGCCGGTGGGCTGCAGCGGCAGCGCATGCCCGTTGACGGTGATGCGGTGGCGCGGGTCGACGAGGCCGCTGACATGCACCTCCAGCCGCTCCAGCGACGCGTCCACGTAGCGCACCATGCCGCCGGCTGCGCCCTCCTCGCCCATCACATGCCAGGGCTCCAGCGCGCCGCGCAGCGTCACGTGCACGCCGCGCGAGGCGAACTCGCCGAACTTGGGGAAGCGGAACTCGAAGTGCGGCGCGAACCACGCCGCGTCGAGCGCGTAGCCGGCCTCGCCCATGTCCTGCATGACGTCGGCGAAGTCTTCGCGGATGAAGTGCGGCAGCATCCAGCGGTCGTGCAGCTCGGTGCCCCAGCGCACCAGGGGCGCGCGGTAGGGCCTGGCCCAGAAGCGCGCCACCAGCGCGCGCAGCAGCAGCTGCTGCACGATGCTCATGCGCGCATGCGGTGGCATCTCGAAGGCGCGCAGCTCCAGCAGGCCGAGCCGCCCCGTGGCCGAGTCCGGCGAGTAGAGCTTGTCGATGCAGAACTCGCTGCGGTGGGTGTTGCCGGTCACGTCGACGAGCACGTTGCGCAGCGCGCGGTCGATGAGCCACGGCGGGGCATGGTCGCCGAGCTTGTGGATCTCGCCCAGCGCGATCTCAAGCTCGCGCAACTGGTCGTTGCGCGCCTCGTCCACGCGCGGCGCCTGGCTGGTGGGGCCGATGAAAAGGCCGCTGAACAGGTAGCTGAGCGACGGGTGGTTGTGCCAGTAGGCCAGCAGCGACGCGAGCAGCGAGGGCCGGCGCAGGAAGGGCGAGTCGACCGGCGTGGCGCCGCCCAGCACGAAGTGGTTGCCGCCGCCGGTGCCGCCGTGGCGGCCGTCCATCATGAACTTCTCGCTCGACAGCCGCGTGAGCCGCGCGGCTTCGTACAGGAACTCGGTGTGCTGGACCAGCTCGCCCCAGTTGTGCGCCGGATGGATGTTGACTTCGATGACGCCGGGGTCGGGAGTGACGGCCAGCAGCTTCAGCCGCGGGTCGCGCGGCGGCGGGTAGCCCTCCAGCACGATCTTGAAGCCGGTGTCCTCGCAGGCGGCTTCCACCGCCGCCAGCAACTCCAGGTAGTGCTCCAGCTTCTCGAGCGGCGGCATGAAGACGTAGAGCACGCCGCCGGCCCCGGCCCGGCCTTCGGCCGACGGGCCGTTGGCGCGCCGGGGATCGCGGGCCTCGACGCACAGCGCCGTGCGGGTGATGCCGGCGGCGCTTTCGAAGCGCCGCGGCGCCTCGCCCGCGCCCAGCGGATGGCTGCCCCCCACGCCGCCCAACCCACCCACCGCAGCGCCCACCGCCGCGCCGCCCGCGCGCAGGCCCGGCGTCGGGCCCGCGGATGTGACGCCCAGCGTCTGCACCCGCAGCGCCGCCGCCGCGGGCAGCATGCCGCGCGGCGCGAACGGGTCCTGCTCGATCAGGTAGGGATAGTCGCCCTTGCTGACCCAGGGTAGCGAGTCCAGCGGCAGGCGCCATCCCATCGGCGAATCGCCGGGGTGCAGGTAGAGCCGCTCGTCACGGAGGAACCATGGCCCCGTCTGCCAGCGCGGGCCGCTCAGCACGGGCACGCCGGCATGGCGGATCGGCAGCACGTAGCCGACGACATGGGCCAGGCCCTGCTCGAACACGCGGCGCAGCCGCACGCGCTCCAGCTCGTCGTCCAGCCGCGAGTCGAACGGATCGACGTTGACGGGCAGGCGGCGCTCGCGCCACAGGTAGTACCAGGTGTCTTCATAGCCGGCCTCGACATGCGTGTCGGGCAGGCCCAGCCGGCGCGTCAACGCGGTCATGAAGGCCTTGGCGTGCTCGCTGGTGTAGGCATGGCCCTCGCGCTCGTCGGCGAACCAGCCGGGGTTGCGCCAGCAGGGCTGGCCGTCGGCGCGCCAGTAGATGGACAGCGCCCAGCGCGGCAGCTGCTCGCCGGGGTACCACTTGCCTTGCCCGAAGTGCAGGAAGCCGCCCTGGCCGTACTCGTCGCGCAGCCGATGCGTGAGCTGCTGCGCATAGATGCGCTTGGTGGGGCCCAGCGCCTCGGTGTTCCATTCGGGCGCGTCGCGGTCTTCCACGGCCACGAAGGTGGGTTCGCCGCCCATCGTCAGCCGGACGTCGCCGGCGACGAGATCGCGGTCCACCTGTTCGCCGAGCCTGAGCACCTCGGCCCACTGCGCCTCGGTATAGGGCCTGGTGACGCGCGGCGACTCGTAGATGCGCGCGACGCTCATCTCGTGGCCGAACTCGACCTCGCTCGGATCGACGCCGCCGCTGATGGGCGCGGCGCTGCCCGGCGTGGGCGTGGCGGCCAGTGGGATGTGACCTTCGCCGGCCAGCAGGCCCGAGGTGGGATCGAGGCCGACCCAGCCGGCGCCGGGCAGGTAGATCTCGCACCAGGCGTGCAGGTCGGTGAAGTCGACCTCGGTGCCGCTGGGGCCGTCCAGCGCCTTCTCGTCGGGCGCGAGCTGGATCAGATAGCCGGAGACGAAGCGCGCCGCCAGGCCCAGGTGGCGGGCCAGCTGCACCAGCAGCCAGCCGGAGTCGCGGCAGGAGCCGGAGGCCTTCTGCAGCGTCTCCTCGGGCGTCTGCACGCCGGGCTCCATGCGGATCAGGTAGGACACGCTGTTCTGCACGCGCTGGTTCAGCTCGACGATGAAGTCGATGGTGGCGCGCTCGGTGCGCGGGATGTCCTTCAGGTAGGCGGCCAGCCGTGGCGTCAGCGGCTCGACCTGCAGATAGGGTGCCAGCTCGACCTGCTGCGCCTCGTCATAGGCGAACGGGAAGGTCTGCGCGTGCGGCTCCAGGAAGAAGTCGAACGGGTTGTAGACCGCCATCTCGGCGACCAGGTCCACCGTGACGGTGAACTCGGTGGCCTTCTCCGGGAACACCAGCCGCGCCAGGTAGTTGGCGAACGGGTCCTGCTGCCAGTTGATGAAATGGTTCGCGGGCTCGACGCGCAGCGAGTAGCTCAGCACCGGCGTGCGGCAGTGCGGCGCGGGGCGCAGGCGCACGACCTGCGGGCCGAGGCTGACGGGCCGGTCGTACCTGTAGCGGGTGACGTGCTTCAGCGCGACGTGGATGCTCATCGGAGACCTTAAACGAGGAAGTCTTTGCTGATGCGGTCGCCGAGGTCGGCCACTTCGGCAAGGAAACCGTCGAGGAAGGGGTGCAGCCCGTCCGTGAGGATCTCGTCGATGCGGCCGAAGGCCAGCTCCGCCTCCAGCCGGCCGACGCGGCGCAGCGTCTCGCCGGACTGCGCGTTGGCCACGCGCTTGAGGTTGGCCAGCAGGCGCGTCACGCAGTGCGACAGCGAGCGCGGCATGTCCGAGCGCAGGATCAGCAGCTCGGCGACCTTGTCGGGCTGGATGACGTTGCTGTAGACCTTGCGGTAGATCTCGAAGCCCGACACCGAGCGCAGCACGGCGGACCAGTAGTAGAAGTCGCGCGCCGTGTCGCGCTCCGTGCCGGTGTCGTCCTGGCGGTAGAACTTGACGTCCAGCAGCCGCGCCGTGTTGTCGGCCCGCTCCAGGAAGGAGCCGATGCGGATGAAGTGGAAGGCCTCGTCCTGCAGCATGGTGCCCACCGTCACGCCGCGCGACAGGTGGCTGCGGTACTTGACCCACTCGAACAGCTGCGACGGATCGCGCGTGAGCGCCCCCTCGCGCAGCAGGCGGCGCAGCTCCAGCCAGGTCTGGTTCATGGTTTCCCAGACCTCCGTGGTCAGCGCGCCGCGCACGGCCCGCGCGTTCTCGCGCGCCGCGCGCAGGCAGTTGAAGATGGACGAGAGGTTGCTCTCGTCGGCCACCATGAACTCCATGACGTTGCGGCTGTTGATTGCCGAGTACTTGGCGCCGTACAGGCCGTTCAGCTCGGAAATGGAGACCAGGCTGCGCCAGGTCTGCTCGGACTCGGTGACGGACTGCGGCTGCAGCGAGGTCTGGTAGGCGATGTCCAGCATGCGGGCGGTGTTTTCCGCCCGTTCGATGTAGCGGCTCAGCCAGAACAGGTGGTCAGCGGTTCTTGAAAGCATCTTGTCGTCTCCCTCAGTCCTCAAGAACCCAGGTGTCCTTGGTCCCGCCGCCCTGGCTGCTGTTGACCACCAGCGACCCCTCCTTCAACGCCACCCGCGTGAGCCCGCCCGGCACCATGCGCACCGAAGACCCCGACAGCACGAAGGGCCGCAGGTCGATGTGACGCGGCGCGATGCCACTCTCGACGAAGGTCGGGCAGGTGGACAGCGACAGCGTCGGCTGCGCGATGTAGTTGCCGGGATTGGCCACCAGCCGCGCGCGGAAGGTCTCGATCTCGTCCCGGGAGGCGGCCGGCCCGACCAGCATGCCGTAGCCGCCCGCGCCATGCACTTCCTTGACGACCAGCTCGGCCAGGTGGGCCAGCGTGTAGGCCAGGTCCTCCTTCTCGCGGCAGACGTAGGTCGGCACGTTCTGCAGGATGGGCTTCTCGCCGAGATAGAACTCGATCATCTTCGGCACATAGGGGTAGATGGACTTGTCGTCCGCGATGCCCGTGCCGATGGCGTTGCTCAGCGTCACGCGGCCGGCCTTGTAGGCGTCCACCAGGCCGGCGCAGCCGAGTTGCGAATCGGCGCGGAACACCTGCGGGTCCAGGAAGTCGTCGTCGATGCGGCGGTAGATGACGTCCACGCGCTTCGGCCCGCGCGTCGTGCGCATGTAGACGAAGCCGCCGTCGACGAACAGGTCCTGCCCCTCCACCAGCTCCACGCCCATCTGCTGCGCGAGGAAGGCATGCTCGAAGTAGGCCGAGTTGTACATGCCCGGCGTCATGACGACGACGGTGGGGTCCGACACGCCTGACGGCGCCACGCTGCGCAGCGTGTCCAGCAGCAGGTCGGGGTAGTGGGCCACCGGCGCAATGCGGTGCTGCACGAACAGGTCGGGGAAGAGCCGCATCATCATCTTGCGGTTCTCCAGCATGTAGCTCACGCCCGAAGGCACGCGCAGGTTGTCTTCCAGCACGTAGTAGTCGCCCGTGCCGTCGGCATTGCCGGCACGCACGATGTCGACGCCGGCGATGTGGCTGTAGACGCCGCCGGGCACGTCCACGCCCATCATCTCCTTGCGGAACTGGGCGTTGTTGAGGATCTCGTCGGCGGGCACGATGCCGGCGCGCAGGATCTCCTGGTCGTGATAGACGTCGTGGATGAAGCGGTTCAGCGCCGTCACGCGCTGGGCCAGGCCCGCCTGCATGGACGCCCATTCGGCGGCCGGGATGACGCGCGGGATCAGGTCGAAGGGGATGAGGCGTTCGGTGCCCTCGCCGGCATCCTTGTCGCCGTACACGGCGAAGGTGATGCCCACGCGGCGGAAGATCAGCTCCGCCTGCTCGCGCCGCTCGCGCATCAGCGACTCGGGCTGCTCGGCCAGCCAGCGGGCGTAGGACTCGTAGTGCTCGCGGGTCCCTCCACCGGAGGCCCCCGCGGCGTTCATCTCGTCAAAGGCGGTCTGCATCGTCGCTCCTGTTCCCAGCACCAGCGACGCAAGTTCCGCGCCCGGGCCGGCCGACGGATTCTGGTGCGCGCGGGCACTGATCCGGTGCAGGATGCCCGCCGCCCGGGCAACCAGGCACCGGATTTACACCCGGGCCCGGTCACCCGCCGCTCAGAAGCGGACCTGCAGGCCGGTCTGGGCGGAGCGGCCCGGCTGCGGCGCGAGCTCGCGGATGGTGGGCACGGCCGTGGCGTTGTAGGCCAGCTGGTTGGTCAGGTTGTCCAGCTTCAGATACCACAGGGCATCCGTCCGGCCCCAGCGCAGCTGGCGCGCCACCGACAGGCGCAGCGTGCCGTAGCCCGGCGTGGGCGTGTCGAACTGCGCGACGCGGGTCTGGCGGGCGGCGCCGCGCCATTCCAGCTTGGCCGTCCAGTCACCCTGCCTGGCCTCCAGGCCTAGCATGGCGCGCAGCGGCGCCAGGCGGGGCAGCGGCTCGCCGGTGCTGCGGTTGTTGCCGTGCACGGCGTCCAGCTGGCTCAGCAGCGCCAGCGCCGGGCTGACCTGCCAGCGCCCCTCGACCTCCACGCCGCGCAGCCGCGCGGGCACGGCCTGGAAGGCGTAGACGGGCACGCCCTGGCCACCGTTGTCGGCCGTCTCGCCGGTGGCCTGCAGCGCGATGTAGCTGGAGAAGCGAGTCTCGTAGACGTTGACGTGCACATGGCTGCCGTCGCCCTCCCACTTCAGGCCCAGGTCGGCACCCTTGGACTTCTCCAGCCCCAGGCCGGCATCGCCGCGCTCGTAGGCGGCGCTGGCCAGGTGCAGGCCGTTGGCGAACAGCTCGTAGTAGGCGGGCGCGCGCTCGGTGCGGTTGAGGTTCGCGCTCAGGCTCCAGGCCTCGGAGAGCGGATAGACGCCGCTCAGCGCCAGGCTCGACGGCCGGAAGCGGCGCGACTGCGCGTCGCCGAAGCGCTCGCCGCCGGCCGAGTCCACCGTCACGCGCTCGGTGCGCGCGCCGGCCGACCAGGCCACGCCGCCCAGCTTGGCCTGCTCCAGCAGGAAGACGCCGGTATTGCGCGTGCGCGTGCTCGGCACGAAGGCCTCCTCGCCCAGCGCGGAGAAGTCCAGCGCCTCGGTCTGCAGGCCCACCAGGCCCTTGAACGGCCCGATGGCGGCATGCTCGACCTCCAGCCGGCCATCGGTGCCGGTGCTCTTGAAGGTGGTGCCGGCCACGTCGCCTTCCATCTCCACATGCTCGTAGCGGTTGCGGCTGAGCTGCCAGCTGACGCGGTGGATGGGGCCGTCCGGCGCCGCCCATTCGCCGGCCGTGGCCAGGCGCTGGCGCTGCATGCGGATGGTCACGTCGGCCTCGGCCGTGGTGCCGTAGTCGGTGCGGTAGTCGTCGACGGACACGCCGGCGAAGCCACCCTGGAAGAACACCGAGCCGCCCACCGCGCCGCCGTGGCTCCTGGCCGCGGAGTTGCGCACGCTCGTGCGGCTCTCGCTGCCGTTCTCGGTCGGGCTGCTGAAGCGCGGCGTGCGTTGGTCGTCGGCATCGCGGCCGGCCAGGTCCACATGCCAGCCGAAGCCCGAGTTCGCCTGGCCGCTGCCGCCGTCCAGCACCACGGCGCCGCTCCTGTCGCGCGCAGCACCGCCCAGGCGCACCTCGGCCGCGCCGCTCAGGCCGGGCGTGAACGCGCGCGGGATGCGGTTGTCCAGCGTGTTGACGACGCCGCCCACCGCGTTGCCGCCGTACAGCAGCGCCGCCGCGCCACGCAGTACCTCGACCTTGTCGATGACCAGCGGGTCGATCGCCACGCCATGGTCGAAGCTGAGGCTGGACGCATCCACCGACGCGCCCGAGTTGTTGAGGATGCGCACCCGGTCGCCGTCCAGCCCGCGGATGCTGGGCCGGCTGGCGTTGGGGCCGAAGTTGGTGGCCGCCACGCCGGGCAGGCCCTGCAGCGTGTCGCCGAGGTTGGCGGCGCGGGTCAGCACCAGCTGGTCGCCGCCGAGCGAGTCGCTGGGCTGGGCCAGCACCTGGCTCTTCAGCGGGTTGCCGGTGACGACGACCTTGTCGAGGGATTCGGCCGGGGCGGGATCGGCCTGGGCCGCGAGCGAGAGGAAACAGGCGGCCGCGATCGGCGCCAGCGCAAAGGAACGCATGAGGAAACTTCCACGAGAAAACGCAAGAACCCGCGCTCCATCAGGGCGCGGGATGACTCGGAGTTCAGGCGGAGGCGGGTGGCGCGCGGGCCGGCGGGCGCCATTCGGCGGCACGCTCGGCGACGGCGCCGGGCGGCACGGCGGCGCGGGCCTCGACCGCCACGCTGGCCGGCAGCGGGCCGGGCTCGGCAGGCGGCGCGCCGCCCGCCAGGTTGGCCGCGGTCAGGCAGAGATCGCAGTGGACCAGGTGGGCGACGCCGTCGTCCTGGCGGTCGCCGGCGGCGTGCGACAGCGCATGCACCCCCGCCAAGGCTTGCGCGATGGGGAGCAGCAGGGCCAGCCAGAGCAGCCAGCTTCGGGCGTTGCGACGCAGGTTCACGGGCGCAATCCTAAACTCCAGGACTTATCGAGCCTGAAGTCACCCTGTCATGAAGCTCATCGACACCATCCTGGCCGACGCGGCCGAGATCACGGCCATTCGCCGTGACCTGCACAAGCACCCCGAACTCTGCTTCCACGAGGAGCGCACCGCCGACGTCATCGCCAAGGCGCTGACGGACTGGGGCATCCCCGTCCACCGCGGCCTGGGCAAGACGGGCGTGGTGGGCATCGTCAAGAACGGCACGTCCGATCGCGCCGTGGGCCTGCGCGCCGACATCGACGCGCTGCCGATGACCGAGCGCAACCAGTTCCCGCACGCCAGCAGCTACCTCGGCCGCATGCACGCCTGCGGCCACGACGGCCACACGGCCATGCTGCTGGCGGCCGCCAAGCACCTGGCCACGCACCGCAACTTCGACGGCACCGTCTACCTCGTCTTCCAGCCGGCCGAGGAAGGCGGCGGCGGCGCGCGCGAGATGATCAAGGACGGGCTGTTCGAGAAGTTCCCGATGGAGGCCATGTTCGGCGCGCACAACTGGCCCGGCATGAAGGCCGGCCAGTTCGCGGTGAAGACAGGCCCGGTGTTCGCGAGCAGCAACGAGTTCAAGATCACGCTCAGGGGCAAGGGCTCGCACGCGGCGATGCCGCACCTGGGCGTCGACCCGGTGCCCGCCGCCTGCCAGCTGGTGTCGGCCTTCCAGACCATCATCAGCCGCAACAAGCGGCCCATCGACCCGGGCGTCATCTCGGTGACGATGATCCATGCCGGCGAGGCCACCAATGTCGTGCCCGACTCCGTCGTCATGGAGGGCACGGTGCGCACCTTCACGCTGGAGCTGCTGGACCTGCTGGAGCGCCGCATGAAGGACATGACGGAGCAACTGGCCGGCGCCTTCGAGCTGACGGCCGAGTTCGAGTTCCGCCGCAACTACCCGCCCACCATCAACCACCCCGCCGAGACCGACTTCGTGCGCCGCACGCTGACCGACATGGTCGGCGCCGACAACGTGCAGGAGTTCGAGCCGACGATGGGCGCAGAAGACTTCAGCTACTACCTGCTCGACAAGCCGGGTTGCTACTTCCTGATCGGCAACGGCGACGGCGAGCACCGCATCGGCGGCCACGGCCTGGGGCCCTGCACGCTGCACAACCCCAGCTATGACTTCAACGACGACCTGATCCCGCTCGGCGGCTCGATGTGGGTGCGCATGGCAGAGGCCTGGCTGAACACCCCCAAAGCATGAACCACGACCAAGTCATCACCGACACCCGCGACTGGGTCGTCAAGGCCGTCATCGGCCTGAACCTGTGCCCGTTCGCGAAGGCGGTGCACGTCAACGAGCGCATCCGCTACGTCGTCAGCGATGCGACCGAGCCCGAGGCGCTGCTGAAGGACCTCGCGCGCGAACTGCTGGCGCTGAACCGCGCCGATCCGGAGGACGTCGACACGACGCTGCTCATCCATCCGAACGTGCTGACCGACTTCCTGGACTTCAACGACTTCCTCGAAGCGGCCGATGCCCTGGTGGAGGACCTGAAGCTGGACGGCATCCTGCAGATCGCCGACTTCCACCCCGACTACCAGTTCGAGGGCAGCGAGCCGGGCGACATCGCCAACTACAGCAACCGCTCGCCCTACCCCACGCTGCACCTGCTGCGCGAGGAGAGCATCGAGCGCGCCGTCGAGTCCATGCCCGACACCGCCGCCATCTACGAGAACAACCTCGACACGCTGGCCCGCCTGGGCCACGAGGGCTGGGCCGCGCTGGGCCTGAAGAAGCCTACTCCCTGACCCAGGAGAAGCCGCCGCCGCCCTTGCGCGGCGAGTTGGCCCGCGTGCGCAGCACGGCATCGAAGCCGCTCCTGCCGCCGTTCCAGATCGCGGTCAGCAGGCTCACGACGTCTTCGCGGGTGTAGGCGTCCAGGTCGCTGCGGAACTGCTTGATCGCGGCGGCCAGCATGTCCCGCGGCAGCTCCTGGTGGGTGGCCAGCACGACGAGCATCGCCGAGTGCAGGTCCGGCCAGGCGGCACACAGCGCCTGGATGCGCTTGAGCGCCTCGGCGGGCGCGGCCCGATGGCCGGGCAACAACCAGTCCAGCGAATCAAGCTCGGCGTCGCGGGGGAATTCATCCATCGCCTGTCTCCTGCGCTGCGGATTTCACACCGCCGCGGGGCGATGTCAATGATTTATGGCACAAAGACCACGCAAATCGGCCTCCTGCCACTGATTCAGGGCGCGCTGACGCCTCCGTCATGCGGCAAACTCCGCGGTTGCTCTCGAGCCTCAGCCCGCCATGCAGCCCAAGACCCTTGCCCTCATAGACGACGACGCGGAGTACTCTGAATTCCTGGCCCTGTTCCTGCAGGAGCAGGGCATCGTGGTCAGCCGTTTCGACGACAGCAACGCCTTGCTGGCCGCGCCGGATGCCTTCTCCTTCGACTTCTACCTGGTGGACCTGATGCTGCCCGGCGTCAACGGCGTGGAGCTGATCAAGATCCTGCGCCGCCGCAGCGATGCCGGCATCGTCGTCGTGTCGGGCCGGCTGGGGCCCGAGGTGTTCCGCGAGGTCATCACCGCGGGTGCGGACATGTACCTCGTCAAGCCGGTGCAGTTCGAGCAGGTGTCGCTGGCGATTGCCGCCGTGCAGCGCCGCGTCGCCAAGCCCTCACCGGCAGACGCCGTCTGGAAGCTGGACCGCGCCAGCGGCGAACTCGTCGTGCCGGACGGCACCCGCATCCAGCTCAGCGAGGCGGACCGCCAGCTGCTGGAGTGCTTCGCCCAGGCCAACGGCGAGCCGGTCACGCGCGAGGCGCTGCTGAACAAGCTCGGCCGCGAAATGGCCGAGGGCGAAACCGACGACGGCCTGTCGGCCACCATCTACCGGCTGCGCCGCCGCATCGAGCGCGCCACGCCCACGCTGGTGCCGCTGCAGAGCAAGTCGCGCGTCGGCTACGTGTTCCGCGCGCCGCTGCAGCTGATCTGACGCTTGCGGGTCGGGCGGCCGCCTCATGCCGCAGGCGGGTCGGCCGGCGGGTGGCTGCGCTGCACGTCGTGCATCAGCCGCGCGACGATCAGGCGCATGACGTGGAAGCCGAGCTTCGGGTTCTGGTAGTAGAGCAGCGCCATTTCCTCGGCGGTGAGGCTGTAGACGACGCAGTCGCTCGCGGCCTCCAGCGTCAGCGTGCGGTGCCTGTCGGGCGCGAACAGGCCGATCTCGCCCACCAGGGCGCCGGGCTGCAGCGTCTCGTCGTACTCGACCAGGCGCAGCGTGCCGGCCTCGAGGTAGAGCATCTCGGTGGCCACCTCGTCCTTGCGCCACAGCGTGGTGCCGGCCGCCACGGCGCGGCGGTGCATGTGCGGCAGCAGCCACTGCGAGACCGGCGTGTCGGAGCGCGCGTTCTCGATGGCCTTGACGAGCTTCCTGATCTGCAGCGTCTTCTTGATGTTGATCGGCACCAGCGCGCCGTACAGCAGCAGCGTGGGCAGCGCCGACTTGAGCGCGCCGTAGGCGACGAGGAAGCAGCACGCCGTCAGCGCCACCACACGCAGCGGCAGCATGCTCTTCATCAGGTAGCTGGCCAGCATCAGCGCGGCGCCGATCAGGCCGAGGGCCGTGGCGAGGGTGTCGGTCATGGGCAACTGCCGGTTGATGCCGCGGGCGGCGGCGCGATGCCCCGGAGCAGGGCCTGGGCCTGCGGCCGGGCCAGCACCTCCTCGGCATGGGCCTGGCCCTGCTCGACGATGGCGTCGAAGCGCTGCCAGGCCAGCAGGCCGACACGCTCCAGGGGCGGGTTGAAATAGAGGTCGCAGGCGGCCTGCGCGGCGCGGCGGCGCGAGCTGCTGTAGAGGATGGTGACGTTGAGCAGGTAGGCCGGCAGCGCGGGCAGCCGGTAGTGCCGCCGCGCGCGCGGGCGCAGCCGGTCGCGCAGCAGCGCCCAGGGGCCGGGCATCTCGTCGAAATCGAGCCTGCGGGCCTTGTGCAGGCTCAGGTCGGCACCGATGACGCAGCCGATGCCGCGCCGCGCGCGCATCACGTCGACCGGGAAGTTGTTGAAGCTGCCGCCATCGCAGAGCAGGTCGCCGTCCACGACGACGGGCGGCAGCGCCCCCGGGATGGCCGTGCTGGCCCGCAGCGCCCGCTCCAGCCGGCCTTGTGCCAGCACAGCCTCGCCGGCCTGGGAGTAGTTGGTGGCGATGCAGAAGAAGGGCTTCCAGAGGTCCTCGATGCCGGCCTGCGCGCCGACCAGGCGGGCCAGCGCACCGTCCAGCGCGGCGCGCAGCCGCCGGCCGCGGATCAGCGAGATCAGCGGCAGCAGGTTGAAGTCGCCGGTGGGGTTGCGCCTGAAGGCCTCGCGCGCCACGGCCATGACGCGCTCCAGCGGCTGGTCGCAGGCCGCCAGCGCGGCCATCACCGAGCCCATGCTGGTGCCGCCGACGCAGTCGATCTCCACGCCATGCCGCTGCAGCGCCCGCAGCAGGCCCAGGTGGGAGAAGCCGCGCGCGCCGCCGCCGGCCAGCACCAGGCCGACGGCGCGGCGTGCCTGCAGGCGCGCCAGCCGCGCCATGTCGCGGGCCAGGGCCGGCCGCACGTGGAAATGCCCGGCCACCGGCCGGCGCGCCAGCCAGGCCGCCGTGCCCCGCGGGGCCGGCGTGTCGGCCGCGTGCAGCAGCAGCAGGATCTCGGCCGCCTCGCCCGCCCCGTTCGCCCCGGCCTTCGGGGGGCGCCCGACGAGGCACTGCGCCTCGCTGGCATGCACGGCCGGCGCAGCGGCCGCGTCGGCCAGCAGCAGCACCTCGTCGGCATGGCGGCAGCAGCAGCGCGTCCAGGGCGTCGGTGCGTCGTCGGCGAGCAGCAGCACGAAGTCGTGCGCCGCCTCGACCTCGTCCAGCCACAGCGACACCTCGCCGTGACGCTGATCCGCGTCGTCGCCGAGGGCGGCCCGCACCGCCGCGGCGTCGATGACGCAGCTGCGCCCGAAGCGGCCCAGCTCGGCCGCCAGGCCCGCGGCGAGCCCGGCCAGGTCGACACCCGCCGTGATGGGCAGCAGCGCCTGCATGACCGGTGCGGCGAACGGGGCTCCGGCATGCTCGGTCTGCAGACGGTGCACGATCTGGCGCGTCAGCGCCACGCCGATGCCCGCGTGGTGCTCGATCAGCTGCAGGAACTGGCCCTTGTCCAGGCGCACCAGCCGCGAGTGGCGGATGGCCACGACGGTGGCCGAGCGCGGCGCGTCCGTGTACAGGCTCATCTCGCCGATGACCTCGCCGCGCCCCAGCTCCCTCACCATGCGCGGCGCTTCGCCGTCCTGGCTCAGGTAGACGCGCAGCCGGCCGCTGACCGACAGGTACATCGAGTCGCCCGCCTCGCCCTGGCGCATCAGCGTCTGCCCGCCGGCCAGCTCCACCCAGGTCAGCTGCGCGCGCAGCAGCGCCAGCGTGGCCGCGTCCAGCTCGCCGAAGGCGCGGGCCAGCAGCTCGCCGAGCAGGCGGTCGTGGTCGCTGCCGGTCATGGGAGCTGCAGCGCGAACACGTCGACCACGCTGGTCTTGCCCTTGAACTGCACCGGCCCCAGGGCCTCGCAGGGCAGCGCGTCGGCGAGCTGGGCCTGCGTGGCGGCGTCCATCAGCACCGCGCGGTCGGCCTGCTTGGTGTGCGCCTCCAGGCGGGCGGCGATGTTGACCGTGTCGCCGATGCAGGTGTAGGTGGCGCGCTGGCGCGTGCCGGTGTAGCCGGCCACCACGTCGCCGCTGGCGATGCCCACGCCGATGCGGATCTCGGGCCTGCCGTCGGCGCGCTGCTCCTGGCTGAACTGCGCCACCATCGCGATCATCTCGGCCGCCGCCTGCACCGCGCAGCGGCCCGGCGACTGCAGCGGCTGCGGCGCGCCGAAGATGGCCATCAGGCCGTCGCCGATCATCTGGTTGACGACGCCGCCATGCCCGTTGATGGCCGCGAACATCAGCGTGTAGTAGGTGTTCAGCAGCTCGATGATCTCCTCGGGCGGCAGCGACTCCGCCAGCGTCGTGAAGCCGCGGATGTCGCAGAACATCACCGTCGCCTGCACCTTGCGGCCGCCCAGCGCGAAGCCCTCGGCCTCCAGCTCCTCGGCCACCTCGCGGGTCGCGAAGCGGCGCACCAGCTCGCGCTGCCGGTCGCGCAGGTGCTTGCGCTCCAGGCTGGCGTTGATGCGCGCCTTCAGCAGCACCAGGTTGACGGGTTTGTGCAGGTAGTCCTCGGCGCCCAGCTCGATGCAGCGCACGATGCTGTCCAGGCCCTCGACGGCCGACGTGACGATGACCGGCAGCTCGCTGAGCTCGGGGCTGGCGCGCAGCTTCTCCAGCAGCTCGATGCCGTCCATGCCGGGCATGTGGATGTCCACCAGCAGCAGGTCGAAGCTCTCCTGGCGCACCCGCGTGAGCGCGGCCAGGCCGTCCTCGGCCATCTCCACCTGGTGGCCCAGCAGCTCGACGTGGCGGGCCAGCAGCAGGCGATTGACCCGGTTGTCCTCGACCAGCAGGATGCGCGCGCGCTTGGCTCGGCGGTCACGCATCGCGGCGCTCCTTCAGTTCGGCGGCCACGGCCGCGAACAGCGCCGCCAGCGCGTCGACCCGCGCCGCCGCACCCGGCTCGGCGAGCGGCGTCTGCTCCAGCTCGCGCGCGGCGGCCTCGAAGGCCCGGGCGCCGAAGGTCGCCCCGTTGCTCTTCAGCGAATGCGCCGCGCGGCGGAAGGCCGCCGCGTCGCCGGCCGCGAGGGCCGCGCGCAGCGTCGCCAGGCCCTGCGGCGCATCCTCCAGGAAGGAGTCGATCAGCTCGGGCATGAAATCCGCCCCGGCGCTGTCCACCAACGCCGCAAACACCTGCTCGTCGATCACCGCCATGCCTCCCTCCTTCGCGCCGCGGCACCGCGACGCCTGCCTGCACATCCGTCGGCGCCAGACGCCTGGCACGCCATCATGACCGTGCCGCCGTGTCTTGCAAGGCCTGTACCAGCGCCTCCACGCGGATGGGCTTGGTCAGGTAGTCGTCCATGCCCGCCGCGAGGCAGGCCTCGCGGTCGCCCTGCATCGCGTTGGCCGTCATCGCGACGATGCGCGGCCGCTGCGCCCCCAGGCGCTCGACGATCAGCCGCGTGGCCTCCAGGCCGTCCATCTCGGGCATCTGCACGTCCATCAGCACCAGGTCGTAGGGCTGGCGCTGCATGCACTCGACGGCCTCCACGCCGTCGCCCGCCACGTCGGCGCGGTAGCCCATCTGCGCCAGCAGCCGCAGCGCCAGCTTCTGGTTCACGGCGTTGTCCTCGGCCAGCAGGATGCGCAGCGGATGTCGCGCGGCCAGCGCCGCGTCCAGGCGCGGCGCGGCGGGGGGCTGCGGCACATGGGCCGGCTCGTGCAGCGCGTCGTGGTGCAGCACGGTCACCAGGGTGTCGAAGAGCTGGCTCTGGCGCAGCGGCTTGGTCATGACGGCGGCGAACAGCGACTCCTCGACCTCGCGCCGCCCGAGCGACGTGAACAGCACGCGCGGCAGCTCGGGCCTGAGCTCGCGCAGCCGCCGCGCCAGCGCCACGCCGTCCATCTGCGGCATGTGCATGTCGATGACGACCAGGTCGAAGGGCTCGGCCAGCGCCAGCGGCAGCGCCGCCTGGGCGCTCTCGGCGTCGCGCACTGCCATGCCCCATTTGGCGGCCTGCAGGGCCAGGATGCGGCGGTTGGTGGCGTTGTCGTCGACGACCAGCATGCGCCGGCCCTTCAGCGCCGGCTGGGCGCCGATGAACTCGCGCCGCGGCGCCTGGGGGGCGTCGGCCGCCACCGCCGGCAGCGTGAAGCGAAAGCAGCTGCCCAGGCCCGGCCCCGCGCTCTCGACCCACATGCGCCCGCCCATCAGCTCCACCAGGCGCTTGCTGATCGCCAGCCCCAGGCCGGTGCCGCCGTACTTGCGGGTGGTGCTGCTGTCGGCCTGGCTGAAGCTCTGGAACAGCCGCGACAGGCCCTCCGCGGTCATGCCGATGCCGGTGTCGCGCACCGCGAAGTGCAGCTCGCCGGCCTGCAGCCGCGCGCTGACGACGACCTCGCCGCTGTCGGTGAACTTGACCGCGTTGGAGATGAGATTGAGCAGCACCTGGCGCAGCCGCGTCACGTCGCCCAGCAGCGTCTGCGGCAGCTCGCCGTCGTCACCCGCCTGCGGCTCGAACGCCAGCTCCAGCCCCTTCTCGGCCGCCCGCACGGCCATCAGGTCCAGTGCCGACTCGATGCAGTCGCGCAGCTCGAAGGGATGCTGCTCGATGCCCATGCGGCCGGCCTCGATCTTGGAGAAGTCCAGGATGTCGTTGATGATGGTCAGCAGGGTCTCGCCGCTGTCGCGGATGGTGGCGGCGTAGTCGCGCTGCTCGGCGTTCAGCGGCGTGTCCAGCAGCAGGCCGCTCATGCCGATGATGGCATTCATGGGCGTGCGGATCTCGTGGCTGACCGTGGCCAGGAAGGCCGACTTGTGCGCGCTCGCCGCCTCCAGCACGGCGGTGCGCTCGCGCACGCGCTGCTCGGTCAGCGCCTCGTTCAGGCGCTGGTTCTCGAACCGCATGCGGATGGAGCTGGTCAGCGCCTTGGCGAACACGTGCGCGTAGGCCAGCGAGCACAGCATGACCAGCAGCACCGTCACGCCGAACAGGCCTGCAAGGTCGGTGCCGGCCGCCAGGCAACTGGCCAGGAAGGGCAGCGCGCAGGGCAGGATGAAGGCGTAGGCCAGCGGCAGCAGCACGGCCGTGGCGGTGGCGCAGCTGACGAACATGCCCAGCTGCAGCACCATCAGCGCGGTCAGCCGGATGACCGTGGGCTCGAAGAACAGTGCGCCCGCCAGCCCCCAGGTCAGGCCCAGCAGCAGGTGAAAGCCCCACTGCAGCCGCAGCCAGTCGCGGGCCCGGCCCGCCGCCACCCACGGCCGGTGTCGCGGCAGCAGCAGCCCGTAGAACACCAGCACCAGCAGCACCACCGCGGCGGCCCAGCCGGCGAAGCGCGGCAGGTCCAGCCCGCCGCCGTAGGCCAGCGCCGCCGCCAGCAGCGGCAGCACCGTCAGGGCGGCCGCCATGCCGGCGCGCATGTTGTCGGCGAGGATCTGCAGCCGCACGGCGGTGAGCTGGGCCTCGTCGATCTCGGTGGGGTTCTGCGCCGTCATTCAGGCCTCCCTGGCCGAGGTGCGCTGCAGGGCCGCGGCCAGCTCGTCGACGCGGATGGGCTTGGTCAGGTAGTCGTCCATGCCCGCCGCCAGGCAGACCTCGCGGTCGCCCTGCATCGCATTGGCCGTCATCGCGACGATGCGTGGCCGCACCGGCTCGGCGCTGATGCGCCGCGAGGCCTCCAGGCCGTCCATCTCGGGCATCTGCACATCCATCAGCACCAGGTCGTAGACCTGCCGCTGCACCGCCGCTATGGCCTCCAGGCCGTTGGCCGCCAGATCGGCGCGGTAGCCCATCTGCTGCAGCAGCCGCGCCGCGAGCTTCTGGTTCACGACGTTGTCCTCGGCCAGCAGGATGCGCAGCGGGTGGTGCTCGGCAAGGTTCTGCGTCGCCACCGGCTGGCTGCGCAGGCGGCGCGGGCTCAGCTGCACCTCCGCCGCCACGGCCGCGCGCAGGGTGAAGCCGAAGCGTGCGCCGTGGCCGGGGCCCTCGCTCTCGGCCCACATGCGCCCCCCCATCAGCTCGGCCATGCGCCGGCTGATGGCCAGCCCCAGGCCGGTGCCGCCGTACTTGCGCGAGGTGCTCGCGTCGGCCTGGCTGAAGCTCTGGAACAGCCGCGACAGGCCCTGCGCCGTCAGGCCGATGCCGGTGTCGCGCACCAGGAAGCGCAGCTCCACGCCGGGCTCGGCCGGCACCGCGTCGACCTCGATGGTGATGCTGCCGGACTCGGTGAACTTGACCGCGTTGGACAGCAGGTTGAGCAGGATCTGGCGCAGCTTGGTGACGTCGCCGACGATGCCGGCGGGCACGGCGGGCGCGAGGTCCACGGCCAGCGCCAGGCCCTTCTCGCGGGCGCGCGGCGCGATCAGGTCGACGGCCGCGTCCACGCAGTCGCGCAGCACGAAGGGCGCGCTCTCGATCTCCATGCGGCCGGCCTCGATCTTGGAGAAGTCCAGGATGTCGTTGATGATGGTCAGCAGCGCCTCGCCGGCCTCGCGGATGGTGGCGGCGTGGTCGCGCTGCTCGCCGGCCAGCGGCGAATCCAGCAGCAGGCCGCTCATGCCGATGATGGCGTTCATCGGCGTGCGGATCTCGTGGCTCATCGTCGCCAGGAAGGCGCTCTTGGCCGCGTTGGCCTGCTCGGCCGCCGCCTTGGCGGCCTGCGCCTCGCCGAACAGCCGCGAGTTCTCCATCGCCACCGACGCCGCCAGCGACAGGCCGACAAGGAAGTCCAGCTCGCCGCGCCGGAACGGCTGGCCGCCCAGGCGCCACACGGTCAGCGCGCCCAGCACGCGCGGGCCGGCGCGCAGCGGCGCCACCATCATGCGTTCGTCGGGGTCCTCGGCGGTGCCCTCCATGCGCTGGCCGCGCGGGTCGTCGCGGGTCGCGTTGATGACGCCGGGCTCGCCCTTGGCGATCAGCGAGCCGATGATGCCCTCGCCCGCCGTCACGACGGCGTCGCGCACCTCGCTCTCGTAGCCGCCGACGGCGACGATGGCCCGGTAGCGCCGCGCCGCAGCGCCGCCCTCCTCCTCCTCGGGCACGAAGATGGCGCTGTTGTCGGCATCCAGCAGCTCCTTGGCCTGCACGGCGATGCGGTTCATGACGGTGGCCAGGTCCAGCGTCGACGAGATCTCGCGGCCCACCTCGGCCAGCGCCGCGCTCTCGCGCGTGCGGCGCCGGATCTCGTCGAGCAGCCGGGCGTTCTCCAGCGCCACGCCGACGCTGGCGCCCACCGTGCTGAGGAAGCGCACGTCGGCCTCGCTGAAGGCGTCCTCGCGCTCGTAGCTCTCGACGAGGATGGAGCCCAGCACCTGGTCGCTGCCCACGATGGGCACGTTGGCGAAGCACAGCGCCTGGTCGGTGCCCGGCAGCGCCAGCAGGCCGGCGGCCCGGATCTCGGCCACGCTGCGGCAGACCAGCGGCTGGCGCGTGCGGCGCATGCGCTCGAAGGGCCCGTCCGGCGCCGGCCGCTCCGGCGGCAGCTGGATGGGCCGGCCGTGCTCCAGCTCGTAGAGGTAGTGGTTGAGGCCGGTGGCCGGGTCGTACCAGCGGATGCCGATGTCCTGCGTGCCCAGCAGCTCGCAGAGCCGGTCGCCGACGCGCTGGATGATGGCCTCGAAGCTCAGCTCGGGCGACAGGCTCTGCTGCAGGCTGTTCAGCATGGCCAGCTCCTGCACGCGGCGCTCCACCTGCGCCTTGCTGGCCAGCAGCTCGGCGGTGCGCTCGGCCACGCGCTGCTCCAGGCCCTCGCGCAGGCGCAGGTTGGCCAGTGCGACGGCGGCCTGGGCGGCCAGCATGACGAGCAGGTCGCGGTCGGCCGGGCGGAAGGCGCCGAAGGCGCCGTCCAGGTCGGCGTAGAGGTAGCCCAGCAGCTCGCGCTCGGCGATCAGCGGCGCGACCAGGCAGGAGCGCTGCTGCACCGGCGGCGCGCCCTCGGGGCCGATGCGCAGGCTCGCGGCGCGGCTGCTGCGCGCCTCGTCCAGCCAGGGCGAGACGGCCGCCAGCAGCCCCGCCTCGCCGCCGGCCTCGCCCTGCGGCATCAGGTGGCTGGCGATGTGGCGCCGCCCCGCGTCGTCCTCCAGCACCAGCAGCACGCGCTCGGCGCCGCTGATCTCGGCCGACTCGTCGACGAGGAACTCGTGCAGCTCCGCGCCCGAGGCCAGCTCGGCCAGGCGCAGGCCCACGTCGACCTGGCGGGCGAAGCGTTCGTCCAGCTGCGCCGCGCCGAGCAGATGGCGCGCACGGCCGCCCGTGGCCAGCCAGGCCTGCACGACGGCGCGCGCCACCGGCCGCTTGGACAGCGAGTTGCGCTTGAGGCCCTCGTCGGACAACCCGCCCACGCGCAGGCACAGGAAGCGGTAGGCCCGCGCCAGCGCCACATCGGCCGCGCGCCTGCGCCCCGCCGCGCGCAGCGCCTCGCAGCGCCGCCACCACAGCGCCGTCAGGTCCAGGTTCTCCAGCGGCGCCAGGCCTTGCTCCGCATGCAGGCGGGCCGCCTCGGCGCTGACGTCCAGCGCCGCCGGCAGCCGCCCGGCCGCCAGCTCGGCCCACGCCACCAGGCCCAGGTCGGCCATGCGCTGCGCCGCCGACGGCGAGTGCGCGAGCGCGAGACGGAAACTCGCCGCCGCGGCAGCGGCGTCGCCCTCGGCCATGGCGATCTCGCCGCGCAGCCGGGCGATCTCGGAGCGGAAGCCCGGGTTCTGCCGCGCCAGCCCCAGCGCCTCGGCCTCGTCGGCATAGGCGTGCGCGCCGGCCAGCGCGCCGGCCTCCAGGTCCAGCCGCGCCAGCGCCGTCAGCGTGTAGGGCAGCAGCGCCGTGGCGCCGGTGCGGCGCCAGATCGCCAGCGCAGCCAGGTAGTGGCGGCGCGCACGCCGGTTCAGGCCCAGCGTGACGTAGTGGTTGCCGATGTTGTGGATGGCCGTGCCCTGGCGCTCGGCATAGCCGGCCGCCGCGTAGGCGGCCAGCGCCTGCTTGCACAGGTGCAGGCAGTCGGCCAGGTCGGGGTTGTTGAAGGTCAGCGCGTTGTAGGCATTGCCCTGGCCCAGCAGGTCGCCGCTGCCCAGCGCCAGGGCCAGCGCGCCCTCGGCCGCCGCGCGCGCCTCGGCCACCTGCCCCAGCATGCCCAGCAGCAGGGACTCGACATAGCCGCAGCGCCCCTGCGGCACCGGCTTGGCGGCAGCCGCGAACAGCGCCGCCGCCTCGCGCACCCGGCCCAGCGCCAGCGAGGGCTCGCGCTGGCAGCGGCATTGCGCCTCGGCCAGCAACGCCAGCGCATAGGCACGGTCCAGCGGCTCGGCACCGGCGGCGGCCAGCGCGCCCTCGGCAGTGGCAATGGCTGCCAGCAGTTCGCCGCGGCGCATCTGCACCAGGCCCAGGGCCAGTCGGGCGCGCAGCCGCCAGGCGCGGCGGCGGCCGGCCAGCCGGGCCAGCGCCTGGGCCGCCCCGGCCGCGGCGGCCAGGTCGCCCAGCGCGATGAAGCTCTCGACGCGCAGCTCCAGCACCCGGCCCTCGCCCTCCCAGGCCGCGCTGGCTTCGATCAGACGCTGGTGCTGGCCCGACCAGGCCAGGTCGGCCAACTCCTCCAGCACGGCGGCATCGGGGCGCAAGGGCATCGCGGGGTGGAAGCGAAGCTGAGGCGCCGGGAGTCTAGTCCGCCCTAATCGGCTTGCGGCAGCGTCAGCCTCATGACCGTCCCCAAAGGGCCGGTACGCAACAGTTCGACCGTGCCGCCGTGCATGTCCATCACGCGGCGCACGATGTACAGGCCCAGGCCGTGCCCGGACTCGGTGACGCCCCTGCCGCGCACGCCGCGCTCGAACAGCCGCGGCTGCAGCTCGCGCGGGATGCCCGGGCCGGCGTCGGCCACCTCCAGCTGCAGGGCCGGCGGCTCGTCGAAGTCCATCACGTGCAGCGTCACGGGGCTCTGGCCGGGCGCGTACTTCAGCGCGTTGGACAGCAGGTTGCGCAGCGCCAGCCGCATCAGGCTCATGTCCATCAGCGCCGTGCGCGTGGCCGTGTGGCGGCTCACGACGATGCGGCCGCGCTGCTCGCGCGGCAGGTCGGCGATGGTCACGGCGATCAGCGTGTCGATGTCGGTGTCCTCGCGGGCGATGCGGCCGCCGCCGGCGAGCAGGCTGGCCGCGGCCAGCGTGTTGTCCACGCCGGCCAGCACCGTGCCCAGCACCGCCTGGGCGCGGGTGAGCCGTTCCTGCGCCTGCCGCTCGCCGCGCCCGGCCAGGCTGGCGGCGGCGCTCTGCAGCGCCGCGCTGGCGTTGTTCAGCGGCTGGCGCACCTCGTGGGCCAGCACGTCCAGCATCTCGGAGCGCTCGCGCAGCAACTGGTCGAGCTCCTGCACGTGGCGCTCGGTGCGGCGGCGCATGCGCTGCTCGTGGGCCAGCTCCGCACGGCGCTGCAGGTCCTCGGTGATGTCGTTCACCAGCGCCAGCGCCCGCAGCGGCAGCCCGTCGGGGGTGTATTCGGCCACGGCCGAGACGAGCACGTCGCGCAGCCGGCCGTCGGCACAGACCAGTTGCACCGGACAGTCGCTCACCTGGCCGTCGCGCCACAGCGCCGGGCGAAAGACCTCGCGTTCCTGGCGGGCGGACTCCGGCGTCATGAAGTCGTCCATGACGCGGCCGATGACCTGGGCGCGCTCGTAGCCCAGCCGCTCCAGCCAGCGGTCGGACACGCTGAGCACGCGGCCGCTGGCATCGACCGAGTGCATCAGCGCCGGCGTCGATTCGTACAGCGCACGCAGGCGCTGGCGGTTGCGCTCCAGCTCGACGGCGGCGCGGTGATGCTCGGTGACGTCCTGGAAGGTGCCCACCAGGCGCACAGGCACGCCGTCCTGCCAGTCGACCTGGCCCTGGGCCAGCACCCAGATCTCGCGGCCGCGCGCCGTCACCATGGGCAGCTCCAGGCTCCACGGCTCGCCGTGCTGGATGGCGCGCTGCACGGCGGCCTCGACGGTGGGGCGTACCTCGGGCTTGTAGTAGCCGATGCCCTCCTCCAGCGTCGGGCTGTGGCCCGGCTCGAGGTCGTGGATGCGGCAGGTCTGGTCGCTCCAGACCACCTCGCGGGTCTGCAGGTCCAGGCTCCAGCCGCCGACGCCGGCGACGCGGCCGGTGCGGTCCAGCAGCGCCTTGCTGTCGCGCAGCTCGCGCTCGACGCTGATGCGGTCGGTCACGTCCTCGACGATGCCGACGAAGCCGCGCAAGGCCCCGTCCGGCGCCAGCAGCGGCCGCGCGCGCGCCCAGACCTGGCGCTGCCCGCGGCCGCCGCGCAGGCGGTAGCGCGTCTCGAAGGGCTTGCGCTGCTCGACGCAGCGGCGCCATTGCTCGAGCACCGCGGCGCGGTCCTGCGGCACCAGCATCGCGGTCCAGCCCTCGCCGAGGGCCGCCTGCGCCGTCAGGCCGCACAGGCGCTGCCAGCTCGCGTTCGTGTAGATGCAGTGCCCGCGGGCGTCGGTACGGAAGACCCCCAGCGGCGCCGTCTCGGCCAGCACGTCGAAGGGCTGGCCGGCAGCATCGGCGCCGGCACGCTGCAGGGTCCGCTCGCGCATCATCAGGGCTTCGGCGGCAGCATCGGCCAGCCGGGTCAGCGCCTCGCGCTGGGCATCGGTCAGCTCGCGCGGCCGGAAGTCGACGACGCACAGCGTGCCCGGGTGGCTGCCGTCATCCAGGCGCACCGGCACGCCGGCGTAGAAGCGCAGCGGCGGGTTGGCCAGCACGTCGGGGTGGTCGACGAAGCGCGCATCCAGCCGCGCGTCCCTGACCTCGAACAGGCCGTCGGCCAGCAACGTGTGGGCGCAGAAGGTCAGCGCCCGCGGCGTCTCGCTGCGGCCGAAGCCGACGGCGGCCTTGAACCACTGGCGTCTTTCGTCCAGCAGGCCCAGCAGCGCGACGGGCGTGCCGCAGATCTGCGCGGCCAGCGCAGCCAGGTGGTCGAACAGCGGCTCGGGCTCGGTGTCCATGACGGCCAGCTCGGCCAGGCGCGCAAGGCGGCGGTCTTCATCGGGTGGCGGGGGCGGGATCACCATGGCGTGCAGCTTATGGCATGGCTGGCAAGATGCAGGCCATGCAGGAAGATGACGTCGATGCACTGATCGCCCGCGTCAATGCGGGCGAGGCCGGCGCCCGGGACCGGCTGTTCGCCACCGCCTACCCGGCGCTGCGCGCGCTGGCCAGCGCGCGGCTGCGCGACGGCGGCGCGGCGCGGCACGGGGCCGGCGACCTGCACACGACCCAGCTCGTGCACGAGAGCTACCTGCGCCTGGCCCGCAGCGCCCGCCTGCGGCCCGAGAACCGGCGCGAGTTCTTCGCGTTCGCCGCCCGCGTGATGCGCGAGTTCATCGTCGACACGCTGCGTCGCCCGCGCGCCGGCGATGCGCTGACGCTGGACACCGCCGTCGAGCTCGCGCTGCCCTCCGACGCCGACGAGGTGCTGCGCCTGCACGAGGCCCTGGCCGCGCTGCAGGCCGCCGAGCCGCGGCTGGCGCAGGTCGTCGAGATGCGCTATTTCGGCGGCTACACCGAGGCCGAGATCGGCGAGGTGCTGGGCCTGACCGAGCGCACCGTGCGCCGCGACTGGGACAAGGCGCGGGTGCTGCTGCTGGCCCTGCTGCGCTGACCACGAGGCTGTCGCGTGGCCAGCCTCACCCCCGCCGACCTCGCCGCGCTGAGCGCCCTGCTCGACGAGGCCCTGGCCCTGCCGGCGGCGGCGCGCGAGGCCTGGCTGGCCGGCCTGGACAACCCGCGCTGGCGGGTGGAGCTGGCCCGCATGCTGGCCGACCACGACCGCCTGGACGGCAGCGACGCCTTCGACACGCTGCCGCGGCTGCCCGACGGCGCGCCGGCCTCGCCGGGCGAGCGCGTGGGGCCCTGGCGCCTGATCGAGGAGATCGGGCGCGGCGGCATGGGCAGCGTCTGGCGCGCCGCACGCGCCGACGGCGTCTACGAGCGCGAGGTGGCGCTGAAGCTGCCGCGCCGCACGCGCCGCGCCGACGCCTCGCTGGCCGAGCGCCTGGCCGCCGAGCTGCGCATCGTCGCGCGCCTGGAGCACCCGCACATCGCCCGCCTCTACGACGCCGGCGTGGACGCCCAGGGCCGGCCCTACCTGGCCATGGAGTACGTGGCCGGCCTGAGCATCGACAGGCATGCGAAGCAGCGCCAGCTGGACGCCGCCGCCACGCTGGCCCTGGTGGCGCAGGTGGCGCGCGCCGTCGCCCATGCGCATGAATGCGGCGTCATCCACCGCGACCTCAAGCCTGGCAACGTCCTGGTCGCCGCCGACGGCACGCCGCGGCTGCTGGACTTCGGCGTCGCGACGCTGCGCGCCGGGCCGGCCGCCTCGGGGAGCTCGCCCGCGTCTGCCGGCCTGACGCCCGCCCACGCCGCCCCCGAGCAGCTCGCCGGCGCGCCGCCCAGCGAGGCCGCCGACGTCTATTCGCTCGGCGTGCTGGCCTACGAACTGCTGTGTGGCGCGTTGCCGCACGGCCCGGCGGGTGCCACCGGCCCGCGCGAAGGCACCCCCGCGCTGCCCCCCAGCCAGCGCTGCGCCGACCCGGCGCGCCGCCGGGCGCTGCGCGGCGGGCCCGATGCGCTGGTGCTGGCCGCGCTGTCGCCCGACCCGGCGCAGCGCCCGGCTGGCGCCGCCGCCTTCGCCGCCGCGCTGGAGGGCGAGGCCCGGCGCCTCGGGCCGGCCGGGCGTCGCCACCGCCACGCCGTCGCGGCCGCGGCCGTGGTGCTGGCGGCCCTGGGCCTGGGCGCGGGTGCTGCCATCGTCCAGACGCAGCGGGTCGCCGCGGCCCGCGACCGCGAGCAGGCCGCACGCGCCTTCGTCGGCGCGGTCTTCCAGCTGCAGGCCCCCGCCTCGGCCGCCGCGCAGACGCCGGCCGAGCTGCTGGCGCGCAGCACCGCGCTCATCGAGCCGCGCTTCGAGCCGGCCGAGCGCGCCGAGATGTATGCCGGCCTCAGCCACCTGCTGGCCGACATGGGCGCACCGCGCCTGGCCGCCGACGTGGGCCAGCACCGCCTCGCCGCGCTGGGCGATGCCGGCGCCACGCCGGCCGAGCAGGCCCGGGCCTGGCGCCATCAGGCCGCCATCCAGCTCGACGCCCGCGCGCCCGACGCCGCCGAGGCCGCCGCCCGGCAGGCGCTGGCCCTGCAGCCGGGCAACACCGAGGCCGAGCTGCTGCGGGTGCGCAGCCTCGTCGCCCGCCACCGCTTCGCCGAGGCCGAACCGCTGCTGGCCGCCGTCGAGGCCGGCCTGCCGCCGGGCCGGGGCGGGCTGGAGGCTGCCTGGGCGCAGTCGCTGCGCGGCCGCCTGCTGCTGGCCGAGAACCGCCGCGACGAGGCCCTGCCGCTGCTGCAGCGCGCGGTGGCCACCGCACTGGCCGCGGCCGGGCCGAACGCGCTGGACGTCGTCGCGCTGCGGCTGGCCGCAGCGGACGCGTTGCTGGGGGCCGGCCAGTCGCGCGAGCTGCAGGCCCAGCTCGGCGCGGCACTGGCAGCGCTGGAGCGCCTGGGCGGCGCCCATGCCGTGCGCGCCGCCCTCGTCGCCGCGCGCATGGCCACGGCGCGCTACACGGGCTATTTCCAGATCGATGCCGACACGGCGCTGGCGACCATCCGCGCCAGCCGCGAGCGCCTGGCGGCCCGCGGCGAGGCGCTGCCGGATGAAGTGACGGCGCCGCTGGACCTCGCCGAGGCCAGCGTGCTGGCCCGCCGCGGCGACATCGGCGCCGCGCTGCCGCTGATCGAGCGCAGCCGCGTCGCGCTGGAGATCGACGCGCGCACGCCGCCGGAGCGCCTGCGCCTGGGCCACACGCTGGGCGAGATCTACGAGGCGCTGGGGCGGCATGCCGACGCCGACCGCTACTACCGCATCGCGCTGCAGGCCCGCATCGACGGCGGCTATGCGCGGCATCCGCTGACGGCCTTCCAGTACGCGGCGGCGGCCGGCAACCTGTCGGCCGGCGGCAGGGCCGCCGAGGCCCTGGACCTGCTGGCCCGGGCGCCGGACTTCCCGGCCGTGCGCGGCGAGGGCACGGCCAACCCGCTGCGCTACGCCCAGATGGTGCAGGCAGCCCGCGCCCGCGTGCTGCTCGACGCCGGCCGCGCCGCCGATGCGCTCGCCGCGCTGCCCGCGGCCCTGCTGCTGCCGGCGGGCGACGACCGCGTCAGCCTCTACGACCACCAGCTCGCGCTGGCCCTGCGCGGCGAGGCACGCTGCGCGCTGCGCCAGCATGGCGCGGGCCTGGCCGACCTGCAGGCCAGCCTGGCCCTGGCGGCGCGCACGCGCGACGACCCGCTGGACACCGACCTCGCCCGCCTGCACGCCCTCACGGGCGCCTGCGCGCTGGCGCAGGGCGACCGGCCCCTGGCCCGGCACGAGGCCGAACTGGCCCGCCGCGCCTTCACGGCAAGGCCGTGGGCGGCCGACTACCGCCAGGCGCCGCTGCGGCGGCTGGACGCGGCGCTGGCGGCGCGCTGAGCATCAGTGGCCTGGGTAGCGGGCCGAGCGCCGGCCCTCGGGGGCTGAGGCCGGACTCAAGACCCCCAGTGGGCGTCTTGTGCCTGCCGAAGAGCTGCGGCATTGCCGCAGCGCGGTCTGCCAGACCGACTGGGCTCGCTCGCGTTCAGCGCAGCGAGTCCGGGCGAGGGGCCAACGTCCGCAGCCAGAAGGCCTCGTACTTGCGGTGCCAGCCGGCCGGCTTCACGACACCGCCCAGCGCATGCACGCCGTCCGGGTCCAGGAACAGCTCGACGAGGGACTCCTTGCCCGAGTCCAGCAGCTCGCGGTAGACGTTGACGGTGTCCTGGTAGAGCACGTTGGGGTCCTGCATGCCGTGCACCAGCATCAGCGGCTTCTTCAGGCCCTTGGCCAGCGGCAGCAGCGAGTACTTGCGCAGCACGGGCTTGCTGCGGTCGGTGGCCTTGCCAATCGTGCGGCCGCTGTACCAGCTGTTGTAGTTCTCCCATTCCGTCGGGCCGGCGCCGGCGATGCCGGCGGCGAACACGTCGGGGCGGGTGTACATCGTGTACTGGGTCTGGAAGCCGCCAAAGCTCCAGCCGTTCAGGCCGATGCGGGCGGCGTCCACGCCGAAGCGGGCGGGCATCAGCTTGGCCAGGTCTTCCAGGTCCTCGGCCTGGGGTTCGCCGGCGCGCTCCCAGTTGGCGTCGGAGAACTTGCGGCCATAGTTGCTGTGGCCGCGCGGGTCCACGGCGACGGTCACATAGCCATGCCTGGCGGCCATGTACTGGCCGAACAGGTAGGCGGTGTTCTGGAAGCTGTCGACCTCGACGATGTGGCGGTCGTTCAGCGGGCCGCCGTAGACGTAGACGATGGCGGGGCGCTTGTCGCCGGCCTGCCAGCCGGCGGGCTTGAAGACATAGCCCTCGATGCGGTCGCCGTGGCGGTTGGTGTAGTTGAAGCGCTCGGGCTGCAGCAGCTTGAGCTCGGCCCAGGCCTTGTCGTTGCTGTCCGTCAGCGTGCGCGATGCCACCTTGCCGTCGGCGGCGAGCAGCTTGAGCTCGGGGCGCTGGGCCCAGTTGCCGGCGTTGGCCGCCACCCAGCGGCCGTCCTCCGAGGCCGCCGCGGCACGGTGGAACTCACCGGCCGCACCCAGCGCCTGGGCGGCGCCGCTGGCCATGTCCACGCGCAGCAGGTTCATCGCGGCCGTGTCGCCCTGGTTGGCCAGCACGAAGAGGGTCTTGCTGTCGGGCGTGAAGCCGGCGATCTGGTGGGCCTCGAAGTCGCCCTTGACGAGCGGTCGCAGCGCCTTGCTGGCCACATCGATGGCCCAGGGCTGGCGCCAGCCGGCCTCGTCGAGGACGAGCACCAGCGTCCTGCCGTCCGGGGTGAAGCGCGGCTTGATGACGTTGACGACCTCGTGGCCCACGTCGCCGCGGCGCTCCAGCACCATTTCGGGCTTGGCCGACTCGTCGCAGGCCGCCGGGCCGCTCCCAAGGCCTGCAGCGCCCCCTCGGGGGGCCGCCGGTGTACTCGCCGGCGCGGGGCAAGAGGTACTGCCGATGTAGACGCGCAGCAGCTCCTTGTCGCGCTCCCAGGTCGTGAAGGCATAGCGGCTGCCGTCGCGCGCCCAGGCCACGTCGCTCATCTCGAACCAGACGTCGCCGCCCGCGTTCGTGAACACCGGCGCGGGCTGCTTGCGCGGCGCCTCGCTGGCGCCGGCCGGCACCTGGCGGATGTAGAGCGCCAGCGGCGCCTGGGTGCGCTTGTCGTCCGACACCTCGCGGTTGACCTTCTTGGCCGTGGCCCAGCGCTCGCTGTAACTCATGATCTCGACCTGGCGGCCGGGCGGCGCGGGCTTGTCGTCGGCCGTCTTCAGCGGCGCCCTGGCCAGCAGCGACATCCAGCGGCCGTCCTCGCTGATGGCGGACTCGGCGATGCGGTACTTCTTCTGCTCGTCGTCCGGGTGGATGAGCTCGCGGTTGACGACCTGCACCCCGGCCTGCCTGAAACCGGTGCGCAGCACGCGGGTCTCGTCGTTGTAGAGCACGCCGCCGTCGTCGGCCGTGTAGCCCACCAGACGCAGCTCGCGCTGCGTGGCGACCAGCAGCGTGGGCGCCTTGTCGTCCGCCTTCCAGCGGTACAGGCCGCCGCGGTACTGGAACACCAGCTCGTCCGCCTTGCGCGCCCAGGCGAACTGGGCCGGGCCGGGGTAGAGGTCGGCGGGCTTGAGCTTGTCGCGGGCGAGCTTCTTCTTCAGCTCGTCGCGCAGCTCCCAGAGCTCCTTCTCCTTCTCGTCCTTCTTGTCGTCCTTCTTCTCTGCGGACGATGCCGCGGCGGCCGGCGCCGGCGCGGGCTTGCCGGCGCGCTTGGCGGCCAGCACGGCAGCGGCGTACTTCTCGGCGTCGGCCTCGGCCTTGTCGGCGGCCTTCTGCGCGTCGTCCCTGGCCTTCTTCTCGGCCAGCTCCTTCTTCAAGGCCTCGATGGCCGCGGCTTCCCACTGCGACAGGTCCACCTTGTCGCCGCGCAGATAGGCCTGCTGCGCGACCTCGCGGGCCTGGCGCTCGGCGTACTCGGTCTGGCGCTGCTTGAGCTTCCTGTCGAAGCGTTCCATGTCCTCGGGCGCCTCGAAGGCGGCCATCACCTGCGGTGAGGTGACGCGCTGGGTCTTGCCGGTCTTGGTGTCATGCACCCAGAGGTCGGCACCGGGCTCGCCGAAGGGGCTCCAGAGGTAGGCCAGATAGCGGCCGCTGCGGCTGAAGGCGGCATCCTTGGCCGGCTCGCTGCGGTAGGGCTGGGCGCGGAAGATCTGCTCCAGCGAGGGAGCGGCGGCGGCAGGCGTCTGCGCCTGCAGCGGCATGGCGGCCGACAAGGCCAGGGCAAGGGCCAGGCTGCCGACGGCAGCGAAGGTCACGGGCTTCAAGGGGGTCTCCTGGATTCGCCCCCTGGGGTGAGGGGCGGCGAATTCTAGGGAGGGTGGACAGATCTTCCATTGGTAACGGTGGAAGCTTGCTTTTGCGTGGAGCCTTTGCAACTCGGTGCACCGCCGCGGGAATCCGCCCCGCGCGGGCGGGTAACTTTCTTCTGTCGCGCCAGAAGAAAGTCACCAAAGAAGAGGCGCTGAACCGCACCTCGCCCGGAGCCTGCGACGGACAGCGCGCGAAAACGGGCGCTCGCACCCTGGGCAGAAGCGAGCCGCTGCACTCTCGCCGCTGTCCCTGTCACGGTCCCGACTCATCCACCTCCCGTGCGCCCCACGTCGGCTGCACGCCGAACTCACGAGTGAAATTCAAGCGTCGCTGGGGCAACGCGTCTGCGCACGTGCTGCCCTCCATGGTGAGCCCGGCGTGCAGCCGGCGTTAAGCGGCGTGAAATTGCGATGGATAGTGCTGATGACAGGGACAGCGGCGAGAGCGCAGCGGTTCGCCTCGGGGCGGGACACGCGCCTGGGTTTTCGCGCGTGAGCGTGGGCGCCGAGCCGATGGCCTGCGGTTCGGCGCCTCTCTTTTGGTGACTTTTCTCTGGCGCGACAGAGAAAAGTTACTCGCCCTCGCGGGGCGAACTCCCGCGGCGGTGCACCGAGTCGCAAAGGCCCAGGGCAAAAGCACCAAGCATCACCTGACTCTAGCCAACACAGGCTGCAGCGCCATGCCCGTATGGCTGCCACTCGCCACCACCTCCTCCGGCGTGCCCTCGACGACGACGCGCCCGCCGGCATCGCCGCCCTCCGGCCCCAGGTCCAGCACCCAGTCGGCCTCGGCAATCACATCGAGGTCATGCTCGATGACCACCACCGAATGCCCGCCCGCCACCAGCCGGTGCAGCACGCGGATGAGCTTCTCGACGTCGGCCATGTGCAGCCCCACGGTCGGCTCGTCCAGCACGTAGAGCGTGTGCGGCGCCTTCTGGCCGCGGCGCGTGACGTCGTCGCGCACCTTGACCAGCTCGGACACCAGCTTGATGCGCTGCGCCTCGCCGCCCGACAGCGTCGGCGACGGCTGGCCCAGCGTCAGATAGCCCAGGCCCACGTCCTTGAGCAGCTGCAGCGGGTGGGCGATGGACGGCATGGAAGCGAAGAACTCGACGGCCTCGTCCACCTCCATGGCCAGCACGTCGCCGATGCTCTTGCCGCGCCAGGTCACGCCCAGCGTCTCGGGGTTGAAGCGCTGGCCGTGGCACTGGTCGCAGGGCACCTTCACGTCGGGCAGGAAGCTCATCTCGATGGTCTTCACGCCCTGGCCTTCGCAGCCCGGGCAGCGGCCCGCGCCGGTGTTGAAGCTGAAGCGCCCCGGCGCATAGCCGCGCGCCTTGGACTCCAGCGTCTCGGCGAAGAGCTTGCGGATCGCGTCCCAGAAGCCGATGTAGGTGGCCGGGCAGGAGCGCGGTGTCTTGCCGATGGGGGTCTGGTCGACCTCCAAGACCCGGTCCACCTGCGCATGGCCTTCGATGCCGTCGCAGCCTGCCCATTTGCCCGGCGCCTTGCGCAGCGGCACCGCGACAGCCATGTTGGCCAGCAGCACGTCGCGCGCCAAGGTCGACTTGCCCGAGCCGGACACGCCCGTCACGGCCACCAGGCGGTGCAGCGGCACGTCCACGGTCACGCCCTTGAGGTTGTGCAGCGCCGCGTTCAGCACGGTCAGCTTGGGCGCCTCGGGGTCGATCGCGCGGCGCGCCTGCAGCGGATGGATCAGCGGGTGGGCCAGCATGCGGCCGGTCGTCGATTCCGGCTGCAGCGCGAGCTGGGCCGCCGTGCCTTCGGCCACCACGCGGCCGCCGCGCTTGCCGGCGCCGGGGCCGATGTCGATGATGTGATCGGCGCGGCGGATGGTGTCCTCGTCATGCTCGACGACGACCAGCGTGTTGCCCTTGTCGCCCAGCGTGGACAAGGCCTTCAGCAGGATCTGGTTGTCGCGCGGATGCAGGCCGATGGTGGGCTCGTCCAGCACGTAGCAGACGCCCTGCAGGTTGCTGCCCAGCTGCGCGGCCAGGCGGATGCGCTGCGCCTCGCCGCCGGACAGCGTGGGCGCGGCGCGGTCCAGCGTCAGATAGCCCAGGCCCACTTCCTCCAGGAACTCCAGGCGCCCGAGGATTTCGCTGACGACGTCGCGGGCGATGTCGGCATCGCGGCCTTCGAGGTGCAGGCTCTTCACCCACTCGCGCGCCTCGCCCACGCTCCAGGCGGCGACGTCGCCGATGGCCTTGTCCTCGAACTCCACCGAACGCGCCGTGGCGTTCAGGCGCGTACCGTGGCAATCGGGACACGGCGCGTCGGTCAGCCCTTCCACCTCGGCCTCTTCGGACGGGAAGCTCTGCTCGCGGCCGCGGTTGTCGTCGTCCTGCACGCTGTCGTCCAGCGCCTTGCGCTGCTCGCGCGTCAACGAGAGGCCCGTGCCCACGCAGCTGGTGCACCAGCCATGCTTGGAGTTGTACGAGAACAGCCGCGGATCCAGCTCGGGGTAGCTGGTGCCGCAGACCGGGCAGGCGCGCTTGGTGGAGAACACCTTGACCGTGCCGACGCCGGCACCGGTGCCGCCATCGTCCAGGCTGAGCCCATCCAGGGGGCTGAGCAGGTGCAGCACGCCCTTGCCCACGTCCAGCGCCTTGGCGAGCAGCTCGCGCAGCTCGGCCTCGCGTTCCGGCGCGATGACGAGGTCGCCGACCGGCAGCTCCAGCGTGTGCTCCTTGAAGCGGTCGATGCGCGGCCAGGGGCTGGTGGGCAGGAATTCGCCATCCACGCGCAGATGGGTGTGGCCGCGGCCCTTGGCCCACTTCGCCAGGTCGGTGTAGACACCCTTGCGTGCCACCACCAGCGGCGCCAGCAGCCCCACATGCTGGCCGCGGTAGTCGCGCATCAGCTGGGCGGCGATGCTCTCCACGCTCTGCGGCCGCACCGGCGCGCCGTCATGCACGCAGTGCTGCACGCCGAGCTTCACGTAGAGCAGGCGCAGGAAGTGCCAGACCTCGGTCGTCGTCGCGACCGTGCTCTTGCGGCCGCCGCGGCTCAGCCGCTGCTCGATGGCCACCGTCGGCGGGATGCCCCAGACGGCATCCACCTCGGGCCGGCCTGCCGGCTGCACGATGCTGCGGGCGTAGGCGTTCAGCGATTCGAGGTAGCGACGCTGGCCCTCGTTGAACAGGATGTCGAAGGCGAGGGTCGACTTGCCCGACCCCGACACGCCGGTGACGACGTTGAACTTGCCGCGCGGGATGTCCACGCTCAGGCCCTTGAGGTTGTGCTCGCGGGCGTTGACGATCTTGATGGCCTCGTCGGCGGCGCGCCGTGAGCGGACCACGGACTGCAGCGGCCGGCCCTCTTCCACGACGACGGCCGGGCGGTCCATGTGCAGCGCGTAGTCGCGCAGCGCCGCGGCGGTGTGCGAGGTCGCGTGCTTGGTGATCTCCTCGGGCGTGCCGACGCAGACGACCTCGCCGCCCGCCTCGCCGCCCTCGGGGCCGAGGTCGATGAGCCAGTCGGCCGCGCGGATGACGTCGAGGTTGTGCTCGATGACCAGCAGGGAATGACCGGCCGTCAGCAGCTTGCGCAGCGCGCGCATCAGCTTGGCGATGTCGTCGAAGTGCAGGCCGGTGGTGGGTTCGTCAAACAGGAACAGCGTGCCCTTCTTGGCGACGCCGAAGCGTGGAGAGGACGCCGCCTCGGCCAGGAAGCCGGCCAGCTTGAGGCGCTGCGCCTCGCCGCCCGACAGCGTCGGCACCGGCTGGCCCAGGCGCACGTACTCCAGGCCCACGTCGACGATGGGCTGCAGCTTCGCAATGACGGCGCGCTGCTCGCTGAACAGGTGCACCGCTTCGGCCACCGTCAGTTCCAGCACATCGGACACGCTCAGGTCGCGATCCTTCAGCGCCAGCTTGACGTCCAGCATCTCGGCGCGGAAGCGCTTGCCGTCGCAGTCCGGGCAGCGCAGGTAGACGTCGCTGAGGAACTGCATCTCGACGTGCTCGAAGCCCGAACCGCCGCAGGTCGGGCAGCGGCCATCGCCGGCGTTGAAGCTGAACATGCTGGCCGTGTAGCTGCGCTCGCGGGCCAGCGGCGTGTCGGCCATCAGCTTGCGGATCTCGTCCCAGGCGCCGACGTAGCTGGCCGGATTGGAACGCGCCGTCTTGCCGATGGGCGACTGGTCGACGAACACGGCGTCGGCGAGGAAGTCGGCGCCCAGCAGGCGCTCATGCGCACCGGGCGTTTCCGTCGCCTTGCCGAACTGGCGGGCCAGGGCCGGGTAGAGCACGTCCTGCATCAGCGTGCTCTTTCCAGAACCCGACACGCCGGTGACGACGACGAGGCGCTGCAGCGGGAACTCGACCGACACGTCCTTCAGGTTGTGCTCACGCACGCCTTCGAGGATGAGCTTGGGCGTGGACTCGTCCACCAGCCGCTTCAGGCCCATGCCGACGTGCTTGCGCGCACCGAGGTAGGCGCCGGTCAGCGTGTCGGCCGCGCGGATCTGCTCGGGCGTGCCGTCGAAGACGATCTGGCCGCCGCGCTCGCCGGGGCCCGGGCCCATGTCGATGAGGCGGTCGGCCGCCAGCATGACGGCGGGGTCATGCTCGACGACGACCAGCGTGTTGCCGGCATCGCGCAGGCGCAGCATGGCCTGGTTGATGCGGCCCATGTCGCGCGGATGCAGGCCGATGCTGGGCTCGTCCAGCACGAACAGGGTGTTGACCAGCGAGGTGCCCAGGGCCGTGGTCAGGTTGATGCGCTGCACCTCGCCGCCCGACAGCGTGCGGCTCTGGCGGTCCAGCGTCAGATAGCCCAGGCCCACGTCGCAGAGGTAGCGGCTGCGATGGCGGATCTCGTCGAGCAGCAGCTTCAGCGCCTCGTCCAGCATGGTGCTGGGCAGCTGCAGGCCGTCGACGAAGTCTCGCAGGCGCTGGATGGGCAGCTGCATCAGGTCGTGCAGGCTCAGGCCCGGCAGTGCCTCGAGCTGCTCGCGGCTCCAGTCCACGCCCACCGGCAGGAAGCGCTGCCCGGCCGGCAGCGCCGCGTCGGCCAGCGCCTTGGCTCCGACACGCCACAGCAGCGCCTCGGTCTTCAGCCGCGCGCCGCGGCAGGCCGGGCATTCGGTGTAGCTGCGGTACTTGGACAAGAGCACGCGGATGTGCATCTTGTAGGCCTTGCTCTCGAGGTAGTCGAAGAAGCGCTTGACCCCGTACCACTGTTTGTTCCAGTTGCCGTTCCAGTTGGGCGTGCCGTTGATGACCCAGTCGCGGTGCGCCGGGCTCAGCTCCTTCCACGGCGTGTCGCGCGGGATGCCGGCCTCGCCGGCGTACTTCAGCAGGTCGTCCTGGCTGTCCTTCCAGGCCGGCGTGGCCAGGGTCTTGATGGCGCCATTGCGCAGCGTCTTGCGCTCGTCGGGGATGACGAGGCCGAGGTCCACGCCGATGACGCGGCCGAAGCCGCGGCAGCTGTCGCAGGCGCCGAAGGCGGAGTTGAAGGAAAACAGTGCCGGCTGCGGATCGGCATAACGCAGGTCGCTTTCCGGGCAGTGCAGGCCGGTGGAGAAGCGCCACAGCGTGGCGCCGTCGTCACCGACGTGAACATTCACCCGGCCCATGCCGCGCTTCAGGCACAGCTCGACGGCCTCCATCGCGCGCTGCCGGTCGGCCCCCGCGATGCGGAAGCGGTCGGCCACCACGTCCAGCACCTTCTTGCCTTCCACCTCGCGCTCGCCCTGCACGCGCGTGAAGCCGCTGGCCGACAGCCATTGCTGCACCTGTTCGGCCGTCGTGTTGGCGGGCAGTTCGACCGGGAAGGTCAGCACCATCCTGGGGTCGCCGGCCGCCTCGCCGCGGGCCCTCAGCTCGGCATAAATGCTCTGCGCCGTGTCATGCCTGACCGGCAACGCCGTCTTGCGATCGAACAATTCGGCCGCCCGTGCATAAAGCAGCTTCAGGTGGTCGTTCAGCTCCGTCATCGTGCCCACCGTGGAGCGGCTGGTGCGCACCGGGTTGGTCTGGTCGATGGCGATGGCCGGCGGCACGCCGTCCACCTTGTCCACCGCGGGGCGGTCCATGCGGTCCAGGAACTGGCGCGCATAGGCGGAGAAAGTCTCCACGTAGCGGCGCTGGCCCTCAGCGTAGAGGGTGTCGAACACGAGGCTGGACTTGCCCGAGCCGCTCGGGCCGGTGACGACGGTCAGCTCCGCGGTGCGCAGATCCAGGTCGAGGTTCTTGAGGTTGTGCTGCCGAGCGCCTCGGATGCGGATCAGACCGTCAGACATTGCGGGAAGGGGCCAAAACGACGAAGGCGAGCAGTGTAGGGAGGCGCGTTGACCAAAACTGTCAGCACACGCGACCGGCGAGCGCCAGATCCGGCCCGGCTTTCACAGCAGATTTGTGGGGGCGCACGGGTTGCGCCTGGCACCGGCTGCGGCAACAATCGCCCCCGGTCCACGCTGGACCAGAATAGAAGAACAGATGGATCGAGGACACGGGATGGACAAGTCGAGGTTGCCCCAGCCAGCACCGGTGCCGGTGCCGTTCTGGCTGAACGCCGCCGCCCAGGGCGCGGGCGACGACCTGCCGGAGCCAGGCAAGGGCGGGATCTCCACGGGGCAACGCCAGGCCCAGGTCCTGCTCGTCGAGGACAACCACATCAACCAGGTGGTCGCGCTGGAGTTCCTCGCCCTGATGGGCGTGCAGGCCCGCCTGGCCAGGAACGGCATCGAGGCGCTGGCCGCCTGCGCCGAGACCCCCCCCGACCTGGTGCTGATGGACATCCAGATGCCCGGCATGGACGGCCTGGAATGCGCCCGCCGCATCCGCGAGCAGCAGCGCGATGGCCGCCTGCCCGCCTTCCCCATCCTTGCGCTGACTGCGCACGCGCTGGACGCCGACGTGGCCGCCAGCCTGGAAGCCGGCATGGATGAGCACCTGACCAAGCCGCTGGACTTCGTCGCGCTGCGCACGCGCCTGCAGCGCTGGCTGAAGCTGCCTCCGGCGAACTGAAGCCCCTCGCCCAAGGAATACCTTGGTCGGTCCCCGGAGGGGACGGCGATGCTCGCGGGGCATTCCCCGCTCGCACATCGCCAGACGGGCCGGCTTGGGAGCGGCCCGGCGCTCGGCCCGAATTCAGGCACTACGGCCGTGAAGATCCCTGTCAATTCGCCGGCACGTACACGTAGCCGACGTTCCTCACCGTCTTGATGACCTCCGGCTTGTCCGGGTTGCGCTCCACCTTGCGGCGCAGCCGCATGACGCGCAGGTCGATGCTGCGGTCGAACACGTCCCAGCCCCGGTTGTGGGCCTGCTCCATGATCTGGTCGCGATTCAGTGGCCGGTTGGGGTGGCGGGCGAACAGGGCCAGCAGGTCGAACTCGGCGGCCGTGATGTCGATCTCGATGCCGTCCGCGCCGAAGAGCTTGCGCCCCGCCAGGTCGAGCCTGCACAGGCCGAAGGCAATGCGCTCGGGGTCGCCCGCTGCGGCGGGAGCCGCCGTGACCTGCAGGCGGCGCAGCACGGCGCGCACGCGCGCCAGCAGCTCGCGCAGCTCGAAAGGCTTGGCGACGTAGTCGTCCGCGCCCACCTCCAGGCCGACGATGCGGTCGATGGCTTCGCCGGCCGTCGTCAGCATCAGCACCGCCAGGCGCGGGTGGCTCTCGCGCAACGCGCGGGCCAGGGACAGGCCGTTCTCGCCGGGCATGTGGATGTCGAGCACCGCCACGTCGGGCACGTGCCCGGCCACCTGGGCGCGTGCCTCGGCCGCGTTCCCGGCCTCCATGACCGTGAAGCCATTGCGGGCGAAATACTCGGCCAGCAGCTCGCGCAGTTCGGGCTCGTCGTCGACGAGCAGCACGGTGGGCGGGGCGGTGGTGTCCGGCATGGCGGCGAATGATAGGCAGGCCGGCATCCGGCCGGCGTGGCGCTGAAACAAACGCAACACGACGGCCGCGCCCTGAAGCGGCACTGAAACCGCAGCGACCGACAGTGGCGGCATTCCCACCGCAGACCGCCATGAACTACCGCAGCGACAACCCCCACACCGACTGGCCGGACACCCTGGTCATCACCTACCGCAGCGAGGCCTTCGCCGAAGACCTCGAGGACCCGCCCGCCCCGCCCGCACCCGGCTGGCACCCGCTGGAACGCCTCGTCGCGGCCCTGCCGCTGCTGTGCGTGTTCGCCCCCGTCGCCGACGCCTACCTCCGTTGACCGCTCGCGAGCGCAACGCCCCTCACTGCCATCAACGCCCGAAGAGTGCCCCATGACCCCGCAACAGATCCACCTCATCCGCAGCAGCTTCGAGCCGCTCAAGCCCCTGGCCGCTACCGTGGCCGAGGCTTTCTACACCCAGCTCTTCGCCCGCGACCCGGCCCTGCGCGCGCTGTTCCGCGGCAGCGACATGCATGAACAGGGCGCTCGCCTGATGCAGATGCTGGGCGCCGCCATCGAGCTGCTGGACCGCCCGAACTCGCTGACCCCCGTGCTGCTCAAGCTCGGCCAGCGCCACGCCGGCTACGGCGTCGCCGAGGCCCACTACGCCAGCGTCGGCGCGGCCCTGCTGGACACCCTGGCCGCCGGCCTGGGCGACGGCTTCACGGCCGAGGTGCGCGACGCCTGGACGACGATGTACGGCCATGTTGCCCGCACGATGCAGCAGGGCGCCATGGCGGGCGAGCAGGCCGTCGCCGCCTGAGCCTCACTATCATCGGCCGCGCCTCCAGGGAGCGAGCCGAATGACCGAGACCTTCCACCTCCATCCCGCGCCGAGCGCCGGCGTGGGTGACCTGGGCAGCGTGCTGCAGGCCACGCTGCCGCTGCTGTCGCAGCTGCTGGAGGCCGTGCCGGCGCGCGTCGTCGTCGTCGATGCCGAGGAGCGCTTCGTCTGGGCCAACCAGGAGTTCTTCGCCTTCACCGGCCTGCATGCCAGGCAGGTGCTGGGCCAGCCCATCGCCCGCGTCATCGGCCCGGCCGCCTATGCCGGCTACGGCGCCGTGCGGGAGCGTCTGGCCAGCGGCCAGACGGTGGCGTGGGAGGGCTGGACCGAACTCGCGGGCGCGGGCTGGCGCTACATGCGCGAGCACCTGGTGCCGGTGGACGTGCGCGATGGCGTGCCGCAGGCCACCGTCGTCATCAGCCTGGACCTGACCGAGCTCAAGCAGCGCAGCGCCGCGCTGTCGGCCAAGGTCGCCGAGCTGGAGGCCAGCGAGGCCTTGAAGTCCTCCATCTTCGACAACGCCATGGCCGCCCTCGTCTCCACCGACGAGACCGGCCACGTCGTCGAGTTCAACCCCGCCGCGGCCGCCATGTTCGGCATCGTGCGCGAGCAGGCGCTGGGCCGCTCGGTGGCCGAGGTCATGATTCCGCCGCGGCTGCGCGCCGGCCACGAGGCCGGCATGGCCCGCGTGACGGCTGGCGGCGAGCAGCGCGTCATGGGTCGGCGTGTGGAGATGCCGGCCCTGCGCGCCGACGGCACGGAGTTCCCCGTCGAGATGCTGCTGTGGCGCACCGCCGTGGCCGGCCAGACCTTCTACACAGCCTCCCTGTTCGACCTCTCCGAACGCCAGACCGCGCAGGGCGAGATCGAGCGCCAGCGTGAGGCGCTGCGGCAGAGCGAGAAGCTGACGGCCATGGGCAGCCTGCTCGCCGGCGTGGCCCACGAGCTGAACAACCCGCTGTCCATCGTCATGGGCCGCGCCGCCCTGCTGGCCGAGAAGATGAGCGGCGACCCGCGCGCCGCCGATGCCCAGCGCATCTTCGATGCCGCCGAGCGCTGCGGCCGCATCGTGCGCACCTTCCTGAACATGGCCCGCAGCCGCCCGGCCAGGCGCAGCGACGTGGCCTTGAACGACCTCGCCACGGCCGCCGTCGACATGCTGGGCTACGTGCTGCGCAGCCACGGCATCGCGGTCACGCTGGAGCTGCTGCCGGGCCTGCCGCCCGTGAAGGCCGATGCCGACCAGATCGGCCAGATCGTGCTCAACCTCATCGTCAACGCCCAGCAGGCGCTGGGCGCGCGCGATGCCGGCCGGCGGCTGACCGTTTCCACCGGCGTGGCACCCATGACCGATGGCGACCGCCGTCGCACGCCGCGCGTCTGGCTTCGGGTGCGCGACAACGGCCCGGGCATCGCGGCCGAGCTGCGCGCACGCATCTTCGAGCCCTTCTTCACGACCAAGAGCGAGGGCGTGGGCACGGGCCTGGGGCTGGCCGTGTCGCGCTCGATTGCGCGCGAGCATGGCGGCGAACTGACGGTGCAGGACGAGGAGGGCCGTGACGGCGGCGCCTGCTTCTGCCTGCAGCTGCCCGTCAGCGGCGAGCCCGAGGCCGGCGACACCGAGCCGGCACCGCTGTCCGCCGCCGACGAATGCGGCGCCCGGCTGCTGGTCGTCGATGACGAGGCCGAGATCGCCGCCCTGATCGGCGAGATGCTGGCCGGCGCCGGCTTCGAGGTCATGACGGCGGAGTCCGGCGCCGTCGCGCTGGCCATGCTGGCCGAGGCGCGCTTCGACGCCATCATCAGCGACCTGCACATGCCCGACACCGACGGCGCCCAGCTGTGGCGCGAGGTCAAGGCCCGGCATCCCGCGCTCGCGCGGCGCATGCTCTTCGTCACCGGCGACACGCTGTCGCCCATCGCCCGCCAGTTCCTGGCCGAGGCACGCTGCGACAGCCTCGGCAAGCCCTTCTCCCGCCAGGAGCTGCTGGGCCGCGTCACGGCGCTGCTGCAGGCCTGAGCTCCTGCCCATAATCGCCGCGCCCCACCGGACTGAAGCGATGAACCTGTACTCCGCCCTGCGCGCCGGCTTCCCGGCCGACCTCGACGCCACCGCCATCGACGCCGAGGGCGCCCGCTACTCCTGGCGCGACCTCGAACGCGGCAGCGCGATGCTGGCCAACTGGCTGGGCCGGCTCGACCTGCCCGCCGGCAGCCGCATCGCGGTGCACACGGACAAGAGCCCCGAAGGCCTGCTGCTGTACCTCGCCGTGCTGCGCGCCGGCCACGTCTACCTGCCGCTGAACCCGGCCTACCAGGCCGGCGAGCTGGATCACTTCATCAGCGACGCGGCGCCGGGCGTCGTCGTCTGCGCGGGCCGCAACTTCGGCTGGGTCAGCAAGCTGGCTTTCCAGCGCGGCGTGCGCTGGGTCTTCACGCTCAACGACGACCGCAGCGGCACGCTGCTGGACCGCGCCTCGCAGATGAGCGACCAGCACGCGCCGGTGGCGCGCGAGGCGGCCGACCTCGCCGCCATCCTGTACACCAGCGGCACCACCGGCCTTGCCAAGGGCGCCATGCTCAGCCACGGCAACCTGCTGAGCAATGCCCGGACGCTGAAGGACTTCTGGGACTGGCGGCCGGGCGACGTGCTGCTGCACGCCCTGCCCATCTTCCATGTGCACGGCCTGTTCGTCGCGTCCCACGCGGCGCTGCTGAATGGCAGCAGGATGCTGTGGTTCAACAGGTTCGACGCGGCGGCCGTGGCGGCGCGCCTGCCCGAGGCCACCGTCTTCATGGGCGTGCCCACGCTGTACGTGCGGCTGCTGCAGCAGAAGACGCTGGACTGCGGCCGCATGCGCCTGTTCATCAGCGGCTCGGCGCCCTTGCTGATCGAAACCTGGCGCGAATGGCAGGCCCGCACCGGCCACCTCATCCTGGAGCGCTACGGCATGAGCGAGACGCTGATGCTGACCTCCAACCCCTGCCGCGCCGCGGATGGCGAGCGCATCGGCGGCACCGTGGGGCCGGCCCTGCCCGGCGTGGGGCTGCGCATCGTCGATGACGCCGGCACGGCCTGCGCGACCGACACGATCGGCCACGTGCAGGTGCGCGGGCCCAACGTCTTCAGCGGCTACTGGCAGATGCCCGGGAAGACCGCCGAGGAGTTCACCGCCGACGGCTGGTTCAGGACCGGCGACGTGGGCCGCGTGGACGCCAACGGCTACCTGACGCTGATCGGCCGCAGCAAGGACCTCGTCATCAGCGGCGGCTTCAACGTCTACCCGGCCGAGGTCGAGGGCCTGCTCAACGAGCTGCCCGGCGTCGGCGAATCCGCCGTGATCGGCGTGCCGCACCCGGACTTCGGCGAGGCCGTCGTCGCCGTCGTCACGCCGCGCGGTGCCAGCCAGCCCGACCCCGAGGCCTTGATCGCCGCGCTCAAGGCCCGCATCGCCGGCTTCAAATGCCCGAAGCGCGTCATCGTGCAGGCCGAGCTGCCGCGCAACGCGATGGGCAAGGTGCAGAAGAAGCTGCTGCGCGAACAGCTGGCCGGGCTGTTCCGCGCCGGGGGCGCGTGAACGCGGCGGTCGCCGCGAGCCCTAAGCCGCCACGCCGTTCCTGATCTCGCCCAGCGCGAGCTGCAGCACGCGCGCATCGCTGCTGGCGCGGTGGCGGGTGAGCTGCTCACGCTGGCGCACGGCTTCCGTGACGTCGCGCCAGCGCTGGGCCTCGGCCTCGCTGAGCAGCCGCCGCAGGTCGTCCAGCCGGAAGCTCTGCCGCCGGCCCGCGGCGTCGAAGAGCCGCGCCAGCCAGGGGTAGTCCTGGCCCCAGCCATCGCAGTAGACGGTCTGGCCGGCCAGGCGTTCGTTGAGCTGCTCGGCCATCCACGCGGCCGGCCGGCCATGGCGCTGCAGCAGCTCGCGGCTGATGCCGTGCAGGGCTTCGGCGGCAGGGTCCCAGTGCCGCCAGTCGGGCTCGGGCCGCACGAGGCCGCAGAACAGCCCGCCATCCGCCGCGACGAAACCGACCTCGATGGGATAGCTGCCGCGGCCCAGGCCCGAGGCTTCGATGTCGAGGATGGGCGGCAAGTCCATCGGCCGAGTATGAAGCGCCCCGATGCGCAAGTTACACAGGGTTGTCGATCACCTGTTCACGCTCGAACAGCTGCACCGCCGCACGGCCGACCTGGCGGGTGTCCCACCAGGCATAGGCGCCCACGCCCGCCGCCCCGACCAGCGGCACCCAGCGCGACAGCGCCCGGCTCGCCGCCTTCTGGCCCAGGTGCAGCCCCACCGCCTCGGCCGCGCGCTGCAGCAGCACCTGGGCGGCCGGGCGCACGATGACGCGCTCGCCGACGCGCACGCCCAGGTCGCGCAGCGCCTGCGCGGCCGTGTGGCGGAACAGGCACCACAGCATCTGCGCCGGGCCCAGCTCGGCGCTGCGGCCGTAGAGGGCCGCGATGTCGGCAACCAGCTGGCGCTGGATGTGCCAGACGGCCAGCATCTCCGGCGCGATGGTGGCCCAACCCAGCGGGCCCGGCGGCAGCGCCAGCGTGCCGGCGGCCATGCCGGCCTTGGCGGCGGCGGCCTCGATCGCGTGGGCTGCGGCATCGCCCGGGCGCACGCTCGGCACGCAGCCCGGCTCGGGCGGCTGTATCACCAGCGCCAGCACCTTCTCACCCAGACCCTTGCCGTTTCCCATGCCCGTACTCCCTGGCCTTCGCCGCCGCATCATCCACCCACGGCGGGCCGGCCTGGCGACCGCCTTGCGCCATGATGAGGCTTTTCAGCTCCGGGAGCCCAGCGATGCAGACCGTTTCCTGGCGCGGCGTCTTCCCCGCCGTGACGACCAAGTTCCACGCCGACGAGAGCCTCGACTTCGACGGCACGGCGCGCCACATCGACTTCCAGATCCGCAACGGCATCCACGGCGTTGTCTGCTGCGGCTCGCTGGGCGAGGCCAGCACGCTGGCGCTGGACGAGAAGCTGGCCGTCGCGCGCTGCGCGCTCGACGCCGCGGCGGGCCGCGTGCCGGTGCTGGCCACGGTGTCGGAGACGAGCACGCGCGAGGCGCTGCGCTTCATCGAGGGCGCCAACGCACTGGGCGTTGCCGGCTACATGGTGATGCCCTCGGTCATCTACGTGGCCGACGCGCGCGAAGCCATGGCCAACGTGCGCGCCTTCGCCAGGGCAGCGCAGCGGCCGCTGATGGTCTACAACAACCCGGTGGCCTACCGGGTGGACCTGAAGCCCGAGCATTTCGCCGAGCTGGCCGACTGCGAGCATGTCGCCGCCATCAAGGAGAGCAGCGGCGACGTGACCCGCATCACCGACCTGCGCAACCTGCTGGGCGAGCGCTACCGGCTCTTCATGGGCGTGGACGACCTCGCCTTCGAAGGCCTGGCGCTGGGCTGCGACGGGCTGCTGGCGGGCGTGGGCTGCGCCTTCCCGCGCGAGACGGTCGCCCTCTTCGACCTCATGCAGGCCGGCCGCTGGGACGAGGCGCGCACCATCTACCGCTGGATGACGCCGCTGCTGCACCTGGACGTGTCGACCAAGCTGGTGCAGAACCTCAAGCTCATCGACGCGCTGGTGGGCGTGGGCAGCGAGCACATGCGCCGCCCGCGGCTGCCGCTGGTCGGCGCCGAGCGCGAACGCGTCGAGGCGCTGGTGAAGGCCGCGCTGGCCACGCGGCCCGGGCACTGCCGCTCCGTCGCATGAAGCGCATCCAGATCATCGACTCCCACACCGGCGGCGAGCCGACGCGCGTCGTCATCGCCGGCTTCCCCGATCTCGGCCACGGCACGATGGCCGAGCGCCGCGAACGCCTGGCCCGCGAGCACGACGACTACCGCCGCGCCACGCTGCTGGAGCCGCGCGGCAGCGAGGTGCTCGTGGGCGCCCTGCTGTGCGAGCCGCAGGACCCGGCGCACGCGGCCGGCGTCATCTTCTTCAACAACGCCGGCTACCTCGGCATGTGCGGCCACGGCACCATCGGGCTGATCGAAACGCTGGCCCACCTGGGCCGCCTCGCCGCGGGCGAGCACGTCGTCGAAACGCCGGTGGGGCCGGTACGTGCCACGCTGCATGCGGACGGCCGGGTCAGTGTGCGCAACGTGCCGGCCTACCGCCTGGCCGCGGGCGTCGACGTGGCCCTGCCGACCGGCCAGACCGTGAGCGGCGACATCGCCTGGGGCGGCAACTGGTTCTTCCTCTGCGCCGACCATGGCCAGGCCGTCGCGCCGGCCCGCGTGGCCGCGCTGACCGACTACGCCGCGATGCTGGGCCAGGCCCTGCACGAGCAGGGCCACCGCGGCGCGGACGGCGCCGTCATCGACCACATCGAGCTGTTCGCCGACGCCGACCCGGCGCTGGCCGATTCGCGCAGCTTCGTGCTCTGCCCCGGCCGCCAGTACGACCGCTCGCCCTGCGGCACCGGCACCAGCGCCAAGCTGGCCTGCCTGGCCGCCGCGGGCAAGCTCGCCGCCGGCGAGGTCTGGCGCCAGGCCAGCGTCATCGGCAGCGTCTTCGAGGGCTGGTACGAGGCCGACGGGGCCCGCATCGTGCCGACCATCCGCGGCCGCGCCTTCATCAGCGCCGAGGCAACGCTGCTCATCGATCCGGCCGACCCGTTCGGCTGGGGGCTGCCCTGAATTTACCCAGGCTATCGGGGGCATTGACAAACAGAGACACACCCCCGGCGCGGCGGCGGCACACTCGGTGCAGGACTTCAAGACACCGCCTTCCATGTCGTCCGTCCCCGTGCCCCCGGGCTTGCAGCCGCCCGCCGCCCTGAGCGAACTGCTCGCCCGCGCCGACGTCCGCTTCGACGGCGCCCGGCCCTGGGACCTGCGCGTTCACCGCCGGCGCCTGTACCAGCGCCTGCTCACGCAGTGGTCCCTGGGTGCCGGCGAGTCCTACGTCGAGGGCGACTGGGACTGCGACCGGCTGGACATGCTGTTCGAGCGCCTGTTGCGCGCCGACCTCGACCGCACCGCACCCGGCACCGCCAGGCTCAAAGTCATCCTCGAGAGCCTGCGCCAGCGCCTGTTCAACCTGCAGAGCGTGGCGCGCGCCCACCAGGTCGGCGAGCGCCACTACGACGTCGGCAACGACGTCTTCGAGGCCATGCTGGACTCGCGCATGATCTATTCCTGCGGCTACTGGGAGCATGCGCAAGACCTGGAACAGGCCCAGGAACACAAGCTCGCCATGATCTGCCGCAAGCTGGAGCTGCGCCCCGGCGAGACGCTGCTGGACATCGGCTGCGGCTGGGGCGGCCTGGCGCGCTACGCGGCCGAGCGGCATGGCGTAACGGTCACCGGCGTCACCATCAGCAAGGAGCAGCTCGCGCTGGCGCAGGCGCGCTGCGCCGGCCTGCCGGTGACGCTGCAGTTGCAGGACTACCGTTCGCTGCAGGGCCGCTTCGACAAGATCGTGTCGGTGGGCATGTTCGAGCACGTGGGGCTGAAGAACTACGCCGCCTATTTCGACACCGCGCGCCGCCTGCTGGCGCCCGAGGGCCTGTTCCTGCTGCACACCATCGGCGTGGACCGCCGCGCGCCGCACACCGACCCCTGGATCGAGCGCTACATCTTCCCCAATGGCAAGCTGCCCTCGCCGGCCGAGCTGGGCGGCGCGCTGGAGGGGCGCTTCATCGTCGAGGACTGGCACAACTTCGGCCCCGACTACGACCGCACGCTGATGTGCTGGGCCGAACGCTTCGAGGCCGCCTGGCCGCAGCTCGCGGCCCACTATGACGAAGCCTTCCGCCGCATGTTCCGCTACTACCTGCTGAGCTGCGCAGGCTTCTTCCGCTCGCGTCAGGGCCAGCTGTGGCAACTGGTGCTGAGCCGGCCGCAGCGGCACGGCGTTTACCGCTCGGTGCGGCCGGGCGATCCCACGGCTTGAGCACGGCGAGCCCGCGCGCGGCCAGCGGCCGGACAATCGCCGCCCCATGAGCCGACTCCGACAACTCCAGGCCCGCATTCCCGAAGGGTCTGCCGTGCTGTTCATGATCCAGGTCTTCGCGACGCTGGGTTTCGCGGTGCTGCAGTCCACGCTGGTGCTGTACGGCACGCGGCGGCTGGGCTTCAGCAACGACCAGGCCGCGCTGATGATGGGCCTGTTCGGCGCGTTCAACTATGGGCTGCACCTGTTCGGTGGCTATCTGGGCGGGCGCTACCTGAGCAACCGCAACCTGTTCGTCGGCGGCATGCTGCTGCAGGTGCTGGGCTGCGGCGCCATCGCCGGCGGCTCGCTCGCCGGCCTGTACTGGGGCCTCGCGCTGTTCCTGACCGGCAGCGGCCTGAACGTGACCTGCCTGAACATGATGCTGACGCAGCGCTTCGCGCCCGAGGACGACCGCCGCGAGGCCGCCTTCCTGTGGAACTACGCGGGCATGAACGTGGGCTTCTTCGTCGGCTTCGCGGTGGCCGGCCATTACCAGCTCGACGAGCTCTACAGCACCATCTTCTGGTTCGCGACGCTGGGCAACGCCGGCGCCATCGTGCTGGCGCTGATCTTCTGGCGCACGCTGGCGGACCGCGACACGCCGCTGACGCAGCGCCGGGGCGCGGCGTTCTGGGGCCGCTTCGCCGTCGGCATCGCGGTGCTGGTGGGGCTGGTGCCGCTGCTGGCCTGGCTGCTGCAGCACCCCGGCGACACGGCCATCGGCATGAAGGCGCTGTGCGCCGCGGTGGGCGTGGCGCTGCTGGTCATGACGGCCCGGCACCCGGTGCCGGCGGAGAAGCGCCGCATGCAGGCCTACCTCGTGCTGATGCTGGGCTCGCTGGTGTTCTGGTCGCTGTACCAGATGGCGCCCAACGGGCTGCAGATGTACGCGGTAGGCAACGTCTGGCTGAACGTGGGGGGCGTGCCGGTGGCGCCGCAGTGGGTACAGAACATCAACACGGTAGTCATCGTCATCGGCGGCCCGTGGCTGGCCGCCGTGTTCGCCCGCTGGCGCGCCCGGGGCTGGCCGGTGGACATCCCGATGCAGTTCTCGGCGTCGCTCGTGCTGATGGGCCTCGGGTTCCTGGCGCTGCCGCTGGGCATCCACCTGGCGGACGCGACCGGCCACGCGGACTTCTTCTGGCTGTTCCTCAGCTACGTGCTGCAGAGCGTGGGCGAGCTGCTCATCTCGCCGGTGGGCTACGCCATGATCGGGCGCCTGGCGCCCCGGCAGCACCAGGGCGTCATGATGGGCAGCTGGATGCTGGTGACGGGCCTCGCGTCCCTCTTCGCCGGCGACTTCTCCGGCGTCGTCGCGCAACCGGTGGACGGCTCGCCGCTGGCGACCAATGCCGCCTATGCAACGCTGTTCACGCAACTGGCGGTGGGGAGCCTCATCACCGGGGCCGTGATGTTCGGATTGAGGCCGTGGTTGAGGCGATTGATCGGGGGCGCGGCGGCGTAAGCGAGCAGCGCCTCACCCGCCTCACCCCCTCAACACCGCCCTCACCCGCACTGCCCCACGTAGCCGCAGGCGGTGCAGAAGTCGCAGCCGTCCTTGTGGATCATCGTCGCGTTGCCGCATTCCGGGCAGGGCTTGCCGGCCTGCACCTGCAGCGCACCGGCGGGCGCGCCGAGCTTGGGCGCCGGTGTCTGCAGCAGGCCCATGTCGTTCAGCGGCTGGCCTTGCTCGTCGAGGATGCCCAGCATCGCGTAGCGGTGGATGATGAGCCGAGCCACATAGGCCACGGTGGACGGCCAGACCTGCTGGCGGCGCTCTCCATCCAGCGAGGGCACCGGTGCCATGAAGTGGCCGAGCGGCTCGCCGACGTTGAGCAGCTTGCGCAGCTTCATCGCGATCCAGCCAGGGTCCATGACGCGCATGTCCAGGCTCAGCAGGCGGGCGAGGCCGTCCAGCGCCTTGGGGTAGTTGCCGGAGAAGCCCATCGCGCAGGGGCGGGTCACCGTGCCGCCGTCCGGGGTGGGCAGCACCACCTCCTTCAGCGTCAGCGTGAACTGCTCGTTGGTGGCCGGGTTGTCCACGTCCACCGCCCAGGCCAGCGTGCCGCTCACGCCGGTGCGCGGTTCGTTGCGACTGAACATCGCGTCCACCACCGGCGTGGGGCCGCCTTCGCCCAGCGCGCCGAGCTGCTCGCAACGCCAGCGGATGACGGCCGCCGTCGCGGCGACCACGCCGGGGAAGAGGCGCAGCTCGCCGCCGGGCGGCATGGGCATCTCGAAGGCGCGCTCCTCGGCCACGGTGGCGAGCGCGTCGAGCTTGAGGCGCAGCCAGGCGGCGTCGTTGGTGCGCAGGTCGGTGGACAGCGTCTTGGCCAGGGCCGAGAGGCCGCGCGGCTGCTCGGCGCCGTTGACCCAGACCTCGAAGGGCAGGTTGCGACCGAACAGGCCGGCATCCGGCCCCTCCAGCGGCAGCTCGCCGATGAAGAGGGCGAAGTCGCCGTGGGGATGCTGGATCAGGTAGCTCCAGGCCGGGTTGCCGCCGGGCATCTCGGGGCGGCTGGGCCAGCGCAGCGACGCAACGACGGCATTGGGCAGCCGCTCGACCTTCAGGCGCTGGTTGGTGCCGTCCACCTCCGCACGCAGCGGCTCGGGCTGCTTGACCTCGGGCGTCACGGACAGCACCGAGCCCAGCACGCTGTTGGGCCGGTAGGTGGCCAGGCCCTTGAGCTTGGCTTCCCAGGCCTGAACGTAGAGATCCTGGAAGTCCTCGTAGGGGTAGTCGGCCGGCACGTTGACGGTCTTGCTGATCGACGTGTCGATGTAGGGCGCAACGGCCGCGACCATGGACGCATGGTCCGCCGCGCTGAGTTCCAGCGCGGTGACGAAGGCGTCGGACAGCGGCGCGTCGGCACCGAACAGGTGGCGGTACAGGCGCCAGGCGTGGTCCTCGACCTGGTATTCCTTGAAGCCGCCGCCCTCGCTCTGCGGCAGGCGCTTCTTGCGCGTGTAGGCCCACGAGAACGCGGGCTCGATGCCGTTGGACGCGTTGTCGGCAAAGGCCAGGCTGATGGTGCCGGTGGGCGCGATGGACAGCAGGTGCGAGTTGCGCAGGCCCTGGGTGCGGATCTTGTCCTTCAGCCCCTGCGGCAGGCGCGAGGCGAAGCTGCCGCCGGACAGATACAGGTCGGCGTTGAACAGCGGGAAGCTGCCGCGTTCGACGGCCAGGTCGCTGCTCGCCGCGTAGGCCGCGTCGCGCATGATTTCGCTGATGCGGCCGGCCATGTCGCGCGCGTCCTGCGTGTCGTAGCGCAGGTTGAGCATGACGAGGGCGTCGCCCAGGCCCGTGAACCCGAGGCCCACGCGGCGCTTGTTGGCCGCCTCCTGCTGCTGCGCCGGCAGCGGCCACGGCGTCACGTCAAGCACGTTGTCCAGCATGCGCGTGGCCACGGCCACGACCTCGACGAAGCCGGCCTCGTCGAACGCGGGCCTGGCGCTGAAGGGGTCGCGCACGAAGCGCGTCAGGTCGATGGAGCCCAGGCAGCAGCAGCCATAGGGCGGCAGTGGCTGTTCGGCACAGGGGTTGGTGGCCGCGATGGTCTCGCAGTAGTGCAGGTTGTTGTCAGCGTTGATGCGGTCCAGGAACAGCACGCCGGGCTCGGCGTGGTCGTAGGTGGAGCGCATGACCTGGTCCCACAGCTCGCGGGCGCGCACCTTGCGGTAGACCCACTGGCCGTCGCCGCGCTGGTAGGCGCCGGCCTCGATCTGCTCGGCGCTGGGCTGGGCCTTGTGTGCCAGCTCCACCAGGCCGTCGGCCTGGACAGCCTCCATGAAGGCATCGGTCACGCCGACGGAGATGTTGAAGTTGCGCAGGTCGCCCTGGTCCTTGGCGTGGATGAAGGCCTCGATGTCGGGGTGGTCGCAGCGCAGCACGCCCATCTGGGCGCCGCGGCGGCTGCCGGCGCTCTCCACCGTCTCGCAGCTGCGGTCAAACACGCGCATGTAGCTGATGGGGCCGGACGCGTGGCTGCGCGTCGAGCCCACCCAGGCGCCGGCCGGGCGGATGCGGCTGAAGTCGTAGCCGACGCCGCCACCACGGCGCATGGTCTCGGCGGCTTCGGTCAGCGCCGTGTAGATGCCGGGCACGCCGTCCTCGGCCGTGGCGATGGAGTCGCCCACCGGCTGCACGAAGCAGTTGATGAGGGTGGCCGACAGCTCGGTGCCGGCGGCCGACATGATGCGGCCGGCGGGCACGAAGCCGCGCTGCTGAGCCTCAAGGAAGGCCGCCGCCCACTTCGCGCGCTCGGCCGGCTTCTCGGCCTGGGCCAGGGCACGGGCGACACGCTCGCGCAGCTCGTCGGGCGTCTGCTCGCCACCCTTGGCGTATTTCTCGATCAGGACTTCGCTGGAGATGTCCTGGACGGGCAGGTCGGCAGTGGTGCTCACGATGGCTCTCGATACTGGATGAATTTACAGTCTACGCCTTTGGCGCGACGAGGGCCGAGCTTGCCAGCCCCGCAGGCGGCGCATCTTGACGGAACGCAGACCCGGCCGTGGTCGCGCCGCCCCCGGCGGCGTCAGAAGGGGTTGATGCTCTTCTCGCGGCGGTAGTGGATGTAGCCCACGCTCGCGCCCGCACGCAGGCCCACGCCCAGCCGGATCGGCGCCAGCGTGATGCCCTTGAGGCGCTGGTAGTTGATGCCCGCGCCGCCGATGTAGTACAGGCTGCCGTCCACGCCGGGGAAGCGCTGGTAGATGGCGCTGGCCCGGGGCAGGTGGTAGACCAGCGTGAACACCTTGGACGCGTTCGCCCCCAGGTCGAAACCGATGGACGGGCCGGCCCAGTAGACCTTGGACGAGCCGCCGCCCTTCATCAGCAGGTCGCCCTCGCCGTAGCGCAGGCCCACGGTGATGGCGGCCGAGGCCTCCTCGCCCTTCACGTAGGCATTGGGGCGCCCCTGCTCCTTGAAGGCCTTCTCGATGACCTTGGCCAGGCCCTCGGTGGTCTGGCCGAAGAAGTCGGTGGCGGCCTTCAGGATGGAATCTTCGTCGTAGGTCCCGTCCTTGTCGTCCGCGGCGATGGCGGGCAGGGCCGTGGCGGCGGCAAGGGCAGCGAGCTGCTGCAGGTGGTGGCGGCGATCAAGCATGATGGGCACTCCTTGTGGGGGCCAGCATAAACAACGCGGCGTGAAGTTTGGCCGCCCGCGGCCCCTTTACACAACCTAGACTTGTCCGCATGTCGAACCCTGACCTGCAGCGGCTGTCGGCCGCCCTCGAATACGTCGACCTCGCGGCCGGCCTGTATCTCGCTGGCGGTGCCGACCAGGCGGCCCGGCTGCTGGCGGCCGCGGCCGAGCAGCAATTGGGCGACCTGGTGCGCCTCATCGACGCGCCCAGCGCCACCGTGGACACGCGCGAGCTGCTGGCCCGCGTGGCCCGCGCGCACCGGCCGGCCGTGGTCGCGCCGCGCGAGGCGCCCGAGCGCGACTGGGACGGCCCGCCCGCCAGCCCCGACGGCACGCGCGAGGAGACCATCGCCTTCCTGCGCGCCTCCTGGTTCATGCTGGAGGCCATGGGCCTGGCCTCGCTGGCGCCTGGGCGGCTGCAGCAGGCCGTCGAGCACAGCACCGTGTTCGGCAGCGGCGACGAGCTGGAGCCCTTCGTCTAGGATGGCACCGACCGCCCCGGCCAAGCTCACGGAGACCATCATCAGCACCGAACGCCGCCAGTTCGCCCGCGTCGCCTTCGCGTCGGGGGCCGAGCTGATCACCACCCAGGAGCACCTGGGTTGCCAGGTGCTGGACGTCTCGCTCAAAGGCGTGCTGCTGCAACTGCCCGACGGCCCCACGCCCCAGGCCGGCATGCCCTGCCTGGTCAAGCTGCCGCTGGCGGGCGGCGCCCCGGGCGACCCGGTCATCGCGATGGCCGGCGAAGTCGCCCATGTCGAGGGGCACCACGCCGGCGTGCTGTGCCGCAGCATCGACCTCGAATCCATCACCCATCTGCGCCGCCTCCTCGAGGTCAACCTCGGCGACCCGGCGGCCTCGGAACGCGAACTCAAGGCGCTGATTGCCGCGGCCAGCGCGGCCTAGGCCCGCTTCGTCGCATCTCGCCCCCTGGGTCGGCGGCCCGCGGAGAATGCCCGGGATGGAGGACCTCAGCCCGCTGCAAGCCTTTCGCCGCGTCTGCAATCTGCGCATGCTGGCGGGCGTCTACTACTTCTGCCTGCTCTATGCGATCTCGCGCACCCTGACCTGGTACAGCGAAAGCGATGCCGGCCTGCGCGACGTGCTGTTCGACCTGATCCGTTTCAGCCGCCAGTGCCTGCTGACCGGCGTGTCGCTGCTGGTTACGGTGGCATTGGCCGAGGCCCTGCTGGCCGGGCGACGCTGGACGCTGCCCGCCGCCCTGGCGGTGCAGGCCGCGGCCGTGGGCCTGGGTGCGGCCCTGGGCACCGGGCTGCGCTACCTGGCCGCGACCCTGGACAACCCCGGCCTGAAGCTCAAGCCCGCCTGGCTGCTCTCCACCGTCGCGCTGTGGGCGCTGCTGGGCGGCATGGCCTACGCGCTGCTGCGCATCAGCCGCGCCCAGCGCGAGGAGCGCAACGAGCTGGCCCGGCTGTTCCGCGAACGCGAGGCGCTCAAGACGCAGCAGACCGAAGCGCAGCTGTCGGCACTGACCGCGCAGATCGAGCCGCATTTCCTGTTCAACACGCTGGCCAACGTCAAGCGGCTGTACGAGACCCGGCCCGAGCGCGGCCGCGACATGCTGGTGGCGCTGATCGCCTACCTGCGCGCCGCCCTGCCCGGCATGCGCCGCCACGAGTCGACGCTGGCCGACGAGCTGGAGCTGGTGCGCCACTACCTCGCCATCCTGCAGATGCGCATGGGCGAGCGGCTGTCGTTCGACATCGCCGTGCCGCCCGAGCTGCTGGACGCGCGCCTGCCCACGCTGGTGCTGCCCACGCTGGTGGAGAACGCCATCAAGCACGGCCTGTCGCCGCTGCCCGAGGGCGGGCGCATCGAGATCCGCGCAGCCCCCGCGCCGGGCGGCGGCCTCATCGTCGAGGTAGCCGACAACGGCCAGGGCTTCGGCACCGCCAGCGGCGGTGCCGGCGTGGGCCTGGCCAACACGCGGGCGCGGCTGGCGGCCCGCTTCGGCGACGCGGCCGCGCTGGAGCTGGAGGCCGCCCAGCCGCACGGCGTCGTCGCCCGCGTGCGCCTGCCCGCGGAGGCCATGGCATGAGGCGCCCCCTCGCCCAGTCCCGCCCCGCTGTACGCGGGCCGGCCTGGTCGGTCCCCCGAGGGGACGGCGATGCTTGCCGGATTGACCGGCAAGCACACGCCCAGGCAGGCCGGCTTGGGAGCGGCCCTGCGCTCGGCCCGCGAATGCAGATGGGGGCCAGCCGATGATCCGCCATGTGCTGCAGTCCTGGCGCTCGCTGCGCGCCAGCGAAGCGCTGGTCTTCATCGGCGCGGCGCTGCTGTTCGCCGCCATCGACCTGACCTCGCTGCTGGAGCTGCGCGTGGGCGACCAGTTGCCCCAGGTGCTGGCCCGCCACCTGAGCCTGCCGCTGGTGAGCTGTGCCGTGCTGCTGCTGTGCTGGCTGCCGGCCGCGCGCAGCAGCCCGATCCACCCGCTGCGGCGCTGGCGGCTCGCGGCCGCCACGCTGGTCGGCTCGGCGCTGTCCATGGCCGTCATCTACCCGCTGGCCGACATGCTGCCCTGGCCGTCGCTGTGCGACCTCTACGCCCAGATGCACGGCAAGCCCCGCTGCACGATGTACCGCGCAACGGCCGTCATCGGCGACACGCTCTGGATCTTCATGCCGGCGCTGATGATCGTGGGCGTGCTCGAATTCCGCAGCCTGCGCCGCCGCCAGGACCAGGCCGCCCAGGACCTGCTGCGCGAGCACAGCCAGCTGCGCCGCCACGCGCTGGCCGCACGCCTGGCCGCGCTGCAGGCCCAGGTCGACCCGCCCCTGCTGTTCGACGCGCTGGTGGCCGTGGAGCGCGCCTACGACCGCCAGGACGCCGACGCCAGCGCGCGCCTGGAGCGCCTCATCCGCCACCTGCGCATGGCGCTGCCGCGCCTGCCCCGGCACCAGCAGGTGCCCGCGGGCGGCGCTGCGGGCGCGACGCTGGGTGGCGAGGCCGAGCTGATCGCCAGCTACCTGGACCTGCTGCGCGACCTCGGCGGCACGCCGCCCGCATTCGCCAGCGAGCTGGGCCCGCGCGCCGCCACGCCGCTGCCGCCCATGCTGCTGCTGCCGCTGGTGCAGCGCGCGGTGCGCCTGGGCCGGCCGCAGCGCTGCTGGCTCCGGGCCGACGGGCGCATCACGCTGGGCTTCGACCAGGAGGGCCTGTGCAGCGACGATGCCGACCTCGCGTCGCTGCGCGAACGCCTGGCCGTGCTGGATGCGAAGCTCCTGTGCCACAGCGGGGAAGGCCGCACCGAGTTCACCCTGGACATTCCGTCATGAGCCTGATCGCACCGACCGCCGTGGTCGCCGAGGACGAAGCCGCGCTGCGCGGCGAACTGGTCGAGCAGCTCGACCGGCTCTGGCCCGAGCTCAGCGTCGTCGGCGAGGCCGCCGACGGCCTGGAGGCGCTGCGCCTGCTGGACCGGCACCAGCCCGACATCCTCTTCCTCGACATCGAGATGCCCGGCGCCACCGGCATCGACGTGGCCCGCCAGGTGGGTGACCGCGCCCACGTCGTCTTCGTGACGGCCTACGACCAGTACGCCATCGCCGCCTTCGACCAGGGCGCGGTGGACTATCTGCTCAAGCCGCTGGCCGGCGCTCGTCTGTTCACGGCCATCTCGCGGCTGAAGGCCCGGCTGGGCCAGGCCCCGGCGCCGCTGGGCGGCGTGCTGGACCAGCTCGGCGCCCGCCCCACGGCCACCACGCCCGCGGCGGCGCGCGCGCCGCTGCGCTGGATCAACGCCTCGGTGGGCCAGACGCTGCGCCTCATCACCGTCGACGAGGTCATGTTCTTCCAGAGCGACAACAAGTACACGCGGCTGGCGCTGAAGGACGGCGAGGCGCTGATCCGCAAGCCGCTCAAGGAGCTCATCGACGAGCTGGACCCGCAGCAGTTCTGGCAGATCCACCGCTCCACGCTGGTCAACGTGAATGCCATCGCCAGCGTCAGCCGCGACTTCCGCGGGCGCATGCAGATCAAGCTCAAGCACGGCAGCGAGATGCTGCTGGTGGCGGAGAGCTGCGCGCACCTGTTCCGCCAGATGTGACCTGCGTTGGGGGCATGATGGGCCATGCCCAGCCCCCAGCACCTGCGCGGCGCCAGCCGCCTCGCCGTGGCCGCCACCAACGGCGTCACCGACCTCGTCGAGGCCATGCACGCCGAGATCGCGCGACTGCCGCTGACCGCGCCGCGCCAGCGCACCCGCGGCCTCACCGGCCTCGTCTACGGCGGCGTGCGCGGCGTGACGCGGCTGGTGGGCGGTGGCCTGGACCTGGCGCTCGGCGCCCTGGCCCCGCTGCTCGGCCAGGCCCGGCCTGAACGCGCCAGCGCCACGCTCGCCGCCCTGAACGGCGTGCTGGGCGACTACCTCGAGGAGACCGCCAACCCGCTGGCCATCCCCATGAGCCTGCGTCCGCTGGTGGACGGCGCCAGCGGGCCGCCCCTGGTGCTGCTGCACGGCCTGTGCATGAACGAGGCGCAGTGGCGGCGCGACGGTTCCGACTTCCCAGCCGCCTTCGCGGCGCTGGGCTACCAGCCGCTGGGCCTGCGCTACAACAGCGGCCGCCCCGTCTGGCGCAACGGCGCCGAGCTGGCCGCGTTGCTGGACGAGGTGCCCGGCCCGCTGACGCTGCTGGGCCACAGCATGGGCGGCCTGGTCGCGCGCAGCGCCATCGCCCAGGCCGGGCGGCGGCGCTGGCGCAAGCGTCTGCGCGCCCTCGTCACGCTGGGCACGCCCCACCAGGGCGCGCCGCTGGAACGCGGCGGCCAGCAGCTGCAGCTGCTGCTCGCGCTCAGCGCCTACTCGCGCCCGCTGGCCGGGCTGGCCGCGCGGCGCAGCGCCGGCATCCGCGACCTGCGCCACGCCAGCCTGCTCGGGGCCGATGCCGATGCCGGCAAGGCCAGCAGCCTGCCGCTGCCCCAGGGCGTGGCCTGCTACGCGGTGGCGGCCACCACCTCCACGGCACCGGAGGGCGCCTCCGCGCGCTGGCTGGGCGACGGCCTGGTGCCCGTGGCCAGCGCGCTGGGCCGGCACCGTTCGCCGGCGCGCCGCCTCAGCTTCACCGACACCGCCCTCTTCACCGGCCTGGGCCACCTGGGCCTGCAGACCGACGCCGCCGTGCTGGCGCAGCTGCAGCGCTGGCTGGGCACGCCGCCGGCATGAGGCCGCAATGACCCGGCGCGTCATGTCGCCGGCTTGACGCCGCGGGCAGGCCGGGCACCGCAGAATCGCGCGCCAACAAGGAGACGCCATGCCTGCCAGCCACTATCGCATCTGCCCGCTGTGCGAGGCCTGCTGCGGCCTGGAAGTGAAGACCGAAGGCACCCAGGTCGTCAGCATCCGCGGCGCCGAGAACGACGTCTTCAGCCACGGCTACCTGTGCCCCAAGGGCGTGAGCCTGAAGGACTTGCACGAGGACCCGGACCGCCTGCGCACGCCGCTGATCAAGCGCGACGGCGTCTTCGTCGAGGCGAGCTGGGACGAAGCCTTCGCCGAGATCGAGCGGCGCCTGCTGCCGCTGCGCCGCCAGCACGGCGCCGACGCCGTGGCGCTGACCATCGGCAACCCGGCCGCGCACAAGGTCAGCCTGCTCGCCTACACGCCCCGCCTCGTGAAGGCACTGGCCACGCGCAACGTGATGAGCGCCTCCACGCTGGACCAGATGCCCAAGCAGCTGAGCAGCGCGCTGATGTTCGGCCACTGGCTCTCCATCCCGCTGCCCGACATCGAGCGTTGCGACTACCTGCTGATCCTCGGCGCCAACCCGATGGTGTCCAACGGCAGCCTGTGGACCGTGCCCGACTACCGCGGCAAGGCCAAGGCCTTGCGCGCGCGCGGCGGCCGCATCGTCGTGGTGGACCCGCGCCGCAGCGAGACGGCCGCGGCGGCCGACGAGCACCTGCCCATCCGCCCCGGCGGCGACGCGCTGCTGCTGGCCGGCATCGCCCACACGCTGTTCGACGAGGGCATGGTGAAGCTGGGCCGGCTGGCCGACCACGCCAACGGCCTGGACGAGGCGCGCGCAGCCCTCGCGCCGTTCGCTCCCGAAATCACCGCCGCTGGCTGCGGCATCCCGGCCCAGACGCAGCGCCGCCTCGCGCGCGAGCTGGCTGCGGCGCCACACGCCGCCGTCTACGGCCGCATCGGCACCTGCACGACGCGCTTCGGCACGGTGAACTCCTGGCTGGTGGACCTTATCAACGTGCTGACCGGCAACCTCGACCGCGAGGGCGGCGCGATGTTCGCGAAGGCTGCGGCCTTTGCGCCCAACACCCAAGGCCGGCCCGGCGTCGGCAAGGGCGTGGCCACCGGCCGCCGCCGCAGCCGGGTGTCGGGCGCGCCCGAGGTGTTCGGCGAGCTGCCCATCACGGTGATGGCCGAGGAGATGGAAACCCCCGGCGAAGGCCAGGTCAGGGCCTTGATCACCATCGCCAGCAACCCGGTGCTGTCGGCCCCCGGCGGCCCGCGCATCGCCCGGGCGCTGCAAGGCCTGGACTTCATGCTGAGCCTGGATATCTACGTCAACGAGACCACGCGCCATGCCGACGTCATCCTGCCGGGGCTGTCGCCGCTGGAAGACCTGCACTTCGACGTCGCCTTCCCGCAGCTCAGCCACCGCAACCACGCGCGTTTCTCGGGCCCGGTGTTCGACGCCGCGCCCGGCACGCCGCAGGAGTGGCAGACCATCCTGCGCCTGTGCGCGCTGCTGGAAGGCCGTGGCCTGGAGGTGGACGTGCAGCAGCTTGACGACGAGGCCATCACGGCCGACGTGCAGCGCTTCGCCGGCGAGCAAGCGCCCGCCGTGCTCGCCGCGCTGCTGCCCTGGCGCGGCCCCGAGCGGCTGATCGACCTGCAGCTGCGCGTGGGGCCCTACGGCGACCAGTTCGGCCGCAGGCCCGACGGGCTCAACCTCGCCAAGGTCCAGGCGGCCAGCACGGTGCAAGGCGGCGGCCTGGACCTGGGCGCGCTCATGCCCCGCATCCCGGAGCTGCTGCGCACGCCCAGCGGCAGGATGGAACTGGCGCCGCCGGCCATCCTGGCCGACCTGGCCCAGGTCAAGGCCCCGCAGGCGCCTGCGTTCAGCCTCATCGGCCGGCGCGACACCCGTTCCGGCAACAGCTGGATGCACAACCTGCCCGTGCTGGCCAAGGGGCCGGAGCGCTGCACGCTGCTGGTTCACCCCGAGGATGCCGAGCGGCTGGGCCTGACGGAGTTCGCCCAGGTGACGAGCGCCTCGGGCGCGCTGGTCGCCCGCGTGGAGCGCAGTGCCGACATGAGCCCCAGCGTGGTGAGCCTGCCGCATGGCTGGGGGCACGACCTGGACGGCGTGCGGCTGGGTCTGGCCCGCGAGCGGCCGGGCGTGAACATGAACGCGCTGCTGGACGACGCGGCGCGCGACCCGCTGTCGGGCAACGCGGTGCTGTCCGGCGTTGCCGTGGAGATTGCGCCGGCCTGAGCCGCCGGCTGCGTGCTGCGCCACCCAACCCCGAGGCACAAATCACGCAAACCCCCGAAGCGGTCGCGCAGAAATGATCGGCGGCGCCTAGACTGAGCCCGCTTCACAACCTGAGGGCAAACCCGTCGAAAGGCGGGGACGCAAAGCCACCGGCCTAAAGCGCGCAGGCGCCACGGCAGCGGGGCCGCCAGGACCGGCAGGTCCTGACCGGCGTGGCCCTCGTTCGCGAGAACCGGCCATGCGCAGTCCCCGACCCCTGTCCCGCCCCCTGTCCCGACCGCTCACCCGGGCCCTCGGCCTGCTGGCCGCCGCGGCGCTGACCGCCTGTGGCGGTGGCGACAACCCGAGCGTCCAGCCCAGCGGGGCGGTCGCGCTCAGCGTGAGCCTCTCCGGCAGCGCCGGCCCCGCCGCAGCCCTCGCCCAGCCCAGCTTCCACACCGCCGCCGTCGACCTCGACGAGCCCGACAACGGCCCCGCTCCGCACCGCGCGCTGGGGCTGTCCGGTGTGCCCACCAAGGGCCTGACCCGCGAACGGCTGGACGAGGCCTCGGGGCGCTCGCGGGCGCTGGCAGCCGGCAGCGGCGAGGCCGCCCCGATGGCCGCGTCGACCGCCGTGACCACCTACACGCCGGCGCAGATCCGCGCTGCCTACGGCTGGCCCGCCCTGCCCGCCAGCACCAGCGGCCTGACGGCCGCGCAGGCCGCCCAGCTCGGCGCCGGCCAGACGATCTACCTCGTCAACGCCAGGCACGACCCCAACATCGTCGCCGAGCTGGCCGCGTTCAACGCCAAGTTCGGCCTGCCCGCGTGCAGCTCGCGCACGCTGGCCGCCAATGCCGGCCTGCCGCTGGCCGCCGCCATCGGCGGCTGCGAGCTGGTCGTCGCCTACAGCACGGCGGCGGGCGCCCTGACGGCGACGCCCCCCGCCTACGACAGCGGCTGGGCCACCGAGATCGCGCTGGACGTGCAGTGGGCGCACGCCACCGCGCCGCTGGCCCGCCTGGTTCTCATCGAGGCGCCGGACGCCAGCGTGACCAGCCTGTCCAACGCCGTCGCGCTGGCCAACAGGATGGGCGCGGGGGTCGTCTCCATGAGCTTCGGCGCCAGCGAGGGCAACTGGACGACGGGCTACGACGGCGTCTTCTCGGCCGCGGGCATGAGCTATCTGGCGGCCACCGGCGACAACGGCTCGGCCGTGTCCTGGCCCTCGGTGTCGAGCAAGGTCGTCGGCGTGGGCGGCACCACGCTGACCTACAGCGGCAGCGGCACCCGCAGCGAGACGGCCTGGAGCGGGACCGGCGGCGGCACCAGCGCCTACGTGGCACTGCCCAGCTACCAGAGCGGCACGATCGGGGGCTACGCCAGGCGCGCCGTCGCCGACACGGCCTTCAATGCCGACCCCAACACCGGCCAGTACGTGGCCACCCTCGCCCAGGGCTCCACGACGGTGCGCTGGGTCAGCGCCGGCGGCACCAGCCTGGCCACGCCGCAATGGGCCGGCCTGCTGGCCGTGGCCAACGCGATGCGCGCGGCGGCCGCCAAGCCCCTGCTGGGCCAGCCGCACGCGGCGCTCTATCTGCAGATCGGCGCCGTGCCCACGCAGTACGCCGCCTCCTTCAAGGACGTGGCCAGCGGCAGCAACGGCAGCTGCGCCGGCTGCACCGCCAGGAGCGGCTACGACACGCCCACCGGCTGGGGCACGCCCAACGTGACCGCCCTGCTGAGCAGCCTGACCGGCGCCAGCGTGACGGGCGGCAGCACATCGACCACCACCACCGCCAGCGGCGGCCCGCAGCTGGTTACCACCAGCCTCAGCGGCACCGCCGGCAAGGCCTTCAGCGGCACCATAGGCTACAGCGCGCCAGGCGCCACCTCGCTGAGCATCTCCATCAGCGGCGTGCCCGGCGGCATGAGCTTCTCGGCCACCAGCGCCGGCCTCGGCGTCAGCTGGGCCAGCCCGGTGGCAGGCACCACCAGCCTCGTCATCACGCTCAGGGACAACCTCGGGCAGACCTCCACAGGCACCGTGAAGCTGACGATCAACCCCGCCTGACAGACGGCGGGCGCTCCCCTGCGGGATCGACGCGCGGCCTGCCGGCGGGTGGGCCGCCGGGGGCCTTTCAGCGCAGCCGGTCCGTCTCGAACGCGATGCGGTCGACCGTGCCGTCGCCGTTGCGATGCAGGCGCACGCGGCGCAGGCCGTCGGGGCTGACGAGCAGCTCGGCGTTCTCGGCACGCCAGGTCTCCAGCGGGCTCTCGTCCACGCTGACGCCCAGGCGGCGCGCGCCGACGTGGACCTTCAGCGTGCGGCCGTCATCCAGCAGGTACTCGCCCTGGGCATTGCGCAGCATGGCGCGCTCGGCCACGGCGGGCACGGTGGGTTCCTGGGCGCTCGCCGGCGCCGTGAGGGTCAGGCTGGCGAGCAGGGCGGCCGACAGGGTGAGGGGTCGCAGAATCGTCCAGGTCTTCATGGTGGGGTACTCCTTGGGTTCCCCGAGGCCAGTCGCCTCGGCAGCATCCCTGGTGCAAACCCCATGCCAGCTTCAGGCGCCGCCCAAACGGCGTTTTCGAGCGGCGCGCGCCCCAGCGCTGGGCCTGCACGCCCCCGCATCGCGCCGCCATGCCTCGCGATGGCGCGGCCGGTCGGCGCCGCGCCGCCTCACTCGCCGTTCCAGAGCCCGCTCATGAGCCGTTCGGGGCGCTGGGCAGCCCGGACGAACGCGCAGCTGGACCAGCTGGCCATCGGGACGTCCAGGCCCGCGAAGACGCCGTAGTCGGGCCCCGGCTCGATGACGCCGCCCGCGCTCAGGCTCTCGCCGACGCGGATCGCCTGCGCGACACGGATGTCGCCGGCGGCGCGCACGCCCCAGCCGGCGCGCAGATGCCCCTCGCAGTCGATGTGGCCCGCGGCGTCCAGCCCGCGTGCGACCCAGGCATCGCCGCCGACGCGCAGGTCGCCCTGCAGCTTCAGCCCGGCATCGCAGCGCAGCGCGCCCTGCGTCGTGACGTCGCCGCCCACGGTGAGGGCGCCGCCCACGCGCGCCGCGGCACCCGCGCGCAGCTCGCCACCGATGCGCAGCTCGCCGTCGCAGGCCAGCGCCTGCAGCACCTCGAGGCTCCAGCCCACGCGGCCGCCCGAGCCCAGGCTCAGCGCCCCCTCGCAGCGCAGCCCGCCATCCACCTTCAGTTCGCGCCCGACCTGCAGCGCGCCGCCCAGCTGCGCCGCGCCGCCCACGTGCAGGTCGCCGCCGGTGCGCAGCAGCCCCGACACCTCCAGATGGCCGCTGCAGTGGATGGAGCCGGCGAACACCAGCGCCTCGGCAGCCAGGTTGTCGACCTGCATGACCTCGTCCGTCGGCCCCAGCTGATCCAGCAGCCAGCAGGCGTCGCCGACCCGCCCTGCCGCCACCAGGTCGTCGAGCAGGGTCTGGTAGTCGCTGACGGGCGTCTGCCGGCGTAGGAACCACCGGTAGCCATCGCTGCACGGACGCTTGGCCCGGATCAGCGTCCGATCCACATCAATCCTGAGAGTGTTCGTCATGTCCAAAATCCCCATTGCCCCTTCAGGGGCGCATCTGCCCGCGCCGGTGTCTGCGGAATCACGAGCACGTCGCCGCTCAACCAGCGGGCCAGGTACTGGGCCAGCGTCGGCCACGGGAAGGGCAGCCAGCGCCTTCGCGGGCCGATGCCCACCACCACCAGGTCGTGCCGGCCGCTGACGTGGCGCCGACCGACGGCGTCCGGCACGACGCCATGAACCAGCGTCTGGGCCACACCGGCCTCCTCGTCGCCCAGCCCTGCCGCGAGCCTGCGCAGGCGCTGGCGCAGCGCGAGCCACGAGCGCCGCTGCATGCGCTCCAGCACCGACGGCGGCGCCGACGCCCGCAAGCCGCCGGCATGCTGCTGGACGTCGGTGACGTGCAGCAGCTCCACCGGAGCGCTCGGGGCCATCCGGCGGGCCCAGTGCAGCAGCTCGTGCGAGTGGGGCCCCAGCGAGACGGGCACCAGGGCACTGGCATAGCCGCCATGGCCCCGCAGCTTGCCGTTGCCCACGGCCAGGACCGGCCGGCTGCGCAGCGCGATCAAGGCGCGCAGCAGATCGCGCTCGCGCAGCCCGGGTCGCCAGGCGCGCGCCGACCTCGCGATGCAGACCAGCGCGCAGTCCTCGACCTGCCGGCGCAGTTCCTCCGCGGTGCTGATCTCGACGTCGACCGTTTCGACCGGCCAGCCCAGCATCCGCCCCAGGTGGCGGGCGCGCTGCTTGAGCCGCGCCAGCGGGCGGTCGAGGTGGGGCGCCCGGCTCGAGCAGTCGGCCAGCCGCAGCCGCACGCCGCTGAACTCCGCCAGCGCGGCGACCTTCTCCAGGTAGCCGCTCTCCTGCACGCCAGGGCTGGTGATCACGAGGATGGTCCGGTTCGCCAGGCAGGGCACGGGCTCGCCGGGCTCGGCCCGAAGCGGGCGCTCCACTGTGGGGAAGGGCAGCACCACGCCCGCCGGTGCCTGTCGCCTGGGCTCAGCCATGACGGGTCTCCTTGACGGCGAGCAGCGGCCGCAGCGGCGCGCGGCCCGGCGCGAGGCGCTCGCAGGCCATCGGGGCGGTCCGCTCGCAGTCCGGGTCGGGCAGGAAGGCCAGATCGCAGGCCAGATCGCGTGCCAGGCGCTCGCGCAGCGAACTGCGCAGCATCCGCTCCAGCAGCGTGGGGGTGTCGTAGGGCGCGATCACCAGATCCGCGCCGCTGAAGTTCGCCTGGTTCCTGATCCGCTGCGCGGTGCTCGCGGTGTCGAACGCCAGGACCGCCCGGTTCAGGCGGGTGCTCAGATAGTTGGAATGCACGACCGGCTCCGCGCCACTGGCGCGCGGGCCGGGCGGCGGCCACTCGCTGCGGCGAACCGGATCGGGCCGCTCGGGCCGGGCCCGCGAGAGCCTGCGCTGCGGCCCGACGAAGAACATCTCGCGCGCGCTGCCTGCCGACACCTGCCGCGCCAGCGCCACCGACCGATCGTGCTCCCGCGCCGTCCGGTACGGCAGCAAGGCCAGCTTGTAGGGCGCACCGCTGGGCCGGCTGACGATCAGGATCGGACAGGCCCGCACGTCCAGGAAGCTGCGGCCCCTGAGGAAGCCCGAGGCCAGGTTGCGCAGCAGCCCCGGCCCGGCCGTGAGCTGGCGCGCCGTCGCCGGGTCGATGACCACGACGATCTCCTGGGCGCCTTTTTCAAGCATCTTCATCAGCTTGGCGTCGCTCAACACGGGGTGCATCACCTCGATGCCATGGCGCCGCGCGAGCTGCGACGCGCGCAGCTCAAGGCGATGATGGAAGTCGGAGGGGTGGCCCGCATCGTCCGCGGGGCGGTGCACCACGTAGAGCAAGGCACGGTGACGGGCGGCGATTTCCGCGGCCCGCTCGACGGCGTTCTCCGATGCCTGGGAGAACGTCGCTACGGTCAGCACAAATTTGAGAGTCACGGTCAGGTCCAGACGAAGCCAAGCCTCCGCACGAGCGGACTCGCGCGAACGGACGGGAAGATGGGAAGGGTCGCGACTGCCGACTAGGTCGAGTAGTCGCCGGTCGCCTCGGGCTGGAACAGGATCGCGTGGATGGTCATGCGCCGCTCCACGCCGGTCGGCGTCGTCCAGCGGACGGTCGCCCCCGCTTCGCGGCCCAGCAGGGCCGCGCCGACGGGGGACAGGACCGAGATGAAGCCCTCGACGGGCTCCGCATCGCCGGGATAGCACAGGGTCAGCTTCTGGAGCGCATCGCCGTCGTTGTGCGACACGGTGACCTGGCTGTACATGGTGACCACGTGCTGGGGGATCTCCGGCGACGGAACGACGGTGGCCTCCTCCAGAAGCTCGAGCAAGGGCTCGGGCAGCGTGCCGCCGTTGAGCTTCAGTAGGCGAGCGCGGTCGAGTTCGGTGAGCAGCAACTCACCGCTGAGGATGGTAGGCATGGCAACTCCTGCAGACGCGGCTGCCGCAACGGGCGGGCAGCGTCAATGGCGCTGAGCTGTGGGCCCGGCGATGGGAGGGGTGCGCAAAAAGGGAGGGGGGATATCGCCGGGCTTAGGAATCTGCGTCCGTAGGACGGGCGCAGCGGTCGCCGGTCTGAAGCGTCGACGTCATGCGCGCAGCCACGGACCGCTTCAGGACGAAGCAGTCGAGGGTGGAAGGGATGACGCGGCTGAACATAGTCGCCATTCTAAGTCGGATCGCCTTTTCATCCAAGGCCAGGGTCTTTGGCGCGGCGCAGGGCTCAACCGGCCTTGCCTGCCAGCAGGGTCGCCACCTCGGCGGCCGAACGCACGCCCAGCTTGGCGAACACGCGCGCGCGATGGACCTCCACGGTCCGCACGGACACGTTCAGCTCGTCCGCAATGACCTTGTTGAGCTTGCCGGCGGCCACGCGCCCCATGACCTCGTGCTCGCGCTCCGTCAGGCTGGCCAGCCGCGCACTGCGCTCCGCGGCCTGGGCGCCCTCGGCCTGCATGGCGGCGTCCACGGCCAGCGCCTGCTCGATGCGGTCGGCCAGCGCGTTGTCGCCGTAGGGCTTCTCGAGGAAGTCGAAGGCGCCCTTCTTCAGCGCCTCGACGACCATGGGGATGTCGCCATGGCCGGTCAGGAACAGCACCGGGTTCTTCAGCCGGCGCGCCAGCAGTTCGTCGTGCAGCCGCGTGCCGCTCATGGGCTCCATGCGCACGTCGAGCAGGAAGACGCCCCTGGGCGGACCGCTGCGCGGGGCCTCGCGGTCCAGCGTTTCCAGCAGCGCCGGGCCGCCGTCGAAGGCTCGCACGTCCAGGCCGCGCGAGCGCAGCAGGAAGGCCAGCGCATCGCGCACGCCGGGGTCGTCGTCGACGAGGTGGACGCTGCCTTCAGCCATGGAGGGTCTCCCTGCTGTGTTCGCGGCTCAGTGGCAGGCTGAAGGAGAACAGCGCGCCGCCCTGGGCCACATCGCTCGCGTCGAGCACGCCCTGGTGAGCCTCGACGATGGAGCGGCAGATGGCCAGGCCCATGCCCATGCCGTCGGCCTTGGTGGAATAGAACGGCGCGCACAGCTGCTCGACGCGGCGGCCGGCCAGGCCGGGGCCGTTGTCCTGCACGTCCACGCGCACGAAGTCGCCCACCACGCGGCTGCTGACCGTGATGCGCCTTGCGCCCTTGCCGGGCTGACGCGCCTGCAGCGCGTCGGCGGCGTTGCGCACGAGGTTGATGACGACCTGCTCGATCAGCACGGCGTCGGCCAGCACCTCGGGCACGCCGGGCGCGAGCGTCACCTCCAGCGCGACGCCGCGGCGCTGGCAATCGCGCTTGAGCAGCTCGACGGCGGCCGTGATGACCTCGTGCAGGTCGCAGGGCTCGTGGCGGGGCTCGCGCCGCGTCAGGAACTCGCGGATGCGCGCGACGATGCGCCCGGCCTGGGCGGCCTGCTGGCCCAGCCGCTGCAGCGCGCCGAGCACGAGGGCGTCTTCCACGCCGAGCTTGGCCAGCGAGTTGGTGATGCCGGCGCCGTAGCTGGCGATGGCCGTCAGCGGCTGGTTGAGCTCGTGGGCCAGCGTGGACGCGACCTCGCCCAGCATGGTCAGGCGGGCGTTGTGGGCGAGGGTCTCGATCTGGCGACGCTCGCGGTCTTCGAGCCGCTTGGCACTGGTGATGTCGATGATGCTGCCCATCCAGCCGATCTGGCGCCCGCCGGCGTCCACCAGCGGCGACTCGAACACCATCACGTCCACCAGCCGGCCGCTGCTGTGCTGCCAGCGCGCCTCGTAGCCCTCGCGCGGCGCCTGGCCGGCGAGGTTGCGGCGGTTGCGCGCGCTCATCTCCTCGAAGGCATCCGGCGGCCAGTAGGGCATGGGCGGCAGCAGGCCGACGAGCTGCTCGGCGGGCAGGCCCACCATGTCGCAGAAGGTACGGTTGACGTAGAGCAGGCGGCCGTCGAAGTCGCGTGCGCGCAGCGCCACCAGGGCCGAGTCCTCCATCGCGCGGCGCCAGGCCGCCTCGGTGCGGCCGGCCACCTCGGCGCGCTGCACCTGGCGCATCTGGCGGCGCAGCAGCCAGCTCGCCACGGCGATCAGCGGCAGGAAGCCGGCCACCAGCACCCAGGCCAGCGGCCGCGCGCCGTTGACGAGGGGATCGCGCACGGTCAGCTCCAGCGCGGCGTCGGTCAGCGCCTCCTGCGTCAGCGGGCTGGCGCGCAGCGGGCCGGTCAGCGCGACGCGGTAGCTGGGCCGCGGTGCCTGGGCCGCGCGCAGCGGCGACTCGGTGCTGGAGGCGATGACCTGATCGGCACTGTCGACGAGCTGCACGTCGTACTTGCGCGCCAGCCACCAGGGCACGCCGCGCTTGAGCAGCAGCGCCGGCGGGTAGCGCACGACCAGCGTGCCCTCGTTGCCCACCGGCGCGGTCAGGTGCAGCGACAGGCCGTCGTCCAGCCGCCCGTCGTCGCCGCGGCCCGACACCTCGGCCAGCACGCGGTTGCGCGCGTCCAGCCAGGTCACCGACTGCCACAGCCGCCGCAGCCCGCCGTTGAGCTCGGCCTGGGCGGCCAGCGCCGCCTCGCCGGGCGCCTGGCCGACCAGGTCTTCCGCTAGCTGGCGCAGGTGGCGCTGCTCGTCGGCGATGCGGTCGCGCAGCTGCGCCTCGGTGCTGAGGGCATCGGAGATCAGCGTCTGGCGCTGCTGCTCCTGCTCCTCGGCCTCGTTGGCGCGCACCCAGGCCAGCACGCCCAGCACAAAGACCAGCGACAGGGCCAGCGGGGCCAGCCACAGGCTTCGGTGCAGGAATTCGCGCGGGCTCATGCCCACAGTCTAAGAAGGGTATCAACCGCGCGAAATGTGGAACTCCACAACTACCCGTCGCGCCCACCGCTCGGAAGAATCCAGACCATACCAACCATTCGGAGACACACCATGGCCCTGCGCCGTCTCGTCCTTGCCTGCGCCGTCGCCGCCCTGGCGACCCTGCCCTTCGCCGCCCAGGCGCAGGCGCCCATCGTCATCAAGTTCAGCCACGTCGTGGCGCCCGACACGCCCAAGGGCAAGGGCGCGCAACGCTTCAAGGAGCTGGCCGAGCAGCGCACCAACGGCCGCGTGAAGGTCGAGGTCTACCCGAACAGCCAGCTCTACAAGGACAAGGAAGAGATGGAGGCGCTGCAGCTGGGCTCGGTCCAGATGCTGGCACCGTCGCTGGCCAAGTTCGGCCCGCTGGGTGCCAAGGAGTTCGAGGTCGTCGACCTGCCCTTCATCTTCAAGGACACCGAGGCCTTCCGCGCCCTCACCGACGGCCCGCTGGGCGCCGAGCTGTTCAAGAAGCTGGAGCCCAAGGGCATCAAGGGCCTGGCCTACTGGGACAACGGCTTCCACATCATGAGCGCCAACAAGCCGCTGCACCATGTGGCGGACTTCAAGGGCATGAAGATGCGCATCCAGTCCAGCAAGGTGCTGGACGCCCAGATGCGCGCCCTGGGCGCCATCCCGCAGGTGATGGCCTTCAGCGAGCTCTACCAGGCGCTGCAGACCGGCGTCGTGGACGGCACCGAGGGCGTGCCCAGCAACTTCTACACGCAGAAGATCTACGAAGTGCAGAAGCACATGACGCTGTCCAACCATGGCCACCTGGCCTACGCGGTGATCGTCAACAAGAAGTTCTGGGATGGCCTGCCGGCCGACATCCGCGGCCAGCTCGAGGGCGCCATCAAGGACGCCACGGTCTACGCCAACGCCATCGCCGCGACCGAGAACGCCACCGCGCTGGACAAGATCAAGGCCAGCGGCCGCGTGACCGTCTACACGCCCACGCCGGCCGAGATCAATGAGTGGAAGAAGGCGCTGATGCCGGTCCACAAGGAGATGGAGTCGCGCGTCGGCAAGTCGACCATCGAGGCCGCCTACAAGGCCACCGGCTTCGTCGCCCCGAAGTAAGACCCCCCGTACCGGCTGACGCCGGCCCCCCGAGGGGGCAAACCAGCGGACTGGCGGAGCCAGATCCGCGGTTTCGCTCGATCAATCCACGCACCGGCTGACGCCGGCGCGTGTCGGAGAACAACCATGTTTAACAAAGCGCTGAACCATCTGGAGGAGTGGCTGATCTCCTTCCTGATGGCCGCGGCGACGCTAGTGATCTTCGTCGCCGTCGTCCACCGCTACCTCGCCGGCGTGCCCTACATCCAGGACCTCGCCCTTCAGATCCACATGAGCTGGGCCCAGGAGCTGTGCATCATCCTGTTCGTCTGGATGTGCAAGTTCGGCGCCGCCTACGGCGTGCGCACCGGCATCCACGTCGGCGTGGACGTGGTCATCAACCGCATGAGCCCGAAGAACCGCGGCCGCTTCGTCATCTTCGGCCTGCTGGCCGGCGCGCTGTTCACCGGCGCCATCGCCATCATGGGCGCCACCTTCGTGTGGGACAACGGCGCGCACTACGCCTTCCTGAACCTGTTCGGCATGACCGCCGACGGCGTCTACGAAGGCCCCACGACGCCCGACCTGGAGTGGCCGACCTGGATCGTCTACTCCGCCATCCCGCTCGGTTCGGCGCTGATGTGCTACCGCTTCCTGCAGGTCTGCTGGAACTTCTGGAAGACCGGCGAACTGCCCAAGCACGACGAATCCCACGTCGAGGGCGTGGATGAACAGACCCCGCTGGAAGTGGAGGCTCGCAAATGAACGCACTCATCATCTTCAGCCTGCTGCTGGCGCTGATGCTGACCGGCATGCCGATCAGCATCTCGCTGGGCCTCACCGTGATGACCTTCATCGTCACGATGACCCAGGTTCCCATCGAATCGGTCGCCCTGAAGCTGTTCACGGGCATCGAGAAGTGGGAAATCATGGCCGTGCCCTTCTTCATCCTGGCCGGCAACTTCCTCACGCACGGCGGTGTCGCGCGGCGCATGATCAACTTCGCCACAAGCATGGTGGGCCACTTCCACGGCGGCCTGGCGCTGGCGTCCATCCTGGCCTGCTCGATGTTCGCGCTGGTCTGCGGCTCGTCGGTCGCGACGGTGGTGGCCATCGGCTCCATCGTGCTGCCCGCCATGGTGGCCCACGGCTACCCGATGCGCTTCGGCGCCGGCGTCATCATCACGGCCGGCTCGCTCGGCATCCTGATGCTGCCGTCCATCCCCAAGGTCATCTACGCGATCTCGACCAACACGTCCATCGGTGCGCTGTTCGTCGCCGGCCTGCTGCCCGGCATCGTGCTGGCGCTGATGCTGGCCGCCGTGACCTGGTACATCGCCCGCAAGAACAACTACCCGCGCCTGGCCCGCATGGGCTGGATGGCCCGCTTCCAGGCCTTCCGCAAGAGTTTCTGGGGCCTGCTGCTGGTGGTCATCATCGTCGGCGGCATCTGGTCGGGCGCCTTCACGGCGACCGAGGCGGCGGCAATGGCGGCGGTCTACTCCTTCTTCGTGGCCATCTTCGTCTACAAGGACCTGAAGCTGCGCGACGTGCCCAAGGTGCTGAAGGACTCGGCCAACATGTCCGCGATGCTGCTGTACATCATCACGAACGCGGTGCTGTTCTCCTTCGTGCTGACCAACGAGAACCTGCCCCACCAGCTGGCCGACTGGCTGCTGTCGATGAACCTGGGCCAGCACGGCTTCCTGTTCGTCGTCAACCTGGTGCTGCTGGGGGCCGGCAACTTCATGGACCCGTCGTCGATCATCCTGATCATGGCGCCGATCTTCTTCCCGGCGGCCATGCAGCTGGGCGTGAACCCGGTGCACTTCGGCATCCTGATCGACGTCAACATGGAAGTGGGCCTGTGCCACCCGCCGGTGGGCCTGAACCTCTACGTGGCATCGGGCATCAGCAAGCTGGGCATCACGGAGCTGACCAAGGCCGTCATGCCCTGGCTGCTGACGATGATCGTGTTCCTCGTCATCGTCACCTACTGGCCGTGGCTGACGCTGGTCGTGCCGCACGCGATGGGCATGTTGTGAGCCCCTCGCCCAGTCCTGCCCCGCTGAACGCGGGCAAGCCTGGTCAGCCCCCCGAGGGGGCGGCGATGCTCGCGGCATTGAGCCGCGAGCACATCGTCAACGCGGGCCGGCTTGGGACCGGCCCGGCGCTTGGCCCGAAAACATGAGCCCCCTCTTCTTCGCGCTGGCCCTGTTCCTCGTCGTGCTGCTGGTCTACATGGGCCGCTACAGCGGCCGCGTGCGGGCCGAGGCCACGCGCTTCATCGCTGCGCCGCCCGCCGCCGTGCAGGCCCGCGTGGCCGACCTGGCGCAATGGCAGGCCTGGAACCCCTGGCTGGAGCATGCGCGCGATGCCCGCGCGAGCGTCGACGGCGACACGCTGGCCTGGGACCTGCCCCATGTCGGCCGCGGCCAGGTGCGCCCGCTGAAGTCGCCGTCAGCGCAGACCTTGCGTCAGCAGCTGCGCTTCTGGCTGCCGTTCGCGTTCAAGGGCCGCTCGGACTGGCAGTTCGCTCCCGCGCCCGGCGGCACGACGGTCACGTGGCGCTTCAAGGGGCGCGTCGCGTTCACGCTGCGCGCCTTCGCCAGCACGGTGCAGGGCGCGACCGCGCTGGACCTGCGCTTCGGCCTGGACCGCCTCGCCGCCACGCTGCAGACCGGGCCGTCGCCCTACGAGCTGGCCTACCTGGGCGTGCAGGACCAGCCGGCCCGCCGCTACGCCCAGCAGCCGCTGCGCACCCGGCTGGACGCGCTGGCCGCCGAGCTGCCGTCCTGCGTCGCCGACGTGCGCGCGGCACTGGCGCGCGCCGGCCTGCCGGCCGACGGCGTCGCCGTGGCCCACTACCTGAAGACCCAGCTGAAGCTGCGCACCGTCGAATGCCGCGCCGGCGTGGAGCTGCCCGACCCGGCGGGGTCATTCGATCTGCCCGATGGCCTGAAGCTGCACGAGCAGCCCGCCCACGCCGCCTACGTGCTGCGCTTCGACGGCCCGCCCGAGGCCCTGGAGCTGGCCTGGTACCAGGCCATGCAACGCCTGCGCGTCGAGCAGCTGCAGCCGCACCCGCAGCTGCCACCCAGCGCCGTCTACCTCGGCGAATCGGCACCCGGCCAGCGCGGCGGCGTCGAACTGCGTCTGCCCTTGAAGGCCTGACGGCACGGGAATTGCACTGCCCTGGGGCATGAACACGCCCCTGTTTGCCCTCCCCGGCCTGCGCGTGCTGCTGGCCGACGTCGGCCAGCGCCGCAGCCCGGTCATCCGCCTGGAGCTGATCCGGCTGCGCTGCCAGCTCGTGGACGTCATCGACCTCGTTGCCCAACCCGACGCGCTGCCGGCGGTGCTGGAGCGGCTGGCGCCGGAACTGCTGCTGATCGACTGCGAACAGCCCTCCCCCGGACTGCTGGCCCAGCTGGGCGAGTCCCTGCAGCGCCAGCCCCGCCCCGTGCTGCTCTTCGCCGAGCGCATGACGGCCGAGCAGATGCGCGCCGCGCTCAACGCCGGCATCAGCACCCTGCAGCTGGCCGGCCTGCCACCGCAGCGCCTGGGCGCCCTGCTGCAGCTGGCACTGGCGCGCTTCGAGCACGACCAGGCCCTGCAGCGCGACCTGCGCCAGGCCCAGACCCAGCTTGCCGAGCGCAAGCTCGTCGAGCGCGCGCGCGGCATCCTGATGCGCGAGCAGGGCCTGGACGAGGAAGCCGCCTTCCAGCGCCTGCGCCAGCTCGCGATGGACGGCGGCCAGACGCTGGCAGCGGTGGCCACGCGCCTGATCGACGCCGACCAGCTGCTGCGTCCCCGGTAAGGGCGCCACGCACCAACAAGCGCGCACCGTCACGGCGCATGGCGGCCCGCCGCACGCACCGCATGCGCCAACTGCGTGCAAAACCCGCCCTGCCGGGCCGTTCCAGCGCTGGCACGCAACCTGCTGAAGAGGAGCTGAGGCCTGCAACGGCGCGGGCCTCTTGGGCCGACCGTCCTCCTCTCCGGTCGGCACTTCAGGACAACGGCGTCCGACCTCCCCCTTTCCTGCGCCGGAACGTCCCGCGGGGAAGCCCCGGTCGCGACGTCGTCTTTGCATTTGCATGACCGCAGGAGCCCGTGATGACCGTCAGCGACCCGACGACCGCCCCACCCGCCTCGCCCGACCCGCAGCGCCGCCGCCTGCTGGGCGCCGCGGCCGCGTTGCCCCTGGCCAGCCTGTCCGGCGGGGCCTGGGCCCAGGGCTCCGACAAACCCGAGAAGGAAGAGGTCCGCATCGGCTTCATCCCGCTGACCGACTGCGCCAGCGTCGTCATGGCCGCGGTGCTGGGCTTCGACAAGAAGTACGGCGTCAGGATCATCCCGACCAAGGAAGCCTCCTGGGCCGGCGTGCGCGACAAGCTCGTCAACGGCGAGCTCGACATGGCCCACGTGCTCTACGGCCTCATCTACGGCGTGCACCTGGGCACGGCCGGCCCCAAGAAGGACATGGCCGTGCTGATGGCGCTGAACAACAACGGCCAGGCCATCACGCTGTCCAAGACGCTGGCCGACAAGGGCGCGGTAGACGGCCCCAGCCTGGCCAAGGTGATGGCCGCCAACCCGCGCGAGTACACCTTCGCCGGCACCTTCCCCACCGGCACCCATGCGATGTGGATGCACTACTGGCTGGCCGCGGCGGGCATCAACCCGCTGTCGGGCGCCAAGCTCATCACCGTGCCGCCGCCGCAGATGGTGGCCAACATGCGCGTCGGCAACATGGACGGCTTCTGCGTCGGCGAGCCCTGGAACCACCGCGCCATCATGGACGGCATCGGCATCACGGCCAACACCACGCAGGACATCTGGAAGGACCATCCCGAGAAAGTGCTGGGCACCACCGCCGAGTTCGTCCAGAAGTACCCCAACACCACCCGCGCCGTGATGATGGCCGTGCTCGAGGCCAGCCGCTGGATCGACGCCAGCCTGTCCAACAAGCTCAAGATGGCCGAGACGGTGGCGCAGAAGGCCTACATCAACACCGGCGTCGACGCGATCAACCAGCGCATCCTGGGCCGCTACCAGAACGGCCTGGGCAAGACCTGGGACGACCCCAACCACATGAAGTTCTTCAACGACGGGGCGGTGAACTACCCCTACCTGTCGGACGGCATGTGGTTCCTGACCCAGCACAAGCGCTGGGGCCTGCTCAAGAGCCACCCCGACTACCTGGCCGTGGCCAAACAGGTCAACCAGACCGCGCTCTACAAGCAGGTGGCCGGCGCCATGGGCATCAGCGTGCCCAGGAGCGACCTGCGCGCCGCCAAGCTCCTCGATGGCGTCGTCTGGGACGGCAAGGACCCGGCGAAGTACGCCGACGGCTTCAAGATCAAGGCTTAATCATGGTCTCCGCAGTCTTCCACTCTCCCCGCGACACCGCCGCGCCCGCCACCGCGGCCCACGCAGCCGCCACGGCCGGCCCGCCCGCCGCGGCGATCGACCCGCCCGCGGCCAAAGCCAGGCCGCCCCGCACGCCCATCGACTGGCGCGCCCTCGCGCTGCGCGTGCTGCCCCCCGTGCTCAGCATGGCCCTGCTCGTCGGCCTGTGGGGCCTGGCCACCCAGAAGGGCGGCAGCTTTCCAACCCCGGCGGCCACCTTCGACGCCGCCGTCCAGCTGTTCTCCGACCCGTTCTACCGCAACGGCCCGAACGACCAGGGCATAGGCTGGAACATCCTGAACTCGCTGGGGCGCGTGGGCATGGGCTTCGGCCTCGCGGCGCTGGTCGGCCTTCCGCTGGGCTTCGTCATCGGCCGCTTCGAGTTCGCCAACCGCATGGTGTCGCCACTGATCGCGCTGCTCAAGCCGGTGTCGCCGCTGGCCTGGCTGCCCATCGGCCTGCTGGTGTTCAAGAGCGCCAACCCGGCCGCGATCTGGACCATCTTCATCTGCTCGATCTGGCCCATGGTGGTGAACACCGCCGTCGGCGTGCAGCGCGTGCCGGCGGACTACCTCAATGTCGCCCGCGTGCTGCGCCTGAGCGAATGGAAGGTCATCACCCGCATCCTGCTGCCCGCGGTGCTGCCCTATGTGCTGACCGGCATCCGCCTCTCCGTGGGCACGGCCTGGCTGGTCATCGTCGCGGCCGAGATGCTGACCGGCGGCGTGGGCATCGGCTTCTGGGTCTGGGACGAGTGGAACAACCTCAACGTCGCCCACATCCTCATCGCCATCTTCGTCATCGGCACCGTCGGGCTGCTGCTCGAATGGGCGCTGATCGCGCTGGCCCGGCATTTCACCTTTGAAGAGGACTGACGCCATGAAGCCTTTCATCCAGGTGCAGGACGCCGAGATGGTGTTCACCACGCGCAAGGGGCGCTTCCATGCGCTGCAGCACGTCAGCCTCGACGTGCAGCGCGGCGAGTTCATCACGCTGATCGGCCACTCGGGCTGCGGCAAGTCCACGCTGCTCAACCTGATCGCGGGGCTGCTGCTGCCAACCTCGGGCGCGCTGATCTGCGATGGCCGCGAGATCGCCGCGCCCGGCCCCGAGCGCGCCGTCGTGTTCCAGAACCATTCGCTGCTGCCGTGGCTCTCCTGCCTGGACAACGTGCTGCTGGCCGTCGAGTCGGTGTTCGGCGGCAAGGAGAACTCCGCGCAGCTCAAGGTGCGCGCCCGCGCGGCGCTGGAGCTGGTGGGCATGAGCCATGCGCTGCACAAGCGCCCGCACGAGATCTCCGGCGGCATGAAGCAGCGCGTGGGCATCGCGCGCGCGCTGGCCATGGAGCCCAAAGTGCTGCTGATGGACGAGCCCTTCGGTGCGCTGGACGCGCTGACGCGCGCCAAGCTGCAGGACGAGCTGCTGAAGATCGTCGCGCGCACGCAGAGCACGGTCATCATGGTCACCCACGACGTGGACGAGGCCGTGCTGCTGAGCGACCGCATCGTCATGATGACCAACGGCCCGGCGGCCACCATCGGCGAGATCCTGGAGGTGGGCATCCCGCGGCCGCGCGTGCGCGTCGAGCTGGCCGAGGATGCGCGCTACGTCGCGGCCCGCAAGGAGGTCATCGACTTCCTCTACACGCGCCACGCGCACGTCGAGCAGGCGGCCTGATGGCTGGACGACGCGGGGGTTGGCCGCTGGCGAAAGCCAACGCCACGGCAGCAGGCCGCAGCGGCCTGCGCAGGCCGTGCGACAGGGCCGCCCAGCCCGGCAGCCGGCCTCCTCCTCGCCGGTCGGACGCAGTGCGGCCGACCGGCTGATTGCGTCGATCGCCCAAACGTTCAGCCGAGGATGAGCTGCAGCGACCCCTGCAGTGCCTGGATCAACGCCTCCAGCGCCTGCAGCAACCGCTCACTGCCCTGGTGCATGCGCTGCACCGCATCGCCCTGCTCCACGCGCAGGCCGCGCAGCAGCAGCAGCCAGGCCTCGTCCACCGCCGCGAAGGCCGGCTGCAGGGCGGGGCCGGCCAGCGGCGCGGCGCGCACCGCGTCGTAGGCCTTGACGAACTCGTCCAGGCCCGCGACCAGACCCGTGCCGTCGTGGCCGGGCAGCACCTGAACGAGCAGGCCCTCCTTGGCCAGGCGCTGGCTCAGCAGGCGCAGCCGCGTCGCCTGGGCCAGCAGCCCCACCGGGCGCTGGCCGGCCCGCTCGGACAGCCGCGCCACCAGCGTCTCGCTGCTCTCCAGCAATTGCTGGGCGGCACGGTCGCTGCGGGCGAGGTCGGGCTGGCGGCTGGCGAGGGCCGTGTCCAGCTGCGTCCAGGCAGAGGACACGGCAGCCAGCTCATCGGCCAGCTCGTGGCGCAGCAACTCGCCCAGGCGGGCCAGGTTGGCCGCGACGCGTGCGGCCGAGGCCTCCAGCAGCGCCTGCGCCTCGCGCTTCTCGGCCGGCGCCAGGCGCGGCCATTGGCGCAGTGCCTGCAGCTTGACGAGGCGCTGGCTGAGCATGCGCTGGGCGCCGGCGCGCTCCAGCGCCTCGGCCAGCTCGCTGGTGTGCACGACGCCCCGCGCCACCTCGGGCAGGCGGGCCTGGGTCTGCATCGCGGTATGGCGCAGCAGCGCGAAGGCCGCGGCCTCGTCGATGCCGCGGGCCTGCATCAGCAAGCCCTTGGCCCGCTCGGTCCACTTGCGTTCGTCCAGCTGCTCGTCGAGCCGGGCCTGCTGGCGCGAGGCCAGCTCGCCCGCCCAGCGCAGCACCTCGGCCAGCACCTCGGCGCTCACGTCGGGCGGCTGCCAGGCCAGCACGCCGGCGGCCAGCGCGGCATGGCGCTCGTCGGTGGGCAGCGCGGGCGCCAGCAGCACCACCGGCTGCTTGAACCCCGGCCCGTCGCCCAGCAGGCGCGCCAATGCGGTGCGCTCGGGGCACCACAGCAGGCCCAAGGCTGGCGCTGGCGGTGCATGCGCGAAGGTCTCGATGCGGTGCACCGCCCAGCCCAGAGCCTGCAGGCCGGCGGCCTGAGGCGGCGGGCCGGCGTCTTCCGGGCCCAGCCAGAACAGGGGCGGCGGCGTGGCGGCGAGGTCTTGGGTTGCAACTGGCATGGCGAAGGCGTGGGCGCCCCAAATCGGCGCAAGAACCAGGCCAGTTCGGCAGGCACGGGCCTTGCAAGAAGGCAGATGCGGTGCCCGCAATGGCGCGGGCCGCCTCACCCCTGCCCGTCCGAGCCTTCCCGGCGCGCGTGCTGCGGGCCGGGCCGGACGACTCCCCTCCAGCCAGCCGTCCGCCCCGCCATGCAAGCTCCGATTCCCTCCCCGTCGGCCGCCGCCCCCGCCCGGCCCAAGCTCGTCCTCGTCGGCAACGGCATGGCCGGCGTGCGCACGCTGGAAGAACTGCTGAAGATCGCGCCGGGCCTCTACGACATCACCGTCTTCGGTGCCGAGCCCCACCCCAACTACAACCGCATCCTGCTGTCGCCGGTACTGGCCGGCGAACAGACGATCGACGAGATCATCCTCAACCCGCTGGCCTGGTACGAAGAGCACGGCATCACGCTGCACCTCGGCAAGACCATCGCGCAGATCGACCGCGTGCGCCGCCGCGTCGTCGCGAGCGACGGCACCGCCGCCGACTACGACCGGCTGCTGATCGCCACCGGATCCAACCCCTTCATGCTGCCCGTGCCGGGCCGCGACCTGGCCGGCGTCATCGGCTACCGCGACATCGCCGACACCGAGGCCATGATCGACGCGGCCAAGAAATACAAGCACGCCGTCGTCATCGGCGGCGGCCTGCTGGGGCTGGAGGCCGCCAACGGGCTGATGCTGCGCGGCATGCAGGTGACCGTCGTGCACCTGACCGACACGCTGATGGAGCGCCAGCTCGACGGCGTGGCCGGCGACCTGCTGCGCAAGTCGCTGGTGGACCGTGGCCTGAGCTTCGCGCTGGGCGCGCAGACGCAGGCGCTGCTGGGCAACGAGGCCGGCCGCGTGCGCGCCGTTCAGTTGAAAGACGGCACGGAGCTGCCGGCCGACCTGGTCGTCATGGCCGCCGGCATCCGCCCGAACACGGCGTTGGCGGAAAGCGCCGGGCTGCTGTGCAGCCGGGGCATCGTCGTCACCGACACGCTGCAGACCGTCACCGACCCGCGCATCTACGCGGTGGGCGAATGCGCCGCGCACCGCGGCATCGCCTACGGCCTGGTGGCGCCGCTGTTCGAGCAAGGCAAGGTGTGCGCGACGCACCTGGCGCAGTTCGGCATCGGCCGCTACCTGGGCTCGCAGACCAGCACCAAGCTGAAGGTCACCGGCATTGACCTCTTCTCGGCCGGCAACTTCACCGGCGGCGCGGGCACCGAGGAGATCGTCATGAGCGACCCCTTCGCGGGCGTCTACAAGAAGCTGGTCATCCAGGACGACAAGCTGGTGGGTGCCTGCCTTTACGGCGACACGGTGGATGGCGGCTGGTACTTCAAGCTGCTGCGCGAGGGCCGCAAGATCGCCGACATCCGCGACAAGCTGATGTTCGGCGAGGGCGGCGCCAACATCGGCGATGTGGGCCACCAGGGCCAGAACCGCGCCGCGGCGATGGCCGACACCGACGAGGTCTGCGGCTGCAACGGCGTGTCCAAGGGCGCCGTCTGCAAGGCCATCCGCGACAAGGGCCTGTTCACGCTGGACGAGGTGCGCAAGCACACCAAGGCGTCGGCGTCGTGCGGCTCGTGCACCGGGCTGGTCGAGCAGATCATCATGTTCACGGCCGGCGGCGACTACTCCGCCACACCAAAGAAGAAGGCCATCTGCGGCTGCACCGACGCCAGCCACCAGCACGCCCGCGACGCCATCAGCGCCGGCCACCTGCTGACCAAGGAGGACGTGTTCCGCGCACTGGAGTGGAAGACGCCCAACGGCTGCGCGACCTGCCGGCCGGCCATCAACTACTACCTGACGTCCACCTGGCCCAAGGAGGCGCTGGACGACCCGCAGAGCCGCTACATCAACGAGCGCAGCCACGCCAACATCCAGAAGGACGGCAGCTACTCGGTGATCCCGCGCATGTGGGGCGGCGAGACGACGGCGGACGAGCTGCGCCGCATCGCCGACGCGGTGGACAAGTACGCCATCCCCACCGTCAAGGTCACCGGCGGCCAGCGCATCGACCTGCTGGGCGTGAAGAAGGAAGACCTGGTCAACGTCTGGAAGGACATCGGCATGCCGTCCGGCCATGCCTACGCCAAGGCGCTGCGCACCGTGAAGACCTGCGTCGGTTCGGAATGGTGCCGCTTCGGCACGCAGGACAGCACGCAGATGGGCAAGGACCTGGAGCGCGCGCTGTGGCGCATGTACGCGCCGCACAAGGTCAAGATCGCCGTGTCGGGCTGCCCGCGCAACTGCGCGGAGGCGGGCATCAAGGACGTCGGCGTCATCGGCGTCGATTCCGGCTGGGAGATCTACGTCGCCGGCAATGGCGGCATCAAGACCGAGGTCGCCGAGTTCCTCTGCAAGGTGAAGACGGCCGAGGAAGTCCTGGAGGTCAGCGGCGCCTTTTTGCAGCTTTACAGGCTGGAAGGCTGGTACCTGGAACGAACCGTGCATTACGTAGGTCGGGTCGGTCTCGATCACGTCAAACGCAAAGTCCTGGAGGACGCCGACAGCCGCAAGGCGCTGTGGGCCCAACTCCAGTTCAGCCTCGACGGCGAACCCGACCCCTGGTTCGACTTCGACAAGGCCCAAGTCGACCTGCGGCAGTTCCAGAAAGTCCCGGCCTGAACCCTGTCGACCCGAAAGCCCGCATGCAGTACTCGCGCCGTTTCATCGTCACCGCCCTGGGCGCCTCCCTCGGCGTCGCCCCATTTGCCAGCAAGGGACAGCCCTTGGTGGTGAACACCACGCCCAGCCTTGGTGCACTGAGCCAGCGCATGGGCAAGGCCTGGCTGTGCATGGCCGACGCCGAACTGACGGTGCCGGCCCGCCAGGCGCTGGCCGACAGCCAGAAGCGCTTCGAGCAACAGCTGGTGCAGTTGCACCAGCGCGCCGCCGGCCCCGAGCAGGCCGGCAGCCTGCGCGCGCTGGCCCGCCGCTATGAGGACTATCAGGCCCTGATGACCGGCATGCCAGGCCCCGAAGGCCACCGCGCGCTGCTCAGCACCGCCAACGAGATGATGACGCTGGCCCAGCTGGCCCAGCTCCCCGGCGGCTCCCGCCCCGGCCAGCCCTGGCAGGCCCGCCTGGCGGCCCGCCAGCGCCTGCTGTCGCAGCGCGTCGCGCTGCTGGGCCTGGCCAACCCGGGCGTCGAGTCCACGCGCCGCGAACGCCAGTCCGCCGTCTACGAATTCGAGGCCGGCCTGCAGACGCTGCGCAGCACCGGCGACGCGGCGCTGCGCGAGCGCCTGGCGCTGGCCGACGCGGCCTGGGTGCCGCTGCGCGACGGCGCCAGCGCCGGCCGCCCCGCCCCGGTGTTCGTCGCCAGCGAGCGCCTGCTCGCCGTGATGGACGCCGTCACCGACCACTGCTCCCGACTGACCTGAAAGGCCCGACCCATGGACTGGACGCGCATCTGCACCCTGCAAGACATCCCCGTGCTCGGTTCGCGCCGGGTACAACGCGCCCAGGGGCTGGACGTGGCCCTGTTCCGCAACAGCGCGGACGAGGTCTTCGCACTGCTCGACCGCTGCCCGCACAAGGGCGGCCCGTTGAGCCAGGGCATCGTGTTCGGCAAGAGCGTGGCCTGTCCACTCCATAACTGGACCATCGCCCTGAACGACGGCTGCGCGAAGGAGCCCGATGAGGGCTGCACGCCGGCCTTCCAGGTCAGGCTCGACGGCGACGACGTCTACCTGTCCGCCACCGAGCTGGCCACGCTGGGCATCGACCTGCCCGCGCCGACGGCCGGCCCGCGCATCCCCATCGCCGTCGCCTGAGGCGGCCATGGAAACCAAGTCCACCTGCCCGTACTGCGGGGTGGGGTGCGGCGTCGTCATCGAGCACGACGGCCAGGCCATCACCAGCGTGCGCGGCGACCCCGACCACCCGGCCAACTTCGGCCGGCTCTGCACCAAGGGCACCAACCTGCACCTGACGGCCACGCCGGTCGTCATCCAGCACCAGCGCCTGCTGCAGCCCATGAAGCGAGCGCTGCGCGACGAGGCGCCCCAGGTCCTGTCGTGGGAGCAGGCCAACCGCGAGATCGCGCACAAGCTGCTGGCCATCCGCGCCGCGCACGGCCCCGACGCCATCGGCGTCTACATCTCCGGCCAGCTGCTGACCGAGGACTACCACGCGTTCAACAAGCTGGCCCGCGCCGTCATCGGCACGCCGCACATCGACTCCAACTCGCGGCTGTGCATGAGCTCGGCCGTCGTCGGCTACAGGCAGTCGCTGGGCGCCGACGCGCCGCCGTGCAGCTACGAGGACATCGAGGCGGCCGACTGTGTGCTCATCACCGGGGCCAACCCGGCCTGGGCGCACCCCATCCTGTTCCGCCGGCTCGAAGCGTCGCGCGCCGCGAAGCCGCAGCATCGGCTCATCGTCGTCGACCCGCGCCGCACCGAGACCGCCGAGCTGGCCGACCTGCACCTGCAGATCCGCCCCGGCACCGACGTCGCGCTGTGCCACGGCCTGCTGCACGCCATCGTCTGGGCCGGCCACGTCGACACCGACTTCGTGCGCGACCACACCGAAGGCTTCCAGGTCCTGAAGGAACTGGTGCGCGACTGGCCGCCATCGCGCGCGGCGCAGGTCTGCGGCGTGAAGGAGGCCGACCTCTGGCAGGCGGCCGACTGGTTTGCCACCGCGCCCGCCGCGCTCAGCCTGTACTGCCAGGGCCTGAACCAGAGCAGCAGTGGCACGGCCAACAACACCGCCCTCATCAACCTGCACCTGGCCACTGGCCAGATAGCCAAGCCCGGCGCCGGGCCGTTCTCGCTGACGGGCCAACCCAATGCCATGGGCGGCCGCGAGAGCGGCGGCATGGCGACGCTGCTGCCCGGCCACCGCGACCCGTCGCGCGCCGAGGACTGGGCCGAGGTCTGCAAGCTGTGGGGCGTGGCTGACCTGCCCTCGCGGCGCGGCTACACGGCCGTCGAGCTGTTCGAGGCCGCCGCACGCGGCTCAATCCGGGCGCTGTGGATAGTCTGCACCAACCCCGCGCAGTCCATGCCTGACCAGGCCGTCGTGCGGCAGGCGCTGGAACGCTGCGAACTGGTCATCCTGCAGGAGAGCTTCGCGCACACGGCCACGGCGCGCCACGCCGACTACCTGCTGCCTGCCGCAACCTGGGGCGAGAAGGACGGCACGGTCACCAACAGCGAACGCCGCATCAGCCGCGTGCGCGCCGCCGTCGCACCGGCCGGCGACGCCCGCCCCGACTGGCAGATCGCGCGCGACATCGCCGCGCTGATCGACGCCGGGCTGGACCGCGCGCCGCGGCTGGAGGCGACATCGCCCGAGGCGCTGTGGCTGGAGCACCGCGAGGCCACGCGCGGCCGAGACCTCGACATCACCGGCCTGAGCTGGGCCGTGCTCGACGCCGACGGCCCGCAGCAGTGGCCCTACATCGACGGTCCGGTGGCACGGCTCTACACCGATGGGCGCTTCGCGACCGACAGCGGCCGTGCCCGTTTCATCACCAAGGCCTGGCAGCCGACCGCCGAGGCGGCGTCACCTAAACATCCTTTTGCGCTGACCACAGGCCGCCTTCGCGACCAGTGGCACGGCATGAGCCGCAGCGGCAGCGTGCCGGGCCTGTTCGCGCACGAAGGCCGGCCCGCCGTGAAGCTGCACCCGGCCGACGCGGCGCGCCGCAAGCTGGCCGACGGCGAGCTCGTCACGGTGCGCTCCGCACGCGGCGCCGTCGTGCTGCCGCTCAGGCTGGACGCCAACGTCGCGCCCGCCGGCGCCGACATCGCGATGCACTGGGGCGACGAGTTCATCGGCGCGCAGCTGGGCGTCAACGCCGTGACGAACGGCGCAGCCTGCGCCGACTCGCGCCAGCCCGAGCTGAAGTTCAGCGCCGTCGCCATCGAGCCCGCCGACCTGCCCTGGCGCGTCAGCGGCTGCGCGTGGGTCGCGCCCGAGGCCGGTGCTGCACTGCGCGAGACGCTGCGCACGCTGATGCCGCGCTTCGGCTATGCGCAATGCCTGCCCGAGCCGTCAAAAGGCGAATGGGTCGGCTGGACCTTCGAGGCCGCCGGCGCCGAAGCGCCGCCCGCCGGCCTGGTCGCCGAGCTGGCCGCCGCGCTGGGCCTCGATGCCGCCGGCGTGCTGCGCTATGCCGATGCCCAGCGCGGCCGGCTGCGGCTGCTGAACCTGGCCGAGGGCGACCTGCAGACGGCGCCCTTGCAGGCCCTGCTGCGCGTCGGCCGGCACGACGAGGGCGCGTGGCTGGTGGAGCTGTGGCGCGAGCGCCGTGCCGCATCGACGGTGGGCCGCTGGCTGCTGTCGCCCGGCGCGCCGCCGGCATCGGCGGGCACCACCGCCAGCCCCCAGGTCTGCAACTGCTTCGACGTGCGCGAGGACGCCATCCGCGCGACGCTCACGCGTTGCGGCGGCGGCCCAGCCGAACGCCTGGCGCAGCTGCAGGCCGAGCGCCGCTGCGGCACGCAGTGCGGCTCCTGCCTGCCGGCGCTGCGCCGGCTCGTCGCCACCACACCCGAAGAGGTGACTGCATGAACCACATCGTTTCACTGGTGGGCGCCGGCCCCGGCGACCCGGAGCTGCTGACCGTGCGCGCGCTGAAGCGCATCGAGTCGGCCGACGTCGTGTTGGCCGACGACCTGATCGACCCGCGCGTGCTGGCACTCGTCACGGGCCGGCTGCTGCGCGTCGGCAAGCGCGGCGGCTGCATCAGCACCGACCAGCACTTCATCCACGCGCTGATGATCCGCGAGGCCCAGGCCGGCGCGCGCGTCGTGCGGCTGAAGGGCGGCGACCCCTTCGTGTTCGGCCGCGGCGGCGAGGAGGTCGATGCGCTGCGCGCGGCGGGGCTGGACGTCGAGGTCGTCAGCGGCCTGACCAGCGGCATCGCCGGCCCCGCCGCCGTGGGCATCCCCGTCACGGACCGGCGCGCGTCGCCGGGCGTCATCCTCGTGACGGGCCATCCGGGCGAAGGCCACGCCGAGCCCGACTGGGCCGCGCTGGCCCGCACCGGGCTGACGCTGGTCGTCTACATGGGCGTGGCCCGCGCGGCCGACATCACCGCCCGGCTGCTGGCCGCCGGCCTGCGCGCAGACCTGCCGGCGGCGGTGGTCAGCGCGGCGCACACGGCGCAGCAGCGCCATGCCGTGACGACGCTGGCCGACCTGCCGGACTGCATCGCGCGCGAAGGGCTGAAGAGCCCGGCGCTGCTGGTCATCGGCGCGGTGGCGGCTTGCGCCGCTGCCACCTGGCCCCAGGTTATGGCCAGCAGCACCGAAGTGATGGCCGGTTGAGCGGGCTTGTCCCACACGGGGACAGTCGCGCGGAACCGGACACGCCCTCATCCCTCAGCCGGGGATGGCGCCGCCGTGCGGCGCGACGCACACTGCCGGCCCCAATCACATGGAGGCCTACATGAAGCTGCCCCTGCCTGCCGCAGCCGCCACCGGCGCTGCACAGGCCCGGATCGATACCCACGCACGCCGCTGCGGCGTCGCCGTCGCGGCCGATCTGGCGACCTGGGTCAAACCGACCCCCACCCCTTTCACCCAGTCCGGCAGTGCATCGCTGCGACGGTGCCGGCCCGCCCCGACGGCGCACGGAAGCCACCTGCGCGCGGGAGGCCTGCAATGAGCCTCAACTGAGCTTGAAGCTGCTGACCAGGCCGGCCAGCCGCACGGCCTGCTCCTTCAGCGACTGGGCCGCCGCGGCGGATTCCTCCACCAGCGCGGCGTTCTGCTGGGTCATCTGGTCCAGCTCCGTGACGGTGCCGTTGACCTGACTGATGCCGTGGCTCTGTTCCACGGCCGCGGCGCTGATCTCGCCGATCATGTCCGTCACGCGCTGCACCGAGCCGACGATGTCGGTCATCGTCGTGCCGGCGTCGTTGACGAGGTGGGTGCCGGCCTCCACGCGCTCGACGCTGGCGCCGATCAGCGCCTTGATCTCGCGCGCCGCCTGGGCGCTGCGCTGGGCCAGCGCCCGCACCTCGCCGGCCACCACCGCGAAGCCACGCCCCTGCTCGCCCGCACGGGCCGCCTCGACGGCGGCATTCAGCGCCAGGATGTTGGTCTGGAAGGCAATGCCGTCGATGGTGCCGATGATGTCCGCGATCTTGCGGCTGGCGTCGTTGATCTCACCCATGGTGCTGACGACGCGTGACACCACCTCGCCGCCGCGGCCGGCCGTCTCGGCGGCGGCGCCGGCGAGCTGCTTGGCCGTCATGGCCGAATCGGCGCTCTGGCCGACGGTGCCCGTCAGCTGCGTCATGGCGCTGGAGGCCTGCTGCAGGTGGGAGGCCGTCTGCTCGGTGCGCTGCGACAGGTCCATGTTGCCGGTGGCCACCTCGGTGGAGGCGACCTGGATGCTCTCGGCCGACTCGCGCACCTGGCCGACGATCCCGGACAGCGACTTCTGCATCGCCGCCAGGGCCTGCATCATCTCGGCGGATTCGTCCGTGCCGCGCACCTGCGGGGCGCGCGACAGGTCGCCATCGGCCATGCGCTCGGCGAAGCGCTTGGCCGCCGTCAGCGGGCCGATGATGGAGCGCGAGATCTGCACCGCCAGCGCGCCGCCGATGACGATGCAGACGACGAACGCGACGATGAAGCCGACGAAGACGCTGCCGACCAGCCCGTCCACCTTGGCGAAGACCTCGTCGCCCCGCTTCTTCAGATCGCCCTCGATGTTGTTGAGCATGGCCAGTGCCGGGTCGTAGGCGGCGTCGGCGGCCTTCATGTCGCCAGCGGCGGCCTGGGCCTGCGCGTAGCCGCCGGCGACGAGCTTGTCGACCACCGGGCGCACGGCCTTGCGGTAGTCGGCCATCAGGCCGCGGAACCGGGCCAGCGCTTCCCTGCCCTTGTCTTCCGTGCTCACCGCGCCGAAGTCGTCCATGGCCTTGTCCAGGCCCGCCTGCGCGGCGTCCCAGGCCGCCCTGGCGCCGGCCATGCCCTCCTTGTCGGGGAGCGAGGCCACCAGCGTGGAGGTGGCCACCTTGCTCTGCAGCAGGTGGCTGCGCGCGGCCACGGTGATGTTGGAGGTCGGGATGAGCTTTTGCGTGATGCCCTGGAGGGCCTTCTGCGACACGCTCAGGCCGAAGCCGCCCAGCGCCACCAGCAGCGCCGTCATCGCGAGGATCAGGCCGAAGGCCAGCCACAGTCGGGGTTGGATGCGCAGGCGTCGCAGCATGGGGTTCTCCAGCAGGGAAAGGGCCGGGCGGTCGCCGGAGGATTGAAGCAGAAACCCGCAGAGGCGGCCACGGATGCGCTGGTAGGCTCGCGGCATCGTTCACGCCACAGCCCCCCATGAGCTTTCTGGCCATCGACATCGGCAACACCCGGCTCAAGTGGGCCGTCTACGCAGGCGACGCCAGGCCCGGCGCCCAGCCGCTGCAGCACGGCGCCGTCTTCCTGGAGAACATCGACCGCCTGTCCGACGAGGACTGGCAGGGCCTGGCCGCCCCGGCGCGCATCCTGGGCAGCAATGTGGCGGGCGACGCCGTGCGCCGCCGTGTCGAGGAGCAGATGGAGCACTGGGACGTCAGCGCCCGCTGGGTCGTGCCCACCGCCGAGTGCGCCGGCGTGAGGAACGGCTACGACCACCCGACGCGCCTGGGCGCCGACCGCTGGGTGGCCGTCATCGGCGCCCATGCCCATGCGCTGATGCGCGGCTTCGACGGGCCGGTGCTGACCGTCATGGTGGGCACGGCGGTGACCGTGGACGCCCTCTCCAGCGATGGCCAGTTCCTCGGCGGCCTCATCCTGCCGGGCCACGGCATCATGCTGCGCGCGCTGGAGGGCGGCACCGCCGGCCTGCGCGTGCCCACCGGCGAGGTGCGCGACTTCCCCACCAACACCAGCGACGCGCTGACCACCGGCGGCACCTTCGCCATCACCGGCGCCATCGAGCGCATGCACCGGCTGCTGGCCAGGCGCGAAGGCCGCGAGCCGCTGGTGCTGATGACGGGCGGCGCCGGCTGGAAGGTCGCGCCGGCGCTGGACGCACCGCACGAACTGGTCGAGGGGCTGATCTTCGACGGCCTGCTGGCCATCCATTCGGCGCGGGCCTGAGGCGAATTGCGCCCCCGCCCGCGCGGGGCCCGTCAGGGCTTGAGCTTGAGATCCTTGGCTGCAACAACCATCAGCTCACGGAACATCGCATTGGCCACCAGCAGCTGCGCGAACTGCAGCGCCAGCAGCCGGCCGGCCTCGGAATCGCTCGGGTAGTGGATGCCGGCGACGATCCGGTTCAACGCCACCTCCGCGGCGGCATCCTTCAGGGCCTGGCGCAGTTGGGGGTCGTCATTCGGGCCGGCGAAGAGCCGGCCCAGCAGCTCGGCCGCCGCATGGGCCTGCGCCGCATGCCCGCCGGGATAGGCGGGATGCCCCGGCAGCTTGATCCAAGGCTTGACACCGCATTGGTGGGTGGGCCGCCCGCGCATGAAATGGGTCTTGAGCTGGTACAAGCCCGGCTGCAGGTCCCACAGCGCGGCATGCAGCATCTCCCAGACGCCCGGCCACACGGCCTTCAAGTCTTCGGGCTTGGCGATGCCGCCGCTGCCCGGCAGCAGCCGCACCAGGGGCCACACGACATTCAGCCAGGAGCCGTCCTGCTCCTCGATGCTTTGCTTGCGCGCCTCGTCGCAGCTCTTCACGGCGGTGGCGACGTCCGCGCATTCGCCGGCGGAGTCCGGCGGCGGCGGATCGAGCTTCACGAGGCGGGCCCAGGTCTGGGTCACGAAATAGGTCTCCTGGTCCACCAGGACTTGGAAGTCCGGATCCCAGGCTTGAGGCGGGTAGGGGGTGTAGTTCGGCATGAAGGGCTCCGGGCTCAGATTTCGTGTGCCAGCAGGCTGACTGCGGCGGCGTCGGCGAACCAGTCCGGGTGGTCCAGCCGCCACCGGGCGGCGGCGCAGCGGTCGCCAGCGACGGGCTGGAAGACGAGCGTCTGCACCGGCGCCTCGGCCGGGATGTCCGCGCCCGGCGCATAGGACACGGCCGTCCAGCGGGCACCGCTCGGCGGCCGCCCCTCCTCCGGGATCGCCATCAGGTTGTTGCCCGATGGCGGTGGGTTGGTGTTCCCGCCTCTGATGATCACGCCGCATTCATGGGGATCGCGTCGGCGGTCGTCCGGCGGTGGCGGCGCCTTGATGCCCGGCATTCGCAGGGCCTCGCGCAGGCGCTGCGCGCGGATGTCCTCGGTCGTGTCCGCCGTTTCCAGCGGTACGGCCTTGACCCAACAGAAATGAGTCGTGGCTGTCGTCATGTCTGAGCCTCCTTAAACTCGTTGCGGTTTCCGAAACACCCGACCTGTCTGAGGCTCGGGGCGAGCACTGAGCGTATCGAATGCCTCCTTCACCGGATATCGCCCCAAAGCACCGGCCATCGGTACGAACCGCCGCCGTGCTGTGCATGGCGCTGGCGCTGGGCGGCGACAGCCGGCCGCCGCAGTGGCAGCGCGTCGTGTTCCTGGGCCGGGGCACGGCGCAAACGGATGACGCCTTCAAGAGCTACGTCAGGACGCTGCACAGGACACATCCGCGGCTCAAGGCCCAGGTCCGCGTCGAGTTCGCCGACGTCAGCGACCAGCCCGATGCACGCCAGCCCGGGCTGCTGGCCGCCATCGCCGCCACCCGGCCCGCAGCGCTGCTGGCGCCCAACGGCAACATGGCGAAGCTGGCGGCACGGCATGCGGCCGGCACGCCGCTGGTGTTTTCCAGCTACATCGATCCCGTCGAAGCCGGCATCGTCAGTGCCATGGAGCGGCGAACTGAACCCATCACGGGCATCTGGGTGACGGAACAGCTGGACGGCAAGCGGCTGGAGGTGCTGCACGATGCCTATCCCGGCCTGCGCCGCATCGCGGTGCTGACGGATCGCTCCTGGAACCGCTCGGTGAACACCCTCGCGCCCGTGGAACGGGCCGCCACCGCGCTGGGCCTGCAGATCGAGGTCCTGCTGGCCGATGACCTCAAGCAGGCCCGGGCCCTGCTGGACAGCCCCGCCGCACGCGGCTTCGATGCCTGGGTCGTGCCCAGGAGCTATGTCGCCGTGCTGGCCCTGCCCTTCATCCAGCAGCGGCTGCGGGCCTGGCACAAGCCGCTGATCGTGAGCAGCGTGGGCGAGGTGCGCAGCGGCGCCCCCCTGGCCTACGGCGTCGACACCGCATTCATCTGGCCGGGGCTGACGGACCTCACGGCCCGCGTGCTGGCCGGCGAGCCCGCCGGCGCCATTCCCGTGCAGCGGCCGCAGCGCTTCGTGCTCGCCGTGCGGACGCACGAGGACACCGGCCTGCCGCCGCCCAGCATCTCGGTGATGCGGCGCGCGGACGTCGTGATCCGATGAGTGGCCCCTCCGCCGCGCGGCGCCGCAGCCCGCTGTCGCGGCGTTATGCGCTGTGGCTGTGGGGCACCACGCTGACGCTGCTGCTGCTGTCGGGCGCCATCGAGGCCTTGTTCGGCTACCGAGAGTCGCTGGCCGGCATCGAAGCGGTGCAGAGCGCGCAGGCCGAAGGTGCCGCGCGGGAGATCGCGGCCTATCTCGGCGTCATCGACGGCGGCCTGCGAGACATCGCCAAGCTGCCCTGGGGGCGTCCCGGCTATGGCCCGGGCGAGCGGCGCGACGAGTTCTACCGGCTGATCCAGGCCGCGCCCGCGATCACGGAACTCCAGGCCGTGGACCGGCAGGGGCGGGAACTGGTGGCCGTCTCCAAGAGCGCACCCGACCGCATCGACGCCGGCACGACGGTGGACGAGCCCGAACTGGCACGGCTCTCGGCGCAGGAAGGCCTGCGGCGGGGCCACACCTTCTTCCGCGACGGCTATCTGCCCACGCTGCGCATCGCAGCCTTCGACGGCCAGGGCGCCATCATCGCGACGGTGGACCTGCGCCTGCTCGGCGAGGTGGTGTCGCGGCTGAATGCCGGCGAGGGCGGCATCGCCTACATCGTCGACGCGGCCGGGCTGCTGATCGCCCACCCGCAGGCCACGCACGTGCTGAGCCGCCTGGATCTGTCCAGGTCGGAGGCCGTGCTCGGCGCCAGGGCCGGCGCCTCCGCGCCCGGCCTGATTCGGGGGCTCGCGACGCACAACCTCGCCGGGCAGCCGGTGATCACCACGGCCGCGGCCGTCGGCGGCACGGGATGGACGGTCTTCATGGAGCAGCTGCGCAGCGAGGCGCTCAAGCCGGCCTGGGCCACGCTGTCGCGCACGCTGCTGCTGATGGCGGTCGGCAGCACCGCCGCCCTGGTGATCGGCCTCGCCTTCGCCCGCCGCATGGCCGCGCCCATCGTGGCGCTGCGCCGCGCCACCGCGCGCATCGCCGCAGGCGACCTGGACACCGCGCTCACGGTGAGGCGCCACGACGAGATCGAAGACCTCGCCCAGGACTTCAACCAGATGGCCTCGCGCCTGCGCGAGCTCTACGCCAGCCTGGAGGCCAAGGTCGCGGAGCGCACCGCGCAGCTGTCCGAGGCCCGCGACGTGCTGGCCGCGCGCGCCGACGAACTGAGCCGGCTCAAGGACGAAGCCGAGCGCGCCAACGCCGCCAAGACCCGCTTCCTGGCCGCGGCCAGCCACGACCTGCGCCAGCCCATGCATTCCATCAGCCTGCTGCTGGGCGTGCTGCGCAGCCGCCTGGACAGCCCCGAGCACCTGGCGCTGGCCGACAAGATCCAGTCCTCGGTGGCGACGATGGAGTCCTTGTTCGGCAACCTGCTGGACATCTCCAAGCTCGACGCCGGCGCGGTGCAGGCGCATGTGCAGGACGTCGACCTGGGCTGGCTGCTGCATCGCCTGGAGCAGACCTGGGCACCCCAGGCGGCCGAGAAGGGGCTGCGGCTGCGCGTGCGGCGCTGCGGCTGGGTCGTCAAGGGCGACGCGGCGCTGCTGGAGCGCATCGCCGGGAACCTGGTGTCCAACGCCATCCGCTACACGCGCCACGGCGGCGTGCTGGTCGGCTGCCGGCGGCGCGGAGAGCGGGTCGAACTGCAGGTCTGGGACAGCGGCCCGGGCATCGAGCCCCGCTACCGCGAGGCCATCTTCGAGGAGTTCTTCCGCATCGAGGCCCCCGGCACGGGCCAGGAGAAGGGTCTGGGGCTGGGGCTGTCCATCGTGCAGCGCTGCGCCCACATCCTGGGCTACGGCCTGGCGGTGTCCAGCCGCGTCGGGCACGGCTCGGTGTTCCGGCTCGCCATGCCCTTCGCGGGCCTGGCCGCCCCGGCCCCGCCAGCGTCGCCCCGCGCCGCAGCCAGCCAGCAGGCGCTGGCGGGGCGCTTCATCGTCGTCGTCGACGACGAGGCGATGAACGCCCAGGCGCTGGTGGACGCGCTGCACGCCTGCCACTGCCATGTCGTGGCCGCCAGCGCCTGCGATGCGGCACTGGCGCTGCTGCAGGAGCACCTGCGCGTGCCCGACCTTATCGTCACGGACTACCGGCTCGGCGCCGGACGCGACGGCTTCGAGGTCATCGCGCGGCTGCGCCTGCACTACGACGACGACATCCCGGCGCTGATGGTGACGGCCAGCACCGACGCCGACCTGCCGGGCCGCGCGGCGGCGCTGGGCGCGCGCCTGCTGCACAAGCCCATCGGGCTTCAGCGCCTGCTGGAGGCGATGCAGGCCTCGCTGGCCGCCGATGCCGGCTCCTGAGCGGCCACCGGCTCGTCGAAGCGCAGGCCCAGCCGGCCGGCGGCCAGTACGGCCTGGGTGCGCGTCGTCACGTTGAGCGCGCGCAGCACGGCCGAGGTGTGGGCCTTGACGGTGCTCAGCGACAGATTCAGCTGCCGCCCGATCAGCTTGGCGGGCTTGCCCTGCAGCAGCAGGTGCAGCACATCGGCCTGGCGCGGGGTCATGCCCAGCTCGACCGGCCGCCGGCCCGGGACGGCGGCACCGGCGGCAGCCACGGCGGGCGCGGGCACCGCACGCGCGGCGAGGAAGACCGACGGCGGCAGGTAGATGCCCTTGGCCAGGATGAGACGCAGCGCCCCGAGCATGATCTGCGAGGTCGAGCTCTTGGGAATGAAGCCCATCGCGCCGGCATCCAGCGCCGCGAGCACGGTGTCCTTGTCGTCGGCCGACGACATGACGACCACCGGCACCTCGGGGTGCTCCTGCCGCAGCCGCTGGAGCCCCTCCAGGCCCGACAGCCCCGGCAGGCCGAGGTCGATGAGCACCAGGTCGACGGCGCCGCGCTGCGCGAGCAGCTCGAAAGCCGCCTCGCAACTGCCGGCCTCCCAAGTCTGCAGCCCCTCCACGAGCGGCTGGAGCAGCAGCGCCACGCCCTCGCGGAACAAGGGGTGGTCATCGATCAACAGAATCTTCATGGGCCGTCTCCCGCTGCGGCGATGGTATCGGCGCCGGCCCGCGGCAAATCGGTCGTTTGGCCTATCCCGATGGCCAGGCCCGAGGCCGCATCGGCAGGTACTTCTGGGCAATGGCGAGGCGGGCAGGCGCTCACCAAACTTGATGACACCGGCCGGCGCCTTCGCGCCGCACTGGCTCAGGGGAAGGCCCATGCTGCACACCGCACCGTCCGAACGCTCATCCAGCCCATCCGGCCCATCCGGCCCACTTGGCCCGACCGCCCGGTCGCAGCACGTGCTCGGCGCCCTGCCCCAGCCGTTGCTGGTGGTGCGGCCCGACCGCCGGCAACTGTTCGCCAACGCGAGCGCGGCCCACCTCCTGGCCCAGGGCCTGGGGCAGGTCCGCGCCGACCACCTGATGAGCCTGGGCCAGCTCGACGCCCCGCAGCTGGGCGAGCTGCTGGCGCGGGCCGCGGCGGGCTCGTCGTCACGCACCGGCCTGTGGTTCGCGCCCGGCCTGGCCACCGGCTGGCTGCATGCGGCATCGTTGGCGCCGGCCATCGCCGAGGCCACGGACTGGCCACAGCCCAGCGTACTGCTGGCCCTGCACCTGGACCAGCCGGCGCTGACCCAGGCGGCCCGCATCGACGCGTTGACGCGTCAATGCCGGCTCAGCCAGGCCGAGCGCCAGGTGCTGCTGCTGCTGGCCGATGGCGAGCCGGTGGAGGCGACCTCGCGCCACCTGGGCCTGTGCGTCAGCACGGTGCGCAGCCATGTGCGCAACCTGCTGGGCAAGACGCGGGCGCCGTCGCTGATGCAGCTGTTGCGCTGGACCGGCTGCGGCCAGCCGCTGCCGCACTGAGCCGGCTCAGAGGATGAAGCGGCTCAGGTCCTCGTTGGCCGCCAGCGCGGCCAGCTTGGCGTCCACCGCCGCTGCGTCCAGCGCGACGGTCCGGCCCGAGTTGCGCGGCGCGTCGAAGCTGATCTCGTCGAGCAGCCGCTCCATCACCGTGGCCAGGCGCCGCGCGCCGATGTTCTCGGTGCGCTCGTTCACCTCGAACGCAATCTGCGCGATGCGGCGGATGGCATCGGGCTGCAGGTCCAGCGTGACGCCCTCGGTCGCGAGCAGGGCCTGGTACTGCTTGACGAGGCTGGCATGCGTGCTGGTCAGGATGGCCTCGAAGTCGGCCACCGACAGCGAGTCCAGCTCGACCCGGATCGGCAGGCGGCCCTGCAGCTCGGGGATCAGGTCGCTGGGCTTGGCCAGGTGGAAGGCGCCGCTGGCGATGAAGAGGATGTGGTCGGTCTTCACCAGGCCGTACTTGGTGGACACCGTGGTGCCTTCCACCAGCGGCAGCAGGTCGCGCTGCACGCCCTGGCGCGACACCTCGGCGCCGCTGCCTTCCTGGCGCGACGCGACCTTGTCGATCTCGTCGATGAAGACGATGCCCATCTCCTGCGCATTGGCCAGCGCCGTGGCGCGGATCTCCTCCTCGTTGACGAGCTTGGCGGCCTCCTCGTCGACGAGCAGCTTCATCGCCTCGGCGATCTTGAGCTTGCGGGTCTTCTTCTGGTTGCCGCCGAACTGGCTGAACATGCCCTTGAGCTGCTCGGCCATGTCCTCCATGCCGGGCTGGTTGCCGAAGGGCGTCAGCACCTCCAGGCTGGGCTTGGGCGCGAGCAGGTCGAGCTCGATGTCCTTGTCGGCCAACTGGCCCTCGCGCAGCTTCTTGCGGAAGTTCTGGCGGGTCGCGTTGTCGGCCTCGGAGCCGGGCAGCAGCACGTCGAGGATTCGATCCTCGGCCGCGTCCTCGGCGCGCGTCTGGCAACGCTTCATCGCCACCTCGCGCTCCTGCTTGACGGCCACCTCGATGAGGTCGCGGATGATGGAGTCCACGTCCTTGCCGACATAGCCCACCTCGGTGAACTTGGTCGCCTCCACCTTGATGAAGGGTGCGCCGGCCAGCCGCGCCAGGCGGCGGGCGATCTCGGTCTTGCCGACGCCGGTCGGGCCGATCATCAGGATGTTCTTGGGCGTGATCTCGCCGCGCAGCTTCTCGTCGACCTGCTGGCGGCGCCAGCGGTTGCGCATCGCGATGGCGACGGCGCGCTTGGCGGCGTTCTGGCCGACGATGTGGCGGTCCAGCTCGGAGACGATTTCCTGGGGGGTCATGCTGCTCATTCCAGGACTTCCAAGGTGTGGTTCTGGTTCGTGTAGATGCAGATCTCGCCGGCGATCTCCAGCGATTTCTTGACGATGTCGGCCGCACCCAGCTCGGTGTTGGCCAGCAGCGCCTTGGCCGCGGCCTGCGCGTAGGCGCCGCCCGAGCCGATCGCGACGATGCCCTGCTCGGGCTCCAGCACGTCGCCGTTGCCGGTGATGATCAGCGAGGCTGTGCGGTCGGCCACGGCCAGCATGGCTTCCAGCCGGCGCAGCACGCGGTCGGTGCGCCAGTCGCGCGTCAGCTCGACGGCGGCACGCACGAGGTGGCCCTGGTGCTTCTCCAGCTTGGCCTCGAAGCGCTCGAACAGCGTGAAGGCGTCGGCCGTGGCGCCGGCAAAACCGGCGAGGACCTGCTCGCGGTAGAGCTTGCGCACCTTGCGCGCGCTGGCCTTGACGACGGTGTTGCCCAGCGTCACCTGGCCGTCGCCGCCGATGGCGACCTGCCAGCCGGTGGGCGTCTGGCGGCGCACCGAGACGATGGTGGTGCCGTGGTAGATGGCGGAGGAGGAATCAGAAGACATAGCCGTTCCAGTTGAGGTCCGGCCCGAGTTTCGCAAGGCCGGCGGTCAGTTGATTCGGACCTTCACCTTGGCATGCTCGTTGATGCCCATCGCGCCGAAGAACAGCGCGACGAGCCGGTGCGCATCGGTGAAGACGACCGCGCGGTTCTCGCTGCGGCGCTGCAGCACCCAGTTCAGCAGGTCACCGGCGGCCATGAAGTCCAGGCGGATCAGCTTGGTGCAGGAGATATTGATGAGGCTGGCCTCGCCGATCTCGGCGGCCATGCCGAGCAGCCTGTCGGAGATGTCGCCGTTGAGCTGCCCCATCAGCTCGAGCTGGACGGCGGCGCTGGCCGGGTCGGGCAGGCCGGTGTCCAGGAAGGTGGACTGGGCCTCGCTCTGCATCGTGCTGGTGGCGGAGCTGTTCGTCGACATGCCCTCGCCGCCGATGCGCACGCGGCAGTGGGCGCGCTCCCAGGACGGCGGCGAGACCTCGTAGGTCACGCAGTAGTCGATCGCGGCTTCGTCGAACTGGTCGGGGCGGTTGGCCAGGCGCAGCGCCTCCAGGCGCAGCATCCACAGCGCCGGGTCGATGTCGCGCTCGCCGACGGGTGCCAGCTCCTTGAGCTGGCTCAGGAAACGGTCGCCGCCGATCCAGCGCTGGTCGATCTGCTGCGTGGCCCAGCTGCGAAGCAGCTGGCGCATCTGGATCGCCGCGTCGATCTCGACACCGTCCAGCGCGCCCCAGTCGAAGACCCAGGGCATGGGCAGGGTCTCGGTGCGCTTTTGCAGCAGGGCCACGGCCTCGGCCGTCAGCGTGGCCGGCGCCGTCCAGCTGACCTGGTTGCCCTTGGCCATGGGCGAACGGCTGGACTGGCGCGTCGATTCGGCCACCAGCTTGGGCATGGAGAACCACTGCGGCGCCGACAGGCCGAACTGCTGCGCGTACTCGACGGCCAGCGCCTCGAACTTGCCCTGGGCGCCGGTGGCGCGGTAGTGGTCGAACAGCACCAGCCAGGTTTCGCCGTGCAGGTTGCGGCTGCCGCCGGGGCGCACCAGATCGGTCAGCGCGCGCTCGCTGGTCTCGTAGTCGGCATTGGCGAAGGCGATGACGGCCTCGTCGAGCTCGGGGTCGTGCACGACCTCCTGCACCTCGACATCGGGCGTGGCCTCGGCCAGCGTGAAGGACAGCGGCACGTCCAGCGGCGGCAGCTCGGGCAGCAGGCTGGGGGGCGAGTCGGACAGCGGCGGGATGGCCGCGCCCATGGTCACCGCGGCCGCCGGTGCGGGGGCCTGCAGGCGCTGGGCTTCGCGCGGCGTGGAGAACTCGCTGACACGCCCGTTCGCCAGGTCGTCGGCGGCCGGTGTCGTGACCGTGGCGGAGAAGGCCACGGGCCGCGTGCTGGTCTCGAAGAAGCCGGGCTGCTGCTTGGGCACGGCCTGCGTCGTCGCAAAGCTCTCGCCCACCATCTGCTGCTCGATCTCGTCGATCTTGGCCTTCACGCCGAGGTCGATCTTGGAGTTGGCCTCGCTGATGCGATCGTCGTCGCCCAGCTTGGACGGCGACGAGGCCAGCGCCGCGAGTTGCTCGGGCGTCAGGCCTTCGCGGCGGATGCGGCGCAGCATGTCGAGCTCGCGCTTGCGCACGAAGTCGTTGCGACGCTTGCGCTCCACCATCGCGCGCAGTTCGGCCTTGGCGAGGTCGCCCTCGGGATCGTCCTGGCGCGAGTTGATCTCGGCCCAGTCCGTCGTGGGGTTGGCCACGAAGCGCGCAACCTTGCGGAAGAAGCTGTCGCCTTCCTTGGGATCCGCGGGCTTGGAGTCGGCCATGGATGGGCGTAGTTAGTTTGCGGGCCGAGCGCCGGGCCGCTCCCAAGCCGGCCCGCCTTTGGCGATGTGCTTGCGGCTCAACGCCGCAAGCATCGCCGTCCCCTCGGGGGACCGACTGGGTTCGCCCGCGTTCAGCGGGGCGAGACCGGGCGAGGGGTTCACCATGTCAGTCGCCGAACATTTTTTGCTTGAGCTCGCGGCGCTGCTGCGCCTCGAGCGACAGCGTCGCGGTCGGGCGTGCGATCAGCCGGCCCAGGCCGATGGGCTCGCCGGTCTCGTCGCAGTAGCCGTACTCGCCGCTGTCCAGGCGGGCGATGGACTGCACGATCTTCTTCAGCAGCTTGCGCTCGCGGTCGCGGGTGCGCAGTTCCAGCGCATGCTCTTCCTCGATGGTCGCGCGGTCGGCCGGGTCGGGGACGATGGTGGTGTCCTCGCGCAGATGCTCGGTGGTCTCGCCCGCGTTGGACAGGACCTCGTCCTTCAGGCCTTCCAGCTTGGCGCGGAAGAACTCGATCTGCTTGGCATTCATGTACTCCGCGTCCGGCATGGCCAGAACCTCGGCGTCGCTCAGCTCGGCGCCCGACTTGGTCTTCCAGGCGTTGACGAGCTTGGGGTCGCCCTTGGCGGCCACGCGCGGCGTCTCGTCGGCATGGTTCGCACCACGCGCGGGCGGTTTTGGCGGAGCAAAGCGGTCGGCGAAGCGATTCGCCGGTGCGGGCACCTCCAGCATGGCGATGTCGGCGCCGACATCGGTCTTCTTCCCACCCTTGGTGGATGCGGCGGTTTTGGGGGCCGGGGTCTTGCTCACTGTCTTCTCCTCGCTCTGGGCATGCATCGGCGCGGTGTCAGACCTCGGTCTCACTGCTTTCCAGCCGGCCGGCCCGATTTTGAGCGCGGCGGATTGTAGCCATGAGGATTCAAGCGTCTGCGCGTCCCGGAAAGATGGCCCGCCGGGGGGCCAAAACATCACGCCAAGCAGCCCTCCAAACCTTGCATCAGCACGTCCTTGGGCAGGTCGATGCCGATGAACACCATCTTGCTCTGCTTTTTCTCTCCCGGCATCCATTTCGGCCCGAGATCGGAGCCCATCATCTGATGAACACCCTGGAAGATGACCTTCTTGTCTGTGCCTTTCATGTGTAGGACACCCTTGTACCGCAGCATCTTGGGCCCGTAGACCTGCACGATGGCGCCCAGGAAATCCTCCAGCTTGGCCGGGTTGAACGGCTTGTCGGAGCGGAACACGAAGCTCTTCACGTCGTCGTCATGGGCATGGTGGTGCGGGTGGTCGCAGTGCTCGCCATGCTCGTGATCGTGGTGGTGATGGTGGTGGTCGTGATCGTCCGCCTTGAGGAAATCGGGGTCGATCTCCAGCTTGGCATTCAGGTTGAAGCCGCGCAGGTCGAACACCTGGGACAGCGCCACCTCGCCGAAGTGCGCCGTCTGGACGGGCGCGCGCGGGTTCATGTGCTTGATGCGGTGCACCAGGGACTCGACGGCCGCCGGCTCGACGAGGTCGCTCTTGCTGATGAAGATCTGGTCGGCGAAGCCCACCTGCATGCGCGCTTCCTGGCGGGTGTTGAGCTGCTCGTCCGCGTGCTTGGCGTCCACCAGCGTCAGCACCGAGTCCAGCAGGTAGCTCTCGGCGATCTCGTCGTCCATGAAGAAGGTCTGGGCCACGGGGCCGGGGTCGGCCAGGCCGGTGGTCTCGATGACGACGCGCTCGAAGTCCAACTCGCCCTTGCGGCGCTTGGCGGCCAGGTCGGCCAGCGTCGTGCGCAGGTCCTCGCGGATCGTGCAGCAGACGCAGCCATTGCTCATCTGGATGATCTGCTCGTTGGTGTCCGACACGAGGATGTCGGTGTCGATGTTCTCCTCGCCGAACTCGTTCTCGATGACGGCGATCTTCTGGCCGTGCGCCTCGGTCAGCACGCGCTTGAGCAGCGTGGTCTTGCCGGAGCCGAGGAAGCCCGTGAGGATGGTGGCGGGGATAAGGCCTTGGGGCATGGACATGATGGGGACCGTTTATCGTCGAAGGCGGCAGATATTGGGGCTTTGCGCTCCCGAACAAGGTCTGGCGAAGGCACCGAGGTGCCGTTGTCAAACCAATCGGCTATTCTGTCCCTTCCGCAATACCCTGACAGCTCCCCTTGAGCGAACCGCATTCAGGCCGGCCCCCAGTCCGCGGGGCCGCCAAACCACCGCCCGAGGCGCGCAGCCTGCTGGAGCGCATGCTGGAGTTCCTGCACCCCGGCCCCGACTCCAAGACCGAACTGATCGAAACCCTGGCCGATGCCGAGCAGCGCGAGCTGATCGAGCCCGAGTCGCGCCAGATGCTGGAGGGCGTGCTGCGCATGGCCGAGCTGTCGGCCGGCGACGCCATGGTGGCCGCCCCGCGCATGGACCTGCTCGACATCGACGCGCCCTACGACGAGCTGCTGGCCGTCGTCATCGACTCCGGCCACTCGCGCTTCCCGGTCTACGAGGGCGGGCGCGACAACATCATCGGCATCCTGCTCGCCAAGGACCTGCTGAAGATGCAGCGCGCGCCCGAGCTCAATGTCCGCGCGCTGCTGCGGCCCACGGTCTTCGTGCCCGAGAGCAAGGGCCTGAACGAGCTGCTGCGCGACTTCCGCTCCAACCGCAACCACCTGGCCATCGTCATCGACGAGTTCGGCAACACGGCCGGCCTCATCACCATCGAGGACGTGCTGGAGGAGATCGTCGGCGAGATCGAGGACGAGTTCGACGACAAGGACGGCGAGTCCGGCATCTACACGCTCGCCGACGGCAGCCAGCGCGTGGCCGGCGACGCGACGATCGCGGCGGTCAACGGCAGCTTCGGGCTGGCGCTGCCGGACAACGACTTCGACACCATCGGCGGCCTGGTCGCCCACGAGCACGGCCGCGTGCCGCGCCGGGGTGAGTCGGTGCAGGTGGGCGGGTTGAACTTCGCCGTCATGCTGACGCGCGGCGGCGCGGTGCGCTGGTTCAAGGTCACGCGCGCACCCGAAGAAGAGTCGCGGGCGTGAGGGGCGCCAGGGCCGCAGCGGTCGCGCTGGTCGCGGGCGTGCTCCACACGGGCGCCTTCGCCCCCACCGGTGCCTGGTGGCTGCAGATCCTCGCGCTGGCCCTGCTGTTCGCCGTCGTCCAGCACGCCACGCCCAGGCGGGCGGCGCTGGCCGGCGCGCTGTTCGGCTTCGGCTGGCTGGCCTCGGGCCTGTGGTGGCTGCACATCAGCATGCACCAGTTCGGCGGGCTCCCCTGGGTGGCTGCGGCGCTGGCCATCGCGCTGCTGGCGGCCTTCCTCAGCGGCTACTACGCGCTGGCCCTGGGTCTGGCCGCAAGGGTGGTTGCGGCCGGCCGCTGGCGCGTGCTGGCGTTGGTGCCGGCCTGGCTGCTGGCCGAGCTGGCGCGGGCCACGTGGTTCGGCGGCTTCCCGTGGATCGCGTCCGGCTATGCCCACACCGTGGGGCCGCTGGCCGGCTGGGCGCCGTGGATCGGCGTCTACGGCATCTGCGCGCTGGCCGCACTGGCGGCCGCCGGCCTCGTGTGGCTGAAGCAGGGCACCACGGCCTGGGCCGCCCCCGCGCTGCTTCTCCCCATGGCCGGCCTGCTGCTGCCGCAGGGCTTCACGACCCCCGCCGGCCGCCTGGCGGTGTCGCTGGTGCAGCCCAGCATCCCGCAGGACCAGAAGTTCGACGCCGCCCGCTTCGCCGCCAACCTGGACGTGCTGGCGGGCCTGGTCGATTCAGCCCGCGGGCGCGTCGTCATCACGCCCGAATCCGTGGTGCCGCTGCCGCTGGCGGAGCTGGACCGCGCCACACTCCAACACCTGTCCCGGCCGGACCGCCCCGTGCTGCTGGGCAGCTTCCTGGGCAACGCGGACGAGGGCTTCGTGAACTCCGTCGTCGCCCTCGGCGGCGATCCGGGCGCCGCCTACCACTACGGCAAACGCCACCTGCTGCCGTTCGGCGAGTTCATCCCGCCCGGCTTCGGCTGGTTCGTGCGCGCGATGAACATCCCGCTGGACGACCAGGCCCGCGGCGACCACCAGCGCCCCTGGGCCGTGGCCGGCCAGCGGCTGCGACCGCTGATCTGCTACGAGGACTTGTTCGGCGAGGACTTCGTGCACAGCGCAGTCGGGCCGGACGCCGCGACCGCCTTCGTCAACGTCAGCAACCTCGCCTGGTTCGGCACCGCCATGATCCAGGACCAGCACCTGCAGTTCTCGCAGATGCGGGCGCTGGAGTTCCAGCGGCCCGTCGTGCGCTCCACCAACACCGGCGCGACCGCCGTCGTCGACCACCATGGCCGCGTGACGGCCCGCCTGCCGGCACTCACGCGCGGCGTGCTGGAGGCCGAGGTGGAAGGCCGCCAGGGCAGCACGCCCTACGCCCGCTGGCTGGCCGCGCTGGGTCTGTGGCCGCTCTGGGCGATCGCGTTGCTGGCCCTGGTCGGGCTGAGGAAGGCGGCCCAATAGAATCGGCCACCCCCTTTCCACCAAAACAACATGCCCCCACGCTCGCTGCCGCTCGCTGCCCCCCAAGGGGCGCTCAGTGGCTTCGGGCGGCCGGGCGCCACTGACATGCTGACCTTCCAGCAAATCATCCTGACGCTTCAGGACTACTGGTCCAAACAAGGCTGCGCGCTGCTGCAGCCCTACGACATGGAAGTCGGCGCCGGCACCAGCCACACCGCCACCTTCCTGCGCGCCCTCGGCCCCGAGCCCTGGAAGGCCGCCTATGTGCAGCCGAGCCGCCGCCCCAAGGACGGCCGCTACGGCGACAACCCCAACCGCCTGCAGCACTACTACCAGTACCAGGTCGTGCTCAAGCCCGCGCCGGCCAACATCCTGGAGCTGTACCTCGGCTCGCTGGAGGCGCTGGGCTTCGACCTCAAGAAGAACGACGTGCGCTTCGTCGAGGACGACTGGGAGAACCCGACGCTGGGCTGCTGGGGCCTGGGCTGGGAGGTCTGGCTGAACGGCATGGAGGTGACGCAGTTCACCTACTTCCAGCAGGTCGGCGGCATCGACTGCAAGCCCATCACCGGCGAGATCACCTACGGCCTGGAGCGCCTGGCCATGTATCTGCAGGGCAAGGAATCGGTCTACGACCTGGTCTTCACGGACGGCCTGACCTACGGCGACGTGTTCCACCAGAACGAGGTCGAGCAGTCCACCTACAACTTCGAGCACAGCGACGTCGAGTTTCTGCTGGGCGCGTTCGCCGCGCACGAGAAGCAGAGCAAGAGCCTGATGGAACACCAGCTCGCGCTGCCCGCCTACGAGCAGCTGCTCAAGGCCGGCCACACGTTCAACCTGCTGGACGCCCGCGGCGCCATCAGCGTGACCGAGCGTGCGGCCTACATCGGTCGCATCCGCAACCTGGCGCGCGCCGTGGCGCAGAGCTATCTGGACAGCCGTGCCCGCCTCGGGTTCCCGATGGCGCCCAAGGCCTGGGCAGATGAAGTCGTCGCCCAGATCGAACTGAAGAACAAGAAGGCGGCCGCGTGATGTCCAACCTGCTCGTTGAACTGTTTGTCGAAGAGCTGCCGCCCAAGGCGCTGAAGAAGCTGGGCGAGTCCTTCGCCAACGTGCTGGCCGACAGCCTCAAGGCGCAAGGCCTGGCCGCCACTGACGCCGCGGTCACGTCGTTCGCGTCGCCGCGTCGCCTGGGCGTGCATGTGAGCGGTGTCGCCGCGAAGGCCGCCGACAAGGCGGTGCAGCAGAAGCTGATGCCCGTCGCCGTCGCGCTGACGGCCGACGGCCAGGCCACGCCGGCGCTGCTGAAGAAGCTCGCGGCCGTTGGCGCCGGCCCCGAAGTCGTGCCGCAGCTCAAGCGCCAGCCCGACGGCAAGACCGAGGCGCTGTTCTGGGACAGCGTGCAGCCCGGCGCCACCCTCGCCCAAGGCCTGCAGAAGGCCCTGGACGAGACCCTGGCCAAGCTGCCCATCCCCAAGGTCATGACCTACCAGCTTGCCGACGGCTGGAGCGACGTGAAGTTCGTGCGCCCGGCGCACGGCCTCATCGCGCTGCATGGCAACGAAGTCGTGCCCGTCCAGGCCCTGGGCCTGACCTCCGGCCGCACGACGCAAGGCCACCGCTTCGAGGCGGCGCAGGCCACCGTCAGCATCGACACCGCCGACAGCTACGCCCAGCAGCTGTTCGAGCAGGGCGCCGTCATCGCCGGCTTTGCCGAGCGCCGCGCCGAGATCTCGCGCCAGCTCAAGGGTGCCGCGGATGCGCTCAGCCTGACGCCGATCGACGACGAGGCGCTGCTGGACGAAGTGACCGCGCTGGTCGAGCGCCCCAACGTGCTGACCTGCGCCTTCGAGCCCGAGTTCCTGGCCGTGCCGCAGGAGTGCCTCATCCTGACGATGAAGGCCAACCAGAAGTACTTCCCGCTGCTCGACGCCGCCGGCAAGCTGACGCGCCATTTCCTCGTCGTCAGCAACATCGCGCCTGCCGACGCGTCTGCGGTGACCGGCGGCAACGAGCGCGTCGTGCGCCCGCGCCTGGCGGATGCCAAGTTCTTCTTCGACCAGGACCGCAAGAAGAAGCTCGAAGACCGCCTGCCGGGCCTGGCCAAGGTCGTCTACCACGGCAAGCTGGGCTCGCAGGGCGAGCGCGCCGAGCGCGTGACCGCGATCGCGCACGCCATCGTCAACCAGCTCAGCATGGCGACGCTGCCGTACACGGTCGAGGCCGATGACGAGTTCAAGGTGCTGGACAGCAAAGTCAGGCAGGCGGCGCAGCTCGCCAAGTGCGACCTGCTGACCGACATGGTCGGCGAGTTCCCCGAGCTGCAAGGCATCATGGGCGGCTACTACGCCCGCCACGAGGGCCTGCGCGACGGCGTGGCCATCGCCATCGAGGACCACTACAAGCCGCGCTTCGCCGGTGACGCGCTGCCGCGCAACCACACCGGCACCGTCGTGGCGCTGGCCGACAAGCTGGAGACGCTGGTGGGCCTGTTCGGCATCGGCCAGCTGCCCACCGGCGACAAGGACCCGTTCGCGTTGCGCCGCCACGCGCTGGGTGTCATCCGCATCCTGGTCGAGAAGAACCTGCCGCTGGAGCTGCCGGCGCTGATCGAAGCCGCCGTGCCGCCGTTCGGCGAGCTGATCGAGAACCCGGTTGGCACGCATGAGGCGCTGCTGTCCTTCTTCACCGATCGCCTGGCCGTCTCCTTGCGCGACCAGGGCTACAGCGCCCAGGAAGTCGACGCCGTGCTGGCGCTGAATCCCACGCGACTGGGCGACGTGCCCAAGCGCCTGGAAGCCGTGCGTGCCTTTGCTGCGCTGCCGGAGGCCGCGTCGCTGGCCGCCGCGAACAAGCGCGTCGGCAACATCCTGAAGAAGGTCGAGGGTGAGTTGCCCACCGAGGTCAGGGCCGATCTGCTGCAGGAGGCCGCCGAGCAGGCCCTGGCCGCCACGATCGCCGAGGTCCAGCCCGCCGCCGACCGCCTGTTCGAGCAGCACGACTACACGGCTTCGCTCAAGGCCCTGGCCGCGCTGAAGACGCCGGTCGACGCCTTCTTCGACGACGTGATGGTCAATGCCGAAGACCCCGCCCTGCGTGCCAACCGCCTCGCGCTGCTGGGCCGGCTGCACGGCGCGATGAACCGGGTCGCCGACCTGTCGCGCCTTGCCTAAAAACCAGATGCGCGCCGACCACGCCCACGGCATGAAGCTCGTCATCCTCGGCCGCGACGGCACGATCAACCGCTACCGCGACGATCACGTCAAGGCGCCCGAGGAGCTCGACCCCCTGCCCGGCGCGCTGGAGGCCGTGGCCCGGCTGAACCACAGCGGCTGGCACACCGTGCTGGCCACCAACCAGGCCGGCATCGGCCGCGGCCTGCTCGACATGGCCTCGCTGAACGCGGTGCACCTGCGCCTGAACCAGTTGCTGGCCGAAAAGGGCGGGCGCCTGGACGCCGCCTTCTTCTGCCCGCACACGCCCGAGGAGGGCTGCGACTGCCGCAAGCCGCTGCCCGGCCTCATCAGGCAGATCGGCGAGCGCTTCGACGTCGAGCTGCCCGAGGTGCACATGGTGGGCGCTTCGCTGACCGACCTGCAGACGGCGCAGAACGCCGGCTGCATCCCGCACCTGGTGCTCAGCGGCCCGCTGGGCGTGCTGGAACCGCACCAGTTGCAGGAAGTGCTGGCCGGCGTGCCCGGCGCACGCGTGCACGCCGATCTGGCCGCCTGCGCCGAAGCCATCATTCAGGAAGGCCGCCGCCGCGCCGCCGAACAGCGCGGCCAGATCCTTGCCCCCGATACCCAGGCCGGAGACCTGAACTGATGTCCACCCTGCTGAGCGCCATCCGCTCGCTGATCTTCGTCATCGTCCTCATCGTGACGGTCATCCCCTGGGCGCTCGGCGTGCTGCTGCTGTCCATCTTCCGCCGCGGCGACCCGGTCTACTGGGCCTGCGCCGGCTGGCTCAAGGTCGCCATCTGGAGCGCGCGCTTCATCTGTGGCGTGCGCTGGCGCATCCACGGCATGGAGAACCTGCCGCCGGCCGAGGACCGCCGCGCCGGCGTCGTGCTGCTGTCCAAGCACCAGAGCACCTGGGAGACCTTCGCCTACCCCGCGCTGCTCAGCCACCCACTGGCCTATGTGTTCAAGCGCGAGTTGCTGTACGTGCCGTTCTTCGGCTGGGCGATGGCGCGCATGGACATGATCCACATCGACCGCGGCCGCCGCACCGAAGCCTGGAACAAGGTGTTGAAGCAGGGCAAGCGCCTGGGTGGCCAGGGCAACTGGGTCATCATGTTCCCCGAAGGCACGCGCATTCCGCGCGGCCAGGTCGGCGACTACAAGACCGGCGGCACGCGCCTGGCCATCGAGGCCGGCCTGCCCGTCGTGCCCATTGCCGCGACGGCGGCGCGCTGCTGGCCGCGCAAGAGCTTCCTGCTCAGGCCCGGCATCGTCGACGTCTCCATCGGCCGGCAGATCCGCCCCGAGGGCCGCCAGCCGGCCGAGCTGATGCTGGAGGTCAAGGACTGGATCGAGGGCGAGATGCGTCGCCTCGACCCCGAGGCCTACCAGGCCCCCCAGCCCGCCGGGGTCGCCGGCACCGCCACCCCACTCTGAGCCCCATGCCGCCCAAGCGCCCGGCCCCACTCCTGCAGGACAGCCAGCTGTCGCTGTTCGACGTGGCGCCGGAGATCACGCCGGCCGAGCCCGGCGCACCGCGCTCACGGCGTGAGCTGTGGCTGGGCCAGCACCGCATCGGCTACGAGCTCAAGCGGGCGCGGCGGCGCTCCATCGGCTTCGTCGTGGGCCCGCAGGGCCTGCGCGTCAGCGCGCCGCGCTGGGTGCCGGTCACGGAGATCGAGCGCGCCCTGCATCACAAGGGCGAATGGATCCTGCGCAAGCTGGTCGAGCAGCGCGAGCGCCAGCAGCGCATCCAGTCCTCGCGCATCGAGTGGATGGATGGCGGCAGCCTGCCCTACCTCGGCGCGCCGCTGACGCTGGCGCTGGCGCCCGCCGAGCGCGAGGTGATCTGGGACGAGGCCGCGCGCCAGTTGCGCCTGCCACTGCCTGCCGGCGCCTCGGCCGAGCAGATCCGTGATCTGAGCCAGTCCTGGCTGCAGGCGCGGGCGCGGGAAGACTTCCTGCCGCGCTGCGCGCGCTTTGCCGAACTGCTGGGGGTGACGATGAAGACGCTGCGGCTGTCGTCCGCGCAGACGCGCTGGGGCAGCGCGAGCGCCGACGGCAGCATCCGGCTGAACTGGCGCCTCATCCACTTCGCGCCGGCCATCATCGACTACGTCGTCGCCCACGAGCTGGCCCACCTGCGCGAGATGAACCACAGCCCGGCGTTCTGGGACACCGTGCGGTCCGTGCTGCCCGACTTCGAGCGCTCCCGCGAGGCGCTGCGCGAGGAATCCATCGTCGTGCAGTGAGCTGCGCCCCGGCGGCGGCACGACGTAACGGCCTGATTGTGAATATTCCCCCGGCGCCTTCATCCCGGCGCCTTCACATTCAGCAACACTCCGGCCCACGCTGTCACCACAGGTACCGAGGGTCGGCCCAGCCGGGACGAGCCAGAGGGAGAAGAAGGTACCGGGCAGAGACGCCGCCTCCGGATTGCCGGGGCGGCGTTTCACTTTCCGCGATGCGTCAGGCCGGCGAGAAGCGGTAGACGCCGTCGGCGCCCAGCTCGCGCCTGAGATCGCCCTTCAGCCACAACGCGTTCAGATGCGCGATCGCCTCGCCCATCGCGAAGGTGGTCTGGTGCAGGTCCAGCTTGCGCTTGAACAGCACGGGCAGCAGGCCCGCCGCATGCGTGGGCGTGGCGGCGCACGCAGCCACCACCTCGGCCAGCCGCTCGTCGTGGTGCTCGCGCAGCTGGTCGACACGCTGGTGCAGGCCGGTGAAGGGCTTGCCGTGCGAGGGCAGCACCAGCGTGTCGGCCGGCAGCGCCAGGTAGCGGGCCAGCGAGTTCAGGTACAGCGTCAGCGGGTCGGCCTCGGGTTCGACGTCGACGACCGACACGTTGGTCGAGATGCGCGGCAGCACCATGTCGCCGCTGATCAGCAGCCGGGCTTCGTCGCAGAACAGGCTGATGTGCTCCGGCGCATGGCCGTAGCCGGCGATGCAGCGCCAGACACGCCCGCCGATCTCGACCTCCGTGCCGTCCATCAGCCGGCGGAAGCTGGCCGGCACCACGGGCACCATCTTGGGGTAGTAGTCGGCGCGGGCACGGATCTTGTCCAGCGACTCCGGGTCGGTCAGCCCGTGGCTGCCGAAGAAGGCCGCGGCGCTCGCGCCGCCCATGCCCACCGTCGAGCTGCTGGCCAGCCGCGCGAGGTTGAAGTCGGTCGCGCTCATCCAGAGCCTGCACTCATGGTTCGCCCCCACGCTTGCCGCTTCACCGCTGCGCTGCCCCCCGAGGGGGCTGGCCGCGCCTTGGGACGGCCCGGCGGCGCGTCCGCTCCACCTCTCCGTCAGCCAATGCGCCAGACCCAGATGGTCAGGGTGGAAATGCGTCGCGATGACGCGCAGCACCGGCAGGCCGTCCAGGCGCTCGGCGAAGACCTTCTCCCAGTTGGCCCGGGTCTCGTCGCTGGCGATGCCGCAGTCGACGATGGTCCAGCCCTGAATCTCACCTTCAGGGCCGTCGAGCCGGTCGCGCAGCAGCCACAGGTTGATGTGGTCCAGCGCGAACGGCAGGCCCATGCGCACCCAGCGCACGCCGGGCGCCAGGTCCAGCGCGTCGCCGGGGGCAGGCAGGGTTTCACCCAGCGGGTAGTGGAGTTCGGATTCGCGTGCGTTGGCCATGGCAGGGTCGACTGGTTTTAGACTGACGTTTACGTCAATCGAGTGTAGCCATGCCCCCTCGCAAGTCTGTCCCGCCCGCGACCGAAGCCCCGCAGCAGACCTTCACGATCACGGAACTCGCCGCCGAGTTCGACATCACGCCGCGCGCCATCCGCTTCTACGAGGACATGGGCCTGCTCGAGCCCGGCCGCAAGGGCCGCAACCGCGTCTACACGCCGCGCGACCGCACGCGGCTCAAGCTGACGCTGCGCGGCAAGCGCCTGGGGCTGGCGCTGCAGGAGATCAAGCAGCTCGTCGACATGTACGACAGCCAGGCCAGCGCCGCGCCGCAGCTGCGCGCCTTCCTGGCCATCCTGGCCCAGCACCGCGACCAGCTCGAGCAGCAGCGCCACGACATCGAGGTCACGCTGGCCGAGATCCAGCAGCACGAGAAGCGCTGCCGGGCCCTGCTGGCCGCCTGAGCGTGACGCTTTGCCGGAGGCGCCCTAATTTCTTCTTCGAACGGGGCAAACCCCGCTGACGTCCCCGCCAAGCCTGACTAGAGTCCGCCGCTCGACCGGGTGCCCCCGCCCCGGAGCGAACCGTCTTTGTGGAGCTGTCATGACGCCTGGACCGCGCCCCGCCCTGGTGCTCGCCCTGCCTGCCATTGCGGGCGCCCTGCTGATGCTGGCCCAACCCGCCGCCGCCCAACAAGAAGCCCCCAAGGCCGATGGCATGGAGCGCGCGCAGAAGGCCGCCGACGCCGTCTTCCACTGGATCAAGCTGCACGCCGACAAGGGAGCCCCCAAGGCGCAGCCCGCCCCGCCCCCCCCTCCCGCGCCGAAGAAGCCAGCACCGGCACCGGTGGCGGTCGCCCCCAGGCCCGCACCGGCTCCAACCCCCTCGCCTTCCCCCGCTCCGGCCGCCGTGGCCGCGGCGACACCCGCCGTCTCCGCAGCCGCCCCGACCGCTGCCGAGCCCGAGCCCGAGCCCATCGTGCTCGCCGCCGCCGTGCCCACGCCCGCCCCTGCCGCGCCGCTGCCCGCGGCGGCCCGGGCCGTGGAACCACCGCCCCAGGCGGCCGCCGAGGAAGAGGCCGAGGAGCAGCTGCGGCTGCTCTCCAAGGTCGACCCCACCATGCCGCGCCAGGTGCAACGCAACGGCTACGCCCAGGTGCAGTTCACCGTCGCGCCGGATGGCTCCGTGCAGCAGGCCACCGTCATCAAGACCAGTCATGCGCGCCTGGGCAGCGCGGCCGTGGACGCGGTGCGCCAATGGCGCTTCGCGCCGCTGCGCAAGGCCCGCGACGCCGCCGTCGAGATCGCCTTCAAGAGCGGCGACGACTGAACGGCGATCTGCCGCCTGGGGCCTGTTAACACTACGGGAGCAGGCCCTAGGCCGCAGGCACCGGGCAGGTGTCCAGCAACGCGGCCATCGCCTCCAGGAACACCCGCGTGCGCAGCGGCATCAGCCGCCGCTCCGGGAACACCGCCCAGCAGCTCGAACCGGGCAGGTGCCACTCGGGCAGCAGGCGGCGCAGCCGTCCCAGGGCCAGCGCGTCGCCGACCATGAGGCGGTCGATGCCGGCGATGCCGACGCCGCTCTCCGCCAGTTGCGCCAGCAGGCTGGGCGCGTTGGCCAGCGTGCGCTGCGCCGGCTGCACCAGATAGGGTTCGCCCCCTTCGCGCTGCAGCCGCCAGGGCACGGGCTCGCCGGTGCGGGTCAGCAGCAGCGCGTGCATGCTGTCCAGCGCCTGCGGCAGCAACGGCTCGCCCACGCGCTCCAGGTAGGCCGGCGAGGCGTACAGGCCCCAGTGCGTCGTCGTCAGCAGCCGCGCTGCGAGCTGGCTGTCCTCGTCCAGCTGGCCCATGCGGATGACGAGATCGAAGCCCTCGCCGATCAGGTCCACGCGCCGCGGCGTCAGGTCCAGCTCCAGCTGCACCTCCGGATAGCTGAGCGCGAACTCGGCCAGCATGCCGGCGGCCACCTGCTGGGCGAAATCCGCCGGCATGCTGACGCGCAGCCGCCCGCTGGGTTTGCGCTGGCGGTGCAGCGCCAGCGCCAGCGCGCCGTCCACCTCCGCGACCACCGCACGCGCGTGCTCCAGCACGCCGGCGCCGAAGTCCGTCAGCGACAGCTTGCGCGTGCTGCGCTGCAGCAGCTTCTCGCCCAGCCGAGCCTCCAGCGCCGCGATGCGCCGCGACACGGTGCTCTTGGGCCAGTGAACGCGCTCCGCGGCGCGGCTGAAGCTGCCGGCCTCCATGACGCGGGCGAACAGCAGCAAATCGTCGGCATCTGATTCCATGAAGACCTCATTGATCCATCAGCGGAACAATCTTATGCATTTTCTCTACTTCCGCCTTGATTGATGCAAATCTAGAGTTCTTCCATCGCAACCCCTCTCCCAAAGCCGCTGTATGAACATCCTGCAAATCAACTCCAGTGCCCGCCGCCTGCAAGACGACCAGGGCTCGTTCTCCACCCGCCTGGCCAATGAGCTGACCGCCGGCCTGCGCGCCGCCAACCCCGACGCCACCGTCACGGTGCGCGACTTCGCCGTCAGCCCAGTGCCGGTGCTGGACGAAGCCGCCCTCGGCGCGCTGTTCACCCCCGCCGAGGCCCGCAATGCCGACCAGGCCGCCCGCGTCGCGCTGAACGACCAGCTCATCGCCGAGCTGCTGGCGGCCGACGTGGTCGTCATCGGCGTGCCCATGATCAACTTCAACGTCAGCGCCCAGCTGAAGAACTGGATCGACGCCATCGCCCGCGCCGGCGTCACGTTCAAGTACGGCGAACAAGGCCCCATCGGCCTGGTCACCGGCAAGAAGGTCTACGTGGTCAGCGCCCGCGGCGGCATCCACCGCGACCAGCCGACCGACCAGGTCGTGCCCTATCTGCGCACCGTGCTGGCCTTCCTCGGCATGACCGACGTGGAGTTCATCTACGCTGAGGGCCTGAACATGGGCCCCGAGATCGCCGACCGCGGCCTGAGCGCGGCCCGCGCCCAGATCACTGAACTGCTCGCCGCATAAGGAAACCTCATGAGCACCGTCGCCACTTCACTCCTGAACCAACCGCGCGAGGTCGAGCGCCTCGTCGCCGGCCAGCCAACCAGCGACGGTGCCGGCGTCAAGCTCAACCGCGTGCTGACCAACAACCTGCAGCGCCGGCTGGACCCCTTCCTGATGCTGGACCACTTCGGCACGGACAACCCGGACGACTACATCGCCGGCTTCCCCGACCACCCCCACCGCGGCTTCGAGACCATCACCTACATGCTCAACGGCCGCATGCGCCACCGCGACTCGGCAGGCAACGAAGGCCTCATCAGCGACGGCGGCGTGCAGTGGATGACCGCCGGCCGCGGCGTCATCCACAGCGAGACGCCGGAGCAGAACGAGGGCCGCATGGCCGGCTTCCAGCTCTGGCTCAACCTGCCCGCCAAGAGCAAGCTGTGCGAGCCCTGGTATCGCGACATCAGCAGCGCCGAGGTGCCGGAGTTCGAGCCCAACGGTGTCAATGGCGGCGTCAAGGTGCGCGTCATCGCCGGCGAGAGCCACGGCGTGGCCGGTGCCGTGCAGCGCGAGCACACCGAGCCGCTGTACCTGGACCTCGCCCTGGCCCCCGGCGCGCGCTTCGAGCAGCCGCTGCCGGCCGGGTTCAACGCCTTCGTCTATGTGTTCGAGGGCGGGCTGAAGTTCGAGTCGGGCTGCCTGGTGCCGCCGGGCCGCATGGCCATCCTCGCCAACACGCCCGGCAGCGACGGCGTGCGCCTGACGGCGGGCGACCAGCCGACCCGTGCGCTGCTGATCGCCGGCCGGCCGCTGAACGAGCCCATCGCGCAGTACGGCCCCTTCGTGATGAACACCGAGGCCGAGCTGGTGCAGGCCGTGCGCGACTTCCAGGCCGGGCGGCTGGCCTGATGACGATGCAAGGCGAGCAACGCCGCCACAGCCCCGCCGCCGAGCGCAACGGGCCGCCCATCCTGGCGGCCCTGCAGCGCCTGCTGCCAAACAACGGCCTGCTGCTGGAGATCGCCAGCGGCACGGGCCAGCATGCGGCCTCCCTCAGCGAAGGCCTGCCCGGCTGGCAATGGCAGCCCAGCGACGCGGAGGCCGGCGCGCTGCCCTCCATCGCGGCCTGGTGCGCAGGCCTGGAACGCGTGCGCCCGCCGCTGCTGCTGAACGTGCTCGACGAAGCCTGGCCCGGCGTGCCGGCGCGGCTCGACGCGATCTACTGCGCCAACATGATCCACATCGCCCCCTGGGCCTGCACGACCGGGCTCATGCAAGGCGCCGCACGGCACCTCGCGCCGCAAGGGCTGTTGATCACCTACGGCCCCTATCTGCTGGACGACGAGCCGACGGCGCCCAGCAACCTCGCCTTCGACGCCGACCTGCGCGCGCGCAACGCGGCCTGGGGCATCCGCCGCCTGACCGACGTGGCCGGGCAGGCCGCGGCCGCCGGCCTGGGGCTGCGCGAGCGCGTCGCCATGCCGGCCAACAACCAGTTGCTGGTGTTCGACCGCCCGGGCTGAGGCCGCCCCCTAGATCGCAGGCCGCTGACTTCCGCCATCCGCCGGCACCGGCCCTAGCCTGCCGGCCGGCCCTTTCGGGCAGTTGGGAGCGCGGAACATGAAGGCAAGGATGACCGGGCGGCTGGGCGGGGCTGCCGCGCTGCTGGCGCTGTTGACGGCCTGCGGCGGGGGCGGCAGCGGGGGTGATACCGGCGGCGGCAACCCCGCACCGCTGCAGCTGGCCACGCCGGGCCAGGCGGTGATCAAGGTCCGCGGCCAGGGCGCGGCCTGGGTGGCGCTGGCCGAGACCGCACGCACGCTGGAGATCCCGACGCAGCCGCAGCGCCGCCTGCTGATCTCGCAGGCCGACGGCCGCGGCCAGGCGGCCGACCATCTGCCGCCGGCCGGCTGGTCGCTGCTGGACTTCGCGCTGCATCCCTCGGGCCAGATCAGCCTGCTGCTGGGGACCGACCGCACGTTGCGCCTGCTGCGGCTGTCGGCCGCGGGCCTGTTGCTGCGCGAGCAGGACTTCACCGACCCGCTGGTGGCCAGCGACCCCTTCGTGGGCGATGCAGCGAGCGCGCGCGACCCCCAGTCGCTGCTGCCCTACTACACCCGCGACGGCGCGCGCCTGGCCGCACTCGGCGAAGACGTCGCGCTCGCCTTGCGCTCGGGCCGCCACGCGGTCGTGCTGCACCGGCTGGGCTACGCGGCGCCGGGCGGCTTCACGAAGCAATGGCGCAGCCTCGTCGAACCGGGCGTCTTCATCGGCGCGCGCTTCCTGACCGGCGGCAGCTTCGACCCCTTCAAGAGCCTGGACCACCAGTGGCGGCTCCTGCTGGACGCCGACCCCCAGGGCCGCATCGCGGTGGCCGTCTCGCTGGACTACACCGACCTGATCGAGGGCCACGGCCAGCATTTCGGCGAGCCGCTGGACCCGCGCGTTGCCAACGGCCTGCTGCTCAGCCAGTTCAGCCCCGGTGGCCAGCGCCTGGGCACGGCGCTGATCGACACCCAGCAGCGCTCCGAGCTGCACGCGCTGCGCTGGGTCGGCGGGCAGGTCGCGGCAGCAGGCCGCGTGCGCAGCCGCCAGACGGCCGACGGCTGGGACGCCTTCCTGGCGCTGGTGCCGGCCGGCGCCACCGCAGCCTCGGCCTACCGGGTGCTGGACTTCGAAGCCGGCGACGTGGCCTTCGACGTGGCGCCGCGCGCCGATGGCCGGCTGCTGCTGGCCGGCAGCACCGGCTACACGCAGAACCCCACCGGCGCCAGCATCTCCGAAGAATCCAAGCCGCTGCTGGCATTGCTGTCGGCCGACGGCCAGCCGCAGCAGCGCCTCACGCCGGCAGCGGGCGCCCGCCACAACCAGCTGCGCACGCTGGCGCCCCGGGGTGACAGTGGCTGGCTGGTGGGCGGCATGGAGAACGGCCCCGGCACACACTCGGCCGACACCAACGCGGCGCTGCTGGTCGCCGACGGCTACCTGCGCGAACTGCGTCTCTGAGCGGCGCCGGGCCGGCCGTCAGTCCTTGCGCCCTGCGCCGAGATAGGTCTCGATGACGCGCGGGTCCGTCGCCAGCTGATCCGCCGGGCCGCTGAGGCCGAACTCGCCGGTCTCCAGCACATGCCCGTGGTCGGCCACGCGCAGCGCGGCGCGGGCGTTCTGCTCGACGAGCAGGATGCTGACGCCGGTGGCGCGCAGGTCTTCGACGATGGTGAAGATCTCGCGCACGATCAGCGGCGCCAGGCCCAGGCTGGGCTCGTCCAGCATCAGGAGCTTGGGCTGGCCCATCAGCGCACGGCCAAGCGCCAGCATCTGGCGCTCGCCACCGGACAGCGTGCCGGCCGCCTGCGCGCGGCGCTCCTTCAGGCGCGGGAAGCGCGCGTAGACGCCGTCCAGGCCATCGCGCCAGCGCCTGTCGCCGAGCTTCTTGGGCCGCCAGCCGCCCAGCAGCAGGTTGTCTTCCACGCTCATGGTGCCGAACAGCTCGCGCTTCTCGGGCACCAGGGCCAGGCCGGCCAGCACGCGCTCCTCCAGCGTCAGCCGGGCGATGTCCTCGCCGGCGAAGCGCAGCACGCCGCTGCGCGACGGCAGCAGCCCCATCAGCGCGCCCAGCAGCGTGGACTTGCCCGCGCCGTTGGGGCCGATGACGGTGACGACGCTCTTCTCGGGGGCCGAGAAGCTCAGGCCGTGCAGCACCTCCGCGCGGCCGTAGCCGGCGTGCAGATCCTTCACCTCCAGCAGCGCGCTCATTCGTCCGCTCCCAGGTAGGCCGCGCGCACGGCTGGGCTGGCCTGCACCTCGGCCGGCGTGCCTTCCATCAGGTGGCGGCCGAACTCCATGACGACGATGCGGTCGGTCAGCTTCATGACGAAGTCCATGTCGTGCTCGACGAGCAGCAGCGACAGGCCCTCGGCCTTCAGCTGCCTGAGCACCTCGGCGAGTGCCTCCTTCTCCTTGTGGCGCAGGCCGGCGGCGGGCTCGTCCAGCAGCAGCAGCGAGGGGTCGCTGGCCAGCGCGCGGGCGATCTCGACGAGGCGCTGCGGACCCAGCGCCAGGTTGCCGGCCAGCTCGTGGGCCTGCTCGGCCAGGCCGATGCGGCGCAGCTGGCGCAGTGCCTCGGCGCGGGCCTGGCGCTCCTCGGCGCGGTCCAGGCCCAGCATGGCGGCCAGCGTGCCGCTCCTGGTGCGCAGATAGCAGCCCAGCGCGACGTTCTCCAGCACCGTCATGTCGGGCACCAGCTTGACGTGCTGGAAGGTGCGCGACAGCCCGGCGCGCGCGATGTCGCGGCTGCCGCGGCCGTCCACGCGCTGTTGCCCAAGCTCGACCTCGCCGCTGGTCAGCGGCAGCACGCCGGAGATCAGGTTGAAGGTGGTGCTCTTGCCCGCGCCGTTGGGGCCGATCAGGCCCACGATGTCGCCCGCCTTGATCGAGAAGCTGATGTCGTTGACGGCCACCAGCCCGCCGAACTGCTTGCGGATGGCACGCACGTCCAGCAGCGCCGCGCCGCGCTGCGGGTGGCTGCGCGCACCGAGCGCCGGCGCGCTCTCGTCCACCGCCTTCGCGCTGCGCGCCGGCAGCCAGCGCGCGATCAACGGCCACAGGCCGTCGGGTGCGAAGCGCAGCACCAGCACCAGCACGACGCCGAAGACGATGATCTCGTAGTTGCCCGAGCCGCCGAAGATCATCGGCAGCCAGACCTTGAGCTGGTCCTCGGCCAGCTTCACCAGCGCCGCGCCGGTGAAGGCGCCGCCCACCGTGCCGATGCCGCCCAGGACGGCCATGAACAGGTACTCGATGCCGAACTTGATGCCGAACGGCGACGGGTTCACGCTGCGCTGCATGTGCGCATACAGCCAGCCCGACACCGAGGCCAGCAGCGCCGCAACGACGAACATCACCAGCTTGTAGCGGAAGGTTGAGGCGCCCATGGCCTCAGGCATGGTGGCGCCGCCGCCGCGGTTGGTGTTGAGCGCGCGCATGATGCGGCCGGGCCGCGAGTCCAGCAGCCGCGTGATGCCGACGGCGGCGAGCAGCGCCGCCAGCCAGATCAGCAGGTAGATGCGGCGCTCGCTCTGGAAGCTGAAGTCGCCCAGCGTGATGGCGGGCAGGCCCAGCAGGCCGTCGTACTTGCCCAGCACGTCGAGGTTGCCGACCAGGTAGTACAGCGCCAGGCACCAGCAGATGGTGGCCAGCGGCAGGTAGTGGCCCGACATGCGCAGCGTCAGCAGGCCGATGAACAGCGCCAGCACCAGCGTGAGGGCCAGGCCCACGACGAGCCCGAGCCACGGCGACAGGCCCAGGGCCACCGACACATAGCCCGTGGCATAGGCGCCGACGCCGGCGAACGCGGCCTGGCCGAAGGACGTCAGGCCGCCCACGCCGGTCAGCAGCACCAGGCCCAGCACGACGAGGGAGAACAGGCCGATGTAGTTGAGCTGCGTGATCCAGAAGTCCGGCACCGGCGCGAACGGCAGGGCCAGCAGCGCGACCGCGGCAGCGATCGACAGATGCATGCGGTTCATGTCAGTGCTCCTCGTGGTGCGGGTCCACGAAGGACCGCCACAACAACACGGGGAGGATCACCGTGAACACGATGACCTCCTTGAACGCGCTGGCGTAGAACGAACCGAAGCTCTCGATGAGGCCCACGCCGATGGCGCCGCCCAGCGCCATCGGGAAGCTGGCCAGGCCGCCGAACACCGCGGCGACGAAGCCCTTCAGGCCGATCAGGAAGCCGGTGTCGTAATAGATGGTGGTGGACGGCGAGATCAGCAGGCCCGACAGCGCGCCGATGAAGGCCGCCATCGTGAAGCTCAAGGACCCGGCCGCGTCACCCGAGATGCCCATCAGCCGCGCGCCGGTGCGGTTGACGGAGGTGGCGCGCAGCGCCTTGCCGGTCAGCGTGCGCTCGAAGAAGAAGAACATCGCCACCAGCAGCGCGATGGAGGCGCCGAAGATGATCAGCGTCTGCCCCGTCAGGCTCAGCGGGCCGACGTCGAAGCGCGCGTCCCAGAAGGCCGGCGTGCGATAGCCCTCGGCGCCGAAGAACACCAGGCCGACGCCCGTCAGCGCGAAATGCACGCCCACCGACACGATGAGCAGCGTCAGCACGCTCGCCGCCGACAGCGCGCGGTAGGCCAGCCGGTACAGCAGCGGGCCCATGGCGGTGACGATGGCCAGCGTCAGCAACACCTGCAGCCACAGCGCGGGCTGGTGCGGCACCAGCAGCGGCACGGCGACGGCCAGCGCGACGGGAAAACCCAGCGCCCGCAGCAACCCGAGCGCGATACGGGGCAGCGGCCGGCGCTCGCGCAGCCCCTGGACCAGGTCCAGCGCTGCCGCCGCCACCGCCAGCAGCAGCAGCAGCCACACGGTCCCCGGCACCTTGCCCATCTGCAGCGCGGCCAGCGTCAGCGCGCCGAAGGCGACGAACTCGCCCTGGGGGATGAAGATGATGCGGGTGACCGAGAACACCAGCACCAGGGCCAGGGCGACGAGGGCGTAGATGGCCCCGTTGGTCAGGCCGTCGAGGCCCAGGATGGCGGCAATCGTGAAGTCCATGGCGGCAGGTGATGAAGGCCTGCCGATGGTATCGGCGATTTGCCGACCGCGCGGTCGGGGATTCACCCAGGAGGCGGCGGACGCGGGGCTCAGTCGCCGGGCTTGCCGTCGCCTTCGCGCGGCGCCCTGCCGAGCGTCCAGCGGCCGCCGCCGGTCAGCTTGAGCACGCGGCGGTGGAAGCCCGCGACGGCGGCGCGGTGGGCGATGCTGATCAGCGTCGTGCCGCGCTCGCGCAGCCGTTCGTACAGGCGCTGCTGGTTGGCGTCGTCCAGCGCGCTGGTGGCCTCGTCGAGGATGGCCAGGCGCGGCGCATGCACCAGCAGCCGCGCGAAGGCCAGGCGCTGCTGCTCGCCGCCACTGAGCAGCTTCTCCCAGTCCGCGCTGCGGTCCAGGCCGCCCTCGCGTTCGGCCAGGTGGCGCAGTTGCACCTCGTCCAGGATCTTCAGCAGCGCGTCGTCGTCCAGCCCGCTTTGCGTGCTGGGGTAGATGAGCTGGCTGCGCAGCGTGCCCGTCTGCAGATAGGGCCGCTGCGGCAGGAAGAACACATCCTCGCGCGGCGGGTGCGAGACCTGGCCGCTGCCCTGGGTCCAGAGGCCCGCGATGGCGCGCAGCAGCGAGCTCTTGCCGCAGCCGCTGGCGCCGGTGATGAGCAGCGAGCCGCCTTCGGGAACGCGCAAGGAGAGCTTCTCCACCAACACACGGTCGCTGCCCGGTGCGCGCACCGTGAGGTCCTTGAGGCTCAGCTCGCGGCCCTGCTCGCGCGCGATGCCGGCCTCGGGCGGGGCGGCCTCCAGCGCCTGGGCCATCACGTGCAGCCGGTCGATGCCGGCGACGAAGCGCGACAGGCTCTCGAAGTTGTCGATGATGAGGGACACCGCGCCCAGCACCGCCGCGAAGGCCCCGCCCGCCTGCACGGCCTGCCCCACCTCCAGCCGCCCGCCCAGCACGTCGGCCGCCAGCACGACGCTGGGCACCAGCAGGCTGAGCTGGCTGAAGCCGCGCTGGAAGAGGTTGAGGCCGAACTGCGCCCGGATCAGGCGGCGCGTGTTCAACAGCGTGGCGCGCAGGCGCTGCTGCAGCTGGTGGCGCTCCTGCGCCTCGCCGCCGTAGAAGGCAATGGACTCGGCGTTCTCGCGCACCCGCATCAGCCGGAAGCGGAAGTCGGCCTCGCGCTTGAGCTGCCAGTGGTTGAGCCGGATCAGCGGCCGGCCGAACAGGCCCAGCGACAGCAGCGTGCCCGCCAGCGCGTAGGCGACGAGAAAGCCCACCAGCATGTGCGACAGCGACCACAGCACCGCACTGAACGCGACGAGCTGCATCAGCGAGCCCAGCAGGATCAGCAGGAAGTGCAGCGAGCGCCCGGTGAAGGTGTTGACGTCGTCGGAGATGCGCTGGTCGGGGTTGTCGATTTCGTCCGCGGCGATGTGGAAGTAGCGGCGCTCGCCCAGGTAGCCGTCCAGGAAGCGCTGCGTCAGCCAGCGCCGCCAGTCGTTGGCGTAGGCGTCGCGGGCGTAGTAGTAGATCGCGAAGACGGGCACGGCAAAGGCCAGCACCCACAGCATGGCGCGCACGGCGGCCCAGAAGCGCGGCGCATCGTGGGCCGCCAGCGCAGACGTCAGCTCGCCGGTCTGGTTGTTCAGCAGCACGGCGAGCTGGGTGTCGGCCAGCATGAGCACGATCAGGCCGACCAGAAAGCTCCAGGCCCAGACGCGCCGGTCGCCCACCCAGTAGGGCCGGGCCACGGTCAGGAAGCGTTGCAGCGCGGAGGCAGTGGCGGCCATGGGTCGGGGGTGCGAGAGGTTGCAGCGAAGCCTAGCGAGGCGCGCGGCCCGCGACTGTCGGACGGCATGCCGAGGCAGGCGACGCCGTGGCGCGGCGTTGCGCCCGGCGGCAGGCCGGGTCCTACAAGCGTGGCCGCGCCCGTCCCACGCCCCGGGCACCCGGCGGCCACGAGCATGGCGCCATGAAAGTCGCCGCCAAAGTCGCCGGCGCCACCGCGCTCGCCGTCATCGCCGCCGTGGGGGCGATGGAGTGGGCGGGCTGGCCCGGCATCGCGCCCTGGCTGGCCGCACGCGCAGGGCGCGGCCTGGAGCTAGACGCCGGGGCGCGCCTGCATCTGCTGCTGAACCCGCGCCTCGAAGCGGCGCGGCTGCGTGTCAGCGGCAGCCAGGGTGAGCCGCTGGCCGACGCCCAGGGCCTGCGGCTGCAGTGGCAGTGGCGCGACCTGTGGGCCTGGCGCGGCGGCGCGCCATTGCGGCTGCGCCTGGTGCAGGCCGACACGCTGCAGCTGAACTGGCAGCGCGATGCCGCCGGGCGCACTGCCTGGCCCGTGCAGCCCAGCGGCGAACGCCACGAGCCGGCCGAGCTGCCGCGCATCGACCACCTCGTCATCCGCCATGGTGCGGTCCGTCTGGACGACGCGCCGCTGCTGCTGGCGGGCGATGCCCGCTTCGCCACCCAGGCCGACGGCCGCTGGACGGCCACGCTGCAGGGCCGCCTGCGCGGCCAGCAACTGGCCCTCCAGGCCGAGGCCGGCGCCGGGTTGGCCCTGCTGGCCCCCGCCGAGGCTGGCCTGCCGCCGGTGCGGCTGAACGCCGTGCTCACGCAGCGCAACGGCCGCCTCAGCTTCGACGGCACGGCCGCCTCGCTGCTGGATGCCCGCGCGCTGGACGGCCAGTTGCAGGTGCGCGGCAACTCGCTGGCCGATGTGGGCCGCCCCTTCGGCATCACGCTGCCCAAAACGCCGCCGCTGGAATTGAGCGGGCGGCTGCAGCATGCGTCGGGCGTGTGGCAACTGGGCGGCGCCAAGGCGCGCGTTGGCCAGAGCCAGCTCGGCGGCGACTTCGCCTTCGACAGCCGCCCCAATTCGGCGCGGCGCCCGCTGCTCAGCGGCCTGCTGCGCGGCGGCCCGCTGCGCCTGGCCGACCTCGGCCCGGCCTTCGGCACGGACACGCCGCCCAGCCGCCCCGGCCGCGTGCTGCCCGACCGCCCCTGGGACCTGCCCTCGCTGCGCACCATGGACGCGCGCGTGGCCGTCGCGCTGAGCCAGCTGGACCTGGGCACGCCCCGCCTGGCGCCGCTGGCGCCGGTGAACGCCAGCCTGGTGCTGGAGGATGGCGTGCTGAGCCTGCAGGGCTTCAATGCCGGCATCGCGGGCGGCGAGGCCTCGGGCTCGGCGCGCCTGGACACAAGGCCCAGCCCTCCGCTGTGGCAGATCGGCCTGGACGTGCGCGGCATGGCCATCGAGCAGTGGCTCAAGTTCCAGGCCTCCAGCCTGGTCCGCAATCCCGTGACGGGCCGCCTGCGCGCCGATGTGGACGTGCAGGGCCACGGCCGCAGCCCGGCCGAGCTGCTGGGCGGACTGAGCGGCCCGGTGCGCCTGCAACTCGACCACGGCAGCATCTCCCACCTGCTGACCGAGGCCGCGGGGCTGGACCTGGCCCAGGGCCTGGGGCTGCTGCTGCGTGGCGACCGCCAGCTGGAACTGAACTGCGCGCGGCTGGACGGCAGCTTCAGGTCGGGCGTGCTGCGGCCCCGTTCGGCGGTGGTCGACAACCGCGACAGCCGCATCGACATCGATGGCCGCGTCAGCCTCGCCGACGAGACGCTGGACCTGCGCGTCATTGCCCGGCCCAAGGACTTCTCGCCACTGACGCTGCGCTCGCCGGTGCGCGTGCAGGGCACGCTGGCCGACCCGCGCGTGGCCCTCGAGGGTCGCGCGCTGGGCGGCAAGGCCGTGGCCGCCATCGCGCTGGGTGCGCTGGCGCCGCCGGCCGCGCTGCTGGCCTTCATCGACCCCGGCGAGAAGCTGCCGCCGGTGAGCTGCGACGGCCCCGCTGCGCCGGCAGCGCCGTCGTCGGCCGCCTCCTACCCGGCAGCGCGGCAGCAGCCGGCAAGCCGGCCGCGGAGCGCGCCCTAGATTAGGGGCGACGGCAATGGGCCGACTGCCGTCCCTGGAACAGGCCCATGCCTCAGCCTAAGGAGAGCCTCATGCTGCGTTACGCGATCATCTTCTTCGTCATTGCACTCGTTGCCGCGCTGTTCGGTTTCGGCGGCATCGCCGCCAGTGCAGCGGGCATCGCCCAGCTGCTGTTCTACGGCTTCATCATCCTGGCCGTCATCAGCCTGGTGGTGGGCCTGATCCGCAAATAGCCGGCGGGCCCGCGCCGGGTCAACCGGCGCGGGCCCCCCGCCTCCAGCGCATCCAGCGCTTCAAGCTCCTCAACGGCCGCGATGCGGCTGCTCGCGAAGCGCGTCGAGAAACTCGAGCAGCGTCGCCTCGCAAGGCCCCCGCGGGCAGAGGAACAGGCCCTCGGCCTCGGCGGGCACATCGGCCGGGAAGCCCAAGGTGCCCAACGAGTTCGTCGCATCCCCGCACAGCGCCACGGTGCGACCGCAGCGCCAGGCCATCTTCAGCAGCGCCTGCAGCCTGGCGCAGCCGGTGGGGGCCGCCCAGGCATCCGAATTCAGCACGATGAGCCCGTCCGACCAGTCGGCCTCCACCGGCGGCTCGCCGAACTCGTCGTCCAGACGCCAGTCCAGCCGCTGCACCCGGGGGTCGGCGGCCAGTACCTCCAGCGCCTCCTCGCAGCCCTGCATCACGTCGGTCGTGCCGACGACACAGACCAGGATCCCGGCCGGTGGCATGGCGCCGCGGGCCTGTGGCGCGGACGGGCAGTCGGTCGCGATCGTCATGATGCAGCTCCGCAGTCAGGGATGGACCACTCTGGCGCCGCACGGGCATGCAGGCCGTGGGCCTGCGGCGCGGCGCCGCGTAGGACGACACCCCTGACCCTGCCCTTCTGCTGCCACGCCTGGGCGCCTCGCTGCCCGACACTCCCCGCCCATGTCACAAGCCGCCACCGCCGCGCCCGCCTTCACGCCCTACCAGCGCTTCGCGACGGGGTTGCTGACACTGCTGCAGTTCGCCGTCATCCTGGACTTCATGATCATGTCGCCGCTGGGCGCGATGATCATGCCGGCCATGGAGATGACGGCCCGGCAGTTCGGCCTGGTCGTGTCGGCCTATGCCTTCAGCGCCGGCCTCTCGGGCCTCCTGACGGCCGGCTTCGCCGACCGCTTCGACCGCAAGCGGCTGCTGCTGTTCTTCTACGGCGGCTTCCTGCTCGGCACGCTGTGGTGCGGCCTGGCGACGAGCTTCGAGTCGCTGCTGGCGGCGCGCATCGTCACGGGGTTGTTCGGCGGCGTCATCGGCTCCGTCGTGATGGCGATCGCGGCGGACCTGTTCGAGCCCGCGCTGCGGGGCCGCGTCATGGGCCTGCTGCAGGGTGGCTTCGCGGCCAGCCAGGTGCTGGGCCTGCCCTTCGGGCTGTACCTGGCCACGCGCTGGGACTGGCACGCCCCCTTTCTCGCGCTGGCGGCCTTCGGCGCCGTCGGCGGGCTGCTGATCGCCTGGCGCATGCAGCCGGTGGACGCGCACCTGAAGCTGCAGACCGACCGCGGCGCCTTCGCCCACCTGTGGCATACCGTGGCCCAGCGCCGCCACCTGCATGCCTTCCTGATCACGGCGCTGCTGACGACGGGCGGCTTCATGATCATGCCGTTCGCGAGCGCCTTCTCCGTGCACAACGTGGGCATCGCGCTGGAGCACCTGCCGGCCGTCTACCTCGTCACCGGCATCAGCACGCTGTTCGTCGCGCCGCTGGTGGGGCGGCTGGCCGACCGCGTCGGGCCGCTGCCGGTGTTCTACGCGGGCAGCGCCATCACCGTCGCGATGGTGGCCATCTACACGCGCCTCGGGCCATCTCCGCTGATCGCGCTGATCGTCATCAACGTGGTGATGTTCGCCGGCATCTTCTCGCGCATGGTGCCCTGGCAGGTCATCGTCACCGGCATCCCGGCGCCCGAGCGGCGCGGCGCCTTCACCGCCATCAACGCCGCGCTGCAGCAGCTGGCCGGCGGCCTGGCGGCGCTGGTGTCCGGCCACATCGTGACGATCGCGCCGGACGGGCGCCTGGAGCATTTCCACTGGGTGGGCAACGTGCTGATCGGCACCACGCTGCTCGTCTGCGTGCTGATCCGGCCCCTCGGCAAGCGCTGACCGCAGGCCGCAAGCAAAAAGGTGAGGGCCCCGCCTGTGCGGGTGCCCTCACCGAACCACCCGCGGGCCACACCCGGACCGCAGGCGCAGACACAGCTTGGCGGATCAGAAGCTGGCGCGCAGACCGATCTGGTAGGTGCGGCCCGGCTCGTAGATCGCGTAGGGCGCGTTGGCGAACTGGAAGTTGGTGCGTTGCGAGGCGCGCGTGACGTTGAAGACGTCGAAGGTGGCCTGCAGGTCCTTCTTCCAGCCGATGGCCGAGCCCATGATCTCGCCGAGATTCACGCGCGACGTGAAATCCACCTGGGAGTAGTCCATGCCATAGAAGGCCGCGGCCGTGATGCCGTTCTGGCCGGTGCCGCTGGACTGCGAGCCCTTGGTGAAGTTCTTCGTCACCCGGAAGCCGCCGAACCGGCTCTCGTAGTAGGCCGCCAGGTTGTAGGTGTAGGGCGGGACGCCGATGGCCACGTTGGCGCCGGACTGCTTGACCTTGGTGTAGTTGGCGCTGACGCCGAAGCCCTTCAGGTGGGGCGTCAGCAGGTCCAGCGGCTGCTGCACCGTCAGCTCGATACCCTTGATGTAGAGCTTGTCGGACGTGTTCTGCGTCTGGGACAGGGTGATGGGCAGCGCGTTGATCGCGGCCAGGTCGCTGCCCGTGGGCAGCGCGTCCAGGTCGGCGGGCGCGGCCAGGCCCGCCCGCAGGTAGAGCGCGCGCCGCTGGTCGCGGGTCAGGCCGTTCATCCAGTTGACGCCGTACTGGTCCAGCGAGCTGAAGGGCACGTTGAAGCTGCGGTTGGCGGTGAAGCCCTTGATGCCCTTCTTGAACCAGGCCAGCGCGATGTAGCCTTCACGCCCCGTGTACCACTCCAGGCCCAGGTCGGTGTTCTTGGACTCGTAGGGCTTGAGGTCCGGGTTGGTCAGCGTGCCGTTCTGCGCCGACGGGTCGCTGAAGCTGGCCGACAGCGCGCGCAGCGCCGTGGGGTCGGCACGCGTGATGGTCTTGGACATGGACGCGCGGGCCAGCACGTCACTGCGCAGGTTGTAGGCCAGGCTGCCCGACGGCAGGAAGTTGCTGTAGGTCGAGGTCGTGTAGCTCTCGACGACCGGCGTCGGGTAGCGGCCGCCGTCCAGCAGCGCGGCATTGCGCGGGTCGGCCGGTGCGCTGAGCGTCGCGAAGGTCTGCTCCGTCGTCGCGTAGCGGGCGCCCGCGTTGTAGCGCAGCGCATTGCCGAACAGCTGCGCTTCGCCGTTGACCTCGGTGAAGATGGAGTTCACCTTCTCCTGGATGTAGCCGGGGTTCACGCCGGTGTTGGTGCCGCCGGTGCCGGGCACCGCGGTCTCGTGGGCGGCGGCGTAGTTGGAGTCCTTGGCGAAGCGGGCCCAGTCCAGCGCGACGAAGCCACGCGAGTTGGCCGACAGATAGCCGGGGATGGCCGAGTTCGGGATGGCCGAGCCCAGGTATTGCAGCGGCGCCGTCGCGCCGGCCGTGTAGCCGGTGCCGTAGCCGGGATAGTCGGCCGCCGCCGAGCCTGCGGCGCCGGTGCCGTTGCAGCCGTTCTTGTTGGTCGTGTTGGGCCCGGGCAGGAAGACGTTCAGGTTGCGGCCGCAGACGATGTTGGACCAGTAGTTGTCGTTGTTCAGCGAGCTGATGCGGCGCGACACGTTGTCGTAGGCGCCACCGAACTTGATGTCGACGACGTCGGCATCGATGTCGATGGCGCCGCGCAGGCCCGAGGTGCGGACCTGGCGCATCTCCTCCTGCACGTTGACGCGGCCCCCGTTCCAGCCGAAGGCGGCGGGCGAGTTCAGGATGTCGGTGGCGCCGGTGAGGGTGTTGGTGGCCTTCAGGACGGGCGTGCCGCTGGTGTTGTCGTACTCGGTGGTGATGCCCGAGCCGAGCGCGGTCTGGAACAGCACCGTGGGCGACTGGCGATGGAAGTCGCTGCGCGTGGCGTTGGCCTGCACGTCGATGCCGATGGCGTCGGTGATCTTGAGCTTGAGGCCGGGGTTGATGCTGTGGAACTTGGTGTCCTCGACGTAGGGGCGGTATTCGAGGAAGTACTGGGAGTTGGCGAAGGTGCCCTTGGTGACGACGCAACCGTTGGCACAGTCGCTGCCGTCCACCTTCATGTTGATGGGGATGGCCGAGCCGTTGCGGCCGACCCAGTTCATGTCGCTGCGTTCGAACTCGTTCTTCTTGTGGCCGTAGATCGCGTCGACGTAGAACTGCACCGAGCTGTTGGGGCGCGCCTCGACCGACAGGATGGCGTTCTGGCGGTCGCGGCTGCCCTCCGCCACCATGGCCCGACCCAGGCGCGGGATGATGGCGTTGTCGATCTGCGTGATCGTCAGCCCGGGGTTCCTGGCCAGCAGGAAGGCCTCGTCGATGACGGCACCGGTGGTCAGGCCGTTGCCGGCGTTGGCGGGCACGGTGCCGGGGATGGTCCAGTTGCCGCCGCCGGTGTTGTTGCGCGTGGCGCTGCTGCTCTGCGAGGCCAGCAGGTTGGCGTTGGTCCAGCCGATGGACTCGAAGCCGGTGGTCTTGACCTTGTTCGTCGACCAGGCCACGCCGGCCAGCACGCCCAAGGTGTCGCCCCAGGTGTTGCTGACCAGGGCCGAGCCGCGGTTGCCCCATTTGTCGGCCTGCTGGTTCTTGGTGCCGGTCAGCGTGAAGGCCGAACGGAAGCCCTTGCGGTCGAAGGGCCGGGCGCTGCGCATGTCGACGATGCCGGCGGCGCCGCCCTCCAGCATGGAGGCGGTGGGGCTCTTGATGACGGTCACGCGGCTGAAGAGCTCGCCGGGCAGGAAGTCCATGTCGACTTCGCGGTTGGCGCTGCCCGAGTCGACGCGGCCGGTCGAGGCCGAGGCCACCGGCGCGCCGTTGAGCAGCACGCGGGTGAAGTTGGTGCCCAGGCCGCGGATCTGGATCTGCAGGCCCTCGCCGGTGATCTCGCGCGTCAGCGTCACGCCGGGGATGCGGGAGATGGACTCGGCGATGTTGCTGTCGGGGAACTTGCCCATGTCCTCGGCGCTGATCGAGTCGATGAAGCCGACCGCGTTGCGCTTGGCGTTGGCCGAGCTCTCCAGCGAGGCGCGGATGCCGGTCACGACGACGGTGTCGAGCTTCTGCTGGTCCGGCGTGGGCGCCGCGGTCTGTGCGTAGGCCTGCGCGATCAGGCCGCCCAGCAACGTCGTGCCCAGGGCCAGGCGCTGGCGGGCGCGACACGTCGGTCGCGTGAGGAACTTGCTCATTGATGTCTCCGTATGGCTTTGTGATCCGGCGCTGCGCGCGGCGGAAAGCACTGCTCTCCCACAAAATGGTAGCGCGCACATTTTTAATTTAAGACCCCTCGGCGCCCGCAGTCAACGAGGGTGTGTACTAATGTATTAGTGCCACACAACGGAGAAATTCGCTCCGCCAGTGCGGCTTTCCAACCCCATCGGACAAGGCCACGCCGGCTCGCCAACCGCCCCACCCGGGCGGCGCCCGGCCCGAGATGACAATGACGCCCTGCCTGCCGCGCATCAGCGGCTGGCCCGGCCGCCACCCCGAGATGAACTTCACGCTAGATCCCACCCGCCACGCGGCGCCCCAGGTTGTCGAGGCGCTTCGCGCCGCCATCATTTCGCTGGAACTGGCGCCGGGAAGCGCCCTTGACCGCGGCGTGCTCGCGCAGCGCTTCGGCGTCAGCCAGACCCCGGTGCGCGACGCGCTCATCCGGCTCAGCGAGGAAGGCCTGGTCCTCATCCGGGCGCAGTACACGACGCAGGTCAGCCGGATCGACGTGCCGGCGGCCCGCGAAGCCCATTTCCTGCGCCGCTCCATCGAGCTCGAGATCGCGCGCCTGCTGGCCGCAGCGCCCGACCCGGCGGTGATCGCCGACCTGCGCACCCAGCTGTCGCGCCAGGTGGACCTGGCCGCCAGCAAGGACTATCCCGCCTTCATCGCGGCCGACAAGGAGTTCCACCGCCTCATGTACGTCGCGGCCGGCCTGCCGCGGCTGTGGTCGGTGGTGACGCGCATGTCCGGCCATGTCGACCGCCTGCGCCTGCTGCACGTGCCCACGGCGGGCAAGGCCGAATCCATCCTGTCGGGGCACCAGGCCATCCTGGAGGCCATCGAATCGGGTGACGTCGAGGCGGCCCAGCAGGCCGTGCGGGGCCACCTGTCCGGCACCCTGGCCTCGGTGGACGAGATCCAGCAGCGCTATCCCGAATACCTGATCCTGTCCTGAGCCGGCGCCTGGCTTGGCAGTTTCTTAGGTAGCGCTCACAATTTCGGGCCTTCACCTGCCCCGCCGGGCGACCTGCCGCATGCCCCCGAACCCCGACACCTTCCTTCCCGCCGACGCCGACCGCGCCCTCCTGCTGGGCCGCGTCTGGCATCCCGACACCGGCGGCCCCGCGCCGGTGGCCGTGCGAGACGGCATCCTGGTGGACCTCTCCACCCATGCCGCCACCCTGGCCGAGCTGCTCGACCATCCCGAGTTGCTCCAGCTCGCCCGCCATGCGCCGGGCCCGCGGCTCGGCACCGCCCGGGACGCGCTGGCACGCGCCCTGGGCGCCGCCCCCGACGCCGGCCTGCCCCGCCTGCTTGCGCCGTGCGACCTGCAGGCCATCAAGGCCTGCGGCGTGACCTTCGCGGTGAGCCTGCTGGAGCGCGTCATCGAGGCGCAGGCCGGCGGCGACGCGGGCCGCGCCCAGGCGCTGCGGGCGCAGCTGCACGCCAGCATCGGCAGCGACCTCAGCGCCATCCGCCCCGGTTCCGGCGCGGCGCAGCGCCTGAAGGCCGAGTTCGTCGCCCGCGGCGCCTGGTCGCCCTATCTGGAGGTGGGCCTGGGCCCCGATGCCGAGGTCTTCACCAAGGCGCAGCCGATGTCCGCGGTGGGCTTCGGCGCCGCCGTGGGCCTGCACCCGGACTCGCAGTGGAACAACCCCGAGCCCGAGGTCGTGCTGGCCGTCAACGGCCGCGCCGAGGTCGTCGGCGCGACGCTGGGCAACGACGTCAACCTGCGCGACATCGAAGGCCGCAGCGCGCTGCTGCTGGGCAAGGCCAAGGACAACAACGGCTCCTGCGCCATCGGCCCCTTCCTCCGCCTGTTCGACGCGCACTTCACGCTGGACACGGTGCGCCGGGCCGAGGTGAGCCTGCGCATCGAGGGCGCCGACGACGGCTTCGTGCTGGAGGGCGTGAGCCGCATGCAGGAGATCAGCCGCGACCCGCTGGAGCTGGTCGCGCAGGCCTGCGGCCCCCACCACCAGTATCCCGACGGCTTCATGCTCTTCCTCGGCACGATGTTCTCGCCCATCCAGGACCGCGGCGCACCGGGCAGCGGCTTCACGCACCACCTGGGCGACAGCGTGACCATCGCGAGCCCGGCCCTCGGCGCGCTCGTCAACGGGGTGCAGCGCAGCGACGCGATACCGCCGTGGACCTACGGCGTCGGCGCGCTGATGAAGCACCTGCGGAGCCGCGCCCAATGACACCGAAGCGGCTGCGTTCCCAGGACTGGTTCGACAACCCCGACCATGTCGACATGACGGCGCTCTACCTGGAGCGCTTCATGAACTACGGCCTCACGCCGGCAGAGCTGCGCTCGGGCCGCCCCGTCATCGGCATCGCGCAGAGCGGCAGCGACTTGAGCCCCTGCAACCGCATCCACCTCGAACTCGCCCGCCGCGTGCGCGACGGCATCCGCGACGCCGGCGGCATCGCGATGGAGTTCCCGCTGCACCCCATCTTCGAAAACTGCCGCCGCCCCACCGCGGCGCTGGACCGCAACCTGGCCTACCTGGGCCTCGTGGAGATCCTGCACGGCTACCCGCTGGACGCCGTGGTGCTGACGACCGGCTGCGACAAGACCACGCCGGCGCAGGTCATGGCCGCGTCGACCGTCGACATCCCCGCCATCGTGCTGTCCGGCGGGCCGATGCTGGACGGCTGGTTCGAGGGCCAGCTGGTCGGCTCCGGCGCGGCCATCTGGGCGAGCCGGCGGCGGCTGGCGGCCGGCGAGATCGACGAGGAGACGTTCATCCAGATCGCCACCGCGTCGGCGCCCTCCGCCGGCCACTGCAACACCATGGGCACGGCCTCGACGATGAATGCGCTGGCCGAGGCGCTGGGCCTGTCGCTGACCGGCTGCGCGGCCATCCCCGCGCCCTACCGCGAGCGCGGCCAGATGGCCTACGAGACGGGCCGGCGCATCGTCGAGATGGCGCGCGAGGATCTGCGGCCCTCACGCATCCTGGGCCGCGACGCCTTCCTCGACGCCATCGTCGTCAACGCCGCCATCGGCGGCTCGACCAACGCCCAGCCGCACCTCACCGCGATGGCCCGCCATGCCGGCGTCGAGTTGACCGCCACGGACTGGACCGAGGTCGGCCAGCGCGTGCCCCTGCTGCTCGACATGCAGCCCGCCGGGCAGTTCCTCGGCGAACGCTTCCACCGCGCCGGCGGCGTGCCGGCCGTCATGTGGGAGCTGCAGCAGGCCGGCCTGCTGCGCACGGGGCGGCCCACCGTGACCGGCCGCACGATGGCCGCCAACCTGGAGGGCCGCGAGACGCGCGACCGCGAGGTCATCTATCCGGTCGACGCGCCGCTCAAGGCCGACGCCGGCTTCGTCGTGCTCAGCGGCAACCTGTTCGACTTCGCCATCCTGAAGGCCAGCGTCATCTCGCCGGCCTTCCGCGAGCGCTATCTGAAGAGCGGCGTGTTCGAGGCCCGCGCCATCGTCTTCGACGGCGCGGACGACTACCACGCCCGCATCAACGACCCGTCGCTGCACGTCGACGAGGGCTGCATCCTCGTCATGCGCGGCGCCGGGCCGGTGGGCTGGCCGGGCTCGGCGGAGGTGGTCAACATGCAGCCGCCCGACGCGCTGATCCGCCGTGGCGTGACCAGCCTGCCCACGCTGGGCGACGGCCGCCAGTCCGGCACGTCGGACAGCCCGTCCATCGTGCATGCCTCGCCCGAAAGCGCGTTGGGCGGCGGCCTGGCCTGGCTGAGGACGGGGGACGTGATCCGCGTCGACCTGAACGCGGGGCGCTGCGATGTGCTGCTGGGCGACGAGGAACTGTCACGCCGCCGCGCCGAGGGGCTGCCCGCAAGTCCGGCCAGCCAGACGCCCTGGCAGGCGATCTACCGCTCGACGGTGGGGCCGCTGTCGACGGGCGCCTGCCTGGAGCTCGCCGTGCCGTATCGGGGCGTGGTGGACACACCGCCACGGCACAACCACTAGCGGCGCGCTCAGCGCTGCGCCTGAGCCTGCACCGACCAGAGCGGCTGCCGGGCGAGCTCCGCTGCCGTGGCGTCGTCGGCCGTCACGGCGTACTCGCGGCTGCTGCGCTCCACGAAGTAGGCGGAACGGAAGCGCTGCAGAAGCCCGCCCAGTGCCTGGCGTGCCTGGCCCTGGGGGCCGTTGAAGGTGAGTGTCAGCGTGGTCATGAGGATGCCGTCATTCGAAAAGGGGCGACGCGTTGCCGCCGGTCTTTCTTGAACGCCCCTGCGTCGACGCGGTTGACGCGGTTGACGCGCGGCATCGTTTCTTTCGGTGACGGTGGCCTGCATCCGGCTGACAGCAGGTCCCATGCCATGCCGCCCCCGCGCAGCCACGATCACCTCTATGTCGTACCGCGCTGGGCGTCGCTCAGAACCAGGCCGCATGCCGCAGCGCCCGCCAGTCCAACAGCACGGCCACCAAGGCCACCACCGCGAGAACGATGGCACCGGCGGGCATGGCCAAGTCCGGCAGCGCTGACGGAGCAGGAAGGTCGGCGATGCGACGCGCCGAGAAACAGGCAAGCACCCACAGCACGCCCAGCGCCACGGCGATGCCGGCGCGAGACCCTGTCTGCGCCACTCCGGCGGCGACGGCGAAGACCATGCCTGCGCCCATGAAAAGCAGGCCCGTCACGCCGATCCCGAACAAGGCGACGAGACCGACCAGCAAAAAACCGGCAGCGAGAAGGGCATGGATAGCCAGCAGAACTCGCATGGCCCGCAATACCTTCAGGTCACCGCGCCCCGCGTGTTCACGTACAGCGCATACAGCGAATGCGTGCTGGCCATGAACAACCGGTTGCCCTTGGCGCCGCCGAAGCACAGGTTGGCGCAGCGCTCGGGCAGGTGGATGTGGGCGAGTGCCTTGCCCTCGGCGCTGTAGACGCGCACGCCGTCGAGCCGCGCGGCATCGGCGCCTGCGCTGCCGTCGCTGCCGAAGCCGCACCAGAGGTTGCCCTGCACGTCCACGGCCATGCCGTCGAAGGCGCCCGGGCCGCCGGCGTCGATGAGCAGGCGCTTGTTGGCGAGCTGCGCGCCGTCCACGTCGTAGGCCCAGATCAGCCGGTGCGGCCGGGCGCGGCTTTCGATGACGTAGAGCACGCGGCCGTCGGGGCTGAAGGCCAGGCCGTTGGGGCCCTGCAAGTCGTCGAGCTGCAGCGTGAGTTCGCCCGTCGCGCCGTCGATGCGATAGACGCCGTGCGGGAGCTCCTGCTCGGCACGCTCGCCCTCGAAGTCGCTCGCGATGCCGAAGCTCGGGTCGCTGAACCACAGGCTGCCGTCCGGCGCGCAGGTGATGTCGTTGGGCGAGTTCAGCCGCTTACCGTCGAAGCGGTCGGCCAGCACGGTGATGCGGCCGTCGTACTCGGTGCGCGTGATGCGCCGCGTCAGGTGCTCGCAGCTGACGAGCCGCCCTTGCCGGTCGCGCACATGGCCGTTGGCGTTGTTGCTGGGGTTGCGGAACTCGCTGATGGCGCCCGTCGTCTCGTCCCAGCGCAGGATGCGGTTGCCGGGGATGTCGGAGACCAGCAGGTAGCGGCCGTCGCCGAACCACACCGGCCCTTCGGCCCAGGCCAGGCCGGTGGCGAGCTGCTCGACTCCGGCGGCGAACAGGCGCAGCGGCAGGAAGGCGTCGTCCAGCACCTCGACGGCCGGGTCAGGGCGGCGTGCATTGGGCGTGAAGGCGATCTTCATGCGGGGTCCTTCTCGAAGGGCCCGAGGATGACGAAGCCGCCGCCCTGGCAGCGCACCTCGGGGCGGCTGGGGTCCACGTAGGGCTGGGCCGCCTCGACCTCGGCGCGCCAGGGCTCGGAGCTGTCCTGGGGCTTGAAGCCGATGTGGTTGGACCGGCTGTTGTCCCACCACGTCGAGCGGTTGTCGCTCATGCCGTAGATGACGCTGTGGCCCACCACCGGCGCGCTCAGCGCGGCGACGATGAGCCGCTCCAGGTCGTCGTAGCTCAGCCAGCTCGACAGCATGCGGCGGTCGGTCGGCACCGGCCAGCTGGAGCCGATGCGCAGGGACACCGTCTCCAGGCCGTAGCGGTCGAAATAGAACTGCGCCAGGTTCTCGCCGAAGGCCTTGGACAGGCCGTAGTAGCTGTCCGGCCGCGGCGCGGCCTGCGGCGTCAGCGTCTCGCCCTGGCTGTAGAAGCCGGTCACGTGGTTGGAGCTGGCGAAGACGATGCGCTTGACCCCACGCTGGCGCGCCGCCTCGTAGACGTTGTAGGCGCCGACGATGTTGGCCGGCAGCACGACGTCGAAGGGCTTCTCGATGGACACGCCGCCGAAGTGCAGCACGGCGTCGACGTCCTTCAGCAGCGATTGCATCGCGGCCAGGTCTTCGAGGGCGGCTTGCACCACCTCCTCGCCTTCGTCGGCCGGGTCCATGGCCGCGAGGTCCGACAGGCGCAGCACGTCGCAGTAGGCCTTCATGCGCGGGCGCAGCACGCGCCCGAGATTGCCGGCGGCGCCGGTCAGGAGGAGGCGCTTGAAGCGCGGGGCGGAAAGTGGCGTCATGCAAAAACGGCCCGCGAGGGGCCGGAGTCAGGCGTCAGGCCTTGCGCAGAGGGGGGCGCAGCCTGGGCGCGGCGTCGGACTGGCGTCGGACCAGTTCGAAGTCCATGAGCTCATGCTCGCAGGGCAGGGGCTCTCCGGTACGGCGCGCCTTGATGTGGCGCACCAGCAGGTCCACCGCGGCGCCGGCCATCTCCATGATGGGCTGGCGCACGGTGGTGAGTTCGGGCCAGATCGTGGTGGCCAGCGGCGCGTCGTCGAAGCCGACGACGGTCAGGTCGCTGGGCACGTCCAGGCCCAGGCGGTGGGCGATGGCGACGGTGGCCGCGGCCATGTCGTCGTTGCTCGCGAAGATGGCCGTCGGGCGGCGCTCCTGCGACAGCAGGAACTCGGCCGCGTCCAGGCCCGAGCGGTAGGTGAACATGCCCTGGGCGACGACCTCCTCCTCCTCGATGTTGAGGCCGGCGTCCGCCATCGCCGCATGGAAGCCCCCGAGGCGCCGGGCGCTGCTGCTCTGGTAGGGGTCGCCGATGATGAAACCCAGGCGGTGGTGGCCCAGGTTCAGCAGGTGGCGCGTCATCTCGTAGGCGGCTTCGTAGTCGTCGATGCCCACGGCACAGACGGCTTCAGGCGGCACGCCGCTGGACACGACGACGGCGGGCGTGTCGGTCTCGGCGATCAGCTTGAGCAGCGGCTGCGAGTCGCAGAAGGGCGGCGGCAGGATGAGGCCGTCGATGCCGTTGGCGATCATCTCGGCCACGGGCTTCTCCTCGCCTTCGCGCGCGGCATCGCAGCGCTGCACGACGAGCTGCACATGGCGCAGCGTGGCCTTGTTCAGCAGGCCGATGAGGAACTCGTTCAGGTAGCCGGCGCTCGGGTCGATGTAGAGCATGCCGATGCGGATGGGCTCGGAGCCCGCGAGATGGCGCGCGGCCTGGTTGGGCAGGTAGTTCAGCTCGGCGACGGCGGCCTGCACCTTCTCGCGCGTGCCGGGGCGCACGTTCTGCTCGCCGTTGATGACCCGCGACACCGTCATGGGCGAGACCCCGGCCAGCTTGGCCACATCGGCAATGGTGGCGACCTTGGTGCTGCGTCCAGCACGTGCGGTTGGCTTCAAAGGGGTCCCTCGGATGTTTGTGGCGCTGTTTGCGCAATCATATTTGGAGACATCCTAGCCGCCACGCCCCGGGGCGAAATTGAAGCGCAGCGCCTTGTAGGCCTCCAGCGTCTGGGCCGGAGGCCGCACGCCCGCCGGCAGCGGCAGGCCCGACACGGACTGGAAGTAGGCGATGCAGGCATCGCGCCACCAGCGCGCCTCCTGCTCCTGCACGGCCAGGTGGGCCGCCACGTCGGCATGGCGCCTGGCGTCGACAGGGCCCCGCAGGCCGGCCCACTGCAGGCGCAGAGCGCCCGCGCTGGCGACGCCGCGGTCGTAGCGGGCGACCAGTTCGGCCCACAGGCTGCGGCCCGAGGCCATCCGGTAGTCCCAGGGCAGATGGTGGAACCAGAGCAGCCAGGCCTCGGGCGTGGTCTCGGGGCGCGACAGGCGCGCGGCCCACTCGGGCGCGTACTGCGCCACCGCGTTGCTGCCGCGCGGCGAGCGGTCGAAGCCGATGCCGTCGCGGCCGGCGCGGTGGAAGTAGACCGGGTTCCAGTCGGCCCGCTCCAGGTCGTCCACCCATGGCGCCGGGCCGTGGTGGTGACCCGTGCCCATCAGATGGTGCAGGCCCAGCGGCGTCATGGTGTCGACCACCGCCTCGCGCGAGGCCATCATCATGGCCACGATGCCGTCGACGGCGCGCGGCGTGGTGGTGAAGGTCTGCTGCACCCATTCGCGCGCCACCTCGGCCGAGGCCAGGCCCGGGTCCCAGGCCATGCGGCCGAAGGCATACCAGTTGGCCTGGTCGAAGTGCGAGCCGCTCCAGTTGCGGTCGGTGCCGATGTTGGCGACGCCCGCCATCGCCTGGACATGCCGGGCCACCGTCGCGCCGTCGGGCCGGGCGCGCAGCACCTCCTCGAACAGCGGCCCCAGGTAGACGAGGTGGGTCGAGAAGCCCAGGTACTCCTTGGTGATCTGCAGCTCCAGCGCCAGCGGTGTCCTGGGCATCGCGCCGAACAGTGGATGGAAGGGCTCGCGCGGCTGGAAGTCGATGGCGCCGTTCTTGACCTGCACGACGACGTTGGCCGCAAAGCGCCCGTCCAGCGGCTTGAACTCGGCATAGGCCTGGGCTGCGCGGTCGCTCGCGTCGGGCGCGTAGACGAAGGCCCGCCACATGACGAGGCCGCCATGGGGGCCGAGCGCCTCGGCCAGCATGTTGGCGCCGTCGGCATGGTGGCGGCCATAGTCCTGCGGGCCGGGCTGGCCTTCGGAGTTGGCCTTGACGAGGAAGCCGCCGAAGTCCGGGATGGCCGCGTAGATCTCGTCGGCCTTGGCCTTCCACCAGGCGCGCACGTCCGGGTCCAGCGGGTCGGCCGTCTTGAGCCCGCCCAGTTCCACCGGCGCCGAGAAGCGCGCCGAGAGGAACACCTTGATGCCGTAAGGACGGAACACGCCGGCCAGCGCCGCCGCCTTGGCGAGGAAGGGCGCAGTCAGCGACTCGGCCTTGGCGTTGACGTTGTTCAGCACCGTGGCGTTGATGCCCAGCGACGCATTGGCGCGCGCGTAGTCCACGTAGCGCGCATCCAGGATGTCGGGCAGCTTCCACCAGTCCCAGATCGACGCACCGGCATAGCCGCGCTCGACCGTGCGGTCCAGGTTGTCCCAGTGGTTGAGCAGGCGCAAGGCCACCCGGGGCGCGGAGCGCTGGTCCAGCCGGGCCAGGTCGGCGCCGGTCTGCGCCGCACGCAGCCAGGCGAAGCTGCCGTAGAGCAGGCCGAGGTCGGTGTTGGCCGCGATCAGCGTGACCGCCCGGCCGCCCAGCCTCAGGCTGCGCAGCGCATGGCCCTCGCGGCCCAACTCGCCCCAGGGCAGGTCGACGCCGGCCGGTGCGTTGGCTGGCGTGACCAGCATCAAGGCCCCATTCCCCGGCCGGGCCGACGCCGTCGGCTCCCGCCCCGTCAGCCCGGCCACGCCGCGCTTCAGCTCCGCGACCGCGGCCTGCAGCGTCGGCGATGCCGGCTCGGCATGGCCGATGCTGCGGGCCTGGGCGGCCACCCGTGCCTGGGCCGCCGCGGGCAGGCCGCGGTAGCGCAGCCACAGCTCATAGCCGTCCTCGACAGCCCCCCAGGCGGGCAGCAGCGCCAGCCCCAACAGCGCAGCCACCAGGCTCCTGGCCCAAGTCTTCATCTCGTCTCCTGTGGAATCCGTCTCGGCCGGGCCCGCCCGCAGGCCCCGGAACTGCGGGAATGTTAGAGATTTCTCGCTTGCACAAAGCAAAATGGTAGCGCTACATTTGACCCCGTAGCAAGCCTCACGAGAGGCGCCGTCGAGCGCCACGCCCTGGAGACCCCACGTTGAATCACGACCACGCCGCTGCGGCCCCCGCAACGTCCTCCCGCGCCGCTGCGCCCGGGGCGGCGTGATGCCCGGCGCCGCCACCGCGCCGCTGGGCCGGCAGCGCTGGGTCATCTGCGCGCTGCTCTTCGTCGCGACGACCATCAACTACATCGACCGCAATGCGCTGTCGGTGCTCAAGACCCGCCTGCAACAGCCCTTCGAAGCCGGCGGCCTGGCGCTGACCGACGCCGACTACGGCTGGATCACCTTCGCCTTCACGGCCGCCTACGCGGCCTTCCCGCCGCTGATCGGCGTCGCCATCGACCGCTTCGGCGTCAAGCGCAGCCTGGCCGCGGCGCTGCTGCTGTGGTCGGCGGCTGCGGCGGCCCACGGCATCGTGGCCTCGGTGCTGGGGCTGATCGTGGTGCGCTTCCTGCTCGGCATGGCCGAGGCCGCCCATTTCCCGGCGGCCATCAAGGCGGTGGCCATGTGGTTCCCGCAGCAGGAGCGCGCGCTGGCCACGGGGCTGTTCAACTCGGGCACGGCGCTGGGCATCATCGCGTCGCCCCTCACCGTGTGGCTGGCCGTCACCTGGGGCTGGCAGTTCGCCTTCGTCGCCATCGGCGGCGCGGGCCTGGTCTGGCTGATCTTCTGGCAGCGGGGCTTCCACGCGCCCGAACGGCACGCGAACGTGTCGGCCGGGGAGCTGGCCCACATCCGCGCCGGGCAGCCCCCGCAGGACGCCGCCGTCAGGCTGCCGTGGACGGCCCTGCTGCGCTTCAAGGCCATCTGGCCCTTCCTCACGGCCAAACTGCTGACCGACCCGGTCTGGTGGTTCTTCCTGTTCTGGCTGCCGTCCTACCTGGAGCGCGAGCGCGGCCAGAACCCGCTGAAGAGCGCCGGCCTCGTCGCGCTGATCTACCTGGGCTCCAGCGTGGGCTCCATCCTCGGCGGCTGGCTGTCGGGCATGCTGGTTCAGCGCGGCTGGCCGGTCGGCCGCGCCCGCATGACGGCCATGGGCGCGGCGGCGGCCTGCATGCCGGGTGCCATCCTGGCCTACTACAGCGACAGCTTCGCACTGTGCGTGGGCCTGATCACGCTGGCCACCGCCTGCCACCAGGCCTGGTCGGCCAACCTGCTGACCTCGGCGACCGACCTCTTCCCCACCCGCGTCTCCGGTGCCGTGATCGGCCTGGGCGCCACGGCCGGCGGCATCGGCGGCATGTTCATCGCGCTGCTCGCGGCGCTGGCCGTGCAGTGGACGGGCACGCAGCAATGGGTGTTCGTCTTTGCCGGGCTGATGCACCTGACCAGCCTGGGCCTGTTCTGGCTGTGGTTCCGCGGCCGCTTCGAACGCGTGGACCTCGCGGCCGGCGTGGACCTGCACTCGGCCCATCGCGGCCTGCTGACGGCGGGCGGCGTGCTGGCGGCGCTCGGCGCGCTGCTGGCCTGGCTGATCGGCGCGAACTGGGACGCCTGCGTCGCCGCGGCGCGCTTCTCGGGCGCGGCCCAGGCCCTCACGGCCGCGGCCGGCCTGGCGCTGATCGGCCTGGCGCTGCTGCACGCCGGCCGCCCTCGCGCCGGTGCCGTTCTGCAGGTGGCCTGACATGCAGTTCACCGCCGACCAGCACCTGCTCAAGGACCTCAACCGCATGGCCATCGTGCGGCAGCTGAGCGCCTGGCCGGGGCAGTCGCGTGCGGGGCTGGCCGAGTCGCTGCAGCTCACCAAGTCCACCGTCAGCGCCCTCGTGAAGGAGCTCATCGCCGAGGGCTGGCTGCTGGAGCGCGACGTCGTCGCCACCGGCGAGCTGGGGCGCCGGCCCACGCCGCTGTTCGTCGACCCCGGCCGGCTGGTGCTGCTCGGTGCGGAGCTGGGCGTGGACGGCGTGCAGGTCGTCGTCACCTCGCTGACCGGCGACGTGCTGGCCCGCGCCCGCTCGCCGCTGGACGCCGGCCGCGACGCGACGCTGGCCCTGGTGCGCACCGCCAAGCTGCTGCAGCAGCTCCACGCCCGTCTTGACGCGGCGAGCCAGCAGGTCATCGGCATCGGCGTGGGCCTGCCGGGCGGCGTGGACGAACAGCGCGGCCACCTGCATTTCGCCCACAACCTCGGCTGGCGCGACCTGCCCGCCGGCCAGCTGCTGGCCGAGCACCTGCGCGCAACGGGCCTGCAGGGCGTGCCCCTGTTCGTGCAGAACGATGCGGACGCGGCAGCGCTCGGGGAGCTGGAGTTCGGCAACGAGGCCGCACCCGACCCCCTGATCTATCTCAGCCTGGGCCTGGGCGTGGGTGCGGGCATCGTGGTGGAAGACCGGCTGCTGACCGGTGCCCATGGCCTGGCCGGCGAGGTCGGCCACATGGTGCTGGAGCTGGACGGCCCGCTTTGCAGCTGCGGCCGCCGCGGCTGCGCCGAGGCCGTCATCGGCTTTCGCGCCATGCTGCCTGCCGGCGCCGCGGCCGGCGGGCTGGTCGAGGTCCAGCGCCGGCTGCAGGCCGGGCAGGCCGGCGCGAGGGAGGCCGTGGCCAGTGCCGGCCGCTATCTCGGCATGCTGCTGGGCAACCTCGGCGCCGCCTACGACCCTGGGCGCATCGTGCTGGGCGGGGCCGCCGTCGAGCTCGGCGCGCCCTTCCTCGAAGCCGCCTTCCACACCCTCGAGAGCCAGGCCGCGGCGGCCGGCGTCGCGCCGCCCACGGTCACCCTCTCGCGCTTCGGCGCCGACGCGGTCGCCGTGGGCGCGGCCGCGCTGGCCCGCTACCGCCTCACCCGCCCCCTGATCGCCCCACGCCGCCTGGCCGCGGCCGCCTGAATCCTCCGACGCCACCCATGATCACCAACCCCATCCTGCCGGGCTTCCATGCCGACCCCTCGATCTGCCGTGTCGGTGACGACTACTACATCGCCACCTCCACCTTCGAGTGGTGGCCGGGCGTGCGCATCCACCACTCGCGCGACCTGAAGCACTGGCGCCATCACAGCTATGCCTGCACGCGCAGGAGCCAGCTCGACCTCATCGGCCACCCCGACTCGGCCGGCGTCTGGGCGCCCTGCCTGAGCTACGCGGGCGGCCAGTTCTGGCTGATCTACACCGACGTACGCTCCACCATCGGCGCCTTCAAGGACACGCACAACTACCTCATCACCGCGCCCAACATCGACGGCCCCTGGAGCGAGCCCGTCTACCTGAACAGCTCGGGTTTCGACCCCAGCCTCTTTCATGACGAGGACGGCCGCGGAACTGGAAAAACATGGCTGCTCAACCAGCAGTGGATCCACCAGCCCGGCAAGCACCACTTCAACGGCATCCTGCTGCAGGAGTACGACCCTGAAGCGAAGCGCCTCGTCGGCCCGGTGAAGAACATCTATGCCGGCACCGAGCTGCAGGTCGTCGAAGGCCCTCACCTCTACCGCCGCAACGGCTGGTACTACCTGCTCACCGCCGAGGGCGGCACCTTCTACGAGCATGCCGTCACGCTGGCCCGTTCGCGCGCCATCGACGGCCCCTACGAGACCCTGCCCGGCAACCCGCTGCTGACGGCCTGGAAGCAGCCCACCGACGGCCTGCAGCGCAGCGGCCACGCCAGCCTCGTGCAGACGCAACACGGCGACTGGTACCTGGCCCACCTCTGCGGCCGGCCGCTGGAGTGGAGCGGCCCGAACGCCGACAAGCAGAACGGCGTCTACGAGAACCTGCACTGCCCGCTGGGCCGCGAGACCGGCCTGCAGCGCATCCACTGGCGCGACGACGACTGGCCCGAGATCGAGGGCGGCGGCAATGCGCCGCGGCGCCAGACCGCCGAACCCGGCCTGCCCGAGCACAGCTTCCCGGCCGAACCCTCGCGTGACGACTTCGACGGCACCACGCTCAACCCCCACCTGAACTCGCTGCGCGTGCCGTTCGACGAGCGCTGGATCTCGCTGACCGAACGCCCCGGCTGGCTGCGCCTGAAGGGCCGCGAGTCGCTGATGAGCCTGTTCGAGCAGAGCCTGGTGGCACGCCGCCAGCAGCACTTCAACTGCCGCGTCCAGACACGGCTGGAGTTCGCGCCCGAACTCTTCCAGCAGATGGCCGGCCTGGTCGCCTACTACAACACCGGCAACCACGCCTATCTGCACGTCAGCCGCGATGTGGACAGCGGCCGGCGCGTGCTGCGCCTGACGGTCAACCGCGACTCGGCGCTCAGCGAGCCGGCCGTGTCCGTGGAACTGGCAGAGGGCGCGGTGGACCTGGCCGTCGAGTTCCGCCACGACCGCTACCAGTTCCAGTTCCGGCAGGGTATTCATGGAAACGGCGCCTGGCAGGACATCGGCCCGCAGCTCGACACCGCCATGCTCAGCGACGAGGCCGTGACGCGCTTCGTCGACGGCTATGCACGCAGCTTCGGCTTCACCGGCAACTTCATCGGCCTGGCCTGCCAGGACCTGTCGGGCCAGAGGCTTGCCGCGGACTTCGACTATTTTTCGTACGAAGCGCGCCCCTGAGAGCACGCCCCACGCATAACGACAGACGAGACAAACCCATGGCCACCACCCACCATCGCCTCTCCTTCGTGGAGAAGGCCGGTTACAGCTGCGGCGACGCCGCGGCCAACCTGGTCTTCATGTCCATGATCCTGTTCCAGCTGAACTTCTACACCGACGTGTTCGGCCTCAGCGCCAACACGGCCGCGGCCATCCTGCTGTGGCCGCGGCTGTGGGATGCCGTGTTCGACCCCGTCATGGGCGTGCTGGCCGACCGCACCAACACGCGCTGGGGCAAGTTCAGGCCCTGGGTGCTGTGGACCTCGGTGCCCTGGGCCGTCGTCATGGTGCTGGCCTACACGGCGCCCGATCCGGCCTGGGGCTGGAGCACCGGCATGGTGGTGGCCTACGCGGGCATCACCAACACGTTGCTGATGACGCTGTACAGCATGAACAACATGCCCTACTCGGCGATGAGCGGCGTCATGACGGGGGACCTGAACGAGCGCACCAAGCTCAACTCCTACCGCTTCGTGTCGGTCAACGTCGCGCAGTTCGCCGTCGGCGGCCTCACGCTGCCGCTGGTGGCCAAGTTCGCCCAGGGCCACGACCGCGCCCATGGCTGGCAGGTCACGATGTCCATCTGGGCCGTCGCCTGCCTGGTGCTCTTCCTCATCACCTTCTTCACGACGAAGGAGCGCATCAAGCCCATCGTCGAGACCCATTCCTCGCCCCGGCAGGACTTCGCCGACCTGCTGAAGAACGGCCCCTGGATCTCGCTGGTGGCCTACACCGTCTTCCAGTTCGGCATGTTGTCGCTGCGTGGCGGCGCCCACTACAACTACTACCACCACTACGCCGACAAGGCCGCGATGTTCGACTTCGTCGCGGCCCTGGGCCTGACGACGCCCGACGCGGCCGGCACCGGCAGCCTCGCGGACACCCTGGGCTACATCGTCCACGGCACGCGCGACCAGCTCGCCAGCTCCAACATCGCCGACGTCTTCAACAGCATCATCAACATGGCCGGTTTCGCGACCACCATCGTCGTCATCATGGCGTCCATGGGGTTGTCGGCCCGCTATGGCCGCCGGGCCATCGGCGTCGTCTGCTTCGGCCTGTGCACGCTGACGGCCTGCGCGATGTACCTGCTGCCGCCCGACGCCGTCTGGGCCATGCTGGGCCTGCACATGTTCAGCGCCGTCGTCTATGCGCCGACCGTGGCCGTCATGTGGTCCATGTACGCCGACGCAGCCGACTACTCCGAATGGCAGACCGGCCGCCGCTTCACCGGCATGGTGTTCGCCACCATCGGCTTCTCGCTGAAGGCGGGCCTGGCGCTGGGCTCGGCCAGCTTCCTGTGGCTGCTGGCCGGTTTCTTCGGCTACGACACCCACCTGCCCTCGGCGCCCCACGCCATCGAGGGCTACCGCGTCGCGTCCAGCTTCGTCGTCGGCGGCCTGTTCGCCGCCTGCATGCTGTGCCTGATGGCCAACAAGCTGGACAAGAACACCACGCTGCGCATGGCCGACGAACTCGCCCGGCGCCGCAGCAAGGCCGGCGCCAAACCCGATGACGACACCGGCTCGGCCGACGCCGTGCCGGCCACCGCCTGACCCACCTCCCACACCCACCTCTGATCCCGCAGTAAGGACCCGCCATGAGCACCGTCTATTCCGACCTCCCCACCGTTCAATACGAAGGCCCCCAGTCCACCAACCCGCTGGCCTACCGCTGGTACGACGCCCAGCGCGTCGTGCTGGGCAAGACGCTGGCCGAGCACCTGCGCCCGGCCGTCTGCTACTGGCACAACTTCTGCTGGAAGGGCGAGGACGTGTTCGGCCTGGGCAACACGGTCTTCCAGCGCCCGTGGTTCGCCGAGACCGACCCGGTCAAGGCCGCCTACATGAAGCTGGACGCCGCCTTCGACTTCTTCGGCAAGCTGGGCCTGCCCTACTGGTGCTTCCATGACCGCGACGTGGCGCCCGAAGGCGCCAACCTCGCCGAGTCCAACCGCATCCTCGACGGCCTGCTCGAAGCCGCCGCGAAGAAGATGCAGGACGGCAAGGTGCAGCTGCTTTGGGGCACGGCCAACCTGTTCTCCAACGGCCGCTTCATGAGCGGCGCCGCCACCAACCCCGACCCCGAGGTCTATGCCTACGCCGCCGCGCAGGTCAAGCACGTGCTGGAGTGGACCCACCGCCTGGGCGGCGCCAACTACGTGCTGTGGGGCGGCCGCGAGGGCTACGAGACCCTGCTGAACACCGACCTCAAGCGCGAGCTGGCCCAGTACGGCCGCTTCCTCGCCTCCGTCGTCGAGCACAAGCACAAGATCGGCTTCAAGGGCAGCATCCTCATCGAGCCCAAGCCGCAGGAGCCCACCAAGCACCAGTACGACTACGACAGCGCCACGGTCTACGGCTTCCTGAAGACCTATGGCCTGGAGAACGAGGTCAAGGTCAACATCGAGGTCAACCACGCCACGCTGGCCGGCCACAGCTTCGAGCATGAGGTGGCCACCGCCTGCGCCCTGGGCATCTTCGGGTCTCTCGACGCCAACCGCGGCGACGAGCAGCTGGGCTGGGACACCGACCAGTTCCCCAACAACCACGCGGCCCTGGTGCCGGCCATGCTGGAGATGATCCGCCACGGCGGCTACACCACCGGCGGCACCAATTTCGACGCCAAGGTGCGCCGCCAGTCCATCGACCCCATCGACCAGCTCGAGGGCCACATCGGCGGCATGGACACGATGGCCCGCGCCTTCCTCAGCGCCGCCGCGCTGTTCGAGAGCGGCCAGCTGGAGAAGGTCGTCAGCGAGCGCTACGCCGGCTGGAACGGCGCGCTGGGCCAGAAGATCCATGGCGGCGCGAGCCTCGACGACCTGGCCAGCATCGTGCACACCCAAGGCATCTCGCCCCAACCGCGCTCGGGCCGCCAGGAACGTCTCGAGAACATCGTCAACAACTTCGTCTAGGCCTGTTGACCCCTCGCCCAGTCTCGCCCCGCTGTACGCGGGCGAACCTGGTCGGTCCCCCGAGGGGACGGTGATGCTTGCCGGCTCGACCGGCAAGCACATCACCAAAGCGGGCCGGCTAGGGAGCGGCCCGTCGCTCGGCCCGCAAGCAATGCAAAGCTGACAACGAACTGAACATCATGTTTTTAGGCATCGACCTCGGCACCTCCGAGCTGAAGCTGCTGCTGCTCGACGAGCAGCAGCACATCGTCGCGACCACCGGTGTCGCGCTCACCGTGCAGCGGCCTCAACCGCTGTGGAGCGAGCAGGATCCGGCCGCGTGGTGGGCCGCGCTTGACGAAGGCATGGCCAAGCTGGGCAACAGCCACGCCGGGGCGCTGGCCCGCGTGCGCGGCATCGGGCTGTCGGGGCAGATGCATGGTGCCGTCACGCTGGACGAGGCCGACCGCGTGCTGCGCCCCGCCATCCTGTGGAACGACGGCCGCAGCGGCCCGCAGTGCGCCGAGATGATGGCCGCCTGCCCCGGGCTGCCGGCCATCACCGGCAACCTCGCGATGCCGGGCTTCACGGCGCCCAAGCTGGCGTGGATGCGCCAGCACGAGGCCGAGCTGTTCGCCCAGGTCGCCAAGGTCCTGCTGCCCAAGGACTGGCTGCGCCTGCAGCTCACCGGCGCCTACGTCAGCGAGATGAGCGACGCCGCCGGCACGCTGTGGCTGGACGTGGCCCGGCGCCGCTGGTCGGCCGAAGCGCTGGCATTGACGGGCCTGACCGAGGCCCACATGCCCCGCCTCGTCGAAGGCAGCGAAGCCAGCGCCACGCTGAAGCCCGAGCTTTCTGAACGCTGGGGCCTGCGCGCCGGCATCCCCGTCGCGGGCGGCGGTGGCGACAACGCGGCCAGCGCCGTCGGCATGGGCGTCGTCAGGCCCGGCGACGGCTTCCTGTCGCTGGGCACGTCCGGCGTCATCTTCCTGTGCAACCCGGCGTTCAGCCCCAACCCGGCGCGCGCGGTGCATGCCTTCTGCCACGCGCTGCCCGGCACCTGGCACCAGATGAGCGTGATGCTCAGCGCCGCCAGCGCGCTGCGCTGGGTCACGCTGCTGCTGGGCATGCCCGGCGGCGAGGCCGACCTGATCGCCAAGGCCGCCGCGCTCACCGACACGCAGCGCCGGCAGGCCCCCATCTTCCTGCCCTACCTCAGCGGCGAGCGCACGCCGCACAACAACGCCAACGCCCAGGGCGTGTTCTTCGGCCTCACGCACGAGCACGGCGCCGCCGAGATGGGCTATGCCGTGCTGGAGGGCGTCGGCTTCGGGCTGCTGGACGGCTGGCGGGCGCTGCAGGCCGGCGGCGGCACGGCCGAGTCGCTGTGGCTGGTGGGCGGCGGCGCGCGCAGCGACTGGTGGGCCAGGTTGCTCGCCTCGCTGCTGAACGTGCGCCTCGTCACGGCGATAGGCTCGGAAGCCGGCGGAGCGCTGGGCGCGGCGCGCCTGGCCTGGCTGGCCTGCGGCGGCGCGGTGGACGAGGTCTGCCGCACGCCCGAGATCGCCCGCGTCGCCGAGCCCGATGCGGCGCTGGCGGCCGAGCTGCAGCTGCGCTTCGAGCGCTTCCAGCGCCTGTACGGCGCGCTGCGCGCCGAGTTCGGCTAGGGCCAGCCTGCGCCGCGGGGCGTGCCGGGATTCAATGCCGGCCCGCAGCCCGCGCGGCGGCATTGCGCTTGCGCGTCGCGGCCGCCTTGCGGGCCGAGGCCGAACGCTGCGCCGCCGTGCGCCCGGCCGAGGCCTCGCCGCCCAGCCGACCGCCCTTGCGCGAGGGCTCGTGGTTCTCGGGCCGGCCCCGGCCGGAGCCCGATTCCTTGCCTCCGCCACTCTCCTTGTTCACCGTGGCCCAGGCGCGGCGCTCGGCTTCGTCGCGAGGCACGCCGCGCTGCTCGTAGCCCGCCTCGATGTGTTCGGCCTGGCGCTTCTGCTTGTCGGTATACGACGACTTGTCACCGCGGGGCATGCTGCGCTCCGGGAGTTGGGAAGCCCCCACCATGCGACGCGGGGGGCAGGCCCGGTTGTAGGACGCCGTGCCGCTTACATCCCGCTGAAGGCGGCCTGCGCGCGGCTCAGAAGCTCTCCCACTGGCCCGCCTCGTCGCGGGCCGGCACGGCCCGGGGGTGGGCCTGGGCCAGCGCCGGCGCGGCTGCACGCGCGGGGCGCGGTGCAGGCCGGGCCGCCAGCGGCCGGTTAGGCACGGCGGCGCGCCGGGCGGGTGGTGACGGCGGCTGGAGCGGGAGCTCGGTCCCGAGCTTGAACTGGTCGACCACCTCCGCCAGCCGTGCCGCCTGGTGCTTCAGGCTTTCCGCCGCGGCGGCCGATTCCTCGACCAGGGCGGCGTTCTGCTGCGTGACCTGGTCGAGCTGGTTGACGGCCTCGCTGACCTGCGTGATGCCCTTGGCCTGCTCGCCGCTGGCGGCATCGATCTCGCCGATCAGGTCGGCCACGCGGCGCACGTGGGCGACGATCTCGCCCATGGTGCTGCCGGCCTCCGCCACCAGCTGCGAGCCCGTGTCGACCTTCTCGACGCTGTGGCTGATGAGGCCCTTGATCTCCTTGGCGGCCGCGGCCGAGCGCTGCGCCAGCACGCGCACCTCGCCGGCCACGACGGCGAAGCCGCGCCCCTGCTCCCCGGCACGCGCGGCCTCCACGGCGGCGTTCAGCGCCAGGATGTTGGTCTGGAAGGCAATGCCGTCGATGGTCCCGATGATGTCGACGATCCTGCGCGAGCTGGTCGTGATCTCGTCCATCGTGCTGACGACGCGGCCCACCACCTCGCCGCCCTTGGACGCCACGCCGCTGGCACTGCTGGCGAGCTGGGTCGCGGTGCGCGCGATGTCGGCGTTCTGCCTGACGGTGGCGCTCATCTCTTCCATCGAGGCTGCGGTCTGCTGGAGGTTGGACGCCTGCTCCTCGGTGCGCTGCGACAGGTCGGCGTTGCCCGTGGCGATCTCGGACGAGCCGGTGGCGATCGAATCGGAGCTGTGGCGGACCTGGCTGACGATCCTGACCAGGCTCTCGTTCATCGCCACCAGTGCGCGCAGCAACTGCGCCACCTCGTCCTGCCCCTGGACGGTGACGTTCTGGCGCAGGTCGCCCACCGAGACCGCCTCGGCCAGCTGCACGGCGGCGGCGACCGGGCGGGTGATGGAGCGCGTGATCAGCCAGGCCAGCACGACGCCCATGCCGATCGCCAGCGACGCGGCCAGCAACGTGATCCACTCGGCGCGGCTCTGGACGGCCCGCGCGGCTTCGTACTCCTGCTGGGCCACGCGCACCTGCAGGTGCTGGAGCTCGCCCAGGGTGTCCGCCACCTGTGGCGCCATCTCGGCCACCTTGCCGTCGTACAGGGCACGCGCCGCTGCCAGGTCGCCCTTCAGCAGGGCCGCGCGCGCGGGCCCCAGCCCCTGCTGCGCATAACTGGTGCGGGCCGCGACAAAGCGGTCGGCCAGCTGCTTTTCCTCCGGCGTCAGCCGCGTCGCCAGGTACTTGTCGAGCAGTTCGTCGATGGCCTTGACGTTGGCGGCCAGCTCCTGCGCGTGCTTCTCGATCACCGCGGGTTCGGCCTTGAGCATCATGTCGGCCAGCAGGAAACGGTTGCGTATCGTCAGCCGGCTGATGTCGCCCAGCTGAGCCAGCGGCACCGTGCGATCGGCGTAGACCGTCTCAAGCCCGGCGGCCACCTGGGCCAGGCTGGCGCGCCCGATCCAGGCCACCGCGGCCAGCAGACACAGCACGAGACCGAAGGCCAGCCCCAGACGCGGGCCGATCCTCACTTGCTTCAACCAGTCCATCGCGCGCTCCCGTTAGGAGAGGCAAATGTAGGCAGGGCCTGATCCTGCTGTCAAAGGCCACGCGATGCAGCAGACCCGCTGCAAGGCCGGCGGGCGGGCGCTCACCAGGCCTTGAAGCGCCCCGTCACGTGCAGCATCGCCATGAACTGCAGCAGCCCGTCGTAGTAGCGCCATGGGCCCGAGGGCGGCTCCAGCGCCCAGAGGTCGTTGACGAAGCGCGTGGCCAGGGCCTTGTCGACGAGCAGCGCCGCGACCGCATTGCTGGCGATCAGGCCCTTGGAGGGTTCGTCGTTCAGCGGCTTGCCGTCCACCGTGTAGAGGTGGGGATAGGGCTTGCCGCCCTCGCCCTGCGCCGCGAAGAACGCCAGCAGCCTGCGGCTCAGGCCCGCGGCGCCGGGGTTCCGGTCCCACCAGGCCTGGTCGACGCTCCAGTTCACCGCGGTGCGGAAGGCGTCGTAGCGGAAGTCCTCGTGGCCCTCGTGCACGCGCGGGCGTCCGTCGAACTCGGCGTAGTCGGGCGTGAGCCCGGTCCGGGGATGGGCGGCCACCGAGAAGTAGCCGCGGCTGACCTCGGCGATCTCGGCCCAGCGCTGGCGGTCCTCGGGTTGCTCGGCGCGGCGCGCCCAGATCTCGTAGAAGGCCGGCAGGTGGTAGGACGGGTCGCTGAAGTCGGCCGCCTCGCCGATGGGGACGAAGACGACCTGGTGCCGCTGGGGCGAGAACATGGAACGCACGCCATCGACGATGCCGCCGTTCATCGTCTCCTTGTGCAGCATGGTGCGCAGCAGCGCCTGCGCCTGGGCGTTGTAGTCGTACAGGCCCTGGCCATTGCCCCAGCGGCCGGCGGCCATCAGCAGCGCGGTGGCGAAGTACTCCTCGCCGTCGGACGCGGGCACGGCGTCCTTACCAAAACCTCCGCAGCCCCGGGGCTGGCACTGCCAGCGGAAGTAGCCGGCGCGCGGCCCGGTGGGGTAGCGCATGTGGGTCGCGGCCCAGTTCCACAGCGCGTCGAACTCGGCCTTGCGGCCCATCTGCACGGCAATCATCATCCCGTAGGACATGCCCTCGCTGCGCACATCGGCATTGCCGACGTCCAGCACGTAGGCGGCGGGGCCGTCGGGCGTAGGCGCTGCGGGGTAGACGACGCGCTGTTCCCTGCCGCCTTCGAACAATGACTTCCAGTAGCCGGCCAGCCTGGCCGTGATGTCGGCCTCGCCGATGTCCGGCCGGATCTCGCGCAGCAGGTTGCGGTACTGGCCCGTGACGGCCGCGCCGCGCGGCGCGACGGTGGCGCCTTGCAGCGGCGCCAGCACCAGCTTCTGCACAAGGGCGTTGTCGTCAATGCGCCAGACCTTGATGACGTGGCGGCCGGCCTGCAGGCCCGTGAACGGGGCACTCAGCACGAAGCCGTTGTCCTTGACGGCCTGGGCCCAGTCCTTCTCGGCGCGGGTCAGCTCGGCCCCCGGGGTGGGCAGCAGGTTGAGCTTGAGTTCCTGCGCCGGCAGATCGTCGATGCCGACGGCCACCCGGATGCCGCCGGCATTGCGCGTGTCCAGCGTCGGCAGCATGTGCAGGCTGAGCAGCATGTCGCCGGCCTGCGTCGTGTCGACGTCGTATTCCAGGCGCACGCCGTCGGCCTGCGTCGTCGGCGCGCGGCCTTGCGGCAGGGCCGTCACCGCGCCCAGGCCTTGGCCCAGATGGGGGATGGCCGTCCAGGCCAGGCCCTGGCCGCTGACGGCGCGGCTGAAGCGGGGCGCCTCAATCGTGATGGCCTTGGAAGCGACCGGCACGGCCCGCTCCAGCTGGCGCTGCACTTCGGCGGCGTCGGCACTGCCCGGCACGCGCTGCACGGCTGGCATGACGTTGCTGTCCGGCTGCTGCCAGCTCGTGTAGCCGATATGGGTCTGCAGCATCATGCCGGCCCATTTGCCGCCGGCGATGGCGTGGTACTGGTCGGCAATCGCCTGGTCGCGCCCAAAGGCGGCTTCGGCACGGTCGGCGAAGACGTTGGCACGCGCGTCGCCGGCCCGGGCCAGCCGGTGGTTCCAGGCCGCCGCGTAGTGCAGGCGGTAGAGGTTGGCCAGGGCCAGCACGGGATGCTCGACGAGCTGGAAGTAGGCGTCGAGCTGGTCGGGCCGCAACGTCTGCTTGGCCTTGGCGACCCGCGCTTCCAGCGCGTCCCACTCCGCCACGCGGCGGCCGAAGTCGCCGCCGTCCAGCGCGTCGGCCGAGGCGCTGCCGAGCGGGAACGTCGCCGGGTCGATCAGCTCGGGCTTGCGCCGCGCCGCGTATTGGCTGTAGCGCGTGACGAGCTCGCCGATCTCGGCCGCGTGCGCGGCCCCGAAGGTGCGCGCCGCCCAGTCTTTCGGGTAGGCCGCCAGCGCCTTGGGCGTCATGGCCTTGGGCGACCAGGCCATGTCGAGGAAGAAGCTGATCGGGAACTCCATCGGCTTGATGTCGCCCACGTTGACGATCCACAGCGCCTCGGCGCCGTGCTCGTGCGCGAGGTTCATCTGCTGCCAGGTCTTCTCGATCTGGTTGGTGTTGAGCCACTTGTAGTTGCGCGGCCCGCCGACGTAGTCGAAGTGGTAGTAGATGCCGTAGCCGCCCTTGCGCTTGACGTGCTGCGCGGGCAGGCGACGCACCTGGCCCCAGTTGTCGTCGCAGAACAGCAGCAGCACGTCGTCGGGTACCTGCATGCCACGGTCGTAGTAGTCCTGCACCTCCTTGTAGAGGGCCCACATCTGCGGTGTTTCCGCGGCGGGCCGGCGGGTCACGTCGGCCAGGATCTGGCGCTGGTCCTTGACGATGCCTTCGAGCAGGCCGATGGCCGTGCCCTCGCTCATGGGCTCGTCGCCGTCGCCGCGCATGCCGACCGTGACCAGGCTGTCGAAGGCGCTGCCGTCCGCCCGCCCCATCATGCGCTGCACGCCGCCGCGCCAGAACTCGCGCAGCTTGTCGGGGTTCTTCGCGTAGTCCCAGTGGCCGCCCTTGGCGCGTGCCCACTCGTCATGGGCCCGCATCATGGGCTCGTGGTGGGAGGTGCCCATGACGATGCCCATCTCGTCGGCCAGGACCATGTTCTTCGGATCATCAGCGCCGAAGGCGCGCGGCGGCCACATGGCCGGCCACAGGTAGTTGCCGCGCAGCCGCAGGATCAGCTCGAAGACATGGGCGTAGAAGGCCGAGTTGGTGCCACCGAACTTCGCCTGCGCCCAGGTGCTCAGCGCCGGCGCCTCGTCGTTGATGAAGATGCCGCGGTACCTGACGCCGGGCTGGTCGCGCCGGGCCCCCGCCGCGAGATAGACGTCGGCCTGCCGGGCCACCGGCACGTCGGCCCACCAGGCCCAGGGGCTCACGCCGATGCGGGCGGAGACGTCGTAGGTGCCGTAGACGGCGCCGCGCCGGTCGGCCCCGGCGATGACCAGGGCCCGCGAGACGCCCGGCCAGGGCTGCTCGACGACGGCCTGCGCGTAGCCCTCCCACTGGCCCTTCAGGCCATCGAGCTGCAGCTTGCGGCGTGCGACGAGGTCGTCCAGCACGGCGCTGCGCCCCAGCTCGGCAATGACGACGACTTCGCCGCGCGCGTCGGCAATGCGGTTGAGCAGCGCCGCCGGGCGGCCCGAGACGCGCTCCAGGTCGGCCGCGAAATTGCGGCTTGCGTGCTGGAGCGCCGGGTCGGCGCCGGCATCCACATAGACGGCCGCCGGCTGGCCGGCCTTCACCAGGGCCAGGCCGCGGCCGGGGTCGCGCACGCAGACGGACACTGGGGTGTCGCAGGCCAGCACCGGCCCGACGAGGCTGGCCATGGCCAGCAGCCCGGCCATCGACTTCAAGAAACGCATCACCGCTTGTCTCCAGGCCCGCGGCGCCCAGTCCCGGGCACTCTTCGGCCGCTGATGTTTACGCAATCAGATGGAAGGTTCTTTTCGACCCAGCTCGTCCGATCGGGATTTTCCCTGTCATTTCTTCTTCTTGCGATGCGGCCTGCTGCCCAGGGCAGTTTCCGGCAGTTGGCATCGCGATAGACTCATGGTAGCGTAACCTTTTCTGCCGCGCCAGCGCCGCACAGCCTCATCGAGCCCGACGCCATGATCCGCAATCCCGTGCTGCCCGGCTTCAACCCGGACCCTTCCTTCTGCCGCGTCGGCGACGACTTCTACATCGCGACCTCCACCTTCGAGTGGTACCCGGGCGTGCAGATCCACCATTCGCGCGACCTCGTCAACTGGACGCTGGTGACCCGGCCGCTGAACCGCAGGAGCCAGCTCGACCTGCGCGGCAACCCCGACTCCTGCGGCGTGTGGGCGCCCTGCCTGTCCTGGGCGGACGGGCGGTTCTGGCTGGTCTACACCGACGTCAAGCGCTTCGAGGGCAACTTCAAGGATGCGCACAACTACATCGTCACGGCGCCGAGCATCGAGGGGCCGTGGAGCGACCCGGTCTACGTGAACTCCTCGGGCTTCGACCCCTCGCTGTTCCACGACGACGACGGCCGCAAGTGGTTCCTCAACATGCTGTGGAACCACCGCACCGGCTCCATCGGCGGCCAACCCAAGGCGCCGGCCTTCGACGGCATCCTGGCGCAGGAATGGGACGCCGAAAGCGGCAGGCTCGTGGGCCCGGTCACCAACATCTACCGCGGCACCTCGCTGGGCCTCGTCGAAGGCCCGCACCTCTTCAAGCGCAAGGGCTGGTACTACCTGGTCACGGCCGAGGGCGGCACCGGCTACAGCCATGCGGTGACGATGGCGCGCTCGCGCGCGCTGCTGGGCCCCTACGAGACGCACCCGAACCGGCACGTCGTCAGCAGCAAGGATGCACCCGAGGCGCCGCTGCAGCGCGCCGGCCATGGCCAGGTGGTCGAGCTGGACGACGGCAGCACCTACCTCGCCCACCTCTGCGGCCGGCCGCTGCCCGGCACGCGGCGCTCGCCGCGGGGCCGCGAGACGGCCATCCAGAAATGCCGCTGGGGCGAGGACGACTGGCTCTACCTCGAACACGGCAGCATGGTGCCGGCCGTGGAGGTGGCCGCGCCGGCGGCCGGCGTCGAACCGAAACCGCGCGCGGCGCTGCGCCGCAGCTTCATCGATTGCCCGACGCTGCCGCCCGAGTTCCAGTGGCTGCGCACGCCCGAGCCCGAGCGCCTGTTCCGGCTGACCGGCGGCGCGCTGCGCCTGACGGGCCGCGAGTCGGTGGGCAGCTGGTTCGAGCAGAGCCTGGTGGCGCGCCGCCAGGAGGACGCAAGCCTGCGCGCCGAGACCACCTTGGCCAGCTTCGCGCCCGACACCTACCAGCAGGCGGCCGGCCTCACGCACTACTACAACCGCCACAAGTTCCATGCGCTGGTCGTGACCTGGCAGGAGGGGCTGGGCCGCGTGCTCAGCATCCTCTCCTGCCCGGGCGACTGGCCCGACAACCGGCTGGCCTTCCCGCTGGCCGAGCCGGTGCCCCTGCCGGCCGACGGCGCGGTGCGGCTGGCGGCCGACATCGACGGCGCGACGCTGCAGTTCCTTGCCGACTGGGGGCGGGGCTGGCAGCCCGTCGGGCCGGCGCTGGACGCCAGCGTCATCTCCGACGAAGGCGGGCGCGGCGAGCATGGCTCCTTCACCGGCGCCTTCATCGGCATGCTGGCCTTCGACACCAGCGGCGGCGCACGCACGGCGGACTTCACGAGCTTCGACTACCTGCCGCGATGAGCCCCGCACGGCCGCCCGAAGGGGCTCAGGGGACAGCGCGCAGCGCGACGAGAGCACCAGGAGGCGCCGAGGTCTACCGGCTCGGCACGGCAGGCGGCCTGCAGATCGCGGTCAGCGACTACGGCGCGCGCTGGCTGTCCTGCCTCGTGCCCATGCCGGACGGCGGCGCGCGCGAGGCCATCCTGGGCCATGCCACGCCGGCCGACCACATGCACGAGCCCGGCTTCTTCGGCGCCGTGGTCGGGCGCTATGCCAACCGCATCGGCGGCGCGGCCTTCATGCTCGATGGCCACAAGCACCGGCTGCAGGCCAACGAGGGCCCGCATCAGCTGCACGGCGGCCCGGACGGCTTCGACCGCCGCCGCTGGCGCCTCGTCGACCACGGCCCGCTGCACCTGCGCCTGGCCCTGCATTCACCGGACGGCGACCAGGGCTACCCGGGCGCGCTCGACGCCGAGGTCGAGTACCGCGTCGACCCGGCCCGGCCGGCGCTCACCTTGCGCTTCGGCGCGCGAACCTCGGCGCCCTGCCCGGTGAACCTCACCAGCCACCCCTATTTCAACCTCGATGGCGACACCGCGCCGGTGCTGGGTCACCGCCTGCAGGTGGCCGCGCACCACATGCTGCCGGTGCGCGCCGACATGATCCCGACCGGCGTGGCCGCGCCCGTGGATGGCACGCCGTTCGACCTGCGCGAGGCCCGCCGCATCGGCGACGGCCTGGGGCACGGCGAGCAGCAGCTGCGCGGCAGCGGCTACGACCACTGCTTCGTGCTCGACGATGAGGCCGCGCGCGGCGAGCGCGCCGCGGCGGAGCTCACGTCCACGGACGGGCGGCTGGCGATGCGGCTCTTCACCGACTACCCCGGCCTGCAGGTCTGCAGCGGCAACTTCGTGCAGAACTCGCACGGCCGCGATGGCCGCCTCTTCGAGCGCCATGCCGGCATCGCGCTGGAGCCGCAGTTCTTCCCCGACGCACCCAACCATCCCGCCTGGCGCGAGCAGGGCTGCATCCTGCGGCCGGGCCAGCCGTTGTCGCGCTGGATGCGCCTGGAGTTCGACCCGCGCTAGCCCTGGCGGACGCCGGCCCTGCTGGTGAAAACGCTGAGCCTCGCCAACCGACGCGCGACATTATGATAGCGCTCCCATTGGGCAATATCTGAGGGAACCCGGCGCACGCCGTACGGCGGCTGCGCCGGACTTCCTCACCCCGTCCCCACGGAGCTCCATCCATGATCCCCACCGTCAGCACGGCGCCCCCGCTCCAGGCCGCCCGCGCCGCCGCGGCCGATTCGCGAGGCCGGACATGAAGAAGGTCGAGGACCTGCGCAGCGCGCGCTGGTTTGCCAAGGACGACTTCCGCAGCTTCGGCCACCGCAGCCGCGTGCTGCAGATGGGCTATTCGCTCGAAGACTTCACGGCCAAGCCGGTGATCGCCATCGTCAACACCTGGAGCGATGCCAACCAGTGCCACACCCACTTCAAGCAGCGGGTGGAAGACGTCAAGCGCGGCATCCTGCAGGCCGGCGGCTGGCCGCTGGAGCTGCCGGCCATCAGCTTGAGCGAGAGCATGGTCAAGCCGACCTCCATGCTCTACCGCAACTTCCTCGCGATGGAGACCGAGGAGCTGCTGCGCAGCCACCCCGTCGACGGCGCCGTGCTGATGGGCGGCTGCGACAAGACCACGCCGGGCCTGCTGATGGGCGCCCTCAGCATGGGCCTGCCCTGCATCTACCTGCCGGCCGGCCCGATGCTGCGCGGCAACTGGCGCGGCCAGGTGCTGGGCTCGGGCAGCGACGCCTTCAAGTACTGGGACGAGCGCCGTGCCGGCCGGCTGAGCGAGCAGGCCTGGGCCGAGATGGAGGCCGGCATCGCACGCAGCCACGGCACCTGCATGACCATGGGCACGGCCGCCACGATGATGGGCATTGCCGAAGCCCTCGGCTTCACGCTGCCGGGCGCCAGCAGCATCCCCGCGCCGGATGCCAACCACCCGCGCATGTCGGCCGAGTGCGGCCGGCGCATCGTGCAGATGGTGTGGGATGACCTCACACCCGCCAAGATGCTGAGCGCCGGCAGCTTCGCCAACGCCATCGCCGTCGCGATGGCCATGGGCTGCAGCACCAACGCCATCATCCATCTCGTCGCCATCAGCCGCCGCGCGGGCCTGGGCCTGACGCTGGACGACTTCGACGCGGCCAGCCGGCATGTGGGCGTCATCGCCAACATCCGCCCCAGCGGCGACCGCTATCTGATGGAGGACTTCTTCTACGCCGGCGGCCTGCCGGCGCTGATGAACGTCATGGCGGCCAAGCTGGATCTCGGTGCGATGACGGTCAACGGTCGCACGCTGGGCGAGAACATCGCTGGCGCCGAGGTCTTCAACGACGACGTCATCCGGCCGCTGGACAACCCCATCTACGCCGAAGGCGCGCTCGCCGTGCTGCGCGGCAACCTCGCGCCGGACGGCGTCGTCATCAAGCCCAGCGCCGTCGCGCCGCACCTGCTGCGGCACACCGGCCGCGCGCTGGTGTTCGATGACTACCCGAGCCTGAAGGCCGCGGTCGACGACCCCGACCTCGACGTGACGGGCGACGACATCCTGGTGCTGCGCAACGCCGGCCCCAAGGGCGCCGGCATGCCGGAGTGGGGCATGCTGCCCATCCCCACCAAGCTGCTGAAGCAGGGCGTGACCGACATGCTGCGCCTGTCCGACGCACGCATGAGCGGCACCAGCTACGGCGGCTGCCTGCTGCACTGCAGCCCCGAGGCCTTCGTCGGCGGCCCGCTGGCGCTGGTGAAGACGGGCGACCGCATCAGCGTCGACGTGCCGGCGCGGCGCATCCACCTCGAGATCAGCGACGAGGAACTGGCCGCCCGCAGCAAGGCTTGGACGCCGCCGCCGCCGCGCTACGAGCGTGGCTACGGCTGGATGTTCGGCCGCCACATCCTGCAGGCCCACGAGGGCTGCGACTTCGACTTCCTCGAAACCCAGTTCGGCGCACCGGTGCCCGAGCCCGTCATCTACTGAGCATGAGCGACATGACCCCCGACACCCGCAAGAAGCTGATGGGCGTGAGCACCGCGACGCTGTGCACCGCGCTGTTCAAGCGCGGCCTGCGCGGTCAGTTCATCCAGGACGTCAGGCCGCTGAACCCGGGCCTGCCCAACATGGTGGGCCCCGCCTACACGCTGCGCTACATGCCGGCGCGCGAGGACCTGAACGGCATCGGCGTGTTCAAGGACCGCGCCCATCCGCAGCGCAAGGCGGTGGAGGAATGCCCCGCAGGCGCGGTGCTGGTCATCGACAGCCGCAAGGACGCGCGCGCGGCCTCGGCCGGCGGCATCCTGGTCGCGCGGCTGATGGTGCGCGGCGTGGCCGGCGTCGTCACCGACGGCGGCTTCCGCGACAGCCCCGACATCGCCAAGTACCCCTTCCCGGCCTACCACTCGCGGCCGAGCGCGCCGACCAACCTGACCCTGCACCAGGCCATCGCCATCAACGAGCCCATCGGCTGCGGCGACGCGCCGGTGTTCCCGGGCGACATCGTCGTCGGCGATGCCGAGGGCGTCATCGTCCTGCCGGCGCACCTGGCCGACGAGATCGCCAGCGAGGCCGTCGAGATGACGGTCTTCGAGGACTATGTGCAGGAGAAGGTGTTGGCAGGCCGCAGCGTGCTGGGCCTGTACCCGCCGACCGATGCCGACGTGGCCGCGGATTTCGCGGCCTGGCGGCAGCTCAAGGGGCGCTGAGCTTCTTCCCGCAGCGCCTGTCGAGCACCTCGACAGGGAAGGCCCCGGCCATCACGCGGTAGCCGGCCAGCGACGGATGCAGGCCGTCGTTGTCGACGTCCGCGCGCAGGTAGGCCGGCCGCGCCGGGTCGCGCATCAGCGCATCGAAGTCCAGCAGCGCATCGAAGCGCCCCGGCTCGCGCAGCCAGGCGTTCAGTGCCTGGCGGTCGGCCTCGTTCTCGGCCTGCGGTGCGTAATAGCCGCTGCCCGAATAGGGCATGACGGTCGAGCCTATCAGGCAGACGCCATGGGCGCGCGCGCGGGCGGCGAGGTCGGTGAAGCCGGCCTTCAACTCGGCCAGCAGCGCCGCGCGCGACTCCGGCGTCGTCGGCCTGCCGCGATGGCTGATGCCCAGGTCGTTGACGCCGATCAGCACGGCGGCATGCGTCACCCCCGTGCGCGCCAGCACGTCGCGCTCCAAGCGCGACAGCAGGTGGGGGCCGAGGCCGTCGCGCAGCAGCCGGCCGCCGCCGATGCCGGTGTTGACGACCGACGCCTCGCGCTTCTCGTCCACGAGGCGGCGCGACAGCGCATCGGTCCAGCGCTGGTAGCTGCCCGAGGGCACGCCGTAGCCGTCGGTGATGGAGTCGCCGGTGGCCACGAGCACGGGCAGGGGCCGCGCCACGCGCACGTCGACGGCCGCCAGCTGCCACCAGCCCTCCTGGGGCGTGGCCTCCGGCCAGTCCGCCGCGTCGGCACGGTTGCCGGCCACGGCCCAGCTGCGCATGCGCGAGCCGGGGTGCACGCTGGCCTGCGCCGGGCCGGCCAGCACATGCCACTGCACGGCGATGTCGGCCAGCGCCGGCAGCGCCAGCTCGACGGGGTCGCTCCAGACCTCGGCATGGGCCGGCACCGTCACCTCGCGCCGGCCGGCGAAGCGCAAGGGCAGCAGCGTCGCCGCGTCGAGCCCCGGCTGCGGGTCGAGCGAGGCAACGCGCGCCACGCTGGCGGCGCCGATGACCAGCGGCTCGTCACCAAAGACATTGCTGACGCGCACCCGCAGCGCCTGGCCGGCCGCCGTGACACGCACCACCTGGCGCAGGCTGACATCGCGCATCGGCTGCCGCCACGCCGCCGGCAGCGGCGGGGCGTCGGCACTTGGGGCCGGCGCCGGCTGGGCCAGCATGGCGCTGCCCCAGGCCGCCGCCCAGTCGGCCTGCGGGCCTGGCGGCGCCGAGCCGCAGCCCGCCAGCAGCAAAGCCGCCGCCATCAACCAGACGCCACGGCCCGGGCCGGCCTGCTTCATGAATGCGCTCATCGGGTTGCGATCTCGTCAGTGTTTGATCGAAAAATGATAGCGCAACCAAATTGCTTCGGGCCGGTCCGCGTGCCGCCTTATTTGCCGGCCGGCTGGAGCTCCGTCACGACGAAACCGCTGGCGCCCTTCTCGGCCCTGAAGCGGATCCTGTCGCCGGCCTTGACCTGCTCGACCAGGGCCGGGTCCCTGACCTGGAACACCATGGTCATGCCGGGCATGTCCAGGCTCTTGATGTCGCCATGCTTGATGGTGAGCTTCTTGTTGTCCTTGTCGACCTTGCGGATCTCGCCGTCGGTCATGTCGGCGGAGGCGGAGGCGGAGGCGGAGGCGGCAGCAGGCGCGCCTGCGCCATGCGTCTTGCCGTGGTCCGTCGCCTGGGCCAGCGCCGTGGCGGCCAATGTGGTGGTGGCCGCTGTGACGGCGGCCAGGGTCAGGGTCTTGATGGCGTTCATGAGGTGTTCCTTCAACGATAGGTTTGATAGACGCTGGCGCTGCCGTCCTTGCTCAGCAGCAGCACGTCGTAGGGGTCTTTGCGGTCGCCGTAGACCGGGCCGTCCATGCCCGGCGATCCGACCGGCATGCCCGGCACGGCCAGCCCGAGCGCCTGCGGCCGCTCCTTCAGCAGGCGCAGGATCTCGCGCGCCGGCACGTGGCCCTCGATGGCATAGCCGCCCACCAGGGCCGTGTGGCAGGAGCCGTACTTGAGCTGGATGCCCAGGCGCTTGCGCGCGCCGTTGTTGCCGACGTCGTGGACGGTGACCTGGAAGCCGCCGGCCTCCAGGTGCTGGATCCAGTCCTTGCAGCAGCCGCAGCTCGGGTCCTTCCAGACCTGGACCCGGGTGGCGCCCGCGGCGGGCGGCGAGGTCCGGGCCATGGCCGCGGCAGACAGCGCCCAGGTGGCGGCGCCGGCCAGCAGGCCACGTCGGGTCAGCGCGGGCCGGCGCTCAGTGCTTGTGGCCGGCATGGCTGTCCTTGGCTGCGACCTGGACGGCGCCCTTCATGCCGGCGTCGTAGTGGCCAGGCTGCAGGCAGGCGAAGTCGACCTTGCCGGCGCGGGTGAACTGCCACACGATCTCGCCGGTCTGGCCCGGCGCGACGCTGACCATGTTCTCGTCGGCATGCTCCATCTCGGGGTGCTTCTTCATGAGCTCGTAGTGCTCCTTGAGCTCCTGCACGGTGCCCAGCACCATCTCGTGCTTGAGCTGGCCCGAGTTCTTCACGACGAAGCGCACGGTCTCGCCCTGCTTGACGGCGATGCTGGCCGGCGTGAAGCGCATCGCGTCGGTCATGTCGATGCGCACGGTGCGCGTGGCCTTGGCGGCGACGCCGGGCTTGCCGATGGCGTCGCCGCCATGGCCGCCGGCATGCTGGCCGCTGGCGAAGCTGGTGCCGGCGGCGACGGCCAGTGCCAGCGCGGCCAGGGAGGGGAAGGTCTTCGATGTCATGGCTTGTTCCTTGGATGTTTGTTCAGTGGCCCGAATGGCCGGTGGGCTTGCGGACCTTGACTTCGGACGGCGGCGCCGGCGTCTTGCGTGGCATGGACTGGCCGCCCTCGGCGGCGAAGCGCGCGGGCTCGGGCAGCGCGCCGGTCCACTCGAAAGCCACCTCGCCCTGGGGGTGCTGGTACCAGCCGGGATCGCTGTAGTCGCCGCGCTTCTGGCCCTTGCGGACCTTGAGCACCGAGAACATGCCGCCCATCTCGACACCGCCGAAAGGCCCCTGCCCCGTCATCATGGGCAGGGTGTTGTCGGGCAGGGGCATCTCCATCTCGCCCATGTCGGCCATGCCGCGTTCGCCCATCACCATGTAGTCGGGCACCAGCTTGCCGATCTTGGCCGCCAGGCCACGGTGGTCCACGCCGATCAGGGTCGGCACGCCATGCCCCATCGCGTTCATCGTGTGATGGCTCTTGTGGCAGTGGAAGGCCCAGTCGCCCTCCTCGTCGGCGACGAACTCGATCTGGCGCATCTGGCCGACGGCGACGTCGGTCGTCACCTCGGGCCAGCGGCCGGCCTTGGGCGTGGGGCCGCCGTCCGTGCCGGTGACGGTGAACTCATGGCCGTGCACGTGGATGGGATGGTTGGTCATCGTCAGGTTGCCGACGCGGATGCGCACCTTGTCGCCCTTGCGCACGTTCAGCGTGTCGATGCCCGGGAAAACGCGGCTGTTCCAGCACCAGAGGTTGAAGTCCGTCATCGTCATGATCTTGGGCGTCGCCGCGCCGGGATCGATGTCGAAGGCGTTCAGCAGGAAGCAGAAGTCGCGGTCCACCGCGTCGATCAGCGGGTTCTTCACCTTGGGATGCGTGACCCAGAAACCCATCATGCCCATGGCCATCTGCGTCATCTCGTCGGCATGCGGGTGGTACATGAAGGTGCCGGGCCGGCGTGCGACGAACTCGTAGACATAGGTCTGGCCGGGCTGGATCGCCTTCTGCGTGAGCCCCGTGACGCCGTCCATGCCGTTGGGCAGGCGCTGGCCATGCCAGTGGATGCTGGTGTGCTCGGGCAGCCTGTTGGTGACGAAGACCCGCACGCGGTCGCCCTCCACCACCTCGATCGTCGGCCCCGGCGACTGGCCGTTGTAGCCCCACAGGTGCGCCTTCATGCCCGGCGCCAGCTCGCGCACGACGGGCTCGGCCACGAGGTGGAACTCCTTGACGCCCTGGTTCATGCGCCAAGGCAGCGTCCAGCCGTTCAGCGTGACGACGGGGTTGTAGGGCCGGCCGGTCTCCGGCACGAGCGGCGGCATGGTGTCGGGCCGGGTCTGCAGCACGGGCTCCGGCAGGGCGGCCATCGCCACGCGGCTGACGGCGCCGGCGGACACGGCCGCGGTCAGCGCACCGGCGCCGCGGAAGAAATTGCGTCTTGAAAACATCGTGAACTCCTGAATCAATGGGCCGCGGCACCGGAACCCGTGCCGGCCACGGCTGCCGCAGTGCCGCCGCCCAGGCTGGGCTTGCCGACGAGGGCCATGTCGAGGTCCGCGCGGGCGACCCAGAAGTCGCGCAGCGCCTCGATGGACGCGTTGACGGCGGCGACCTGCGCACGCGCGTCGGCCAGCAGCTCGAACACGCTGATGAACATGCCGTTGTAGCGAAGCACGTTCTCGTCGGAGATGCGCTTGGCCGTCGGCACGACGTCGTCCCGGTAGTGCCGGGCGATGTCGTAGGCCGAGCGGTAGCCCTGGTAGGCCTCGCGCACCTCGGAGCGGGCATCGACCGCCGTCTTCGCCGCCCGGTGCGCGCTCTGCATGTACACGCCCTCGGCGCGGGCGATGCGCGCGTCGCCCCAGTCGAACAGCGGGATCTGCACGCCGATCTCGTAGCCGGTCTGGCGCGGCGCCTCGTTGGAGCCATTGCGCTGGTAGCCCAGCTCGAGCACGTTGATGAAGCGCGTCGCCTTGCTCAGCCCCAGGTTCTTGGCGGTGGCCTCCACCAGGGCCTTGGCCGCCTGCACGTCCAGCCGCGAGGCCATCGCGGCCTGCTCGATGTCGGGCTGGTCCTGCGGCTCGGCCGGCAGCTCCGGCAGGCGCCCCGGCAGCGCGAAGGCGGTCTGCGGCCCCCACAGGCCCAGCAGCCGGGTCAGGCGCTCGCGGGTCGCGACGCGCGCTGCGTCGGCACGCGCGGCATTCAGCACGGCCTCGGAGAAGAAGCCGTGCTCGCGGGCCTGCTGCAGCTGGGTCCAGTTGCCGGCCCGGGCCAGCCGCCCCGCCAGCTCGGCGCCGGCATCGGCCGTGGCCCGGACGTCACGCATATAGCCCGCCGTCTGCTCCGCGGCCACCGCGGCGTAGAAGGCCTTGCGGGTCTCGGCGGCCAGCGACAGCATCTCCATGGCCACGCTGCGCTGCACGGCGGCGAAGCGGCGCCCCTCGATCTGGCGCGCCAGCGGCAGCGCCACCAGGTGGGCCAGGTCGAAGGAGAAGCTGCGCTCGATCTCGCGCTCGTCGCCGCGGCGCAGCCTGGCGATGCTGAAACCGGGGTTGGGCAGCCGGCTGGCCTGCACCATCTCGGCCTCGGCAATGCCCAGCTCCTGGAAGCTGGCCTGCAGGCCGCGGTTGTTCAGCAGCGCGATCTGCACCGCCGAGTCGGCGCTCAGCGGCTGGCCGAGCAGCTCGGCCACGCGCCGGTCGATGCTGTCCAGGTCCTGCTCGGACGCGGCGGGCAGCAGGGTCGCGCCGAGATGGGTCTTGGCGGCGTCCTGGACGGGCGCGATGCCGCCGTTGCCGCTGAGGCTGGCGCAGCCGGCCAGCAGCAGGGGCGCCGCGAGCAGCGCCAGGCGCCGCGGCATGGGGGGGGATGTCTTCATGTCGGTGCCTCAGTGATGCTCATGGCCCTTGGGCCTGGGTGCCGATGCAGCCGGGGCCGGCGCCGGAGCCGCGTCGGCCTGCCTCGCCTCCCTGGCATAGGCGCGCCAGCCGCCGGCCTCGTGCACGGTCTTGTTGGCGTCGGTCCAGGAGCCCACGTCAGCCGCGGCGTTCGGGCGGTAGCCCTGGAAGGCGGATCGATAGGCCACGGCCGGGACCTGGGCCTTGGGGTTCAGGGGATCGGGCCGAGCCGACTGGGCCGACGCGCCGGGCGCCAGCCCCAGGGCGGCGGCGGCCAGGGCCAGCGCCACGCCGGATGCGATGGATTTCATGGGTCTCTCGCGGATGAACTGAAAGGCTGCGGCCGGGGGCCGTGTCGTCACGACACGCCCGGTGCAGGCTGGAGACGGGGCGCGCGGCCCCGGTCCGTCAGGCGCGGGAGCTTCGGGGAGGTCGGTCCAGCCCGCCGACCATGACGCGGTCGTGGGCGACCTGGAGGGCCGGGACTTCAGGCCGGTCGGGCGGCGCCACGGCCAGGCTCACGACGGCGGTCGCAAGCGCGACGACGTTGCAGCAGGACGAGCACACGCTGCACTTGCCCGCGTGGTGGGCCGGGGCGGGTTGCGCGTCGCCGGCCTCGGAGGCGGTCGCGCTTGCGTCGGCCATCGCATGGGCTTCATGGCCGGCCATGGCGGCGTGGTCGTGATCGTGCCCCGCGTGATCCTCGATCACGCCTTGATGGCTGGCGGGGCCGCAGAGCATCATGGTCTGGGCGGCGTAGCCCTGAATGGGCAGTGCCACGGCCAGCAGCCATGCCAGTGCGATCCGCCAGAACTTGCTCATGAGCAAAGTGTAAGGGTCAGGCCGGCCCGTTCAGCGACAGCAGCACGAGCCGGTGGCGGGCACTGCGGCGGCGTCCGGCGCGGCGGCCAGCGCCACCGGCGTGTAGCCGGCCTCCCTGATGGCGTCGGCCAGCTCGTCGGCATCGGCCTGCGTCGGCTCGATCTGGACACGGTGCGAAGCCAGGTCGATGTGCACGCGGGCGCCCGCATCCACGGCCTTCAGGGCTTTGGTGAGGGTGCTGACGCAATGGCCGCAGGTCATGTCGTTCACTTCAAAGGCAATCATGCTGGGTCTCCACGGGTTTGCTGGGTCGGGACTCCACTGTCATCCTTGCCACGGTGGGAGGGTCAAGCCTTGTTTGCAAGCCCCTCCCCGCCGCCGGGCCTCAGATCTTGAAGTCGTCGAAGGCCACCCGGTCGTCCGGCACGCCCAGCAGCTTCAGCATCGCGCGGGTCGCGGCGAGCATGGGTGGCGGCCCGCAGAGGTAGAAGTCGCAGGCCAGCAGGTCGGGATGGCGCTTGAGCAGGCCCTCGCGGACGGCCTCGTGGACCAGCCCGGTCGGCCCGCCGGCATCGCGCTGCTCGGACAGCACCAGCTGCCAGCCGAAGTTGCCGTGGCGCGCGGCCAGCGCGTTCATCTCGTCGACGTAGGGCGCGTCCGCGGCCGTGCGGGCGCCGTACCAGAAGTGGACGGGCTCGGTGGCCCCCGACGCCAGCAGCTCGCGGACCATCGCGCGCAGCGGCGCCATGCCGGCTCCCCCACCGATGAAGACCTTCTCGCGCCCGCCGGGCCGGATCACGAAGTCGCCGAAGGGGCCGCTGTAGGTCAGCCGGTCGCCGGCCTTGAGGCCGAAGACATAGGCCGAGCCCTTGCCCGGCGGATGGTTCTTGCCACCCTGCTTGCCATGGCAGAAGCGCACCAGCAGCGTCAGGCGCCCGTCGGCCTGCGACACCGGCGCGGACAGCGAGTACGAGCGGCGCAGCGGCGCGCCGCTGCTCCATTGCGCCGGCAGGTGCAGGCCGGCCCAAGCCGGGCGATGCTCGTCGGGCACGTCGATCTGGTGCCGCCCCATCTTGTAGGCCGGCACATGGACCTGGATGAATGCCCCCGGCCGGTACTCGGGGCCGGGCGTGCCGCCGGGTCTCAGCACGACCTCGCGCAGGAAGGGCGACAGCGCGCGCACGCTCTCGACCTGGGCCTCGTGGACCGCACCGAGCTCGGCACCGCCGCGAACCTCGATGTCGAGGTTGCGGTCCAGCGCCAGGTTGCAGGCCAGCCGGCAGCCGGCCTCGATGCGCTCGGGCGGCAGCAGCGCGCGATCGGCGCCGGTGGCCGGGGGCGCGGCGCCACGCACGCGCACCTCGCACAGGCCGCAGCTCTGCCCGCCGCCGCAGTTGGACGGCAGTTGCAGGCCTTGCTGTGCCAGCGCCACGAAGACGGTGTCGCCCGCATGGCCGCGCAGGCTGCGCAGCCTGCTGCCGTCCGGTGCGTGGACCATCAGCGCGCGCGTGCCCCGCCAGCGCTTGGGGATGAACTCGGCCAGGCTGAAGCTGGTGAACAGCAGCCAGATGCCGCTCAGCGCCAGCCAGAAGCCGCCCACCGCCGCGCTGACGACCAGCGGGTTGTTGAAGTCCTGGCGGCCGCTGTAGTCCATGATGTGCAGCATCCAGAACACGTCGAACAGGCGCCAGGTCTTGTTGCGATGCTCCAGCACATCGCCGTGCTGCGACAGGTAGACGGTCGTGTCCTCGGTGTCGTCGAAAGCCACGCGCCAGACCCGGCCCTCATGGGCGCGCGTCTCCAGCGAGCGCTCGACCAGCTCGACCGTCGTCGCCCGGCCCGGCCCGCGGTAGGAGGCCTCGGCGATGCGCTGCGCCAGCGCGGCATCGAGCACGATGGCCTGGCCGCTGCGGGCGTCGATCAGCTGCGCGATGTTGTCGCGCACGAGCCGGTAGACGGGTCGGTCGGCCAGCCAGCCCGTCGAGACGGCCTGGGTCGGCTCGGGCGCGGTGGCCAGCAGCCGGTTCAGGGGCTGGGCGTCGGCGGGCCAGGCCTGCCGGGCCGGTGGCGGCGCGCGGAACTCGCGCCCGCGCACCTGGTCGGCATCCAGCAGGCTCATGACGAAGCCGCTGCACATCCACAGCACCAGCTGCAGCCCGACCGCCAGGCCTATCCACTTGTGAATCTTGCGCATCCAGGGCGTCATGCCGCGGCCCTCCGACGGAAGCTGTAGACCACCAGCCAGGCGCCGCTCAGCGCGAACAGCAGGCCCGCGCCGGCCGCCACGCGCAGCAGGCTGTTGTTGACGTCGCTGCGGGTGTCGTAGTCCATGATGTGGAACATCCACAGGAAGTCGAACCAGCGCCACAGGTCGTGGCGCCGCGCGAGCAGGTCGCCGGTGTCCGGCGAGAAGTACAGCGTGGAGTTGGCGCGGTCGTCGAAGCGGACGGCCCACATCGGCACCGGGCGCCTGGCCACCTCCTGGGGCGCCTGGGTGATCCAGGTCACTTCCCGGATCTCGGCCTCGCCCTGGTAGATGTCGCGGGCGCGGGCGACGATCTGTTCGCGCGGCAGAGGGCTCAGCAGCGCGCCGGTCTGCGCGTCGACCAGGCTGGCCTTGCCCCCGGTGCGGAGCTCGTAGACCTCCCGACCCAGGAACTTCTTCAGCTTGAAGGACTCGAAGCCCGGCTGCAGCCGGGCCAGTTGCGCCACGTCCAGCCGGTCACGGCCTCGGTCGAGCGGTTCGTTGAAGACATGGGCGAGGTGGTCTCCATGGATGACGTCCAGGGAGATCACCGTCATGTAGACGCCACTGAGCATCCAGAGCAAGGCCTGGACGCCGATGACGAGGCCGATCCATTTGTGGGTTCGGCGCACCCAGAAGGGCAGGTTCATAAGCTTTGTCTCACAGCATTTGGGCGCACGGCACCGCGGGCGGGGCCCGCGGTGCCGCCGGGGCTTACCAGCGATAGCCGGCGCGAACGTGCCAGCGACGGCCCTGCAGGTCATAGGTCATCGTGTCGGTGTTTCCATCCGTGTACGACTTGATGAACGGCGCCTTCTTGTCGAACAGGTTGTCGACACCAACGGAGAAGTCCAGCTGCCTGCTGTAGGCGTACTTCAGCTGCGCCGAGTGGTAGGTGACGGCCGGCGCCCTGGCGCCGATGTCGGTCGCGGCGGCGTTGATGTCGTCGGCCGCGCCGATGTACTGCAGCGTGTACGCGCCCGACCAGGGCCCCTTGGCCATCGTCAGCGAGCCGAGCGAGCGCCACTGCGTGTAGCTGCCGCGGCCACCGGTGATCTTGCCCGTGTAGTCGATGGCCGCGGCGCCCGGGAATGGGCGCACCTGGTAGTTCTTCAGGTGCGACAGCTCGGCGCTGAGCGTGGTGGTGATGCCGGCCACGTTGAACTCGTACAAGGCGCCCACGTCGATGCCCGAGATCTTCTCGTCCGCCGCGTTGACCGGCTGCGACGACAGGAAGTCGATCTCGCCGGTGGCCTTGTTGCGCGTGAAGCTGGCCGGGTTGCAGAAGATGTGGGCCAGGCCCGGCATGTTGTAGCAGGTGGCCAGCTTGGTCGAGCCGGCCACGCTCTGGATCGCGTGGGTGATCTTGATGCTGTAGTAGTCCAGCGTCAGCGTGAGCGTCTTCAGCGGCGACCAGACCGCGCCGGCCGTGAGGGTCTTGGCGTCCTCGGGCTCCAGCCTGGGATTGCCGCCCACCGTGGTCAGGATGGTGTTGCCGAGCTGCTTGAAGCCGGCCGGCACGCCGGCGGCCTTGCAGTTCTGCGACACCACCGATGTCGTGGGCAGCGCACTCCAGTTGCTGCAGGGGTCGGTGGTCGTCAGGTTGCCCTCGGACACGCCGCCGTACAGCTCCGGGATGTTGGGCACACGGAAGGCCGAAGACACGTTGCCGCGCAGCTTCAGGCTGGGCACCACCTGCCAGTCCAGGCCCGCCTTGTAGGTGCTCTTGGAGCCGAACAGGCTGTAGTCGGAATAGCGCGCGGCGGTGTTGAACTGCAGCGACTCGACGAACGGCAGCCGGCCGAGCAGCGGCACGGCCAGCTCGGCGTAGACCTCGCGGGCGTTGTACGAACCCGCAATGGGGTCCTGCCGGTTGGTGTTGGCGACGCCCAGCACCGTCAGGTTGTCCGGGTTGCGCCAGCCGCTTTCCTTGCGCACCTCCGCACCCGCGGCGAACCCGACCGGGCCGGCCGGCAGCGAGAACAGCTCGCCGCTGAGGTTGGCGCTGATGCTCTTCTGATCGTTGCCACCGGTGTCGCGGGTCGTGGCCATGATGTAGCGCAGCACCTCGGGCGTCAGGTTGCCGTAGCCGAGATAGTTGCCGCAGGGGATGGCGGCGCCGGGCGTGGTGCTGCACTTGCTGCGGTCCAGCGTCAGGTCCACCCGGTCCAGGTTGGCGACGTTGGTCGTGCCGTCCGTGCCGGTGTTGCGGCCCCAGTTGACGGCGGCGGACCAGTCCCAGCGGTCTCCGACATTGCCCTTCACGCCGGCCACGACGCGGAAGATGTTGGACTCCTGCGAGAAGGTGCGCGTGCCGCCCTCCTCCAGGCGGCGTCGCTCCAGCACCAGGCTTTGCCCGGTGGGGTTGGTGGGGTGGTTGGCGGCGATGTTGATCGTCCGGTACACGCCCAGCGATCCGGCCGTGGCCAGCTGGTGCGACTCGCGGTGCGAGAACAGCATCTCGGTGAAGAGCTGGGCGTGCTCGCTCAGGTTCAGCGTGCCGAAGGCGCTCATGCCCAGGCGCTTGATCGGGTTGACGGCGTTCAGCGCCGGGTTGCCGTTGTAGTTGTGCTTGGTCGCCGAGTAGGTCTCGTAGGCACCGGGGTTGCCGCCGAGCGTCTGGTTGAAGTTGATGCGCTGGCCGTCCGCCAGCCGCGCGCGGCCGCCGATGGTGGCGGAGCTGCCCACGCATTCGAGCTTGCCGTTGACCTCGCCCAGGCCGCAGGGCGCGCGCGTGGCCATGTTGATGGCGCCGCTCTCCGAGTAGTTGATGCCCGCGACCAGCGAGCCGGCGCCGGACTGCAGGCCCCAGGCCAGGTCCACGGCTGTCTCGTCGCCGTCGCCGCGCGAGGTCTGGCCGTAGCGCACCGAGGCCTCGCCGCCCTTGAGGCCGCTCCGGGTGATGATGTTGACGACGCCGGCCACGGCGTCCGCGCCATAGATGGCCGAGGCGCCATCCTTCAGCACCTCCACCCGCTCGATCATGGCGACCGGGATCATGTTCAGGTCCACCGCGCTGTTCGCCCCGGTGCCGCCGTTCACGACGCGCCGACCGTTGAGCAGCACGAGGGTGCGGTTGATGCCCAGCCCACGCAGGTTGACCTGCGTGGTGCCGTAGCCGTTGCCGGTCCAGTAGGCGTTGGTCTGGTTGCCGGCGCCGCCGGCCGAAGCGGGCAGGCGCTGCAGCAGCGTCTCGGCCGAGATGGCGCCGCTGCGCTGGATCGACTCCGCGTCGATGACGGTGACCGGGCCAACGCCCGAGATCTGGGCCTGCTTCAGGTTGATGCGGCTGCCGGTGATCTGCACCTTTTCGAGTGACGAAGGCTGCGCGGCGGCGGCTTCAGGCGCCTGCTGCGCGAGGGCAGGGTTGGCGAAAAGCAGGACGGCCGCGGCGACTGCGGTGTGCGAGTTTTTTGTAGACATCATGTACATCCAATGGGGTGCCGCGCGTTGCCGGCCTGTGGGCGGCCGGGCACGACCTCAAGGCACCTTCGAACCACTTGTTCGTTGGCGAGCACATGACGATGGACGGGGAAGCGAAGCCCTCGCTGGACGCCGGCGGTCGCAACCCCCGGGCCCGTCTTGTCGAACCATGTGACTCAGCCAGTTCCAGGCCGGCAGAGGCTGGCAAGCACGACCGTGCGTGCCGCCCGCCGGCGGTGTGCCGAGTCAGCTGGTTCGGGGAGGGCGCTCCTGCCCGGAGAGCAGGAACTCCGCACGCGGCCCGCCGCCTTCTGGCAGCCGCGCGACCACGAGCGGGTGGACATGGGCGCCCAGGCCTGCCGAAGCAGCGATCGAGGCGCAGGTGCTGCAACCAGCGCACTGGCTGCAGGGGGTCAGGTCGCAGCAGTGGCCTGCCTGCGCATCGGCCGCAGCGGCCTGGCTGGAATCCTTGGCGTCGACCCGGGCCGGCAGCGCATGGCCGCCCGAGGCGGTGGCGTGCCGGGCCACAGGGGCCGCCTTCGCGGCCAACCCGCGCTGCGGCGCCTTCGCCACCGACACGGTCGGGCAGATCATCGACGTGGCAATGGCAGCGGTCGCCGGTACCAACACGGCAAGCAGGACCAGCAACCAAAAGCCAATGAGCTTCATGCGAGTGACATCAAATGATGCTGCATTGCATCAAGCCTCGCCCGGCATGTCTAGCTAGGGTGTTCCCCGGCCGAACGAATGCAGCTTGTCTAGACAAGATTGCTGCCGCGAGGCGAGGATGCCTTTCGCTGCGAGGCATCGGCGCTCGGCGAGACGCAACTCCACGGGCCCTTGCCGGCACATGATGACTGGTTGCGGAAAGCAAAGTGGCTTGCGCTTTGCACCAGGTATGCAGACGATGCCGTGGCATATGCCAGTCAAAGACTGTCGGCTCGCCCTGCCGACACTGGAGTCGAGATGAATGCCCTCACGCAAGCACTCAGCAACGCCGCCCCCGGCCTGATGGCTGAACTCGAAGCGATCTACAAGGATATTCACCGGCATCCCGAGCTGTCGATGCAGGAGGTCCGCACGTCGAAGATCGCCGCCGACGCGATGGAGGCGTTCGGCTACAAGGTCACCCGCAACCTAGGCACGACGGGCGTGGTCTGCGTGATGGAGAACGGAAGTGGCCCGGTCGTGATGCTCCGCGCCGACATGGACGCGCTGCCAATGGCTGAGAACACGGGCCTGCCGTATGCCAGCACGGTCACGGCACGGGATGCCGACGGCGGCGAGGTGGGCGTCGCGCATTCCTGCGGACACGACATGCACGTGACCTGGCTCATCGGCGCGGCGCGCATTCTGGCCGCGAATCGAGACGCCTGGCGGGGAACCCTGCTGGTCGTGTTCCAGCCTGGCGAGGAGACGGCCGAAGGGGCCAGGGCGATGGTGAATGACTGGGGCGAGGGGCGCTTCCCCAAGCCGGACATCATCCTGGGCCAGCACGTGATGGTCGGCGAAGCCGGCACCGTGACCTACCGCCCCGGCGTCACCCTCTCCGCAGGTGACAGCCTCAAGATCAAGCTGTTTGGACGCGGCTCCCACGGCTCGCAGCCGCAGACCTCGATTGACCCCGTCATCATGGCGGCGGCAACGACGCTGCGCCTGCAGACCATCGTGTCGCGGGAGGTCGCGCCCACCGAGCCTGCGGTACTGACGATTGGTTCCCTCCAGGCGGGCACCAAGGAAAACATCATTCCCGACGACGCCACCATCAAGCTGAACCTGCGCACCTTCAACGAGGACACGCGCGAGTACATGCTCAAGTCGATCCGGCGCATCTGCTGTGCCGAGTGCGATGCGTCGGGCGCGGAGCGTCCGCCCGAGTTCACCACCATCAACAGCTACCCGCTGACGGAAAACGACCTCGCGGCCACGCAGAAAGTCGCCGCCGCGTTCGACAGCGAGTTCGGCACCAAGGCGTCGCTGGCGCCCGCCCCGGCCTCCGCCAGCGAGGACTTCAGCGTCTTCGGGCGCACCTGGGGCGTCCCCTACGTCTTCTGGTTCGTGGGCGGGACCGACGCAGCGGTGTATGCCAAGGCCAAGCAGGACAAGGCCATCAACAAGATCCCCAGCAACCACTCGCCCAAGTTCGCGCCGCTCATCCATCCGACGCTTGAAACCGGCCTGAAGGCGATGCTGACCGCAGCGAGCGCATGGATGTGCGACAGCACCAGCGCTTGATGGCACGATGGATCCTGCCGCCCCCGACGCACGCGCCGCTGTCACGCGGGGTGCGACCCGCCCGTCCCTGTTGCTTGGATCGAACCCATGAACGTCCATGATGTCGCGCTCGCGGGCTTGACCGACCATCGGCTTTTCACTGCGCTGGATCTCGCCGGCACGTTCGCTTTCGCCATCAGCGGTGCGGCGGCGGCCAGAAGCCGCAACCTCGACGTGTTCGGCATCATGGTCGTCGCCTTCGCTGTCGCCTGTGGTGGAGGCGTCGTACGCGATCTGTGCATAGGGGCCGTCCCCCCGGCCGGCCTGGCGGACTGGCGCTATCTCTTCGTCGCCATGTGCGCCGCGCTGATGACCCTGCTTGCGAACTGGTTGGTCGAACGTCTCGCCAACCCGGTGACCTTCTTCGATTCCCTCGGCCTGGGGCTCTTCGCGGTGACGGGCGCTCAGAAGGCCTTGATCTTCGGTCACAACGCCGAAGTCGCGGTGCTGCTGGGAGTCGTGTCAGCCGTGGGTGGGGGCGTGATTCGCGACGTGTTGCTCAACCGCGTGCCCGTGATCCTGCAGCGGGAGATCTACGCGTCGGCAGCCCTGGTCGGTGCCGCCATCGCGGTCGCGGGGGACCGCCTGGCATGGGACCCGACGGCGCGCACCTGGGTCGCGCTCCTTGCGTGCTTCGCGCTTCGATTCCTGTCACTGCGCTACCAATGGAATCTTCCACGCCCCTCGGGCGCCGAGGACGCGGTTGCAGATGAGAGCAGGCACTGAGCGTGCCTTGCTGAGCGCCCGACTGCCGCTGCCGCCCATCGCGTGACGCCGCCGGCCTCCAGGCCGCCGCATCTGGCTCGCCACCCGTAGAACGGTCGCGGAGCTGAGGCCCCCTCGTCGGCCCAGCTCCGCCACGCTCATACCGGCGTCGGCCTGCCTGATGAACCCAATGAACTGTTCGTCCGTGCAGCTGCTCCTGCGCAACGCGCTTCCTCTGGGTTGCGCGGGTTCTTCTCTGTTGCCGCGGTACGGATTGCGGGTTGAAGGCCGTTCGCGGCGCCACCCTTCAGGCCCACCCAGGTGAACGCCAGCATTGCCAAGCAGGCGAAGACTCCGGGCAACGCAAACGCCAGAAAGTTCGCACTGAGCGGCACGCCGAGACCCATGAGCGCACCGCCCAGCACCGGGCCAACGATCGCACCGTTGCGCCCGACGCCCGAAGCCCACCCCAGCCCCGTGGACCGAATGGCCAGACCGTAGAACTGCGCGCCGCAGGCATACAGCAGGATCTGCGAGCCGATTGTCGTGGCGCCCGCCACGGCGATGAGGCTGTACAGCACCCAGCTCGGGCTGTTGAAGCCGAGCAGACCGATCGACACGGCGGACAGCGCGAAGAACACCGCCAGCACGCGCGGCAGATTGAAACGGTCCCCCAGCCAACCCCCACCCACGGCGCCGAAGATGGCACCGAAATTGAGCACGAGCAGGAAGCTCAGGGACGAGCCGAGGCCATAGCCGGCCTTCGTCATCAGCTTGGGCAGCCAGGAGTTCAACGCGTAGACCATCAGCAGGCAGCAGAAGAACGCGGTCCACAGCATCAGCGTACGCAGCGCACGGCCGTCGCGGAACAACTCCAGCAGCGGCGCGCCGCCCGCCTTGAGCGCCGGCATGGTCAGGTGCTGGCCTGGCTGCGGGCGGTAGGCCGGCTCGACACGGCGCAGCACCGCCCGGGCCTCGTCCAGCCGCTCCTGGCGGATCAGGAAACCCACCGACTCCGGGAGAAAGCTCATGATCAGCGGCAGCAGCAGCAACGGCACGCCGGCGACGAAGAACACGGCCTGCCAGCCGTAGCTCGGCAGCAGCAGCATGCCCAGGCCGGCCGACAGCATGCCGCCGACCGAGTAGCCGCTGAACATGATGGCCACCAGCGTGCTGCGGATCCTGCGCGGCGCGTACTCGCTCATCAAGGCCACCACGTTGGGCATGACCCCGCCGATACCCAGCCCCGCGATGAAGCGGCAGACGCCAAACTCCGTCGGATTGCGTGCGAAGCCGTTGAGCACCGTGAACCCGCTGAACAGCACGACGCAGATCGTGATGGCCTTCTTGCGCCCGATCTTGTCGGACAGCGGCCCGAACAGCAGTGCGCCGGCCATCATGCCGAACAGGGCGTAGCTGCCTAGAGCGCCCGCCTGCAGCGGCGTCAGCGCCCATTCCTTCATCAGCACCGGCAGCACGACGCCGTAGATGACGAGGTCGTAGCCGTCGAAGATGATGATCAGCGCGCACCAGAACAGCACCATCCAGTGGAAGCGGTTGAAGCGCGCGTCGTCGATCAGTCTCGACACGTCGATGGGTTGTGGGCTCATGGCCTTGTCTCCGGGGTTGTTGAAAAGAAAAGCCCCGTCTGTGCGGGGCTTGGGGTGTTCAGCCGAGATCGCCGCCGCCGACGGGCAGCGTGATGCCGGTGATGTAGGCCGCCTCGTCGGAAGCCAGGAAGAGGATGGCGCCGACCTGCTCGTCGACGGTCCCGTAGCGCTTCATCAGCGAGGACTCGACGGTCTGGTCCACGATCTGCTGGTACCAGGCCTTCTCCTGCTCGCTCTGCGGCGCCGTGTTGCGCGGGATGCGGCGCGGCGGCGCCTCGGTGCCGCCGGGCGCGGTGGCATTGACGCGCACGCCGCGCTGCGCGGTCTCGAAGGCCAGGCAGGCCGTCAGCGCATTCACGCCGCCCTTGGCCGCGCCGTAGGGCACGCGGTTGAGGCTGCGCGTGGCGATGGAGGACACGTTGACGATGGCACCCCGGCCCTGCTCCAGCATGGCCGGCAGCGCCGCGTGGCAGCACCACAGCGTGGGGAACAGCGAGCGGCGCACCTCGGCCTCGATCTCGGCCTCGGCGTAATGCTCGAAGGGCTTGGCCCAGATGGTGCCGCCCACGTTGTTCACCAGCACGTCGATGCGGCCGAAGCGTTCCAGCGCACTGCCCATGACGCCCTGGCAGTCGGCGTACTTCTCGAGGTCGGCGGTCAGCGTCAGCACGCGGCCGCCCGCGCCGGGCAGCGCGCGCAGCTCGTGGACCAGTTCGGAGCGGTCGATGGCCGCGACCTGGGCGCCCTCCTCCAGCAGCCGCTCGACGACGCGGCGGCCGATGCCTTGCGCGGCGCCCGTGACGACCGCGGTGCGGTCCGTGAATCGTTGTCGGGAGTTCATGTTCGTTGTCTCAGTTGGCGACACTTCGGGCCGAGCGCCGGGCCGCCCCAAGCCGGCCCGCGATGGCGATATGACGGCGGCTCGATGCCGCCGTCATCGCCGCCCCCTCGGGGGCTGAGGCCGGACATAGGGCGCCCAGTGGGCGGCCTGTGCCTGCCGAAGCTCTCCGGCCAATGGCCGGAAAGCGGTCCCGACCGGTCTGACGTGCGTTCAGCGTCGTCAGAGCGGGCGAGGGGCTGATGCGCTAGGCGCTCGCGGCGAACTTTTCGTAGAAGAAGTTCGCGGGTTGCAGGCCGCGTTCTCGGATGGCCTGGCTGACCGCCTCCACCATGGGCGGCGGGCCGCACAGGTAGACGTCCACCTCGCCGTCGTGAAGGTGGGCGGGCTCCAGGTGCTGGGTCACGTAGCCCTTCTTCGGCCAGGCGCTGTCGGCGCTGGCCACGCAGGCGGTGAACGTGAACTGCGGGATGCGCGCGGCGAAGGCCTCGAGCTTGTCCATCTCCACCAGGTCGGCGTCATGCGTCACGCCGTAGATCAGGTGCACCGGCTGGGTGCTGCCCTGCTCGGCGATCTTCTCCAGCATCGCAGTGAAGGGCGCCAGGCCCGTGCCGCCGGCCAGCAGCAGCAGCGGGCGCTTGATGTCGCGCAGGTAGAAGCTGCCCAGCGGGCCGGTCAGCGTCATCGCGTCGCCGGCCTTGGCGAGCTGCGTCAGGAAGCTGCTCATCAGCCCGCCCGGCACGTTGCGGATCAGGAAGGACACCTCGCCGTCGCGCGGCAGCGAGCTGAACGAGTAGGCGCGCGTCTGCGTGCTGCCCGGCACCTGCAGGTTCACGTACTGCCCCGGCAGGAAGGCCAGCCGGTTCAGCGCCTCGCCGCGCAGCGACAGCGAGATGGTGCTGGGCGAGAGCTGCTCCACGCGGCTGATGGCCGCCTCGAACTTGGCCTGCTGCGTGCGGCACACGGCCGACGAGGCCGGCACGCGCACGACGCAGTCGCCCTGCGCGCGCATCTGGCAGGTCAGCACGAAGCCGTCGCGGGCCTCGGTCTCGCTGAGCGCGTCGTCGATGTACTCGCCCATCTCGTAGCGGCCCGACTCGGCGAAGCATTTGCAGGTGCCGCAGGCGCCGTCGCGGCAGTCCAGCGGCAGGTTCACGCCCTGCCGGTAGGCGGCATCGGCGACGGTCTCGGTGGCTTTGGCATCGATGAAGCGGGTGACCCCGTCCTCGAACTGCAGCGCGATCTGGTGGGTCATGACGGCCTCCGGCTCAGACGTGATAAACGTCCACCACGTGGTGGATGTAGTCGTTCTTCAGCACGATGTGCTTGCGCTTGATGAGCGGCGCGGCGCCGCTCGTGTCCAGCGTGTAGTGCGAGGTGCCGAAGTAGCTGTCCGTCGTCTTGTAGCGGTAGCTCAGCGTGTGCCAGTTGAAGCGCAGCGTCACCTCGCCGTCGGCCTGCGACAGGATCTCGATGTTGTGCAGGTTGTGGCCGGTGCGCGGCTCCGGCATGCTGGCCGCGGAGCGCTCGGTCTTGATGCGGAAGACGCGGTCTTCCAGCCCGGCGCGGCTGGGGTAGTAGATCAGCGAGATCTCGCGCTGCGGGTCGGTGGTGAGGCTGTCGTCGTCGTCCCAGGACGGCATCCAGAACTCGGCGTCGGGGTGGTAGCAGGCCAGCCAGTCGTCCCACTGGCGGTCGTCCAGCAGGCGGGCTTCGCGGTACAGGAAAGCCTGCACCTGCTCGTGGGTCAGGGTGCTCATGGAGTCTCCTTCAGGCGCCGTGGCTGCAGCTGTCGCCGTGGTGGTGGCCGGGGTGGCCGCACGCCGCGGGCGCGGCCTGGGCGGTCTGCTGCACGGCCTGCAGCAGCGTCTGCTGCCAGTAGCGGTGCTGCTCGGTGTAGAGGCCTTCGTCCTCGGTCTTCACGCCGCTGAGCACCGGCTTCAGGCCGATCTCCTGGGCCGCCGGGTCGGCGCCCTCGACCCAGTGCGTGGCGCCGCGGCACATGTCGTTCCACGGCAGCGCGATGCCGGCGTAGCCCTGCTGGCAGGCGCGGAACTCCTCCAGGTCGTCCGGCGTGGCCATGCCGGTCGCGTTGAAGAAGTCCTCGTACTGGCGGATGCGCCGCGCGCGCGCCTCGGCCGGCTCACCCCTGGGCGCGATGCAGTAGATGGTGACCTCGGTCTTGTCGACGGCGATGGGGCGCAGCACGCGGATCTGCGAGCTGAACTGGTCCATCAGGTAGACGTTGGGGTACAGGCACAGGTTGCGCGAGTGGTTGATCATCCAGTCGGCGCGGGCCTGGCCGCAGCGCTCGACCAGCTCGGCGCGCTGCTTGAAGGCGGGCCGGTCCTCGGGGTTGGCCCAGCGCGTCCACAGCAGCATGTGGCCGTGCTCGAACGAGTAGAAGCCGCCGCCCTGCTTGGCCCAGCTGCCGGCGTCCATGGCCTTGATGTTGTCGCCGGCGGCGGACTGCTTGCGGTGGTTGGTGGTGGCCGCGTAGTTCCAGTGCACGGAGCTGACGTGGTAGCCGTCGGCGCCGTTCTCGGCCTGCAGCTTCCAGTTGCCGTCGAAGGTGTAGGTGCTCGAGCCGCGCAGCACCTCCAGCCCCTCGGGGGACTGGTCCACGATCATGTCGATGATCTGGGTGGACTCGCCGAGGAACTCGGTCAGCGGCAGCACGTCGGGGTTGAGGCTGCCGAACAGGAAGCCGCGGTAGCTCTCGAAGCGCGCGACCTTCTTCAGGTCATGGCAGCCGTCCTTGTTGAACGACTCGGGGTAGCCCGCCTCGCTCGCATCCTTCACCTTCAGCAGCTTGCCGCTGTTGTTGAAGGTCCAGCCGTGGAAGGTGCAGGTGAAGTTGGCCTTGTTGCCCTTCTTGTGGCGGCACAGCGTGGCGCCGCGGTGCGAGCAGGCGTTGATGATGGCGTTGAGCTCGCCGGCCTTGTTGCGCGTGATGACGATGGGCTGGCGGCCGATCTGCGTCGTCAGGTAGTCGTTGACGTTCGGGATCTGGCTCTCGTGGGCGAGGTAGATCCAGTTGCCCTCGAAGATGTGCTGCATCTCCAGGTCGAAGAGTTCTTCGTCGGTGAAGGCGGCGCGGTGGAGCTTGTAGACGTGCCGGGTCTTGTCTTCGACCAGCATGCCGGCCAGGCGCTGCTCGACGCTTTCCGGGGCTGCGGTGTGGGTCATGGTTTGTCTCCTCGGTGAGGCGCGCGCAGGGCTCCGCAGGCCGCGCCGGTCGGGCCGGCGGGCATGGGGCAGGCGCTGTGTGGGTAGAGCGGGCCGCGTCAGGCGGCGGCGCGCGGGCGGGCGAAGTCGGTGGCCGGGGCCTTCACTTCGTCGGTCAGCAGGTCGAAGTCGAAGCTGATCTCGTGGAAGGGCTGGTCCACGCCCAGGGCCTGCATCGCGGCCGGGTCGGCGTTGGTGCGCACCGGCGGCACCAGGCCCTCGCGGGTGCCGAAGGCGAAGTCGTCCCACAGGTGCGGGTCGGACTCGATGTTGATCTGCGTCGTCAGCTTGCGGTGGCCCGGCGCACTGACGAAGAAGTGGATGTGCGCGGGGCGATGGCCGTGGCGGCCGAGCAGGTTCAGCAGCTGCTCGGTCGAGCCCTGCGGCGGCACGCTGTAGCCCAGCGGCATGATGCTGCGGAACTTGTAGCGGCCGTTGGCGTCCGTCTGAATCGTGCGGCGCAGGTTGAAGGCGCTCTGCGACGGGTCGAAGTAGGAGTAGTTGCCCAGGTGGTTGGCATGCCAGGCCTCGACCTTGGCGCCGGCCAGCGGCTTGCCGTCGGCGCCGCGCACGACGCCCGACATGACCACCACCTCGCCCGGCAGCGTGCCGTCGTCCATGCGTGCCTCGCCCTGACAGACCGGCGCGCCGGCCACGTACAGCGGGCCTTCGATGGTGCGCGGCGTGCCGCCCTTCAGGCCGGCGCGGGCCTCGGCCTCGTCCATGCGCAGGTCGATGAAATGCTCCAGCCCGGTGCCGGGCACGATCAGGCCCAGCTCGCCGCGGGCCCCCGCCTGGCCGAGGAAGTTCAGGCCGGCCCAGAATTCCTCGGGCTGGATGTCCAGGGCTTCCATCGCCAGCATCAGGTCGCGCAGCAGGCGGCGCACGACGGTCTTGACGCGGGCGTTGCCCGGGCCGGTCACGCCGGTGGTTTCGAAACGGTCGAGCAGGGCGTCGATCTGTTGGGCATTCATGGGTTGTCTCCTCGTCTGGGTCTCAGGGTTGAATCAGCGGTCGTCGTCACGGATGGACGAGGGATGCCGGCACAGCGGCGCCACGTCGATGTCCATGTAGGGGAAGAGCGGCAGCCCCGACAGCAGCTGGTGCAGCTGCTCGACGCTGTCCACATCGAAGATGCTCACGTTGGCGTAGCGGCCGGCCACGCGCCACAGGTGGCGCCACGTGCCCTGGCGCATCAGGCCCTGGGCCACCTCGCGCTCGGTCTTCTTCAGCGCCTCGGCCTCGGCCACGGGCATCGTGGCGGGCAGGCGCACGGTCATCTCGACTTTGAACAGCATGGGGCGTCCTCTTGTGGGGGTCAGGCGCGGCGCAGGCGCGCCAGCTTGTCGGTATCGATCGCGATGCCCAAGCCCGGCGTGGTGGGCAGTTGCAGCGCGAAGTCGCGGTACTGCAGCGGCTGCAGCAGGATTTCCTCGGTCAGCAGCAGCGGGCCGAAGAGTTCGGTGGACCAGGCCAGCTCGCCGAAGGTGCTGAACAGCTGCGCCGAGGCCATGGTGCCGACGGCGCCTTCGAGCATCGTGCCGCCGTACAGGGCGATGTTGGCCGCCTCGGCGATGCCGGCCACGCGGGCCGCGCCGCGCAGGCCACCGGACTGATTGATCTTGACGGCGAAGATGTCGGCCGCCTGCGCGGCCGCCACCTCGAAGGCATCACGCGGGCCGTGCAGCGCTTCGTCGGCCATGATGGGAATGATGTTGGCCTCGGTCAGGCGCTTCAGGCCCAGCTTGTCGTGCGCCACGATGGGCTGCTCCACCATGTCCACGCCGGCATCGGCCAGGGCCCGCATGCCCTCCAGCGCCTCGGTCACCGACCAGGCCTGGTTGGCATCCACCCGCACGCTGGCGCGGCTGCCCAGCGCGGCCTTGATGGCGGCGACGTGGGCCACGTCCTCGCGCACGCCGCGCAGGCCGATCTTGAGCTTGAAGATGTTGTGGCGGCGCAGGTCCAGCATGCGCTCGGCCTCGGCGATGTCGCGGGCCGTGTCGCCGCTGGCCAGCGTCCAGGCGATCGGCAGGCTGTCGCGCAAGCGCCCCCCGAAGAGCTCGCTCAGCGGCACGCCCAGGCGGCGCGCCTGCGCGTCGTAAAGGGCCGTCTCGATCGCGCACTTGGCAAAGCGGTTGCCCTGCACCTGGCCGGCCACGCGCGCCAGCGCCATCGCCACCGCCGTGGCGTCCTGACCTTCCAGCAGCGGCGCGATGTAGGTGTCGATGTTGGCCTTGATGCTCTCGGGGCTCTCCTCGCCGTAGGCCAGGCCGCCGATGGTCGTCGCCTCGCCCCAGCCGACGATGCCATCCGAGCATTGAAGCCGCACCAGCACCAGGGTCTGGTGGTTCATCGTCGCCACCGAAAGACGGTGCGGGCGGATCGTCGGTACGTCCACCAGCAGGGTTTCTACGGCTTGGATACGAGGGATGGAGGACATGGAGGCGGGTGTCATGGAGAGGACCTGGGCGAATGGTAGGAATCGGCTTGTTGCCCGTCCAAGACGGTTTTAGACTGCCTCGATACCCGTCAGGTATCAAGCTCTTGACCCAACGGTCGACCGCTTGCCACTTGCCAAGACATCGCCTCTCAGAACCGTGCTGCTTCCGCATGCATCACCACTCCGATTGCCAGCGCTGTGCATCCAACCGTCGGATCAAGAGCCATGGACTTCCGCCACCTCAAGTACTTCGTCGCCGTCGCGGACGAGCAGAACTTCACCCGCGCCGCCGAGCGGCTGCACATCTCGCAGCCGCCGCTGAGCCGCCAGATCCAGGACCTGGAGGAGGAGCTCGGTACGCCGCTGTTCGAGCGCGGCTCACGGCCCTTGAAGCTCACCGATGCGGGCCGCTTCTTCTACGGCCACGCCACGCGGCTGCTGGAGCAGGCGGCACAGGCCGTGCGTTCCACCAAGCGCATCGCGCAGCTGGAGCGGCGGCTGGTGGTGGGCTTCGTGTCGTCGACGATGTACGGCGCGCTGCCGCTGCTGGTGCGCAAGTTCCGTGCGGCCAACCCGCAGACGGAGCTGGCGCTGACCGAGATGAGCACCGTCGAGCAGATCGAGGCGCTCAAGACCGGGCGCATCGACGTGGGCTTCGGCCGCGTGCGGCTGGACGACCCGTCCATCAAGCGCGAGATCCTGCGCGAGGAGCGACTGGTGGTGGCCATTCCCGCCGAGCATGAGCTGGCCGGTGGCGAGGGCCCGCTGACGCTGCGTGACGTGGCCGCGCGCACCCTGCTCGTCTACCCGCGCACGCCGCGCCCGAGCTATGCCGACCAGGTGCTGTCCCTGCTGCGCGACCTCGCGCTGGAGCCGGCCAGCGTGCTGGAGGTGCAGGAGATGCAGACCGCGCTCGGCCTCGTCGCGTCGGGCATGGGCCTGTGCGTGGTGCCGGCCAGCGTGCACCGCCTGCGGCCCGACGAGGTCGTCTACCGGCCGCTGGCCGAGCCACAGGCGGTGTCGCCCATCATCATGAGCACGCGGCTGCAGGACCAGTCGGCCGACATCACGCTGATGCGCGAGCTCATCGACGAGATCTACGCCGAGCAGCGGGCCACGCCGGCCGCCCAGGCTCAGGCGCGGGCGGGCCTGAGCAGCACGTAGGCCGCGCCGCCAAACACCACGCCCCAGAAGGCGGACGCCAGGCCCAGGAAGTTCAGCCCCGAGGCGGTGGCCAGGAAGGTGACGAGACCGGCCTCGCGGTGGGCGGCGTCCTGCACGAGCGCCGTCAGGTTGGCGCCAATGGCCCCGAGCAGTGCCAGCCCGGCGAGCACCGAGACCAGCACGGGCGGCAGCGCCATGAAGAGTGCGATGAGGCTGCCGCCCAGGCTCCCGGCCAGCAGGTAGAACAAGCCATTGGCCACGCCGGCCACGTAGCGCCGTGAAGGGTCGGCATGTGCCTCGCGGCCGGTGCACAGCGCCGCCGTGATGGCTGCCAGCACCGTCGTGATGCCACCGAACGGGGCGGTCAGCAGCGCGCCCAGGCTGGTGACCGCCAGGATGGGCCGCGCCGGCGTCGCATAGCCCGCCGTGCGCAGGATGGCCATGCCGGGCAGGAACTGGCCCGACAGGCTCACGAGCACCAGCGGCAGCGCCAGGCTCAGTGTCGACGCCCACGACCATGCTGGCGTGATGAGTTGCGGCACGGTCAGCTGCCAGGGCAGCGCCCGCTCGGGCCATTGCCCGAGGGCCGCCGTCAGCGCGAGCCCGAGGGCCAGCACGGCGACCACGTGATAGCGCGGCCACAGCCGCTTGAAGACGAGGTAGCCCGCCAGCATGCCCAGACCCAGCACGGGCGCCGCCTCCACGGCCTTGAAGGCCCGCGCGCCGAACTGGAACAGGATGCCCGCCAGCATGCCGCTGGCAATAGCGGGCGGCAGGTGGCGCATCAAGCGGTCGAAGCTGCCCGTCAGGCCGATGAGACCGATGAGAACGGCGGCCGTCAGGTAGGCACCCACGGCTTCGTTCAGTGACAGGCTCGGGAAGAGTGTGATCAGCAAGGCGGTGCCCGGCGCCGACCAGGCGGTGATGACCGGCGCCTTCAACCACAGGCTCAGCACGATGCCGCTCAAGCCGGCACCGACCGAGATCGCCCAGACCCAGGACGCGGTCATGTCTGGCGACACCTGTGCCGCCTGCGCCGCCTGGAAGACGATGACCAGCGGCCCGGCGTAGGAGATCAGCACCGCCAGGAAGCCGGCGGCCACGGCCGACAGCGACAGGTCGCGGCGCAGCGCGGCCAGCATGGTCAGCCCGGCAGCGTGGCCAGCCAGCCGTCCAGGCAGGCGGCGAAGGCGGCCGGCTGCTCCAGCACGCTCAGGTGCGAGGCGTCCGGCAGCACCACCAGCTGCGCCCCCGGGATGGCGCCGGCAATGCGCTCGGCAAACGCCGGCGGCGTGCCGACGTCCAGCGCTCCGGCGATGACGAGGGTCGGCACATCGATGGCCGGCAGGCGCCGGGTGGTGTCGATCTGGCTGATGGCTTCGCAGCAGGCGATGTAGCCGGCCGCGTCGCACTGCAACACGCGTTCCCGCCACAGCGCGACGCTGCCCGGGTGAGCGGCCCGAAAGCCCTCGTGGAACCAGCGCTGCAAGGCCCCATCGACGATGGCGGCCAGCCCGCCCAGGCGGATGCCCTCGATGCGCTGCGCCCAGCCGGCCTGCGCCTCGGGCGGATAGGCCGATGTCGTGTTCGCGAGCACCAGGGCGCGCGCCGCACGCGGGTGGCGCAAGGCCAGTTCCTGGCCCACCATGCCGCCCATCGACAGGCCCACCCACACGACCGGGCCCACGCCCAGCCGCTCGATCAGCGCCGCGGCGTCGTCCGCCAGCTGGGCCATGGTGTAGGGGCCCGCCGGCGCGCTGCTGCGGCCATGGCCGCGCTGGTCGTAGCGCAGCACGCGGTGGCCCTGGGCGCGCAGGTGCGCGGTGAGGTCGTCCCACATGCGCAGGTCGCAGCCCAGCGCATGGCTGAGCATCAGCGTCAGGCCCGAGGGCGTGCCGCCGGTGGGCAGGGCCAGCTCGTGGTGCAGGCCGGCCGCGCTCACACGCGCTCCACGATGAGGGCGATGCCCTGGCCCACGCCGATGCACATGGTGCACAGCGCATAGCGCCCGCCGCTGCGGTGCAACTGGTTCACGGCCGTCATCACGAGGCGGGCGCCGCTGGCGCCGAGTGGATGCCCGAGCGCGATCGCGCCGCCGTTGGGGTTCACGCGCGGGTCGTCGTCGCGCAGGCCGAGCTGGCGCAGCACGGCCAGCCCCTGTGCCGCGAAGGCCTCGTTCAGCTCGATGACGTCCATCTGGTCGAGCGTGAGGCCCGCCTGGGCCAGCACCTTGAGCGAGGCGGGCGCGGGACCGATGCCCATGATGCGCGGCGCCACACCGGCGGTGGCCATCGCCACCACGCGGGCACGCGGCGTGAGGCCGTGGCGGCGGGCGCTGGCCTCGTCGGCCAGCAGCAGCGCACAGGCGCCGTCGTTCACGCCGGAGGCATTCCCGGCGGTCACGGTGCCGTCCGGGCGCACGACGGGCTTGAGCCTGGCAAGCGCCTCGAGCGAGGTGTCGCGCGGATGCTCGTCGGTGGCCACCACAAGGGCGTCGCCCTTCTTCTGCGGCACGGTGACCGGCGTGATCTCGCTGTCGAACACGCCGGCCTGCTGCGCGGCGACGGCCTTGCGTTGCGAGGCCAGCGCCATCAGGTCCTGGTCTTCGCGGCTGATGCGGAAGTCGGTGGCCACGTTCTCGGCGGTCTCGGGCATGGCGTCCACGCCGTACTGCGACTTCATCAGCTTGTTGACGAAGCGCCAGCCGATGGTGGTGTCGTAGACGGCGTTGGCGCGGCTGAAGGCGCTCTCGGCCTTGGGCATGACGAAAGGCGCGCGGCTCATGCTCTCGACGCCACCGGCGATCATCAGGCTCGCCTCGCCGCTCTTGATGGCGCGCGCGGCGCTGCCGATGGCATCCATGCCCGAGCCGCACAGCCGGTTGAGCGTCGAGCCCGGCACCGTCATGGGCAGGCCGGCCAGCAGGGCCGACATCCGCGCGACGTTGCGGTTGTCTTCGCCGGCCTGATTGGCGCAGCCATAGAGGATGTCGTCCACCGCGTCCCAATCGAGCTGCGGGTGGCGGGCCATCAGGGCGCGCAGCGGCACGGCCCCGAGGTCGTCGGCGCGCACGCTGGACAGGCTGCCGCCGTAGCGGCCGAACGGCGTGCGCAGCGCGTCGCAAAGGTAGGCGTGGCGGGTCATGCGGCGTCCTTCAGGGTGTCGGCGGCCAGCAGGCGCACGCCGGGGGTCAGCGCCTGCAGCGCAGCGAGCGTCAGGCCCGGGGCGAGCTCCACGACCACCGGGCCTTGCGGCGTGAGTTCGATCAGGGCGAGGTCGCTGTAGACACGGCTCACGCAGGCCATGCCGGTGAGCGGATAGGTGCAGGCCGCCACGAGCTTGGCTTCACCGGCCTTGGTGAGGTAGTCCATCATCACGAAGGTCTTCTTCGCACCGATGGCCAGGTCCATGGCACCGCCCACGGCCGGGATGGCATCGGGGGCGCCGGTGTGCCAGTTGGCCAGGTCGCCTGCGGCCGACACCTGGAAGGCGCCCAGCACGCAGAAGTCCAGGTGGCCGCCGCGCATCATCGCGAAGCTGTCGGCATGGTGGAAGAAGCAGCCGCCGGGCAGCAGCGTCACCGGCTGCTTGCCGGCATTGATGAGGTCGTAGTCCTCCTCGCCCGGCGCGGGCGCGGGGCCCATGCCGATGACGCCGTTCTCGGAGTGCAGCACCACCTCCTTGTCGGCGCCGAGGTGGTTGGCCACCGCCGTGGGCAGACCGATGCCGAGGTTCACCACGGCGCCATCGGGGATGTCGGCCGCCACGCGGGCGGCCATCTCGTCACGCGTCCAGCGGCGCACGGTCTTGAGCAGGTCAGTCATGGAGGGTGTCCTTACGCAGCGTGCTTGAAGCCACCGGCCTGGGTCACGGCGCGAGGCACCTGCACCAGGCGCTGCACGAACAGGCCCGGGGTGATGACGGTCTCCGGGTCCAGCGCGCCGAGCTCCACGAGCTCGTGCACGCTCGCGATGGTGGTGGTGGCCGCCATGGCCATGATGGGGCCGAAGTTGCGGGCCGTCATGCGGTAGGTCAGGTTGCCCCAGCGGTCGCCGCGCTCGGCCTTGATGAGGGCGAAGTCCGCCTTGATGGGCGACTCCAGCACGTACATGCGGCCCTCGATTTCTCGCGTTTCCTTGCCTTCAGCCAGGGCCGTGCCATACCCGGTGGGGGTGAAGAAACCGCCGATGCCGGCACCGGCCGCGCGGATGCGCTCGGCCAGGTTGCCCTGCGGCACCAGCTCCAGCTCGATGCGGCCGGCGCGGTACAGCGCATCGAAGTGATGGCTGTCCGCCTGCCGCGGGAACGAGCAGATGATCTTGCGGACCCGGCCCGCGGCCAGCAGCGCAGCGAGGCCCGTGTCGCCATTGCCCGCGTTGTTGTTGACGATGACCAGCTCGCGCGCGCCGCCATCGATGAGCGCCTCGGTCAGCTCGTTGGGCAGGCCGGCCGTGCCGAAGCCGCCGATCATCACGGTGGCGCCGTCGCGCACGTCAGCCAGTGCCGCCTGGGCGGACGCGACCCGTTTGTCGATCATGGTTTGTCTCCTGGCTTGCTGCCGCGCTGGCGCCCGGCAGGCGTCGTTCAACGCAATATCGAAACGGATCGTAGGGAGCGCACGCGCCAGCGTCCAAGACAGCTTGAGACTGGTTCGATACCCTGCAGGCATCAAGCCCCCGGGCGGGCGGCTCCTCGGCGTGAACGCCTGGGAGGCGTGAGACCCGCGGACGCGAAATCCACCCCCAGCGCCTTGCCGCTGCTGAAGTGCGCGATGCGCTTTCCCGAGCCGCCGCACGTCGTTGGGCAAGGCAGGCCTTGAGAGGGCGATGAGCTCGGAACCGGCTCGTCAGCAGCCCCATGCGAAATTTGAGATGCGCACGGAAAGCCCACTCATGGCAGTGACGCAGTCATGCTCCCGAAACTCCGTCAGAAAGGGGCGGAAGTAGCGCAGCAGTGTTCGATCAAGGCAGATCGAATCGACGCCCCCGAGATGTCCTCCGGCCGCCTGCACGAGGTGATCAAGGCCACTCGGGAAGCCGCCAGATGCTTCAACTTTTGCCGATCACATCGAAGACATCATGGATGTGAAGAACGTTTCAGTTGGCAGCCCACACGACGTGGAGGGCTACCTGAAAGAGCGCCGTGTCGCAGCGGCGGCTGAGATGGCGCCCCTCACTCCACCGTGACACTTTTTGCCAGGTTGCGAGGCTTGTCGACGTCGGTCCCGCGCGCGCAGGCCGTGTGATACGCCAGCAACTGCAGCGGCACGACGTGCAGGATGGGTGACAGCGCACCGTAGTGCTCGGGCATGCGGATGACGTGCAGGCCGGCCTCGCTCTCGATGGCGGTGTCGCCGTCGGCGAACACGTAGAGCTGGCCGCCGCGAGCGCGCACCTCCTGCATGTTGCTCTTGAGCTTCTCCAGCAGCGCGTCGTTGGGCGCCACGGTCACGACGGGCATCTCGGCCGTCACCAGCGCCAGCGGGCCGTGCTTGAGCTCGCCCGCCGGGTAGGCCTCGGCATGGATGTAGCTGATCTCCTTGAGCTTGAGCGCGCCTTCCAGCGCGATCGGGTAGTGCAGGCCGCGGCCCAGGAAGAGCGCGTTCTCCTTGCGCGCGAACTCCTCGCTCCAGGCGATGACTTGCGGCTCCAGCGCCAGCACCGCCTGCACGGCCACCGGCAGGTGGCGCAGCGCCTTCAGGTGCTCGGCCTCCTCGGCCTCGCTGAGGCGGCCGCGCGTCTGCGCCAGTGCCAGCGTCAGCAGGAACAGGCCCACCAGCTGGGTCGTGAAGGCCTTGGTGGAGGCCACGCCGATCTCGGCGCCGGCCCGCGTGATGTAGGCCAGCTCGCATTCGCGCACCATGGCGCTGGTGGACACGTTGCAGATGGTCAGCGTGTGCTTCATGCCCAGGCTGCGGGCGTGCTTGAGCGCGGCGATGGTGTCGGCCGTCTCGCCGCTCTGGCTGATGGTGACGACCAGCGTGCGCGGGTTGGGCACGCTGTCGCGGTAGCGGTACTCGCTGGCGATCTCGACGCTGGTGGGGATCTTGGCGATGCTCTCCAGCCAGTACTTGGCCGTCGAGCCCGAGTAGTAGCTGGTGCCGCAGGCCAGGATGAGGACGTTGTCGATCTCCTTGAAGACACGGTAGGCGCCGTCGCCGAAGAGCTCGGGGCTGATGCCGGTCACGGCGTCCAGCGTGTTGGCGATGGCCACCGGCTGCTCGAAGATTTCCTTCTGCATGTAGTGGCGGTAGGGGCCCAGCTCGGCGGCGCCGCTGTGGGCGTGCACGGTCTTCACCTCGCGCTGCACGGCCACGTAGCGGCCGGTCGTCGTGTCCTGGCGGCTGAGCCAGTAGCGGCCCAGCTGCAGGTCGACGACGTCGCCCTCCTCCAGGTAGACGATCTGGTCGGTGACGCCGGCCAGCGCCATCGCGTCGGAGGCGACGAAGTTCTCGCCCTCGCCCACACCCAGCACCAGCGGCGAGCCCTCGCGCGCGGCGACGACGCGGTGCGGCTCGTCGCGGCAGAACACCGCCACCGCATAGGCGCCCTTCAGGCGCGGCAGGGCCTGCTGCACGGCGTCCAGCAGGTCACCGCTGTAGAGGTGGTCGATGAGGTGGGCGATGACCTCGGTGTCGGTCTGGCTGGCGAACTGGTAGCCGCGGCGCTGCAGCTCGGCGCGCAGTTCGTCGTGGTTCTCGATGATGCCGTTGTGCACCAGCGCCACACGCCCCACGGGCTGGTCTGCGCCGGGGCCGGCCGAGAAATGCGGGTGGGCGTTGTGCACGGCCGGCGCGCCGTGCGTGGCCCAGCGGGTGTGGGCGATGCCGGTGCCGGCGGAGATGCCGTCCTGGTCCGCCAGGGCCTGCAGTTCCGCCACGCGCGAGGTGCTGCGGGCGCGCTTCAGGCCGCCGTCCTGGTGCACGGCCACGCCGCAGGAGTCATAGCCGCGGTACTCGAGGCGCTTCAGGCCTTCGACGAGGATGGGGACGATGTTGCGCTGACTGACCGCGCCGACGATGCCGCACATGGATGGCTCTCCGTTGAGGGGTGTCGCATCCTAGGCAAGCCACGATGGCATATGCGTGCAAATTTCATGGCTCGATGAAGGAAAATTTCCCCCATCATTCGAGTTGAAATTTACTTTCACATCAGAGCCATGAATGAAGAATTCGACGCCATAGACCTGCGCCTGCTGGATGCCTTGCAGGCCGACGCCTCGCTGAGCAACCAGGACCTGGCCGCGCGGGTCGCCGTGTCGCCCGCCACCTGCCTGCGTCGCGTGAAACGCCTGGTGGAGGCCGGCGTCATCGAGCGGCGCGTGGCCATCCTGTCGCCGGAGCGGCTGGGCGCCGGCCTGTCCGCGCTGCTGGAGATCACGCTGGACCGCCAGGGTGCCGAGCACCTGGACGCCTTCGAGGCCCGCGCCGTGCAGGAGGCCGCCGTGCAGCAATGCTGGCGCGTCTCGCCGGGGCCGGACTTCGTGCTGGTCGTGCAGGTGGCCGACATGCCGGCCTATCACGCCCTCACCCAGCGCCTGCTGACCCAGGACGCCAACGTGCGCAACATCAAGGCCTTCTTCAGCGTGAAGCGAGCCAAGTTCGACACCCGCATCGCCCTGCCGACCGCAGCCGCCTCTAACGCTTGAGGATGCCCAGGCCCTTGAGGTAGTCGCCCTCGGGGAAGCGCACCGTCTGCGGATGGTCGGCCGCGGCCGACAGGCGCTCGACGATGTAGCCGTCCACGCCGGCGTCCAGGCCGGCGCCGGCCACGATCTTGTGGAACAGGTCGGGCGAGATGCCGCCCGAGCAGGAGAAGGTGTAGAGCAGCCCGCCGTCGTTCAGCAGCATGAAGGCCAGGCGATTGATGTCCTTGTAGGCACGCGCGGCGCGCTCGGCATGGGCGGCCGTGGGCGCGAACTTCGGCGGGTCGAGCACGATGGCGTCGAAGCGCCGGCCGTCTTTCAGGCATTGGCGCAGCGTCGCGTTGACGTCGGCATCCCAGGCCTGGTGGCGCGCCGGCTCGAAACCGTTCAGCGCGACATGCGCCTTGGCGCGCTCCAGCGCGGGGCCCGAGGAATCCACGCTGACGACCTCGGCCGCGCCGCCCGCCAGCGCGGCGACAGAGAACCCGCCCGTGTAGCTGAAGGCATTCAGCACGCTGCGGCAGCCGTACTGCCGCACCGCGTCGGCGAAGCGGCGGCGGCTGTCGCGCTGGTCCAGGTAGTAGCCGGTCTTGTGGCCCTCGGCCACGTCCAGCGTCAGCTGCCATTCGTGCTCGCGGATGGTCAGCGCCGTGGCGCCCTCGCCGCGCAGCCAGCCGGTCTGCACCGGCAGGCCCTCCCACTCGCGGGCCTGCGCGTCGGAGCGCTCGTACAGCCGCGTGAGGCCGGTCGCGGCCAGCAGCGCATCGGCGATCTGGGCTTTCCAGCGCTCCACGCCGGCGCTGGTGAACTGCGCGACCAGCGTGTCGACATAGCGGTCCACGATGAGCCCGGGCAGGCCGTCGGCCTCGCCATGGATGAGGCGCACTGCGTCCGACGCGATCGCGAGGCGCGCGCGCATCGCGATCGCCTGGGCTATGCGGCGCCGGAAGAAGGCCGCGTCGATGCGTTCGGCTTCGTCGAAGCTCCAGGCACGCAGCCGGATCTGCGACTGCGGGCTGAAGGCCGCCCAGCACAGGAATTCGCCCTCAGTCGACTCCACCCGCACCGTCTCGCCCGAGTCGGCGCCGCCGCGCGCGACGGAGCTCTCGAACACCCAGGGATGGCGCTTGACGAGGGAGCGTTCCCTGCCGGCGCGGATGGTGACTTTTTTCATCGCCGGGCCACTCCAGGAAGAAGCGCGGATGCGTGACGGGTGTTTCTCATCGCTGCAGCGTCCCGTAGGCGTAGCTGAGCGCGAGATGGACCAGCGGCGTGGACTGGTCGCTGCCGCGGATGGTCCGGAACTCGCCGACGCCGGCGCGCAGCCGCAGCCGCTCGCCGACGGGCCATTGCGCCCACAGCTCGGCCTGGGTCACGGCACCGCCGCCGACCTTCACGCCGCCGCCGCCGGCCGCGCCCACCAGCCACTCGGCGCCCACGCGCATGTCGCCCCACAGCGGGCGGCTCTGCACGCCCAGGCCGAACAGGCCGAAGGAGTAGGCACCGGCGCTGCCGGCCGCCGCGCTGCCGGCCTGGGCCGCGCCGTACAGCCAGGGCGAAAACTCGCGCTGCAGGTTCAGCGCCAGGTGGCTGACGGCCTCGCGCCGGCCGTCCTTGAAGCGCACGCGCGGCAGGTGCATGACGCTGGCGCCCACCTGCTGCACGCGCACCGTGCCGCCGTCGTCGTCGCCCACCGTCCAGCTGGGCCGCTGGTCCAGCGGCATGCTCAAGGCGGCGCGCAGGAACGGGGCGCTGTAGGCGCCGCTGGGCGCGTGGGTCAGGCCCGCGTCGATACGCAGGCTGGGGCCCCATGGCGTGATCCAGCGCAGCGTGGGCCCGGCGCGCAGCAGCCAGCCGTTGCCCGTGTCCACATTGCCGCCGCCGCCCAGGCCCAGGCCCAGCTGCCCGCCCACGCGCAGCCGCGGCGAGCCGAACAGGCCCCAGTCCTGGCCGATCTGGGCCAGCACTTCCATGTAGCCATCCACGCCGCCCTTGGCCGCACCGGCGGCCTCGAAACCCCACCAGCTGCCCTCGGCGATGTACTGGCGCAGGTCCGCGCCGGCCTTGCCGACCTTGCCCGGGTAGGGATTGCCACTGCGCGTGCGGCTGGAGCCGCGCGGCGACTCGAAGCCGCCCACCAGCGAGATTTCGTCGAAGCTCAGGCCGGTGCGCCGCGTCGCGCGGCCCGGCTGGCCAGCGTCGGCGGGCGAGAAGCTGGCGAAGTCCATCGAGCGGCCCAGCGTGAACGCCAGGCCCACGCCGCTCTTCACGTTGCCGCTGGGGAAGCGGATCTGCGAGATGCCGACGCCGGAATACCAGGCACCGACCTCGGTGCGCAGCGACAGCTCGGGCCGCAGCATCAGCCCGCCGCCGAAGCGCATTTGCTCGCTGGACAGCCCGCCGCCGGCACCCACGTACAGGCTGGCCGCCAGATGCGTGTTGCGCGACAGCCGCCAGCGCCGCTGGCCGGTGAAGCCGACGGTGAAGATGCCGCCGTAGTCGCCCTTGGCCGCGCCGTAGAAGCCGGGGCCGAAGCCCCAGTCGTCGTCCAGCGCCATCAGGTAGCTGACGGAGGCGAAGGCGGTGCGGCCGCCGTCGGGCATCTTCATGCGCGTCCAGTTGCCCTCGATCGCGGCGGGGCGCACGGCCTGGATGCGCGCGAACGGCGCGTCGTCGGGCGTGGCCCAGGTCATCGTCGGCAGCAGGGCCGCCAGCGCGGCAAGTCGGAATCTCATTTTTTGGCGCGCGGGTGAGCGGCGTCGTAGATGCGAGCCAGGTGCTGGTGGTCCAGCTGGGTGTAGACCTGGGTCGTGGTGATGTGGGCATGGCCCAGCAGCTCCTGCACCCCGCGCAGGTCGCCGCTGGACTGCAGCAGGTGCGAGGCAAAGCTGTGGCGCAGCATGTGCGGATGCACGTGGGCCGGCATGCCGGCCTGCACGGCGCGCGTGGACAGCATCGCACGCAGCACGGAGCCGGCCACGCGGTGGCCGCGCGAGCCGACGAACAGCGCCGGCTCGCCCGGCGCCGCCAGCTGGCCGCGCACGGCCAGCCAGGCCTGCAGCGCCTCGGCGGCGGCCCGGCCCAGCGGCGTGCTGCGGCGCTTGCCGCCCTTGCCGAGCACATGCACCTCGCCGGACTGCAGGTCGACCCAGCCGGCCGCGGCGGCGCTGGCCTGCGCGTCCAGCCCGATCAGCTCGGCCGCGCGCAGGCCGGCGCCGTAGAGCAGCTCGACCATGGCGCGGTCGCGCGCCTCCAGCACCGGGTCGGCCGCGGCCTCCGGCACGTAGGCGGCGAGCTGCACGGCATCGTCCACGCCCAGTGCCTTGGGCAGGGGCTTGGGGCCTTTCGGCGCGCGCAGGCCGTCGAAGGGGTTCAGCGCGACGCGGCCCTGCAGCCCCAGCCAGCGGTAGGCGCTGCGCCAGACCGACAGCAGCAGCGCGATGGACTTCGGGGCCAGGCCCTCGCGGTGCAGCAGCGCCGCAAGCCGCCGCGCCTGCGCGATGCTCAGGGCGCGCACCTCGATGGCGCCTTCGGCCAGCATGGCCTGCAGCCGCGCGAGGCCGTCCGTGTACAGGCTCAGCGTGCGCGGGCTCAGGCGTTGCTGCACGCGGGCGTGCTGCAGGTAGTCGCCAAAGTCCGCGTCGAGTTCGGTCATGCAGCCAGCAAACCCGCCAGGCCGGCGCTGGCGATCTCGCCGACGCGGGTCAGGAAGTCCGTGCCCATCTCGGCCGTGTAGCGCGTCGGGTCGGGCGAACCCAGCACGAGCAGGCCGAAGGGCTTGCCTTCGTTGACACCCGGCTGTTGCAGCGGGATCAGCGCCAGCGAGGTCGCCGTGCCGCCGCTCTCCGAGAGGCCCAGCCAGCGCGCCGCCTCGAAGCCCGAGTTCACGCCGCAATAGGGCTGGCTCAGGCTGGAGGCGAAGCTCCTCACGTCGGCGCTGACCGAGGCGGCGAACTCCAGGGCCTCGTGCTCGGGCGCCACGCCCCACAGCCGCAGGCCGGCCTGGGGGATGAGGAAGTGGTGGCGCAGCTCGGCCAGCAGCACCTCGGGCAGCGCGGCCGGCGTGCCGGCGGCGCGCATGACGGCCAGCGTCCAGCGGTGCAGGCGGTCTGAAATGGCCACGTTGTCCTGGCCGTTGCGGATCATCTCGATGATGCGCAGCTCCAGGCCCTTGATCTTGTCGCGCAGCATCTCGGCCTGGCGCTCCTGCAGCGACACGGCGCGGGTGCCGTGCGGGTGCTGCAGTTGCACGCTGGCGAGCAGCGCCGCGTGGCGTTCGAAGAAACCGGGGGTGGCCGCCAGGTAGTTGGCGATGTCGGTTTCGGTGATGCCTTGCACCGCGTCAGCGGCCGGGTTGGAACTCACAGCGTGATCTCTCCGTCAAAAACTGTCTGGGCCGGGCCGGTCATCAGCACGGGACTCTGGCCGCCGGCCCACTCGATGCGCAGCTGGCCGCCGCGCGTCTGCACTTCCACCGCGGCATCCAGCCAGCCGGCGCGGATGCCGGCCACGACGGCCGCGCAGGCACCCGTGCCGCAGGCCAGCGTCTCGCCGGCGTCGCGCTCGTACACGCGCAGCGCGATGCGGTCGCGCGCCACGACCTGCATGAAGCCGGCGTTCACGCGCCGGGGGAAGCGCGCATGCTGTTCGATCCGCGGCCCCAGGCTCAGCACCGGCGCCTGCTCGACATCGTCGACGCGCTGCACCGCATGCGGGTTGCCCATGGAGACGACGGCCAGCTCCACGCCTTCCAGCCCTTCCAGGGGCCACAGCTCGAAGCCGTTCTCCAGCCGGGGCTTGAGCCCGCCGGCGTCGAACGGCAGCGCCGCGTGCTCAAACACCGGCGCCCCCATGTCCACCGTCACGCGGCCATCGTCCTGCAGTTTGAGCCGCAGGCGGCGGTTCATCGTGTCGACCTGGATCTCGCGCCTGGTGGTCAGGCCCGCGTCGACGACGTAGCGCACGAAGCAGCGCGCGCCGTTGCCGCAGTGCTCCACCTCGTCGCCGGTGTTGTTGAAGATGCGGTAGCGGAAGTCCGCGCCGGCCGCGGTGGCGGGCTCGACGACCAGGATCTGGTCGCAGCCGACGCCGAAGCGGCGGTCGCCGAGCTGCTGCATCTGCGCGGGGGTCAACGCGAAGGGCTGGCGTGTCGCGTCGATGACGACGAAGTCGTTGCCCGCGCCCTGCATCTTGGTGAACCGCACTCTCATGGGGCCGGATTATCGGGGGCGGCCCCGATGTCCAGCCCGCGCGGCTGCTTGTAGCGGTGGTAGCCCCACAGGTACTGCCCCGGCGCGCGGCGGATCAGGCCCTCCATCGCGGCGTTGAGGGTCGCTGCGGCGGCCTCGGGGGAGGCATCGCCCGGGATCTCCGGCGCCGGCAGCACGTGCACGACGAAACCCGCCCCGCCGGGCAGGCGCTCGCCCCAGATCAGCAGCAGCGCCGCGCCGGTCTGCTGCACCAGCCGGGCGGCCAGCGTCATGGTGTAGGCCGGCCGGCCGAAGAACGGCGCCCAGACGCCCAGGCCGTCCGGCGGCACCTGGTCGGGCAGCAGGCCGATGACCTCGCCGCGACGCAGCGCACGGATCATCTGGCGCACGCCGGCCAGCGAGGCCGGCGCCGTCGCCAGGCCCGGCCGCTCGCGCGAACCGGCCATCACGTCGCGCAGCGAGGCCTGGCGCGCCGGGCGGTAGAGCACGGTGATGGGCGACTCGGGCGTCGTGAAGCGCTCGGCGATGGCCTGGGCGCAGATCTCGAAGCAGCCCATGTGCGGCGTCAGCATGACGAGCCCGCGCTTCTCGGCCAGGGCCTCGGCGATGCGCTCGCCGCCGTCCCAGCGCAGCGCTTCACCCAGCGGCTTGCCGCGCTGGCCGACCCACAGCCACGGCAGCTCCGCCGCCATGCGCCCGGCCGCGGCGATCGCCGGCCGGGCCGCCGCCCAGGGAATGCCGGCCTGGGCCACGTTGGCCCGGAAGCGCCGCCGGTAGGTGGCCGACGCGAGGTAGACGACCCAGCCCAGGGCGGCGCCCAAAGCGTGCAATACCGCCAGCGGCAGCCGGGAGAACAAGCGAAAGAGCTGGGCCATGTTTCCTATAATTCGCGAATCGCCGAGTTACTGAACTACTTGCGGGGCGATTCACAAATCCCGCTAAAGCGTTCGCCGCACCTCCAGGAGCAACGGCGACGCCGTCTACAAGCAACCGGAGTTTAAAAGTGGCGAACGACTTCCTCTTCACGTCTGAATCTGTTTCCGAAGGGCACCCCGACAAGGTGGCCGACCAGATCTCCGACGCCATCCTCGACGCGATCTTCGAACAGGACCCGCGCTCCCGCGTGGCCGCCGAGACGCTGTGCAACACCGGCCTGGTGGTTCTCGCCGGCGAGATCACGACCAACGCCCACGTCGACTACATCCAGGTCGCGCGCGACACCATCAAGCGCATCGGCTACGACAACACCGAGTACGGCATCGACTACAAGGGCTGCGCGGTGCTCGTCGCCTACGACAAGCAGAGCAACGACATCGCCCAGGGCGTGGACCACGCCAGTGACGACCACCTCAACACCGGCGCCGGCGACCAGGGCCTGATGTTCGGCTACGCCTGCGACGAGACGCCCGAGCTGATGCCCGCGCCGATCTACTACGCCCACCGCCTCGTGGAGCGCCAGGCCCAGCTGCGCAAGGACGGCCGCCTGCCCTTCCTGCGCCCCGACGCCAAGAGCCAGGTCACGATGCGCTACGTGGACGGCAAGCCGCACAGCATCGACACCGTGGTGCTGTCCACCCAGCACGCGCCCGAGTACTCGCTCGGCGACCGCATGACGGACGAGTTCTACGAAGCCATCCGCGAAGAGCTGATCAAGCCGGTGCTGCCCAAGGAGTGGATCAGCGCCGACACCAAGTACCTGATCAACCCGACCGGCCGCTTCGTCATCGGCGGCCCGCAGGGCGACTGCGGCCTGACCGGCCGCAAGATCATCGTCGACACCTACGGCGGCGCCTGCCCGCACGGCGGTGGCGCGTTCTCGGGCAAGGACCCGTCCAAGGTCGACCGCTCGGCCGCCTACGCCGCGCGCTATGTCGCCAAGAACGTCGTGGCCGCGGGCCTCGCGCGCCAGTGCCAGATCCAGGTCGCCTACGCCATCGGCGTGGCCCGCCCGATGAACGTGACGGTCTACACCGAAGGCACCGGCGTCATCCCCGACGAGCAGATCGCCCAGCTGGTCAACGAACACTTCGACCTGCGCCCCAAGGGCATCATCCAGATGCTGGACCTGCTGCGCCCCATCTACGCCAAGACCGCGGCCTACGGCCACTTCGGCCGCGAGGAGCCTGAGTTCACGTGGGAGCGGACGGACAAGGCCCAAGCGCTGCGGGCAGCGGCTGGGCTGTAAGGCCCGGCGTTTGCGGCAGCAAACCTTGGGGCCTGGGGCGAAGCTCATGTCGCTTGGCGACGTGAGCGAAGACCACCAGGCAGCAGCGCCGGCCCAGCCGTGATCGCCTTTCCAAATCCGCCACACACCGCCCCTCCGGGCGGTGTTTTCTTTGAGTTGCGCCCACGCACCAACATGTAGAGTCAACGCACCGACAGGGTGCGAGATTCACGCCGCAGCCTGGTCAAACAATCATGGAGGTGGTGATGAAGATTCAGTCCTTGCGAATCGGGACCCGGTTGATGTTGGGATTTGGCATCGTGCTGCTGCTGCTCGCAGTCGCGGTGGGGCTGAGCTACCGGCAGATCGGCTCGATCGGGCCGCACATCGACCTGCTGATGACGCTGCAGCACCGCCAGGACCTGGCTCAGGACTGGCGCACGCAGACACAGCTCAACGTGACGCGCACCGACGCGGTCGCGCGCGCCGGCGGCAGCGGCCCCGTGGCCGAGTTCTTCGCACCGCAGATCAAGACCACCAGCGCCCGCATCAACGAGCTGCAGGAGGAGCTGACCAAGGCCATCGACAGCGAGCGCGGCAAGGCCTTGCTCGCGGAGATCGCTGCGGCCCGCAAGGTCTACATCGACATCCGCAACCAGGTCTTTGCGCAGCTCAAGGCCGGCGAGGCGGATGCCGCGCTGCAGACGCTGGAGGGCAAGATGCGGCCGGCGGCCGAAGGCTATGTCGGCACGATCAGCCGCCTGGCCGAGTTCCAGGGCGAACGCGTGCGCAACGAGACGAGCCAGGTCAAGGCGCAGTCGCACCGCACCCAGCTGCTGATGCTGGGCCTGGCCGCGGCCTGCCTGGGCATGGGCATCGCCGCCGCCTGGCTGATCACGCGCTCGGTCGTCGGCCCGCTGCGTGCGGCCATCCACGAGGCCGAGCAGGTCGGCCACGGCGACCTGTCGCGCGAGATCCGCGCCACCGGCCAGGACGAGACCGCCCAGCTCACCCATGCGCTGGCGGGCATGCAGCAGGCGCTGCGCGGCCTGGTCGGCTCGGTCCGGCAGAACGCCGACAGCGTGGCCATGGCCAGCTCCGAGATCGCCACCGGCAACAACGACCTCTCGGCCCGCACCGAGGCCCAGGCCAGCGCGCTGGAGGAAACGGCCGCATCGATGGAGCAGCTGTCGGCCACCGTGCGCCAGAACGCCGACAACGCCGAGCAGGCCGACCAGCTTGCGCAGGACGCCAGCCACGTCGCGCTGCAGGGCGGCGCCGTGGTGGGCGAGGCCGTCGAGCGCATGCGCGGCATCGAGGAGAGCTCGCGCAAGATCGGCGACATCATCGGCACCATCGACGCGATCGCGTTCCAGACCAACATCCTCGCGCTGAACGCCGCCGTCGAGGCGGCCCGCGCCGGCGAGCAGGGCCGCGGCTTCGCGGTCGTGGCCAGCGAGGTGCGCATGCTCGCGCAGCGCAGCGCCGAGGCGGCGCGCGAGATCAAGGGCCTGATCGGCGACAGCGTGGAGCGCATCGGCCAGGGTGCCAGCCTCGTCAACCGTGCCGGCGAGACCATGGAACAGGTCGTTGCGGCCATCGGCCGCGTGGCCGGCATCGTGCGCGAGATCAGCGCAGCCAGCCGCGAGCAGAGCGCCGGCGTCGTCCAGGTCGGCGAGGCCATCACGCAGATGGACCAGGCCACCCAGCAGAACGCCGCCCTCGTCGAGGAAAGCGCCGCCGCGGCCGAGAGCCTGCGGCAGCAGGCCGATGAACTGGTGCGGCTGGTCTCGACCTTCCGGACCTAGGGTCTGCCTGAGGAGGCCGGCCTCGACGTCAGCCGGGCCGGCCCGCACCGCGCGCTGGGGCGCCGATGCGAATGAAGCGGCCGCTGCGCGGCCTGAGCTCAGCTGACGCCGCGCAGCGCATCGTCCAGCACCTCCACCCAATGCCGCACCGGCGTGGCCGTGCCGCTTTGCAGGTGCTGGATGCAGCCGATGTTGGCCGACACGATCTGCGCGGCCTGCAGCGGCGCCAGCGCGGCGAGCTTGCGGTCGCGCAGCTGCTGCGCTAGCTCGGGCTGCAGCACCGAGTAGGTGCCGGCCGAGCCGCAGCACAGGTGGCTGTCGGTGGGCGCGCAGCCGATCTGGAACCCCAGCGCGCCCAGCGCCGCCTCGACGCCGCCCTTGAGCTTCTGCGCATGCTGCAGCGTGCAGGGCGGGTGGTAGGCCAGCGCGCCCGGCTTGGCCTTCAGGCGTGACTTCAGCGCCGGCACCAGCTCGGGCAGCAGCTCGCTGAGGTCGCGCGTCATCTCGCTGATGCGCCGGGCCTTGTCGGCATAGGCCGGGTCTGCGCTGAGCGCGTGCGCGTAGTCCTTCACCATCGCCCCGCAGCCGGACGCATTCATCACCAGCGCCTCGACGCGCTCGCCCAGGCCCGAGACCAGCGGCCACCAGGCATCGACGTTGCGGCGCATCTCGTCGAGCGCGGCCTCATGGTCGCCCAGGTGCTCGCGGATCGCGCCGCAGCAGCCTGCCGCCTCGGCCACCAGCGTCTGGATGCCGGCGGCGTCCAGCACGCGCGCCGTGGCGCTGTTGATGTTGGGCAGCATCGCTGGCTGCACGCAGCCCAGCAGCAGCGCGACCTTGCGGTTGAGCTGGCGCGTGGGCCAGTCGTGCGCGGTGGCCGGCGGCTTCGCCGGCACCTTGTCCTTCAGCGAGGCCGGCACCAGCGGACGGAACATCTGGCCCAGCTTCATCGCCGGCTTGAACAGCGGCGAGGTCAGCCCCTCCTTCAGCAGCCAGCGCACGCGGCGCTCGCCGCCCGGGCGCTCGACCTTGGCATCGACGACGCGCCGGCCGATGTCCACCAGGCGCCCGTACTCGACGCCCGACGGGCAGGTCGTCTCGCAGTTGCGGCAGGTGAGGCAGCGGTCCAGGTGCGCTTGAGTCTCGCGCGTGGGCGTGGCGCCCTCCATCACCTGCTTGATCAGGTAGATGCGGCCACGCGGGCCGTCGAGCTCGTCGCCCAGCAGCTGGTAGGTCGGGCAGGTGGCCGTGCAGAAGCCGCAGTGCACGCAGCGGCGCAGGATGGCCTCGGCCTCGGCGCCCTCTCGGGTGCCGGCGAATTCGGGAGCGAGGGTCGTCTGCATGTCAGAGGTCGGGATAGAGGCGGCCGGGGTTGAAGACGCCGTGCGGGTCGAACGACGCCTTCAGCCGCCGGTGGATGGCAGCCAGCGGCGCGCTCAGCGGTGCGAACACGCCGCAGCGCTTGTCCAGTGCGCGGAACAGCGTCGCGTGGCCGCCCACCGCGGCGACCGCATCGCGCAGTGCGGCGGGCTCCATCGGCGTGACGACCCAGCGCTGCGCGCCGCCCCATTCGATGAGTTGCTCGCCGTGCAGCCTCAGCTCGGGCGCAGTGCTGGGCAGGCTGAGCCGCCACAGCCGCGCGCCGCCGACCACGGCGCGCTCGGCGCCGAGGAAGAACTCGTCGGACTGGTCGCGCAGGCCGGTCCAGAAAGGCGCGGCCAGGTCGACCGGGATGACGTCGCCGCCCAGCTTGCGCGCCGCTGCACTCACCGCCGCATTCGCACCGGCAAGCCGCACGAGCAGCGCGCCGTCCCACCAGGCGCTGGCCTCGATGGGCAGGGGCTCACCGCCCCAGCGGTTCAGCGCCATCAGCGCGGCGGCCTGGTCGAACTCGAAGCGCAGCGTGGCCGTCGCGGCCGGCAGCGGCAGCACCTTGAGCGTGACCTCGGTGATCAGGCCCAGCTGGCCCATGGAGCCCGCCAGCACGCGGCTGACGTCGAAGCCGGCCACGTTCTTCATGACCGTGCCGCCGAAGTTGAGCAGCTCGCCGTTGCCATTGATGAGCACGGCGCCGAGCAGGTGGTCGCGCACCGCACCCAGCGCCGCGCGGCTGGGGCCGGACAGGCCGGCCGCCACCATGCCGCCCACCGTGCCGCGGCCGCCCGAAGCGCCCGAAAAACGCGGCGGCTCGAACGCGAGGCGCTGTTGCTGCTGCGCGAGCTGCGCCTCCACGTCGGCCAGCGGCGTGCCGGCCAGCACGCTGATGAACAGCTCGCTGGGCTCATAGGCCGTGATGCCGTTCAGCGCCAGCGTGGACAGCGGCTCGCCGGCCGGCGCCTCGCCGTAGAAATCCTTGCTGCCATGGCCGGTGATGCGCAGCGGTGCGCGGGCGTTGCGCAGGCGGTCCTGCAGGTCGTCGAACTTCAAAACCGCTCCAGTTCAGGAAACGCCAGCAGCCCGCGCTTCACATGCATGCGGCCGTACTCCGCGCAGCGGTTCAGCGTCGGGATCTGCTTGCCGGGGTTGAGCGTGCCGGCCGGGTCGAAGGCGCTCTTCAGCGCCAGCATCTGCGCCAGCTCCTCGGTGCTGAACTGCACGCACATGGAGTTGAGCTTCTCCACGCCCACACCATGCTCGCCCGTCACGGTGCCGCCCAGCGCGACGCTGCGCTCCAGGATCTCGGCGCCAAACTGCTCGCAGCGGTGCAGCTGGTCCGGGTCGTTGGCATCGAACAGGATCAGCGGGTGCAGGTTGCCGTCGCCGGCATGGAAGACGTTGGCGCAGCGCAGGCCGTACTTCTTCTCCATCTGCTGGATGTCGAGCAGGATGGTGGCGAGGTGTTTGCGCGGGATGGTGGAGTCCATGCACATGTAGTCGGGGCTGATGCGGCCCGACGCCGGGAAGGCGTTCTTGCGGCCGCTCCAGAAGCGCAGGCGCTGGGCCTCGTCGGCGCTGACCTGGCAGCGCGTCGCGCCGCTGGCCTGCAGCACGGCCTCCATGCGTTCGACCTCCTCGGCCACCTCCCCCGGCGTGCCGTCGCTCTCGCACAGCAGGATGGCCTCGGCGTCCAGGTCGTAGCCGGCGTGCACGAAGTCTTCCACCGCCGCCGTCATGGGCTTGTCCATCATCTCCAGGCCCGCCGGGATGATGCCGGCCGCGATGATGGCCGCGACCGCATCGCCGGCCTTTCGCACGTCGTCGAAGCTGGCCATGATGCAGCGCGCCAGCTGCGGCTTGGGCACCAGCTTGACGGTGACCTCGGTGACGACGGCCAGCATGCCCTCGCTGCCGATCACCAGCGCGAGCAGGTCCAGGCCGGGCGAGTCCAGCGCCTCGCTGCCGAACTCGACGGCCTCGCCCTCGGCCGTGAAGCCGCGCACGCGCAGCACGTTGTGCAGCGTCAGGCCGTATTTCAGGCAGTGCACGCCGCCGGAGTTCTCGGCGATGTTGCCGCCGATGGTGCAGGCGATCTGGCTGCTGGGGTCGGGCGCGTAGTACAGGCCCAGCGGGGCCGCCGCCTCGCTGATGGCCAGGTTGCGCACGCCGCACTGCACGCGCGCGGTGCGCGCCAGCGGGTCGATCCCGACGATGCGGTTGAACTTGGCCAGCGCCAGCGTGAGGCCCGCCTCGTGCGGCATCGCGCCGCCCGACAGGCCGGTGCCGGCGCCGCGCGCCACGACCGGCACGCCCAGGCGATGGCAGGCCTTCAGCACGGCGGCGACCTGTTCTTCGGTCTCGGGCAGGGCCACGGCCAGCGGGCGCTGGCGGTAGGCGGTCAGGCCGTCGCACTCGTAGGGCGTGGTGCTCTCGGGCTGCCACAGCAGCGCATGGGCCGGCAGCAGCGGCTCGAGGGCCTGGACGAGGCGGGTCTGCGCGGCGGCGCGGGCAGCGGGGTCGGCGGCGGGGGAGAGCATCTTGGGAGTCACTTTAGCGGGCCGCACCGATCCTAGAGGCTGCGGCCCAGCGCCGCCGCGGCTTCGCGCAGCCGGCCCACCAGCGCCAGCGCGGCCGGCAGCGCCAGGCGCGCCGTGGGCGCCTGCAACGCCACGGCGCAGCGCACCGTGCCGGCGCGGCCGGCGCCGGGCTCGCGCACCGGCACGGCCACGCAGTTCAGGCCGTCGACGAACTCCTGGTCGTCCACCGCGTAGTCCTGCGCGCGGATGCGCAGCAGCTCGGCCTCCAGGCGCTCGCGCGTGTCCAGCGTGTGGCGGGTGTGACGGGTCAGCTGCAGGCCGTCGAGCAACTGGCGGCGCTGGCGGGCCGGCGCGAACGCGAGGAAGAGCTTGCCGCTGGCCGAGCAGTGCAGCGGCACGCGCGTGCCGGGGCGCAGCTCCAGCCGCAGCGGGAAGGCGGTCTCGACGCGGTCCAGGTAGATGACCTCGGCGCCCGACAGCGCGGTCAGGTTGCAGCTCTCGCCGAGGTCGGCGACGAGTGCGCGCAGCACCGCATGGCGCACGCCCGCCTGTGCGCTGCCGGCCAGCGCCGCCTCGGCCAGTGCGCGGGCACGGCCGGCCAGCGCGTAGCGGCGCCCGTCGGGCTCGCGCTGCAGCCAGCCGCCGGCCTCCAGCTGCTGCAGCATGCGGTGCAGCGTCGGCTTGGGCCAGGGCGACTGCGGCAGCAGCTCCGCCAGGCTTTGCGGCAGGCCGGCGCGCGCGAGCAGCTCCAGCAGCTCGATCAGGCGCAGGCCCGGCGTGTCGGGGTCGGCAGTCATGAAATCTCGGAATCCGGGACGAAACAGCAAAAGAAACCGGGACGATTCTGACCGCTGGCTAAGCTCGCGGCCATGCTGACACGCCCGCTGCCCTTCAGGAACGCCGTCGTCACCGGCGCCTGCGGCGGCCTGGGGGCGGCGCTGGCGCGGCAGTTGCTGGCGGCCGGAGCGCAGGTCGCGCTGGTGGGGCTGGAGCGCACGCGGCTGGCCGAACTGCAGGCGCTGGCGCCCGCACGCTGCCGCGTCTACACGCCCGACGTCAGCGACGCGGCCGCGATGCGCGCGATGGCCGCCGACTGGCTGGCCCATGCCGGCACGCCCGACCTCGTCATCGCCAATGCCGGCGTGGCCGGCGGCTTCGACACCGCGCGGGCCGAGGACCTGGCCGTGCTGCGCCGCATGCTGGAGATCAACCTGCTGGGCGTGGCCTGCACCTTCCAGCCCTTCGTCGCGCCGCTGCAGGCCGCGGGCCGGGGCGCGCTGGTGGGCGTGGCCAGCCTCGCCGCGCGGCGCGGCCTGCCGGGCAACGGTGCCTACTGCGCCAGCAAGGCGGGCTTGGTCGTCTACCTGCAGAGCCTGCGCGCCGAGCTGCGCGCCGGCGGCGTGCGGGTCACGACCGTCAGCCCCGGCTACCTGCGCACGGCGCTGACGGCCGGCAACCGCTTCGCGATGCCGGGGCTGATGGCGCCCGAGGACGCCGCCGCACGCATCCTCGCCGGCGTCGCCGCCGGCCGCGAGAACCTGGTGCTGCCACGCCGGCTGGGCTGGATCTCCCGGCTGCTGGGGCTGCTGCCCGGGCGCCTTCACGAACGCATCCTGCTGGGCCAGCCGCGCAAGCCGCGCGTCGGCGAGACCGGCGCCACCACCATCCCTGGCCTGAACTCCAACAACAACGACGAGACATGAGCATCGACACCCGCGACCAGATCGCCCTGATCGGCGCCGGCCCCTCCGGCCTGGCCGCCGCGCGCAACCTGCAGAAGGCGGGCCTGGCCTTCCAGGGCTTCGAGGCCTACGGCGACGTCGGCGGGCTGTGGAACATCGCCAACCCGCGCAGCACCGTCTACGAATCGGCCCACCTGATCTCCAGCAAGCGCATGACGGAGTTCAGCGAGTTCCCGATGGCCGACGACGTGGCCGACTACCCCAGCCACCGCGAGCTGCAGCAGTACTTCGCGGCCTTCGCCGACAAGTTCGGGTTGCGCCGGCACTTCAACTTCAACTGCCGCGTGCTGACGGTGGCGCCGCTGGAGGGCCCGCAGGCGCAGGGCCCGGCGCCGCTGTGGCGGCTGCGCTGGCAGGATGCCGACGGCACCGAACACGATGCCGAGTTCAAGGCCGTCGTCATCGCCAACGGCACGCTGGCCGAGCCCAACATGCCGCGCTTCGAAGGCAACTTCACGGGTGAGCTGCTGCACACCAGCGCCTACAAGCGCGCCGACGTCTTCAAGGACAAGCGGGTGCTCATCGTCGGTGCCGGCAACTCGGGCTGCGACATCGCGGTGGACGCGGTGCATTACGCGCAGAGCGTCGACATCTCCGTGCGCCGCGGCTACTACTTCGTGCCCAAGTACGTGTTCGGCAAGCCGGCCGACACGATAGGCGGCAAGCTCACGCTGCCGCCGTGGCTCAAGCAGGCCATCGACAGCCGCATCCTGCAGTGGTTCACCGGCGATCCGGTGCGCTTCGGCTTCCCCAAGCCCGAGTACAAGATGTACGAGTCGCACCCGGTCGTGAACTCGCTGATCCTGCACCACCTGGGCCATGGCGACCTCCATGTACGGCCCGACATCGCCCGCTTCGACGGCCGCACCGTGCACTTCAAGGACGGCAGCGCGCGCGACTACGACCTCGTCATGGCCGCCACCGGCTACCAGCTGCACTACCCCTTCATCGCCCGCGAGCTGCTGAACTGGCGGGGCATGGCGCCGCAGCTCTACCTGAACATCTTCGCGCCGCGCTTCACCAACCTGGCCGTCGTCGGCATGGTGGAGGCCAGCGGCCTGGGCTGGCAGGGCCGCTACGAGCAGGCCGAACTGGTGGCGCGCTTCCTGAAGGCGCAGCGCGACGACCCCGCGCGCGCCACGCGCTTCGCCGCCAAGCTGGCCGGGCCCATGCCCGACCTCAGCGGCGGCTTCAACTACCTGAAGCTCGAGCGCATGGCCTTCTACGTCAACAAGGACGTCTACCGCCGCACGGTGCGCGCGGAGTCCGCTCAACTGGGAGGCCAGCCATGATGCCGCTCGACGAAGTCCGCCTGAACTTCAACCCGGCGTCGCTGCAGGCGCTGAACGCGGTGCTGGCCTTCCTGATGTTCGGCGTCGCGCTGGACACCCGCGTGGACGACTTCCGCCGCGTCGCGCGCATGCCGCTGGCGATGGGCGTGGCCATCGCCGCGCAGTTCCTGCTGCTGCCGGCCATCACCTTCGCGCTGACGCTGCTGATCCAGCCGGCGCCCAGCATCGCGCTGGGCATGATCCTGGTGGCCTGCTGCCCGCCGGGCAACATCTCCAACATCATCACGCACCGTGCCGGCGGCAACGTCGCGCTGTCGGTGTCGATGACGGCCGTGTCCAACGTGCTGGCCATCGTGCTGATGCCGCTGAACGTGGCCTTCTGGGGCTCGCTGCACCCGAGCGCCGCACCGCTGCTGCGCAGCATCGCGCTGAACCCGCTGGAGGTGGGGCTGCACATCGTCATCATCATCGCGCTGCCCTTCGTCGCCGGCATGGCCGTCGCGCGCGCGCTGCCGGCGCTCACCGAGCGCATCAAGAAGCCCGCCCGCCTGCTGAGCCTGCTGTGCCTGGTGGGCTTCATCATCGCGGCCATCGCCGGCAACTGGCGCTACTTCGTCGACTACCTCGGCCTGGTGCTGGGCGCCGTCCTCCTGCACGACCTGCTGGCCTATGGCCTGGGCTATGCGTGCGCCGCGGTGGCGGGCCTGGCCGAGTACGAGCGGCGCGCGATGTCGGTGGAGGTGGGCATCCGCAACGCGGGCCTGGGACTGGTGCTGATCTTCAGCTTCTTCGGCGGGCTGGGCGGCATGGCCGTCGTGGCCGGCGCCTGGGGGTTCCTCGACATCATCCTCGGCATGGCGCTGGCCGCCTGGTGGGCGCGCCGGCCGGCGGCCCGCACGCGCGTCGCGGGAGAGGCCGCATGAGGCTACTCATCACCGGGGCCGACGGTTTCCTCGGCCGCTCGCTGGTGGCGGCGCTGTCGCGCAGCGCGGCCGCTGAACTCGTCGTCGCGCAGGACCTGCGCGAAGTGCCGGCCGAGCGCCGCCTGCCCGGCATCGTCTACGAGCAGCAGGACGTGCGCGACGCGGGGCTGGTGCAGCGGCTGTGCGCGCACCGCATCGACACCGTCGTGCACCTGGCCTCCATCGTCACGCCGGGACGCGGCTCCAGCCGCGAGCTGGAGTATGCGGTCGACGTGCTGGGCAGCCGCAACGTGCTGGATGCCTGCGTCGCCGCCGGCGTGGGCCACCTGCTCGTCAGCTCCAGCGGCGCGGCCTACGGCTACCACGCCGACAACCCCGACTGGATCACCGAGGACCAGCCGGTGCGCGGCAACGAGGCATTCGCCTACAGCCACCACAAGAAGCTCGTCGAGCTGATGCTGGCCGACGCGCGCGCGGCACACCCGGCGCTGAAGCAGACCATCTTCCGCATCGGCACCATCCTCGGCGAGCGGGTGGACAACCAGATCACCGCGCTGTTCGAGAAGCGCCGGCTGCTGGCCATCCGCGGCAGCGCCAGCCCGTTCGTCTTCATCTGGGACGAGGACGTCTGCGGCGCCTTCCTGCATGCGCTCGAAAGCGGCCGCGGCGGCATCTACAACCTCGCCGGCGACGGCGCGCTGACGCTGCGCGACATCGCCGCGCGGCTGCACAAGCCGCTGCTGGAGCTGCCTGCCGGCCTGCTGCGCGCGGCGCTGGCCGTAGGCTCGGCGCTGGGTCTGAGCCGCTACGGCCCCGAGCAGCTGGACTTCCTGCGCTACCGCCCGGTGTTGCTGAACACCCGGCTCAAGCGCGAGCTGGGCTACGAGCCGGCCAGGACCAGCGCCCAGGCCTTCGACGCCTTCGTCGCCGCGCGCGCGGCGCAGGGCCGGCCGCTCGGCGCATGACGGCCACGCGGCTGAACCGGCGCGATGCGGTCGCCATCGCCGCCATCGTGCTGATCTGGGGCAGCAACTTCGTCGTCATGAAGTGGGGGCTGCGCGGCCTGTCGCCGATGCTGCTGGGCGCGCTGCGCTTCATGGTGGCGGGCGCCGCGCTGCTGCTGATCCGGCGCGGGCCGCCGCTGCCCTGGCGCTTCCTGGTCGCCTACGGCCTGGCGCAGGGGCTGGGGCAGTTCGGCCTGCTGTTCATGGGCCTGCAGCTGGGCATGACGGCGGGCATGGCCTCGGTCGTCATGCAGACGCAGGCCTTCTTCACGCTGCTGCTGGCCGCGCCGCTGCTGGGCGAGCGCACGCGGCCGCGGCAGTGGCTGGGCCTCACGGTCGCGCTGGCCGGGCTGGTGGCCATTGCCGCCGCGCATGGCGAGGGGCCGGGGCAGATGACGCTGATCGGCTTCCTGCTGACGCTGGGCGCCGGGCTGATGTGGGCGGTCTCCAACATCGTCGGCCGGCTCGCCGCGCACCACAGCGACTACGACCCGCTCACCTTCATCGCCTGGAGCAGCCTGGTGCCGGTGCTGCCCTTCCTGGCGCTGGACGCGTGGCTGCAGGGCCCGGCCGGCACGCTGGCGCAACTGCGCGGGCTGAGCGGGCCCGCGGCGCTGTCGGTGCTCTACCTCGGCCTGCTCGCCACGCTGCTGGCCTACAGCCTGTGGACGCGGCTGCTCAAGCGCCACGCGCCGTCGCAGGTGACGCCGTGGTCGCTGCTGGTGCCGGTGGTGGGCCTGGCCGCCGCGGCGGCGGCCTTCGGCGAGCGGCCGCTGCCGCTGCAGTGGCTGGGCAGCGGCGCGGTGCTGCTGGGGCTGGTGGTCAACCAGGGCCTGGGCATGCGCCGCTGACGGCGCCGCGCTCAGGCCTTGCGGCGCCTGGCGGCCGGGCGGGCCGCCGCCTTCGCCGCCACCTTCGCCGCGGGCTTGCCGCCCGACATGCCCTTGGCAACGCTGCCGACGACCGCGCCGGGCATCGTGGCGGCGCGCTTGAGCGTGTCGCTGGCGGCGTCGAAGCTCTGCTTGACCAGCGTGCCGGCGAGGTTCTTGGCCGCGTCGGTGGCGGTGTCCTTCATCGCCGTGGTGGCCAGCTGCGTGAACTGCTGGCTCAGCGCCGTCCACCACTGCGTGGGGTCCACGACGCCGGCCGGTGCCGCCTTGGCCGCGGCGCCCGCGCTCTTCACGGCCTTGGCGGGGGCCTTGGCCGCCGCCTTCGCGACCGGCGCCGCGGCGGCCGGGGCGCTCGGCCAGGCCGGCGTCTCGGGCAGCTTCAGGCTGTTCTGCAACTCGGCCAGCGGCACGTTCATGGACTTGAGCGTGGACAGCGTCATGCGCTGCACCTCCAGCGCCTGGATGGTGGCGCCCAGCATGCGGGCGTTCTGCTCCAGCCAGAACTGCACGGTGCGCAGTTCCTCGATGCGCTTGGCCAGCTCCTCGGGGTTGAGCGTGGGCGCCACCCATTGGCCGATGCCGGGCAGCGCCGAGCCGGCGTTCTTGACGAGGCTCTGCAGGAAGTCGAAACCGGGGACGAACTTGGTGAAGCTGTTGTCGGTCATGGTCTGTCTCCTGTTTGGGGACCTGTTGGCGCAGCCCCTCTCCGTAGCGCCAACAGGTCCCTGAATCCTACTTGCTGGGCGCCACCGGCTCGACGGTGAAACCCTCGGCCGCCAGCAGCCGGGGCAGGGCCTGCGGCCCGCTCATGTGCAGGGCGCCCACCGCCACCAGCAGGCGCTGGCCGGCGCCGTGCAGCGCGGCGATGCGGGCCGCCAGCAGCAGGTTGCGGTCGTCGTTGATGCGCTTGAGCCAGGCGCGCTCGGCGGGGGTGTCGGCGCAGGCGCACCAGCGCGGGTAGTCCGCCAGCGTCCGGAGGTCGCCACGCGCCCAGGCCGTGGCGAGCTTGCGCAGCGGCGCCCTCGCCTGGCCGCTGCGCAGCTGGCGCAGCGTGCCGTCGACGACGGCGGGCAGCTCCGCCGGCTCCGGGGCCAGCGCGTCGAGCTGCTCCTGCACGCTCTCCAGCGACTGCACCGGCCGGCCCTCGCGCCGGGCCCGGGCCAGCAGCATCGGCTCCTGGCCGAAGCCGGGGTCGAAGCCGTCGCGGCGCGCTTCCAGCAGCGTCAGCGTGGCGAGCTGCAGCATCGCCGGCAGCGCGTTCAGCGCCCCCGGCGGCAGGCAGGCGGCGCGCGCCTGCGCCTCGATCTGCCGCGCCTGGGCCGGCGCCAGTGCCTCGCTCCTGGGCATCGCGGCCAGCGCGGCGCCGACGTCGGCCGGGTCCAGTTCCACGGCCAGCACCTCGGTGGCATCCCAGGCGGCACGCAGCGCCGGGCCGGGGTAGGCCCAGGCGGCCTTGCCGACGTGCAGGCTGCCGAACAGGTAGCTGCTGTGGCCGCCGCGGCTGATGCGCCACAGCAGGCCGCGGTCGGGCGCGCTGGCGGCCCAGGCCGCGGCCTGCTCGGCGCCGGGCGGCTCAGGCACCGGCGGGCAGGCCGCGCGGGCGCCGCCGGCCAGCAGCGCGAGGGAAATCAGCAGGGGTCGGATCATCATTCGGGCTCGATGCGCAGTTCGCCGGGTTTCTGGGCGAAGTGCAGCCGGCCCAGCACGTCCATGCCCAGCAGCGGGGCGGCGAGGTCGGGCAGCACGGTCACCGTCAGCCGGTCGGCGCGCACGCCGCCTTCCAGCGCGATGTCGGCACGCGCGATGAAGCCGCGGGCGGCGCCACCCGCAGTCTGCGTGCGCACGGCACCCAGCGGCGTGAGGCCGGCACGCTCGGCCAGCGCCTGCGGCAGGGCCGTCGCGGTGGCGCCGGTGTCGACGAGGAAGTCCACCTCGATACCGCCCACCCGGCCGGGCCAGTGGAAATGGCCGTCGCCCGAACGGGTCAGCACGATGGCCTCGCCGGCCAGCTTGAAGCGGCTGGATTCGCGCTGGCGCTCCCAGGCCTTGAAGCCGAGGAACAGCACCAGGAACACGAGCAGCCAGATGGTGAGCAGCTTGAAGCTGTGGGGGAGGTCTTTTTGCGCCACGGCGCGACGATGCCACAAGCTGGCAACAGCCGGCACCGGCGCCACTTCAGCGCGGCGCCGGTTTCGCGCCGGCCTGGCCGGCCTCCAGATCGCGCTGCATCCGCCAGACGGCGCCGTTCAGCCGCTCCGCCGCCGCGCGACGCGCCTCCATGTCGTCGTGGAGCTGGGTGCGCAGCGCGTCCAGGTTGGCCTGCATGGCCTGCAGCGACTGCGCCGCGCTCGCCGCACTGCCCTCCAGCCGGCGCAGGTCGACGGCCGGCCCGTCGCGGGTCACGAGCACCGAGGTCTGGCTGCTCAGCTGCTGGCTGAGCTGGTCGATCTGCTGCTTCAGTTCGTTGACGGTGCCGAGGGCCGCTGGCGCGGGCTGGACGCCGGGGCCGGGGTCGACCAGCCGCACCTGGGCCTGCGGGTTGAGGTCGACCTGGCCGCCGGGCTTGAGCTCCACCTGCCCGCCCGGCCTCAGCGCGACGCTGCCGGTGATCGCCAGCGCGCCGCCGAGGCCGGCCACGCCGCTCCACAGCCAGGCCGACGACCGGGGCGGTGGCGGCGCGTCGGAAGCGGGTCCCTCGGGCGGCTCGCCGGGTCCGCCGGGTGGCACGGCGCCCGGCGCGGGCGACGCGCCGGGGTCGAGCCAGTCGCCGTCCGGGGAGACCGCCGTCTGCACCGAATGCAGGCCCAGCACGCGGTAGGCCTCGAACTGCGACTGGTCGAAGAACTGCTCGGCCGTCTGTTGGTGCGGGAAGGGGCTCTTGGGCGAGGCATGGCTGCGCGCGAAGGCCAGCACGTCGAGGGGCTCGTCCCCGCTCATGACCGGCTTGATGTAGAGCAGCTCGCCCTGCATCGCCGCCCCGCCCGGCCCGTTCGGGTAGCGGATCGTGGCCAGCGCATGGTGGGCGCCGCCGGGCCGGCCCGGCAGCGGCGTCGTGAACTCGATGTCGACGCCGAAATCGACCCGCACCTTGCTGATGGCGCCCTGCAGGTCGCCGGACTCGTACCTGGGATCGCAGGTGGCGTCGACGACGGTGATGCGCTCGCAGCGCCGCCGGACCATCTCGTACAGGCCGAGGTTCTCGAAGTGCCCGCCGTCGGAGAGGTAGACGAAGGACCCCGCGGCATCCGAGGCGCCGCTCACCTCGCTCCACAGCGCCTGGAAGGCGTTGGCGGGCTCGGGGTTGCGCCACTGCTTCTTGAAGGCGCGCAGCGGGTTGGGGCTCCACCAGCCCAGCCGCACGTTGAAGACCGTCATCACGAAGGCGACGAAGGGCGAGCTGTGATAGCCCATGTTGGGCGACGCCGCGGCCCCGGAGATGCCCAGCGCCCGGCCCAGCGACAGGCCGCCATCGTGGGCGCCATAAAGCCAGGTCCGCACGAACCCCTGGGTCGGCCGCCCCGGCCGGCCCTGCAGGGCTGCGCTGCCGCAGTGCAGCGGGCTCATCGTGAACGAGGCGGCCTTGCGCTCCTGCCATTCGAGCCGGTCGCCGGCGGGCCGCGTCAGGTTCAGCGCCGTGTTGATGATGTGGAAGAGCCGGCGATCGCCTGCCGGCCTGTGGCTCAGGCGCGCCAGCCTGAGGTTGTCGCGGGCGTCGAAGCCGGTGAAGTGGTGCGGGTGGCGCGGGTCGCGCGAGGCCCCGAGGTAGGCGCGCACCAGCCGGTTCGCGTACAGGCTGTGCAGGGAGAAGGTGTTGGAGCCGAACGCCGCCGACCCCAGCACCGCGAGCAGCAGCATCGCCAGCGCGCCGGCCAGCACCGTCATCGGGCCCGCCCCGTCGAGCACCGCCTCATAGGCCACCAGGGCCTTCACGGCCAACGGCGCCCGCTCGGGCCGCCCCCAGTCCGCGTCGGCCGCCTCCCCGGGCTTGGGGTCGGGCGGCCGGATCCAGACGCGCTGCAGCGTCGCCGTGTCTTCCAGCCGCTGGGCCACCTGGGCGTGCAGGTCGCGGTCGCCCAGGCGCAGCACGCAGGACGCCGCATAGGCGAGCAGCAGCGCCAGCATGACGCCGAAGGCCAGCGCGGCGGCGTCCAGCGCCCGCGCGCCCAGCTTGTCGGCCAGGCTCTTGACCTTGTTCTCCAGCGCCGGCCCGCTCTTGCTCCAGAAGCCGACGGCGGCCGTCAGCGCGCCGAGCAGCGCCGCGCCCAGGCTCGCGGCCTTGGCGCCGGCCGGTCGCTGCAGTTCGGCCAGGCCCAGCAGGCCGCGCGGCAGCTCCAGCACCAGCAGGCAGGCGAGCACCCAGGCCAGGCCCGCCCCCAGCCACCATGCCGCCGCACGTGCCCACCATTCGCGGTCCTCCTCGCCGGTGAAGCAGCGCGTCAGCCCGGCATAGGCCGTCACGCCGAACCAGAACGTGACGAGCAGCGCCGGCACGACGAGGCCGGCGTGGAGCACGCGCGCCTCCAGCGCGGCAGGGGCGCTGCCGCCCAGGTCCGGCAGCAGCGTGGCCAGCCCGTGCAGGGCCGCGCCGCCCAGCGCACCACTGGCGACGATGGCCGCCGCCGCCCATGCCTGCCGCGACGGCGGCAGGCGCCGGGGCCGCAGGCCGCGCGCCCGCCGCCACTGGCCGCCGAGGATGACGCTGACGCCGTGGACCAGCGCGCCGGCCTCCATGACGCGCCAGCGGCTGGCGCCCAGCAGCGACCGGTCCCATGCCAGCGTCCAGCTCAGCAGCACCGCGCTGCCCAGCAGGGGCAGGAAGCAGCAGAGGATGAACTGGTCGCGCTGCATGCGGCCGTGCGGGGCCGCCGCCGCATGCGGGCCGGCCGGCATCGCCGGCAGGTCGCTGGCGACGTAGGAGATCGCCAGCACCAGCAACGCCACGGCGGCCACCAGGCAGGCCCGCGCGCCCGACACGGAGCTGCCCATCGCCACCATCGCCAGCTGCAGCCGCGGCAGCATGAGCAGCGCCGTCAGCAGCGGCAGCAGCACGATCCAGTGCAGCAGCAGGTTGCGCAGGAAGATCGACACCAGCGACAGCATGTCCAGCGACAGCCCCCACACCGGGCTGAGGTAGTTGGTGTAGGCACGCAGCCGGCGCACCGGGCCGGGCTCGCGGCTCTGGCCGCCGGCCAGCTCCTGCTCGACGCGGGCCAGCCCGGCCCGGGCGATCCAGGCCGACAGCCAGCTGCCGATGTAGCCGCCGCCCGACACGGTCGACAGGTAGTGGAAGCGCCGCAGGCCGCCGCGCTGCGCCAGGCCCTGCAGCACGCCCAGGCAGAAGGTCGCGCTGCGGATGCCGCCACCCGACAGGCAGAGCGCACTGAGCGGCTCCTGCCGGCCGACGGGCAAAGCGCCCCGCCCGAGGTAGCGACTCTCCTCCCGCAACACATCGTCGATGTCCATGCGGACCTCCCCAGGTGCCGCGGCCAGTGTAGGCAGCGGCCCGCCGCGGCCCAGCGAGGCGATCCCCAAAGTTGTGGAGCGCGGGGCGGGCCGGCAGGGGTTGGCGCGGGCGCGGTCGTCGGCCCAGAATCGCCGGCATGAAGATCCTCATCGCCCTCGTGCTGGCGGCGGCCGGCGCCACGGCGCAGGCCCAGGCCGACCCGTTCGCCCCCGTCGCCTGGCTGGCCGGCTGCTGGAGCCCGCAGGGGCGCGAGGCCGGCTCGGTCGAGCAGTGGATGGCACCGGCCGGCGGGGTGATGCTGGGCATGGCGCGCACGCTGAAGAACGGCCGCGTCGCCGAGTTCGAGTTCATGCAGATCCGCGCCGACGCCGACGGCCGCCTGAGCTTCATCGCCCAGCCGCAGGGCCGGCCGCCGACGGAGTTCGCGCTGCTGCGCCACGGCGAGGCCGAGGCCGTGTTCGAGAACCCCTCGCACGACTTCCCGCAGCGCGTGCTGTACCGCCGCGAGGCGGCCGACCGGCTGGTGGCGCGCATCGAGGGCCTGCGCAACGGCAAGGAGCGCGGCATCGACTTCCCCATGCAGCGCGGCACCTGCCCGTGAAGGCGCTGCTGATGGCCCTGCTGCTCGCGGGCGCCGGCGATGACGAGCAGCCGCTGAACCGCTTCAACGACCCCTTCGAGGCCGTGTCGGCCGACATCGCCGGCTGCCCGGAGCCGCGCGGCCCCCGCGTCACCGCCGCCGAGGCGCGCGTGCAGGCCCACCACCGCGCCGAGCGCGGCACCAGCTGCTGGCTCGCCGGCCAGTGCGGCGAGCCCAACGCCTACCGCTTCGACGCCGCCATCGCCGCCGCGCTGAAGGAAGCGCTGCTCAGCGCCCCGGCCCTGCACCCCAGCAGCCTGTGGTTCACCGTGCAGGGCCGCGTCGTCTACCTGGAGGGCTGCGTCGAGCAGGCCGGGCAGGCCGCGGACCTGGAGGCGCGGGCACGCGGCCTGAAGGACGTCCAGCAGGCCCTGGCTCTGGTGCGGGTCGGCCCCGGCGGCGCCCTGTCCTACCGGCGCATGCCATGACCCCTGGCGCCACGGCGGCGGCCCACCCTGTCACGATGCCTCCATGCGTCTGCTGAAACGACTCGCCACCCTGTTCGCGCTGAGCCTGCTGATCGGCCTGATCGGCTGCTCCAGCCTGTCGCTGGCCTACAACCAGATGCCGCTGCTGAGCGGCCTGTGGATAGACAGCTACCTCGACCTGGACAGCACCCAGAAGGCCCATCTCAAGGACAGGCTGCGCGCTTGGGCAGCCTGGCACCGCCGCGAGGAGCTGCCGCAGTGGCAGGCGCTGCTGCGCCAGGCCGGCACGGCGCTGGACGATGGCGTGGTGACCACGGACGAGCTGCTGGCACTGGAACGCGGCGCGCGTGCCAGCCTGGAGCGCTGCCTGCAGCAGGCCGCGCCGCTGGCCGCGCCCGTGCTGGCCGGCTTGCGGCCCGAGCAGTGGCAGCACCTGCAAAGAAAGATGGACGAGAAAGCCGCCGAGTGGCGCGAGGAACAGTCCGGCCGCGGCGGCGCGGCCGAGCGCGCCAAGCGCTACACGACCCAGCTCGAACGCTGGCTGGGCGACCTGGACCGGCCGACACGCAAGCAGGCCCGCGCCGATGCCGAGGGCTGGCACTTCGACCTCACCGCCGTGGCCCAGGGCCGGGCCGCGCGGCAGGCGCGCACGCTGGAAGGCCTGCGCGCCTGGTCGCACCACGACCTGGCCGGCGGCACGGCGGTGCTCCTGCGCAACATGCAGACCCTGCCCGCCGAGCAGGCCTACCGCGATGAGGTCACCGCCAGCCTGCTCAGGCTCATCAACGGCATGGAGGCGAAGCAGCGCGAGCAGGTGCGCAGGCACTGGGCCGACTGGCTGGCCCAGCTGCGCACCCTGCAGGCGGGCTGAGCGCAAGCCTCAGCGGCTGCCCGCGTCCTTCGCCGGCAGCGTCAGCAGGAAGGCATGCAGGCCCCGCAGGTCGACGTCGTTCAGCTGCGACAGCGACGCGAACGGCATCACCGCGATCGCCGAGCCGTCGGCGCGCCGGCCGCTCCTCATCATCGCGATGAAGGCCTCGGCGCCGGCGTAGCCCGCCATCGCGCTGCCGCGCCCGGGCGTCAGGTTGGCCGCGGCCGGCCAGTCCGGCGGGCCGCCGGGGATCTTGCCGCCGCCACAGCCCTCGCCATGGCAGCCCACGCACATCTGCGCGACATAGCGGCCATGCTCCACGGTGGGCCCCTCGGGCACGGGCGCCGCCGGCGGCAGGGCGTGGTCGATCTTGGCGGCCGCATCCTTGATGAGGCCCAGGCCGTAGAGCACGCGCACCGGCGGCGGCAGCTGGATGACCGCCGCCTCGCCGCGGACGGCGGGCAGCTGCTGCGCGTAGACGATCAGCGCGCCGAGGTCGGCGTCGGTGAGGCGGTTGTAGTCCTCGCTGGGCATGATCATCAGCGGCCGGCCGTCCGGCTTGACGCCGTGGCGGATCGCGCGCACCCAGTCCTCGACGCGGTAGGCCGCCGTCGCGGCACCCGGCCCGGGGCCGATGTGGGGCGCGACGACGAGCAGCCCGCCGCTGTCGATGACCTTGCGACCGCCACCGTCGGCACCGTGGCATTCGGCGCAACCGCGCGAGTTGAAGAGGTAGCGGCCGCGCTCCAGGGCGGCGGCCTCGGTGGGCAGGGCCAGCGGCACGATGCCGACGTCGATGCGGCGCGTCATCTTGCTTTGCGCCTGCAGCCAGCCGGTCAGCGCGATGGCCGCGACGACGAGCACCGCCAAGCCGATGACGATGGCCAGCCACTTGAAGAGCTTGTTCACGCCTTCCCCCCTCGCCCGCGACCCATGCCGCGGCCGCGCCGACTATGGCCCTAGGCGCGCAAGGCCGCCACCACGGACAAACGCGCGGCCCGGCGGGCCGGCACCCAGACGGCGAGCTGGCCCAGCACCCACAGCGCCAGCGCACCGGCGGGCAGGTAGGCCCAGGGCAGGCGCGCCAGCTCGTAGCTCTGCATCAGCAACTGGCTCAGGCCCCAGGCGCCGCCCAGGCCGATGACGATGCCGGTGGTCGTCAGCAGCAGGTTCTCGAGCTGGAAGTAGCGCAGGATCTGGCCCTCCGTGGCACCCAGCGCGCGGCGCGTGCCGATCATGCGGGTGCGCTGCTGCACCCAGAAGCTGGCCAGGCCCACGATGCCCATGGCCGTGACCAGCAGCAGGGCCACGCAGACGCCGCCCATCAGCCAGGCCATGGCGCGGTCCTGGGCGTAGAAGGAAGCGCGCATGGCGGCCAGCGGCTGGGCCTGGGTCACGACGCGGCCCCGGCCGCCCTCCTCCAGCGCGGCGGTCGCGGCCTTGATCTGGGCATCCAGCCGGTCCGGCTCGGTGCGGACGACGTAGGAGCCGCCGCCGCGCAGCGGCAGCAGCATCGCGGCACCGTCGCCGTCGCCGCGCGCGCGGTGCAGCTGCGGGTGCGTCAGCGTGTCGAGGACGCCGATGATGGTCGACGGCGAACGGCCGAAGATGTAGACCGTCTTGCCCACGGCCGGCTGGCCGGGGAAGAGCCGGTCGGCCATCACCTTGTTGATGATGAGCTGGCCGATCTTGGGCTCGGAGACGCTGTAGACCTGGAAGCTGTCGAGCACCTCGTCGGCCCTGAAGTTGCGGCCCTCGACCAGCTTCAGCCCGAAGGTGGGCACCAGCTGGTCGTCGCTCGCGTACTGCGCCGCGCTGATGCGCTGCCCGCCGTTGTCCGGATCCAGCGAGACGCCGCTGTTGTTGCTGTTGTTGCCGTAGACGATCTGGTTGACCACCGTCGCGGACTTGACGCCGGGCAGCGCGCGCAGCCGCGCGAGGTCCTCGGCCACGATGCCCGCGGTGCGCTCGGGCGGCTGCGGCCGGCTGGCGCGCAGGTTCAGCACGGCAAGCTCGGACTCGGCCAGGCCGCTGTCCGTGGCGAGCGCCTGGACGCGGGTCTGGATCAGGTGCAGTGCGTTGGTGACGATGGCGCAGGACAGCGCCACCTCCAGCACGATGAGGCCGGCCGCGATCTTGTGACGGCGCAGCGTGGACAGGATGGGCAGCAGGTCGGCCAGCGGCCGCCCGGCCGCCCGAAGGCCACGGGAGCCCCCCTGGGGGGCAGCACTCGCAGAGCGCGTGGGAGTTGTGTGATTCATCACTGCACCTTCAGTTGCACGGCAGGGGTGACGAGGGCGGCACGCCAGGCGGGCAGCAGGCCGGCCAGCAGGCTGGCCAGCAGGGCCAGGCCCAGCGTCAGGGCCAGCATGCCGGCGTCCAGCTCGGCCAGGCGGGCGTAGTCGTTGGGGCTCTGGCGCACCAGCCACAGTCCGCCCTGGGCGAACAGCAGGCCCAGCAGCGCGCCGGCCACGCCGAGCAGGCCGGCTTCGACGACGAACTGCTGGAAGATGTCGCCCCGCGTGGCGCCCAGCGCGCGGCGCACGCCGATCTCGCCGCTGCGGCGCAGCGTCTTGGCCAGCAGCAGGCCCACCATGTTGACGATGCAGACGGCCAGGAAGCCGAAGGCCAGCCAGGTCTGCAGCCGCACGTCGGCGGGCAGCACCTTCTGGGCGTCCAGCCAGTCCATCACGTTGCGCAGGCGCACATTGGTCGGGCGTTCGAAGCGGCCGGCCTTGCGCTGGGCGTCGGAGTAGGCGGTGAGGTAGTCGCGGTAGGCCGCGGCATCCTCGGGCTTGGCGAACTCGACCCAGTACTGGACCCAGGAGCAGCTCGCGTTCAGGTCCAGCGAGCTGCCGCCGTTGGCGCCGCGGCCCCAGCAGTTGGTGTTGCCCCAGTGGCCCATCTTGATGGCCATCGCCGTCGAGAACGGCAGGTAGAAGTCCTCGGTCTCGGTGTAGCTGCCCAGCGTCAGGTCCCAGAAATGCGGCTGCACCTTCCAGGGCTTGAGCACGCCGACGACGCGCAGCGTCTGGCCGCGCACGATGACTTCCTTGCCGACGCTGTTGGCGCCGCCGAAGAGCTTGTCGTTCAGCGCCGCCGAGATGACGGCCACGCGCGCCTCGCCCTCGTCGTCGGCCGCGTTCCAGCCACCGCCGTACTGCCAGGGCGCGTCGAACATCGCGAAGAAATCGGCCGAGGTGTAGCGCACGCTCGAGAAGATCGGCTTGATCTGCGCGTCGGGCAGCGACACGGCGGTGTTGAAGCCGCTGGACATGGCCTGGCGCAGCGCCTTCCTGTCGCGCAGCAGCGCCGTCGCGTCGAAGCGGGTCAGGTCGAAGTTGGGCTCTTCACCGGCCCGCCAGCCGACCCTGTCCGAGGCGTCGAGCTGCACGTTGAACAGCCGCGCGCTCTTGTGCGGGATCGGGTCGCCGGACAGCACGTGGTAGACGGTCAGCGTCGTCATGCAGGCGCCTATCCCTAAGGCCAGGGCCAGCACCATCAGCGCGCTCAGGCCCTTGGCGGCCAGCGTGTTGCGCCAGGCGAGTTCGAGGTAGTGGAGAAACATCAGCGGGCCTCCAGAAGGGCGTTGACGGTGGCGAGTTCGGCGTCGCCGAGCGAACCCGCGGCCTGGTGCAGGGCCAGCAGGGCCAGCACGTGGCGGTGGCGGGCCTGGGTCTGGGCGTTCTGCGCCCCGGCCAGGGTCTGGATGGCGAGCAACAGGTCGGTGGTGCTGCGCGTGCCCAGCGTCAGGCCGGTGCGCGTGGCCTCCAGCGCGCGCTCCGCGGCTGCCACGGCGGCCTGAGTGGAGCGCAGCTGCGCCTCGCCCTGGCCCACGGCCAGGTGCTGGGCGCGCACGTCGCGCAGCACGGCGCGGCGGCCCGCCTCGAGCTGCTCGCGGGCGGCGTCGCGCTGGAAGCCGGCGCGATCGGCCGCGGCGGCAACGGCGCCGCCGGCGAACAAGGGCACGGTCAGGCGCAGGCCCACCGTGGTGGGCGTGTGGCTGGCGTCGAAGGCCGAGACGCCGTCGCCGCGGCGCTGCGTCGTGTCCACACCCACGCTCAAGCGAGGCAGATGGCCCGCGCGGGCGGCGGAGACGCGCTGCTCGCCGGCCTGCACGTCGAGCTGCAACGCGCGCAGCTCGGGGTTGGCCTGCAGCGCGCGCTGGCCCCAAGCCTCGGCATCGTCGGGCAGCGGCTGGGCCGAGAGGTCGCGGCGCAGCGGCTGCAGCGCGGCCGGCGCGGCGCCGGTCAGCTGGGCCAGGGCCTCGCGGGCATCGGCCACGGCCGACTCGGCGGCCAGCGTGTTGCCGCGCGCCAGCTCGCGGTAGGCGCGCGACTGGTCCGCCTCGACCTGGGCCGATAGGCCGGCCTTGAAGCGCGTCTCGGCCTCACTGACCTGGCGGGCGAAGGCCTCCTCGTTGGCGCGTGCCGTGGCCAGCTGGGCCTCGACGGACAGCAACCCGAAATAGGCCGAGGCCACCCGGGCCCGCGCATCCTGCTCGGCGGCGGCCAGGCGGGCCGACTGGGCCGAGGCCTGGCTGCGGCTGGCGTCCCATTCGCGCAGCGCGGCCAGGTCGACCAGCGGCTGGCTGAGGCTGCTGGTGGTCGTGCGCGTGCGGCCTGCGCCGTTCTCGCGCTGCTCGCTGCTCTGCAGGCTCCATTGCGGCAGCAGCGCCGCGCGGGCCTGCCGGGCGGCCGCTTCCTGCGCGCCGTCGTAGGCCGCGGCCTGGCGCAGCAGCGGGTCGGCCGCGCGCGCCTGCGCCCAGACCTGCAGCAGGTCGTCGGCACGGGCCGCGGTGGCGGCCAGCAGCGCGGAGAAGAGGATGGCAAGGCGCATGGATCTCAGGCGGCCAGGGCCGTGTTGAGCTCGGCGGTCAGGTCGACGACCTGGCCGTCGATGACGTGCACGTTGCGCTGCGCGCGCGCGGCCAGCTGCGGGTCGTGGGTGACCATGACGATGGTGGCGCCGTCGCGGTGCAGTTCCTCCAGCAGCTCCATGACGCTGCGCGCCATCGCGCTGTCCAGGTTGCCGGTGGGTTCGTCCGCCAGCAGCAGGCGCGGCTCGCCGGCCAGCGCGCGGGCGATGGCCACGCGCTGCTGCTGGCCGCCCGAGAGTTCGTTCGGGTAGTGGCGGCCGCGCGCCGACAGGCCCACGCGGGCCAGTGCCTCGGCGGCGCGCCGCTTGCGCTCGGCCCCGCCGAAGCCGCGGTAGCGCAGCGGCACCTCGATGTTGTCGAGCACGTTGAGGTCGGGGATCAGGTTGAAGGCCTGGAAGATGAAGCCGATCTTCTGGTTGCGCACCGCCGAGCGCTCGGCGTCGCCCATGCGGCTGACGTCGATGCCGTCGAGCTTGTAGGTGCCGCCGCTGAAGGCCTCGAGCAGCCCGGCGATGGTCAGGAAGGTCGTCTTGCCCGAGCCTGAGGGCCCGGTCACGGCGACGAACTCGCCCTCGTTGACGGTCAGGTTGAAGTCGCGCAGCGCGTAGGTCTCGACCATTTCGGTGCGGTAGACCTTCTGCAGTTTTTCCATCTGGAGCATCGTGTTCCCCTTGCTTAATCCGCGATCAGGACGCGCTCCGCGCCCTTGAAGTTGTCCGAGCCGGAGATGACGACGCGGTCACCGGCCACGAGGCCCGAGATCACCTCGACCCGCTCCAGCGAGCGCGCGCCCAGCTTGACGGCGACCTTCTGCGCCACGCCGTTGCGCACCACGTAGGCATAGCTGCCGCCGCCGTCGTCGACGAAGCTGCCGTTGGCCACGCCCAGCACCTTGTCGCGGCGGTCCAGCAGCACGCGCACCGACAGGCGCTGGTTCTGGCGCAGCTGCTCGGGTTGCGCCCCGGCAAAGCGCAGCCGCGCGCTGACCTCGCCGTTGACGACCTCGGGCGACACCGAGCTGACCTGGCCGGCCCAGGTCTGGCCGTTGCCGCCGATCTCGCCGGGCATGCCGGGCTGCAGCTCGCGGGCGAAGCTCTCGGCCACCTGCATCTGCACCTCCAGCGCCGACAGGTCGATGACCGACAGCAGCTTGGCGTCGCGGGCGACGTTGGTACGGTCGGCGATGAAGAGCTGGCCGACCTGGCCGTCCACCGGCGAGCGCACCTGCAGCTCGGCCACCTGGCGCTCCAGGTCGGCCACCAGCAGCTGCTGGCGCGCCAGCGCGCTCTGCTTGGCCTGCACGTCGAGCTTGAGGCTGTCGGTCTTGAGGCCGCGCAGGTCGCGCGCCTGGTCCAGCGCCAGCCTGGCCTTGGCCAGCGCGTCCTGGGCGCGCTCGACCTGCATGCGCGCCGTGGCGCCGGCGTCGAAGGCCTGGGTCTGGCGGGCCAGGTCGTTGGCGGCGGTCTGCTGGTCGATGCGGGCGTTCTCGAAGGCGCTCTGCAGCGCGGCGCTCTGCTGGCGGGCCTCGACCTCGGCGCGGGCCAGGTCGGCCTTGAGCGCGTCGACGTGGCTGCGCTCCTGGGCCAGGCGGTTGGTCAGCTCGGGCGAGTCCACGCGGGCCAGCACCTGGCCGCGCTTGACGGGGTCGCCGGCCTGCACGACGAGCGTCACCGTGCCCGCGCCCTGGGCATAGAGCGTGGGGCTCTGGGCAGCGACGACGCGGCCCTCGCCCGCGACATCGCGCGCCAGCGGGCCGACGTCGACGGTGGCCAGCGACAGCCGCGCGACGCTGACGGCCGAGTCGGCGGACAGCGCCTGGCGCAGCCGCGCCCCGAAAAGCAGCCAGGCCACGATCACCAGCGCCAGCGCGCCCGCCAGCCACCAGGGCCAGCGGCGGGCGCGCGGCGCCAGCACGCGGTCCTGCTCGGATGTGTCACGTATGGAGATGCTCATGCGTCGCTTGTTGCAAGCGGGATGCCAGGTAAAGATTCATTTCAAATCAATGACTTGTCATCGAAATCCGTGTCCGCGGACAGCGGACGGACAGCCGCCGGCCAGCCGCCTCGGCGGGCGGCGACGGCCTGCCGCGTGGCTTATTGCGCACTTGTGGGTGGCTTGTGCGAATTGATCATTGTTATCATTTTAATCAATTTATACACTGGCGCATCGCAACGGAGACCCGCCATGACCACCCTCAGCCACCCCGTCACGCTCGATCCCCACCACCCGCCGTCCGCCCGCGATGGCGGCTTCTTCGCCCACCACGGCCTGTGGGCGCCGGGCATCCGGCTGTTCCGCAACCTGAATTTCGCGGCCAAGGCCCTGCTGATCTCCGCGACCTTCCTGCTGCCGGTGGTGGCGCTGGTCGTGCTGATGATCGGCTCCCAGGCCGATGACCTGCTGGAGGCGCGCAAGACCGCGACCCGCCAGCATGTCGAGATCGCCCACGGCGTGCTGGCCTGGGCCCAGGGCCAGGAAGCGGCCGGCATGGCGCGCGCCGACGCGCAGGCGCTGGCCCGCAAGGCCATCGCGCAGCTGCGCTACGACCGCAGCGAGTACTTCTTCATCAGCGACCAGCAGGCCAACGTCGTGCTGCATCCGATCAAGCCGGAGCTGGACGGCAAGGACGGCAGCGGTATCAAGGACCCCAACGGCTTCGCGCTCTTCAAGGGCTTCGCCGACGAGACCCGCCACAACGGCCAGGGCTTCGTCGCCTACCAGTGGCCCCACCCCGGCCAGCAGCGGCCGGTCGACAAGATCTCCTACGTGAAGGCCTTCGAGCCCTGGGGCTGGATCATCGGCTCGGGCATCTACGTGGACGACCTGCGCGAGGCCATGATGGTCGACGTGCGGCGCGCGGCCGCGGTGCTGGTGGCGGTGCTGCTGGTGGCGGGCTACCTGTTCCTGAGTTTCTACAAGGTGATCGACGGCGGCCTGAACGAGACCCGCCGCCACCTGCGTGCGATGACCGCCGGCGACCTGACGACGTCGCCCTCGCCCTGGGGCCGCGACGAGGCGGCGCAGCTGATGCGCGACCTGTCGGCGATGCAGGAGTCGCTGCGCCACATGGTGCTGCGCGTTCGCCACGGCAGCCAGCTGATCGTGCTCTCCAGCGACGAGATCGCCAGCGGCGCGATGGACTTGTCGGCCCGCACCGAGCAGGCCGCGGCCAGCCTGGAAGAGTCGGCGGCCTCGATGGAGCAGATCGCCGCCACCGTGCGCAGCAGCGCCGAGCACACCGCCGAGGCCTCGCAGCTGGCGCGCCAGAACGCCAGCACCGCCGCCAGCGGCGGCCAGGTGATGCAGGAGGTGGCCCAGACCATGGATGGCATCCGCGGCGCCTCCACCCGCATCGCCGACATCCTCGGCACCATCGACGGCATCGCCTTCCAGACCAACATCCTGGCGCTGAACGCAGCCATCGAGGCGGCGCGCGCCGGCGAACAGGGCCGCGGCTTCGCCGTGGTGGCCGGCGAGGTGCGCATGCTGGCGCAGCGCAGCGCCGAGGCGGCCAGGGAGATCAAGACGCTGATCGGCCACAACATCGAGCAGGTCGAGGCCGGCAGTGGCACCGTGGCGCGCGCCGGCTCGACCATCGGGCAGATCGTCGCCGGCTCGCAACGCGTGGACCAGCTGCTGGGCGAGGTCGCCACCGGCGCGCGCGAGCAAAGCGTGGGCATCGCCCAGATCGGCCAGGCCGTGCAGGAGCTGGACCGCGCCACCCAGCAAAACGCCGCGCTGGTGGAGGAGACCGCCGCCGCCTCGGCCACGCTGAAGCAGCAGGCCGACGCGCTGGCCGCCGAGGTGGCCCGCTTCGTGCTGCCGCACGGGCTGGCGCTGGCGCCGGACGCCGCGATCCCGGCGCACCGCGACCGCAAGGTCAGGCTGGGCCAGGCCAAGCGCGGGCGCTGAGCCCGGCAGGGCTCAGGCGCCCATGGCCACCAGGAAGCAGTAGGCCAGCACGGCCACCGACAGGCCGATGCCGAACAAGGGGAACGCGGTTCGCATCATCTCGTTCTCCATCCGTCACGGACGCCACCGCGCGCTCAGCCGCGCAACAGCCTGTCCGCATAAAGCCAAGTTTGCGGGGCCTGGGGAAACACCAGGGCCAGTGCGGGTTCCGGCAGCCCCAGGTGCCTCTGCAGCAGCGGCGCGAGCACCTGGCGGAAGTCCGTGCGCACGGCCAGGTCGCGGCCGTCCACCAGCGCGCCCGCGTCCAGGCCCGGCCACTCGCCCAGCACCTGGCCGCCGGCCACCGGGCCGCCGAGCAGCCAGATGACGTTGCCGCGGCCATGGTCGGTGCCGCCATTGCCGTTCTGGCGCAAGGTGCGGCCGAATTCGCTGGCCACGACGATGACGGTGTCGCGCATCGCGTCGCCCAGGCCCAGGCTGAGCGCATCCAGCCCCTCGCCCAGGCTGGCCAGCCGGTTGGCGAGCTGGCCGCGCGCGGCGCCCTGGTTGACGTGGGTGTCCCAGCCGCCGACGGACGTGAACGCCAGCTGCGTGTGCGGGTCCCTGCGGATCAGCTGCCCCAGGCGCCTGGCGTCGGCAGCGAAGCTGCGGGCGGACGGCGCGCCGGCATCGGCGCTCGGGTCCATCGCGCGGCCTTCGCCACCGGCCGCCATGCTGCGCGCCATTTCGCCGCGGCTCTCGGTCGCATCGCGCAGCGTGCCGCGCAGCTGGGCATCGCCGGCGTAGATCTTGGCCAGGCCGGTCTGCATCTGCGGGTTGTCGATGGCGCGGCGCTGCAGCGCGTTGGGCCCCAGGCCCAGGCTGGCGACGCTGGCGGTGCCGGCAAAGATGCGCGGCGGCGTCTGCCCCAGGGAGATGGCCCGCGTCGGCGCGGGCTCGCCGGGCAGCGCGGCCAGCAGCCGGTTCATCCAGCCGTCGGGCGTGGACTTGCGGCCCGGCGTGCCGGACTCGAAATAGTCCTGGGCGTCGAAGTGCGAGCGCGTCGGGTCGGGCGAGCCGCTGGCATGCACGAACGCGAGCTGGCCACCGTCCCAGTGGCGCCTGAGCGGCGCCAGGGCCGGGTGCAGGCCGAACAGCGAGTCCAGCCTGATGAGCCCGTCGTCGGCGCCGGGCGGCGGCAGGGCGATCTGCGGCCGGCTGGCCGCGTACTCGCGCTCGCCATGGGGTGCGACGACGGAGAGGCCGTCGACGGCGCCGCGCAGCATGACGACGATCAGCTTCTTCTGCGCGGCGCCCTGCGCCCGCACCAGCGACACGGGCAGGCCGCCGAGGGTGAAGGCGCCGAAGTGGAGCAGTTGGCGGCGGAGCATGGTCAGCTCCGCACGGCCGAATGGAGGAGCCGGCACGCCTCCTCGGAGAGCAGCGAACGAAGTGCGCGTCGGGGCATGGGGGTCACCTCTTCATGAAATCGGGGCTGGCCAGCAGCAGCGCCACCTGCTGGCCGGCGGGCTCGTCGGCCAGCGTGCGCCGCGTGGTGTCGCTGAGCGAGGCGCCCAGCGTGGCGCTCAGCCGCTCGGGGCTGATGCCGCTGCGCTGGCCCAGCGTCGTCGCGAGCTGCACGCGCTGCGTCAGCGCCTCGGGGTTGCGCCAGGCGGCGGCGGTGTTCTTGTAGCCGTCGGGCGTCTGCGCGCCATACAGCGGCTGGCCGGCCTGGGCCAGCGCGGCCAGCAGCGGGCGCGGCTCGGCCAGCGGCAGGTCCAGCGCGCGCAGGCTGGACAGCAGGTACTGGTAGGGCGTCTTGAACTTGGCCTGGTAGGCGTCGCGGCTCCAGAACTCGTCGGCGCGGATCAGCGTGCGCGTGAACTCGCGCAGGTCGCCGCCGGTGGCCCGGAAGTTGTCGGCCAGCCGGGCGACGAGGCCGGGCGGCGGCTCGTCCGCGACGAAGGCCTGGGCGAACTTGAAGGCCAGGTGCCGGGCCGTGGCGGGGTGGGCGGCGAGCACGTCCAGCGCTCGCTCGCCCTCGGCCTGGCCGGCCCCCTTCACCGTCTGGCCGAGCCAGGTCTTGACGCCGGCGTCGTGCTTGCGGGGGTCGAAGGCGAAGAGGTCGCCCTGCCCCGTGCCGGCGCCGACCAGCGCCTTGCGCGAGTCCAGCCCCCAGCCGGTCAGCATGCGGGCCAGCTCGGTCACGTCGCGCTGCGTGTAGCCGTCGTCCACGCCCAGCGTGTGCAGCTCCATCAGCTCGCGGGCGTAGTTCTCGTTGAGGCCGCCCGGCACGCGGGCCTGCAGGTCCGGCCGCTGCGCCAGCAGGCGGCGCGCGCGCTGCGGCGGCTGGTAGCCGGCGACGACGCTCTGGGCGTTGTCGAGATAGATCAGCATCGCCGGATGCCGGGCGGTGGCGCCCAGCATGTCGCGGAAGCGCCCGAGCACGTGCGGCCGGATGGCGCGCTGCTCGTAGTCGGCCACCAGCACGCCGACCGCGTTCTTGCCGGCGAAGACGTTGAAGTGGTTGAACCAGAACTCGACCAGCACCTCCTCGAGCTGGGCGGGGCTTTGCAGCGCGCGCGACAGCCGGGCCGCCGCGGCCTGGGCCACCAGGGGGCGCACCTTCTCGCGCACCGCGTTCAGCGCCTCGGCGTCGGGCGCCATGCCGCGGGCCTGCGCGCGGCGGGCCTCGCGCGCCGCCTTGACGGCCTCGCGGTAGCGGCCCAGCAACTCGGCCTGATCGAGCTTGAGCACGTCGAGCCCGGCCAGCGTGCCGGCCAGGCCCGCCGGCTGCGGCAGGCCGCGCGGATCCAGCTGCTCGGCCAGGAAGCGCTCCAGCCACGGGCCGGCGCCCTGCGCCGCGATGGCCGCCGCGTCGGCGGGGCGCGGGCCGTAGCCCAGCCGGTTCAGGGCATGCAGCGCGCGCTCGTCGGCGCTCAGGGGTGCCATGTCCCGGCCGCCGGCCAGTGCCGCGGCCGGCACGCGGCGGGCCAGCATCAAGGCCCCCGCGATTGCGGCGCCACTGCCGAGCATGAAGCGGCGGTTTCTCATGACGATCTCCGGTGTCATGCACCGGAGAATCGCCGCGCTCACCCAAGGCCTTGTGGCCGATGCGCAAAGATTTGTGTCGTGGGCGAGCCCCCTCGTGCGGGGGCTGCCTGGGCCGGCAAGTTCAGCCCAGCCAGTGCTCCAGGCTGCGCAGCGTGGCGGCCACGTCCAGCGGCTTGGTCCAGTAGCCGTCGTAGCCATGCAGGCGCGCCAGTTCGGCGGCCACGGCATCGGACTCGGCCGTCACCAGCACCGCCGGCACGCCTTCAGCCAGCCCCCCCGCGCGCAGCTGGGCCAGCAACGCATCGCCACCGACGTCCGGCAGGTGCAGGTCGCACAGCAGCAGGTCGATGCCCCCTTGCGCCACCCGCTGTCGCGCCTCGGCGCCGTTGCGTGCCACCTGCAGGCCGTAGCCCGGCCGCAGTTCGAGAATGCCCTGCATCAACATCGCGTTGACGGGGTCGTCCTCCACGTAGAGGACCTGGCGCGGGCTCATGCCGCCTCCTTCAGCGGCATGCGGCCCGCCGCAGGGGGTGAAGGCAGGTGGCAGGGCGTTTTCGACAGGCAATGGGCATGGCAGGGGCTTGGAGATTGCTGGCGGCATTGTCAAATCTATTGAGGGCACCGATCAACACACCGCCCCCAAGCAAGGGGGGCACCGGACGGGGGCCTGCCTGCCGCTAACGGCGCAACAACACCCACACGCCCGCCAGCGGCGCCGCGCCGAACAGCCCCGGCGCGAGCCAGGGCGTTCGGCATCGGCTACACCCTCGTCATCTCCAACGAAAGGCTTTTCATGGACCTGCAGCTGAAGAACCGCCTCGCCCTCGTCTCCGGCAGCACCGCCGGCATCGGCCAGGCCATCGCGCAGTCGCTCGCGGCGGAGGGCGCGCGCGTCATCGTCAATGGCCGCAGCCAGGCGGCGGTGGACGACGCCGTCGCCGGCATCGCGGCCGCCACCGGGAACCGCCCGCTGGGCTTCGCCGGCGACCTCAGCCAGGCCGACGTGGCCGAGGCGCTGGCCAGGCAGCATCCCGGCATCGAGATCCTCGTCAACAACCTGGGCATCTTCGAGCCCAAGCCCTTCGAGGAGATCCCGGACGCCGACTGGCTGCGCTTCTTCGACGTCAACGTGCTCAGCGGCGTGCGCCTGGCGCGGCTGGTGCTGCCGGCCATGAAGGCCGCCGACTGGGGCCGCATCGTCTTCATCTCCAGCGAGAGCGCGGTGCAGATCCCGGCCGAGATGATCCACTACGGCATGACCAAGACGGCCCAGCTCGCCGTGTCGCGCGGCCTGGCCGAGTCCCTGGCCGGCACGGGCATCACGGTCAACAGCGTGCTGCCCGGCCCGACGCGCTCGCGCGGCGTCAACGACTTCGTCGAGCAGCTCGCGCAGTCCGAGGGCAAGAGCTTTGCCGACTTCGAGAAGGAGTTCTTCGAGAAGGTGCGGCCGACGTCGCTGATCAAGCGCTTCTCGACGCCGCAGGAGGTGGCGGCCCTGGTGACCTACGTCGTCAGCCCGCTGGCCTCGGCCACGACGGGCGCGGCGCTGCGCGTGGACGGCGGCACGACCAAGAGCGCGTTCTAGCGGCGCCCGCCCCAAAATCGCGTCTCCACCGCTCCACCCGCCCCGCATGCGCCTGCTCCTCGTTGAAGACGACCCCATGATCGGCGAGAGCCTGCGCGAGGCGCTGCGCCGCCAGGGCTTCGCGGCCGACTGGGTGCGCGACGGCCAGGCCGCCGACGCGGTGCTGTCCAGCGGCGAGCGCTTCGACGCCGTGCTGCTGGACCTGGGCCTGCCCCGGCGCGGCGGCCTGGACGTGCTGAAGAGCCTACGCGCCCGCGCCGACGCGACGCCCGTGCTCGTGATGACGGCGCGCGACGCGCTGGCCGACAAGGTCGCCGGCCTGGACGCGGGCGCCGACGACTACCTCGTCAAGCCCTTCGAGCTGGACGAGCTGCTGGCCCGGCTGCGCGCCGTCACGCGCCGCCTCGGCGGCCGCACCGACACCGCGCTGGCCGTGGCCGACCTGCGGCTGGACCCGGCCACCCGCGAGGTCACGCGTGCGGGCCGGCCCGTGCTGCTGTCGGCGCGCGAGTTCGCGCTGCTGCAGGCGCTGCTGGAGCGCCCCGGCGCCATCGTGTCGCGCGCCCAGCTGGAGGACCGCCTCTACGGCTGGGGCGAGGAACTGGAGAGCAACGCCATCAGCGTCTACATGCACCAGCTGCGCAAGAAGCTCGGCGCCGACCTGCTCCACACGGTGCGCGGCCTGGGCTACTACGCCGGCCCGGAAAAGGCATGAAGCTGCTCTCCACCCTGCGCGGCCGGCTCTTCGCGCTGCTGGCCGTGCTCGGCGCCGTGACGGCCGTGGCCGTGGGCGGCGCCACCTATTTCAGCGTGCGTGCCGAGGCCGACGAGCTGTTCGACTACCAGTTGCGCCAGACGGCGCTGTCGCTGCGCGACCAGGGCCGCATCGCCGGCGACGAGGCCGCGGCACTGGCCGACCCGAGCTTCGACTACGTGGTGCAGATCTGGTCGCTGCAGGGCCTGGAGCTGTATTCCAGCCGCCCGCAGGGCCTGACCGAGCCGCTGCCGGCGCGCGCCGTGCTGGGCTTCTCCAACCTGCGGCTGGGCGGGCAGGACTGGCGCGTCTTCAGCGCCGCCACGCCGCTGCGCGTGGTGCAGGTGGCCCAGCCGCTGGCGGTGCGCCAGAAGCTCGCGGCGCTGGCCGCGCTGCGCAGCATCGCGCCGGTGGCCGCGGCGCTGCCGCTGGTGGCGGCGGCGCTGTGGTGGCTGATCGGCATCTCGCTGGCGCCGCTGGCGCGCGTCGTCCGCGCGGCCCAGGCCGGCGGCGCCAACGCGCTGGATGCGCTGCCCACGGCCGGCCTGCCCGGCGAGATCGCGCCGCTGGTGGAGGCCTTCAACGGCCTGCTGGCGCGGTTGTCCACGGCCTTCGACGCGCAGCGCAGCTTCGTCGCCGACGCCGCCCACGAGCTGCGCACGCCGCTGACGGCGCTGAAGCTGCAGCTGGGCCTGCTGCGCGACTCGGCGCCGGGCGAGCAGCAGGACGCCGCCATCGCACGGCTGCGCGGCGGCATCGACCGCGCCGTGCACCTCGTCGAGCAGTTGCTGGCCCTGGCCCGCGCCGAACCGGGAGCCAGCGCGGCCACGCTGCCGCTGGACCTCGCCGAGCTGGCCCGCCAGGCCGTGGCTGACGTGCAGCCGCTGGCCGACAAGGCCGGCGTGGCCCTGTCCGTGACGGCCCCCGACCCGCTGCCGCTGGAGGGGGACCCGCAGGCCCTGCGTGGCGCGCTGCGCAACCTCATCGACAACGCGGTGAAGTACGGCGCGCGCACGGTGCAGGTCAGCGCGCTGCGCGGCAACGGCGGCGCGCCGCTGCTGCGGGTGGACGACGACGGCCCCGGCATCCCGCTGGAGGCCCGCGAGCGCGTGTTCGACCGCTTCCAGCGCGGCGAGGGCGCGGGCGGCACGGGCGTCGAAGGCAGCGGCCTGGGCCTGGCCATCGTGCATGCGGCAGCCCGCCAGCAGGGCGCGCAGGCGCGGCTGGCGGACTCCCCGCTGGGCGGGTTGCGCGCGGAGATGGCCTGGCCGGCCTAGGAGTCCACGCGGCGGGCCACGGCAGGCGCGCGGCGCTGCCAGCTCTCCACGTCGCTGACGACGCGGTCCCAGGCCGCGCGGTCGTAGCTGACGGGGGCAAAGAGGTTGTCCTGGCCGGGCTGCTGCCTGACGGCGGTGCGGGCCAGGTCCTCCAGCGCCTGCTGCGCCGCCGCCACGCAGCCCTTCAGGTCGGCGAAGGCCGAGCTCACGCGATGGAACAGCACGGCCCGGTGCAGTTCCGTGGCCTTCAGCGACGGCACTTCCACCGCCCGCAGGAAGATGCGCGCCTGGCCGTCGCCCAGCAATTCAACGCAGAACTCGCGGCGCCAGCCGGTCAGTGTCTGCTCGGAGGTCAGCGTGGTGGGGGTCTCATCGATCTGTAACGTCATGCTGCCAGTCTGCCCCAGACCCGCACCACCGCGCCGGCAGTTGTATCGCGATGCGTCGCCGGCCCCGGATGCGCGGGCGGCGCGCTCACCGGTGGTTGCGACAATTTGCGCCTTGTTTCCTGCCAAGATGCTTGCATGACACCCCTACCCACCTCCCTGCTGCGCCTGGCCGCCGCCGCGCTGCTGGCCATGGCCTGCGCGGCGCAGGCCGGCACGGCCATCGTCATCGGCGGCGCCCTGAAGAGCGACAACGACGCCGTCTGGCAGCGCATCGTCGACGAATCGGGCGGCGCCGGCGCCCGCATCGCGGTGTTCGCCACGGCCGCCGCCAACCCCGAGCGCAGCGCAGGCCTCATCGTCGCCGCGCTGAACCGCCACGGCGCCCAGGCCGAGGCCATCCCGGTCGCACCGCGGCTGCAGGGCCTGGACCTGCAGGCCACCCTCAACGACCCGGCGCTGATCGCCAAGGTCGCGGCCTCCCGCGGCGTGTTCTTCTCGGGCGGCGCCCAGGAGTACATCGTCGACACGCTGCAGCCCGACGGCGAGCCGACGGCCATGCTCAAGGCCATCCGCCAGGTCTTCGACGGCGGCGGCGTGGTGGCCGGCACCAGCGCCGGCGCGGCCATCATGAGCCGCATGATGTTCCGCGACGCGCCCGACAACATGCAGGTCCTCAAGGGCCAGTGGCGCGACAAGCGCGAGTACGACCGCGGCCTGGGGCTGGTAGGCCCCGAGCTGTTCGTGGACCAGCATTTCCTCAAGCGCGGGCGCATCGGCCGCATGCTGCCGGCCATGCGCGCGCTGGGCTACACGCTGGGCCTGGGGGTGGAGGAGAACACGGCCGCCGTCGTCAAGGGCAGCGAGGTCGAGATCGTCGGCGCGCGCGGCGCGCTGCTGGTGGACCTGTCCGAGGCCAGCACCGACAGCAAGCTGCCGGCCTTCAATCTGCGCGGCGCACTGCTCAGCTACCTCGACCGCGGCGACCGCCACGACCTGCGCACCGGCGTCACCACGCCCGCCGCGCACAAGCTGCGCGAGCCCCGCATCGACCCCAACGCGAACGACTACAAGCCCACGCGGCGCTTCGACAACTACTTCCTCGACATCCTCGGCGACGGCAGCATCGTCACGGCGATGGCCCAGCTGCTGGAAGGCCCGACGCCCGAGGTGCGCGGCCTGGCCTGGCGTGCCAAGCCGCGGCCCGGCGACCTCTCGCCCGAGCTGGGCTTCGAGTTCCGCCTCTACAAGGGGCCGGGCACGGTCGGCTGGCTCAGCGGCGCGTTCGGCAACGACGACTACACGGTGCTCAAGGTGCGGCTGGACGTCGCCCCGGTGCGCATGGCCAGCCCGATGTTCACGCCGCTCGCGCCCACGCCCTAACCTTCGCCTCACCTTGGCCTCATCGGCCCCTCATGCAGCCTCCCTAGAGTGGCTTGCATCGGCTGCACCGCAGCCCGCATGAGGAGTGAACGATGACCCGAACCGCCAAGACTGCATTGACCGCCACGGCCGCCGCCCTGCTTGCCGCCGGCGTGACGATCACCACGGGCGCCTCGGGCTGGACGGCACCCGCCTGGCTGAAGGACAAGGCCGCGAGCGACGCCCCCGCCGGCCCCACGCCCATCGCTGCGGCGGCTGCCGCCGTCGCGGCCGCGCCCGCCGCGGCGCTGCCGCCGGCCCAGCTGCCCAACTACCGCGCCATCGTGCAGACCCAGGGGCCGGCCGTCGTCGGCATCACCGTGGCCGGCCTGCACAAGGTCAGCGCCGAGGACGACGGCCAGACGCAGCAAGGCCTGGACGACGACCCCTTCTTCCGCTTCTTCCGCGGCGTGCCGGGCCTGCGCATGCAGCCGCAGTTCGGCAACAGGGGTGCCCAGCCCTTCCGCGGCCAGGGCTCGGGCTTCATCATCAGCAGCGACGGCCTGGTGCTGACCAACGCCCACGTCGTGCGCGACGCCAAGCAGGTCACCGTCAAGCTCAGCGACCGCCGCGAGTTCTCGGCCCAGGTGCTGGGCAGCGACCCGGCCACCGACATCGCCGTGCTGAAGCTGGACGCCAAGGGCCTGCCCGCCGTGCAGCTGGGTGATCCGAAGCAGGTGCAGGTGGGCGACTACGTGCTGGCCATCGGCGCGCCCTACGGCTTCGAGCAGACGGCCACGCAGGGCATCGTCAGCGCCAAGAGCCGCTCGCTGCCGGGCGACAGCGTCGTGCCCTTCATCCAGACCGACGCGGCCGTGAACCCCGGCAACTCCGGCGGCCCGCTGTTCGACGCCTCGGGCCGGGTGGTGGGCGTCAACGCGCAGATCTACTCGCAGAGCGGCGGCTTCCAGGGCCTGGCCTTCGCCATCCCCGTGGACGTGGCGCTGCGCGTGAAGGACCAGATCGTGGCCCACGGCAAGGTCGAGCATGCGCGCCTGGGCGTCACGCTGCAGGACCTGTCCGCGCCGCTGGCCGCCTCGTTCGGCCTGGAGTCGCCGAATGGCGCCCTCGTCTCCAGCATCATGCCGGGCAGCGCCGCCGCCAAGGCCGGGCTGAAGGCGGGCGACGTCATCACCGCCGTCGACGGCGAGCCGGTGCACGTGGCGGGCGACGTGTCCAGCCGCGTGGGCCTGGCCCGCCCCGGCGACAAGCTCAAGCTGGAGCTCTGGCGCGACAAGAGCCGCGTCAGCGAGACGGTGAGCCTGGGCCGCGCCGACAAGGACACCCAGGAGGCCAGCGCCGCCCCCGAGCGCGGCTCGCTGGGCCTGGCGCTGCGGCCCCTGGAGCGCCAGGAGCTGCGCGGCTCCGGGCTGGACCATGGCCTGCTGATCGAGCGCGTGAGCGGCCCGGCGCAGCTGGCCGGCGTGCAGCCCGGCGACGTGCTGCTGGCGCTGAACGGCAAGCCGGTGCAGGACGTCGATCAGGTGCGCGACGCGATGAAGGGCAGCCCCAAGCAGGTCGCCCTGCTGGTGTCACGCGACGGGCAGCAGATCTTCGTGCCCGTGCGCCTGGGCTGACTTCCCGGGCCGGCGCGGCCGGCCCGCCCCCTGCCCGGCGGCGCCGTCGCCGGGCTTCACGCCTCAAGGAGTCCCTGATGACGACGCGTCGTTTCTCTCCCGCCTTCCTGCTCGCCCTGGCGGCCACCGCCGGTTCCGCGCAGGCCGCCACGGCCGCCCATGCCCGGATCACCCCGCCCGCCGTGGCACGCTCGCTGGCCCAGGGCCACCACATCGACATCGAGCTGCGCCAGGGCCGGCTGACGCTGGCGCAGGCCAACGCGCTGCAGGATGCCCGGGCCTTGCAGGAGCAGCAGGCCCGCGGCTTGGCCGCCAGCCCGTCCGGCACCGACGCCGCGCTGGCGCTGAGCCACCAGCAGGATCTGCTGGACTGGGCCATCCGCAGCGGCGACACGCAGTTCCTGTCGACGCACGGCTCCTGATTCGCGGCGGCGTTCGGGCCGGCCACCGCCCATCGGCTGGCCAACGCCCGTGAAAACTCACCCCGGCGGTGGCCCGCGCCGATTCAAGCCCCGCACTGCGCTAGGCTGCGTGCCGTCGCATCACCGCCGCGGGGCCTGGGCTGGAAATCCTCTTCGAACTGCTGGCCGAGCTGCTGTTCCAGATCCTCGGCGAAGTGCTGGTGGAACTGGGCCTGCACTCGGTGGCCGAACCGTTCCGCAAGCGGCCCAACGTCTGGCTGGCCGTGCTGGGCTACGCGCTGCTGGGTGCAGGGGTCGGTGCACTCAGCCTGTGGGCCTTCCCCAGCCACCTCACGCGAGATGGCTGGCCGCGGCTGGTCAATCTCGTTGTCACGCCGGTGCTCGCAGGCCTCGCGATGGCCCTGCTCGGCCGCTGGCGCGCGCGCCGCGGCGACCCGGTGCTGCGCATCGACCGCTTTGCCTACGGCTACCTGTTCGCGCTGGCGGTGGCGGTCGTGCGCTTCAACTTCGCGAGCTGAGATGCGTGCATCCCGTTGGAGCACCCTGCTGCTCGCTGCGCTGACCGCGGTGGGCGGCCTGTTGTACGCGGTGCGCGAACCGGTGGAGGTTCCCACCGCGCAAGACCCGGCCCCGGTGGCAGCCTTGCCACTGAACCTGCCCACAAGCCAACCCGCCAGCGTGGCCCGGCCACATGCCCCGGCCGCGCCGGCCCGGCTCCAGGCACCCGCGGCTTCGGCCCCTCGCATCGGCTCCGAAGGCTACGGCCCACACATCGAGCGCGCCCAGGCCGGCGGCGACGCCGCCGCGGCCTGGGAAGCGGTGCAGTGGCTGCGGCAATGCGCATCCAACGCGGCAAGGCGTCAAAGCTACGAAAGCGTGCGCGGCGAACGCATCCCGCAGGAGATGCTGACCCAGCTGATGCTGGAGGCCGACGCTGAAGAGCGCCTCTGCCAGACCGTCACCGCCTGGCATCGCACGATGCTGCCGGAGCTGATGCTGAGGGCGATTCGAGGCAAGGTGCCGCAAGCGGCCATGGGCTTTGCGGCACTGGTGAATCCCGCCGACATCGAGCCGGTACTGCGCCAGCAGGTGGTCGACGCGCTACGTCGCGACGCGAACGACGGCCAGCCGGCCAGCCTGCTCGGTGCGGCAACGGAGGGCGCGGCCTGGGGCATGGGCGACGACGAGAGGCTGGCCTACCTCGCCGCCTTTGCCGAGCTGGCCGGCGACAGCGGGTCGGAACTGGTCCGGCAGTGGATCGCGGAAGGCAGCATCCAGTTCAAGGCCGAGCCCAGCGCGCAACAGCTGTCGGCCGCGCAGCTGGCCGGCCGACAGATCGCCGAGCGCCTGCGTGCCGCCGGCCGCCCCTGATCAGGGCATGCCGTTGCCCACGTAGTCCGCAAACCCAGGCCGCGTGCTCAGCCGTTGCAGCCAGGCCTCCACGGCCGGCAGCTCGGCGCGCTCGATGGGCGCGTTCTTCCAGCGCTGGGCGGACAGGCCCAGCACGATGTCGGCCAGCGTGAAGCCGGCCCCCGTGACGAAGGCGCCCGTCTTGGCGAGCTGCGCGTCCAGCATGGCCATGTGGCGGTTCCAGCTGGCGACGCTGGCTGCGACGGCCTCGGGCGTGGCCGGCTGGCCGCGCACCAGCGCCATGAAGGCGACGCGCCAGGCGTTGTTCAGCTCGCCGGCCTGCCAGTCCATCCACTGCTCCACGCGGGCGCGGGCGCGGGGCTCGGCGGGCAGCAGCGCCGTGGCGCCCTGCCGGTTCGCGAGGTAGCGGCAGATGCTGTTGCTCTCCCACAGCACGAAGTCGCCGTCGATAAGCACCGGGATGAGGCCGTTGGGGTTCAGCGCCAGGTACTCGGGCTCCTTGGGCGAGCGAAAGCCCGGCCCCCAGTCCTCGCGCTCGAGGTTCAGCCCCAGCTGGGCGGCGGTCCACATGACCTTCCGGACGTTGATGGAGGGGAGGCGGCCGAGAAGCTTCATGGGGGTGATGCCAGTTGTTGCGCGGCCTCGCGGCCGGCGGGGGTGAGGTGGGCGGTCCAGCGGCCCGCGTCGTCGCAGGCCAGGCGCACCCAGCCGGGGCCGCGCGCACCGGCGATGGTGGCGTCGCCCAGCGCGGTGCCCTCGCGCAGCAGCACGCTGACGCGCTCGTCCAGCCGCTTGGCCAGGCGCGCGAGGGCCACGCCCTCGCCGTCGTCCAGCGCCAGCAGCAGGGACAGCAGCCGGTGCTCAGCCATGTCGGCTCAGCATGACGGGAATGGATTTGGACGTCGGCGTGCGCGCGACCAGCGAGAAGCTCTCCAGCGGCACCAGCGCATTGGTCTCGGGGTAATAGCTGGCGAGGCAGCCGCGCGGGATGTCGTACTCGACGAGCAGGAAGCGCTCGGCGCGGCGCTGCTGCACCTCGCCGCCGTCCTCGGCGACGTAGAGGCTGGTGATGTCCACCCAGTCGCCGGCCTTCATGCCGAGGTCCTGGAGGTCGTCAGCATGGATGAAGACGACGCGGCGATGGCCGTAGACGCCGCGGTAGCGGTCGTCGTGCCCGTAGATGGTGGTGTTGTACTGGTCGTGCGAGCGCAGCGTCGTCAGCGTGAAGACGCGCACGTCACGTTGCCGCTCGGCGACGCGCCGCTCGGCGAGGTCGGTCGGCAACGCATGCGTGCTGAACTGGGCCTTGCCGCTGGCGGTGGCCCAGACGCGCTCGCTGGCCGTGTTGCGCAGGCGAAAGCCCCCGGGCGTCTTGATCTTGTCGTTGAAGCCGGCGAAGTCGGGCAGCACGGCCTCGATCTTGTCGCGGATGGCGGCGTAGTCGCCGGCCAGTTGCAGCCAAGGCGTGCGGCTCTTCGTCAGGGTGGCCGCAGCCATGCGCGCGACCAGCATGGGCTCGGACAGCAGGTGCTCGCTGGCCGGCGCATTCATGCCGGAAGAAAGGTGGACCATGCTCATCGAATCCTCCACCGTCACGCCCTGCGGGCCCGTGGCCTGCACGTCGATCTCGGTGCGGCCCAGCACCGGCAGCACCAGGGCCTGGCGGCCATGCACCACCTGGCTGCGGTTGAACTTGGTCGTGATGTGGACGGTCAGCTCGCAGCGGCGCAGCGCACGCCAGGTGGCGGCCGTGTCGGGCGTGGCGGCGGCGAAGTTGCCGCCCATCGCGATGAAGACCTTGCCCCGGCCGTCCAGCATGGCCTGGATGGCGGCCACCGTGTCGAAGCCGGGCTCGCGCGGCGGCTCGAAGCCGAAGACCTCGCCGAGGCGGTCCAGAAAAGCCGGTGCGGGCTTCTCGACGATGCCCATGGTGCGGTCGCCCTGCACGTTGCTGTGGCCGCGCACCGGGCAGGCGCCGGCACCGTCACGGCCCAGGTTGCCGCGCAGCAGCAGCAGGTTGACGATCATCTGGATGGTCGCCACCGAATGCCGGTGCTGCGTGATGCCCATGCCCCAGCAGGCGATGACGCGCTCGCTGCTGGCGTAGATGTCGGCGGCCTGCTCGATCTGCGCGCGTGTCAGGCCCGAGGCCTCGACGAGAGGCTCCCAGGGCTGCTCGCGCAGCTCGGCGGCGAAGGCGTCGAAGCCCTGGGTGTGCTCGGCGATGAAGGCCTGGTCCAGCGCACCCAGCTCGACGACGCGCTTGCACATGCCCTTGAGCAGCGCGAAATCGCCGCCCACCTTGAGCTGGAAGTAGTGGCTGCTGATGGGCGAGTCGCCCAGCGTCGCCATCTCGATCGCGTTCTGCGGGTCGGCAAAGCGCTCCAGGCCGCGCTCGCGCAGCGGGTTGAAGCTAACGATGCGCGCGCCGCGTTTTCGGGCCGCGCGCAGCTCGCCCAGCATGCGGGGGTGGTTGGTACCCGGGTTCTGGCCGAACACGAGGATGCAGTCCGCGCGCTCGAAGTCCGCCAGCGTCACCGTGCCCTTGGCCACGCCGATGGTGGGCTTGAGCCCCGAGCCGCTGGGCTCGTGGCACATGTTGGAGCAGTCGGGGAAATTGTTGGTGCCGTACTCGCGCACGAACAGCTGGTACAGGAAGGCGGCCTCGTTGCTGGTGCGGCCCGAGGTGTAGAAGATGGCCTGGTTGGGGTCGGGCAGCGCCTGCAGCTCGGCAGCGATCAGCGCGAAGGCGGCGTCCCAAGTGGTGCGCTGGTAGCGGTCTGTCCGGGCGTCGTAGACCATGGGCTCGGTGAGCCGCCCGGTGGCTTCCAGCTCGTAGTCCGATGCCTCGGCCCATTCGGCCAGCGTCTTCGCGGCTATCACCTCCGGCGTCGCCCGCCGCGCGGTCGCCTCGGCGGCCACGGCCTTGGCACCGTTCTCGCAGAACTCGAAGGTGGAGCGGTGGTCGCGGTCCGGCCACGCGCAGCCGGGGCAGTCGAAGCCGTCCGCCTGGTTGGCGTGCAGCAAGGTCTTCGCGCCCTTCACGGCCACGCCCTGCTCGTTCAGGTGCTTGGCGACGCTCTTCAACGCCCCCCAGCCACCGGCGGGGCCGTCGTACAGCTCGATCTTCTTGTGCTCGCTCATGGCGAGCAGACTAGCAGCTGCGGACAGCGCGGTGCCTGGGTCGGTAGGAATGATGGCAGGACGGGGGCGCGCACTTGTCGACGTTCAGGAACGAGGTGAAGCCGAGGCGGCTTCAGGCTGGTTGCGGACGGTCATGACAAGTCCATCCAAGGTCTGCTTTCACCAGGAGCAGACGCAACTCAGCCTGCTCTGAAGTCCCGGCTGGCGACTGCCATTGCGCAGGCATCGACGCACCGAGTCTTCGATCCCCACAAATATCGGCACCAACCTCAAGGCAGGCCCGCAGCCACAGAAGCCGTAGCGGGACGAATCAGGTCGAGACTGGTGGCATCGGTGGCACTTCCATCTTCGCCCACGAATCTGCCTGACGCGCATCGTACGCAGCCCGCAATGCGTCGAGCTTGTCGATGACCTCTTGCATCGCGGCCTCTCGGCTCCACTCCCCCGGCTTGGCTTCTTCGATTTGCATCTGCGCAAACCTACGAAGCTCTTTCGCGACCGCTGAAACCTTGAGACCGAGCTCAGCGTAGTCACGCCGCCGCCGCCAAAAGAACTCGGTGTAGTCGGGCGGATCATCAAACTCCGCCACGCCGGCTAGCTGGTTTTGCAGCCACTCTTGCTTCGCAGGAATCTCCAGGATTTCGTACATGAGCTTGCGCGGCAGCACGCGCCATTCGACTCTGATGTCTAGTGGCGCGAATTCAGGAGGCTCGACAGTAGCCTGGTGGTAGATGCCGTCCTTGCCGGCCGGTAGACCTTCTGACGTACCGTCGTCATAAGCGACCGACATGCACCCGTTAGCAAACCGATCGAGGTGGGCCACAACAAGGATCGCGAGGTACGAGATGTCCCGCTTATCCTTGATCTCTTCTACCCGCAGTTCGCGCAAGTAAGTGAGCAGCGCGCCAACGCCAACGCCGGCAAGACCTGAAACAGCGCTGATGATCGCGCTGACGTTGCCCGAATCCATGTCAGCGAACGCTCCGTGGCGCGTATCCGCGCTTGGGCGGCGTTGTTGTAAGTCGGTGGCTCACGTCAGGTGCGGCGACGGCCTTTCCGGCTTCGAGCCGCTCGGCGAATAAGCCGATTTCAATACAGCAGTTTGCAATCGTGTGCCGGAACTTCTCCGGTGGCCCGCCGTCGATTGGCCGCTGATCAAACGTGTATCCAGATAACTGCCCCAACATCGCGGCAATATCGTTCCGCTCAAATGAGATGCCCTCCCACGTATGTGCGAACAGGTTTCGCACCTTGCGCAGGATCTCCATGTCCTTGAACTGATCTTCAGTGGCGAGGCCGAAGGAGTAGGCTGCCTTGATGCGCGCGCTCAGCGTGCCAAGTGGCGCGTTGAAGCCTTCGACTAGGTCTCTAGTTGCTTTGCAGTCGCGAAAGTAGGCGAGCAACAAACGCCCAAGCGCCTCCTCAAGGAACGCTGCCAGCGAAAGAACCATACTGCGTTCATCCTGACCGTTGAGGAGCCGCACGAACCGGTTCAGGTCACTCAGCGGCCCCTTGTCTTCGTCTCGGATGGGGTCGCTCGGTTCTTCGCTCATTGTTGCCCCTTAAACCAGCTCTCCGGCGCCTTCTAACGGTGAAAGCTCAGTCAACGTGCCGTTGATCGAAACAACGTGCGCCATGGTGAATGCACTTGACATGCGACAGGCAAGCGTTAGCGAACTGCTCAAGAGCGCCCTGTGAGCACAGCATACAGAGCCTGGAGATAGGTCGGCCGGCTAGTGACCGCCATTCTCCGCAGAGCGGCCCTTGACGTCCCCATAACGAGCGTCTGGTACCGCTGCACAGCCGACTTCCGCTCCCCTCGCGATGCAGCGCCGCGCAGCACCGATCCCGACGACCATGCCGATGGCCAGCAAGGCGGCACTCGTGGCACCCCGCATCCAGCTTTACCGCACGCGGGGAGCCCCACCGGCGCCGGTATCCTCCCGCCGTCAACCGCCAGCGCGCCGCCTCGGCAGCCACCCGCCGGCAACCTCCCCGGCCCCAGCCATGCTCCCCCCGATGCGACGAGTTCTGATCATTGACGACCACCCCGGCGTGGGCCAGGCCCTGGAGCTGCTGCTGTCCCTGCACGACATCGAGGCCAGCGTCGCCACCAGCCCCAAGGCGGGCCTGGCGCTGCTGGAGACGCGGCCTTTCGGCCTGGTCATCCAGGACATGAACTTCACGGCCGACACGACTTCGGGCGAGGAAGGTGAGCAGTTGTTCCGCGCCATCCGCGCCAAGCGCCCGGACCTACCGGTCATCCTCCTCACCGCCTGGACGCGGCTGGATGCCGCCGTCGCCCTCGTCAAGGCCGGCGCAGCCGACTACCTGGCCAAGCCCTGGGACGACGCCAAGCTGCTGGCCACGGTGGAGAACCTGCTGGAGCTGGGCGAGGTGAACCGCGAGATGGCGCAGCTGCGCGAGGCGCGGCGCGAACGCCGCGCGGCGCTGGCCAGGCGCTACGACCTGGCCGGCCTGGTATTCGGCTCGGACGCGATGGCCAATCTGCTGGAGCTGGCCGGCCAGATCGCCGCCGCGCCGGTGCCGGTGCTGATCACCGGGCCCAACGGCGCGGGCAAGGAGCGCATCGCGGCCTTCGTGCATGCCAACTCGGCGGCCCGGGAAGGCGCCTTCGTCGCCTTGAACTGCGGCGCGCTGCCGGCCGACCTCATCGAGGCCGAGCTGTTCGGCAGCGACAGCGGCGCCTACACCGGCGCGGCCAAGGCGCGCGTGGGCCGCTTCGAGGCGGCGGACGGCGGCACGCTCTTCCTCGACGAGATCGGCAACCTGCCGCTGGCCGGCCAGGTGAAGCTGCTGCGCGTGCTGGAGACGGGCCAGTTCGAGCGCCTGGGCAGCAGCAAGACGCGCCAGACCCGCGTGCGCGTGCTGTCGGCCACCAACGCGGACCTGCGCGCCATGGTCAGGGCCGGGACGTTCCGCGAGGACTTGTTCTACCGCCTCAACCTCATCGAACTGAAGCTGCCCGCGCTGGCCGAGCGCCGCGACGACGTGCTGCCGCTGGCTGAGCATTTCCTGGCCGGCCGCGCACGGTTGGCTGAGGCCGCGCGCGAGGCGCTGCTGGCGCACCGCTGGCCGGGCAATGTGCGCGAGCTGAAGAACGCCGTCGAGCGCGCGGCCCTGCTGTGCCAGGGCGGCGAGATCGCGCCCGCCCTGCTGGGGCTGGAGGACGACGGCGGCAACGGCGGCGGCGCCTGGCGCAATCTCGACGAGCCCAGCCGCGAGGCGGTCGTCGCGGCGTTGAATGCGGCCGGTGGCGTGGTCAGCCGCGCGGCCAGCCAGCTCGGGCTGTCGCGCCAGGCGCTGTACCGGCGGCTGGAGCGCTACGGGATCGCACCGTGAACGCCGCGCCGGGCCATCCCAAGCAAGCTCGCTCGCGCCCGGCGGGACAGGCCGCAGGCCTCAGGGTGCACCCATGACGCTGTCGCTGCGCGCCCGCGCGCTGCTGTCGCTGGCGGCGGCGGCCGTCGTGCCGCCGCTGGTCATCCTGGGCGTGCGCCGCGCCGGGCTGGAGGCGGGCGTGGCGCTGGCCGCGGCCATCCTCGTGATGCTGCCGCTGATGGGCTGGCTGGCGGCGTTCTGGCTGGCGCCGCTGCTGCGCCTGACACGCGCGCTGGAAGGCGCGGTGCTGAGCTACCGCGACGGCGACTTCAGCCTCAACCTCGCACCCAATGGCCCGCGCGAGCTGGCCGAGCTGACGCGGCTGCACGCCGAGCTGGGCCTGGCCCTGCGCGAGCAGCGCCAGCACCTGACGCAGCGCGAGCTGCTGCTGGACACCATCGTGCAGAACACGCCGGTCGCGCTGGTGCTGACCGCTGCGAGCGAGCGCATAGTCATCGCCAACCTGGCGGCCCGCCAGTTGCTGGGCGACGGCCGCAGCCTGACCGGGCTGGACTTCGCTGCCGTCGTCGCGGCACAGCCGCAGACGCTGCGCGAAGCCCTGGCCGGCGACGGCGACCGGCTGTTCGCGGTGACGCTGCCCGACGGCTCGGAGGAGACCTTCCACCACAGCACGCGGGCGTTCCGGCTGCAGGGCCAGCCGCACCGGCTGCGGCTGCTGCGGCGCATGACGCGCGAGCTGTCGCGCGCCGAGGTGGCGACGTGGAAGCGCGTCATCCGCGTGCTCAGCCATGAGATGAACAACTCTCTGGCGCCGATCTCGTCGCTGGCCCACAGCGGCGCCGAACTGGCACGCCGCGGCGACGTCGAGCGGCTGCCGCAGGTGCTGGCCAGCATCGCCTCGCGCGCGGCCCACCTGCACGGCTTCCTGGCGGGCTACGCCAGCTTCGCCAAGCTGCCCGCGCCGCGGCGCGCGGAGGTGGATTGGGCCGCCTTCGTGAACCGGCTGGCCCTGCTGGGCGAGTTCCAGCTGGACGGCGAACTGCCCGGCCAGCCCGGCTGGTTCGACGCGGCGCAGATCGAGCAGGCGCTGCTGAACCTGATCAAGAACGCCCACGAGTCGGGCAGCGACCCGGACGAGATCCGGCTGCGGCTGCGGCCGCACGGGACCGAGATCGTCATCGAGGTGCTGGACCGCGGCCCCGGCATGAGCGAAGCGGTGCTGGCGCAGGCCCTGCTGCCCTTCTATTCCACCAAGCGCTCCGAACCCGGCTCCCAGGGCGGCACGGGCCTGGGCCTGGCGCTGGTGCGCGAGATCGCCGAGGCGCACGACGGCCGCATCGCGCTGGCCAACCGCAGCGGCGGCGGGCTGCGCGTGACGATCCGGCTGCCCCTGCCCGTCGTCCCGACGAATAGGGATGGCAAGCCCGGCCGGGAGTGACAGACTGCGCGGATCGAGCCCGCCCCCCTGCGGGCCTACCGTCACGGGAGCCCTCGCCATGTCCCTTCGCGTTTGCCTCCGCGCCCTGGCCCTGCTCGGCCTCTCGTCGCTGACCTTCGGCGCCCTGGCCCAGTCGCAGTTCCGCCTCTACGCCGAGGCCTACGGGAGCTACTACAACAGCGTCCAGACGACCAGCCCGGTCTTCGGCCTGGACCCCGGCGGCAACCCCAACACCTTCTCCGGCCAGCTCTACTACGGCTCCGACTACGCCTCGGCTGCCGCCTACAACCAGCTCACGCCGCTGCCCAACGTGACGGCCGGCGGCACCTGGGTCGGCGACGCCAGCCAGGGCATGACGACGGTGACCAGCCACGCCTATGGCATGACCGACTGGGGCAGCAACCACGCCAGCGCCTCGACGACCGGCTTCACCCCCGTCAGCCAGAGCTATGACGGCCAGTTCGTCGTTGGCAGCAACAGCTGGCCCATGCATGTGGAAAGCAGCAACGCCAGCTATGCCGTCGGCCACTCGAGCTGGGAGGAGCTCTACCTCATCGGCGGCGGCACCGGCGTCGGCCAGTTCACCGGCAGCATCCACGTCGACGGCACCTTGGCCGGCACCCTGGGCAGCGGCAACGCCAGCCTCGACTGGTCGCTGCGGACCTTCTCCAACCAGCTCGTCGCCTCCGTCTCCGCCTCCTATGACGCCAGCACCGACCTGTGGTCCATGGGCGTCTTCAGCAACGGCCACTGGACGTATACCGGCGGCAACGGCCCGCTGACGATCAACCAGGACGTCATCGGCGGCTACAGCTTCACCTACGGCACGGCGCTGTACCTGAAGTCCGAGCTGGTCACGAGCATCTCCGGCAACGGCGCGGCCGACTTCTCCAACACGGTGCAGTTCACCGGCATGTCCCTGCCGCAGGACGCCACCGTGTACGTGATGTCCGGCGCCAGCGCGGCAGACTACGGCATCGCCTTCGCCGGCAACGGCAACGGCACGATCTGCACCGACCTGGCCTGCGCGGTCGGCAGCGCCCCGGCCGTGCCCGAGCCGCAGACCTATGCGCTGCTGCTGTCCGGCCTCGGCGTCATCGCCTGGGTGGCCCGGCGCCGGCGCCGTTGAGCTGAACCCCTTCGCCCGGGGCCGGGCCGGGCCAAGGCGCTCGGCTGCCGTGAGCGAATGCGCGGCGGAGCCCGGTTTGCGTCGCCGGGGGATGGTGGCCCCCTGGGGACACCCCTAATATGCTGCGCCATGCGCATGCCCAACCTGTCACTGCCGCCGCTGGCCGCTGCTGCCCCGCTGGAGGAAGGCCAGGTTCTGGGCGTGTGGCGCCTGGTGCGGCCCCTGCCGGATGGCGAGCAGGCCCATGCGGGCCAGTGGTACAGCGCACGCCACGCACTGGCCACCGAGCAGCAGGCCGCCGTCCTCGTGCTGGACCGCAGCGACCACGGTGCCGGCGTCATGCTGCGCTATGCCGACCAGGCCGGCGACCTCGCCAAGCTGCAGCACCCCCACATCGCGGTGCCCAGCGACAGCGGCGTGACGCCCGACGCCCACCCCTACCTGATCCTCGAGGGCACGCATGGCGAGCCGCTGCTGCCGCGGCTGCAGCAGCTGGGCCTGCGCGAACGCGTCGGGCTGCTCGTACAGCTCTGCGAGGCGCTGCGATCGGCTCACCAGCAGGGCTGGCTGCTGGCCGAGATCGACCCCGCGATGATCTGGCTCGACCCCAACGGCGATGTGCGCCTGATGGGCCTGGGCCTGACCCGCATCCCCGACCCGACCGACCCGTTCGACCGCGGCCTGAGCCTGGGCGCGTCGCCGGCCTTCGTCGCGCCCGAGCGCCGCAACGGCGAGCCGCCCAGCCTGGCCAGCGAGGTCTACGGCCTGGGCGCACTGTGCTGCGCCTTCATCTGTGGCTGGGAAGACACCCCCAAGGGCCTGGCGCCACTGCGCAGCAGCGCCGGCCGGCAATGGCCGATGCTCGAGGACAGCGAACAGCTCAAGCTCGACACGCTGTTGCGGGCCGCCATGGCCGAGTCGCCCGAGCTGCGCACGCGCGGCGCCGAAGGGCTGGCCGATGAACTGCGCGAATGGCTGGGCCTGAGCCCGCAGCGCAGCGCGATGGCGCCGACCGAGCCGGTGGCCGCCAAGCCGGCTCCCTGGTGGCGGCGCTGGCTGTGGCTGGGCGCCGCCGCGGGCCTGGGCCTGCTGGCCATGGCCGCGCGCGTCGTCGAGCCGACCCCGCCCACCACCACCAGCTCCCAGAGCCAGCCCCGCGGCTGAGAGCGCTGCGCGACGGCCTCCGAAGACGGCCGCCGCCGGCGAGCTTGGGGGATTGTTTGGGGGTGCGCCGCGCGCGGGCCTCGGCAACAATGCGAGCCCCAATCCCGGAGGTCCTCATGGCCCCTTCGCCGCGCGCGCTGCCGATTGCCGCCCGCCCCGCCCTGCCGCTGGCCGCGCCGGCTGCCGGCCCCCGCACCGAAGCCGGCAGCTTGCCCGGCCCGCGGTGCCCCCGCTGATGGCGGCCGTCGGCACCCGACCCGCGCCCACCGGCCTGCTGGGCCTCGGCGAGCTCAAGATCACCCTGCCGGGCACTCGGCGGCAATGGCTGGCCCTGGTGGCGGGCCTGGCACTGGGCGGCGTCGGCGCGGAGCTGGCCTGGCACCATCCGCTGTCCGGCCCGCTGGCGCTCGCGGCCTGGGGCGCCGTGGTGCTGCTGGCGGCCCTGTTCTGGGTCAGGACGCCCCTGCTGCTGCTGGCGCCGCTGCCGCTGATCGGCCTGGCGCCGTGGAGCGGCTGGATCACCTTCGAGGAGATGGACCTGCTCGTCACGGCCTGCGGCTGCGGCGGCTATCTCGCCTATGCACTGCAGCTGAATGCGCGTGACCGCGCGCCGGCCTGGCGCCACGGCCTGGCTTTTTCGCCGGTCGTGGTGGCACTCATCCTCGCGCTCGCGCTGTCCGCGGCCTGGAGCGTCAAGCGCGGCTTCGCCGATGCCGGCGGCTTCAGCTTCGGCTGGTTCCAGGGCTACCACGAGGCGATGAATTCGGTGCGCAATGCCAAGGCCATCTTCCTCGTGCTGGCCCTGCTGCCGCTGTGGACTGCGGCCGCCGCCGCCCGCCCGCGAGGTTTCTCGCGCGCGCTGCTGCTGGGCCTGGTGCTGGCCCTGGCCGGCGCCAGTGCCGCGGCGCTGTGGGAGCGCCTGGCCTACACGGGGCTGCTGGACTTCTCCACCGACTACCGCACCACGGCGCTGTTCTGGGAGATGCACGTCGGCGGTGCCACGCTGGACGGCTTTCTCGTGCTGACGCTGCCCTTCGCGCTGCTGGCACTGCTGCGCACGCGCTCGCCCTGGCACTTCGGCATCGGCCTCGTCATCGTGTTGCTGGCGGCCTATGCCTGCCTGACCACTTTCTCGCGTGGCGTCTACCTGGCGCTGCCGCTGGCGCTGATTCCCATGGTGCTGCTGGCCGACGCGCAGCGCCGCCGCGCCGCAGCCTCGGGGCCGGAGAGCAGCCACATCGACAGCACCCTGGGCGCCGTGGACGAACCCCTGTCGCGCCCGGCCAAGCTCGGCGCCCTGGCCATGGCGGGCGCCTTCGCGCTCGCCGCGGCCCTGGTCTTCGGCGGCGGTGGCTACCGCGGCCTGCTGGCGCTGTTCTTCGTCATGGTCATCCTGCTCACCATGCCGGCCAGCCTGTGGCTGCCGACCCTGAGCCAGCGGCTGACGGCGCTGCTGATGGGCGGCCTGCTGGCCCTGGTGCTGGGCGGCGCGAGCTGGGCGCTGTCCCTGGCCGTGCCCAAGGCGGCCTACGTGCTCAACGCCGTGGCGCTGGTGTGCTGCGCGCTGCTGCGCTGGCGCGACGCACCGGGCCAGGCGCGGCCCGTCTACGTGTTGCTGGTGTCCACCTGCTGGTTCTGGCTGCTGGCAACCATGGTCATCGTCGCCGACTACTGGGGCGGCACGGCCGGCCGCTGGACGGCCCTGGCCGCCGGGCTGGCACTGGCCGGCGTCTGGGCCGCGATGCTGCTGGAGCCACGGCTGTGGCCGCTGCAAGGCGCCGCCAACGCCGGCAAGGCCGGCTGGCGCAAGCGGGCGCTGCTCGTGGCCGGGCTGCTGCTGGTCATGGCCGTCGTTGCTGCACTGGGCGGCGGAGCCTACCTGCGCGATCGCGTCGCCACCTGGAAGGAGGACGGCCAGACCCGCCTGACGCACTGGCACGACGGCCTGCGGCTGCTGCATGGCGGCCGGCAATGGCTGCTGGGCAAGGGCTCGGGGCGTTTCGTGCCCAGCAATTTCTACGAGGGCCCGGTCAGCGCCCAGATCGGCGACTACCGCCTGCGCACCGACGACGCCGAAAGCTATCTTGCACTGGCCGCAGGCAAACACCTGCTGGGCCATGGGGAGCAGTTCCGCATCAGCCAGCGCATCGCCGCACCCGCCCCGGGGCAGGCGACGATCCAGGTCACCAGCCGCACGGCCGCGGATGCCTATCTGATGATGCAGGTCTGCGAGAAGAGCCTGATCTACCCGGACAACTGCAGCACCCTGCAGGTGCTGCTCAAGCCGCTGCGGCCGGGCGACACCCCGGCCGAAAGCGGGGCCGGGGCGCCCGCCGCGGCCGGCATGGGCAGCTGGCAGACCAGCCAGTTCAAGCTGGGCCCGGTGCCCGCCCTCGGCGGCGACTGGTGGGCGCCCCGCTTCGTGACCTTCTCCATGGCCCTGGAAACGCGCGGCGCACGCGTCGACATCAGCCGCATCGCCATGCAGGACGCCCAGGGCCGCCAGCTGCTGCAAAACGGCGACTTCAACCGCGAGATGGCGCACTGGTTCTTCTCCAGCGACCGCCATCACCTGCCGTGGCACATCAAGAATGCGGCCCTGCACGTGCTGTTCGAGCAGGGGCTGGTGGGCCTGGCGCTGCTGGGCGGCGCCTACCTGCTGGCCCTCGTGCGCCTGTCCTTCGGCCGCGGCCGCGACCACCCGCTGGCGCCGGCCATCGTCGCCGCGCTGATCGGCTTCGGCGTGGTGGGCGCCTTCGACAGCCTGCTGGACGCGCCGCGCATCGGCTTCGTCTTCTTCACGCTGCTGCTGCTGGGCCTGGGGTTGCGGGCCTTGCCGGGTGAAGGCGTGGCGAGGGTGGCATGATGCGCCCCCCATGTCTGCCGCCCCGCCGTCCGCCGGCCTGAACCCGGCCCAGCTCGAAGCTGTGTATCACCTGAGCGGCCCCTGCCTCGTCATCGCGGGGGCGGGCTCGGGCAAGACGCGCGTCATCACGACCAAGATCGCCCAGTTGCTGGTGTCGGGCTACCGGCCCAGCCAGATCGCGGCCATCACGTTCACCAACAAGGCTGCGCAGGAGATGCGCGAGCGGGCCAAGGCGCTGGTGGGCAACAAGGCGGCCAAGGACCTGGCCATCTCCACCTTCCACAGCCTGGGCGTGCGCCTGCTGCGCGAGGAGGGCTCGCGCGTCGGCCTGAAGGAGCAGTTCTCCATCCTCGACAGCGACGACGTGCTCAACGTGCTGAAGGACGCCGGCGGCACGACGGACATCAAGCAGGCGCAGCGCTGGCAGTGGACCATCTCGCTGTGGAAGAACCAGGGCCTCGGCCCGGCCCAAGCGGCCCAGATCGCCAAGGACGAGGACGAGCGCGCCGCCGCCGCCGTCATGGTGCGCTACCAGGAGCGCCTCGCCGCCTACCAGGCGGTGGACTTCGACGACCTCATCACGCTGCCGCTGAAGCTGCTCTCCACCCATGCCGAGGCGCGCGAGAAATGGCAGAACAAGCTGCGCTACGTGCTCGTGGACGAGTACCAGGACACCAACGCCGTGCAGTACGAGCTGCTGAAGGCGCTGGTGGGCGAGCGCGGCATGTTCACGGCTGTGGGCGATGACGACCAGTCCATCTACGGCTGGCGCGGCGCCACCATCGAGAACCTCAAGCGCCTGCCCACCGACTATCCGGCACTCAAGGTCATCCCGCTGGAGCAGAACTACCGCTCCACCGGCGCCATCCTGCGTGCGGCCAACCACGTCATCGCCGGCAACCCCAAGATCTTCGAGAAGAAGCTGTGGAGCGAGTACGGCGACGGCGAGCCCATCGCGCTGCTGGAGGCCGATGGCGAAGAGCACGAGGCCGAGCGCGCGGTGGCGCGCATCCAGCAGCTGCGCGCCGACGGCAAGGGCCCGCAGTTCAAGGACTTCGCCATCCTCTACCGCGCCAACCACCAGGCGCGCGTGTTCGAGCAGGCGCTGCGCCGCGCCCAGATCCCCTACAAGGTGTCGGGCGGCCAGAGCTTCTTCGACAAGGCCGAGATCAAGGACCTGTGCGCCTGGCTGCGGCTGCTGGTGAACCAGGACGACGACCCGGCCTTCCTGCGCGCCGTCACGACCCCGAAGCGCGGCATCGGCCATACCACGCTCGGCGCGTTGAGCACCTTCTCGGCGCAGTGGAAGTGCAGCATGTTCGAGGCCCTCTTCTCCGAGAGCCTGGCCACAGCCATCACGGCGCGCGCGCTGGCCCAGCTGCACGAGTTCGGCCGCACCGTGAACGAGCTGCAATACAAGGCCAGGCACACCGAAGGCCACACCGCCGCGCACGCCCTGCTGATGGAGTGGCTCAAGGACATCGGCTACGAGCAGCACCTGGTCGACAACGAGGAGAACGAGAAGGTCGCCCAGGCCCGCTGGGGCAATGTGCTGGACTTCGTCGACTGGATCGCCAAGCGCTGCGGCGGCCAGCACAGCGAGGAAGGCGGCGTCAGCTTCACCGAGCCCAAGCAGAGCGTGCTGGACGTGGCCCAGACCATCTCCGTCATCCTGTCGCTGGCCGAGCGCGGCGACGAGCAGGACCAGGTCACGCTGACGACGCTGCACGCCTCCAAGGGGCTGGAATGGCCGCACGTCGTGCTGGCCGGCGTCAACGAGGGGCTGCTGCCCTTCAAGCGCGAGGAGGCGGAGCTGACGCCCGAGGCGCTGCAGGAGGAGCGGCGGCTGATGTATGTGGGCATCACGCGGGCGCGCACGACGCTGGCGGTTTCAACCTTGCGCCGGCGCAAGAAAGGCCGCGACACCGTCGTGGGCATCCCCAGCCGTTTCCTGGCCGAGATGAAGCTGAACGAGGGCGGCACGCGCGAGGACCCCAGGGAAAAGCTCAAGCGCATGCGCGAGGAACTGGCCGCCAAGGCCGCGGCACGGGCATCCTCTCAAGGTCAAGCCTGAATCGCTCATTCGCGGGGGTCCCCCACGTGTGCGTGAAGTCTTCACATCCCAGTCGCGCTAGGCTGCGAACAATGCGTCCAGCCCTTCTTTTTCATGGTGAGTCCGCATGAAAGCCCTGGTCCTTGCCGTCGTTCTCGCTGCCCTCAGTTCCACCACGCTGGCCGGTGCCACGCGTGATGCGCACCCGCAGGCCGCAGCCGAGAAAACGACGGCCGACGTCATCGCCGACGCGAGCCGCATGGGCTCGACCGGCCTGACGTCGCTGAACGGCAGGCCCTGGGCCCCGCAGAGCCAGCCGACCGAGACCGATTTCGGCAGCGCCGCGCCCGACGTCGACACGGGCACCGTGCTCGTCGTCCTCGGCGTGCTGGCCGTGGCCCTGGCCCGCCCGGTGAGCCGCGCGCTGCGCCGCCAGGAGCAGCACCGCCGCGCCGCGGCGCTGGCCAGCACCCTGAGCCACCCGCCGCGCGCCTGAGGGCGCCCCTGCGCCAGTGAATTGCGTCACGGGCCGGCCACCGGCCTGAGGGGGATCCATCCGGCAGACGTGAAGTCTGCACCCGGCGCCGGGCCGGCCAGGCCGAAGAATCGCGGGCATTCGCAACGCCCACCGGCCCCGCCCATGAAACGCATCCTGTCCCTGGTCGCCCTGCTCGCTTCCGGCATCCACGCCTTCGCCGCCCCGGCCCCGGCGGGCAACCTGCTCGTCAACGGCGGCTTCGAGAGCATCGCCGTGGCCGACGGCAGCTGGGTCAACGTCGCCAGCATGCCGGGCTGGACCTGGCTCGGCGGCCCCGGCACCGGTTTCGAGATCCGCAACAACGTCGCCGGCGCCGCCCAGGAAGGCCGCAACTACATCGAGCTGGACACCAACGGCAACACGCTGATCGGCCAGTACCTGGACAGCCTCGGCGCCGGCTCGACCTACGACCTGAGCTTCTGGTATTCGCCGCGCGAGTACCAGGCCGCGTCGACCAACGGCATCCAGGTGTTCTGGAACGGCGCACTGCTCGACGCCACGCTGACCGGCCTCGGCGGCGGCGGCAACGACTGGACCCTGCACCAGTACCGCGTGACGGCGCAGGCCGGCCGCAACCTGCTGAGCTTCGCCTCGGTCGGCAGCAGCGACAGCCTGGGCGGCAACCTCGACAACGTCAGCCTGACGAACCGCATCCCCGAACCCGGCACCCTGGCCCTGACCCTCGCCGCCCTGGCGGGCTGCCTGCTGCTGCCGGCCTCGCTGCGCCGCCGCGCCGAGGCGCGCCGTGCCCAGGCTCTGGCGGCCGCCCTGGCCGCCCCCGTGCCGGCCCGCCGCTGAAGCGCTAGGCCGGCAGCACGCCGGGGCGCCCTGGCGCCACGACGAAGTCCGCCGCCGTGGCAATGCCGCTGTCGGGGTTCAAGGCGTCATCCAGCGAGCGCACCGCCGCCCGCAGGCCCTCGCGCGCATCCAGCCTGAAGGCCATGTAGCCGCGCTGGTCGTTGCGCGCGAAGTGCAGGTGAGGGTTCAGTGCCCGCAGGCCGTCCAGGGGCTGCTTGCCGCCCCAACTGGTGATGGAGCTGCCGCAGAACTCGCTCGCCACCGTCGGCGAGTCCGGGTCGTCGTAGTCTGGCTTCAGGTCCGCCACGACGTGGCTGTGCACATCGCCGCCCAGCACCACGACGTTGGGCACCCGGCGCTCGCGCACCTCGGCCAGCAGCCGGTTGCGCGACGGTGCATATCCGTCCCAGCCGTCGGTCCAGTAGCTGGGCTCCCTGGCGCTGCGGTTCATGCGCGCCATCAAGGTCTGCTGCGCCACCAGGTTCCAGCGGCCTGGCGTCACGTCCCACCCTTCGGCAAGCCAGCGCTCCTGCGCCGCGCCAAGCAGCGAGCGCTGCGGGTCCAGCAGTTCCGGGCATTCGCGCAGCGGCAGCGTTCTGCTGCCGTACTGGCCGGCCCTGGGGCAGGACTGCGGGTCACGGTACTGGCGGTCGTCCAGCGCATGGATGACCGCCAGCCGCCCCCAGGCATGACGGCCGTACATGCGCATGTCCGCGCCCCGCGGGCGCCAGGCCTTGGGCAGGGGCTGGTGCTCCCAGTAGGCCTGGTAGGCCGCCGCGCGGCGCGCGGGGAAGTCCTGCGCGATCTTCTCGCCGCGCAGGCCGGCGTAGTCGTTCGCCACCTCGTGGTCGTCCCAGACGAACAGCCACGGCACGGCGGCATGCATGGCCTGCAGCGCGGGGTCGGACTTGTACTGCGCGTACCGGGCCCGGTACTGCGGCAGCGTGACGGCCTCGCCGCCTTCGACGCTGCGCACGCGGCCCGGCGCGGCGCCGTATTCGTAGATGTAGTCGCCGAGGAACAGGACCAGGTCCAGCTCCTCGGCCAGCATGTGGCGCCAGGCGGCGAAGAAGCCGTGGTCCCAGCGCTGGCAGCTCGCGATGGCGAAGCGCAGCGGCTCCAGCGCATCCGCCGCCGGTGCTGTGCGCGTGCGGCCCGGCGGGCTGCGCTGGCCCAGCGCCTCGAAGCGGTACCAGTACCAGCGGCCGGGCTTCAGGCCCGCGGGCTCGGCATGCACGCTGTGCGCCCAGCCCGCTTCGGCCGTCTCGGTGCCCGAGGCCACGCGGCGACGGAAGGCCTCGTCCTCCGCGATCTCCCAGCGCACGTCCACGCGGGCCGGCAGGTCGGCGCCGGTCAGCCGCGTCCACAGCACCATGCCCTCGGCACTCGGGTGGCCGGACGCGATGCCCAGGGCGAAGCGCGGCGATGCGTCGGCGCGGGCGTGCCGCAGCAGGCCGGGCGCGAGGCCGGCGGCCAGCGACAGTTGCAGCAGGTGGCGGCGATGCGTGTCCATCGCCGCATTGTGGTGGCGTCAGATCGCCAGCGGGTCGACGTCCACGGCCCAGCGCAGCACGGCCCGGAATTCCGATGAACGCTCGCGCTTGAGCGCCAGCAGCTCCGGCACCCAGCCGCGCAGGAAGGCCTGCAGCCGCGCGCGCTGCGGGGCCTCCACCAGCATCTGCATGCGCTCCACGTCGGCCACGCGGGCCACGGCATGCGGCACCGGCGGGTAGACCAGCACGCCGGCGTCGTGGGCCAGCGCCGCCGCGGCGTCGAGGAAGGCCTTGGCCGCCTCGGCCGTGCGCGCCTCCGCGCGCAGCAGCGCAAGGTGCGAGAACGGCGGCAGGCTGGCGGCACGCCGCTCGGCAAGCTGGTCGGCGGCGAAGCGCACGTAGTCGTGCCGGGCCAGGGCCTGGTAGAGCGCATGGTCGCGATGCCAGGTCTGCACCCACATCTCGGCCGGCGTATCGCCCGCGGCATCGCGCCCGGCGCGGCCGCCGGCCTGCATCAGCAGCGCGAACAGCCGCTCCGGCGCGCGGAAGTCGCTGCTGAAGAGGGCGCCGTCCGGGTTGACGGCGGCAACGAAGCGGATGCGCCGGAAGTCGTGGCCCTTGGTGACCATCTGCGTGCCGACGAGGATGTCCACGTCGCCGTCGTGCACGGCCTGCAGCTGCGCCTCCAGCTCGCCCTTGCGGCGCGTGGAGTCGGCGTCGATGCGCAGCACGCGCGCGCCGGGCAGCGCCTCGGCGAGCTGCTCCTCCAGCCGCTCGGTGCCGCGGCCGATGGGCGCGATGTCGTGGTTGCCGCAGTTGGGGCAGGCGCGCGGCACGCGCTCGGTGAAACCGCAGTGGTGGCAGCGCAGTGTGCGGTCACGCTTGTGGAAGACGCGCCAGGCGCTGCAGTGCGGGCAGTCGCTCTTCCACTGGCATTCGCCGCAATGCAGCACCGGCGCATAGCCGCGGCGGTTCAGGAACACGAGGCTTTGCTCGCCGCGGTCCAGCCGCTCCTTCAGCGCCGCCAGCAGCGGCGCGGTCAGCGCCGTCGTCACGCCGGCGGTGGCCGGCAAGGCCTTCATGTCGAAGAGCTTCACCCGGGGCAGGGCGCCGCCGCCGATGCGCGCGGCCAGTGTCAGCCGTTCGTAACGCCCCGACTCGGCGTGCTGCCAACTTTCCAGCGACGGCGTCGCCGAGCCCAGCACGACGGGGATCTTCAGGTCGTGGGCGCGCCAGACGGCCAGGTCGCGCGCCGAGTAGCGGGCCCCGTCCTGCTGCTTGTAGGAAGGGTCGTGCTCCTCGTCGACGACGATCAGCCCCAGCTCGGGCAGCGAGGCGAACACCGCCAGCCGCGTGCCCAGCACCAGGCGCGCCCGCCCCAGGTGGGCAGCCAGCCAGTTCTGCAGCCGCTGGGCCGGCGTCAGCGCGCTGTGCAGCGACACGATGGCCAGCGGTTGTGGCAGCAGGGCCGCGAAGCGCTCGGTAAAGCGGGCCTCCAGCTGGGGCGTCAGGTTGATCTCGGGCACCAGCACCAGCACCTGCCGGCCGGCGGCCAGCGCGGCCTCGGCGGCGCGCAGGTAGACCTCGGTCTTGCCGCTGCCCGTCACGCCGAACAGCAGCAGCGGCTTGGTCGCGCCACCGGCGATCTGGCCCTCGATGGCCGCGACGGCCACGGCCTGCTCGGGCGCCAGCGCGGGCCTGGCCGGCTCGGGGAGGTCGGCAGCCCGCGCCGCCTTGCGGTCCAGCTTGCGCAGCCGCGCCGCCAGCTGCTCGGGCGACAGTTCGCGCAACTGCGGCGGCAGCACCGAGCTGGCCAGCTCGCCAACGCTGCGCTGGTAGTAGCCGGCCGCGAAATCCAGCAGCCGGCACCAGTCGGCGCCCAGCGGCGTCAGCGCGTCAAATACCGCGGCCACCGGGCGCAGCGCGACCTCCGGGGTCGTGCCGTCGCCGCCCGGCCAGACCACGCCGACCAGTTCGCGCTTGCCCAGCGGAACCCGCACCAGCGAACCGAATGCGAGCGCCCGCTCACTCGCGTAATCAAGCGGGCCGCTCAGGCCGCTGTGCTGAGGCGCATCCACGGCGACACGCACCGTCGTGGGGCCGCTCACCTCAGCCACACGCAGCTCCGCGCTTCTTGTGAAGCGATGGCTCAGCAAGCGGCCGCAAGTTCATGATTTCTAAAGACTCTTGGGTTGCCCACAATTTCTGTGGATAAGTTTGTGAGCAATTCGACTTGCGGCGGTCTGCGGCCCGCCCTGAGCGCCCTGATCACCGCGCCGGGACCTGCGGCATGGATTTTTGAAACCCTTTTTGAATCAACCACTTAGGAATGACTCGGGAAAACTCTTAGCTGCGCCGCATCAAAGGGCGTTGGCGTCGCCCGCATCCCAATATTTGGGGATAAGTCCAGCGCAAAGTGCAGATCTGACGCCCCTGTCAGGGCGCCCCGCGCAGCCTGCGGGAGTGGCTATGCACCTCGTCCACCAGGGCCGTCACGCTCTCGGGCGGCGTGAACTGGCTGATGCCGTGGCCGAGGTTGAAGACATGCCCGCTGCCCGCCGTGGGCTTGCCGAAGCTGTCCAGCACCGCGCGGGCCTGGGCCCGCACGGCTTCGGGCGGCGCGAAGAGCACATTGGGGTCGAGGTTGCCCTGCAGCGCAACACGGTCGCCCACGCGGGCACGCGCCTTGCCGAGGTTCATCGTCCAGTCCAGGCCCACGACGTCGGCGCCGGCATCGGCGATCTCGTCCAGCCACAGGCCACCGCCCTTGGTGAACAGGATGCGCGGGATGCGCTGGCCTTCGTGCTCGGTCTTCACCTGTGCCAGCACCTGGCGCGAGTAGGCGAGGCTGAACTGCTGGAAGGCCCCGTCGGCCAGCACGCCGCCCCAGGAATCGAACAGCATGACGGCCTGGGCGCCAGCCTCGATCTGCGCGTTCAGGTAGGCGGCGACCGCGCGCGCGTTCACGTCCAGGATGCGGTGCATCAGGTCGGGCCGCGCGTACATCAGGCTCTTGACGAGCCGGTAGTCGTCCGAGCCCCCGCCCTCCACCATGTAGCAGGCCAGCGTCCAGGGGCTGCCCGAGAAGCCGATCAGCGGCACGCGGCCGTTCAGCGCGCGGCGGATGGACGTGACCGCATCGAACACGTAGCGCAGTTTGTCCATGTCGGGCACGTCGAGGGCCGCGACGGCCGCCTCGTCGCGCACGACCTTCGCGAACTTGGGGCCCTCGCCCTGCAGGAAGCTCAGGCCCAGGCCCATCGCGTCGGGCACGGTCAGGATGTCGCTGAACAGGATGGCCGCGTCCAGCGGGAAGCGCTCCAGCGGCTGCAGCGTCACCTCGGTGGCGTAGTCGGTGTTCGTCGCCAGCCCCATGAAGCTGCCGGCCTTCTCGCGCGTCGCGCGGTACTCCGGCAGGTAGCGGCCGGCCTGGCGCATCAGCCAGATGGGCGTGTGGTCGGTGGGCTGGCGCAGGCAGGCGCGCAGGAAGCAGTCGTTTTGGAGGGGGGCGAACATCGCCGGATTATCGGCGCGCCCCCGGGCGAGGGCCTGATTCAGAGCAAGCTGAGGCTTTGCCGGCCCACCCAGCTCTCGCCGGGCTGCAACTCGACCGGGCGGCCGATGCTGGCCGCCTCCACGCAGAGCATTTCGCTCCAGCCGTGCGGCGGCATGTCGGCCAGCTGGGCGCAGCGCTCGGGGCCGGGGTTCCACACCACGGCATCTTCGAAACCCTGCTGCGTGACGACCACCTGGCGGCGGTCCTCCGTCACCAGCAGCGGGCGCTCCTTCACGCCGAAGTAGATGCGGTCCAGGTCCAGCACGCCCTTCTCGCCGGTCAGCAGCAGGTCCATGCGCTGCAGCGCGTCGGCCTGCTTGATGCTGTCGAAATAGCGCAGCCCGGCCAGCCCCTCGACGCTGACCGCGTCCAGGTCCGCCACGCGCAGATAGGTGTGCAGCGCGGCGGTGAACTGCAGCGGTGCTGCACCCTCCGGGCCCAGGTTCTCGCAGGCCAGCTCCACGTCCAGGCTGCGGCCGCCCACGCGCACGCTCAGCTCCAGCTCGAAGGCATGGGGCCAGAGCTTGCGCGTCTCTTCGCCGTCGCGCAGGCGCAGCACGGCCAGCGCATCGTCCCTGCCCTGCTCCTGGCTGACCAGTTCCCAGGGCAGCGTGCGCGCGAAGCCGTGCTTGGGCAGCGGCCCGCGCTCGGCGAACTGCGGGAAGCACACCGGCACGCCGCCGCGGATGGCCTTGCCCGGGGTGAACTCGCTGCGGGGGGACAGGTACAGCTGCTCCGGCGCGCCGGCGGGCTGCCACGACAGCAGGTGGCCGCCTTGCAGGGAAACACGAGCGCAGGCCCCATCGGGCGACTGCAGGACGAGAACATCGGAAGGCCATGAATTCATGCACGGGATTGTCGCGCCCGCGCCCCTGCCGCTCACGCCTGGGCCAAATCGCGCCCGGCGGGGCGGGAAGAGCTTCCTAGAATCCGCGCGCCAAACTCAGAACTCCAGGGAGTCTCACGATGAAGAAGCTGCTTGCCCTCGGCCTGCTCTGCACCAGCGCCGCCTGGGCCGCCCCCGTCACCAACGCGGACATCGCCCAACTGCTCGACGCGCAGATGCCGGAGAGCGTGATCCTGCAGGCCATTGCCACCGGCACGCCGAAATTCGACACCTCGGCCAAGGCCCTGATCGCGCTGAAGAACAAGGGCGCCTCGCCCGCCGTGCTGAACGCGGTGCTGAACCCCAAGTCGCTGACTGCCGCACCAGCCGCCGCAGCGCCCGCCGCACGCGCCACGCCCGCGGCCCCCGCCAGCCTGGCCATCAACCCCGAGGAAGCCATCGTCGTGCAGGGCGGCCAGGAAACGCCCATGCAGTACATCATTGCGCAGACCCGCACCGCAGCGCGCGCGCTGGGCTTTGGCGGCATGGCCACCTATGCCACGCTGACCGGCACCAAGGCCGCGCGCCGCCTGCCCGGCGAAGGCTTCGAGTTCATCGTCAGCGTGCCCAAGAACGCCCAGGTGGCCGGCTACGTCACCATCGCCAACTTCGCCGTCCGCAACAACGGCACGCGCGAGGTGTCCACGGGTGGCGGCTACATGAGCTACTCGTCCGGCATCAACAAGGATCGCGTCGTCGCGATCACGTCCGAGCAACTGCCCGACCAGTCGCGTGCCAAGGAAGGCTTCGTGCTCTACAAGGTCAAGCCCGAGAAGCCGCTGGGCACCGGCGAGTACGCGCTGATCTTCTACACCGCCGAAGTGCGCGTGTCGGGCTTCTTCGCGCAGGCCGCCAACAGCTTCTACGACTTCGGCGTGGACTGATTCCCTTGGTGGAGCCGGGTGGCCGGCTCCCGGCCTCCCCGCACGTGTTCCGCCGCTTCGCCGCCCCGACCGCCCTGCTGTGCCTCGCGCTGCTGGGCGGCTGCCGCTCGGCGCCCGAACGGCCCATCGCGCCCGACACGCCGCCGCTGCGCTTCCTGCTGACCTTCGACGACGGCCCCAGCATCCGCCGCGACCCCAATCCCACCGAGCAGGTGCTGCAGACGCTGGCCGCCAACCCCGTGCAGCCGGGCATCAGGGCCGTCTTCTTCGTGCAGACCCGCGCCGTCAACGGCGGCGGCACGCCCCTGGGCCGCGAACTGATGCAGCGCGAGCTGGCCCTGGGCCACGTGCTGGGCTTCCACACCGCGACGCCGGGCCACTCCAACCACCTCGGCATGAGCAGCGAAACGTTGCGCGCCTCGCTGCAGGCCGGCCTGGCCGACCACGCCGGGCTGGGTTCGGCACCGCGCCTGGTGCGCCCGCCGATGTGGGCCTACGACGCCCGCACGCTGGGCGTCTATGCCGGCGCCGGCCTGCGCGCGCTGCTGACCGACGTGACCGCCAACGACGGCAAGATCGTCTGGCCCTACGGCAGCCCGCGCCGCCACCAGCACCTGGACTACCAGATGGGGCTGCTGCGCACCCGCGTGCTGGCGGGCCAGCTGCCGGTCGTGCACGACGCCATCCCCGTGGTCGTGACCTTCCACGATCCCAACCCCTTCACCGCCGAGCACCTGGCCGAATACCTGGAACTGCTCGTCAGCACCGCCCGCGCCCAGGGCTTGCGGGTGTCCGCGCAGCCGTTCTACGGCCAGCACGACGATGTGCAAGCCATCGCGCTGGCCCGCACCGTGGACGTGGACGCGCCGGTGCAGCGCATCCCCGGGTTCTGGCAGTCGCTGCTGCGTCTGACTCCCTGAAGCGCGCCCCGGCCTGCCCCTATCATCGCGACCGCTCGGACAGGCGCTTAGCCACAGCCATGCCATGAACTCCACCCCGCCTTCCACGATCGCCTCCCCGGCGCGCGCCTTCGTCCCCGAGACCCGCTTCGGTCTGTGGTTCCTGTCCACGCCGACCTGGCGCGTGCACGTGCTGCAGCGCGCCCTCAACGACCTGCAGCGCATGGCGCCCGATCTGCCCGACGTCGTGAGGGGCGGTGTCGTGCTGGACATCGGCACCGGCCTGGGCCACTCGCTGCCGGAACTGGCCGAGCGCTTTCGCCCCAGCCACATCCACGCCCTCGACCCCGAGCCCGATTTCGCCGCGCGCAGCGAGGCGATGCGCCAGGCCAGCGCAGTGCCCGTCACGCGGCATGCCGCGCATGCCGAGGCCATCCCGCTGCCGGATGCGTCGGTGGACCTGGTGCTCTGCCACCAGACGCTGCACCACATCGTCGACCAGGCCAGCGCGCTGGCCGAAGTGTTTCGCGTGCTCAAGCCCGGCGGACGGCTGCTGCTGGCGGAGAGCACCCGAGCCTACATCCACAGCTGGATCATCCGGCTGCTGTTCCGCCACCCGATGGACGTGCAGCGCAGCGCACCGGAGTTCCTGGCCATGCTGGAGGCGGCCGGCTTCGAGGTGAAGCCCGAGCACATCAGCACGCCCTACCTGTGGTGGAGCCGCAAGGACCTGGGCGCACTGGAATGGATGGGCTTCGGCGTGCCCCAGAAGCGCGAGGAAACGCTGCTGAACTGCGTGGCGCGCAAGCCGGGCTAGGCCAGCACGCGCGTGCGGCTGCGCTGCCAGGCGGCGCCCGGCACGCCGTCGATCCGAGGCGGCAGCCCGGGGTCGGCAGCCACGGCCAGCACGAGCTCACCGATGCGCGTGACGGCCGTGTCACCCAACGCGTCGGCGTCGAACGACAGGCCGCGCATCAGCGCGAAGTCCAGGCCCTGGCCACGCGCCTTCAACCAGGCTTCCTTCAGGGTCCACCACCGCAGAAAGGCCTCCGCGCGCGCCTCGGGCGTCAGGGCGGCGAGCTGCTCGCGCTGCGCCGGGCCGTGCACGGCTTCGGCCAGCGCCAGGTGGTCGCGCGGGCGGGCGAGGCTTTCAACGTCGATGCCCACCGGCAGGCCGCCCGCCGCACAGGCCACGAAGCCGGCGCTGTGGCTGATCGACACGTAGGCGCCAGCGACACCGGCCACGACGCAGGCGCCGCCATCGGCCACGTCCAGCGCAGGCATGCCCGCCACGCCCAACCCACCCTGCACGGCACGACGGGCCAGCCAGCGGCCGGCCAGGAAGGTGTCACGCCGCGCCTCGCTTCCCAGCGCCCGCAGACGTGTGGCTTCGGAAGGGGTCAGCCAGCCGGTCGGCGCCGGCATGCCGGCCCGCACTTCGGGCTCGGCCGCCAGCAGGCACAGCACGCCAGACTCAGTCCGCGATCTTGGCGTAGGTGCCGCGCAGCGCCACGCCGACGACGAAGGTGCCGGCATGGCACTCGAAATCCGTCGCGCTCTTGTACTCGTTCTTCTTGTAGTAGCTGACGATGTCGATGACGGCGTTGGCGCCCTCGCGCCTGGCGCTTTTCTGCAGGTTGATCAGCGCGCTCAGCGCCGCCCACTTGCAGCCGAACTCGTCGCTCTTGTTGAAGCCGTTGGTCTTGGGGTTGCTCACGTCCGTCGAGAAGCGCTTCAGGACCTTGGGCGTGCTCTGGCCGGCGAGGAAGAACTTCATGTCCTTGTCCAGCTTGTCCTGGGCCTCAGGCATGGCCAGCACGTCGGCCAGCGGGATGTGCAGCACGGTGTCACGGGCGAACGCGGCAGTGCAGGACAGGGCCGAAGCGATGGCCAGGGCGACGAGACGGGTTTTCATGCGCAGGCTTCCTTGGTGGGTTGAGGCAGGTGGATCAATCGAGGGGTCTGAGAAACGTCGTGGGCAGCGCCGTCGCGGCGACGTCAGATGCGGCGCAGGATCAGCGACGTGTTGATGCCGCCGAAAGCGAAGTTATTAGACATCGCAAACTCGGTCTCCAGCCTGCGGCCGCCGGCGAGCACGTAGTCCAGTTCGCCGCAGCGCGGGTCCAGCTGATGCAGGTTCAGCGTCGGCGCGAACCAGCCGGCCTTCATCATCTCCAGCGTCATCCACGCCTCCAGCGCGCCGCAGGCGCCCAGCGTGTGGCCCATGTAGCTCTTCAGCGAGGAGATGGCCGTGCCGCTGCCCAGCACGGCCTGCGTGGCCTGGCTCTCGGCCACGTCGCCCTGGTCCGTCGACGTGCCATGTGCGTTGACGTAGGGGATGGCACTGGCCGGCAGGCCGGCGTCCTCCAGCGCCAGGCGCATGGCCTGGGCCATCGTGGCGGACTGCGGCTGCGTGACGTGCGTGCCGTCGCAGTTGGTGCCGTAGCCCACGATCTCGCCCAGCATCTGCGCGCCGCGCGCCTTCGCGTGCTCGTACTCCTCCAGCACGAAGGTGCAGGCGCCCTCGCCCAGCACCAGGCCGTCGCGGTCCTTGTCGAAGGGGCGTGGCGTCAGGCGCGGCTGGTCGTTGTATTGGGTGCTGGTGGCGAACAGCGTGTCGAACACGGCCGCCTGCGTCGGGTCCAGTTCCTCGGCGCCGCCGGCCAGCATGGCGACCTGCTTGCCGCTCTGCACCGCCTCGTAGGCGTAGCCCAGGCCCTGGCTGCCCGAGGTGCAGGCGCTGCTCGTCGTGATGATGCGGCCGGTGATGCCGAAGAACACCGCGATGTTGACCGTCGCCGTGTGCGACATCATCTTCACGTAGGTGTTGGCGTTGATGCCCTCGATGCTCTTGGCGCTCATCATGCGGCCGAAGTCGCCGATGGCGCTGGGCGTGCCGCTGGAGCTGCCGAAGCTCACGCCCAGGCGCCCGCTGGTCACCAGCGGGTCGCCGATCAGGCCGGCCTGCTGCAGCGCCAGCTCGGCCGAGCGCGTGGCCATCTGCGCCACGCGGCCCATGCTGCGCATGCTCTTGCGGTTGTATCGGTCGGCCGGCAGCTCGAACGGCGCGCAGGGCACGCCGACCTGCGTGTTGAGGCCTTCGTAGGCGGCCCACTCAGCCATGCGCTGGACCTTGTTGGTTTCGGCGCGCAGGCTGTCCATCACGGTCTCGATGTCATGCCCGAGCGGCGACAGCGCCCCGATGCCGGTGATCACGACTCTCTTCTTGTTCATCCCACCATCCCCCCATTCACGGAGATCACCTGCAGAAATGTCAGCCCCTCGTCCGACGAGGGGATGCGGGCCGGCTTGGGGCGGCCCGGCGCTCGGCCCGCGCTCATCCGACCATCCCACCGTTCACGGAGATCACTTGCCGGGTGATGTACGCCGCATCCTCGCCCATCAGGAAACTCACCAGCGCCGCCACCTCTTCGGGCCGGCCCACGCGCTTGGCAGGGATGATTTTCAACGCTTCTTCAACCAGGCCCGCGTCGATCATGTCGGTCTCGATCAAGCCGGGCGCCACGCAGTTGACCGTGATCTTGCGGCTGGCCAGCTCGACGGCCAGCGCCTTCGTCGCGCCGATGATGCCGGCCTTGGCGGCGCTGTAGTTGACCTGGCCGCGGTTGCCCATGATCCCGGACACCGATGCCAGCGTGACGATGCGGCCCGCCGCCTTGCGCCGCACCAGCGGCATGGTCAGCGGCTGCAGCACGTTGTAGAAAGCGTCGAGGTTGGTGTGGATGACGGCGTCCCAGTCTTCGCCGCTCAGCGCCGGAAAGGCGCCGTCGCGGGCGATGCCGGCGTTGCAGACCACGCCGTAGTAGCAGCCATGGGCCTCGACGTCGGCCAGCAGTGCGCTGGCCGCGGCCTCGCGGTCGGCCACGTCGAACTGCAGCACGCGTGCGGCGCGCCCCAGGGCCCGGATCTCCGCGGCGGCCGCATCGGCCTGCTCGCGCTGGCTGCGGCAATGCAGCACGAGGTCGTAGCCGTCACGCGCGAGGCGCAACGCGATGGCGCGGCCGATGCCACGGCTCGACCCGGTGACCAGCACCGTACTCATGGTTCTTCTCCGTTCAAAAACGCGCTCGGGTCTTCCGGCCCGAACACCGTCAAGGTTGCGCTGGCCAGTTCGATGCCGTCCGCCTGGATGCGGCAGTCGAACTGGCCCAGGCCGTTGTCGGCCTGGTAGGCGCGCTCGATGTCGACCTGCAGCCGCTGCCCTGCCGCGAAGCGCGGCACGCCGCAGCGGTAGCGCCGCGTGCCCAGCAGCAGGCCGATGCGCGGCGGCTGGCCCGCGGCACGCGCCTGCCAGCCGGCCCAGGCGGCCACGGCCTGGGCCATGTACTCGATGCCCACCCAGGCACCCACGCCGCCGTCCTGGCAGAACAGCCCCTGCGCAGGCACGACGACCTCGGCGCTCAGCCGCTCGCCCTCGGCGGCGAGGACACGGTCGAGCAGGCACATCGGGCCGGCGTGCGGCACGAGCTCGGTGATGGCGGGCAGTTCAGACATGGCTGAGCACCAGCGACGCGTTGTTGCCGCCGAAGGCGAAGGAATTGCTCATCACATGGCGCGGCGCGGCGGCCAGGCGCTGACCCGGCGCGACCAGCGCGATCGCGGGCAGCTCCTCATCGCGCCGGCCATCGAAGTGGTGCACCGGCAGGCGGCCATCGCCGGCCACCGTCAACCAGGCGACGGCCGCCTCGATGGCACCCGCCGCGCCGAGGGCATGGCCCGTCAGCGGCTTGGTGGACGAGCACGGCAGGCTCAGGCCGAACAGCTCGGACACGGCACGGCTCTCCATCGCGTCGTTCTGCGGCGTGGCCGTGCCGTGCAGGTTCAGGTAGCCGATGTCGGCCGGCGCGAGGCCGGCACGGTCCAGCGCCTCGCGCATGGCGGCCAGCGCGCCGCGGCCGGTGGGCTCGGGCGCCGAGATGTGATGGGCGTCGGAGCTCTCGCCCCAGCCCGACAGGCGCACGGCCGAAGGCTCGCGGCTCAGCACGAACAGCGCGGCGCCCTCGCCGATGTTGATGCCGGCGCGCGTTGCGCTCATGGGCCGGCAGCGCGCGGCATCGACCGACTCCAGCGCGGTGAAGCCCGCCACCGTCATGCCGCACAGCGCGTCCACGCCGCCGACGATCACCGCGTCGCACAGGCCCGCCAGCAGCAGCCGCGCACCGCTGGCCAGCGCCTTGGCGCCCGACGAGCAGGCGGTGGACACGACGTAGCGCGGCCCGCCCAGGCCCAGCATCCCGGCCAGCATCAGCGCGGGCGAGCCCAGTTCCTGCTGCTCGACATGGAAGCCCGCCGGCAGCCGGCCGTCGCGGGCCTGCGCGGCGATGGCGGCCTCGCTCTCGCCGACACCCGACGTGCTGGTGCCCAACACCACGCCGACACGATCCGCGCCATGGCGGACGATGGCCTCGTCGACGCCGCCACGGATCTGCGACAGCGCCGCGAGCAGCAGCGCGTTGTTGCGGCTGCGCTGCGGCAGCGGCAGGTGCTCGACCGACGGCAACGCCGCGTTCACCGCCCCCAGATGCAGCGCGTACCCCGGCCAGACCGTGGCGTTGGCGGCCACGCCGCCAGGCTCGGCGGCGAACACCGCCTCGCGCAGCGCGGCCAGGTCCGGGCCCACCGCGCAGACGACGCCGGGCTGTTGCAGGAACAAGCTCACGCGCCCTCCTGCGGTTGCGACTCGATCAGCAAGCGATAGCCCTCGGCCGGGTTGACGATCTCGACGATGTTGGCGCCCGGGCGGCTAACGACCAGCCGGGCTTGCCCGTCTTGCCGCAGCTCCTGGCCGGCAGCGGTCGGCTCCCAGCTCCAGCCCTCGGGCAGCGCGGCCCGCACGGCCTCGGCCGGCCAGAAGCTCAGGCAGAGGTCACGCAGCATGCGGTCGGTGTCCACCTCGGCGGGCAGCATGGGGTGGCGCTGCACGCTCAGGTCTTTGCCGTCCCACTGCATCAGCAGCACGCGCTGGCCGAAGGCAAAGCCGGCCAGCAGCAGCGCCGAGGCGTCCAGCTGCAGCTGCACCTCCACGCGCTGCGGCGCCGCGTCGGGTCGGTCCAGCCGCGTGACCGACAGGCGCTGGCTCAGCGCGAAGCGGGCGCTACCCAGCGCGGCGGGCGGCAGGCGCAGCATGGGCAGCGGGCTGCGCGGCGGCGGCGCCGTCGCGCAACCGCCCGGCAGCGCACAGATCAGCAGCAGGCGACGCCTCATGCGCGGGCAAACCTCAGCAGGCTGTGGCAGTAGCCGATGCCGTCGCGCGCCGTCAGCAGCCGCAGGCCGGCGGCCTCGGCCAGGCGGATGTAGTCCGCGCTCTCGTAGACCTTGCTGTTGCCGCTAGCCATGGCCGTGAAGTACGGCGAGGTGTTGATGAGGCAGTAGGCCGCGATGTCGTAGCGCTGGCGGTCCCAGAAGGTGTCCATCACCAGCACCTGGCCGCCCTCGCCCAGGCAGGCGGCGACGCGCTCGAAGATGCTGGCGATCTGAGGTTCGCCGAAGCAGCTGAGGAACTGGCTCATCCAGACCAGGTCCATGCCCGGGGGCAGCGCGGCGGCCGGGTCCAGCAGGTCGCGCGGGTGCAGCCGGGTGCGCTCGAGCAGGCCGGCGGCGCTCAGGTTGGCCTCGGCCACCGCGAGCTGCGGCGGCAGGTCCACGAGGTTGAGCTCCACCCGCGCGTCGTAGGCCAGTGCGGCGAGGCTGAACTTGCCGGTGTTGGCGCCGATGTCCATCAGCCGGCGCGGCGCGGTGGCGAACACGTCGGGCAGGATGTCGGGGAAGGACGTGTCCGAGTAGTGGTGGTCGAACGCGAACCAGCTCGACTTGGCCGGCTCGGGCAGGTCGGCCAGCGCGGGGTAGATGCTGTCCCAGTCGCCCAGGTGCGTCAGGCCCAGCGGCTTGCCAGCGTCGAGCGACCGCTCCAGCTCAAACAGCCCCTGGTAGCAGACGTCGTGGATGAAGTCGTAGTTGACGCGCGTGATGTCGTCCGAGATCAGGCAGAAGCCCGTCTTGTCGAGCTGCCAGCGGCCCGCCTCGATGAGCACCACGCCGGCCGACAGGCAGGACTCCAGCACCAGCTTCAGCGCATAGCGGCTCCAGCGGCCGGTGGCTTCCAGCTCGTCCAGCGTGATGCCGCGCTCGCCGCCTTCGGCGATCGCCTGCAGCATGCCGCGCTTCCAGGCATAGCGCACGCAGTGAAAGACCACCGGTCCGAAGGCGATCTTCTGGGCCTCGAAGCGGGCGTCGAAAGCGCGTTGCTTCGGCGGGGAGAACTTCTTGGTTTCAAGCATCCTGGATCCGGTAGTTGGGCGCGCCCGAGGGGCTGGTGAGGCGAGTCGCCGGCAAGGCGCGCCGACGAAGTGGGCTGCTGCCCACGAGGAGAAGCAACGCCGCCAGCGGCTCGAAGCGCCAGCCCAGCGGACGTGCAGCGCGGGGCACCGAAGTGGTGAACGGCGCCGGGTCACAAAGGTGTTGATGCATCGCGGCTTTCGATGGATGGCAAGCGGTCAACTGTCGGATCCAGGATCCCGGGGCATGAAGAGTGGAGTGAGCAGCCAGGCCAGGAAGACGCCGATCAGCAGCGTCAACCCGAAGGCATGCAGGGCCGGCGTGCCGGACAACGCCAGCAGGCCGAAGGACAGCAGCGTCGACACGGCCGCCAGCGTCACCGACAGGAAGGGCTGGGTCTCGCTGCGGCCGGGTTGTTCGAGCAGGAATATGCCGTAGTCCACGCCCAGGCCCAGCAGGATGAGCAGCGGCAGGATGTGGAAGAGCTGCAGCACCTGGCCACCCAGGGCCAGCAGCGCGACGGTGAGCACGCAGGCCAGCGCCGTGGGCGCAAGCGCCCGCCAGGACGCGCTGCCGAAGCGCCAGGCCAGCGCGGCCCAGATCAGCACGAGGCCGACGGCCAGCACGGCCGACATCAGCGCACGGTAGCGCCCCAGCAGCGTGCTGACCTCGCCGACCTTGTCGACCCAGGTGACGCCCTCCAGCTGCAGCGCCGCCAGCGCGGCCCGCGCGTCGGCGGTCTCCGCGCCGCGCAGCAGCACCACGCTGGCCATGCCCTCGCCGAGCCGCCCCAGCCACTGCAGGCGAACGGGTTCGCTGGCGGGGCTGGCCAGCCAGGCCTGGGGTGTCAGCGTGGCGGTGGCCGCGGCGGCGGGCGCGACGGGCTGGCCCAGCTTCTCGGCCAGCAGCGGCCGCATCTCGGCAGCGACCCGTGCGGCCAGCAACGCGTCCTCGCGCTGGCGCTGCAGCGAGGGCAGCCAGTCGCTGACGGCCTGCACACCCAGCTGCATGCCGCGCAGGCGCGCCGTCAGTGCCTCTTCGCGCTCCAGCAGTTGCTGCTCGTTGCGGCCCTGCACGACGAAGAACTGCGCCAGGCCGGGGGCCTGCATCAGCCGGGAGAACTCGCGCTGCTGGGCGACGAGCGCGGGCGGCGCGGACTGCAGCTGGCGGATGTCGTCGTCAAAGCGCAGCCGGCTCGCGCCTGCGGCCACCAGCAGGCCCGACAGCAGCAGCAGCAGCGCCAGCCCCCGCCCCTTCAGGCTGGGCCACAGCGCGCGCCGCGAGCCGAGCCAGTCGGCGAAGCGCGTCGGCGCCATGCGGCCGGCGCCATCCAGCAACGGGAACCACCACAGCACGGTGACGAAGGCCGCCACCAGGCCCACCGCAGAGAACACGGCGATCTGGCGCAGGCCCGGGAAGGGCGGCAGGGCCAGCAGCGCATAGCCGATGACCGTCGTCGCCATCGCCAGGCTGACGATGGGGATCTGGCGGCTGAGCATGGCCCAGCGCTCGCTCGCCTGCAGCCCCTGGCGGGCGCTGAAGTAGTTGCTGCCGTAGTTCTCGGCCACGCCCAGCAGGCTGGCGCCAAACACCAGCGTGACGAGGTGCAGCGCACCGAACACCAGCAGGCTGACCGAACTGGCCACGAGCAGGCCCACGGCCATCGACAGCGCGACGAGCAGGCGCGGGCGCAGCGAGCGGAAGGCCGCCAGCGTCAGCACGACGATGCCCACCAGCGAGCCCAGGCCGATGGTGTGGATCTCGAACTCGGCCTGCTCGGCCGCCGCCGCGGCGAACAGCGGCACGCCGGCCTGGATGACCTGCGCGCCCTGCCCCGCGGCGGCCCGCGTGGCCGCCTCCAGCCGCGGCTGCAGCGCGCGCTGGGCGCTGATCTCGAAGCCGGAGCCGGCCAGGTCGATGAGCACCAGCGCGTAGTGGCGCTCGGGCGCTCCGGCACCGGCAGCGGGGTCGGTCAGCATCAGCCGCCCGTCCCGCACGCGCACGCGGCTGCCCTGGGCGCGCTCGGCCAGCCACTGGCCGAAGAGGTTGAGCGGGTCGTCCGCCCAGGCCCCCACGCGCGGCCCGCCGACGGGCTGGTAGAGGGCCGCGAGCGCCTGGTCGGCGAGCTCCTCGACCGGCATCCGGGCCAGGCGCTCGCGCGCCTGTGGCGGCAGCAGGCCCGCGCGCACCGGCGCGTACAGGGCCAGCCAGGCCTGGCTGTCGGCGTCGGCCACGCGATGCCGGGCCGGGATGTCGCCCAGGGCCTGCAGGAAGGCATCGGCCGCGCGCCGGGCCTGGCCCTCGTCGCCACCGCCGATCAACACGGTGACGCGGCGCGAGCCGGCGTCGGCCAGCGCCTGCGTGGCCTGCGCGGCCAGTGGGCGCTGCTCGTCGCGCGGCAACATGGCCAGCATGTCGGTCACCGGCGCTCCCCGGTTCACGATCCAGTACCAGGCGTTGTGCGCCACGCAGGCGAGCACGAGCACCAGCCACAGGCCGGCCAGGCGCCGGGTGGTCCGCTCCAGGTTCATTGAAAGAGACCCGGCTCGGGCGCCGCATCGGTGCGCGGGTTGGTGATCTGGATCAGGCTCTCGTCGCCGTTGGCCTCGAAGAGCTGGATACGGCGCACGAAGCCGTCGCCCTCCAGCTCCACCTTCCTGAGCACCTGCTGCAGCGCGCCCGGCCTGGGCAACAGGGCCAGCTGCCAGCTCGCGCCCTTGACGCTGCCACTGAGCTCGAAGAGATCGGCCAGGCCGCTGACGTCGCCGTTGAGCAGCGCGAACATCAGCGTCGTGATGAGGCGCACGGCCGGCTCGCGCGCGGCGTCCAGGCGCATGGCCGTCTGCCCGCCCTGCGTGGCGCGGATCTCGTTCTGCGTCAACCGCAACTCGCTGGCGAAGGGCTTGAGCGTGCGCCACAGCACGCCGCGCCCGCGCGCCGCGACGAAGTTGCCGGTGGACACCAGCGGCCTGGCGAAGCCCGGCACCTTCTTGGTCTGCGTGAAGTCGCCGCGCAGCCACTCAGGCTGCTGCAGGCGCTCGCGCACGGCCAGTGCGAGGTCGGGCGCCGCCTGGGACACCGCCGGCAGCGCGGCGATCAGGAGCGTGCGGCGCTTCATGCCGGACTCACGCCGAGCTTGCGCCACAGCACCGGCGGGCAGACCCACTCCATCTCGCGCGTGGCGATGTTGAACGCCACCTGGATGGTGTGGGCCTTGTGGATGACCTTGTCGGTCCGGGCGTCGCGGATGACGTAGTCAACCTTGATGCGGTTCTCCCATTCGACGATCTCGGCGCGCACGATGACGCGGCGGCCGTAGGGCAGCATGTCCACGTACTTGAGCCGCATGTCGACGATGGGCCAGGCATAGCCGGACTCGCGCATCTGCGGGTAGTCGTAGTCGAAGCGGGCCATCAAGGCGTTGCGGGCCAGCTCCAGGTACTTCACGTAGTGCCCGTGCCAGACGATGTCCATCGGGTCCAGGTCGTGGAAGGCGGGCGTCAGCTCGATCTCGTGCCAGAGCTCAGGCATACAACCCCCAGGCCTGGCCGCGGATGGCGTCGACCAGCGCGACCAGCTCCTTGTCCAGCGCACGGTCCTCGACGATCAGCGGCAGGCGCCCGGCGAGGTCGCCCTGCATGGCGGCCAGCTCGGGCGTCAGCGCCAGCGGCCCCTGGCGCTCGCGCAGCGCCAGGCCCTGGCGGGCGGCGATCAGCATCGCGGCGACGACCTGCTCGGTCAGGTCCAGCACGCGCAGCGCGTCGCGCGCGGCGATGGTGCCCATGCTGACCTTGTCCTGGTTGTGGCACTCGGTGCTGCGGCTGAACACGGACGCCGGCATGGTCTGCTTCAGCGCCTCGGCCGTCCACGCGGACACGCTGATCTGCAGTGCCTTCAGCCCGTGGTTGATGGCCGCGCGCTCGCCGCCGGCACCGGAGAGATTCGCCGGAAGACCATGGTTGTAGCGGGCGTCCACCAGCAGCGCGAGCTGGCGGTCCAGCAGGTCGGCCACGTTGGCCACGGCCGTCTTCAGCGTGTCCATCGCCATCGCGATGTGGCCGCCGTAGAAGTGGCCGCCATGCAGCACGCGCTCCTCCACGGGGTCGATCAGCGGGTTGTCGTTGGCGCTGTTGAGCTCGTTCTCGATGAGCTGGCGCAACCACGGCAGCGCGTCCTCCAGCACGCCGATGACGTGGGGAGCGCAACGCAGCGAGTAGCGGTCCTGCAGGCGCTGCTCGTTGCGCGAAGGCCGGTCGCTGGCGAGGTCGGCGCGCAGGCGCTCGGCCACGCGCTGCTGGCCGGCGTGCGGCTTGGCGGCGAACAGCGTCGCGTCGAAGTGGTGGGCGTTGCCGGCGCTGGCGACGACGTTCATCGCCGTGATGCGCGTGGCGAGCTGGGCCAGGTACTCGGCGCGCGCGAAGGCCAGGCAGGCCAGGCCGGTCATGACGGCCGTGCCGTTCATGATGGCCAGGCCTTCCTTCGGGCGCAAGCGCAGCGGCGTGGCGCCGGCGGCGCGCAAGGCCTCGGCCGCAGGCATCGTCTCGCCGTTGACGCGCGCCTCGCGCTCGCCGCAGAGCACGGCGGCGAGATAGGACAGCGGCGTCAGGTCGCCGCTGGCGCCGACCGAGCCTTCGCTGGGAATCAGCGGCAGGATGTCGTGGCGCAGCAGCGTCTCGATCTGGCGCAGCAGCTCCAGGCTGACGCCGGACAGGCCCTGGCACAACGACGCCAGGCGTGCGCCCAGCACGGCGCGGGTCTGTTCCGCGCTCAGCGGCGCACCGGCACCGATGCCGTGGTACGTGTAGAGGTGGTGGGGCAGCTCGGGCACCAGGGCCGGCGGCACGGCCACGGTGCAGGAGTCGCCGTAGCCGGTGGTGACCCCGTAGATGACGCCGTCCTCGGCCAGCAGGCGGGCGACGAAATCGGCCCCGGCCTGGATGCGGGCCTGGAACTCGGGCGCGCGGCCCAGCTCGGCGCCGGCGCGGCGCCGGGCGAGCGCGACGATGTCCTCGATGGCGAGGCGTTGGCCGTCAAACGTGATGGGCGACATCGGGGCGGTCCCAGAAAGCGTAGAAGTTGAACCAGTCATAGGGCGAGCGGCGCAGCCGCGCGGCGAGCGCATCGGCGAAGCGGCGGGCGTGCTCGGCCAGCGCGGCCTCGCGGGCGCGCCGCGGCAGCTGGACCCGCTCGGCCAGCAGCTCGAACTCCAGCGAATAGCCCGCGCCCTCATGAAGGCTGAGCATCAGGTAGAGCGGGCATCCGAGCAGGCCGGCGATCAGGTAGGGGCCGACGGGGAAGTCGGCCTCGCCGCCGAGGAAGGGGATGCGCACGGTCTTGCTGCCGCGCACCGGCACGCGGTCGCCCGCGATGGCCAGGAACTCGCCGGCCGCCACACGCTCGGCCAGCTTGAGCACCAGGCCCATGTCCAGCTCGCTGACCTCGATGAGCTCGACGCCACGTCGCGGGTTCAGCCGCGCCAGGATGCGGTTGAAGCTCTCCGCATGCCTGGTGTGCACCAGCACGTTGACCTTCAGCTCGGGATGGGTCTCGGCCAGCGCCTGGCACAGCTCCAGGCAACCGGTGTGGGCCGTGACGAGCACGGCGCCCCGGCCCGTGGCGGCCTGGGCATGCACGGCCTCGGTGCCCCGCGTGCGCACGCGGGCCAGCGGATAGCGGCCGGCGATGGCGAGCAGCTTGTCGAGCATGGTTTCGGCGAACAACCGCACGTGGGCCAGGCCCTGGCGCCAGCCGGCCGAGGGCAGCAGGCGCCGCAGGTAGCCCAGGCTGTGCGCGCGCAGGCCCGGCTGCGCAAGCCAGTAGACGAGCACGACCGGCCACAGCAGCCCGCGGAACACGGTGCGGCCGAGCACGCGGTGCACGAAGAAGAGCAGCCAGATGCCGGCGACGAAGGTGCTCTCGCCCATCGAGGCCCAGTGGCGCTGCGCCTTCATGTCCTCAGCTTTCGCCGCAGCAGCCGCGGCGCGCGCAGCAGCATGCCGAAGAAGAGCCGCGTGTGCATGGCCGAGATCAGCAGGTTGTCATGCCAGACGCGGAAGTGCGAGACGCCGTCCTCGGGGTAGCGCACGCGCGTGGGCAGGTTGGTCACGCGTATGCCGGACCACACCATGCGCACGGCGATCTCGGTGTCGAAGTCCATGCGGCGGCCGATGGTTTGCCGGTCCATGCAGCGCAGCGTGGCGGCCAGCGGGTAGATGCGAAAGCCGCACATCGAGTCCTTGATCTCGAAGCTCAGCGTGTTGATCCAGACCCAGATGTGGGTCGCGTAGCGGCCATACAGCCGTGCCCTGGGCACGCTGTCGTCGTAGATGGGGCAGCCGCAGATCAGCTCGGCAGGCGCGGCCGCAGCGGCGGCGGCGAAGGCCGGCACGTCGCGGGTGTCGTGCTGGCCATCGGCATCGATCTGCAGCGCATGCGTCCAGCCCAGCTGCGCGGCACGCTTCAGGCCGGCCATGACGGCGCCGCCCTTGCCCTGGTTGGCTGGCAGGCGCTCCAGGAACACGTCGGGCTGCCGGGCCAGCGCGTCCAGCACGGCGGCGCAGCCGGGCTCGCTGGCGTCGTCCACCAGCAGCACCGGCAGGCCATGGGCGCGCAAGGCCGCGACCACGCCGCCGATGGGGCCGCCGTGGTTGTAGACGGGGATGACGGCGCCGAGCTTCATGGCGTGGCGAACAGCAGGCGGCCGCTGGCGTGCTGGCCCTGGGTCGAGTGATAACGGAAGCTCAGCTTGCCCGGCGCCCAGCTCAGGCTCAACGTGACATGGCCACCCGGCGTGATGACGCGCTGGAACTTCAGCGCCTCCATGCCGGCGAACTCGCCAGCGACGCCGAAGCGCTCGCGGCCGAACAACTCGGCCCATTCGACCTGCACGACGCCGGCCAGGATGGGGTGAGCGGGGAAGTGGCCGTCGAACTGCGGCAGCGCGGGGTCGATGAACAGCGTCAGGTCCTGCCCGGCCTCGCTGGCCTGGATGGCGCGCAGCGCCGGCCGGCGCGAGTCGAACTCCGCGAGCAGGCGGGCCTGCGTGGACTTGCCCTGCGTGTTGACGGGCAGCTCGGGCAGGAAGCGGAAGCGCCGCGGCAGCGCCACGCGCTCGACGACGTCCCCGAGGCCCGCCCGCAGCGCTTCGGCCAGCGCGCGCCGGCCTTGCGCGTCGTGCAGCCGCCAGCCGGCATCGCTGGGTACGGCGACAACGCCCAGCTGCTCGCGCGGCGCGGTCATCGGCACGAGGCGCAGGTCGGCGATCAGCGGCGAGGCGCGCAGCGCGGCCTCCACGGCCGTCAGCGAGACGCGCTTCTCGGCGATCTTGACGATGCGGTCGGCGCGGCCGCGCAGCTCGAAGCCGCCGGCCACCGCCGCGGCACGGTCGGCACTGGGCATCCAGCCGGTGTCGTCCAGATGCGGCGAGCGCAGCCACAGCGCGTCGTCGTCGAGGCGCCATTCGACGCCGGGCAGCGCCTGCCAGTGCAGGGGCGCGCCGGGGTCGCGCTGGCGCCAGGCGACGCCGCCGGTCTCGCTGCTGCCGTAGACCTCGATGGGTGCGCGGCCGAAGACGCGCAGGCAGTCGGGCAAGGCCGCGTCGGGCAGCGGCGCGCCGGAGCTGAAGACCTGGTCGACGGGGGCGTTCTGCACCTGCGGCAGGCGGCTCAGGTGGGCGGGGCTGGCGATGAGGATGGCGCGGGCACCGGGCGGCGTCAGCTCGGCCAGGTCTTCGAGCACGACGAGAGGGAGCGCCTGCAGCGGCCGGCTCGTGGCCAGTGGCCACAGCACGCGGAACAACAGGCCGTAGACATGCTGGTGCGACACGCTGGCCAGCACCGCCGCGCCGGGCACCGCCGCGCCGAAGGCCTGCTCCAGCGCCGCAACCTCGTCGAAGAGCTGGCGCAGGCGCTTGGGCAGCGCCTGGGGCTGGCCGGTGGAGCCGGACGTGAAGACGACGAGTTGCTGGGCCTCGGGGTCGAGCGGGCGCGCGGCGGCTGCGGGTGCGGCGGCCGGCTCGATGCGCGACAGCCCTTCGGGCGGCGCGACGTCGCCGGCAAAGGCATCCACGCGCGACCGCAGCGCCAGCCGGCTCGCGGGCGTCAGGTCGCCCGGCAGCCAGGCCTGCTTGCCGGCCTGCCAGGCGCCGAACAGTGCGGCGGCGAAGCTCAGGCTGTCCTGGAAGTAGAGGGCGAAGCGCTGGCCGGGATGCGCCGCGAAGGCGGCCTGCCAGCGGCCGGCCTGGGCGGTGAAGTCGGCGCCGGAGACCGGTTCGCGGCGGCGCCAGCCGACCACGGCGGGCGGCGCCGCCATCAGCAGCGCGGCCAGACGCTGGGCCGGCGTCATGCCTGCAGCCTTGCGTAGCGCGCCCGCAGGTGCCGGCGCAGCAGCCATTCGCCGCCCATCAGCGCGCCGATGAGGAGGTAGGCGATGAGGCCGTTGTACAGCGCCCAGGCCTGCTCCGAGGCCCACAGTGCGGTCGCCAGCGCCAGGCTGCCGTTGAGCACGAAGAACCCGCACCAGACCTGCGTGACGCGGCGGGTGTAGGCCTGGCCACGGGCGTCGAGCTCGGGTTCATGCAGGCGCGCCAGGCGCTCGGCCACGCTGGGGCCGCGCACCAGGCTGAGGCCGAAGATGACGAGCAGCACGAGGTTGACGAGCACGGGGTAGAGCTTGAGCGGCAGGCTGGCGTTGAGCAGCGCGGTGCTGGCCGCCAGCAGCAGCGCCGCGAGCGCCACCCAGCGCGCCTGCACCAGCTGGGCGCCGCCGGCCAGCCAGCGCAGGCCGCCCAGGACGAACAGCAGCACGGCAAGATAGCGGGGCTCGACATGCCCCAGGCTGAAATAGACGATCAGCGGATAGGCGGCCGTCAGGGCCAGCACCAGGGCCCAGCGCATCGCCTGCCCCGGATCAGGCGGTGGCCGCCGCCGGCTTGTCGCCGACTTCAGCCTCGGCGCCGGCCTGTGCATCGGCCTTCAGCAGGCCTTGCAGCGCGTCGATGACGTCCTGCACCGTACGCACGGCCTTGAAGGCCTCGGGCTGCAGGCGCTTGCCCACCAGCGGCTTGAGCTTCACGATGAGGTCCACCGCATCGATGCTGTCGATGTCGAGGTCGTCGTAGAGCCTGGCCTGCGGGGCCACGCGCTCGGCCTCGATATCGAAGGTTTCGACGAGGATGCTGCGCAGGCGCTCGAAGATTTCTTGGTCGGTCATGGCCGAGCGCTCACGCAGCGAGCTTGCGATGGCTGGCCACGAACTGCGCCAGCGCACGGATGCTGGCGAAGTGCCGGCGGGTCTCGGCCGAATCGGCAGCCATGCTCAGGCCGTAGCGTTTCTGCAGCGCCAGGCCCAGCTCCAGCGCGTCGATGGAGTCCAGGCCCAGGCCTTCGACGAACAGCGGTTGCTCCTCGTCGATGTCCTCGGGCTTGAGATCCTCAAGTTGGAGTGCCGAGATCAGCAGTTCCTTGATTTCTTGTTCCAGCGCTTGCATGACTCCCCTTCGTGACGGCTTTCGGTGGCCTCGTGGGCTCTGAGAAAAACTGGATCAGGCTCTCCGTCAAGCGCCTGGCGGCCCGGCCATGCTCTCCGCCGGCCGCTTCGAGCACGGGCGCGGTGGGCAGGTCGTCGCCAACCTCGAGGGTGAAGCGCAGCGGCCGCTTGGCGACGGTCCACCAGGGCTGCCCCTTGTACAGACCGAGCGGCTCGCATTGGATTCGCACCGGTGTGATGTCGATTCCGCCGCGCAGGGCGATCTGCGCCGCGCCGCGTTGCATCTTCAGGGCTTGCCCCGGCCGCGACCGCGTGCCTTCGGGAAAGATGATCAGGTTGCTGCCCGCCGCCAGCGTGTCGGTACAAGCCAGCAACAAATCAGCGCCCGGATTGTTGCAGATGTAGCCCGTGGCCCGCACCGGCCCCCGCGTACAGGGGTGGCCCGCCAGCGTGGACTTGACCACGCAACAGGCGTTGGGCACCAGCCCGATGAGGAAGGCGACGTCGATCAGCGTGGGATGGTTGGCCAGGATGAGCAGGCCCCGGCGCTGCAGCTTCTCCACGCCATGCACCTCGTAGCGGATCAGCCCCAGCCAGCGCATCCAGCCGACGAAGAGGCGGAACACGGCCTGCACCACGGTGCGGGCGGCGCGCTGGCGGCGAGCCGGGTCGCGCAGCAGCAGGGTCTGCAACGGAAAGACCACCAGCCACAACAGCAGGCCGCCGATGCCGAAGCAGGCGAAGGCCAGCGCCGTGGCGAAGACGCGCCACAGCCGCCCGGGCCAGCGCAGCCACTCAGCCATGGCGGCTCCACAGCCAGCCGCCCTGCGGGCCGGGCTGGCGCCACTGCGGCGCCTCGCCGGTCAGGAAGCACAGCGTGGCCAGGTCCGGCGGCAACGCGCCGGCATCGGCGGCCGGCGGCGTGGCCTGCAGGCGCAGACCGCGCCCGGCCGGTTCCAGCAGCACGGCCCAGGCCCGCATCGGCCCGGGGTGCTGCTCGAAGTGCTGGTAGGGCTCGGGCAGTTCCGCCTCGACCGACACGACCAACACCCGGGGCGCGCCCTGGGCCAGCAGACCGACGGCTTCGCAGATGCCCGCCGCCGCGCTGGCGGGGCCGGCGGAAACGGCTGCGTAATTGGCCGTGTCCCCGCGGGCGATGGAATAGACCGCGCTGCTCGCGTTGTGCACGGAGAGGCTGAAGGCGGTAGGCGACAGCGGCTCGCCGCGGGCCAGCCCGCGCAGCAGCGCCACCGAACGCGCGATCTCACCCCAGCGCGAGGCGAACACGACCGGCCCCGTCGGCGCATCGCCCTGCGCCCACCAGGCCGCCTGCAGCGCGGCACGGCCGAGGGGGTCGATGCGTCGACGCGTCATGGCCGGCACTTCGGCCAGCGGCGCCTGCCCCTCGCCCGCCGGCAGCGGCCAGGCTGGCGCCGCCAGCCACGCACCCCAGGCTTCCTGCGTCTGCAGGCCGGGTGCCCAGGCGGCCCAGCGGCGAACTCGGAAGTCGGTCATGGCGCTTGTCTTGCGGTGTTCAGTCGAGGAAGGCGCGGATTATCCGCAGCCCGCCGGGGTGCCATTGGAGTGCCCACTCCAGAACCGGTGCGCCGGCCCCACAAACACCGAACGCGGCCGGAGCCGCGTTCGCAAGAGGTGCACATCGCCGATCGCGATGCCGCGCCCTTCTTATTTCTTCAGGAACTTGCGCAGCGCCGCGATCTGGGCTGCCTGGATGGCCAGTTCGCTCTGGATAGCGGCCTGGTCGAGCTTGTCCTTGGCGTTGCGCAGCGACTCCTCGGCCGCCTTCTTCGCTTCCACCGCCTTGGCCTCGTCGAGGTCTTTGCCGCGGATGGCGGTGTCGGCCAGCACGGTCACGCGGTTCGGCTGAACCTCGAGGATGCCGCCGGCGACGAAGACGAATTCTTCGTTGCCGTCTGCCAGCTCGATGCGCACGGCGCCCGGCTTGATGCGGGTGATCAGCGGCGTGTGCTTGGGCAGGATGCCGAGCTCGCCGGACTCGCCCGGCAGGGCGACGAACTTGGCCTCGCCGGAGAAGATCTGCTCTTCGGCGGAGACCACGTCGACGTGGAGGGTTGCCATGTTCAATCTTCCTTAGCGAATGTTGAAGAAGGTTCAGTAAGCGAGCAGTCGGGTGCCAGGCTAGGCGCCGCGCGGAGCTGGACTCGCGTCCAGCGAGCACGGCAACGACGCATGGCGCCCGAATGCGAAGTCTTACTGAATCTTCTTCGCCTTCTCGAACGCCTCGTCAATCGTGCCGACCATGTAGAAGGCCTGCTCGGGCAGCGTGTCGCACTCGCCGTTGACGATCATCTTGAAGCCGCGGATGGTTTCCTTCAGCGGCACGTACTTGCCCGGCGTGCCCGTGAACACTTCGGCGACGTGGAAGGGCTGCGACAGGAAGCGCTGGATCTTGCGGGCGCGGGCCACGGCCAGCTTGTCTTCCGGCGACAGTTCGTCCATGCCCAGGATGGCGATGATGTCGCGCAGTTCCTTGTAGCGCTGCAGCACCTGCTGCACGGCACGGGTCGTCGTGTAGTGCTCTTCGCCGACGACGTTGGGGTCGATCTGGCGGCTGGTGGAGTCCAGCGGGTCCACGGCGGGGTAGATGCCCAGCGAGGCGATGTCACGCGACAGCACGACGGTGGCGTCCAAGTGGGCGAAGGTCGTGGCAGGCGACGGGTCGGTCAGGTCGTCCGCAGGGACGTAGACGGCCTGGATGGACGTGATCGAGCCGACCTTGGTCGACGTGATGCGTTCCTGCAGGCGGCCCATTTCCTCGGCCAGCGTCGGCTGGTAGCCCACGGCGGAAGGCATGCGGCCCAGCAGTGCGGACACTTCCGTGCCGGCCAGCGTGTAGCGGTAGATGTTGTCCACGAAGAACAGCACGTCCTTGCCTTCGTCGCGGAACGACTCGGCGATGGTCAGGCCGGTCAGGGCCACGCGCAGACGGTTGCCCGGGGGCTCGTTCATCTGGCCGTAGACCATGGCGACCTTGGAGTCCTCGAGCTTCTCCTGCACGACCACGCCGGAGTCCGACATCTCGTGATAGAAGTCGTTGCCCTCACGGGTGCGCTCACCCACGCCGGCGAACACGGACAGACCGCTGTGCGCCTTGGCGATGTTGTTGATGAGCTCCATCATGTTGACGGTCTTGCCGACGCCGGCGCCACCGAACAGGCCCACCTTGCCGCCCTTGGCGAACGGGCAGATCAGGTCGATCACCTTGATGCCGGTTTCCAGCAGGTCCTGCGACGGGCTCAGCTCGTCATAGGCCGGGGCCGTGCGGTGGATGGAGGCGGTCAGTTCGGAAGCGACCGGGCCGCGCTCGTCGATGGGGTTGCCCAGCACGTCCATGATGCGGCCGAGGGTGGCCTTGCCCACCGGCACCTGGATGGTGTCGCCGGTGTTGTAGACCTGGGTGCCGCGGCGCAGGCCGTCGGACGAACCCAGCGCGATGGTGCGGACCACGCCGTCGCCCAGCTGCTGCTGGACTTCCAGCGTCAGGGCCGAGCCTTCCATCTTCAGGGCGTCGTAGACCTTGGGCATCTGGTCGCGGGGGAATTCCACGTCCACGACGGCGCCGATGCACTGAACGATCTTGCCTTGGGCTTGAGTATTAGCCATTTGTGCGTTCCTTCAATTCAAATCTTGTGCGTGCCGAACTCGATCAACCCACAGCGGCAGCGCCGCTGACGATCTCGGAGAGTTCCTTCGTGATCGCGGCCTGGCGGGTCTTGTTGTAGACCAGCTTCAGCTCGCCGATCAGCGTGCCGGCGTTGTCGGTCGCGGCCTTCATGGCCACCATGCGGGCAGACTGCTCGCTGGCCATGTTCTCGGCGACGGCCTGGAAGACCAGGGCCTCCGAGTAGCGCACCAGCAGCTCGTCGATGACGGTGGCGGCATCCGGCTCGTAGATGTAGTCCCACGAGTGGCCGGCCTTCTCGGTGGCCATGTCGGCGGCCTTCAGCGGCAGCAGCTGCTGAACGACGACCTCCTGCTTCATCGTGTTGATGAACTTGGTGTAGCAGAGGTAGACGGCCGAGAGCTTGCCAGCGGCGTAGGCGTCGAGCAGCACCTTGACGGGGCCGATCAGCGTCTCGATGTGGGGCTGGTCGCCAAGCTGGGTGGCGTGAGCCACGACCTTGGCGCCGACGCGGTTCATGAAACCGAAGCCCTTGCCGCCGATGGCGACGACGTCGGTCTTGTGGCCCGCCGATTCCAGCTCCTTGAGCTTGGCCGTGGCCGCGCGCAGCAGGTTGGTGTTGAGACCACCGCACAGGCCCTTGTCCGTCGTGACGACGACCATGCCGGCCGCCGACGCCTTCTCGTTCTTCACGAGGAAGGGGTGGCGGTACTCGGGATTGGCCTGGGCCAGGGCGGCCGCGATGTTGCCGATCTTCTCGGCGTAGGGGCGGGCCGAGCGCATCCGTTCCTGCGCCTTGCGCATCTTGGATGCGGCGACCATCTCCATCGCCTTGGTGATCTTCTTGGTGTTCTCGACCGACTTGATCTTGCCGCGGATTTCTTTGCTTGAAGCCATTCGAACTCCTAGTTCAGTGCGGGGCTAAGTGATTGAGGCTTGGCCCCGCGGTTCCGGGCTTCAGGCGAAGGACTTCTTGAAGGCCGTGATGGCGGCGTTCAGTTCAGCCTCGGCATCCTTGTCCATCGCCTTGTCGTTCTCCAGCTTGGCGAGCAGCGCAGCATGGCTGGTCTTCAGGAACTGGTGCAGGCCGTGTTCGAAGGACAGGACCTTCTTCACTTCGATGCTGTCCATGAAGCCCTTGTTGGCGGCGTACAGGCTTGCTGCCATCAGCGAGATGGACAGCGGCGAGTACTGGGCCTGCTTCAGCAGTTCCGTCACGCGGGCACCGCGGTCCAGCTGCTTGCGGGTGGCTTCGTCCAGGTCGGAGGCGAACTGCGCGAACGCAGCCAGCTCACGGTACTGGGCCAGGTCGGTACGGATACCGCCGGACAGCGACTTGATCAGCTTGGTCTGGGCAGCGCCACCGACGCGCGACACCGAGATACCGGCGTTGATGGCGGGGCGGATACCGGCGTTGAACAGGTTGGTTTCCAGGAAGATCTGGCCGTCGGTGATCGAGATCACGTTGGTCGGCACGAAGGCGGACACGTCGCCGGCCTGCGTCTCGATGATCGGCAGCGCCGTCAGCGAACCGGTCTTGCCCTTGACTTCACCCTTGGTGAAGGCTTCGACGTAGTCAGCGTTCACGCGGGCGGCACGCTCCAGCAGGCGGCTGTGGAGATAGAACACGTCGCCGGGGAAGGCTTCGCGGCCCGGCGGGCGGCGCAGCAGCAGCGAGACCTGGCGGTAGGCGACGGCCTGCTTGGACAGGTCGTCGTAGACGATCAGGGCGTCCTGGCCGCGGTCGCGGAAGTACTCGCCCATCGTGCAGCCGGAGTAGGCCGACACGTACTGCATGGCGGCGGATTCCGAAGCGGACGCGGCGACGACGATGGTGTATTCCATCGCGCCGGCTTGCTCCAGGGCACGCACGACGTTCTTGATCGACGACGCCTTCTGGCCGATGGCGACGTAGACGCAGGTCATGTTCTGACCCTTCTGGTTGATGATCGCGTCGATGGCGACGGCAGTCTTGCCCGTCTGACGGTCACCAATGATCAGTTCGCGCTGGCCGCGGCCGACGGGCACCATGGAGTCGATGGACTTCAGGCCGGTCTGCACGGGCTGGTCGACCGACTTGCGGGCGATCACGCCCGGGGCGACCTTTTCGATGACGTCGGTCATCTTGGCGTTGATCGGGCCCTTGCCGTCGATGGGCTCGCCCAGCGCGTTGACGACGCGGCCGATCAGCTCGGGGCCGACCGGCACTTCCAGGATGCGGCCCGTGCACTTGACGGTGTCGCCTTCCGAGATGTGCTCGTAGGCACCCAGAATCACGGCGCCGACGGAGTCGCGCTCGAGATTCAGGGCCAGGCCGAAGGTCTGGCTGCCGTCGGCAGCGACCGGGAATTCGAGCATTTCGCCCTGCATCACGTCCGACAGGCCGTGGACGCGGACGATGCCGTCGGAAACGGACACGACGGTGCCCTGGTTGCGGATGTCCGTGCTGCCACCAAGACCCTCGATGCGGCTCTTGATCAGTTCGGAAATTTCAGCGGGATTCAGTTGCATGCTTGGTCTCCCAGTTGGCCGTTCCTTCGCCGGATCAAGGGCGGGGTCTGACGCGGGGTGAATCGATGGAATGTCTTGCGGGGCTCTGGGCTGTGGATCAGGCCGTCAGCGCAACCTTCATGCGCTCCAGGCGGCCCTTGACGGAGGTGTCCAGCACCTCGTCGCCGACGACGACGCGAACGCCGCCGATCAGTCCGGGCTCCAGCTGCACATGGGCGTCGAGCCTGCGGCCGAAGCGCTTCTCCAGCGCAGCCTTGAGGTCGGCGAGCTGAGCGTCGCTGATCTCGTAGGCGCTGAAGATCTGCGCATCGGACACGCCGGAGGCCGCGTTGGCCAGCACATGGAACTGGGCCACGATCTCGGGCAGTGCCGCCAGGCGGCCGTTGTCGACGACGGTGCGCAGGAAATTCTGCACGCCGGCGGCAAGGTCCTGCTTGACGGCGGCGGCCATGACCGCCGCGACCTGCTGGCCTTCAGCCTTGGGGTGATCGGCGAACTGGCGCAGATCGGCGTCCTGCGCCACCTGGGCCAGCGCGTCGAGCTGCTGGCCCCAGGCCGCGAGGTCGTGCGACTTGGCAACCTGGAACAGGGCTTCGGCGTAGGGCCGGGCAATGGTGGCGATCTCGGCCATTTACAGCTCCGTCTTCAGGCGAGCCAGCAGCTCGGCGTGGACACCGACGTTGACTTCCTTGTGCAGGATCTGCTCGGCACCCTTGACGGCCAGCGCGGCGACCTGCTCGCGCAGGGCTTCGCGAGCGCGGGAAACCTGCTGCTCGGCGTCGGCCTTGGCGGCGGCCAGGATCTTGGCGCCTTCTTCTTCGGCGCGGCCCTTGGCAGCCTCGACGATGGCCGCAGCACGCTTCTCGGCATCCGAGATCAGCTTGCCGGACTCGGCCTTGGTCTGCGCCAGTTCGTTGGCGATCTGCGCTTCGGCGCCGGCCAGCTCGGCCTTGGCCTTGTCGGCAGCGGACAGGCCCGCAGCGATCTTCGCGGCGCGCTCGTCGAGCGCCTTGATGATCGGCGGCCACACATACTTCATCGTGAACCCGACCAGGATCAGGAACACGATCATCTGAACGATGAGCGACGCGTTAATAAACACCTTGGTGCCTCACAAAGTTTCGAGTGCTTGAAGCCGCCCCCAGGAGTCCGAGGGCGGGGCGGCAACGTCGAATTACTTGGCGGTGGCCGCGACGGCTTGGGCGATCTGGCCCAGGAACGGGTTGGCCGTGGCGAACCACAGGGCGATACCGGTGCCGATGATGAAGGCCGCGTCGATCAGGCCGGCCAGCAGGAACATCTTGGTCTGCAGTTCGTTCATCAGCTCGGGCTGACGAGCAGCGGACTCAAGGTACTTGCTGCCCATGATGCCGATACCGATACAGGCACCGAAGGCACCCAGACCAATGATCAGACCAGCGGCGAGAGCAACAAAGCTAATGACTTCCACGATGACTCCTTAGAGGATTTAGAAAGAAAGGGTTGAGGGAAAACTGCTTGGGGAAAACTGGGGCGCTCAGTGAGCGTCGTGCGCCTGGCCGATGTAGACCAGCGTCAGCATCATGAACACGAACGCCTGCAGCGTGATGATCAGGATGTGGAAGATCGCCCACACCGAGCCCGCGATGATGTGGCCGAGGGCCAGGCCGATGCCGGTGCCCGACAGGCTCCAGGCGCCGCCCATCAGCGCGATCAACATGAAGATCAGCTCGCCGGCATACATGTTGCCGAACAGTCGCATGCCATGAGAGACCGTCTTGGCGACGAACTCGATCAGCTGCATGGCCAGGTTGATGGGATACAGAACGACCTTGTCGCCGAAGGGCGCCGAGATCAGCTCGTGGCCCCAGCCGCCCGCGCCCTTGACCTTGACGTTGTAGATCAGGCAGGTGACGAGCACACCCAGCGACAGGCCCATGGTCATGGACAGGTCGGCGGTCGGCACGACGCGCAGCTTGGCGTGATGGTCGCCGGTGATGTTCTGCCAGATCCAGGGGAACAGATCCACCGGGAACAGGTCCATGGCGTTCATCAGGAAGATCCAGACGAACACGGTCAGAGCCAGCGGGGCCACCAGCTTGCGGCTGTTGGCGTTGTGCACGATGCCCTTGGCCTGGTCGGCGACGATCTCGACGAGGATCTCGACGGCAGCTTGAAAACGGCCAGGAACGCCCGACGTCGCCGACCTTGCGGCACGCCACAGGAAGAAGCAGCCCAGCACGCCGAGCAGGACGCTGAAGAAGATGGAATCGAGATTGACGACGGAGAAGTCGACGATGCCCTTCTGGACGCCGTTCTGCGCGTGCTGCAAGTGGTGAATGATGTATTCACCGGCGCTCGGGGCGGCTGTTTCGTGGCCTTCTGCTGCCATGTTTCGTTCTGCCTCGTCAGTTCAATCTGCGGCCGTGCCACGCGAGCGCCAGCCAGTTCACTTTGATGCACACCGCGAGCGCGACCAGCAGGGCCGGCCAACTCAGGCCCGGCACCACTTTGGGCGCCAGCACCAGCATCGCGATCGATGCACCGATTTTCAAAAATTCCCAACCCATGAACCCGGCGGCCGCGCCGACCGCTGAGTCCACTCGCTTTGTCATGCCCCGCGCCAGCAGCATGTTCGGCAGCACCACCGCCGCGACGCCGTACAGCGCCGAAGCCATGGCCACACCGGACCCCGTCCACAGCCGGATCACGGCCACGCACAGCAACCCCACCACCAACTGCAGCCCCAGCACACGCCAGGGCGACAGCATCGGCAAGACGGACTTCAATGCCGCCGCCTCATCCGGGCTCAGGGCCTTGACGGGCAGCTCCTCGTTGTCGTCGTCCCAGCCACCGGCCGCTGATGCGACGGGGGGCCAGGTCTTTCGGGGGCCGTTCTCGGTCATGGCGCCAGATCCTGGGGTGGGCGGTCCAGCCTCCGAAACTGCCAGAAGCTGGTTGCACCTGGATGACGCACGGGCGCCACCCAACAAAGCCCCTCATTATATGTGACGAGTTACACCGGGGTAAACCAGCCCCGGCGTGTTGCGCGGGATTCAGGCCCGTGTCAGCGTTGCAGGCAGCCCCGGCACGTCGACGCGCAACTGCAGCACGGCGCCGGCCAGCGGCTGGCGCTCGATCTCGTCCGCCGGACGCTTCTCGCGTGCCGTCGTGACGAAGAGCGTGCGCAGGTCCGCGCCGCCGAAGGCCGGCATGGTCGGGCAGGCCACCGGCAGCTCGATGCGCTGCAGCACCTCGCCGGTCGGCGCGATGCGCAACAGGCAGCCTCCTTCGAACATCGCGGCCCAATAGCAGCCCTCGGCGTCCATGGCCGCGCCGTCGGGCCGGCCGCCATAGGACACGCCGGGCGTGCGCGGCTGGAACTCGGCGAACACGCGCGGCGCGGACAGCGCGCCGGTCGTCGCGTCGAACTCCGCCACGTAGATGCGATGGGCCTTGGTGTCCGACCAATGCACACGACGCCCGTCGGGGCTCCAGGCCAGGCCGTTGGAGGTCGTCAGCCCCGGCACCTCGGCCGAGAAGGCCTGGCCACCGAAACGGTAGAGCGCGGCCTCCGGCTCGCGGGCGTCCGAGATGCTGCCCACCCAAAGCCGGCCTGCGGGGTCGACCTTGCCATCGTTGAAGCGCAGCCGCGCCGGGTCGTAGGGCGGCGGGGCGATGCAGTGCTGCGCGCCCGTCGCCGTGTCCAGCGCCCACAGGCCGTCGCGCCGCGCGACCAGCAGGCCGCCGCTCGCGCGCGCCGCGATGCAGCCGGGTTCGGCGTCCTGCGCCCAGACGACGGGCTCGCTCGCACCCGAGCGCCAGCACAGCACCTGGCGGCCAGGGATGTCGACCGCGTAAAGCTGCCGCTCCTCGGGATGCCAAAGCGGCGATTCGCCGAGAAGGCAGCGGTGGGGACCGAGGGCTTGGATGTCTTGGAGTGCCATGCCGGCACTCTAGGCCGTTATCCGAAGTAACTGGGCCGGAAGCCGCCCAGTTCAGCCTTCAGGTAATGCGCACCGGGGATGGGATTGAAGTAGAACGGCGGCACCTCGACGAAGCCCAGGCTCTCATAGAGGCCGCGCGCAGCTTCCATGTCGTCCAGCGTGTCAAGCAGCATGGAGGAGTAGCCCGCCTCGGTGGCACGGTCCATCAGGGCCTGCGCCAACAAGCGGCCCAGGCCGAAGCGGCGGAAGGCCGGGCGCACGAACAGGCGCTTCATCTCGCAGGCGTTGGGGTAGTCCGCGTCGGGCAGAGGCCTGAAGGCCCCGCTGCCGGCAACCGCACCATCGACGGTGGCCAGCAGCAACTGGCCGCCGGGCGGCTCGTAGACGCCGGGCAGACCGGCCAGCTCCTCCTCGAAGCCCTGGAAGTCGAGGTCCACGGCTAGGCTGTTGGCGTAGTCGCGCAGGATGAGACGGGTCTCCTGCCAGTCCGCGGGGGACTCGGGCGTGATGAGCTGGATGTCGGGGCCGGCCATAGGCCGCGCAGTTTATCCAGCCGCCTCAGCCGGCGAATCCCAGGACGACGCGGCGGGTCTTGGCTGACTTCTTTTCGATTTTCGTGACCACCACCGCGCCGATCTCGGCGGTATTGCCGACATGCGTACCGCCGCAGGGCTGCAGGTCCACGCCCTCGATCTCCAGCACGCGAACCCGCCCCAGCCCGCGCGGTGGCTGGACGCTCATCGAGCGGACCAGGCCGGGATTGGCGTCCAGTTCTTCCTCGCTGATCCAGCGGTGACCCACGGGATGCGCCTCGGCCACCAGCCGGGCCAGGCCCGCCTGGATGGCGTCCTTGTCGAAGGGCTGGTCGGTGTGAAAGTCCAGCCGCGCATAGGTCTCGGTGATGGAGCAGCCGTCGACCGGATAGGGCAGCAGCGCGCACAGCAGGTGCGTGGCCGTGTGGAAGCGCCGATGCGCCTGGCGCCGCGCCGCATCGACCTCGACGCGCACCGCCGCCCCCACGGCGGGCGGCTCACCCTCGATCAGATGCACGATGCCGCCGGGATGCTCCTTGCTTTTGCGCGTGTCGGCGACGCGCCAGCGCTGCCCGCCGGCGACCAGCCAGCCGGTGTCGCCGGCCTGGCCGCCGCCCAGCGGGTAGCAGACGCTGCGGTCGAGGATGACGCCGCCCTCCCCTTGCGCAGCCACCACGGCATCGCAACACAGCAGCGTCGCGTCTTCGCGGAACAGCTCCTCGGTCATCACAGCCTCACCTGCCCGTGGATCAGCGGCGCCACGTCGCCGCCTATCCACGTCGCTTCGCCATCGCGCTGTACATGCACACGGCCGGCGCGGCCCAGCGCCGCCCCCTGGGCGGCGACGTAGCGGTCGCCGGCCAGGCCCGATGCCTGCAGCCACAGCGCCAGGCCGGCATTGAGGCTGCCCGTGACGGGGTCTTCCGGCACGCCGAGGTCGGGCACGAAGGCGCGCACCTCGAACTGGCATTCGCTGCCGGCCGGGTGGGCGCCGACGACGCCCAGCTTGAGCCCCTTCATCGCGACGAAGTCCGGCTGCAGCGCCAGCACGCTCGCCGCATCCGCGAGCCGCACGGCCATCCAGCCGGGGCCGTTGTCGACCCAGACGGCGTCCAGCAGCGCCGCCTCCGGCAGGCGCAGCGAGGCCGTGGCCTGGGCACGCATGGCCGCATCGACCGGGCCGCTGCGCCGCAAGGGGGGCGCGGCAAAGGCCAGGCGGCCGCCGTCGCGCTTCACGCGCACCAGGCCGATGGCGCATTGCTGCACGACCTCGCCGGGCTTCTTCGCATCGCCGCCGCTGGCCAGGAAGGCGTGCGCGCTGCCCAGCGTCGGGTGGCCCGCGAAGGGCAGCTCGCCGCCGGGCGTGAAGATGCGCACGCGGTAGTCGGCCGCCGCGTCGATGGGCGGCAACAGGAAGGTGGTCTCGGACAGGTTGGTCCAGCGCGCGAACGCCGCCATCTCGGCGTCGGAGAGGCCGGCGCCGTCGACGACGACGGCCAGGGCATTGCCCTTCAGCGGGGTGGCGGTGAAGACGTCGACTTGGACGAAGCGGCGCAGTTCAGGCATCGGCGGGAGGCGTAGCGGTCAGGAGATAGAGCCCCGGCCGCACGACCTCCATGCCGCGTTCCGGCGTCGCCAGCGGCTTGAAGCCGTGGCGGGCGTAGAGCGGATGAGCGTCTCGCGTGAACAGCATGAAGCGGCGCAGGCCTTGCAGGTCCGGGTGGGCGAGCAGCGATTGAACCATCCAACCGGCCAGGCCGCGGCCCCTGTGGGCTTGCAGCACATAGACGTCGCAGAGGTAGGCGAACGTCGCGCGGTCCGTGACGACGCGCGCGAAGCCGACCTGACCCTGCCCGTCGGCGTGCAACGCGATGCACAGCGAGTTCGCGATGGCGCGCTCGACGGTCGCAAGCGGGATGCCCTCGCACCAGTAGGCTCGCGTCAGGAAAGCGTGCGCTGCGGCGACGTCGATGTCCTCGGCCGCGAAGCCGAGGCGGTAGCCGGGCCTCTCCAACTCAGTGGCCGCCACCCAGGTACGCGGCCTGCACGGCGGGGTCGCTGCGCAGCTTTTCGGCCGGGCCGTGCACGGCGATGCGGCCGTTCTCCAGCACATAGCCGTAGTCGGCCACCTTCAGCGCGGCGGCGGCGAACTGCTCGACCAGCAGCATGGTGACGCCGCGCGCCTTCAGGCTCTCGATGATGCGGAACACCTCCTCCACGAGGATGGGCGCGAGGCCCATGGAGGGTTCGTCCAGCAGCACGACCTCGGGATTGAGCATGACGGCGCGCGCCATGGCCAGCATCTGCTGCTCGCCGCCCGAGAGGGTGCCAGCCAGCTGCATGCGCCGCTCCTTGAGGCGCGGGAACAGCTCCAGCGCACGCTCCAGGTCGCCGGCGATGTCACCCTTGGGCCGCTCGCCGGTGTAGCGCGGGAAGGCGCCCAGGCGCAGGTTGTCGGTGACCGTCATGGTCGCGAACACGCGCCGGCCTTCCGGCGAATGCGCCAGGCCGCGGCGGGCGATGTGATAGCTCTCCAGGCCGTCGATGCGGCGCTCGTTGAGCGTGATCTCGCCGCCGCTGGGCTTGATCATGCCGCTGATGGCACGCATGGTGGTCGTCTTGCCGGCGCCGTTGGAGCCGATCAGCGTCACGACCTGTCCCTTGGGCACCTCCAGCGAGATGCCATGCAGGACCTGGACCTTGCCGTAGCCGGCGCTGAGGTTCTTGATCGCCAGCATCAGGCGCCCCCTCCGAGGTAAGCCTCGATGACCTTCTCGTTGGCCTGCACCTCGGCGGGCAGGCCCTCGGCGATCTTCTGGCCGAAGTCCAGCACCGAGACGCGGTCGCACAGGCTCATGACGACGTCCATATGGTGTTCGATGAGGATGACGGTGACGCCGGCCGCGCGGATCTTGCGGATGATCTCCAGCAGCTCCTTGATGTCGGGCGCGGTCAGGCCGGCGGCGGGCTCGTCCAGCAACAGCAACTGCGGGTCCAGCGCCAGCGCGCGGGCGATCTCGAGCAGGCGCTGCTTGCCGTAGGGCAGGTTGCGCGCCTCCTCGCTGGCGAGCGCATCCAGGCCGACGAACTCCAGCAGTGCATGCGCGCGGGCGCGCTGCTCGCGGTCCTCGCGCAGATAGCGCGGCAGGTGCAGCGCGATGTCGACGAGGTTGCTCTTGAAGCTGTGGTGCAGGCCCACCAGCACGTTCTGCAGCGCCGTCATCTCGCCGAACAGCTGCACGTTCTGGAAGGTGCGCGCGATGCCCGACAGCGCGATGTCCGACGAGGTGCGGCCGTTGACCTCGCGGCCGGCGAACACCACGGTGCCGGCGGTCGGTTGGTAGATGCCGGTCAGCACGTTCATCATCGTGCTCTTGCCGGATCCGTTGGGGCCGATGAGCCCGTGGATGCTGCCGCGCTTGACGACCAGGTCCACGTTGTTCAGCGCCTTCAGGCCACCGAACTGCATCAGCACGCCATCGGCCTTCAGCAGCTCGCCATCATTCCCTCCCTGCCCCTCGCCGCCAGCGCGCGTCAGCGCAGCGGCCTGTGCGGCCGTGGTGTCGCGCTCGTGCCTGGCCTTCAGGTTCAGCGCGTTGCGCACGAAGCCGACGATGCCGTCCTGCAGGTAGTAGACGACGAACAGCGTGATGAGGCCGAAGATGGACAGGCGCCAGTCGGTCATGGTCTCCAGCCTGAAGGAGACCACCGCCAGCGCAATGGTGCCCACCACGGGAATGGCGGCGAGCTGGCCGGTCATCTTGCCGCGCTTCATCGCCACGCCGACCGAGATCGCCACGATGACGGCCAGCACCACCGCCCCGATGCGGAACATCTGCAGGTCGTCCAGCAGCTTGGGCAGCATGACGATGATGGTGGCGCCCAGCAGCGCGCCGGTGCGGGTCTTGCGGCCACCCATGATGATGGCCAGCAGGAACATCACCGTCAGCTCGAAGTTGTAGGTGTTGGGGCTGATGTACTGCTCGGAGTAGGCGTAGAGCGAACCCGCCAGGCCGGCCAGCGCCGCCGAGATGACGAAGGCATAGACCTTGTAGCGGTAGACCGACACGCCCATGCAGTCAGAAGCCACCGGGCTGCCGCGCAACGCCTCGAACGCGCGCCCCAGCTGCGAATGCAGCACGCGGTGCACGAAAACCAGCGACGCGATCAGACAGGCCATGACCAGCCAGTAGTACTCCGTCTCGTCCAGCACATGGCCGAACAGCGTTGGCTTGGTCAGCGTGATGCCCATGGGACCTTCGGTCAGGAAGGTCATCTCGTTGATGAGGATCTGGATGATGGTGCCGAAGGCCAGCGTCACCATGGCCAGGTAGGGCCCCGTCACGCGCAGCGCGGGGAGGGCCAGCATCGCGCCGAAGACGGCCGTCACGGCGATGGCTGCCGGCAGCGTCAGGTAGACCGGCGCGTCCAGCTTGAGGATGAGCACGCCGGCCGTGTAGGCGCCAATGCCGAACAGGCCCGCATGGCCCAGCGACACCTGGCCGGTGTAGCCGACGACGATGTCCAGGCCGAACAGCACGATCGCGTAGATCATGATGGTCTCGACCAGGTGGATGTAGTACGGGTTGCCGGAGGCGACGGGGAAGGCGGCCAGCGCCGCGATGGCCGCCGCGCCGAGAACGAGTTTCTTGAAGTTCACGTTATTAGCCAGTTGAAGACCGAGCTACTCGTTTCGCTCGATCGGTCTGTCCCGCAAGTTCACCGGACTCCTCAGACCTTCTTGATGGCCGTCTTGCCGAACAGCCCGGCCGGCTTGACGGCCAGCACGATCAGCAGCAGCACGAGGCCGGGCACGTCCTTGTAGCCCGTGGAGAGGTAGAAGCCCGTGGTCGTCTCGGCGACGCCGAGGATGATGCCGCCCAGGATGATGCCCATGCCACTGGTCAGCCCCCCGATGATGGCGACGGCGAAGGCCTTCAGGCCCAGCACGGCACCCATGGTGGCGCCGGTCAGCGTCAGCGGTGCGATCAGTACGCCGGCGAAGGCCGCGCTCAGCGAGGACAGCGCGTACGAGAACGTGATGACCAGGCCGGTGTTGATGCCCATCAGCTTGGCGGCGTCGCGGTCGTTGAAGGTGGCGACGACGGCCTTGCCGTAGATGGTCTTGCGGTTGAAGAACTCGACGGCCAGCATCATGCCCACCGCGCCGACGATGACGAGGATCTCCATCGGCAACACGTTGGCGCCGAGCAGCTTCATCGGCGCCTCGGGCAACGGGGACGGGAACTTCAGGTCGTCGCGGCCCCAGACGTTCTCGGCCACGTTCTTGAAGATGATGCCCAGAGCGATGGTGGACATGATCCAGCCGAACTCGCTCTTCATCTTGATGGCCGGCCGCACGCCGATGCGCTCCACCACGGCGCCCTGGAAGGCACCGAACAGACACACCAGCGGCAGCATCAGCCAGTAGTTGACACCCCAGCCCACCAGGCTGAGCCCGACGAGCGCGCCGAGCATCAGCGCGTCGCCCTGGCCGAAGTTCAAAGTGTCGCTGGTCGCGAAGGTGAGCTGGTAGCCGAACGCGATGACGGCGTAGATCATGCCCAGCGCGATGCCGCTGAACACGAGCTGGGTCAGTATCTGCATATCTGTCCTGAGTAGTGCATTCCCAGCAACTGCAGTGGATCCGGCTCCGCCGGCCCACTAGCAGTGCCCCCCTGGGGGGGGCCGGCGAAGCCGGTACGGGGGGTCTAAATCACTGCCGCTTCTTCTGCTCCATCGCGCCCTTGGCGTTCAGGTCCTTCAGGCGCACCTCGGAGGCCTTCTTGAAGTCATCCGGGTAGGCGTAGATGACGCGCTGGCCCTTGACCTCGCCCATGACCGGGATGTTGGCCGTGATGGCCTCGTGGTCGGCCTTGGAGAAGGGCTTGTTGTAGGTCGTCACGACGCCTTCGACCGGCGTCTTCAGGTCTTCCAGCGCGGCCTTGATCTTGGGGCCGTCGGTGGAGCCGGCCTGCTTGATGGCGGCGGCCAGCAGGTAGATGGAGTCGTAGCCCTGGGCCGCCGAGACCGGCGAGTCGATGCGCGAATTCTTCGGGTTGAAGGTCTTCAGGTAGTTGATGATGAAGCTCTGGCGCTTGGGCGTCGTGGGCTCCTGGATGAAGGTCTGCGGCATGCGCGCGCCCTCGCCGCCGGGGCCGGCGTTGTCGATGTAGTTGGCCATGGACAGCGTCCACGAGCCGATCATCGGCACCTTCCAGCCCAGCTTGGTCATGCCGTTGGCGATCTGCGCCAGCTCAGGCCCGATGCCGTAGGTCAGCACGGCCTCGGCGCCGGCCTCCTTGGCCTTCAGCAGCTGGGCCGTCATGTCGACGTCCTTGATGTTGAACTTCTCGACGGCCACCGGCGTGATGCCCTTGAGCTTGAGCGCGGCCTCCAGGTCGGCGCGGCCCAGCTGGCCGTAGTTGGTGCTGTCGGCCAGGATGGCGACCTTCTTGAAGCCGCGCTTGGCGACGGCCTCCTCCACGATCATCGGCGCCTGGATGGAGTCGTGCGCCGCGTTGCGGAAGATGTAGTTCTCGGGCTTGTCCTCGAACTGCTTCGTGATGACGGAGCCGGTGGCCACGTTGTTCATCACGGGAATCTTGGCGTCCTGGAAGAAACGCTGCGAGGCCAGCGCCACGCCGGTGTTGATGTAGCCGACGGTGGCGGCGACCTTTTCCTTGTTGATGAGCTCCTGGGCGATCTGCACGCCGCGCTCGTTCTTGGCCTCGTCGTCGCGCTCGATGAGCTGGATCTGGCGGCCCAGCACGCCGCCGGCCTTGTTGATCTCGTCGGCCGCCAGGCGCACGCCGTCGCGCATGCTGACGCCCATCGACGAGGAGCCACCGGTGAAGGGCCCCGCCACGCCGATCTTGATCGGGTCGGCCGCCTGAGCACCCACTGCAAAAACCGCCGCAGCCACGGCTGTCCAAACCTGCTTCATCGTTGCCTCGTCTCCGTTATGCGATCCAACCCGGCACCTGTGCCGGGACCGATTGCATACGATGCCAGAGCGGCAACGACCGTGGGGATATGGAAACCCGGGAGCCCTCCACCCCACACGGCTTCAGCTATGTGTCAGCCTCTGCGGTTAAGGCGCGGGCGCCTCGGCGGCCTCCAGCGCCTCATGCAGCAGGCGGCCGAGCTTCTCGACGCCCTCCCGGATGAGGTCAGGCGTCAGCGTGACGAAGGACAGCCGCAGCGTGCGTGCATCAGGTTGGTGCGCGTAGAAGGCCGCACCGGGCACGTAGGCGATGCCGGCCTCCACGGCGCGCGGCAGCAGGGCCATCGCGTCCAGGCCCTCGGCCAGCCGGATCCAGAAGAACATGCCGCCCTGCGGGGACTGCCAGTCGCAGCCCGGCGGCAGGTGCTCGCGCAGAGCCTCGGCCATGGCGTCGCGGTTGGCCTTGTAGCGGGCGCGGATGGTGGGGATGTGGCGGTCCAGGAAGCCGTCGCGGATGACCTCGTGCACGACGCGCTGGTTGAAGCCCGGCGTGTGCAGGTCGGCGGCCTGCTTGGCCTGCAGCAGCTTGGGATACAGCTCGGGCGGGGCGATCAGGTAGCCGAGGCGGAACCCCGGCGTCAGCACCTTGGAGAAGGAGCCCAGGTAGAGCGAGCCCTCGGGCCACAGGCTGGACAGGGATGCCGGGGGCGGCTCGTCGAACCACAGGTCGCCGTAGGGGTTGTCCTCGACGATGGGCACGCCGGCGCGGCGCGAGGCCTCGACGACCTCGGCGCGGCGCCGCGCACCCATGACGCGGCCGGTCGGGTTCTGGTAGTTGGGCAGCAGGTAGCTGAAGCGGGTGCCGGGCGCGTCGTGCGACAGGGCCGCAATGGCCTCGGGGCGCGGCCCCTCGCTGTCGCTGTCCAGGCTGGCGAACAGCGGCTCGAAAGGCGTGAAGGCCTGCAGCGCGCCCAGGTAGGTGGGCGTCTCCACGGCCACCGGCGCGCCCGCGTCGCAGAGGATCTTGGCCGCAAGGTCCAGCCCCTGCTGGGAGCCGCTGGTGACCAGCACCTGGTCGGGCGTCACGCTCATGCCCAGCGTCGCGACCCGCGCCGCCACCCATTCGCGCAGCGGGGCGAAGCCCTCGCTGGCGGCGTACTGCAGGGCCTCCCGCGGCGCCTGGCTCAGCACGCGGTCGCAGGCGGCCTTCAGCGCGTCGACGGGGAAGGTATCCGCGCTCGGCAGGCCGCCGGCCATGGACAGGACGCCCGGCTTTTCGGTGACCTTGAGGATCTCGCGGATGATGGACGGGTTCATCCGCGCGGCGCGGCGGGCTTGGGTCCAGACGGTGCTCATGATGGATGGCGTTACGGTGGATTTCAAAGGAGTCAGCCTAGCATCCAGTCGACGGCGGCGCGGGCCTGCAGGTCGGTGGAGTCGAACAACGGCAGCGCGGCGTCGGCGCCCGCCGGCAGCAGCAGGCCCAGCTCGGTGCAGCCGAGGATGGCGGCCTGCGCGCCGCGTTCGGCGAGCCGCGCGACCTGGGCGCGCAGGGCCTCGCGCGAGGCCGGCTCGAAGCGGCCGCGGCACAGCTCCTCATAGATGAGGCGGTGCACGTCGGCGCGGCCGGCCTCGTCGGGCACGATGAGCTCGATGCCGAAGCGCTCCCGCATGCGCTCGCGGTAGAAGCCCTGCTCCATCGTGAAGCGCGTGGCCAGCAGGCCGGCGCGCTTCACGCCGGCGGCGCGCAAGGCCTCGGCCGTCGCGTCGACGATGTGCAGCACCGGCAGGCCGGCCGCGCGCTCCACCTCCGTGGCGACGAGGTGCATGGTGTTGGTGGCGATCAGCAGCGCCTCGGCTCCGGCGCGACGCAGGCCGGCACCGGCCTCGCCCAGCACGGCCGCCGCCTCGGCCCATTGGCCGGCCGACTGCATGGCCGCGATGGGCGCGAAGTCGACGCTGTGCACCACCAGCCGGGCGCTGTGCAGGCCGCCCAGGCGCGCGGCGACGCCGCGGTTGATCAAGGCATACAGATGCTGGGTGGACTCCCAGCTCATGCCGCCCAGGATGCCCAGCGTCTTCATGCCGGAGCCAGCCGGCTCATGCCCGGCTTCAGGGCTGCGCGTCGCGACGGCGCGGGCTGCAGCAGCTGGAAGGCGGCCTCGGGCCAGGCCTCGACGACGGCCGCCTGGCCGGCGGGCAACGTCAGCCCCTCGCCGGCCCGCAGCCAGTGGTCATCGACGCCGCCGGACAGGGTCAGCCACAGCCGGCCATGGGTCACGACCAGGCGACGCGGCCCCCGCGCGGCAGCCAGCGTCAGCGCCTGGCCGGGCGCGAGCCGGGTCGTGAAGCTATCGTCCATGAAAAGTCTCCTTCAGTGGATGGGTTGCCGCTTGCCCCACCACACGACCGCGAGCACGGCGGCGGCGAAGACGACGGTCATCGCGTCCAGCCGCTCGCCCAGCAGGGGCACCGCGAACAGCATGGACAGAAAGGGCTGCAGCACCTGCACCTGGCTGACCCGCAGCGTGCCGCCCAGGGCCAGGCCGCGATACCAGGCGAAGAAGCCGATCCACATCGAGAACAGCGAAACGTAGGCGAAGCCCATCCAGGCCGAGGCCGCGACCGGCGCGGTCGGCCGCGCCAGCACCGCGAGCGGCAGGGTGATGGGCAGGCTGATGACCAGCACCCAGCAGATGACCTGCTCGGCCGTCATGCCCCCCGACAGGCATGCGCCGCTGACATAGCCCGCCGAGGCGCAGACCACGGCGCCCAGCAGCAGGCCGTCCGCCATCTCCAGGCCGCCGGCGCCGCGCCAGGCCGCGAAGCCGATGACCAGCGCCAGGCCGGCCAGCGCGCAGACCCAGAAACCGGCGCCGGGCCGCTGGCGCAGCACGACGGCCGCGATGACGGCCGTGGCCAGCGGCAGCACGCCGGAAACGACCGAGGCATGCACCGCGTCGACATGACGCACCGCGAAACCCAGCAGCAGCGGCCAGCCGAAGACGACGCCGGCGGCCGTGAAGGCCAGCAGCCGCCACTCCCGGCCGCGCGGCCGCCGCGCGCCGGTGGCCAGCAGCCAGGCGATGGAGAGCAACCCCGCGACGGCGGCACGCCCGAAGGCGACGAAGGCAGGGTCGAGCTGCGGCGCCGCGGCGCTGCCGCCGGCCAGCCGCGTCATCGGGATGCTGAGGGCGAACATGACCACACCGGCCGCACCCAGCAGCAGACCGCGCGTCGCGTCGGACGCCGTGGTGGTCGAGACGGTGGAGGACGTGGACAACCCGGGCATGGCCGCAGTCTGAGGCACGACACCGATACAGAACCAGTACAGTCTGCCAACCACACCGCAAATCTGTACTGCCATGCCCACCGGTACACCCCCGCCGCTGCAGCGCGGCGCCAGCCAGCCGCTGGCCGGCCAGCTGGCCGAACGCTACGCCCAGCGCATCCGCGAACGCCTGCTGCTGCCCGGCGCCCGCCTGCCCTCGGTGCGCGATTGCGCCCGCCAGCATGGCGTGAGCCCGCACACCGTCGTCGCCGCCTATGACCAGCTGCAGGCCGCCGGCCTGCTGGAGGCCAGGCGCCAGCGCGGCTTCTTCGTGCGCGAGAGCCGCCCCGCCAGCGCCCGCACAGCCGCGCGGCCCGTCACCGCCCCGATGCCGCGCCAGGCGCCGATGGACGCGACCGCGCTGATCCGCGGCATGTTCGAGGCCGACGCCGCGCGCTCGCCGGGCCTGGGCACGCTGCCGGCCGACTGGCTGGACCCGACGCTGCTGCAGTCCGCGCTGCGCCGCCTGAATGCGGCCGACGGGCTGGCCGTCCAGGTCAGCTACGGCGACCCGAACGGCGACCTGCGCCTGCGCAACGCCCTCGTCCAGCGCCTGGACGACCTCGGCATCCACACCACCCCCGCCCACATCCTGACGACCAACGGCGCCACCCACGCGCTGGACCTCATCATCCGCACCCAGCTGCAGCCCGGCGACGCCGTCCTCATCGACGACCCCGGCTGGGCCATCATGTTCGCCCGCCTCACCCAGGCCGGCATCCGCCTGCTGCCGGTACCCCGCTCCAGCCAGGGCGCCCAGGGGCCCGACCTCGACGTGCTGAAGGCGCTGGCCGCCGCCCACGCGCCGCGCGCCTACCTGACCGTGTCGGTGCTGCACAACCCCACCGGGCACAGCCTCAACCTGGCCACCGCGCACCGGCTGCTGCGCCTGGCCGACGAGCACGACTTCTTCATCGTCGAGGACGACAGCTACGGCTTCCTCGCGCCCGAGCACCTGCCGCGCCTGGCGGCCCTGGACGGGCTGCGCCGCGTGACCTACGTATCGGGCTTCTCCAAGGTGCTGACGCCGGCCTGGCGCGTGGGCTACCTGGCCGCCTCACCCGAGCGCCTGCGCGCGCTGACCGACACCAAGCTGCTGGACGGCCTGACCAGCTCGCCGGTGCTGGAGCGCGCCGTCGCCCTGTGCCTGGAGCAGGGCCGGCTGCGCCGCCATGCGCAGCGCCTGCGCGAGCGTCTGGCCGCGGCGCGCCAGCGCATCGCGGCGCTGGCCACCCGGCAGGGCTTCGACTGGGCCGCGCCGCCGGACGGCCTGTTCGGCTGGCTGGACGTGGGCGTCGACACCGAGCGCCTGGCCCAGCCGCTGCTGGACGCCGGCTGGCTGACCGCGCCCGGCGCGTTGTTCAGCGCCACGCGGCGACCCGGCTCGCTGATGCGCATCAACATGGCCACGTCGCAGGACCCGGCCTTCTGGCGCGCGCTGCGCACGGCCGTGGACGACATCCAGGGCCCGACGGCACCCCCCTAGTTTCTTCCCCCCCATTCAAGGGAAGAGCCACTGGCGTGGGGCCACGGCGGCGAGTCAACTCGCGGCTCGGTTCATGCCAGGGAGGGTTTATGCGACTCGCTTCGTTCCCCATCCGCAGCCTGTGCGCTGCCGCAGCCGGCGCGGTGCTGGCTCTCGGCTCGCCATCGGCGCTGGCCGCCTTCACCAGCGACATCACGCTCAAGCTGGTCGCCCCGGGCGGCATCAGCAGCAACGGCAGCATCGACACCACGCCCGTCACCGCGCAGCAAACCGTGGCCCTGGCCGACCTGGTCAACGGCGTGCAGGCCGGCGACGGCGGCGCCATCGGCTCGGGCTGGATGCTGGACGGCGAGAAGGTCTTCTTCGACGACGACAGCATCAAGCTGCGCATCGGCGTCGGCGACGACACCACCGGCGGCGTCTACACGACCGGCTACCTGGGCCTGGGCGGCAGCCACGCCCTCTACCAGTTCGACGGCCTCGGCATCGTCGGCAAGACCATCGTCGGCGTGGCCCTCTACGCCTGGGACGGCTTCGGCACCACAGGCACCGGCAGCGGCCTGGGCAACCCGGCCGTGCTGGGCAGCCTGGCCCACTTCATCGATGGCGACACGGTAACCTTCGACCTCGACACGCTGGAGATCGCGAAACGCATCGCCGGCAGCAGCAACAACTTCGCCGAATTCCGCATCCAGCTCATCACCCGCGACAACGGCAACGGCGGCCCCGGCAACGACCTGCCCGAGCCGGCCACGCTGGCGCTGTTCGCGGTCGCGGCCCTGGGCGCCCGCGCGGCGCGGCGCCGTGCCTGAGGGCGGGCTCACGCTGGCGTGCTTCGAGCCGCTGGTCGGCAGCCGTTTCTCGCTATGGCTGAACGACGCGGCCGAGCTGCCGGCCCGGCTCATCGAGGCCCGCGCCGGGCTGGGTGACGGCCTGGCAGGGCGGCAGCCCTTCAGCCTGATGTTCCAGGCGCCGGCCGAGCCCGCGCTGCCGCAACGCATCTACCGGCTCGAGCACCCGCAGCTCGAGGCGATGGACCTCTTCCTCGTGCCCGTGGCCCGCTCGGCCGAGGGCCTGCACTACGAAGCCGTGTTCGGCTAGGAGACGCTCATGGCCAATCCCTTCATCGGCGAACTCAAGTTGATCGGCTTCAACTACGCGCCCAAGGGTTGGGCGTTCTGCAACGGCCAGCTGTTGCCCATCAACCAGAACCAGGCACTGTTCTCGCTGCTGGGCACCACCTACGGCGGCGACGGACGGGTGAACTTCGCGCTGCCCGACCTGCGCGGCCGGGCACCGCTGCATTACGGCGGCAGCGACAGCGTCGTGCTCGGCCAGCGGGCCGGCGCCACGGCGGTGACACTGACCGCCGCGCAACTGCCGGCCCACACGCACTCGCTCACGGCCACCAGCGACCTCGCCAACGCCAGCGTGCCGGGCGGCGCCGTCCCCGCCGCCAAGGGGCGCGGCGGCATGAACCGCTATGCGCCGGTGGGCAGCGACACCGTGATGGGCCCCAGTTCGCTGGCACCCGCCGGCGGCAGCCAGGCCCACAACAACATGCAGCCCAGCCTGACCATGAACTGGGTCATCGCGCTGGTGGGCATCTTCCCGAGCCGCAACTGAACGAGGAGACCGCCATGTCCGATCCCTTTGTGGGCGAGATCCGCCTCTTCGCCGGCAACTTCGCGCCGTCCGGCTGGGCCCTTTGCCAGGGGCAGCTGCTGGCCATCGCCGAGAACGACGTGCTGTTCACGCTCATCGGCACGACCTACGGCGGCGATGGCCAGTCCACCTTCGCGCTGCCCAACCTGGCGGGCCGCATCCCCATGCACGCGGGCGGGGGTTACGTCCAGGGCGAGTTGACGGGCAGCGAAACCGTCACGCTGACCGCCGCCCAGATACCCCAGCACACGCATGCCATGCACGCGAGCACGGCCACCGCCGATGTCACGACGCCGGGCGGCGCCCTGCTCGCCACCACCGGCGTGGCCAGCTACGACCCAGGCCCCGGAACCACGGCCATGGCCTCGGGCGCCGTCGGCCCCGCGGGGGGCTCGCAGCCGCACGACAACATGGCGCCGACGCTGACGGTGAATTACATCATTTCGCTGTTTGGCATCTTCCCGTCGCAGAACTGAGGAGCGCGTCATGTCCAACCCCTTCCTCGCCGAGATCCGCGTCATGCCCTACAACTTCGCGCCCCAGGGCTGGGCGCAGTGCGACGGCCAGTTGATGCCCATCAGTCAGAACACCGCGCTGTTCTCGCTGCTGGGCACCAACTACGGCGGCGACGGGCGGGTCACCTTCGGGCTGCCCAACCTCGGCGGCAGCTTCGCGATGGGCGCGGGCCAGGGCGCCGGGCTCAGCCCGCGCGCCGTGGGCGAAAGCACCGGCCAATCCAGCGTCGCACTGCTCGCCAGCGAGATGCCGGCGCATGGCCACGGGCTGATGGCCGGCACCACGCCCGCCTCCACCAGCCCGGCCGGCAACGTGATGGCCCCCACGGCCAGCGGCGGCGGCAACGTCTACCGCGCACCGGGCGCGGCCGCGCCCATGGCCGGCGTTGCGATCAGCGCCGCCGGCTCCAGCCAGCCGCACGAGAACCGGCAGCCCTATCTGGCGCTGAACTTCTGCATCGCGCTGCAGGGCGTCTTCCCGCCGCGCAGTTAGAGCCCCGGCCATGGACTACCGCCTGCGCCCGGCGACCCCGGCCGACGAGGACTGGCAGCTCGCCATCTACGCCGGCACGCGCGCCGAGGAACTGGCGCTGACCGACTGGCCGCCCGAACAGTGCGAGGCCTTCGTGCGCCACCAGCATGCCGCCCAGCAGCTGCACTACCGCCGCCATTTTCCGAACTCGGTGTGCCATCTCATCCTCGTCGACGGCGACACCGTGGCTGGCCGGCTCTGGCTGGACGAAGCGGCCGGCCGCCTGCACATCCTGGACATCGCCCTGCTGCCCGCCTGGCGCGGCCGGGGCCTGGGCACGCGCTGCCTGCAGGCGCTGGCCGCAGCGGCTGGCGAGCGCCCGCTGAGCATCCAGGTCGAGCTCCACAACCCTGCCCGGCGGCTCTACGAGCGGCTGGGCTTTGTCGCCGAGGGCGCCCCCCAGGGCCTGCACCAGGCCATGGCCAGGCCCGCCGGCGCCCGCCATCCGCAACCCGAGGAGTGCCTGCCGTGATCAACAAGCGCGATTTCCTGAAGAGCGGCGGCGCCGCCATCGCCGCCAGCGCCGGCACGACCGCCTCGCTGGCCGCCGTGCGCCCCAGTCTCGGCGCCCAGGCGGGGCTGGCCAGCTGGCAGGCCCATGTCGGCCAGCGTTTCGAGGTCGACGGCCACGCCGTCACGCTGCAGTCCGCCAGCGCCCTGCCCGGCCGCCAGCCGGGCGAGCAGTTCAGCCTGCGCTTCGCCGGCGCGCTGCCGGCCGGCATGGGTGACGGCATCTGCACGCTAACCCACGAAGGAAGCGGTGCGCAGGCGCTCTACCTGGCCCGCACGCCGCTGGGCCTGAGGGCCGATTTCTGCCGGCTGCAGGGCGACGAATAGTTCTCGCTCGGGCGGGGTTCGATCGCTCGACCAAGCCATCGCCACCGGCAGAATCCGCGTCGCCCGGCGCTGCAGTGGCGCCCGATGTGGACATGCCCGACTCCCTGAAATTTCTCGTTGCCGATCCCCTGCCCGGCGTGCAGACCTTTGCGCGCCAGCTGCTGCTGGGCCATGGCTTTGCGGCCGACAACATCCTGTGCTGCGCCGACCCTGACACGGCACTGGTCCAGGGCCTGGTCTTCAAGCCCCACTTCCTGATCACCGACTGGTTCCCCCGGGCGGCGCTGAGCGGCATCCAGCTTCACCAGCGCCTACGTGAGGCGCTGCCCTCGCTGCAGCTGTCGTTGCTCAGCTTCGAGGTCACGCCCGAGCACCGCTCCGAGGCCGAGACCCGTGGTGCCCGCTTCCTGCTGAAGAAGCCCTTCACCGCCGAGCAGCTCAGGACCGAGATGAACCGCACGCTCGAAGCGCTGGCCGGGAAGCCCCCGGCCGCCGGACGGGAGCGGGCGCACCGCCCGGCGACGTGGGCCGTGCGGGCACCGCTGCCGCCGGTGCTCATCGTCAAGCCCGGCGACAAGGTGCGCTTCAACGGCGACCTGCACGTGGCCCAGCACGTCGTGCATCGCAACGGCGGCACGGTCGTTCAGCTCCGGGGGCTGGACCGCTTCGTGCCCCTGGACAAGCTGCAGCCGGCCTGATTCAGAGCACCGCGACCAGCACCATCAGCAGCGGATAGGGCAAGGCCACCGTCGGGCGCAGCGCGCTCTTCAGGTATTGGGCCGGCAGCGCCGCACCACGCGGCCGGTGCGCGAGCCAGTCGCGATGCAACTGCATCGCGACACCCCCCTCGCCCGCTCCCAGGGCCGCCTCGACGGCCAGCAGCCGCTCGCCCAGCCGGCCCTGGAAGGTCTTGAGCACGGCCTCCTGCAGCCACAGCAGGCCCAGCAGCGCCAGGGCCAGCACCGCGTCGGGCACCAGCACCACCGCCGCGAATGCCGCCAGCTTCACGGCCAGAGCCAGGGCCTCGTAGCGCTCGAACTGGGCCTGCAGCGCCAGCCATTCCTGGTGCAGGGGCGTCATTTCGCTTCCAGCACTTCCCAGCGCTCCATCAAGGCCAGCAGCTCCGCGTCGATCTCGGCGGCGCGATCGGTCACCTCGGCGATGCGCTTGGCGCCCTGGGTGTACAGCTCGCTGCCGGCGATCAACGCGTTCAGCTGGGTCTGCTCGGCCTCCAGCGCGGCGATCTGCCGGGGAATCTCGTCCAGCTCGCGCTGTTCCTTGTAGCTGAGCTTGCGCTTGGTCGCGACGATCGGAGCCGGCGCGGGCGCCGACGGCGGCGTGGCAGCTGCCGACTTGGGTGAGGCCTGCGCCTGTAGCGCCGCAGCGCGCTTCGACTGCGTCAGCCAGTCCTGCACGCTGCCCTCGTACTCGCGCCAGCGCGCGTCGCCCTCGTAGACGATGGTGGACGTGACGACGTTGTCCAGGAAGCGCCGATCGTGGCTGACGAGGAAGACCGTGCCGTCGTAGTCGGCGAGCAGTTCCTCCAGCAGTTCCAGCGTCTCGATGTCGAGGTCGTTGGTGGGCTCGTCCAGCACCAGCACGTTGGCGGGTCGCGCGAACAGGCGCGCCAGCAGCAGCCGGTTGCGCTCGCCGCCGGAGAGGGTCCGCACCGGCGAGTTGGCGCGCGCGGGCGAGAACAGGAAGTCACCCAGGTAGCTCTTCACGTGCTTCTTCTGCGTGCCGATCTCGATCCACTCCGAGCCGGGGCTGATGGTGTCGGCCAGCGTCGCGTCGAGGTTGAGGGTGTCGCGCATCTGGTCGAAATAGGCCACCGTCAGCCGCGAACCCAGGCGCACCGTGCCGCTGTCGGGCGGCAGTTCGCCGAGGATCATCTTCAGGAGCGTCGTCTTGCCGGCGCCGTTGGGGCCGATCAGGCCCACCTTGTCGCCACGCAGGATGGTGGCCGTGAAGCCGCGCACGATGGGCCGGTCGCCATAGCTCTTGGACACGTCCTCCAGCTCCGCGACGATCTTGCCGCTCTGCGCCCCGGTGTCGATGTCCAGCTTGACCTTGCCCTGCACGTCACGCCGTGCCGCGTGGGCCAGGCGCATGGCCTCCAGCCGCTGGATGCGCGCGACCGAACGGGTGCGCCGCGCCTCCACGCCCTTGCGGATCCACACCTCCTCCTGCGCCAGCAGCTTGTCGAAACGCGCGTTGAACAGCGCCTCGTTCTCCAGCTCGTAGGCCTTGGCGGCCTGGAACGCCGCGAAGTTGCCCGGGTAGCCGCGCAGCTGGCCGCGGTCGAGCTCGACGATGCGCGTGGCGACGTTGTCGAGGAACTGGCGATCGTGCGTGATCAGCAGCAGCGAGCCCTTGAAGTCGTTCAGCAGGCCTTCCAGCCACGTGATCGCGTCCAGGTCCAGGTGGTTGGTGGGCTCGTCCAGCAGCAACACGTCGGGTTGGGCGACCAGCGCACGCCCCAGCGCGACCCGCTTCTTCAGGCCGCCAGACAGGCTGCCCACCAGGCGCGTGCCGTCCAGGCCCAGGCGGTGCAGCGTCTCGTCGACGCGCTGTTCCCAGTTCCACGCGCCGATGTGCTCGATGCGCTCCTGCACCCAGGCCAGGTCGTCGTTTTCATCATGGCGCTCGTAGCGCTCGCGCAGCGACCTGGCCTCGGCCACGCCCTCGCTGATGACGTCGAAGATGGTCGCGTCGCCGCGCAGCTCGGGCTCCTGCGGCACGTAGACGTTGGTGAGACCCTGCTGTTGCTGCAGCAGGCCGTCGTCGAGCTTCTCGAGGCCGGCGAGGATCTTCAGCAGCGAGGACTTGCCGGTGCCGTTGCGGCCGATGAGGCCCACGCGCTCGCCGGTCTCGAGGGCGAAGTTGGCGCCGTCCAGCAGGGCGACGTGCCCGAAGGCGAGATGGGCGTTGGAGAGGGAGAGGACTGCCATCGGCGGATTGTCCTTGACGCCGCGGGGGCGCGCCCCGGGCGCGTGACGGACCTCACGCCACGCGGTGCCGCATGCCGTGCCGGCGCTTGCGACCGACGCCGGTGCTTATGCTGCGGCACTCGCACCACGCAGGGACAGGAGGACATGGCATGGCGCTGATGCTGTTGGGTTTGGCAGGCTTGGTGGTGGTGGCTGCCGGCTGGTGGTGGTGGCGCTCGCGGCCCACCGTGCCGCCTGCCCGTCCCCGTGCCGCCGCGTCGCGCAACACGCCGCCCGCCGGGCTGCCGGCTGCGCGCGCGCAGGCTGCCACGCCGCCGCCCCTGCCCCCCGCCGATGCCCTGGAGCCGCCACCGCCCGTGGCGCTGCGGCTGCGCGCCGCCGAGTTGCTGGACGGGCCGCAGGCCGAGCAGCTGGTGCAGGCCCTGCGCCGGCTGCCGCGGCCGCCGCGCGCCGTGCACACGCTGATGTCGCCGCAGTTCGTGCAGACGGCCTCGTCGGCGGAGCTGGCGGCCCTCGTGATGGGCGAGCCGGCCGTGGCGGCGCGGGTGGTGGCCACGGCCAACTCGCCGCTGTACGGGCTGCAGCAGCCCGTCACCAGCGTGGGCCAGGCCACCACCTTCCTGGGCCTGGCCAGCGTGCGCCAGATGTGCCTTCAGCACATGCTGGCCGAGTGCTTCAAGCCGCGCGACGCCGCCCAGCAGCGCGAGTTCGACCTGCTCTGGCGGGCCAGCAGCGTCGCCGGCGAGCTGTGCCAGCAGTTGGCCACGCGGCTGCGCGTGCCGGAGCCGGGCTCGCTGGTCACGCTGCTGGTGCTGTCATTCCTGGGCCGGCAGGCCTGCGCGGCGCTGCTGGATGCCGCCGACCTGGACGGCATGGACGCCTACCAGCGCGCGCAGCACGAAGAGCAGTCGCTGGGCCTGGTGTCCCACGAGCTGGGCCACCTCCTGATGCGGGCCTGGGACGTGCCGCGGGACCTGGCCGACGATGCACGCATGCTGTCGGCCCTGCGTTTCGACCCCGAACTCGCCGTGCCGCCGGGCCGCGAGACGGCCCTTGCGCTCGGTGCCCTGTGCGCCATGCTGGGCGAGCGCATCGCCCGCGGCCAGGTGGGCTCGGCGCTGTTCGACCCGGCGCACGACCTCCGGCCCGACATGGCGGCGCTGCGCCCGCGCCTGTCGCGCCCGCCGCTGGATGGGCTGGCGCAGGAGCTGAACTCGCCGGCGATGCTGCGCCTGGTCAGCCGGCTGATGAGCCCGCCCCGCTGAGCAGTTGCGCCGCGTGGTGGCGCAGGTGGTCGCCCACGAAGCTGGCGATGAAGTAGTAGCCGTGGTCGTAGCCCGCTTGGCGGCGAAGCGTCAACGGCTGGCCCACGGCCGCGCAGGCGGCCTCGAAGGCCTCGGGGTGGAGCTGCTCGGCCAGGAACTTGTCGGCCAGGCCCTGGTCGACGAGGATGCCTTGCGGGTAAGGCGCCTGTTGCTGCGCCCGCATCAGTTCGGACGCGTCATGCGCCGCCCAGGTGCTGCGGTCGGCGCCGAGATAGCCGGCGAACGCCTTGTGACCCCAGGGGCACTGCATGGGCGCCGCGATGGGCGCGAACGCCGACAGCGACTGGAAGCGCCCCGGATGGCGCAGCGCCAGCGTCAGCGCGCCGTGGCCGCCCATCGAGTGGCCGAACAGGCCCACGCGCGCCAGCCCCGTCTCGCGCTGCACCAGCGGGACCAGCTCGTTCATCAGCCAGCTCTCCATGCGCCAGTGCCGGGCCCAGGGCGCCTGCGTGGCATCCAGGTAGAAGCCCGCGCCGACGCCGAAATCCCAGCTGTCGCTCTCGCCGGGGATGCCCGCGCCGCGCGGGCTGGTGTCGGGCATCAGCAGCGCCAGGCCCAGCTCGCTGGCCAGCCGCTGGGCGCCGGCCTTCACCGTGAACGTCTCCTCGGTGCAGGTCAGGCCGGCGAGGAAGACCAGCAGCGCGCGCGGCGCGGGCGGCAGGAAGAGGGCGAAGCGCATCGGCAGCCCGATCTCGGCCGAGTCGTGCTGGTGGAAACGCTGGATGCCGCCGAAAGACAGGTGTTCGTTGAGGGTCTGCATGTCGCAAGTGTGGCCGCAGAATCCGGCGATGCCCAAGTTCCAGACCTATCTCGTCGGCGGCGCCGTGCGCGACCGCCTGCTCGGCCTGCCGGTGCAGGACCACGACTGGGTCGTCGTCGGCGCCTCGCCGGCCGACCTGCTGGCGGCCGGCTACCAGCCCGTCGGCAAGGATTTCCCCGTCTTCCTGCACCCCGACACGCACGAGGAGGTGGCACTGGCGCGCACCGAGCGCAAGACGGCGGCGGGCTACCACGGCTTCGCCTTCCACACCGCGCCCGACGTGACGCTGGAGCAGGACCTGGCGCGCCGCGACCTGACCATCAACGCGATGGCCCAGGACGAAGCCGGCCAGGTCATCGACCCCCATGGCGGGCGGCGCGACCTGCAGGACAAGGTGCTGCGCCACGTCTCCTCCGCCTTTGCCGAGGACCCGGTGCGCATCCTGCGCCTGGCCCGCTTTGCCGCGCGCTTTGCCGACTTCACGGTGGCGCCCGAGACCGTGACGCTGATGCGCGCGATGGTGGCCGCCGGCGAGGTGGACGCGCTGGTGGCCGAGCGCGTCTGGCAGGAGCTGTCGCGCGGGCTGATGGAGCGCCGGCCCTCGCGCATGATCGAGGTGCTGCGCGACGCCGGCGCGCTGGCCAGGCTGCTGCCCGAGGTCGAGACCTTGTTCGGCGTGCCCCAGCCCGAGGCTCATCACCCGGAAGTCGACACCGGCGTGCACTTGCTGATGGTGCTGGACCAGTGCGCCCGGCTGGGCGCGCCGCTGACCGTGCGCTACGCCTGCCTGTGCCACGACCTGGGCAAGGGCACGACACGCAAGGAAGAGCTGCCGCGCCACATCGGCCACGAGGGGCGCAGCGAGCGGCTCGCGCGCGGGGTCAGCGAGCGCTGGAAGGTGCCGACCGACTGCCGCGAGCTGGCCGAGCTGGTCGCCCGCGAGCACACCCACGTGCACCAGAGCGAGGCGTTCGGCGCCGAGGCCCGGCTGCGCCTGCTGGAGCGCTGCGACGCCTGGCGCCGCCCACAGCGCTTTGCCGAAGCGCTGTGGGCCTGCGAGTGCGACGCCCGCGGCCGGCTCGGGCTGGAGGACCGCGACTACCCGCAGCGCGAACGCCTGCTGGCCGACCTGCGCGCGACCCAGGCCGTGGACCTGGCCGCCGCCAGCGCCGAGGCCATCGCGCGCGGCGCCAAGGGGCCGGAGATCGGCCGGGCCGTCCAGCGCGCCCGGCTGCTGGCCCTGCAGGCTTCAGCCATGGGCAACATGACTTCTGTCCAGGACTGAAGCGGGCGGGCGCGGCGCCGGGGCTTTGCGTTGCTTCACCAACACGTGTCTTGACGCCTCGCTACAGTTGCCGGTTTTGCCCTAACGGCCAACGGCGGCGGGGCAGGCCCACAGGCAATCGAACAAGGTCACAAAGATGAAGTTGGCATGGGGTAGCAACGTCCGCATGGGCGCGATGGTCGTCCTGGGTACCGGGTTGGGCAGCCTGCTGGCGGGCTGCGGCCAATCCAGCAGCTCGGCCACGCCGCCCGCCCCGCCGCCGCCCGAGGTGGGCGTCGTCACCGTGGCCCCGGGCCGGGCCGACCTGGCCACCGAACTGCCGGGCCGGCTGGAAGCCTTCCGCGTCGCCCAGGTGAGGGCCCGCGCCGCCGGCATCCTGCAAAAGCGCCTCTTCACCGAAGGCAGCGACGTGAAGGCCGGCCAGCCGCTGTTCGAGATCGACCCGGCGCCCTACCGCGCCACGCTGGCCAGCGCCCAGGCCCAGCTCGCGCGCGCCGAGGCCAACCTCACGCAGGCCCAGGCGCTGGCCGACCGCTACGCACCGCTGGCCAAGACCCAGGCCGTCAGCCAGCAGGAGCTGCTGAACGCCCAGGCCGCCGCCAAGCAGGCCGCGGCCGACGTGGCCGTCGGCAAGGCGTCGGTGCAGACGGCGCAGATCAACCTCGGCTACTCGGCCGTCACCGCGCCCATCGCCGGCCGCATCGGCCGCGCCCTCGTCACCGAAGGCGCGCTGGTGGGCCAGGGCGAGGCGACGCCGCTGGCCGTCGTGCAGCAGGTCGACAAGCTCTACGTGAACTTCACGCAGTCGGCCGCCGAGGTCATGCGGCTGCGCCAGGCACTGGCCGAGGGCCGGCTGCAGCGCGCCAGCGGCAAGGAGGCCGCGCAGGTGCAGGTGCTGCTGGAGGACGGCAGCGTCTACCCCGAGACCGGCAAGCTGCTGTTCTCCGACCTGAGCGTGGACGCCGCCACCGGCCAGATCACGCTGCGCGCCGAGCTGCCCAATTCCAAGGGCCTGCTGCTGCCGGGGCTGTACGTGCGCGTGCGCCTGGCCCAGGCCGAGGTGGCCGACGCGATCTGGCTGCCGCAGCAGGCGGTGGCGCGCGGCTCCACCGGCGAGAGCGTGCTGGTGGTGGCCGAGGACGGCAGCGTCAGCGCGCGGCCCGTCAAGCTGGGCCTGGCGCAGGGCGGCAAGGCCCTGGTGCTGAGCGGCCTGAAGGCGGGCGAGAAGGTCGTCGTCGACGGCCTGCAGCGGGTCAAGGCCGGCGGCAAGGCGCGGCAGGTGCCCTGGTCGCCCGCAAGCTCTGCCCCGGCTGCAGCGGCGACCGCCGCAGCCTCCGCCGCATCGCGCTGAGGACCTGAACCACCATGGCGCAGTTTTTCATCGACCGACCCATCTTCGCGTGGGTCATCGCCCTCTTCGTCCTCGTCATCGGCGGCGTGGCGGTCACGCAGCTGCCGATCTCGCAGTACCCGCCCGTGGCGCCGCCGTCCATCGTGCTGTCGGTGACCTACCCCGGCGCCTCCGCGCAGACGCTGGAGGACTCGGTCATCAGCGTCATCGAGCGCGAGATGAACGGCTCGCCCGGCCTCATCTACATGGAAGCCGTGGCGCAGGCAGACGGCACCGGCTCGCTGACGATGAGCTTCGACCCGGCCACCAACCCCGACCTGGCGCAGGTGGACGTGCAGAACCGGCTGGCCCGCGCCACGCCGCGGCTGCCGGCCGCCGTCATCCAGCAGGGCGTGCGGGTGGACAAGGCCAACCCCAACTTCCTGCTCTTCATCATCATGTCGAGCGACAACCCGGCGTTCGACCCGATCGCGCTGGGTGACTACGCCTCGCGCACCGTGCTGCCCGAGATCCAGCGCGTGCCCGGCGTCGGCCAGGGGCTGCTGTTCGGCACCGAGCGCGCCATGCGCATCTGGCTGGACCCGGCCAAGCTGGTCGGCTTCCGCCTCGCGCCCGCCGACGTCAACGCGGCCATCCAGGCGCAGAACGCGCAGGTCAGCTCCGGCTCCATCGGCGACCTGCCCAACGTGCCCGGCCAGCCGGTCGCGGCCACGGTGGTGGTGCGCGGCCAGCTCGGCAGCGTCGAGCAGTTCGGCAACATCGTGCTGCGCGCCAATGCCGACGGCTCCACCGTGCGGCTCAAGGACGTGGCCCGCATCGAGCTGGGCGCCGACAGCTACACCGGCCGCTCCACGCGCCTGAACGGCAAGCCCTCGGTCGGTGTGGGCGTGCAGCTCTCGCCGTCGGCCAACGCACTGCAGACGGCCAAGCTCATCAAGCAGCGCCTGAAGCAGCTGGAGCCCTACTTCCCGCAGGGCGTGAAGGCGTCCATCCCCTTCGACAGCTCGCTGTTCATCGACATCTCGATCTCGCAGGTCGTCGAGACGCTCATCGAAGCCGTGTTCCTCGTGTTCCTGGTGATGTTCCTGTTCCTGCAGAACATCCGCTACACGCTGATCCCGACGCTGGTCGTGCCCATCGCGCTGCTGGGCAGCTTCGCCACGCTGCTCGCTTTAGGCTTCTCGATCAACGTGCTGACGATGTTCGGCATGGTGCTGGTGATCGGCATCGTGGTGGACGACGCCATCGTCGTCGTCGAGAACGTCGAGCGCATCATGAGCGAGGAGGGCCTGTCGCCCTACAAGGCCACCAAGAAGGCGATGGGCCAGATCTCGGGCGCCATCATCGGCGTGACCGTGGTGCTGATCTCGGTGTTCGTGCCGCTGGCCTTCTTCAGCGGCTCCATCGGCAACATCTACCGCCAGTTCGCGGCCGTGATGGTCAGCTCCATCGCGTTCTCGGCGTTCATGGCGCTGTCGTTCACGCCGGCGCTGTGCGCCACGCTGCTCAAGCCCGTCGAGGCCGGCCACCACCTGGAGAAGCGCGGCTTCTTCGGCTGGTTCAACCGCGGCTTCAACCGCACGGCCAAGCGCTACGAGAGCTCGGTGGCCAAGCTCATCCACCGCGCCGGCCGCTCCTTTGTCATCTACGCCGCCGTCATCGCCGCGGCCGTGCTGCTGTTCCAGAAGCTGCCCACGTCCTTCGTGCCCAATGAAGACCAGGGCAACATCCTGGTCAACGTCCAGCTGCCGCCGGGCGCCACGCAGGCGCGCACGCTGGAGGTGGTGAAGCAGGTCGAGAGCTACATGCTGGCCCAGCCCGAGGTGGAGAGCATGGTCGGCGTCGTCGGCTTCAGCTTCGCCGGCTCGGGCCAGAACGCGGGCCTGGCCTTCGTCACGCTCAAGCCCTGGGACGAACGCCACGGTGCCGAGCATTCGGCGCAAGGCCTGGTGTCGCGCGCCTTCCCCGAGCTGGGCAAGATCCGCGACGCCGTCATCTTCCCGACCAGCCCGCCGCCCATCCGCGACCTGGGGCGAGCCAACGGCTTCGCGCTGCGCCTGCAGGACCGTGGCGGCCACACCCGCGCCGAGCTGCTGGCCGCACGCAACCAGTTGCTGGCGGCCGCCGCCAAGAGCCCGCTGCTGACCGCGGTGCGCCCCGACGGGCTGGAAGACGCCGCCCAGCTGGAGCTCAACATCGACCGCGAACGCGCCATGGCGCTGGGCCTGAACATCAGCGCCGTCAATGCGGTGCTGGGCACGTCGCTGGGCTCCAGCTACGTGAACGACTTCCCCAACGCCGGCCGGCTGCAGCGCGTCATCGTGCAGGCCGACGCCACGGCGCGCATGCAGCCCGAAGACCTGCTCAAGCTCAACGTCATCAACAGCGCCGGCCAGCCGGTGCCGCTGAGCGCGTTCGCCAGCAGCAAGTGGATCACCGGCGCGATGCAGACCGTGCGCTACAACGGCTACCCCACGATGCGCATTGCCGGCGAACCCGCCAAGGGCGTGTCCTCGGGCGCGGCCATGGCCGAGATGGAAAAGCTGATGGGCCAGTTGCCCGAGGGCTTCGGCTACGAGTGGACGGGCCAGTCGCGCGAGGAGAAGCTCTCGGGCTCCACCGCCTTCATCCTGTTCGGCTTCTCGCTGCTGGCCGTGTTCCTTTGCCTGGCCGCGCTGTACGAGAGCTGGAGCATCCCGCTGTCCGTGCTGCTGGTCGTGCCGCTGGGCATCCTGGGCGTGGTGCTGGGCGCCAACATCCGCGGGCTGGAGAACGACGTCTACTTCAAGGTCGGCATGATCACCATCATCGGCCTGTCGGCCAAGAACGCGGTGCTGATCATCGAGTTCGCGAAGGACTTGCACGCGCAGGGCCGCGACCTGTACGAGGCGGTGGTGGAGGCCGCGCACCTGCGCTTCCGCCCCATCCTGATGACCTCGCTGGCCTTCATCCTCGGCGTGCTGCCGCTGGTGCTCGCCAGCGGCGCCGGCTCGGCCAGCCAGCGCGCCATCGGCACCGGCGTGATGGGCGGCATGATCACCGCGGTGGCTCTCGCCGTGTTCCTCGTGCCCGTGTTCTTCGTCGTCGTGCGCAAGCGCTTCCCCGGCAGCGAGCGGCAGCACCGCCACGATGCCCATCTGCCTCAAGAGGACTGAGCATGAAAGCCCACCTCAGCCTGATCGCGCTGGCCGCGCTGCTCGCCGCCTGCGCCGGCCCTGAACCCAAGCGCCCCGTCGCCTCGGAGGCGGCCGCGGCCGCCGTGCCGGCCGCCTTCCCGCAGGCCGGCGGCCCCGGCGCCACGGCCGTGGTCGACCTGCCCTGGGCCCAGGCCTTCCAGGGCGAGCGGCTGCAGAAGCTCATCCCGCTGGCACTGGCCAACAACCGCGACCTGCGCATCGCCGCGCTCAACATCGAGACCGCCCGCGCCAGCGCTGCCGCACGCGACGCCGACCTGTGGCCCACGGTCAGCGCCGGCCTCAGCGGCTCGCGCACGCCCCTGGCGTCGGGCGGCATCAACAGCCTCTACCAGGCCGGCCTGCAGGTCTCGGCCTATGAACTTGACCTGTTCGGCCGCCTGCGCGGCCTGAGCGCCGCCGCAGCGGCCCAGGTGCTGGCGGCGCAGTCGGCACAGCAGGCCGTGCGCACGGCCCTCATCGCCAGCGTGGCCAATGCCGAGATCGCGCTGCAGGCCGACGAGGCGCTGCTGAGGATCACGCGCGACACGCTGGCCACACGCGAGCAGTCGCTGTCGCTGACCCGCCAGCGCTTCGAGGGCGGCATCGCCGCCGAGCTGGACCTGCGCAGCGCCGAGTCGTCGTGGCAGGCGGCACGCGCCGTCTACGCGCAGGCGCAGCGCCAGCGCCAGCTCGACGAGAACGCGCTGGCACTCCTGATCGGCGGCCCGCTGCCCGCCGGGCTGCCCGCACCCAGCGGCGACCTGACCGATTTCGAGCCACTGGCCGAGCTGCCCGCCGGCCTGCCCGCCGAGGTGCTGACGCGCCGGCCCGACGTCCGCCAGGCCGAGTTCCAGCTCGGCGCGATGGACGCCAACATCGACGCCGCCCGCGCCGCCTTCTGGCCGCGCATCACGCTGACCGGCAGCGTCGGCACGGCCAGCGGCCACCTGTCGGACCTGTTCAAGAATTCGGCGTGGAGCTTCGCGCCGTCGCTGGTGCAGCCCATCTTCGACGCCGGCCGCAACCGCGCCAACCTGAACAGCGCCCGCGCGTCGCGCGACATCGCGCTGGCGCAGTACGAGAAGGCCATCCAGACGGCCTTCCGCGAGGTCGCCGACGGGCTGAGCAGCCGCGCCACGCTGGCCGAGCAGCGCGCGGCGCTGGCTGCGCAGGTCGATGCCGAGACGCGCCGCCTGAACGCGGCCGAGCAGCGCTACACGGCCGGCGTTTCCAACGCGCTGGACCGCCTGGACGCGCAGCGCTCGCTGTTCGCGGCGCAGCAGACGCTGGTGCAGGTGCAGAGCCAGCGGGCACAGAACCTGGTCTCGCTGTACCGCGCACTGGGCGGCGGAGGCTGAACGCGATGCGCGCGCTGCTGCCCGCCCTGGCGCTGGCCGCGATGCTGCCCACTGCGCAGGCCGACGGGACGCTGCGCGAGCGCCTCCAGGCCCGCATCGAGCAACGCCGCGCCGGCAACGAGGCGCCGGGCGGCCTGCAGGAACTGCAGGTGCAGGGCCGCAAGGTCCTCGTCCACCTGCCGCCGGGTTACGACGCCGCCCGGCCCGCGCCGCTGGTGCTGGCCTTCCACGGCGGCGGCGGCCATGCCGAGTACATGGCCGACGACAGGCGCTACGGCCTGCAGAAGACCGCCGACGCGGCCGACTTCATCGTCGCCTTCCCGAATGGCTACAGCAAGCTGGCCGGCGGCCGCTTCGCCACCTGGAACGCCGGCGGCTGCTGCGGCGACGCGCGCGACCGTGGCGTCGATGACGTCGGCTTCGCCCGCGCCGTCGTCGCGGCGCTCCGGGAGCGCTACAGCATCGATGCCGGCCGCGTCTTCGCTGCCGGCATGTCCAACGGCGGCATGCTCAGCCACCGCCTGGCCTGCGAGGCCGCCGACGTGTTCCGCGCCGTGGCCTCCGTCGCCGGCACCGATGCCACGGCCAGCTGCACGCCCAGCCGCCCCATCGCCGTGCTGCACATCCACGCCAGGGACGACGACCACGTGCTCTTCAACGGCGGCGCCGGCCCCCATGCCTTCCGCGACGAAAGCAAGGTCATGGACTTCGTGTCCGTGCCGCAGACCATCGCTCGCTGGGTGCAGCGCGACCGCTGCAGCGCCCCGCCGCAGCGCACGCTGGAGCGGCCCGGCGCCTACTGCGAGGTCCATGCGGGCTGCGCGGGCGACGTGCGCGTGCAGCTCTGCGTCACCGACGCCGGCGGCCACTCCTGGCCCGGCGCGGACAGCGTGCGCCCCGGCAAGCCGGCGGCCTCGGCCGCGCTGGATGCCAATGACGTCATCTGGCGCTTCTTCGAACAGGCCGCGGCCCGACCTTGACAACGTTGTCCAGCCTCGTGCATGATGAAATGAAAGCGCTTTCAAAACAAAGCCCGAGATCCCTCCCATGCGTTTCCTGACCGCTTCCCTGCTGCTCGCCTCCACCCTCTGCGCCCAGGCCGGCGGCCCGCCGCCCATCTACGACGAGGGGGCCGACGCCAAGGCCGCCCTCCGCGCGACGCTGGCCGAGGCCGAGCAGGCCAGGCTGCCCGTGCTCGTCGTCTTCGGCGCCAACTGGTGCGGCGACTGCCGCATGCTGGACGCCACCTTCAAGCACGGCCCCAGCGCCCCGCTGATCGCCAAGGCCTTCAAGGTCGTCAAGGTCGACGTGGGCCGCTTCGACCGCAACGTGGACATCGCCGAGAGCTACCGCGTGCCGCTGAAGAAGGGCATCCCGGCCGTCGCCGTGCTGTCGCCGCAGGGCAAGCTGCTCTACGCGACCGAGGGGGGCGAGCTGGCCGACGCCCGCAAGATGGGCGACCAGGGCGTCTACGACTTCTTCAGCCGCATCGCGGCCAGCGCCAAGTAACCCCGCCGTGACCGGGTTTTCCAACGGCGCCATCGCGCGCGCCTCGGCGGCGCTGCGCACGCAGTTCTTCGTGCTGGGCGTCATGTTCGCCACCTGGGGCGTGCACGTGCCCACCGTGAAGGCGCACTACGGCCTGGGCGAGCAGTCCCTCGCGCTGGCCATGCTGGCTGGCGGCGTGGGCGCGCTGATGGCGCTGGCGCAGGCCGGCCGCGTGGTGGGGCGCTTCGGCCCCGCCACCGTGGCCGCCGCGATGGGCGTGCTGTGCTGCGCCTCGGTCGCCAGCCTGCTGGCGTTCCCGGTCTACGGGGCGCTGCTCGTCGTCATGCTGGGCTTCGGCATCACCGGCAGCCTGATGGACGTGGCCATCAACGTCGAGGCCAGCGAGATCGAACGCCAGTCCGGCCGGCCGCTGATGAGCGGCTTCCACGGCATGTTCAGCCTGGGCGGCATGATGGGCGCGGGCCTGGGCAGCCTGGCGCCGACGCTGGGCCTGAGCGCGCAGGGCCATCTGTTCGTGGCCACGGGCCTGGGCGCCATCGCCGCTCTGGTGGCCAGCCGGCTGATGCTGCCCGTCCCGCCCGGCGCGTTGCAGGAGAAGCACCCGCTCAGCATCCCGCGCGGCCCGCTGCTGCTGCTGGGCGTGCTGGCCTCCATGGGCCTGATCGCCGAAGGCGCGATGTACGACTGGAGCGTGCTGTTCATGAAGGAGGAGCGCGGCAGCGCGGCCAGCACCGCAGCGCTGGCCTACGCCAGCTTCAGCGGCGCGATGGCGGCCGGCCGCTTCGGCGGCGACTGGGTGCGCGCCCGCATCTCCGGCACGCGGCTGATGCGCGCCAGCGGCGTGCTCGCCGCCGCGGGCATGGCGCTCGCACTGTCCCTGCCCTCCGCGCCAGTGGCGCTGCTGGGCTTCGCCCTCGTGGGCCTGGGGTTGTCCAACGTCGTGCCGGTGCTGTTCAGCGCGGCGGCCCAGGTGCCCGGCGTCTCGTCGGCCCACGGCATCGCCTCCGTGTCGGGCGTGGGCTACCTGGGCATGATGGCCGGCCCTCCGCTGATCGGCCTCATCGCCGAGCGCTCGTCGCTGACCGCTGGGCTGCTGGTGGTCGTCGCATTCGCCGTCTTCATGGCGCTGTCGGCGCGGCGGGCCATGCGCGGCTGAACATGCTCAGGCGCGGTTGGCCGCGAGCGAGCGCTCCTGGTCGGCCTTGCGCTCCGCGGCCACCTTCTGCGCCGTCGGGCGCTCGCCGATGAGCTTGGCATAGGGCTTCCAGTCCACGCCGCCGGCCTGCAGCAGGTCTTCGCCGTAGATGATCTTGGTGGCCATGCCCACCAGCGGCAGGCTGACCCAGCCGGCGCAGTCGGCCATCGTGAAATGGTCGCCAGCCAGGTAGGGGCCGAACCGGGCCAGGCGCTTGAAGGCCGCGATGTTCTCGGGCAGCACGCGGGCGACGCGCTTCTTGGTGCCGTCGCTGACCTGGCCGCCGAAGAAGGCCTCGGCGTAGAGCTCGCGCGCGACCAGCTCCAGGTGCAGCTCCACGTAGGTGATCAGCTCGCGCACCTTGGCGGCCTGCCAGGGGTCGGCCGGGATCAGCCGCGGCGCGTCGGGGTGGGCGGCCTCCAGGTAGTCGACGATGACCTGGCTCTCGCACAGCGCGCCCTGTGGCGTCCTGATGAAGGGCACCTTGCCCAGCGGCGAGCAGCTCAGCACGGCCTCGTCGTGGGAATGCGTCTTCACGTACTCCTCGCCGAACGGGATGCCCTTCTCCAGCAGGGCCAGCTTGACCTTGTTGTAGTAGTTCGAGAGCGGGATGCCGCAAAGCATGATCATGGGTGTCTCCTGGGAAGAAGGGCGCAGTCTATGCAGGACCGCGGGGCGGCCCTGGCGCGGTGGCGACATCAGCGCCGGTTGACGAGCACGATGCCCACCGCCAGCGCCACCAGCGCGGCGACCAGGCGGGCGCTGATGCCCTCGCCCAGCAGCAGGGCGCCGGCCGCCAGGCCGAACAGCGGCGTGCTCAGCGTGAACACCGAGAGCTTGGTGGCCGCGTAGTGGCGCACCAGCCAGAACCAGGCCAGGTAGCTGGCGAAGGTGACGATGACGGCCTGGAAGCCGAACAGGCCCGCGAGGCGCGGCGACCAGTGCAGGGGCAGCGGCTCGCCCGCGACCGCCGCCGCGGCGCACAGCGCCAGCGCCGACACGCCGAGCTGGTACAGCAGCGTCTTCTCGGCCGGCGCGGCGCCCAGCCGCGTGCCGCGGATGGCCAGCGTGGTGCCGCCCCACAGCACCGCGGCCGCCACGCCCAGCGCGTCGCCCCACCACTGCGTCGGCGTGCCCGGCGCCGAGAACCCTTCCGCGAACGCGAACGCCATCGCGCCGAAGGCCAGCACCAGGCCCGCCCACTGCCGCGCCGACAGCGTCTCGCCGCGGGCGATCCAGGGCATGCCCAGCGCGACGACAAAGGGCGCCAGGTAGATGAAGACCACCATGCGCGACGCACTGGTGTACTGCAGGCCCAGGAAGATGCAGGCGAACTCGCCCGCGAACAGCAGGCCCGCCAGCAGGCCGCCGCCGAGGCTGCCGTCGCGCTCGAACAGCCGGATGCCGCGCCAGGCCGACCAGGCCCACACCAGCAGCCCCGCCACCAGCGAGCGCAGCCCCGCCTGCCACAGCGGCGCGATCTCGGTCAGCGCCGCCTTCGCGGCCACCTGGTTGATGCCCCACAGCAGGCAGCACAGCAGCAGCAGGGCGATGGCACGGGGGTCGAGGTGGGACTGGCGGGTCTGGGGGCTCATGCCCTCTATGCTGCCAGCATGTTCGAAGTGACCGTGATCGGCGGCGGCGTGATGGGCGCCGCGACCGCCTGTTTCCTCGCCCGCGACCATGGCGCCGCGGTGACCGTCGTCGAGCGCGACCCGTCCTACGCGCGGGCCTCCAGCTCCTTGTCGCTGAGCTCCATCCGCCAGCAGTTCTCGCAGCCGGTCAACATGGCCTTGTCACGCTGGAGCGTCGAATTCCTGCGCCGCGCGGCGGACGAGCTGGCGACGCCGGACGACAGGCCCGCCATCGGCCTCGTGGAGCCCGGCTACCTCTACCTCGCCACCGCGGCCGGCGCGGCCCCGCTGCGCGGCCTGCATGCCCTACAGCGCGCCGCGGGCGTCGACGTCGCGCTGCTGGAGCCGGCCGCGCTGGCGGCACGCTTCCCGTGGCTGGCGGTCGACGACCTCGCGCTCGGCTCGCTGGGCCTCAGTGGCGAGGGCTGGTTCGACGGCCCGGCGCTGCATCGCGCCTTCCGGCGCAAGGCGCAGGCCTGCGGCGTGCGTTTCGTGCCGGCCGAGGCCGTGGGCTTCGACGCGCGCGCAGACCGCGTGACGGGCCTGCGCTGCGCCGACGGCACGCGCCTGGGTGGCGACGCCTTCGTGCTCGCGGCCGGCGCCTGGAGCGCGCCGCTGGGCACGGCCCTCGGCGTCGACCTGCCCGTCAGCGCAAAGAAGCGCGACGTCTTCGTGCTGCAGACCCCGGCGGCGCTACCCGGCTGCCCGCTGGTCATCGACCCCGGTGGCTGCTGGTTCCGCACCGAGGGCGCCCTCGTGCTGGCCGGCGGCCCGCCGCGCGGCGCGGACGTCAGCGATGCGCCGCTGCACGACATCGACCACAGCCTCTTCGAGGAAGTGCTCTGGCCCGCGCTGGCCGCCCGCGTGCCGGCGCTGCAGGCGCTGCGCGTGCGCTCGGCCTGGGCCGGCTACTACGAGATGAACGCCTTCGACCACAACGGCCTCGCCGGCCGCCTGCCGGGCTGGGCCAATGCCTACACGGCCTGCGGCTTCTCGGGCCACGGCATGCAGCAGTCGCCGGCCGTGGGCCACTCGATGGCCCGGCTGATCGCCGGGCTGGACGCCCCGCTGATCGATGCGCTGACGCCGCAGCGGCTGCGGGACGGCCGGCCGCTCCTCGAGGCCAACGTCATCTAGCGATTGCGCACGCGCTTCTTGGGTAGCGGGGCGCTGCGCACGTAGCGCGTCGCCGTCAGCGCGTCAGATACCGCGCTGGTCTTGTTGTCCACGTAGCCCCAGCCGCGCATCGCGGTGCGCACCTCGGCGTCCGAGGGGCTGGCCCCCGGCCCCTTGGGGTGCACCACCCACACGGTGTTGCAGATCATGTCGGCATGGAAGTCGGCCATGCGCGGCAGCTCGGACGGGTTGCTCAGCACGGCGACCAGCATGCGCGCCTCGCGCATGTTGGTGGTGATGCCGCCCGCCAGCGCCTCGGCCAGCGCCGGGTCGAGCGACCCCACGGTGGGCCCGATCAGCAGGGCCGGGTTCTCGGCGCTGACGCCGAGCTTGGCGGCCAGCGTGGGCGGCGGCGTCTGCAGCTTCTTCAGCCAGCGGGCGGCTTCCTTCTCGCCCAGGGCCAGGGCGACCGCCTCGTCGCCGGCCTCGAAGCGCAGCTCCTCGCCGTCAACGCGCAGCTCCTGCAGCGCGGCGATCTCCCACTTGCGCTTGATGGCGCCACGCAGCACGACGGTGGTCGATTCGAGCAGGGCGGTGACCTCTTCGGTCTCGGTGCCCACGCGGGCGGTGCAACTGGCTTCACGTCCCATGGGGCGTCCTCGGTGTCTTGTCAGATCGGCGCATTGTCAGCCCCCAAGCCAGCGCGCCGGCCAGCACGCCGGTGAAATGGGCGAAGGGCGCAACGGCGAAATCGAAGCCGGGCGTGTCGCGCAGCACCGGGCCGAAGGGATGTTCCAGGGCCAGCTTGAGCACGAGGCCGACGGCGAGGGCCGCGCCGATGACGCAGTCGCGGTCACGGTCACGGTCACGGCGCGTGAACAGCGCCAGCGCCGCGATGGCCGCCAGCGCATGCAGTTCGCCCGACAGGCCGGCGTAGCGCGCCAGCTCGGGCCGCAGCAGCAGGCCGAGCTGCGTCAGCGGCAGGGCGGCGAGCGCGGCGAGGGCTTCACGCGCCCCCAGGCCGGCGCGCCAGCCCAGCAGCGCCAGCACCGCGCAGCCGGCGAGGTTGGCGCCCAGATGCAAGGGCGTCCAGTGCACGAAGGCGGCGGTGGCGGCGCGCCAGGGCTGCGACGCGGCCAGCTCGGGCCGCCAGTCCAGCGCCTCGCGCGGCAGCGGCCAGGCCAGCAGCGACAGCGCGGCCAGCGCCGCGCAGAGCATCAACCAAAGACGGCTCGCCACAACGCAAGCACCGCTTCCCGGTGCGCGGCCAGCGGCGCGGCGGCCTCGGCGTCCAGCGCGGTGGACTGCTCGTCCAGCCGGGCCTTGTGCTGCACGCGGCGCAGCTCGCGGTAGGCATTGGCGGCCCCCACGCCCACGCCGGCCGGCAGCAGGCCGACGGCCTCGCAGCGCTGCAGCAGCGCGATGTTGCCCAGGTTGTCCAGCAGCTCGGGGTGGGCCGCGCCATTGGCCAGCACCAGTGTCTGCAGCGCGAACTCGGCGTCCATCATGCCGCCCTCGCTGTGCTTCACGTCGAACAGGCCGTCCTTCACCGGCCGGGCCGCGCGCACCTTCTCGCGCATGGCCTGCACTTCGCGCTTGAGGGCCTCGGCATCGCGCGGCGCCGTCAGCACCTGGCGGCGCACGCTCTCGCAGCGCGCAGCCAGTTCGGCATTGCCGGCGCAGAAGCGCGCCCGCGTGATGGCCTGGTGCTCCCAGGTCCACGCGGTGTTGCTGCCGCGGCCGGTCTGGTAGGCCTCGAAGTGCGCCAGCGACGTGACCAGCAGGCCCGAGTTGCCGTTGGGCCGCAGCGCGGTGTCGATGTCGAACAGCTCGCCGGCGGCGGTGCGCAGCGTCAGCCAGGTGATGAGGCGGCGCACGAACGCGCCGTAGAGCTCGCTGGCGTTCTCGTCGTCGTCATCGAAGACGAACACCACGTCCAGGTCGCCGCCGTAGCCCAGCTCCTTGCCGCCCAGCTTGCCGTAGGCGATGACGGCCAGGCGCGGCTGCTCGCGGTGTGCCTTGCCGAAGCGGGCCCAGGCCCAGGTGATGGCGATCTGCAGCACGGCGTCGGCCAGCGACGACAGGTCGTCGGCCACCTGCTCCACGGTGATGCGGCCCTCGACGTCGCGCACCAGCGTGCGGAACACCTCGGCATGGTGGGCGCGGCGCAGCGTGTCCAGCAGCGCCTCTTCGTCGGCCTCGCCGCTGCGCGCCCAGCCCTGCTCGCGGTCCAGCAGGTCGGTGATGAAGGCCTCGCGGTCGAAGCGGGCAGTCAGCAGCAGCGGGTCGGCCAGCTCGTCGATGACGCCGGGATGCTGCATCAGGTAGCGCATCGGCCAGCGCGCCAGGCCCAGCAGGCGCAGCAGGCGCTGCTGCACGGCGGGGCGCTCGACCAGCAGGGCCAGGTAGCTCTCGCGGCGCAGCAGCGGGCCCACCCAGTCGACGAAGCGCAGCGCCGCGTCCATCGAGCACTCCTCGGCCGCCACGGCTTGCGCCGCGCGGTGGAAGAGCTTGGCCAGGCGCTGGCGCGATTCCTCGCGCAGGCCTTGCACGCGCGGCGTGTCGGCCAGCGCGCGCACGGCGGTGGCGAGCTCCGGCGGCAGGCCGCCGAGAAAGTCCTCGCCATCGACGGCCGGCCTGGGGCCGCCGCACTGGCCGCCCTTGCAGCCGCCCTGCGGCTTGCCGCCCTCGTGCAGCAGCGCGTCGAACTCGGTCGCGACCAGCTCGCGCACCTCGCCGAGCTGCTCGAAGAGTTCACAGGTCTCGCGCGAGCACTTCAGGCCCAGCGACGCAGCAATCCATGCCAGGTCGGCGTCGGCCTGCGGCAGGCAGTGCGTCTGCTGGTCGTCCAGGAACTGGATGCGGTGCTCGACCCGGCGCAGGAAGACATAGGCCTCGCTCAGGCGCTGCGCCGTCTCGGCCTTCATCAGCCCGCCGGCGGCGAGCTGGGCCAGCGCCTTGACGGTGGAGCGGGTGCGGATCTCCGGGAACTGCCCGCCACGCACCACCTGCAGCAGCTGCACGATGAACTCGATCTCGCGGATGCCGCCGCGCGACAGCTTCACGTCGTTGGCGCGCTCCGGCCGGCCCGCGGCGCGCGCCTTGGCCTCGCTGCGGATCTTGCCGTGCAGCTGGCGCAGGCCCTCGAAGATGCCGTAGTCCAGGTAGCGGCGGTAGACGAACGGCGTGACCAGGTCGCGCAGTGCCAGCGTTCGCGTGTCGTCGGGCGCACCCATGCCGGTCAGCGGCGCGACGACGCGACTCTTCAGCCAGGCGAAGCGCTCCCACTCGCGGCCCTGCACGAGGAAATACTCCTCCAGCATGGCCAGGCTGACGACCGGCGGGCCGCTCTTGCCGTTGGGGCGCAGCGCCAGGTCGACGCGGAACACCTGGCCGTCGTCGGTCACGTCGCCGATCAGCGCGTACAGGCGCTTGGCGACGGCCGAGAAATACTCGTGCGCCGTGACGGGCCTGGGGCCGTGGGTGGCGCCATCGTCCTCGTAGACATAGATCAGGTCGATGTCCGACGACACGTTGAGCTCGCGCGCGCCCAGCTTGCCCATGCCCAGCACCCAGAAGGCGATGTCGCCCCCCCCGGCGCTGCGCGGCGCGCCGTGGATCTCGTCCAGCTCGGCGCGCGCCGCGGCCAGCGCGCGGTCCAGCGTGACCTCGGCCAGGTGCGTCATCGCCAGCGTGACGTCGTCCACGCTGGCGCCCTGCTCGATGTCCAGCACCGCCAGGCGCTCCAGCACCAGGTGGCGGGCCACGCGCAGCGCGGCGGCCAGGGGCCGGCCGGCGAGCAGGGTCTCGATCAGCGCGCCGATGACGGCCCGGTCGGGCAGGCCGGGGGGTAGCAACGCCAGTTCGGCCGCGTAGCGGCGGCGCACGCGCTGCACGTAGCGGCTGTGCTCAGCAAAGACGGGAAACAGTGTGCTCATGACCCTGTGCTAGATTGCCTGCCGGCCGGTTCTTCACGTGCCCCAAGACAACGTGTTTGACTTCTTCTCGGCCGTCCTCCACCACTGCAACCGCGCCACACGCTGGCCTCTGCGCCTGTGCTGGCACGCCCTGCGCTGGCTGCTGCTGATCCTCGCCCTGGTCGGGGCGGTGGTGGTGGTGGCGTGGTCCGTGTTGCACTGGGGCATTCTCCCGCACGCCAACGACTGGCGCCCCTGGCTGGAGAAGGAAGCCTCAAAGACGCTGGGGGTAGAGCTGCGCATCGGCCGCATCACCGTCGAGTCCGGCGGTTGGATGCCGCGCATGGAACTGGGCGACGTGCAGGTGCTGGACGCCGCCGGGCGCCCGGCGCTGCGGCTGCCGCGCATCGCGGCCGTGCTGTCGGCGCAGTCGCTGCTGGTGCTGGAGCCGCGCTTCTCGCAACTGCTGGTGGACAAGCCCGAGCTCGTCATCCGCCGCGACCTGCAGGGCCGCATCTTCATCGCCGGCCTGGGCCTGGCGGACACCGAGCGCAGCGACGCCTCGGCCACCGAGGCCGGGCTGGACTGGCTGTTCAGCCAGCCCGAGCTGGCCATCGTGGCGGGGCGCGTGCGCTGGATCGACGAGAAGCGTGCCGGCGCGCCGCCGCTGGAGCTGTCCGAGCTGAACTTCATCATGCGCAACGGCCTGCGCCGCCACCAGCTGCGCCTGGACGCCACGCCCCCCGCCGACTGGGGCCGGCGCTTCACGTTGCGCGGCCAGTTCACGCAGAACGTGCTGAAGCGGCCGGCCGAGTTCCAGCACTGGAGCGGCCAGCTCTACGCCGAACTGCCGCGCGCCGACCTGCGCCAGCTGCGCCGCCATGTGGACCTGCCCTTCCAGCTCAGCGAAGGCGACGGCGCCGTGCGCGCCTGGGGCCAGATCAAGGACGGCCAGCCGGTCGCGGCGACGCTGGACCTGGCGCTGCGCTCGGTGCGGCTGCAGCTGCTGGAGTCCGCCCCCGAGCTGAACCTGGACGACATCGAGGGCCGGCTGGACCTGGCCCGCACCAAGGGTGGCCTGAGCCTGCGGGCCCAGCAGCTGGGCTTCGTCAGCCGGGACAACGAGGGCGGCGTCGTGACCTGGCCGCGTTCAGACTGGGGCGTGGCGCTGCAGCTGGGCAAGGGCCCGAATGGCGAGGAACAGGTGCTGGGCGGCGAGGTCAATGCCCAGCGCCTGGACTTCGCGCTGATGGCCCAGGTCGCCCGGCGCCTGCCGCTGGGCGAGCGCGCCCACCAGCTGCTCGCCGAGCTGGAGCCGCGCGGCGTGCTGACGGCCCTGTCCGGCCAGTGGCAGGGCACGCTGGACGCGCCGCGCAGCTATCGCGTCAAGGCCCAGCTCGACGGGCTGGGGCTGGCGGCCAAGCCCAGCGAGCACGAGGGCCACCTCGGCCGCCCGGGCCTGCGCGGCGCCAGCCTGGAGCTGGACGCCAGCGAGCGCGGCGGCTCGGCCCGGCTGACGCTGCGCGACGGCGAGGTCGAGCTGCCGGGGCTGTTCGAGGACCCGCGGCTGCCGATCACGCGGCTGTCCACCACGATGAGCTGGCAGCTGCCGCCGGCGGCAGCCACGGGCGCCAAGGCGCCGGGCGACGTCGAGCTGAGGCTGCGCGACCTGCAGCTGCAGACGCCGGACCTGAGCGGCGAGTTCGACGTGACCTGGAGGCGCCCCGCTGGCGCCACGACGCCCGGCTTCCTGGACCTGAGCGGCCGCGCGCAGCGCGTGGAGGCCACCCGCGTGGCCCGCTACATCCCGCTGAGCCTGCCGGCCACGCGCAGCTATGTGTCGCGCGCCATCCTGGGCGGCGAGGCGCGCAACGTCAGCGTCCGGCTCAAGGGCGAGCTGGCGGACTTCCCCTTCGACGCGCCGAAGTCCAGCGGCATCTTCCGCGTCGCCACCCAGGCCCAGGGCGTCACGCTGGCCTATGTGCCGCCCAGCGACGTCGGCACCAACTGGCCGGCGATGGAGGGCGTGGACGCCGAACTCGTCTTCGAGCGCGCCGGCATGTTCATCAAGGACGGCCGGGCCAAGGTGCTGGGCTATGAACTGAGCGGCGTCAACGGCGGCATCAAGGACCTGCACCACGGCCGCGTGCTGCAGCTGGACGGCACGGGCCGGGGCGCCGGCGCCGACCTGCTGCGCTTCGTACGCGGCTCGCCGCTGGATGAATGGCTGGGCCATGCGTTGAGCACCACCGCCGCCCAGGGGCCGGTCGGCCTCAGGCTCGGCATCGCCATCCCGCTGGACGACACCAGCCAGACCACGCTGAAGGGCCAGCTCCAGCTCGGCGGCGTCGACCTCAAGCTGCGCCCCGAGCTGCCCGCGCTGGGCGGCGTGCGTGGCCGCATCGACTTCGACCGCCGCGGCCTGCAGCTGGCGGGCGTGACGGCCCGCCTGCTGGGCGGCGACGCCGGCATCGACGGCGGCACGCAGCCGGGCGGCGGGCTGCGCTTCGCCGTGCAGGGGCAGGCCACCGCCGACGGCCTGCGCCATGCCACCGAGCTGGGCGCCGTCGCCCGCCTGGCCCAGGCCGCCAGCGGCCAGGCCGCCTACCGCTTCCAGCTCGCCATTCCCCCGAACGGGCAGAGCGAACTCAGCGTCAGCAGCAGCCTGCAGGGCCTGGCGCTGGACCTGCCGGCGCCGGCGCGCAAGGACGCCGACGCGGCGCTGCCGCTGCGCCTCTTGATGACGCCCACCGGCGCGGGCCGCGACGAGATCCGCCTCGAGGTCGGCACCGGCGCCGTGCCGCTGCTGCAGGCCCAGCTGCAGCGCGACGTGTCCGGCGCCGGCTCGCAGGTGCTGCGCGGCGCCCTCGCCGTGCAGGACAAGCTGCCCGCGCTGCCGCCCAGCGGCGTGCTGCTGCAGCTCAACGTCGCGGCGCTGGACCTGGACGCCTGGCAGCAGCGTCTGGGCACGCTGGCCGGCGGCCACGGCGGCGGCAGCGATGGCGATGGCGCCGGCCTGCTGCCCAGCCAGATCGCGCTGCGCAGCCAGGCGCTCAAGATCGGTGGCCGCCAGCTCGGCCGCGTGGCCGCCATGGTGGCGCGCGACGGCGCCAACTGGCGCCTCAACGTCGACGCCGAGCAGATCTCCGGCCGCATCGAGCTGAAGGGCGTGCGCGGCAGCCAGATCGACGCCGTGCAGGCGCGGCTGGCGCGGCTGTCGCTGCCGCGCCAGGAGGCCGACTCGGTCAGCGAACTCATCGACCCCGGCAAGGCCGACACCGGCAGCGGGCCGCTGCCGTCGCTGGACATCGAGGTCGACGACTTCGAGCTGCGCGGCAAGCACATGGGCCGCCTGGAGGTGCTGGCCCAGGCGCCGGCCGCCGCGCGCGACTGGAAGCTGGAGAAGCTGCAGATCCGCTCGCCCGAGGCGACGCTGCACGCCAGCGGCCTGTGGACCGCGGTCGCGGGCGGCGAACGCGCCGCCCGGCGCCGCACCCAGCTCGACTGGAAGCTCGACATCGCCGATGCCGGCAAGCTGCTGGAGCGCCTGGGCCAGGGCCAGGTGTTGCGCGGCGGCAAGGGCCAGCTCGCCGGCCAGGTCGGCTGGGACGGCTCGCCGCTGGCGCCGCACTACGCCAGCATGGCCGGCGCGCTCAACATGCAGCTCGACACCGGCACCTTCCTGAAGGCCGAGCCCGGCGTCGGCCGGCTGCTGGGCGTGCTGAGCCTGCAGTCCCTGCCGCGCCGGCTGCTGCTGGACTTCCGCGACGTCTTCGCCGAGGGCTTCACCTTCGACGGCGTCACCGGCGACGTGAAGATCGCGGCCGGCGTGGCACGCAGCGACAACATCCGCATCCGCGGCCTGCAGGCCACCGTGCTGGTGGACGGCAGCACCGACCTGGCGGCCGAGACGCAGAAGCTGCGCGTCGTCGTCGTGCCCGAGGTGTCGGCCGGCGGCGCATCGCTGGCCTACGCGGCCATCAACCCGGCCATCGCGCTGGGCGCCTTCCTGGCGCAGCTCATCCTCAGCCGCCCCGTCGCGGCGGCCAACACGCGCGAGTTCCTGATCACCGGCACCTGGAACGATCCCAAGGTGGACAAGGTCGAGGCGCCGGCGGCCAAGCCGGCGAGCGCACCCTGAGCGGCGCTCAGGGCGCCGCCGCGGCGTCCCCCAGCGCACGCAGCCGCAGCCGCAGGCCGGCGTAGCCGCGCATCTGCGCGAGCGCCGCCTTCAGCCCGGGCTCGGCCATGAAGAGCGCGTCGAAGCTGCCGTCCGCCGCCGCCATGGCCAGCCCGCGCTGCAGCCGTTCGGCCAGCAGCGGCTGGTGGCGGCCGACGAAGAAGTACAGCGGCTGCCGGTACTGCAGCGCCACGCCCGGCAGCTCGGCCAGCCCCCCGTAGCGCCGCAGCTCGGCATCGATCTCGTCGCGGGTGCGCGGGATGAAGTCGAAGCGGCCGGCCTGCAGCATGAGGAACAGCCGGTCGAACTTCGCGGCCGCCTCGACGGCGAAGCCGTTGGCCCTCAGGATCTGGGTGTCGCTCCAGTAGGCCCCGGCGCCGGCACGCAGCCCGCGCAGCGCGTCCAGCGTGCGCAGCCCGCGGAGGGCGGGCAGGTCGGCGGCGCGCACGAGCAGGAAGCGCAGCTCGTTGGTGCCCTTGAGCAGGTTGAAGCGCACCGGCAGCGCCTGGGCCTCGCGCTCGGGCGTGGTGGTGCTCCACATCAGGTCCAGCTGGCCCTCCTGCAACATCTGCCGCAGCCGCTCGCGCGGCAGGTCGGGGGCGGCGGGCAGCAGCCGGGGCTCCGGCTCGCCGGGGGCGGCCTTGCGCAGCGCCAGCTTCAGCGCCGCCGTGAAGAAGCTGCCGTGGGCGCTGTAGGCCTCGGGGTCGGGCAGGCGCAGCGTCGGCGGGAGGGCGGCGCCGCGGGCCGTGGGCAGCAGGGCCGCCAGGGGAAGCCCCAGCAGAAGGCGCCGCGGGCAGGAGGAGATCGGCATGACGGCACGATTCTCATCCGCCGCCCGCGCCGCCCGGGCAAACGGCGGCGGGTGCCGTGACTTCTGCCGCGGCGCGGCGCCTCCTGGGCACCCGTCCCGGCGCGGGCCGGCGGCGCTAGCATCGCGCCCATGAAGATCGCCGCCGTCCAGATGGTTTCCGGCCCCGACGTGGCCGCCAACCTCGCCACCGCCCGCCGCCTGCTGGAGGACGCCGCCCGGCGCGGCGCCCGGCTCGCGGCCCTGCCCGAGTATTTCTGCCTGATGGGCATGCAGGACAGCGACAAGCTGGCCCATGCCGAAGCCGACGGCAGCGGCCCCATCCAGGCCATGCTGGCCGCGGCCGCGCGCGAACTGGGCCTGTGGGTCATCGGCGGCACGCTGCCCATCAGGTCGGCGACGAGCGAGCGGGTGCGCAACTCCACGCTGGTGTTCTCGCCCGCCGGCGAGCGCGTCGCCCGCTACGACAAGATCCATCTGTTCGCCTTCGACAACGGCCGCGAGGCCTACGACGAGGCGCGCGTGCTGGAGCCGGGCAGCCAGCCGACCGCCTTCGACGCCGAGGCGCTGCGCGTGGGCCTGTCGGTCTGCTACGACCTGCGCTTCCCCGAGCTCTACCGCGCCTACAACCCCTGCGACCTGCTGGCCGTGCCGGCCGCCTTCACCTACACCACCGGGCAGGCGCACTGGGAGCTGCTGCTGCGCGCGCGCGCCGTCGAGAACCAGTGCTACGTCGTCGCGCCGGCCCAGGGCGGCCGACACGCCAACGGCCGCCGCACCTGGGGCCACAGCATGATCGTGGACCCCTGGGGCCAGGTGCTGGACGTGCTGGCCGAGGGCGAGGGCGTCGTCGTCGCGGACGCGGACCCGGCCCGGCTGGCCGAGGTGCGCCAGCAACTGCCGGCCCTCGGCCACCGCAGGCTGTGAGCGCCGCACGGCCGCCCGAAGGGGCTCAGCTCCCGCTAGGCGGGACAGCGCGCAGCGCGAAGGGTGCCCCGGTGAGCACCGTGCAGCCGCCCCGGGCCACCGCCTGGCTCGTCGCCGCGCTGGTGGCCGTCGCGCAGTTCGGCAACTTCTACGTCTACGACGCCATCGGCCCGGTGGCCGACCTGCTGCAGCAGCAGCGCGGCTTCACGGACACGCAGATCGGCCTGCTGAACGCGATCTACAACCTGCCCAACGTCGTCCTCATCCTCGTCGGCGGCGTGCTGGTGGACCGCTTCGGCGCGGCCCGCATGACGCTGGTGACGGCCGGCATCTGCCTGGCCGGCGCGCTGCTGACGGCGTTCAGCCCCGACTTCACCGGCATGGCCGCGGGCCGGCTGCTGTACGGCATCGGCGCCGAGACCTTCGGCATCGCGACGCTGGCCGCCGTGGCCGACTATTTCGGCAACCGCGGACTGGGCCTCGTCATGGGCCTGACGCTGGCCATCGGCCGCCTGGGCTCCTACGGTGCCGACATGTCGCCGACCTGGTTCGCCGGCGCCTACGCCCAGGGCTGGCAGCCGCCCCTCGTCATCGCGGCGGCGGTTGCGGCGACCTCGTTCGCGGCGGCCTTCGTCTACTGGGGGGTGGACCGCGGCCCGCGCCGCGCCGGCCTGCTGCCCACCGGCCGGGCGGCCGAGGCCTTCGTCTGGCGCGACCTGCTGCACTTCGGCAAGGCCTACTGGTATCTGCTGGCGTTGTGCGTGCTCTGGTACTCGGTCATCCTGGCCTTCCGCAGCACCTTCTCGATCAAGTACTTCCAGCATGTGCACGGGCTGGATCTCGCCAGCGCGGGCGAGATGAACAGCCATGTCTTCCTCGCCGCCGTGTTCGCGACGCCGGCCTTCGGATGGCTGTGCGACCGCCTGCGCCGCTACGCCCCCTTCCTCGCCTTTGGTGCGCTGCTGTTGCCGATCGCGCTGGCCGTGCTGACGCTGACGTCCTGGAGCCTGTGGGTGCCGACCGTGCTGATCGGCATCAGCTACTCCCTCGTGCCCGCCGTCATGTGGCCGCTGGCGAGCAAGCTCGTCGCGCCCCATCGCCTGGGCACGGCCATCGGGCTGATGTGGGTGGCGCAGAACGCCGGCGTCGCTTTCGCCAACCTCGTCGGGGGCTGGCTCAACGACCAGGCCGGCGCGAGCGCGGCCAACCCGGCCGGCTACGGCTCGATGATGGGGTTCTTCGGCCTGACCAGCACGGCCGGCTTCGCCTTCGCGCTGCTGCTGTGGTGGGCGGCAGGGCGGCGGCGGCACGAGCAGCGCGCCTGAGTGGCGCCCGCGCCTTTTAAGCGCCGCCCAAGGCCCCGCCTAAGGCCGCAGCGTGACGAGGTCGCGCAGCAGCAGGTCGATGTTGGCGCGCAGCGCGCGCTCGTTGGCGATACGCAGCCGCTCGCTGGGCGACAGGATGGCCTCGCCCAGGCGGGCTTCCTCGGTGTTGGCGATGCGGCGCTGGTAGACGATGCGGCCGTCGGCCAACTTGTCGACCAGGGTGTAGCGCACGGCCACGTCCACCGTCACGCCGACCGCGGGCACCAGCGGCTGGTCGAGCTGCACCAGCTCGGCCCGCAGCTCGAAGCGCGCGGCGGGCAGCGGCGCCAGGGGCTGCATGCCCACGGCATGCAGCGACGCTTCCAGCGCCTGTTGCAGCGCGTCGGCGGCGACCCTGGAGCCCCACCAGCGGTTGGTGGCCATCCCGCCCTGCACCGGCGGGACGGCGACCTGGGCCTTCAGCGCGTCCGGCACCCAGCCACGGATCTGCAGCGCGTCCGCGGCCGTGATGGACATGGGCAGCGGCTGCGTGGGCGCGCCGCAGCCGGCCAGCAGCGCGGCCAGCCAGGCGGCAGGAATGAGGGCGAAGCGTGACATGGGTGGACCATGCTAGGCCGCTTCCAGGCCCGGCATGGCGCACAAAAGCGGGGCCGTGACGGGTCTGTTCAATGCTCGGGCAAGAGTGCCGGTGCGCGCAGCGCCTCGATCACTTCCAGCACGCCGCGCACCTTGAAGGGCTTGAGCAGCAGGCGGAAGACGTCGAGCTCCTTGAGCCGCAGGGCCAGCTCCACGTCGCAGGCCGCTGCCGTGGCTGCCACCGGCAGGTCGAGCGGCTGCGCGGTCTCGCCCGAGCGCAGCCGGCGCAGCAAGGCCAGCGCCTCGCCCTGCTCGTCGAGGGCGATCAGCAGCGCGCCGTAGGGGCGCTCGGACAGCAGCCGCTCGGCGACGGCGGCGCTGGTGGCCTCCTGCACGTCCGCCAGGCCCATCTCGCGGGCCATGACGGTCACGGTGCGACGCAACACGAACTGCGGCTCGACGAGCAGCAGGCGGCAATGGCGCGTGCCGGTCGTGCTCATGGCTGGCCCTCGCCCCGACTGGCCAGCTCGGCGACGGCCAGATCGCGCAGCGTGCCGAGGATGGCGTGGCTCATCGCGTCGAATTCGCGCGGCCGGTTGTCGATGAGGCACAGCGTGCCCACCGTCGCTCCGCCCGGCAGGGTCAGCGGCGCGCCGAGGTAGAAGCGGATGAACGGCGCACCGACGACCAGGGGGTTGTCGGCGAAGCGTGGATCCCGCGCGGCATCCAGCACCTCGAAGAAGCCGGGCTGCAGGATGGCATGGCCACAGAAGGAGATCTCGCGCGAGGTCTCGCAGGCTTCCAGGCCGACACGGGCCTTGAACCACTGGCGCTGCTCGTCGATGAGGCTGATCAGTGCGATGGGCACGTCGAACTCCTCGGCCGCGAAGGCGACGAGGCGGTCGAAGCGCTCCTCGGGCGGCGTGTCGAGGATGAGCAGCTCGCGCAGGGCGCGCAGGCGCCGGGCGTCGTCGGCGGGGATGGGGGCGGGCGTCATGGGCGGCGCAGTCTAGGACGCCAAATCAGCGCACGTCGAGGGTGTAAGTCACGGCCTGCTGCAGGTTGGGCAGGATGCCGCCGAAATTCAGCGTGTAGCGGCCGGCCTTCAGCGGGCCCAGGGCCACGTAGTAGCCGTTGGCGGCGGCCGGCACGTCGTCGCCGGGCGCCACCAGGAAGCAGCCGCGCGTGGCCTGGCGATGCGCCTCCAGGCCGGTGAAGCGCCGGCCGCCGAGCTCCAGCACCAGCGCGGCCGGGGCCTCGGTCTGGTCCTCGGCGCGCAGCATGAGCGAGGCGCAGGCCTCGCGCTCGTCGTCGGGCGGGAAGGCGATGGCGTTGACCAACGGGAAGAACAGCGTCTTGCCCGCCGGCACGCGGCAGCGGCGCACCGTGCGCTGGCTGCCGTAGCTGCCGGCCAGGAACCACACCGGCCCGGACTGGCCGCTGGCGCAGCGGCTGCCATCGGTGTCGGCCACGGGGCTGTCCTCGTCGTCGAAGGACAGCGCCCAGTGCCACCAGCGCTTGGACCATTCCTCCTGCGAGGCGCCGGCAATGGCCCGGCCCGGCGGGATGAGCTGGGCCTGGGCCGCGGTGGCCAGCAGCAGGGCGGCAAGGGCGAGGGTGGGTCGCAAGCGGTTCTCCAGATCAGCGGCGCTGGCCGGGGCGCTCCATGGCGACCTCCGACACGCGAAAGCCCAGTTTCCCGTAGAAGGCCGACACACCGTCGCGGCCGGCGCGCAGCACCCAGGTCATGCGCTCGTTGCTGCCCATGGCGGCCTGCACCAGCCGCGTGCCGATGCCGCGGCCGCGGTGGGACGAGGCAACGACGACCATCGAGATGTAGCCGTTGAACAGGCCATCGCTGATGGCGCGCAGGAAGCCGACGACCTCGCCGCCGTCCACCGCCACGAGGGCGACCTGGGAGCGGGCCAGCAGCTCGCGGAAGACCGCGGCGTCCTGCACGCGCGGCCCCCAGTCATTGGCGTCCAGCAGCAGGCGCGCGGCCTCGATCTCGTCGGGCCGGATGGGGCGGATCTCCATGGGGTCAGCCAAACATCATGCGCTGCGCCAGCGCACGCTTCAGCGGCGTCGCCAGCTCCAGCCCGGCCAGCGCCAGGCCGCGCAGCGCCGGCAGGCCCGGCAGCCGCCACGCGAAGCTGCGGGCGAGGAAGTCGGTGGCGGCGATCATGGGCCAGCGGTCGGGGGCGCGCTGCCAGTCGACGCGCGCCAGTGCGGCGTCCAGGCCCGCGCCGGTCTCGCCGGCCGTTTCCTGCCACGCACGCAGCGCGTCCACCAGGGCCTGGGCGTCGCGCAGGCCGAGGTTGAGCCCCTGGCCGGCCACCGGGTGCAGGGTCTGGGCGGCATTGCCGATGCGCAGCGCCCGGCCCTGCAGCAGCCGCGTCTCGGCGTTCAGGCCGAGGGGGAAGCATTTCAGCGCGGAGATGCCGGTCAGCCGGCCGGCCACCGCGGGCAGCTGCTGCTGGATGACGGCCAGCCGCTGGGCGTCGCTGAGCGAGGCGATGTCGTCCTCCGACTGCGGCAGGCACCAGACCAGCGCCGCGCGGGCGCCGTCGGCGTCGTCGCGCAGGGGCAGCAAGGCCAGCGGGCCGTTGCGCGTGAAGCGCTCGATGGCCAGGCCCTGCAGGCCCGGCGCGGCCAGGCGCACGGTGCCGACCCAGGCGTTCTGGTGGTAGTCGCGGCTGATGCGCTTGCGGTCCTGCTGGGCGAACACGCCGCCCTCGGCGACGACGGCGAGGTCGAAGCGGTCGACGATGCCGCAGTCCAGCTCGACGCCATCGGCCTGCGTGCGAATGGCCTGCACCGCCGTGCCGAAGCGCGTGAACAGCCGCGCCGGCTGGGCCTCGGCCAGGGCCAGCCAGCGCTGCTGCAGCGGCGCGACGAGGGCGCCGTAGGGCAGCACCGCGCCGAGCTGGGGCAGGCCCTGCTCGGCCGCGCTGATGCGCACCTCGCCGGCAATGGGCGCGGGCGGCGCCTGGCTGACGTGCACGGCCTGGATGGCCTGGGCGCTGTCGGGCAGCCAGGCCGACAGGCGCTGCAGCAGCCGGATGCTGCCGAGGTTGAGCGCCAGCGTGCGGGCGTCACCGCGGACGTCGCGGTCCGGCGGGCGGGTATCGAAGAGGTGGATCTCGGTGCCCGGGAGCCGCTCGGCGGCGAGCAGGGCGAGGGCCAGGCCGGCGGGGCCGGCGCCGATGACGGCGAGCTTCATGAGCGGGGGGTCGACAGGGGGTGCGGGAGGGCCAGGCCGCAACGATAGTTCATCGGTAGCGGCCGACGATGCGGGCGAGGCTGCCGTCGGCCTGCATGGCGGCCAGCACGGCGTCCAGCCGGGCGAGCCTGACGGGGCTGCGCGGCGACAGGGCGCAGGCAGTCTTCACGCGGGAGATCGCCAGCGGCGGGTGCAGCGCCAGCGGCACCTCGCCGCGGCGCATCAGGTACTCGAAGACGATGTTGCCGACGATGGCATGCTCCACGCGGCCGAGCGCCAGCTTGCGCAGCGTCGCGATGGCGTTGGGCGCGTCATCGCGCCGGAAGTCGCTGCCCAGCACCGCCTCCACCTCGGGGTAGAGGAAGCCCGACACCGTGCCGATGGGCTGGCCGGCCAGATCGTGCAGCCGGGCCGGTGCGGGGCGGCGCGTGGTCGTGAGGAGGAGGTCGGCGTCGTCCAGGTAGGCGCGGCTCCACTCCAGCGGGCCGGGCAGCCAGGCCGGCAGGTAGTTGCAGATCAGGTCGGCCTCCGTGCCCTGGGCGAGCATCGGCGCGACGCGGCGGCGCGGCACGAGATGAAAGCGCACGGTGCGGCCCAGCCGCCGGCCGATCTCGCGGGCCAGCTGCACCTGCAGGCCGTCGACGGCCTCGCCGTCCTTGAAAAGGGCTTGCGGCATCTCGATGCTGCCGTCGATGAGCACATGCAGCAGCGACTCCTCGGCGCGCACGGGCGCGGCAGCGGCGAGGGCCGTCAGCAGCAGGTGTCGACGCGGCACGCTTGGTGGCGAATGCATGGTTCTGTTTCCCCGGGGGCCTGCCACCTGGCGGGCCCCGGGGGCGATTGTGGCCACCCCGCTGCAGGCCTGCCCGGCCCCACGTAAGCTGTGGTCTTTGCCACCCCGCCACAGGATTTGTCCATGCAATACCGCCGCCTCGGCCGCGCCGGCCTCCAGGTCTCTGAACTCTCCCTCGGCTCCTGGGTCACGTACCACAACCAGGTCGACACCAAGGCCGCTACCGAGATGCTGGCCGCGGCCTTCGACGCCGGCATCAACTTCTTCGACAACGCCGAGGTCTATGCCCAGGGCGAGAGCGAGGTCGTCATGGGCCAGGCCTTCAAGACGCTGGGCTGGAACCGGCTGGACTACATCGTCTCCAGCAAGTTCTTCTGGGGCCTGCAGCGTGACGGGGTGACGGTGAACCGCAAGGACACGCTGAACCGCAAATACCTGATGCAGGCCGTGGACGGCTCGCTCAAGCGCCTGCAGCTGGAGCACCTGGACCTGATCTACTGCCACCGCCCCGACCCCCACACGCCCATCGAGGAGACCGTCTGGGCGATGAGCGACATCATCCGCCAGGGCAAGGCGCTGTACTGGGGCACCAGCGAGTGGAGCGCCGCCGACATCCGCGCGGCCTGGGAGATCGCCGAGCGCCACCACCTGCACAAGCCGGTCGTCGAGCAGCCGCAATACCACCTCTTCCACCGCCGCCGCGTCGAGCAGGACTACGCGCGGCTGTACGACGACATCGGCCTGGGCCTCACCACCTGGAGCCCGCTGGCCTCGGGCCTGCTGACGGGCAAGTACCGCGGCGGCATCCCCGCCGGCAGCCGCGGCGCGCTGGAGAACATGGCCTGGATGCGCGAGCAGCTGCAGGACAAGGCCAGGAACGACGCCGTCGGCCAACTCGCCGGCATCGCCGCCGAGCTGGGCTGCAACACCGCCCAGCTGGCCATCGCCTGGATCAACCGCAACCCGCGCGTGTCCAGCGTCATCCTGGGTGCCAGCCGCATCGAGCAACTGCAGGACAACCTCGGCGCCCTGGCCGTGACGCCCCGGCTGACGCCGGAAGTGGTCGAGCGCATCGAGGCTATCACGCGACCGCTGGCGCAGTAAGCCGGGAAACTTTCCCGGGGCCGCGGCGGGAGCCCGCTCGCCGTCGCTGAGAATGCGGGCATGAGGGTCACACTAAGAAGGGGTTATGCCGCCCTGCTGATGGCCGTGGTGCTGGCAGGCCCGGCATGGGCCGTCACGCCGCGCTTCGAGCCGGTGGGCGAGGCCGATTCGCTGCGCGACCGTGCCGTCTCGGCGCTGGCGATGGACGCCCAGGGCTTCCTGTGGGTGGGCATGCCCGATGGCCTGCAGCGTTTCGACGGCTACCGGTTCCGCCGCCATCCGCTGCGCGACCCGGCCGACGGCACCGCGGTGGACCAGTTCGTGCGCAGCCTGCTGGCCGACCCGCGCGGCGGCCTGTGGGTGGCCGCCGGCAACAGCGGCCTGGCCCGGCTGGACACCGCCTCCGGCCAGTGGCAGCGCTGGACCCGCGCCGAGGGCGCGCCGCTCGATGCGCGCGCGCCGGCCTCCAACGCCGTGCGCGCGCTGGCGCTGGAGCCCGACGGCAGCCTGTGGGTGGGCACCCAGGGCGGCCTCTCCAGGCTGGATGCGCAGCAGCGCGGCTTCACCCACCTGCGTGGCGCCGACGCCGGCCTGCCGGACGACCGCATCGCCGCGCTGCTGCGCGACCGCCATGGCACGCTGTGGATAGGCACCTGGCAAGGCCTGGCACGCAAGCCCGCAGGCAGCGAGCGCATCGAACCCGTCGACCTCGGCCTCGCCAAGCCGCAGATCTCGCTGCTGGCCGAGACGCGCGACGGCCGCGTGCTCGTGGGCACCAGCACCGGCGACCTGCGCATGCTGTCGGCCGAGGATGGCCGCGCCCTGCCCTTTGCCGCCCGCGCAGGCGCCAGCGACGGCGCCTGGCCGGTGCTGTCCATGGTGCAGGCCGGCGACGACGAGCTTTGGCTGGGCGGTCGCAACGGCATCGAGCGCCGCCGTGCCGGCGACGGCTCGCTGATCGAGCGCCTGCCGCCCGAAGGCAGCAGCCCCGCGCCGGTGCCGCGCAGCGAGGTGCGCGCACTGCTGCGCGACCGCTCCGGCACGATCTGGGCCGGCAGCTACCGCTCCGGCCTGATGCGCCACGTGCCGCCGCTGCCGGGCCTGGCGCTGGTGCAGAACGAGGGCGAGCGCTGGCGGCGCTTCGGCGACCTGGACGTGCGCAGCGTGCTGCAGCTCGCCGACGGCCGCGTCTGGCTGGGCACCCAGTCCACCGGCGTGGTCGTGCTGGACACGGCCCTGCAGCCGGTGGGCGAGATCCTCACGGCCGCCGACCCGCGCACCCCGCTGGGCCGCATCGGCGCGATGGCGCAGACGCCCGACGGCGTCTGGCTGGCCTCCGAGACCGAGCTGCTGCGCTTCGACACGCAGGGGCGCTGGCGCCAGACGCTCGCCACCGGCCGCGTGACCGCACGCCGCATGCACGCCACCCGCGACGGCCAGCTCTGGCTCGGCACGACCGATGGCCTGTGGCGACTGCCGCGCGGCCGCACCGAGCTGCAGCCCGTCATGCTCGCCAGCGGCGGCCGCAGCATCGGGGAGGTCAACGCCATCCAGGAGATGCCCGACGGCAGCCTGTGGGTGGGCGGGGCGGCCGGCCTGCTGCACGTCGCCCAGCCCGGCGCCGCGCAGCCCGTGGCCGAGGCCCCGGATACGCCGGGCCTGGCCGGCCACACCGTCGTCGGCATGGCGGTGGACGGCCAGGGCAGGCTGTGGGTGGACACCAGTGCCGGCCTGCACCGCAGCGCGGGCACCGACGCCCGGAGCATGCGCTTCGAGCATTTCCCGGCCGCGTCGGGCGACGACGTCATCGGCGCCTTTGGCGCCAACCTGCTGGCCGATGCACAGGGCCGCATCTGGACCCACCGCGGCTACTTCGACCCCCGCAACGGACAGCGCCTGGAGCTGGGGGCGGTGGACGGCGCCGACATCGGCACCGCCTGGTTCCGCGCCTACACGCGGCTGGCCGACGGGCGCTTCCTGTTCGGCGGCGCGCGCGGGGTGCTGGTGCTGCAGCCCGACCGCTTCGCCCCCTGGACCTACCAGCCGCCCGTCGTCGCGACCGAGCTGCGCGTGGGCGGCGCCAACATCCCGGTGCCCGCCCAGGGCCAGCCGCTGGTGCTGCCGCCTGGCAGCCGCAGCTTCAGCCTCGGCTTCGCCGCGCTGGACTTCAGCCGCCCGGCCAGCATCCACTACCGCTACCGCCTCGAAGGCATGGACCCCGACTGGCTGGACGCCGTCGCCACCGCCCGCCGCGCGGCCTACACCAACCTCGACCCCGGCCGCTACGTGATGCGCGTGCAGGGCAGCAACCGCCAGGGCGACTGGAGCCCCCACGAACTGCAGCTGGAGGTGCAGGTGCAGGCGGCCTGGTGGCAGGCGCGGTGGCTGCATGCGCTCGCCGGCCTCGCCGCGCTGGCCCTGCTGCTGGCGGCGTTCCGCCTGCGCACGCGGCTGTTGCTGCAGCGCCAGCGCGCGCTGGAAGCGCGCGTGGCCGAGGCCACGGCGGCGCTGGCCGCCAAGTCGGCCGAGCTGGAGGAGGCCAGCCTCACCGACCCGCTGACCGGCCTGCGCAACCGCCGCTTCCTCGAGCAGCAGCTGCCCGGCGACGTGGCGCTGGCCATGCGCCGCCACGAAGGCGGCGAGCTCTACGGCCACGGGTCGGGCACCGCGCCGGTGGAACGCGGCCGCGAGATGCTGTTCTTCCTCATCGACGTGGACCACTTCAAGCGCATCAACGATGAGCACGGCCACATGGCCGGCGACGCCGTGCTGATGCAGATGCGCGGCCGGCTGGGGCAGGTCTTCCGCGCGTCGGACCATCTGGTGCGCTGGGGCGGCGAGGAGTTCCTCGTCGTGGCCCGCGAGACCTCGCGCGGCCGCGCGGCCGAGCTGGCCGAGCGCGCCCGCCAGGCCATCGCCGCCCAGCCCTTCGACCTGGGCGGCGGCGTGCGGCTGACGCTCACCTGCTCGGTCGGCTTCGTCGCCTTCCCGCTGTGCACGGAGCTGCCGCGCGCACTGGACTGGCGCGCCGCCGTCGACCTCGCCGACACCGCCCTCTACCAGGCCAAGAAGAACGGCCGAGACGCCTGGGCGGGCCTGCTCGAGGCCCACGCCGCCAGCGAGGCCGAGCTGCGCCAGGACGCCCGGCAGCCACTGGCCGAATGGGCCGCCAGCGGCCGGCTGCGGCTGCTCCATTCCGACTGATGGCGGCCCTCGTTCAAGCCGCGCCTCGGCCGTTGCCTCGGGCGGGCTCCCGGGAATACCCGCCCCCCCGCCTCGTGGCAGCCACGCATGCGCCAGACTTGGCTGACATGCAGAATCGCCCCATGACATCCGTGAAGAGGTGGGGGGCGGCTCTGCTGGCTGCCGCGGGGCTCTGCACCGCCGCGATGGCGGTGGTGCCGCGCTTCGAGCCCGTGGGCGACCCCGGCGCGGTGCGGGACAACGTCGTGTCGGCGCTGGCGCTGGACGCCCGCGGCCTGGTGTGGGCCGGTTCGCCCGAGGGCCTGCTGCGTTTCGATGGCTATGCCTTCCGCCGCTACCCGCTGAGCGGCCCCGACGGCCAGTTGCTGCCCGAGCAGTTCGTGCGCTCCCTGCTGCCCGACCCGCGCGGCTGGATCTGGGTGGCGGCCGGCAACAGCGGCCTGGTGCGCATGGACATGGCCACCGGCCGCTGGGACCGCTGGGCCCGCGACGGCAAGTCGGCCGACGACACGGCCCCCGCCGCCAACACCGTGCGCACGCTGGCGCTGGAGAAGGACGGCGCGTTGTGGATAGGCGGCAGCGGCGGCCTGGACCGCTTCGACGTCCAGACCCAGCGCTTCACCCATCACCGCGGCAAGGAAGATGGCCTGCCCGACCCGCGCGTGCAGACCCTGCTGGTCGACCGCCAGGGCACGCTGTGGATAGGCACCTGGCGCGGCCTGGCGCGCAAGGCGCCCGACGGCCCCATCGAGACGCTGGACGTGGGCGTCGGCGACCAGCTCGTCACGCTGATCAGCGAGGCGCTGGACGGCCGCATCATCATCGGCACCGCCCAGGGCCGGCTGCGCGCGCTGTCGCCCCAGGGCCTGCCCCTGCCCTTCAGCCCCGGGGCACAGCCGGACGCCACCTCGGGCGCCTGGCCGGTCATGGCCATGGCCCAGCCGGACGCCGACGAGCTGTGGTTCGGCGACGCCTCGGGCGTGTCGCGGCGACGCGCCACCGACGGCGCACTCATCGAGCGGCTGCCCGCGGCCGGCACCGCAGGTTCGGGCTCGGCGCCGCGCAGCGACGTGCGCGCGCTGATGCGCGATCCCTCGGGCACCCTCTGGGCCGGCAGCTACGGCGGCGGCCTGATGCGCCACGTGCCGCCGCTGCCGGGGCTGTCCATGGTGCGCGAGGGCATAGGCGGCACGTCCGGCGGGCTGGACGTGCGCAGCATCCTGCAGCTGGACAACGGCGAGATCTGGCTGGGCACGCTGGCCGGCGGCATCGAGCGCCGCGACCGCCAGCTGCAGCCGCTGGGGCTGGTGGCCCAGGGCCCGGGCGGCCTGCCGCCGGGGCGGGTCAATGCGCTGGGGCAGTCGCGCGACGGCTCCGTCTGGGTCGCCATCGACACCCAGCTGCTGCGCTTCGACGCGCAGGGCCGCTGGAAGGAGACGCTGCGCAGCGGCAACGCCGTGCCGCGGCGCTTCCACGCCGGCGACGACGGCGCGCTGTGGATCGCGACGCTGGACGGCGTGATGCGCTGGTCGCCGGGCCGGCCCGTCATGCGCCCCGTCGCAACGGCCGGCCTGGTGGGCGGCACGGGCGAGGTCAACGCCTTCGCCGCCCTGCCCGACGGCAGCCTGTGGTGCGGCGGCGCGGCGGGGCTGTTCCGCATCGCCAAGCCCGGCGCGGACGAGCCGGTGGCCGAATGGGTGGAACCCCGGGGCCTGACCGGGCAGACCGTGCTGGGCATGGCCGTCGACCTGGCCGGGCGCCTCTGGGTGGACACCGGCACCGGCCTGCACCGCCTCGTCGAGAGCGACGGCAGGCATGCGCGCTTCGAGGTCATCGGCGCGTCCGACATCGGCGGCGCCTTCGGCGCCAACCTGCTGTTCGACAAGCAGGGCCGCGTCTGGTCGCAGCGCAACATGTACGACCCGCGCAGCGGCGAGCGCCGCGAGCTCGGGGCCGCCGATGGCGCGGACCTCGGCACCGGCTGGTTCCGCTCCTACGCCAAGCTCGACGACGGCCGCATGCTGTTCGGCGGCGCGCGCGGTCTGCTCGTCATCGACCCCGAACGCTTCTCGCCCTGGACCTACCAGCCGCCGCTGGTCGTGTCCGAGCTGCGCGTGGACGGCGAGGAGCGCGCGTTGCCGCAGGGTGGCACGCTCGTGCTGGCACCCGGCGAGCGCGGCTTCAGCCTGGCCTTCGCGTCGCTGGACTACAGCCAGCCCGGCCGCAACCGCTACCGCTACCGCCTCGACGGCCTGGACAGCGGCTGGGTCGATGCCGGCACGCTGGGCCGCCTGGCGGCCTACACCAACCTGGCGCCGGGCAGCTACGCGCTGCGCGTGCAGGGCAGCAACCGCGACGGCGCCTGGAGCCCCGGCGAGCTGAAGCTGGCCATCGACGTGCAGGCCGCCTGGTGGCAGACGCGCTGGGCGCTGGCACTGGCCGTCGCCGCCGCGGTGCTGATCGTGGCGGGGATCGTCAACATGCGCACGCGGCTGCTGCTGCGCCACCGGCGCGTGCTGGAGGCCCGCGTGCAGGAGCGCACCGAGGCGCTGGAGGCCGCCACGGCCGCGCTGACGGCCAAGTCCGCCGAGCTGGAGGAAGCCAGCCTCACCGACCCGCTGACCGGGCTGCGCAACCGCCGCTTCCTGGACCGCCAGATGCCCGCCGACGTGGCGCTGGCGCTGCGCCACTGCGAGCCGCCGCCGGCCGCCGGCGAAGACAGCGAGCATGACCTGCTGTTCTTCCTGATCGACATCGATCACTTCAAGCGCATCAACGACGCGCATGGCCACATGGCCGGCGATGCTGTGCTGATGCAGATGCGCGGCCGGCTGGAACAGGTCTTCCGCGCCACCGACTACCTGGTGCGCTGGGGCGGTGAGGAGTTCCTCATCGTGGCCCGCGGCACGCCGCGCCGCCGCGCCGCCGAGCTGGCCGAGCGCGCCCGCCAGGCCGTCGCCGCCCAGCCCTTCGAGTTCGACGGCGGCCTGCGCGCGGCGCTGACCTGCTCGGTGGGCTTCTCGGCCTTCCCGCTGTGCGCCGCGCTACCGCGCGCCCTCGACTGGCATGCCGCCATCGACCTGGCCGACGCGGCGCTGTACGAGGCCAAGGACACCGGCCGCAACGCCTGGGTGGGCCTGCTCGATGCCCGCGCCTTCGGCGAGGACGAGTTGCGCCAGGACATCCGCCGCCCGCTCGACGCGTGGGCGGCCAGCGGCCGGCTGACCTTGCTGCGCTCCTAGCACCCGCGGCCTGCGAGGCGAAGTACGAAGAGGTCGCGGCGGCCGCGAGCAAGCCGCCTTATCTGGGCATCCTCACGGGCCTGTCGAGATGCTTCGACCGGCCCTATCTGGAGGCCTACGGCAGCTGCCGGACGGCACCCTAGGCGGACTTCGCCGGCGCCGCCGTGCAGGCCCTGGCCGCCGCGAGCCCGCGCAGGAAGCCGCGCCTCACGCCGCCGGCCGTGATGGCGGCGCTGACCTGGCGCGCATAGCGCTCGGCACCGGTCAGCTTGCGCACCCAGCCCCGGAACGGGATGACGCCCTCGGCCGTGCGCTGCAGCGCGCCGGTGGCGGCATCCTCGCCCCGTTCCAGCAGGCCGGGGTTGCCGGCGGTCGGCGGGGCGTCGAGGTCGGGGCCGAGCACCTCGTCCAGCGCGCGTATGCCGGCGGCCAGGCCACCACAGCTCGCGTCGGCCGGCACCGCATAGGGCGCAGCGGCGGCGGCCCTGAGCACCTCGGGGATGTCGGCACGGACGACGTTGAGATCGGAGAGCGGCGTCGTGGCCGCGTTGGAGACCTTGTCCTGGCTGGAGCTGGCGCAGGCGGCCAGCAGCAGGACCGAGAACAGGGGCAGGAAGATCTTCGAAGTCATCAGCGCACCACGGGAATGAAGATGGGAATGTCGACGCGGGAGGCCGATGCGCCGCCCAGATTCTCCAGGCGAGCGGCCGGGTTGAGCGTCTGCGTGATGGGCACCTCCATCAGGGCCTGAAAAGCCGCGCGGATGACCGGAAGATCTCGCGCGGACTGCTCGCTCAGGGACACTGCGGCCGCGGTGGGCATGCGCAGGAAGCGCGCGGTCTCGACGAAGTTGAAGTTGCCCAGGTAGATGACCTGCCCCGGCTCGACCTTGAAGGCAATGCCGGTCGGCGCCGTGGATGCGAGGTGGGCGTAGCCGCAATGGAGCTCCCAGGCCTTCAGCTCATAGTTGCCGGCGGGCAGCGCCACCGCGAAGGGCGAGCCGCGCTTCTTGAGACCCGGGTGGGGGTCTTCGCCCTTGAAAGCGAGCACCGGGTTGAGCGTCTGGCCGGAGCCGTGCTCGACGGGATATCTTTCACCCGTGTCCTGGGACACAAAATTGAGACGGTAGAGGCCATATGGCCCGGCGTAGGTGATCGAACCCGAGACCACGCCCGTGGCTGTGGCGCCGCGGACGTCGTGCTTCGCGTCGATATTGGGCGTTGCGCACCCGGCCAGGACCGGCAGAAGGAGAACGGCTGCCCAGAGGCGGATCGACAAGGACAAGCTCATGGGCGTCGAGTGTCAAGCGGAGGCGCGGAGTCTAGTGGCGCCACCGCGCGACGGTCCGTTCCAGCGGCTATCGTAAGCTCGCATTGATCTTGGTCAGCGCCGCCGCGCCCGGACAGAGCGCAGCCTCTCCCAGAGTGTTCAGCGGACTCGCCGCGGTGCGCTGGGCCGCATGCCAGTCCCTGGCGGCCGGATCGACGTAGAGCAGGCCGGTGGCGATCTCGCCGGCCGCGGCGTGCAGCTGCATCGCGTTCATCGCGGCGAGCCGGTCGGTGGGGTCGTAGTCGGCGGCCACCTTGCGCAGGCGCAGCGTCGTGCCGTCGGCCTGGGGCACGTCGATGACGCCGGGCGAGTCGGGCTCGATCTGCTCGGCCGCGAGGTCGATGAAGTCGATGCGGTTGAGCGCCTCGTTGTGCTCGCGCACATGGTCGTAGCTGCGCGTGGAGCCGGCGTGGTTGTTGAAGGCCACGCAGGGGCTGATGACGTCGATGAAGGCCGCGCCGCCATGGCGGATGGCGGCCTCGATGAGGGGCACGAGCTGGGTCTTGTCGCCCGAGAAGCTGCGCGCGACGAAGCTGGCCCCCAGCTGCAGCGCCAGCGCCGCCAGGTCGATGGCCGTGTCGTTGTTGGTGGCGCCCTTCTTGGCGACGGAGCCCTTGTCGGCCGTCGCGCTGAACTGGCCCTTGGTGAGGCCGTAGACACCGTTGTTCTCGACGATGTAGACCATGCGCACGCCGCGGCGCATCGCATGCGCGAACTGGCCCAGGCCGATGGAGGCCGAGTCGCCGTCCCCCGAGATGCCCAGGTACAGCAGCTCGCGGTTGGCCAGGTAGGCGCCGGTCAGCACGCTGGGCATGCGGCCGTGCACGGTGTTGAAGCCGTGGCTGGCGCCGAGGAAGTAGTCGGGCGTCTTGCTGGAGCAGCCGATACCGCTGAGCTTGGCGACGCGGTGCGGCTCGATGTCGAGCTGCCAGCAGGCCTGCACGATGGCGCTGGAGACGGAGTCGTGGCCGCAGCCGGCGCACAGCGTGGAGACCTTGCCCTCGTAGTCGCGGCGCGTGTAGCCGACCTTGTTCTTCGTCAGGCTGGGGTGGTGCAGCCTGGGCTTGGCGAGATAGGTCATGCGGCACTCCTCGGCGCAGTGGCGAGCGCATGCACATGGCGCGTGATCGCGTCGGTGATGAAGCGGGCCGTGATGGGCGTGCCGTCGTAGTGCAGCACCGGCGTGAGCTGCGCGGGCGCCACCTCCAGTTCGTTGACGAGCATGCGGCGCATCTGCGCATCGCGGTTCTGCTCGACGACGAAGACCGTGTCGTGCGCGGCGATGAACTCCGCCACGCTCGGTGCAAAGGGGTAGGCGCGCAGCCGCATCGCGTCGATGTGGATGCCCGCCCCGGCCAGCGCCGCCAGCGCCTCGTCCATGGCCGGGGCGGTGGAGCCGAAGTACAGCACCGCGACGCGCGTCTTCTGCGCCGCGGCGCGCACCAGCGGCTGCGGCGCCAGCCGCGCGGCGGTGGCGAACTTGGCGCGCAGCCGCTCGACGTTGCGGATGTAGTCGTCGCCGCGCTCGGAGTAGATGGCCTGCTCGTTGCGCGTCGTGCCGCGCGTGAAGTAGGCCCCTTTGCTCGCATGCGTGCCGGGCAGCGTGCGCCACGGAATGCCGTCGCCGTCCACGTCCTTGTAGCGGGCGAACTCGGCGCCGGCGTCCAGCATCCCGGCCGTCATGACCTTGCCGCGGTCGTAGCGGCGCGCGTCGTCCCATTCGAGCGGCGCACACAGGCGCTGGTTCATGCCGATGTCCAGGTCGCTCATCAGGAACACCGGCGTCTGCAGCCGCTCGGCCAGGTCCAGCGCGGTGGCCGCGAACTCGAAGCATTCGCGCGGGTCCTCCGGGAGCAGCAGCACATGCTGCGTGTCGCCGTGCGAGGCATAGGCGCTCGAGAGCAGGTCGGCCTGCTGGGTGCGCGTGGGCATGCCGGTGCTGGGGCCGCCGCGCTGCACATCGATGACGACGAACGGGATCTCGGCGAAGTAGGCCAGGCCGAGGAACTCGGTCATCAGCGACACGCCGGGGCCGGAGGTGGCTGTGAAGGCCCGCGCGCCGTTCCAGCCCGCACCGGTGATGAGGCCGATGGACGCGATCTCGTCCTCGGCCTGCACGATGGCGTAGCGCTTCTCGCCGGTCTCGGGGTCGGTGCGGAACCTGATGCAGTATTTCTCGAAGGCCTCGGCGACAGAGGACGACGGCGTGATCGGGTACCAGGCGCAGACGGTGGCGCCGCCATACACGCAGCCCAGCGCCGTGGCCGCGTTGCCTTCCAGGAAGACCTTGTCGCCCACCGCGCTGGCGGCCTTCACCTTGAGGCCGAAGGGTTGCACCGAGAGATGGTCGCGCGCGAACTCTCGGCCCGCGTGCAGCGCGCGCACGTTGGAGTCCAGCAGCCGCTCCTTGCCCTTGTACTGCTCGGCGAACAGCTTCTCGATGACGGCCGCCTCGATGCCCATCAGCTCGCTGAGCGCGCCCAGCACCAGGATGTTCTTGAACAGCGTGCGCTCGCGTGGCACGTCGTAGGTGGCGTTGCAGATGGCCGTGGCGGGCATGCCGATGACGTGGATGTCGGGCCTGAAGGCGCTGGCCGGCATGGGCTTGGTGCTGTCGTAAAACAGGTAGCCGCCGGGCTGGATCTCGGCCACGTCCTGGGCCCAGGTCTGCGGGTTCATGGCCACCATCAGATCCACGCCGCCGCGCCGGCCCAGCCAGCCGGCCTCGCAGACGCGCACCTCGTACCAGGTCGGCAGGCCCTGGATGTTGCTCGGGAAGATGTTGCGCGGGCTGACCGGCACGCCCAGGCGCAGGATGGCCCGCGCGAACAGCTCGTTCGCGGACGCCGAGCCCGAGCCGTTGACATTGGCGAACTTGACGACGAAATCGTTGACGGCTTCTATCCTGCTCATGCGGCCTCCTTGCGCGCGCTGACATCGCGGCAAGGCGCACCCGCCTTCGCCGTCACGAGCAGGAACTTCTGCATGTCCCACGCGCCGGTGGGACAACGCTCGGCGCACAGCCCGCAGTGCAGGCAGACGTCCTCGTCCTTGGCCATCACGCGGCCGGTCTTCAGGCCACCTTCCACGTAGACATCCTGCGCGAGATTCAACGCCGGCGCGTTGAGGCGTTCGCGCAACTCGGGGCCGTCGGCCGTGAAGGTGATGCAGTCCATCGGGCAGATGTCCACGCAGGCATCGCACTCGATGCACAGCTTGGGCGCGAACACCGTCTGCACGTCGCAGTTCAGGCAGCGCTGGGCCTCCTTCAGTGCCGTCTTGGCGTCGAAGCCCAGCTCCACCTCGACCTTGATGCTTGCCAGGGCTGCTGAAGCCGCGGCCCACGGCACCTTGCTGCGCAGGTCCAGCGTGATGGCGTTGTCGTAGCTCCACTCGTGGATGCCCATCTTCTGCGACACGAGGTTCACGTGCGGCAGCGGGCGCCGGCGCACGTCCTCGCCATGCAGCAGCCGGTCGATGCTGACGGCGGCCTCATGACCGTGGGCCACCGCCGTGATGATGTTCTTGGGTCCGAAGGCGGCGTCGCCGCCGAAGAAGACATGGGGCAGCGTCGACTGGAAGCTCTTCTCGTCCAGCACCGGCAGGCCATGCTCGTTGAAGGCGATGCCTGCGTCCCGCTCGATCCACGGAAAGCTGTTCTCCTGGCCGACGGCGATCAGCACCTCGTCGCAGGGGATGACGACTTCTTCCCCCGTCTGAGCCTTCTTGAAGCGCATGCCGGTGAGCCGGCCGTCGACATGCTCGAAGGCCAGCGGCACATGAAAGTCGAGGATGGGAATGCCTTCGTGCTCGGCGTCCTCCTTCTCCCAGGGCGAGGCCTTCATCTGCGCATAGCCGCTGCGCACGGCCACGGTGACGCTGCTCGCCCCCAACCGCCGCGCCGAGCGGCAGCAGTCCATCGCCGTGTTGCCGCCGCCCAGCACGATGACGCGCGGCTGCACCGCCGTCACATGGCCGAAGCTGACGCTGGACAGCCAGTCGATGCCGATGTGGATGTGCTCCGCGGCCTCCTGCCGGCCCGGCAGCTGCAGGTCGCGCCCGCGCGGCGCGCCGCAGCCGACAAAGACCGCATCGAAACCTTCGCCCAGCAACGCCTTCATGGAGGCTATGCGCTGCCCCGCGCGCCATTCGACGCCCAGGCCGAGGATGTAGCCGCACTCCTCGTCGATGACGCGCTCCGGCAGCCGGAAGCGCGGGATCTGCGTGCGGATGAAGCCGCCGGGCTGGGCCTCGCCGTCGAAGACGGTGACGGCATAACCTTCCAGTGCCAGGTCGCGCGCCACCGCCAGCGACGCCGGCCCGGCGCCCACGCAGGCCACGCGCCGGCCGTTCCTCGCCGCCGGCTTGGGCAGCATCGCGCGGAACTCGGCCGTCTTGCTGTCCGCCGCCACGCGCTTGAGCCGGCAGATGGCGACCGGCTCGGGCTTGGCGGCCTGCTTCTCCTCCACGCGACCACGCCGGCAGGCGGGCTCGCAGGGCCGGTCGCAGGTGCGGCCCAGCACGCCGGGAAAGACGTTGCTGACCCAGTTGACCCAGTAGGCCTCGTCATGCCGCCCCTGCGCGATCAGGCGGATGTACTCCGGCACGGGGGTGTGCGCCGGGCAGGCCCACTGGCAATCGACGACCTTGTGGAAATAGGCCGGGTCCGAGATGTCGGTCCGCTGCACGGTGTCTCCTGTCCGTGGTGCGATTGGTCGGGCCAGTCTAGGCCGACGGCCGGTCACCCGTCTCTGTGGAAACCCTTTGCGGCCTTGCTGCGGGCAGGCCCGCGGCGCCGCGCCCTCAGGCGCTGGCCCGCCGCTTGGCGATCCAGGGCTGGATCTGGGTGGCGGCGAGGGTGACCGCCCAGCAGATCCAGGCCGTCCACATCGTGTGGCTGGGATAGTGGGCGCCGCGCAGCATCTGGCCCGCGCCATAGACCGTCCCGAGACAGACGATGGCGGCCAGCCAGAGGCGCGCCAGGCGCGGGTAGGCGCGCGCCAGCGCCCAGCCGCCGCCCAGGAAGGCGAAGGCCGCGCTGGCATGGCCGGACGGGAAGCAATGCCCGCCACCGCCGTCGCGCAGGCCGAAGGCCCAGTGCGAGATGTAGTGGGCCGTGCCGCCGAACTCGGCGAGGTCCCAGGGGCAGCTCGTCAGGCTGGTGCGCTTGATGAGCGACACCACGGCCAGGCACAGCAGCGTGGCCAGCAGCCAGCCCAGGCGCTCGCTGCGGGTCAGGCCCGGCAGCACCTGGCGGGGCCGCAGGTTGGCCAGCAGGATGAAGCCGACCATGACCCAGGACAGCACGCGCCCGCCCTGGTGGATCAGTTGCGTCGTCAGCCAGCTCTCGCGCCAGGCAAAGCCGGCCGCGCTGCCCACCTGGCGGATGGCCCAGAGGTCCAGGCCGCTGGCGTCCCAGGCCAGCACGGCACCGAGGCCCAGCAGCAGCGCCCACAGGCCGGCCGGCAGGCGGGCGGAATGCGCGTTAGCGGAGGACAGGCTGGAGGGCATGGATAGAGATTGTCTGGAAACGATGCCCCGTATGCTTGCATCTGGCTGGCCGGTTACACCCCGTATTCGCCCGGATGCGGGGGAAGTCACGCCAGGGCAGCCCTCGAAGGGGTGTGCGGGCCTTTGTCTACACTGGCCGCATGAGTTCTCCCGTCTTTGCCGCCGAGCGCGCCGTTCGCATCGGCCGTCAGGCGCTCGAGGTCGAAGCCCGCGCCCTCGCCGATCTGGCGCCGCGCCTGGGCGTCGCCTTCGTGGGCGCCGTGCAGGCCGTGCTGGCCTGCCGCGGCCGTGTCGCCGTCATGGGCATGGGCAAGAGCGGCCATGTCGGCCGCAAGATCGCCGCCACGCTGGCCTCCACCGGCACGCCGGCCCTGTTCGTCCACCCCGCCGAGGCGGCCCATGGCGACCTGGGCATGGTCACCGGCGGCGACATCGTGCTGGCCCTGTCCAACTCCGGCGAGAGCGATGAGCTCAATGCCATCCTGCCCGTGCTCAAGCGCCTGGGCGTGCCGGTCATCGCGATGACGGGGCGGGCCGAGTCCAGCCTGGCCGCCCATGCCGACGTGGTGCTCGACAGCGCGGTGGCCGAGGAGGCCTGCCCGCTGCAGCTCGCCCCCACCGCCAGCACCACGGCCCAGATGGCGCTGGGCGACGCGCTGGCCGTGGCGCTGCTGGACGCGCGCGGCTTCAAGGCCGAGGACTTCGCCCGCTCCCACCCCGGCGGCGCGCTGGGCCGCAAGCTGCTGACCCATGTGCGCGACCTGATGCGCAGCGGCGAGGCGCTGCCGCGCGTGGCCCCCGACGCCGCCTTCACCGACCTGATGCGCGAGATGAGCGCCAAGGCGCTGGGCATGGCCGTCGTCGTTGACGCGCAGGACCGCGTGCAGGGCATCTTCACCGACGGCGACCTGCGCCGCCTCGTCGAGCAGGGGCGGGACCTGCGGGCGCTGACGGCGGCCGAGGTAGCCCATGGGAATCCGCGCACGCTGGGCCCCGACGCCTTGGCGGTGGACGCCGCCGACCTCATGGAGGAGGCGCGCATCACCGTCGTGCTGGTCGTCGACGCCGACAGGCATCTGCTGGGCGCCATCAACAGCAACGACCTGATGCGTGCCAAGGTGATCTGATGGCGGCCCTGAGCTTCCCCCCCGAACTGCTGGTCAAGGCCCAGGGCACGGGGCTTTCCATCAAGCTGGCCCTCTTCGACGTCGACGGCGTGCTGACCGACGGCCGCATCTACATCGGCGAGCGCGGCGAGGAATTCAAGGCCTTCAGCACGCTGGACGGCCATGGCCTGAAGTCGCTGCAGCAGGCGGGCATCACGCCGGTGGTCATCACCGGCCGCGACAGCCCCGCGGTGCGCCGCCGCGTCGCCGACCTGGGCCTGGCCCATGCCGTCTACGGCGTGAAGGACAAGCTCGCCGCCGCCGAGCCGCTGCTCGGCGCACTGGGCGCGAGCTGGGGCGAGGTGGCCGCGATGGGCGACGACTGGCCCGACCTGCCGCTGCTGGCCCGCGCCGGCTTCGCCTGCGCCCCGCCCGGCGCGCATGCCGAGGTGCTCGCCATCGCCCACCACGTGACCCGCGCAGCGGCCGGCCACGGCGCGGCGCGCGAGTTCTGCGACGTGCTGCTGATGGCCGGCGGCCACTACGAGCGCCTGCTGAACGCGCACCATGCCACGCTGGACGGCGGCGCCCCGGCATGACGCCCGCCGCCCTGCCCGCCGCCACGCCGCGCCCGGTCAAGCCCCGGCCCTGGCTGTGGCGCGCCCAGAGCCTGCTGTCCAACTACCTGCCGCTGCTGCTGATGGCGCTGCTGGCCAGCGGCACCTGGTGGCTGGTCAAGAACACGCCGCTGCTCGACGCCCCGGGCGAGCTGGCCCCGCCGCGCCACATTCCCGACTACCGGATGGCGAACTTCGAGATCCAGCGCATCGGCGCCGACGGCCGGCTGAACGTGCAGATCGCCGGCGCCGAGCTGCGCCACTACCCCGACACCGACACCATCGAGATCGACCAGGTCCGCGTGCGCGCCGTCGCGCCGGACGGCAGCCTGGCCATCGCCGAGGCCCGGCACGCCCTCAGCAATGGCGATGGCAGCGACATGCAGCTGACCGGCGACGTGCGCCTGCGCCGCCTGTCGCCGGGCGCGGGCGAGGACGCGCCGGCCCAGCTGGAGGTGCGGGGCGAGTTCCTGCAGGCTTTGGCGAACAGCGAGATCCTGCGCTCCCACCTGCCCGTCACCATCCGCCAGGGGGGCTCGACGCTGAACGCGCAGAACTTCGAGTACCGGCACCTGACCGGCCAGGTCAGCTTCACGGGCCGGGCCCACGGGCAGATCGCGTCGAGGGACGGGCGGTGAAGGCCGAGCGCCGGGCCGCCCCAAGCCGGCCCGCCATCCTCTCGGGGGATCGCCTCGCGTACCCACGGGGCGAGGGGCTCCAGTGAGCGAGCTGGTCTTCATCACCGGTGCGTCCAGCGGCATCGGCCAGGCCCTGGCGCTGCGCTACTACCGCGATGGCGCCCGGCTCGCCCTCGTGGCACGCCGCACCGCCGAGGTGCAGCGCTGGGCCGCCGAGCAGCAGCTCGACGCGGCCCGCTTCCGGGTCTACGGCGCCGACGTGGCCGACCTCGACGCCATGGCCCGCATCGGCCGCGAGTGCATCAAGGCCCAGGGCCTGCCCGATGTCGTCATCGCCAACGCCGGCATCAGCGTCGGCATGGACACGGCCCACTTCGGCGACCTCGACGTGATGCGCCGCACCTTCGAGACCAACAACCTCGGGCTGGCCGCCACCTTCCATCCCTTCGTCGCCGCGATGAACGAGCGCCGCTCGGGCACGCTGGTGGGCGTGGCCAGCGTCGCAGCCATCCGCGGCCTGCCCGGGCACGGCGCCTACTGCGCGAGCAAGGCCGCCGTCGTCGCCTACTGCGAGAGCCTGCGCGGCGAGTGCCGGCCGTTCGGCGTGCGCGTCGTCACGCTGCTGCCGGGCTACGTCGACACCCCGCTGACGCGCGGCAACCGCTACGGCATGCCCTTCCTGATGCAGCCCGACGACTTCGCCGCCCAGGCCCAGCGTGCCATCCGCGCCCAGGCCAGCTACCGCGTCATCCCCTGGCAGATGGGTGTGCTGGCCAAGATCCTGCGGCTGCTGCCCAACTGGCTGTACGACCGCGCGCTGGGCAGCCGGCCGCGCAAGAAGCGCGCGAGCGAGTAGCCAGCGCGCGCAAGCCCTGGCTACACTGCGCGCTCTTCGAACCGAGAGCTGCATGAAGGCAGCCCAGGAGGACATCATGGCCAAGGTGCTTCACCCCTGCTGAGCCCGCGCGCTGCACCCGTCTGCAGCGCCGCCCGCCGCCTGCGCACCCCGCGCACTCCCCCTGATTCCAGCGGTCGCCGCCTGCCTGGCGCGCCGCTCTCGGACGACTCCATGACCTTCCGCCTCCTCGGCCCGGGCCTGCTCGCCCTGGTCCTGCCGGCCTGGGGCCAAGCCCCCGAGCCCCGACACCCCACCGCGCTGCGCCTGGCCGCCGCCGAGGCTGCCCCCGTCATCGACGGCCGCCTCGACGACGACGCCTGGCGGCGTGCGCCCGTCTACGCGCGCTTCGCGCAATTCCTGCCCGCCGACAAGCAGCCCGCACGCTGGCGCACGACGGTGCAGGTGCTGGTCACCGACGACGCCCTCGTCTTCGGCATCCGCGCCTGGGACCCCGAGCCTGGCCGCATCCGCGCACCGCTGGCCCGGCGCGACCAGGTCAAGGCCGACCAGGACTTCGTCTCCGTCCTCATCGACCCGGTGGGCCACCGCCGCACGGCGCAGTACGTGCGCGTCAGCGCGGCCGGCGCCATCGAGGACGGCCTGTTCTCCGCCGAGGAGGACAGCGAGGACGCCGCGCCCGACTTCGACGTGGACGCCGCGACCATGCGGCTGCCCGATGGCTACAGCGTCGAGCTGCGCTGGCCGCTCGCCGCACTGCGTTTCCCGCATTCGGAGGGCGCGCCCTGGCGCGTGATGATCGCCCGCAACATCCCGCGCGAAGAGCGCACGCTCAACGTCAGCGCACCGGCGCTGACCAAGGATGCGCTGAGCTTCATCGCCGAACTGCAGCCGCTGGACGGCCTGGGCGATCTCGCCCTGCAGGTGCGCGAGCGCAGCTTCATGTCTTTCCGCCCGGAGCTGACGCTGCGCGCCACGCGCGACGCCAGCGAGGCGGATGGCGCGCGGCGCGCCCGCAAGGCGTCACTGGGCGCGGAGCTCAAGTGGCGACCACGGGCGGACTGGGTGCTGGACGTGACGCTGAACCCCGACTTCTCGCAGGTCGAGCTCGACGCACCGCAGCTCGCCGGCAACACGCGCTTCGCGCTCAGCGTGCCCGAGAAGCGGCCCTTCTTCCTGGAGAGCGCCGACGTGGTGGGGCCCACCCAGGCCGACGAGTCCGGCGAGAACCGCAGCCTCGCGGCCTTCTACACCCGCGCCATCACCGACCCCGACTGGGGCCTGCGCGCCACCTGGCGAGGCGCGGGCGCCGAGGCCACGGCCCTGAGCCTGCGCGATGCCGGCGGCGGCCCGGTGCTGCGCGCCGGCGCGTTCGCCACGCGCAGCGGCGTGCAGCCCGGCGGCTCGCAGGCCAGCTTCGCGCGCGGCCGCATGCAGCTGGGTGAGCACGGGCAGCTGGGCCTCGCGGGCCTCATGTCGCTGCGCGACTTCGGCAACGGCAGGGCGACGCAGGTGGTGGGCAGCGACGGCGTCTGGCGAGCCAGCGACAGCGACCAGTGGCGCGGCCACCTGATGCTGTCGGGCACCACGCTGGGCCTCGACGAGGCGGGCCAGGTGCTGCGCGTGAGCCGCGAGCGCGGCCACCGCGCCTGGCTGGGCTGGCGCCACCGCGACGGCGACTGGGTGGCCAATGCCAACCTCGAGGAGGTCAGCCCCCGCTTCGCCAACGACAACGGCTTCGTCAGCCAGAGCGGCATTCGCCGGGCCTCGGCCTTCGGCTACCTGCGCCTGGGCCCGCGCACGCTGGCCGGCGTGGACATGCACGAGAGCGAGGCCCAGCTCAGGCTGCAGGAGACGCGCACGCTGGTCGACCCGCGCCTGGGCGTCGCCGCGGGCCAGGTCGTGGACCGCCTCGTGCAGCCCGGCTTCTGGTTCGCGGCGGCGCGCAACACCGGCGTCTGGGGCCACGTGGGGCTGGACAGCCACCGCGCCAAGAGCGGCGGCCGGCTGCATCCGACGCGCACCCTGCTGCTGGGCCTCGAGTCCAACCCGGGCGAGCTGCTCACCTACGTCGACGCCGAGGTCGAATGGGGCCGGCGCCTGGACTTCGATGCCGACCGCGTCGGCCTGGGTGCGCAGGCCCAGTTCCGGGCGCAGATGCGAACACCGCTGCCGGGCGGAGGGTGGCTCGAGTACGAGCAGCGCTTCGGCCTGGGCTGGGTCGATGGCCCCGACGGCCGGCGGGCCTTCACGGACCGCAGCGCGCAGAGCCTCGTGGTGCTGCACCTCGGCCCGCGCGACTCGCTGCGGCTGATCCGCCAGCAGACCCATTACGGCCGTCGCGGCGACCCGGCCGCGGGCCTGGCCGCGACGAACGACGTCGGGCGCGTGCTGTCACTGATGTTCCAGCACCGCGTCGGCCTGAACCGCATCCTCAGCGTGGGCCTGAACCGGGCCCGCGGGCAGCCGGGCGCGGTGCGCGCCGACGAGGTGTTCGCCAAGGCCACGCTGGGCTACTGAGCCCCGGAACCCGGGGCCGAGCGGAGGAAGAAAAGCACAAGCAGAAAAGCACAAAGCGCCCGAAGGCGCTTTGTTCAGATCCCTTGCGAAGGGGCCGGGATCAGTAGCCGCCCGAACGGCCACCGCCGCCGTAGCCGCCACCGCCACCACCGTAGCCGCCGCCACCACCGGAGCGGCCACCGCCGCCGCCGCCGTAGCCGCCGCCACCGGAGCGGCCACCGCCGCCGCCACCACCGTAGCCGCCACCGCCGCCACCGCCGTAGCCGCCGCCACCGGAGCGGCCACCGCCGCCGCCGTAGCCGCCGCCACCACCGTAGCTGCCGCCGCCACCCGAACGACCGCCGCCGCCGCCGAAGCCGCCCGGACGCTCTTCACGCGGACGCGCTTCATTGACGACGATGGCGCGGCCTTCCAGGGCCTGGCCATTCATGCCGTTGATGGCCGCCTGAGCCTCGGCGTCCGAGCCCATTTCCACGAAACCGAAACCCTTGGAGCGACCGGTTTCACGATCCATCATGACCTTTGCGGAGGTCACGGTCCCGAACTGACCGAACGCTTCTTGCAGCGATTCGTCACGCACGCTGTAGGCAAGATTGCCCACGTAAAGCTTGTTTCCCATGGGGAAGCCCTTCTCTTCTCAAAACCAAAAAACCATGTGGAGCTTCAACCCATCGTGAACCATTCAAGCGAAGGTGCGGCGTCCAGACACAGGCAATTGATTATGGTGGCGGGGTAACGGTCTTGCGGGGCGGCACTTCGGCAAGTGTTGTTTTTCCGAGCTAGCACAAACCCTGGCGAATCCCGGGCGTCATGGCGCCGTCATCGATACCATCGCCGCGCGCCCCGATTCCCATGACGCCCAACCTGCTCCCCGCCCTTTCCCGCGTGCTCGCCAGCGTCGACGCGCTGCGCAATCTGCGCGCCCTCTACGCCCTGCTGGCCGGCTTCTGCTTCGCTGGCCTGCTGCTGGCCATGGCGCGCTCCGCCCTGGTGCGGGACCAGCCCCTGCTGGGCGCGCTCTGGATGGGCCTGGCGCTGGCTGTCGCCTTTTTCGGGGTCAATGCCACCGGCCTGATGCTGATGGACCAGGCGCGCGGCCTGCCGGTGCGAGACCCCCAGGACGCCCTCGCGGACGCGCTGCGCAGCGCCCACCGGGTGCTGCTGGCCGTGCTGGCCTGCCTGGGCCTGGCGGCGCTGGTGACCGCCGCGCTGGCCGGGCTGCTGTGGGCGACGCACTGGCCCGTCGTCGGCGCACCGCTGCTGGCCGTGGTGCTGCCGCTGGGCGTGCTGGTGCTGGGCGGCATCGTCTTCGCGCTGGTCGTCCTGGTCGGGCCGCTGGCCGGGCCGGCGGTCTGGGCCGGCCGGCACAGCGCCGGCGTGCTGGCCTTCCTGCGCGGGCGCCTGCGCCACGGCCTGCCCGAAACGGCTTTGCTGATGGCCGCCGTCTACCTGCTGACGGCACTGGCCACGGCCGCGGTCAGCTTCGTCGTCGTCAGCGGCAGCCGGCTGGTGGCAGGCCTGGCCATCCTGGGGGCGGGCGTGGAACTGCCGGCGGCGCAGCTGCTGGCCGGCGTCATGGGCCTGGGCCCGCGCGGGTTCGGTGCCACCGGCGTGCCGCTGCAGGGCGGATCGCTGGGCCTGGCCGCGCTGATCGGCGGCGGCGTCGTGTTCGCCATCGCGCTGGTGCTGCCCACGCTGGTCTGGCTGCGCGGCTGCTGTGCGGTCTACCTGGCGCTGACGGAAGAGCGATGAGGCCGCGCATCGCCAGCCTGGTGCCCAGCGCGACCGAAACGCTGGCGGCGCTGGGCCTCGGGCCCTGCCTGGTCGCGCGCACCGGGTTCTGCATCCACCCCGCCGCGGCCGTCGCCGCCGTGCCCAAGGTGGGCGGCACCAAGGACGTGAATCTTGCCAAGCTGAGAACGCTGGCGCCCACCCATGTCGTCGTCAACGTGGACGAGAACCGCCGCGAGACGGCCGAGGCGCTGCGGGAATTCGTGCCGCACGTCATCGTGACCCACCCCCGCCGGCCCGAGGACAACCGGGTCTTGTTCGAGCAGCTGCGCGCGGCGTTTGCCGACCAGCCCGGCGTCAACGAACGCGCAGCGGCGCTTTCGGCCGAGTTCGCCGCGGCACTGGCGCGCGTCCGCGGCGACAGCCGGCCGGGCGAAAGCGTGCTCTACCTGATCTGGCGCGAGCCCTGGATGACAGTGGCCCGCGACACCTACATCTCGACGCTGCTGGCCGAAGTCGGCTGGCTCACCGAGCCGGCCACGCTCGGCGGCGAACAGGGCGCCGGCCGCTACCCCGCGCTGCGCGGCGACGAAGCCTGGCTGGGCGGCATCTCCCGCGTGCTGCTCAGCTCCGAGCCCTACCGCTTCGGCGCCGAGCACCTGGCCGAGGCGCAGGCCCTGTGCCCGCAGGCGCGGGTGCAGCTCGTCGACGGCGAGCTGCTGAGCTGGTGGGGCTCGCGCGGCGCGGCGGGGCTGGACTACCTGCGCAAACTGGCCCGCGGCGCCTGAACCACAATTCCTGCATGGACATCTACAAGCCCCTCGTCGCACTGCTGGCCATCGTCAACCCGGTCGGCGTGGTCCCGTTCTTCATCCACTTCACGGCGGCCTTCACGCGCCAGCAGCGGCGCCGGACCATCCTGGTCAGCGCCTGCACGGCCGGCATCGTCATTGCGCTCTCGGCGCTGTTCGGGCTGAAGATCATCGAGTTCTTCAACATCTCGCTGGCCAGCTTCCAGGTCGGCGGCGGCTGCCTGCTCCTGATCAGCTCGCTGCAGATGCTCAACGCCAAGCCGGCCGAGGCGCGCACGGAGGACGTGAACGAGGGCTCCAGCAAGGCAGACGCGGGCGCCAGCATCGCCGTCGTGCCGCTGACCATCCCGCTGCTGACCGGCCCGGCCACCATCTCGACGATGGTGATCTACGCCGACAAGACCCGGCACTGGTGGGAGCTGGCCGTGCTGTGCGGCTACGGCGTGGTCGTCGGCCTGGTCACCTTCGTCACGTTCTCGGCCAGCAGCAAGATCGCCAGGGTGCTGGGCCAGACCGGCATCAACATCATGACGCGGCTGATGGGCCTGATCCTGGCCGCGCTGGCCGTGGAGCTGCTGGCCGACGGCCTCATCAAGCTCTTCCCCGTGCTGGCCGCGAGGACGGTGGGGTGAGCACGCTCTTCGGCCTGCCGCCGGTGTGGATGGCGCCCATGGCCGGCGAGGCCGCCAGCGCCGCCCTGGTCGCCGCCGTCAGCGCGGGCGGCAGCTTCGGGCAGCTGGGCGCGGCCTATCTGGCGCCGGCGCGCATCGCCGAGATCGCCGCCGACATCCGCGCCCGCACCGACCGGCCGTTCGGCATCAACCTGTTCTGCCCGCAGCCCTGGCTGCGCGACGACGCGGCGCTGGACGCCTACCTCGCCCGCCTGACCGCCTGGCATGCCGAGCTGGGGCTGCCGGCGCCGGCCCGGCCCGAGCGCTACGAGGAAGACTTCGACGCCCAGCTGGCGGCCACCCTCGCCGCGCGGCCTGCCGTCGTCAGCTTCGCCATGGGCGACCCCGGCGTGGCGCGGGTGGCGGCGCTGAAGGCACAGGGATTCAAGGTCGTCGGCACCGCCACGCAGGTCGCCGAAGGGCGGCTGCTGCAGGCCAGCGGCGTGGATGCCGTCGTCGCCCAGGGCTGCGAGGCCGGCGGCCACCGCGGCGGCTTCCTTGGCACGCCGGAAGGCGCGCTGATCGGCACGCTGGCCCTGGTGCCCCAGCTCGTCGATGCGCTGGACATCCCTGTGATTGCCGCCGGCGGCATCGCCGATGCGCGCGGCGTCGCGGCGGCGCAGGCGCTGGGCGCGAGCGGCGTCACCGTCGGCACGGCCTTCCTGCTGGTCGACGAATGCCCGTTGTCGCCCGCCTACCGCGCGGCACTGCTGGCGGCGCAGGACGCCGACTCGACGCTGACGCGCGCCTTCTCCGGCCGCCTGGCGCGCGGCCTGGCCAACCGCGTCACGCGCGAGCTGGAGGGCACGTCGCTGCCCGACTTCCCCCAGCCCAACGCCGCCAGCCGGGCCATGCGCCAGGCCGCCGCCAGGGCCGGCCGGGCCGACTTCATCAGCCTCTGGGCCGGCCAGGCCCTGCCGCTGAACCGCGCGCCAGGCCCGGCGGCGCAGTTGGTGGCGGCGCTGAACCAGGGTTGGCGCGCTTGAGCGCCGCCCGGCCGCCCGAAGGCGCTCGACTCCTGCCCGGCGGGACAGCGCGAAGCGCGAAGGGTGCCCAGTGATCCTGCTGCTGGAAGACGACCCCGCCATCGCGGACACGGTGGCGTTCGCGTTGCGGCGCGAGGGCTTCGCGGTCGAGCACCGCGCCTGGCTGGCCGAAGCGCGCGAGCGCTTGCGCGCGGCGCCGCCGCCGGAGCTGCTCATCCTCGACATCGGCCTGCCCGACGGCCATGGCCTGGACCTGTGCCGCGAGCTGCGTGGCGGGCCGCTCTCGCGCCTGCCCGTCATCGTGCTCAGCGCGCGCAGCGACGAGATGGACCGAGTGCTCGGCCTGGAGCTGGGCGCCGACGACTACCTCGCCAAGCCCTTCAGCCCGCGCGAGCTGGTGGCCCGCGTGCGCGCGCTGCTGCGCCGCACCCAGGCGGCACCGCAGGCGATGGCAGGCTTCACGGTGGACGGCGCACGCGTGAGCCTGGACGGCGTGCCGCTGCACCTCACCAAGCTGGAGCTGGGGCTGCTGACGCACCTGCTGCGCGCACCGCAGCGCATCCACAGCCGCGACACGCTGCTGGACGCCGTCTGGGGCAGCAGCGCCGAGAGCACGGACCGCACCGTGGACACCCACATCAAGACGCTGCGCGCCAAGCTGCGCGAGGCCGCGCCGGGCCGCGATCCGATCAAGACGCACCGCGGTCTGGGCTACTCGCTGGAGCCCTAGCCGATGAGACTCGGGCTCAGGGTCTTCTTCGGCTTCTTCCTGATCGCCGGTCTCAGCGCGGTGCTGCTGCTCAAGGTCTTCCTGGCCGAGGTCAAGCCCAGCGTGCGCGAGGTCATGGAAGACCTGATGGTGGACACGGCCCACCTGCTGGCCGAGGCGGCCGCCGACGAGATGGCCGCCGGCGGCGCCCGGCCCGACGGGCGGCTCGCCGCCCAGCTGCAGCGTTATGCCCAGCGCGACGTGGACGTGATGATCTGGGGCCTGCGCAAGCAGAGCCTGGACCTGCGCATCTACGTGACGGATGCAGCCGGCCGCGTGGTGCTCGATTCCGGCCAGCCCTCGGCCGTCGGGCAGGACTACTCGCAATGGCGCGACGTGGCGCTGACGCTGCGGGGCGACTATGGCGCGCGCTCCTCACGCGGCTACCTGGCCGACGACCGCAGCACCGTGCTCGTCGTCGCCGCGCCGGTGCTGAAGGACGGCCGCACGCTGGGCGTCGTCAGCGTCGCCAAGCCGGTGGCCAGCGTGCAGCGCTTCATCGACCGCGCCGAGCGGCGCGTGTTCTGGGCCGGCGCGGCACTGCTGGCGGCCAGCCTGGTCATCGGCGTCGCGGTGACGCTGTGGCTGGTGGCCTCGGTGCGGCGGCTGCGCCGCTACGCCCAGCAGGCGCAGGCCGGCCAGGCCATCGCGCCGCCCGCCATGCCCGGCGAACTGGGCGACCTGGCTCATGCGATGGACGACATGCGCCGCCGGCTCGAAGGCCGCGAGCAGCTGGAGCACGACGTCCGCGCGCTGACGCACGAACTGAAGAGCCCGCTGGCCGCGCTGCGCGCCAGCGGCGAGCTGCTGCAGGACGAGCTGCCCGCCGCCGACCGCCAGCGCTTCGCCGCCCAGGTGCTGGACCAGACCGCGCGGCTGCAGACGCTGGTGGAGCGGGTGCTGGCGCTGTCGCAGCTGGAGGCGCAGGTCGGGCTGGGCGAGCGCCAGCGCGTGGCGCTGGTGGACTGGGCCGAGGCGCAGCTGGAGCGCCAGGCGCCGCGGCTGGCGCAGCAAGGCCTTCGTGTCGTCTGGACCGCGCGCGATGAGGTGATCGTCGATGTCGACCCAGCGTTGCTGGAGCTGGCCTTCGGCAACCTGCTCGTCAACGCCATCGACTTCGCGCCCGCCGACTCGACACTTGAACTCGCCGTCAGCACGACGCCCACCCGCGTGCGCCTGGCGCTGCGCGACCACGGCCCCGGCGTGCCGCCGGCCGCCTTCGCCCAGCTGGGCAGGCGCTTCTTCTCGACGGCGCGGCCGGGCAGCCTCGTCAAGGGCTCGGGCCTGGGGCTGGCCATCGCGCGCCGCGTGGCCGAGCTGCATGGCGGGCGGCTGGCGTTCGAGGCGGCCCAGCCGGGGCTGAAAGTGGCGCTGATCCTGCCGCGCTGACTTCACCGTCGCTTCACACACTTCGTCGTCGCCTCACCGCCGCTGGCGATGCTGGTGGCATGAAGCTCAACCCCACCTTTGCCAAGCTGGCCATCCTGGCCATCGTCACCCTGCTGCTGTGCGTCGTGCTCGGCCAGATCGGCGGACTCGCCCGCGAACGCCAGGCCCACCAGCGCGAGGCCGAGCGCGGCGTCGAGGAGTCGCTGGCCGGCCCGCAGACCCTGCTCGGCCCGCTGCTGATGCGTGACTGCAGGGAGACCTGGGCGCCCAACAAGGACGGCGTCCAGAGCCGCAGCTTCACGCTGCGGCTGCCGCCCACGCTGCTGCAGGTCAGCGGCGGCCTCAGCCCCGAGCCGCGCTACCGCGGCCTGTTCAAGGTCAACACCTACGCCGGCAAGCTGGCCATCGCCGCACGCTGGGACGCCCCGCTGCCGTTGACACCCCGGCCCCAGAACACCGGCGGCCAGGTCGAATGCGGCGACCTGGTCGTGATGTTCTCGGCCAGCGATGCCCGCGGCCTGCGCAACGTCGAGCTCAAGCGCGACAACGTGGCCCTGGCCGTGCGGCCCGGCACCGGCAATGCCGACTACCCCAGCGGCCTGCACGCCCGGCTGCAACCGCCGCTGCCGGGCGAGCCGCTGGCCGTGACCCTCGGCATCGAGCTGGTCGGCACGGGCGGCCTGGCGGTCGTGCCGGCGGCGGGCAGCACCTCGGTGAGGCTGGATTCCAGCTGGCGCCACCCCAGTTTCGGCGGGCGCTTCCTGCCCGCGGAGCGCCAGGTCGGCGTCAGCGGCTTCTCGGCGCGCTGGCAGGTCAGCGAGCTGTCCAGCAGCGCCGCGGCCGATGTGGCGGCGGGCCGGAAGAACCTGGACACGCTGGCCGTCGACCTGATCGACCCCGTGAACCCCTACGTCATGAGCGACCGCGCCATCAAGTACGGCCTCATCTTCATTGCGCTGACCTTCGTCACCGTCGGCCTGACCGAACTGCTGACCGGCCGGCGCGTGCACCCGGTGCAATACCTGCTCGTCGGCATGGCGCTGAGCCTGTTCTTCCTGCTGCTGCTCAGCCTGTCGGAGCATCTGCCCTTCGTGAAGGCCTATCTGATCGCGGCCGGCGCGGCGGCCCTGGTGCTGACGCAGTACGCCGCGGCCATGCTCGGCGGCTGGCGGCGCGGCGCGGCCTTCGGCGGCGGCATCGCGCTGCTCTACGGCGCCCTCTACGTGCTGCTGAGCCGCGAGCAGACGGCCCTGGTCATCGGCGCGGTACTGCTGTTCGCCGTGCTGGCGGCCGTGATGACGCTCACGCGCAAGCTGGACTGGTACCGCCTGGGCGGCGCGCCGGGCGAAGCGTGAATTACGCTAGGGGTTGCATCCTCCCTCGCACGCCCCGTTAGCGCCCCACATGTCCCCACAAGGTTTCGACTACATCATCGTGGGCGCCGGCACCGCCGGCTGCCTGCTGGCGAACCGCCTCAGCGCCCAGCGCAACAAGCGCGTACTGCTCATCGAGGCCGGCGGCAAGGACGACTACCACTGGATCCACATCCCCGTCGGCTACCTCTACTGCATCGGCAACCCGCGCACCGACTGGTGCTTCAGCACCGAGGCCGAGGCCGGGCTGAACGGCCGCAGCCTGCGCTACCCGCGCGGCAAGGTGCTGGGCGGCAGCTCCAGCATCAACGGCATGATCTACATGCGCGGCCAGAGCCGCGATTACGAGCACTGGGCCGAGACCACCGGCGACGACACCTGGCGCTGGGAGCGCGTGCTGCGCGCCTTCCGCCGCCACGAGAGCCACTGGCGCCTCGACAAGCCCGGCACCGCACCCGAGGGCTTCGCCGACCTGCACGGCCCCATGCCCGGCAAGAAGGGCGAATGGCGCGTGGAGCAGCAGCGGCTGCGCTGGCCCATCCTCGACGCCTTCGCCGCGGCGGCCGAGCAGGCCGGCATCCCGGCCACGAGCGACTTCAACACCGGCAACAACGAGGGCGTGGGCTATTTCGAGGTCAACCAGAAGAAGGGGCTGCGCTGGAACACGGCCAAGGCCTTCCTGCGGCCGACCGCGCTGGGCCGGCCCAACTTCGAGCTGTGGACCGGCGCGCAGGTGCGCCGGCTGCGCCTGCTGCGCGACGACTCGGGGCTGCGCTGCAGCGGCGTGGAGGTGCTGACGCCGCACGGCATGGAGCAGCCCTGGCTCAACGTCGGCGGCGAGGTCATCCTCGCGGCCGGCGCGATCGGCTCGCCGCAGATCCTGCAGCTCTCGGGCCTGGGCCCGGCGCCGCTGCTGCAGGGCCTGGGGCTGACGGTCGAACAGGACCTGCCCGGCGTCGGCGCCAACCTGCAGGACCACCTGCAGATCCGCTCCGTCTACAAGGTGCAGGGCGCCAAGACCTTGAACACCCGCTCGGCCTCGCTGTTCGGCAAGGCCACGATAGCCCTGCAGTACGCGCTGAGCCGCAGCGGCCCGATGAGCATGGCACCGTCGCAGCTGGGCGCCTTCACGCGCAGCAGCCCGGACAAGACCTGGCCCGACCTGGAATACCACGTGCAGCCGCTGTCGCTGGATGCCTTCGGCGAGCCGCTGCACGGCTTCAACGCCTTCACGGCAAGCGTCTGCAACCTCAACCCGACCAGCCGCGGCACGGTGCACGTCACGTCGCCCGACGCGACCGTGGCACCGGCGATCCGGCCCAACTACCTGTCCACCGATGAAGACCGCCAGGTGGCTGCGCAAAGCCTGCGCATCACCCGCGACATCGTGGCCCAGCCGGCGCTGGCCGGCTTCAAGCCCGAGGAATACAAGCCGGGGCTGCAGTACCAGACCGACGAGGAACTGGCCCGCCTGGCCGGCGACATCGCGACGACCATCTTCCACCCGGTGGGCACTTGCAAGATGGGCCGCGCGGACGATGCCGACGCCGTCGTCGACTCGCGGCTGCGCGTGCGCGGCGTGAGCGGGCTGCGCATCGCGGATGCGAGCGTGATGCCGACGATCACGAGCGGGAACACGAACTCGCCGACGTTGATGATTGCGGAGAAGCTGGCCGGGTGGCTGGTGGGCTGAAGCCTCAGCCGCTGCAGCCCTCCACCAGATTCAAGTCCACGTGTCCCCAGCGCTCGCCACAAGCATCGCCGCTCGCCTGTTCCCTCACCGGTGGTGGTTTCTGGCCGTCTCATTGCTCGGCATGGCGATGCTGCTCACGGTGCTGACCTATGGTCCGGCGGGTACGGCAGCCGTCGCTGCCGCCCTGGCCGGGCCGGTGATCTTCGTGCCCTGGGCGCTTCTCTGCGCCGGCATGTGGCTGCATCCAGAGCGCGGGAATATGCAGCCCGGCAGCCGGTTCGTTGGCAGGCTGCCAGGCGTCGTTCAGCGAATTCTTCGCTGGTATGCGTCGCTGTTCCTGAGTGTGTTCATCTTGGTAGGTCTGATCGTCTGGCCGTTGCTGGCCCTGACCTGGCTCTGAGCTGCTGGCGCCGTCGCGGGCGCCCATCCGCTGCATGCGCAACGACAATCCTGGCCATGCAGTCCCCGTCCGTACGCGTGCTCGCCGTCATCCCCCCGATGACGCAGCTGAACACGCCCTACCCGTCCACCGCCTACCTGACCGGCTTCCTGCGCTCGCGTGATATCGACGCCCATCAGGTGGACCTGGCGCTGACGCTGGTGCTGGAGCTGTTCTCGCCCGCCGGCCTGGCGCAGATCCGAGAAGCCGTACTGGCGCTGCCTGAAGCGAAGCGCACACCGCAGACCGCCTGGTTCGCCGCCGAGTTCTCGGCAATAGCCGCCGCCGCGCCGCGCGTGCTCGGCTTCCTGCAGGGCCGCGACCCGACGCTGGCGCATCGAATCAACACCCGCAGCTTCCTGCCCGAAGGTGCCCGCTTTGCCTCGTTGGACAACTACGTCGACGAGGACGGTGGCGACCCGCTGGCCTGGGCCTTTGGCGCTCTCGGCCTGCAGGACCGCGCACGACACCTCGCGACGCTATTCCTGAACGACCTCGCCGACGTGCTGCGCGATGCGGTGGACGAGCGCTTCGAGTTCGTGCGCTATGCCGAGTCGCTGGCGGCGGCGCAGGCCCACTTCGACCCGCTGGCCCGGGCGCTGGCGGCGCCGCCCAACCTCGTCGACGCGACGCTGCAGCGACTCACACTGCAAGCCCTGGAGCAGCACAACCCCGATGTCGTGCTGCTGTCCGTGCCCTTCCCCGGCTCGGTCTACGCAGCGCTGCGCATCGCGCAGGCCATCAAGGCGGCGCGGCCCGGGGTGGTCTGCGTGCTGGGCGGCGGCTACGTGAATACCGAGCTGCGCGAGCTGGCCGAGCCGCACGTCTTCGACTTCGTCGACTACGTGACGCTGGACGCCGGCGAGCGGCCGCTGCTGGCGCTGCTGGAGCACCTCGCCGGCAAGCGCTCCAAGGCCCGCCTCGTGCGCACCTTCTGGCGCGACGAAGGGCAGGTGAAGTACACCAACTTCGTCGAGCCCGACGTGCCCTTCGACGACGTCGGCACGCCGACCTGGGACGGTCTGCCGCTGGACCGCTACCTGTCGCTGCTGGACATGCTCAACCCCATGAACCGGCTGTGGAGCGACGGGCGCTGGAACAAGCTGACCGTGGCGCATGGCTGCTACTGGAAGAAGTGCAGCTTCTGCGACGTCAGCCTGGACTACATCTCACGCTACGAGGCGGCGTCGGCCGAGGTGCTGGTGGACCGCATCGAGGCCATCGTGAAGGAGACGGGCCAGACGGGCTTTCATTTCGTCGACGAGGCCGCGCCGCCCAAGGCGCTGAAGGCGCTGGCCGAGGAGCTGATCCGCCGCGGCGTGGCGATCTCCTGGTGGGGCAACATCCGCTTCGAGAAGACCTTCACGCCCGAGCTGTGCCAGCTGCTGGCCGACAGCGGCTGCATCGCCATCTCGGGCGGGCTGGAGGTGGCGTCCGACCGGCTGCTGAAGCTCATGAAGAAGGGCGTCAGCGTGGAGCAGGTCGCGCGCGTGACCAAGGCGTTCGCCGATGCCGGCGTGCTGGTGCATGCCTACCTGATGTACGGCTTCCCGACGCAGACGACACAGGACACCGTGGACGCGCTGGAGTACGTGCGCCAGTTGTTCGAGCAGGGCTGCATCCACAGCGGCTTCTTCCACCGCTTCGCCTGCACGGTGCATTCGCCGGTGGGCCTGAACCCGGCCGAGTACGGCGTCACGCTGCAGCCGCTGCCGGCCGACGGCCGCTTCGCGAAGAACGACATCGCCTTCGTCGACCCCACGCCCACCGACCACGACGGCCTGGGCCAGGGGCTGAAGAAAGGCCTCTACAACTTCATGCACGGAATCGGCATCGAGCAGGACATCCGCAGCTGGTTCCCGGTGCGCGTGCCCAAGACGACGGTGCCGCGGCGCTTCGTCGAGCGGGCGCTCGGCGTGCACGACTGAGGCGCAGCCCGACAGGGCGAGGCCGCTCAGGCCCGCAGCGGCGGCAGGCTGATCCGCGCCCTCAGGCCCGGGCCGTTGTTCGCATCCAGCAGTTCCACCCGGCCACCGTGGCGCGCCGCGATGTCGGCCGCAATGGCCAGGCCCAGGCCGCTGCCCGAGCCGCTGGCGCTGCTGACGCGCCTGAAGCGCTGCATGGCGGCCTGGCGCTCCGCCGCCGGGATGCCCGGGCCGTTGTCCTCCACCTCCAGCCACGGCCCCTGTGGCCCGCTGCCGCAGCGCACCGTGATGCGCGCGCCGGCGCCGGCGTAGCTGACGGCGTTGTGGATGAGGTTCTCCAGCGCCTCGCGCAGCAGGAAGGCGTGGCCCAGGGCCGGGGCCTCTTCCAGCTCGAAGCCGAGGTCCACGCCGCTGGGGAGCGTGCGGTGGGCCCAGTCCTGGCCGCTCTCGGTGGCGATGTCGCGCAGGTCGATGCGCTGGCCCACGTCGACGCTGCGGTCTTCCGCGCGCGCCAGCGACAGCAGCTGCTGGGCCAGGCGCGCGCTGCGCATGACGCGCTGGCGCAGCCGCTCCAGCATCGGGTCCACGCGCTGGTCGTGCGGCTCCAGCATGGCCAGCTCGATCTCGGTCTGCAGCGAAGTGAGCGGCGTGCGCAGCTGGTGGGCAGCGTCGGCAAGGAACTCGCGCTGCGCGCCGGCGGCGCGGTCCAGGCGCTCGAACAGGCGGTTGAACGCGGCCTGCAGCGGCACGAGCTCGCGCGGCAGCGGCGACTCCAGCGGCGTGAGGCGGTGCAGGTCGCGGTGCTCCAGCTCCGCGCTCAGGCCGGTCAGCGGTGCCAGGCCCTGGCGGATGGCCCACCAGCTGGCCAGCGCCAGCAGCAGCACCAGCCCCACGCCGCTGAGCGCGACGAGGCTGGTGATCTCCTGCTGCAGCGCGTCGCGCTTGTGCAGCGTCTCGGCCACCAGCACCTGGCAGGCGCCGACGCCACAGTCGCGCCCCAGCTGCACCAGGCGCAGCTCGCGATCGCGCAGCCTGACGTCGCCGTAGAAAGCCTGGCCGGATTCCTGCACGGGCGTCAGCGGCTGGACTTCGGCCAGGCCGGCATCGCCCTGCATCACCTCGCCGCTGGGCGCCAGCACGAGATAGAAGACGTCGTCCTGGCGGTCGAAGCGCAGCGCACGGTCCATCGTCGCGCTGATGTCGATGCGCGGCTCGCCGCTGCGCAGGTCGATCTGGCCGGCCAGCGTCAGCGCGGTGTCTTCAAGGCCTTCGTCCAGCCAGCCCTGCGCGCTGCGCTTCACCTGCTCGTACAGCGCCATGCCCAGCAGCGGCAGTGCCACCAGCAGGGGCAGCATCAACCAGCAGAACAGCCGCCGCTGCAGGCTCGAACGCGGGCCCTCGGCCAATTTCAGGCAATTTCCTCGAGCAGATAGCCCAGGCCACGCACGGTGCGCAGCTGCACGCCACCTGGCTCGATCTTGGCGCGCAGGCGCGACAGGCAGACCTCGATGGCGTTGTCGCTGACGCCCTGGTCCCACGCATTGCTCGCCAATGCGATGTGCTCCTTGGGCACCACCTTGCCGGCGCGCGCCATCAGGAAGCCCAGCACGTCCCACTCGCGCGCAGACAGCGCCAGCGGCTCGTTGTCGATGTAGGCGCGGCGCGCCTCCTGGTCGATGCGCAGGCGCGCCAGCTGCAGCTGGTTGCTGGTGCGCGCCTGGCTGCGCCGCACCAGCGCCCGGGCGCGGGCCACGAGTTCGGTCAGCGCGAAGGGCTTGACGAGATAGTCGTCCGCCCCGCCCTCCAGGCCACGCACGCGGTCCTCGACGGCGTCGCGGGCGGTCAGCAGCAGCACCGGCACGGCGATGCCTTCGCTGCGCACGCGGCGCAGCGTCTCGAAGCCATCGATGCCGGCCAGGCCGATGTCGAGGATCAGGATGTCGTAGGCGTCCTCGCGCAGCGAACGCGGCACGGGCTCGCCCCGGGCGGTGCAGTCCACCACCCAGCCCTGCGAGCGCAGCGCGCGGGCGGTGGTTTCTACGAGGTGTTCGTCGTCTTCAACGAGCAGGATGCGCATGGTGGTCGAAGTATGGCCCGAGAGCGTCCCGCGTGCTGTCACCGGGCTGTCGCGCAAGGAAAGCTCACGGCAAGGCGGGTGTCAAGCGCGTGACGGCAGCGCTTCGGACACTCTTCGCCCATGACATCCCCCATCGAACGCCGGCCCGCCGTGCTGCTGTTTCATGGCCTGTGCGCCAACCCCCTGGAGCTGGCCCCGGTGGCCAAGTCGCTGCGCGAGGTCGGCTACGTCGTCGACGTGCCCGCCATCGACGGGTACGGCGTCAGCAGCGCCACCGGCGAGCAGCTGCCCGTGCCGCCCTTCGAGCACTGGCTGGCGGAGGCCGAGGCCCGCTTCGACAGCCTGGCCGCCGAGCACGGCCGCGTTGCCGTCGGCGGCCTGTGCATGGGCGCCGTGCTGGCGCTGGCCCTGGCCGCGCGCCGGCCGGCCGCGGCTCTGGTGCTGATCTCCACGACGCTGCATTTCGACGGCTGGAACGTTTCGCCCTGGCGCCGCCTGCTGCCGCTGGCCTACCTGCCCGTGCTGCGCCGCCGCATGAGCTTCAAGGAGACGGCGCCCTTCGGCCTGAAGAACGAACGCCTGCGCACCTGGGTGGAGCAGGCGATGGCGTCGAATCACGTCTCGGCCGTCGGCGCCGCGCGGCTGTCCGCCGCGTCGCTGTACGAGGCCTCGCGGCTGATACGCCACGTCCGCGCCCGGCTCTCCGGCCTTGCCGCGCCGGCCGTGGTGCTGCATGCCAGCGAGGACGACGTCGCCGGCCCGCGCAGCGTGCACGAGCTGCAGAGCCGCCTCGGCTCGCAGCCCGAGGTGCACTGGTTCCATGACAGCTATCACATGCTGACCCTGGACAACGAACGCGTCGCCGTGGCCCGCACGGTGCGCGACTTCCTGCTGAGCCGGCACCCGCTGGCGCTGCTTGCCCCCCTCACTTCCGGAATCCGCCATGAACAGCACGCTTGAAGAACTCTGCACCCTCGCCCAACGCGAACTCGGCGCCGAGGTGCTGAACGACAAGGTCGAGACGCCTTTCGTCGAACTCGGTCTCGACTCCCTCGGCCTGGTGGACTTCATGTTCACCGTCGAGGACCATTTCCACGTCAGCATCGAGCACGACCGCGCGCTGCAGAACCCCACGCTGGCCGGCCTGGCCACGCTCGTCGACGAGCTGCTCGCCGCCAAGGCTGCGCCGCTCGCGGCGGCCGCCTGATGCCCCAGGTCTGGATCACCGGGCTGGGCGCCGTCAGTGCGCTGGGCGCCGGTGCCGACGCGCTGGCCGACGGCTGCCAAGCGGGCCATTCCGGCGTCACGGCCCAGCCGGGCAGCGAGGTGCATGGCCTCAAGCCCTTCGCGGCCGCAGCGGTGACGACGCCGCTCGCCCCCGGCCTGCCGCCGGCCCAGCGCAACCTCTACGACCGCCACAGCCTGATGGCGCTCGAAGCCGCCGCGGAGGCCTGGGCCCAGGCCGGCATGCCGGCGACAGCCCCCGAGCCGGACCGCGCCGCGGTGGCCTGGGGCACGGGCCTGGGCGGCTCGGCGTCCATGGAGGCGTCTTACGAGCAGATGTTCACGGTGCGGCCACCGCGCGTGCACCCCTACACCGTGGTGCGCGTGATGGCCAACTCGGCCGCCTCCCACCTGGCGATGCGCCACCAGCTGCGCGCGGCCCAGCTCGCCGTGTCCAACGCCTGCGCTTCCTCGGCCCAGGCCATCGGCGAAGCGCTGTGGCTGCTGCGCAATGGCCGCGCCGACGTCGCACTGGTGGGCGGCTCCGAGGCCATGCTGCACGTCGGCAGCGCTCTGGGCTGGCAGGCCATGGGCGTCATGGCGCCGCTGGACACCGACCAGCCCGCGCAGAGCTGCCGCCCCTTCGACGACGCGCGCAAGGGTCTGGTGCTCGGCGAGGGCGCGGCCGCCCTGGTCATCGAGACCGAGGCCCACGCCCGCGCGCGCGGCGCCACGCCGCTGGCCGTGCTGGCCGGCTACGGGCACAGCGTGGACGCAGTGCACCTGTCGCGGCCCGACGCGGCCGGCCAGGCGCGCGCCATGGGCGCGGCGCTGCGCGACGCCGGGCTGCAACCGGCCGACATCGGCTACATCAACGCCCACGGCACGGCCACCGAGGTCGGCGACGCCGTCGAGGCGGCATCCATCGCAGCCGTCTTCGGGCGGCGCGCCGTGCCGGTCTCGGCCACCAAGGCGCTGCACGGCCACCTGATCGGGGCCGGCGGTGCGCTGGAGCTGGTGGCCACCGTGCAGGCGCTGCGCCGCGGCGTGCTGCCGCCCAGCGCCCATGTGCGCACCAGCGCGCTGGCCGAAGTGATCGACGTGATCGGCGCAATCGGCGGCGAGGCGCGAGTGGCGCCGCTGCGCGCGGCGATGTCCAACTCCTTCGCTTTCGGCGGCAGCAACGTCGCACTGATCGTCGGCGCGGCCCACTGAGCCCGGCGGCGCCGGCCGAAGCCACATAATTTCCCGATACCGGTGACTCCCGTCGCCGTTGAAGGGTCCGACCTTGAAGAACCTGGCCTGCGCCCTCGTCGTGGCACTCGTCGGCAACTGCGCCTGGGCGCAGCCTGCGGCGAAGCCGGCCACCGTCGCCCTGGTCGCGGCCGTCGGCGACCAGGTGGACGTCGTCCGCCAGCGCGAGCGCACCGGCAGCCACCGCGAACCCTTCAGCCGCAAGAGCATTCCGGTCAACGGCCAGGCCTTGAACCTGGCGGTCCTGAAAGGCCTGGACCAGGCGATCGAAGAGGAGGAGCCGCAGGCGCAGCGCGTGCTGCTGGCCTGGACGGCGCCCACGGAAGTCCAGCGCCAGCTCGCCGGCACCCACGGCAAGGACCGCGAGGCCCTGGTGCTCGCCGCACTCAGGGAACACCTGCGCGCGATGCCGGCCCGTGCCGGCTGGGACCGCATCGAGGCGATCCTGCCCAGCTACTTCTTCGAGAGCGTCGGGGGCCTGGGCCGCAAGCTGTCGGGCGTGGGCTTTTACGTGCAACCGCTTTCCAAGGGAGCGGTCTCGGTGGAGTGGGACGACAACGACGCCATCGGCACCGTGACGTCCGACGCCGGCGCGGCGGATGAATCCGACTTCAAGACCGTCGACCCCAACACCGGCGAAACCGGGCGCTCCTCCACCTACGTCGCGGCCTACATGTACTTCCAGCGCATCACGCTGGACGCGCGCACCCTGGAGGTGCTGGCCCGCAAGCGGCAGCTCGACAACGTCAAGTACGCCGATCCGAAGTCCACGGCCCTCGACGTGGGCGACCAGATCCCGCTGCGCGTGATGACGGGCAAGCTGCTGGCGCTTGCCGAGCGGTCGGCCTACACCTCGGTGCGCGGCAAGTCGCAGGTCTTCGTCACCCAGCCCAAGGCGGTGGACCCGGCCGCCAGCGCGCCGCGCTGAAGGCCCGCGCGCGGCGCGAAGCCCCCGGCCGCGCGGGCGCACTACCATTGCCGACCTCCGCCAGAGGCCACCATGAAACTGCTCGCCAAATTCAATCTCGTCTACCTGGTCGTGATGGGCCTGGGCATCGCCCTGAGCGGCTACATCGCGCGCAACCTGCTGCAGAACAATGCCCAGCAGGAGGTCGTCGAGAGCGCCCGCATGCTGATGGAGAAGGCGCTGGCGGTGCGCAACTACACCAACACACAGATCAAGCCGCTGCTGGCCGCGCAGATGGCCACCGAGTTCCTGCCCCAGACGGTGCCCAGCTATTCGGCCACCGAGGTGCTGAACACGCTGCTGGCCAACCACCCCGAGTTCGCCTACAAGGAGGCGACGCTCAACCCCACCAACCCGCGCGACCGCGCGACGAGCTGGGAGGTGGACATCGTGGGCCAGTTCCGCTCCTCGGCCAAGCTGGAGGAGACCGTGGGCACGCGCGACACGCCGGCCGGCCCGTCCCTGTACATTGCCCGCCCGCTGCGCATCACCGATCCGGCCTGCCTGGCCTGCCACAGCAGCGTCGAGGCCGCCCCCGCCACCATGGTGGCCAAGTACGGCCCGGCCAACGGCTTCGGCTGGAACCTGAACGAGATCATCGGCGCGCAGATCGTCTCCGTGCCGCTGGGCGTGCCGCTGCAGCGCGCCGACCAGGCCTTCAAGGTCTTCATCACGTCGCTGGTGGGCGTCTTCGTGGCCGTGGGCATCGTGCTCAACCTGATGATCTGGCTGCTGGTCGTGCGCCCGGTCACGCGGCTGTCCGCGCTGGCCGACCGCGTCAGCCAGGGCGACCTGGACGCACCCGAGTTCAAGAGCGGCGGCAGGGACGAGATCGCCACGCTGTCCGACTCCTTCTCGCGCATGCGCGCCAGCGTCGTGCAGGCGATGAAGCTGCTCGACGCCTGAGCACGCGCGCCCCCCGACTTCCATGGCGACGACCCGGCATCCGGCCCAGCTCGGCAAGTACCGCATCACCGACGTGCTCGGCGAGGGCGCGATGGGCATCGTCTACAAGGGCTTCGACCCCGACATCCAGCGCACCGTCGCGCTCAAGACCATACGCGCCGGCCTGGAGGACGACGGCAGCCCCGGAGCGCCGGCCTCGCGCTTTCGCAACGAGGCCCAGGCCGCCGGCCGGCTGGCCCATCCGGGCATCGTGGCCGTCTACGACTTCGGCCGCGACCAGCAGATCGCCTACATCGCGATGGAGTTCGTCGAGGGGCGCTCGCTGGCCAGCCATCTGAGCGCCAAGCTGCGCTTCACCGACACCGACATCCCCGGCATCATGGTCCAGCTGCTCGACGCGCTGGGGCATGCGCACGACAAGGGTGTCTGGCACCGCGACGTCAAGCCCGCCAACATCATCATGGCGACGGCGGGCCGGCTCAAGGTGGCCGACTTCGGCATCGCGCGCATCGAGTCGCAGAGCCTCACGCAGAGCCACTACATGGTCGGCACGCCCAGCCACATGGCGCCCGAGCAGTTCCTGGGCAAGCCCCTGGACCGGCGCGTCGACATCTACGGTGCCGGCGTGGTGCTCTACCAGCTGCTGACCGGCCGCGCGCCCTTCGCCGGCACGACCGAGGCGCTGATGTACAAGGTCGTCAACGAGCCGCCCGAGCCGCCCTCGCAGGTGGAGGGCGGCGACCGGCCCCGCTGGTTCGACGCCATCGTCGCGCGGGCCCTGGCCAAGCGCACCGAGGACCGCTTCGCGAACGCCGAGGAGTTCAAGCAGGCCCTGATCGACGGCGTGGGCCGGCGCATCGACGACAGCAGCTGGGAGACCACCGTCATGATGGCGCAGCTGCGCCCCGCGCGGCCGACGCTGTCGCCACCCACCTTCGCGCCGCCGTCGACGGCGGGCGCGTCCACCGGCATGCCTCCGCCCAGCCACTGGGACCGGGCCCAGCTGACGCAGGCCGAGCAGTCGCTGGCCCGCCACGTCGGCCCGCTCGCCAGCGTGCTGGTGCGCCGCGCCGCGCGCGAATGCGCCGAGCTCAACGAGCTCTACGCCAGGCTGGCCGAACAGGTGGCCGACCCGCGCGCCCGCGACGCCTTCCTGGGCCAGGCCAGCCTGGCCACGGGCGGCAGCGTGAAGACGACGGGCGGCACGCCGGCGGTGCCGGGCTCGCGCGCCTCTTTCGGTTCTTCGGGCTCTTCGGGCTCGGCAGGGTCGGCCGGCACCACGGCCCTCGGCGGGCCGCTGAACGACGCGGTCCTGGACAAGGCCGTGCCGCTGCTGGCCCAGCATGTGGGGCCCATCGCCAAGGTGCTGGTCAAGCGCGCCGCGGCCGGCACCGACAGCCGGGCGGTGTTCTTCAACCGGCTGGCCGAGGCGGTCGGCGACCCGGCGGCCCGGGACAGGCTGCTCAAGGCGCTGGGGCAGCTGCCCTGAGGCGGGGCCGCGGCCCACGCGTCGCCCGGCGCGGTCAGCGCAACCGGTAGGCCAGCACTTTCAGCGCCCGCTCGGGCGACACATCCGCAAAGGCGGCCGGGTTGTCCACCCGCCCCGCCAGGGCCAGTTCCGGCGCGTGCTCCGCCATCACGGCCTGCAGGAAGTCCATGCCCAGCTCCGGCGCGTTCAGGCACAGCAGCGCCTGCCCGCCCGGCGCCAGCAGCGTCGGCAGCCGCCGGGCCAGCCGGGCATAGTCCTTGGTGGCGACGAAGCTGCCCTTCTGGAAGCTGGGCGGGTCGCAGATGACCAGGTCGTAGGGCCCGCCGCGCGTCAGCTTGCCCCAGGAGCTGAAGATGTCGTGGGCCAGGAACCTGGCGCCGGCCTTCACGCCGTTGAGCTCGTGGTTGGTACGCCCCGTGGCCAGCGCGCCCGAGGCCATGTCCACGTTCACCACCTCAGCGGCACCCGCCTGCAGCGCGACCACCGAGAAGGCGCAGCTGTAGGCGAACAGGTTGAGCACCTTGGCGCCCGGCCTCACCTGCTCGCGCACCCAGCGCCGGCCCTCGGCCATGTCCAGGAACAGGCCGTGGTTCTGGCCCCGCATCAGGTGCACGAGGTAGCGCGTGCCGGCCTCGGTGACGATGTGCGGCTCCGGCACCGTGCCGGCCATCAGTCGCGTCTGGGCGCCCTCGCCCCGGCATTGATAGACCCAGCTCAGCGGCATGTCCGTGAGATCGCGCCAGCGCGCCGCGAGCGCGTCGCCCACGGCAGCCAGTGCCGCGTCGTCCAGCGGCTTGAAGGAGGTCAGCAGCAGCACCGGCGGGAAGGCATCCAGCGCCAGGTGTTCACAGCCGGGGAAGCGGCCGCCGCGGCCGTGGAAGAGGCGCTGGGCGCCGGTGGGAAGGGCCATCGTGGCGATGGCGTCGAGCAGGGCTTGCATGGGGCCCGATTCTCGAGGCCAGAATCCCGCCCCATGGACTTCCAGCTCATCCTCGACCAGATCAACTCCGAACTGCGCCCGCAGCTCGGCCAGGGCGGCAAGGTGGCCGGCTACATCCCGGCGCTGGCGCGGGTGTCGCCGCTGCAGTTCGGCATCGCGCTGCGCACCTGCGCCGGCGAGACGGCCGCGGCCGGCGACAGCGCAACGCCCTTCTCCATCCAGAGCATGTCCAAGGTGTTCTCGCTGACGCTGGCGATCCGCTCGCTGGGCGAGAAGCTCTGGGAGCGCATCGGCCGCGAGCCCTCGGGCAGCCCGTTCAACTCGCTGGTGCAGCTGGAGACGGAGCGCGGCATCCCGCGCAACCCCTTCATCAATGCCGGCGCCATCGCGGTGGCGGACCGGCTGGTGTCGCTGGGCGACGCCAAGGCCGAGCTGCTGGCGCTGCTGGCCCGGCTGTGCGGCGAGCCGGTGCCCATCGACGCCGAGGTCGCGCGCTCCGAGGCGAATAGCGGCTTTCGCAACACGGCGCTGGCCAACTTCATGAAAGGCTTCGGCACGCTGGACAACGACATCGCCACCGTGCTGGACGTCTATTTCAACCAGTGCGCGCTGGCCATGACCTGCGAGCAGATGGCCTGCGCCGCCGGCTACCTGTGCCGCGACGGCCGCCACCCGCTGGCCGGCACGCCGGTGCTGAACGCGGCGCAGACCCGGCGCGTGAACGCGCTGATGCTGACCTGCGGCACCTACGACGCGGCGGGCGAATTCGCCTTCCGCATCGGGCTGCCGTGCAAGAGCGGCGTGGGCGGCGGCATCGTGGCCGTGGTGCCGGACCGCCTCACGCTGTGCGTCTGGTCGCCCGCGCTGGACGGCACGGGCAACTCGCTGCTGGGCCGGCGCGCGCTGGAGCTGTTCGTCGAGAAGACGGGGCTGTCGGTGTTCTAGCTGGCGTACTTGACGGCGCAGCCGTAGGGCCGCGTGCTGGCCTTCTCCACCTTGCGGCCGGCGGCCACGGCAGCCAGCGCCTCGGTGACATAGGGCTCGGCCTTGGCGATGTCCTCCACCTTCGCGGTGGCGATGCTGTCGATGCCGCCCTTGTAGGCCAGCGTGCCGTCGGCCTTGATGACGTACATGTGCGGCGTGGTCTGCGCGCCGTAGAGCCGGCCCAGCTCGCCCTTGGGGTCCAGCAGCGTGGCCGTGGGCGCGGCGCCGCGGTCGGCATTGAGCTTGCGGGCCGTGGCGCCATCGACGAAGCCCTGCTGCCCAGGCGCCGAGGAGATCACCTGCAGCCAGACCACGCCCTGCGCGGCGGCGGCCTTCTGCTGGGCCGGGATGTTGCCGCTGCCGTAGTGCTTCTTCACGTAGGGGCAGTCGTGGTTGGTCCACTCCAGCACCACGGTCTTGCCCTTGAAGTCGGCCAGGTTGACGGTCCTGCCGTCGGCCGCCTGGGCCGTGAAGGCGGGCGCGGGCGCGTCCACGCTGGCGCTGGCATGGGCCAGCGCGGGCAGGATCAGGGCGGCGAGCAGGCTGCGGCGAAGCAAGGTCATGACGAACTCCCGGGGTCGGCGGCGGACACGGCCTCGATGACGAGGCCGGGGGTGAGGATCTGCGGCAGCACCCGGGCCTCGGCGGCACCCGGCGCGTAGTACAGGTACAGCGGCACGCCCGAGCGGCCATGGGCCTTGAGGACGGCGGTGATGTTCGGGTCCTCGCGGGTCCAGTCGCCCTTCAGGTAGGTGACGCCGGCCTTGGCGAAGGCCTCGCCCACCTCGGGCCGCGACAACGCCACGCGCTCGTTGACGAGGCAGGAGATGCACCAGGCGGCGGTCATGTTGACGAACACCGGCCTGTTCTGGCCGCGCAACTCGGCCAGGCGCTCGGCGCTGTAGGGCTCGTGGGCCGAGGCGCTCGCGCCCGGCGCGGCGTCCGCGCTGACCGGCTTGATCCAGGCCGACATGCCCAACGCCAGCACCACGCCGGCCAGCGCCGCGGCCGAGCCGGCCATGCCCGCACCGCTGGCGCGGCGCCACCACAGGCCGAAGGCCATCAGCACCAGGCCCAGCAGCGCCAGCGCGACGCCGTCCGGCCCGGTCTGCTGCGCCAGCACCCACAGCAGCCAGACGACGGCGGCATACATCGGGAAGGCGAGGAACTGCTTGAAGCGGTCCATCCAGGCACCCGGCCGCGGCAGCCAGCGCTGCGCGGCCGGCCAGAAGGCCAGCACCAGGAAGGGCAGCGCCAGGCCCAGCCCCAGCGCCAGGAACACGGCCAGCATGACCGCCGCCGGCTGCGACAGCGCGAACGCCAGCGCCGCACCCATGAACGGCGCCGTGCAGGGCGTGGCCACCACCGCCGCCAGCACGCCGGTGAAGAAGCTGCCCGCCAGCCCCTGGCGCGCGGCCAGCCCCGAGCCGATGCCGGTGAAGCCGCCGCCGATCTCGAACAGGCCCGACAAATTCAGGCCGACCAGGAACAACAGGTAGGCCACCACCAGCACGAACACCGGCGAATGGAACTGGAAGCCCCAGCCCACCTGCTGGCCGCCCGCGCGCAGCGCGAGCAGCACGCCGGCGAGCAGCACGAAGCTGGCGAGCACGCCCGCCGTGTAGGCCAGGCCCTCCGCCCTGTGGTTGCCCTTGTTGACCAGCGCCAGCGCCTTGATGGACAGCACCGGGAACACGCAGGGCATCAGGTTCAGGATCAGGCCGCCCACCAGCGCCAGGGCCAGTGCGGGCAGCAGGCCGAGGTCGCTGTCCGGCGCAGCCGCTGCCGGTACGGCGCCGGCAGCCCCGGAGTCAGGCGCGCTGAGGTCGGCCGGGCCCGGCCCCTTGCCGGCGCCCTCGGGCATGGCCACGGACACGGCCCAGGCCTCGTCACCGGCACCGGTGGTCAGCACGAGCACGCCGGACAGTGGCTTGCCGGCAGCCACCGGCTCCTCGCCGGCCGGCACGTCCAGCGCCCAGCCGCCGCCCTCGGCCTTCAGCGCCTGCGGCGCGCTGTGCGTGACGGCGCCCCAGGCATCGGCGAAGAAATAGGCCTTGCTGACGCCGGCCGTCGGGCCACTGAGGCGCACGCCCTGCGGCGCCGGCTTGACCTGCACGGCGAAGTTCGCCGGCTTGGGGATGTGGGCGCGCCACTCCTCGATCTGCGCCGCGTCCTCGCCGGGCTGGGCCGCAGCGGCTGAACCCACGACGGGCAGATCCAGCCCCAGGCTGACCTGCTCGGGGATGCAGACGTCCTTGCAGACCAGCCAGCGCACCTCGGCCGTCGGCTTGAAGCGGCCACCGGCCTTGGCATCGGCCGGCACGGTGATGTCCACCAGCAGCGCCGCGCGGCCCTCATAGCCGTAGTTGACCAACGGGCCGATGGGCTGCACGGTGGGCGTGGGCCACTGCAGCGGGCCGGCCTCGGCGCCGCTCCAGGCGATGCTGGTGGCCTGGCCGGAGTCCCCCGGGTTCAGCCAGTAGGTGTGCCAGTGCGCCTTGATGTTCTGTTCCAGCGCCACCGTGAAGCGCTGGCCCGGCGCCACCGTGGCCTGGCTGGAGACGAGGCGGGCCTTGACGTGTTCGGTCGCGGCCTCGGGAGGGGCGGCCAGGGCCAGCAGCGGGGCGGCCAGCAGGGCCAGGAAAGCAGGTCGCAGGAACGAAGACATTCCGAAATCCTAGGCCAAACCGATTGCCCTTCTGTAAAGGCCGGCCTGGACGAAGCTGTCGAAGGCCGCCCACAGCGGCTCGAAGCGCGCCGGCTCGCCCTCCAGCAGCGCCAGCGCATGCAGGCCGGCCTCCAGCGTCGACAGCTGGCCGGGCCGGTGGGCGCGGCGCAGGGTGTAGCGCGACGGCAGCTCGGGCAGACCCAGCCGCGGCAGCGCGGCCAGCCAGGGGTTGGCGGCCAGCAGGCGGCGGCTCTGGCGCCAGCTGCCGTCCAGCAGGATCAGGCGCTCGACGCCCGCCGCCGGCCCGGCGCCGGCCGCCCGGGCCTCAGCCGGGTAGAGCAGCGCGGCGCCCGGACCGCCCAGGGCGGCGTCGAACGCCTCGCCGCGCAGCAGACGCGCGCAACGCAGGCCCAGCGTCAGGAACGCGGCCGTGTTCTTCGCATGGCCGGCCTCGGCCGGGTGCTGCAGGATCAGCAGCTCGGTGCGGTGGGCCAGCGGGGCCGGCAGCGTGGCGCACAGGCAGGTGGAAGACGGGCGCTCGCAGCGCGGGCAAGCCGCGCGCGGCATGGCGTCAAGGCCCCGACACGGGCGCTGCTGCGGGCGGCGCCACGGTGGACGGGCCCTGGGTCGACACCGTACCGTCGGCGTCGCCGCCCTGCACGGAATCCTCGCCGGGCCGGCGGTGCGAACGGGTGCCGGGCAGGCTGAGCTGGCGCCGCTTGGCCAGGCGCCCGGCCAGCCAGACGCCGGCCACGACTCCGAAGATGTTGAGCGCCCCGAACAGCGGGGCTGCGCTGGAGGACAGCAACATGCTCTGCAGCGGCGCGGAATAGGCGCGCGGCTTCAGTGCGAAGCTGAAGGCGCCGAAGATCAGCCAGCCGGCCCAGGCCGCGCCCACGCCGGACATCATCCAGGCGACATAGGGCTTGTGGCGGCGCCGCTGCGGCCGCAGCGTCAGATAGCCCCAGATTGCGGCGACGATGAGGAGCAGCACGGCGATGGCAACGGCCTCGCCCAGCATGACCTGCAGGCTGTTGCGGCCGCCCAGCTGCACGTAGACCTGGCGCGGCAGCCCGGTGCTGGCGTACTTGACCGCGGCAGCGGCGCCGAAACAGTAGAGCAGGACGCCGGAGACGAAGGCAATGGAGCGACGGGCGGCTTTCATGGGCGCATTCTCAGCGCTGTCTCGGCCCTGGAAGCGGCAGTTTTTCCCGAGAAAGCCAAAAGCGGGGCCCTCGGATGGGGCCGGCGGGAAGCGTTAGGTCCCGACCCATGCCACCCGGCCAGCAGGCCGGGGCGGCCTTCGTCGGGCGTCGCCCAGTGCGCAGGCACTGGGCTTGATCCGGCCTCATGCCATCCGGCTCGTAGGCCGTCTGGCCTTCGTGAGGCGTCGCAGAGTCCGCAGGGACTCTGCTCGGCCCTCACTCAGCGCTTGCGGTCCAGGCGCATGGCGCGGGCCAGGCCGCGGCGTTCGCCGCTGTAGAAGCCGGTGTCGAAGGCCTCGTGCTTGCGGCCCTTGTCGACGGATTCCTCGGCGCTCCAGGCCATGCCCGCCTCGGGCGCGGGGAGGCGACGGGGCTGGGTTTCGGTGCGGGGCTGGATCTTCATGATGCGATCTTGTCTGGCCTTGTCGGGCCGTCTCACGCCGATTGCGGCGCGATTGGCAGGCACAACGCGGGCCCGCCGGCCTCGGTTGACAGGCCGCACACACTTCTTTGCACTCTTCTGTGCCGACAATGCCGGCTTTGGAAAATCCCAGGACACCCGCAATGACCGTCCAGCTGAAGAAAACCCTCCCGGCCAAGGCCACCCCCATCACCGTCGTCGACCGCGCCGCCTTCCAGGCCCTGGCCGCTGGCCTGCCGGAGGCCACCCGGGCCTGGCTGGCCACGGTCGGCTTCGTCGGCGCCGCCGACAGCCACGCCCTGGTGCCCGGCACCGATGGCCGGCTGGCCCGGGTGTTTGCCGGCGTGGCCCACGCGGCCCACCCCTTCGCGCTCAGCCACCTGCCGCTGGCCCTGCCCGAAGGCGTCTACAAGCTGGACGACGCCGGCCTGGCGCTGCAGCCCGAGGCCGCGGCCATGTCCTGGGAACTGGGCGGCTACCGCTTCGACCTCTACAAGCCGGCCAAACGCGCCCCGGCGACGCTGGCGCTCAAGGGCGGCGCAGACGCCGAGCGCGGCGTCGCGCTGGCCACGGCCATCACCGCCACGCGCGACCTGGTCAACACGCCGGCCGAGCACATGGGCCCCGCCGAGCTCGCTGGCGCCGCCAAGGCGCTGGCCAAGCAGTACGGCGCAAGCTTTGCCGAAATCGTCGGCGACGCGCTGCTGAAGAAGAACTTCCCCAGCATCCACGCGGTTGGCCGCGCGAGCATGCGCTCACCTCGCCTGATCGAGCTGAACTGGGGCAACCCCAAGCATCCCCGGCTGGCCCTGGTCGGCAAGGGTGTGTGCTTCGACACCGGCGGGCTGAACATCAAGGGCGGCGAAGGCATGCGCCAGATGAAGAAGGACATGGGCGGCGCCGCCAATGCGCTGGCTCTGGCCGGGCTCATCATGGCCTTCAAGCTGCCGGTGCGGCTGCAGCTGCTGATCCCGGCGGTCGAGAACTCGATCTCGGGCAATGCCTACCGGCCCGGCGACGTCATCAAGACCCGCAAGGGCCTGCACATCGAGATCGGCAACACCGACGCCGAGGGCCGTGTCGTGCTGAGCGACGCGCTGGCCTATGCCGCCGAGGGCAAGCCCGACCTCGTCATCGACCTCGCCACGCTGACCGGCGCGGCCCGCGTGGCACTGGGCGCGCAGCTGCCGGCGCTGTTCGCCAAGCACATGGACACGGCGCGCGACCTCGTCGACCTGGGCCTGAAGCTGGACGACCCGCTGTGGCACATGCCGCTGTGGGCGCCGTACCACGCCGGCATCGAGAGCAGCCTCGGCGACATCGTCAACACGGGAAAAAGCCCGCTGGCCGGCGCCATCAATGCGGCGCTGTTCCTGGAGGACTTCCTGCCCGCCCAGCAGGACTGGCTGCACATCGACCTGTTCGCCTGGAACGACACGGCCCGGCCGGGCCGCCCCGTGGGCGGCGAGGCGCAGACCCTCCGCACGCTGCTCGCCTATCTGGAGCAGCGGTATCCGGCCTGATCACTCGGCGGGCTGATCCTTGGGCGGCTCGGCCGGCGCCTCGGCGGCCGGCTGCGTCTGGGCCTGAGGCTTGGCGGCGGCATGATCGCGACGCGGCTGGTCGGGCTTGCCGCCCTGGCGCTGCGGCGGCCGGCCGCCTTCGCGGCGGCCCTCCGGGCGACCACCCGGGCGGCGCTCGTCGCGGCGCGGCGGGCCATCGCGGCGTGCCTCGCGCGGAGGCGCCGGCGGTGCCTCAGCCCGCTCCTTGCGCGCGATCTCCAGCAGGCCCGGCAGCTCCTCGGGCACGACGCCCTTGAGCACGCAGAAATTGGCCTCGGTCAACGTCGTGCGCTCGAAGTCCCACAGCAGCTGGGCGCGGTTGCGGCGCTGCTGCACTTCCAGCTGCTGGCGCTCCTGCTGCACGCCCTTGCGGCGCGCCAGCTCCTCGCGGGCGGCGGTCAGGTGCTCCTCGGTGATCTCGCCGGCGGGGTTGCCGTCCAGGTCGAAACGGGTCTTGGCCTGCGTCAGCGCGATCAGGTAGCCGGTGCCGCCGGTGTGGCGGCGCAGGAAGGCGCTGAGCTGGGCCTTACTGAACCTGCCGGGCGCGCGCTCCTGGATGTCGGCCTGGATGCGCAGCTTGACGGGCTTGGGCTTGCCGGTGAACAGGGCCGGGAACAGGGCCTTGAGCTCTGCGCTGGCGTCGACGGTCGCGGCCGGCGCGGCCTCGGGCGCAGGCGCGGCGGCCGTGTCGTCGGACGGGGTAACGGGATCAGGCAGATCGGAATTCATCGCAAAGCGGTTGACGGGCAAGGGCCGGGATTGTCGGCCATCACGGCCTCCCGCTGTCCATCGCCTGCAAACGCCCGCCGGACGAAGGCCCCGGGCGGGCGCCGCAGGGCCGCTAGCGCAGGCCGCCGAAGACCTTCTTCAGGATGGCACTGCCCGTGCCGACGGGGTCCTGGCGGATCTTCTTCTCCTCCTGGCCGATGATGAGGTAGAGGCCGTCCAGCGCCCGCGCCGTCACGTACTGCTGGATGTTGGCCTCGTCGCCCTTGACGAGGCCGAAGCCGCCCGCCTTCTTGGCGACGGCGTTGTACTTCTCGGCCAGCGAGACCCTCTCGGTGGCCTGGGTCACGATGGGCAGGAACTGCTGGCCCAGCGGCTCGCGCGTCTTGCCGGCAAAGAACTGCGTCACCGAGTCGTCGCCGCCCTTGAGGATCTTCAGGCCGTCCTCGACGCTCATGTCCTTCACGGCCTTGACGAGCAGGGGCTTGGCCGCCGGCACCGCGGCCTCGGCGGCGCGGTTCATCGCCGTGACCAGCTCGTCCAGCCGCGCGCCCTGGCCGGTGGCCCTGAGCAGCTTGGCGGCGTCGCGCAGGTAACCCGGCAGCTGGATCTTGACCAGGGGGTTGCCGAGGAAGCCGTCGGGCCGGCCCAGCAGGGCCACGGCCGCATTGGCGCCGCGCTCCAGCGCCGTGCGGATGCCGGCGTTGGCGTCGCCTTCGCTCAGGCTCAGGGCCCAGGCCGGGCTCTGCAGCAACAGGGCGGGCGCGCTGGCGAGGATGAGGCGACGTTGCATGGCGAGGCTCCAGTGGGACGGTTGCCCATCTTGCCACCGGGCGAGGCCGCCCGCCGCGCACTTGCTCTGCGTCAAGGCGCCCGCGGCGCGGCCGCCTAGCATGGGCCCAGGAGACAGACCATGCTGCCCGCCTACATCAGCCACCCCGACTGCGCCCGCCACGAGATGGGCGAGGGCCATCCCGAATGCCCCCAACGGCTGGGCGCCATCGCCGACTCCCTGCTGTCGCGCGGCCTGCTCGACTACATGCTGCCCTACGACGCGCCGCTGGCCACCGAGGCCCAGCTGGAGCGGGCGCACACCGCCCTGCACGTGCGGCGCATGCTGGACGCCGCTCCCGCCGAGGGCTATGCGCAGGTGGACCCGGACACGCGCATGAACCGCCACACCGTCACCGCCGCACTGCGGGCCGCGGGCGCGGCCGTGCTGGCCACCGACCTGGTGCTGGGCGGCCAGGTGCCGGCCGCCTTCTGCGCGATACGCCCGCCGGGCCACCATGCCGAGCAGGACGCGGCCATGGGCTTCTGCTTCTTCAACAACGTGGCCGTCGGCATCCGCCATGCGCTGGACGTGCACGGCCTCTCGCGCGTGGCGCTGGTGGACTTCGATGTCCACCACGGCAACGGCAGCGAGGACATCCTGGCCGGCGACGCGCGCGTGCTGATGTGCGGCAGCTTCGAAACCGGCCTCTACCCCTTCAACAGCGCCGACGCCCGCTCGCTGAAGGACGCGCCCAACATGGTCAACGTGGGCCTGGCGCCGCGCAGCGGCAGCGAGGCCTTCCGCGCCGCCGTCACGGAGCACTGGCTGCCGGCGCTGGAGCGCTTTCGCCCCGAGCTGATCTACATCAGCGCCGGCTTCGACGCCCACCGCGAGGACGACATGGGCAACCTGGGCCTGGTCGACGCCGACTACGCCTGGGTCACCCGCCAGCTGATGGACCTGGCCTGGCGCCACTGCCGGGGCCGCATGATCTCCTGCCTCGAGGGCGGCTACGTGCTCAATCCGCTGGCGCGCAGCGTCGCGGCCCACGTCAAGGTGCTGATCGGGGCCGACTAGAGTTGTAGCCATGGACCACCATTTCCTCACGCCCCTGTTCATGCCCGGCTCGGTCGTCGTCTTCGCCGGCCCGCCGGACGAGCCCGAGCGCCAGACCCGCCAGGCCCGCGTGCTGCGCGCGGCGCTGGCCGAGGCGCCGGGCGCCAGCCCGCCGCAGTTCCTGCACGGCGAGACGACCGGCACGCTGGGCGACCTGGCGCGCTCGCGGGCGGACCTGGCCATCATCGCCCTGCCCGCCGACGAGATTGCCGGCGCGCTGGAGATCGCCGGCCGCATCGCCTGCCGCTCGGCGCTGATCGTCAGCGACGGCATCGAGCCCGGCCAGGCCGCGCAGCTCAAGCGCATCGCGCGGCGCGAGGGCGTGCACCTGCTGGGGCCCAACTGCCTGGGCTTCCAGCGCCCGCACCTGAACCTGAACGCGAGCGCCGCCGGCCCGCTGGCGGCGCAGGGGTCGCTGGCGCTGGTGTCGCAGTCCGGCGCGCTGACCTCGGCCATGCTGGACTGGGCGCGGCAGAACCAGGTCGGCTTCAGCCAGGTGGTGTCGCTGGGGCCGAACGCGGCGGTGGACCTGGCCCAGGTGCTGGACTTCCTGGCCGCCGACGCGCGCACGCAGAGCATCGTCGTCTACCTGGAAGGCATCTCCAGCGCGCGCCGCTTCATGAGCGCGCTGCGCTCGGCGGCGCATGCCAAGCCGGTGGTCGTGCTGAAGGCCGGCCGGCGCAGCGCCGGCAACGAGGCAGCGCTGACGCACAGCCGCGCCATCGTCGGCAGCGACGACGTCTTCGACGCCGCGCTGCGCCGTGCCGGCGCGGTGCGCGTGCGCAGCTTCGTCGAGCTGTTCTCGGCCGCCAAATGCCTGGCCGCGCGCTACCGCCCGGTGGGCAAGCGCCTGGCCATCATCACCAACGGCGGCGGCCCCGGCGTGCTGGCGGCCGACTGGGTCAGCGAGATCGGCCTGCAGCTGGGCAAGCTGTCGCCGGAGGTCGCCCGCGCGCTGCAGCCGCGCCTGCCCGGGCTGGCCTCGCTGGCGGACCTGATCGACCTGTCGGCCGCGGCCACGCCCGAGCACTTCCGCGCCGCCATCGAGGCCGCCGCGCAGGACCCGGCCGTGGACGGGCTGCTGGCGATCTACGCGCCGCAGATCGGCTCGGACGCCACCGAGACGGCCCGCGCCGTCGTCGCCGCCAAGGCCGCCACGGCCAAGCCGCTGCTGGGCTGCTGGATGGGCGACGCCTCGGTGCTGGAGGCGCGCCGCGTGCTCAACGACGGGTCCATCGCCAACTTCCGCACGCCCGAGGCCGCGGTGGGCGCCTTCGGCAACATCGCCAGCTTCTACGCCAACCAGCAGCTGCTGCTGCAGACGCCGCCGCCGATGTCCAGCCTCGCGCAGCCGGACGTCGAGGCCGCGCGCCTGCTCATCGAGAGCGTGCTGGCCGAGCGCCGCCGCACGCTGACCGAGATGGAGAGCAAGGCGCTGCTGGCGGCCTTCCACATCCCGGTCACGCAGACCGTGCTGGCCCGCAGCGCCAACGAGGCCATGATGCTGGCCACGCAGATGGGCTTCCCCGTCGCGCTGAAGATCGACTCGCCCGACATCGCCCACAAGAGCGACGTGCAGGGCGTGGCGCTGAACATCCAGAGCGGCTCGGCCGCGCGCGACACCTACAACGAGATGGTGGCCCGCGTGAAGCGGCTGCAGCCGCAGGCGCGCATCAACGGCGTGACGGTGCAGAAGATGGCCCGCGCCCGGCGCGGGCAGGAGGTCTGCGTGGGGCTGGTGACGGACGAGGCCTTCGGGCCCGCCATCGTCTTCGGCGCCGGCGGCACCATGATCGAGCTGATCGCCGACCGCGCGATGGAGCTGCCGCCGCTGAACCAGTTCCTGGCGCGCCGCCTCGTCGAGCGTGCCCGCGTGTCCGAGACGCTGGCCGAGGGCTGGGGCGGCGGCGCGCCGGCCGACCTGGAGGCGCTGGAGCGCGTGCTGCTGCGCGTCAGCGAAATGGTCTGCGAGTTCCCGCAGCTGCGCGAGATGGACATCAACCCGCTGATCGTCGACGAGAGCGGCGCCATCGCGGTGGACGCGCGCATCGTGCTGCAACCGGGCCCGCAGGCCGGCAGCCCGCGCGCGTTCGACTACCCGCACCTGGCCATCCTGCCCTACCCCGCGCGCTTCGAGCAGGTCTGGCCGCTGGCCGGCGGCGGCGAGGTCACCGTGCGGCCGGTGCGGCCCGACGACGCGCAGATGCTGCAGGAGCTGGTGCGGGGGCTCAAGCCCGAGAGCCGCTACTTCCGCTTCGCCAGTGCGATGAAGGAGCTGCCGCCGGGGCTGCTGGCGCGGCTGACGCTGATCGACTACGACCGCGAGATGGCGCTGGTGGCGGTCTACACGGAACGCACCGCACGCGACGACGGCGGCTTCGACGAGGCCGAACGCATCGTCGGCGTGTCGCGCATCATCACCAACCCCGACCAGACCAGCTGCGAGTTCAGCCTGCTGGTGGCCGACGACTTCGGCGGCAAGGGCCTGGGCTCACGGCTGATGGAGGGCATCACCGACGTGGCCCGCGAGAAGGGCCTGGCCGATATCGAGGGCCTGGTGCTGAGCCACAACACCGACATGCTCAAGCTGATGCGCGGGCTGGGCTTCACGGCCAAGCCCTTCCCGGAGGACCCGGACTTCAAGCTGGTGAGCCGCTCACTGCACTGAAGCCCCCGCCGGGCGGCGCGGGGCCGTCAGTCCAGCCGCGCCAGGCGTTCCGTCAGCAGCGCAAAGAAGCCGTCCGCGTCGACGTGGCGCAGCACCTGCGCGTTGGCCGGCAGGCCGGTGACGGCCCACCAGTCGATGACGGTCATGCCGCGCGTCAGCTCGCTCTGCGTCTCGATGCGCACATTGCAGTCGCGGCTGGTGAAAAGCTCGGGTTTGAGCAGGAAGGCAATGACGCAGGGGTCGTGCAGCGGGCCGCCGTCCTGGCCGTATTTTTCTTCGTCGTAGCGCTCGAAGAACTCCATCCACGCGGCCACCACGGCACCGACGCGGTTGGGCAGCGCGCGGATGGCCGCGATGCGCGCGGCCGTCGTCAACGCCTCGTGCGTGACGTCCAGCGGCGCCATCGTGAGGGGCACGCCGCTGGCGAACACCTCGTGCGCGGCCTGCGGGTCGACGTAGATGTTGAACTCGGCCGCGGGCGTGACGTTGCCGCCCTCGAAGAAGCCGCCCCCCATCAGCACGATGCGGCGGATGCGCGGTGCGATGTCGGGCGCCCGGCGCAGCGCCAGCGCGATGTTGGTCAGCGGCCCCAGCGGGCACAGCGTCACCGTGCCGGCCTCGCGCTCGCGCAGGGTCTGGATGATGAAGTCCACCGCATGGCGCGGGTCCAGGGGCAGCGTGGGCTCGGGCAGCTCGACGCCGTTCAGGCCGGTGTCGCCGTGCACATGCTCGGCGGTGACGAGCGGCACGTCCAGCGGCCGGTCGGCGCCCGCGCAGACGGGCACGTCGCGCCGGCCCGCCAGCTCCATGACCTTGCGCGCGTTCAGCGTGGTCAGCGCCAGCGGCACGTTGCCGGCCACGGTGGTCACGCCGAGCAGCTCCAGCTCGGGCGAAGCGGCCGCCAGCAGTAGCGCGATGGCGTCGTCCTGGCCGGGGTCGGTGTCGATGATGATGGACAGAGGCTTCATGGCGTGGCGGGGGCGATGTCGAGGTCGATGGCGCCGAACAGGCTGGCGCCCTCTGCGGTCTTGAGGTCCAGGTGCAGGCTGTCGCCGGGCGCGAGCGTCAGATCGAGGGCGCCGAGGGCCACGCCCGCCACCTGGCCGGCCCGCAGCGCCCGCAACCGGGCCAGCCGCGCCAGCGCCTCGCCGGGCGCGGCCGCCACGTCACGCGGCTCCTGCTTGCCACCGTTGTGCAGCCGATGCAGGCGGGCCTGAAGGCGGCCCGCGCTCCAGCTGCTGCCGAGCTCGTCGGGCGTGACGGCCAGCGGGGCGCACTGGGTGGCGATCAGCTCGTTGTCGACGCGCCAGTCCAGCGCGAACGTCAGCAGGCGCAGCGCATCCAGTGCCGCGGCCGGGTCGCTGGCGGCACCCAGGTCGCCCGCGATGGCTGCCAGCACGGCCTGGCCCTGGGCCGGCGCACGCAAGGGCTGGTGCGGGGCCGTGAAGCCGCCGGCCTCGCGGGCGATGCCGCCATCGGCATCGACGACGGCCCAGCCGTAGGCGCGCGGCAGCGGCGCCAGGCATTTCTCGGGCTCGAAGGCGAAGGCGTGGCGCAGCTTGCCGTGATTGAGCTGCACGGCCAGGTCTTCGAGCTGGGGGGCGATGAAGCCCCAGTCATCGAGGACTTGCTGCAGCCGCGTGGCGATGCCGGTGGCGTAATGGGCCTGGGTCAGGTCGCGCGACACGACGACGAGGTGGCCGTCGCGCGAGCCGTCGGCGTAGCTGGCGAGTTTCATGGGAAATGCTCAAGGTGATGGCAGCATTGTGCGATGCGCGCCGCCCTGCTCCCGCCCCGCGCCGCCTGGCTGGCGCTGGCGGCCAGCCTGCTAGCGCACGCGGCGCTGCTGGGCGGCGAGCGTGGGCGCGAGGAAGCCGCACGGCCGGCCCGGGCCGTCAACGTCGCGCTGCTGCCGCCGGCCTTGCCCGTCACCGAGCCCGAAGCGCTACCCCCCGCGCCACCCCAACCCACGGCGCGTGAACGCCGCACGGGCGAGCGCCCGCCAGCGCCCGCCGCCGCCGAGGCCCCCGTCGTCGCGCCGCAGGCGCCGCTGCTGCGCCTGGCCGGCCCGGCGGCGTGGCGGTATCGCCTGCGCCAGGGCGGCCAGGACGGCGAGGCCTTGCTCGACTGGCGCCCCGAGGCCGACGGCCGCTACAGCCTGCGGCTGACGCGCCGCATCGGCGAGCGCACACTGCCGGCGATGGAAAGCCTGGGCCAGACCGGCCGGCTGGGGCTGGCGCCGGAGCGCTTCGCGCTGCAACAGGGCGGCCAGGATCGCCAGGCCATCAATTTCGACGCCGAGGGCCGGCGTGTCAGCTTCTCGGCCAGCCCGGCCCGGCTGGATCTGCCGGAGGGCACCCAGGACCGCCTGTCGTGGTGGCTGCAGCTCGCCGCGCTGGTGCAGGCCTCCCATGCCCAGGGCGCGACGCCGGGCGGGCGCTGGCGGGTCTGGGTGGCAGGCCTGCGCGGCGAGCTGCGCGAATGGGTCTTCGATGCGCTGGACACCGGGCCCGAGGACGCCGGGCTGCTGCATCTGCGCCGCCAGCCCCTGGGGCCGCACGACCCGGGCGTGGAGCTGTGGCTGGACCCGGCGCGCGGCTGCTGGCCGGTGCGCCTGCGCCAGGGAGACCCTGAAACGCGTGGTTTCGAAATCAACTTGTCCGACGTGAACTCCTGACGCTTCCTACGCGTTACCAAGGCAGCGGATGACCTGAACAGAAGGACGTTCTGCCAGCATCTGAACCGAGCGGGGCTTGAAACCCCCGCTCCCGCCCGCAGTTGAAGCCCCGAGGAGAACTCCATGCACATGCTTTACAACTCCGACAGCTTCATCGTCGTCCAGTTCGACGTGCCGACCGCCGAGCTCCAGGCCGTGGAGGAAGGCCCGCAGCTCAACCGCGGCGGCTTCGAGATCGTCGACAAGTTCGCCCGCAAGGAGATCTTCATCGAGGGTGCGCTGGCCGAATCCTTCCAGCAGGGCGTGCAGGCGCTCATCGACGACGGGGAGCCGTCCGAGGACGAACTCGACGCCTTCATCGAGCGCTACGCGCTGATGGGCCAGCAGCCGGTCGTGATGCACTGAACGCCCGAGAGCCTGGCAATGCGTTGATCTGTTGCCAAGCCTGATACAAGATGGGTCAGACCCGGCCGCCCCCGGCCGCGCAAGGAGCCCATCGATGGTGAAGCGAGCCGCCGCAGAGACAGCCCCGCGGGCTTCCGCCGCCCGCGTGCTGTCCTCGCCCGGCCTGGACAGCGCCCCGGTGCTGGACCGCATGTGTTCACAGTTCGTGCTGACGCTGACCGTGCGGCACGCGGGCCGCTTCAACCTGCGGCGCGACTTCAACGGCCTGCTCTCCTTCACCGGCCGCCATCTCGTCTGGCCGGCGCGCGTGCTGCAGCGGCTGCGCGGCTACCTGGGCCGGCGCTGTGCGGGCAACGAGCTGTGGCATGGCCACGAGGCCTTGAGCGACGAGGCCTTCCTCGAACGCTTCGGCCAGTGGAGCGGCCCGTTCTCCGAGGGCACGCTGTTCTTCTACCTCGACGAGTACGTCAAGGATGCGCCCAAGGACATGATGGCGCTGCTGGCCACCACCTGCGAGCACCTGGACCGTCAACTCAAGCGCGAGTCCACGCTGGTGGAGAAGAACATCGACGCGCTGGGCCAGCTGCTGCAGCTGAACCCGGCCGAGCGCGCCATCCTGCTGTACGGCACGCTGGCCCGCTACCAGCGCGAGCTGCGCGGGGCGCTGGTCGAGTTCAAGGTCAACACGGCGCAGGAGGCGTTCGCGGCCATCGCGGCCGTGGCCGGCGTGGACGAGCGCGAGGTGGCCGAGGCGCTGCGCGCCGGCTCGCGGCTCGAACGCATCGGCATGGTCGAGAACCTGATCTCCGAGCACAACATCACCGACCTGGCCGACCTGATGAAGGTCAGCGACCAGCTGCCGCCGGTGCTGATGCGCGAGTACCAGGGCCCGCACGACCTGATGGCGGTCTTCACGCGGCCGGCCACGCCGAGCACGCTGTTGCCGGGCGATTTCCAGTTCGTCAGCGACGACCTGGCCCTGCTGCAAGGCCTGCTGCGCCAGGCCGTGGCCACGCGCGCGACCGGGGTCAACGTGCTGCTGTACGGCCCGCCGGGCACCGGCAAGACCGAGCTGGCCAAGGTCGCCGCCGCCGCCGCGGGGCTGGACCTGTACGAGGTCGAGTACGCCGACCGCGACGGCAACTCGCTGTCGGGCCGCGACCGCTACCGCTCGCTGCAGATCAGCCAGGTATTCCTGAAGGCCAGCGCCAGCGTGGCGCTGCTGTTCGACGAGGTCGAGGACGTGTTCCCGCCGCTGTCCAGCGACACCACCTCGCTGCTGAACCGGCTGGATGCCAGCGGCGAGGCCGGCGTCGGCAACTCGGTCAGCGGCAAGGCCTGGGTGAACCAGATCCTGGAGACCAACCCGGTGCCGGTCATCTGGGTCACCAACCGCATCGAGCAGATCGACCCTGCCTTCCGCCGCCGTTTCCAGTACCACCTGGAACTGAAGTCGCCGCCGCCCGGCGCACGCCAGGGGCTGGTGGCACGGGCGCTGGGCGACGTGGTCGTCAGCGACGGCTTCGTCGCCAGGCTGGCCGAGCGCCCGGGGCTCACGCCCGCGCAGATCCGCACCGCGGTGCGCTTCGCCCAGCTGGCCGGCGGCAAGGACGATGCCGAGAAGCTCATCGAGCGCCAGCTTCTCAACGCCGACAAGGCCCTGGGCCGCGACGACACCCGCAGCCTCGCCAGGCCCTGCGTCACGAGCTATGCGCTGGAGCTGCTGAACTGCGAGAGCCGCTTCGAGATCCCGCGCATCGTCGAGGCGCTGCGCCGCAAGGGCCGTGGCCAGCTGTGCTTCTACGGCCCGCCCGGCAGCGGCAAGACCGCCCTGGCCGAGCACATCGCCCAGGCGCTGGCGCGGCCGCTGATGGTGCGCCGGGCCAGCGACATCGCCAGCAAGTTCGTCGGCGAGACCGAGCAGAACATGGCCCGCATGTTCGAGATGGCGCAGACCGAGGGCGCCGTGCTGCTGCTCGACGAAGCCGACAGTTTCCTGCGCAGCCGCAAGCACGCGGAGCGCAACTACGAAGTGTCAGAGGTCAACGAGATGCTGGCCGGCATGGAGCGCTTTAACGGCCTGTTCATCTGCACCACCAACCTGTTCGACGACCTCGACGAGGCCGCGCTGCGGCGCTTTGCGTTCAAGATCCGCTTCAAGGCGCTGAAGCCCGAGCAGCGGGTGGCGATGTTCGAGCGCGAGGCCGGCGCAGCGCCGACCGACGAACAGCGCTCAAGGCTGACGGCGATGGACTGCCTGACGCATGGCGACTTCGCCGCCGTCAGGCAGCAGGTCGAGATCCTCGGCGAGGCTTTCACGCCGGACGAGTTCCTGGCTCAGCTGGAGGCGGAGCACCGGGCCAAGCCCGAGGTGCGGGAACGGCGCGGCATCGGATTCAGAGCGGCTTGAAGTAGTAGGTCGTCGAACAGAACGGCCCTTCAGGCATCAGCGCGTAGTTCGGGATGTCTCCGGCCTTGCGCCAGCCCAGTCTCTCGTAGACCCGCGACGCATCGCTGCCCGTGACGGTGTCCAGCACCAGCGTCGTCCGGCCCAGCTCGCGCGCCTTCGCTTCCAGCGCTTTCAGCAAGCGTTCGGCCACACCCTGCCGGCGCGCACGGCGATGCACCAGCATCTTGCTCACGTCCGCCCGGTGCGGCTGGTTGTCCGGCATGTCGACGACCAGGGACAGCGTGCCGCAGATGCGGCCGGCTTCGTCCTCGGCGACGAACAGATGGCGCTCGCCCGCGGCCACGCCGGCCGCCACCCTGCGCCAGAACGCCTGCGGCCGCCCCTCGGCCAGCGGCAGCATGAAGCCCACCGACGCGCCGCCCTCGACGCAGTCGCGCAGCACCTCGGCCAGTTCGTCCACGCGGGCCAGCGCCTCGGCGCCATCGAGTTCGCGGATCATGGCCTGGCTCCTGTCAGCGCGACCAGATAGCGGGCCGGCTTCGCACCGGGGTTGTGGAAGCGCACCGGCGCGTCAAGCCGCATGGCCAGGCAGTCGCCGGGGTTGAGCCGCCACTGCTCGCTGCCGTGGGCGATCTCCATGACGCCGTCGATCATCCAGACGAGCTGGTGGATGTCGGCGTCGCGCTCCGAGGTCTCGAAGGCCACGCGCTGGCCGGCCGGGAAGACGACGTCCACCAGCTGCAGCGGCGACGCGCCCGCGGGCGAGACGTTGCGGCGGCGGTAGCCGGAGGCCGGGTCGCTCCAGACCGGCTGCTCGGCCACGCGGGCCAGCGGCGACGGCGCGGCGGCCGGCGCGCCGGCCTCGAACATCGATGCGACGCTGACGCCCAGCGCCGACGACAGCTTGTCGAGCACCACCGCCGTCGGGCTGCTCTGGCCGCGCTCGATCAGCGAGATGTTGGAGCGGCTGACGCCGCTCTTCTGGGCCAGGGCGTCCAGCGACAGGCCGGCGGCCGAGCGCAGTTCGTGCAGGCGGCGGCCAATGCGTTGCGTGATGTCCATGCATTCCAGTTTACTGGACAAGCAATTCCATCAAACTGGATTGGCGCGTTCGGCGGCGCGGCGCCAGGCGGGGTCGGGCCAGCGCCGGTCCAGCCGCCAGGCAGCGTGGGTGAGCTTGATGACGTGGGCGTTGTCCTGCCCGCAGGCCGCCGCGATCAGCGCGGGCCAGGGGCGGCTGGGCTCATGGTCGAGAGTCGGCGCCGGCACCGCGCCGCTGGCCAGCAGGCCGGCCGCGGCGGCGACGCTGAAGCCGCGCGCCAGCCCGGGCGCCGGCCACCAGGGCTCCATCACGCTCATCGCATGGCTGGCCGTCAGCAGGTGCAGCACGGTGAAGTTGCCGGTGGCGGCATAGGTGCGGGCGGCCAGCAGGGCGATGTCGCGCAGCGTGCCGGCGTCGTGGCGCAGGCGGCCGGCGATGGCGGCGAAGTCGGGCGCCGCGCCCCAGGCCTCCATGCGGTGGCTGATCAGGCTGCCGGCCGGATAGGCCGGGCGGGGCAGCGGCTGCAAGGCCTGCAGCCAGTCGGCCAGCGCCAGCGGCGGGCCCTCGGGCGTGGTGGGCAGGGGCAGGGGCAGAAAGTGGGCCGCCCAGTGGGCCAGCCCGAAGGCGAGTTCGCCCTCGTGGCCGGCCAGCACGGCATGGGCGGTGCGGATCGGCCCATGAAAGGCGATGGCCCCGGCACCGTCCAGCAGCAGCGGCAGGGCTTCGCGCAGCGCGGCAGCCGCGCCGACGGCCGCGATGCGGGCGGCGAAATGGGCGTGCCAGTCGGCCTCGCTGTCCGGCCGCCCCAGGTCGCGCTCCGGCGTGACGCGGCCCGGGCGCGCAGCGACGCGCGGCTCCAGCTGGGTCTCGTGCTGCTCGCTCCAGGCCTGCAGCCGCGCGGCCGAGGCGCCCAGCTCCAGCAGTGCCTGCAGGGCCATCGGCAGGTGGTTGCTGAGGCGGCCCCGGTAGGTGGGCGACAACGCCGCCCCCGCGTCGAGCAGGTGGTGCAGCTGCGCCAGGGTGGCGGGAGCGGGCGTGGCGGTCTTCATGAGCATGGCGGATCTCGGCTGTGGGAACATGGCGGCATGCTCGAAGTTCAAGTGAGCTTGAAGTCAAGCCCCTCCGCCCCGCTGACCATCGGCCAGCTCGCCCGGCGCGCCGGTGTCGCGGCCAGCGCGCTGCGTTTCTACGAAGCCGAGGGGCTGATAGCCGGCAGCCGCAGCGCGGGCGGGCATCGCCAGTACCCGCGCCACGTGCTGCGCCGCGTGGCCTTCATCCGCGCGGCCCAGGTCGTCGGGCTGAGCCTGCCGCAGATCAGGGCCGCGCTCGCCACGCTGCCGGAGGGCCGCACGCCCACCAAGGCGGACTGGGCGCGCCTGTCGGCAGGCTGGGCCCCGGTGCTGGACGAGCGCATCGCGGCCCTGCAAAGGCTGCGCGACCGGCTGACGGGTTGCATCGGTTGCGGCTGCCTGTCATTGAAGACCTGTGCCCTCTACAACCCGCAGGACCAGGTCGCCGCGCAAGGTGCCGGCGCGAGGCTTCTGCGCATCGAAACGACGGCTTGACCCCTTGGCGACGGCCGCTGCCCACTTCCCGGCGAAAATCACCGGGTTAACCCGCCACCTCCATCGCCCATGAGTGCCTTCCACGAAGAGACCGTCCTGACCGTCCACCACTGGACCGACCGCCTGTTCAGCTTCACGACGACGCGCGACCAGGCCCTGCGCTTTTCCAACGGTCATTTCACGATGATCGGCCTCAAGGGCGAGAACGGTAAGCCGCTGCTGCGTGCCTACAGCATCGTCAGCGCCAACTACGAGGAGAACCTCGAGTTCCTCAGCATCAAGGTGCCGGACGGCCCGCTGACCTCCAGGCTGCAGCACATCAAGCCGGGCGACAAGATCATCGTCGGCCGCAAGCCCACGGGCACGCTGCTGATCGACTACCTGCTGCCGGGCAAGAACCTGTACCTGCTGGGCAGCGGCACGGGCCTGGCGCCGTTCATCAGCGTCGTGCGCGACCCCGAGACCTACGAACGCTTCGAGAAGGTCATCATCGTGCACGGCGTGCGCGAGGTCGCCGAACTGGCCTACCACGACCACCTCACGGTTGACCTGCCCAAGCACGAGTTCCTGGGCGAGTACGCCAGCGAGCAGCTGCTGTACTACCCGACGGTCACCCGCGAGCCCTACAAGAACATGGGCCGCATCACCGACCTGATCCAGACCGGCAAGCTGCAGGCCGACCTGGGGCTGCCGCCGCTGAACCCCGAGGACGACCGCATCATGCTGTGCGGCAGCCCCGCGCTGCTCAAGGACATGCAGGAGATGCTGGAGATCCGCAAGTTCAAGGAAGGCAGCACGACGACGCCGGGCGACTACGTCATCGAGCGCGCCTTCGTCGAGAAGTAGGCTCCCCTCGCCCGGTCTTGCCACGCTGAACGCGGGCAAGCCCAGTCGGTACCCCGAGGGGACGGCGATTGACCGGGCATCTAGCCCGGTCAACATCGCCGGACGGGCCGGCTTGGGGCGGCCCGGCGCTCGGCCCGCAAAACCGGTGTCTTTCAACCCGCCGTGACTGCCTCGCCTTGCCGCTGGCGCGCGTAGCGCCGCGCCAGCGGCGCGCACACCATCAGCTGCAACTGGTGGAACACCATCAGCGGCAGCACCAGCAGGCCCACGGCCTGGCCGGCGAACAGGATCTGGGCCATGGGCACGCCGCTGGCCAGGGTCTTCTTCGAGCCGCAGAAGACGATGGCGATCTCGTCCTCGCGCGAGAAGCCCAGCCGGCGACTGACCCAAACCAGCAGCGGCATCACCAGGGCCAGCAGCAACGCACAGATGCCCAGCACCGCCAGCAGCGTGGCCGGCGGCAGGTGGCGGTACAGGCCCTGCACCGTGGCGGCGCTGAAGGCGCCGTAGACGACCAGCAGGATGGTGCCCTGGTCGGACACGCGGACCCAGGCCTTGTGCCTCGTGACCCACGCCCCCGTCCAGCCCTGCAGGACCTGGCCGGCAACGAAGGGCAGCAACAGCGTGCCGGCGATGCCCTCGAAGGTATGCCAGGACAGCTGCACCGCGCCGGCCGCGGCGCCCCCGCCCACCCACTGCACCATTGCCGCCATCAGCAGCGGCGTCAGCGCCATGCCGAGGATGTTGGACGTGGACGCGCTGCACATGGCCGCGGCCACGTTGCCGCCGGCCACCGACGTGAAGGCGATGGACGACTGCACCGTGGACGGCAGCGCGCAGATGAAGAGCACGCCGAGGTAGAGCGTGGGCCCCACCAGCGGCTCCAGCCAGGGGCGCAGCGCCAGCCCGAGCAGCGGGAACAGCAGGAAGGTGGCCGCGAACACGACGGCATGCAGCCGCCAGTGCAGCAGGCCCTCCCAGACCGCGCGGCGCGACAGCTTGCTGCCATGCAGGAAGAACAACAGCGCGATGGCGGCCTGGGTCAGCCCGTCCAGCAGCGCGACGCCGCGGCCCTGGGCGGGCAGCAGCAGGGCCAGCCCCACGGCGGCGAGCAGCGAAAGAACGAAGTTGTCGGGCAGCCAGGCGGGGCGTTTCATGGGCCGCATTGCACCGGATCGCAGCGAAGTTGAGAAATGGATTAATCGGATGATTTAATCCAACCAACCAATCACCCGAACCCATGCCCTCCCCCAACGTCACGCTGCGCCAGTTGCGCGTGCTGCTGGCCGTGGCCGAGCACCAGGGCTTCGGCCGGGCCGGCGACAGCATCGGCCTGTCGCAGCCCGCCGTCAGCCAGGCCATCCGCGGGCTGGAGACCGAGCTGGGCCTGAAGCTGCTGGACCGCACGACCCGCGAGGTGGTGCTGACCGCCGCCGGCCAGGCGCTCGTCGGCCCGCTGCGCCGGCTGCTGGGCGAGCTGGACGACGTGCTGGACGAGGCCCGCGGCTCGGGCGCCGCGGCGCGAGGCATCGTGCACGTGGCCAGCGCCCCCACGATCTCGGGCGGGCTGATGCCCCAGGTGCTGGCCGTGGCGCGGCAACGCTTCCCGGACCTCCAGGTGCGGCTGGCCGACCAGGCCCAGCAGCGGGCCATCGAGGCAGTGCGGGAGGGCGCGGTGGACTTCGCCGTGCTCGTCGGCATCGAGCTCGCCGAGCCCGACCTGGAGCAGCAGGCCCTGTTCGACGAGCACTTCGTGCTGGTCTGCCCCGCCGGGCATGCGCTGGCCGGGCGGGCGCTGCTGACGCTGCCGGACCTGGCCGGCTGGCCCCTGGTGCTGCTGGATCACAGCTCGGGCAGCCGCCCCTTGATCGACCGCGCCTTCGCCCGCGCCGGCGTGGCGCCGCAGCTGGCCATCGACGTGGGCCACCCGGCCACGGCCTTCCGCATGGTGCAGGCGGGGCTGGGCGTGGCGGTGCTGCCGGCGCTTTCACTGCCGTTGCCGGATGTCGGGCTGCGGGCCGTGCCACTGGAGGCGGCCCTGAGCCGCCGGGTGGTGCTGGCCCGCCGCCGCCAGCGCTCGCTGGCACCGGCCGCGCAACAGCTGTGGGACCTGATCGCCGCGCTGGCGGCCGAGCGGCCTACATCCCCTTGAAGAGGTGGGTGTAGCTGCGGCTGACTTCCAGCTTCTCGCCCAGCCCCTTCACGCCCACCAGCTGGCGGCCGCGGAAATCGCGCGTGATGCCGTCGATGGCGTGCGCGTTGACCAGCGTGGAGCGGTGGATCTGCCAGAACAGCTGCGGGTCCAGTTCGTCCACCAGCTCCTTGATGGGCTTGCGGATCAGGGCCTCGACCTTGGCCGTCTGCACGCGCGTGTACTTCTCGTCGCTGATGAAGAACAGCACGTCCTCGACCGGGATCATCTGGATGGCCTGCCCCACCGTGGCCTGGATCCACTGCAGATAGCTGGGCTTGGCGCCGCCGCCGCTGACCTGGGCGGACAGCTTGTGCAGCAGCTGCTGCAGCGGTGCGGACGAGGCCTCGACGACCTCGGCACCCTCGCGCTGGGCCAGGCGCTTCTTGATGCGCGCCACCGTCAATTGCAGGCGCTCGCGCTCGGCGGGCTTGAGGACATAGTCGGCCACGCCCTGCTCGAAGGCCTCGACGGCGTACTGGTCGTAGGCCGTGATGAAGACGATCTCGGGCACCAGCCAGTCGTCGTCCTCCGGCAGCTGGGCGATCTGGCGGGCCGCGTCCACGCCGGTCAGGCCCGGCATGCGGATGTCGAGGAAGACGAGATCGGGCTTGTGCTCTCGGGTCAGCTCGACGGCCTCGAGGCCGTTCTTGGCCTCGGCCACGATGTCCAGCTCAGGCCAGACCTCGGTCAATCGGCTGCGCAGCTGCTCGCGCATCAGGCGTTCATCGTCGGCCAGAACGGCCCGGACAGGGGTGGTGCTCATGGCCGGTGATGCTACTAGCTCAGACGGGCGTCGAGCGGGCCGCGTTGGCGCGGCTGCGGTTGCGCAGCACGACGAACAGCAGCAGGCCCAGCAGGATCAGCGGCGAGCCGAGCACGGCGCCCACGCCCACCATGCCCGCCAGCAGGCTGGCAACCACCAGGGCCAGCACGCCGCCGACGATCAGCAGCGGCAGCGCCACGCCCAGCAGCAGCACCAGCGGCAGCACGACGACGCAGACGACGCCGGTGACGAACAGGCCGACGCTCGCGCCCAGCCAGTTGCCGACGTCGCCACCTCCGAGGAAGAACTCGCCGTCGTCCAGCACGATGTGCATGTCCGGGCTGTGGTGCAGCAGCGCAAAGCCGCCGAACATCGCCAGCAGCACCATCAGCGCGGTGGCGATGAACAGGATCTTGAACAAGGTCTTCATGCGGTGGCTCCTTCTTCGTTGCGGCTGCGATAGGGCACGGTGATGGTGACGACCGTGCCGCTGGGTTGGTTCTCGGTGACGGTGACGGAGGCCTTGCCGCCATGCAGCAGCTGCAGGCGCTCGCGGATGTTGGCCAGGCCCACGCCGGTGCCGCTGGTGGCGGCCCGTCCGAAGCCCAGGCCCGTGTCGGCCACCGTGACGGCCAGCTTGCCGTGCACGATCTCGGCCTTGACCTTCAGGCTGCCGCCTTCGGCCTTGGGCTCCAGGCCGTGCTTGATGGCGTTCTCCACCAGGCCCTGGATCATCATGGGCGGGAACTCGGCGGACATCAGGCCCTCGGGCACGTCGATCTCGGTCTGCAGCCGCTCCTCCATGCGCATCTTCAGGATCTCGAGATAGGGCCGGATGACGGCCAGCTCGCGGCCCAGGTCGCGCGCGCCGCCGTTGGCATTGGCCTCGCGCATGGTGGGCATGGAGGCCCGCAGCAGCGCGATGAGGTTCTTCTGCATCAGAGAAGCGCGCGGCGGGTCCACCTCGATCAGGTGGTCGATGCTGGCCAGCGTGTTGAACAGGAAGTGCGGCTCGACCTGGGCCTGCATGGCGGCCATGCGGGCCTCGACGACCTGGCGCTTCAGCGCCTCGCTCTCGGCGTTCTCGGCGGCCTGCGCGGCCTTCACCTCGGCCTGGATGCGGCCCTTGTACATGGCCTTGATGACGGCCGAGGCCAGCACCCACAGGATGGCCAGATCGACCAGGGAGTCGCCCGCATACACGACGGTGACGCGCCTGCGGCTCTGGGCGTCGCGGGTCTCGTCGACGGCCTCCTGCAGGGCGGCCTGGGCCTCGGCCGCGGCCTGCTGCGCCTGCTTGACCTCCTCGGCCTCCTGCTTGAGCTGGCTGAGCTGCTCCTTGGCCTGGTCGACCGCGGCGCGGACGTCCTCGGGGCGGGCACTCTTGGGGAAGTCGATGGAGATGGCGGGGGCGTCGGCGTGCGGCTCGGCCTCCTCGCCGTCAGCGGCGCTGGCCGCCGAAGCGCCCGGGCGCACCGGCTGGATGCGCAGGCCACGCTCGTCGATCTTGACCTCGTAGTGCAGGCCCTTGTCGCCGCCGCCCTTCGCAGCGATCTTCTCGGCCGCCTTCTCGGCGGCCTTGCGGGCCTGCTCGGCGGCCTTCTTGGCCTCGGCCTCCAGCTTGGCCTGACGGCGCACGGCGCCGCGGTCGCTCTCCTGCACCTGCTCGCTGACGCGCCACGTGAAGGGCGGCAGGTTCTTCAGCACGTTGACGCCGATCAGCAGCGCCAGCGACAGCAGCACGAAGCGCTTCCAGCTGATGCTGACCAGCCAGCCGGCGTAGATGTGGAAGTAGCGCACCACCGTCGCGGAAAAGCGCTGCCAGCGCTCGATCCAGAGCTTTTGCTGGGGGCTGGGGGTGAAGGAGGTGTTCATGGCCGGGATTCGTCGTTGGGAGCCACTGTACGCAAGCGTTTCTCGCGGCGTGGGGCCGGCGCGACGCTCCGGCCGCGGCGGTGGACGAACTGCACGGGGGCGCGACAGCCGGCGCATGCCCGCCACGCTGGGGCGCCAGACCGGCGGCCTGCGCCTGCGGCGCCGCCGTGAACCCCGTCACGAACGGCGGCCGCGCCCGCAAAGCAAACAGCCCGCCTCGAGGGCGGGCTGTGCGGCAGGGCGCCTGGCGCTTACTGCTGCTTGATGGCCTCGGCCTGGATCAGCAGGCGCACGCTGTCCGGGATGCCCGGGATGCCATAGCCCATGCCCCACTGGCTGCGCAGGATGGTGGCCTCGAAGTCGCCGCCGCAGACCTCGCGCTTCAAGCGCGCGTTCTCGTAGCAGTTGAAGCTGGTGGCCGTCAGCGTGACCGGGTTGGTCTTGCCCAGCATCGTCAGCTCGCCCACCACGCTGGTGACCTTGTCGCCGTTGAAGGTGAACTTGTCGCCGACGAACTTGGCGGTGGGGAACTGCTCGGCGTTGAAGAAGTCCTTGCTCTTCAGGTGGCCGTCGAAGGGGCCGATGCCGGTGGAGATGGAGGCCATGTCGAGGGTCAGCTCGACCTTGCCGGTCTTGGCGGCCTTGTCCAGCGTGACGGTGCCTTCCTTCTTGTCCCAGCGGCCGCGGTTGGTGCTGGTGCCGAAGTGCTTGGCCTCGAAGACGACCTGGGTGTGGGTGGGGTCGATCGCGTAGGTGGCGCTCTGGGCGTGGGCGGCGCCGACGGCGGCCAGCAGGGCGGTCAGGAACAGGGCTTTCTTCATCGGGAGGTCTCCGGGGTGGGGTGGATGGGGAGGATCAAAGGCCGCTGAAGGCCAGCTTGAACTTGACGGTGACGTCGTTGGCGACCATGGACGTGTCGGCCCATTCGCCATCGCCGATCTTGAAGTCCAGCCGCTTGATGGCCACGCTGCCTGAGGCGACGCCCGAGTTCAGCGTGATCGGCACGATGACGTCGCGGCTGGCGCCCTTGATGGTCAGCTTGCCGGCCACGTCGTACTTGGCCGGGCCGGTCGCCTTGATGGCGGTGGATACGAACGTTGCGCGGCCGTTGCGCCGGGTGTCGAACCACGGCGCCTTGGCGACCTCGGCGTCGAAGCTGGCGTCGCCCAGGGACACGCTGCCCAGGTCCACCGTGAACGAGATCTTGCCGGCCTCGGGCTTCCTGGCGTCGAAGTCGAGCTGGGCTTCGAACTTCTTGAACTTGCCGTCCACCGGCACGCCCATCTGCTTGAAGGTGAAGCTCAGGTCGCTCTTCTCGGGCTGCAGCGTGGCGGCGGCCTGGGCGGCCAGCGCGGTGGAGGCGAACAGCAGGGCGCAAAGCAGTCGTTTCATGGTGTCCTTTCAGGCGCGGTTCAGGCGCGGCCGGCGCCCATGCGGGCGAGCAGGCCGTCGCGGTCGATGAATTGATGCTTCAGCACGGCGCCCAGGTGGGCCAGCACCAGCAGCGCCAGGCCGTAGGCGGCGAACTGGTGCAGCATCTTGAAGGTGTCGGCCAGCGCCTTGTCGCGGGGCACGAAGTCGGGCAGCGGCAGCACGCCGAACCAGACGACGGGGAAGCCGGAGGCCGAGCTGTACGCCCAGCCGGCCAGCGGCACGGCAAAGAACAGCAGGTACAGCAGGCCATGCGTCAGGTGCGCCGCGCGGGCCTGCCAGGCCGGCATGGGAAGGTCGGCCGGCGGGCGATGCGTGAGGCGCCACAGCAGCCGCAGCGCGGAGAGGGCCAGGATGGTCACGCCGGCCCATTTGTGCCAGTTGTAGAGCTTGAGCCGCAGCGGCGACAACGGCAGGTCGGCCATGTACAGGCCCACGCCGAAGGCGCCGACGATGGCAATCGCCAGCAGCCAGTGCAGTGCAATGGCGACGGGGGTGTAGCGGGCTGTGCTCGTCATGGGCATGCAGTGTGTTCTTCGATGACCCGGCTTCGGTTCATCGCGCTTGTTGCCAATATTCAGCGATTTTGAACACTTACGGCAGGCAAGGGTCAATTCCGTTCAGCGAGAGGCCGATTTTCGGCCGACGAAGAAGACCCCCGCCAGCACCAGCACGGTACCCAGCGCGATCCAGCCGTTCATCGGTTCGCCCAGGATGGCATAGCCCATCAGCACCGTGCTCATGGGCCCCACCATGCCGACCTGGGACGACAGCGGCGCGCCGATGCGGGCGATGGCCAGCATGACCATCAGCACGGGTGCCACCGTGCAGGCGGTGGCGTTCAGCAGCGACAGCCACAGCACCGGCTCGGGCACCCAGGCCGCCGACAGCGGCCGCAGCAGCGCGAACTGGGCGATGCACAGCGCGCTGGCCACGCTGCTGGCCAGGCCGGTGAGCCGCAGCGCGCCCAGGCGCTGCACGACCTTGCCGCTGAGCGCCAGGTAGACCGCATAGCTGACCGCGCTGCCGAACACCAGCGCCGCGCCCAGCGCCGTGTTGGCGCCCTCGAAGCTCAGCTCGTGTGCGAACACGGCCACGACGCCGGCATAGCTGATCGCCATCGCCAGCACCTGGCGGGCCTGCAGCCGGTGGTGGAAGAACAGCACCGACAGCAGCAGCACCAGCGTCGGGTTCAGGTACAGGATCAGCCGCTCCAGGCTGGCCGAGATGTAGGCCAGGCCGGCGAAGTCCAGGTAGCTGGCGAGGTAGTAGCCGGTGAAGCCCAGCACGGCGATGTCGCGCCAGTCGCGGCGCGACAGCCGGGGCTGGCCCCGCCCCGCCCACCAGGCCAGCACGAGGAAGAAGGGCAGCGCCAGCAGCATGCGCCACATCAGCAGCGTGACCGAGTCGACGCCGTGACGGTAGGCCAGCTTGACGATGATGGCCTTGCCGGAAAAGCCGATCGCCCCCAGCGCGGCGAGGGCCAGGCCGGGCCAGGCCGGAGTTTTGTGGGAACCCGAGGGCATCGGCCCAGCATAGGGCCGCGCGCGGCGGTCAGCTTTCGCGAACGGGCAGCCCCTGATTGGCGGCAGCCCCGGCGCTCAGTCCGCCATCGGCTCCGGTGCTGGCAGCAGGGCCAGCGCGCGCCGGAACTCGAGCTGCCGCATGGCCGCCGCGACGGCATCGGCATGCTCGCCCAGCGCGCCACTCAGCAGGTCGCGCTCGCGCTCGAAGAGGATCAGCGCCTGCGCGTCGTCGGTCTCGAGCAGCCGCCTGAGCGCCCGCAGCTGCGCCCGGGCCCGGGTCGGGTCGGCGGCTCCGGCAGGCCGGGCGGCCGACTCCAGCAGCACGAGCAAGGCGTTCTGCAGCTCCAGCCCCTGCGACAGTGCCAACGCGGCGGCGGCAGCGTCATGACGCTCCAGCGCCGCTTCCAGCAGCCCTGCGCAGTGGGCCAGCTGCGCGGCGCCCAGCAGGCCCGCCACGCCGCGGGTGGTGTGCGCCGCGCGCACCGCCGCGGCATGATCGCCGGCCTCCAGCGCCAGCCGGACCAGGTGGAAATAGCCGTGCCGGTCGTCGCGGAAGCGCGCGATCACGGAGGCGTAGAGCGCCGTCCGGTTCATGAGCCGGTCCAGCGCGAGGTCCACCTCCAGGCCGCCGTCGCGCAGGCTGTCCAGATCCAGGTCCAGCGGCAGGTCCGCGCCATGGGCTTCGGCAGCGGGCGCGGCGGGTACCGCCGCGACGGGGCGCACAGCAACGGGCGCCCAGCGCTCGATGGCGGCGAACAGCCTGGCCGGGTCCAGGGGCTTGGCGAGGTGGTCGTCCATGCCCGCGGCCAGGCAGTGCTCGCGGTCGCCCGACATCGCGTTGGCTGTCAGGGCCAGGACGGGCAGGCGCCGGCCCGCACCGCGCTCGGCCTCGCGGCGGCGCCAGGCCCGGGTGGCACTGAGCCCGTCCATCAGCGGCATCTGCATGTCCATCAGCACGAGGTCATGACCGCCCGCCTCCAGGCATTGCAGCGCCTGCCGGCCATCGCTGGCGAGGGTCACGTCGGCGCCCATCGAGCGCAGCAGCTCCGTTGCCACCTGCTGGTTGAGTTCGTTGTCCTCGGCCAGCAGCACGCGCAGGCCCCGCAAGCGCGCGGCGCCGGACGCGCGCCCGCCGGGCGCGTCGGGGCGCGGCTGCCCCGTCAGCAACGCATTCAGGGTGCTGGCCAGCAAGCTGGCGCAGACGGGCTTGATCAGCACGCTGGCAAAGCCGGCCAGCTCGGCATCGCGGATCACCGGTTCGCGGCCATAGCCGGTCAGCAGCACGCAGGGCAGCGGGCGCAGCTGCGGCTGGGCCAGCAGGCGGCGGCGCACCTCGATGCCGTTCAGGTCGGGCATGCGCCAGTCGAGCAGCAGCACGTCATGGGGCCTGCCGGCGGCCGCGGCACGCGTCACTCGCTCCAGCGCCTCCAGGCCGCCACCAGCCTGCTCGACGCCGAAGCCCAGGCCCTGCAGCACCTGCGTGAGCGCGTTGCGCGTGCTCTCATGGTCATCGACGACGAGGACACGCCGCCCCCGCACGCCCTCCGCCGGCTGCAAGACCGGCTTGGCGCCGCCGCGCCCGAGGCTGGCGGTGCACCAGAAGGTGCTGCCCTTGCCGGGCTCGCTGTCGACGCCGATCTGGCCTTGCATCAGCTCGACCAGCGCCTTGGAGATCGCCAGGCCCAGCCCGGTGCCGCCGAAGCGTCGCGTGACCGAGCTGTCGGCCTGCTGGAAGGAGCGGAACAGCCGGCCTGTCTGCTCGGCCGTCATGCCCACGCCGGTGTCCGACACCTCGATGCGCAGCGCCACCGCGGCCCCCTGCGGCGCGGCGCTGCGCACGCGCACGACGATCTCGCCCTGCTCGGTGAACTTGATGGCGTTGTTGGTGAGGTTGATGAGCACCTGGCCGAAGCGCAGCGGGTCGCCCACCAGCATGAAGTCGATGCGGGGATCGACATCGAAGAGCAGCTCCAGCCCCTTGGCCTCCGCGCGCTCGCCCACCAGCATCGCGAGGTTCTCCAGCACCGTCTCGAGGTCGAATTCGACGCGCTCCAGGTCCATGCGCCCCGCCTCGATCTTCGAGAAGTCGAGGATGTCGTTGATGATGGCGAGCAGGTGCTGGCCCGCGCCCTGGATCTTCTTGACGTAGTCGCGCTGGCGCCCGTCCAGCTCGGTCTGCAGCGCCAGGTGGGCCATGCCCAGCACGGCGTTCATGGGCGTGCGGATCTCGTGGCTCATGTTGGCCAGGAACTCGCTCTTGGCGCGGGTCGCCGCCTCGGCCAGCTCGGTGGCGGCGGCGAGCTCGTGGTTCTGCGCCTGGATCAGGGAGAACAGCTCCTCGCGGCTCGCCTCCTGGAACTGGCGCTGCATGGCCGCCACCTCGGTGGGTGTAGGCACGGTGTCCAGCCAGCAGCGCAGGCAGACGCCGCCGCGCATCCGGCCGATCTCCAGCCCCGCGCCCAGCGCGGCCGGCAGCGCGAGGTCGGGCCAGTCCTGCGGGCCGGGCGCGGCAATCTCCACGCGCAGGCAGCGGCCCTCCAGCTCGACCCGCAGCCGCAGCGCCGGCAGGCACTGCAGCGCCTCGCCGCAGATCTCGGACAGCAGGCTGCAGCAGCCGATCACCTGCGTCGCGCGCAGCGCGCGGCAGTGCGCCAGCGTGCGCAGCAGCTTGCCGCGCGCGTGGACCTGGGCGCCAGCACCGCTGAGCCGGAGCTCGCCCAGCGCGGCAGCGTGCGCACTCACGCCAGCCTCACCGCGGCGCAGGCCGCATCGTCGACGTCCCGGCCGCACTGGCTCACCACCTCGCGGGCCAGGGCTGCGGGCTCACCCGAACCCGGCAGCGGCCCGCGGAAGCTGCGCAGCGATTCGCTGACGCCGTCGGAGTACAGCAGCAGCAGCTGGCCCGCCGACAGGCGCGCCTGCTGCACGAAGGGGCTGGGGAAGCGGTCGCCCAGCACGCCGTCGCGCGACACGCCGCTCCACGCCCGCTCGCCGGCCGCCGGCCCCAGCAGCCGGGCGCGGACATTGCCCACGCCGGCATAGGCCAGCACGCCGGCTACCGGGTCGACCCGGGCCACGCCGGCCGCGGCGCCCGGCGTACCGCGGCAGTCCAGGTGCAGGGCCTCGAGCAGCGACGCCAGGTCCGGCCCTGGGTGCGCCGCCACGCGGGCCGCCAGCCGGGTGGCGAGCTCGTGCGCCTGCGGCCCATGGCCCGAAGCGTCCAGCAGCGCGACGATGAGCTGGCCGCCCGCGAGCGGCCGGAACACCACCGCGTCGCCCGACACCTGCTGGCCCTGGCAGGGGCGGTTCTCGCTGCCCCAGCTCAGCGCGAGCGCCGCTGGCGGTGTGCCGGCCCGGCGGCAGTGCGTCAGGCGCTCACGGCGCTGCGGGGCACGCGTACCCAGCCAGGTCAGGGCCTGCACGCGGGTACCGCGGCCCGGGCCCGTCTCGATATGGACCTGGTCGGCCATGCGGACCACGCCGGGCAGGCCCAGGCCCAGCGTGCCGGCGGTGCTGTAGCGCTCGCTCACGGCGGCGGGCACGTCGGCGATGCCGGGGCCGTCGTCGTCGGCCAGCACCTCGAGCAGCTCCGCACCGGCTTCGCGGCGGCGGCTCAGGCGCAGCTCGCCGCCCTGCGCGAACTTGAGCATGTTGCTGCCCAGTTCGGCGGCGATGGTGCAGATCGTCGAGCGTTCGGCCTCGCCGATCTCGGCCAGCATCTCGGCGCGGCGCAACTGGCTCAGTGCCAGCTGCAGGTCCAGCTCGCTGCGCAGGCGGTAGGCCACCTGCCGGGCGCTCACGCGGCCTCCGCTCCGACCAGGCCGCGCGCGTGATCCAGGTCGCGGCAGAAGCGCAGCGAAGGCGCCTCGGATCGCGCCAGCGCCAGATGGATGGCGACACCGGGATGCAAGGCCGCCAGATAGGCCGGCACGCCGAGCAGCCGGCACATGCCGCCCAGTTCGGCCAGCTGCACGAACTCGCGGCTGTCCATCACCAGCACGGCCGAGCAGTCCAGCACGACGGCGCGCCAGCGCGTCGACGCGACCCGCCGCATCACGGCGTGCCCGAACTGCTCCAGGCCGGCCGGCCCCAGGTCGGGCGCGAGGCTGGCAACGAGCATGCCGTCCAGCTCGCTGATGCGGCTGGCGTGCTCGATGTCGTCGGCGTCCAGCATCGCGGCACCCGCCGGTTCAGAGCACCTTGCCGACCCGCTTGAGGGCCATCTCGAAGGCGTCCCGCATGGTGGCGGTCGTCTGGATGTCACCGACCGACACACCCAGCTCGACCATGGTCCGCGCGATGGCCGGCGAGACGCCCGAGATGATGGCCTCGCAGCCCATGAACTGCGTGGCCTTGGTGATCTTGATGAGCTGGTTGGCCACACCGGTATCCACGCTGGCCACGCCGGAGATGTCGAGCACGAAGACGCGGGCGCGCGTCTCGGCGATCTTGGTGAGCGACTTGGCCATCACGTCGGCCGTGCGCGTGGAGTCGATGATGCCCACCAGCGGCAGCAGCAGGATGCTGTCCCAGATCGGCGTCACCGGCGTGCTCATCTCCATGACGGCCTTGGCGTGCAGGGCGATCTTGTCGCGCGCGATCGTCGCGATCGTGTCGATGACGACAAAGGTGTCCAGCAGCATCAGCTTGGCGATCGCGGTCGTCTGGCGCACGTTGGCGGCCATGTCGTCCGGCCGCAGCTCGCGCAGGTACTCGGTGATGAAGGCCAGGAACTGGCTGACGCCGGCGAAGTAGATGTCGTTGGGCAGGTCGATGCTGGCGTGCACCTGGCCGATATGCTGGCGCTGCGCGAGGTAGAGCGAGTCCACCCGGCCACGCAGGAAGACGCGCCAGTGCTGGATCTGCTGGCGCCTGACACGGGCCAGCTGCTCGTCGGAGGCGAACATCCGCATCGCACCGGGCTGGCCGCGCAGCCAGTCGTACCAGCGCTCCACGATGCGGTCCATGTGCTCGTCAAGCACCACACCGGCCTCTGCAACCTCGGCCAGGTCGGTCTCGGAGATCGAGAACATACCCAGCAAGTCGTCTGGCGTCATATGCGCTCTCCCTGGCCCGGCTTTGGAATCCCCGAGCGGACCCTATTGTGTCTGCGCGAACCTGGATTAGGGAAGGCGGTCAAGGCGTGCGGAATTCACCACAGCGGACTTGTGCCGGGCCGGTGGGGCACTGACGTTTCTCCGCGTGCGGACGGCGCGGACTTGGCGTTCAATGCGCGCCACAAGACACGGAGGGCCGAAGATGGTGAACGACCGGATGCCCGCGCGGCTCGCCATCGCGGCATGCCTGCTCCCCGCGGTGCTGAGCGGTTGCACGACGACGCCCCAGGTGCGCGTGTCGGCGCCGCTGCGCTGTGACGCCCCCGGCAACCGCTGTGTCAACGACCTGATGCAGGCGCTGGAAGACTGGAAGGACGCCTACAACCACCGCGACCCGCGCCGGCTGCAGCAGCTCTATGCCCCCGGCGCGCTCGTCACCGACGATGAATACACGGCCGTGCCGCTGTCCGGCGCCGCCGTGCCGCTGTTCTTCGACGAAATGGCGCAGCGGCCGACGGCGCGCATGCGCTGGATGGTGGGCAATCTGCAGCTGTTCGGCGAGACGGCGGTGCGCTCGGGCGAGTACGAGTTCAGCGAGCAGGTCGGCGGCCGGCCGCAAACGCGGCCGGCACGCTACAGCTTCGCCTACCAGCGCATAGCCGGCCGCTGGCTCATCGTGTTGCAGCACTCGACCGTGCGGCCCTGAATAAAGAAAGCCCCGCGGCCGCGGGGCTTGGTCAGCGCAGGCGTGGGGTCAGACCTTGGCCAGCAGCGCGTCCCACTTGGCCTTGGCGGCCTTCTCGTGGCGCGCCTTCACGTGGCCGTAGCCGCGGATGTCTTCCGGCACGCGGGCCAGTTCGACGGCGGTCGCCAGCGACTCGGTGCTCAGCCCGGCCAGGGCCTTGTCGACGCCGGCACGGTAGTCGGCGATCCAGCGGCGCTCCATCCTGCGCTCCTCGGTGTGGCCGAAGACGTCGAAGGCCGTGCCGCGCAGGCCCTTCATCTTGGCCAGCAGGCCGAAGGCGGGACGCACCCAGCCGCCGAACGGGCGCTTCACCAGCTCGCCCTTGTCATTCTTCTTCGCGAACAGCGGCGGGGCGAGGTGGTGCACCAGCTTGTAGTCGCCCTCGAACATGCCGGCGATCTTGGCCGTGAACGCGGCGTCGGTGTGCAGGCGCGCGACCTCGTACTCGTCCTTGTAGGCCATCAGCTTGAACAGGTAGCGGGCGACGGCCTCGGTCAGCGTGGTCTTGGTGCCGAGCTTCGCCTCGGCGGCGCGCACCTTGTCGACGAAGGCCTGGTACTCGGCCGCGTAGGCCGCGTTCTGGTAGCCCGTCAGGAAGTCCGCGCGCTTGGCGATGATCTCGTCCACGCTCTGGCGCTTGACGAGCTGGATGACCTGTTGAGCGGCATACAGCGACTGCACGCTCTTCAGGTCGTGCGCGCAGCGGCGGCCCCATTCGAATGCGATCTTGTTGTTGTCGACCTGCACGCCGTTGAGCTCGATGGCGCGCATCAGCGCGTCGTAGCTCAGCGGGATGCGGCCCTGCTGCCACGCATAGCCCAGCATCAGCGGGTTGGTGTAGAGCGAATCGCCCACCAGCTTGACGGCCACGTCCTCGGCGTCGAACGAACCCAGGTGGTCCTGGCCCACGGCCTTGCCCAGCGCCTGCTCGCAGGCGGCGCCCGGGAAGCTCCAGTTGGCGTCGTTCACGAGCGTCGCCGTCGGCGAGCCGTGCGTGTTCAGCGCAACAAACGTGCGGCCCTCGCGCATGACGGCCAGCGTCGCCTTGTTGGCGGCGACGATGGCGTCGCAGGCGATGACGAGGTCGGCCTCGGCGGTGCCGACCTTGGTGCAGTAGATCGCCTCCGGCGTGTTGGCGATCTGGATGTGGCTCCAGGTCGCGCCGCCCTTCTGCGCCAGGCCCGCGGCGTCCTGCGTGATGACGCCCTTGCCTTCCAGGTGCGCCGCCATGCCCAGCAGCTGGCCGATGGTGATGACACCCGTGCCGCCCACGCCGGCGACGACGATGCCCCAGGCCTCGTCGGGGTTGGGCACGACGGGCATCGGCAGCGCCGGCAGCGCGCTGTCGAACGGGCTCTTGCGGGCTTCCTTCTTGGGCTTCTTCAGCTCGCCGCCCTCGACGGTGACGAAGCTGGGGCAGAAGCCCTTCACGCAGGAGTAGTCCTTGTTGCAGGTGTTCTGGTTGATCTGGCGCTTGCGGCCGAAGTCGGTCTCCAGCGGCTCGACCGACAGGCAGTTGGACTGGATGGAGCAGTCGCCGCAGCCCTCGCAGACCAGCTCGTTGATGACGACGCGCTTGGCCGGGTCCACCAGCTTGCCGCGCTTGCGGCGGCGGCGCTTCTCGGTGGCGCAGGTCTGGTCGTAGATGATGACCGTCGTGCCCTCGATCTCGCGGAACTGGCGCTGGATCGCGTCCAGCTCGTCGCGGTGGTGCACGGTGACGCCCGGCGCCAGCGCCACGCCTTCGTACTTGGCCGGGTCGTCGGTGACGATGACCAGCTTCTTCACGCCTTCCGAGATCACGCTGTTCATGATCTGGATGACGCTGTGGCCCTCCGGGCGCTCGCCCACGGTCTGGCCGCCGGTCATCGCGACGGCGTCGTTATACAGAATCTTGTACGTGATGTTGACGCCGGACGCGATGCTCTGGCGGATCGCCAGGCTGCCGCTGTGGAAGTAGGTGCCGTCGCCGAGGTTGGAGAAGATGTGCTTCTCGTTCGTGAACGGCGCCTGGCCCGTCCAGGGCACGCCCTCGCCGCCCATCTGCGTGAAGGTGTCGGTGTTGCGGCCCGGCATCCACGTGACCATGTAGTGGCAGCCGATGCCGCCCACGGCGCGCGAGCCCTCGGGCACGCGCGTGGAGGTGTTGTGCGGGCAGCCCGAGCAGAACCACGGCGTGCGGTCGGCGCCGCCGGCGGTCTGGGTCTCGGCGTTCAGCGCCGCTTCCTTGGCGTCGATTAGGCCCAAGCGCGCGTCCAGGCGGGCGACGATGTCGCTGTCCACGCCCAGCTTCATCAGCCGCTTGGCGATGGCGCGGGCAATGATGGCCGGCGTCAGGTCGGCCTGCGGGCGCAGCAGCCAGTGGTCACTGGGGTTGGGCACGCTCCACTCGCCGCCCTCGCCGCCGTCACCGGCGTCGAACTTGCCGAGCACGTTGGGGCGCACGTCGGAGCGCCAGTTGTAGAGCTCCTCCTTGACCTGGTACTCGATGATCTGGCGCTTCTCCTCGACGACCAGGATCTCCTGCAGGCCGCGGGCGAACTCGCGCGCCACCTGCGCCTCCAGCGGCCACACGACGTTGACCTTGTGCAGCCGGATGCCGATGCGCCGGCAGGTGTCGTCGTCCAGGCCCAGGTCGTGCAGCGCCTGGCGCGTGTCGTTGAAGGCCTTGCCGCTGGTGATGATGCCGAAGCGGTCGTTGGCGCCTTCGATGACGTTGTAGTTCAGGCGGTTGGCGCGGATGTAGGCCAGCGCGGCATACCACTTGAAATTCATCATCCGCGACTCCTGCTCCAGCGGCGGGTCGGGCCAGCGGATGTGCAGGCCGCCCGGCGGCATCTGGAAGTCCTCCGGCATGATGATGTTGACGCGGTCGGGGTCGACGCTGACCGAGGCCGACGACTCGACGATCTCCTGGATGGTCTTCATGCCGGCCCACAGGCCGGAGAAGCGGCTCATCGCGAACGCATGCAGGCCCATGTCCAGGATGTCCTGCACGCTGCTCGGGAAGAACGTCGGGAAGCCGACCGCCTTGAAGACGTGGTCGCTCTGGTGCGCGGCCGTCGAGCTCTTGGCGATGTGGTCGTCACCGGCGATGGCGATGACGCCGCCGTGCTTGGACGTGCCGGCCATGTTGGCGTGCTTGAACACGTCGATGCAGCGGTCCACGCCCGGGCCCTTGCCGTACCAGAGGCCGAACACGCCGTCGAACTTGGCCTTCTCGGGGAAGAGATCCAGCTGCTGCGTGCCCCACACGGCGGTCGCGCCCAGTTCCTCGTTGACGCCCGGCTGGAACACGATGTTCTGCTTGGCCAGGTGCTTCTTGGCCTGCCACAGCGCCTGGTCGTAGGTGCCCAGCGGCGAGCCGCGGTAGCCGCTGATGAAGCCGGCCGTGTTCAAGCCGACAAGAGCGTCGCGCGTGCGCTGCAGCATCGGCAGCCGCACCAGCGCCTGCACGCCGCTCATGAAGGCACGGCCGGAATCGAGCGCGTATTTGTCGTCGAGGGTGACGGTCTGCAGTGCGCGCAGGATGTGTTCGGGCAGCGGGGCGTTCATGAGGTGGGTGCTCCTGGGAATGCTGACCCGAGGGACGACCCTTGTGAGGACGGCGCGCGGGCCATGGGCCAGTATGGCCGGACCGCGCAGTGTAGGGAAACGTGGGCGCGGAGTGCTTTCTCATTTGCGCCCGAATCGCCGGCATCAAGCAATCATCTTGCTTGTTTTTGCGAAATTCATTTCAATTCACATCCAGATTTCGCCGATCAGGGCAAACCATGAGCTCCGAAGACCCCACCGCCGACGCGCTGGACCGCCACCACATCGCCATCCTGGCCGAGCTGCAGGCCGACGCGCGGCTGTCCAACGCCGAACTGGCCCAGCGCATCGGGCTGTCCGCCGCGCCCACGTGGCGGCGCGTCAAGTGGCTGGAAGACCAGGGCTACATCACCGGCTACCGCGCCGAGATCGACCGCCGCAAGCTGGGCCTGGGCGTGCTGGCCTTCGTGCGGCTGGACGCCGAGCGCAGCGCGGGTGCGGCCACCAAGCCGCTGGAGGACGCCATCCGCCGGCTGCCCGAGGTCATCGCCTGCCACTACATCTCGGGCACCGGCACCTTCGAGCTGCAGGTCATGGTGACCGACCTGGACGCCTTCTCGCGCTTCTCCATCGACACGCTGCTCAACCTGCCCAACGTCAAGGACATCCACACCAGCTTCTCGCTGGGCGAGGTCAAGGCCAGCGGCATGCTGCCGCTCGGGCACCTGAAAGGATGACCGCCATGCGTATCGCCCTCGTCTCCGACATCCACGGCAACCTGCCCGCGCTCGAAGCGGTCGCCGCCGACATCCGCCGCCAGGGCGTCGACCAGGTGCTGTGCCTGGGCGACAACCTCTCCGGCCCGCTGCTGCCGCGCGAGACGGCGCAGTGGCTGATGGCCTCGGGCTGGCCCGTGCTGGCCGGCAACCACGAACGCCAGATCCTCGAATGGCAGCCCGCCACGGGCGGCGCCTCCGACGGCTACGCGCTGTCGCAGTTGGGCAGCGTCGAGCTGGACTGGCTGCGCACGCTGCGGCCGCTGTGGCAGTGGGCGCCCGACGTCTTGCTGTGCCATGGCACGCCGCGCAGCGACTGCGAGCATTTCCTCGAAACGCCGCGTGCCGGCGTGCTGGGCCTGGCCACGGCCGCCGAGATCGGCGAGCGCCTGGCCGGCCAGGCCAGCGCCCTGATCGCCTGCGGCCACAGCCATCTGCCGCGCGGCCTGCGCACGGCGGCCGGGCAGCTCCTCGCCAACCCCGGCAGCGTGGGCCTGCAGGCCTATGTGGACGACGAACCCGAGCGCTACGTCGTCGAGCGCGGCACGCCGGACGCGAACTACGCCCTCGTCGAGCGCCGGGACGGCACCTGGCACTGCAGCCAGCATGCCGTGCCCTACGACCACCGCGCGATGGCCGCGCTGGCCCAGCGCAACGGCCGGCCGGAGTGGGCGCAGGCGCTGCTGACGGGCCGCGTGGGCTGACCACCCCTGCCCCGGCCAGGGGCGGCAGCCGGCTGGCATAGTCGGCCGCATGGCTACGCTGCCCCTGCGCCACTTGCTGCTCGCCCTCGCCGTCGTGGCCATCTGGGGGAGCAACTTCGTCGTCATCAAGTACGCGCTGCACACGCTGCCGCCGATGACGCTCGCGGTCCTGCGCTTCAGCTTCGCCCTCGTGCCCGCCTGCTTCTTCCTGCGCCGGCCGGCGGTCGGCTGGCGCAACCTGGCCGGCTACGGCGTGCTCATCGGCGTGGGCCAGTTCGGCCTGCTGTACCTGGCGATGCGCAGCCAGATCTCGCCCGGCCTGGCCTCGCTGGTGGTGCAGACGCAGGTGTTCTTCACGCTGCTGCTGGCCGTGCGCATCCGCAAGGAGAAGGTGCTGGGCATGCAGTGGCTGGGCCTGGCGCTGGCGGCCGGCGGCGTGGCCGTCATCGCCTCGCACACCGACGGCAGCACCACGCCGCTGGGCCTGGCGATGATCCTGGCCGCCGCCTTCTGCTGGGCCTGCGCCAACCTGCTGACGCAGCGCGCCGGCCGCATCGACATGCTGGCCTACGTCGTCTGGAGCAGCGCCTTCGCGGTGCCGCCGCTGCTGCTGCTGGCCCTGCTGATCGACGGGCCGCGGCAGATGGCCGACGGCGTGGCCGCCTCGGGCCTGGGCACCTGGGCCGCCGTGCTGTGGCAGTCGGTGGGCAACACGCTGTTCGGCTACGGCGTGTGGAGCTGGCTGCTGGCCCGCCACCCGGCCGGGCGCATCGTGCCGATGGCGCTGCTGGTGCCGGTGTTCGGCATGGGCTCGGCGGCGGCGCTGCTGGGCGAGCCGCTGCCGGCCTGGAAGCTCATCGCCGCCGCGCTGGTGCTGGCCGGTCTGGCGATCAACCTGTTCGGGCCCCGGCTTTTGCAGCTGCGGCTCAAGCCGGCCCGGGACTAAGCTCCAGCGCATGAAGCGCCGCACCCTGCTGCCGTTGATCCTGCTGCCGCTGGCGGCCCGCGCCGCGCCGCCCGCCGTGCAGCTCGTCGTCGAGCTGCGCTGGGTGGACGGCCACCTGCCCGGCGCCGCCCAGGGCGGCGTGCGCGACGGCGCCGTCGTCGTCGGCACGGCCGGCGCGGTGTCGCCGCGCGGGCCGGGGGTCGTCACCTCCACCGACATCGCCGCGCCACCACCGGCCCAGCGCCTGCGGGTGCTGAACGGCCAGCGCGCCGAGCTGCGGCTGACGACGCGCGAGCCGCTGCAGTGGGTGGACGCCGTCGTCGAGCTCGACGCCGCATCCGGCAGGGCAGCCGCGCCGCGCCGCCTCTACGCCAGCCCGCGCCAGGGCGAGCGCCGCACGACGCAGTCCTTCACCGTCACCCCCACCTGGCCCGGCGGCCGCGCGCCGGTGCGCGTGGCCTTCAGCGTCGACACCGGCGACGAGGCCTTCCAGTCCACGCTGGACCTGCCGCTGGAGCGCTGGCAGGCCGTCGCACGCAGCGGAGCCCCGGCGGCGCCCGCACCACGCGGCACGCTGAGCAGCGCCGACGCGGCCGGCCGGCCGGAACGCGAGCTGCAGCTGCGCGTCTCGGTTCAACCCTGAGGCGCGCCCAGCGCCCCGCCCAACGGCGCTGCCCGCGGCAGCCCCAACGCGGGAACATCGAAGCAACAACTGTGGGCAGCGTGCCAATGTGCCAAGTCTTGCGCGTTCACGGCGACGTCCTTGCGTGTAACGTCAATCCTTTGCGCACCCGACCGTCACGCCGCCCATGAAACTCGCTCTGATCGCCCACGATGGCAAGAAGGACGCCATCATCGCCCTGGCCGCCGACTTCCTGCCGCTGCTGCGCCGCTGCCGCCTGATGGCCACCGGCACGACGGGAACGCGGCTGAGCGCCGCGCACGGCCTGAGCATCGAGCGCATGCTCAGCGGGCCGATGGGGGGCGACCTGCAGATCGGCGCGCGGCTGGCCGCCGGCGACCTGGACGGCGTCATCTTCCTGCGCGACCCGATGACGCCGCAGCCGCACGAGCCCGACATCAACGCGCTGGTGCGCGCCTGCGACGTGCACGACGTGCCCTGCGCCACCAACGTGGCCACGGCAAGGCTGCTGCTGACGCAGTGGAGCGCCGGGTGACGCCCACGCGGCGCCGGGAGCCCCGCGGCCGATGAACGCCCTGAAGGCGCCCGTGCGCAGCCTGTCGCGTCGCTTGCGCATCCGCACGCGGCTGGGCCTGGCCTTCGGCCTGCTTTTGCTGCTGCTGCTGGCGCTGGCGGCGCTGTCGGTGCACCGGCTCAGCGCCCTGTCGGACGCGCTGAACCACATCGTCGACGACCAGGCCGTCATCCGCGACTCGGTCAACGAGATCAACCGCAATGCCGAGGCCGTCGCCCGCAAGCTGCTGGTGCTGATGAGCCCCGACGCCGAGCTGCGGCTGGCCGCCTCGCCCGAGATCTCCTCGGCCAACGGCCGGCTCGACGACGCCATGCAACGCCTCGCCCTGGTGCTGCCGCCGGGGCCGCGCAGCGAGCGCCTGGCCGAGGTGCGCCAGCGCCTGGCCGACTACCGTGCCAGCTACGTGGACGTGCGCCGGCTCATCGAGCACGAGGACTTCCATACCGCGCGCGCCCGGCTGGGCGGTGACGTCGAATCGGCGTTGTCGCTGTTCGTCGGCGCCATCCACCAGCTCGCGTCCAGCGAGGAGCGCGCCGGCACCGCGCAGGCCCGGGTGCTGCGCGACCGCATCGACGCCGACCGCACCGGCGTGCTGGGCCTGTGCATCGCCGCGCTGATGGCCGGCGCCCTGCTGGCCGTGGGCGTCACGCGCTCCATCGTGCTGCCGCTCAAGCGCGCCGAAGACGGCGCCGAACTGATCGCCCAGGGCCAGTACGGCCACCGCATCGAGGTGGACTCGGCCGACGAGCTCGGCCACATGGCCAGCGCCATGAACACCATGGCCGCGGCCGTCGGCGAGCGCGAGGCCGAGCTGCGCCGCCTGGCCGACGTGGACCTGCTGACCGGCCTGCCCCAGCGCGCTCGCTTCATCGCCGACGGCGACCGCCTGCTGGCGGGCCTGCCCCCGGATGAACGCCTGGCCGTGCTGATCTGCATCGACGTGGACCGGCTCAAGGCGGTCAACGGCGTGCTGGGCTTCGATGCCGGCGACGCGCTGCTGCGCGGCGCGGCGGCCAAGCTGCGCGTGCTGTTCGAGGGCGCCGCCGCCTACGGGCGCCTGGCCGGCGGCACGTTCGCGGCGCTGGCGCCGGTGCTGCGCCTGGAGCACGGCATCGCGCTCGCCACCCAGCTGCGCGAGGAGGTCGAGCACAAGCTCTCCTGGCAGGGGCAGTCGCTGGACCTGTCGGTGTCGCTGGGCGTGGCCCACTGGCCCGAGCACGCGGCCGACACCGAGGCCCTGCTGCGCCGCGCCGAGCAGGCCATGTTCGAGGCCAAGCGGCTGCGCCAGGCGGTGGCCGTCTTCAACCCCGGCGCCGAGGCCGCGCGCGCGCTGCACCTGAGCCTGCTGTCCGACCTGGCCACCGCCATCCAGCAGGACCAGCTGCGCCAGTTCCTGCAGCCCAAGCGCGACCTGCGCACCGGCCGCATCACCGGCGCCGAAGCCCTGGTGCGCTGGCAGCACCCGCAGCGCGGCTGGCTGCCGCCGGGCGACTTCATCCCCTTCGCCGAGCGCAGCGGCCGCATCCGCCAGGTCACCGACTGGATGCTGACCCGCGCCGTGCGCACGCTGGCCACCTGGGCGGCCGAGGGGCGCGAGCCGCTGTCCATCGCCGTCAACATCTCGACGCTGGACCTGCAGGACCAGTCCCTGCCCGCCCGACTGGCCGCGCTGCTGGCCGAGTACCGCGTCGACCCTGGCCGGCTGCAGCTGGAGGTCACCGAGACCGGCCTGATGGCCAGCGGCACCGACCCCATCGCGGTGCTGCAGGCGCTCAAGAGCTGGGGCGTGAAGCTGGCCATCGACGACTTCGGCACCGGCCAGTCGTCGCTGGCCTATCTGCAGCACCTGCCGGTGGACGAGCTGAAGATCGATCGCAGCTTCGTGCAGGACGTCGACCGCGACCCGCGCCGCCAGGCGCTGCTGAAATCCATCGTCGGCGTGGGCCACGGCCTGGGCCTGACGGTGACGGTGGAAGGTGTCGAGAACGAGGCCGAACTGGCCTGCATCACCGCCTGCGGCTGCGACCTGATCCAGGGCTTCCTGCTCGCCAAACCCATGGCCTTGCCCGATTTCGAGGCCTGGACGGCCCAGGCGCGCTAAAATCCTCATCTTTCGTCGCTTTTTCTGCGACTCGCCCCTGCAAGCGGGCTTTTTGTTTCACTGGAGAGCCATTCATGGGCAACAAGATCGTCACCGAAGCGGACCGCCGCGCCACCCCCCGTCCCGCCGCCCCCAAGGGCGTCACGTTCACGGCCGGCAAGGGCCAGCTGAGCAGCCTGGAGCGCGGCGCGCACACCCGCTCCAAGAAGAACCCGGGCAAGCGCCCGCACTCGGGCTGATCTTTCGGGAGAATCCTCGGGCTTGGCGCCTGAAGGTTCAACGCAAACAGGCCCCGCGGGGCCTGTTTGCTTTTGTCGGCTCGACACTGACCAAACACCATGATCCGCATCACCGAACTCCGCCTGCCGCTCGCCCATGCCGAGGACGCGCTGCGCCCGGCCGTGCTGGCCCGCCTGAAGCTGGCCGACGCCGAACTGGCCGGCATCCGCGTCTTCCGCCGCGGCTACGACGCGCGCAAGCGCAGCGACATCCAGCTCGTCTACACGCTGGACTGCACGCTTAGCCGTGGCGTCGACGAGGCCGCCGTGCTGGCCCGCTTCGCCGGCGACCACCAGATCCGCGCCACGCCCGACACCGGCTACCACTTCCTGGCGCAATTCGGGCAAGGTCGGGGCGAGTACACCGGCCCGCGCCCCGTCGTCGTCGGCTTCGGCCCCTGCGGCCTGTTCGCCGCGCTGATCCTGGCGCAGATGGGCCTGCGCCCCATCGTGCTGGAACGCGGCAAAGCCGTGCGCGAGCGCACGCAGGACACCTGGGGCCTGTGGCGCGAGAGCAGGCTCCACCCCGAGAGCAACGTGCAGTTCGGCGAGGGCGGCGCCGGCACCTTCTCGGACGGCAAGCTCTACAGCCAGATCTCCGACCCCCGCCACCTCACGCGCAAGGTGCTGACCGAGTTCGTCAAGGCCGGCGCGCCGGAGGAGATCCTGTTCGTCAGCAAGCCCCACATCGGCACCTTCCGGCTGGTCAGCATGATCGTCAAGATGCGGGCCGAGATCGAGGCGCTGGGCGGCGAGATCCGCTTCCAGCAGAAGATGACCGACCTGCTGATCGAGGACGGTGCGGTGCGGGGTGTGACGCTGGAATCCGGCGAGCAGATCGCCACCACGCACGTCGTCATCGCACTGGGCCACAGCGCCCGCGACACCTTCACGATGCTGCATGCCCGCGGCGTGCAGATGGAGGCCAAGCCCTTCTCCATCGGCTACCGCATCGAACACCCCCAGTCGCTGATCGACGCGGCCCGCTTCGGCGCATCGGCCGGCAACGAGATCCTCGGCGCGGCCGACTACAAGCTCGTGCACCACGCCAAGAACGGTCGTTCGGTCTACAGCTTCTGCATGTGCCCCGGCGGCACCGTGGTGGCCGCCACCAGCGAGCCCGACCGCGTCGTCACCAACGGCATGAGCCAGTACTCGCGCAACGAGCGCAACGCCAATGCCGGCATCGTCGTGGGCCTTAGCCCCGAGGACTACCGCCAGGACGGCAAGCGCGACGGCAGCCCCGTGAACCCGCTGGACGGCATGGCCTTCCAGCGCCTCTGGGAAAGCCGCGCCTACGAGCTGGGCGGCGGCGGCTACATGGCGCCGGGCTCGCTGGTGGGCGACTTCATCAAGCGCCAGGTCAGCAAGCAATTCGGCGACATCGAGCCCAGCTACAAGCCGGGCGTCACGCTGACCGATCTGCAGGAAAAAGGTCATGGCTCGCTGCCGACCTACGCGCTGGAAGCGATCCGCGAAGCCCTGCCCGCCTTCGCCCGCCAGATCCGCGGCTTCGACCGCCCGGACGCGGTGCTGACCGGCGTGGAAACGCGCACCTCCTCACCGCTGCGCATCAACCGCGGGCGGGACTACCAGAGCGTCAACGTGCGCGGGCTGTTCCCTGCGGGTGAAGGCGCGGGCTATGCGGGCGGGATCATGTCGGCCGGCGTCGATGGCATCGAAGTAGCCGAGGCGCTAGCGGCAGATCTGCTGGGCCTGCCGGACGCGCCGGTGCTGCAGGGCAAGGGGGCGAAGGCGGGTGGGCAGGTGTGAAAGGGCGACATGGCTGGTAGACGCCACGCGGTCTCAACGTTGAAGCTGCGCGGCGTGCAACTTGCCGACGCAATCAAGCAACCGGCCGGGTCGCACTCTTCGCCTTCCACGTGAGCCATAACTCCACGAGTCTTCGTACAAACGAAGACGCCTCGTATAGCTCCATAGGGTCGGACGGTGGGTGCGCTCCTTCCTTTCCATGCCTAGCTTCATCGCCTCCGACAACCACAGAATTTGCAGAATGTTTGAATCGGCGAACGTCCGCTGGCGTAATCCAACTCAGTCCTTGAAGCGAATGTTGCCCGCCGACATCGTCTTCGACCACCTCGTAAATCCTGTAAAGATCGACCCAGTTCCCGGCGCTCTTGGCTAACAGCCGAACGACCTTCCGCACGTTGGTGTCCAACTCCGCCAAGGCAAGTCGTGACTTGATTGCTGATCGGGCAGGTTGAATTACACCGATCATTTCGGCCCCGGGTGGTCCCAATGAAATCCCTGTCAATGCAACGCCGACGCTGATGCTTTCAGTGAAAGACAGGCTCGTATGCACGCGACGCCCAGCATCCAGTTTGTGTATCGCACCGATTTCTAGTTTCCGAGGCCGACCACGCTCCAGCGATATCAGGCCGACAAGAAGCAGCGCAAGTCCCTGCGCAGCGGAGCGAACACTTTCTGCATCAACAAACTCCCGAAAGGAATCCGCCTCCAACACATATCCGGGTTCTCGGTCAGATGGGCGCACTCGCACATTTCCAGCGTCGAAATTTTCGACAAGAAACTCTCCATATTCCTGCTCGCAAAGAAGCTGCACTTGCCAAACAAGATCTGCCATTTATTGAACCTAATGTGTTTTAGAGCGCAGCTATCGCTGACCACTATGGAGCAGCACGGTAGGTTGGGGTGAACATCGTGATCCCCAACAAAAGCGCACGCTACAGATGTTGGGGTTCGCCAAGCTCACCCCAACCTACGGAGCTGTCCGGCGCGCCGATGCGCCTCACATCCGGCTTGATCCAGTGCAGCGCATAGATCGCCGACGACACGTACAGCATCCAGCGCAGGAAGGGCCTGCGCAGCGGGTCTGCGGCGGCGGGCGCCAGGCGCGACCCGGGATACAGGTCCGCCAGGTAGACCAGGATGGCTGCGCTCTCGGTCATGACCTCGCCGCCGGGCAGTACCAGCGTCGGGATCTGGCGCATGGGGTTGCTGGCCGCGACGCGGTCGCGCGCGGCGGCCTCGGCCCAGGTGGCACCTTCGATCAGTTGGTAAGGCAGGCCCAGCAGCGTCAGCGTGGCCTCGACGGCGACCGAGCCGGAGGCCGCGGCACCGTAAAGGGTCAGTGGCGCTGGGGGCTGCGTCATGGCGCCGGCTTCGGCGCTTGCGCCGCAAGAAAAGCCAGCAGGTCGGCCGCCTGCCTCTCGCTGACACCCATGCCCCAATAGCGCATCTTGGTGCCCGGCACCAGCGCGTTCGGGTCGCGCAGATAGGCGGTCAGCGTCGCCTCGTTCCAGACCAGGCCCGAGGCCTTCAGCGCCGCGGAATAGCCATAGCCCGGCTGTGTGCCCGCCCTGCGGCCGGCCAGGCCGTTGAGCTGCGGGCCGAAGGCGTGGCGCGCCGAGGGGCCGGCCTGGTGGCAGTGGATGCAGGCCCCGAAGGCCTTGCGGCCCGCCACGGGGTCGCCACCGGCCAGGGCGGGTGGGGACAGCAGGGCCGCCAGCGCCGCCCAGGCGGGCCACGGCCTCATGCGTCGGTGCCCCCGGGCACCAGCATCGCGATCAGCTCCTTGGCGAACGCCAGCGCGTCCTCCGGCAGCTCGAAGTGCATCTCGTTGTTCAGCTCGACGACCTCGCCGCCCGGCCCCTTGTGCACGACCGACCAGCCCCCCGCGCCGCCATCGATGGCGAGCACGCCGAACTGGCCCGGCGCGAGGTCCCGGGCGCTGCCGCCGGTGACGACGATGTCGCGGCCGAGGTGGGAGTGGTAGCGTTTCATCCATCCCATTTTCAAGGAGACCACGGATGAAGGCAGTCTGGAACGGCATCACCCTCGCCGAGAGCGACGACACGGTGGTGGTCGAGGGCAACCACTACTTCCCCGCCGAATCGCTGAACAAGCAGTACACGACCTTCAGCAACCATGTGTCACGCTGCGCCTGGAAGGGCGAGGCGAAGTACCTGAGCCTGCTGGTCAACGGCGAGATGAACCCCGACGCGGTCTGGTACTACCCGGACCCGCTGCCGGCGGCCGCGGAGATCAAGGGCCGCTACGCGTTCTGGAAGGGCGTGAAGGTCACGGAGTGATCAGGGCGTGAGCCCCTGGGGCCACAGTGCCCACAGCCGCAGCGGCTGCTTGGTGCGGCCGGCGCGCAACCCGGCCTCTTCGCCCCAGCCCCAGAACAGGTCGGCGCGCACGGCACCCAGGATGGCGCTGCCGGTGTCCTGGGCCAGCACGAGGCGGCGCAGCGGCGTGGTGGACAGCGGCTCGGTGCTGTCCAGCCACAGCGGCGTGCCCAGGGCGATGAAGCTGCGGTCGATGGCGACCGAGCGGCCCGGCGTCAGCGGCACGCCCTGGGCGCCGCGCGGGCCGGTGGCCGCGTCGGGCAGCGCCTCCTCGCGGAAGTAGACGACGCGCGGGTTGACGGCCAGCGCCTCGCGCACCCTGGCCGGGTTGCGGCGCGCCCAGTCGCTCAGGGTGCGCGGCGTCGCGTCGCCCACCTCGCCACGGTCCAGCAGCGCGCGCACGACCGACTGGAAGGGCTGGTCGTTGTGGCCCGCGTAGGCCACGCGGCTGGTGCGCTCGGCGCCGGCCGCATCGCGCATGACGAGGCGACCCGAACCCTGGATCTGCAGCTGCAGCAGCGCGAACGGGTCATCCACATAGGCCAGCTCCAGCGCGGTGAAGCGCGGGTTGGCGTCGATGTCGCGGCGCGGCGTGCGGCGCAGCTGCGGGTCTGCGGGCAGCGCATGCAGCGGCCACTGGAAGGCGCCCTGGCGCTGGCGGCTGGCGGCGAGCTGCGGCTCGAAGTAGCCCGTCAGCAAACCCGTCGCCTCGCCGCCGTCGGCCTGCAGCCGCCAGGGGCGCAGGTGCTTCATCAGCAACAGGCTGGCTTCCAGCGCGTCGGCGGGTGCCTGCAGCGCGGCACGGGCGCAGAACTCGGCCCAGCCGGGCGCTGGGCGCTGGCAGCCGGCGAGCAGGGCCGGCCAGGCGGCGAGCAGGTCGTCGCTGCCCCAGCCGGGCAGGTCCTTCCAGTCCGCGGCCACCCAGCGTGGCGCCACCGGCCGCGCGGGGGCCGGCGAGGCAGGCCCCGCCTCACGCGGCGCGGGCGGTTGCAGCGGCGGCGACGAGCAGGCGGCCAGGCTTCCTAGAATCGCGGCCAACACCCAACGCGCCCACCCTCCCATGCTGCTACTCGCCCTCGAAGCCCTCGGCGCGCTGCTGATCTTCGTCTTCATCATCTGGTGGACCATGTTCTCGGGCCGCAAGAAGGGCGAGCGCCGCGACGATCGCTGATCGTCACGCGGGCCGAGCGCCGGGCCGCTCCCAAGCCGTCCCGATCTGGCGATGTGCTTGCGGCTCGATGCCGCAAGCATCGCCGTCCCCTCGGGGGCTGAGCCCGGACACATTGCGCCCAGTGGGCGCGATGTGACTGGCGAAGAGCTGCGGCACAAGCCGCGGCGCGGCCTGCAAGGCCGGCCAAGGTACTCCTTGGACGAGGGGCCTCATTTCGGCGGCACCAGGAAGCTCAGCGGCGCACGCCGCAGCCGCCCACGGATGGCCGCATAGACGCGCTTGCGGTCGGCCAGGCGAATGCCGCGCGAGCGCATGGCCACCTTGAACGCGCACAGGAAGCTGACGCCGACGTTGAGCGCGCCGATACCGACGATGCACAGCAGGCAGGACCAGAAGGCCCACGTGCCCATGACGCCGAAGCCGAGTGCGCCGACCGCGGCGGCAAGCTGGCCGGTGGCGAGCGTCACATGGCGCACCTCGACGGGCAGGCCGAAGAAGCTCCCCAGCGCCGGCACCAGGCCCAGCATCAGGCCCAGGCTGATGTTGGCCGTGAGGCCGGAGATGTTGGCCCGCCACCAGCGCGACCAGGCCTGGGCACGCGTGTGGCCCAGCGTGGCGACGATGCGCGGGTTCCAGGCGATGGCGCTGTCCAGGCGGTGGAAGACGAACCAGTTCTCCACCCAGCCGGCGATCAGGCTGGACGCGAACAGCAGCGTGCCGGTGAAGGCCGCGAACAGCAGCGACGGGCCGAACAGGCCCAGCGAGTGCAGCACGTACTCCGCGTCGTGCACGCCCACCAGCGGCATGCCGAAGGCCGCCCAGCACAGCCCCTGCACGGCCAGCACCAGCGGCGCGACGACGCTGAGGTTGCCGATGATGCCGGCCACCTGTGAACGCACGAGGTGGCCGACCGCGTCGACGAAGTCCTCCAGCGCCTCGTCGCGCTCGATGTGGCGCAGCTTGTTGGCCATGGCCGGGGCCGTCATCGCCGGCTGCTTGGTCGCCACCGTCCAGTGCAGCAGGTGGATGAGGACGAAGCAGGCCGCGTAGTTCACACCGGCCCAGAAGCCGCCCCAGAAGGCCGTGAAGCCCAGCAGCGCGATGCCGAACTTGAGGAAGGTGGTGCCCGCCAGCACGGCACCGCCGCCGGCCGCGCGCCGCAGCATGTCGCCGTATTCGTCGCGGCTGCGGGTGATGTAGTGCTCGCCCGTCTCGGCGCTGCGCTCGGCCACCTTGCGCGCCAGCAGCGAGTAGTGGCGCGCGAACAGCGTGCGCAGGCTGCGCCGCTCGTGCACCACCCGCACCAGGCCGGCCACCAGGCGCAGCAGTTCGCGCTGCGGCTCGCGGGACAGCAGGCAGGCCAGCAGCGCCTCGATGCGGTCCACCCGCGCGGTGAGCTGCTCCACCGAGAACATCAGGTCCACCGACACGCCGTGGGCCTCGAGATGGTCGGGCACGGTCTGGGCGGCGGCGCGGCAGCGGTCCAGCAGCGCGCGCAGGTATTGCGTGGCCGGCACCAGGGCCGCGCCGTCCGGCCCCGTCAGCGCGCGCTCGACGGCCTCCCAGGCCGTGGGCAGCTGATGGAAGGGCCGGTCCTGCATCGCTGCCTCAGCCATGCGCACGCGCAGCGGCCCGGCGAGGCCGGCCGCGTGCACGTTGCTGACCAGCACCGTGATGGCGGCGCGCGCCTCGACGCGCCAGCCGTCGTCGGGCGTCGCGGCGAACAGCAGGCTCAGCCGGCCCAGCAGCTCGTCGTCGATGGCGGCGATCCAGTCCTCGTCCGTATCACTGCCGAAGAGCAGCTCGAACAACTCGGCGAGGTCGCGCGTGTCGGTCGTGGCGGGCAGCAGGCGCCGGCGCAGACGGCCGAGGAATTCGTGCCACAGCGCCATGCGCGGCGCGAAGCCCACCTCGGCGAACAGCGCCACCGCGTCGACGTCGTTCCAGACGCCGCCGATGACGTTGGCGAAGGCCCAGGCGTGCTCGGGGTGGCGCTCCAGCACGTTGAGCAGGTGCTTGAGGCGCACCAGCGGCAGCGGCGTGCCCGAGGCTTCCTCGCGCGGTGCGTGCCGCAACCATTCGAGCAGGCGCACCAGCCAGAGATTGCGCTCGGCGAGTTCGGCCTGCGGGTCGGCCGCGTTCAGGAGGGCAGTGAGGTCCCAGGTCAACGGTGGGCAGGAGTTAGTGCAGGGAGGCGCTGTCGGCGAGCAGGAATTCGTCGACCTCGGCGTGGAAGACCTCGCAGCCTTCGGTCACGCACAGGAAGCGCCCGCGCATGGTGCCCTGAGGGGTGCCGATCTGGGCCCAGGAGCTGTACTGGAAGCTCTGGCCCGGCGCCAGCACCGGCTGGTGGCCGACGACGGCCAGGCCGTCGACGAACTGCACCTGGCCGCGCGCATCGGTGATCTCCCAATGCCGGCCGATGAGCTGTGACAGCACGTCACCGCTGTTCGTGATCGTGACCGTGTAGCTGAAGGCGTACAGGCCTTGCTCGAGATGGGTCTGCTCGGGCAGGGCCTGGACCGCGACGCTGCAACTGAAACGGGGGTTCGCCATCAGGTGATTGTCGGTGCCGAACGCTATGCTCGCCGCATGTTCGTCAGGATACGAGATCCTAAGTGTTGCGCTGGTCACTGCTGCTGAGCGCGCTGCTTTGCGTTTCGACCCAGGCGCAGGAGCTGTCGCTGCGCACCGTCCAGCAGAGCGGCGCCACGATCAAGTACGACCCGGAAGGCGGCGCGGCCAGGCCCGGGTTGTGCCTGGAAATCCTGCGCGCCGTGGAGCGCAGCGACCCGGGGCTGCACTTCGTCGGGCTGGAGCAGAGCGTGCCGCTCAGGCGCGTGGAGCGGATGCTGGCCGAGGGTCTCGTGGACGCCTTCTTCTGCCTGCTCAAGACACCGGAGCGAGAGAAGCAGTGGCGCTACCTGCCGGTGCCGCTCTACACGATCCGCCACGTCGTCATGCAGCGCGCGGACGACTCGCGCACGCTGGCCAGCCTGCCCGAGCTGGCGGCATCGAGCCAGCGCAAGCCGGTGCTGATCTCGCGCGGCAGCGCGCTCGCGCGCCGGCTCGCGGCGGCCGACGTGGTCTTCAACGAAGTGGGCTCCGAGCGCGAGGCGCTGCAGATGCTGGCGCTGGGCCGGGCCGACGCCGTCTACGGCCAGGACATCAACCTGCAGCGTCACATCGCCGACAGCAGGATGGGCGACAAGCTGAAGATGGGCCGCACCGTGTTCCATGAGGAGGCCCAGTACCTCACGGTGCGCGCCGACCTGCCGCTGGCCCAGGAAGAGCGCCTCACGACGGCGCTGCGCCGGCTGGAACGCGACGGCACGCTGCGCCAACTGGCAGAAAAATACCGGTAGGGGCTTGCTGGCATGGCAGGGATCGGACGCGTTGCCACTCAAAAGCCCGCGAGCAAGGCGCGAGGCCGAAGCTGGGGCCATCCCCAGCGAGGCTTCGCAACGCTGCGCGCGGGCTTTTGAGTGACAACCCTCTTCGCACCAATTCCTGCCATGCCAGCAAGCCCCAAACCTCTCTATCTGCCGCCCGACGGCCGCCCGCGCTGCGCCTGGTGCGCGGCCGCGGCCGGCGACGACGCCTACCTGCGCTACCACGACGAGGAATGGGGCCGCCCTGTGGCCGATGACGTCCGGCTGTTCGAGAAGCTGTGCCTGGAAGGCTTCCAGAGCGGGCTGTCGTGGCGCACCATCCTGAACAAGCGCGAGGGCTTCCGCGCCGCCTTCGCGGGCTTCGATTTCCACCAGGTGGCGCGCTTCGGCGAGAAGGACGTGGAGCGCCTGCTGGCCGACGCCGGCATCGTGCGTCATCGCGGCAAGATCGAGGCGACCCTTCACAACGCGCGTCGCTGCGTGGAGCTGGTGGCGGCGGAAGGCTCGCTGGCCGCCTACCTGTGGCGCTTCGAGCCGCCGCAGAACTCGGTGGCCCACGCGCTGTCGCAGTCGCCCGCCTCCGAGGCGCTGTCCAAGGACCTCAAGAAACGCGGCTGGAAGTTCGTCGGCCCCACCACCATGCACGCGCTCATGCAGGCCATGGGGCTCATCAACGACCACCAGCCGGGCTGCCATCACTGGGCGCAGACGCAGAAGGCGCGGGACGCGTTCAAGCGCCCCGGCTGAGGCGGCCTTACTTCGGCAGCACCACGCTGTCGATGACGTGGATGACGCCGTTGTCGGCGGCGATGTCGGTCGCCGTGACCTTGGCGTTGTCCACCATCACGCCGCCGGTCGTCGAGACCGTCAGCTCGCTGCCCTGCACGGTCTTGACCTTGCCGGCCTTCACGTCCTTGGCCATGACCTTGCCCGGCACGACGTGGTAGGTCAGCACGGCGGTGAGCTTGGCCTTGTCCTTGAGCAGCGCGTCGAGGTCGGCCTTGGGAATCTTGGCGAAGGCGGCGTCGGTGGGCGCGAAGACCGTGAACGGGCCGGGGCCCTTGAGCGTGTCGACCAGGCCGGCGGCCTGCAGCGCGGTGGCCAGCGTCTTGAAGTTGCCGGCGGCAACCGCGGTGTCGACGATGTCCTTGGCCTGCACGCCGGCGGCGGCGAGGGCGAAGGCGGCGAGAGCGATGAACTTCTTCATGGTTTCAGCTTTCGTTGACAAAGGGGGAGGGAGAAGCGGGCCACGCGTCGCCGGGCGGCCCGGGGCGGAGAACTCAGGGCCGCGGCAGGATCACCTTGTCGATGACGTGGATCACGCCATTGCTGGCGAGCACGTCGGTCGCGGTGATGTTGGCGCGGCGGGCGCGCTGGTCGGTGATGGCCAGGCCGGCGTTGACCGTGAAGCTGTCGCCCTGCAGCGTGCCGATGGGCGTATTCAGCGGCACGTCGGCCTTGAGCACGCGGCCCGGCACCACGTGGTAGGTCAGCACCTGGGTCAGCAGCGGCTTGTTGGCCAGCAGGTCGGCCTTGCTCACGCCCAGTTCGGCGAGCAGCGCAGCAAAGGCGTCGTTGGTCGGCGCGAAGACGGTCAGCGGGCCCGGGCCGGCGAGCGCATCCTGCAGGCCGGCAGCCACCACCGCCTCAACGAGGATGCTGAACTGCGGCAGCGCCTGGGCCGTCTGCACGATGTTCTGGTCGGCCGGCAGCAGCACCTTGTCGAGCGCGTGGATGACGCCGTTCTTCACGCGCAGGTCGGTGAACCCGAGCGTGGCGCGGCGGTTGCGGCCGTCGGTCACGACCAGCGCACCAGCGCTGCCGTCCACCTTGAAGATGCCGCCGGCCAGCGGCGTGATCGCCTTGCCCAGCGGCACCTGGCTGCTCAGCACCTGGCTGCCCAGCACGTGGTACTGCAGCACGGCGGTCAAGAGCGGCTTGTTGGCCAGCAGCTGGTCCTTGGTCACGCCCAGCTCGGTGAGCAGCGCGGCGAACGCGGTGTTGGTGGGTGCGAACACGGTCAGCGGGCCGGCGCCGGACAGCGCATCCTGCAGGTTGGCCGCCACGACGGCCTCCACCAGGATGCTGAACTGCGGCATGGCCTGCAGCTGCTGCACCAGGGTGCGCTGGCCCGGCAGCGTCACGTCGCTCGGCAGGATGACCTTGTCGATGACGTGCACGACGCCGTTGCTGGCCAGCGTGTCGGTCCCGGTGATGGCCGCCTTGCGGCCCAGGCGGTCGGCGATGGCGAGGCTGGCGTCGACCGAGAAGGTCTGCCCCTCCACCGTCGTGATCGCCGCGCCCACCGGCACCTCGGCCTTGAGCACGCGGGCCGGCACGACGTGGTAGGTGAGGATCTTCGTCAACAGCGCGGTGTCGGCGAACAGCGCCGCCTTGCTGACGCCGAGCTCGCTGAGTGCGGCAGCGAACGCGTCGTTGGTTGGCGCGAACACCGTGAACGGCCCCGTGCCCGACAGCGTGCCCTGCAGGTTGGCCGCCACGACGGCCTCCACCAGCGTGCTGAAGGCCGGCACGGCCTGCGCGATCTGCACGATGTTCCTGTCGGCAGGCAGCAGCACCTTGTCGATGACATGCAGCACGCCGTTGCTGACCATCACGTCGGTCTGCGTGATGGCGGCGGTGCGGTTGCGGCCATCGGTCACGACGAGGGCTCCACCCTGCACGTCGACCTTGAAGAAGCCGCCACCCACGGGTGTGATCGCCTTGCCCAGCGGCACCGAGTCCTTGGGCACGGCGCCGGCCACCACGTGGTACTGGAGCACGGCGCGCAGCAGTGCCTTGTCGGCCAGCAGCTGGGCCTTGGTGATCTTGAGATCGGCCAGCAGGGCCGTGAAGGCGGCATCGGTCGGCGCGAACACCGTGTAGGGGCCGGGGCCAGTGAGCGTGCCGGTCAGATCGGCCGCGTCGATGGCCTCGGCCAGCACGCTGAAGCGCGCATCGCCGCGCGCCAGCTCCACGACATTCGGCGTGGAGGGGTCGCCGCCGCCGCAGGCCGCGAGGCCCGACAGCAGGCTGGCCATCAGCAGGCCCTTGAGCCAGTTCAACAGTCGCATCGGAGTCTCCTGAGATGAGTCGAGGGTGAGTGAAGCCGCGGCGCCGCGCGGGCGCCGTGTGCTTGGGGAAGGAACCGGAGCGGCCGGGCCGCGATCAGCCGGGGGGCGGCAGCAGGGCTTCGGGTATGCGATGCAGCAGGCCGTTGCTGCAGGGCTGGTCACTGCCGCGGGCCAGGGGCAGGCTCAGGTCGCCGCTGCGCAGCAGGCCGAGGGCTTCCAGGCCGAGTTCGCCCTCGCCCAGCGTGCGCAGCCGGCCCGGCCAGGGCAGCTCGCTGCTGGCCCAGCGGCCCGGCAGGATGTGGCAAAGCAGCAGGGCGCGCAGCCGGTCGGTGTCCTGCCAGAGCGCGGCAGGGCCCAGGCCGAGGCGCGCCGCGGCGCGGTCGAGGGCGGCGCCGGTCGGGGCGAACAACGTGAAAGGACCGCCACATCCCAGCAGGTGCTGCAGGCCACAGCGTTCCAGCGCGTCCGCCAGCCGGGCCAGGCCGGCATCGGCCGACACGCGTTGCCACACGGTCTGGCTCGCTGCGGCAAGCGGCCGGTCGATGGGCAGCACACGCAGGTTGCGCCGCATCTGCCCACGGCCCAGCAGGCGCACGGGGCGGCCCTCGGCATCCACCCAGCCCGGCCCCGGCTCGGCGCGGCGCAGCAGGCTGCCGTCAAACAGCGGCAGCAGGCCGTCGTCCTGCGGCGAGGCCAGGGTCAGGTGGCCCAGCAGCCAGCGTTGCAGGGATTCGGGCGACAGCTCGGCCGGCTGCATGCCGGCGGCATCCAGCGCGGCATCGGTCGGCGCAAGCAGGGTCGTGCCCAGGGGCGCCTGCGGCAGCGCACCGAGCCCGGCACGCCCCAGGGCGGTTTCCAGCCAGTGGCAGCTCGGCAGCGGCGCCGAGGGCGCTGGCGGCATCAGCGGCAGTTGCCAGCGCGGCAACCACGACGTCCAGACGTTCAGCATGCAACACCTCTTGAGAAAACTCGCATGCCCGTAATGTGAACTGATCAGTTCACCAAGTCAACTGCTCAGTATGTTTTTGGATGTATCTGTTCTAAATATGGACTCGTCGGTGCGCAACACGGCCGGGCACCCTAGAATGACGCCATGTCCGCACGACCGCGTTTCCGAGAGCAGTTCCTCCAGGCCCGCGAGGACGCCATCGTCGAGTCGGTGAACCGACTGCTGGCCGAGAAGGGCTTCGAGGCCATGACGGTCGACGAGGTCGTGGCCGACGTGGGCATCGCCAAGGCCAGCCTGTACAAGCACTTCACGTCCAAGGAGGAGCTGGCCGCTGCGGCCATGGTGCGGGTGCTGGACCGGGCGCTGGAGGAGCTGGCCCGCTTGCGCAGCCTGGAACTGGATGCGCTGGGCCGCCTGCAGGCCGTGGCCCGCTGGGCCTACGAGCAGCAGCTGGCCGGCCAGATGCCGGCCCTGCCCTCGCAGAACTCCACGCTGCGCGCCGCGCTGGTGGCGGACAAGGCCTACATGGACCGGCTGATGCAGCTCTCCGACGAGCTGGGCGGCTGGATCGTGGAGGCCCAGGGCCAGGGTCGGCTGAACCCGGCGCTGCCGCCCGAGCTGGTGCTCTACACGCTGTTCGCACGCGCCTGCGACCCGGTGCTGGGCGTCATGCGCGCCAGCGGCGCGCACAGCGATGCGCAGATCGTCGACTGGCTCGTGGCGACCTGCTTCAAAGGCCTGGCCTCCTAGAATTGGGGCCATGCCCGCCCCCGACTACCGCATCGCCCCCAGCCTCCTGTCCGCCGATTTCGCCCGTCTGGGCGAGGAGGTCCGCAACGTGCTGGCGGCCGGCGCCGACTGGATCCATTTCGACGTGATGGACAACCATTACGTGCCCAACCTGACCTTCGGGCCCATGGTGTGCGAGGCGCTGCGCAAGCACGCGGTGAAGCCCGACGGCACGCCGGCCGTCATCGACGTGCACCTGATGGTGCAGCCGGTGGACAGTCTGGCGCAGGCGTTCTGCCGCGCCGGGGCCGACATGGTGACCTTCCACCCCGAGGCCAGCGCCCATGTGGACCGCACGCTGCAGCTCATCAAGGCCGAAGGCAAGCAGGCCGGCCTGGTGTTCAACCCGGCCACGTCGCTGGACGTGCTGGAGTGGGTCATCGACAAGGTCGACATGGTGCTGCTGATGTCGGTCAACCCCGGCTTCGGCGGCCAGAGCTTCATTCCCTCGGCGCTGAAGAAGCTGCAGAAGGCGCGCGAGATCATCGCGAAGAGCGGCCGCGACATCCGCCTGGAGATCGACGGCGGCGTGAAGGTGGACAACATCCGCGAGATCGCGGCGGCGGGCGCCGACACCTTCGTCGCCGGCTCGGCCATCTTCGGCAAGCCCGACTACAAGACCGTCATCGACGCCATGCGCGCCGAACTCGCCAAGGCCTGATCGCGATGGCGGCCGTCCTGCTCGTCTGCACCGCCAACATCTGCCGCTCGCCGATGGCCGAGGCCATCTTCAAGGCCAGGCTCGGCGAGGTGTTCAAGACCATCGCCTCTGCGGGCGTGCATGCCGACCCGCATGGCGGCCCGGTGGACGCGCGCGCCGCGGCCGCGCTGGCGCGGCACGACTACGCGCTGGAGCGCAAGTGGCGCTCGCGCCGCGTCGACCCCGAGCAGCTGGGCCAGTACGACCTCGTGCTGGTGATGGAGGCCGAGCACCTGGAATCGCTGCGCAAGAAGGCCGCGCCCGAGCACCATGCCCGCATCCTGATGCTGAGCGACTTCGTGCCGGAGCTGGCCGGCCAGGACATCCCCGACCCCTACTTCGGCCCCGTCGCGGGCTTCGATGCCGTCATCGGCATGATCGAGCGCGCCGCGCAGGGCCTGCTGAAGGAAAGCCGCGAAGGCCGCCTGCAGCTCGGCTGATCAGACCGCCTTGCTGACGAACTCGGCCACCACCCGGGTGTCCGGCCCCTGGCCGCTGAAGCGGTCCAGCGCCAGGTAGATGACCGGCGTGATGTAGAGCGTCACCGCCTGCGACAGGATCAGCCCGCCCACCACGGCCAGGCCCAGCGGCTGGCGCAGCTCGGCGCCGGCGCCCAGGCCCAGCGCGATGGGCAGCGCGCCCATCAGCGCGGCCAGCGTCGTCATCATGATGGGCCGGAAGCGCAGGATGGCCGCCTGGCGTATCGCCTCGGCTGGCGCCAGCCCCTGGCTGCGCTGCACGTCCAGCGCGAAGTCGATCATCATGATCGCGTTCTTCTTGACGATGCCGATCAGCATGACGATGCCGATGGTGGCGATGATGGTCAGCTCCATGCCGAACAGCTGCAGCGTGATCAGCGCCCCCACCGCGGCGGAGGGCAGGCCGGCCAGGATGGTGATGGGGTGGATGTAGCTCTCGTAGAGCACGCCCAGCAGCACGTAGATGACGGCCACCGCCAGGCCGATCAGCAGCAGCTGGCCGCCCTGCGAGTCCTGGAACACCGCCGCGTCGCCACCGTAGCTGGTGATGATGCTGGGCGGCAGCTTGATCTCCTGCGTGAACGCGGTGATCTGCTGCGTCGCGTCGCCCAGCGGCACGTTGGGGGCGAGGTTGAAGCTGATCGTGATGGCCTGCAGCTGGCCCTGGTGGTTGACCGCCGTGGGGCCCAGCGTGCGCTGCACGGTGGCGAAGGCCGTCAGCGGCACCTGGGCGCCGTTCTTGCCGCGCAGGTAGATCTTGTCGAACGCGGCCTCGCTGCTGCGGTCGTCCTCGCCGGCCTCCATGATGACCTGATAGGTGTTGCTCTCGGCGTAGATGCTGGACACCTGGCGCTCGCCGAAGGCGCCGTACAGCGCGTTGCGCAGGTCCTGCATCTGCACGCCGAGGATGGCCGCGCGCTCGCGGTCGATGACGAGGCTGGCCTGCAGGCCGCGCAGCTGGGAGTCGCTGGTGACGTCGCGGAAACGGTTGTCGCCGCGCAGCTTCTCCTGCAGCTTGTTGGCCCAGCTGTTGAGCTCGCCGGCCGACACCGACTGCAGCGTGTACTGGTAGCGGCTCTTGCTCTGCCGGCCGCCCAGCTGCAGGTTCTGCACCGGGCGCAGATAGACCTGGATGCCGGGCACGGCACGCAGCTTCTTGCGCAGGCCCTCCAGCACCTTGGGCATGGGTTCGCGCTCGCCGCGGGCCTTCAGGTTGATGAACATGCGGCCGGTGTTGGAGGCCGCCCCGGAGGGGCCGCCGCCGACGGCTGAGCTCAGTGCGGCGACGTTGGGGTCGTCGCGCACGATGGCTGCGACGCGCTCCTGCAGCAGCGTCATCGCGGCGAACGAGGTGTCCTCCGCCGACTCGGTGCTGGCCTGGATCTGGCCGATGTCCTCCTCGGGGAAGAAACCCTTGGGGATGGTCATGTAGAACCACACGGTCGCGACGAAGCTCAGCACCGCCACGCCCAGCACCCAGTGGCGGCGGCGCAGCGCCAGGTCCAGCGTGCGCGTGTAGGCGTTCAGCGTGGCCGTGAAGCCGCGCTCGAAGAGCTTGCCCAGCGGGCCGTCCTCATGGTGCTCGTCGGCCTTCAGCAGGCGGCTGCACAGCATGGGCACGAGAGTGAGCGACACGACGGCCGACACCAGGATGGACAGGCCCACCACGACGGCGAACTCGTGGAACAGCAGGCCGATGACGCCCGGCATGAAGAAGATGGGGATCAGCACCGCCACCAGCGACACCGAGATGGACAGGATGGTGAACGCCATCTCGCGCGCGCCGCGCACGGCCGCGTCGAAAGGCTTCATGCCGTCCTCGACGTGGCGGACGATGTTCTCCAGCATGACGATGGCGTCGTCCACCACCAGGCCCACGGCCAGCGTGATGCCCAGCAGCGAGATGTTGTCCAGTGAATAGCCCAGCGCGAACAAGAGCGTCAGCGCACCGATCAGCGAGATCGGCAGCGAGGCCGTCGGGATCAGCGTGGCCACCGCGCGGCGCAGGAAGATGAAGATGACCAGCACCACCAGGCCCACGGTCAGCGCCAGCGTCAGGTAGACGTCGTGCAGCGACTCGCGGATGGACACCGAGCGGTCGTTCAGCGTCGACATCTTGATGGACGCCGGCATCTGCTCGGCATAGCGCGGCAGCAGCGCCTTGACCTTGTCCACCACCTGCACGGTGTTGGCGTCGGGCTGGCGCTGGATGGCCAGCACGATGGAGCGCTCGCCGTTGTAGGTGGAGTAGGTCTTGCTGGTCTCGACGCTGTCCTGCACCTCGGCCACGTCGCGCAGCAGCACCGGCGCGCCGTTGCGCGAGGCGACGACGATGCGGCCGAACTCGGCGGCATTGCGCAGCTGGCGGTTGGCCTGGATGGTCAGCGTCTGGCGCGAGCCATCCAGCACGCCCACCGGCGTGTTGGCGTTGGCCGCCTTCACCGCCGACTGCAGCTCGTCCAGCGTGATGTTGCGCTGGTTCAGCAGGTCGTTGCTGACCTTGATGCGCACCGCATAGCGCTTCTGGCCGTAGATGGACACCTGGGCCACGCCGTCGATGGTGGACAGGCCCGGCGACAGCAGGTTCTCCGCGTAATCGTTCAGCTCGGTCAGGTCGATGGACGGCGAGGTCAGCGCCACCAGCAGCACCGGCGCGTCGGCCGGGTTGACCTTGCGGTAGCTGGGCGGCGAGGTCATCTCGGGCGGCAGCGCCCGCAGCGAGCGGAACAGCGCCGCCTGCACGTCCACGGCGGCGGCGTCGATGTTGCGCGAGGGGTCGAACTCCAGCGTCAGCGAGGTGCTGCCCAGCGTGTTGGTCGACGAGATGGTCTGCAGGCCCGCGATGGTCGCGAACTGCTTCTCCAGCGGCAGCGCCACCGACGACGCCATCGTCTCCGGCGACGCGCCGGGCAGCGAGGCGCCCACGTTGATGATGGGCGTGTTGTAGGACGGCAGCGCCGCGACCGGGATCTTGCTCCAGGCGGCCAGGCCGGCAATGACCAGCGACAGGTTCAGCAGCACGGTCATGACCGGCCGCCGGATGAAGACTTCGGTCAATCTCATTTGCCGGCGCCCGAAGCTGCCGCCGAAGCACCCGGGGCCGCCGGCGCGCCGCCGCCCCCGCTGGGCTGGATGCGCAGCGGCGTGCCCGGCCGCAGGTTCTGCTTGCCCTCCATGACGACCTGGGCCGTCGCGTCCAGGCCCTCCACCACCACCTGCTCGCCCATGGACTGGCGCAGCTGCACCGGCACCAGCTTGGCGGTGTTGTCCGGCCCCACGACGTACACCGAGCGGTCGTTGCCGCGCATGATGATGGCGGCCTGCGGCACCACGGTCACGCCCTGCAGCGTGCGCAGCGTGACGCGCACGCGCAGGTACTGGCCCGGCCACAGCGCCTGGGCCTTGTTGTCGAACTCGGCCTTGACGCGGATGGTGCCGGTGGCCGTGTCGACGAGGTTGTCCACGGCGGTGACGCGGCCCTTGATGGACTGCGCCCCGCGCGGCGAGCCCGGCGGCGGCAGCGCCTCGACGTCCAGCTCGCCGGCCCGCGTGGCGCTGAGCAGCGACGCGAGCTGCGTCTCGGGCACCGTGAAGCTGATGGCGATGGGGTCCAGCTGCGCGATGTTGACCAGCGGCGCCGCGGTGGCGTTGGCCTGCACCAGGCTGCCCGGGTAGACGCTGACGATGCCGGCGCGGCCGCTGATGGGCGCGCGCAGCTCGTTGTAGCCGACCGTGACCTGCGCGGCCTGCACGGCGGCCTCGTCGCTGCGCACCAGCGCCAGGCCGCCGTCGTAGTTGGCCTGCGCCGTGTCGACGGCATTCTGGGCGATGAAGTTCTGCGCCTTCAGCTCCCTGGCGCGGTTGAGCTGGCGCTCCAGGTCGGCCAGGCTGGCACGGTCGCGCGCGAGCTGGGCGCGGGCCTTGTCCAGCGCGGCGCGGTCGGCGCGGTCGTCGAAGCGGAACAGCAACTCGCCCTTCTTCACGCTCTGCCCGTCCTTGACGAGGACCTGGGCCACGATGCTGCTGGTCTGCGCGCGCAGGTCCACGCTCTGCAGCGCCGTGACGGTGCCGCTGGCCTCCACCGTGATGGGCACGTCGGCCTGCCTGACCTTGACGACGCCCACGTTCTGCGCCGGCGGCGCGCTCGCCGCTGCGGCCGGGGCACCGGCCGCAGCCGCGCCATCGGCCTTGCGCCCGCAGCCGCTCAAGGCTCCCAGGGCTGCCAGCGCCAGGCCGCAGGAAATCAACAGAAAAGGGGTCGAGCGCATGAGGCGGGGGCCTGCCAAAAGTAATAGGGATTGACCGAAAAAACGAATCAGCTTACCCGTTCAGTTTTGCCGGCAGGTTGCTGGCGGGGGGCGGTTCGTGCGTTTTTTTCGCCTTCAACCCTGCAGCGCACGCGCCAGCCGCGCACCCGCGACGGCGTTGTTCTTCACGAGGGCGATGTTGGTGGCCAGGCTGCGCCCGCCGGTGAGCGCCTTGATGCGGCCCAGCAGGAAGGGCGTGATGGCCTTGCCGGCGATGCCCTGCGCGTCGGCCTCGGCCAGGGCCTGCGCGGTGATGGCGTCGATCTCCTCGCGCGGCATCGCCTGGGCGGCCGGCACGGGGTTGCTGACGACCACGCCGCCACGCTGGCCCAGCGCGCCTTCGATGTCCCACTTGGCGCGGATGAAGCGGGCCTGGGTTGCCGCGTCGTCCATGCGGAAGTCGGCCTTCAGGCCGCTGTCGGGCGTGAAGAAGGCAGCGAAGTTGTCCTGCCCGATGGACAGCACCGGCACGCCGTGGGTCTCCAGGTACTCCAGCGTCAGCGCGAGGTCCAGGATGGACTTGGCGCCCGCGCAGACCACGGCCACCGGCGTGCGCGCCAGCTCCTGCAGGTCGGCCGAGATGTCGAAGCTGTCGGCGCCGCCGCGGTGCACGCCGCCGATGCCGCCGGTGACGAACACCTCGATGCCGGCCAGGTGGGCGCAGATCATCGTCGCGGCCACTGTCGTCGCGCCCAGACGGCCGGTGGCGACGGCGTAGGGCAGGTCGCGGCGGCTGAGCTTCATCGCGTCGGGCGCCTGCGCGAGCTGCTGCAGCTCGGCATCGGTCAGGCCCACGCGGATACGCCCGCCGATGACGGCGATGGTGGCCGGCACGGCCCCCTCGATGCGGATGACGTCTTCGACCTGGCGCGCGGTGTCGAGGTTCTGCGGCCAGGGCATGCCGTGGGCAATGATGGTCGATTCGAGGGCGACGACGGGGCGGCCCTGTTCACGGGCAGCGGCCACTTCGGGAGAGAGTTGGATCAGTTCGTTCATCGGTCTTCCAGAAATCGGGGGTTCAGTTCGGGGTGGACGCTGTCTTCGGTCTGCAGCGTCAGCGCGGCGAGGTCCAGGCCCAGGCGGGCGGCGGCATCGAAATCGGTGGCATCGCGCAGCAGCGCGGCGCAGACGCCGGCCGACAGCGCGTCGCCGGCACCGGTCACGTCGACGACGTGCACCTCGGGCGCCGGCCAGTGGCGCGGCGCGTGCTCGGGTTCGCTGAGCAGCAGGCCTTCGGCACCCTTGGAAACCAGCACGCGGGCCACGCCGCGCGCATGCAGGGCCGCGAAGGCATCCAGCGGATCGGGCGCCACGCAGGCCAGCTCGCCCGCGTTCAGGATCAGCAGGTGCAGGCCCGCAAGCTGCTCGGGCAGGCGCTCCATCTTGGCCTCGGACACGGCGACGCAGATGAGCGGCACGCCGCTGGCACGGGCCTCGCCGAGCAGCAGAGGCCAGGCGTCGGTGGGCAGGTTGCCGTCGGCCACGACCAGGGCCGCGCCCGCACGCAAGGCCTTGCTGGCCGCCAGCGCCCAGGGGTTGAGGCTTTCCACCAGCGGCATGGCCGCCAGGCCCAGCGTCAGGCTGCCGTCGGGCGCGAGCACGGCCGTGTAGCTGTCGCTCGCGTGGCGGCGCAGCCGGATGACGGCGCGCGTGTCGATACCCACCGCGGCGGCCTGCTCCAGCAGCATGCGCCCGCCGGCATCGTCACCCACGGCGGCCACCAGCGACACCGGCAGGCCCAGTCGCGCCAGGTTCTCGGCCACGTTGCGCACCACGCCGCCGGGCGTCTCGTGCGACTCACAAGGGTTGGACGACCCGGGCAGCGCCCGCGCCAGCAGCATGAGCTTGCGGTCGATGTTGAGGCCGCCGATGCAGACGATGGGGGCGGCTGTGGTGTTCATTGCGCGATTCTAGAAACCCGTCTCCATGCCGGCCATCGGGCTTTGCGGCCCGCCAAACGCCTCGGCCGCCGAAGCCGACCTGGCCCGGTTCCTCGAGCGTTCCGCAGCGCCCGAGACACCTAGATCTTCCAGCGGCCCGGTGGCTTCCTGATGACCAGCTGCGACCTGGTGCCAGCATGCACCGCAGCTTGAATGCAGGCGAGATCGAGCAGGTGAAGCATCGAGCGGTAACGCTCGACCGCGGCTACCCAGTCAGCTTCAACCCGGGGCTCCAGCAGTTCCAGGCATCGGTGCAACCCGGCCTCAATGGCATGGCCGCGCTTCAGCCAGTCCTCTGCGGCGACCACACTCTCGACGGTGGCGCCAGGCAGCGGCGTTGCAGGCATGAGTTCACAGGCCCGATGCGCGGCCTTCAAGACAGCGTCCCTGTCGTCAAACAGCTGCTGCAACGCGAGCGCACGGGCCCATGACTCCACGTCATCGGGCTCGCTCGAACCGGTGCCCAAAAGGGACTCGCCCACGACCCTTGCCGATGCACGCAACTCCTGCGGAGAGACCGACCGCCACCACAAGTGCCCGGGGCGGGCGCCGGCGGCGATGAGCTCGTCCGGCTCGGGCTCGTCAGTCATCGATCGTCTCCTGCCCGCGCAGCAGCAGGCAGACCGCAACCGGCAATGCAGCCGCGTCGACACGCCGCAGTGCTGAATTGACGCCGGGCACCCTGAAGGCATAGACCGTTCTGTCGGCCGCCCTGAGGTGGTCGACGGCGTGCCTGTGGAAGTGGTGGCTTTGCCACGTCACGCCCGCCGGGCTCTCAAGCCAAGCCCTCGGGGTTGGCCGGCAGGCGATGAACCAGTTGCGGCACTCGTGGTGTATCGACATGCGCTCGCTCCATTTCGTCCACCACGCTGCGGTGCTGTTGACCGTCAAGCCACATTTCATGGCTTCGGCAGCCATCCATCGAAGCGCGATGTCGGAGAGCCCATCTTCACCGACCTTGTAGCCACCGCCAACATCGGCGTGAGCCCCGGCGAACCACACCTGCTTCAGGTCACGGTGCGATCCCGGATTCCACAGCAACGGCTCGAACGGCCTGCGCAGCTCGTGAAGCGCCAGCGCGTGGCGGGCCGTCATCACCGACGGGGGACATTCGACCTGCCGGTACTCCGTGAACGGAGCGTCGAATTGCCGCCTCCGAAACGGCAGGCCAAGCGACGCCACCGTGTCCCAAACACCCAGAAAGTGCATCGGCAGGTAGAACTCGTCGTCATTCACGACGCCTCGCCGCCCGGTCAACTCATACAGGAAGTCGCCGAGCTCCGTCTGCGAGGGGTCGGCGCTGCGCTCATACATCGCGTAGGCACGTTCCACGTGCTCGAGTTTTTTTGCAAGCAGCAGGCCCACCTGGCCCACAAACCCTGCCAGCGACCTTGCCGCAAACGCTCCCCGGCTGAATCCGAACAAGAAGGCCTGGTCTCGGCTCTGCGGCCGGAAGTTCTTGCACAGGAAGTGATAGGTCGCCTTGATCCGCCCGATCGTTCCCATGCCGGTCACACCGCCGATGAGCTTCCTGTCTTCAGCAGAGGCCAGCGGAGGCAGGTCCCGCCACAGATAGCGCGCCAGCTCGGCCTTGTAGCCGGCGTCGGAAAGCACGCCAGCGTCGGTCGTTGGCCTGGTGCCCACGCCCGAGACATAGAGCCTGCGCTGCTCCCGGCCGTTCTGAATCCCGTCGGGTGTGGCTTTGAAGAGCTTCCAGACATTCGTCGAGGCGTGGGTGCCGGCCTCGTTCCACGTGCCGTCAATGAAGATCGCGACGTTCCTGGGCGGCCCTGGGTCGGCAGAAGCATCACCGTGACGTCTTCCTCGTGTCGATGCCATTCCTCACCCCTCGCCTGAATCGAAGGCCCGATGCCGCTCGCCCCGGGTGCGGCGGCGCCAGACCCCGAGAAGGAGGGTATCTGACACGGCTTCGCACGGAAAGCGCTCATCCGGCCTCGAGCCGCCAACGCCGCGCTTCGACAGAAAGGCCGGAGCGTCGAGGCGCCGACCCGGCTACACGCATTCAACGCCCCGCCGCAGGCTTGCGCTAGAGTGGCCCCGGCGCGGCGCCACGCCGCCCACGTCGCTCGGACGGTTCCGGGCGCTTACGTACACAGCTGATGACCTCCTCCTCTTCCGCATCCGGCGGCAAGCGCCGTTTCGCGCGCATCGACCGCCTCCCGCCCTACGTCTTCAACATCACGGCCGAGCTCAAGCTCGCGGCCCGTCGGCGTGGCGAGGACATCATCGACATGAGCATGGGCAACCCCGACGGGGCCACGCCGCCGCACATCGTCGCCAAGCTCGCCGAGGTGGCCCAGCGGCCCGACACGCACGGCTACTCGGCCAGCAAGGGCATCCCGCGCCTGCGCCGCGCGATCTCGCACTGGTACGAGCGCCGCTACGGCGTCACCATCGACCCCGACAGCGAGGCCATCGTCACCATCGGCTCCAAGGAGGGCCTGGCGCACCTGATGCTGGCCACGCTGGACCGCGGCGACACCGTGCTCGTGCCCGACCCCAGCTACCCCATCCACATCTACGGCGCCGTCATCGCCGGGGCGGACATCCGCGCGATTCCGGTCAGCAGCGAGGTGGACTTCTTCGCCGAGTTGGAGCGCACCATCCGCGGCAGCTACCCCAAGCCCAAGATGATGGTGTTCGGCTTCCCCTCGAACCCGACGGCGCAGTGCGTGGAACTGTCCTTCTTCGAGCGCGTCGTGGCGCTGGCCAGGAAGCACGACATCCTCGTCGTGCATGACCTGGCCTACGCCGACATCGTGTTCGACGGTTACGTGGCGCCGTCCATCATGCAGGTGCCCGGCGCCAAGGACGTGGCGGTCGAGTTCTTCACCCTCAGCAAGAGCTACAACATGGCCGGCTGGCGGGTGGGCTTCATGGTGGGCAACCCCGACCTCGTCGCGGCGCTGGCCCGCATCAAGAGCTACCACGACTACGGCACCTTTACGCCGCTGCAGGTGGCCGCCATCGCCGCGCTGGAGGGCGACCAGCAGTGCGTGAAAGACATCGCCACCACGTACCAGCGCCGCCGCGACGTGCTCTACAAGGGGCTCATCGAAGCCGGCTGGGCGGTGGACTGCCCCAAGGCCAGCATGTACATCTGGGCGCGCATCCCCGAGCCCTACCGCGAGCTGGGCTCGCTGGAGTTCGCGCGCCAGCTGCTGGAGAAGGCCAAGGTCTGCGTGTCGCCCGGCATCGGCTTCGGCGACCACGGCGACGGCCATGTGCGCTTCGCGCTGATCGAGAACGAGTCGCGCATCCGCCAGGCAGTGCGCGGCATCAAGGCCATGTTCAAGGCCGACGGCGTGCTCAAGCCATGACCATGCCCCGCGCCTGCATCCTCGACCTCGACGGCACCCTCGTCGACACGCTGGGCGACTTCGTCGCCGTGCTGGGCCTGACGCTGGCGGACCTCGGGCTGCCCGCGGTGAGCCGCGGCTTCGTCGAGCACACCATCGGCCGTGGCGGCGAGAACCTCGTGCGCCAGACCCTGGCCCACGTGGGTGCCGAGCCCGACCTCTTCGAGCGCGCCTGGGCGCTCTATCAAGGCCACTACGCCGCGGTGAACGGCGAGCATGCCGCCGTCTATGCAGGCGTCGTGGAGGGGCTGGACGCGCTGCGCCGGCTGGGCATCCCGCTGGCGGTGCTGACCAACAAGCCGGCCATCCCGGCGCGCGAGCTGCTGCGGCGCAAGGGGCTGGAGGGCTATTTCCGCCACGTCTTCGGCGGCGACGACTTCGCGCGCAAGAAGCCCGACCCCTTGCCGCTGCTCAAGACCTGCGAGGCGCTGGGCACGCCGCCGGCGGCGACCTGGATGGTGGGCGACTCGCGCAACGACGCCGAGGCCGCGCGCGCGGCCGGCTGCCCGCTCGTGCTGGTGACCTACGGCTACAACCACGGCGAGGACATCCGCGCCGTGCCGGCCCTGCAGCACCTGGGCCGGCTGGACGCGCTGGCGCTGCCCGTCGCCTGACGCCCGGCCGGCTCAGCGCGGCAGCTGGCGCTTGCAGGCGTACATGGCCGCGTCCGCCCGCGCCAGCAGTTCCTCGAACTTGTGGCCATCGGCCCCGTACAAGGCCACGCCGATGCTGGCGCCGACGCGCAGCCGCCGCCCGTCGAGCATCAGCGGCTGCGCGAGGTTGCGCGCGACGCGCTCGCTGATGCGCTGCGCGTCCTCCCGCTTCTGCACGCCCGACAGCAGCAGCAGGAACTCGTCGCCGGCCAGGCGGGCGACGAAGTCGGCCTCGCTGAGCGAGTGGCGCAGCCGCTGCGCCACCGCCCGCAGCACTTCGTCGCCCGTCGCATGGCCGAGGCTGTCGTTGATGCGCTTGAAGCGGTCCAGGTCGACGAACAGCAGCGCGAAGCCCGGCACGCCGGCAGCGGCCATCTCGATCTCGCGGCGCACCCGCTGCTCGGCATGGCTGCGGTTGGGCAGGCCGGTGAGCGAATCGTGCAGCGCCATCTGCTGCAGCTCGGCGCGCTCCAGCTCGGCGGAGAGGTCGCGGATCACGCCCACGAAGCGCACCGCCGTCTCGTCGCTGATGTCGGCCACCGTCAGGTGCATGGGGAACTGGCGGCCGTCGCGGCGCTGCGCCGTCTCCATGCGGCCGGTGCCGATCATGCGCTGCAGCCCGGTGCGCAGGTAGTCGCCCATGTAGCGCGCATGCTTGTGGGCGTGGCGGCTGGGCATCAGCAGGCTGACGTTCTGGCCGACGATGTCCTCGGCGCTCCAGCCGAACAGGCGCTCGGCGGCCCGGTTGAACGAGCGCAGCGTGCCGTGCTCGTCGATGATCACCACGCCTTCGGAGACCCGGTCCAGCGCGCTGCCGCAGACCCGCCGCAACGACACCATGCGGCGCGCGGCGACCAGCCGTTCGCGCAAGGTGCGGCTGGACAAGGGCTTGGCCAGGAAGTAGTCCACCATGCCGCGGGCGCGCCGTTCCAGCAGTTGCAGCAGCTGCGGGCTGCCGCCCAGCACCATGATGGGCAGCCAGTCCTTGAAGAGCTGCTCGCGCAGGTGCCCGACCAGGCCCACCAGCGCCTGGCGGCCGATGGCCTCGTCAACCAGCGCCAGCTCCACGCGCGACTGGCACAGCAGCGACTCGGCCGCCGCCACGCTGCCGGCGTGCAGCAGCTCCAGCCCCAGGCTGGCACGCAGCGGCCGCAATTGCTGCAGCACCGCGGCGTCCGGCGTCACCAGCAGCAGCCGCAGCGCCGCGCGGGGAGCGCCCTGCGCCGGAGGCGATGACTGCAGGGGGGCTGCCAGATCCTCAGTGACCGTCGGCATCCTGGAAGTGATGTCTGATCTCCTGCACCCGATGCCGGTTGCGCACCAGCGCGGCCACCACCTCGGGGTCGAAATGCCGGCCGTCATGCGCCTGGATGAACGCCAGCGACTCGGCGAAGGTCCAGGCCGCCTTGTAGGGCCGGGTGGAGGTGAGCGCATCCAGCACGTCGGCCACGGCCACGATGCGCGCACTCTGCGGGATCTGCGCGCCGGCCAGCCTCGTGGGGTAGCCCTCGCCATCCCAGCGCTCATGGTGATGCAGGGCGATCTCGGCCGCCATCGCCAGCAGCTCGTTGCCCTCGCCCTCGGGCCCGCGCAGGATGTCGGCCCCCTTGACGGTGTGCTCCTGCATGAGCGCGCGCTCCTGCGGGGTCAGCGGCCCGGCCTTGAGCAGGATGGCGTCGGGAATGGCGATCTTGCCGATGTCGTGCAGCGGGCTGGCGTTGAGCATCAGCTCGCAGCGCTCGTCATTCCAGCCCAGCTCGCGGGCCAGCAGCGCCGAGACATGGCTCATGCGCATGACGTGCGCGCCGGTCTCGTTGTCGCGGAACTCCGCCGCGCGCCCCAGCATGCGCAGGATCTGCAGCCGCGACTGGCGCAGCGCGGACGTGCGCTGCCGCACCGTCGCCTCCAGCTCGCTCTTCTGCTGCCGCAGCAGGTGGCGGTTCATGTGGCCGGCGGCGTGCATGCGGATGCGCAGCAACAGCTCGTTGGTGTCGAACGGCTTGGTCACGTAGTCGCAGGCCCCGGCCGACAGCGCGCGCACCTGGTTGCCGTGCCGCGCGTCGCCGCTGACGACGATCAGCGGCGGCATGTTCTCGCCGTAGCGCTCGCGCAGCACGGCCAGCACCTCCCAGCCGTCCATGTGCGGCAGGTCCAGGTCCAGCAGCATCGCGTCGAAGCCGCGCGCATCGGACCAGGCCCGCAGCTCGCGCGGATCGACCACCAGCGTCGGCGGCGCGAAACCGGCCGACTGCAGCAGCTCGTCGATCAGCGCCAGCGTCATCGGGTCGTCGTCGACCACCAGCACGCGGCCGCCATGCAGCAAAGGGCGTGACGCCAGCATCTCAAGCCTCGCGATAGACGGCGACGGCCTGGATCAGCTGCTGCGCGCGCTGGTTCAGCTCGGCCGCCGCGACGGCGCTCTGCGCCACCATGGCCATGTTCTGCCGCGTCAGGTCCTGCAGGCGGTCCAGGTCGGCATGCACCTCCTGCACGCCACCGGCCTGCTGGGCCGACTCCGACGCGATCTCTCCCACCAGGCGGCTGACCTCGTTCACCCGCGCCAGGATGGCCTCGCCCGTGCGGTCGGCGGCGACCACGCCCTCGGCGCTCTCGCCGATGTGGCGCAGCGAATCCTCCACCAGCGAGCGGATCTCGCGGGCCGCCTGCGCCGAACTCTGAGACAGCGCGCGCACCTCCTGCGCCACGACCGCGAACCCGCGTCCCGCCAGGCCGGCCCTGGCGGCCTCGATCGAGGCATTCAGCGCCAGCACGTTGGTCTGGAACGCCAGGCCGTCGATGGTCGCGACGATGTCGGCGATGCGCTGGCTGGCCTGGCTGAGGTCGCGCATGCGCTGCACCGCGTCGCGCATCGCCTCGCCGCCGCTCTGGGCCACGGCGGCGGCCTGCTCGGCAAGCGCGCGCACCTGCCCCGCCGAACGCGCATTGGCCTCGCTGCTGCGGCCCAGTGCACCCACCGCGTCGCCGGCCCGGCTGAGCTGCTCGGCCGCCGACCGGCTGCGGGCGCTCACGTCCGCACTGCCGGCCTTCACCTCGTCGCTCGCCAGCGCCAGCCGCTCCATCTGGCCGGCCACATCGGCCACCAGCGAGCGCAGGTTCAGCCCCGACTGGTTGACCGACCGCATCAGCAGGCCCAGTTCGTCCAGCCGCCCCAGATCACTGACCGCGATGGGCTCGCCGCTCGCCACGCGCGCCGCCTGGGCCGCGATGTGGCGCACCGGGGTCAGCACCTGCCGGCGCAGGAAGGCCGTCTGCGCCGCCACGGCAAGCGTGACGCCCAGCACGGCCGCAAGCGGCGTGGGGCCGGCGAACTGCATCGGCAGCAGCGCCAGCGTCGCCGCGAGCACGCCCGCGAGCAGCAACCGCCCCTGCAGCGACATCAGCCGCCAGGCACTCAGCGGCTGGAGCCAGTTCGAGCGGACGAGCAGGCCCTGCCGGAAGGTCCACCCTCGCATCAGGCCCTGGCGGAAGCGCTGGTAGAGCCGCTCGGCCTGGGCGACCTCCCCGGCGTCCACCGGCGTGCGCACCGACATATAGCCCCAGGGCCGCCCGCCCCGCCGCACCATCGTCGCGTTCGCGCGCACCCAGTAGAAGGCGCCGTCCTTGCGGCGGTTCTTGACCAGCGCCGACCACGACTGACCCCGCTTGAGCGTCGCCCACATGTCGGCGAACGCGGCGCGCGGCATGTCCGGATGGCGCACCAGGTTGTGCGGCTCGCCCACCAGTTCGTCGTGCGAGAAGCCGCTGACCTCGGCGAAGACGCCGTTGGCGTAAATGATCCGGCTGTCCAGGTCCGTCGTCGACATCAGCGTCGCCCCGTCGGGCACGGGGTACTCCTGCTGAGTCACGGGTTGGTTGTCTCGCATCTGGCACGACTCCCCTCGCAAAAGGCGGCCATCGACGCGGCCGTCATGGATCATGATCGATATCAAACGATAATTCAAATACGTTTGATATCAAACAATTTTTTCGAGATGAAGAAGATCTAGGGGAGCGGGCTCGGCAGCCCGTCGAGTTCGCCGTCGCGCACCCAGCGCGGCGCCAGGAGGGCCGCCCGGCCCAGGCCGCACACCACGCTGTCGAGCTCCCGCCTGACCCGTGCCGCGCGCTGCTGCAGCAGCAGCCCGGTGCCGCCGTCGCCCGCCAGCTGCCTGCTGGCGCTGACCAGACCGTGGGCGCCCAGGCTGCGCGCCACCTGCTCGAGCCTCGTCGCGGCCGTGGCCGCCACCTGACCCCGCCCCGCGAGCCAGCCCTGCACGGCTTCCTGCAGCAGCCTGCGGCCCTGCTGCTCGATCGCCTGGGCCAGCCCCATGCGCGACACCATCCCCGCGGCACCCAGGTGCAGGCCGAACACGTCCGGCCCCGGCGGGGCCTCGGCAGCGGGAGGGGGCCGCAACGCCTGCAAGGCCTGGCGCACGGCGACAGCCGGCGCGGCCCGGTCGAGCACCAGCGTCACGCCATCGGCCAGTGCCTCGGCCGTGCGCGCCGAGTCGGCCCCGTGCATCACCGCCACCAGCGGCGGCAGGGCATGCGTGCAATGGAAGGATCGCAGCAGCGTGAGCGTGTCCGCCGACGCGTCGAGGTCGACGGCCATCAACGCCACGGCTTCGCCGGCCTCCAGCCTGGCGATGGCCGCCTCGACGTCGACACAGGATTCGGCCCGATAGCCCGCTTCGTTCAGCAGGCGTGCGAGAGCCCCCAAGCAGGGCTCATGAGCCTGGACAATCAGCGCAGCCTTCAACATAACCACATTGTCCGTATGGTTTAAGCATTCGGCATCCCCGACCTGGGTGGCACCCGGCGCGCCGCCCGCAGCCGCTCGCTATGATTTCCGCAGAGAAGTGCCGCCCACCCGCCCGTGTTCCGCACCGCCCCATGCCCACGAACGACGCCTTGCACAGGCTCTACGACAGCCCGGATTTCCTGATCCGTCGCGCCCATCAGCTCGCCAGCGCGGCGTTCGCCGAAGCCTGCGCCGGCCTGGACCTGACCCCCGCCCAGTACGCCACGCTGTTCGCCCTGCGCCACCGCGCCCCGATCAGCCAGAACGAACTGGGGCGCGTGATCGCGCTGGACCGCGCCACGATGTCGCTCGTCATCCGCCTGCTGCGCGAGCGCGACCTGGTGAGCGCGGCCGGCGACCCGCAGGACAAGCGGCGCAGCCTGCTGGCCCTGACGCGGCCGGGGCGCCTGCTGCTGGCCCGCGCCGAGAAGGCGAGCTGGCGCGCCAGCGAGGAACTGCTGGCCGTCCTCAGCCCCGAACAGGCGGCCACGCTGATGGAACTGCTCGGGCTGCTGGCCGGCGTGCCACGCCCGGGGCCTTCGCCGGCCCCGCAATGAGCCGGCAAGGGCCGCGCGACGTCAGCGCCGGCGCTCGCGCTTGACGCCCAGCAGCGAGTCCTTCAACCCGTCGTCGGCGGGCTTGTCGCCCAGCCAGATGCGCAGCAGGGCCGAGAAGAACTCGGGCTCCTTGATGGTCTCGCCGATGGGCTTGCCATTGAGCAGCACGGTGGAACCGACGCCGGGCACATAGTCCACCGAGAAGTTCTCGCCGCTGTTGAGCTGCTTGCGGCTGGCGAAGATCTCGCTGAGCTTGAGCACGCCGTTGATGGACTTGACGAACTCCTCGCGCGGCGCGTTGGCCTCCATGCCCTTGGTGAAGAGCTTGCCCAGTTCGTTGCCGTCGATGTCGCGCAGCATCTGGATGTGGATGCGCTTGGGGCCGGGTGCTGCCAGCACCTCCTGCGTCGTGCCGGCCTTGTGCGTCAGGTACAGACCCGCCGTGTAGACCTTGATGACGAACTTGTAGCGGATGCCCGCGCCGTTGAGCTGCAGCTTCTGGCCGCCCAGGTCCAGCGTCGGCTCGTACTTCACGTTGGCCACCTCGACCGCCTGGGCCTGGGCGCCGCCGCCACTCAGGCCGGTTGCGGCCAGCAGGGCCGCGACTATGAATGCGCGCATGTCTCGCTCCGTTGTCGGGCCGCGATAGCGGCCTCTTCGCGGCGCGAAGTATGGCCCGAGATGGCGAAAACCCGGCTGATACACTGACTCGATCATGTTCATCACGCGCAAGCACATCACGGGGTCGAGCGACCGGGGAGCCTGGCCCTGGCGTCGCTGGTCAGCCCTAGCCTGATGCCGCTTGGCGCGCCCTGACGCGCTCCCGCACGCGTTGCCCGTTCGCAAACCGGGCTGCACGCCAAGCCCTGAACACTGCCGTTTCAAGGTTTGACCGTGATCACCGAACTCGAATTCCAGAGCCTCGCCACCGAGGGCTACAACCGCATCCCGCTCATCAGCGAGGCCTTTGCGGATCTCGAAACCCCGCTGTCCCTGTACCTCAAGCTCTGCGCCGGCGCCGGCCAGGGCCGCAACAGCTTTCTGCTGGAGTCCGTCGTCGGCGGCGAGCGCTTCGGGCGCTACTCCTTCATCGGCCTGCCGGCCCGCACGCTGATCCGCGCCACGGGCCAGCACTGCGAGGTCGTCACCGACGGCGCCGTCGTCGAGACCTTCGACGGCAATCCGCTGGACTTCATCGCTGCCTACCAGGAACGCATCAAGCCCAGGATCCCCGCCGGCCTGCCGCGCTTCTGCGGCGGCCTGGCCGGCTACTTCGGCTACGAGGCCGTGCGCGCCATCGAGAAGCGCCTCGCCCACGAGCACAAGGGCGAGAGCCTGGGCACGCCGGACATCGTGCTGTTGCTGTCCGAAGAAGTCGCCGTCATCGACAACCTCTCGGGCCGCCTCTACCTCATCGTCTGGGCCGACCCGCGCCAGCCCGAGGCCTATTTCCGCGCCACCAAGCGCCTCTCGCAGCTGCGCGACAAGCTGAGCTATTCGGTCAGCATGCCGCGCGTGCAGCGCAGCGAATCGCATCCCGTCACACGGGGCTTCGCCAAGGCCGACTACCTCGCCGCCGTGGCCAGGGCCAAGGAGTACATCGCCGCCGGCGACCTGATGCAGGTGCAGGTGGGCCAGCGCATCTCCAAGCCCTACAAGGCCGAGCCCATCGCGCTGTACCGCGCGCTGCGCGCGCTGAACCCCAGCCCCTACATGTACTTCTACGACCTGGGCGACTTCCAGATCGTCGGCGCCAGCCCCGAGATCCTGGTGCGCGAGGAGCACTCGGGCGACGGCAGCCGCAAGGTCACGATCCGGCCGCTGGCCGGCACCCGGCCGCGCGGCGCAACGCCTGAGCGCGACCTGGAACTGGAAGCCGAGCTGCAGGCCGACCCCAAGGAGCGCGCCGAGCACCTGATGCTGATCGACCTGGCCCGCAACGACATCGGCCGCATCGCCCGCACCGGCAGCGTCAAGGTCACGCAGGCCTTCACCGTCGAGCGCTATTCGCACGTCATGCACATCGTCAGCAACGTCGAGGGAACGTTGCGGGACGAGGTGGGCCAGCTCGACGTGCTGAAGGCCACCTTCCCCGCCGGCACGTTGACCGGCGCACCCAAGGTGCGCGCGATGGAGCTGATCGACGAGCTGGAGCCCGTGCAGCGCGGCATCTACGGCGGCGCCTGCGGCTACCTCAGCTTTGCCGGCGACATGGACCTGGCCATCGCCATCCGCACCGGCATCATCAAGAACGGCATGCTGTACGTGCAGGCGGCGGCCGGGGTCGTCGCCGACTCCGTGCCCGAGCTGGAATGGCAAGAGACGGAAGCCAAAGCCAGAGCGCTGCTGCGTGCGGCGGAACTCGTCGAGGAGGGGTTCTAAATGCTGCTGATGATCGACAACTACGACAGCTTCACGTTCAACATCGTCCAGTACTTCGGTGAACTGGGCGCCGACGTGACGGTGGTGCGCAACGACGAGATCACGGTGGACGAGATGGCCGCGCTGAACCCCGACCACATCGTCTTCTCGCCCGGCCCCTGTACGCCCAACGAGGCGGGCGTGTGCGTGGAGGCCATCCAGCACTTCCTCGGCAGCAAGCCGCTGCTGGGCGTGTGCCTGGGCCACCAGGCCATGGGCCAGGCGCTGGGCGGCAAGATCATCCGCGCGCAACGCCAGATGCACGGCAAGGCGAGCACCATCACGACCGACCAGCGCGGCGTCTACACGGGTTTGCCGAAGGACTTCAGCGTCATCCGCTACCACTCCCTCGTCATCGAGGAGGCGAGCTGCCCGGGGGTGCTGGAGATCACCTCGCGCAGCGACGACGGCGAGATCATGGGCGTGCGGCATCGTGAGCTGGCGGGAACGAAAACGCCGATGGAGGGCGTGCAGTTCCACCCCGAGTCCATCCTCAGCGAGCATGGCCACGCGATGCTGCGCAACTTCCTGGAGTTGAAGCCATGAGCGACTACTCGCCCGGTTCCGGGAGGCATGGCGGCGATGCCGTCGTCGACCTGCGCAGCGACACCGTCACCCAACCGACGCCGGCCATGCTGGAGGCCATCAAGGCCGCCAAGGTCGGCGACGACGTCTTCGGCGACGACCCGACCGTCAACGCGCTGCAGGAGCGCGTTGCCGCCCTGCTCGGCAAGGAGGCGGCCCTGTTCATGAGCAGCGGCACGCAGAGCAACCTCTGCGGCCTGCTGGCCCATTGCGGCCGTGGCGACGAGTACATCGTCGGCCAGCTTGCCCACACCTACCGCTACGAAGGCGGCGGTGCGGCGGTGCTGGGCAGCATCCAGCCCCAGCCGCTGCCCAACCAGCCCGACGGCACCATCAGGCTCGACGACATCGCCGCGGCCATCAAGCCCGACGACCCGCACTTCGCGCGCACGCGGCTGCTGGCGCTGGAGAACACCTGGAGCGGCAATGTGCTGCCGGCCTCCTATGTGACCGAAGCCTGCGAGCTGGCCCACTCCCGCAGCCTGTTCACGCATCTGGACGGCGCCCGGCTCTTCAACGCCGCGGTCGCCTCGGGCCGCACGGTCACCGAGCTGGCGCGTCATTTCGACTCGGTGTCGATCTGCTTCAGCAAGGGCCTGGGCGCCCCCATCGGCTCCATGCTGGTGGGCTCGCGCGAGCTGATCCACCGCGCCCACCGCATCCGCAAGATGGTGGGCGGCGGCCTGCGCCAGGTGGGCCTGCTGGCCGCCGCGGCCGACCATGCGCTGACCCACCACGTCGAGCGCCTGGCCGACGACCATGCGCTGGCCCGGCGCCTGGCCGAGGGCCTGGCCGCCCTGCCCGGTGTCACCGTCACGCCACCGCAGACCAATATCGTCTTCGTCCAGGTCAGCGATGGTCGCGGCCCGGCACTGCTGGAGCACCTGCAGGCGCGCGGCGTGCTGGCCACCGGCCTCATCGGCCTGCGCTTCGTGACCCATCTGGATGTCGATGCCGCCGGCATCGAACACGCCATCGCCTCCGCCGCCGACTTCTTCAAGAGCTGAGCCATGCCGATCACCGACAACGAAGCCCTGACCCGCGTCATCGAGCACCGCGAGATCTTCCACGACGAGATGCTGACGCTGATGCGCCGCATCATGGCCGGCGAGATGTCGCCCGTCATCGCCGCGGCCCTCATCACCGGCCTGCGCGTGAAGAAGGAGACCATCGGCGAGATCACCGCCGCGGCCCAGGTCATGCGCGAGCTGAGCAACAAGGTGCCGCTGGGCCCGCTGCCCCACCTGGTCGACGTCGTCGGCACCGGCGGCGACGGCGCGCACAGCTTCAACATCTCGACCTGCTCGATGTTCGTGGCCGCCGCCGCTGGCGCGCAGATCGCCAAGCATGGCAACCGCAGCGTCAGCAGCAAGACCGGCAGCGCCGACGTGCTGGAGGCCCTCGGCGCCAACATCCAGCTGACGCCGCGCCAGGTGGCCGCCTCGGTGGCCGAGTGCGGCATCGGCTTCATGTTCGCGCCCAACCACCACCCGGCGATGAAGAACATCGCGCCGGTGCGCCGCGAGCTGGGCGTGCGCACCATCTTCAACATCCTGGGCCCGCTGACCAACCCGGCCGGCGCGCCCAACATCCTGATGGGCGTGTTCCACCCGGACCTCGTCGGCATCCAGGTGCGGGTGCTGCAGCGCCTGGGCGCCGAGCATGCGCTGGTCGTCTATGGCAAGGACGGCATGGACGAGATCTCGCTGGGCGCCACGACACTGGTGGGCGAGCTCAAGGACGGCGCCGTGCGCGAGTACGAGATCCATCCCGAGGATTTCGGCTTCGCGATGGCCAGCAACCGCAGCCTGAAGGTGGAAGGCCCCGAGCAGTCGCGCCAGATGCTGATCGGCGTGCTGGACGGCCAGCCCGGACCGGCGCGCGACATCGTGCTGCTGAACGCCGGCGCGACGCTGTACGCGGCCAACGTGGCGGCCACGCTGCCCGATGGCATCGCCCGCGCCCGCCAGGCGCTGGACAGCGGCGCGGCGCGCGCCAAGCTCGATGCCTTCGTCAAGGAGACGCAAGGCCTGGGGAAGAGCTGATGGCCGATATCCTGAACCGCATCGTCGAGGTCAAGTGGGAAGAGATCGCCGCGGCCAAGGGCAGGCGATCGCTGGCGTCGCAACGCGAAGAGGCCGAGGCTCGCAAGGGCGAACAGCGCGGCTTCGAGCGCGCGCTGCGCGCCAGGATCGCGGCGGGCCACGCGGGCGTCATCGCCGAGGTCAAGAAGGCCAGCCCCAGCAAGGGCGTGCTGCGCGAGGACTTCCGGCCCGCCGCCATCGCCGAGAGCTATGCCCGCCATGGCGCCGCATGCCTGAGCGTGCTGACCGACGAGCGCTTCTTCCAGGGCTCGGTGGCCTATCTGCAGGCCGCGCGCGCCGCCTGCGAGCTGCCGGTGCTGCGCAAGGACTTCATGGTGGACGAGTACCAGGTCATGGAAGCCGGCGCGATGGGCGCGGACTGCATCCTGCTGATCGCCGCCTGCCTGGCCGACTCGCAGATGGCTGACCTCGAGGCCGCGGCCCATGCCCTGGGCCTGGACGTGCTCGTCGAAGTCCACGACGGCGAGGAGCTGGACCGAGCGCTGCGGCTGAAGACGCCGCTGGTCGGCATCAACAACCGCAACCTGCGCACCTTCGAGGTGACGCTGGACACGACGCTGGGCCTGCTGCCGCGCGTGCCGGCCGACCGGCTGCTGGTGACGGAGTCCGGCATCCTCGGCACGGCGGATGTGAAACGCATGCGCGATGCCGACGTCAACGCCTTCCTCGTCGGCGAGGCCTTCATGCGCGCACCGGACCCGGGCCAGGCGCTGGCACACTTGTTCGGATGAAGCTGCCGCTGCCATTGCCCGACACCGACTGGCGGCCCGTCGTCGAAGCCTGGGCCGCGTCGCCCGCCGGCCAGCGGCTGCAGGCCTTCCTCGGACAGCGTGTCGCCGCCGACGCCACCATCTACCCGCCCGAGCCGCTGCGCGCGCTGACGCTCACGCCCCTGGCCAGCACGCGCGTCGTCATCCTGGGCCAGGATCCCTACCACGGCCCCGGCCAGGCGGAGGGCCTGAGCTTCAGCGTGCCGCCCGGCGTGCCGCTGCCGCCCAGCCTGCGCAACATCTTCAAGGAGATCCAGCGCGACCTGGGCAAGCCCTTTCCCCCCGACGGAAGCCTGGTGCGCTGGGCCGAGGGCGGCACGCTGCTGCTGAACGCCGTGCTGACCGTGGAGGACGGCCAGCCCGCCAGCCACGCCAACCAGGGCTGGGAAGCGCTGACGGACGCCCTCATCAAGGCCGCGGCCGAGGACCCCGCCCCCAAGGTCTTCATGCTCTGGGGCAACTACGCCCAGGCCAAGGCGCCGCTCATCGAAGCAGCCGGCCAGGACCACCTGGTGCTGAAGGCCAACCACCCGTCGCCGCTGTCGGCGCTGAAGCCGCCGCGCCCCTTCATCGGCTGCGGCCACTTCTCGACGGCCAAGGCCTGGCTGGAAGAGCGCGGCCGGGGCGCGCCGCGCAAGGCCTGAGCCCCGGTCGAGCGGCAGGATTGTTGCGCCAGCAGCAACTCGCCGTTCTGCTGCGCCCGCTTTTTCTGGCGCGACGCAATTCCTACAGTGACAACCTGTCGGCACACCCCTCACCACCGGGAGCCGGCCAGGAGAGTCACCATGAACAACAACACCCGATCCCTGTTCTCGCTGATCACCGCCGCGACGGCCGTCACGGCGCTGGCGGCCGGCATGCTGCTGGCGATCAACGCGCCCGCGGCCGAGGACTTCGGCCGCGCGGTCGTCGTCACCGCCAGCAACGACGAGGCCTGAGCCCCGCTCAGGCCGTACAGCGCATCTTCACGCCGCCCAGCGCCTCGCGGCCGATCAGCTCCACGACCCAGTCGACGAACACGCGCAGCTTGCTGCTGAGGTGGCGGTTGGGCGGGTAGACCACGTAGACGGGCACCGGGTCGGTGTCCCAGTCCTCCAGGATGCGTACCAGCTCGCCGCGCTTCAGCAGCGCCCCCGCCATGAAGCAGGTCACCTGCACGGCACCCAGGTGGGCCAGGCCGGCACTCAGGTAGGCATCCGCATCGTTGACGGCCACCACATGGTTGCCCACCACGTCCACCACCTCGTCGCCGCGGCGGAAGGTGTCGGCGACCACCTTGCCGGTGCGCGCCGAAAAATAACCCACCATGCGGTGCGGCGCCTCGCCCAGTTCGCGCGGGTGCGCGGGCGTGCCGTGGCGGCGCAGGTACTCGGGCGTCGCGCAGGTGATGAAGCGGAACTCTCCGATGCGCCGCGCCACCAGGCTCTGGTCGGTCAGCTCGCCGCCGCGGATCACGCAGTCCACGTTGTCGCCGATCAGGTCCACCGGCCGGTCGCTGACGCCCATCTCGATCTGGATGTCCGGGTACTTCGCATGGAAGTCCGGCAGGTGCGGAATGATCATCCCGCGGCCCACGACGCCGGGGACGTCGATGCGGATGCGGCCGCGCGGCGTCATGCGTGCCTGGCTCATGCTGCCTTCCAGCTCCTCCAGGTCGGAGAGCAGCCGCATCGCGCGCTCGTAGTAGGCGGCGCCGTCGGGCGTCACCGTCACGCGCCGCGTCGTGCGGTTCAGCAGCTTGGTGCGCAGGTGGGTTTCCAGCGTCTGGATCAGGCGCGTGACGGTGGCCTTGGGCAGGTCCAGCGAGTCGGCGGCCTTGGTGAAGGTGCCGGCCTCGACGACGCGCACATAGGCCTGCATGGCTTGGAGTCGATCCATGGACGTCCGGTTGGGTTGAAGCCGCCCCTACGGGCCGCACGGGAATTTCGATTGTTCCACGCGCAAGAAAAGTGAGTCGCTTTCAGGGGCGTTTATCGCGAGCCCATCAATCTCTATCTTTCGGACCATGGACAAGATGGCCTCATCGACTTTGCGCCTCGGCCCCGCCCCGGGGCTGAATGCCTGCGTGCTCGCCGCGCGCCGCCCGCTGGACGGCGGCGGCCGCGCGCTGCTGCTCTACCTGCATGCCGGCACCTTCACCGAAGGTTCCTGCGCGGCCGCCGAGGCGCGCTGCGAACTGCTGGCCGAGGCCGGCGCCGACGTCGTCGCGCTGGACTACCCGCTGGCGCCCGAACACCCGTTCCCGGCCAGCCTGGTCGCCGCGTTCGAGGCGCTGCAGGCCCTCGCGGCCAAGCCCGCCAAGCTGACCGGGAGCGCACAGACGGCGCTGTTCGTCGCCGGCGAGGAAGCCGGCGGCAACATCGCGGCGGCGCTGGCACTGATGGCCCGCGACCAGCGCGCACCCACGCTGGCCGGCCAGCTGCTGATCTCGCCGATGCTGGACCCGCAGCTGGGCAGCGCGTCGATGCGCGAGGGCGAATGCGGCGGCTGCGAGTGCATCTACGCCAAGGGCTGGCAGGCCTACCTGGGCGACGGCGTGCGCGCCGACCACCCCTACGCCGCGCCGCTGAACGCAACCCGCCTGGCCGGCCTGGCGCCGGCGCTGGTGCTGAGCCTGGCCGGCCACCCGCTGAACGACGAGGCGCTGCGCTACGCCAGCGCGCTGCGCGAACACGGCGGCAGCGCGCAAGACCTGACGCTGCCGGCGCTGGACGCCGCCCACGTGCTGGCGCCCGTCCACGACTTCCTCAGCCAGGCCACCGGCCGGGCCCTCGCGAATCCTGCTTGACCCTCGGAAAGAAATAGAAATGCAGCCCACCCCTCGCCTCAACCGTCGCCTCGGCCTCGTCGCCGGCGCCATCGCCCTCGTCGCACTCGCCACCGTGGGCCTCGGCCAGTTCGGCCAGCCAGCGCGCGCCAACTCCGGCCCCGCCGCGCCACCCGCCACGCCGGTATCCGTCGCTGAAGTCCTCAGCCAGCCGGTCTCGGCCTGGAACGAGTTCTCCGGCCGGCTCGAAGCGGTGGACCGCGTGGATGTGCGCGCCCGCGTGTCGGGTGCCGTGCAGGCCGTGCACTTCCGCGAGGGCAGCCTCGTGAAGGCGGGCGAGCTGCTGGTCAGCATCGACCCCGCGCCCTACCAGGCCGAGGTGGCGCGGCTGGAAGCCCAGGTGGGCGCCGCGCAGGCCCGCGTGACCTACACGGCCAGCGAGGCCCAGCGCGCCAAGTCGCTGCTGGAGGAACGCGCCGTGGCCCGCCGCGAGTTCGACGAGAAGGACAACGCTGCCCGTGAAGCCGCCGCCAACCTGCGCGCCGCGCAGGCCGCGCTGCAGTCGGCCCAGCTCAACCTGGGCTACACGCAGGTGCGCGCGCCGGTGGCCGGCCGCGTCGGCAAGATCGAGGTGACCACGGGCAACCTGGTCGCCGCCGGGGCCGGCGCGCCGGTGCTGACGACGCTGGTGTCGGTCAGCCCCATCTACGCCAGCTTCGACGCCGACGAGAAGGTGGTGCGCGACGTGCTGGCCTCGCTGCCCGGCGCCGATGGCAACGCCCGCGGCGAACGCCGCGGCCTGGAGCGCGTGCCCGTCGAGATGCTGAACAACGACCGCGCCACGACAGGCCGCATCCAGCTCGTCGACAACCAGGTGGACGCCAGGAGCGGCACGCTGCGCGTGCGCGCCGTGTTCGACAACAAGGACGGTGCCCTGATGCCGGGCCAGTTCGCCAAGCTGCGCATGGGCCAGGCGAAGAACGAGGCCGCGCTGCTGGTCAACGAGCGCGCCGTCGGCACCGACCAGGACAAGCGCTACGTCATCGTCGTCGGCCAGGGCAACCAGGCCGAATGGCGGCCGGTGACGCTGGGCGCCAGCGTGAACGGGCTGCGCGTCGTGACCAGCGGCCTGAAGGCCGGCGAGCGCATCGTCGTCGGCGGCGTGCAGCGCGTGCGGCCGGGGTCGGTCCTCGCGCCCAAGGATGTCGCGATGGACGCCAAGCCGGAGCTGGCTGCTCAGCAGGCCAGCGCCAAGAACTCCTGATCTAAGAAGCCCAACCCCACCCGCGAGCGCAGTCTGCGGGCCGGTCCAGCCGGCCCGCGGGGGGCGTGCTGTCGCCTGAAAACGCAGCGCTCGCGCCAGGAGCACCCATGAATCTCTCCAAATTCTTCATCGACCGCCCCATCTTTGCGGGCGTGCTGTCGCTGCTGATCTTCATCGGCGGCCTGCTGTCGATACGCGCGCTGCCGATCTCGGAATACCCGGACGTCGTGCCGCCCTCGGTCGTCGTGCGCGCCCAGTACCCCGGCGCCAACCCCAAGGTCATCGCCGAGACGGTGGCGACGCCGCTCGAGGAAGCCATCAACGGCGTCGAGGACATGCTCTACATGAGCAGCCAGGCCACCACGGACGGCCTGATGACGCTGACCGTGAGCTTCAAGCTCGGCACCGACCCCGACAAGGCGCAGCAGCAGGTGCAGAACCGCGTCGCCCAGGCCGAGGCCCGGCTGCCCGAGGAGGTCAAGCGCCTGGGCGTGACGACCGTCAAGAGCAGCCCCGACCTGACCATGGTCGTGCACCTGACGTCGCCCAACGAGCGCTACGACATGACCTACCTGCGCAACTACGCGCTGCTGAACGTCAAGGACCGCCTCGCGCGCATCCCGGGCGTGGGCCAGGTGCAGTTGTTCGGCTCGGGCGACTACTCCATGCGCATCTGGCTGGACCCGCAGAAGGTCGCCGAGCACGGCCTGTCGGCCAGCGACGTGGTGACGGCGATCCGCGGCCAGAACGTGCAGGCCGCGGCCGGTGTGGTCGGCGCGTCGCCGGGCCTGGCAGGCATCGACCTGCAGCTGTCCGTCAACGCGCAGGGCCGGTTGCAGTCGGTCGAGGAGTTCGGGGACATCATCGTGAAGAGCGGTGCCAACGGTGCCGTCACCCGCCTGCGCGATCTCGGCCGTCTCGAACTCGGTGCGTCGGAGTACGCGCTGCGCTCGCTGCTGGACAACAAGTCCGCCGTTGCCGTGCCGATCTTCCAGGCCCCCGGCGGCAACGCGCTGGACATCTCCGCCAACGTGCGCGCCACGATGGCCGAGCTGAAGGCCGCGATGCCCGAGGGCGTGGACTACACCATCGTCTACGACCCGACGCAGTTCGTGCGCGCCTCCATCGAGTCGGTCATCCACACGCTGCTGGAGGCCGTCGCGCTGGTGGTGCTGGTCGTCATCCTGTTCCTGCAGACCTGGCGCGCGTCCATCATCCCGCTGCTGGCCGTGCCGGTGTCCATCGTCGGCACGTTCGCGGTGATGCACGGCTTCGGCTTCTCGATCAACGCTTTAAGCCTGTTCGGCCTGGTGCTGGCCATCGGCATCGTCGTGGACGACGCCATCGTCGTGGTCGAGAACGTGGAGCGCAACATCGCGTCGGGCCTGAGCCCGCGCGACGCGACCTACCGCGCGATGCGCGAGGTGTCGGGCCCCATCATCGCCATCGCGCTGACGCTGATCTCGGTGTTCGTGCCGCTGGCCTTCATCACCGGCCTGACGGGCCAGTTCTACAAGCAGTTCGCGCTGACCATCGCCATCTCGACGGTGATCTCGGCGATCAACTCGCTCACACTCTCGCCGGCCCTTGCCGCGCTGCTGCTGAAGGACCACCACGCGCCCAAGGACGCGCTGACGCGCGGCATGGACCGCGTGCTGGGCGGCTTCTTCGCGCGCTTCAACAAGCTGTTCGCGACCGGATCGACGAAGTACGGCAGCGGCGTGAAGACGCTGATGTCGCGCAAGGCCGTCATGATGGTCGTCTACCTGGGCCTGGTGGCGGCCACGGCCGGCCTGTTCAAGGCGGTGCCGGGCGGCTTCGTGCCGGGCCAGGACAAGCAGTACCTGATCGGCTTCGCGCAGTTGCCCGACGGCGCCACGCTGGACCGCACGGAAGACGTGATCCGCCGCATGACGGACATCACGCTGAAGACGCCGGGCGTCGAGCACGCAGTGGCGTTCCCCGGCCTGTCCATCAACGGCTTCACGAACAGCGCCAGCTCCGGCATCGTGTTCGCGACGCTGAAGCCCTTCGAGGAGCGCAAGACCAAGGACCTGTCCGCCGGCGCCATCGCGGGCAGCCTGAACGCGCAGTACGGCGCCATCGAGGACGCCTTCATCGTCATGTTCCCGCCGCCGCCCGTGCAGGGCCTGGGCACCACCGGCGGCTTCAAGCTGCAGCTGGAAGACCGCGGCGGCGTGGGCTACGAGGCGATGGACGGCGCCGTCAAGGCCTTCATGGCCAAGGCGAGCCAGGCGCCCGAACTCGCCGGTCTGTTCTCCAGCTATCAGGTCAACGTGCCGCAGCTGTTCGCCGACCTCGACCGCACCAAGGCGCGCCAGCTCGGCGTGGCGGTGACGGACGTGTTCGACACGATGCAGATCTACCTCGGCAGCCTGTACGTGAACGACTTCAACAAGTTCGGCCGTACCTACTCCGTGCGCGTGCAGGCGGATGCCGCCTACCGCGCCCGTGCCGAGGACATCGGCGCGCTGAAGGTGCGGTCGTCCAGCGGCGAGATGGTGCCGCTGTCCGCGCTGATGAAGGTCACGCCCAGCTTCGGCCCCGAGCGCGCGCTGCGCTACAACGGCTTCCTGGCCGCCGACATCAACGGCGGCGCCGCACCCGGCTTCTCGTCGGGCCAGGCGCAGGCCGCCGTCGAGCGCATCGCCGCCGAGACGCTGCCCCCAGGCATCGGCTACGAGTGGACCGACCTGACCTACCAGGAAGAGATCGCCGGCAACTCGGCCGCCTGGGTGTTCCCGCTGGCCATCCTGCTGGTGTTCCTGGTGCTGGCCGCGCAGTACGAGAGCCTGACGCTGCCCATCGCCATCCTGCTGATCGTGCCGATGGGCCTGCTCGCCGCGATGACCGGCGTGTGGCTCAGCCACGGCGACAACAACGTGTTCACGCAGATCGGCCTCATCGTGCTGGTCGGGCTCAGTGCGAAGAACGCGATCCTGATCGTGGAGTTCGCCCGCGAGCTGGAGTTTGCTGGCCGCACGCCGGTGCAGGCAGCCCTGGAAGCGGCGCGGCTGCGGCTGCGCCCCATCCTGATGACGTCGATGGCCTTCGTCATGGGCGTGCTGCCGCTGGTGCTCAGCAGCGGCGCCGGCGCCGAGATGCGCCAGGCCATGGGCGTGGCGGTGTTCGCCGGAATGATCGGCGTGACGCTGTTCGGCCTGTTCCTGACGCCGCTGTTCTACGTCACCCTTCGCCGCCTGACCGGCAACGCGCCGCTGCGCCACCACGGTGGGCAGGTGGCGGCGCCGGCCCCGGCCGAGCCCGTCGCCCCCGTCATCGACGCCCTCCCGCAACGAGGCAAGTGATCATCATGAAATCGACCCTGACCCCACTTTTCGCCGCCCTGCTGCTGGCCGGCTGCGCGTCCGTCGGCAGCGTGGACCCCGCCCTGCTGCCGCAGGCTCCCACCGCCTACAAGGCCCAGGCCGCGAACGACGCGCCTGCGCTGGCCGCGAGCTGGTGGCAGCCGTTCGCCGACCCGGTGCTGGACGACCTCGTCGGCCGCGCGATGGCAGCCAACACCAGCGTGCAGGCGGCCGCCAGCCGGCTGGCCCGCGCGCGCGCCGCACTGGGCTCGGCGCAGGCCGACCGGCTGCCGCAGGTTGGCGTGTCCGCCGGCGCCGGCCGCTCGTCCACGCCCGGCCAGACCGTGCCGCAACCCGCAACGCAGTACAGCGCCGGCCTGAACCTGGCCTACGAGCTGGACCTCGGCGGCCGCCTGCTGCACGAGCGCGACGCCGCCGCGCTGGACGTGCAGGCCCGCGAGCAATTGCTCGCCGACGCCCGCCTGCTGGTGCAGGCCAACGTGGCGCGCGGCTACCTGGCGCTGCGTGCGCTGGACACCGAGCGCGAGATCGTGCGCGACACCGTGGCGGCCTACGGCGAGACGCTGTCGCTGACCGAGAAGCGCGCGCGCGCCGGCGACGTGGCCGACCTGGACCTGGCGCGCGTGCAGGCCGAGCTGGCCGCCAACGAGGCCGAGGCGCTGGCGCTGGACCGCCGTCGCGTCGAGCTGGAGACGGCGCTGGCCGTGCTGGTCGGCGAACCGGCGTCCAACTTCAGCCTGAAACCGTCGCCCTGGACGACGGCACTGCCCGCCGTGCCGGCCGGCCTGCCGTCGGAGCTGCTGCAGCGCCGCCCCGACCTGGCCGCCGCGCGCAGCCAGCTGCAGGCCGCGCAGGCCCGCGTCGGCGTCGCGCAGTCCGCGTGGTGGCCCAGCCTGTCGCTGACGGCGCAGGGCGGCGGCATCTCCAACGAACTGTCCAACCTGCTGAAGAGCGGCGCGAGCACCTGGGGCCTCGGCCTGCTGGGCGCGCTGCCGATCTTCGACGGCGGGCGCCGCGAGGCGGGCGTCAACGCGGCAAAGGCGCAGATGGACGCCGAGGCCATCGCCTTCCGCGAGCAGTTCCTGCTGGCGCTGAAGGACGTGGAGGACCAGCTCGGCGCGCTGTCGCTGCTGCAGGCTCAAGCGCAAGCCAGCGCGCGCGCCGTCAGCGCGGCCGGCCAGGCGCTGAAACTGTCGGACACGCGCTACCGCAACGGCCTCGTCAGCCAGCTGGAGCTGCTGGACGCGCGCCGCAGCGAGCTGGCGAACCGGCGGTCGGCGCTGCAGGTGCGCTCGGCGCAGTACCAGGCCACCGTGGGCCTGATCCGCGCGCTGGGCGGCGGCTGGAGCGACGGGGTCAGGCTGGCCGGCGTTTGAGGATGGCGATGTTCACCGCAGCGCGCGTGACGAAGCCCAGGCTTTCGTAGAGCGCGATCGCCGCGGTGTTCGTCGTCCACGCATGCAGGAACGGCTGCAGGCCGCGGCGCTGCAGGTCGGCCGTCACGGCCGCCGACAGCCGCCGCGCCAGGCCACGCCCGCGGAAGTCGGGATGCGTGCAGACGCCGCTGACCTCGACGTGCCCGGGGAAGCGCATACGCTCGCCGGCCATCGCGGCAAGCCGGCCGTCGATGCGCAGGCCGACGAAGCGGCCCATGGTGTGCGTCCGCGACAGGAACGGGCCGGGCTGGGTCAACGCGGCCAGGGCCAGCATGTCTGCGGCGTCCCCGTCGCCAAGGACTTGCAGATCGCCGCCCGCGTCCGCCGCCAGCGCGTGGGTCGCGACCATCTGCACGGCCAGGGCGGCCTGCACCGCCTCCAGGCCCGGCGGCACGGCGATGGCGGCCGCCTGCGCCAGATAGACCATGTCGTCACCGCCTTCCACGAGGCCCGCCAGCGCGGCGAGGCTCTCTTCGCCGTCGTCGCGCGCCGACGCGAAGCGGTTGATGTCGCGCCGGAAACGCCGCGCCAGGCCACTCCCTTCCGCCCACTGCGGCTGGTGCTGCAGGCTGGCCCAGACCGGCCGGTCGAGGTCGGGGCCGCTCATGACCTGGCCCTCTGCAGCAGCGGCGCATCGCTCAGCGCGTCCTCGAGCGCCGCGAGCTGCGTGAGCAGGTCGCCTTGCAGCCCCGCGCAGGCCTGGGCGACCGTTGCCTCGATGGCAGGCCAGGCCTCGCGCCGCGCACGCTGGACCAGGCCGCGGCCCTTGCGGCTCAGCGCGATGCGGCGCACGCGCCCGTCCTCTTCGTCGGCGGTGGATTCGATGAGCCCTTCCTCCTCCAGCCCGCGCAGCGAGCGCGTGATGACCGGTTGGCTGACGCCCACGGCCTGGCTCAGCTCGCCCACGCTCAGCGCACCCAGCCGGTCGAGCGCCGCGAGCAGCGGGAACCAGGCCGCCGGCTGCTCGAAGCCATGCGCCGCCAGCACCGCCTGGGTCTGTGCCTGCAGGGTCTCGCCGATGCGCTTGAGCCGCGTGCCCAGGCTCAGGTGGCCCAGCTCCCTGACGACGTCTTCAACCATGATGGCTCCCGCCCGTTGAATATACATATCATGCTATGCAATTCGGCGAGCGCCGTCAACGGTTCATCGGGAGACGCGGTACCGCGCCCCTACGCCGACGAAGAAAACCCTAAGGCAGGGTCTTGCAGTTGGGCTTGCAGACCACCTCGTTGCGCCCCAGCAGCCGGATGGACTGCAGGCTGGCCGGCGCGCGGTGCTTGCCGCACTTGAAGCAGGAGCGGGTATGGCCACTGCCGAGGAAGGGCGAACCGCCCACCTTCGACTGGTAGCGCAGGCCATCCTGGCGGACGGCGGTGACGGTGTCTTTGCTCATTCTTCAGACAGGTCGGGGAAAGGTCAATTGACGCACGGCCGGGATGACAGCGCCATCTCGCAAGCCCGCAGTTGCGGCTCAAAAGAACGCAAACCACGGGCTTTCCCTGCCCTGATCTGCGGGGGCGGCCTGCGGGGACAATGCGACCCCGCTCGAGAAGACCCCCATGGCCAAGCTCTTTTTCCGCTACGCCGCGATGAATGCCGGCAAATCCACCGCCTTGCTGCAGGTGGCGCACAACTACGAAGAGCGCGGCCACCGCGTGCGCATCTTCACGGCCAGGCTGGACGACCGCTACGGCCGCGGTTTCGTCACGTCGCGGCTGGGGCCGCAGCGCGAGGTCGAGCAGTTCGACGCAAACACCGACTTCCCGGCGCTGATCGGTGCCGACCCCGGCATTGCCTGCATCCTCATCGACGAGGCCCAGTTCCTGACCAAGCGCCAGGTGCAGCAGTTGCATGAGATGGCGCATCTGCGCAACCTGCCGGCCATCTGCTACGGGCTGCGAACGGATTTCCAGGGCGAGCTCTTCCCCGGCTCGGCCACGCTGCTGGCGCTGGCCGACGAGATGGACGAGATGAAGACCATCTGCGACTGCGGCCGCAAGGCGACGATGAACATGCGCGTCGACGCCGGCAACCGCAAGGTGACCGAGGGCGCCCAGGTGGAGATCGGCGGCAATGCGCGCTACCGCTCGGTCTGTGGGCGCTGCTTTCGCCAGGGCTGACAACGCAAGGCGGCACAGGGCCGCGCAGCAATGCGAGCAGGCGTGGCGCCGTCCTGGCGCCGACCGCCGGGCCGCCCCAAGGCGGCACCTCTCGATTCATTGAGGGGCGGACGCCCCTCAATGAATCGACCCCCTCGGGGGTCAGCCAGCGCAATCGCTGGCTCGGGGGCCGCTATTTGGCGGCAATCTGCGCATCCAGCTCCTTGCAGGACGGCGAGCAGACGGGCTGTGACTTGCCGAGCAGCTTCTTGGACTTGAGCATCGCGCGCGGGCGATGCTTGCCGCAGAGGAAGCAAGACATCGTCGCTGCACCGAAGGAGGAGGTCGCCGCGAAGGGCGAACCGGGAGCTTTGGAGCGGTAGCGCAGACCATCCGCTTCGATGGTGGTCTTGGTGGTTTCTTTGGCCACGCTGGTCCTGTCGAAGAGTGTTGTAAGGGGGCGCCAGGCAGGCGCGCGGGCCCCGTATTTTCCACGATGTGGCGAAAGCCCCGGCCTAGGGCTTTCAACCCCCCTTGAAACGGGCCGGTCTTTTGTCCGCCCAGGCCGCCTGGCCCTCGGCGAGATCGGCCGAATCGCGGGCCCGGACGATGTCGGCCGCGAGCCGGGCCGCGTCGAGCCGGCCGGCCGCGATCGCGTTCAGGTGCTGCTTCATTGGCAGCATGGCCAGCGGCGCCATGCCCTGCAGTTCGTCGACCAGCGCCCGCAGCGCGGCGTCCAGGGTTTCGACGTCCGGCAGCAACTGGTCGAGGTAGCCGCAGCCCAGCAGGGCCTGGGCATCCAGCGTGCGGCCGGCCAGCAGCACCTGCTTGGCGGTCGCGAGGCCCAGGCGATTGACGAAGCGCTGCAGGCCGCCGGCATAGAAGTGCAGGCCGATGCGCGCCGCAGGCACGAACATCTCCACGCCGGGCGCGCCAAGCCGGAAATCGCAGGCCAGCGCCAGGTCTGACGCACCGCCGTAGACGCCGCCATGCAGACGCGCGACGGTGATCGGGCGCGCGCCCTCCAGCGCGTCGGCCAGCTCGCCGAAACGCGCGCCGGCGTCGATGGCGCCAAGCGCGCCCAGGTCGAAGCCGCTGCAGAAGTAGCGCCCCTCGCCCGCCAGCACGAGCACGCGTACCGCCTCGTTCGCGTTGACCACCTCGAGCAGGCCGCGCAACGTGGCAAGGTCGTCGACAGCGAGCCGGTTGGCCTGGCGCGGCCGGCGCAGCGTGATGCGCGCCACGCCGCCGGCAACTTCCAGCAACGGGGCCTGGCCGCCGCTCACGGGCGTCGCCCCGCGAGGCACGATGAAGCGAAGAGGTGAGGCTGGGTCATGACTTTACAAATCAGACATTGTGACGACGTAAGCTCGCGCCCCCACTGTCACGGAAACGTCATGTTGCTCACCCGCCGCCGCCTGCTGGGCCTGGCCCTCGCCAGCACCCTCACCGCCTGCTCGACGACGCCGTCGCCTATTGCGGCGCCACAGACGCCCAAGCTGCTGGTCCTGGTCGTCATCGACGGCCTGCCCATGCGCCAGGTCACCGGCTATCGCGACCAGCTCGCGCCCGACGGCTTCGCGCGCTTCCTGGACCATGGCCGCTGGTTCGCCAACGCCCACTACGGCCACGGCCACACGGTCACGGCGGCCGGCCACTCGGTCATGCTCAGCGGCGCCTACCCGCAGCGCACCGGCATCATCAGCAACGAATGGCGCAACCCGGAGACCGGCGAGCAGGTCTACAACACCGGCGACCCCGACTACAAGTACATCGACAGCCCGACCGCACCGCTGGCCGGCACCAGCCCGCGCAACCTCAAGGTCGAGACGCTGGGCGACGTGCTGCGCACGCGCACGCCGCAGTCCAAGGTCATCGGCATCTCGGGCAAGGACCGCGGCGCCATCCTGCCGGCCGGCCACAAGGGCACGGCCTACATGTACATGTCGGAGACGGGCCGCTTCGCGTCCAGCACCTACTACATGCAGCAGCATCCGCAATGGGTGACGGACTTCAATGCCGCCAAGCCCGCCGACGCCTTCTTCAAGAAGACCTGGGCGCCGCTGCTGCCCGAGGCCGCCTACGCCCGCTCGGTGCCGGATGGCCAGACCTGGCAGGTCGCCAGCGGCAACGGCAACCGCCTGCCGGCCGTCATCGGCGACAAGATGGACGCCCCCGGCCCGCGCTACTACGGCAGCCTGCTGGCCTCGCCGTTCGGTGACGAGCTGACGCTGGCCTTCGCCCGCGCGGCCGTGAAGAGCGAGCAGCTGGGCCAGCGCGGCGTGCAGGATCTGCTGTCGGTCAGCCTGTCCAGCCACGACTACATCAACCACGCCTTCGGTCCCGAGTCGCGCCTGTCGCACGACCACATGCTGCACCTGGACCGCCACCTGCAGGCCTTCTTCCAGTTCCTGGACAAGGAACTGGGTGCCGGCAACTATGTGATGGCGCTGACGGCCGACCACGGCTTCACCGACACGCCGGAGTGGGCCATCACGCAGGGCCGCGATGCCGGCCGTTTCAACAGCCCGCCGTCGCTGCTGGCCGTCAACACGGCGCTGAACGCGAAGTTCGGTGTCGAGCGGCTGGCGCGTGCGTTCTCCGCCTCCGGCCTGCTGCTCAATGACAAGCTCGCCGCCGAGAAGGGCCTGGATTTCGCCGCCGTGCAGGCCGCCGCACGCGAGGAGCTGCTCAAGCTGCCCGGCGTCGCCGCCGTCTTCACGCGCGAACAGCTGCTGGGCAACGACACGGCGACGCCCTACCTGGACGCCATGCGCAAGTCCTTCGATCCGACGCGGGCCGCGCAGCTGCAGATCGTGCTGAAGCCCAACTGGGTCTTCAGCTACCGCCCGGGCGGCAGCACCCACGGCAGCCCCTACGAGTACGACACCCACGTGCCCCTGCTGTTCTGGGGCCCGGGCTACGTCGGCCAGGGCGAGATGAAGGAGCGCGCCGAGGTGGCCGACCTGGCCCCCACGCTGGCGGCCATCGCCGGCCTGCCCGCGCCGGCCCAGGCGCAGGGCCGGGATCTGCGGCTCAAGCCCTAGCCAGCAACGCGGCAGCCGACTCGCCCCAGACCGCCTCGGTCAGCGCCTGTGCGCCCAGGCGCACGCCCAGCGCCCGCGCCTGGGCGGGGCCCGTGGCCGGCAGCATGACGAGCAGCCGGCCGTCGGCCAGCCGCATGCAGCCGTCCTCGCCGCGGATGTGCGCGAGCAGTTCGTCCGCCTCCGCCCCCGCGGCCAGCGTCGCGACGGACAGCGGCCAGGCCGCCGGGTCGGCCAGCAGGGTCTGCAGCAGCTCGCAGCCGGCCTGGAGCGGCAGCAATTGACCGGTGGCGGGCCGCGGCCGGGTCAGGGCGCTGATGTCGACACCGGTGAGGGCCAGGCCGCCGCCGGGCAGGCGCTGCTCCACCCACCACAGGCGCCGACCGTCGCGCCAGGCCTGCTCGTAGCCGCGCTGAGCCAGGCGACTGCGCCGTTCGGGCAGCTCGGCCGGGCCGACGCCGGCCAGCCGGGCCGCCTCGACCATGTCCGCCCACTCGGGCGTTGCGTCGTCGGCCAGGTGCCAGGCCCGGCGATAGGCCGCGTTGGCGCGCAGCAGACGGTCGCGGTCGTCGAAGAGGGCCAGCAGCAGCGGGCCCTCGGTCAGCGTCTGCCACCAGAGGTCGTCTTCATTCACGGCCCCGATTCTGGGCCGGCGCGGCTCAACGGCGGCGGATCTCCCCCGAGCCGCTGACGCTTTGACGCAACTGGGGGCGGCCGGCATAGCTGAGGTCGCCGGAGCCGCTCAGCTGGACGTCCAGTTGCTCGGTCACGCCCAGGTCCACGTCGCCCGAGCCGCTGAGGCTGGCCTTGGCCGCCCGCCCGGCCAGCGCGCGCGCATCCACGTCGCCGGAGCCGCTGATGCGCCAGTGCTGCTGGTCCGCCCGCCCCGCCAGGCGCACATCGCCCGAGCCGCTGATGCTGATGTTGAGCTCCTTGAGTTCGACGAGACCGAAATGGGCATCCCCCGAACCGTCGATGCTCAGGCCCAGGCTGTCGGCCTTGAAGCTGTCGACGCCCAGGTCGCCCGAGCCATGGATGGCAATCGACTGCAGCGCGCGGGCACTGAGGCGTACCGCCGGCGCATGGCGGGTCGTGAACCCCGCGTCACGCTTCAGGCGCACGACGAGGGTGTCGCCCACCACGACGGTCTCGATCAGCGGCTCGATGTTGTCGTCGGCAACGACGACGGCCTCGTCGCTGCCGCCCTGGGTGAGCTTCACGTCGAGGGGGCCGTCGATGCGCAACTGGCTGAAGGCGGCCAGGGCGCGCAGCTTCTCCACCTTGACGCCGGAACCGCGCACACGGTTGCGGCTGCTGCCGTAGTCGGCGGGGCCGCTGAAGCTGGCCGTCCAGCCATCGGCCTCCTTCTTGATGCGCAGGCGCCAGTCGCTGTCGCCGGCCAGGGCGGCACTGGCGGTGAAGGTGGCGGCAAGGGCCATGAGGACGAGGCGTTTCATTCGGGCTCCCGGTGCGACGATGCGGCGGCAGTGTGTCCAGCCGGGGTTTGCGGCGCCTGCGGCAGGCGATGGACTGCGCTTTTGCAGTCATGGGCCGTAGGATGGCGCGACCAGCAGGAGACGCAACATGAAGTGGGAAGGCCAGCGCGAAAGTGACAACGTCGAGGACGCCCGCGGGGGCGGGGGCCGAGGAGGCCTGCCGATCGGCGGGCGCGGCCTCGGGCTGGGTGGCATCGTCGTCGCGCTGCTGGTCTCCTGGGTTCTGGGCGTCAATCCGCTGACGGTATTGGGACTGCTGAGCGGCGGTGGCGACGGCACGGCCGCCCAGGCGCCCGCTACCGACTCCCAGGCGCAGGACCCGGCCTATCGTTTCGTCAAGGTCATCCTCGCCGACACCGAGGACGTCTGGGGCGCCTATTTCCAGCGCAGCGGCCAGCAATACCCCACCCCGAAGCTGCGCGTCTTCCGCGGCAGCGAGCCCACGGCCTGCGGCACCGGCGAAGCCGCCATGGGCCCCTTCTACTGCCCGGCCGACCGCAAGGTCTACATCGACCTGAGCTTCTACGACACGCTGCGCGAGCGCCTGGGCGCGCCGGGCGATTTCGCCCAGGCCTACGTCATTGCGCACGAGGTCGGCCACCACCTGCAGAACCTGATGGGCACGACCGCCAAGCTGGACCAGGCCCGCGGCCGCGTCTCCGAGCGCGAGATGAACGCCATGAGCGTCAAGCTGGAACTGCAGGCCGATTGCTTTGCCGGCGTCTGGGCCAGCTTGTCGCAGCGCAGCAAAGGCTGGCTGGAGCAGGGTGACATCGAGGAGGCGCTGAATGCGGCATCCCAGATTGGCGATGACACGCTGCAAAAGCGCTCCCAGGGCAGCGTGGTGCCCGAGAGCTTCACCCACGGCAGCAGCGCCCAGCGCGTGCGCTGGTTCAAGCAGGGCCTCGGCGCCGGCGATCTGAAGGCCTGCGACACTTTTTCGACAAACGCCCTATAAGCCCCCAATTTGCGCCCACCCAATCGAGGGGGCGCTGGATGGTGCTCAAAAGGCTTTGTGTGAAACACTCCCATCCAAATCGCCGAGCCCTCCATTAGCATCGGCCAGCCTTGAAGGATCAAGGCGAATTGCGCCTCGATTTGGTGCAATTTGATATGGATTACGAGGCCACTGTCATGAGCGAACGCCAGATCAACGACCCGCAGTCTGCGCCCACGGCGCCGACACACGTCGACGCGACCGCCCGTCAGCTGGCCTCTGCCCGCCGCCGCCGCTTCATCAAGCTCGGCAGCGCCGCCGTTCCGACGGCCCTGACGCTGGCCAGCCGCCCCGTGATGGCCTGGCACTGCAACACGGCCTCGACCTGGGGCTCGGCCCAGGGCATGTCGAACAGCTCCTACACGCGCTCGCAGGACTCCACCCGGCTGTTCCCTGACGAGACCTACACGCTGAGCTGCTGGCTGAACAACACGACCCGCGCCAATCTGGGCTCCAACCCCTGGGGCAAGGCGCCGTTGAACCGCGACACGACGACCTCGTCGAGTTCGACCTACTACAAGAAATACACGGTGGGGCAGTTGCTCTCGGGCATGAACGCCTCCATCCTCGGCGTCAGCACATCCGATACCGTCTGGAGCATCCTGAACGGCTCGGCCAAGAAGCTGGCCTCGAACGGCAGCTTCGTGGCAGGCAGCTCGACCTGCGGCGAATTCCAGAAGCTGATGCTGGTGGCGTGGCTGAACTTCAGGGTCTTGAACACGACGCTGAACAAATGCCTGATGCCTGGCCAGACCAATTCGCTGGTCAAGATGGGCATCGCCCAATATGTCGGGCCGACCGGCGCGACCTGGTCGCAGGCAGACGTCGTGAAGTACCTGAAGAAGAACTGGATCGCCTGCTACGACGACGCCTGCGTCTGACCCGCTGTCGCGGCCCCCTCGCGCCTCGGCCTTGCCCTTGCACTGGCGGTTGATACGCGCCGACGCACTGCACGTGCGCGAATGGGATGATGCCGGCGTGATCTACGACGCCGTCAGCGGAAGCACCCACCTCATCGACGCCCTGGGCCTGGAACTGCTGGATTTGTTGCGCCAGCGCCCATGGACGCTGGCCGAGCTCGCTGCCGAACTGCAGGAGGCCCTGCCCGCAGACCCGGACGCCGGGGAAACGCAGGTGCGGCTCAACGCCAAGCTGGAACAGCTGGCCCGGCTGGACCTGGTCGCCACGGCATGAGCCGGAGCCTCGCCGCCCTGGGCGAAGCTGAATTGCGTCGGCGCCTGTGCGGCCCCGGGCTGACGCTGCAACTGCCCCCCTTCGTCGCCCGCCTGCAATCCGATGTGCCCCGCGTCGCCGCAGATTTGCTGCGGCTCTATGGCGACTGCGGCCTGGGCAGGGATGACGAATTCGTCGACTTCCACCTTGCCGTCAACTACGACCGCGGCCTGCATGCGCTGTGGCGGCGCCTGGCCGGCCGGCGCCAGGCCCGCTTCTCGACCGACGGCCTGGCCGCCTTCACGACGCTGCCGGCCACCCAGGCCTTCCACATGGTCGAGTGGGGGTTGAACTGGGCGGTGACGGCTCATGCCCACCACTTCGTCGTCTATCACGCCGCCGTGCTGGAGCGCGGCGGCCGCGCCCTGGTGCTGCCGGCACCACCCGGCTCCGGCAAGAGCACGCTGACCGCCGCCCTCGCCCAGCGCGGCTGGCGACTGCTGTCCGACGAACTCGCGCTGCTGGACCCGCGCGACGGCCAGCTCTACGGTCTGGCCCGCCCGGTCAATCTGAAGAACCAGGCCATCACACTGATGCAGGCGTTCGCCCCCGGCGCCGTGCTGACCGAACCGGTGCCCGACACGCTCAAGGGCACGCTGTCGCTGATGAAGGCGCCCGGCGACGCCATCGCCCGGGTGCGCGAGGGTGCGTGGCCGGCCTGGGTCGTCGTGCCCAGCTTCGAAGCCGGTGCCGAGGCCCGTCTGGAGCCCCTGCCCAAGGCCCAGGCCCACCTGCTGCTGGCCGAGCAGGCGTTCAACTACGACATCCACGGCGTGGACGGCTTCGAGGCCACGGCCGACCTCGTGGACGGCGCCGACTGCCACGCCTTCACCTATTCGCGCCTGGACGACGCCGTGCGCGTTTTCGACGCCCTGGCGGCCCGATCATGAAGCAGCCCCTGCTCGTCGAGGTGCTGCTGGCGCCGGAGGCCGCCTTGCGCCTGAGCCCTGCGGACTGGGACCTGCTGATCCGCCAGGCCCGCCGCGCCAACCTGATCGCCCGGCTGGCCACGGCGCTGGAGACGCGGCTCGACACCCTGCCGACCTCCCCGGCCCGCCATCTGCGCGCCGCCCTGCTCATTGCGCGTCGCCAGCGCATCGCCACCCGCTGGGAAGCCGAGTGCATCCGCCGCGCGCTGGCGCCGCTGGGCATCCAGCCCATCCTGCTGAAGGGCGCGGCCTACCTGCTGGCCGATCTGCCGGCGGCACGCGGCCGGCTGTTCGGCGACGTCGACCTGCTCGTACCCAGGGCCCAGATCGAGGCGGCGGAGGCGGGGCTGATCGCAGCCGGCTGGGCCTTCGATGCCGAGATCAGCGACTACGACAGGCGCTACTACCGCGAATGGATGCACGAGATCCCGCCGCTGTACCACCAGCAGCGCGACACGGCCCTCGACCTGCACCACACCATCCTGCCGCCAACCGCCCGCGTGCAGGTCAACACGGCGGCCTTGTTCGAGGATGCCCGCGAGCTGCCCGAGCTGCCGGGCGTGCGCGTCCTGGCGCCGGTGACGATGTTCCTGCACAGCGCCGCCCACCTCTTCCACGAGGGCGAACTGGACAACGGTCTGCGCGACCTCTTCGACCTGGACGCGCTGCTGCGCGATTTCGGCCGCGATGAGGCCTTCTGGGAGGCGCTGGCGCCGCGTGCCCGGGTGCTGGGCCTGGGCCGCCCCCTTTTCCATGCCCTGCGCTACACGACGCGCCTGCTCGGCACGCCCGTGCCCGCCGAGGTGATGCGCGCTGCCGCGGCGGACCCGCCGGGCTGGCCTTCCCTGCTGGACGCCTGCTATGAGCGCGCGCTGATGCCCGTCCACGCAAGCTGCGACACCCCGCTGACCGCACCGGCACGGCTGGCGCTGTACGTACGCTCCCACTGGCTGCGCATGCCGGCCGGCCTGCTGGCACGCCATCTCGCCCGCAAGGCCTGGTTGCGCCTGCAGCCTCCCGCAGAGGCTGCCGCGGCCTGACAGGGCCGACAATCCGGTCCGCCATGGACCGCCCCAAGCCCTTTTCGATGATCCGCGAGTTCCACCTCGCCGACTGGTTCACGCTGGGCAACGCCTGCGCCGGCATGGGCGCGCTGTTCGCCGTCATGAGCTTCCTGCAAAGCGGCGATCCGCTGCATCTGCAGTACGCCTGCGCGCTGATCCCGCTGGCCCTGGCCTTTGACGTGCTGGATGGCCGCATCGCGCGCTGGCGGCAGAAGAGCTCGGCCCTGGGCCGCGAACTGGACTCGCTGGCCGACGTGATCTCGTTCGGCGTCGCACCGGCCGCCATTGCCTACGGTTGCGGCATGCAAGGCCTTCACGACCGCATCGTGCTGGTGTTCTTCGTGGCCTGCGGCGTCAGCCGGCTGGCCCGCTACAACGTGACGGCCGAGAAGCTCAGCGACGGCACCGGCAAGGTGGCCTATTTCGAAGGCACGCCCATCCCGACGTCGGTGCTGCTCGTCGCGGCGCTGTGGGTGGCAGCGGCCCAGGGCGCCATCGGCGATGGCCTGTGGGGCGGAGTCTGGTGGATCGCGGGTTTCCGGCTGCACCCGCTGGTGCTGATGTTCGCGGTGTCCGGCTCGCTGATGGTGAGCCGGTTCCGGATTCCCAAGCTCTAGGCAGTCCGGCGCGACAGCCAGCTCAGCGGCGATTCCTGAGACGCATGGCCGGACTGCGACTCCAGGAAATCACTGGGGGGCTGGCTGCGGTACTCGATGATGCCGCCGCCATCCAGGCAGGCGTCCAACCCGAAGGCAGTCCCGAGATCGGCCGGGTCCGGCGCGGTGCGCGCAGCGGCGTCACGGCGGAAGAAACGCAGCGCTGGAACGAATCGCATGGCGGACCTCTCTGGCTTGACAGGGCCAACAACCACATCGGCTCCGTGGGCTCAGTGTGCGGGATTCATGTGACAAACAGTTCCCGCAACTGTGAGTAAATATTGCCTCTGCTGGCATTACCGCACAAGGGCAAGACCTGTTTTTCCCAATGGCGACGGGCCTTTCGGGGCAGCGCCCCCCTTTTTGAGGGGGCGTTGCTGTTTTGCAATTCATTTCCCCGCTTCCCGATGCGGGAGGTAGGGTTCGGCGGCCCGCGCGCAAGCTGCGTCTATCTTCCCAGCCCCCCGGCTCCTGCATGAGTTCAGTCGTTTTGAAGTGGGTCGCCAACGGCCTGATCGCCGCCGTGTTGATCAGCACTCTCTGGATAGCCCGCACCATCCGCCCCGAGCAGGGCGGCTCCAGCCCCTTGCTCGCCCAGGTCGCGCCTGCTGCGGCAGCGTCGGCGCCCGCCACCGCCTCCCGCTGATCAGCCCAGGGCGCGCCGCGCGCCGTCGGCCAGCGCCTGGCCGATGCGATCCAGCAAGGCATCCCGGCCCTGCAGCTGCCATTGGTGCCAGTACAGCGCCACGTCGACGCGGACCTGCGGGCTCAACAGCACGAGCTGACCGGCCTCGACCAGCGCGCGCACCTGGATTTCCGGCGCGACGCCGACCCCCCAGCCCATGACGGCGGCCCGCACATAGGCCTCGCTGGACGGCACGAAGCGCTCCCTCAGCCTCGGCTCGCGCACGCCGAAGGCCTGTGACACCCACTGCGACTGGCTGTCGTCCTTGCGGTTGAAGACCAGGAAAGGGGTGTCGGCGAAATTGCCGCCATGCAGCCCCTCGGGCAAATGCTGCGCCAGGAAGCCCGGGCTTGCCACCGCGACGTAGCGCATGACGCCCAGCGGCTGCACGCGGCAGCCCTGCAGGGCCTCGGCGACGGTCGACACGCAGCCCAGCACGGCGCCCTGGCGCAGGCTGTCGTGGGTGAAGTCCTGGTCGTCCACGACCAGCTCCAGCCCGTAGCCCTCGCGCAGCCCCTGCTGGACCAGGCCGTCCAGAGCCGGCAGCACCCAGGTCGCCAGGCTGTCGGCGTTGACGGCGATGGCCAGCCGCGACTGCGGCGCGACGCGCTCGCCCAGCTCCCGCGCCACGTCCACGCGCAGCGCCTGCAACTGGCGGGCGAAACGAAGCAGCACCTTGCCCGCCTCGGTCAGCCGCAGCGGCCGCGAGCGCACGACGAGAGGCTGGCCGACCTGGGCCTCCAGCCCGCGCAGCCGCTGCGAGACGGCGCTCTGCGTGATGGCCAGGCGCTGTGCGGCACGTTCGAAGCCCAGCTCGTCGGCCAGGGCCGCGAGGCAATCCAGAGCGGCGGGATCGAATTCATTCATAAGAAACGCTAATGTATGGCGAAGAATATGAATGCTGCTTCTTGAATTGCCGGTGGCTGCGGAGAATCCGCCGATGCCTGCCTCTGCCCTGGCCGACCCGACCACGCCCGCCGTTTTCGCGCAGGGCTGGGCCATGGGTGCCGGGCTGATCCTGGCCATCGGTGCCCAGAACGCGCTGGTGCTGCGCCAGGGCCTGCGGCGCCAGCATGTCGGCGCCGTGGTCGCCGTCTGCACGCTGTCGGACTGGCTGCTGATCGCGCTGGGCGTCTTCGGCCTGGGCGCACTGATCCAGGGGCAACCGCTGTTGCTGGAAGTCTTCCGCTTCGGCGGCGCCGCATTCCTGCTGGGCTATGCCCTGCTGGCGGCCCGCCGCGCCTGGCGGCCTGCCAAGGGGCTGGATGCAGCGGGCGCGGCCGGCACCCTGGGGGCCACGCTGTCGGCCGCGTTCGCCTTCACCTACCTGAACCCTCACGTCTACCTGGACACCGTCGTGCTGCTGGGGGGGCTCGGCGCACGCCACCCGCCCGAGCTGCGCGCAGCCTTCGCGGCGGGCGCCGGGCTCGCATCGGCCATGTGGTTCGGCCTGCTGGGCTTCGGTGCGGCAGCCGCGGCGCCGCGGCTGCGCAGCCCAGCGACCTGGCGAGTCGTCGATGCGCTGGTCGCCCTGCTGATGGCGGGCCTGGGTCTACAACTCCTTCTGCAACCCCTCTAGGACATCAAAGGACAGCCATGAAGATCGTCGTTCTCGGCGCGGGCATCATCGGCATCGCCACCGCCTGGTATCTGCTCGACGAAGGGCACGAGGTCATCGTCGTGGACCGCCAGCCCGACGCGGCGCTGGAGACCAGCTTCGCCAACGGCGCGCAGATCTCGGTGAGCTTCTGCGAGCCCTGGGCCAATGCCGGCGCGCCCTTCAAGGTGGCCAAGTGGCTGCTGCGCGACGACTCGCCGCTGCTGTTCCGCCCGCGGCTGGACCCCAACCAGTGGCGCTGGGGCCTGGCCTTCCTGACCCAGTGCACCAACGCCGCCTTCGAGCGCAATGTCGAGGAGCTGGTGCAGCTGGGCCGCTACTCGCACGAGTCGCTGAAGGATCTCGTCGCGCGCACCGGCATCGAGTACGACCGCCTGGAGCGCGGCATCCTGCACTTCTTCTCCAGCCAGGCCGACTTCGACAGCGGCGCCGCCGGCGCCGAGATCATGCGCAGCCATGGCGTGGACCGCCGCGTGCTGGGCCGCGAGGACGTGCTGAAGGTGGAGCCCGCGCTGGCCGCGTTCGGCAACCGCATCTTCGGCGGCACCTTCACGCCCAGCGACGAGAGCGGCGACGCCAAGGTCTTCACGCAGAAGCTCGCGAAACTCTGTGCCGAGCGTGGCGCGCAATTCCTGTACGAGCACGACATCCTGGGCTTGCAGCGCTCAGGCGACGGCATCGAGGCCGTGCAGATCGCCGACATGCGCAGCGGCGAGCGCAAGATGCTCAGGGCCGACGCCTTCGTCGCCGCGATGGGCTCCTATACGCCGGCGCTGGTGCGGCCGCTGGGCGAGCACCTCAACATCTACCCGGCCAAGGGCTACTCGGCCACGCTGCGCCTGAAGAAGCCCGAGGCTGCCAGCGTCGTCAGCCTGCTGGACGACACGCGCAAGATCGCCATCTCGCGCCTGGGCGACCACATCCGCATCGCCGGGACGGCCGAGCTGTCGGGCTTCGACCTGAACCTGGATTCGCCCACCGCCCGCGTGCGCTGCGCGGCGCTGGTGCGGCGCTACGAGGAGCTGTTCCCCGGCGTGGCCGACACCAGCGAGCCCAACTACTGGACCGGCCTGCGCCCCAGCACGCCGACCAACATCCCCTACATCGGCCGCAGCAGGAAGGCGCGCAACCTGTGGCTCAATGCCGGGCACGGCACGCTGGGCTGGACGCATGGCGCCGGCTCGGGCCGAGCGATGGCCGAACTCATCGCCGGCCGCAGGCCGGGCATGGCCTTCGGCTTCTATGGCGCCTGATCAGAGCGTCTTCAGCATCGCCGCCACCTTGGCCTGCTGCGGGAACTTGGCACCCAGCCTGGCCAGGGCGTCCAGCTCGGTCTTGGCGGCCGCCTTGTCGCCCGACTGGATCAGGATCTCCGCCAGGTTGAGGCGGTAGGCCGGCTGGTCGGGCTGGTCGGCCACGAGCTGGCGCTGCTGGCTGATGGCCTTGCCGAAGTCCTTCTCGTTGGCCAGCACGGTGGCGTAGGTGTCGCGCAGGGCCGCGTAGTCGGGGTTGAGCCTGAGGCCGCGCTCGGCCAGTTCACGCGCATCGGGCTTGCCGGCCCGGCTGCGCAGCCAGGCGACGTTGTTGATGATGGGCAGCGCGTCGGGGCTGCGCTTGAGCAGCGCCTCGTAGCGCACCAGCGCCGCATCGGCGTCGCCGCGGGCCAGCAGCACGTCGGCGACGGCGCCGGCGAACACGAAGTCCTGGGGATGGGCCGCCTGCCACTGCTTCTCGAAGGCCAGCGCCTCGTCGCGGCTCTTGGTGGCCAGCAGCACCGCGAACAGGCGCGGCGCGGCCTCGCCCGGGTCGCGCAGTGCCGTGGCCTTGCGCAGCGCGGTGATGGCGGCGTCCGTGTGCTGGCGGTTGATCTCCACGTCCGCCTCGGCGATCAGTGCAAAGGCCTCCTGCGGGAACTTCTTCTGGCGCTCGCGCAGCGCGGCCAGGCCCTCGTCGGTGCGGCCCTGGCGCAGCGCCAGCTGGATCAGCAGGCGCTGCGCGGCGGCCGAGCCCGGCTCGGCTTCCAGCGCCCGCTTGACCTCGCGCTCGGCGCCCGCGAAGTCCTGCTCGACGAAGCGCAGCTGCGCCAGGCCCAGCCAGCCCTGGGCGCGCCCGGGCGCCAGCACGGTCAGCCGCGAGTAGGTCTTGCCCGCCTGCGCCTTGTCGCCCGACAGCAGCTGGGTGCGCGCCAGGCGCTCCAGCAGGTCCGGGTTCAGCGGCAGCGCCGCCGCTGCCTCCTGCGCGGCCTGGGCGGCCTTGGCGGCGTTGCCCAGGCGCAGCTGGTGGTCGATCTGGGCCATGCGCAGGCCCGCATCGGTCGGCTCCTCGCGCACGCCGGCGGCCAGCACCTCGGTGACGCGCTCGGCGGGCGCGCGCGTCTGCACCAGCAGGTCGGCCAGCGCGAGGCGCGCCTGGGGGGAATGCGGCTGGCTGGCGACGAAGCCCTCCAGGCGCTTGATGGCCGCCTCACCGCGCCCACCCTGCATGTCCAGCGTCACCAGGCCCAGCAGGGCCGGCAGGTAGCTGGCATCGGCCTTCAGCGAGGCCTCGAAGGCGGTCTGGGCGGCCGCGTTGTCCTTGCGGACCAGCTGGATGCGGCCGCGCAGGCCCTCGGGCACCGGGCTGCCCTGCATCTTGGGCGCGAGCTTGTCGATGGCGGCCAGCGCGGCGGGCAGCTCGCCGCGGCGCATCAGCGCGTTGACCAGCATCAGGTCGTAGCTGCTGCCGCTGTCCTTGGCGGCGATCTCGCGCAGCTGGGCGATGGCCGCGTCCGCCTTGGCGCGGCTGGCGCCGCTGGGCGCCGTGCCGTCGCGCACGATGGCCGACAGCGCGAGCGCGGCGGCGGTCTTGGCGTCGTCGGGGCGCAGCTTGGCGGCGGCGCCGAAGGCCTGGTCCGCCGCCTCGAAATTGCCCTGCATGAGCTGGGCCTTGCCCGCCAGCAGCAGCGTCTCGGCATCGGCCTTGCCCGCCTCCAGCACCGGGCGCAGCGTCTCCAGCGTCTTGGCCGGCGCGCGGCGCTGCAGCTGCAGGCCGGCGAACTGGCGGCGCAGCCCGAGGTCCTCGGGCGCGAGCTTGAGGGCCTGGTTGAGCAGGTTCTCCGCGTCGGCCAGCTCGCCGAGCTGCTGGTGGGCCCCCGAGGCCAGGCGCAGCAGCGGCAGGTAGTTGGGCATCAGCTTGAGCAGCGGCAGCGCCAGGTCGCGCGACTTGGTGGCGTCGCCCTTGGCCAGCGCCAGCTGGGCCTGCATGAAGCGGCTGCGGGGGTTCTTGGCCTGGGCCGGCGGGATCTCCTCGACGAGCTTGGTCGCGACGTCGAGCTGCTGGCGGGCCAGGGCCAGGCGCAGCAGCAGTGCGCGGGCTTCGTAAGAGCCCGGGTCCAGCGCGAGCACGTCCTTGAGCAGCGGCTCCGCCTCGTCGGGCTTGCCGCGCGACAGCAGCACCTCGGCCTTGAGCTGCATGGCCCTGCCGGCCTTGGGGTTCTTCTGGAGCAGTTCGTTGAGCGCCTCCAGCGCCTCGTCGGGGAAGCCGCTGGCCAGCTTGGTGCGCGCGCCGACGACGACGGCATCCTCGGAATCCGGCTTGAGCTGCAGCGCCCGCACGGCGGCGGCCCGGGCCTCGGTCAGGTTGCCCTGGGCCAGGAAGGCCATGGCCAGGTGCTGCTGCAGCGTGGACATGGCGGCGGGGTCGGCCAGGCTCTGGTCGGCGAACTCGGCGATGAGCTTGCGCGACTGGCCCGACAGCAGCAGCGTCTGCGCCAGCAGCGGCGCCAGCACGTCGCGCGGCGCCCCCAGCTCCCAGGCGCGGCGCAGCTCGATCTCGGCGCCGGCCAGGTCGCCGGCATCCAGCAGGGCCTTGCCCAGCAGATGGCGGCCGGTGGCGTTGTCAGGGTTCTGCTGCAGCAGATTCTTCAGCTCGATGACCGCGCCGCCGACGTCCTTCTGCTCCATGCGCTTCTGCGCGGAGGCGAGCAGATCCTGCTCGGAGCGTTGGCTGCAGGCTGCCAGGACGGCGAGCACGATCAGGGCGAGGGCACGGCGCGATTTCATGGGTTCTCCTTGTCGGCGCGGATTGTGTTCCTAGAATCCGCGCCCTTTCTCAGGGCTGGCCCCAGGGCCGGCATTTCGCATGAACGCCCCTCCCCCTTTCTGCGCGATTGACTTCGGCACGTCCAACTCCGCCATCGCCGTGCCGGACGCGGCCGGCCGCATGCATCTCGTCGAACTCGAGCCGGGCCAGCGCACGATGCCCACGGCCGTCTTCTACTTCGCCGAGGGCCCGCATGACGCCGACGGGCCGCCGCGCGCCTTCGGCCGCGCCGCCGTGGCCGCCTACGTGGAAGGCCACGACGGCCGGCTGATGCGCTCGATGAAGAGCATCCTCGGCTCCAGCCTCATCGAGCAGACCACCGACGTCGGCGGCGGCCGCGGCGCCCGGTACTCGGACATCGTGGCCGGCTACCTGAAGCGCCTGCGCCGCCTGGCCGGCGAGCCGGAGCGCGCCGTGCTGGGCCGGCCGGTCTTCTTCGTCGATGGTGAGCCCGAGCGCGACGCGGCCGCCCAGGCCCAGCTGGAGGCCTGCGCCCGCGCGGTGGGGTTCCGCGAGGTGCAGTTCCAGTACGAGCCCATCGCCGCGGCCTTCGACTTCGAGCAGCAGGCCATCCGCGAAGGCAAGGGCGAGCAGATCGTGCTGGTGGCCGACATCGGCGGCGGCACCAGCGACTTCTCCGTCGTGCGCGTCGGCCCCGAGCGCATGCAGCGCCTGGCGCGCCGCGACGACATCCTCGCCAGCCACGGCGTGCACATCGCCGGCACCGACTTCGACCGCCACATCGAGTTGGCCGGCCTGCTGCAGGCCTTCGGCTACCGCGCCACCGGCCCCAGCGGCAGGGAAGTGCCCAGCGGCCTGTACTTCGACCTCGCCACCTGGCACCTCATCAACACCTGCTACGCCCCGCTGCGCGTGGCCGAGTGGCGCGGCATGAAGAGCTGGTTCGGCGACGTGCGCCAGCACGCCCGGCTGATGACGGTGCTGGAAGAACGCCTGGGCCACGAGCTGGCCGCTCGGGCCGAGGGCGCCAAGATCGCCATCTCCGGCGGCGCCGACACCACGGTGGACCTCGGCCACGTCGAGCCTGGCCTGGTGCTACCGCTGAGCGAGAAGACGGCGGTGGACGCGCTGCGCGCCGACCTGGACCGCATCATCGCCACCGCCCACGAGACCGTGGCCCTGGCCGGCCTGAAGGGCGATCAGATCGACGCGCTCTACTTCACCGGCGGCTCCACCGGCCTGCGCCTGCTGGTGGACGGCATGGCCGCCGGCTTCCCGAAGGCCCTGCGCGTCACCGGCGACCGCTTCGCCTCGGTGGCCACCGGGCTGGGCCTGCACGCCCAGCGCTTGTTCGGCGGAGCCTAGCGCCTTGCGCGACCGCCCGATCGAACGCAGCGCCTGGCTCCGCCGCCAACGGGCGGGAACGGCTGTTAGTCTGCGCGGCTTCGCACCCCGAGGACGCACCTCATGTTGAAAGCCCTGACCTGGGCCACCCTGGCCCTGGCCGCCACCGCAGCCCACGCCGCCGAACCCCAGACCTACCAGCAGCCCTCGGCCGAGATCCGCGCCGTGCTGGACGCGCCGCCGCTGCCCGGCCACTCGCTGTCGCCCGACCAGCGCACGCTGGCCAGCATCGGCCTGCGCCGCTACCGCAGCGTGGCCGAGCTGGCCCGGCCCGTGCTGCGCCTGGCGGGCCTGCGCATCGACGCCGCCGCCAGCAGCCCGCAGCTCACCGCCAACATCGAATCGATCACGCTGCGCGAACTGGCCACCCCCGGCGCCGCCGAGCGCGTGGTCAAGCTGCCGGTGGGCGGCAGCTTCTCGACGCTGCGCTGGTCGCCCGATGGCCGGCGCTTCCTGCTGAACCGCCGCACCGCCACGGCCACCGAGCTGTGGGTGGGCGACGTGGCCACCGGCCAGGTCCGCGCGGTCAAGGGCATCAAGCTCAACACCATCCTGAGCAGCTCCGTGGCCTGGGTCGGCCCCGACGAGATCGTCGCGCTGACCGTGCCCGAGGGCCGCGGCCCGGCGCCGGTGTTCGACGCGCCCAGCGGCCCCAGCATCCAGGAGTCCATGGGCCGCACCTCGCCCGAGCGCACCCTGCAGGACCTGCTGAAGAACAGCCAGGACGAGGCGCTGTTCACGCACCACGCCACGTCCGCGCTGCGCCGCATCCAGCTCTCGACCGGCAGCTCGCGGGAGATCGGCCGCCCGGGCCTGTACGCCGACCTCGAGGTCGTCGGCCAGCAGGGCACGCTGCTCACCGAGCGCCTGGTGCCGCCCTTCAGCTACCAGGTCACCTGGCAGGACTTCGCCCGCCAGGTCGAGCTGCGCGATGCCAAGGGCCAGCTGTTGCGCGACCTGGGCGCCGTCAAGCTCAAGGAAGGCGTGCCGGTCGAAGGCGTCATCACCGGCCCGCGCAACTTCACCAGCTCGCCGCAGGCCGACGGCGCCGTCTACTGGGTCGAGGCCCTGGACGGCGGCGACCAGCGCAACAAGGTGCCCCAGCGCGACAAGCTGATGCGCCTGGACCCGCCCTACCAGGGCGAGGCCCGCGAGGTGCACCGCACGGCGGGCCGGCTGGGCAGCCTGCTGTTCGTGGAGGGCGGCCAGCGCGCCCTCGTGACCGATTTCGACCGCGACCGCCTCTGGATCACGACCGACCTCATCGCCCTCGACGGCGCGGCCAGGCCGCAGCGCCTGCAGGACCGCTCCTGGCGCGACCGCTACAACGACCCCGGCCAGCCGGTGCTGCGCCTGCAGCCCAACGGCCGCAACGCGGCCCGGGTCGACGACGGCGACCGCCTGCTGTTCGCCGGCGCCGGCGCCAGCAAGGATGGCGACCTGCCCTTCATCGACAGCTACAGCCTGAAGGAAGGCAAGGCCACGCGCCTGTTCCGCTCCGGCACCACGCACTACGAGCGCCCGATCACGCTGCTGGACAGCGGGCCCATGCAGGGCCGGCTGCTGACCAGCCGCGAAAGCGCCACCGAGCCGCCCAACCTGGTGCTGCGCAGCGGCGACGGCTTCGCGCAGATGCAGGCCGTGACCCGGATCGCCGATCCCACGCCGCAGCTGCGCGCCATCAAGCGCGAGCTCGTCAAGTTCAAGCGCGCCGACGGCGTGGAGCTGTCGTTCTGGCTCTACCTGCCGCCCGACCACCAGCCCGGCCAGCGCCGCCCGACCCTGGTCTGGGCCTACCCGCTGGAGTTCACCGACCCCTCCACCGCCGGCCAGGTCAGCGGCTCCAGCAGCCGCTTCACCACCTTCGCCGGAAGCAGCCCGCTGATGCTGCTGCTGGACGGCTACGTGGTGCTGATGGACGCGACCATGCCCGTGGTGGGCGACCCCAAGACCGTCAACGACAGCTTCGTCGAGCAGATCACCGCCAACGCCCGCGCCATCGTGGACAAGGCTGCGGAACTGGGCGTCAGCGACCCGCAGCAGATGGTCGTCGCCGGCCACAGCTACGGTGCCTTCATGACGGCCAACCTGATGGCGCACACCGACATCTTCAAGGCCGGCATCGCCCGCAGCGGCGCCTACAACCGCACGCTCACGCCCTTCGGCTTCCAGAGCGAACGCCGCACCTACTGGGAGGCACAGGACGTGTACCTGAAGCTCTCGCCGTTCAACTACGCGAACAAGATCAAGGCCCCGCTGCTGCTGATCCATGGCGAGAGCGACGACAACCCGGGCACCTTCCCCATCCAGACGGCGCGCTTCTACCAGGCGCTGGCCGGCACTGGCGGCAATGTGCGCTACGTGGTGCTGCCGCACGAGTCGCACGGCTACAGCGCCCGCGAATCCGTGGGCCACACGCTGTGGGAAATGAGCACCTGGATGAAGCGCCAGACGCGCGATCCCAGGGCCCCTCGCCCAGACGCGCCGCGCTGAACGCCGGCGCGCCTGGCGCTCGGCCCGCAACTGCGGTGAATCAGCGTCGCTGCGGCGGACCGCGGCGGCGCGGGGTGGGCCGCGGCGCGGCCTTCAACGGCCGCGACACGTCGGCCAGCATCAGCACGGCGCTGACCAGGCCCTCCACCGCCTCCCCCAGGTCGGCCGGTGGCTCCAGCGACTCGATCTCCTCCAGCAGCGCGTCGGCGTCCTCGAGGTCGTCCGGGTCCAGGTGCAGGTAGATGGCGGCCAGCGGCTCCAGCAAGGGCTCCTCCGGCAGCTTCATCAGCGCCGGGTGGGCGTCCAGCGCGTGGGCGAACCCGGCCACCCAGGGCAGCACCGTTTCGCTCGGGTCGTCGGTCTCGTCGAGCTCGAAGATCCACGGGTCAAACCACTGCCGGCCGGCGATGGCGACGTTCAGTTCCTTGTGGCGGCGGCGCAGCAGCGCCAGCAGTTCGTCGTTCACGCGCTGAGGCGTGGGGCGGCCCTCGCTGTCGAGGATGGGGGGCAGCCAGTCGCCCATCGGCACGGCCTCCGGCTGCAGCAGCACGCCGCACAGATAGCCGTCCAGCATGCTCACGTCCAGCGGCTCCAGCGGCGCCGGCAGCGCGTCCAGCAGGGCCTGCAGGCGCTCCAGGTCGGCTTCAGTGAGGGCTTCGGGGGCGCGGTGGGGGGCGGAGGACATGGCGGGATTATCGACAGTGCGCCGCGAGTGGTGCCCGCTGCCGGGCCAGCCCGGGCGTCCAAAGTCCGCCCATCCCAACGACGCCCTCGCCCCCGAGGGCTTCACGACCCGGCAGCCCGCTGGCCGGGCTTTTTTTGCGGTTTGGCGTCAGCCCTTCACGCCCGCCGCGGCTGGGCGCTGCGCCGCGCTGCCGCGGGCTTCCATACTGGCGCGCATGCCCACTGCCGTACTTGCGCTGCGCTTCGACTCCGCAGTCGTGGCGCTTTCCTACCTGACCGCCGCCTTCGCGGCCTACGTGGCGCTGGATCTCGCCCAGCGGGTGCGCACGCGGGATGCCGCAGGCGCGCGCATCTGGTGGATCGCCGGCTCGCTGATCCTGGGCACCGGCATCTGGGCCATGCACTTCGTCGGCATGCTGGCGCTCAAGCTGCCGTTCAGCGTCGGCTACGACACCGCGGTCACGCTGCTGAGCTGGCTGGCGGCGGTGGGCGTGTCGGCGATCGCGCTGCGCGTGGCCGCCCACGAGGCGCTGACGCCCACCCGGCTGGCGCTGGGCGCGCTGAGCATGGGCGCCGGCATCAGCGCCATGCACTACACCGGCATGGCCGCCCTCATGCTCGCGCCGGGCATCCGGTGGGACTGGGCGCTGGTCGCCGCCTCGGTGGTCGTCGCGGCCGGCGCGGCGGCCGCTGCGCTGTGCATCTTCTTCGCGCTGCCGCGGCTGCCGCGCGCCTGGGCGCGCTGGGGCCAGCTGGGCGCCGCCCTCGTCATGGGCGCGGCCATCAGCGGCATGCACTACACCGGCATGGCCGCCGCCGGCATTGCCGAGGGCTCGGTCTGCCTCAGCGCCGATGCGCTGCGCGGCGACAACCTGGGTGCGCTGGTGGCCGGTGCCACCTTCGCGCTGCTGCTGCTGACCCTGGTCACGTCGGCCCTGGACGCGCGCGCCCAGCACCACACCTCCCGGCTGCAGCAGTCCCTGCAGGCCGCCACCACCGAGCTGCACGAACGCGCGCTGCGCGACCCGCTGACCGGCCTGGCCAACCGCCAGTGGCTGGACGCCCGGCTGCGGCATGCCGCCGCACGCGGCCATCGCGAAGGCGCCCGGGTGGCCCTGCTGCTCATCAACCTGGACGGCTTCAAGCCCATCAACGACAGCTTCGGCCTGGCCGCAGGCGACCACGTGCTGCGCGACGCGGCGCAGCGCCTGCAACGCCTGGCCCGCAGCGACGACACGCTGGCCCGCATGGCGGCGGACGAGTTCGTGCTGCTGCTGGAGGGCGAGGTCACCGAGGCGGCGCTGGCCCAGGTCGCGCAGCGCCTGCTGGATGCGCTGACCGAGCCGATGGACGGCGTGCCCGGCGCCGGCAGCCACCCGCTGCGGCTGACGGCCTCGGTAGGCATTGCGCTGTACGACGGCCTGGGGCCGGGCGAGGGCCTGATCGCCCAGGCCGACTCGGCAGCGCAGTCGGTCAAGCGCGCCGGCGGCAACGGTTTTGCCTTCTTCGAGGCGCACATGCAGGCGGGCGTGCGCGAGCAGCTCGAACTGGCCCGGGACCTGCGCGCCGCACTGGCCGGCGAGGCAAACAGCGGCGAACTGGCGCTGCACTACCAGCCCAAGATCGCCACGGAGGAAGGCGCCATCACCGGTGTGGAGGCCTTGCTGCGCTGGCAGCATCCGCAGCGCGGGTCGGTGAGCCCGGGCGCCTTCATTCCGGTGGCCGAGCGCTTCGGCCTCATCATGCCGCTGGGCGACTGGGTCATCGCCGAGGCCTGCCGCCAGCTGGCCGTCTGGCGCGACGCCGGCCTGCAGATGCGCGTGGCCCTCAACCTGTCGGTGCAGCAGCTGCGCCAGCCCGACGCGCTGGTGAAGCGCTTCGAGGACGCGCTGGCCCAGCATGGCGTCGACGCACGCCACCTGACCTGCGAGATCACCGAATCCGTCGCGATGGATGATGCCGGGGCCACCGAGCGCACGCTGGGGCGCCTGGCCGCGCTGGGCCTGGCGCTGTCCATCGACGACTTCGGCACGGGCTATTCCAGCCTGGCCTACCTGCGCCGCCTGCCCGTGTCGCAGCTCAAGATCGACCGCAGCTTCATCCAGGATCTGGAGTCCAGCGCCGACGCCCGCGCCATCGTCAAGGCCGTCATCGACCTGGCCCACGCGCTGAGCCTGCAGGTCGTCGCCGAAGGCGTCGAGACCGAGGGGCAGGCCGCGGTGCTGCGCGGCAAGCGCTGCGACAAGCTGCAGGGCTTCCTGTTCGCCCGCCCGATGCCCGCCGAGGAGCTGATGCGCTGGGCCGGGCAGGCTCGCCAAGGCCAGCCGCGCTTCTGCGCCTCGCTGTATGCGACGCAGGCCGCCGAGGCCTGCGTCTAGACGGCCATGCGCTCCGGCGCCACGTAGAAGCGCCGGAAGGTCTCGAAGTCCATCGTGTCGGCCGCCTCGATGCGGGCCTGCTCGGCCAGCGAATCGGCGGCCAGCTTCTCGAAGCGGCGCTGCAGTGCTTCCGGGAAAGGCAGGGCCAGCAGGGCGGCGCGCGTCGCGTCGCTCTGGCGGCGGATGAAGCCGATGTAGCTGTCGTCGAAGTCGTGGGCCATGACGGTCAGCACGCGGGCCGACGGGCAGAGCTCGGGCCGCTGCAGCCGCTCGGCCACGCGCGCCAGCGCCGCCCGGTAGGCGTTGCCACCATGGGCCGCGTCCAGCGCCTGGGCCTGCACGGCGCAGGCAGCCAGGATCTCGCCGGCCCAGTCGGCCAGGGAACGCTCGCCACCGCGCCAGTGCTCCAGCATCAGCCCCGGCTCGCGGCCGCGCGCGGCGACGCGGTGCTGGTTGCGCGCGTTGGCGGCGATCTCGTCCGGCGTGTCCTCGGGGCTGTCGCTGTTCAGGCAGTGCAGCAGGAAGGCGTCCAGCACGCGCATGGCGTCGGCACCGATGCCGACCGGCTCGAAGGGGTCCAGGTCCATCAGCCGCACCTCGATGTACTCGACACCGCGCTCGCGCAGCGCATGCAGCGGCCGCTCGCCGGAGCGGATCACGCGCTTGGCGCGGATGGTGCTGTAGAACTCGTTCTCGATCTGCAGCAGGCTGGTGGAGAGCTGGTTGTAGTCGCCGCCCGGCGTCTGCACGCCGATGGCCTCGTAGGCGGGATAGGGCGTCGTCAACGCGCCCTGCAGCGAGGCCGCATAGCTCTCCAGGCAGTTGTAGCTGACGGCGATGCTGGACTGCGCGTCGCTCTGGTAGCCCAGGCGGCCCATGCGCAGCGATGTCGCATGCGGCAGGTACGACGTGTGGCCCGACAGGTGCTCCAGCCCGTGCTCGCGCCCGGCGACGAAGCTGTCGCACAGCGCCGGGCTGGCGCCGAACAGGTAGAGCAGCAGCCAGCCCTCGCGGCGGAAGTTGCGGATCAGGCCGAAGTAGCCCTGCGTCGACACGCCGGGCAGCGACCAGTTGTAGTGGATGCCCGAGATGGTCTGCATGCGCCGGCCGTAGCGCTGGCCCAGGCCCATGCGGTAGACGCTCTTGGCGCGGCCGACGTTGCTGTGGCCGTAGCGGCCGATCGGGATGGTCTCGTCCGCCGGCAGGCCGCAGGGCATGGAGCCCACCCACAGCCGCTCGTCGGCAAGCGCGCGGTAGACGGCCTGGTGGATCTCGGTCAGCTCCCGCAGGCAGTCCTCGACGCCGGCATGCACGCCGGTGATGAGCTCGAGCTGGGATTCGCTGAAGTCCGTCGTGATGTGCGGATGCGTCAGCGCCGCCCCCAGAACCACGGGATGCGGCGTCAGCGCCAGACCGCCACCGGGCAGGGCGCGCAGGCTTTCCTTCTCGATGCCGCGGCGGATGCCGAGCAATGTCTCTTTGTTGTCCATGGCGTGAGGGCTGCTGGGCGCGACACGGTAGCAGAAGCGCGCTACAGCTGCCCGGGCGCGTCCATGTCGGCCAGACTGGGCCTCAGGGCATGTTCGCCGGCCTGGATGCCCTCGTGATGGCTGAGGTACAGCGACACGTCGTAGCGCTCCAGCCAGCCGACGGCCTTCAGCCGGTCCAGCACCGGGCCCTTGACCTCGGAGAACTCCAGCCTCAGCCCTTCCGACGCCAGCGTCGCGTGCAGCTCCTGCAGCGCCGTGAGGCCGGACACGTCGATGTGGTTGACCGGGGCCATCAGCATCAGCACGCGGTCCGGCATGCCGACCCGCTCGCGGTGCTCGCGCACATGGGCCAGCACGGCGTCGCCCAGGCCGCGGGCGTTGGTGAACACCAGGCTCTCGTCCACGCGCAGCCCGACGACCTCGGCACGGCACTCGACCACGTAGCGCTCGACGTTGCGGTAGTGCTGGGTGCCCGGCACGCGGCCGATGCGCGCGACGTGCGGCCGCGCGGTGCGCTGGATCAGCAGCGCGATCGAGCCCACCACGCCGATGGCCAGCGCCAGCCCGATGCTCCACAGCAGCACGGTGGCCGTGACGGCCAGCATCAGCAGGCCTTCCGCGCGCACGTAGCGCCAGGCGTCGCGGTAGGGCCGCAGCGAGAAACCGCCCAGCACGGCGACGACGATGGTGGCCGCCAGCACCGGCTTGGGCAGATGGGCCAGCGGCTCGGCCAGCAACAGCATGGCCAGGAACATGAAGACGGCGACGAACACCAGGCTCCAGCGGCTGCGCGACCCGGCCTCGTGCAGCAGGATGCTGCGCGAGAAGCTGCCCGCCACCGGCATGCCGCCGCTGACCGAGGCCAGCAGGTTGGCGGCCGCCAGCCCGCGCATCTCGGCCGCCGGCTGCAGCTTCTCGCCGCGGCGCTGGGCCAGCGACTCCGACACCGCCAGGCTGGACACGAAGCCCATCAGCGCCACCAGCGCCGCGGCCGGCAGCAGCTGCAGCCACAGCGCCGCGTCGAGCAGCGGCAGGCCCAGCGGCACGGCCAGCGACGGCAGCGCCCCTACCTGCGCCACGCCGCGGGCGGCCGGCGTGAGCGCCGAGATCGCCATCGCCGCGACCAGCAGCAGCAGCGGTGCGAGCTGGGCCAGCAGCCGCGAGCCCGCGCGGCGCGACGCCAGCAGCAGCGCCATCGCGAGGCCACCCCAGGCGGCGCTCGCCGCACTCCAGCCGCCGTGCAGGGCCGACGCGAGCAGGTCCGGCAGCGTGAAGCCCACGGCCGCGCTGCCCAGCAGCACCGGCAGCTGGCCGGCCGCGATCATCAGCGTCGCGCCGTTCTCGAAGCCGCGCAGCGCCGGCACCGACAGCAGCGAGGCCAGCGCATCCAGCCGCAGCAGCGCGGCCAGCGCCAGCACCAGGCCCACCTCGGCCGCGAGCACGAGGGCGCCTTCGGTGGGGCTGACGCCCGCCGGCAGGCCGCCCAGCGCCTGGGCGATCATCAGCGCCAGCACGGCCACCGGCCCCAGGCCCAGCACCGGGCTGGACCCCAGCGCCGCATAGGCCAGCAGCGGCAGCAGGCTGGCGTACAGCCCCACCTGCGGCGGCAGCCCGGCCAGCATCGCGTAGGCCAGGCTCTGCGGAATCAGCAGGATGGCGACGACGGCACCGGCCATCAGGTCGGCGCGCCAGGTGGTGGGTTGTCTCATGTCAGTGGTGCATCAGCGCATCCGGGCCGAGCGCCGGGCCGCGCCCAAGCCCTCCCCCAGGGGACCGGCCAGGGTACTCCTTGGGCGACGGGCCTCATCGGTCCACCTTGACCCCCGACACCTGCACCACCCGCGCCCATTTCTCGGTCTCGGCGGCGAGGAGGGCGGCGAAGCCGGGGGCGCCGAGGCCCTGCACCAGCATGCCGCGGCTCGTCAGGCGGTCACGCAGGCCCGCGGCGGCGAGCGCGGCGACGCAGTCGCGCTGCAGCCGTGCAAGCTGCTCGGCCGGCAGGTTGCTGGGCGCGAACAGGCCGGTCCAGGCGCTGGCCTCGTAGCCCTTCAGCGCCGGGCCGCCGGCTTCTTCCATCGTGGGCAGCTCCGGCAGGCTGGGGCTGCGGCGCGCGCTGGTGACGCCCAGCGCCAGCAGCTTGCCGGCCTTGATCTGCGCCAGGGCGCTGGGCAGCGTGTCGAACATCAGGTCCATGTTGCCGGCGACCACGTCCTGCTGCGCCGAGGCCGTGCTGCGGTAGGGGAAGTGCAGCATGTAGGTCTGGGTCAGGCGCTTGAAAAGCTCGCCGGCCAGGTGCGAGGGGTTGCCGTTGCCGCCCGAGGCGATGTGCAGCCGGCCGGGCTGGGTGGTGGCGACCTGCACGAGGTCGGTGAGCCGGCGCACGCCCAGCGTGTGCGCGACGGCCGGGTTCATGACCAGCACCAGCGGCACGGTCGCGATCAGGCAGACGGGCGCGAAGTCCTTCACCGCGTCATACGGCAGGCGGCGCGACAGCAGCGGGTTGATGACGTGCGTGCCCACCGTGCCCATCAGCAGCGTGTGGCCGTCGGTGGCGCTGGCGACCTCGGCGCTGCCGATGTTGCCGTCGGCGCCGGGCAGGTTGTCGATGAGGACGGGCTGGCCCAGGCGGCGCTGCAGCTCGGGTGCGAGCAGGCGCGCGGCGACGTCGGTGGCGCCGCCGGCGGCGTAGGGCACGACCAGGCGCAACGGCCGCGAGGGCCAGGGCTGGGCGTACGCCGCCGACGTGGCCAGCCAGAGCAGCAGGCCGCGGCGTTGCAGGAGGGCACTCATGACGGACCGGGCAATTGTCGAAGCTGGACCTGACCGTTCATGCAGGCGGCGTCGAAATCTTGAAGCAGGGCCGCAAGCATATTCGCGTCCGGCGCCTCGACGGCCGTGATGCCGACGCCGCGGTTGCGGCCCTCCGCCTTGGCCTTGTAGAGCACCATGTCGGCCCAGTTGACCGCCTGCTCCCAGTGCAGGCGCAGCGTCGGCCCGGCCGCCCCGCCCGATTGGCCCGCGCCGCCGATCGGGAAGCTCGCGAAGCCGATGGAGACCGTGATGCGCAGCGGCCCCTCGGGCGTGTCGACCGCCTGGCTGCCGATGCCGCGCAGGACGCGCTCGGCCATCAGCGCGAGATCGTCGCCGGGCAGCGCGGGCGCGAAGACGAGGAACTCCTCGCCGCCCCAGCGCACGACGAGGTCGGTGTCGCGCACCGCCGCGCGGATGCGGCGGCCGACTTCCACGATGACGGCGTCGCCGGCGGCATGGCCGTAGCGGTCGTTGACGTTCTTGAAGTGATCGATGTCGATCATCATCAGCGCACCCTGGAAGCCCTCGGCCTTTTCTTCCCGGGCACGCTGGTCCATGACGGCCAGGAAATGGCGCCGGTTGGAGAGGTCGGTCAGCGGGTCGCGCTCGCTCTGCGCGCGCAGCAGCAGCTGGTTGGCCGTGAGGCGCGCCTGGGCGCGGCGCATGCGCACCAGCGTCAGGCCGACGAGCGCGAGCGACAGCAGCAGCAGCGCGCCGACGGCGAAGCCCACCTTCTGCGCGAGCTGCTGGTTGGCGAGCTGCTGATCCTTGAGCTGGCCGTCGCGGGCCAGCAGGTCGAGGTCGCGCCGCTTGGCGGCGCTGTCGTACTTGCGGCCCAGCTCCTCCAGCGCGGCGGCACGGTTGTGCTCGTTGGCGCGCGCGGTCAACGAGCGTTCGCCATGCAGGGCGGCCAGGGCCTCCTTGTACTGACCGGCCTCGGCCCAGGTGTCGGCCAGCTCGCGCAGTTCGCGGGCGCGCGGCACGAGGTCCGCCGGGTCGGTGCCGAACTCGCCGACCTTGGCGAGCTCCTGACGCGCCTGCTCGAACTGGCGCAGCTTGATGTAGGTGACGGCGAGGTTGTGATGCAGGCTGCGCTCGTAGAAGCGGTCCCCGAAGCGCTGCAGCACGGGCATGGCGCGCTGGCCGCTGGCCAGGGCTTCCTTCAGCAGCCCCAGGTGCATGTAGGAGTCCACGAGGTTGGAGCGCAGCTGCGCAGCGAGGTGGGGCGCGTCGGCCTGCTCGGCCAGCCGCAGGGCCGCCTCGACGGCAGCGCGCGAGGCCGCCGTGTCGCGGGAGCGGCGCTCGACGACGGCCTCGTAGTTGCGCACGCGTGCGCTGGCCACCAGGTCGCCCTCCGCCTCGGCGTGGGCGGCCTGCAGTTCGGCGCGCGCGACATCCAGGCGGTCCTGGGCCTGCAGCACGGGGCCCAGCATGCCCTGGCTGAGCGCAGCCAGGTGGCGGTCCTCGCCGGCGCGGGCCAGTGCCAGCGCGCGTCGCAAGCTGGCCTCGGCCAGCACGAAGGCCCCCTGGGCGGATTGCTCGCGCTGCACGATGCGCAAGGCCTCCCAGGCGCTGCGGAAGTCGCAGCCCAGCTCGCGCACCGCGCGCTTCTCGTCACCCGGCGGACAGTGCCTGTCCAGGCCGGCGAGCGCGCGGGCCGCCAGCGCGCCCGCGGGCTTGCCGGCACGCTCCTGGGCCAGGGCACGCAGCAGCCAGCCACGGTCCACGCCGTCCTCGCGGGCCATCAGCTGCGCGGCGACGGCGTCGGCCGCTTCGGCCTGGCCCGCCTGCTGCAGCACGCGGCCGCGCGCCATCAGCCAGGCCGCTTCGCGCGGCTGGCCGGGCCCCGCGTCGGCGGGCCAGCGCTGGCGCAGCTCGGCCAGCATGGCCTCGGGGGCGTCGAAGGCGCGGCGGGCGATGTGGGCCAGCAGGGCGTCCTCGGCCGCCGGATCGGCCACCTGGTCGGCCACCGGATCGGGTGGTGCGACGGGCGCGGCCCGGGCGCCGGCCAGGCCCAGCGCGAGCAGCAGGGCGACGCCAAGCCTGTTCATGCGCCGGCCTCCCGCGGGGTCGGGTCGCCCGCCTCGGCCAGGCGCGTGGCGCCCGGGCCGCTGAGCACCTGCAGGCCCACGAGCCCTTCGCTCCAGGCAGCCTCCAGCCGCGCCGTCAGCTGCGCGGCGGCCAGCGGGTCGGCGGCGTCGATGCGCTCGACGCCATAGGCCTTGTTGCGGCCGTGGGCCTTGGCCAGGTACATGACGGTGTCGACGAGGTCGATGGCGCGCTCCCAGGTCAGGCGCAGCCCATGCGGCGGCACGGGCAGGCTGACGAAGCCGATGGAGGCGGTGACGTGGATCTCGCGGCCGTCCTGCACCACCGGCTGGGCGCCAATGAGATCGAGCAGGCGCTGCGCGAGCTGGGGCGCAAACAGGCCCTCCCCGCCGCGCGCGACGATGAGGAATTCCTCGCCGCCCCAGCGCACGATGAGATCGTCGTCGCGCACGGCCTGGCGCAGCCGGTCGGCGATGTCGATGAGGACGGCGTCGCCGGCCGCGTGGCCGAAGCTGTCGTTGATGCGCTTGAAATGGTCGATGTCGATCAGGAAGACGCTGGCCGCCAGGCCCTCGGCGCTGGACAGGTTCTTGATCGCGGCCTGGAAGTGGCGGCGGTTGGCCAGGCCGGTCAGCGGGTCGGTCTCGCTCTGGCGCTTGAGCGACGCGTTGCTGTGGGCCAGGGCCTCGTTGGTGCGGCGCACGCGGCGGAAGGCCTGCCACAGCAGGCCCAGCGAGACGAGCACGCAGCCGCCCAGCGCCGCCCACAGCATCAGCGCGAGGTCACGCTGGCGGACCTGCTCCGCCTTGAGCGCGTTGTCGCGGTTGAGCAGCTCGATGCCGCGGGCACGCTGCTCCGCGTCCTGGCGCTCCTGGGCCTCCAGCAGCAGCTTGCGGGTCTCGTCGCGCAGCACGCGCTCGCTCATGCGGCGGTGCTCGCGGTAGGCGTTGACGGCGCCGGCCAGGTCGCCGGCCTTCTCCAGGTAGCCGGCCAGCTCCTCCCAGCCGGCCGAGGCGTAGAACAGCGCGCCCTGCTGCTCGTCCAGCGTGATGGCGGCGCGCACGTCCTCGCGCCCCTCGGCGATGCGGCCCAAGGCGATCTTGGCCAGGCCGATGTTGGCGCGCGCGACGCTCTCCGCGCTGATGTTGCGTGTGGCGCGCGCCAGCGGCAGCGCCTGCTCGGCCAGCTCCAGCGCGCGGGCCGGGTGGCCCTGGCGCAGGTGGTAGTCGGCGAAATTGGCCAGGCCCAGCGCACGCACCGAGTCGGCGCCGGCGCGCGTGGCCTGCTCCAGCGCATCGGAGTTGGCCTGCAGCGTGATGCTGGAATCGCTGTCGCTGGCGTACAGGATGCCCCGCATCGTGTAGACGCGGTTCAGCGTCATCGGGTCGGGGTCTTTCTGGGCCTCGGCCAGCGCCTGGTGGATGAGCTGGCGCGCGCGCGCCGGCGTGTCGGCCCGGTCGGACGTGAAGGCCAGGTCCACCAGCGTGAGCGCGACGCGCCAGGGCTGGCCGATCTGCTCGGCCAGCCGCAGCGCCGAGTGGCCGTAGTTCAGCGCGGCATCGAGTTCGCCAGAGTCGCCGCAGATGGCCGCGAGCTGGTCGTAATAGCGCCAGCGCAGCACCGGCGCGGCCGCGCTGAGCTGCGCGGCCTCCACGGCCAGCAGCAGCTTGCGCGCCTCGCGCAGGTCGCCGTGGGCGCGCAGGTACTCGGCCCCGACGCTGGCGGCCGCGACGGCCGCGGCGGGGCGCAGCTCGCCGGCCGGCCAGTCGCGCAGCTGCTGGGTGATCTGCTCGCTCAGGGGCCGGTCACGCGCGAGTGCGGCCAGCCAGCCGCGCAGGGCCAGCACCTCGAGCTGGGCGGCGCTGCCGGCGGCCTGGCCCCGCGCGCGGGTGCGCAACTCCATCTCGAGCTGGGCCGGCCGCGCGCGCGCGGCGCGCTCGATGCGTTCGAGCTCGGGGGCCAGGCTGGCATCTCGGGCCGAAGACGCCACTGCCGCCGCCGCGCCGGCACCGTCGCCGCTGCCCGGAGAGCAGGCGCACAGCAACACCAGCACAGCGCAAAGCGTGGATCGTGAAACCAGGGATGGGTACATCAGGTCGGCGGCAGGGCGGTCGTGCTGCCCCGTGGAGGCGATTTCAGCGCGGTTCGATGGCGCTGTCGAAGAAGACATGCCTGGGGAGCGTTGAAATTGCACGCCGACGCGGAATCAACTTGTTACATCCGGGTGGCGACCCCGCTATACCCGCGCGGCACGGCACCCAGCAGCCGGCGCGTGTAGTCCTCGCGCGGCGCCTTGATGAGCTGGGCCGTGGCGGCCTGCTCGACGACGTCGCCGTTCTGCATGACCAGCACCTCGTCGGAGATGAACTTGACGACGGCCAGGTCGTGGCTGATGAAGATGTAGCTGAGGCCGAACTCGTCCTGCAGGTCCTTCAGCAGGTTCAGCACCTGCGCCTGCACCGACACGTCCAGCGCCGACACGGCCTCGTCCAGCACCAGCACCTCGGGCTGCAGCGTCAGGCAGCGCGCGATGGCGATGCGCTGGCGCTGGCCGCCCGAGAACTCGTGCGGGTACTTGCCCATCGCGCTCTCGTCCAGGCCCACGCGCTGCAGCAGGGCCACGGCGCGCGCCTCGCGCTCGGCCGTGTCCTTGCCGATGCCGTGGATCTCCATCGGCTCGCGCAGCGTCTGGCCGATGGTGAAGCGCGGGTTCAGCGAGGCATAGGGGTTCTGGAACACCACCTGGATGCGGCGGCGCATCTGCTGCCAGTCGGCACCGCTCATCTTCAAGAGGTCGCGGCCCTCGAACAGCACCTGGCCACCGGTGGGCTCGTGCAGGCGCAGCAGCGTCAGGCCCATCGTCGTCTTGCCGGAGCCGGACTCGCCCACCACGCCCAGCGTGTGGCCCTTGCGCAGCTGGAAGCTCACGCCCTTGACGGCCTGGAACTCGCGCTTGCCGAACAGGCCTTCCTTGAGCCAGAAGCTCTTCTTCAGGCCGGTGGCCTCCAGCACGACGGGGGCGTCCGGATCCTTGGCCCTAATTTCGCTCGACGCGGCCCGGCCGGCGATATGGTCGTCGATGACCATCAGCCGCGCCGGGTTCTCGGTGAGGGACGGCCGGCAGGCCAGCAAGGCCTTGGTGTAGGCGTCCTGCGGGTCGTTGAAGATCTGCGCCACCGGCGCGTTCTCGCGCACCTGGCCATGGCGCATGACGACGACGTGGTCGGAGATCTCGCCCACCACGCCGAGATCGTGCGAGATGAACAGCAGGCTCATCTTGTGGGTCTGCTTGAGCTTGGCCATCAGCTCCATGACCTGGCGCTGGATGGTCACGTCCAGCGCCGTGGTGGGTTCGTCGGCGATCAGCAGCTTCGGGCTGCAGGCCAGCGCCACGGCGATCATCACGCGCTGCTGCTGGCCGCCGGACATCTCGTGCGGATAGGCCTTCAGGCGCCGCTTCGGCTCGGGGATGCCCACCTCGTGCAGCAGCTCCTCGGCGCGCACCAGCGCCTGGCGGCGCGTCATGCCCATGTGCTTCATCAGCGGCTCGCAGATCTGCGTGGCCACGTCGAACACCGGGTTCAGCGAGCTCATCGGGTCCTGGAAGACGCAGGCGATGTCCTTGCCGCGGATGGCCTGCAGCTCGCGCAGGCCCGTCTGCAGCAGGTCGCGGCCCTGGAACAGGATGGCGCCGGAACGCTCGGCGTTGCTGGGCAGCAGGTTGAGGATGGACATGGCCGTCACGCTCTTGCCCGAGCCGGACTCGCCGACCAGCGCCACGGTGCTGTTCTCGGGCACGTCGAAGCTCACGCCCTTGACGGCCAGCTGGCGCTGCATGACGCCATCGACGCGGCCCATGCGGAAGGCGACCTTGAGGTCCTGGATGCTCAGCAGCGTGCTCATTCGAGACCTCTCAACTTCGGGTCCAGGGCGTCGCGCAACGCATCGGTGAACAGCGCGAACGCAGTGACGAAGACGGCCATGCAGGCCGTCACGGCGGCGAGCTGCCACCAGTAGCCCAGGATCATCTCGTTCTGCGCCTCGGCCAGCATGGTGCCCCAGGAGACCTGGTCCACGCCCACGCCCAGGCCCAGGTAGCTCAGGATGACCTCGCTCTTGATGAAGCTCACCACGTGCAGCGACAGCTGCACCAGCGCCACGTGCGACACGTTGGGCAGGATGTGCTTGAACATGCGCGACCACTGCGAGGCGCCGATGGCCTCGGCCGAGCGCACGTACTCGCGCACCCGGTGCTTCATGAACTCGGCGCGGATGAGGCGGTAGATGCCGGTCCAGCCCGTCAGCGCCAGGATGGCCACGATGGCGCCCATGCCGCGCGGGAAGATGGCCGCGAAGGCGAAGATCAGCAGGATGCTGGGAATGGCCGTGAAGACGTTGTAGACCCACTCCAGCAGGTCGCCGACCCGGCCGCCGAAGAAACCCGACAGCGCGCCCAGCACGGTGCCGATCAGGGTCGCGACCAGCGCCGCCGCCAGGCCCACGACGATGGAGACCTCGGCGCCCTTGATGACCTTGGCCAGCACGTCGCGGCCGAGGCGGTCGCCGCCCAGGGGCAGCGTCTCCCGCTTGACGGCCTCGTCGGTCTTGAAGGCCTTGGCGCGCTCGGCCCACTCGCCGTAGCGCGGTGCCAGCGGGTCGATGTCGGACAGGTCGACGTTGGGGCCCTTGGGCGCGGCGATGGTGCCGGTGTCTTCCGCCGGCTGCGGGCCGAGCACGGTGGGCGGTGCGTTCGGCACGCCCACTTCCTCCTGCCAGCCCGAAGCCACCACGTTGGCGGCGGCCAGCAGCACGAGGACGAGGAAGGCGCCGACGACCCACATCGACACGACGCCGACGCGGTCGGTGCGCAGGCGCCGCCAGGAGGCGGCCCAGACGCCGCCGGAGGAGTTGGACACGACGCTCATTTCAGGACCACGCGCGGGTCGACCAGCTTGTAGAGCAGGTCGACGAGGAGGTTGACCGTCATCGTCAGCGCGGCGAGGTAGATCGCGAAGGCCTGGATGACGGGATAGTCGCCGCGGTTCACGGCCAGCAGCAGTTCACGGCCGAGGCCGGGAATGGAGAAGAACACCTCGATGAGGAAGCTGCCCACCAGCACGCCCGGCAGCAGCACCGAGACGTTGGTGAGGATGGGAATCATCGCGTTGCGCAGCACGTGCCTGAGCAGCACGGTGCCCTCGGTCATGCCCTTGGCGCGCGCGGTGCGCACGTAGTCGTGGCCGATCTCGTCGAGGAAGAAGCTGCGATACAGGCGGATCTGCGGCGCCATCGACACCGCCACCGCCACCAGCACCGGCAGCGGCGCGTAGGTCGTCAGGTTGGTCCAGTGGTTGCTCGTCCAGCCCTGCACCGGGAACCAGCCCAGCCGGAAGGCGAACACGTACTGCGCCAGGATCACGTAGACCAGCAGCGAGATGGACACCGCCACCGTCGTGCAGATCATCACGGCACGGTCGGTCAGGCTGCCGCGCACCGTGGCCACGGCCAGCGCGAACGGGATGGCCAGCAGCACCTCGAGGATGAGGATGGGCAGCGTCACCGTCAGCGTGGCCGGCAGCCGCGTGGCAAAGAGGTTGGCCACCGACTCGTTCGTGGCCCAGCTCTTGCCCCAGTCGAAGGTGACGATCTGCTGGATGAAGATCCACAGCTGCTCCCAGACCGGCTTGTTCAGGCCGAGCTGCTCGCGGATGGAATCGATCTGCTCCGGGCTCGCGTTCAGGCCGCCGAGGATGATGGCCGGGTCGCTGCCGAAGTACTTGAAGAGAAAAAACACCAGCAGCACGACACCGAGCAGGGTCGGGATCATCTGCCACAGGCGTCGGATGAGATAGGCCGCCATTCAGGACTCCAGCGGGGCTCCAGAAATTGCAAACCCCGCCGAGGATGCGGGGTTGCACGAAGAATCGGGCCGGAGTCTATGCGAGGCGACTTGCCGCCTGCCCTGACGGTTTCACTAGACTGCGCCCTTCTTTCGAGTCTGCGCCTCCCGTGATGAAGCTTCTCCCCCTGTTGACCGGCCTGCTGCTGGCCTGCGCCGTGAATGCGGCCAACGCCCAGAATCCTCCGCAAGAGAAGGTGCTGCGCTATGCCTTCAAGGTCGCCGAGACGGGCTTCGACCCGGTGCAGGTGACCGATCTCTACTCGAAGGTCATCCTCGGCGGCATCCTGGACGCGCCGCTGGAATACGACTTCGGCGCCCGCCCCTTCAAGCTGCGTCCGGCCACGCTGAGCGAGATGCCCGAGATCAGCGCCGACTTCAAGACCATCACGATGAAGGTCAGGCCCGGCATCTACTTCTCCGACGACCCGGCCTTCAAGGGCAGGAAGCGCGAGCTGACCGCCGCCGACTACGTCTACTCCGTCAAGCGCCACTACGACCCCAAGCTCAAGAGCGGCAACCTCTACCTGCTGGAGAACGCCAGGATCCTGGGGCTGTCGGAGCTGCGCAATGCGCTGATGAAGGCGAAGAAGCCCTTCGACTACGACCGCGAGGTCGAGGGCCTCCGGACGCTGGACCGCTACACCTTCCAGCTCAAGCTGGGCGTGCCCGATCCGCGTTTCGTCCAGCAGTTCGCCGACGCCGGCTTCCTGGGCGCGGTCGCGCGCGAGGTGGTCGAGTTCTACGGCGACAAGATCATGGAGCACCCGGTCGGCACCAATGCCTGGCGGCTGGCCGACTGGCGGCGCAGCTCGCGCATCGTGCTCGAGAAGAACCCGAACTTCCGCGACGTGCGCTACGCCGAGGTGGCGCCGCCCGATGCCAGCCCCCAGCTCAAGGCCGAGGTGGCGGCGCTGCAGGGCCGCAAGCTGCCGCTGGTGGACCGCGTCGTCATCGACGTCATCGAGGAGGCCCAGCCGCGCTGGCTGTCCTTCCTGCGCGGCGAGGCCGACCTCATCGAGGAAGTGCCCATCGACTTCGCCGGCGTCGCCATGCCGGGGGGGCACCTGGCGCCCAACCTCGCCAAGCAGGGCATCACGATGACGCGCTACCCGCGCGCCGACATCTCGCTCTCCTACTTCAACATGGAAGACCCGGTGGTCGGCGGCTACACGCCCGAGAAGATCGCGCTGCGCCGCGCCATCAACCTGGCCGTGGACCTGGACAAGGAGATCCGCCTGGTGCGCCGCGGCCAGGCCGTCATGAGCCAGGGCCCCATCCCGCCCGTCGCCTTCGGGCATGACCCGGCGTTCAAGTCCGAGATGACCGAGTTCAACCTGGCCAAGGCCAAGGCGCTGCTGGACATGTACGGCTACGTCGACCGCAACGGCGACGGCTGGCGCGAGCAGCCCGACGGCAAGCCGCTGAGCATCGAGTACTCGACGCTGGCCGACGGCGAGCGCCGCCAGCTCGCCGAGCAATGGCAGAAGAACATGGCCGCGCTGGGCATCCGCATGACCTTCAAGATCGGCAAGTTCCCCGAACAGCTCAAGGCCGCCAACGCCGGCAAGCTGCAGATGTGGGGCGTGGGCTGGGTGGGCACGACGCCCGATGGCGACACCTTCCTGGCGCTGGGCTCCAGCGCCGCCAGCGGCAAGGCCAACAAGCCGCGCTTCGAGCTGCCGGCCTTCGACGCGATCTACGAGAAGCAGAAGACCCTGCCCGACGGCCCCGAGCGCCAGGCCCTGATGATGGAGGGCCAGCGCCTGCTCATCGCCTACGCGCCGTACAAGTTCCACGTCCACCGCATCTGGACCGACATGGCCCAGCCCTGGGTCAAGGGCTACAGCCGCAACATCTTCGTGCGCGACTTCTGGAAGTACGTGGACATCGACCCCTCCGCACTGCCGCAGGCCCAATGATGAAGCAACTCTTCGCCGCCCTCGCCGTCTGCTCCGCGCTGCTCGCGCCCGCCCAGGCGGCCGAGCCGGTGAAGACCTTCCGCTATGCCTTCCAGGTCGCCGAGACCGGCTTCGACCCGGTGCGCCTGTCGGACATCTACTCGCGCACCGTCACGGCGCACATCTTCGAGTCGCTCTACACCTACGACCCGCTGGCCCGGCCCACCCGCATCGTGCCGCAGATCGCCGCGGCCGACCCCGAGATCAGCGCCGACTACAAGACCTTCACGATCAAGGTGCGCCCCGGCATCTACTTTGCCGACGACCCGGCCTTCAAGGGCAGGAAGCGCGAGGTCACGGCCCAGGACTTCGTCTACGCCATCAAGCGCTACGCCGACCCGGCCAACAACGCCCAGGGCTGGATCAGCTACGAGGACGTGGGCCTCGTGGGCCTCGACGCGCTGCGCAGCCAGGTCATCAAGTCCAAGAAGCCCTTCCCCTACGACGCCGAGATCGAGGGCGTGCGCGCGCTGGACCGCTACACGCTGCAGCTCAAGACCGTGGAGGCACGGCCGCGCCTGGTCGAGTCCATCCTGGCCGGCAACGATCTCTACGGCGCCGTCGCCCGGGAAGTGGTGGACTTCTACGGCGACAAGGTCACGGAGCACCCCGTCGGCACCGGCCCCTTCATGCTCAAGGCCTGGCGGCGCAGCTCGCAGATGGTGCTGGAGCGCAACCCCGGCTACCGCGAACGCCACTACGAGGCCCAGCCCGCGGCCGACGACGCCGAGGGCCAGGCCATCCTGGCCCGCTTCAAGGGGCGGCGCATCCCCATGGTGGACCGGGTCGTCGTCGACATCATCGTCGAGCGCCAGCCGCGCTGGCTGGCCTTCCTGAACAACGAGCACGACTTCATCGAGCGCGTGCCCGAGGAGTTCATCACGCAGGCTGCGCCCGGCGGCAAGCTGGCGCCCAACCTGGCCAAGCGCGGCATGCAGGCGGTGTTCACGCTGGCGCCGGACATGACCATGACCTGCTTCAACATGGAAGACCCGGTCGTCGGCGGCATGGCGCCCGACAAGGTGGCGCTGCGCCGCGCGATCTCGCTGGCCTACGACGTGAGCAAGGAGATCCGGCTGGCCCGGCGAGGCCAGGGCGTGCCCGCGCAAAGCCCCATCGTGCCGCACACGACGGGCTACGACGCCGCCTTCAAGAGCGAGATGAGCGACTACGACCCGGCGCGCGCGAAGGCGCTGCTGGACCTGTACGGCTATGTGGACAAGGACGGCGACGGCTGGCGCGACCTGCCCGACGGCAGCCCGCTGGTCATCACGCGCAACACCGAACCCAACTCGCTGAGCCGATCCGTGGATGAGCTGTGGGAGAAGGCGTTGCGGGCCGTGGGCATCAAGCTGCAGGTCAAGATCCAGCAGTGGCCCGAGAACCTCAAGGCCGCCCAGGCCGCCAACTTCCAGATGTGGCCGGTGGGCTCCACCGCGGCCCAGCCCGACGGTCAGGGGGCGATGCAGCGCTACTACGGCCCGGCCGGTGGCACGCAGAACCTGCCGCGCTTCAAGGACGCCCGCTTCGACGCCCTCTACGACCGCATGCAGGCCATGCCCGACGGCCCCGAGCGCGAGGCACTGTTCAAGGAGGCCAAGCGCCTCGCCGTCGCCTACATGCCCTACAAGATCAACGTGCACCGCCTCCTGACCGACATCGAGCAGCCGTGGATGAGCGGCTACCGCCGGCCGCTGTTCTGGCAGGACTTCTGGCAGTTCATCGACATCGACCCCAGCCAGCAGCCTGTCCGTTGATTTGCGCGGTCGCGCCCCACCGATTCGACCGACTGTCGCAAGCCGCTCGCAGGCCCGCACGACGCCGCTAGGCTTCGCCCCATCAACCGCCTAGGAGCCCCAGATGAACGACGCAGACGAACTCAACAAGCTGGCCGACCTGCACGCCCGCGGCGTGCTCAATGACGAGGAGTTCGCCAAGGCCAAGGCCCGCCTGCTGGGCGGCCAGGCCAGCAGCGGCACGGGTGCCGCCGGCGCCGCCGCCGCGCCCAACCTGGGCGCCGTGAACGGCCTGCGCCGCGCCCGCCTGGACCGCTGGGTGGGCGGCGTCTGCGGCGGCATCGCGCGCGCCACGGGGCTGGACTCCTGGGTCTGGCGCCTGATCTTCACGGTGCTGTTCCTGGCCTTCGGCAGCGGCATACTCCTCTACATCCTGCTCTGGATCTTCGTTCCGGAGGAATGACGGAGGCCGCAGGGCCGACACCTCAAGCGACTGCCACGGATCCGGCCTTGCCGGGCCGTCGGCAGGGCCCCCTTGAGGGGGCGGCCGTCCGGCCCCAGGGGGTGATTTCATGAAACAGCTCGCCGGCCTCGACGCCAGCTTCCTCTATCTGGAAACGCCGCAGATGCCGATGCACGTCGGCGCGCTGCACCTGCTGGAGCTGCCCGCCGGCTACGACGGCGACTACGTGGAGGACTTGCGCGAGCACATGCGCAGCCGCATGCCGCTGCTGCCCGCGCTGCGCCGGCGCCTGCTGGCGATGCCGCTGGGGCTGTCCAACCCCGGCTGGGTGGACGCCGAGCCCGACCTCGACGAGCACATCGTCGAGATCCCCCTGCCCGAAGGCAGCGGCATGGCCGAGCTGGAGGCCCAGGTCGGCGCGCTGCACCCCGTGCTGCTGGACCGCAGCCGGCCGCTGTGGAAGTTCCACGTCTTCACCGGCCTGGAGCCCGGCCCCGAAGGCCAGGTCCATGTCGCGCTCTACACGCAGCTGCACCATGCGGCCGTGGACGGCCAGGCCGCCGTCGCGCTGGCGCAGGTCATCCTCGACCTGAGCCCCGAGCCGCGCGCCATCGAGTCGACGGCCGCGCGCGGCAGGAAGCGCGGCCAGCTCGGCACCGTGGGCCTGCTGCGCGCGGCCGTCTCGCAGCAGTGGCAGCAGACCGTCAAGCTGGCCCGTTCGCTGCCCGGCGCGGCGGGCATCCTCGGCAGCATGGCCGTGGGCTACGTGGGCAGCGCTGCGGCCGGTGCCTCCACGACCAAGCTGCGCCAGTTGCTGGCCGACGTGGCCGCGCAGACCACCGCCATGGTGCGCGGCAAGGCCTCGGTCTCCAGCCTCGGCCCGGCGCCCCGCACCCGCTTCAACGTGAGCCTCTCGGCGACACGCTCGTTCGCCGGCGTGACGCTGCCGCTGGCCGAGCTCAACCGCACCCGCAAGCGCCACGGCGCCAGCCTCAACGACGCGGTGCTTTTCGTCATCGGCGGCGCGCTGCGGCGCTACCTGACCAAGCACGGGCCGCTGCCGCGCAAGAGCCTGGTCGCGGCCGTGCCGGTGTCCACCCGCGCCGCGGGCGACACCACGTCCAACAACCAGGCCACCATGACGCTGATGAGCCTGGGCACCCACCTGGCCGCCCCTGCCGAGCGTCTGGCCCACGTGATGGCCTCCAGCCAGGCCATGAAGGCGCAGATGGCCCAGCTCAAGAGCCTGATGCCCACCGACTTCCCGTCCTTGGGCATCCCCTGGCTGATGCAGGCCGGCGCCATGCTGTACGGCCGCGCCAAGGTGGCCGAGAAGCTGCCGGTCATCGCCAACGTCGTCATCTCCAACGTGCCGGGGCCGCAGCTGCCGCTGTTTCTCGCCGGCGCGCAGATGCTGACCAACTACCCCACCTCCATCGCCGTGCACGGCCTGGCGCTGAACGTGACGGTGCAGACCTACAACCAGTCGCTGGACATCGGCCTGATGGCCTGCGGCGAGGCGCTGCCGCAGACGGCCGAACTGGCAGCCCATGTCGAGACAGCCTTCATGGAGTTCCAGGCGCTGCCGGTGGCGGAGGTGGCGCCGGCGCCGGCCGTGAAGAAGCGCGCACCGGCGAAGAAGGCCGCGCCCAAGCCGCGCGCCGTCGCCAAGGCGACACCCAAGGCCCGGGCAAGCACGTCCCGGAAGAAGGCGGCGGCTGGCTAACATGGCCGGGCGTCGCCCGATCCCGCCCTGCACATGCCCGCCATCCGCTCGCCGCGCGCCCCGCGCCGGCAACAGACCGCCCCCCCGCCCCATCCCGACTGGCCCGACCTGCGCGCCCCCAACGCCTGGCTGCTGATGCTGGAGGGCCGCGCGCCGTGGGAATACGCCGCGCTGCTGGCCACGCTGCCGTGGATGAGGAAGCTCCCCAAGGGCGACGGCCACCCCGTGCTGGTCTTCCCCGGCCTGGGCGCCAACGACCTGACCACTGCGCCGCTGCGCACGCTGCTCGATTCGCTGGGCTATGCCACGCAGCCCTGGCAGCAGGGCTTCAACTTCGGCCCGCGCACCGGCGTGCTGGAACAGTGCCGCGCCCACCTCGAGGACCTGCACCGCCGCCACCACCGCAAGGTCAGCCTCATCGGCTGGAGCCTGGGCGGCATCTACGCCCGCGAGCTGGCCAAGGAATGCCCGGCGCTGACGCGCTGCGTCGTCACGCTGGGCACGCCCTTCACCGGCCACCCGCGCGCCACCAACGCCTGGCGCTTCTTCCAGATGGTCAGCGGCCAGACGGTGGCCGACGACCACGAGCTGCTGGCGCAGATCCGCCAGCCGCCGCCGGTGCCGACGACGTCCATCTACTCCAGGACCGACGGCGTCGTCGCCTGGCGCTGCAGCGTCAACGAACCCTCGCCGCTGGCCGAGAACATCGAGGTGCACGCCAGCCACATCGGCCTGGGCGTGAACCCCGTCGCGCTGTACGCGCTGGCGGACCGGCTGGCCCAGCCGGAAGGGCAGTGGCAGCACTTCGAGCCCAAGGGCGCGCGGCGCTGGTTCTACAAGACCTGAAACCGGCCGGCGGGCATGATGCCCGCCAGGCCCTCCCGACTGAAGACTGCCCCATGCCCTGGACTTTTGCGCACCCCGCGGCCATCCTGCCGCTGCGGCGGCTGTGCCCCCGCTGGCTCTCGCTGCCGGCCCTGATCCTCGGCGCCATGGCGCCCGACATGAGCTACTACGTCGGCATGCACGGCAAGTGGCGCGAGTTCTGCCACACGCCCGAGGGTGTGATCACCGCCTGCCTGCCGGTGTGCCTGCTGCTGCTGGCGCTGCTGCTGCGCTTTGCCCGGCCGCTGACCGTGTTGCTCACCGAGCCGCACCGCAGCCTCGTGCGGGCCCAGCTGCAGCCGCCGCCGCACCCGGCGTGGCGGGCGCTGGCGGTGGCCGTGCTGTCGGTGCTGGTCGGCGCGGCCACGCACCTGATGTGGGACTCCTTCACGCACGACGGCCGCTGGGGTGCGGAACTGCTGCCCGGGCTGGACGTGCCGGTGCTGGATGCCATGGACCCGCATTTCCACGTCACCCACCTGCTGCAGTACCTGAGCACCGCCATGGGCGTGCTGGCGCTGGCCGTCGTGTACCGGCGCGCGCTGCGCACCCGGCCACGGGCAGCGCCGGCCCCGCAGGACGGGCAGCGCCGGCGCCTGCTGCTGGCCTGCCTGGCCGCGGCCGGCGCCGTCGGGGCGGCGAGCGCCTGGGCGCTGACGCCGGCCACGCTGCCCGCCTACACGTCGCACCTGGCCGTGCGCACCGTCGTCTGGGGCACCAGCTGCTTCGCCACGCTGTTCATCATCGCCAGCTGGGCCTGGTGGTGGCGCCGCGGCGAGCGCTGACCCCGCACGCACGCCACCCCGGCTTCTCGCGGTAAGGTATCGCCCTCAACCGGACCCCTGACCATGCAACACCACACCCTCGCCGCCGAAGACAAGGCCGCCAAGAAAGACGCCCCCGAGAAGATGGAGGAGCAGCTGCTCTTCAAGAGCCGGTACGTGATGATCTTCGGCGAGATCGACGACAAGATGGCGCACGCCACCTGCCGCCGCCTGCTGGCGCTGAGCCAGGAATCCGACGCGCCGATCACGCTGCTGATCTCCAGCCCCGGCGGCCACGTCGAGAGCGGCGACGCCATCCACGACATGATCCGCTTCGTGCGCGCGCCGGTCAGCGTCATCGGCACCGGCTGGGTGGCCAGCGCCGGCACCCACATCTACCTGGCCGTGCCCAAGGAGCGCCGCTTCGCGCTGCCCAACACGCGCTTCATGATCCACCAGCCCGCGGGCGGGGCAGGCGGCCAGGCCAGCGACATCGCCATCCAGGCCCGCGAGATCATCCGCACCCGCGAGCGCATCGCCGCCGTCATCGCGCGCGAAACCGGCCAGCCGCTGGCACGCGTGGCCGTGGACATCGAACGCGATTTCTGGATGGGCACCGACGAGGCCATCGCCTACGGGCTGGTCTCGCGCGTCATCGAGCGCCAGGCCGAGCTGGGCTGATGATGCCGCGCCCAGGCGCACGGCGCGAGCTGCCCGGCGGGCGCTGATGCAAGTCAGCGCCAACGGCGTCCGCATCGAGGTCGACATCCACGGCCCCGACGACGGCGAGCCGCTGCTGATGATCATGGGCCTGGGCATGCAGCTCATCGCCTGGCCCGACGGCCTCGTCGAGCAGCTGGTGGCGCGGGGCTTTCGCGTCATCCGCTTCGACAACCGCGACGTGGGCCTGTCCCAGTCCTTCGACGGGCTGGGCGTGCCCAACATCCCGCTGGCCGCGCTGCTGCACACGCTGCGCCTGCCGGTGAAAGCGCCCTACCAGCTCGCCGACCTGGCGCGCGACGCGGTCGGCGTGCTGGACGCGCTGGGCATCGCGCAGGCCCATGTCTGCGGCGCGTCGATGGGCGGCATGATCGCCCAGCACCTGGGCTTCGCCCACGGCCAGCGCGTGAAGAGCCTGGTGCTGATGATGACGACCAGCGGCCAGCGCGGCCTGCCCAAGGAGAGCCTGAAGGTGCGCCGCGCCATGCTGTCCCGGCCACGGCCGGCGCGCACGCCCGAGCAGAAGCTCGAGAACGTGCTGGACCACTACGTGAGCCTGTACGGCGTCATCGGCAGCCCCGGCTACCCGGCCGAACCCCGCATGCTGCGCGAGCGCATCGCGCATGCCGTGCGGCGCTCCTTCCGGCCGCAGGCGGTGGCGCGGCAGCTCGTCGCCATCGCGGCCGACACCCACCGCGCCGAGCGCCTGCCGCGCATCGCCGCGCCCACCCTGGTCATCCACGGCCAGGACGACCCGCTGATCCCGGTGGCCGCGGCGCGCGACCTGGCGCGGCACATCCCCGGCGCGCGGCTGGAGATCCTGCCCGGCTGGGGGCACGACCTGCCCGAGCCGCTGTGGCCGCGGCTCGCGGCCGAGGTGGCGCGCAACGCCGGGCTCTGAAGCGACGGGTCAGCGCGCCAGCGCCTTGACCTCGACGTTGCTGCGCTGCTTGTCCTCGCCCTCGACGGTCAGCGTCAGCGGCACGGTATCGCCGGCGCTGATCGGCGTCTTCAGGCCCATCAGCATGACGTGGTAGCTGCCGGGCTTGAGCGCCACGGCCTGGCCGGCCGGCAGCGCCAGCGCGTCGACGGCGCGCATCTTCATGACGCCGCCGTCCATCTTCATCTCGTGGATCTCGACCACGGCCGCCACCGGCGAGCTGGCCGCGACGACCTTGGCCGGCCTGGCCGAGGTCAGCTGCATGAAGGCGCCGGTGGCCTTCTGCGGCGCGACCGTTGCACGCACCCAGGGGTCGTCGACCTTGACCTGGGCCTGGGCGGCCAAGGACAGGAGCAGGGCGGAGGCAAGCAGCAGGCGGCGCATGGCGATGAGGGCTCCAGCAGGAAAGCCGCCATTGTGCGACCCGGGGGTTGACCTCGTCTGTCTATGTGTACTATCGTACTAGTACACGTTGGCAGCAATCCATGGACCCCACCCACTTCGTCCAGATCAACACCGGCTCGCCGGAGCCCATCTACCGCCAGCTCATCGAGCAGGTGCGGCGCCGCGTGGCGGCCGGGCAGCTGAAGGCGGGCGACGAGATCCCCTCGGTGCGCGAGCTGGCGCTGGCGCTGGCCGTGCATCCCATGACCATCTCCAAGGCCTATTCCATGCTGGAGATGGAAGGGCTGCTGGAGCGGCGCCGCGGCCTGTCCATGGTGGTGGCGGCGCAGCACCAGCGCGCCCAGTCCGCCGCCGATCGCGTCGAGCTGCTGCGCCCCACGCTGGAACGCGCCGCCGCCGAAGCCCGCCAGCTGGAGCTGCCCAAGGCCCAGGTCCTGCAACTCTTCAAAACCCTTCTGGAAGAAGCCCCATGAGCCCTCACTTCCCCCACGCCGAGGCCGCCAGTGCCGAGCTGAGCCAGGTGACGCTGCAGTACCCCAAGGGCCCGGTCGTGCTGGACCGGCTCGACTGGCAGCTGCTGCCCGGCCAGGTGGTGGGCCTGCTGGGCCGCAACGGCGCCGGCAAGACGACGCTGCTGGAGACCCTGCTGGGCCTGCGCGAACCTGATGCCGGCGCGGTACGGCTGTTCGGCCAGGACGTGCAGCGCCTGGACGACGCGGCGCGCGCCCGCATCGGCTACGTGCCGCAGCAGAGCGACCTGTTCGAGAGCTTCACGCCGGCCCAGCTGCTGGCCTACTTCAAGAGCTTCTATCCGCGCTGGAACGACGCCAAGGTGGAGGGCCTGATGTCGCGCTGGGACATCAGGCCCGACCAGCCCATCCGCAAGCTCTCCGGCGGCCAGAAGCAGCGTCTGTCCATCATCCGCGCGCTGGCCCACGAGCCCGACCTGCTGGTGCTGGACGAGCCCGTCGCCAGCCTCGACCCCGCCGGCCGGCGCGACTTCCTGCGCGAGCTGGTGGGCGAGGTGCTGGAGCGCGGCGCCACCGTGGTGTTCTCCACCCACATCCTGTCCGACCTGGAGCGCGTGGCCTTCAACGTGGCCTTCCTGGCGCAGGGGCGCATCGCGCTGCAGGCGCCGCTGGACGAACTGCTGGACCAGGTGCGCGCCCTCACCGGCAGCGTCACCGAGATGGCCGCGCTGATGGCCCGCCTGGGCGCCGAGCCGCTCAAGCGCACGCCGCTGGAGGCCGGCCGCGAGCGCGTGCTGGCGCGGCTGCCGGCCGATGCGGCGCTGCCGGCCGGCGTGGCGGTGGACCGGGTCAACCTCGACGACCTGTTCGCGGAGCTGACCTGATGACCGCCGCCCAGTTCTCGCAGATCACGCTGACGCCCTGGCGCCAGGGCCAGTTCTTCTCCTTCTGGGGCCGCTGGCTGATCGGCGGCCTGCTGGTGCTCACCAGCGTGGGCAGCCTGATCTGGCTGCCACCGGCCGTCGGCTGGCGCGTGCCGCTGGGCATCCTGCTGGTGACGCTGCACGGCGCCTGGCTGGCCCTCGCCGCCAGCCTGCAGCAGCAGAACCACCCGCATGCCGCCCGGTGCGTACCCGGCCATCTGAGCGCACTGCGGCGGTCCGCCCTGCTCGCCTGGGCGCTGTGCTCGGCAGTGACCACGCTGCTGAGCCTGGCCATCCTGCCGTCCGTCATCTCCTGGCAGTTGCAGCTGCTGGTCAACAGCCTCCTCATCGCCTTCCTGCTGTGGACCACGCGGGTCTGGTGGCTGTGGCTGGGCCTGGCCTTCTACGGCCCGCTGCTGGGCGCCTTTCGCAAGACGCTGGAGCCGCTGCTGCTGGCGGCCTACTCGGTGTGGCAGGCCCAGACCGACACGGTGCTGGTGCTGGCCCTGCTGGCCCAGGTCGCGCTCGTGATGGCCGCCTTCGGCCGCGGCGACGCTCGCCACCGCAAGGCCTACGAGCGCCAGCGCCAGATGCTCCAGTTGCAGCGCCTGCAGCTGGAGGGCAAGACGGCCAGCCATGCCACGGCCTTTGGCCGGCTCGACGGCTTCGGCCGCCCCTTCGCGGCGCTGCTGTCGGCCTGGCGCCGGCACGTGGTCGAGCGGGCCGACAACAACCGGCCCGGCAGCGTGCTGGCCCGCGCCGAGCTGGTGCTGCATGGCAACAACCACTGGACCCACCACCTGCTGACGCTGGTCTGCATCGCAGCCGTCGTGGCCGCCAGCCTTGCCCTGGTGCTCACATTCACCAGCGTCTCCGCGGCCCAGTTGCTGCAGCACGGCGCATTCGGCATGGGCATCGGCCTGGCCAGCATGGGCGTCAATCCGGCGCTGGCACGGCCACAGTCGCTCTGGCAGACACGCCGCGAGCAGGCCCTGCTGCGCCTGCTGCCCGGCATGCCCCAGGGCGCGGCGCTGAACCGGGCCGTGGCCTGGCTGGGCCTGCGCCACGCGCTGCTGGCCTGCCTGCTGACCGGCGCCGCCCTGCTGCCCCTGGCCGCCTGGGCCGCCCAGACGCTGCCGCTGCTGTGGCTGCCCATCATGGCCGTGCCGTGGTCGGTCTGGACCGCGACGCGCGCGCCGGCACGCCTGCCTGCACCCACCCCGCTGACGGCCGTGCTGCCGGTGTTCGCGTTCTACCTGAGTGCCTTCATCGGCCACGTCGCCTGCACCCAGCTCGAGCTGCCGATGGCCGCCCTGGCCCTGCCCGTGCTGGCCGCCTCGGCCCTGTGGGGCCTGTGGCGCTGGCATGGCCTGGCCACGCAGCCCGCGGCGCTGCCGGCCGGTCGCCTGGCCTGAGCTACTGGTTGATCTCGGGCTCGGCCAGCAGCGCCAGCAACTGCAGCGACTCCTGCCAGCCCACGTAGCAGGCCTCGGCCGGGATCATGGCGGGGATGCCGTCCTGCCGGATGTGCATCTCGGTGCCGCAGAACACGGCCTTCAGTTCGACCGTGGTCGTCATCTCGCCGGGCAGGTGGGGGTCGTCGAAGGCCGCCGTGTAGCGCAGGCGCCGGCCCGGCTCCAGCTCCAGGTAGCGGCCGCCAAAGCTGTGGCCGTTGCCGGTGGTCAGGTTGGTGAACGACATCTTGTAGCTGCCGCCCACCGTCGCATCCATCGTGTGGACGGTGCAGGTGAAGCCGTGCGGCGGCAGCCACTTGGCCATCGCGGCGGGCGTCGTGAAGGCGCGCCAGACGCGCTCGGGCGGGCAGCGCAGCACGCGGTGCAGGGTGACGGTGTTGGTGGTGGTCATGGGGCGTTCCTTGAGGCAGAGGCGGATCCTCTGCACACTCGACGATCAGACCCCGGCAGAATCGACGCCACCAAGCCCGGAGAAACCCGGCCCGCCCATGACCGCCGCCACTGCCGCCCCCGTCCCGGCCGAGCCCCAACGTGCCGGCCTCGCCGCCTTGACGGTGGGCGCCATCGGCGTCGTCTATGGCGACATCGGCACCAGCCCGCTGTACACCGTCAAGGAGATCTTCACGCCGGCCACCGGCGTCGCCGTCGCGCCGGACACGCTGATCGGCGCCATCTCCGCCATCGTCTGGGCTCTGACGCTGGTGGTCACGCTGAAATACGTCGTGCTCATCCTGCGCGCCGACAACCGCGGCGAGGGCGGCGGCCTGGCGCTGACGGCGCTGGCCACCCAGGCCGTGCGCGGGCGGCCCGTGCTGCGCCGCTTCCTGCTGCTGCTGGGCGTGTGCGGCGCGACGCTGTTCTACGGCGACAGCGTCATCACGCCGGCCGTGTCGGTCATGGGCGCCATCGAGGGCCTGGAGATCGCGAGCCCGCAGCTCGAGCGTTACGTGCTGCCGCTGTCGCTGGCCGTGCTGGTGGGGCTGTTCATCGTGCAGAAGCACGGCACGCATGCGGTGGGCCGCGTGTTCGGCCCGGTGATCCTGCTGTGGTTCGCGGTGCTGGCCGTCACCGGCGTGCTGCAGATCGCGCAGCAGCCGGCCATCCTGGCCGCGCTCAACCCGCTGCGCGCGCTGGATTTCCTGCTCGACCGCGGCTGGCATGTGCTGGCCGTCGTGGGCGCCATCGTGCTGGCGCTGACCGGCGCCGAGGCGCTGTATGCCGACATGGGCCACTTCGGCGCCCGGCCCATCCGCATCGCCTGGACGGGCATCGTCTTCCCGGCGCTGGCGCTGAACTACCTGGGCCAGGGCGCGCTGCTGATGCGCGAGCCGGCCGCCATCGACAACCCCTTCTACCGCCTCTTCCCCGCCGCGCTGGTGCTGCCCGCCGTGGGCCTGGCCGCGATGGCCGCGGTGATCGCGTCGCAGGCCGTCATCTCGGGCGCCTATTCGATGACCAAGCAGGCCATCCAGCTGGGCTTCCTGCCGCGCATGCGGGTGCGCAACACCTCGGCCGCCGAGGCCGGGCAGATCTACATCGCCAGCGTCAACTGGGCGCTGCTGCTGGGCGTGGTGGGCGCGGTGCTGCTGTTCCGCAGCTCGTCGGCGCTGGCCGGCGCCTACGGCATCGCCGTCACGCTGACGATGATGATCACGACGGTGCTGACCTTCTTCGTCATCCGCGACGGCTGGCGGCTGCCCAGGCCGCTGGCCTGGGGCGCCACCGCCTTCTTCCTGGCGCTGGACGCGCTGCTGGTGGCCGGCTGCGCGATCAAGATCGTCGACGGCGGCTGGTTCCCGCTGGCGCTGGGCGCGCTGCTGTTCGTGCTGATGAGCACCTGGGCGCGCGGCCGCACGGCGGTGCAGGCGCTGGCGCGCGAGGAGGGGCTGGAGCTGCAGCCCTTCATCGAGAACCTGCAGGCCTTCGGCGACGCGGCGCGCCCGCGCGCCGCGCGTACCGCCGTCTACCCGGTGGCCAACCCGGCGCTGGTGCCGCCCGCCCTGCTGCACAACCTCAAGCATTACCAGGTGCTGCACGAGCGCAACGTGGTGCTGACCGTCGCGTTCTGCGAGCGGCCCTACGTGCCGCCGGCGGAGCAGCTGCAGCTGGACGAACTGGCGCCCGGCTTCTGGCGGCTCGTCATCAGCTACGGCTTCATGGACCAGCCCGACGTGCCGGCCGCGCTGGCCCGCTGCGAGGCGCTCGGCCTGCGCGCCGAGCCCGCCGAGACCAGCTATTTCCTGAGCCGCGAGACCCTGGTGCCGCGCACCGGCCTCGCGCACTGGCGCGACGCGCTGTTCGCGGCGCTGAGCCGCAACGCCAGCGGCGCGGCGGACTACTTCCGCCTGCCCGGCAACTCGGTCGTGGAGCTGGGCACCAAGATCCAGCTCTGAGCCCGGCTCACAGCGGCAGCTCGGTGAAGTAGCGCCCGCCGTGAAAGATCAGCGGCTGTGCGCCGGGGCGGGCCGTGCAGCGCTCCACCTCGCCGACGAAGATGACGTGGTCGCCCTCCTCGTAGCGGCTGCGGTTGGCGCATTCGAAGGTGGCGACGGCACCGTCCAGCACCGGCGCGCCGCCCGCGCCCTCGCGCCAGGCCACGCCGGCGAAACGGTCGATGTCGCGGGTCGCGAAGCGCTGGGCCAGGTCCTTCTGGTCGGCGGCGAGGATGTTGATGGCGTAGTGCGAGCCGCGCGTGAACACCGGCATCGAGCCGGCGCGCCGCGCCAGGCTCCACAGCACCAGCGGCGGGGCCAGCGACACGGAGTTGAAGGAATTGGCGGTCAGGCCGACGAGGCCGCCGTCCGCGGAGCGCACGGTGACGATGGTCACGCCGGTAGCGAAAAGCCCCAGAGCGGCGCGAAATTGCTGGCTGTCCATGAAGCGATTGTCGCCAGTCCTACGAAAGGCCGGCCGGCGCCACCGCACAATGCCGGCATGCATGCCGACGACTTCCAGGTCCGCGACGACCTGCAGTTCACCGACCCGCCACGCCGCATGTTCGGCGCCTGCGCCGATTGCGCCGCCGGCCGCTGCGCGCCGCCCGCCCGACGCGGCCGCCGCCTCTTCACCGGCCTGCTGGCCGCCACCGGCGCCGCGGCCCTCGCCCCCGCCTGGGCGCGCGAGGGCGTGGACGTTGGGCCCAAGAGCAAGTTCGCCGGCCTGATCTCGGCCGACGAGATCGAGCGGGGCGGCAGCCAGCAGTACGCACAGATGATGCAGCAGGCCGCCCAGCAGCGCGCGCTCGCGCCCATGGAACATCCGCAGGCGCAGCGGCTGCGCTACATCGCCCAGCGCATCATCCCCTTCAGCTACGAGTGGAACAGCCGCGCGCAGCAATGGAAGTGGGAAGTCAACCTGCTGGGCAGCCCGGAGCTGAACGCCTTCTGCATGCCCGGCGGCAAGATCGCCTTCTACTACGGCATCCTGGAGAAGCTGAAGCTGGAGGACGACGAAGTCGCCGCCATCATGGGCCACGAGGTGGCGCATGCGCTGCGCGAACATGCGCGCGAGCGGGTGGGCAAGTCTGCGACGACCAACATCGTCGTGGAGGGTGTGTCGGCGCTGTTCGGGCTCGGCAACCTGGGCCGCATGGGCGCGAATGCCGTCGGGCAGCTCGTCAACCTGCGCTTCAGCCGCGGCGATGAGAGCGAGGCCGACCTGGTCGGCATCGAACTGTCCGCCCGCGCCGGCTACGACCCGGCCGCCGCCGTGCGGCTGTGGGAAAAGATGATGGCCGCCAGCCAGGGCGCGCCGCCGCAGTGGCTGTCCACCCACCCGGCCAACGCGACACGCATCCGCGACATCCAGGCCAACCTGCCCAAGGTGGCAGGGCTCTACGCCCGCGCGCCGCGCCCGGACAAGCGCTTCCCGGTCGCGCCGCCGCTCAAGGCCTCACCAGCGGGCGGGTAGGGTCTTGAGCCGCTGGTATTCGCCCGCGGCGACACGGCGCAGATAGCCGCCCAACTCCAGGTCCTTGACGAGCTTGGAGACCATCTCGCGCGAGCAGCCCAGGCGCTGCGCCATGCCCTGGTGCGTCAGCGCCAGGTGGCGGCCGTCACCGGTGGACTCGTCGACGAGGTTCTTCAGCCGCCCGTAGACGTCGTTGAGCGCGAGCTGCTTGGTCGAGAGCGTGGCCGCGCGCGCGCGGCGGATGACCTTGGTCAGCAGCTCGAAGGCGAATTCCGGGTGCTCGCTGATGTGGGTCAGCAGGCTGGCGCGCGTGACCATGACCAGCCGGCTGGCCGCCTCGGTGATGACGCTGGCCGAGCGCGGCCCGCCGTCCAGGCTCATCTCGCCGACGTACTCGCCGGGGCCGTAGACGCCGTAGGTGATCTCGCGCCCCCGGGCATCGCTGGCATAGGCGCGCAGCGAACCGGCCAGGATCAGGTAGAGGTTGTCGCCGATCGAGCCTTCCTCGATCAGCATGACGCCCTTGCGATAGCTGCGCGCCAGGCCGCGCGCGGCCAGCAGCCGCAGCGGCGGCGGCAGGACGTGAAGTTCGTTGTCGAGAGATTCGTCAGCCATCCGGACAGCGCTGCGGGCAAGAGGCCCGCCGGCGCGCCGAATGTTAGTTCACGTCAGTTCACCAGCTTGGCCGGCCGTAGCGACGACACCAGCGGCGGCAGCAGCGCCAGCTGGCGCATCAGCTCGCCGATGCTGTCGGCGCCGCTCTTGGCGCGGATGCTCTGGATCTGGCTGCGCACCGTCGAGATGGCCACGCCCTGGCGCCGCGCCACATCGGTGGGCTTGACGCCGTTGGACAGCGCCTTCAGCACCTCGGTTTCGGCCGGCGTGAGCTGATAGCGCAGCGCAAACCACTGGGCGGCGAGGTCGCCGCAGAGCTGGCGACGCTCCAGGATCAGCAGCACCGCGGCCTGGCTGACGTCGCGGTTGAGCGGCACGACGACGACGTTGGCGCGGCCGCATTCGGCGCGCTCGTCGCCCAGGCGCAGCAGGCAGCGCCGGCCGCTCGCCTCCGCCCCCTCCAGCGCGTCGGCCAGCGGCACGGCGTCGGTCAGCAGGCGGGCACGCAGATGCTGGCCGACCAGCTCCAGCGGGTGCTGGGCATCCAGCGAGGCGCGCGCCGCCAGGTTGGCGTGCAGCACGCGGCCCGCGCCGTTCAGGAGCACGACGCCGTGGTCGAGCTCCTCCAGCACCAAACCCAGCCATTGACTGGACAGCGAGGCCGCGGCGCGGCGTTCACGGGGGCGGGCGCCGGAAGTCTGGCCCGGCTGTACAAACTCGGACATCCACATCGAAGCACTCCTCGGCCCACGCCATGCGAGCCCTCATCAAAGCGTAGGAGAGCACGTTTGGACCCGGGCGTAAATGTTGCTGAAGTCGTTTGTGAACGAATTACGGCCGACCGTCGCTCAGACGCCATCCGCAACATAGGGATTGCCGAGACGCTCCTTTCCGATGCTGCTCTCCGGCCCGTGGCCGGGGATGAAGATGGTGTCGTCGCCCATGGGCCACAGGCGCTGGCGGATGGCGTCGATCAGCTGCTGGTGGTTGCCTCCCGGGAAATCGGTGCGGCCGATGCTGCCGGCGAACAGCACGTCGCCGACGAAGGCGCGCTCGGCCGTGGCCGAGTGGAAGACGACGTGGCCCGGCGTGTGGCCGGGGCAGTGGCGCACGGCGAGCGTCTCCCGGCCGATCTGCACCGTGTCGCCGTCCTGCAGCCAGCGGTCGGGCGTGAAGCCCTCGGCCGGCGGGAAGCCGAACATCTGGCTCTGCTGCGCCAGGCCGGCTATCCAGAACTGGTCGCCTGGATGCGGCCCGATGATGGGCAGGCCCTGCTCGCGCGCGAGCTGGCCCGTGCCGCCGGCATGGTCGATGTGGGCATGGGTCAGCCAGATGGCCTTCAGGTTCAGGCCCCGCTCGCGCACGGCCGCCAGCAGCCGGGGCAGCTCGCCGCCGGGGTCGATGACGGCGGCATCCAACGTGGCATCGCACCACACGAGGGAACAGTTCTGCTGGAACGGGGTGACGGGCAGGGTCAGGTACTGGAGCATGGCGGCATTGTCCGCAACGCTCAGCCCTCGATCCCGCCACGCGCCCCGCCGGCGCGAGATCACGGCTCGGGCTCGCTGCTGCCGGCTCTGGCGGCCATGCGGGCGGCGACGGCCGCCCCGGCCCGCGTGGGGGCACGATGGATTTCTATACTGACCGCCCTTGCCCCACACCCGCGCGGCGCCCGCCATGACCCCAGTCTCCCCCCCGCCGTCGACACCCTTGCCCGGTGACGACCTGACGTCCGTCGTCGAGGCGCTGCGCGGCGAGCGCAGGCGCTGGCGCGAGGAACACCGGCGCGGCGGCGATGGCCGCGAGCTGCCGTCCCGCGAGCTGCTGGCGGCCATGGTGCAGGCGCTGTCGGGCGCGCTCTTCCCGATGCGCCTGGGGCCGCCCACGCTGCAGCCCGAGGACGAGGACTTCTACGTCGGCCACACGCTGGGGGCGGCCATGACGACGCTGCGCCAGCAGGCCGCGCTGGAGCTGCGCCACGACGCCCGCCAGCGCGGCGAGAGCGAGCCCACCGGCGACGCCGCCGAGCTGGCAGGCCGCTTCCTGCGCACGCTGCCCGCCGTGCGCGCGCTGCTGGACAGCGACGTGCTCGCCGCCTACCGCGGCGACCCCGCGGCACGCAGCGTCGACGAAGTGCTGCTGTGCTACCCGGGCCTGCGGGCCCTGATCAGCCACCGGCTGGCCCACCAGCTCTACCTGCTGGGCCTGCCGCTGATCGCGCGCGTCGTGGCCGAGCTGGCCCACGCCGAGACCGGCATCGACATCCACCCCGGCGCCACCATCGGCCACGGCTGCTTCATCGACCACGGCACCGGCGTCGTCATCGGCGAGACCGCCGTCATCGGCGAGCGGGTGCGCATCTACCAGAACGTCACGCTGGGCGCCAAGAGCATCCCCACCGACGGCGACGGCCTCGCCGTCAAGGGCCAGCCGCGCCATCCGGTGGTGGAGGACGACGTCGTCATCTACGCCGGCGCCACCGTGCTGGGGCGCGTCACCATCGGCCGCGGCTCGGTCATCGGCGGCAACGTGTGGCTGACGCGCGGCGTGCCGCCCGGCAGCGTCGTCACGCAGGCCGACTCAGTCGGCTGCTCGGGCTGAGTCCAGCCCCAGCCGCCGCGCCAGCGGTGCCAGCGTCGGGCCCTGCACGAGCAGCGACAGCAGCACCACGACGAAGGCCACGTCGAAGCAGCGCCAGCCGTCGGGCAGGCCGGCCAGCACCGGGTAGGTGGCCAGCACGATGGGCACCGCGCCGCGCAGGCCCGACCAGGCCACGAAGCACTGGGCGCGCCAGCCGAAGCCCAGCGGCGCCAGGCACAGGAACACGGCGGCCGGCCGCGCGATGAACATCAGCCCCGCCGCCACCGCCAGCGCCGGCCCGATGAGGCGCCAGACCTCGTGCGGCGTGACGAGCAGCCCCAGCAGCAGGAAAAGCACCGCCTGGGCCAGCCAGGTGTAGCCGTTCAGGCCGGGCAGGCTCATCACGGCCGCCCGCTCGGCGCGGTGGCGCACCAGCAGGCCGGCGATGTAGACGGCCAGGAAGCCCGAACCGCCGCAGCGGTTGGTGACGGCGAACAGCAGCAAGCCGAGCGCCGCCATCAGCAGCGCGGCCAGGCCGTCATGGTCGTCGGCGATCGGCAGCCGCTTCACCCAGCCCGCGGCCAGCAGCCCACCGGCCGTGCCCAGCGCCAGGCCCAGGCCCAGCTGCTCGGCGAGCAGGCGCAGCAGGTCGGCGAGGCCGGCCAGGCGCACCTCGTCGGCCTGGCCCTGGGGCCCCAGCCAGGCGATGAGGCCGAGGGTCAGCACCATGGCCATGGGATCGTTCAGTGCCGACTCGACCTCGATGGTGGCCCCCAGGCGCTGCTCCAGGCGGAGCCGGCTGGCACTGAACTGCGCGAACACGGCCGCGGCGTCGGTGGACGACACCGCCGCGCCCAGCAGCAGCCCGCCGGCCCAAGGCAGGCCCAGCGCGGCACGCGCGAAGCAGGCGACGATGGCGGCCGTGGCCGCCACGCCCGCGGTGGCCAGCAGGCCGGCCGGCAGCATGCCGCGGCGCACCTCGGCCCAGCGCGTGCGCAGGCCGCCGTCGAACAGGATGAGGGCCAGCGCCAGGTTGCCGACGTTGACGGCCAGGCGGTGGTTGTCGAAGGACAGGCCCAGCGGGCCGTCCACGCCGGCCAGCATGCCCACCGCCATGAAGACGAGCAGGTGCGACAGGCCCAGGCGGTGCGTGTAGAGGGCGCCGGCGATGGCCACCAGCACCAGCGCGGCAATGGCCGCCGTCAGCAGCTCGGGCCCAGCGGCGGCGGGCAGTGCCATGGGGGTCAATCGGCCGTCGGCACGGCGCGCTGAGGCAGGTCACTCCAGGTCATCGCAGGCTCCTTCGGTCTTGAGGCCCGACCCTAGGCCTGGCGCGGCCGGCCGTCTGTCAGCGGGCGGCCGCGCGGGCTGTGGGCCTGGGCCGACAGGCCGCCCCGCCGGACGCGGCCCCGGCCGACAGCGCGCCGCAGCGCCGGCACCTAAGGTGTCGGCACATCGAGCAACGCAGGGCAAGGACGCACCATGGACACCACCACCCACCACCGGCTGCCCGAACTCTTCGCCCAGCTGGGCCTGCCGGACTCGCCGGCCGAGATCGGCGAGTTCATCCGCCGGCACCGGCCGCTGCCGCAGACGCTGAACCTGTCGGAGGCGCCCTTCTGGAGCGCCGGCCAGGCGGCCTTCCTGCGCGAGCAGTGGCATGCCGACGATGGTGACTGGTGCCTGCAGATCGACCAGCTCAACGTGCTGCTGCGCGAGCACCCCGACCCGCAGGCGCTGGCGCAGGCCGACGACGGCCGGGACGACCTCAGCGCCCGGCGTTGATCTGCTGGATCAGCGCGCGGTGGCTGGGCAGGTCGGCCACGGCGCGCTCGGCGAAGCGCTGGATCTTGGCGAAGACCTTGCCCGCCTCGTCCACGCGCGGGAAGTCGCCGCGGCCGGCGCCGAGGTCGGTGGCAAAGCCCATGCCGTAGAGGATGTACTGGTAGTTGAAGAAGGCGAAGGTCTCGGTGTCGAGCACGAAGTCGAAGCGGCCCGGCGGGCGCAGCCGCCATTCCTCCAGCAGGCCGGCCAGACGGTCGGGGATGCTGGCCGCTGCTGCGTTGTCGCGCCAGAAGGGCTCGGGGCGCCGGCTCAGGGCATAGTGCAGCTTCAGGAAGTTGATGATGTTCTCGAAGCGCGCCGTCATCAGCTCGTTGAAGCGGCGCGCGGGCGCCCCGATCGGGCCGCTGTGCGGCAGCATCTCGGCGATCATGCCGACGGCCGCCTCGACGAGCACGAGGCCGGTCGCCTCCAGCGGCTCCAGGAAGCCGGCCGACAGGCCGACCGCCACGCAGTTCCCCACCCACTGCTGCTCGCGGTAGCCGGGCGCGAAGGGGATGCTGCGCATCGCGAGGTCTTCATGGCCGCTCGCCTGACCATTTCGGCAGTAGGCGCGCAACAGCTCCGCGGCGCGGTCGTCGTCGAGGTGGCTGCTGGAGTAGACGCAGCCGATGCCGCGCGCGCCGTTCAGCCCGATCTCCCACAGCCAGCCGGCCTCGTGCGCGGTGGCGATGGTGCTGCTCTCCATGACGGCGTCGGCGGCCAGCGGGATCTTGCAGGCCAGCGCGCGGTCGGCGAAGAGCTGGTGGCGCACCGACTTGAACTCGCTGCCCAGTGCGCGGCCGATCAGCTCGGCGCGGAATCCCGTGCAGTCGATGTAGAGATCGGCCTCGAAGCGCCCCTGGCCGGCGGTGTCGAGGTGGGCGATGGCGCCCCGCTCGTCCAGCGCCACCTCGGTCACCGTGCCCTGGACGTGGTGCACGCCCAGCTGGCGGGCGCGCTCGGCCAGCAGCCTGGACAGCTTGAGCGCGTCGAAGTGGTAGGCGTAGTTCAGGGGCGCGGCGTAGGCCGCCTCGCCGGCGCGCTTGGGCGCCCGCTGCGCCGCGGCGACGCGCGCCTGCAGCGTCATGGCCTCGGCGAAGGGCGGGCGCGTGGCCGGGTCCTGCAGCAGCCAGTAGGGCACGAGGTTGAGGTCCTCGGCGTAGAACGGCGCCTCGAAGGGATGGAAGAACTGATGCGGCGCGCCGCCGGCCGGCGCCTGCGTCCAGTCCACGAAGCGGATGCCCTGCTTGAGCGTGGCCGAGGTCTCGCGGATGAAGTGCGCCTCGTCGATGCCCAGGAACTGCAGCGTGCCGCGGATGGTGGGAAAGGTGCCCTCGCCGACGCCGACGATGCCGATGTCCGGCGACTCCAGCACGGTCACTTCGAGGTGGTTGCGCTCCGACAGGCGCAGGAACCGGGCCAGGTAGGCGGCCGTCAGCCAGCCGGCCGTGCCGCCGCCGACGATGAGGATTCGACGCTTGGGAGTCATGCGCGGGTGTAAAGGTTCTTCAGCCATTGGTGGCCGGTCTGGGCGCCGTGGGCCCAGTCCTCGTCCTCCTCGCTGGGCTGGGCCACGTAGCCGGAGGGATTGAGCAGCTTCACGCGGCCGGCGCGGAAGGCCGAGACGCGGTGGGTCACGAAGGTCAGGCCATGCTCCAGCGCGGTGGCGGCGAGCAGGCCGTCGCGCGTGTTGGCGTAGGGCAGCTGGGCGCGGCGGCGCACGACGGCCGCGTCCACCGGCAGCACGCGGCCCTCGAAGGCGGGCATGACGCGGCTGTCGATCCAGTCGCGCACGACCAGGCCGGCGGCGCGGTCGCGGCGCGCCAGGCGGGCGGCGGCGGTCTCGATCTCCAGCAGGTTCAACGCCGAGATGAAGAGCTTCTGGCGCGGCAGGCCGGCGGCCCAGGCGGCGAGGCCGGCGTCGGACTGCCCCGCCTTGGCCTTGCGCAGCTCCAGAACAATGCCGGTGTCCAGAAGAAACATCGTGGGCCTGTGGACGCTAGGGCGAGGGGTCGGGCGAGCCCAGGTTCTCGCGGTGGTCCCAGGCGCCGTCGGCCGACGCGTCGCGGGCGTCCAGCGCCACGGCCTCGGGCATGGCCAGCAGCTCCAGGATGCTCTCGCCCTCGCCGGTCAGGCGGCGGTACTCGGCGATGCTCAGCAGCACATGGCTGGGCTGGCCGCGGTCGGTGATGACCACGGGTTCGGCCTGGGCCGCCCGCTTGGCCTGGCTGACGTCGCGGTTGAATTCGCGGCTTGTGATGAGCTTCATCGCGGCGCGAATGTACCTACCTGCCTGCGCGGCCGCAAGACAAATGTAGGTACGTAGGCCCATTTCCGCTCGACCCGATGGACAGCGCAATCACGGCTGGCACAGTGCATTCAGCGAATCGGCACACCGCCAGGACCGCGGAAGACAACGTTGTCGCCACCTCGGCGACGACGCAGCCACAAGATCGAAAAGGCAGCCCATGGATTTCGACTTTCTTGCCATCCTGGCCGACGTGTTCGCCAAGCACGGCCCCGCGGCCCCGGCGCTGGCGCAGACCTACTCGCCCACCGACTTCAGCGTCCATTTCTTCCTGCAGCTGGCCCTCATCATGCTGGCCTGCCGCGTCGTCGGCTGGGCCGGGCGCAGGTTCCTCGGCCAGCCCCAGGTCGTCGGCGAGATGATCGCGGGCGTCATCCTCGGGCCGTCACTGCTGGGGCTGTTCTTCCCCGAGGTGCAGGCCGCCATCTTCCCGAAGGAGATGAAGAACGTGCTCTACACCGGCGCGCAGCTGGGCGTGGGGCTGTACATGTTCCTGGTCGGCACGACGCTGCGGCTGGACCACTTCGCCACCAAGGCCCGCAGCGCCATCGGCGTGTCGGTGTCCGGCATCGCGGCCCCGTTCTTCATCGCCTTCCTGATCACGCCGGCGCTGCTGACCGTCCCCGGCCTGTTCTCCGACGGCATCTCGACGGCCAACGCCACGCTCTTCATGGGCGCCTGCATCGCGTTGACGGCGTTCCCGATGCTGGCGCGCATCATCAACGAGCAGGGCCTGGCCAACACCTCGCTGGGCACGCTGACGCTGACGGCCGGCGCCTTCGACGACGCGGCCTCCTGGTGCGTGCTGGCCCTGGTGCTGGCGGCCTTCGGCGCCGGGCCCGGCGTGGCGGTGCTGGCCATCGGCGGCGGCCTGCTGTGGGCGGCCCTCGTGATGCTGTTCGGCCGCCGGCTGCTGGCGCCGCTAGGCCGCCGGGTGGAACGCGACGGCCACATGAGCCACACGGTGCTGGGCATCACGCTGATCGCCTTCTGCACCTCCGCCTTCATCATGGACGCGGTGGGCATCCACGCCATCTTCGGCGGCTTCATCCTGGGCGCCGTCATGCCGCGCGGGCTGTTCGCGGCCGAGCTGAAGAAGAAGGTCGAGCCGATCACGGTCATCCTGCTGCTGCCGATGTTCTTCACCTACTCCGGCCTGAACACGCGGCTGGACATGATCAATTCGCTGGAGCTGCTGCTGATTGCGGCCGGCGTGCTGGCCGCCTCGGTGCTGGCCAAGTTCGGCGCCTGCTACCTGGCGGCGCGCCTGGCCGGCGAGGACAACCGCACCGCGCTGGGCATAGGCGCGCTGATGAACTCGCGCGGCCTGATGGAGCTGATCATCATCAACATCGGCCTGCAGAAGGGCATCATCGGCCCGGCCCTGTTCTCGATGCTGGTGCTGATGGCCGTCGTCACCACCATGATGGCGACGCCGCTGTTCGAGATCTTCTACGGCCGCAAGGCGCGGGAGTCCGGCGAGCTGGACGCCATGCCGGGCAAGGCCGCAGGCCATACGGCCTGACCCCCGAGGTTGACAAGCCGCCGCTGTTGAGAGGTGTCAGCGGCGTTGAGGGGCGGGGTCTCGCGGCTCCGCCCTTTTTTCCGCCCGCGCGCTGCCGCTGCGTGAAGGCGCACGGCGGCATGCTGGCCGTCGAGGAAGGCGAGGCGCTGAGGATGGAGGGTGTTCACGGCCACCAGCTTCGCACCCGGGCTCCCACGACGCCACGGTGGCGGGCTTCACGGGGCGAACGCCTCCAGCACCGCGCGGTAGCCGCGAGACACGCGCAGCGCCGCGCCGCCGGCCAGCGTCAGCTGGGCCTCGCCGCTGCCCAGGCGCTCGATGCGCTGCACATGCGCCGGGTTGACCGCGTGGCTGCGGTGCACGCGCAGGAAGCGCGCGGCCCAGCCGGGGCGGGCCAGCGCGTCGGCCAGCGTGGCCCGCTCCAGCAGGCTGCGCGGCGGCAGGTGCAGCTCGATGTAGTTGTCCGCCGCCGAGATCCACTGCACGTCGGCCAGGCGCAGCCGCTCGCCCGCCACCCACCATTCGCCCACGCGCTCGGGCGGCCGCGCCAGCTGCTCGCGCACGCGCGCCAGCGCGGCGGCCAGGCGCTCGGCCGTGTAGGGCTTGAGCAGGTAGTCCAGCGCGGCCAGCTCGAAAGCCTGCAGCGCATGCTCGGCGTGGGCCGTCGAGAAGACGATGCAGCGCACGCCCGTCTCGCGCAGCGCAGCGGCGAGCTGCACGCCGCTGCCGCCGGGCATCTCGATGTCCAGCAGGGCCAGGTCCGGCGGCACGGCCAGGCCGCGCGCGAGGGCCAGCGCGGCGGGTGCATCGGGCGCTTCCAGCAGCTCGGCCACGTCGGCCTCGGCCGCCAGCAGGCGGCGCAGCTTGGCGCGTGCGGCGGGCTCGTCGTCGACGATCAGCACGCGCATGGCAGCTCCAGCGCGAGGCTCATGCCTGCGTCGTCGGGGCCGAACTCGACGCGGGCCGCATCGCCATAGCGCGCCTGCAGGCGCTCGCGCAGGTTGCGCAGGCCCAGGCCGCCGTCGGGATCGGTTGGCGCCTCGGGCACCGGCGTGTCGCCATGGTTGCTGACGCGCAGCCGCAGCCGCTCGCCCTCGCGCGCCGCCGCGACGCTGACCGTCACGCGGCCGCGATGCCTTGCCACGTCGTGCTTGACCGCGTTCTCCACGGGGGCCAGCAGCAGCAACGCCGGCAGCCGGCAGGCGCGCGCGGCGGCGTCGGCCTCGATGCGCACGACCAGCCGCTCGGGCCCGAAGCGCGCCTGCATCAACGCCAGGAAGGGCTGCACCAGCGCCAGCTCCTCGCCCAGCGTGTGCTCGGCGCGCTGCTGGGCGGCCAGCGTCTGGCGCAGCAGGTCGGCCAGCTGGCACAGCAGCCGGTCGGCGGCGGCGACGTCCTCGTACATGACCGAGGAGATCAGGTTCAGCGTGTTGAACAGGAAATGCGGCTGCACCTGGTCGGCCAGGCGCGCCAGCCGCGCCTCGGCCAGCTCGCGGCGCGCCCGCTCCAGTTCCTGCGTGCGCGCGGCGGCAGCCCGGGCCATCCAGATGCCGCGCGAGATCAGGCAGAAGCTGAGGTAGGTCACCGCATCCTTGCCGCCCTCGTAGACCAGCAGCGTGGGCAGGTCGGCGGTCTGGTAGTCCACGCCGGCGAGGGCGTAGACGAGCAGCCGCAGGCCGAACATGCCGCCGATGTGGGCGAGGCTGAACAGCGGCAGCGCGACGGCGTGGGCCGCAAGCTGCCGTGGCCAGGGCCTGCCCCTGAGGGCGCCGACCAGGGCATGCAGGAACAGCGCCAGCGTGCCGATGACGACGATGGAGCTGAACTCCCACAGGAAAGGCTCCCAGGGCCGCGTGCCGCCGCCTCGCCCATAGGCTTGCAGGGCCGACGCGCTCAGCAGCAGGCCGACGACGACCAGCAGCGCGACATAGGGCAGGCGCCAGCGGCGCGGCAGGAGGGACATGGCGCAAGGTTAGCCGGGCTGCGCCCGGCCACGCGGCGGCTCGCCCCGGCGCAGCCGCCATTCATCCCGGGCCGGCCCAGCGCCTGGGCCTCAGCGCCCGGGCTTGGCGCCCCGGCGGCCGGCAGCCGCGCCACGCTCGCCGCCGTCCACCATGTCGCCACGCCGCTCGGCGTCCAGGCCCGGAGTGGCGCGCAGGTCGGTGTCGACCTGGCCACGCCTGAGGTCGCGGGCGGCACGCCGCATCTGCGGGTCGGGGTGCGGGTGGGTGGCGTCGCTCTGCTGATCCCGCTCATGCGGCAGCGACGGGCCTTGGGGACGGGCGGCATCGGGGTTGGGGGTCTTGGTCATGGCGTGCGATCTGCTGTTGGAACAAGTCTGGGCGCCGCGCCCCGGGAGCGCCGTCATCCGGCGGCCTGCCGGCCCGTCGGCGTGCGCCGACAGCCCGCGCCCGCGGCGGCGCGCCGTCCTACAAGCCGCGCCGTCGGCGTCCGGGCCACGCCGAAGCCGACCGGGAAGAGCATCAGGCGCCATGCCCCTCCAGTCCCCTGCCCCGCCACCTCCGGACAGCGCCTGCGCCCCCGCCAGCGCGGGCGCTGCCCGCTGGGAAGGCGATGGCCGGCAGTGGCGCCTGGTGCTGTCCGGCGACTGGGTGGATGCCGGCCTGCCCAAGCCGCCGCCCGGGCTGCCGGTGGCCGAGGGCACGCGGGTCGGGTTCGACAGCACGGCGCTGTCGCACTGGCAGCCGCCGCTGGCCGGCGCGCTGTGGCAGCTGCTGGCGCCGCTGGCGCGCGGCGGCGTGCAGCTGGACCTGGCCGGCCTGCCGCGCGGCCTGCAGCCGCTGCTGGCGCTGAGCCTGCCCCCGCCAGACGCCGCACCGCCGCAGCAGAAGCGGGACGTTGGCGAGCCGCCCGCGACCGAGCCGGAGTGGCGCAGGACGCTGGTCTTCGTCGGCGACACGCTCGCCGCCGTCGGCCACCTGATGCGCGGGCGCACCGCGATGCGCCTGAGCGACTGGCTGTGGCAGATCGAGCAGACGGGGCCGCGCAGCCTGCCCATCGTGCTGCTGGTCAGCTCGCTGGTCGGGCTCATCGTGGCCTACATGGGCGCCGAGCAGCTGCAGCGCTTCGGGGCGCAGAGCTTCATCGCCAACCTCGTCACCATCGGCGTGGTGCGCGAGATCGCGGCGCTGGTGGTGGGCATCGTGCTGGCCGGGCGCGTCGGCGCGGCCTTCGCGGCACAGCTCGGCAGCATGCGCGCCGGCGAGGAGATCGACGCGCTGACGACGCTGGGCGTGGACCCGGTCGAGCACCTGGTGCTGCCGCGCATGCTGGCGCTGCTGGTGACCGGGCCGCTGCTGACGCTGTGCGCAGGCGTGGCCGGGCTGCTGGTGGGCTGCGGGGTGGCCGTCGTGCTCTACGACGTGCCGGCGGCGGCCTATCTGGCGACGACGCGCGACGCGCTGTCCGGCTGGGACCTGTTCGTGGGCCTGCTCAAGGGCAGCGTCTACGCGGTGCTGGTCGCGCTGGCCGGCTGCCGCCAGGGCCTGAACGCCGGGCGCAGCGCGCAGGCGGTGGGCGAGGCGACGACGGCGGCCGTCGTGCAGGCCATCGTGTGGATGGTGGTGGCCGCGTCCACGCTGACCGTGATCTTCCAGAGGCTGGACGTGTGATGGCCGACGCGGTGTTGATGAAGGTCGAGAACCTCAGCCTGCAGGCCGGCGGCCGCGAGCTGCAGCGCGGCCTGAACTTCGAAGTCAAGGCCGGCGAGGTGCTGGCCATCGTCGGGGCCAGCGGCTGCGGCAAGAGCACGCTGCTGCGCCACATGATCGGGCTGCAGATGCCAGGCACCGGTCGCGTGCTGTGGACGGCCGGCGGCGAAGAACGCGACGTGCACGGCGACGACCCGCCGCGGCGCGAGATCGGCGTGGCCTTCCAGGCCGGCGCGCTGTGGAGCAGCATGACCGTCGGCGAGAACCTGATGCTGCCGCTGGAGCTCCACACCGCGCTGGGCCAGACCGAACGCGAGCGCCAGGCGCGTTTCAAGCTGGCGCTGGCCGGCCTGAACGAGCCCGCCACCTTCGACGCCGAGCCCTCGGCGCTGTCGGGCGGCATGAGGAAGCGCGCCGCCATCGCCCGCGCGCTGATGCTGGACCCGCCGCTGCTGTGCCTGGACGAGCCCTCGGCCGGCCTGGACCCGCTGACCTCGGCGCGGCTGGACGACCTCATCCAGCAGCTCAAGCGCGACGTCGGCACCGCCATCGTCCTCGTCACCCACGAGCTGGAGAGCCTGTTCGCGGTGGCCGACCGCGTGCTGTTCCTGGACGTCGAGGCCCGCACGGCCACGGCGCTCGGGCCGCCGGCCGAGCTGCGCGACCACGGCCCCGCGCCGGTGCGCGAGTTCCTGACCCGCGGCCGCGACCAACCCGATCGGGAAGCCGCATGAAACGCCGCCGCGCCAACCCCCTGTTCATCGGCGCCTTCGTCGTCGGCGCGATCGCCGTGCTGGCCGTCGCCCTCATCGCCCTGCCCGGCCGCCACTGGTTCAAGCAGCCGCAGCGCGTCGTCATGTTCTTCTCGGGCTCGGTGTTCGGCCTGCAGAAGGGCGCGCCGGTCGTCTTCCGCGGCGTGCGCGTCGGCGACGTGACCGAGATCAGCGTGCGCTACGACGGCAAGACCGACGCCTTCGCCATCCCCGTCGTCGCCGAGCTCGACGACGACGCGGTGCGCGGCCTGGAGGGGCGCTTCACCCACGACGACATCGGCCATGCCCTGCCCCTGCTCATCAAGCGCGGGCTGACGGCCCAGCTCGGCACGCAGAGCCTGGTGACGGGCCAGCTCTACGTGGACCTGGACTTCCGCAGCAAGCCGCCCGGCGTGCTGCATGGCGGCTACGAAGGCGAAGCCACCGAAATCCCGACCAGCGCGACCGCCTTCCAGGCGCTGAAGAACCAGCTCGAGAGCGTGGACCTGCGCAAGATCCTGGACGACCTGAGCCAGATCGCCAACGCGGCGCGCTCGCTGCTGACCGCGCCGGAACTCAAGCAGGGCATGAAGGACTTCGCCGCCACCGCGGGCCATGCGCGCGCGCTGGCCGCCCAGCTGGAGCAGCGTGCCGCGCCGCTGACGCGCAGCGCCGAACGCGCGATGGCCAGCGTGGAACGTGCCGGCGACAAGGTTTCCGGCGCCGCGGACAAGGTCGGTGCAAGCGCCGACAAGGCCGGCGCGCTGCTCGATCCGGACGGCCCCGTGGTGCCCGACCTGCGGCGCACGCTGGCCGAGCTGCAACGCGCGGGCGCTTCGCTGCGCGAGGCGGCCGACAGCGACGGCCCCTTGCTGCAGCAGACCGAGCGCACGATGCGCGACCTGTCGCAGGCCGCGCGGGCGCTGCGCCAGCTGGCAACGTCGCTGGACGCGCAGCCCGACGCGCCGCTGCGCGGCCGCAAGCCCGATCCCGTCCCTGCCGTGGAGCCCGCCCGATGAAGACCGACCTCCTTCAGCGCCGCGACCTGATACTGCTGCTGGCCGCGGCCACGCTGGCCGGCTGCGCGACGCGCGACACGCCGCCGCGACGCCTCTACGGCCTGACCGGCACGCCGCCGCTGCCTGCAAACGCCAAGCCGGGCCAGGATGGCCGCGCCTGGGTGCTGGGCGCGCAGATCGCGCTGCCCGAGCTGCTGGACCGCGACGAGATCCTGGTCGGTGAAGGCAGCGCCGGCCTGCGCCCCTGGCCCGAGGCGCGCTGGGCCGAGCCGCTGCGCGACGCGCTGCCACGCCTGCTGGCCGAGGACTTGTGGCGGCTGCGCCAGCCCTACCCGGTCACGCTGGGTGCGACGCAGGATCGCGACGTCGAGTCGCTGCGCCTGGCCGTGCAGGTGGACGAATGGCTGGCCCGGCCGGACGGCGCCGGCCTGCTGCTGACGCTGCGTGCGCGCTGGCACTGGGCGCCGCTGCACGCGCCCGCCGGCACGGCCCTGCCGGCCGCGGGTGCGGCTGAGCTGGCGTTGCCCTGCGGGCCCCGGGCCGACGCGCTCGCCGAGGCACACCGCCGCAGCGTCATGCTGCTGGCGGCGCGCATCGTGGCAGCGTCCTAGGGCGCCGAGGCCGTCAGCCGGGCGGCGAAGGCCTTGTGCACGCCCAGCAGCGCGCTGGCGCGGCTGGCCTGCACCTGGATCAACGCGTCCTGCGCCGCCAGGCGGTCCTGCTCGGCCTGCAGCAGCGAGTAGAAGTCGGTCACGCCGGCCTCGTAGCGCTTGAGCGCCAGCTCGCGCGCACGGGCCGTGGCCTCGGCGGCAGCGGCCTGGGCCGTGGCCTGCAGCTCGGTCTCGCGCAGCGTGGACAGGCTGCCCTGCGCGTCCTGCAGTGCGGTGAGCTGGGCCTGCTCGGCCGCGGCCACGGCCGCGTCGAAGCCGGCGCGGGCGGCGCTCTCCTCGGCCTTGCGGGCGCCGAAGTCGAGGAAGTTCCAGTTCAGCGCGGCGGCCAGGCTGTGGATCTGCGTGCCGCTCTTGAAAAGGTCGCCGGCGCTGGCGGCGCTCCAGCCGATCTGGCCCGTCAGGCCCAGCGTGGGCCAGCGCGCGGCCCAGGCGACATGGGCACGCGACGCGGCGGCCTGGGCGCGCGTGGCCGCGGCCTTCACGTCCGGGCGGGCCGCCAGCAGGCCGGCCGGGTCGGGCAGCGTGCCAAGGCTGACGAGGCGTGGCTCGGGCATGGCGGGCAGCGGGTCGCTGTCGGCCTTGTCACAGTCGGCCGGGGCCTGGCCGCGCAGCACGTCCAGCTGCAGCCGCGTGAGGCAGGCCGCGTTGCGCAGCGCCGGCACGCTGGCCGAGGTCTGCGCGACGAGGGCTTCGGCCCGCGCCTGGTCCAGCGCGGTGCCGCGGCCGGCGCCGACGCGGGCCTTCACGAGGTCCAGCAGCTGGTTCTGCACGACCAGCGTCTCCTTGGCCAGCGCCAGGCGGTGGCCCAGGCCGATGAGCTGGGTCTGCAGGTTCAGCGCCGTGCCGGCCAGGCTGAGCGCGGCGGCGTCGCGGTCCAGCGCGGCACCCTGGGCGTCATAACCGGCCGCCTGGGCGGTGGCGGAGACCCGGCCCCAGAGGTCGATTTCCCAGCCGGCCGTCGCGTTGACGCCGTAGCTGTTGAAGTTGTTGAACTGGCCCAGGTCGTTGGGCGCGCGCTGGCGGCTGGCATTGGCGCCGGCACTGACGGTGGGCAGGCGGCGCGCGCCGGCGGCGTCGGCCAGGGCCTCGGCCTGCTTGAGCCGCGCGGCGGCGCCGCGCAGGTCGCGGTTGTTGGCCAGCACCTCGTCGACGACGCGCTGCAGCTGGGCACTGTCGACGAAGGCGGCCGTCATCGTCGCGGCGCCGGGGTTGGCCGGTGGCAGTTGGGCGAACTGCGCGGGAGCGAGATGGGTCGGGCCTTCGGACAGACCCGGCGCGGCGCAGCCCGCGAGGGCCACAGCGAGGGCCAGCAGCGTCAGCGGGCCGAGCGCCGGGCCGCTCCCAAGCCGGCCCGTCAGGCGATGTGCTCGCCGGTCAAACCGGCAAGCATCGGCGTCCCCTCGGGGGCTGAGGCCGGACACATGGCGCCCAGTGAGCGCCGTGTGGCTGCCGAAGAGCTGCGGCTCATGCCGCAGCGCGGTCTGCAAGACCGACCGGACGGGCCCGCGCTCAGCGGGGCAAGATTGGGCGAGGGGCCTTGTCATGTCAGTGGCCCTCCTTCTTGGTCGTGGGGACGTCGTCATCGACACCCGGATGGAAGGCATGGGCGGAGGCGTCGACCTGGGCGCGCAGCGCGGCCGCGCGGGCGCGGCGCTTCTCGGTGCCGGCGCGCAGCAGGCTGTAGAACACCGGCGTCAGGAAGATGCCGAAGAAGGTCACGCCCAGCATGCCGGCGAACACGGCGATGCCCATGGCGCGGCGCATCTCGCTGCCGGCGCCGCTGCCCAGGATCAGCGGGATGACGCCGGCGCAGAAGGCGATGGACGTCATCAGGATGGGGCGCAGCCGCAGGCGGCAGGCCTCGATGACGGCGTCGCGGATGCTGCGGCCCTGCTCCTCCAGCTCCTTGGCGAACTCGACGATCAGGATGGCGTTCTTGCAGGCCAGGCCCACCAGCACCACCAGCGCCACCTGCGTGAAGATGTTGAGGTCTCCCGCCTGCATGAACGGTGGCAGGTGCGACAGCCACACGCCGAACAGCGCCGACAGGATGCACATCGGCACGATCAGGATGATGGCCAGCGGCAGGCTCCAGCTCTCGTACTGGGCGGCGAGCACGAGGATGACCAGCAGCACCGAGAACAGCAGCACGGCGGCCAGCGTCGGGATCTCGACGTTGAGCACCGGCACGGTGACGTTGCGCGTCAGGCGGTCCTGGTAGCTGAGGTCGGTGAACTCGTAGCCGAAGCCGCGCGGCAGGTTCTTCAGCAGCGCCTCGATCTCGCCCTCGGCCTGGCCGCTGGAGAAACCGGGCTTGGGCGCGCCGTTGATGTCCGCCGACGGGAAGCCGTTGTAGCGCGTCACGCGCGTCGGGCCGAAGGTGGGCTCGATGCTCATCAGCGAGCCGAGCGGCACCATCTCGCCGGCATCGTTGCGGGTCTTGAACTGGACGATGTCCTCGGCCTTGGCGCGGAAGGGCGCGTCGGCCTGCACGATGACCTGGTAGGTCTTGCCGAACCGGGTGAAGTCGTTGACGTACAGCGAGCCGAGGTTGATCTGCAGCGTGTCGTAGATGGAGCCCAGCGGCACGCCCATCTGCTTGGCCTTGGTGCGGTCCACGTTGGCGAACAGCTGCGGCACGTTGATGTCGTAGTTGGAGTACGGCGTGCCGATGGTCGTGTTGGGGTTGCCGTAGATCTGGCCCAGCGTGCCCCAGGTGGCGCCGTACAGCGCCTGTTCGCCCTGGCTGCTGCGGTCCTGCACCTGCACCTTGAAGCCGCCGGCAATGCCCAGGCCGTCGACCGGCGGCGGCGGCACGACGAACATGCGCGCGCCCTGGATCTGCTGGATGGCGCCGTTGACCTGGCCGAGGATGGCTTCCTTGCTCTTGTCGCGCGAGGTGCGCTTGTCGAAGCCCTCCAGGCCGAAGAACACGATGGCCTCGTTGGGCGAGGCCGAGAAGCCGGCGCCCGACAGGCCGGGGAAGGCCACCGAGTCGATGATGCCGGGCACCTTGAGCGCGATGTCGGTCATGCGCCGCACGACCTCCTCCGTGCGGTCCAGGCTGGCGCCGGCGGGCAGTTGCACGATGCCGATCAGGTACTGCTTGTCCGGCGCGGGCACGAAGCCGCTCGGGATGCGGGAGAACAGCAGCGCCGTGGCGCCCAGCAGCAGCGCGTAGACCACCAGCGCCAGCGACTTGCGCTTGAGGATGCCGGTCACGCCGCGGCCGTAGTCTTCGGAGCGGCGGTGGAAGAAGCGGTTGAACCAGTGGAAGAAGGGGCCGAAGACGCGTTCCATGCCGCGCATCAGCGCGTCCTTGGGCGCGTCGTGCGGGCGCAGCAGGATGGCCGCGAGGGCCGGCGAGAGCGTCAGCGAGTTGAAGGCCGAGATCACCGTCGAGATGGCGATGGTGACGGCGAACTGCTTGTAGAACTGGCCCGACAGGCCCGGCACCAGCGTCAGCGGGATGAACACGGCGCACAGCACCAGCGCGATGGCGATGATCGGCCCCGAGACCTCGCGCATGGCCTTGACCGTCGCCGCATGTGGCGTGAGGCCGTCCTCGATGTTGCGCTCGACGTTCTCCACCACGACGATGGCGTCGTCCACCACGATGCCGATGGCCAGCACGAGGCCGAACAGCGTCAGCGTGTTGATGGAGAAGCCCAGCAGCAGCAGCACGGCGAAGGTGCCGACGATGGACACCGGCACCGCCACCAGCGGGATGATGGAGGCGCGCCAGGTCTGCAGGAAGATGATGACGACCAGCACGACCAGCGCGACCGCCTCGAACAGCGTGTGCACGACCTTCTCGATGGAGGTCTGCACGAAGCGCGTCGGGTCGTAGACGATGTCGTAGTCCACGCCCTTGGGGAAGCTGGGCTTGAGCTTCTCCATGGTCTTGCGCACGTTGTCCGAGATCGCCAGCGCATTGGAGCCGGGCGCCTGGAAGATGGCGATGGCTGCGGCCTCCTTGTTGTTCAGCAGGCTGCGCAGCGCATAGGTGTTGGCGCTGATCTCGACGCGGCCGACATCCTTCACGCGCACCATGGCGCCGGTCTTGGTGTCGCTGCGGACGATGATGTCGCCGAACTCCTCCTCGGTGGCCAGGCGGCCTTGCGCATTGATCGCGAGCTGGAAGTCGGTGCCCTTGGGGGCCGGCGACGCGCCGACGACGCCGGCCGCGACCTGCGTGTTCTGCTCGCGGATGGCGCCGACGATCTCGCCGGCCGTCATGCTGCGGGCGGCGAGCTTCTGCGGGTCCAGCCAGATGCGCATCGCGTAGTCGCCGGCACCGAAGCTCAGCACCGAGCCCATGCCGGGGATGCGCAGCAGGTCGTCGCGCACGTTCAGCGTGGCGTAGTTGCGCAGGTACAGCGCGTCGCGCGAGTTGTCCGGGCTGACGAGGTGGACCACCATCGTCAGGTTGGGCGCGGACTTCTCCGTCGTCACGCCGATCTGGCGCACGATCTCGGGCAGGCGCGGCAGCGCACGGTTGATGCGGTTCTGCACCGCCGTCTCGGCGGCCTCGGGGTGGGTGCCGATCTTGAACGTGACCGTGAGGTTCATGCCGCCGTCGCCGGTGGCCTGGCTCTCGAAATAGAGCACGTTCTCGAGGCCGTTGATCTGCTCCTCGAGCGGCGTGGCCACCGTTTCGGCAATGACGCGCGGGTTGGCGCCGGGGTACTGGGCGCGCACGACCACCTGCGGCGGCGCGACCTCGGGGTACTCCGAGATCGGCAGCAGCGGGATGGCCAGCGCGCCGATCAGGAAGATGAACAGGGACAACACGGTCGCGAAGCGCGGCCGGTCGATGAAGAAGCGTGAGATGTCCATGAAGCTGCCGCCTTCCGGTTACTTCGAGGCGGCAGCAGCCGGCGCGGCGGGAAGGGGCATGCCCTTCTCGTCCACCTTCAGCACCTGGGGCGTGACCGGCGCGCCGGGGAAGGCCCGCAGCAGGCCGTCCACAACGACCAGCTCGCCGGCCTTGACGCCGTCGACCACCCGCATGCCGTCGATCAGCGCGCCCGGCGTGACGGGGCGCGGCTGGACGATGTTGTTGGCGCCGACGACGAGGACGATCTTGCGCGTCTGGTCGGTCGTGATGGCGCGGTCGGGGATGACGACGCCGGGGTAGCTGCCGCTGCCGCCCAGCTTCACGCGGGCATACAGGCCCGGCGTGAACTGGCCGTTCTTGTTGTCGAACACCGCGCGGGCACGGATGGAGGCCGTGGCCGGGTTCAGGCGGTTGTCGACGAAGTCCAGCTTGCCGGTGTGCGGATAGCCCTGCTCGTTGGACAGGCCCATCTGCACGGCGGTCTGGACCGGCTTGGCCGAGCGCATGTACTTGAGATAGGTCGCCTCGCTGGCATCGAAGTAGGCGTAGACCTTGTCGCTGGACACCACCGTGGTCAGCACCGGGTCGCCGACGCCGACGAGGTTGCCGGGCGTGACGTTGGCACGCGAGGTGCGCCCGGCGACGGGGGCCGTCACGTTGGCGTACTCGACGTTGAGACGGGCCTGCACCAGGGCCGCCTCGGCAGCATTCTGGTTGGCCTCGGCGCTGCGCAGGGACGAGCGCAGCTGGTCGATTTCCTGCTGGCTGACGGCGTTCACGCTGACCAGCTTCTCGGAGCGAGCCAGGTCGGCGCGGGCCAGGTCGGCCTGGGTCTTGAGCGCGGCGATCTGCGCCTCGGCGCGTGCCACCTCGGCCTTGAAGGCGCGGGCGTCGATGGTGAACAGCGGGTCGCCCTTCCTGACGACCTGGCCTTCCTTGAAGCGCACCGCCTCGACGGTGCCGGCCACGCGGGCGCGCACGTCGACCGTGTCGGGCGCCTCCAGGCGGGCGGTGAATTCATCGAATTCCTGAACCTCGCGCTGCGTGGCCGGGGCCACCGACACGGGCGGCGGCCCCCCGTGGCCGGCCGCACCTTCCGGCTTCTGGCCGCAGGCGGCGAGCAGGAGGGCGACGAGGGGGGTCAATGTCAGGGCCAGGTTCTTTTTCGTCATGGTGGGCTCCGAGGGCAAGGCGGCGACTGTAAGCACTTCGCACCCCGCACCGTCACCCCAAACCTGAAAGCCCATTCAACCTGCTGACAACGCTTGTCAACAAGCCGGGACCGTGAACGAAAAGGCCGCCGGCTGGGTGAGCGCGGCGGCCAGGAAGTTACAGGCGGGTTTCATGACCCGCACCTCGGCGGGTCAGGCTTCAGTGGACGCCATGCATCCACTTCTTCATCAGCGGCGTCAGGGCCATCAGCACCACGCCGGCGCCGATGGGGATGACCGTGAAGATCAGGAAGAACACCGACATCGAGTAGGTGGACGAGATCTGGTCGATGTAGGAGCCGGTGGAGCCGGCGATCTTGTTGGCGATGGCGGAGTTCAGGAACCAGACGCCGAACATCAGGCCCAGCAGGCGCGTCGGCGCCAGCTTGGAGATGTAGGACAGGCCCACCGGCGACAGGCACAGCTCGCCCATGGTGTGGAACAGGTAGGCCAGCGACAGGAACATCATGCTCACCTGGGCCGTCTTGGCGCCCTGCGGGATGCCGGCCGAGCCGTAGGACAGCACGGCGAAGCCCAGGCCCAGCAGCACCAGGCCGGTGCCGAACTTGACCGGGCCCGACGGATTCCAGTGCTTCTCCCACATCTTGGAGAACATCGGCGCCAGCACGACGATGAAGAAGCTGTTCAGCACGCCGAACCAGGTGGCGGGCACCTCGCTCTGGTCCATCGCGAACTCGCGGCCCAGCATCCACAGGCACAGGCCCCAGATGATGGCGAAGGCGACGGCCAGCGAGAGGTTGGCCATGGCGTACTTGCCGCCGGTGGAACGGTAGAGCTTGAACAGCAGCCAGGACAGGATGGCCGCCGGGATCAGCGTCATCGCGGTGTTGACGAATTTGAAGACGAGGCCGCTGGTGCCGACCAGCGTGCGGTCGGTGTAGTCGGCCGCGAAGATGGTCATGGAGCCGCCGGCCTGCTCGAAGGCGAACCAGAAGAAGATCGTGAAGAAGGAGAACACGAAGATCGCCTTCAGGCGGTCGGCCACCACGTGGGCGGGGGTGTCGTCGGCCTGGGCCGCGAGGGCCTTCCTGGCCGCGTCGACCTTGTCGCCGATGGTGCCGAACAGGCCCTGGCTGAGCCAGAACTGGATGGCGCCCAGGATCATGAACAGCCCCGCCAGGCCGAAGCCCAGGTTCCAGGAGATCTTCTCGCCGATGTAGCCGCACAGCGAGATGCCGAAGAAGGCGCCGGCGTTCACGCCCATGTAGAACAGCGTGTAGCCGCCGTCACGGGCGCCCTCGTTGTCCTTGCCGTACAGCTGGCCGACGATGGCCGAGATGTTGGGCTTGAACAGGCCCGTGCCCAGCACCACCAGCCCCAGGCCCAGGTAGAAGCTCGGCAGCGTGTCCATGAACAGCGCGATGTGGCCGGCCGCGATGATGAAGCCGCCCAGCAGCACCGAGCGCCGCGTGCCCAGCAGCCGGTCGGCGATGTAGCCGCCCAGGATGGGCGTCAGATAGGCCAGCATGGTGTACCAGCCGTACAGGTTGGTCGCCTCGGCGCGCGTCCAGCCCCAGCCGCCCTTGCTGGCCTCGGTGATCAGGAACAGCACGAGCAGCGCGCGCATGCCGTAGTAGGAGAAGCGCTCCCACATCTCGGTGAAGAAGAGCACGAAGAGCTGGTTGGGCTGGCCGAGGATGGCGGTGCCGGCCAGCGGGGTCGCCGCTGAGCCGGGCACGGGGGAAGTGGTAGTCACGTCTGTCGTTCCAGGTAAACCGGGGAGGCGGGCGGTGGCCCGCCGCGGAAGGCCAGGATTGTCCCGCCGCAGGGGCGCCTTCCAGGGGCGGCCGACCCAGGGATTGCCCTGGGTTCGCCGCACCGGCCGCGTCAGAGGGAGAAGCCGTAGCCGATGGTCAACGGCGCATGGTCGCTGAACATCTGGCCGGTGCAGATGGCGTTGCGCCGCCGGCCCCGATCTGCGCGCATGCCGACGGTGCGGCAGGACCGGTGGGGATGGTGCCGCGCGAGCTCAGAGCTTGAAAGCGGCCATGGAAGCGACAAGCTCATGGGCTTTCGCATGCAGGCTCGCCGCGGAGGCAGACATTTGCTCGACCATCGCCGCATTCTGTTGAGTCGATTGATCCATGTGGCTGACCGCCTGGCCAACCTGTGCCACGCCCAGGCTTTGCTCCTGGCTAGCCGAGGAAATCTCACTGATGATGTCCGCGACACGTCGGATGCCAGCCACGATGTCAGACATGGTTTGGCCCGCATCCGCGACCAGGACCGCGCCTTGCTCCACTCGCTCAACGCTGTCGTTGATCAGGGACTTGATCTCTCGGGCCGCCTCGGCACTTCGTCCCGCCAGGCTTCGCACCTCGCTGGCGACGACGGCGAAGCCTCGACCCTGCTCGCCGGCACGAGCCGCCTCGACCGCAGCGTTCAGCGCGAGGATGTTGGTCTGAAACGCAATGCTGTCGATCACGCCGGTGATGTCTGCGATCTTGCGCGAGCTGGCGTTGATGCCTTGCATGGTGTCGACCACCTTGCCGACAACCTCGCCCCCGTGCTGGGCGACGGCGCTGGCGCTCTGTGCCATGTGGTTGGCCTGCTTCGCGTTGACGGCGTTTTGCTTGACCGTCGCGCTGAATTGCTCCATCGACGCAGCGGTCTGTTCCAGGGAACTGGCCTGGCTTTCCGTGCGCGATGACAGATCACGATTGCCGCTGGAAATTTCCTCCGACGCGTCCGATACGTCGCCGGCAGCTTGTCGAACGGTCGAGACGATGCGGATGAGCGCGGCCTGCATGCGCTGGATGGCGGCCATCACGCTGTCCTCGTCGCCCGGCTGCACGGCCACCGCGGTCGTCAAGTCGCCGTCTGCGACGCGATTCACGATGCGTCGCAATTCGGCAGGCTCCGCCCCCAGGGCACGAGTCACGCTGCGCGTGATGGCGACGCCTGCCGCCAAAGCCAAGGCGCACGCCAGCACGCTGATCAGCGTGAGCACGGCGCGGCTCGATCGGTACTGGCTTTCGGCGGCTTCGATCTGAGCGGCGGCCTGTTTTTCCGTGAAGTCTGCATAGTCGTCGGTCGCCTTGATCAGCGCGGCCAGCAACGGTCGGCATTCCTCGTTCATCTTCTCGATGGCGGCCTCGCGCTGGCCGGACAAGGCCAGGTCGACAATGCCGAGCGCGACCGGTGCATAGGCATGCTCGACCCGATCAATCTCGGCAATCAGCTGGCGATCGCGGTCGGGAAGACTCGGCTCGGCCGCAAGTTCGTTGAGCTCGATCAGCCTGGCGCTTGCATCGGCGTGCGCCTTGCTGACGATCTGCTTTTCCAAAGCCAGGTCTTCGGCCTTGGCCACCAGCACCAGATTGCGGGCGGCGATGGCGCGCAGATCGATGGAGGCGCGAACCCGTGCAGCAGTGCTGGCGCGGGCATTGATGCCGTTGACATAGCTCTGGAAGCCGTCATCGGTCTCGGCCAGGGTCTTGATGGATAGACCTGCAATGAGCAGGACGATCGTGGCAAGGCTGCCGAAGGCCAAGACCAGCTGTCCACGTACGGTCAAATTCTTCTTCAAGGGAATCTTTCTTGAATCCAAGGCTTTTGCGACTTGCCCGCCATGACTCATGGCTTGAGGATTCATCGTGTATTGCGAGGTATTGAGACGGCGAGCCCGTCCCGGGATCGGCCGGCCAAGGAGGGCCACCCCCCGGAGCCATCGACGCCATGTCTACTATTTGTCTAGGACAAAGTGTAGCGATAAAGAACGAGGGGCGCGCTGCGGCCGCCGGCGAGAGGGCAGGCATCAGCGAAGGTTGTGGGCGACTTCGGTAGAAAGTCGCGATGGGCGCGACACGCCGCCGTGTCTGGCGCCGGCCGCTCAGCCGTGGCGCCACTGCAGGGCTGTCCGCCGCGGTAGGGAGAACGCACGATGCATCCGGCGCCAGGGCCTGGGCGGATCGGATCGTTCAACGCGGCATCACCGCGGGTGCTAGAGGTTGCGCCGGCTACGGGCGCGGTGACGCCCTTTCATCGGCTGGCGTGTTGAGTGCCGCCGCAATCGGCAAGCCCCAAAGCCCCAAAGCGCCGCGAGCTACGGGCTACGGGCAGCGACACATGGGCGGGCGAGGCGAATCGAGGGGCCAGCTCGCGCCGGCTCAGAGACTGAAGTCGTAGTCGATGGTCAACGGCGCATGGTCGCTGAACATCTGGCCGGTGTAGATGGCCTCGCGCCGGGCCAGCGCAGCAACGCCGGGCGTGGCGAGGTGGTAGTCCAGCCGCCACCCGACGTTGTTGGCGCGCGCGTTGCCGCGATTGCTCCACCAGGTGTATTGCTCCGCCGCGAGGTTCAGCGTGCGGAACACGTCGACCACGCCGCCCTCGTCGAACAGCCGCGTCAGCCAGGCGCGCTCCTCGGGCAGGAAGCCGCTGTTCTTCTGGTTGCCGCGCCAGTTCTTCAGGTCGATTTCCTTGTGGGCGATGTTCACGTCGGCGACGAGGATGAACTCGCGCTCGGCCTTCAGCGCCTGCAGGTGCGGGAACAGCGCGTCCAGGAAGCGGTACTTGACCGCCTGGCGCTCCTCGCCGCTGGTGCCGCTGGGGAAGTAGACGCTGATGAGGCTGAGCTTGCGGCCCGGCTTGTCGAAGCGCTTCTCGACCCAGCGGCCCTCGCTGTCGAACTCGGCGATGCCCAGCCCGGTGATGACGTCGCTGGGCTCTTCCTTCGTGTACAGGCCCACGCCCGAGTAGCCCTTCTTCTCGGCGTAGTGGAAATGGCCGTCGAGCTTGTCGCAGCGGCGGAACTTGGCCTCGACGACGTCGGCCTGGGCCTTGAGTTCCTGCACGCCGACGGCGTCGGCCTGCTGCTGGTCCAGCCAGTCGAAAAAGCCCTTGCTGGCGGCGGAGCGCACGCCGTTGAGGTTGGCGGTGATGAATCGCATGGCGGCGGAGTATGGCAGCGCCGGCCGCTGCGGCCGCACAACACCGCAGGCGACGCCGCCGGCCTCGACGCGCAGAATCGTCCGCACCCCCATCCCGCACCGTCAAGCCATGCAGCACCTCATGCACCGTCCGTCCCTGCTGGCGCTGGCCCTGGCCGCCGCCTTCCCCACGCTGGCCCTGGCGCAGGCCGCGGGCGAGACCAAGGACCGCAGCCAGCTCGAGACCGTCGTCATCACGGCGGAGCGGCGTGCGGAGAACATCAACGAGGTGCCGACGGCGGTCAGCGCCATCGCCGGCGAGAAGCTGGACGTGCTGGCCTCCGGCGGCCAGGACGTGCGCTTCCTGTCGGGCCGCGTGCCCAGCCTGAACATCGAGTCCAGCTTCGGCCGCGCCTTCCCGCGCTTCTACATCCGCGGCTACGGCAACACGGACTTCCGCCTCAACGCGTCGCAGCCGGTGTCGCTGATCTATGACGACGTGGTGCAGGAGAACCCCATCCTGAAGGGCTTCCCGGTGTTCGACCTCAAGGCCGTCGAGGTGGTCGCCGGCCCGCAGGGCACGCTGTACGGCCGCAACACGCCGGCCGGCGTCGTCAAGTTCGAGTCCGAGCCGCCCAACCTCAAGCGCCAGGAGGGCTTTGTCAACCTCTCCTACGGCAGCCGCGGCTCGGCCAATGTGGACGGTGCCTTCAACATCCCGCTGGGCCCCGAATGGGCGGCGCGCATCTCGGCCCAGGTGCAGCGCCGCGACAACTGGGTGAGCAACACCGCGCCCAAGATCCAGACCGACAAGACCGAGGGCTACGACGACCGCGCCGTGCGCGTGCAGCTGCTCTACCAGCCGAACCAGGACTTCTCCGCGCTGTTCAACCTCCACAACCGCGAGCTGGACGGCAGCCCGCGGCTGTTCCGCGCCAACATCATCAAGCCCGGTACCAACGATCTGGTCGACGGCTTCGACCCGGCCAAGGCCGCCTTCGACGGCAAGAACGAGCAGCGCCTGCACGCCACCGGCGGCAATGCGCGGCTGCGCTGGACGCTGGGCGACCTGACGCTGCACTCCATCACGGCGCTGGAGACCGTGCAGCCCTATTCGCGCGGCGACGTCGACGGCGGCTATGGCGCCTCCTATGCGCCGCCCTATGGCCCGGGCTTCATCCCCTTCTCGTCCGAGACCTCCGACGCGCTGCACGGTCACCGCCAGTTCAGCCAGGAATTCCGTGCCGAGCTCAACCCGGCCGGCCCGCTGCGCTACCAGGGTGGCGTCTACTTCTTCGACGAGCGCTACACCGTGGAGAGCGCCAACTACGACACGCTCTTCGGCGGCCCCACGACGTCGGCCCGCACGCGCCAGACCAACCAGGCCTATGCGCTGTTCGGCTCCGTCAACTACGACGTCAGCCCCGACCTCAAGCTGCGCGGTGGCCTGCGCTACACGCACGACAAGAAGTCGCTAGCCACCGAGTCCAAGGATGTGCCACTGGACACCTCCAACGGTCTGTCGGCCCAGACCTCGGGCTCCAAGCTGACCTGGGACCTGGCCGGCACCTATGCGCTGGCCAAGGGCACCAACCTCTATGCCCGCGTCGGCACCGGCTTGCGCGGCGCGGCCATCCTGCCGGCATCGGCCTTCGGCCCCCTGTCCACGGCCAAGCAGGAGACGCTGACCTCCTACGAGATCGGCGTGAAAAGCGACCTCTGGGACCGCCGCGCCCGCCTGTCGGCCAGCCTGTTCCGCTACCAGGTCAAGGGCCTGCAGCTCACCGAGGTGGGCGGCGGCGGCAACAGCAACACCGTCAAGAGTGCCGACAAGGCCCGCGGCCAGGGCGTGGAGCTCAGCCTCGAGCTGCTGCCTACCAACAGTCTCTTCATCACGCTGGGCGGCAGCTTCAACGACGCCAAGATCCGCGACCCCAACCTGATCGTGGCCGGCTGCGGCGGCGGCTGCACGGTGACCAACCGCCCGGCCGGTGGCGGCGGCGAGTTCTACATCGACGGCAACCAGCTGCCGCAGGCGCCGCGCTGGACCGCCAACCTGACGGCCCGCTACACCTGGCCGCTGGCCGACGGCAGCGAGGTCTACGTCTACACCGACTGGGCCTACCGCTCCAGCGTCAACTTCTTCCTCTACCAATCCACCGAGTTCACCGGCAAGGCGCTCACCGAGGGTGGCCTGCGCCTGGGCTATGTGTTCGGCAACGGCAAGTACGAGGTGGCCGGCTTCGCGCGCAACATCACCAACCAGATCCGCGTGACCGGCGGCATCGACTTCAACAACCTGACCGGCTTCATCAACGACCCGCGCACCTATGGTGCGCAGTTCAAGGCATCGTTCTGAGGGCCTGCGCCAGGCGGCCGGCGCTTCCCTGAGTGCCCGGCCGGTTGCCGGCCCCTAGAATCTTTGCCATGTCCGCCGCGCCCGCCGATCCCCTTGCCCAGTCCTTCGTCGCCTTTGCCGTGCAGGCGGGCGTGCTGCGTTTCGGCGAGTTCAAGACCAAGGCCGGCCGGCTCAGCCCCTACTTCTTCAACGCCGGCCTGTTCGACGACGGCGCCAAGCTCGGCCGCCTCGCCGGCTTCTATGCCGAGCGCCTGATCGCGTCGGGCCTGGCGTTCGACATGATCTTCGGCCCCGCCTACAAGGGCATCACGCTGGCCGCTGCCGTGGCCATGGAGCTGGCGCGGCGCGGCCACAACCTGCCCTTCGCCTACAACCGCAAGGAAGCCAAGGACCATGGCGAGGGCGGCACCCTCGTCGGCGCGCCGGTGCGGGGCCGCGTGCTCATCATCGACGACGTCATCTCCGCCGGCACCTCGGTGCGCGAGTCCATCCAGATGATCGAGGCCGCGGGCGCCACGCCCTGCGGCGTGTCCATCGCATTGGACCGTCAGGAGAAGGCGGCCGAGAACGGCGTGGACAGCCCGCTGTCCGCCGTGCAGCAGGTGCAGCAGCGCTACAGCCTGCCGGTCATCGCCGTGGCGGGCCTGGCCGACCTGCTGGCCTATCTGGAGGGAGCGCCGGAACTGGCGGCGCACCGTCAGGCCGTGCTGGCCTACCGAGAGCGGTACGGCGTCTGATGCGCATCCTGCCCGTCGCAGCCCTGCTCGTGGCCGGCTCAGCGCTGGCCCAGGACGGTGCCCCTGGCAAGGGCATCTACACCTGCACGACGGCCGACGGCCGCCGGCTGACCAGCGACCGCCCCATCCCCGAGTGCACCGCGCGCGAGCAGCGCGTGCTCAACCCCGACGGCTCGCAGCGAACGACGCTGCCGCCCTTCCTCAGCCCCGAGGAACGTGCCGCCAAGGAGGCCGCCGACCGCCGCGCCGCCGCCGAGCGCCTGGCCCAGCAGGATGCCATCCGCCGCGACCGCACGCTGATGCTGCGCTACCCGAACGAGGCGGCCCATGCACGCGCGCGCCACACGGCCCTGGACGACTCCAACAAGGCCATGCGGCTGTCCGAGCGCCGCATCCAGGAGCTGACCGCCGAGCGCAAGCCGCTGCTGGACGAGGCCGAGTTCTACAAGGGCAGGCCGCTGCCGGCCAAGCTCAAGCAGGCGCTGGACGCCAACGACGCCAGCGTCGAGGCGCAGCAGGTGCTCATCGAGAACCAGAAGGCCGAGCTCGTGCGCATCAACGCGCGCTTCGACGCCGAGCTGGCGCGGCTCAGGAAGCTCTGGGCCGGCGCAACGCCGGGCTCGCTGCCGCCGCTGGGCGAGCTGCCCGCCACGTCGCCGCCGCCCACGCCCACGCCCAAGCGTTGAGTCAGGGCGGCAGGCCGGGCCGCGTTCCGCACGGGCCCGGCATGGGCGGCTAGCCGAGCTTCTTCTTCAGCAGCTCGTTGACCAGCGCCGGGTTGGCCTTGCCCTTGGTCGCCTTCATGGCCTGGCCGACCAGCGCGTTGAAGGCCTTGTCCTTGCCCGCGCGGAACTCGTCGACCGATTTCTGGTTGGCGGCCAGCACCTCGTCGAGGATGGCCTCGATGGCGCCGGTGTCGCTGACCTGCTTCAGGCCCTTGGCCTCGATGACGGCATCCACGTCGCTCGCCTCGCCGCTCCACAGCACCTCGAACACCTGCTTGGCGGCGTTGTTGGAGATCGTGCCGTCCGAGATGCGGGCGATCAGCCGTGCCAGCAGTTCAGGGCCGACGGGCGCGGTGTCGATCTCGCCGCCGGCCGCATTCAGCCGCTTGCTGATCTCGCCCATGACCCAGTTCGCCACCAGCTTGGGCACCGCGCCCGCGGCCTTGGCGGCCTCGTAATAGCGCGCCGTGGCCAGGCTCTGCGTCATCATGGTCGCGTCGTAGGCCGGCAGGCCATCGACGCTCTCGAAGCGCGCCGCCATCACGGCCGGCAGCTCGGGCATCTCGCCCTTCACCCGCTCCACCCACTCCGGCGCAATCACCAGCGGTGGCAGGTCGGGGTCGGGGAAGTAGCGGTAGTCGGCCGAGTCTTCCTTGCTGCGCATCGCGCGGGTCTCGCCGGTGTCCGGGTTGTAGAGCACCGTCGCTTGGCCGATCTTGCGGCCGTCCTCGATCTCGTCGATCTGCCAGTTCACCTCGTAGTTCACCGCGTCGAGGAGGTAGCGGAAGCTGTTGAGGTTCTTGATCTCGCGGCGCGTGCCGAAGGGCTCGCCGGGCTTGCGCACCGACACGTTGACGTCGCAGCGGAACGAGCCCTCCTGCATGTTGCCGTCGCAGATGCCCAGCCACATGACCAGCGCATGCAGCGTCTTGGCGTACTCGGCGGCCTCGGCGCCGGAGCGCATGTCGGGCTCCGACACGATCTCCAGCAGCGGCGTGCCGGCGCGGTTCAGGTCGATGCCCGACTGGCCGTGGTAGTCCTCGTGCAGGCTCTTGCCCGCGTCTTCCTCGAGGTGGGCACGGGTCAGGTTGACCTTGTGCTTGACGTCGCCGACGAAGAACTCGACCGAGCCGCCCTGCACCACCGGGATCTCGAACTGGCTGATCTGGTAGCCCTTGGGCAGGTCCGGGTAGAAGTAGTTCTTGCGGGCGAAGATGGACAGCGGCGCGACCTTGGCGCCGACCGCCAGGCCGAAGCGGATGGCGCGCTCGACGGCCGCGCGGTTCAGCACCGGCAGCGTGCCGGGCAGCGCCAGGTCCACGGGCGAGGCCTGGGTGTTGGGCGCGGCGCCGAAGGCGGTGGAGCTGCCGCTGAAGATCTTGCTCTGCGTGGAGAGCTGGACGTGGTTCTCGAGGCCGATGACGACCTCGTAGCCGCGGATGAGTTTGGAGTTCGGCATGGTCAGATCCCCGCCGGGGCACGCTGGTGCCAGTCGGTGGCTTGTTGAAGGGCATGCGCCGTGTGCAGCAGCTGCCCTTCCTTGAAGTAGTTGCCGATCAGCTGCAGGCCCACGGGCATGCCGCCTTCGCCGGTGCCTGCCGGCACGCTCATGCCGGGCAGGCCGGCCAGCGAGCCGGGCAGCGTGAAGATGTCGGCCAGGTAGGCCTGGGTCGGGTTGTCCTTGCCCTCGCCGTGCTTCCAGGCCACCGTGGGCGCCACGGGGCCGGCGATCAGGTCGCATCGGGCAAAGGCCTGCTGGAAGTCGTCCGCGATCATGCGGCGCAGCTTCTGGGCCTGCAGGTAATAGGCGTCGTAGTAGCCGTGGCTCAGCACGTAGGTGCCGATCATGATGCGGCGCTTGACCTCGGCACCAAAGCCCTCGGCGCGCGTCTTCTTGTACATGTCCAGCAGGTCGTCGTACTGGGCGGCACGGTGGCCGAACTTGACGCCGTCGAAGCGGCTCAGGTTGGAGCTCGCCTCGGCCGGGGCAATGATGTAGTAGACGGGGATGGCCAGCTCGGTGCGCGGCAGGCTGACGTCCACCAGCGTGGCGCCGAGCTTTTCCAGCTCGGCAAGACCCGCGCGCACGGCGGCGTTCACGTCGGCTGACAGGCCTGCGGGGAAGAACTCCCGGGGCAGGCCGATGCGCAGCCCGGCCAGCGGTTTGCCGGCGGCCGCGCCCTCGCGGGCGGCCAGCATCTGCGCGTGGAAGTCCTGCGGCGGCTGCTGCACGCTGGTCGCGTCGCGCTCGTCGAAGCCGCTCATGGCGGACAGCAGCAGCGCGCAGTCCTCGGCCGAGCGGGCCATCGGGCCGGCCTGGTCCAGGCTGGAGGCGAAGGCGATCATGCCGTAGCGCGAGCACACGCCGTAGGTCGGCTTGATGCCGGTGATGCCGGTGAAGCTGGCCGGCTGGCGGATGGAGCCGCCGGTGTCGGTGCCGGTGACGCCGGGCACCAGGCGCGCGGCCACGGCCACCGCCGAGCCGCCCGAGGAACCGCCGGGCACGCGGCCCAGGTCCCAGGGGTTGCTGGCCGGGAAGAAGGCGCTGTTCTCGTTGGCCGAGCCCATCGCGAACTCGTCGCAGTTGAGCTTGCCGACCGACACGGTGCCCGCCGCGTTCAGCCGGGCGACGACGGTGGCGTCGAAGGGGCTGCGATAACCGTCCAGCATGCGGGAGCCGGCGGTCGTCGGCATGTCGGCCGTGACGTAGATGTCCTTGTGCGCGATGGGCACGCCGGCCAGCGCGGCGGCCGTGCCGGCGGCAAGGGCTGCGTCGGCCGCCGCGGCGCGGGCCAGGGCGCCTTCGGCATCCACGTGCAGGAAGGCCCCGAGGGCCTTGTCGTGGGCCTGGATACGGTCCAGCAGGGCCTGCGTGGCCTCGCGGCTGGACAGGGCGCGGCTCTTCAGGGCGGCGGCCAGCTCGGCCACGCCCATGTCGTGAACGGGCTTCATTCGATGACCTTCGGAACGAGGAAGAGGCCGTCCTCGACGGCCGGGGCGCTGCGCTGGTTCAGCTCGCGCTGGTCGCTCTCGGTGACGGCGTCGTCGCGCAGGCGCAACTGCACCTGCTGGACGGCCGACAGTGGCGTGTACAGCGGCTCGATGCCCGCCGTGTCGACGGCGCTCATCTGGTCCACGATCTTGAAGAAGTCGTTCAGGTTGCCCAGCAGCGCCTGGGACTCGGCCGGTTGAAGTTCCAGCCGGGCCAGGTGGGCGATGCGGCTCACGTCGTCGGGGGTGAGGCTCATGAAGGGTTTTCAGATGTAAGGCTGAAGCCAGAAACCTAGCGTTGGCGGGCCTCAGAAGGGGGTGATCGGTTATTATCGCCGCCCATCTCCAAGGCCTTCGAGGCTGCCCTCCAGCGACGGGTTTCGTCGCCGACCGGGCGGCCTCGATGCATATCCAGCCCCCCGTTTTCAAGCCGCGCCCCGCCGGCGAGGCTCCCAGCGCCACACCATGTTCGCCTCCCTGCGCCGCTACTTTTCCACCGACCTCGCCATCGACCTCGGCACCGCCAACACCCTGATCTACGTGCGCGGCAAGGGCATCGTCCTCGACGAGCCGTCGGTGGTGTCCATCCGCCACGAGGGCGGCCCCAACGGCAAGAAGACCATCCAGGCCGTCGGCCGCGAGGCCAAGGCCATGCTGGGCAAGGTGCCCGGCAACATCGAGGCCATCCGGCCGATGAAGGACGGCGTCATCGCCGACTTCACGGTGACGGAGCAGATGCTCAAGCAGTTCATCAAGATGGTCCACGACTCGAAGACGTTCAAGCCGTCGCCGAGGATCATCATCTGCGTGCCCTGCGGCTCCACCCAGGTCGAGCGCCGCGCGATCCGCGAGTCGGCCCTCGGCGCCGGTGCCAGCGAGGTCTACCTGATCGAGGAGCCCATGGCCGCCGCCATCGGCGCCGGCCTGCCGGTGGCCGAGGCCTCGGGCTCCATGGTCGTCGACATCGGCGGTGGCACCACCGAGGTGGGCGTCATCTCGCTGGGCGGCATGGTCTACAAGGGCTCGGTGCGCGTCGGCGGCGACAAGTTCGACGAAGCCATCATCAACTACATCCGCCGCAACTACGGCATGTTGATCGGTGAGCCCACCGCCGAGGCGATCAAGAAGAACATCGGCAGCGCCTTCCCCGGCTCCGAGGTCAAGGAGATGGAGGTCAAGGGCCGCAACCTCTCCGAAGGCGTGCCGCGCAGCTTCACGATCTCGTCCAACGAGATCCTGGAAGCCCTCACCGACCCGCTGAACCAGATCGTCAGCGCCGTGAAGAACGCGCTGGAGCAGACGCCCCCGGAGCTGGGCGCCGACATCGCCGAGCGCGGCATGATGCTGACCGGTGGCGGCGCGCTGCTGCGCGACCTGGACCGCCTGCTCGGCGAGGAAACCGGCCTGCCGGTGCTGGTGGCCGAAGACCCGCTGACCTGCGTGGTGCGCGGTTGCGGCATGGCCCTGGAGCGCATGGAGCGCCTGGGCAGCATCTTCACCTCGGAATAAGTCCACTCCCTTCCCAGACCACCAGGCGCGCGATGCCACTCGGCACCCTAGACCGCACGCCACCGCCGTTCTTCCGCCAGGGGCCATCGGCGCTGACCAAGCTCGCGCTGTGTTCGGCGCTGGCGCTGCTGCTGATGGTGGCCGATGCCCGCTTCAAGCTGATGCAGCCGGCCCGAGCCGGGCTGGCGCTGGTGCTGCATCCGGTGCAGCGCCTGCTGCTCGCGCCGGTGGACGCCTGGGACACCGCAGGTGACTACCTGCGTGGCACCCAGCGCGCCATGGCGGCCGAGGATCTGGCCAAGCGCCAGCTCAGCGCGCAGGCCGAACGCCTCTCCCGTGCCGAGGCGCTGCAGGCCGAGAACGAGCGCCTGCGCAAGCTGCTGGGCCTGCGGCCGTCGCTGACGGTGCCGTCCATCCCGGCCGAGGTGCTGTTCGAGGCGCCGGACCCCTTCTCCCGCCGCGTCGTCATCGACCGCGGCGCGACCCAGGGCGTGGCCGCCGGCGCGCCGGTCATCAACGAGGCCGGCGTGCTGGGGCAGGTGACGCGCGTCTACCCGCTGTCCAGCGAGGTGACGCTGCTGAACGACAAGGAGGCCGCCATCCCGCTGCTGAACGCCCGCACGCAGATGCGCAACGCCGCGGCGGGCCGCGCCGACGGCTCCGGCATGGAGCTGCGCTTCCTCGCCGCCAACGCGGACGTGAAGGTCGGCGACCTGATGACGACCTCGGGGCTGGACGGCGTCTACCCGCCGGGCCTGCCGGTCGCCAAGGTCACCGTCGTCGAGCGCCGCGGCGACTCCAGCTTCGCGCAGGTCTTGCTGGCCCCCATCGCCCAGCCCGACAGTGCCCGCCACGTGCTGGTGCTGCTGCCGCTGGACCGCCACCTGGCCGCCAAGCAGGAGGCCGAGGTCGCTGCGGCGGACGAAGCCGCATCGGCCGCCGCCGGCAAGGCCGCCGCGCGCGCCGCGAAGAAGGCCGAGCGCGCCGAGAAGGCCGCCGCCAAGGCCTCGGGAGCCACGCCATGATCATGCTGGGATGCCTGCCCCCCGCCGCTACACGGCGGCCCCCCGGGGGGGCCAGGCCTTGCTTGGGGCGGCCCGGCGCGCGGCCTGAAGGGAGCGCGTCATGATCATGCCGCGCGCTGCCGGCCAGCTGCTGCTGCCGGCCAACCCCTGGTTCATCGCCTTCACGCTGGTCGTCGCGCTGATGATCGACATGGTGCCGGCCGGGCGGCTCGCGGCGATGCCGGACGTGCTGGCCGTCGTCGTCGTCTTCTGGGGCGTGCACCAGCCGCGCCGCGTCGGCGTGCTGTGGGCCTTCGTGTTCGGCCTGCTGATCGACGTGCACGACGGCGCGCTGCTGGGCCAGCATGCGCTGGCCTACAGCGGGCTGAGCTACGGCGCGATCTCGCTGCACCGCCGCCTGATCTGGTTCCCGATCGGCGCCCAGGCGGTGCAGGTGCTGCCGCTGTTCTTCGCCGCGCACGCGCTGACGATGGTCGTGCGCCTGCTGGTCGGCGGCATGTGGCCGGGCTGGAGCATGCTGCTGGCGCCCGTCTTCGAGGCGGCGCTGTGGCCCGTGGCGAGCGCGCTGCTGCTGGCGCCGCAGCGCCGCGCGCCGGATCCCGACGCCAACCGGCCGCTATGACGCCCTCCCGGTCATGCGGCCCCCTGGCAATCGCTGCCACCCCGGCGACCGGCCGGGGCCGGATCTAGCCCGTGGTCGTCATCAAGAACCTCCGCCAGGAGCTGTCACGCTTTCGCCTGCGCGTGCTGGCGGCGGGCGCCTTCGTGCTGTTCTGCTTCGGTCTGCTCATCGCGCGCCTGGTCTGGCTGCAGGTGGTGCAGTACGACAGCTTCGCCGAGCGTGCCGAGTCCAACCGCATCGCCGTCGTGCCCATCGTGCCCAACCGCGGCCTCATCAAGGACCGCAACGGCGTCGTGCTGGCCAGCAACTACTCGGCCTACACGCTGGAGATCAACCCCGAGAAGGTCATCGACCTGGACGCCACCATCGAGGCCCTCGGCGAGGTCATCGAGATCCAGCCCCGTGACAAGCGCCGCTTCAAGCGCCTGCTCGACGAGTCCAAGCACACCGACTCCCTGCCCATCCGCACCAAGCTGACCGACGAGGAGGTGGCGCGCTTCACGGCACAGCGGTTCCGCTTTCCCGGCGTCGAGATCAAGGCCCGGCTGTTCCGCTCCTACCCGCTGGGCGAGGTCGGCGCCCACCTGATCGGCTACATCGGTCGCATCAACCAGGCCGAGAAGAAGGCGATGGACGACTGGGAGGAGGAGGACATCGCCAACTACCGCGGCACCGAGTACATCGGCAAGCTGGGCCTGGAGCAGGCCTACGAGCGCGAACTGCACGGCACCACCGGCTTCGAGCAGGTGGAGACCAGCGCCGGAGGCCGCGCGGTGCGGCGCCTGGACCACCGCCCACCCACGCCCGGCAACACGCTGAACCTGTCCGTCGACATCAAGCTGCAGGCACTGGTGGAGAAGCTGTTCGGCGAGCGCCGCGGCGCGCTGGTGGCCATCGACCCGCGCAACGGCGAGGTGCTGGCCTTCGTATCCAAGCCCACCTTCGACCCCAACCTGTTCGTCGACGGCATCGACGCCGACTCCTGGCGCGAGCTCAACGAGGACATCGACAAGCCGCTGCTGAACCGGGCCCTGCGCGGCACCTACCCGCCGGGCTCCACGTTCAAGCCGCTGATGGCCATGGCGGCGCTCAACAGCGGCAAGCGCGCACCGGGCACGGTCATCATGGACACGCTGAACTACAGCTTCGGCGGCCGCAATTTCGGCAGCCCCGAAACCGACCGGGCCGGGCCGAAGGACATGCGGCTGGCCATCGTCACTTCGTCCAACGTCTATTTCTACAGCCTGGCCAACGAGATGGGCGTGGACCTCATCCACGACCAGCTCGCCCCGTTCGGCCTGGGCCGCAAGACCGACATCGACGTGCAGGGCGAGGTCACCGGCGTGCTGCCCTCGCAGGAATGGAAGCGCAACTACTTCCGCCGCAGCCCGGCCAACCAGAAGTGGTTTCCCGGCGAGACCATCTCGCTGGGCATCGGCCAGGGCTACAACAGCTTCACGATGCTGCAGATGGCCACGGCCTACTCGACCATCGCCTCCGGCGGCCAGCGCTTCAAGCCGCGCCTGGTGCGCGAGATCGAGGACGTGGTGAAGCACCAGCAGCGCCGCGTCGCCAGCGACGCACTGGAGCCGCTGCCGCTCAAGCCCTCCGACGTCGACGTCATCCGCAACGCCATGAACGGCGTGACGCTGGAGGGCACGTCGCGCCAGGTCTTCATGGGCGCGCCCTACCAGAGCGGCGGCAAGACCGGCACGGCCCAGGCCGTGGGCCTGCGCGCGGGCGAACGCTACCGCGACATCAAGGCCGACGAGCGCAAGCGCGACCACTCGCTCTACGTGGGCTTCGCCCCGGTGGACCAGCCCACCGTCGCACTGGCCGTCATCGTCGAGAACGCCGGCTGGGGTTCGTCCTCCGCGGCGCCCATCGCGCGCCGCGTGTTCGACTACCTGCTGACCGGTACCTACCCCAGCGAGGAAGACATCGCCAAGACGCAGCTGGGCCAGACCTTCGCGCCCATCGGCACGCCGCGCCGCGCCGCGGACGTGCCGCTGCCGGGCCAGGGCGCCCCCGCGGCGTCTGCGGCATCGGCCGCCTCCGCCCCCGCCGCAGGAGCCTCCAGATGACCGTCATCGAACGCCCCCCGCTGATGAACCGCCTGAAGCCCTGGCTCAGCGGCTTCGACGTGCCGCTGCTGCTGGCCGTGCTGTGGCTGTGCGGCTGGGGGCTGGTGTGCATGTACTCGGCCGGCTACGACCACGGCACCCGCTTCGTCGACCACAGCCGCAACATGCTGCTGGGCCTGGGCCTGATGTTCATCGTGGCCCAGATCTCGCCGCAGCGGCTGATGGCGCTGGCCATCCCGCTCTACGTGTTCGGCGTGACGCTGCTCATCGCGACGGCGGCGTTCGGCATCACCAAGAAGGGTGCGACGCGCTGGCTCAACATCGGCGTCACGCAGATCCAGCCGTCCGAGCTGCTGAAGATCGCGACGCCGCTGATGCTGGCCTGGTGGTTCCAGAAGCGCGAGGGGCTGCTGCGCTGGCCGGACTTCATCGCCGCGTTCGCGCTGCTGCTGCTGCCCTTCCTGATGATCGCCAAGCAGCCCGACCTCGGCACCAGCCTGCTGGTGCTGGCCGCGGGCCTGTACGTGATCTTCTTCGCCGGCCTGCCGTGGAAACTCATCGTGCCGGCCCTCGTGCTGGTGGCCGCGGGCATCACGACGCTGGTGCTCAGCGAAGACCGCATCTGCGAGCCCGACGTGACCTGGCCGGTGCTGAAGGAATACCAGAAGCACCGCGTCTGCACGCTGCTGGACCCGTCCAAGGACCCGCTGGGCAAGGGCTTCCACATCATCCAGGGCGAGATCGCCATCGGCTCCGGCGGCATGACGGGCAAGGGCTTCATGCAGGGCACGCAGACGCACCTGGAGTTCATCCCCGAGCGCACCACCGACTTCATCTTCGCGGCCTTCGGCGAGGAGTTCGGCCTCATGGGCGCTCTGGGCCTGCTGGTCGGCTTCACGGCGCTGATCCTGCGCGGGCTGATGATTGCCTCCGACGCGCCGACGCTGTTCTCGCGGCTGATGGCCGGCGCCGTGACGCTGTCCTTCTTCACCTACGTGTTCGTCAACATGGGCATGGTCAGCGGCATCCTGCCCGTCGTCGGCGTGCCGCTGCCCTTCATCAGCTACGGCGGCACGGCGATGGTGACGCTGGGGCTGTCGCTGGGGCTGCTGATGTCGATCGCGCGGGTCAGGAAGCTGGTGAAGACGTAGCCGGCGGCCCGGCCGGAAGCTCGGCAGGGAAACGGATCGTGAACCGCGCCCCCGGCCCCTGGCCGTCGGGCGATTCGCCGCCCGCCGCGCGGCGCACGCGGGTGTCGTCCAGCGCCATCTCGGCTTCGTGCTGCTGCACGATCTCCTTCACGATGGCCAGGCCCAGGCCCGAGCCCTCGACGCCGCTGCCCAGCGACCGGTAGAAGGGCTGGAAGACCTTCTCGCGCTCGCCCGGCGCTATGCCGGGACCGGTGTCCTCGACCTGCAGCACGACGACCTGGCCGAAGGGGTCCTCGACGACGCGCACCGTCACCAGCCCGCCGGCCGGCGTGTAGAGCAACGCGTTGTCGACGAGGTTGCGGATCAGCTCGCCCAGCAGCACCGGCTGGCCGCGCACGCGCAGCCGGCTGTCGTCGGGCGCCACGCCGTCATAGCCGAGGTCGATGCGGCGCTCCAGCGCGCGCGGCACGAAGTCGCGCACCGTGTCGATGGCGATCTCGGCCAGATTGACCGGTTCGCGCCGCAGCGCCTGCTCGACGTCCTCGGCGCGCGCCATCGCGAGCAGCTGGTTCACCATGTGCGCCGCCCGCTCGCTGGCGCGGGCGATCTGCGCCAGCGAGCGCTTCAGCTCGTCGGGCGAGGCGCGGCCGGCATCGATCTCGCGCAGGATCAGCTCGGCCTGCGTGCGCAGCCCGGCCAGCGGCGTCTTGAGCTGGTGGGCCGCGTCGGCGAGGAAGTGCTTCTGCCGGCTCATGGACGAATCCAGCCGCGCCAGCAGGTCGTTGATGGCCTGCACCAGCGGCGCCACTTCGTCGGGCACGCGCTGCTCGTCGATGGGGGAGAGGTCCGAGCTCTCGCGCGAGCGGATGCGCCGCTGCAGTTCGTTGAGCGGCGAGATGCCGCGCGCCAGCGCCAGCCATACCAGCAGCACCGCCAGCGGCAGGATGACGAACTGCGGCAGGATGACGCCCTTGATGATCTCGTTCGTCAGCCGTGCCCGCTTGCCCATGGTCTCGGCGACCTGCACCAGCATGGTCCGGGTCGACCCGGCCTGGCCCTCCGGCGCGACCCAGAGGTAGGCCACGCGTACCGCGTCGGAGCCCACCTCATCGTCGCGGAAATGCAGCTCCCAGGGCACGACGGGCGCCTCCTCGGTGGGGATCGGCAACGTCGCGTCGCCGCTGAGAAGCTCGCCCCGCAGCCCCAGCACCTGGTAGAAGACCGTGTCCGACGCGTCCGCCCGCAGCAGCGCCGCGGCCTCGGGCGCCAGGGCATAGCGATCCCTGCCCTTGACGACCGTCGGCGGCGCCGTCTCGGCAGCCACCTGCAGGCCCAGGCTGCGTGCCATCTCGCCCAGCTCGCGGTCGTAGGGACGGCCGGCGATGCCTTGCGCCACCAGCCAGGTCAGCGCCACGCTGATCGGCCAGATCAGCAGCAGCGGCGCGAGCATCCAGTCGAGGATCTCGCCGAACAGCGAGCCCTGCTGCGGGCTGCCCTCCTTGTTGGGCATCGGTCAGGAGGCGATTTTTTCGAGGCAGTAGCCGAGGCCGCGGACCGTGGCGATGCGGATCGGCCCCTGCTCGATCTTCTTGCGCAGCCGGTGGATGTAGACCTCGATCGCGTTGTTCGAGACCTCCTCGCCCCATTCGCACAGGCGTTCGACGAGCTGGTCCTTGCTGACCAGGCGGCCGGCACGCTGCAGCAGCACCTCCAGCAGCGACAGCTCACGCGCCGACAGCTCCAGCATCTGCTCGTTGATGTAGGCCACCCGGCCGGTGGCGTCGAAGCTCAGCGGCCCGTGCTTGATGATGCTGCTGGCCGTGCCCAGGCCGCGCCGGGTCAGCGCCCGCACGCGCGCCTCCAGTTCCTGCAACGAGAAGGGCTTGGCCATGTAGTCGTCGGCGCCCAGGTCCAGCCCCTTGACGCGCTGCTCCACACTGTCCGCCGCGGTCAGGATCAGCACCGGCATCGTCGAGCCGCGCGCACGCAGCTTGCGCAGCACCTCGAGGCCGTGCAGGCGCGGCAGGCCGAGGTCCAGGATGACGAGATCGAATTCATGCGTCGCCAGCGCCGTGTCGGCCTCGCTGCCGGTGGCGACGCGGTCCACGGCATAGCCCGAGGCGCGCAGCGCCCGCAACAGCCCGTCGGCCAACACTTGGTCGTCTTCCGCAATCAGGATGCGCATCGTTTTGTCTCCTGCGCCGATGTTATGTGCCTCGACCCTGCGGCCAGCTTGCTAAAGCGCAAGCCTGGCTCACGTCATGAGCCACCAGGTATCGAAACTCTCCCCAATCCTGAGGCGGCGCGCTGCCGCACATCGGGGGACAAGATACTGTACAAACATACAGATTGCCCCATAATTCAGCCATTCCCACGGAGATTCGCATGGACGCCCCGGTCAAAGCCCTCAACACCGAAAAAGCCAAGGCCCTGCAGGCCGCCCTCGCCCAGATCGAAAAGCAGTTCGGCAAGGGTTCCATCATGCGCCTGGGTGAAGGCGAGGTCATCGAAGACATCCAGGTCGTGTCCACCGGCTCGCTGGGCCTGGACATCGCACTGGGCGTCGGCGGCCTGCCGCGCGGCCGCGTCGTCGAGATCTACGGCCCCGAGTCCTCCGGCAAGACCACGCTGACGCTGCAGGTCATCGCCGAGATGCAGAAGCTCGCCGGCACCTGTGCCTTCATCGACGCCGAGCATGCCCTGGACATCCAGTACGCCCAGAAGCTCGGCGTCAACCTCCAGGACCTGCTGATCAGCCAGCCCGACACCGGCGAGCAAGCCCTCGAGATCGTCGACGCGCTGGTGCGCTCCGGCTCCGTGGACCTGATCGTCGTCGACTCGGTCGCGGCCCTCACGCCCAAGGCCGAACTCGAAGGCGAGATGGGCGACAGCCTCCCCGGCCTGCAGGCCCGCCTGATGAGCCAGGCGCTGCGCAAGCTGACCGCCACGATCAAGAAGACCAACTGCATGGTCATCTTCATCAACCAGATCCGCATGAAGATCGGCGTCATGTTCGGCTCGCCCGAAACGACCACCGGCGGCAACGCGCTGAAGTTCTACGCTTCGGTGCGCCTGGACATCCGCCGCATCGGCTCCATCAAGAAGGGCGAGGAGGTCATCGGCTCCGAGACCAAGGTCAAGGTCGTCAAGAACAAGGTCAGCCCGCCGTTCAAGACCGCCGAGTTCGACATCCTCTACGGCGAAGGCATCAGCCGCGAGGGCGAAATCGTCGACATGGGCGTCGCCCAAAAGATCGTCGAGAAATCCGGTTCCTGGTACGCCTACAACGGCGAGAAGATCGGCCAGGGCAAGGACAACGCCCGTGAGTTCCTGCGCGAGAACGTCGATGTGGCGCGCGAGATCGAGAACCGCATCCGCGAAGCGGTCGGCGTCGCGCCGCTGGGCGAGGCGGAAGGCAAGGCCGACAAGGCCGGCAAGGCGTGACGGGCGCTGTTCCGGCGCAGGCTTGTGCGGGCTCAGCCCGCATGAAGGGCGCGATGGCGCGCTGGCCGGAACCCGAACTCGTCACCTCGGCCGGCTGAGGGTCTGCCATGGCGCGCTCGCCCCTGTCGCTGAAGGCCCGCGCCATCGGCCTGCTGGCCCAGCGTGAACACAGCCGAGTCGAACTGCGGCGCAAGCTGCTGAGCATCGAGCGCCGCTCACGGGCGACGATGGCTGCGGCCGACGTGGGTGAAGAAGCCCCCGACGAGGCTGCCGAAGCCGGTGCGGCGGCCGTCGAAGCCCTGCTCGACGCCCTCGCAGCCGAGGGCTACCTCGACGAAGCGCGCTTCGTCGAATCCCGGCTCCATGTCCGCTCCCAGCGCTTCGGTGCCCAGCGCATCGAGCAGGAACTCGCTCGGCACGGGTTGAAACTGGACACCGAGCAGCAAGCCGCGTTGCGCACGACCGAGGTGGAGCGGGCCCGCGAGGTCTGGCTCAAGCGCTTCGGCCCGGAGCCGGCGCGCGAGGTGGCCGAGCAGGCGCGGCAGACCCGCTTCCTGTTGGCACGAGGGTTTTCCCCTGAATTGGTCCGTCGCCTGCTGCGGGAGTGAACACGGCTTGACCGAGTGCGGAGGGGAGTTTTCACCCTCCGTGCTACATTGCCGCCTGCCCCAAAAACGAGGGTTCACCCGGTTACAAGCCCTTTGCCGATGTCGGTAGAGCGCTGCAAAAGCCGGTCTGACCCCGTCCCGGCACCGGCCGGGTTGATCCGCCAATCCCGTCTCATGCCCGCCGTCAACCCGTCCGCCACGCGCCGCCCGCTGCATCGCCGTGCCCTCGATGTGCAGGTGTTCGCGCGTGATGACGGCCTGTTCGACGTGGAAGCCCGTCTGACCGACACCAAGTCGCATGACGTGCCGCTGGCCGGCCTGCCGCGCAAGGCGGGCGACCCCATCCACGAGATGCGCCTGCTCCTGACCGTGGACGCCGCCCTGACCATCACCGCGGCCACCTCCGAGACGCTCTGGATGCCCTATCCGGGCTCCTGCGACGCCCACGGCGATGCCTACGCCCGCCTCGTCGGCCTCAACCTGATGAAGGGCTTCCGCCAGGCCGTGCATGAGCGCCTGGCCGCGACGCGCGGCTGCACCCACCTGACCGAACTCTGCCAGGTGCTGCCCACGGCCGTCATCCAGGCCCTGGCCGGCTCCGTCATCGACACCCGCGAGGGCGACGCCTCCGGCAACCCGCCCTTCCAGCTCGACCGCTGCCACGCGCTGCGCCGCGACGGTGCCACCGTGGCCCAGTTCTATCCCCGCTGGCATCTGGCCACCCCAGAAGCCGCCGCCACCGTTTCCTGACTTCCCCGACCCGAGAGACCCAGCCATGAAAATCCACGAATACCAGGGCAAAGAAATCCTGCGCCAGTTCGGCGTGCCGGTGCCACGCGGCATCCCCGCCTTCACCGTGCAGGAGGCCGTCGAGGCGGCCCAGAAGCTGGGCGGCCCGGTCTGGGTCGTGAAGGCCCAGATCCACGCCGGTGGCCGCGGCAAGGGCGGCGGCGTCAAGGTCGCCAAGACCATCGAGGACGTCAAGGCCAAGGCCGAGGGCATCCTGGGCATGCAACTGATCACGCACCAGACCGGCCCCGAGGGCCAGAAGGTGCGCCGCCTCTACATCGAAGACGGCGCCGACATCAAGAATGAGCTCTACGTCTCGCTGGTCACCGACCGCGGCACGCAGAAGGTCGCCTTCATCGCATCGAGCGAAGGCGGCATGGACATCGAGGAAGTGGCCCACTCCACGCCCGAGAAGATCATCACCGAGATGATCGACCCGCTGACCGGCCTGACCGAAGCGCAGTCGCGCAAGATCGCCGGCGCCATCGGCCTGACCGGTGGCTCGGTCGACCAGGCGGTCGACATCTTCGCCAAGCTCTACAAGTGCTACATGGACACGGACGCGTCGCTGGTTGAAATCAACCCGCTGAACTGCGATTCCAAGGGCAACCTGATGGCGCTGGACGCGAAGTTCAACTTCGACGCCAACGCGCTGTTCCGCCACCCCGAGATCGTCGCCTACCGCGACCTGGACGAAGAAGACCCGGCGGAAGTCGAGGCCTCGAAGTTCGACCTGGCCTACATCTCGCTGGACGGCAACATCGGCTGCCTCGTGAACGGCGCCGGCCTGGCCATGGCCACGATGGACACCATCAAGCTGTTCGGCGGCGAGCCGGCCAACTTCCTGGACGTCGGCGGTGGCGCCACGGCCGAGAAGGTCACCGAGGCCTTCAAGATCATGCTGAAGAACCCGGAAGTGAAGGGCATCCTGGTCAACATCTTCGGCGGCATCATGAAGTGCGACACCATCGCCGAAGGCGTCATCACCGCCTGCAAGGCCGTGAACCTGCAAGTGCCGCTGGTCGTGCGCATGAAGGGCACCAACGAAGAGCTGGGCAAGAAGATGCTGGCCGAATCCGGCCTGCCCATCATCGCCGCCGACACGATGGCCGAAGCGGCCACCAAGATCGTCGCCGCCGTCGCCTAAGCCCAGGAGTAAGAGAAATGTCGATCTACATCAACAAAGACACCAAGGTCATCACCCAGGGCATCACCGGCAAGACCGGCCAGTTCCACACCCTGGGCTGCCAGGCCTATGCCAACGGCAAGAACGCCTTCGTCGCGGGCGTGAACCCCAAGAAGGCCGGCGAGAAGTTCAGCGAGATCCCCATCTACGCGACCGTCAAGGAAGCGGCTGGCCAGACCGGTGCGACCGTGTCCGTCATCTATGTGCCGCCCGCCGGCGCCGCGGCCGCCATCTGGGAAGCCGTCGAGGCCGACCTGGACCTGGCGATCTGCATCACCGAAGGCATCCCCGTCCGCGACATGCTGGAAGTGCGCAACAAGATGAAGGCCAAGGAAGCCGCCGGTGGCAAGCGCACGCTGCTGCTGGGCCCCAACTGCCCGGGCCTGATCACGCCGGAAGAAATCAAGATCGGCATCATGCCGGGCCACATCCACCGCAAGGGCCGCATCGGCGTCGTGTCGCGCTCCGGCACGCTGACGTATGAAGCCGTGGCGCAGCTGACCGAGCTGGGCATCGGCCAGTCGTCTGCCGTGGGCATCGGTGGCGACCCGATCAACGGCCTCAAGCACATCGACGTGATGAAGGCCTTCAACGACGACCCGGACACCGACGCCGTCATCATGATCGGCGAGATCGGCGGCCCCGACGAGGCGGAAGCCGCCCGCTGGTGCAAGGCCAACATGAAGAAGCCCATCGTCGGTTTCATCGCCGGTGTCACCGCCCCTCCGGGCAAGCGCATGGGCCACGCCGGCGCGCTGATCTCCGGTGGCGCCGACACGGCCGATGCCAAGCTCGCCATCATGGAAGAGTGCGGCTTCACGATCACGCGCAACCCGTCCGAGATGGGCAAGCTGCTCAAGGGCCTGCTGTAATCCAGCCTTCGACCCTCTGACAAAGCCGCCGGGTTCGAGTCCGGCGGCTTTTTTCGTTTTCCGCCCGCCGCCCCGCAAGACATGGACCTGCAAATCGACGTATTCAGCGCCGCCTTCCTCATCGCGCTGCTGAAGATCATCTGGGTCAACATCCTGCTGTCCGGGGACAACGCGGTCGTCATCGCGCTCGCCGCGCGCAACCTGGCGGCCGACCAGCAAAGGCGCGCCATCATCTTCGGCAGCGGCGCGGCCATCGTGCTGCGCGTCGTGCTGACGCTGTTCGCCGTGCAGCTGCTGCAGCTGCCGTGGCTGAAGCTGGTCGGTGCCGTGCTGCTGCTGTGGATAGGCGTGCAGCTGCTGGCCGATGGCGACGACGCCGCCGACGTGCGGGCCAGCAGCAGCATCTGGGTGGCGATCCGCACCATCCTGATCGCCGACCTCGTCATGAGCCTGGACAACGTCATCGCCGTCGCCGCAGCGGCCAACAGCGCGCCCGAGGCCACGCGCGTGATCCTGCTGGTCGCCGGCCTGGGCCTGTCCATTCCGCTCATCATCTTCGGCAGCACGATGCTGCTGAAGCTGATGCAGCGCTTCCCGGCCATCATCACGATGGGCGCGGCGCTGCTCGGCTTCGTCGCCGGCGAGATGGCGACGACCGACACCGCCGTGCATGAGTGGTTCGAGCTCCACATGCACGGGCTGGACTACGCGGTCAGCATCAGCTGCGCCGTGCTGGTCGTGGCCATCGGCCTGGCGCTCGCCCGCCGCAGCCGGCCCGAGGCGACCTAAGATCGCCGGCATGGCTAGCGGCAAACCCGGTTTCTGGCAGCGCCTCGTCGGCCGTGGCGCCGACATGCCGCCCGCCGAGCCACCGACGCCGTCAGCGGACACGGCGCCGCCGCAGGCCGCCGGCGGCGCGCCGGATCTGCAGGACTACGACATCGGCGCCGAGATCGGCCGCGGCGCGATGGCCATCGTCTACAAGGCCACGCAACGCTCCACCGGCCGGCAGGTCGCCATCAAGCGCCTGGCGCTGAGCCGAGAGTTCTCGACCGAAGACCTGGCCGACGTGCGCGAGCGCTTCATGCGCGAGGCCCGCGCAGCGCGGGCGCTGGCGCATCCGGACATCCTGCAGGTGGTGGACGCCGGCCAGGACGGCAGCGACGCCTGGCTCGCCCTCGAGTACGTGCTGGGCCGCGACCTCAGCCTCTTCACCAGGGCCGGCCAGCTGCTGCCCGCGCGCGAGGTCGTGCAGATCGGCGCGCGCCTGGCCCGCGCACTGCACTATGCGCACAGTCAGGGCGTCATCCATCGCGACATCAAGCCGGCCAACGTGATGCTGGACCGCGTCAACGGCGGCCTCAAGCTGATGGACTTCGGCATCGCCCGGGTCGGCGACGGCAGCCGCACGCGCACGGGCCTGGTGCTCGGCACGCCGTCCTTCATGTCGCCCGAGCAGCTTGCCGGCCTGACGGTGGACGGCCGCAGCGACCTGTACTCCCTGGGCGTGCTGCTCTACCAACTGCTAACCGGCGTGCTGCCGCACCAGAGCGACTCGATGGCGCGGCTGATGCAGCAGATCGCCACGGAGCCCGCGCCCGACGTCCGCACCCACCGGCCCAGCCTGCCCGAAGCCCTGGCCCTAGTGCTGGCCGTGGCCCTGGAGAAGCGCCCCGAGCTGCGCTACCCGACGGGCGAGCAGATGGCGCGCGACCTCGACGCCGTCCTCGTCATGACCCTGCAAGCCGAGCCCGCCCTGCCCGAAACCAGCCCACCCGCGGACCCGGCTTTCGCGCAAACCTTCGCACAAACACTGCGCCTGACGCCCGAGGAAGCAGGGCAGAATCCGCGCTCCCCCGCGCCCGGCGCCGAGCCACCCGACCCTCGCCAAGCCTCATGACCCTTGAGTTCTTCAGCGCCACCGACGTGGGCCGTGCGCGCGACAACAACGAGGACTCGGTCGCGCTGGACGAAGCCGCCGGCCTGGCCGTGCTGGCCGACGGCATGGGCGGTTACAACGCCGGCGAGGTGGCCAGCCAGATGCTGACCAGCTTCGTCAGCAGCGAACTCGGCCGCTGGCTCAAGGGCGCCGGCCGCGAGGCCCGCGCCGGCGAGGTCAGGCGCGCGATGGACATCTGCGTGGACAACGCCAACCGCGCCATCTTCAACGCCGCCAACACCAACCCGCGCTGTGCAGGCATGGGCACGACGCTGGTGCTGGGCGTGTTCCGGCCGGAAGGCCTGCTGCTGGGCCATGTCGGCGACTCGCGGGCCTACCGCCTGCGCGCCGGGCGCCTCACACAGATCACACGCGACCACTCGCTGCTGCAGGAGCAGATCGACGCCGGCCTGCTGACCGTCGAGGAAGCCGCCTTTTCCAGCAACAAGAACCTCGTCACGCGCGCCGTCGGCGTCGAGGACACGGTGCTGATGGAGCTGCACCTGCACGAGGTGCAGCCCGGCGACACCTACCTGCTGTGCTCCGATGGCCTGTCCGACATGCTCGACGACGACAGCCTCGCCAACCTGCTCAACGCCCATCCCACGCTGCCCGAGGCCGCGCGCGCGCTGGTCGCGGCGGCCAATGACAACGGCGGGCGCGATAACATCGCGCTCATCCTGGCCCGCGCCGAGGGCCGCCAACGTACCGAAGGACGGGGCTGGTGGCCCTTTGGACGGCGTGGCGGCAAGGACTCCCTTGCCTGAAGAGTCGCGGCACGCACAACAGAACTTGAGGTCATACATGGGCAAACTGGTGGTTTCGCTCGACGGCGTGGTGATCAAGGAGGTCCAGATCACCAAGGACAAGACCACGCTCGGTCGGCGGCCTTACAACGACATCGTCATCGACAACCTCGCCGTCAGCGGCGAGCACGCCGTGCTGCAGATGGTCGGCGCCGACGTCTTCATCGAAGACCTCAACTCCACCAACGGCACCTACATCAATGGCAAGGCCATCAAGAAGCAGCTGCTGGCGGACAACGACACCGTCGAGATCGGCAAGTACAAGATCAAGTTCCTGCTGAACGACGGTGGCGACTACGAGAAGACGATGATCCTCAAGCCCGGCTCCGGCGCGCCGCCGAACCTGGGCCTGTCCTCCTCCTTCGGTTCGCTGGGCAGCGGCACCACCATCGGCCCGGCCTCCATCAAGGTGCTGACCGGGGCCGCCGCCGGCCGCGAGGTGGCGCTGACCAAGGTCGTCACGACGCTGGGCAAGCCCGGCGTGCAGGTCGCCTCCATCACCAAGCGCCCCACCGGCTACGTCTTCGCCCATGTCGAAGGCGGGCAGCGCCCCAGCGTCAACGGCATCCCGCTGACGGGCGAGTCGATCGCCTTGCGCACTGGCGACCTGATCGAGCTGGCCGGCACGCAGATGCAGTTCATCCAGGGCTGATCGCCCCGCAGGCGGGCACGCAGCCGGCCAGCCAGGCCGGACCGGCAAGCTTCCCGACAGGGGCCGCCGGCTTCGCCGCCACCTGTGATTTCCTCACGCACGGCATCCCCCCAACTCGGTATTCCGACCGCCACGGCCCGGCGGGGGCTGCGTACATTCTTGAGCATCCGCCTCGCCCGACGCGCGGCACCCCCTCCAAGCCACGCACCGCATGAACATCCGCGTCCTGGGCTGCTCCGGCGCCATTGCCGCCGGCTACAAGACCACCGCCTTCCTGCTCGACGACGATGTCCTCATCGACGCCGGCACTGGCGTGGGCGACCTGCCGCTGGACGCGCTGGCTGCCATCGACCACATCCTGCTCAGCCACTCCCACCTGGACCATGTGCTGGGCATCCCGCTGCTGGCCGATGCCGTGCTGCGTCTGCGCGTCGCCACCGGCCGCCCGCCCATCCAAGTTCACGCCCTGCCCGAGACGCTGGACGCGCTGCGCCGGCACATCTTCAACGGCGTCATCTGGCCCGACTTCACCGCGCTGCCCAGTGCCACCGCGCCCGTGCTGTCGCTGCACCCCTTCCAGATCGGCGAGCGCCTCGACCTGGGCGGCCGCGTCATCGAAGTCCTGCCGGCGGCCCACACCGTGCCGGCCGTCGGCTTTGCCGTGGACGCCGGCGCCGCCGCCGGCCACGCCCACTGGGTCTTCACCGGCGATACCGGCCCCAACCCGGCGCTGTGGCGCCGGCTGGCCGCCCTGCGCCTGTCCCACCTCGTCATCGAAACCGCCTTCAGCGACGATGAGGCTGAGGTCGCCCACGTCAGCAAGCACCTGTGCCCGCACGACCTCGGCCACGAGCTCGCGCAGCTGGCCGGCAGCGTCGACGTGCGCATCACCCACATCAAGCCCGGCGAGGTCGAGGCCGTCATGCAGGGCGTGCAGGCACTGAGCAGCCCGCACCGCATCAGCGCCCTGCAGGCCGGGCAGGCCATGGCGCTCTGACCGCGCCAAACGCAGTCACCGGCGCCCTCGAGGCGCCATTTTTTCGCCTGACGTTTCTTGCCCAGGCGGGCGGGAGTGACAGAACGCGTCAGCCCGAAGTGACCATTTTTGTCAGCCCCGGGCCCCATCCGTGCGCTTTCGCACGGCGTCAGGGGTGAAAAAGCTGGCACGCCCCCTGCATCCAGGGGGAGTGCCCTCCTCCCACCCACTCTGACTGGAGTTCCGACATGAACCTGAAAGCACGCGCCCAACAAGGCTTCACCCTGATCGAACTGATGATCGTCGTCGCCATCATCGGCATCCTGGCTGCTGTGGCGATTCCGCAGTACAAGGACTACACGGCCAAGGCCAAGGCCGGCAATGCGCTGTCGGCGGTTGATTCGCTCAAGACCGCCATCGCCCTGTGCATCCAGGAGAACGGTGGCGTCAAAACCGGCTGCGTCGGTGGCAGCAATGGCATCCCCGATGACAGCGTCTTCAAGGCTACGAATGAAGTGACCGCTGTCAACACAGCCACCGCCGGCGACATCAACGCCACGCTGAAGACTGGTGCTGTGGGCGCCGCCACGTACATCAAGTGGTCTGCAAACGTCGGTGAAACCGCCGTGACCTGGACGATCACGACCGACGCCACCGGCGCAGTCAAGACCGCCATCGAGAAGAACAGCGCGTCCTGATCCATTCAGCTGACCGCATGATCGAAACAGGGGGCTTGCCCCCTGTTTTCATTTCCGGAACGAATCCGAAACCAGAGTGAACGCGATCCCGCCCGGCCGACCCAGAAGCGATGTCCAAGGATGGCTCATCTGTGGCCTCGCAGTCGTCATCGGGGTCCTGCCCCTGTGGCCCGCCGGGCGCCTGTCGCCCCACGACTTTCAGCGCTTCGCCGAGTGCCTGATTCTGTTGGCTGCGGCGCTGCTGATCTGGCAACAGCCGACATGGCTGCCTCGACTACACGGCAGGCCTGGGCTGGTCGCAGCTAGCCTCCTGCTGCTGACGCTGGCGTCCTGCTGGCAGAGCAGATACACAGGGGCCGCATTGCAGGAGATGGCCCTGTGGCTGGGCCTGCTCGGATGGGCATGGGTGTGCCGCCAGCAGGTACGAGCCGGTGCGCAACGCCCGCTGCTGCGGGCCATGGCCGCCACGATGGCAGCCTATGCGGCAATGGTGCTGCTGCTTTACCTGACCTCGCTGGCATCCGGTGAATTGCTGGATGCGCGCGCCTTCATCATCGGGTTCGCCAACCCGCGATTCCTGAACCATGTGCAGACCGTGGCGGTACCTTTGCTGTGGGTGGTGGCGGTGTCAGACAGTGAAAGGCGCTGGCGCTGGCTGGCCGCGGCCGCCGCGACGGCGCAGATCGCTCTGACGGCACTGACACTGGCACGTGCCACGCTGCTGGCCTGGCTTGTTGCACTGGCCGTGCTGACCATGCTGCGTGAGCGCCGAGTCAGCCGTCATGGCTGGCTCGCTCTGGCCTCTGGGCTGGTCGGTGCGCTGCTGATCTTCGTCGTCCTGCCAGGCGCGCTGGATCTGGCTTGGCGCCCGTCCTTTGCAAGCCCGGCCGGGCTCAATGCCGCCCACTCGCGCGACCTGCTCTGGGTTGCCGCCCTGGACCAGTTTCTGAACTCGCCCTGGCTGGGTCAGGGTCCGATGCACTTTGCGGCGCAGCCCAATCCCACGGCAGCTCACCCCCATAACATCTATCTGCAACTCACCGCCGAACTCGGGCTGCCCGGGGCGTTGCTGTTGCTGGGCTTGCTGCTGACCCCTCTGGCACGTGGCGTTCGCCGCCTGTATGGCACTACGGCATCAGAGCCCCTGCTGGCGGGCTCACTGGCCGCCGTCGTGGCGGCTCTTGTCGACGGCGCGTTCTCGGGCAACTTCGTCATGCCACTTTCGCAGCTATGGATTGCGGCCGCATGGGGCCTGCTGGCTGGAACCGTTGGCACGCCTGACGTGGCTATGCCAGGCCCGCCAGGCAGCAGTTTGCCCTCCCGCACACGCAAGGTGGCGACCCTGCTGGTAGTCGCCCAACTAGCCCTGTGTACGGGAGCTGCAGTGCAAGTGCTTCGGGAGCCGCCACGCATGCGGTCGGACAGCCCGGTCCCCACCGCTGGCGAAACCTACCGCCCCCGGTTCTGGCTCGACGGTTGGATCTAGCGTCGGTCGCTGCGCCCTGCAGCGAAGCCTGGACCCATGCCATCATCCGCGCCCATGTCCTCCCAGACCTCCGCCCCGGTTGAAGCCGCACCGCTGGGCCTGATCCTCGCCGCAGCGCTGCCCCCCCTGCTGGCCTTCAACCAGACCCCGTCGGCCACTCTCTACAACCAGCTTCTCGCCCTGGCCGGCTGGGGCCTGGCCCTCGCGCTGCTGGCCCGGGCCACGCCCGGCTGGCTCAACGGGCTGAAGAGCCCCGCGGCGCTGGCGCTGCTGCTGCTGCTGGTGGCACCGATGAGCTCCGTCACCTGGCGCGCCCTGCCTGCATCGCTGGGCCTGGGCGCCACCGCCATCATCGGCGCCGGCCTGGCCGTGCTGCTGGTGGCCCAGGGCCTGTCGCGCGAGCAGCGCGGCCTGGCCGCCGAGGCGCTGTGCTGGGGCCTGCTCGCGGCCGGCCTGGCCAGCGTGGCCGTCGGCCTCGTGCAGGTCTTCATGCCCGGCTGGGCCGACGGCACCGTCATTGCCCGCTCCGGCATCCCGGGCCGGGCGGTCGGCAACCTGCGCCAGCCCAACCACCTGGCCAGCCTGATGATGTGGGCTGCGGTCGCCGCCGTCTTCGTCACCGAGAGGCGCGGCTGGCGCTGGCTGCTCGCGCCGCTGCTGTTCGCCTGCGTCTTCACCGTCGTGCTGAGCGCCTCGCGCACCGGCTTCATCGGCATCGCGATGCTGGCCATCTGGGGCCTGGTCGACCGCAAGCTGTCGCGCCCCGCGCGCCTGGCCCTGCTCGCCACGCCGCTGATGCTGGGCGTCAGCTGGTGGCTGATGGCGCAGTGGTCGGCCGAGGGCCATACCTTCGGCGCGGCCTCGCGCCTGTCCGAGGGCGCGGGCTCGCCGTCGCGCCTGGCCATCCTGCGCGATGCCTGGGCGCTGACGCTGGCCAACCCGCTGCTGGGCGTGGGCTGGGGCGAGTTCAACGTCGCCTGGAGCCTGACGCCCTTCCCGACCCGCCCCGTCGCCTTCTTCGACCACACGCACAACCTGCCCTCGCAGCTGGCCGTCGAGCTGGGCCTGCCGTGGGCGGGCGCGGTGCTTGCCCTGCTCGGCTGGGCACTCTGGAGGGCCTGGCGCGGCGCGGCGCGCGCCGGCGATGAAGACGCGCCGCTGCGCCGCGCGGCGCTGATGATCGTGCTGACCATTGCGCTGCACAGCCTGCTGGAGTACCCACTCTGGTACGCCTACTTCCTGCTGCCGGCCTGCTTCGCCCTTGGCCTGGCCCTGCCGGCCGACACCGCCGCGCGGCCTGCGCCGGCGCTGCCCTGGCAGGCGATCGGCGGCCTGCTGATCGCCGGCAGCGCCTTCGCCGTGTGGGACTACCACCACATCGTCGTCATCTATGCGCCGCCGGCCGATGCCGCGCCGCTGGATGAACGCATCGCGGCGGGCCAGCGCTCGCCGTTCTTCGCCCACCAGGCCGACTACGCCGCCGCCACCGGCTTCCCGCCCGGCAAGCTGGCCCTCGCCGCGACGCGCCGCACCGCCTTCAGCCTCGTGGATGCGCGGCTGCTGATGCACTGGTCGCGTTCGCTGGAGGCCCTCGGCGACTTGGAGGGCGCCCGCTACGTCGCGGACCGGCTGCGCGAGTTCCGCAACCCGACCGGCGACACCTGGTTCGCCAGCTGCGCGGAGGCCGCCTCCGCGCCGCTGATGCCGCAATGCCGGCCGGCCGCCGGCGTGGTGGACTGGCGGACGCTGCGTTAGGGGCTGTTCACGCAGCGCGCCAGCTGCCGCTCTTGCCGCCCTGCTTCTCCAGCACGCGCACGTCAGAGATGACCATGCCGCGGTCGGCGGCCTTGCACATGTCGTAGATGGTGAGCAGGCCGACCTGCACGGCGCACAGCGCCTCCATCTCGACGCCGGTGCGGCCCAGCGTCTCCACCTGGGCGCGGCACAGCACGCGGCTGCCGGCCTCGTCGAGGTCGAACTCGACCGCCACGCGCGTGATCGGCAGCGGATGGCACAGCGGCACCAGATCGCTGCAGCGCTTGGCGCCCTGGATGGCGGCGATGCGCGCCACGCCCAGCACATCGCCCTTCTTGGCCGCGCCGCTGGCGATCAGCGCGAAGGTCTCGGGCTTCATGCGGATCTCGCCGGCGGCGACGGCGACGCGGTGGGTCTCGGCCTTGGCCGACACGTCCACCATGTGGGCCTGGCCCTGGGCATCGAAGTGGGTGAGGGGATTGCTCATGTCGTCCATGAATTCAGGTCTTGTCGGGCCGAGGGCCGGGCCTGCCAAGGGCCAGAGGCCCTTGGCCTTCCGCAGACACAACCAGTCCGCAGGGACTGGTTGTGTCCGGCTCCAGTTCCCAAGCCGGCCCGCGCTGGCGATGTGCTGGCGGCTTGATGCCGCCAGCATCGCCCTCCCGCGGGGGAGCGACCAGATGCGCTCGCGTTCAGCGAGGCGCGGCTGGGCGAGGGGCGCCGTGATGCCTGGAAACAAAGGGGCAAGGAGTTGCAGGCATCATAGGAGGACAGTCCCCGACTCGCTCCGGCTCACGCCGCCGTCCGATGAAGAAGCTCCTGCACCGTCCTCTGCTCAGCCTGCTCGCCGCGGCGACGCTGGCCCTGCCCGGCACACCGCTGAATGCCCAGGTCAACCTGCCGGCCCTCGGCGACTCGGTGTCGCAAGACCTGGACGTGGGCGCCGAGCGCCAGCTGGGCGAGCGCTACATGCGCTCCATCCGCCTGGACCCCGCCGTCGTGCAGGACCCGCTGCTGCAGGAGTACATGGACGGCATCTTCCAGCCGCTGGTGGCCGCGTCGCGCAAGCTGGGCCACATCGGCGAGGACATCCAGGCCCGCTTCGCCTGGGAGTCGTTCCTCGTCGAGGACAAGAGCATCAACGCGTTCGCGCTGCCTGGCGGCTTCGTCGGCACCCACCTGGGCCTGATCGCCATGACGGTGTCGCGCGACGAACTGGCGTCGGTGCTGGCCCACGAAATCTCGCACGTGACGCAGCGCCACATCGCCCGCCGCATCGCGGGGGACTCGAAGAACAGCATGGTCGCCGTTGCCGGCCTGCTGCTGGGCATCCTGGCCGCCTCGCGCGGCAACATCGACCTCGCCAACGCCGGCATCGTCGGCGGCCAGGCCGCGGCCACGCAGATGTCGCTGAACTTCTCGCGCGACATGGAGCGCGAGGCCGACCGCGTGGGCTTCAACGTGCTGGTGGAGGCGGGCTTCGCCGGCAGCGGCATGGTGAGCATGTTCGAGCGCATGGAGCAGGCCTACCACCTGATGGACAACGGCGCGTTTCCCTACCTGCGCTCCCACCCGCTGACCAGCGAGCGCATCGGCGACGCACGCACGCGCCTGGCGCTGGAGCCGTTCGCGCGGCCTCGCGGCCTCGCCGAGCATGCGCTGATGGCCGCCCGCTCCCGTGTGCTGATGGACCCGCGCGTGGACGCGTGGAAAGTGCTCGAGAACTACGACGCCGGTGCGCGCAACATCCGCGAGAGCGGCGGCTACGAGCAGCTGGGCGCACGCTACGCCGCCGCGCTGGCGTCCATCAAGCTGCGCAACTTCGACCGCGCCGAGGCCACGCTGCGCAGCGCCGAGGTCACGCTGCAGCTCATCAACCCCAGCCCCGCGGAGACCGTGGCCGCCCGCCGGCAGCTGACCTACCTGCGTGCCGAGCTGGCCCAGGCCCGCGGCCGCCCGATGGAAGGCGCCGCGGCGCTGGACAGCCTGCAGGGCGAGAAGTCGCGCCCGATGCTGATGTCCCGCGTGGGCCTCGCGCTCGTGCCCGGTGCGGGTGCGCCCGCGCTGCGCGAGGCGGCCGATGCGCTGCAGACCCATGTCAGCCTGGAGCCCAAGGACTCGTACGCGTGGTCGCAGCTCGCGCTGGTCTGGCAGCGGCTCGACCAGCCCCTGCGGGCGGTGCGCGCGCAGGCCGAGGTGCACGCCGCCGCGGGCGACCTGAATGGCGCCATCGACCGCCTGCGCTCCGGCCTGCGCCAGTCGCGCGGGCCGGACGCCGACCAGGTCGAGGCCTCGGTCATCGATGCCCGCCTGCGCACGCTGGTCTACGAGCGCCAGTCCATGCTGGCCGAGATCTACAAGGGCCGCTACATCCCGCCCGACGTCGAGCTGCCGAATTGAGGCCGGCCCGCGGGAGCGGGCCTATTCCTGCGGGAACAACCGCTCGATGACGACGTCGATGACCATGCCGCACAGGCTGTAGATCAGCGAGCCGACCAGGGCTGCCCAGAAGCCTGTCACCGCCAGGCCCTCGAGCACCGAGGCCGCGGCCCAGAACATCAGCGCGTTGATGACGAACAGGAAGAGCCCCAGGCTCAGCACCGTCACCGGCAGCGTCAGCAGCACGAGGATGGGCCGCAGCAGCGTGTTCAGCAGGCCCAGCACCAGGGCGGCGATCAGCGCCGACGTGAAGCTCTTGACGACCACGCCGGGGTAGAGGTGCGCCACCAGCAGCAGCGCGCCGGCAAGCAGCAGCCAACGAACGAGAACCTTGGTCATGGGCCGAGCATATCGGGCGACGCCCGGGGTCGTGTCGCGCAGGCGCTGCAGCGCGATAGATCACAAATAGGAATCGTTCGCATTCGTGTTACTATTTTTCTCGAATCGAATCCGATACCCCTCCCGTGAAGCCGCTCGCCTTTGTCGCCCCCACCCCGGTTGCCGCCATGCCGCGGCCGGCCGTGTCCCGCGTGGCACAGCCGCGGCCGAGCTATGCCGAGCTGGCGCAGCCACCCCGCAGCCGCCGGCTGCTGCTGGTGGGCATCGCCGCGCTGCATCTGCTGGGCCTGTGGGGCCTGAGCCAGATGCACGACGTGCGCCGCGCGGTGGCCCGTGTCGCGCCGGTCGTCGTGCGCCTGGTCGCCCCGGCCGAGCCACCCAAGCCGCTGCCACCGCCCCCGGTGGCCATGCCCGAGCTGAAGGCCCCGGCGACGACGCTGATCGAGCCGCCCCTCATCGCCATCGCGGTAGCGCCCGCGCCATCGCCCGTCGTCGCGGCCCTGCCGCCGCCCCCGCCGGTGGTCGCCTCGGTGCAGGCGGCACCCACGCCCGCGGTCCAGGTCGCGCCGCCACCGGCGCCGCAGATCAGGCAGGTCCCGGCCAGCGCGGTGCGCTACCTGCGCGAACCGCGCATGACGGTGCCGCTGATGTCCAAGCGCCTGCGCGAGTCGGGCGTCGTGCAACTGCGCGTCGTCGTGGACGTGCGCGGCCAGCCGCGCGAGATCACGCTGGCGAAGTCCTCCGGCTTCGCGCGCCTGGACGAGCAGGCACTGCTGGACATGCGCAGCGCCCGTTTCGCGCCCTACATGGAAAACGGCCAGCCCGTCGAGTGGGAGGTCATCGCACCGATGTCCTACGAAGTCGACCGCTGACGCCCTTTCCTTGCCCCGAGTAGCCATGCCGTGGACGGCGCCCGACGCCGTCGTGGGCAAAGCCATGCCCATTCACGATCCATCGGAGAAATCCATGTCCCGCAAGAACAAAAAGACCGGCCTGCCCAAGGCCCAGGCCCTGCTCCCGCTGGGCGCGCTCGCCGCCGGCTTCGGCCTGGCCTCGGCCGCGCTGGCACAGACGGCCCCGCCGCCCAAGGAAGACAACGTGCTGCCCACCGTGCGCGCCCGCGCCAGCGCCGAGAAGCAGGGCAAGGACGACTACCAGGCCACCGAGACCCGCATCGGCAAGGGCAAGCAGGACATCCGCGACATCCCGCAATCGCTGACCGTCGTCACCGAGAAGCTGATGGACGACCGCAACTACAGCAACGTGAAGGAGGTGCTGAAGAACACGGCCGGCATCAGCTTCCAGGCGGCCGAGGGCGGCGAGGAGGACATCAAGATCCACGGCATCTCGCTGCAGAGCACCGGCGACATCTTCATCGACGGCATGCGCGACCCGGCCTTCTACGACCGCGACACCTTCTTCCTGGACAAGGTGGAGCTGCTGCGCGGCTCGGCCTCGCTGCTGTTCGGCCGCGGCTCCACCGGCGGCGCCGTCAACCAGGTCACCAAGCAGGCGCTGCTGGCCGACCAGAACCAGATCGACGTGACCATGGGCAGCCACGGCGCCCTGCGCGCCATCGTGGACCTCAACAAGCGCACCGGCGAGACCACGGCCGTGCGCGTCAGCGCGATGGGCAACGTCGCCGACAGCAACGGCGCCGGCTCCAAGATCGACAAGCGCGGCATCGGCGCGAGCCTGCGCTGGGGCATCGACGAGACCGACGAGTTCGGCATCACGCTGTACGGCCTGCAGAACGACAACGGCATCAACTACGGCGTGCGCTGGATCCGCCCGACGGCCACGGCCCCGTACGTCAACGCCGTCAACACCAAGCTGGACCCGGATGCCTACTACGGCCTGGCCAGCGACTTCAACAAGGGCACGGCCTACTACGGCATGCTCAGCCACACGCACCGCTTCTCGCCGCAGACGGAGCTGATCACCAAGGTGCGCTACGCCGAGTACACGCGCGACCAGCGCGCCACGCTGTGGAACTTCGCCGCGGCCGCCCTGCAGCCCGGCGGCCAGGCCGTGACGCTGGAGACGCTCAGCCCCGCCACCGTCATCACGCGCGGCTTCCAGCCCAAGAAGCAGGACATGCAGACGGTGACGGCGCAGAGCGACCTGAGCACCCGCTTCAACGCCTGGAACATGGAGCACACGCTGCAGACCGGCGTGGACTTCGCGCACGAGAAGAAGCAGGTCTTCGGCCAGATCTCGGCAGCCCAGGGCGGCGTGGTGCCCGCCCGGCCCAACACCACCATCGGCACGCCGTACGACGGCGCCAGCATCGACGAGGGCCTGCGCAGCTACCGCGAGACCAGCTCCTACGTCTCCAAGGCCTACGGCGGCTACGTGCAGGACATGGTGCAGGTCGCACCGATGTGGAAGCTGCTGCTGGGCCTGCGCTATGACAACCTGAAGGGCGACTACAGCAGCTTCGCGGTGCCCAACAACGCGCTCACCCCCGTCACCACCACGGGTTACCAGATGAAGGTGTCGGAATGGAGCAAGCGCGCCGCCGTGCTGTTCCAGCCGGATGCGCAATGGTCCTTCCACCTGATGGGCGCCACTTCCTTCAACACCTCGGGCGATGCGTACTCGCTGAGCGAGGGCAACAAGGACATCCCGCCGGAGAAGTCGGCCAACGTCGAGCTGGGCGCCAAGTGGGACAGCGCCGACGGCAAGCTGAGCATCCGTGGCAGCGCCTTCCGCAACACCAAGCTGCACGAGCGCAACACCGACCCGCTGATCACCAACCTGGTCACGCTGTCCGGCAAGCGCCACGCGGCCGGCCTGGACGTGGACATCGTCGGCCGCATCACGCCCGAGTGGGAGGTGTTCGGCAACTTCACGTGGATGCCGGTGGCCAAGATCGACATCTCCAGCGCCAACTCGGGCGAGGTGCAGGGTTCGCGTCCGTCGCTGTCGCCGCGCTACTCCGGCAGCCTGTGGACGGCCTACCAGATGCTGCCGCAGCTGCGCCTGGGCGCCGGCCTCAACGCCCGCAGCGGCCAGACGCCCATCCGCAACCCGGCCGGCATCTATGCGCCCAAGTTCGTCACCGCCGACCTGATGGCCGAGTACACCGTGATCCCGGAGCAGCTGCTGTTCAAGCTCTACGTCAGCAACGTGGCCAACAAGCTCTATGCTGACCAGCTGTACTCGAGCTTCTACGTGCCGGGCACCGGCCGAGTGACCAGCCTGACCGGCACCTACAAGTTCTGACCCCGAAAGCCCGCGCGACGCCATGCTGCTGAAGATCCCCCAGATCCTCGACGCCGCCGGCGTCGCCCGGGCCCGCGAACTGCTCGCCGCGGCCCCCTGGGCCGACGGCCGCACGACCGCCGGCCGCCAGGCCGCGCAGGTCAAGAACAACGAGCAGCTGCAGCCCGGCAGCGAGCAGCACCGCGAGCTGCAGGCGCTGGTGCTGCAGGCGCTGGAGAAACACCCCCTCTTCTTTTCAGCCACGCTGCCCAAGCGCGTGCTGCCGCCGCTGTTCAACCGCTATGCCGGCACGATGAACACCTACGGCGACCACGTCGACCAGGCCGTGCGCTACCTGCCGGGCGGAACCCAGCGCGTACGCACCGACATCTCCTGCACGCTCTTCCTGAGCGACCCGGCCGACTACGACGGCGGCGAGCTCGTCATCGCCGACACCTACGGCGAGCAGCGCGTCAAGCTCGCGGCGGGCGACATGGTCGTCTACCCCGGCACCAGCGTGCACCGCGTCGAGCCCGTCACGCGCGGTGCGCGGCTGGCCAGCTTCTTCTGGATCGAGAGCATGGTGCGGGCCGACGAGCAGCGCCGCCTGCTGTACGAGATGGACATGAGCCTGATGCGGCTGCGCGCCGAGCACGGCGAGGCCGAGGCCCTGGTCCAGCTCACCGGCACGTATCACAACCTGCTCAGGATGTGGGCCGACACATGAAGCCCCTCGCCCGAGGATTACCTTGGCCGGTCCCCCGAGGGGACGGCGATGCTTGCCGGCACGACCGGCAAGTACATCGCCCGAGCGGGCCGGCTTGGGAACTGGAGCCCGGCACAACCAGCCCCTGCGGACTGGTTGTGCCTGCGGAAGGCCAAGGGCCTCTGGCCCTTGGCAGGCCCGGCGCTCGGCCCGCATTCACACCATGAGCACCCCGCGCATCGAGTCCCTGCCCGAAGGCCTGGCCAATCTCGCCGACTTCGAGGCCCCGGCCCGCGCCCGCGTCAGCGATGCGGCCTGGGCCTACCTGAATGGCGGCGCCGCCGACGAACTCACGCTGCGCGCCAACCGCGCCGCCTGGGATGCGATCCGGCTGCAGCCCCGCGTGCTGCGCGACCTCGGCCACGGCCACACGCGCGTCACCCTGCTGGGCCGCGAGCTGCGCCATCCCATCCTGCTGGCGCCCATCGCCTACCAGCGCCTCTTCCATGCCGACGGCGAGCTGGCCCTCGGCCACGCCGCCGCGGCCCAAGAGGCCGGCCTCGTCCTCAGCGCCCAGGCCAGCGTCGACATGGAGGCCGTCGCCGCGCCCATGCTCGCCGACCCGGGCGCCGGCCCGCTGTGGTTCCAGCTCTACTGGCGCGACGACCGCGATTTCATGCGCGCGCTGCTGCGCCGCATCGAGGCCGCCGGCTTCCAGGCGCTGGTACTGACCGTGGACGCGCCCGTGCATGGCGCGCGCGACCGCGAGCGCCGCAGCGGCTTCAAGCTGCCCGACGACGTCCGCGCGGTCAACCTCGGCGGCGTCAAGAAGCCGCTGGACCTGCAGCCCGGCCAGAGCGCACTGTTCGACGGCCTGATGCCGCGCGCCGCCACCTGGCGCGAGATCGACTGGCTGTGCGCCGAGAGCAAGCTGCCGCTGCTGCTCAAGGGCGTCACGCATGCCGACGACGCGCGCGAGGCCCTGACCCGCGGCGTGACCGGCTTCGTCGTCAGCAACCATGGCGGCCGCGCACTCGACACCCTGCCGCCCACCACCGAACTGCTGCCGCCGCTGCGCGCCGCGCTCGGCCCGGACGTGCCACTGCTGGTCGACGGCGGCATCCGCCGCGGCACCGACGTGCTCAAGGCCATGGCCCTGGGCGCCAACGCCGTGCTGCTGGGCCGCCCCTACGTGCATGCCCTCGCCGCCAGCGGCGCCCTGGGCGTGGCCCATGCACTGCGGCTGCTGCGCGACGAACTGGAGATTGCGATGGCGCTCTCCGGCTGCAAGACCCTCGCCGACGCCGGCCCGGCGCTGCTCTGGCCCGGCCCGGCCTCATCCCCCCTCCGTTGAAGGAAGCCCCATGAAACTGCTCGCTGCCCTGATCCTGTCGCTCGCCACCTCCGCCACCTTCGCCCACGGCAACGTCTCCTGCCCCGCCGTGCCCAAGGAGGAGAAGAAGCCGCAGATGGAACTGCAGAAAAAGCTCGAAGGCGAAGGCTGGAAGGTGCGCCAGGTGAAGAACTTCAACGGCTGCTACGAGGTCTACGGCTTCGACGGCCAGGGCAAGAAGGCCGAGGCCTTCTTCAACCCCAAGACCTTCGAGCGCGTCTACCCGGAAGGCGAGCCGCCGGCCGACAAGAAGTAAGCCTGCGGCACGCGCATGCGCATCCGCGTCTGGGACGGCCTCGTCCGCACGCTGCACTGGACGCTGGCCGGCGCCGTCGCGACGGCCTGGATCAGCGGCCACTGGCCGCCCGCCGACTTCGACACCGTGCACCACGCGGCCGGCTACGTCGCGCTCGCGGCCGTCGCGCTGCGGCTGGCGTGGGGCTTCGCCGGCAGCCGCCACGCCCGCCTCGCGCAATTCCTGCGCGGCCCGCGCGCGGTGCTGGCCTATGCGCGCGCGCTGCGGGCCGGCCGCGAGCCGCGTTACGTCGGCCACAACCCGCTCGGCGGCTGGATGGCGCTGACGCTGTGGCTGTGCGCCTTCGCCGCCACCGCCACGGGCTGGCTCTACACGACCGAATGGCTGTGGGGTTATGCCTGGCTGGAGGCGCTGCATGCGGCGCTCGGCTGGCTCATCGCGGCCCTCGTCGGCGCTCATCTCGGCGGCGTCGCCATGACGAGCTGGCGGCATCGCGAGAACCTCGTCGGCGCGATGTTCAGCGGATGCAAGCGCGCGCCCGGAGCCGGCGACATCGACTGAGCGCTGCTGAATGCAAGCCTCGCGAAGGCCCGAGTGATGCGGCCTCGCGACAAGCAAGGCCTCCAAGCATCGATTTCATGGGCTATTGCGGGTGATTCCCTCTAGGAAAGCCTTCTCTTCCCCTGGGGAGAGCAGTACCATCGCCGCCGCAGGGTGCTAGCGAGTATTGAAGGCTTACGCGGCCTTCACCCAGGCCCGGCACATCAACAACCTTTGATGGAGTGAATCGACATGGCAACTGCGAAGAAGGCCGCGCCCGCGAAGAAGGCGGCACCGGCGAAGAAGGCCGCACCGGCCAAGAAGGCGGCAGCGCCCGCTGCAAAGAAGGCGGCTCCGGCCAAGAAGGCCGCGCCGGCGAAGAAGGCGGCTCCGGCCAAGAAGGCTGCGGCACCCGCCAAGAAGCGCACGCCCAACGCCGCCTTCATGAAGGCCCTGACCCCCAGCGCCGCACTCGCGGCCATCGTCGGCGCAGCCCCGCTGCCGCGCACCGACGTGACCAAGAAGGTCTGGGAGTACATCAAGAAGAACAAGCTGCAGGACGAATTGCAGAAGCGCGTCATCAACGCCGACGCCAAGCTGAAGGAAATCTTCGGCAAGGCCAAGGCCGACATGTTCGAGATGACCAAGCTGATCAACAGCCACCTGAAGTGAGGCGGCACCGCGTCAGCGGCCCGCTCAACCAAGCCCGGCACTGCCGGGCTTTTTTTTAGCTTTTTGCGCGCAATCTGGTGATGCCGCAGGGGTGGCGGGTTGTGCGCAGGAGGACGGGCCGCGCAGCGGCCCGGGGGACACGGAGCAATTGCGCGCCCCCCGCAGCCCGGCTGCATCCGAGCTTCGCAGAGGATCACGAGCCAATAGGCAAAGCGCCTTTTTGGGCGCGGTGCGCTCAGGCCATCAGCTGGTGCAACGCCGTCTGCAGCCGCGGCACGTCGATGGGCTTGAGCCAGTAGTCGTGGAAGCCCGCCTCCCGCGCGGCGCGCACGACGCCGCCAGGATCGTCGGCCGACAGCGCCACCCAGCGCACGTCCCTCAGCGCCTCGTCCAGGCCGCCCTCGGCGCGCGCCTGGGCGATGAGATCCAGCCCCGTCATGTCGGGCAGGTTCATGTCGACGAGCACCAGGCTGGGCCGGCTTTCGGCCAGGGCCGCCAGGGCCTCGGCACCGGTCTCGGCGCAGCGCAGCTCCCAGCCCGGCAGCAGCCGGAACACCTCCTCCATCAGGATGAGGTGGATGCGGTCGTCTTCGACATAGAGCACCAGCGGCGGGGTGCGAGCGGTCATGGCGGGGTCGTGGCGGCAGAAGCGGTCGGCACGATAGCAGCAATGCCGGGCCCGTCGGCTCGGGCGGCCGACAAAGGTTTTCGGCCTTTTGCGTGATTTTTCTCACCCGCCGCTCACCCCCTCTTCGCGGGGGCTTCAACGCGGACAAACCCTAGACGTCCCTAACATTGTGTTCATGCGCCCTGGTTCGGGCGCGTTCCATTTCCGGACCGTCGAATGTCTCTGATCGCCACCCTCGCCCTTGCCGCGTCTGCCGGCTCCACGCTGCCCCAGTGCAGCTGGGACCGCCCGGGCGTCAACCCCTTCATGGGTGACGTGGTGGCGGCCGTGGATCGCTACCAGGACATTCCCGCCGCGACGCGCGAAAAGCTCAAGGCCCGCATGAAGGCGCGCAGCTACGACGACATCGCCCTCATCGAGCGCGACGCCATCACGGGCCGCGCCGACTACGCACCGGAAATCCGCGACATGCACTTCGGCGCCGGCGCCGTCTGCCGCACCGTGACGCGCGCGAAGTGGGTGGCGACCACCCAGGAACGCGGCCTGGTCTATTGCGAGGACGGCGAGTGCATCCTCGTGCCCACCGTCTGCCGCAACGTCAGCCGCATCCGCCGGCTGGAGAAGCCCGCCGCGACCGGGGCCGCCACGGTTGCCTCGTCGACCCGCGAGGCCGAGCAGGCCCCGCTGGAGTTCGAGGCGCCCGCCGCCGGCCCCATGCCCGCGGCGGCACCGGAGAGCTTCGCCACCGCGTCAGGCGTGCCGTCGCTGGGCGAGACCCCGGCCACGGGCGGCTTCAGCCTGCCCGGCACGGCGCCCACCGTCCCCCATGGCGGCGGTGGGGGCGGAGGCACGGGCCTGGTCGACCTCGGCATCCCGGGGCTGCCGCCCGGCCGCGTGCCGACCGACACCAACCTGCCCGGTGAAGGCATCCCGGCCGTGCCCGAGCCCAGCACCTGGGCCATGATCGCGCTGGGCCTGCTCGTCATCGCCTTCCGCGCCCGCCAGCGCCGGCGCTGAAGCCCTGCGGCCCGCGAGGGCTGGCCGACTCAGCGCCTGAGCAGCGGCGCCAGGTAGCGCCCCGTGTGGCTGGCCTCGCAGGCCGCCACGTCTTCCGGCGTACCGGCCACCAGCAGCATGCCGCCGCCGGCGCCGCCTTCCGGGCCCATGTCGATGAGCCAGTCGGCGGTCTTGATGACGTCCAGGTTGTGCTCGATGACGACGATGGTGTTGCCCGCGTCGCGCAGCTGGTGCAGCACCTTCATCAGGAGCGCGATGTCGGCGAAGTGCAGGCCGGTGGTCGGTTCGTCCAGGATGTAGAGCGTGCGGCCGGTGTCGCGCTTGGAGAGCTCCAGTGCCAGCTTCACGCGCTGGGCCTCGCCGCCTGACAAGGTGGTGGCGCTCTGGCCCAGCTTCACGTAGCCCAGGCCCACGTCCAGCAGCGTCTGCAGCTTGCGCGCGAGCGTCGGCACGGCGTTGAACAGCTCGAACGCGTCCTCCACCGTCATGCCCAGCACCTGGGTGATGTTCTTGCCCTTGTAGAGCACCTCCAGCGTCTCGCGGTTGTAGCGCCGGCCCTGGCAGACGTCGCAGGGCACGTAGACGTCGGGCAGGAAGTGCATCTCCACCTTCAGCACGCCGTCGCCCTGGCAGGCCTCGCAGCGGCCCCCGGCGACGTTGAAGCTGAAGCGGCCGGCGCCGTAGCCGCGTTCGCGCGCGGTAGGCATCTCGGCGAACAGTTCGCGGATGGGCGTGAACAGGCCGGTGTAGGTGGCGGGGTTGGAGCGCGGCGTGCGGCCGATGGGGCTCTGGTCGACGTTGATGACCTTGTCGAAGGCGTCCAGGCCCTCGATCTCGTCGTGCGCCGCCGGGTCGGCATGGCTCTGGTAGAGCTTCTTGGCGACGGCGGCGTAGAGGGTGTCGTTGACCAGGGTGCTCTTGCCGGAGCCGGACACGCCGGTCACGCAGGTGAACAGGCCCACCGGGATCTCGACCGTCACGCCCTTGAGGTTGTTGCCGCGCGCGTTGACGATGCGCAGCTTCGAGTCGCCGACGGCCTGGTGGCGCCGGGCGGGCACCTCGATGCGCGCCGCGCCGCTCAGGTAGCGGCCGGTCAGCGAGTTCGGGTCGGCCGCCACCTGCTCGGGCGTGCCCTGCGACATCACGCGGCCGCCATGCACGCCGGCACCGGGGCCGAGGTCCAGCACCCAGTCCGCCGCGCGGATGGCGTCCTCGTCATGCTCCACCACCAGCACCGAGTTGCCGAGATCGCGCAGCCGCCGCAGCGTGGCGATCAGGCGGTCGTTGTCGCGCTGGTGCAGGCCGATGCTGGGCTCGTCCAGCACGTACATGACGCCGGTCAGGCCCGAGCCGATCTGCGAGGCGAGCCGGATGCGCTGCGCCTCGCCGCCCGACAGCGTGTCGGCACTGCGGTCCAGGCTCAGGTAGTTCAGGCCCACGTCGTTGAGGAAGCGCAGCCGCGACGCGATCTCGCGGATGACCTTGTCGCCGATCTCGGCCTTGTTGCCCTTGAGCTTGAGGCCCTCGAAATAGTCCAGGCACTCGCGCAGCGTCGAGTGCTCGACCTCGTAGATGGGCCGGCCGCGCACGCCGGCGGGCGCGTCGGCGGGCTGCAGCACGACGTTGCGCGCCTCGCGGCGCAGCCGTGAGCCCTCACAGGCCGGGCAGGGCCGGGCGGCCATGTAGCGGGCCAGGTCCTCGCGCACGGCGGCCGAGTCGGTCTCCTTGTAGCGGCGCTGCAGGTTGGGCAGGATGCCCTCGAAGGGGTGGCTGCGCTTGACCGAGCGCTTCTTGCCGCTGGCCGTCTCGGCCTGGTAGGTGAAGGCGATGTCGGTGTCGCCCGAGCCGTGCAGCAGCACCCGCTGCACGTCGGCGGGCAGGCCCTCCCAGGGCGCCTCCACGTCGAAGGCGTAGTGCGCAGCCACCGCCTCCAGCATGGAGAAGGTGTAGGGGTTGCGGCGGTCCCAGCCCTTGACGGCGCCGCTGGCCAGGCTGAGCGTCGGGAAGGCGACGACGCGGTCCTCGTCGAACACCGTCACCTGGCCCAGGCCCTCGCAGCTGGGGCAGGCGCCCACTGGCGAGTTGAACGAGAACAGCCGCGGCTCCAGCTCCGGCAGCGAGTAGGAGCAGACGGGGCAGGCGAACTTGCTGGAGAACAAGGTGGTCTCGTTGGAGTCCATGTTCATCACCAGCGCCCGCCCCTCGGCCAGGCGCAGCGCAGCCTCGAAACTCTCGGCCAGCCGCTGGCGCAGCGAATCCGCCGCGTCATGGCGCAGCTTGATGCGGTCGATGACCACGTCGATGTCGTGCTTCTCGGTCTTCTTGAGGGCCGGCAGGTCGGGCACCTCCACCGTGGCGCCGTCGACGCGGAAGCGCACATAGCCCTGGGCCTGCAGGTCCTGGAACAGCTCGACGAACTCGCCCTTGCGGTCGCGCACCACCGGCGCCAGCAGCATCAGCCGGCTCTCGTCGGGCATGGCCAGCACCGCGTCCACCATCTGACTGACCGACTGCGCCTCCAGCGGCAGGTCGTGGTCGGGGCAGAAGGGCGTGCCGGCACGGGCGTAGAGCAGCCGCAGGTAGTCGTGGATCTCGGTGACGGTGCCGACGGTCGAGCGCGGGTTGTGCGAGGTGGCCTTCTGCTCGATGGAGATCGCCGGCGACAGGCCCTCGATGACGTCCACGTCGGGCTTGTCCATCAGCTGCAGGAACTGCCGCGCGTAGCTGGACAGGCTCTCGACGTAGCGCCGCTGGCCTTCCGCGTACAGCGTGTCGAAGGCGAGCGAGGACTTGCCCGAGCCGGACAGCCCCGTGATGACGACCAGCGCGTGCCGCGGCAGGTCGACGTCGATGTTCTTCAGGTTGTGGGTGCGTGCGCCACGCACGCGGATGAATCTGGACTCGGGAGGCGCGGGCAAATCCGGAAGGGCCATGGCAGTTTTCACAAGCGAACCGGACATGATAGGCCTCCACAATCCAGCGCTCCAAACCACGGCACCCTCACATGAAGCACTGCCTCGCCGCCGCCCTGCTCGCCGTGGCCACCCTGCTGGCCTCCCCCGCCGGTGCCGCCGAACCGCCGACGACCACCGCCTTCTTCAAGCGGGCCGCGGTGCGCGCGCCCAAGCTCAGCCCGAGCGGCCGCTATCTCGCCATCCAGGCCGCCGGCAAAGGCGACCGCATGTGGCTGGCCGTGCTGGACCTGCAGGACCTGCGGTCGCCGAAGTTCATCGCCGGCTTCAATGACGCCGACATCGCCACCCACCACTGGATCGGCGAGGACCGCCTGGTGTTCGACGTGTCCGACTCGCCCGACGGCACGACGCGCGTCAACGGCCAGGGCCTGTGGGCGGTGGACCGCGACGGCGCCAACCTGCGCCAGTTGATCAAGACCGACAAGCCCTTCGTCACCACGGCGACGCTGATCGCCGACCGGCGCCTGGACGCCAACTGGGCGCTGCACAGCGTGCCGCCCGCGCTGGACGGCGGCGAGGTCGTCGTCCAGCGCCGCCCCTGGTTGAACGAGAGCGCCGGAACGGGCGTGCAGCTGGCGCGGTTGGACACCCGCACCGGCGTCACGCGCACGCTCAGCAGCGGCGCGCCCGACCATGCGTGGCACTGGCTGCTCGACTGGCGCGGCGAACCGCGCGTCATCGACACCCTGAACCAGGGCCGCAGCCAGCTGTTCCGCCGCGACGACGCAGGCCGCTGGCAGGCCTGGTACGAGGACGACCCGCAGGCGCGCGAGCATCCGTGGCCGATCTGGTCGGGGCCGGACGGCATGATGCTGGGCACGCGCGGCTACCGCGGCTACGAGGCCGTCTTCCGCCTCGACCCGGACAGCGGCCGCGCCGAAGGCGAGCCGCTGGTCGCCACGCCGGGGTACGACTTCAACGGCCGGCTCATCACCGAGCCCGGCACCGGCCGCCTGCTGGGCGTGCGCTACGAAACCGACGCCCCCGGCACCTTCTGGCTGGACAAGACGATGAAGGCCCACCAGGCCGAGATCGACGGCCGCCTGCCCGGCGGCATCAACCTGATCGAATGCCTGCGCTGCGCCGCGGCCAGCCATTTCGTCGTCACCTCGCTGTCCGACATGCGCCCGCCGCTGTACTACCTCTACAAGCCGGCCGACAAGGCCTTGCAGCCTCTGGCCGGCACCCGCCCCGACCTGCCGGTGGCCGCGATGGGCCAGCGCGACTACCACCGCGTCAAGGCGCGCGACGGCCTGGTGCTGCCGGTGCTCGTCACCCAGCCCGCCGGCGGCGTGAAGGGGCCGGCACCCACCGTCGTGCTCGTGCACGGCGGGCCCTATGTGCGCGGCACCCATTGGCCCTGGTCGGCCGACGCGCAGTTCCTCGCCAGCCGCGGCTACCTCGTGCTGGAACCCGAGTTCCGCGGCAGCACCGGCTACGGCTTCCGGCACTTCCGGGCCGGCTGGAAGCAGTGGGGCCTGGCCATGCAGGACGACCTCGCCGACACGCTGGCCTGGGCCGTCAAGCAGGGCTGGGCCGACGCGAAGCGGGCCTGCATCATGGGCGCCAGCTATGGCGGCTACGCAGCCATGATGGGCGCGGTCACGCAGGGCGAGCAGTTCAAGTGCGCCATCAACTGGGTCGGCGTCACCGACATCGGGCTGATGAGCAGCATCCACTGGAGCGACTTCTCCGAGGAGTGGAAGCAGTACGGCATGAAGCGCCTCGTGGCCGACCCCGACACGGACGCCGCGCAGATGCGCCAGACCTCGCCGCTGGCGCGCGCCGCCGAGATCCGCATGCCGCTGCTGATGGCCTATGGCGCCGAGGACTGGCGCGTGCCGATCAAGCACGGCACCGACATGAAGGCCGCGCTGCGCGCCGACCAGCCGCTCGAATGGGTCGTCTATCCCGACGAGGGCCATGGCTGGTTCAACCTGAAGACCAACGAGGACTTCTGGGGCCGGGTCGAACGCTTCCTGGCGCGGCATCTGGGCCCGGCCAGCTGACGATTCGTCGCGGCTGCATGCAGCTTGCGCCGCGGCCCTGTCGCTTCGTCGCAGCGCCGTGGCGGCGCGGCGGCCGGTTGCCGAAACTGCTTCCATCGACACAGCAATCCCGCTGTGCAGACACCCAAAGGAAGCACCATGAAAGCCACCGTCCTGATCCAAGCCGCCGCCGTCGCCGCCTTCGCGTTCACCGCCTTCGCCGCCGGCGCAGCGCCGCAAGACGTGCAGAAGCTGCCCCGCGTCGTCGTCACCGGCAAGGTAACCCAGGAAGTCGCCCAGCTGCCGCGCGTCGTGGTGACCGGCTACGCCGTCCGCGAGGTGGCCCAGCTGCCGCGCGTCACGGTCATCGCACGTCGCGCCTGAGCCCGTCGCCATGACGGTGAATTCCACGGAACATCCCCGAGCCGAGTCGCCGGCGCAGCAGGCCGGCGGCCCGGGCTGTGCCGACGACTCGGCTTGGTGTGAAAATTTCACGCATCTCTGAAAGACAATCCGGGCTTCTTGAACGGAGCCCCCCTTGAAAGAAGAGCTGCGCAAACGCCGGTCCTGGCTGGACGGCTTCATGGCCTACCCGGCCCCGGCCGGCCTGGGCGCGACCGCACTGCGCGACAACATCATCCTGCTGGACCAGGCCCTCTATGCGCTGTGGGGCCTGGGCGACAACCTCGTCTACGCCTGGATGCCGGAGGGGCGCGGCCTGCGCGTGCTGGTCGCGCCGCACCAGATGCTGACCGAGTTCGCGCTGGGCGACGGCACGCTGGAGCTGGCCGAGATCAAGCGCCGCACGCGGCTGCTGGACAAGCTGCTGTCCAACCAGGAGCACCTCGACCGCCAGGCCTTCGACGCCGTCTGCGCCGCGCTGGGCGTCGCGCCCCGGTTCATCGAGCTGCCGTTCGCGCCCGAGCGCGGCCTGGGCCTGCCGCTGATCGCCGCCATCGCGGCGCGCTACGGCATCCGCCTCGTGGAAGACCGCGCGGTGATCCTGTTCGACGCCGTCGGCTTCTCGCTGCTGACGCCGCTGCAGCAGGTCGTGCAGCTCAACAGCCTGTCCTGCTCGGTCAACGCGGCCTACGCCAAGCTGCTGGACCGCGAGATCAACATCAACTTCGCGCGCACGACGACGGGCGACGGCTTCTACATCTGGAACCGCATGCGCGGCGTCGAGGCCAACGTCGAGCTGTACCAGCTGATGCAGTTCATCCTGGCCGACAACGCGCTGGCGCGCGAGCGCGCGACACGACCCGAGTCGGTGCCCCGCCTGCGCGCCTGCTTCCACGTCGGCTCGCACTACGAGTTCTACCAGTCCGAGGGCCTGAACCCGACGTCGTTCAGCTACTTGGTCGGCCAGGTGACGATCGAACTCGCGCGCATGATCGAGCGCGCCCAGCCCGGGCAGATCCTCGTCGGCAAGTTCAACACGCTGATGCACGACGAGAGCACCGGCGAGGACGTGCGCATCGACAGCCTGGACTTCGTCGAGCGCACCCGCGCGCCGCTGCGCAGCCTCAACGGCCTCAAGCTCGCCGGCTCCGAGGTGGACGAGATCGCCTGCTACCTGACCGGCCGCCGCGACGCCACCGGCCTGTGGGGCATCAGCGAATACCAGATGGCCGACAAGCACGGGCTCATCCACCGCGTCTACAACGCCAAGATCAACATCCACCGCCGCAACGGCGATCCCATCTATCTCGGCCTGCGCGAGGAAGACCTGCCGCCCGACGCCCAGCGCACCGTCGCGGACACCGACTTCACGCCCCTGCAGGGCTAGGACTGCACGGAACACCGGGGTTACAACGCCCAACCGCCGTTTTGCCGGCCGCGGGCGGGCCGCAACGGCTAGCATTCCCGGCGTTGTGACCGAGTCCCCCGCTTCCACCGTCGCCAGTCCCAACGCCGTCGGCCAGCGCCGGCTGCTAACGCTGCTGTTCGCAGACCTGAGCGGCTCCACGGCCATGGCCGAGTGGATGGAGGCCGAGCACTACGCCGCCATGCTGGCCGGCCTGCGCGCGCTGTACGAGCGCATCGTGCCCCACCACGGCGGCGTCATCGCCCGCATCCAGGGCGACGGCATGCTGGCCGTCTTCGGCCACCCCGAGGTGCGCGAGGACGACGGCCGCCGCGCCACCGAGGCCGCGCTGGAACTGCACGCCGCCGTGCGCGGCATCGCGCCGCCCGGCCCCAAGCCGGCCGGTTTCGAAGGCCTGGCCCTGCACAGCGGCATCCACGCCGGCATCGTCCTCGTCAACGAGGGCGACCAGATGCGCGGCCGCTTCGAGCTGCTGGGCAACGCGCCCAACATCGCCGCCCGCCTGTCCGAGGCCGCCCGGCGCGACGAGATCATCGCCAGCGAGGAGAGCCTGGGCCTGCAGAGCCATTTCTTCGAAACCGGCCCGCGCTTCTCGCTGCAGCTGCGTGGGCGTGCCACGCCGCTGGCCGCCTACCGCGTGCATGGCCGGGCGCCGGTGGGGCGGCGCTTCGAGGCCAGCGTGCGCCGTGGCCTGGCCCCCTTCGTCGGCCGCCACGGCGAACTGGCGGCGCTGGACGCGGCCCTGGCCCGCACGCTGGCCGGCCGGTCGCAGTGGCTGGGCCTGCGCGCCGGGGCCGGGGTCGGCAAGACGCGGCTCACCGAGGAATTCCTGCGCCATGCTGCCGACCAGGCCGGCCAGGCCGTCCAGATCCACCGCGGCTACTGCGAGAGCTATCTCAGCGCCGAGCCGCTGCAGCCCTTCCTGCAGATGCTGCGCGCGCTGGATGCCCCCGACGGCGGCCTGCGCGACGCGCCCCCCGAACTCCTCGCCGCCCAGCAGTGCGCGCCGGCCCAGCGCGCCGATGCGCTGCTGGCGCTGCTGCTGGCGCTGGCGCGGCGCACGGCGCAGCTGGTCTGCATCGACGACCTGCAATGGGCCGACGACGCCTCGCTACGCCTGCTGCACCGGCTGCGCACCGCCGCGCAGTCGCAAGGGCTGCCGCTGCTGCTGCTGACCGCCAGCCGGCCGGCGGCGGGTGTCGCCGCGCCGCCGGGCGCCAACGACGGCGACGCCGACGTCATCGAGCTGCCGCCGCTGACCGAGACCGAGGCCGCCCGCGCCGTGCAGCAGCTGCTGCCGCAGACCGACCCCTTCATCACCTCCGAAGTGCAGCGCCACGCCGGCGGCAACCCGCTCTTCATCGAGGAGCTCTGCCACGCCGCGGCCGACAGCGGTGGCGGGCACGGCGGGTTCGCCGCGGGCCAGACCAGCGCGGCCTGGCTGGCCGCCCTCGTCGAGTCGCGCGTCGGGCGCCTGCCGCCCGCGCAGGCCCAGCTCGTGCGCCTGGCCGCCGTCATCGGCAACGTCATCCCGGTCTGGCTGCTGAAGGCGCTGTCCGGCTGCGGCGAGCGGCATCCCGACGTGCAGGCGCTGGCCGCGCAGGACTTCATCTTCCCGGACCAGCGCCCCGGCCATCTGCGCTTCAAGCACGGCATCACGCGCGACGTCGTCTACGAGGCCACCGGCCTGCACGAGCGCCAGGCCCTGCACCGCCACATCAGCGCCGCGCTGAGCGCTCACGGCGGCGCCGAGGACCAGCTGCACGAGCAGCTCGCCTACCACGACGCCGCCGCCAACGACTGGCCGGCCGCTGCCCACCACGCCGAGTCCGCCGGCGACCAGGCCCTGGCCGTGTCGGCGCTGGACCGCGCCAAGAAGCAGTTCCGCGCCGCGCTGGCGGCGCTCGAGTTCCTGCCCGACGACGCGGAGCGCCGCCGCCGCTGGATCGCCATCGCGCAGCGCCTGGGCATGGCCTGCGTCTTCGACGCCTCGCAGGACGACCTGCGCGTGCTCAAGCACGCCGCCAGCCTCGCCGATGGCGCGGGCGACCCCGGCCTCGTCGCGCGCACCGAATACTGGCTGGCCTACGTCGGCTACGCGCTGGGCGAGACGCGCGACAGCCTGCGCCACGCGAACGCCGCCGTCGAGACCGCGCAGCGCTGCGGCGACCACGCACTGCTGGCCCAGCTGCCCGGCACCGTCGGCCAGCTGCAGGCCGCCGCCGCCGACTACGCCAGCGCCCTGCCCATGCTCGACCTGGCCATCGAGCGCCAGCGTGCCCGCGCCAGCAGGAGCGCCGTCAACCAGATCGGGCTGTCCTTCTCGCTGTGCTGCCGCGCCTACGTGCTGGGCGACCAGGGCCACTTCGCCCAGGCTCACGAGATCTTCGCCGAGGCGCTGGCCCCGTTCGACGGCAGCGGCCACGCGGTCGAGGCCAGCATGCAGGGCTGGCGCGCCGCCGTGCTGCTGTGGCAGGGCCGCTGGGCCGAGGCCCGCGAGGCCGCGGCCGTGGCGCACCGCGTCGGCGCCCAGGTGCGCAGCATGTTCACCTGCGCCATGGGCCAGGCGGCCGGCGCCTATGGCGCCTGGATGCAGGAGGCCGATCCCGCCGCGCGCCAGCTCATCCTCGACGCCACCGCCTGGCTCGCACCGCGCGGCGGCGGCCTGTACAGCAGCTTCCAGCACGGCTGGCTGGCCGACATCCTCGCCACCCAGGGCGATGCCGGCGCGGCCCGCCGCCACGTGGCGCTGGCCTTGAAGCGGGGCCGCCAGCACGACTGGATCGGCGGCGCCATGGCCTACCGCGCCGCCGCCCGGCTGGCGGCCGGCGTGGGCGACGCCACCCGCGCCCGGCGCTACCTGGGCCTGGCGCGCGGCGCCGGCGCGCAGCGCAACTCGGCCCACGAGGCCGCCGTCACCGCGCTGCTGGAAGCCGAACTCCGGCTGGACGAGGGCTGGCAGGCCGCGCGCGACCGCGCGCAGCGGGAGTTCGAGCGGCTGGGCATGACGGGTTTCCTGGAGCGGGCGCTGCGGCTGTAGGCGCCTGCCCCGCCCTCAAACCGCCAGCGCCACCACCGTCGGCGAGCCCGTGAAGCGCATCACCCCGGCGTCCAGCACCGCCGCGATGACGCCCAGCATGACGCCCATGCCCATGCCGTAGCCCGGGCAGGCGTGCGGCGGCGCGCCCTGCGGGTCGGCGCGGTCGCCGCCGAAGGCGACGTGGTGGCGCAGCGGGTCCTGCTGCGTGGCCGAGCCCAGGCCCACGATGAGGGTGTCGCCCACCGTGACGTCCACCTGGCCCAGGCGGTGCTCGCCCAGCACGCGGCGCCAGATCTGGAACGGCGTGGGGCGCTGGTTCAGCGTCGCCACCAGCGCCGGCCGCAGCCGCGCGACCGCCTCGGCGTAGCGCTGCGCGTCGGTCGCGGCCTGCGGCACCTCGTGCCAGCCGGGCTGCAGGTCCCACAGCTTGCGCGTCTGCACCCAGCCGCCCAGCACGGTCAGCAGGTTGCCGTGCGTGGTCGGCGGGAAGCCGAGCATGACGCCGGCCAGCGTGCGCGCGGCCAGGTCGGCCGGCGCGCCGGGCAGGCCTTCGGCGGCCTTGACGATCTGCTCCGTCAGGGCCGGCCACTGGGCGCGCGGCGTGGTCTGCAGCCAGGCCGTCGTGGCGGCCAGGAAGCTCTGGCCGGCCTTGCGGCCGGTGTCGCTGACGAAGGCGCTGGGATGCGGGCCGAAGACGTGGCGCGACACCTGGAACAGCGCGCGCGGGCAGCGCGGCGGCTCCGGCGTCGTCGGCGGATGCGGCTCGGTGCCCCAGACGAGGCGGCCGTCGGGCATGCCGAACCAGTAGCGGCACAGCGCGGCCAGCACGCCCTCGCTGAGGCGCTCCAGGTCCAGCGGCGTGTCGGCCGGGATGCCGTCGGGCCCATCTGGTTTCTGGCCGGCCGGGAACGCGGCCAGCAGCGCGCGGGCCTCCTGCTTCAGGTCTGCCAGGCCCTTGCGGGCGATGTTGTAGGCGGCGACGAAGGCCTCCGTCTCGCTGACGCGCTCCAGCGCCTTGTTGACTTCGGGCGCCTGCTCCTTGTGGCCGTTGTCGTCGTCCATGCCGAGGAAGCCCTCGCCGATGGAGTCGCGCATGCGCTCGCCATAGCCCTTGTTGGAGTAGCGCTCGCCCTGGTTGCGCAGCACGTCGCAGACCCGCTCCGGCGCGCCGACGAGCACGCCGTAGGCGGTGCGGGCGACGCCGCCGGGCTGGGCGCGCACCCAGGCCCAGGCGAGGTCGCGGGTGTTGGTGTCCTCCAGCCAGCGCTGCCAGGCGGCGAAGTCGTCCGGCGCCGGGGCCTTCAGTGGCACGGGCGTGGGGGCCGGCAGCGGCAGGGGCAGCTCCGCCAGCGCCGGCAAGGCCCGGAGCGCCGGGATGGACGGCACGAAGAAATAGGCACCCCACTGCAGCGTCACGAAGGGTTGGCTGCCAAGGTCGATCTCGTAGGGCTTGCCGGCGTGCTCGAAGGGGTAGAGGCGCCTGCCCTGGCTGGGGTCGACGACACCCAGTAGCGGGTCGCTCTGCGCCGAGTAGCCGCCGCTGGCGTTGGCGCCGGCCATCCAGCGCTGCACCACCTCGAACTGCTCGGCCAGGTGGGCGTTGTAGGCCATGAAGACCAGGCCGCGGTCTTCCTTGTCGTTGGGGTTGAGGCGGTCCGGCGGCGGGCCGTAGCTCATGCCGCGGCGCAGGATGCGCGGCATGCGGCCGGTCAGCGCGGAGTCGGGCGCCTGGTCGCGCGGGTTGGCGCGGCGGACGTGGGCGTGGAAGGGGCAGGCCGAGCCGCGCAGGTCGCGCTCGTAGTTGAAGTCGTTGCGGTCCGTGCTCTCGTCGGCCAGCGCCTTGCCGTCCAGGCGCCGGCCCATCAGCTTGGCCAGCAGCAGCTCGCGCGGCAGGTTGGTGCGCTTGGCTTCGCGCTCGACGCAGTCGTGCAGCCGGCCGGTGTACTGGCGCAGCTTGCGCACGGCCAGGAAGCTGCCGCAGTCCAGCAGCGGGTCGGCCTGCTCGGGCACCGGCCAGCCCTTGTCGCGCAGCGTGGCGAAACCCTGCACGATTTCGCCCTCGGGCACCTGGTCGTCCCAGTGCTTGTGCTCGGCCTTGTCCAGGCTGGGCTGGCTGATGCCGTCCTTGAAGCCGAAGTTCTCGCGGTCGGCCGCGTTGCTGCGCATCGGCTCGACGGCCATCAGCGACAGGCCCGTGCCCTCGGTCAGGCGCCGGCCGGCGGCGGCGATGCGCTCGCGGTCGTCGTCCGTCAGCGCCTCGCCGCCGGCCGGGTTGTGGAAGCGCACCTGCACCAGCAGGTGGGCGCCGGCCGGGTCGAAGCGGTCATGCTGGTTGACGTGGGGCGCCAGCGCCCAGTGGCTGGGGTGGTTGTGGCGCACGTCGCCCAGCAGGCCGGCGCGGGCGGCCATGCCCTCCTTGAAGGCCTGCGGGAAGCGCGCCAGCCGTGCGTCGGGGATGCCGAGGGCCTTCAGGCCGGCCAGCGTCAGCGCCAGTTGCTGCCAGGCGCCGTCGGGGCCGGGCTGGCCGCCCTCGGCCTGCACCGGCGCCGTGGCCAGCCAGGCCAGCGCGCGGGCCGGCTGCTCGATGCGCAGCAACATCAGCGCGCCGCGGTTGGCGGGCAGCCGGGTCAGCATGCCGGCCTGCAGCTGGCCGCGGTCCAGCTTCAGCCGGGTGAGCGGCACGGCAGGCTGCGGCAGCCGGGACTCGAACCAGGCCAGCATCTCGTGATGGCGCACGCGCAAGCGCTCGCCGGGCGTCATCTGCTCGGGTGGCGTGCCCGGTGCCGGCATGGGGAACTGCGCGGCCGTGCCGAGCTGGGTCAGCTCGAAGAGCACGTCCTGCGTGGCGCGCAGCAGGCAGGCGCCGTCGGGCGCGCCCGGGCGGAAGAAGCGCTGCAGCGTGAACAGGCCGGCCAGCGGCACCAGGCCGCGCGCGGCCATCGCGAAGCGCTCGGCCGGCTGGTCCGGGCCGGGCAGGGGCTTGACCTGGCCCGACGAGGGTGCGCGCAGGCGGTCGGCCTTGAGCTCGTCGGCATGGCCTCGCTGGGCGGCCTCCAGCAGGGCCAGGTATTCGGCGTCGCCCACGGTGCGGCCGGACTCGATGAAGAGGAAGTCCGCCGAGATCTCGTGCGCACGCACCCAGCGCGCGTAGGTCTCGAAGCTGCAGTTGCACGACAGCTGGTAGCCCTCGGTGTGGCACAGCATCAGGTCCAGCGTGGAGCCGAGCTGGTCCCAGATGACCCGCATATAGGGTTCCCAGCCGCCGTCGAAGTTGACGCACAGCAGCAGCCGGTCGGGTGCACCGTCCTTGCCCTCGACGACGGCCCAGCGGAAGGAATGGACGATGCGCCAGCGGGCGACGATGTCGGTGTAGGGCGAGGCCGGCGAGCTGGACTCGCGCGAGCCCAGGCGCAGGCCGTTGAGCGTGCGCAGCACCTTGCGCAGCCGGTCCACGTGGGTGACGACCTCCAGCGCGTCCACGAAACCGGGCTTGATGTCTGCCAGCAGCACCAGGTCGGTGATGCCGCCGAGTTGGACGTCGTTGCCGCGTGCCATGTCGTTTCTCCCTGAGTTGGCGCGGGAGTATCCGGCACCGCCAGACGGCGACGTCAGGGGGCGACCCTCAGGTTTGACGATGGCTCGTCCGCGCCCGCTGCAGTTCATCCGCGAAAAGCAGCAACCTATCGCAAACCCTTAGCTCCCGGGCCTCTCTGCAAACACACTGGCGACCAGACACAGAGAGGACAACACCATGAACCGCATCAGCACCACCACCGCCCGCACCACCCGCCTGCAAGCCGTCAGCGCCGCCGCCCTGGTGGCACTGACCGCCCTGACCGGTGCCGCCTGGATGAACATCACGGTGCCCGCCGACGCCCCCGAGGTGGTGAAGCTGGAACGCGTCGTCATCGAAGGCACGCGGGCCGCGGAGGTGGCAGCGGTGCAGCAGCTCCCCCGCGTGGTCGTCGAAGGCCGTCGCGCGGCGCGCGACCTTCAGCTGGCCTGCACCAGCTGCTGAACGCCCGCACGACGCGGGCCCTTCAGTCCGCCGCTTCGGCTTGCAGCTGCTGGAAGGGTTGCAGCGCCGCACGCCACTCCCCGTCCGACACGGGCTTGGCCAGCACCTGATCGCTGGCCGGGGCCGCAGCGCAGCCCAGCAAACGCAGCCCGGGCCAGCGCGAGGCGCAGGCCGCCCAGCCTCCTGACAGTGCATCGAGCAGCGCCGGCTCGTGCAGCAGCAGCCGGGGTTGGGCGCGCGCGGCCAGGCGCCGCAGCGCAGCCTCCAGCTGGGCCGGCGCCTGGCAGCATTCCACCTCGAACCCCGCCAGCAGCAGGCGCTCGCTCAGCGCATCGGCCGCGGTCGCGCAGGCATCCAGCACCACCGCGCCCATGCCCTCGCCCACCAGCGGCAGGGCATCGGCCTGCGGCACCGGCCACAGCACCTGGGATTCCTCGGCCAGCGTGAGCGGCAGCGTCAGCGTGAAACGGCTGCCCCGGCCCGGCTGGCTGAACAGGCCCAGCTCCCCGCCGAGGTCGCGTGCGGTCTGGCGCGCGATGCTCAGGCCCAGCCCGAGGCCGGGCTGAGGCGCATGCGCGCTGCGGCGCAGGAACGGCTCGAACACCAGCGCCTGCTCCTGCAGCGGGATGCCGGGCCCGTGATCCTGCACCGCGATCTGCAGCCGGCCGCCTTCGCGCCAGGCCTCCAGCAGCACCGGCGCGCCGGCACCGTACTTGGCCGCGTTGGACAGCAGGTTGAACAGCACCTGGCGCAGGCGGCGCCCATCAAGCGCGACCACGCCCGGCAGATCGCGCGCAATCTGCAGCCGCAGCGGCTGGCCGTGGCTGCGCATCAGCGCCTGCGCCTGCGCCGCCGTGTCGCGCAGCAGGCCATGCAGGTACAGCGGCGCAGGCAAGGCCTCGGCATGGACGACGGCGTCCGGATGGTGGGCAAAGCGCTCAAGCTCGTCGATGGTGTCCAGCAGCAGCCGGCTGCCCTGCTCGATGGCGCGACGGTCGTCCTCGAACTCCGGCCCCGGCTGCAGGTGCCGCGTGAGCTGCAGCACCGACATCATGGGCGCACGCAGGTCGTGGCCGATATAGCCCAACAGGCGGCCCTTGGCCTCGTCGCGGGCTCGCAGTTCCGCGGTGGCGGCCGCCAGCCCCGCGGTGCGCTGCTCGACCGCCGTCTCCAGCCCCAGCGCGTGGCGGCGCCGCTCCTGCGCGATGCGCACCACGATGCCCAGCACCACCACCAGCCCGCCACTGGCGAAGATGAAGTTGCCCAGGTAGTCCAGGGTGGGGACGTGCGAGATCAGGCCGATCAGCACCAGGTAGCGCGGCAGCAGGCCCAGCAGCTGCGCAATCGTGGCGACAGCCCAGATCCAGCCCATGAAATCGCCCATCCGGGTGGCCCGCACAGCGGCCAGCAGCCCGCACAGGACGAGGGCTGTATTGACCAGATTGGCGAGCTGGGTGGCCCGGTGATAGTCACCGAAAAGGCACTTCAGCAGCAGCGCCACGCTCAGGGCCATCAGCCCCACCAGCCAGAGATTCAGCCGGGGCTGCAGGCGGGGCAGCGCCAGCAACTGGCGCAGGGCCAGGGACTCGATCAAGGTCGCCACCAGGCCCATGCCGCCGAGGGAGCGCTGCGCCCAGTCGGTGGCCTGGGGCCACAGCAGCATGAAGCTGGTGCCGCGCAGCGAAGCCTCGTAGAGGGTGGCGCTGCCCATGTACAGGCCCACCAGGGCATAGCCGACCGAGCGCTGGCTCAACCCCAGCAGCAGCGCGATCAGCCCCACCACCAGGCCCAGGCTGTGCATCAGCCCGTCGAACCACAGCAGGCCCTGCTGGCGCTGCAGCAGCGGGCCCTCCAGCCAGAGGCTGGTGCGCAGCGCCAGCGCGCTGCGGCTGCTGATGCGCAGCAGCAGCGTGCGCTCCTCGCCGGGCGCCAGCTCCAGCAGGAACGCCTGGTCGCGCAGCGGCAGCTCGCGCGCGTCGAAGGGCTGGTCGGTGCCGGTGCGGCTGCGCTGCCAGCTGCCGTCCTGTGCGTCCTGCCAGTAAAGATTGACCGACTCCAGCCGCGCCGGCTCCACCAGCAGCACGCGGCGCAGCGGTCGCTCCAGCGGGTTGTGCACGCGCAACCTCACCCAGTAGGCTGCGCGCGTGTAGCCCGGCGTCAGGGCGGCGGCGCTGGCGGGCTGGAAGGCATCGCTGGAAACCAGCCCGGCGGGCGGCACGGCCGGCGCGGGGGCCGGCTGCGCGTCGACCCAGAAGGCCATCCAGGGCAACAGGTCATGCCCCGAGTCGGTCTGCGCATCCGGCACCAGCTGCAGTACCGACTGGGCCTGCAGCGGCAGCAAGGCCAGCCCGAGCCAGCACAAGGCCAGCAGCCGAAACCAACGCAGACCGCGCCCGCTGGCGCTCATGAAGCGGCGACGTCGTGCAGCGGCCGTGCGCGCCGTGCCTGCCGGTAGGCCTGCGGGCTCAGGCCATGTCGCTCGCGGAACGCGGTCGCGAAGTTCGCCGGGTTGGCATAGCCGACCATCAGCGCGATCTGCTGCACCTCCAGGCGCGTGTCCTGCAGCAAGCGCTGGCTGGCGCGCATGCGCTCATCGCTGATGTAGCCCGAGACGGTTTGGCCGCGCTGCTCGCGGAACAGGCCCAGCAGGCGCTTGTCGCTCAGCCCGAAGCGGCGCGCTATTGCCGCCACGCTGAGTGCCTGGTCCAGATGCGCCTGGATGTGGCTGCAGATGCTGCGCAGCAGCGCCTGCTCGGGAGGCAGCACCTCGGGAGCAGCCGCCGGAGCGGCATGGGCAGCCGCCCGCAGGAGGCGGGACTGCTCCAGGTGCACTCGCACGCGCGCCAGCACCTCGTGCGGATGCGTGTCCTTGCCGACGTAGTCGACCGCACCCAGCGTGAGGCCCTCGATGCGGCAGCCCGGATCGTTGTTGGCACTGAGATAGATCAGCGGCACGTTGGCCATGGCCGGGCTGGCCTTGAGCCGGCGCCCCAGGGCCAGGCCGTCCACGTCGGGCAAACCCACGTCCAGCAGCACCAGGTCGGGCTGCTGGCTCTCGGCTTTGTGCAGCGCCCCCAGCGCATCCGTCGCCAGCACGAGGCGGAAATGTGGCTGCAGCGCCGGAATCAGCCAGCGCAGCTCGTCGGGCTTGTCATCCACGAGCAGCAGCAAAGGCAAAGGGGTCGGGTCTTGATATGTGCGATTTCTCACGTTCGGTCATTGTCTGTCAATCCCCACGCACCGTGAACATTCCACGGCGTTCGGGCATTGACAAGTCGCACTGGCCGCTGGGCAAAAGGCATGGCCGATTGGCAAAGCCACCTCCTTGAGGTCTGCCGGATAACCGGCCTATCGATCAGATACGCCGAGGACCTTGCCATGCAACACAACAAGAAGCCGTTGACACGCGCCGCGCGCGCGCTGCGCCGCGCACCTGCCCTGCTGCCGGTGCTGCTGTGCAGCCTGGCCGCACAGGCCGCCACCGACGCGGGACAGCTACTCAACGAACAGCAGCGCCTGGACAAGCGCGCACCGCGCGCCGCAGCGCCCAACACCCCTGCGCTGCAGGCCCCCCTGGACGAGACCGCCGGCCAGCCGGGCCTGCGCGCGCAGATCCAGCGGGTGCGCATCACCGGCGCCGACGGCCTGATGGACGAGGCCAGGCTGCAGGCCCTGGTGGCGGACGCCAGGGGTCGCACGCTCAGCCATGCCCAGCTGCAGCAGCTGGCCGGGCGCGTCACGCAGGCGCTGCAGGCCGGGGGCTACCCGCTGGCCCGCGCCTACCTGCCGCGCCAGGACCTCAGTGACGGCGAGCTGGAGATCGCGGTGCTGCCGGGCCGGCTGCAGTCCAGCACCGACCGCGTCAAGGTGCTGACCACCGACCCGGCGCTGGCCGCCTGGCTGGGTGCCATCGCCAATGCAGCCCTGCCGGAAGGCCCCGTGCGCAGCGAGCAGCTGGAGCGCGGCATGCTGCTGATCAACGACGTGCCGGGCGTGCAGGCTCGGGCCTCGCTGGAGAAAGGCGACGAGCCCGGCAGCAGCCGCTTGCTGGTGCGCGCCGACACCGAGCGCCGCTGGAATGCCCAGCTGGGCGTGGACAGCTTCGGCAACCGCTACACCGGCGAGTGGCGCGCCAGCGCCCAGGCCGCGGTCTATCGTCCCTTCGCGCAGAGCGACATGCTGGCCGGTTCGGTCAGCCATGCCAGTGGCAGCGACCAGGCCAGCGCCAGCTATGCCCTGGGCCTGAATCCTCAGGGCCTGCGTGCCCAGATGGCCATGAACTGGCTGCGCTACGACGTCGGCGGCGACGCCTCGGCGCTGGAGCTGGCTGGCACGGCAAGCAGCGTGAGCGGTGGCCTCAGCTACCCCCTGTTGCGCAGCCGCGAACGCAGCCTGTGGGCCAGCGCCGACATCGAACGCAAGGCCATGACGGACAAGGCCCTGGGCCAGGAACTCCGCTCGCGCCGCCTGTACCGCATGGGCGCCACGCTGAACGGCAGCCTCATCGATCGCACCTGGGGCATCGCCCAGCACGAGCTCAGCGTGGGGTTCGCCGCGGGCCAGCTGTCCCTGCACAACGCCGCGGACCGCCAGGTCGATGCGCTGAGCGCGCAGACCGCTGGCGGCTTCAGCAAGCTGTCCTGGAGCGCCTCCCGCCTGCAAGGCTTCGAGGGCGCGCCGGATTGGAGCCTGCTGCTGGGCGCGAGCGGCCAGCTCAGCAGCCGCAACCTGGACTCTTCCGAGAAATTCATCCTCGGCGGCCCCGTCGGCATCCGCGGCCAGGCCGTGGGCGAGGCCAGCGGCGACAGCGGCTGGCTGGTCAACCTGGAACTGCGCCGCGAATTCGCGGTCGGCGACGCGGTGCGCGCGCAGGCCCTGGCCTTTGTGGATCACGGCCGCATCGCGCTGCATGCCAGGCCCTGGGGCGGCGCGCTCGCCGCCGGGCAGGACAACGGCTATGCGCTCTCGGGCGCCGGCGTGGGCCTGAACCTGTCGGGCGAACGCTGGACGCTGCGCTCGGCCTACGCCCGTGCGCTGGGCAGCAACCCCGGCCGCAGCGCAGCCGGCCTGAATGCCGATGGCCGCAGCAGCCGCCATCACCTGTGGGTGCAGGCCGCGCTGCGCTTCTGAGCCGGCACCCCACACCCGAACACCAAGCAAAGAACGAGAGAACCCATCATGACGAGCAAGGCTTCGATGAACCACGCTTTCCGCCTGGTCTGGAGTGAGGAGAACGGCTGCTACGTGCCGGTGCCGGAAACCGCCAAGGGCCGCGGCAAGCGCGCCAGCCGCACGCTGCTGGCCGGCGTGCTGCTGGGCCTGGCCGGCCTGAGCGGCGCCCAGGTGCTGCCGGGCGGGGCGCAGGTGGGGGCCGGGCAGGCCCAGATCGGCACCCAGGGCAGCCAGATGACCGTGCACCAGGGCAGCGACAAGCTGATCCTGAACTGGAACAGCTTCAACATCGGCGCCGGCGGCAGCGTCCACTTCGAGCAGCCACATTCCAGTGCGGTGGTGCTGAACCGAGTGCTGGGCGGCAGCGCCAGCCAGATCGACGGACAGCTGACGGCCAATGGCCAGGTCTGGCTGATCAACCCGCAGGGCGTGGCCTTCGGCAAGGGCGCGCAGGTGCAGGTGGGGGCCCTCGTGGCTTCGACGCTGGGCGTGCGGGACGAGGATTTCCTGGCCGGGCACGCCCGCTTCGACGGCCAGGGCAGCGCCGGCGCGCTGCGCAACGAAGGGCACATCCAGGCCGAGGTGGTGGCGCTGCTGGCACCCCGCATCGACAACAGCGGCCAGGTACTGGCCACCCAGGCTGCGCTGGTGGCCGCCGACAAGGTGGCGCTGGACTTCGGCGGCGACGGCCTGCTGCAGGTGCAGGTGGACAAGGCCGCGCTGGACGCCCAGCTCAGCCACAGCGGTCGCATCGAAGGCCGGCAGGTGCTGCTGAGCGCCCAGGGCGCCAGCGCGCTGCGCGCCAGCGTGCTGAACATGGACGGCATCGTCGAGGCCAAGGGCCTGCGCGAGCAGGGCGGCCGCATCATGCTGGACGGCGGCGAGCATGGCACCGTGCAGCTGAGCGGCACGCTGGACGCCGGCTCGGCGCAAGGCCAGGGCGGCCGCATCGACGTGCAGGGCGGCGAGATCCGGCTGCGCGGAGCGACGCTGGAGGCCAGCGGCGCCACCGGTGGCGGCCTGATCCACGTCGGTGGCGGCTGGCAGGGCCGGGACGCCACGCTGCGCAATGCCGCCGGTCTGACGGCCGACGCCGCCACGGTGGCGCGCGCCGACGCACGCGAGAACGGCCAGGGCGGCGAGGTGGTGTTCTGGTCGGACGGCCGCACCGAGTTCGCCGGCAACATCAGCGTGCGCGGTGGCGCCGCGGGCGGCGACGGCGGCCGCGCCGAGGTCTCCGGCAAGCAGGAGCTGGCCTACCGCGGCCGCACCGACGCGCGTGCCGACCACGGCCGCACGGGCGACCTGATGCTCGACCCGTCGACCATCACGGTCAGGGGCGGCGCGGGCAGCGGCGACATCAGCGGCAGCGATGTCTACGAGAGGGACCTGGAGGCGCAGACGGCCAACGTGCTGCTCAACGCCAGCGGCAACATCACGTTCGCCGACCTCAACCTGAACGGTGGTGACGGCAAGGTCACCATGCAGAACAACGTCAGCCTGCGCATCGAAACGGGCGGCACCGACGGCATCATCAGCTTCGCGAACAACGCCAACACCCTCGAGGTCTTCGGCACCGGCAGCATCATGATGGTGGCCGGCGGCACGGGCAGCGGCCAGATCACCAACGTCCCCGTGCTGATCGCCCACGGCACGGGCAGCAACATGGGAACGCTGCCGACGCACAACGTCAGCACCGTGGGCAGCGGCACGCCGGGGGCTGCCAGCATCACGCTGTTCGGCGCCGACGGCATCACCGTGGGCGGCTCGCTGACCACGCACGGCGGCTACGTGCGCATCTGGGCGGATTCGGACGCCGCCACCGGGGGCAGCTTCACGCTGAACGCGCCGGTCAACACCAACGGCGGCAATCTCTACATCGCCGCCGGCACGGCCGGCATCACGCTCAACTCCAGCATGAACGTGGGCTCCGGCCGCCTGCTCCTGGACAACGAGAACGCCGCCTACGGCGGCAGCGGCCCCGACGGCCCCAAGACGCTGGCCGGCCAGATCATCGCCACCGGCGACATCGACATCAACACCGCCTTCACGTTCAAGGGCGGTGCCGGCATCACGACCGATGGCACGATCCGCTTCGGCAACGTCAACGTCAACCTGGACACGGGCTCCGGTGTGCTGACGCTGCGGGCCGACAGGATCGACTGGGGCGCCGCAGCACTGAGCAACCTGTCGACGGCCTCGCTGCGCCTGGAGCCCTACCTCGCCGCCACCAGCATGGTGCTGGGCGACGCCAGCGGCTTCGCGTCGGCAAGCACGCTCGCCAAGCTGCCGGGCATCAGGAACCTGACCATCGGCCGCCAGGACGGCACCGGCACGATCAGCGTGAGCAACAACTTCAGCTTCGACGCCTCCAGCAGCTTCGAGCTCGTCAACCGCACGCTGGACGTCACGGCCGGCACGCTGACCAATCTGACCGGCGGCCTGACACTGACCGGTGATCACCTCAACATCAGCCAGCTCATCACAGCCAACAACGGCACCGGCAAGGTGACGCTGCGCCAGATGACCGCGGCCAACGAGCTGCACCTGGGATCGGGCCTGAACAGCGCCACGGTCGGCCAGGTCCGGGCGGCGACGCTGGAGATCGGCCGCAGCGATGGCGGCAACCTGGTGTTCGACAGCGACATCGCGACCACGGCCACCTCGGTGCACCTGAAGAGCGGCCAGCGCGTCATCGGTGTGAACGGCGGCGTGGCGGCAAGCAACCTGGCGATCACGGCCGGCGGCGGCGCCGACATCAGCGACGACACCTTCAACTTCACGACGCTGGCGCTCAAGACCGGTGGCGCCACCTCGATCACCAGCCAGCAGGCCAACTGGGCCCTGGGCACGGTGGACGGGCTCAGCGGCCTGAGCATCGACACGGCCAGCACCGTGATCCTCAAATCCACCGGCAATGGCGCGCTGGGCCTGAAGGCCCCCATCAACTTCAACGGCAATGCCGCGACGCTGCGCCTGGAAGCTGGAGAGTTCGTGGCGGCGAACCCGCTCAACGCCGGTGACAAGGCCACGGTCAGCGGCCAGTCGCTGGCCACGGTGGAGTTCGCGATGCCGGGCGTCGGCCATGCGTTCACGGTCGGCGGCACCGGCACGCCGCTCACCGAGGCCAGCCTGCAGGCCTTCAACGGCGTCAACGTGATGCGCGTCGATGCGCAGGACGACGACGTCACGCTGGGCGCGTTGCAGGTCACCGCACGGGACCGGCTGGAGGTCAATGCGCGCACGCTGACGCAGACGGCCGCCCAGCGCGTGAACACGGGCAGCCTGCACCTCAGCACCGAGCAGGGCGGCCTGCTGCTGGACCGAGCACTGGGGGCGGCCGGCACGGTGTCGCTGAACGACAAGGCCGGCAGCGGCATCGGCGGCAGCGGCGTCATCACCGCCGGCAAGCTGGCCCTGCGCAGCGCGGGCAGCGTGGCGCTGGCCGCCACCACGCACCAGCTCGGCGAGATCGCCGCCAGCGTCGGCAGCCTGCAGCTGAGCAACGCGGGAAGCCTGGTGGTGGGCAGTGCCGACGGCCTGAACGGCATCAGCGCGACCGACCGCGTGGACCTGCGCGCACTGGGCGCCACGTCGGACCTGCAACTCAACCAGGCCGTCAGCGCGGCCAATAGCAGCGCGGCCGCCACCCCGCTGCTGCTGCAGGCCGGCCGCAACTTCATCAACACGGCCGGCAGCGCCGCGCTGCAGACCACCAGCGGCCGCTGGCTGGTGTACTCCAGCTCGCCCTCGGCCGACTCCCGCGGCGGCCTGAGCAGCGCCTTCAAGCAGTACGACGCAACACCGGCCTCCACCGTGCTGGGCAGTGGCCACGGCTTCCTCTACACGGTGGCGCCCACGCTCACGGTGTCGCTGTCGGGCAGCGTCAGCAAGGTCTACGACGGCCTCACCAACGCGACGCTGAACGCCGGCAACTTCAGCACCACCGGAGCCATCGACGGCGACACGGTACGCATCCGCGTGGACGGGCAGGCGCGCTACAACGACAAGAACGTCGCCACCGGCAAGTCGGTGTCGGTGGACGGCCTGGTGTTCGAATCCGCCAGGAACGCCGGCGTGCAGGTCTATGGCTACCACCTGACCAACACCTCCGCCAGCGCCGCGATCGGCACCATCACGCCGCGGAGCATCGAGCTGGCCGCCGGCAGCGTGAGCGACAAGGTCTACGACGGCACCTCCACCGCGCAGATCGGCTCCGCCGCGCTGAGCGGCCTGGTGGCGGGCGATGCCGTCCTCGTCAACAGCGGTGGCACCGCCTTCTTCAGCGACAAGAACGCCGGCGCGAACAAGGCGGTCACGCTGTACGGCGTCACGCTCGGCGGTACCGATGCGGGCAACTACACCCTGTCCACCACCGCCGCGGCCAGCATCACGCCGCGCCAGGTCGAGTTGCGCGCGGACGTGGCGAGCAAGGTCTACGACGGCAGCACGGCGGCCCAGTTCTCGCAACTGGAGGTCGCGGGCCTGATGGCCGGCGACCAGATCAGCGTGAGCAATGCCAGCGTCCAGTTCGCCGACAAGAACGCCGGCGACAACAAGCTGCTCGTGCTCGCCGGCCAGCTGGCGGGCGCCGATGCGGGCAACTACGCCCTCAACGACACCACGATGCGCAGCGGTGCCTCCATCACGCAGCGCGAGGTCAGCGCGGAGCAGCTGGCCGTGGCCGCCAAGGTCTACGACGGCCTGCGCGATGCGGCGGTGAGCGGCCGGCTCGCCGGCACCGTGGCCGGCGACCAGCTGGCGCTGCAGGCCCAGGGCCAGTTCGACACCAAGAACGCGGGCGTCAGCAAGGACGTGGCCGTGAGCCTGCAGCTGACCGGCGTCGATGCCGGCAACTACAAGCTGGCGGCAAGCGCCCTGCAGGCCAAGGGCGACATCACCGCCAGGACCGTCACCGCGGAGCAGCTGGCCGTGGCCGCGAAGGTCTACGACGGCCTGCGCGACGCGGCGGTGAACGGCCAGCTCGCCGGCACGGTCGCGGGCGACCAGATCGCGCTGCAGGCCCAGGGCCAGTTCGACACCAAGAACGCGGGCGTCAACAAGGACGTGGCCGTGAGCCTGCAGCTGACCGGCGCCGATGCCGGCAACTACAAGCTGGCGGCGGGCGCCGCCCAGGCCAGGGGCGACATCACCGCCAGGACCGTCACCGCGGAGCAGCTGGCCGTGACCGCCAAGGTCTACGACGGCCTGCGCGACGCGACGGTGAGCGGCCAGCTCGCCGGCACGGTCGCGGGCGACCTGATCGCGCTGCGGGCCCTGGGCCAGTTCGACACCAAGAACGCGGGCGTCAACAAGGACGTGGCCGTGAACCTGCAGCTGACCGGCGCCGACGCCGGCAACTACACGCTGGCGGCAAGTGCCGTGCAGGCCAAGGGCGACATCACGGCCAGGACCCTGGACCTGGGTGCCGTGGTGGTCAAGGACAAGGTCTATGACGGCAAGCGCGACGCCGAGCTGCAGCTGCCCGGGTTGACGGGCGTCGTCACCGGCGACCAGCTCGGCCTGCAGGGCGAAGGCTGGTTCGGCAACGCGGCTGCGTCGCTGGACAAGACGGTGCTGATCACCCTTGGCCTGGTGGGGGCGGATGCAGGCAACTACCGCCTGAGCCAGCCGACCCAGCAGGTGCGCGCCAGCATCACGCCCTTGCCGGCTTCGGACGCCACGACGGCACTGCTCGCCAGGCCGGCTGCAGGCGGCAACGGAGACCAGATCCGCTGGAGCGCCGGCTCCGCCTTCGAGGGCGGCGGCTCACCCGGCAGCGCCCACGGCATCGTTGGGGCCGCCGGGTCGGGAACCGGCCTGGGCGGTGGCTTTGTCGAGCTGGCCGGCGCAGGCCAGGGCGCCGGACGCAGCGGCGGCGTCAACGGCGCGGCGACCCAGGGCAGCGGCCCGGTCGGCTTCTCCATGGAACAGGTGCTCAGCCACCAGGGCCAGGTGAGCCTCGCCACCGGCGGGGACCCCCTGCCCGAGCCGCGCCAGAGCACACTGCCGGTCTATCGGGACCAGGGCGGCAGCGTCCGGCCCCAGGGCCTGGCGCAACTGCGCGTGGACGACCTGGGCGACAGCATGGCGGTGAGCCCGGTGGACACGACGGCGCCGCAGCGCGACGCCGTCCAGGGCGCGGTGCGCCAGCGCGCCGAGGCCCTGCTGGAGCTGGCCCACGGCGAGCGCGTCTGGCTGCGCATGGAGCTGCTGGACGACGGCACGCTGCGCACCCAGGCCCCGCGCGCGGCCGAGGCCCTGGGCGAGGCGGCGCTGAGCGCCTTCAGCCTCAGCACGCTGAAGCAGCAGACCGGCGTGACGCCCGGCCAGGTGCGCGCGGTGCTGCTGAACTTCGAGGGCTGACGCGGCCCGTGGCGCGGCAACGCGCCTGCAAAGGCGGGGGACGCGAGGCATCCCCCGCCTTTTTTCATGGCCCGCCTCAGCGGCCCAGCACTCGCAGGATCTCGCGCCCGTAGGCTTCCAGCTTCTTCGCGCCAACACCGCTGATCTCGCCCAGCTCGGTGAGGTCGCCGGGCATGACCCGCGCCATCTCGGCCAGCGTGGTGTTCTGGAAGATCACGTAGGCCGGCAGGCCGTGCTCCTTGGCCACCTCGGAGCGCCAGGCCTTGAGCGCCTCGAAGCGCTCCAAGCCCTCGGCATCCAGGCCCAGCGCCGGGTCGGCCTTGGGCCGCGCGCCGCCGCTGCGCGAGGACTTGGCGCGCGGCTTCTTCTCCTCGGCCTCGCGCAGCCTCACCTCCACCTCGCCCTTGAGCACCGCGCGCGCGCTGTCCAGCAGCGCCAGCGTGTTGAACTCGCCCTCGGTGGCGACATGGCCCAGCGCGATCAGCTGGCGCAGCACGGCCCGCCACTGCTGCTCCGACAGGTCCGCGCCGCAGCCCCAGGTGGACAGCGACTCGTGGCCGTACTGGCGCGTCTTGTCGGTCGCCTTGCCGCGCAGCACGTCGATGAGGTGGCCCGCGCCGAAGCGCTCGCCGCGCTGGTGGAAGCGGTAGATGCAGCTCAGGAGCTTGCGCGCCGCCTCGGTCGCGTTCCAGGTGGCCGGCGGGTTCAGGCAGTTGTCGCAGTTGCCGCAGGGCTGGCTGTCCTCGCCGAAATAGGCCAGCAGCCGCACACGCCGGCAGTCGGTCGCCTCGGCCAGCGCCAGCAGCGCGTCCAGCTTGCCGCGCTGGCCCTGCTTGAAGGTCTCGTCGGCCGGGCTCTCGTCGATCATGCGGCGCTGGTTGACGACGTCGGCCAGGCCGTAGGTCATCCAGGCCTCGGCCGGCGCGCCGTCGCGGCCGGCACGGCCGGTCTCCTGGTAGTAGGCCTCGATGTTCTTGGGCAGGTCCAGGTGGGCGACGAAGCGCACATCGGGCTTGTCAATGCCCATGCCGAAGGCGATGGTGGCCACCATGACGAGGCCGTCCTCGCGCAGGAAGCGGTCCTGGTGGCGGCGGCGCACGTCGGCGTCCAGGCCGGCGTGGTAGGGCAGGGCCTTGATGCCTTCGCTCTCCAGCCACACGGCCGTCTCGTCCACCTTCTTGCGGCTCTGGCAGTAGACGATGCCGGCCTCGCCTTCGTGCTCGTCGCTGATGAAGCGCAGCAGCTGCTCGCGCGGCGACGCGCTCTTCTCGGCGATGAGGTAGCGGATGTTGGGGCGGTCGAAGCTGCTGATGAAGACGCGCGCGTCCTGCAGCTGCAGCCGCTCGATGATGTCCCGGCGCGTCAGCTCGTCGGCCGTGGCCGTCAGCGCGACGCGCGGCACGTCGGGGAAGCGCTCGTGCAGCAGGCTCAGCTGCAGGTACTCCGAGCGGAAGTCATGGCCCCACTGGCTGACGCAATGCGCCTCGTCGATGGCGAACATCGACAACAGGCCGCGCTCGTGCAGGCTGGCGAGCTGCGCCAGGAAGCGCGGCGTGGTGAGCCGCTCGGGTGCGGCGTAGAGCAGCGTCAGCCGCCCGCTCATCATCTCGCGCTCGATGCGGCTGGACTCCTCGCCGGTCTGGCTGGAGTTCAGGAAGGCGGCGTGCACGCCCGCCTCCTCCAGCGCGCCGACCTGGTCGTGCATCAGCGCGATCAGCGGGCTCACCACCACGGCCACGCCCTGGCCGCGCGTGTGGCGCACGATGGCCGGCACCTGGTAGCACAGGCTCTTGCCGCCGCCCGTGGGCATCAGCACCAGCGCATCGCCGCCGGCGGCGACCTGCTCGACGATGTCGGCCTGCTGGCCACGGAAGGCGGTGTAGCCGAAGACTGCTGACAGGACCTGGTGCGCGGCGGATTGCAGGTCGTCGGTGGGGCTTGGAAGATGCACGGGCGGATTCATTCAGCCGCCATTGTCCCAGGAGCCCTCACATGCCCACACCTACCGAGTTGCGTGAACAGCTGATCCGCAACTTCAACGACGTGCCACGCGAGCGCTTCCTGCGCCCGCCGCGCTACGACAGCGAGACCGCCTCGCTGACACGGGGCACCGCGGCGCAGCAGCTGGGCGCCAGCTTCGACATCGTCGCGCCCGGCCAGCAGAGCTGCCCCTACCACTTCCACTACGCCGAGGAGGAGATGTTCATCGTCCTCCAGGGCCAGGGCACGCTGCGCGTGGCCGGCGAGCGGCTGCCCATCAGGGCGGGCGACGTCATCTCCATCCCGGCGGGGCCGGACTACCCGCACCACATCATCAACACGTCCGACGCGCCGCTGCACTACCTCAGCATCAGCACCCAGAAGGAGCCGGAGATCTGCGTCTACCCGGACTCCGGCAAGGTCGGCAGCTTCGCGCCGGGGCTGCGCCTGCTGCAGCGGCGCGAGGCGGGGCTGGACTACTGGGACGGCGAGGCTTGAACCTCGCCTGCTGGCGTCAGTAATGCGGCGGCAGTTCGTCGCGCAGGCCGCGCACACCGCCGGGTTCGGCCGCCGACGCGGCGCGGTCGCGCAGCTCCACCAGCTCGCGCACCAGCCGGTCGATCTGCGCCTGCTGGCGCACGATGACCTGGTTGAGCTGCTCCACGGTGTCTTCGGCGAAGCTGGCCTTGATCTCCAGGTCGGTGATGCGCTGTTCCAGGGCTTGCAGGGTATCCATGGCCGTATTGGACACGCTACGGCGCGGCAAGCCGGAACTCGACGCGGGCCCAGCGCCCGAGGCCGTCCATCACCGTGAGCCGGTGCTCGCCGGCACGCGCCACCTGCAGCGTCTGCGCGGCGCCGGCCTTCTCGCTGGCGGCCATCCACTGGCCGTCGAGCAGCCAGGTCAGGCCCTGCTGCGCGCCGATGACCTGCAGCTTCAGCGTCACGTCCTGCCGCCCCGGCGCGGGCCGCAGCACGGTGCCGGGCTCCAGGCCCACCACGCGCAGCCGGTTGGCCACCGGCTCGTGCGGCGCGCAGTCGGCGCGCCACGGCAGGCGCTCCAGCGGGTGGCGCTGTTCGGCGTCCAGGAACGGCCCCAGCAACGCCGGCCAGCGCACCGCCTCGACCCGCTCGGCCGTAGGCGCGCAACCGGGCTGCACGCGCTGGCCGGCGGCCACCCACACGGGCTCGGCCAGCGGCCCGGGGCGCAGCCGGTCGGGCAGCGTGGGCGGCACCGCGCCGTCCAGCGTCCAGGCGGTGCGGTGCTGCAGGCAGAGCTCCGGCGCCGTGGCCGATTCCGCGGTGCCCTGCGGCCAGCAGATGGCCACGGCCGCGACGCTGTCGGGCCGGCGGCGCGGCGCGAGCTGCTGGCGCGACTCGGCCGGGCCGAGCGCCGCGGCCAGGTCGCGCAGCAACGGCGCGGCCGAGTTGGCGCCGAAGTGGCCGGGGTTGGGCGTGCCGTCGGGCCGGCCTATCCACACGCCGAAGGTGTAGCGGTCCGTCACGCCCAGCGCCCAGGCGTCGCGAAAGCCAAAAGACGTGCCGGTCTTCCACGCCACGCGCTGGCCGCTCTCGCGGAACGGGCTGCCGGGCCGACCGCCGTTCTCCAGGATCTCGCGCACGATGAAGGCCGCGCCTTCGCTCATCAGCCGCGACTCGTGCAGCGGCTCGTTGCCGGTCAGGCGCGGCCGGGCGGACATGCCGCCGCGCGCCAGCGCCGTGTACGCGCCCACCAGCTCCTCCAGCGTGGTGCTGCCGCCGCCCAGGATGAGGCTCAAGTTGGGCGCCGCGTTGGCGGGCATGCGCAGCTTCACGCCCGCATTGCGCAGCCGGCCGGCGAAGCGCTCGGGGCCCAGGCGCTCCAGCAGGTCCACGGCCGGCACGTTCAGCGACCGCTGCAGCGCCTCGGCCACGCTGACCGGGCCGGAGAAGTCGGCCTGGAAGTTGCCCGGCGCGTAGCCGCCGAAGTTCTGCGGCGCGTCGATCAGCAGGCTCTCGGAATGGATCAGCCCTTCGTCCAGCGCCATGCCGTACAGGAAGGGCTTCAGCGTGGAGCCCGGTGAGCGGCGCGCTCGCACCATGTCCACATGGGCGCCGCGGCGTGCGTCGGTGAAATCGGCCGAGCCGACATAGCCGCGCACTTCAAGTGACCGGTTGTCCACCACCAGCGCGGCCAGCGAGACGGCGTCGGGCAGGCTGTTGAGGCGGTCGGTCAGCAGCTGCTCCAGCCGCGCCTGCAGGCCTGCGTCCAGCGTGGTCTGGATGACGGCGTCCGTGCGGCCCTCGCGGCGCGCCTGCTGGCGCACGCGCTCGGCCGCCAGCGGCGCCAGCCAGCGCGCGCGCAGCGGCGGCGCGAACACGTGCTCCAGCTTGGCGTCGGCCACGTCGGCGGCGCTCCAGACGCCCAGCGTCTGCATGCGCGTCAACACCTTGTCGCGCGCCGCCTGCGCGGCCGGCACGGCGCGGTCCGGCCGCAGCCGCGTGGGCGACTGCGGCAGCGCGACCAGCAGCGCGGCTTCGGCCTTGGACAGGTCGGCCGCACCCTTGCCGAGATAGGCGCGGCTGGCTGTCTCCACGCCCTCCAGCGGCCCGCCCATGGGCGCAAGGTTCAGGTACAGCGTCAGGATCTCGTGCTTGCTGCAGTGCAGCTCCAGTTGCAGCGCGCGCACGATCTGGCGCAGCTTGGCCGGCACGCTGCGGCCGGCAGCCTTGTCGTCCACCAGGCGCGCGACCTGCATCGTCAGCGTGGACCCGCCCGACACGATGCGCCCGTGCCGCGCCCACTGCCACGCCGCCCGCACGAGGGCCACCGGGTTGACGCCCGGATGCCAGCGGAACCAGCGATCCTCGTAGTGCAGCAGGGCCTGCAGATAGTTGGGCGACACCGCCTCCGGCGCCGTCGGATGCCTCTGCGCGCCGTCGTCGCCCGGCCAGGCGCGCAGCGGGCTGCCGTCGGCGGCCAGCACCGTCAGCGTCGACGAGTCGGCTGCCGGGGTGGGGAGGGGGAAGGCGAAGTCGAGGGCGAGAACCGCCAGCAGCAGCGCGGCCAGGCCGAGCTCGAAGCGGCGCAGACGGCTCATGGCTGGGGATTCAGCGCGAGCTGGATGCCGCCTTCGCCGCGCGCATCTGGTGCAGCTCCGTCGTCAGCCACTGCGCACTCTCCACCGTCGCCTGGCCCGCGCAACGGACCAGGTAGGACTTGCCGCTCATGCTGCTGGACGACGCGCCGCGGGCGATGAACTGCTCGGCGGTCTGCACCAGGTTCTTGCCTTCGAGGGCCGCGAGCTTTTTCAGCAGATGCGCCTTGGCGTCGGCGCCGGGATACCAGCTGCCATTGCGGTTGAACTCGCAGCCAGAGGACTGCAGGCGGGTCAGCAGCGCGTCGACCTCGGCGCGGGCGGCAGGCGCCATGGGAGCGGCCTGGACCGAGGCCCCCCAGGCGAACAAGGCGAGATAGCTCAGTGCGGCGCGCATGGATGGTCGCTTCACCGGTCCTCCGACTTCTTCCGGCCCGACAGCGGTTCGCCGAACGCCCAAATAACCGGAAGGCAGACCAATATGGGAATCCACACGCCAAGGATCTTTTCGCCCACGTTCTTGCCGAAGACGGCGAAGTAGGCGATGGACCCGAACATCGCCGCATACACGACCCAGCCTTGCCAGGTCAGCGGTATTGACCAGCCCAGGCCGCTGCTCTTGGCCTTGAACCAGTAGTTGCGCGTGTCTGCCATGACGATTCCTTGTTGCGTGAACACCTAGCGTTTATCCACCACGGTGATCTCTGCCTCGGCCTTGCCAATCCCCCGGATCTCCGGCCGGTACATGTCCTCCGCAAACGTCGCCGGCACAACATACCGGCCCGGCGTTACCGCACGCACCAGGTAGAACAGGTCCAGCGTCTGGCCCATCCGCGCGGCGGCGACGAAGCGGTCGTCGCGGTACTCGGTGTGGACGATGCGCTCGTTGGCATTGGCCTGCGCGACGTTGACGCCGTCCACCGTGAACTCGCCAGCCTGCGGGCCCTGGCTGAGGTTCAGGTTCTCGATCTCGAAGCCGGCCGGGATGCGGTCCACGACGAGGCCGTCCTTGATGTTCTGCGCGGCCTTCACGCGCAGGCGCACGACGAACATCTCGCCGGTCGTGAACTGGCGCGTCGTCACTGGCTTGCCGTCGGTCGTGAACATCGCGCGCTCGACCGAGATGCGCTCGCTGGTGGGCGCCAGCGGCTTGGTCGGGTAGCCCTGCGCCGTCACGTCGAGGTAGAGCGGCGCGGCGCCGTCGTTCTTCAGCGTGATGCCGCTCTTGAGCTGCGCCAGCTCGAAGCCCTGCTGGCCGACGCCGCTGCCGGTCCACGCATCGGCCTTGGCGCCGACGCTCAGCGTGGTCTTCCATGCGTCGTCCTTGCCGGCGCCGTTGGTGGCGGCCTGCACGGCCAGGAACAGCGCCAGGCGCTCCTGCGTGGAGTAGTAGTTGCGGGTACGGAAGTCGTCGGCGAGGTCGAACAGCAGGTTCTCGCGCTTCTCATGCGCGACCTTGTGGCGCAGCAGCAGCGCGTAGGCCAGCGCGCGGTCGCGCACCTTGCTGCCGTAGTCGCCCAGCCACTGGCCCCAGTAGTTGGCCGGGTCGTCGGGCTGGTAGCCGTAGCCGCGCTGCATCGCGTCATCGAGCGCGACCTTGGCACGGTTCTCGTCGCCCATCAGCTTCAGCGCCAGGCTGAGCTGCACCAGCGGCAGCGGCGACAGCGCATGGCTGCGGTACTGGTCGTGCAGCGTGCGCAGCGTGGCCAGCGGCGCCTTCTGCTCGCGGGCCAGGATGTAGCCGGCGTGCGCGGCCTCCGCGAAGCGCTGGTGCGCCAGGCGCAGCGTCTCGGCGTCGCGCCAGTCGGCGATGCGGCCCTTGTCATCGCGCTTCGGGTCCTTGGCCGGCGTGGTCTGCTGCGCCGGCGCGCGCTGGAACTGCTCCAGCAGGTTGTCCAGCGAGCGCTTCAGCTGCGCCTCGGGCATGGCGAAGCCGGCGTCGCGGGCGTCCTGCAGGAAGCCCGTCACGTAGGCGCTCAGCCAGCCTTCGTAGGCGCCGCTCGCGGCCCACAGGCCGTAGCCGCCCCTGGGCTGCTGCATGCTGGCCAGGCGGGCGAAGGCGCTGTCCAGCCGCTTGGCGCGCTCCTCGCGCGGCACCGGCTTCAGGCCCCAGCGCCTGGCGGCCTCGTCGTCGATGAAGAGCAGCGGGTAGGCGCTGGACGTCGTCTGCTCCAGGCAGCCGTAGGGGTACATCAGCAGGCCCTGCACCTGGTCCTTGATGTCGATGGGCGGCGTGTTGGAGACGCTCAAGCTGACGCTGGCCGTGCCGCTCCAGTAGGCGTCCAGCAGCGCCTTGTCGAGCGCCTGCGTGGCACCGGGCTCCAGGCGGATGCGGCGGCTCTCGCGCGTCAGCGGCGTGACGGGCTGCACCTGCAGCGCGGCCTCGCGCGTCAGGGTCAGCGTGCCGGCGCTGACCTTCACGGTGATGGGCGCCAGCCCCCAGGCATCCAGCGCCTCGGCCTGGAAGCGCAGGATCTGGCGCTGCTTGTCGGCGAGCCGGATCGTGTCGGCGCTGCCGCTGATCTTCACCGGGCCGGTGGCCGTGACACTCACCTTCACGTCCTGCGCGGCGCCGCTGAGGTTGGTCACGTCCAGCGCGAGGGTGGCCTTGTCGCCGGGCGACACGAAGCGCGGCATGTTCAGCTCGGCCACCAGCGGCGCGGCGACGACGGTGTCGGCCTGCGCCGAGCCGTAGCTGTCCGCGCTGCTGACGACGGCCATCACGCGCAGCGTGCCGTTGAAGTCCGGCAGCTTCAGGTTGACCGTGGCCTCGCCCTTGGCGTCGAGCTGCACGGGGCCGCTGAACAGGTCCACCAGCAGCACCTTGCGCGGCATGCTCTGCGTGTCGCGTTTGCCGGCGTCGCCGCCGAAGCGCTGCTTGGCGACGTTGCCCTCCATCTTCTCGATCAGGCGGCCGTACAGGTCCAGCATGTCGGCGCCGTAGCGGTGCTTGCCGAAGAAGAAGTCCTGCGGGTCGGGCGTCTTGAAGTTGGTGATGTTCAGGATGCCCACGTCCACCGCGCTGATGGTGACGATGGCGGGCTTGCCGGCCAGCTGCGGCGCCTTGACCGTGACCGGCAGCGGCACGGACGGCTGCGTCTTGGCCGGCACCGTCAGCGCCACCTTGGCCTTGCGGTCCTCGCGGTTCAGCGGCAGGTGCACCAGGCCCAGCGCGCGCGCGGGCGTCACGCGGTCGCCCTGGCTGCCGGGGCGGAACGCGGCGACGGTCACGTAGAGGTCGTGCCGCGCCCAGCCCGCGTCGGCCGAGATCGGGATGGCCAGCTCGGTGCCGCTCGCCTTCACGCCGATGCGCTTGGTCCACAGCACGCGGTCGCCCTCGACGGTGACGATGGCCTCGCCGTCATGCGGCGGCTTGATGGCCAGCTTGGCGACGTCGCCGGGCTTGAACGGCGCTCCCTGCAGCTTGAGCTGCACGCGGTCGGGCCGGTTGCCGATGTCGTCGGCGTCCTGCGCGCCGTAGCCGGCGTAGAAGCCGTAGCGCAGCGCCAGGCCGGTGTCGGGGTCGGTCACTTCCAGGCGATAACGGCCCCAGCGCACGGGCAGCGCGATCTTGGTGCGCGCCGTCAGTGCCAGGCTGCGCGCCTCCACCAGTTCCTCGTTGACGTTGAAGCCGGAGTTCCAGCCGCGGCCGTCGTCATAACGCCAATACCACTGGCGCTCCTCGTAGATCAGCTTGAGCTGCACTTCCTTGGCCGGCTTGAAGTTGCCGGCCGCGTCCACGCGCGCCAGCTCGAATTCGGCCAGGCCGTTCTCGGGCGCGACGTTGCGGTCGAACAGCGGCCGCGCGCCGACCAGCACCGGCGCCGGCCACCACGTGCGCTCCAGCGTGCGCACGACCGGCCGGCCGCCCGACTCCAGCAGGCTGAAGGCGGCGCGCAGCTTCATCGGCGACTTGCGCTCGCCGAACGCGGTGGCGACGTCGACGCTGGCCTTGCCGTCGGCGTCCAGCTCCTGCTCGGGCAGGTCCTGCCGGTTCTTCGCCTTGTCGTCGGCCAGGTCGCCGAAGATGAAGCCGGGCAGCTTGGCCCGAAGCGGCATCAGCAGCCGTTCAGAGTACGCGCTGGCCTGCAGCCGGTTGCCGGCGGCCGGCGCGCCGTAAAGGTAGTCGCCCTGCACCTGCACGGTGACGCCAGCGTCGCCGGTCAGCGTGGCCTCGGGCGCGGTCAGCGCGAGCTTCATGCGCTCGGGCAGGAACTCCTCGACCTTGAACGCCCATTGCGTGTCCGGCTGCTTCGCGCCGGGGTCGATGCGGGCCTGCACGGTCCAGCCGCCGGTGGGCGCGTCGGCCGGCAGCGTGATGGCCTGCTGGTAATAGCCCGAGCCCGTCTTGCCCGGCTGCACCAGCTGCTCGACGAGCTTGCTGCCGTCGGGCTTCTTGACGGTCAGCGTGATGGGCAGGGGCTTGGGGGCAGGCTTGCCGTCGGCATCGCGCGCCAGCACCGAGACCTGGAAGCTCTCGCCCGGCCGGTACAGGTCGCGGCCGGCGTAGACGAACAGCTTGTTGCTGCGCGACGGGTGGCCGGTGGCGTCGAACTCGCTGAGGTCCAGCGCCGCGTCGCGCAGCGACAGCAGCGACATCTCCTTGCCGCCGCGGCGCGCCAGCACGGCGCGCGCCTTGTCCCCCACCTTGCCGTCCGCGCCGGTGAACACGGCATGGCCGTCGCCGTCGGTCTGCGCCTGCGCGAGCGCCTTGCCGGCCTCGTCGACCAGGCTCAGCTCGATGCCCGACAGCGCGCTGCCGCTTTTCAGCGACGTGGCGAACACGTCGATCTGCGCGGCATGGCGGCGCAGGTGCAGGCCGATGTCGGTGACGTAGAAATGCGTGACCTGGTAGTCCCAGCCGAAGCGGCCGGGCTGGTTCATGACGGCCACGTAGATGCCAGGCTCCTGCAGCTCCTTGATGCCTTCCACGGGCAGGAAGCTGACGTTGCGGCGGTTGGGCCGCGCGTCGGTGGTGAAGCGGCCGACGTAGACGCTCTCGCTCATCGCGCGCAGCTCGTCCAGCACCCAGCCACCCACGGTGCCCTTCAGGCGGCGCTGGTTGTCGCTGTAGCCGTCGTAGTAGTAGCCGCCTTCGCCGTCCTCCTCGCCGCCGGCGTGGCCGCGCTCGCGGCGGCCGCCCACCTGCTCCAGGAAGGCCGGCAGCGACGCCGGCTTGATGCGCAGGAACTGCACGTCCACCTCGGGCGTGTTGACGGTGACGACCGGCAGGCCGCCGTTCTGCCCGGCCGGCAGCACGACGCCGCGGCTGGCGAAGTAGTAGCTGTCGGGCATGGCCTCGCTGACGGCCTCGCACTGCTGCGCGGTGGCGAGCCTGGCGCCGGAGCGCGCGGCGAGGTCGGGCTTCAGCGCGATGCGAAAGCTCCGGTCCGGCGTCGCGAACGGCAGGTAGAGCACGCGCGGGTTGTCGCCCAGCACCCAGCGGGCGGCCAGCGGCTTGAAGCTGTTGTCGGGCGGCGGCGTCTGCTTGCCGTCGTGTTCCGACTTGGTCGGCCCGGCACCTTCCAGCGCCGTGACGAGCGCGCCGAAATCCTGCCGCGAATCCAGCGGCTGCGTGAAGCTGACGGCGATGGCGGGCGAGCCGTCCAGCAGGCGCGGCTTGCAGTCCATCAGCGCGAAGGCGGCCTGCTCGCCGCCGATCTCGGCGCTGCTGGGCAGCCCGGGCCCGGCGTACCTCTGCCAGCCCCACCAGGCCCCGCCCGCCACCACACCCGCACCGATCAGGCCCAAGACGGCCTTCTGCCACGCAACCATGGAGATCCTCCCCGCAAGATGGCGGGAAGTTTAGGCATGGCCGGCCCGGCGGCCGGCGGTGTTTGCGGGGTGAAGAGTGCCCGCCTCAGTTCTTCCTGTCGCCCCGGGCGCTGATGGAGCCCATGCCCGACACCGAGCGCTGCACCGCCGGGTTGCCGAAATAGTCCACCGAGCCGACGCCGGAGATGTGGGCGGAGAGCTCGTCCGTGACCCACACCACCACGTTGCCGATGCCGCTGACGTTGACGCGGGCGCGCTGGGCCTGCAGGCGGTCGGCGACGACCTTGCCCTTGCCGGAGATCTGCAGCGCCATCTCGTCCACATGGCCACCGAGCTGGCCGTCGCCGGCGCCGGAGATGGTGAAGAGGAGCTGGCGCGCCTCCAGTTGATCCAGCCGCACGTTGCCGGCACCGCTGATGCTGAGCTTGAGCTGGTCGGCCCGCAGCGGGCCGGGCGCGAGCACGTCGCTGGCGCCGGAGACCGACAGCTGGCGCAGCTCGCGCATCTCCACCTGCACGAAGAGCTTGCCGTTGCGCCAGATCTTCCAGCCGCCGGTGGGGCGGATGACGAGCTGGCGGTCCGCCAGCTGAACCTCGACGCCCTTCTGCGCCTCGTCGTCGCCGGCGATGAAGGCCTGGTCGCGATCGCCCTGCACGACGACGACGCGGGCGGAGCCGCCCAGTTCCAGGCGATCGAAGGCGCCGGGGGCGTAGACCCTGCCGGGCCCGGCGGGCGGTGCCGGCGGCGCGGGCCGGGCCGTGGTCGTGGTCGTGGGCGCGGGGTGGGCCAGCGGGGCCGGGCTGGCCGGCGGCGCCGGCGGCGTGGTCTGGGCCACCGCCAGGCCCGCGGCCATCAGCAGGAGCAACGCAGGGCTTTTCACAGCGACTGCTCCCTCAGCATCTTGGACACCTCGCGGTTGGCGGTGATGCGCGTGCCGTCGCGCAGCTGCACGACGAGCTGCGAGTTCTCGTCGGGGGTCATGCTGTCCACAAAGTCCAGGTTGACGATGCAGCCGCGCTGCAGGCGCAGGAAGCGGGTCGGGTCCAGCCGGGTCTCGAAGTCGGCGATCGGCAGGCGCACCAGGAAGCTGCGGCCCTTGCTGGTGATGGCGGTGTACTTGTTGTCGGAGCGCAGGCACTCGATGGCGTCCACCTGCAGCGGGAAGATCTTGCCCTGGTCGCGCACCAGCAGCCGGGTCAGCGGCGCGTCGGCGGGCGCGCCCAGCGCCTGCGCCACCTCGGCCGCGCTGGGCCCGGCCTCGCGCAGCGCATGGCGCACCGCCTCGTCGAAGCGCTCGCGCGAGAAGGGCTTGAGCAGGTAGTCCACCGCGTGCAGCTCGAAGGCCGCCAGCGCATGCTGGTCGTAGGCGGTCGTGAAGATGATGCGCGGCGGGTGGCTGGCCCCCCACTCATGGCCTTGCAGCGCCTGCACCACCTGCAGGCCGGTCAGGCCCGGCATCTGGATGTCGGTCAGCACCAGCGCGGGCTTGAGCGCGCGGATCTGGGCCAGCGCGTCGTCGCCGTCTTCGCAGACGGCCACGAGCTGCAGCCCCGGCGTGGCCTTGACCCAGTCGGCCAGCGCCTCGGCGGCCAGCGGTTCGTCTTCGGCGATCAGGACGGTGGTGCTGCTCATGCGGGGACACTCCAAGTTTTATTGGCGAGGTTGGCGCGGATACCAGTTGAGGTTGCCCAGCGACTGCCGTGGAACCGGCTTTGCCGGGCCACTGGCAGTGCCCCCTCGAGGGGGCACGCGAAGCGCGTAGGGGGTGGTCTCATACCTGCGGAATGAAGAGGTCGACGCGGAACCCCGCGCCAGGGGCCGTGTGGATGCGCAGTCGCGCCCGGCCGTCGTAGTCCAGCGAGAAGCGCTTCTTCAGCGCCGCCAGGCCCACGCCGCGGCGCTGGCCGGGCTGGGGCTCCAGCGCCGCGGGCTCGCAGCCGGGACCGTCGTCCGCCACGGCCAGGTCCAGGCCGTGGTTGAGCGCGTTGCGGCGCGCGCTGATGGTCACGCGGCCGCCGCCCTTGCGCGGCGCCACGGCGTGCAGGATGGAGTTCTCCACCAGCGGCTGCAGCGTGAGCGGCGGCAGCTCGTCGGCCAGCACGCGTTCCTCCAGGTCCCAGTCCACGCGCAGGCGCGGGCCCAGGCGCAGGGCTTCGAGCGCGAGGTAGTCGCGCAGGAAGTCGATCTCGTCGGACAGCATCACGCGGTCCTCGGCGCCGCGCTTGGTGTCCAGCACATAGCGCAGCATGGAGGCGAACTTCAGCAGCGCGGCCTCGGCGCCGGCCGGGTCCTTGCGGGTCAGCGCGATCAGCGAGTTCAGCGTGTTGAACAGGAAATGCGGGTTGAGCTTGCCGCTGATGGCCGACAGCTCGGCCTTGGCCAGCGCGCTCTCGGCCTGGGCCGTGGCCACGGCCGCCGCGCGTGCTGCGCGCGCCTGCAGCACGGCCGTGAAGGCGGTGGCGATGGTGGCGTAGACGACGATGCCCCACACCGAGCGCCACAGCAGCCCGGCCATCAGCACGGCGCCGGCATGGTCGCGGCCGAACAGCGTGGCGTTGACGGCGAACTCGCCCGCCTGCCACAGCGCCGCGAAGGCCAGTGCCGCCAGCACATGGGCCAGGGCCTTGGCGGCCGGGCCGGCGTCGCTCGCCTGCAGGCGGCGCGCCAGCGGCCAGACGGCGACGCCCAGCAGCATCGGCGCCCACAGCATGGTGGTGGCCTGGTAGACGGCCAGCCAGAACGGATCCAGGCCGCGGTCGAACTCGCTGCCGGCCAGCACGAACAGGCACCAGGCCAGCGCGCAGCCGCCGGCGTAGGCCAACCACATCCGCGCATTGCTGCTGCGGCGGCTGCCGGGGGGATGGGCCAGGGTGTTCATGGCTTCATCTTAGGGAGGCCCGCCGTCCGGGCGGCCAACAAGGAGACGAAGTGCGGGCTCCGGGGTGCGGGATGCGATCTAGGGGGTGCTGCCCACGGGTCGGCGGCCACCCCCCGAGAGACTCAGGCCGTCGGGCGCCGTCACCGGCGCCGTCTCGTCAGTCGCTTGCGCAGCTCGGTGACCCACAGCACCAGGCTGGCCATCGCGACGCAGACGCCCCACTGGTCGAGGCCCAGCGGCACCGTGCCGAACGCGACATTCAGCAGCGGGACGTTCACCACCGCCACCTGCAGCAGCACCGACAGCGCGATGGCCCCCCACAGCCAGCGGTTGGCGAACAGGCCGTGGAACGCACTGGCCGAGGCCGAGCGGGCGTTCAGCGCATTGAACAGCTGCGCCAGCACCAGCGTGGTGAAGCCGGCCGTGCGGGCGTTGTCCAGGCCGTGATGGCCTTCGATCAGACCGCCCGGCAGGTAGAGGTCGAGGGTCAGCAGCGTGACCAGGGCCATGACGATGCCCACCTCCATGACGCCCAGCCACATGGCCGCGTCGATGACGCGCTCGTCGGCCCGGCGTGGCTTGCGGGCCATCACGTCCTCGGTGGTCGGGTCCACGCCCATGGCCAGCGCGGGCGTGGAGTCCGTGATCAGGTTGATCCACAGGATCTGCGTGGCCAGCAGCGGCAGCACCATGCCCTCGCCGACACTCGACTGCAGGCCGATGACGCCCGCGCCGACGACACCGAGGAACACGGTCAGCACCTCGCCCATGTTGGAGGACAGCAGGTAACGCAGGAACTTGCGGATGTTGTCGAAGATCGCGCGGCCCTCGCGCACCGCGTCGACGATGGTGGCGAAGTTGTCGTCCGCCAGGATCATCTTGGCTGCCTGCTTGGTCACCTCGGTGCCGGTGACGCCCATCGCCACGCCGATGTCGGCGGCCTTCAGGGCCGGCGCGTCGTTGACGCCGTCGCCCGTCATCGCGACGACATGGCCCTGGGCCTGCAGCGCGTCGACGATGCGCAGCTTGTGCACCGGCGCCACGCGCGCGAACACCGAGTGGGTGCGCACCGCCTCGGCCAGCGCGCGCTCGTCCATCGCGTCCAGCTGCGCGCCGGACACCGCCGTGGCGCCGCGCGCCACCAGGCCCAGGTCGGCGCCGATGCGCGCGGCGGTGCGCGGATGGTCGCCGGTGATCATGACGACGCGGATGCCGGCGCGGCGTGCCTCGGCGATGGCGACGGCGGCCTCCTCGCGCGGCGGGTCGATGATGCCCACGGTGCCGACGAAGACCAGGCCCTGCTCCAGCGCCTCGGGTGCGAGGCCGTCGTCCTGCGCCTCCCCCGTGGCCAGCGGCCGGTAGGCCACGGCCAGCGTGCGCATGGCATCGTCGGACAGGCGGTCCACGTCAGCCAGGATGCGCCCGCGCACGGCCTCGTCCAGCGGGAGCGCCGCCAGGCCCTCGCGGTAGTGGGTGCAGCGCGACAGCAGCACGTCGGGCGCGCCCTTGCAGACCAGCACCCGCGCATCGCCCTGCTCGTGGTCGATCTCGATGCTGGACATCATCTTGCGCTCGGACGTGAACGGCAGCTCGCGCACGCGGTCGAAGCGCCGGCTGCGGCGCTCCTGGCCGCCCAGCTTGCGCTCGGCCACCAGGAAGGCCGCCTCGGTCGGGTCGCCCTGGATCTCCCACAGCCCCGGCTCCACCTCGCGCAGGTCGGCATTGCTGGCCAGGCTGCCGCCGCCGAGCATGACGAGGTGCTCGGCGCGCATCGCGTCCGCGGCGGCGCCGCCGTCCACGGCCTCGATGCGGCCCTCGGGCGCATAGCCCACACCGCTGACTCGCGCCAGGCCTGAGGCCGTGGCCAGGCGCTGGATGGTCATCTCCGAGCGCGTCAGCGTCCCGGTCTTGTCGGAGCAGATCACCGAGGCCGCGCCCAGCGTCTCCACCGAGGACAGCTTCTTCACCACGGCCTTGCGCCCGGCCATGCGCTGCACGCCCAGCGCCAGCACCACCGACAGGATGGCCGGCAGCCCCTCGGGCACGGCGGCCACCGCCAGCGACACGCCCAGCAGCAGGGCCTGCACGATGTCGGCCAGGCCGTGCACGTCGTTCAGCATCAGCACGGTACCAACCACGATGACGGCGATCACCACCACGGCGACGCCCAGCATGCGGCCGACGCGCGCGATCTCGCGCTGCAGCGGCGACGGCGGCTCGACGGTGGCCTCCAGCAGGGTCGCGATGGAACCCACCTGCGTGGCCATGCCGATGGCCGTGACGACGGCCCGGCCGGTGCCCCGGGCCACCGAGGTGCCCTTGAACACCATGCAGGCCTGGTCCGCCAGCGCGGCGGCAGCGGCCAGTGGCGCGGCGTCCTTGGTCACGGCCTCGCTCTCGCCGGTCAGCGAGGCTTCCTGCACCCGCAGCGCGGCCGCCTGCAGCAGCCGGGCATCGGCACCGACGGCATCGCCCTCGGCCAGCAGCACGATGTCGCCGGGCACCAGCTCGCTGCTGGGAACGCGCTGCACCTGGCCATCGCGCAGCACTGCCGACATGACCGCCGTGATGCGGGCCAGTGCCGCCACCGCGCTCTCGGCGCGCGCCTCCTGCACCAGGCCCAGCACGGCATTCAGCCCCACGATGACGAGGATGACCAGCGCGTCCACCGGCCAGCCGTGGCGGCCCTCGATCGCCCAGGCCAGCAGCGAGATGCCGATGGCGGCGATCAGCAGCAGCACCAGCGGGTCGCGCAGCTGGTCCAGCAGCCGGCGCCAGGCAGGCACGGGCGGCGCGGCACGCAGCTCGTTGCGGCCATGGCGGGCCTGGCGCCGCGCGACCTCGGCCTGAGACAGCCCGCGCTGCGGGTCCACGCCCAACGCCGCGGCGACGGCCGCGCCGTCGAGCAGCGAAGGGTGGAAGGTCTCGTCCTGGGTGCCCTGCATGCCGCCCTCCTGGATCAGCCGCCGAGCGCGCTCATGAAATGAGCAATGCCGGCGACGCGGTCCACCGGCAGCACGAAGGCGATGCCGCGACCGGTGTCGTCCAGCTCGACCGCCTGGACGATGGCGTCGAGGATGGCCGGCGCGCGGTCGGCAGGCACCAGCGTCAGCAGCACCTCCTTCTCGGGCTCGATGGCCACGCCGAAGATCTTCTCGTGCTCGTTGATGCCGGCGCCACGCGCCGCCAGCACGGTGCCGCCGCGCGCGCCGGCGTCCACCGACGCTTTCAGCGCGCGGCTGCCCCAGCCCTTGCGGACGATGCTGACGATGAGGGACAGGGCGGGTTCAGTCATGATGTTTCAGCGCGGAAGGCGCCGCTCCTTGAAACGGATCAGCAGGCCCAGCGACGTGAGCGAGACCATGGGCGCCAGCGCGATCAGCGACACCAGGCCGAGGCCGTCGGCCAGCGGGTCGGCCCCGTCGGTGGCGGCTGCGGCGCCCAGCGCCAGGGCCAGCAGAAAGCTGTTGGCCAGCGGCCCGGTGGCGACGCCGCCGGCATCGGCGGCGATGGCGACGAAGTCGTTTCGGCTGACGATCATGATCGCCACGACCAGCAGGTAGCCGGGCAGCAACAGGTAGAGCAGCGGCAGGTCGCGGCCGAGGCGCAACATGCCGGCGCCCACCGCGATGGCGACGCCGACGCACACCGACACCAGCACCCAGCTGCGGCGGATGGCGCCGCTGGACGCCTCCTCCACCTCGGTGGCCAGGATGCGCACCGCGGGCTCGCCCCAGGTCGTGACGAAGCCCAGCAGCATGCCGATGGCCGCCACCTGCCAGGGTGACTGCAGCGTGCCCAGCGCCTGGCCGACGGCCCGGCCGTAGGGCAGGAAGGCAATGCTGACACCCAGCAGGAACAGGAACAGGCCGGCCGCGGCGAGCGCCGTGCCGACGAGGATGCGCTTGACCTCGTCGCCCGGCAGCTTCAGCACGAAGACCTGGAAGACGAGGAAGAAGAGTGCCAGCGGCAGCACCGCCAGCAGCACGCTGGTGGCGGTGTCGCCGACGAGGGCGAGGCTCAGCGCGGCATCCATCAGCCCTGCCCGAGGCTCAGCAACAGGATGACGACCACCGGGCCGGCCGAGGCCAGGCCCAGCAGGCCGAAGCCGTCGGCCTGCGCCGAGCGCCCGGCCAGCACCGACGACAGGCCCAGCGCCAGCGCCAGCAGCACCGGTGCCGTCAGCACGCCGGTGGTGACGCTGCCGGCGTCGTAGGCCAGCGGCACGAAGCCCGGCGGCGCCCACCAGGACAGCAGCAGCATCAGGCCGTAGGTGCCCGCCAGCAGCCACTTGAACGGCACGCCGACGACGATGCGCAGCAGCGCCAGCGCCGCGAACAGGCCCACGCCCGCGGCGATCGCATAGCTCAGCGGCCGCCCGGGCAGGGCACCGTCGGTGGCCTGCTGGACCTGCCCGGCCAGGATCAGCACATCGGGCTCGGCGATGGTGACGGCGAAGCCGAGGCCGAAGGCCACCGCGACGATCAGCCACAGCGAGCGCCGGCGCGGCAGCTCGGCGCCGATGAAGCGGCCCATGGGCAGCACGCCCAGGTCGATGCCGACGAACAGCAGCACCATGCCCGCGACGACCAGTGTCGAGCCCAGCAGGAACTGCAGGAACAGCGCCAGCGGCGCGTGGACCAGCAAGAGCTGGAGGGCGCAGACGACGCCCACCAGCGGCGCGATGGCGCGCAGCACTTCGGGCAGGCGCTGCAGGATCAGCCTGAGCATGCCCCCTCCTCCCGCAGCAGGCGCCGCGCGTGGCGCGCGGCGATCCACTCCTCGTTGGTGGGCTCGACGCCGACGCGAACGGCACTGCCACCCGACGAGATCACGGCCGCATCGGCCGCGTTGGCGGCCTCGTCCAGCTGCAGGCCCAGCCAGGCCAGGCCGGCGCAGACGCGCGTGCGGATGAAGGCGCAGTGCTCGCCGACGCCGGCAGTGAAGACCAGCAGGTCCAGCCCGCCGAGCACCGCGGTCAACGCACCGATCTCGCGCAGGATGCGGCGCACGTACAGGTCCAGCGCCAGCCGGGCGCGCTCGCCGGTCTCGCCGGCATCGCCCTCATGCGCGACGATGCGCCGCGGCTCGGACGACAGGCCCGACACGCCCAGCAGCCCCGATTCCCGGTACAGCAGCTCGCCGACCTCGGCCAGCGACAGCTTCTCGATCTCCATCAGGTAGAGCAGGGCGCCGGGGTCGATGGCGCCGGTGCGCGTGCCCATCATCAGCCCGTCCAGCGCCGAGAAGCCCATGGTGGTGGCGACGCTCTGCAGGCCCTGCATCGCGCACAGGCTGGCGCCGGAGCCGAGGTGGGCGACGATGCAGCGCCGGCCAGCCAGCCCGCCATGGCGCTCGGGCAGGGCCACCGCCATGTACTCGTAGGACAGGCCGTGGAAGCCGTAGCGGCGCAGGCCGCGCTGGAAGGCCGAGTAGGGCAGCGGCAGCACCTGCTCGACCAGCGGCACCGTGTGGTGGAAGCCGGTGTCGAAGCAGGCGATCTGCGGCAGGTCGGGCCGCTCGCGCAGCAGGATCTCGATGGCCTCCAGTGCGAAGGGCTGGTGCAGCGGCGCCAGCGGCACCAGCGCGCGCAGCTCGGCCAGCAGCGGTGCGTCCACGCGCACCGGCTCGAAGTGCTTCGCGCCGCCATGCACCACGCGGTGCGCGATCGCCGCGACCGGGCGGCCGTCCAGCCAGCGCAGCACCTCGTCGCGGATGATCTGCAGCGCCGCGGCATAGGGGTGCTCGCCGCCGAGGTCCACCGGCCGCACCGGCACCGTGCTGGCGCCGAAGTCGGGATGGTCGCTGCCGATGCCCTGCACCTTGCCGTTCCAGGCCGGCTGGCGCGCCTCGCCGGCCGCGTCGAACAGGCCGAACTTGATGCTCGACGAGCCGCAGTTCAGCACGACGATGAAGGCGCTCATGGCGGGTTGCTCCGGAAGTGATGGGCCAGCAGCACGGCGATGGCACAGGAGGCGATGCGGGTCTCGCGGCTGTCGGCCCGGCTGGTCAGCACGATGGGCAGCTTGGCGCCCAGCACGATGCCGGCGGTGGCGGCGTCGCCCATGTACTCCAGCTGCTTGGCGAGCATGTTGCCGCTCTCCAGGTCGGGCACCACCAGCACGTCGGCCTGGCCGGCGACCGGCGAGGTGATGCCCTTGACGCGCGCGGCCGCGGCCGACACGGCGTTGTCGAAGGCCAGCGGCCCGTCCAGCACGGCACCGGCGATCTGGCCGCGCTCGGCCATCTTGCACAGCGCGGCGGCGTCCAGCGTGGCCGGCATGGCGGGGTTCACCGTCTCGACGGCGGCCAGGATGGCCACGCGCGGCTCGGCCACGCCGATGGCGTGCGCCAGCGTCACGGCATTGCGCACGATGTCGGCCTTGTGCTCGAGCGTGGGCGCGATGTTGATGGCCGCGTCGGTGATGATGAAGGGCCGCGGGTAGGCCGGCGTCTGCATCAGGAAGCAGTGCGACAGCCGGCGCTTGGTGCGCAGGCCCGCTTCGGGCGCGAGCACGGCGCTGACCAGCTCGTCGGTGTGCAGGCTGCCCTTCATCAGCGCCTGCACCTCGCCCCGGCCGGCCAGCCCGGCGGCGCGCTCGGCGGCGGCGTGGCTGTGCGGCACGTCGTCGATCTCGACGCCCGCCAGGTTCAGCCCGGCCTCCAGCGCCACGGCCTCCAGCCGGGCGCGCGGCCCCACCAGCAGCGGCACGATCAGGCCGGCTGCGCGCGCGTCGAGCGCGCCCGCGAGGCTGAGCACGTCGCAGGGATGCACGACGGCCACGCGGATGGGGCCGATCGACTGCACGTGCTGCAGCAGCCGGCGCAGGCCGCCGTCGGTGCGCAGTCGCACCTCGGGCAGCATGGTGGCAGGACGTTCGATCTTCTCCGTGGGCGCCAGCACGCTGGCTTCACCGTCGATGACGGCCTGGCCGTCCTGGTTCACGCAGCGGCAGGCCAGCGTGACGCGGCGCCGGGCCTCGTCCTTGGCGCTGACGGTCACCGTGACGGTCAGACGGTCGCCCACGCGCACGGGGGCGCGGAAGTGCAGCGTCTGGCCGAGGTACACGGTGCCCGGCCCCGGCAGCTGCGTGCCCAGCAGCGCCGAGATCAGCGCGCCTCCCCACATGCCGTGGGCGATGACGCCATGGAACTGCGTGGCCGCGGCGTACTCGGCATCCAGGTGGGCGGGGTTGACGTCGCCGGACATCACCGCGAAAAGCTGGATGTCCTCCTGCGTGAGCTGGCGCTCGAGGCTGGCGCTGTCGCCCACCGCGAGTTCGTCGAAGGTGTGGTTGCGCAGCATCTGCAGCGCGGGGGCCTCGGTCACGGGTGGATCCTTTCCATGATTCAAGCCATCTGCGCGATGGTCTTGCGAAAGCGCTGCAGCGACAGCGCGAACAGCGCCGCGCCGATTGCCGCCAGCGCCGCGAACTGCGGCCACACCACGTCCAGCCCCGCGCCGCGGAACAGGATGGCCTGGCCCAGCTGCACGAAGTGGGTGGTGGGCGCGGCCAGCATGATGTCCTGCACCAGCCCCGGCATGCTCTCGCGCGGCGTGCTGCCGCCCGACAGCATCTCCAGCGGCATGATGGTCAGCATCATCAGCATGCCGAACTGCGGCATGTTGCGCGCCAGCGTCGCCATGTAGATGCCCATGGACGTGGTCGCGAACAGGCACAGCGCGGCGCCGGCAAAGAACAGCGGCAGCGAGCCGGCCACCGGCACGTGCAGCAGGCCCTGCACCACGACGGTGATCGAGAACCACGCGGCCAGCAGCACCACCAACCCCATCGACCAGACCTTGGCCAGCATGATCTCGGCCGGCGTGACCGGCATCACCAGCAGGTGCTCGACGGTGCCGTGCTCGCGCTCGCGGATCAGCGCCGCGCCGGCCAGCACGATGGACAGCATGGTGATGTGGTTGATGACCTCCACCAGGCTGCCGAACCAGCTCTTGTCCAGCGCCGGGTTGAAGCGCGTGCGCAGCGCCAGCTCCACCGGCGGCGTGGCCGTGCCGCGGGTGCGCTGCGCGAACTCCATGACCTCGCCCATGACGATCTGCTGCACATAGCCGCTGCCGCTGAAGGCCTGGCTCATGCGCGTGGCGTCGACGTTGAGCTGGGCCTGCGGCGCGCGGCCGGCCAGCAGGTCGCGCTGGAAGTTGCGCGGGATCACCAGCACGAAGGTGTAGTCGCCGGCGTCCATGCCGGCGTCCATCTGCGGCCAGTCGATCATCCGCGGCGGCGCGAACTGCGGCGCGTAGAAGGCCGAGGCGATGCGCTGCGACAGCGGCGAGCGGTCCTCGTCGACGACGGCGATGACGGCCTGGTTGAGCGTCTCGGGCATGGCCCTGGCCGCGCTGTAGACGCCCAGCGTGAACACGTAGGCGATCAGCACCAGCATCATGGGGTCGCGCCACAGGCTCCACAACTCCTTGACGCCCAGGCGATAGATGTTGACCAGGGTCTGGCGCATGTCAACGGTCCTGTTTGCGCAGCAGCAGGATGGCCGTGCCGGTGATGACCGGCACCGCCGCCAGCATGGGCCACAGCGCCGAGCCGAGGTCGGCGAAGCCCAGCGCCTTGTTGAACACGCCGCGGCTGATGGCGATCATGTGCGAGGCCGGGTAGACCTCGCCGATCCAGCGCGCCGCGCCCTGCAGCGACGACACCGGGTCGATCATGCCCGCGTACTGCGTGGCCGGGATCAGGGTGCCGATCATCGCGAAGAACATCGCGGCGATCTGGCTCTTGGTGACGCTGGAGGCCAGCAGGCCCATGCCGGTGGCACAGAAGCTGAAGATCAGCGCGCCCAGCGCCAGCAGCGCGAAGCTGCCCGTCAGCGGCACGCCGAACACGGTCACGGCCATGCCCGTCATCAGCAGGAAGTTCAGCATCGCCAGCGCCACGTAGGGCAGCTGCTTGCCGAGCACGAACTCGCTGCGCGTGACCGGCGTGACGTAGAGGTTGATGATGGCGCCGGTCTCCTTCTCGCGCACCACGGCCAGCGCGGTCAGCATGGCCGGCAGCATCAGCAGCAGCATGGGCAGGATGGCCGGCACCATGGCCGGCAGGCTCTTCACGTCGGGGTTGTAGCGAAAGCGCGTCTGCAGGCCCGGCTGGCCCGAGGCCGCGCCACCGGCCCGCTCGGCCAGCCAGTGCTGGTGGATGCCCTGCACATAGCCCGACACGGTCTCGGCGCGCATGGGCATGGCGCCGTCGATCCAGGCGCCGATCTGCACGCCGCTGCCGCGCTGCAGGTCGCGGCCGAAGCCGGCCGGGATCTCCACCGCCAGCGCGAGCTCGCCGCTGCGCAGGCGCCGGTCCAGCTCGGCGTCGCTGGCGATGGGCGGCTGCTCGATGAAGTAGCGCGAGCCGGCCAGGCTCTGCGTGTAGCTCTGGCTCTGGGTGGACTGGTCGCGGTCCAGCACCGCGTAGCGCAGGTCCTGCACGTCCATGTTGATGCCGAAGCCGATCACGCACATCAGGATCAGCGAGCCGGCCAGCGCCAGCGTCGCGCGCACCGGGTCGCGCTGCAGCTCCAGCGCCTCGCGCCACAGGTAGCTGTACAGGCGCTGCAGGCTGAAGCGGCGGGGCCGCGCGGGCGGCTCGACGGGTGCCGCCATGGCGGGCGCGGCATCGGCAGCGGCCTCCGCGGTGCCGCCGCCGGCCTCGACGAGATAGCCGATGAAGGCCTCCTCCAGCGTCGCGGCACCACGCCTGGCCACCAGCTGCGCCGGCACGTCGCTGTCCAGCACGCGGCCGGCATGCATCATGGACATGCGGTCGCAGCGCTCGGCCTCGTTCATGAAGTGGGTGGAGATGAAGATGGTCACCTTGTCGCGCCGCGACAGTGCCACCAGCAGCCGCCAGAACGCGTCGCGCGCGACCGGGTCCACGCCCGAGGTGGGTTCGTCCAGGATCAGCAGCTCGGGCTTGTGCACCATGGCCACGGCCAGCGACAGGCGCTGGCGCATGCCCAGCGGCAGGCTCTCGGGCAGGCTGGCCTGCACCTGCTGCAGGCCGAAGCGCTGCTCCATCTCGGCCACGCGCACCGGGATCTCGCCGGCCGGCACCTGGAACAGCCGCGCGTGCAGCTCCAGGTTCTGCCGCACCGTCAGCTCGCCGTACAGCGAGAAGGCCTGCGACATGTAGCCGACGCGTCGGCGCGTGGCGATATCGCGCGGGTCCACCTCGTTGCCGAACAGCCAGGCTTTCCCTTCGCTGGCCGGCAGCAGGCCGGTCAGCATCTTCATCGTCGTGCTCTTGCCGCAGCCGTTGGAGCCGAGGAAGCCGAAGATCTCGCCGCGGCGGATGCGAAAGCTCACGCGCTCCACCGCGACGAAGTCGCCGAAGCGCAGGGTCAGGTCCTGCGCCTCGATGGCGATGTCGTTCTCGTCCGCGGCCAGCGGCGGGATGACCACCGGCGCATGGCCGCGCTTCTTCTCCTCCGGCAGCAGCGCGACGAAGGCGGCCTCCAGCGACGCGGTGCCGGTGCGCCGCAGCAGCTCGGCCGGCGTGCCGGTGGCCAGCACGCGGCCGTCGTCCATGGCCACCAGCCAGTCGAAGCCCTGGGCCTCGTCCATGTAGGCGGTGGCGACCAGCACGCTCATGCCCGGGCGCTGGCGGCGGATGCGCGCGATCAGGTTCCAGAACTGCGCGCGCGCCAGCGGGTCCACGCCGGTGGTGGGCTCGTCGAGGATCAGCAGGTCGGGATCGTGGATCAGCGCGCAGCACAGGCCCAGCTTCTGCTTCATGCCACCCGACAGCTTGCCGGCCGGCCGCGCCAGGAAGCCCTGCAGGCCGGTGGCGCGCGTCAGCTCATCGATGCGGCGGCGGCGCTCGGCGGCGTCGTGGCCGAACAGGCGGGCGAAGAACTGCAGGTTCTCCTCCACCGACAGCGTGGGATAGAGGTTCCTGCCCAGGCCCTGCGGCATGTAGGCGATGCGCGGGCAGGCGGCGTCGCGGTGGCGCTTGCTGGCCATGTCACCGCCCAGCACCTCGACGCGGCCCTGCTGCACGGCGCGCGCGCCGCTGATCAGCGACAGCAGGCTGGACTTGCCCACGCCGTCCGGCCCGATCAGCCCCACCATGCGGCCGGCGGGGATGTCCAGCGTGATGCCGGCCAGCGCCGGCTGCCTGCCGTAGTGCTGCTGCAGCGCCTGCAGCCGCACGACCGGCGCGCCGACCGCGTCTGCGAACGTCATCGGCGGGCCGGCAGCGCGAGGTGGGCCGGCCATTCACGCGCCGGGTCCAGCCGCACCCAGGCCGAGCCGGGCAGGCCGGTCTTGACCTGCTCCATGTGCTCGCGCAGCAGTTCGCGGTCGATCTTGGCGCGCACACGGAACATCAGCTTTTGGCGCTCACTGCTGGTCTCCACCGTCTTGGGCGTGAACTGTGCGTTGCTGGCGATGAAGGAGACCCGGGCCGGGATCACGTACTGCGGCGCCGCGTCCAGCACGATGCGCACCTCGGTGCCCATGGCCACGCGGCCGGCCACCTCGGTGGGCAGGAAGAAGGTCATCGACACGTCGCTCAGGTCGATCAGGTTCAGCACGCGGCCGCCCGCGCCCAGCACCTCGCCGGGCTGGGCCACGCGGAACTGCACGCGGCCGTCGCGCGGCGCCTTGAGCTGGGCGTCGTCCAGCTCGGCCTGGATGCGCTGCAGCGTCGCGTCCACGGCCTCGACCTGGGACCGCGCGCTCGTCACCTGCGCACGCGCCGCGGTGATGGCCGCATCGCCCGACACCACCTGCGCCTGCGTCGCCCCCAGCGCGGCCTCGGCGCCGCGCACGCGGGCGCGGTCGTCGTCCAGCGTCTGGGCCGAGGCCGCGCCCTCCCTGGCCAGGGTCTCGGAGCGCGCCAGCCGGCGGCGCGCGGCGTCCAGTTCGGCCTCGGACTGGCGCACGCGGGCCTGCAGCGCGGCCTTGTCGCTCTGGCGCATGGCGACCTGGGCCTGCGCGCTGGCCACGGCCGTCAGCGTCTGCTGGCGCTGCGCCTGGGCCTCGCGGCGCTGCGCATCCAGCGTCTGCACCTGCATGGTGGCCAGCAGCTGGCCGGCCTTCACGAAGGCGCCTTCATCGACCAGGATGTCGCCCACGCGGCCGGCCTGCTTGGTGGCGATGTCGATCTCGGTGGCCTCGATGCGGCCGTTGCTGGCGAGGAAGCCTTCGTCCTGGGCCTTGGCCTGGCGCTGCTGCCAGAACACCCAGCCGCCACCGGCCAGCAGGGCCGCGACGATGGCAGGCAGCAGTTTGTTCTTGAGGGAGGGCATGGGAGGCAGGTTCATCCGAGCACGTGGTAGCCGGCGTCGACGTAGAGCGTCGAGCCCGTGATGGCGCGGGCGCCGTCGCCCGCCAGGAAGGCGCAGAGCGCGCCGACCTCGTCGATCCCGACCAGCCGGCGCAGCGGCGCGCGGCGCACCGCGTCGGCCATCAGCGCGTCGAAGTTGGGGATGCCGGAGGCCGCGCGCGTGGCCAGCGGGCCGGGCGAGACGGCGTTGACACGAATGCCCCTGGGGCCCAGCTCGGCCGCCAGGTAGCGCGTGCTGGCCTCCAGCGCGGCCTTGACCGGGCCCATCAGGCCGTAGTCGGGCACGACCTCCTCGGCGCCGATGTAGCTCATGGTCATCAGGCTGCCGCCCTGGCTCATCAGCGGCTCGGCCAGGCGGGCCATGCGCGCGAAGGAGTGGCAGGAGATGTCCATCGCACGGGCGAAGCCCTCGCGCGAGCTGTCGGCCACGCGGCCGTGCAGGTCGCTCTTGGGCGCGAAGGCGATGGAGTGCAGCAGGAAGTCCAGCCGGCCCCAGCGCTGCGCGATGGCGTCGAACACGGCCTCCAGCTGGCCGGGCTGCTCCACGTCCAGCGGCAGCGCGATGGCGGCCTGCAGCTGCTGCGCCAGCGGCTCGACGTGCGGGCGGGCCTTGTCGTTGAACCAGGTCACCGCCAGTTCCGCGCCGGCGTCGCGGAAGGCCCGCGCGCAGCCCCAGGCGATGCTCTTGTCGTTGGCGATGCCGACGACCAGGCCCTTCTTGCCCTGCAGACTCGACACGCCCATCACGCTTCGAGCACGTAGTGGCCGGGCGCCGCGGCCAGCGGCTGGTAGCGGGCATGGCCCATGCGCGGCGGCTTGACCGGCGCACCCGAGCGGGCGGCCAGCCATTGCTGCCAGGCCGGCCACCAGGAGCCGGCCTGCGTGGGCGCGGCGGCCAGCCACTCGTCGGGCGCCAGGTAGGGGCCGCCGGCCGGGCGCGTCAGCAGCTGGTAGCGGCGCCGCGAGTCGGGCGTGGGCGGATTGACGATGCCGGCGTTGTGGCCGCCGCTGGTCAGCACGAAGGTGATCTCGGCCGGGCTCAGGTAGTGCAGCTTGTGCACCGAGCGCCACGGCGCGACGTGGTCGGTCGTGGTGCCCACCATGAAGGTCGGCAGCGTCAGGCCGCCCAGCGAGACCGGGCGGCCGTCCACCGGGTAGCGGCCCTCGCTGAGGTCGTCGTTCAGGAACAGTCGGCGCAGGTACTGGCTGTGCATCAGGGCCGGCATGCGCGTGGCGTCGGCGTTCCAGGCCATCAGGTCGTTGCCGCTGCTGCGCTCGCCGAGCAGGTACTCGTTGACCAGTCGCGACCACAGCAGGTCGTAGGAGCGCAGCATCTGGAAGGCGCCGGCCATCTGGCTGGCCTCCAGGTAGCCGGTCTGGGCCATCTGCGCCTCCAGCAGGCTGACCTGGCTCTCGTCGATGAACAGGCCCAGCTCGCCGGGCTCGCTGAAGTCGGTCTGCGCGGCGAAGAAGCTGGCGCTGGCCAGGCGGGTGTCGCCGTCGCGCGCCATCGCGGCCGCGGCGATGGCCAGCAGCGTGCCGCCCAGGCAGTAGCCGGTGGCATGCACGCGCCGCTTCGGCACGATGGCATTGACGGCGTCCAGCGCCGCGAAGAAGCCGTCGCGCAAATAGTCGTCCATGCCCAGGCCGCGCTCGGCCTCGCCCGGGTTCTTCCAGGAGATGCAGAACACCGTGTGGCCCTGGTCCACCAGGTACCTGACCAGCGAGTTCTGCTGCGACAGGTCGAGGATGTAGTACTTCATGATCCAGGCCGGCACCAGCAGCACCGGCTCGGGATGCACGGTGGCGGTGGCGGGCGCGTACTGGATCAGCTCCATGACGCGGTTGCGCAGCACCACCTGGCCGGGCGTGGCGGCCACCTCGTGGCCGGGGCGGAAGGCCGCGGCGCCCGCTGCCGGCTCGTGGCCGGCCGCGCGCCGCAGGTCGTCGGCCAGGTATTGCGCGCCGCGCAGCAGATTGCCGCCGGCCTCGTCCAGCGTCTGCTTCAACACCACCGGGTTGGTCGCCAGCTGGTTGCCAGGCGAGAACATGTCCAGCCACTGGCGCGCCCAGAAGTTCACCAGCTTCTGGTGGTGCGGCTCCACGCCCGCCACGCCCTGGGTGGCGGCGTCCCACCACTGCTGCGTCAGCAGGAAGGCCTGCTGCCACAGGCTGAACGGCCCCTCGCGCCAGGCCGGCGCGGCGAAGCGGCGGTCCAGCGCGGGCGGCTCGACCTCGGCGTGCTGCGGCCCGGCCAGCAGCCGCTGCCCGACGAAGGCGGCCAGCGCCATTGCCTGCTGCTGGGCCAGCCGCGCCAGCTCCAGCTGCCTGCCGGGCGAGGTGGCCAGGTGGGCACTCCAGTCCTGCCAGGCCAGCAGCAGGGAGGCCGGCGACAGCGAGCCGGTCATGCGCGCCAGCGCGGCATGGGCCAGGGTGTCGAGGGCGGCGGTGGCGGTGGGTGGCGGCGTGGTGGTCATGCGTCAAGGTCCGGCGAACCACCCAATCTAGGTGACAGCTGCCCCGGTGCGCTTGACCGATATCAACGGACCCCCTGGAGGCAGGGGCCGCGCCTGCCGGCGGGGACGCATGCAGTATGCTTTCGGGCCCTAGAGAGCGCTCGGCGGGCAAGTTGGAGCGGCCCCGGCCCCCAGACTTCTGCCCCCAAGGCCCCTCTATCCCTCTTGAACTATTCGGACGAGCGTCATGGCCAGCGTCAACAAAGTCATCCTCATTGGCAACCTCGGCCGCGACCCCGAGGTCCGCTACAACCCCAGCGGCGGCGCCTGGTGCACGATCAGCCTGGCCACCACCCGCAACTGGAAGAACCGCGAGACCGGTGAGCGCCAGGAAGAGACCGAATGGCACCGCGTCGTCTTCAACGACCGCCTGGCCGAGATCGCCGGCGAGTACCTGAAGAAGGGCCGTCCGGTCTACGTCGAGGGCCGCCTGAAGACCCGCAAGTGGCAGGACAAGGAAGGCCGCGACACCTACACCACCGAGATCATCGCCGACCAGATGCAGTTGCTCGGCGGCCGTGAAGGCGGCGGTGGCGGTGGCGACGAAGGGGGTGGCAGCTACGGCCGTGGCGGCGACGACATGGGCGGCGGCCGCCCGGCGGCCCGCCCGGCCGCGGCGCCGCGCGCCGCAGCCGCCCCGCGCGCGCCGGCCCCGGCGCCCAAGGCCGCCACCGGCTTCGACGACATGGACGACGACATCCCGTTCTGAGCCGGCTCACCCCAAAAGACGAGGCCCGCGGCACTGCCGCGGGCCTTTTTTCTGGCCGCCCCCTGGTGGGCTCAGCCGCCCGCCTGCGCCAGTCGCAGCTGGGTCTGCACGCGCGCCAGCAGCACCAGCGGGCGCAGCGGCAGGCCCAGGCAGTCCGACGCGCCCAGGGCCAGCGCCAGCTCTTCATCGCCGGCGGCGACGAAGAGCAGGGGGATGGCCCGGGTGGCCGGGTCGTCCTTCAGCCGCCTCAGCAGGCTGAGGCCGGGCTGGTCGGCCACCGTCTCGCCCAGCAGGATGAGGCTGGGCAGCGGCTCGCTGCCCGCCAGGCGCAGCAACGCGGCGGGCGTGGCGGCGCTGCGCACCCGGCAGCCGGCCTCCTTCAGCAGCTCGGCGGCGCTTTCGGGCACCTCGCCGGCCAGCAGGACCAGGGGCGCAGCCGCGCCGTCGGAAAGGTGAGCTATGGGCATGGCGCCCATCTTGGTCGCACCGGGCGGCCGGCGCGAGGGCCAGATAAGGGGTTTCCCGCAATCCCGACAGCGCCCCACAAGAATTCCCTACACCGCCGTTACAAATCTTGCCCGACAGTGCCGCCATGCCCAGACGCCAGGGAAGCCAGGAACAACAACATGCGTGACAACGGACCAGTGACCCAGCAGGAATACGAGATCAGTGCCGACGCGCCGCTGGTATCGACAACCGACCTGCAGAGTCGCATCACCTACTGCAACCCGGCCTTCATCGCCGCCAGCGGCTTCGATCGCGACGAGTTGCTGGGCCGGCCGCACAACCTGATCCGCCACCCGGACATGCCGCCCGAGGCCTTCCGCGACATGTGGGAGACGCTCAAGACCGGCGAACCCTGGACGGCGCTGGTCAAGAACCGCCGCAAGAACGGTGACTTCTACTGGGTGCGGGCCAACGTCACGCCGGTGCGCGACACGCGCGGCATCTGCGGCTTCATGTCCGTGCGCACCAAGCCCAGCCGCGAGGAGATCCGCGGCGCCGAAGCCTTGTACGCCCGGATGCGCGAGGAGTACCGCGCCGCCGGCGGCGGCAAGGAGCCCAAGCTGCCGACGCGCCTGCATCGCGGCGCGCTGCAGCAGGCCGGCTGGGCCGGCATGCGCAGCCGGCTGGCCCGCCACGCATCGCTGCTGCAGGAGGCCGGTGCCATGCTGGCCGCGGGCACGGCGGCGGGCGCCGTGTCGATGGCGGCCGTCAGCGCGCTGGGCCTGCGCCCCGACGTCGCTGCCCTGGGCGGCGCCGCGCTCACCATGCCGCTGCTGCTGGCCTGGCTGCGCGCGCGCAGCCACCGCATCCTGTTCGAGGCAACGCTGGCCGCCGAGCGCCTGGCCTCGGGCGACCTGACCCAGAACCTGCAGACCCGCCACACCGGCGCCCAGGGCCGCCTGCTGCGCGCGCTGGGCCAGCTCAAGGTCAACCTGCAGGCCGTCATCGGCGACGTGCGCCGCGAGGTGGACGGCGTCAACCTGGCCTGCACCGAGATCGCCGCGGGCGGCGAGGACCTGGGCCGGCGCACCGAGCAGCAGGCCGGCAACCTGCAGCAGGCCGCCACCGCGCTGGAACAGGTGGCCGCCACCGTCAGGAACACGGCCGACGACGCCACCCAGGCCCGCGACCTGGCCAACGACACCGCCACGGCCGCCCGCCGCACCGGCAGCACCAGCCTGGAGGCCAGCCAGCGCATGGACTCGGTGCGCGACGCCACCACGCGCATCAACGAGATCGTCGCCGTCATCGACGGCATCTCGTTCCAGACCAACATCCTCGCGCTGAACGCCGCCGTCGAGGCAGCCCGCGCGGGCGAGACCGGCCGCGGCTTCGCGGTGGTGGCGTCCGAGGTGCGCATGCTGGCGGGCCGCACCCGCGAGGCGGCGCAGGAGATCAAGAACCTGGCCGAGGACTCGCGCAGCCGCGTCGAGGAAGGCGTGCGCATCGTGGCCGACACCGGCCGCTCGGCCAAGGAAGCCGAGACCGCGGTGGACCGCATGAACGAGCTCATCAGCCGCATCAGCGTCGCGGTGCAGGAGCAAAGCGGCGGCATCAGCGAGCTCAACGGCAACGTCTCCAACATCGACGGCATCACGCAGCAGAACTCCGCGCTGGTCGAGCAGCTCTCGGCCTCGGCCATGTCGCTGGCCCACCGCGCCGAGCTGGTGACGCAGGCCGTGCGGGTGTTCCGGCTGAACAGCGGCGCGCCCATGGCGGCATGACGCCGGCCGCCCGGCTGACCTGGCGTTTCGCGCTGCTGCCGGCCGTGGCCGTGGCGGCGCTGACGGTGGTGATGCTGGCCTGCGGCCACCGCCTGCTGGGCGAGGAACTGACGCGGCGGGCGCTGGCCAGCCACCAGCAGCGCGCCGACCTGCTGGCCCTGCAACTGCAGGCCTCGCTGAGCGACGCCGCCATGCAGGTGCGGCAGCTGGCGCGTTCGCCGCTGCTGCGGCCCGGCGCACCGCAGGCGCGCGTGCGGGCCGAACTGGACCATCTCGTCGAGCGCGCCCCGGGCTTTGTCTGGGCCGGCCTCGTCGACCCGCACGGCCGGGTGCTGGCCGAGAGCCCGGGCCGGTCGGCGGGAGAGAGCAGCACATCCCTGACCCTCGACGCCGCGGTGCGCGGCGAGGCGGGCGAGGTGCTCGCCACCGTCGCGGCCCGGCTGGGCCTGGGCTGGGTGCGCGAGCAGCTCGAGCTGAGCCTGGGCGCGCCGGAACAGTCGCGCGAGGCCGGCCTGCAGGGCCTGGTGCTGGCCGGGGGGCGCAGCCTCGTCGCAGGCATGGCCGTGCCCGCGGGCCTGCCTGACGATGCCGGCCCGGCCCGCGTCTGGCGCGGCGCCGACGGGCAGCGCTGGCTGCTGGCCCGCGCCACGCTGCAAGGCCTGCCGGAGGGCGCGGCACAGCCGCCCTGGGAGACCGTCGTGCTGCAGCGCGAGGAGGCCGCGCTGGCGCCGCAGCGCGCGCTGGACCTGGCCATGCTGCTGATCGGCAGCGGCGCGGCCCTGCTGCTGGCCGCCGCCGGCGCCTGGGCCGGGCGCCGCCTGCTGCAGCCCTGGGACCCCCTCATCGGCGCCGTGCTCGACGGCCACGACGGCGACCAGGCCGCCCTCGCCGCACGCGTGCAGACCCTCGTCGCGCAGCGGGCCGAGCCGACGCCCACCGAGCGGCTGCTGGGCTGGCTGGCGCAGGACGCCGGCCACCTGCGCCGCGCCATCGACCACCTGCCCGTCGCCGTCGCGCTGGCCGACCGCCACGACCGCTGCGAATACGTCAACCCGGCCTACACGCGGCTGCTGGGCTGGACCACCGAGGCCGCACGCGGGCGCCGCATCGGCGAGCCCCTGGTGGACGCGGCCGAGCACGAAGCGCTGGCGCGGCTGCATGCCCAGCTGGGCGAGCGCCCGGGCGAGTTCGTGCAGCGGCTGCAGGCCCTGACGCCCTCCGGCGAGACCGTGGCCGTGCAATGCCACCTCGTGCCCATGTTCGACGCCCAGGGGCGTCGCGTCGGCGCCCTGTCCGTGGTGCACGACATCCGCCCCGAGCACAGCGCCCGTGCCCACGCCCACGCGATGGCCGACCGGCTGCGCGCGCTGGCCGACGCGGCCCTGGACACCTTGCTCGCGACGCTGGATGCGGACGGCCGCGTGCTGGAGTGGAGCCGCGGCGCCGAGGCGCTCACCGGCCACGCGCCGCAGCAGGCGCTGGGCCGCACGCTGGACGCGCTGCTGCCCGGCGCCGAGGATCTCGCCGCCGGGCTGCGCTGCGCCCGCCTCAAGGGCAGCTGCGAGCTGGCGCTGCGCGCCCGCGCGGGTGGCCGCGAGCGCCGCTTCGAGGGCTCGGTCTACCGCCTGGGCCTGGCGCCGGGCGAGGCGCATTTCGGCCTCATCCTGCGCGACGTCAGCGAGCGCGCCGCCCAGGCGCAGGTCATCGAGACCGCACGCGACGAGCTCACCCAGCTCAACCGCCGCCTGCTGGAGCAGGAGAAGCAGACCAGCCGCAAGCTCGCCCAGGCCCTGCACGACGAGCTGGGCCAGACGCTGGCCGCGCTGCGCCTGCACTGGGAGGCCTGGCGCGGTGCCGGTGCCGAGCAGCGCGCGCGCATGGACGAGCGCATCACCGCCCTGGTCGCGCTGGCCAACCGCCAGGTGCGCGGCGTGCTGGCCGAGCTGCGCCCGCCGCTGCTGGACGAGCTGGGCCTGGTCGCCGCCATCGACAACGAGATCCGGCAGCACCACGGCGCCGACGACGAGGCCCGCGTCGAGCTGCAGGCCAGCGAGCCGGCCCAGCGGCAGCGCTGGCCGGCGGACGTCGAGTACGCCGTCTTCATGATCGCCCGCGAGGCGCTGCTGAACGCGCTGCGCCATGCCGGCGCGCGGGCCATCAGCGTGCGCCTGAGCGGCGGCGAGCGGCGCCTGGCGCTGGCCGTCAGCGACGACGGCCGGGGCCTGGCACCCGAGGCGCGCGCCGGCCGGCCCGGCCACCTGGGCCTGGTCGGCATGCGCGAACGGGCGCTCGCCATCGGCGCGCGCCTGCACATCGACGCCCCGCCGGGCCATGGCACCATCGTGGAACTGACCTGGGAGGACCTCGACGAGGCGCACGACGATGAGCCGCATCTACCTGATCGATGACCACGCCATCATGCGCGACGGCCTGCGCGTCGTGCTGGAGGCCGCCGGCCACGAGGTGGTGGGAGAGGCCGCGGGCCCCACGCCGGCCCTGGCCGACCTCGGCCGGCTGCTGCCGGACGTCGTGCTGCTGGACCTGCGCCTGGGCCAGCGCTCGGGGCTGGAGCTGCTGGCCGAGCTGCACAAGCGCGGCATGTCGCTGCGCATCATCGTGCTGACCATGTCCGACCAGCCGCGCCACGTCGCCGAGGCGCTGCGCCTGGGCGCCCGGGGCTATCTGCTCAAGGGCTCGGCCAGCTCCGAGGTGCTGCAGGCCGTGGCGGCGGTGGCCGCCGGCGGGCGCTTCCTGAGCCCGCAGGCGGCCGAATTCGCCGCCAGCGCGCTGACCGAAGGCGGCGGGCAGGAAGAGGCGCTGTCGCCGCGCGAACGCCAGATCCTGTTGATGGTGGCCCAGGGCGCCACCAGCAGCGCCATCGGCGAGGCCCTGCACCTGAGCCCCAAGTCGGTGGACACCTACCGCAGCCGGCTGATGAAGAAGCTCGGCCTGAACGACATCGCGGGCCTCGTCAAATGGGCTCTTCGCGAAGGACTGATCAGCCTCGACGACCGCTGATCCGCAGGCCGCGCGTCATTTCGCGATCGGCACGCTCCTACAGGTGCGGGGCGCCCAGCCCGACGCCGCCGACAGGCCGTCGCGCGCACATTGGACCCATGGTGCACAGAGCACCTGGCGAGGCGGCCCGACCGCCGCCCCGTGCCCCGTGTTCAACTTTCAGGAGTTCCATCATGGCCAGCATCAGTTCCACCATTTCCTCGTCCAAGGTCGAAGGCACCAAGGTCTACAGCCCGAGCGGCGACAAGCTCGGGTCCATCGACGACCTGGTGATCGACAAGCAGTCCGGCCGGGTCCGCTACGCGGCGCTGGAGTTCGGCGGCTTCCTCGGCATGGGCACCGACCGCTACCCCCTGCCCTGGGACCAGCTCAGGTACGACACCACCAAGGACGGCTACGTCGTCAACGTCGACAAGGCGCAGCTGGAGCGCGCACCGCGCTACACCATGGATGAGACGCCCACCTACAACGACGAGTACGGCCGCAAGGTCTACGACTACTACGGTTCGACGTGGTGGGTATGACCCGACGCGCGGGGCGCCCTGCGGGGAATGAGGGCGCCCGGCCCGACCCCCACCGCGCCGCGCCCGTGGCGCCCGTGGCATCCGGGCCCGCCGCCCGGCAGCCACCCGAGCGCGACGTGAAGAGCGGCGCCTTCGACGCCTCCGTGGCCGGCGAGGAGGACCCCGGCGCCGGCGTGGACACGCTGACGCCGCGGTCGCCCCGCTGAGCCGGGCCGCGGCTCAGACCCAGGTCTGGGCCACGGCGTCCCGCACCGCCGCCACGGCGGGCACGGCCAGGGCGGCCGGGCTGCTGATCCAGCAGAACCACGTCGGCGCGGCCCAGCCCGGCCAGATGCGCGCCTGGCCGGCCTCTTCCAGCAGCAGCGCCTGGTCGCGCCGCATCATGCCGGCGCCCATGCCCGCCGCCACCATGCTGCGCACCGCCACTTCGGTGTCGGCCGTCAGGCCCACCTCCAGCGTCGCGCCGGCCTGGGCGAACAGCCGCTCCTGGTGGCTGCGCAGGCCGCAATCGGGCGGCGTCGTGACCCAGGGCAGCGCGCCGAGGCCGGCCAGGTCGGGCGGCATGCCGTGGTTGAGCAGCAGGCGCTGCGGCACGACGGGCACGATCTCGCAGGCCTGCAGGCGCCGCAGCTCCAGCCCCTCGATGCCGGCGTGCTCGTGCAGCACGCAGGCGCAGTCCAGCTCGCCGCGGCGCACGGCGGCGATGGCGCGCAGCGACACCAGCTGCTGCAGCTGCAGCTGCACGCCCGGGTGGTGCTCGGCCAGGTGCACGAAGACCTCGCCCAGGCGCAGGGCGAGGGCATCGCTGACCGTGCCCATGCGCACCTGCCCGCGCGCCTGGCCGCGGATCTGCGCAGCCGCGGCCTGCATGGCCTGGGCAGCGGAGAGGGTGCGGCGCGCCTCGGCCAGCAGCCGCTCGCCGGCCGGCGTCAGCGACATGCCGCGCGCGCTGCGCTCGAACAGGCGCACGCCGAATTCGTCCTCCAGCGCCTTGAGCTGGGCGCTGACCGCCGGCGGGCTGGTGAACACGCGCTCGGCCGCGCGCGTCAGATTGCCCTCGGTGGCCACGGCGACGAAGGTCTTGAGCTGGTAGATCTCCATGCCCGGCATTCTGCGCAAGGCCGGCCGCCGCAGGGTGCGGTATTTCCGAACGGGGCGGTCCGTCGAAACGAATGGATGGCTTGGCGCGCAGCGCCCAAAGTGACGCCATTCGAATCCGTCCGGAGCTCCTCCATGACCGCCCACTCGCGCCCCGGCGCCATCGCCGCCCTGCTGTTCGCCACCACGGCCTGGGGCAGCCTCTTCGTCATCGGCAAGCCCATCACCGCCCGGCTCGACCCGGCCTGGTTCACGCTCGTGCGCTACCTGCTGGCCACGGCGCTGCTCGCCGCGCTGGTGCAGCTGGCCGGCGACCGGCCCTGGGCCAAGCTGCGCCGCCACGCGCTGCGCCACAGCCTCGCCGGCCTGGGCGGCTATGGCCTGTTCAGCATCCTCGTCTTCCACGGGCTGAGGCTGTCGCAGCCCTCGCACGGCTCGGTGATCATGGCCACCATGCCCTTCACGACGCTGGCCCTGCGCTGGGCGCAGGACGGCCAGCGCCCGCCGCTGCGCGCCGTAGCCGGCGCCGCGCTCGCCCTGGCCGGCGTGGCCACCGTGGCCAACCTGCTGGGCCACGCCGGCACGGTGGACGGCCGCATGCTGCTGGGCGACGCCCTCACGCTGGCCGGCACGCTGGGCTGGGTGCTCTACACGCGCAACGCCGCCCGCCTGCCCGACCACAGCCCGCTGGAGTACACCGCGCTGACCGCGGTCGCCGCACTGCCCTGGCTGGCCCTGGGCACCGTGGGCGCCACGCTGGCGGGCCTCATCGACGCGCCCTCGCCCGGGCTGTTGACGGCGCTGGCGCCGCAGCTGGGCTACATCGCCGCCGTGCCCACGGTGGCCGCGGCGCTGGCCTTCAACGCCGGCGTACGCCGGCTGGGCGCCCCGATGGGCACGCTGTTCCTGAACATGGTGCCGGTGTCGGTCATCGCCCTGCATGCGGCGACCGGCGAGGCGCCGCAGGCCCACGAGATCGCCGGTGCCGCCCTCGTCGGCCTGGGCCTGGCGTTGACCGTGTGGACACCGCGGGCCGCCGCAGCCCGCGCGCCGCGCGCCGCGCGCCTGGGCGCCACGCCCTGCCCGCGCTGAGCCGGGCGGCGGGCGCTCAGCCGGCGCCGAAGGCCAGGTCGCGCCGCATGATGAGCTGGTGCAGCGGCTCGGGCGCGAAGCCACAGCGGCGCAGCGCGGCGCCGCCCAGGTCGGGCCGCTGCAGCGCCGGCACGCTGACGCGCGCGCCCGGGTGGGCCGCCAGCAGCGCGCGCAGCAGGGCCTCGGCGTCGTGCTGGGCGGGGTTGAGGTCGATCAGCGAGCGCACGATGAGGCCCGCCTCGGCGTCGCCGCTGAACACCAGTTGCGCGCCGCCCTGGCGCCACGCCGTCCAGCCCGGCGGCAGCGCGGCAACGATGTCGGCGCCGACCTGCAGCGGCAGGTCGGCGATGCGCCGCTCGGCCTCGCGCAGCCAGGCCAGCGCGGCGTCCGTGTCCACGGCCGGCGCGGGCGCGGTGCGCGGCTCGCCGGCAGGTGCCGTGTGCTGCCAGCCCTGCAAGGTGTGCTGCTCGACGAAGCCGTGGCGGCGGTACAGCCGCACGGCACGCTCGTTCTGCGCGAACACCTCCAGCTCCACGGCCGCCAGCCCGGCCGCGTGGCCGCGCTGCACGAAGTCCTGCAGCAGCCGCACCGCCGCGCCGCTGCCGCGCGCCTCGGGCACCGCGCCCATGGTGGCGAGGCGCCAGCGCGCCAGGCCCGGCCGCGGCGCCACCAGCGCGAAGGCCTGCACCGCGCCGTGCGCGTCGAGCACGGCACGGCCCAGCGCCAGGTTGACGCCCTGGCGCTGCAGGAAGCCGGGCCACTGCGCCGGCGGCAGCAGGAAGGGGCCGGCGACGTAGTCGGCGAAGGCACGGCCGAAGGCGGCGTGCAGTGCCTCGGGGGCGATCTGGTCGGTGGACTGGAAGAGCTGGGCTTCGGACATGGGCAGGGCCATTCTGTGCACGGCCAGCCTCGCGGCTCAAAGTCATGTCCGGGCCGTGGGAACATCGGCGCCCGCCGAGACCCACGCCGAGCCCCCACACGCCGCCCATGCCCCCGCGCCCCCGAACCGCCGAGCCGCAGGTGCTGGCCCGCATCGTGGGGCTGCTGGTGCAGGCCGCGCAGGCCCGCGGCGTGGCGGCGCCGGCGCTGCTGGCGGGCAGTGGCGTGGACCCGGCCCGGCTGGCCGACCCGGATGCCCGCATCCCGCTGGCCACCGAGACCGCGCTGTGGGAACGCGCCGCGCTGCTGAGCGGCGACCCGTGCTTTGGCCTGCACGCGGCCGCGCAGGTACGGCCCGGCGCCTTCGACGCGATGGACTACGCCGTGCGCACGGCCCCCACGCTGCTGGACGCGCTGCAGCGCCTGGCCCGCTACAACCGGCTGGTGCACGACGTGGCGGACTTCCGCGTCATCGACGCGGGCGCGCGGGTCCGCGTGGAGCATGGGTTCGCATCCCCGGGGCACCGGCCCGGCCGGCAGGCCAGCGAGTTCACGCTGGCCGCGCTGCCGGTGGTGGCCACGCAGATGGCCGGCGGCGTGCCGGTGCGGCCGCTGCAGGTGCAGTTCGCCCACGCGGTGCCGCCCGACCTGGCGCCCGACCTGGCGCCCTACCGTGCGGTGTTCGGCGTCACGCCCGACTTCGGCGCCGACGTCAACGCGCTGAGCTTCGATGCCGCCACGCTGCGCCGCCCGCTCCACGGGGCCGACCCGGGGCTGTCGCGCATCGTCACGGCCCACGCCGAGCGGCTGCTGGCGGCGCTGGCACCGCCGCAGCCCGGCCTCGCCGGGCAGGTGCGGCGCCTGGTGGTCGACGGCCTGGCCGACGGCCCGCCGACGCTGGGCCAGGTGGCGCGGCGGCTGCACCAGAGCGAGCGCAGCCTGCAGCGCCGGCTGGCGGCCGAGGGCTGCCGCTTCGCCGGGCTGGTGGAGCAGGTGCGCCGCGAGCTGGCGCAGCGCTACATCGCCGACCCCCGGCTGGCGCTGGGCGAGGTGGCCTACCTGCTCGGCTTCGCGGAGCCCAGCCCCTTCCACCGCGCCTTCAAGCGCTGGACCGGCATGACGCCGGCAGCCGCGCGCCGCCGCCAGGCCGAGCAGGCACTGGCGCCTGAAGCGCCGCGGCTCACGGCCGGCCGGTGACGCGGCGCAGGAAGTCCAGCAGCGGCACCATCACCTGCCCGGCCTGTTCCAGGTGCGGGTAGTGGCCCGCGCCCTCCACGAGCACGCAGGGCGCCGACAGCGCCTGCGCCAGCCACCGCGCCTCGGCAGGGGCGTCCTTGAAGTCGGCGTCGCGCGTGCCCATCACCACCAGCGCGGGCACGCGGCTGTCGGCCACGAGGGCCTCCGTGTCGCGCTTGGACAGGGCCACCATGGCGCGCAGCGTGTCCATGCGGCCGGGCTCGCGCAGGTTGGCCGCCAGCGCCGCCGCGGCCTCGGCATGGTCGGGCGGCGGCTGCAGCGGGAAGAGGCTGCGCCAGTAGCTCATCCAGAACCACAGGCGCCAGGGGCCGGCAAAGCCCACGCGCACGAGGGCCTCCATCCACCGGTTGGGCGGGGCGTCGCGCACGATGGGCCCGAGCAGCACCGCACCGCTGACCTGCTGCGGCGCCTCGCGCGCCGCCCACAGCGCCGAGCCGGCCGCGAACGAATTGCCCAGCACCACGGCGGGCCCCGCCTGCAGGTGGGCCGCCAGGCGCAGCACGTCGCGCCCCACCGCGCGGGCCGACACCTCGGCCCAGCGGGCCGTGCTCTCGCCAAAGCCGCGCACGTCCATCGTGACGACGCGGTAGCCCGCCTGCACCAGCAGCGGCCGCAGCGCGCGGTACTGGTGGCGCAGGTCACCCATGCCCGGCACGGCCAGCACCAGCGGCCCCGGGCCGCCGCTGTCGTCGAAGGCGATGCGCCCGCCGTCGACCGACAGCCACTGCGTGGGTGGCGCAGGCACGGGGGCGGATGAAGTGGGGAGCAGGGTGGGCATGCGCAAACGCGGGAGAGTGGAAGCGGTGCCCTCACTGTGCACGAGCATGCGCCCCGCGACAGTGACCGCCGGCGCCGAAGCATTGACGCCGCGCGCCACCGGGGCGCCGGGGGCCGTCAGGCCGGCGGCAGCGGTGGCTCGGCCCTGGGCACGGCGCTGCCATGCCAGCGCCGCAGCACGCGCTGGAAGAACAGGCTGTTGGGCAGCTGCAGGCTGGTGCCGTTCTGGGCGTCGCCGCTTTCCAGCAGCGTGGTGTAGACGAGGTTGATGTCCATCACGCGGCCCTTCATGCCCGGCTTGTCGCCGGTCTCCAGCAACTCCACCTCGTCGCCGATGCGGAAGGCGCGGGTCACGAAGATCAGCAGCGCGCAGAAGAGGTTGGACAGCACGCTCCACGCGGCGAAGAACGCCACCGCTCCCACCGTGGCAAAGCCCGTGAAGGCCGTCCAGAGCACGCCGCCCGACACGCCCAGCCGCTCCAGCGCCCACAGCAGCGCGCCGCCATACACGAGCACCGCCACCGCGCGCCGCGACACGGTGGCCACGTTGGGGGGCAGCGCATAGGTGCGCGTGAGGCGGCGCGTCAGCAGGCGCACCAGCCGCATCGCCAGCCAGGCGGCCAGGCCGATGAGGCCGACCTCCAGCATCGGCACCAGGACGTCGAGCCACTCGGCCCAGGCGGGCGAGAGGTCGTGCAGGAATTGAATGAGCTTTTTCATGGGCAGGGGGCGGGGATTGCGCCCGCGCGGCGCGGAGCCCGCAGGGCTCACGGGGCGCGAAGGATTCGATCTTGCCGATCGGCGGCTTGGCGCACGGCGGAACCATACCGCACGGCGCCAGGCCACGTGGCCCGCGGGCGCTGAGGCCCCCCCCGTGTCGTCAAGGTGCTGAGCGCTTGCGGTCGCATGCCGCCACAGCGCCTGCGCGCCGGCACACTCGCCGCCATGAAGCTGACGCGCCGCCTGCTCACCCTGTTGCCCCTGGCCGGCCTGCTGCCGGCACTCGCGCCCGCCGCAGCGGCGCTGACCGTGCTGCCGCTCTGGCCCGAGGGCGTGCCCGCGGCGACGCGTGCCGATGCCCCGGCCGCGCGCGGCGACCTCGGCGCCGAGCGCGTGCAGGCGAACGGCACCGTGGCCAACGTGTCGCAGCCGACGCTGACCGTCGTGCCGCCCGCCGTGGACCGCCCCAACGGCACGGCCGTGATCCTGTGCCCGGGCGGCGGCTACAGCGTGCTGTCGATGAACCGCGAGGGCCAGCAGTACGCCGCCTGGCTGAGCACGCTGGGCATCACCACCTTCATCCTGAAGAGCAGGCTGCAGGAGTGGGGCCACCCCGCGCCGCTGCAGGACGTGCTGCGCGCCATCCGGCTGGTGCGCTCACGCGCGGCCGAGTTCGGCGTCGACCCCGATCGCATCGGCGTCATGGGCAGCTCCGCAGGCGGCCACCTCGCGGCCAGTGCCAGCACGCTGTTCGACCACGCCGATGGCCGCACCGGCGCGGCGCTGGACGGCACCAGCGCCCGGCCCGACTTCGCCGTCCTCGTCTACCCCGTCATCACGATGACCGACCCCGCCGCCCACGCCGGCTCGCGCCGCGCAATGCTGGGCGGCTCGCCCGGCCCGGCGCTGCTGGCGCAGCTGTCAGTGGAAAAGCAGGTCAGCCCCGCCACGCCGCCCACGCTGCTGCTGCACACGCAGGGCGACAAGAGCGTGCCGGTGCAGAACAGCCTGATGTACTTCGAGGCGCTCACGCGCGCCGGCGTGCCGGCCGAGCTGTACGTGTTCGAGCAGGGCGGGCACGGCATCGGCATGCGCGACGGGCTGGGCAACGCCTCCGCCTGGCCGCGGCGGACGCAAGACTGGCTGCGCCAGCGCGGGCTGCTGGGCAAGGAAGCGGCGCGATGAGGCGACGGGAGCTGTTGACCAGCGCCGCCCTCACGGGCGCGCTGCCCGCCTGGGCCCAGCCCGCGGGCACGATGACGCTGCCCGAGATGGACCTGCACGACCCGTTCATCGTGACCGACACGGCCAGCAAGACCTATTGGCTGTTCACGAAGAACCACCCGTCGTTCAGCGGCAGCCAGGCCATCGGCGTGATGGCCTACCGCAGCCGCGACCTCAAGCACTGGAGCAAGCCGGAGCTGGTGTTCCAGCTGCCCGCCGGCTGCTGGGCCACCGATGGCTGCTGGGCACCCGAGGTGCACCGCTGGCGCGGGAAGTGGGTCCTGTTCGTCACCGTCCACAACGAGAGCCTGCCGCTGGCCGGGCCCAGCCCCGTGCCGGGCCAGCGCACCTACCGCCGCAGCACCGTGCTGGCCGTGGCCGACCAGCTGGGCGGCCCGTTCACGCTGCTGCGCGACGGCGAGCCGGTCGTGTCGAAGGAACTGATGACGCTGGACGGCACGCTCTACGTGGACCCGGCCGGCAAACCCTGGATGGTCTACGCCCACGAATGGCTGCAACTGCGCGTGGGCGCCTTCGCCGCCGTGCCGCTGGACGACGAGCTGCGCGCCGCCGGCCCGCCCCGCGAGCTGTTCCGCGGCGACGCCTCGCCCGCCGCACGGCCGCAGCAAGGCCAGGGCATCATCGTCACCGACGGGCCGCAGCTCTACCGCACGCGGGACGGCAGCCTGCACATGCTGTGGTCCAGCTGGGGCGACGACGGCTACTTCCAGACCCTGTCGCGCTCCAAGTCCGGCGACCTGTTCGGGCCGTGGGAGCACCTGCCCGTCTGGCTCGCCAAGGGGTCGGGGCACGGGATGCTGTTCCGTACGCTGGACGATGCGTGGATGCTGGTCGTGCACCGGCCATTCAAGAATGCACGGGGGAGGTTGTACGAGGTGCGAGAGCTGGCTGACGGGTTTGAGCTGGTTCAGCAGCGGGTTGATCTGGACATGGATTCCACGCCACTTCAACCGGTGCGTTGAGCACTCCGGCCGATATCAAGCCGCCCACTTCTTACCCCGCACCGCGTACTCCACCGCCAGGTCGTAGACGTTGTCGCACTTCTGCTTGAACGTCGTGCGGTCGTAGCTGTCGGGCAGGTCGGCGTCCAGCACGCGCTCGATCTCGGCCCGCACCTGCTTCTGCGTCTGCGCGCTCTGGTGCCAGTTCTGGATCAGCACCTTGGGCTGTTCCTCCACCAGGCGCTTCAGCAGGTGCTTGGCCGCCAGCTTCACGCGCTGGGTCTCGTCCTGCGTCAGTGACTCCTTCTTGAGCAGGTCGAACAGCTCCAGCTCATCCTCGGTCAGGCCCTCGCGGATGTGGCGCTCGGCCTCTTCCTTCAGCTCCTGCGCGTAGGCGGTCAGCTCGTCGTAGTAGTTCTCGGTGGACGTGGCGCCGGAGTTGTAGGTGTCGATCACTTGCTGCAGCCGCTGCAGGAAGTCCGTTCGAGTGCTGTTCTGCGCCAGCATCTCGGCCAGCTTGCGCTGCAGGAAGGCCTGCAGGTCGGCGATCTGGATGTTCTTGAACGGCGCCTGCTTGAACTCCTCGCGCAGCTTCTCGACGTTGACCTTGCTCAGGTCCCAGGCCTTGCCGCGCTGCACGATCTGGTACTGCGCCTCGAACTCCTTGGCCGAGAAGGCCTCGGCGTTGTCCACCACCACGCTGGCATCCAGCAGCGCCTCGATGCGCTGCACCGCGCTTTCGATGTCGGCCTGCTCGACGATGCTGCCCATCACGCCGCGCAGGTACTGGAAGGCCGACACCACACGGCCGAGCTTGCGGCCCAGCACCTCGGGCTTGCAGGCCTCGTAGAGAGACGAGATGGTGTTCTCGTAGACGTTGAAGGACTTGCGCTGCTCGTCGCTGGCCAGCAGCGTGTCCGCAAAGCCGTTGAACTGGCCCAGCTTGGTGAACACGTCGCCCCGGTCCAGCGCCTCGTGCAGCGGCACGCCTTGGGCCTGGCAGTAGGCCAGGCCCTGCTCGATGGCCTCGTCCAGCAGCGTGAACAAATGGCTCTTGTCCCGCACCGGCAACTCGTCGTCCTCGGGGCCGGCGGCGTAATCCTTCAGCGCCTTCTTCATGCGGCGGAAGACGTTGTAGTAGTCCACGATCTCGCCGTGGCGCTTCTCGATGCCAAGAATCTTGTGGCCGCTCACGCGGTTGGCCCGCGCGATGGTCTGCATCAGCGTGTGGCCCTGCATGGGCTTGTCGAGGTAGAGCGTGCTCACCGTCGGCGCGTCGAAGCCCGTCAGCCACATCGCGCAAACGAACACCAGTTGCAGCGGGTGCTCCGGGTCCTTGAAGTTGAACTCGATGTCGTGGCTGCGCTCATCCAGCGCATTCATGCGCTGGCGGTGCGGCTTGATGTCGAGGCCCTTCTTGGCGAACTTCTCTTCCTCGCCGGCCTCCTCGCTGACGATCACCGCCATCTGCACCGCGCCCATCCACGCCTTGAGCTGTTTCAGGCGCTGGCGCTCCACGTCGTTGGTGGTGGCGGTGATGCGGCCGTTCAGCGCCTTGATCTCGGCCTTCCACAGCGCCTGCACTTTGTCGAACATGGTCACGGCGGTGAACTTGTCCACCGAGATGACGATGCCCTTGCCCAGGTAGCCGCGGCGGGGGAAGTGGTAGACGATGTCGCGCGCAATCGTGTCCAGCCGGTCCTCGCGCTTCACGACCTCCATCTCCTGCGCAAAGCGTTTCTCCAGCTTCTCCTGCGCCTCGCCGTCCAGGTTCTCGTCTTCCAGGATCGCGGCGAACTCGTCGCTCAGGTCGTCGTTCTGGATCAGCACCTCCGGCACGCGCTTCTCGTAGAACAGCGGCACCGTGGCGCCGTCTTCCACGCTCTGCTGGAAGTTGTACTCGGACACGTAGTCGCCGAACCAGGCATTGGTCTTGCGCTCCTGGCCCAGCAGTGGCGTGCCGGTGAAGGCCAGGAAGTTCGCGTTCGGCAGGCCGGCGCGCATGTTCTCGGCCAGGCCGGCGTACTGCGTGCGGTGGGCCTCGTCCACGATGACGACGATGTCGTCACGGTCGGACAGCAGCGGGTAGTCCTTGCCCTTTTCGAAGCGGAACTTCTGGATCAGCGTGAACACCACGCGCTTGTTCTTGCCCAGCATCTCTCGCAGTTGCGCGCTGCCCTTGGGCCGCACATCGTCCTTGGGCGCCACCACGCCGGTGTGCAGGAAGTTGCGGTAGATCTGCCCGTCCAGGTCGTCCCGGTCCGTCACCACCACGAAGGTGAAGTTGCCGGTGAGCTTGCGGAAGATCTTGCGCGTGTAGAACACCATCGAGAAGCTCTTGCCCGAGCCCTGGGTGTGCCAGAACACGCCCAGCCTGCCGCCCAGCTCGCGGCGGTGCCTGAACTGCTCGAAGGCGTTGTTCACGCCGATGAACTGGTGGTTCTGTGCGATGACCTTCTGCGTCTCGCGGTAGAACACGCAGAAGTTCTCCACATAGTCCAGCAGCCGCTCCGGCGTCAGCAGGCCCAGCACCACTCGCTCCACGCTCAGGCCCTGGGCGGCGATGGCCGGGCGGTCCAGCTTCTCCTTCTCGTCGTCCACCCGCAGCCAGGTGAAGAAGTGCTCCCACTGCGCCGTGATGCTGCCCAGCCGCGTCTCGATGCCATTGCTCAGCAGGCACAGCGCATTGGCGGTGAAGAGCTGCGGGATCTCGGCCTTGTAGGTGGTCAGGTTGTCATCGAACGCCGCGCGCAGCTTCACGTTGCTGTTCTTCAGCTCGATGAACACCAGCGGCAGGCCGTTGACGTACAACAGCACGTCGGGCCGGCGGTAGCCATGCTCGCCGCGCACCCAGAACTGGCTCACCGCGAGGTAGTGGTTGCGGCCGGTGCGCGGGTCGTGCGCGTCGAAGTCGATGACCTTCAGCCGCTCGGTGACCGTCTGCCCCGCCTGCGGCCCGGCCTCGGGCTTGTAGGTCACCGGCACGCCGTCGCGGATCAGGGCATCCATCTCCCGGTTGGCCGCCACCAGGCTCATCGCCGTGCGCGGCTGCACCAGTTGGGCCAGGGCCTGCTCCACCGCGTGGGCTGGCGCCTGCGGGTTCAGCCGCTCCAGCGCGGCGCGCACGCGGTCGGCCAGGATCACCTCGCGCTTGTCCGCGCGGCCGGAGCCGTCGTTCAGATCATCAGGCTGGGCCGTGAAGCAGTTCAGCGCATCGAAGCCGCAACGGTGCTGCAGCCGCTGCAGCAGGCCCTGCTCGATGTCGTCCTCGCTGATGAAGTTCTTCGCGGCGGCCACGGCACCTCCCTGGTGTTGCCGGTTGTGGAGAAAAGCCCTGCTAACGGGCTATCGCCTCACGCGGCGCGGCCTCTGCGGGCGGCTGCTGCATGCTGGGCGGGAACTGGATGTCTAACGCCTCGACGCGGAGTTTGCCGGAGATAAGGCGGGGGAGCAGCGAATCACGGATAGCGCGCAACCTGCGGTTCATCTTGGTTAGCGACTCCACCTGTTCAAACATCGGCCGGGCCTGCTGCTCATAGGCAGCGACCAGCTTCTGTGGCGGGGTCAGGATGCGAATCCGCTTGAACGTCCCTTTGGTCAACTCTGCGAAGGTCGCGCCACCGGAAAGCATCTCGAAGTGTGGCTTGGCAAGCTTGAGCCAGTGGTACAGATAGGTCAGCGGATAGCGCTGGTTCGGAATGCAGGTGATGAAACCTTGATTCGTGCAAGCCGGTGCGCAGTTGATGCCGATGGCGCCAATCGTGGCGCGGCTGGTCATCATGATCGAATAGGCCGGGAAGAGGTTGGCGGAGCAGTTCTGCAGGCCCTCATCGGTGCATTTGTCGGCCGACTCCTCCAAGTACGGGCTGCTGGCGCCAGTGATGTCAGTGGGCGTGTACCAATGCACATCGCCATCCACCCAGAAGCGCGGGTTGTCCTTGGCGGGCGTGGCGCCGCCGTAGAACTTGAAGGCATCGAGGATGGGCTCATGCGTCCAGTCGGTCGGCACGCCCTTGTCAAAGACAGCCGGCTTCGCGCCCGGAAACCGCATCCGCACAAACCACTCGCGGTAGATCTCTTCGGCCATGGACTCCAGCAAGGCGATGCAGCGCTGGTTGTTGGCGATCAGGTCGTCGTAGGCCGACAGCAGCGCGGCGATGCGCCGCTGCTCATCCAGCGGCGGATAGGCGACCAGGAATGACTCGGCGTCAGGCACCCTCAGGTGTTCGACGGTGGCGCCCGAGCCCTGCGACCTGATCTGACCCTGGACGAACGGCCCCAACATCGAGTAGTAAAGGAAGCGCTGATCCAGCTTCTCGGGGTTGGCTCGATAGAGCATCGTGCGCTGGCCGAGGAAGACTGACTCATCGCTGCGCAGCAGGCCCACTTCGCCAAGAGGCGCCTCCCGCGTCAAGACGATGTCATTGCGCTTCGGCTGGATACGCCGAGTCCATTTCACGAACGTCGCCTCGTCAACGTACCGGCAGTCGTCCAGATTGATTCGACCCGCCTTGACGTTCGTCGTGCGGATCATCTTGTACTCAGTCGGACCGTCAACGACAGGCGCTGTCTTGTTTACGCAGTCCACAACATCCGTGCATAGCGCACTGACGGAATCAGTCTTCCAGTGATCGGGAAACAGCCTCACGTTCAGAGTCCCGTCAGCGCTGCGAGATTCCGGGCGATGACGGCTTCGAGCACATGCGCCTCGCTCTGAAGCTCCGCGAGCTCATCACCGGCCTCCGTGAGGTCCGCCAGGAACTCCTCCTCCGTCTTCCCGTCCTCCTCAATCACCACCCCCACATACCGCCCCGGATTCAGCGACCAATCCTGCTCCGCGATCTCCTCGCGGCTGGCCAGCTTGCACAGGCCGGTCACGTCTTCGTAGGCGGCCTGGGGGAAGCGTTCCTGCAGCCAGCTCACATGTTGGTAGTACAGCTCGGCGGCCTTCAGCTCGTCGTGCAAGGCCTGCACCGCCGCCTTCACGCCCTTGGTCTGGCGGTTGGCGGTGGCGCGCTTGCCGTCTGCCTTGGCGACCTCGGCCTTGCGCTTGTCCATCTCGCGGATGGCCTTGTCCAGCGCCTTCACCGCCGCGTGCAGGCCGGTGAAGAAGGGCGAGAACTGGGCGCGGAGCAGGTGCTGGGCTTTGTTGCGGTCCTCCACGCTGTGCTTCTGGCCGCGGGTGCGTTCGTGCTGGTCCTGAGCCTGTGCCAGCGCTGCGAGCTGGCCCCACTGGGCCTGCAGCGCGGCGATGGCGTCGCGCGCGGCCTGGCTGGTCTGGGCATCGGCCGCCTCTTCGGCAAGCACGGCCAGCAGGCGTTCGCTCAAGGCGGGCAGGTGCTCGGCCGCGTCCTTGAGTTGCGCCATGCCTTGGTGCAGGTAGCGGTCCACCTGGTCCACGAACTCCTGGCGGCGGCCCTTGTGCAGGCGCGGGATGAGGGCGATGTTCTGGATCTGCTCGTCGCTCAGCTCGCGGTGGGCACGGTCCACCTGGGTGAAGATGTTGCGGGCGTCGATGAACAACACCTTGTCATCCGTCTTGCCCTTGTCAAAGAACCACAGCGTGGCCGGCAGGGTGACGGTGTAGAACAGGTTGGACGGCAGCGTGAGCATGCCGTAGATGAGGTTCTGCTCGATGAGCGTCTGGCGGATGTCGGCCTCGGAGTGGCGGGCATCGCTGGCCGAGTTGGCCATCACCAGCGCGGCGCGGCCGCCGGGCTTGAGCGACGTGGCGAAGAGGTTGATCCAGAGGTAGTTGCCGTTGGGCACGGTCTCAACGGCTCTTTCCTTGCCGTCCTTGCCAGCCGCGCCCTTGGCCTTGGTCTTGTTGCGGGGCACGCCGTAGGTGTTGAAGCGGCGGTCCTTCTCCACGGCGTCCAGCGTCACGTCGTCCACGTTGAACGGCGGGTTGGCCATCACGTAGTCGAAGGCGCCGAAGGCGTTGAAGGGGTCTTCGTAGTAGGCGTTGGCCTGCTTGATGTCGCCGCGCAGGTTGTTCACGGCGAGGTTCATCTTGGCGAGCTTCACCGTCTCCAGCGTCTTCTCGGTGCCGCAGACGAACACGTCCAGGTCGGCAGCCTTGTCGGCCTGGTGCTGGTGGATGAAGTCGGCCGACTGCACGAACATGCCGCCGGAGCCGCAGGCGGGGTCGAAGACCTTGCCACCATGGGGTTCGATGATCTCGGTCATCAGCTTGACGACGGAGCGCGGCGTGAAGAACTCGCCGCCGCCCTGGCCCTCGCTGAGCGCGAAGTTGGCCAGGAAGTATTCATAGATCTGACCGAACACGTCACCCGAGGCATCCACCGGGATGTCGGAGAACAGCTTCAGCAGGTCCTTGGGGATGTGCTGGTTCTTGGGGCTGCGGGTGAAGCGGTCGTACTCCTCTTGCGGCAGCACGCCCAGCAGTTCGGGCTTGGTGTTCTCGATGCTGGCCATCGCCGCGCGGATGGCCTTGGCGATGTTTTCCTTCTCGGGAAGGTTCAGCAGGTAGTCGTAGCGGGCCTGGGGCTTCAGGTAGAAGCCGCACTTCTCGATGGCGATGTCCTGCTCGCTGCGCTCCCGGCGGGTGCCCTTGAGCTTCTGATACTCCTGGTCGATGGCCGCCTCGTGCTGGCGGTACTTGTTGTCGGCGAACTTCAGGAAGATCAGGCCCAGCACGGGGGTGCTGTACTCGCTGGCCTTGAGGTCGGAATTGGCGCGCAGCTTGTCCGCGGCGGCCCAGAGGTCGGCTTCGAGTTATTTTAGTTGGTCGCGGTTCATGGGTCGGCAGCGTTGTAACGGGAGCGCTGGAAGGCCGGGGATCAATCCCGCTTGAGCAGGTCGATCAGGGCGGGGTTCAGGAACACTTTCTCGCGGCCGAGCTTGTGCTCGCGCAGCACGCCGATGGCCGTGAGTGCCTTGAGGTAGGTGCTGGCCGTCTGGCGCTTGGCCAGGCCCGCGTCAACAACGTGGGCGATGCGGCAGTAAGGGCGCACGAAGATGAGTTCGGCCAGCTCGCGCGAGTAGTAGGCACTAGCGTCGCGACGAATGCGCTCGGCGGTGTCCTGCAGCAGCTGGCGCATGGCGTCGATCTTGGCCTTGGTCCAGAGGGCGGTGTCGGTCACGCCCTGCAGCATGTACAGCAGCCAGGGCTCCCAGGCGCCAGACTCGGTGACGGCCTGCAGGCCGGTGTAGTAGGCCGCCTTGTTGCGCAGGATGTGGCGGCTGAGGTAGAGCACCGGGATGTCGAGCAGGCCTTGCTCGACGAGGTACAGCAGGTTGAGCACGCGACCGGTGCGGCCGTTGCCGTCGGTGAAGGGGTGGATGGCTTCGAACTGGTAATGCCCCACCGCCATGCGCACGAGGGGGTCGATGTCCTCGCTGCCGGGCAGGGTGCCGTGCAGCCAGTGCTCCCAGTTGGCGAGCTTGCTGCGCAAGAGCGCCTCGCCTTCGGGCGGGGTGTAGATGACCTGGCCGGTGCGGTCGTTGCTGAGCGTGGTGCCGGGGATGCGTCGGATGTCCATGTCCACGGCCTTGATGGCGCGGCAGATCTGGATGGCGGTGTTGGTGCTCAGCGGGCGCTGGGCCAGGGCCTGGAAGCCTTCCCACAGTGCGCTGCGGTAGCGCAGGGCCTCCTTGGTGGCGGGGTCGGCATCGGCATCGCTGGCGCCGTCGAACAGGAAGAGCTGGTCGGTGGTGGTGACGATGTTCTCGATCTCGCTGCTGGCCTGGGCTTCCAGCAACGGGATGGAGTTGATGAGCACGCCCTGGTTGGGAATGAGCTGGCCCGCGGCCTTCAGCTCCGCCACGGCGGCGCGGGCGGCAATGCAAGCTTTCAGAACGGCGCGCGACTCCAGTTCCGCCGGAGGCGGCAGGAGCGGCAGCTCGTTGTAGGGGGCGCTGGGGTGGTAGGCCATATGTCGAATCCTGTGGGCAGGATCGACACGATCGGCGGTCATGTCGAACCGGTCGACATGATGCATGAACATGTCGAAAAGCAGAGGTGTTTTCGACTCAACCTGGCTGAATGTGGCGAAGGGCGGCTCGCCACCCAGGGCTGTCACACACATCAAAGCGGCAGCGTGTGACGGCAAGTAACTGATCCAGAAAGGAAAACGGCCGCGTTCCGTTTTCGGATGTGATACGGCCGGGCATTACCCGGCCGTATTGCGGATCAAACGTCGATGTTGCCCGCGCGCAGCGCATTGCTCTCAATGAAATCCCTCCGCGGCTCCACCTCGTCGCCCATCAGCATCGTGAAGACCTTGTCCGCCTCGATGGCGTCTTCGATCTGCACGCGCAGCAGGCGGCGCACGGTGGGGTCCATGGTCGTTTCCCAGAGCTGCTCGGGGTTCATCTCGCCCAGGCCCTTGTAGCGCTGGCGGCCGACGCTGCCTTCGGCCTGGCTCATCAGCCAGGCCATGGCGGCGCGGAAGTCGTCGACCTTGCTTTCCTTGGCCTTCTCGCCCTCGCCCTTGCGCACGATGGCGCCTTGCTGGATGAGGCCCTGGAAGCTGAGGCCGGCGTCGGCCAGCACTTCGTAGTCGGCGCCGTGCACGAAGTCGGCCGGGATGACGCTGGCGCGCACGTTGCCGTGGTGCATGCGGGCGATCTTCAGGAACAGCTTGTCGGTACGCGGGTCGGTCTCGACGGTGACCTCGGCGTTGTGCAGCAGGCCCTTGAGGCTGGCGGCGCTGGCTTCGGCGTCCTCGCGGCTGTCGAGCTTGAGGGCCAGGCCGTTGGCCAGCACGTGCAGGGCCTCGATGTCCATCCAGTTGGACAGGCGCTCGATGACGGCCTGCGCGGCAACGTACTTGCGCGCCAGCGCGTCGAGCGTGTCGCCCTTGAGCGTGTTGCCGTCGCCGGTGTCCAGGCTTGCGTCCTGCAGCGCGACCTTGAGCAGGAAGGCGTCGAACTCGTGGCCGTCCTTGAGGTATTGCTCGTGCTTGCCGACCTTGACCTTGTACAGCGGCGGCTGCGCGATGTAGATGTGGCCGCGCTCGCAGAGCTCGGGCATCTGGCGGTAGAAGAAGGTCAGCAGCAGCGTGCGGATGTGGGCGCCGTCCACGTCCGCGTCGGTCATGATGATGATGCGGTGGTAGCGGAGCTTGTCGGGGTTGAAGTCGTCGCTGCCGGCGCCGCGGCCGATGCCGGTGCCCAGGGCCGTGATCAGCGTGATGATTTCGTTGCTGGTCAGCAGCTTTTCATAGCGCGCCTTCTCGACGTTCAGGATCTTGCCGCGCAGCGGCAGGATGGCCTGGAACTTGCGGTCGCGGCCCTGCTTGGCGGAGCCGCCGGCGGAGTCGCCCTCGACGATGTAGATCTCGCACTGCGCCGGGTCTTTTTCCTGGCAGTCGGCCAGCTTGCCGGGCAGGCCCAGGCCGTCGAGCACGCCCTTGCGGCGCGTCATCTCGCGGGCCTTGCGGGCGGCCTCGCGGGCGCGGGCGGCGTCGAGGATCTTGCCGCAGATGATCTTGGCGTCGAGCGGGTTCTCCAGCAGGTAGTCGGTCAGCAGGCGGGAGACGATGTCTTCCACCGGGCCGCGCACTTCGGAGCTGACGAGCTTGTCTTTCGTCTGCGAGCTGAACTTGGGCTCGGGCACCTTCACGGACACGACGCAGGCCAGGCCTTCGCGCATGTCGTCACCGGCGACTTCGACCTTGGCCTTCTTGGCGAGTTCGTTGTCGTCGATGTATTTGTTGATGACGCGGGTCATCGCGGCGCGCAGGCCGGTGAGGTGGGTACCGCCGTCGCGCTGCGGGATGTTGTTGGTGAAGCAGAGGACGTTCTCGTTGAAGCCGTCGTTCCACTGCATCGCCACTTCGACGCCGATGTTGGTCTGCTGGTCGCTCATCTTGTCGCCGATGGCGTGGAAGATGTTCGGGTGCAGCGTGGTCTTGCCCTTGTTGATGAACTCGACGAAGCCCTTCACGCCGCCGGCGTAGGCGAAGTTGTCTTCCTTGTTGTTGCGCTCGTCGACGAGGCGGATCTTGACGCCGTTGTTCAGGAACGAGAGCTCGCGCAGGCGCTTGGCGAGGATGTCGTAGTGGAAGTCGTTGTTCTGCTGGAAGATCTCGGTGTCGGGCAGGAAGTGGACTTCGGTGCCGCGCTTGTCGGTCTCGCCGATGATCTTCATCGGGCTGGTCTCGAAGCCGTCCACGACCTGGATGTTGCGGTCCTGCGGCACGCCCTTGGCGAACTCGAGGAAGTGCACCTTGCCGCCCTGGCGCACGGTCAGGCGCAGGAACTTGGACAGGCCGTTCACGCAGCTCACGCCCACGCCGTGCAGGCCGCCGGAGACCTTGTAGCTGTTCTGGTTGAACTTGCCGCCGGCATGCAGCTCGGTCAGCGCGATCTCGGCCGCCGAGCGCTTGGGCTCGTGCTTGTCGTCCATCTTCACGCCGGTCGGGATGCCGCGGCCGTTGTCGATGACGGAGATGGAGTTGTCGGTGTGGATGGTGACGACGATGTCGTCGCAGTGGCCGGCCAGCGCCTCGTCGATGGAGTTGTCCACCACTTCGAAGACGAGGTGGTGCAGGCCGGTGCCGTCGGAGGTGTCGCCGATGTACATGCCGGGGCGCTTGCGCACGGCCTCCAGGCCTTCCAGGATCTGGATGGAGTTGGCGTCGTAGACCGCGCCCGACTTGGCCTCGGCCGCGGCGGCCGCCTGCTGGTTGGCGTTCAGGCCATCGGGGTGTTCGGGGCTGCTGGCAACATCACTCATAAGGCACTCTCAAGGCCGCAACGCGGCCGGTACAACTCTCAAACCAGAACCCCCCGCTTGGCGGGGGGCAGGGGGTGCGAAGACATTCGGCATGCAAAGCCGATGAGGATCTTCAGATCCTCATCGGCATCACGACGTACTTGAAGCCGGTCGTGTCGGGGATGGTCAGCAGCGCACTCGACGCGCTGTCGTTGAGGTCGATGCAGACCATGTCCTGGCTCATGTTGGCCAGGGCATCCATCAGGTAGGTGACGTTGAAGCCGGTCTCGATCTTGTCGCCGCCGTAATCGATCTCGATCTCCTCCTTGGCCTCTTCCTGCTCGGCGTTGCTGGACGCGATGCTCAGCAGGCCCGGCTCGAAGGTCAGGCGCACGGCCTTGAACTTCTCGCTGGTCAGGATGGCGGCGCGCTGCAGGCTGGACAGCAGCGGTGCGCGGCCCAGCGTCAGGCGGAACTTGTGGTTCTTGGGGATGACGCGGTTGTAGTCGGGGAACTTGCCCTCGACCAGCTTGGTGACGAACTCCATGCCGCTGAAGCTGAACTTGGCCTGGTTGCCGGCGAAGCGCATCTCGATGGGGGCGTTCTCGTCGTCGCCCTTGCCGTCCTTCAAGAGGCGCTGCAGCTCCAGCACGGTCTTGCGCGGCAGGATGACTTCCTGCTTGGGGATGTCGGTGTCCAGCTCGGCCTGGGCCAGCGCCAGGCGGTGGCCGTCGGTGGCCACCAGCGTCAGGTTCTTGCCCTCGGCGACGAACAGGATGCCGTTGAGGTAGTAACGGATGTCGTGCACCGCCATGGCGAAGTGCACCTGGTTGATCAGGCCCTTGAGCGCCTTCTGCGGCACGCTGAACGCGGGGCCGAAGTCGGCAGCTTCCTGCACCAGCGGGAAGTCGTCGGCCGGCAGCGTCTGCAGCGTGAAGCGGCTCTTGCCGCCCTGCAGCGTCATCTTGTTCTGGTTGCTCGTCAGGCTGACGGTCTGGTCAGCAGGCATCGAGCGCAGGATGTCGATCAGCTTGCGGGCGCCGACGGTGGTCTGCAGGTTGCCGGCGTCGCCGTCGAACTGCACCGTGGTGCGCACCTGGATTTCGAGGTCGCTGGTCGTGAGCTCCACCTGGTTGCCGGTCTTGCGGATCAGCACGTTGGCCAGGATGGGCAGCGTGTGGCGCCGCTCGACGATGCCGGAGACCGCCTGCAGCGCGCCGAGCACCTGATCCTGGGGAGCTTTCAAAACGATCATGGAGACCTCTTGGGGGATCTGGGAAGAGAGTTTTCGACCGGGCGCGCAACGGAAAACCGCGCGCGCGCGTGAAGCTGCGATTGTCGCCCGGAATCGGTACGCCGCCCTGCGGCATGGGCAGGGTTGGGGCCTCGGGTCATCCCGAAGTCGACCCGGCCCGGCATCAGCCCTTCAGCGTCTGCTCCAGCACGTGCAACTGCTGATTCAGCTCGGTGTTCTTCTGGCGCTCGCCGCCGATCTTGCGCACCGCGTGCAGCACGGTCGTGTGGTCGCGGCCGCCGAACAGCTCGCCGATCTCGGGCAGGCTCTTCTGCGTCAGCTCCTTGGCCAGGTACATCGCGATCTGGCGCGGCCGGGCGATGCTGGCCGGGCGCTTCTTGGAGTACATGTCGGCGACCTTGATCTTGTAGAAGTCGGCCACCGTCTTCTGGATGTTCTCCACGCCGATCTGGCGGTTCTGGATGGACAGCAGGTCCTTCAGCGCCTCGCGGGCCAGCGCGATGCTGATTTCCTTGTGCGAGAACTTGGCATAGGCCAGCACCTTGCGCAGTGCGCCCTCCAGCTCGCGCACGTTGGCGCGCACGTTCTTGGCGACGAAGAAGGCCACGTCCTCGGGCATGGGCGCGCCTTCGGCGATGGCCTTCTTGATCAGGATAGCGACGCGCATCTCCAGCTCGGGCGGCTCGATGGCGACGGTCAGGCCGGCGTCGAAACGCGAGGTGAGGCGCTCGTCGATGTCCACCAGCCCCTTGGGGTAGGTGTCCGACGTCATGATGATGTGCGCCTTCTTGGCCAGCAGCGCCTCGAAGGCGTTGAAGAACTCCTCCTGCGTGCGGTCCTTGCCGGCGAAGAACTGCACGTCATCGATGAGCAGCAGGTCCAGCGAGTGGTACTTGGCCTTGAGCTCGTCGAAGGTCTTGCGCTGGTAGTTCTTGACGACGTCGGAGATGAACTGCTCGGCGTGCAGGTACAGCACGCGGGCGTCGGGGCGGTCCTTCAGCAGCGCGTTGCCGACGGCATGGATCAGGTGGGTCTTGCCCAGGCCCACGCCGCCGTAGATGAACAGCGGGTTGTAGGTGACGCCCGGCGCGCCCGCCACGTGCAGCGCCGCCGTGCGGGCCATCTGGTTGGCGCGGCCGGGAACGAGGGTGTCGAACGTGAGCTGCGGGTTGATGCGGTGCTTGGCAGACGCGGGCGCCTGCGAGGGCAGCACGATGGTGCTGGCCGTCGGCCCCTCGGGGGTCTTGAGCGCCGCGCTCGCTTCGATCGGCAGGGCAGTCTGCTGGGGCAGCGGCGCCGAGCCTGCGGGCAATGCGGTCGCGCCGCCCGGCTCACGCGGGGCCAGCGCCAGCTCCAGCCGCGTCGGGCGGCCGGCCAGCTCGGTCAGGATGGTTTCGATGCGGGCCGCGTACTGGCGGCGGATCCAGTCGCGCTTGAAGTGGTTGGACACCCTCAGCGTGGCCACCAGCGCGCCGGCTGCCGCATCACCCGACAGCGCGGCGGGTGGCAGGGGACGGATCCAGGTGTTGAACTGCTGCTCCGGCAGCTCGGTCGCCAGACGCTCGCAGCCGCGCCGCCAGAGCTCCGCCGCCCAGTCCGCCGATTCGATGGCCTCTGCACCAGCCTTCAAAGCCTGCACCCCGCCCATCCCATGTTCTTCTTCGCTCATTGTGGAAAACTTCTTCTTGAGCGGCCGGATTGTACGGACCCAGGGCCGCCGAAAGACGGGTTATCCACAGAATTTCGAGGCGGGTCAATCCCCGGCAAACCCGCCTCGAAGGCGCCTACTTATTGACCGCCGCTGCCGCATCTGCTGTAATCACGGGTTTTCGCGCACTAGCGACTGGCACCTGCCCTGGATCGCGTGCGCTTTTTTCGCCGGGCGCCAACCGCTGTGTCCAGCCTGCACAAACCGAACCTCCGAAGGGGTTTCCCATGAAGCGTACCTACCAAGCCTCCAAGACCCGCCGCGCCCGTACCCACGGCTTCCTCGTGCGCATGAAGACGCGTGGCGGCCGTGCCGTCATCGCCGCTCGCCGCGCCAAGGGCCGCAAGCGCCTGGCCGTCTAAGCCGCGCGACGACGCCTCTTGCGTCGTCAGCCCCCGGGCACCCGATGATCGGCAAGCTGCAACGCCCGGTGGACTTTGAGCGCGTGCTCGGCCGTCAGAGCCGGGCACGCAGCGCGCATTTCGCGCTGCACCATCTCCCGGCCAATCCGGCGCCCAGCGCCTGGCATGCCGCGAAGTTGCGCACAGCCAAAGCCGAGTTATCAACAGGCGGCGCACAGCCTGCCCACAGCGTTGTGGAACAAGACCCGCCTTGCGCGCCTTCAATTCAAGTTGAAGGCTGCTGGGTGGGCATGGTCGTGCCCAAGCGGCATGCGCGACGTTCCGTGACGCGCCAGCTCTTGAAGCGCCAGATCCGCGCCGCATTTGCTGAACGCCCCGGCATGCCGCCCGGGATGTGGGTTGTCCGCCTGCGCTCGCCGTTCGACCGCCAGAAATTCCCCAGTGCCGCGTCCGACGCGCTGCGCCAGGCCGCACGCGCCGAACTGGCGCAGCTGCTGGATCGCGCGATGAAGCCGCCGCCGCCCAGTTCCGGGACTTCCTCCGGGGCGGCCGCATGACGCCCAGCTGGCCCGCCCGGGTGCTGATGGCCATCGTGCGCGGCTACCGGCTCATGCTCAGCCCCTGGCTGGGCAACGCCTGCCGGTTCGAGCCGACCTGCTCGCGCTATTCGCTGGCCGCACTGGAAAAACACGGCGCACTGGCCGGCAGCTACCTCACGGTGCATCGCATCCTGCGCTGCCAGCCCTGGTGCGACGGCGGCCACGACCCCGTGCCCGACAATCCGCCGCGGCTGTTTTCCCGCCTGACCTCCCCCTCCGTCGCGCCCGCCGGTGCGTCGCCTTCCTCGTCCGAGTCTCCCCATGACTGATATTCGCCGCACCGTGCTGTGGGTGGTGTTCACGATGTCCCTCGTCCTGCTCTGGGACGGCTGGCAGAAGCACAACGGGCATCCTTCGATGTTCAGCCCCGCGGCACCCAAGGCCGCAGCGTCGGCCGCCCCCGGCACGCCGGCCTCGAGCGGCGTGCCCGCGGCCACCGCCGCCGCCGGCCACGCACCCGCGCCGGCCACCACGCCCGTGGCCGCGCCGTCCGAGAAGATCACGATCCGCACCGACGTGCTGACCGTCACCGTGGACACGCTGGGCGGCGACATCGTCCGCGCCGAGCTGCCCAAGTACCTGACCTCGCCGGACCCGACGGTCACCGACCAGCTGCTGCAGATGGTGCATCTGCAGAAGAAACCCGAGTTCAAGCCCGAGCCCGTCGTCCTCTTCAACGCCGCCCAGCACTACCGCGCCCAGACCGGCCTGGTCAGCGCGCAGGGCCCGCTGCCCGCCCACACGACGCCGATGACGGCGGTGGCCGGCGAGCGCGACCTGCAGGCCGGCCAGGACCAGGTGCAGCTGCGCCTGGAGTCGGCCGAGGTCGGCGGCGTCAAGCTCGTCAAGACCTTCACCTTCAAGCGCGGCGCCTACACGGTCGGCGTCACGCACGAGGTCGTCAACACCGGCACGACACCGGTCACGCCCCAGGTCTATCTGCAACTGGTGCGCGACGGCAGCACCGTCACCGGCGGCGCGGCCTTCACGCCCAGCTTCACCGGCCCGGCGGTCTACAACGACAAGGCCAAGTTCCACACGATCAAGTTCGAGGACATCGACAAGGGCAAGGTCGACATCGAGAAGCAGGCCGGCGACGGCTGGGTCGCGATGGTGCAGCATTACTTCGCCAGCGCCTGGCTCGTCAACGAGGCGGGCAACCGCGAGTTCTTCGTGCGCAAGCTGCCCGGCCAGCCCGGCGTGAGCGCCGACACCTATGCCACCGGCCTGGTCTTCACGCTGCCGACGCTGGCACCCACCGCCACCGCCACCCAGCAGGCCACGCTGTTCGCCGGCCCGCAGGAGGAGAACAACCTGGCCAAGCTGGCCCCGGGGCTGGAGCGCGTCAAGGACTACGGCATGCTGACCATCCTGGCCGAGCCGCTGTTCTGGCTGCTGGACAAGCTGCACGGCTTCATCGGCAACTGGGGCTGGACCATCGTCGCCCTCGTGCTGCTGCTGAAGGTCGCGCTGTACTGGCTGAACGCCAGTGCCTACCGCTCCATGGCCAAGATGAAGGCCGTCGCGCCGCGCATCACCGAGCTGAAGGAGCGCTACAAGGACAAGCCGCAGGAGATGCAGCAGGAGATGATGAAGATCTACCGCGAGGAAAAGATCAACCCCATCGGCGGCTGCCTCCCGATCTTTGCGCAGATGCCCATCTTCATGGCGCTGTACTGGGTGCTGCTGTCCACCGTCGAGATGCGCCAGGCGCCGTGGATCTTCTGGATCACCGACCTGTCGGTGCGTGACCCCTACTTCATCCTGCCGCTGCTGATGATGGCCTCCAGCCTGTTCCAGGTCTGGCTCAACCCGCCGGCCGCCGACCCCATGCAGCAGAAGATGATGTGGATCATGCCGGTGGCCTTCGGCATCATGTTCTTCGTCTTCCCGGCCGGCCTCGTGCTGTACTGGCTGACGAACAACATCCTGTCCATCGCCCAGCAGTGGATGATCAATAAACAGCTCGGCGTGAACTGAGTCACGTGAATCTGCACGGCCCCCGCACCCGGGGGCTTTTTTCTGCCCGCCGTCAGCAGTTCAATCGCTTCGCGGGGCAGAGAACACCGGCCTGGACGGAGCTCACGAGAGCGCCCGAACCCGGCCTCCCCCGCGCCAAATTCATGGTGCCCCCACGCAGCGGGGTACCGCCGCTGCCCCCCGAGGGGGCGCGAACCGGCTTGGGACGGCCCAGCGCCGGTTCAGGCCACGGCACTCACCAATCGGCGGACGCGACAATCGCGCCATGCTCGCCCGCCACGCCGACCCCATCGCCGCCATCGCCACCGCCCCCGGCCGCGGCGCGGTGGGCATCGTGCGCGTGTCGTCGCCGCAAGACCTGGCCCCGCTTATCGAAGCCGTCTGCGGCCGCACGCTGAGGGCGCGCGAGGCAACCTACCTGCCATTCCGCGACGTTGCCGGCCAGCCCATCGACCAGGGCCTGGCGCTGCATTTCCCGGCGCCGCATTCCTACACCGGCGAGCATGTGCTGGAGCTGCAGGCGCATGGCGGCGCCGTCGTCATGCAGCTGCTGCTGGCGCGCGTCATCGAGGCCGGCCACGGCGTGCGGCTGGCCGAGCCGGGCGAGTTCACGCAGCGCGCCTTCCTGAACGGCAAGCTGGACCTGGCCCAGGCCGAGGCCGTGGCCGACCTCATCGACGCCAGCACCGAGGCCGCCGCGCGCAGCGCCAGCCGCGCGCTGGGCGGCGCGCTTTCCCACGAGGTGGGCCTGTTGCGCGACCAGCTCATCCAGCTGCGCATGCTGGTGGAGGCGACGCTGGACTTCCCCGAGGAGGAGATCGACTTCCTGGAGAAGGCCGATGCCTTCGGCCGGCTCGACCGCCTGACCGCGCAGCTCGCCGCCGTGCAGGCCCGCACCCGCCAGGGCGCGCTGCTGCGCGACGGCCTCAAGGTCGTGCTGGCCGGCCAGCCCAACGTGGGCAAGAGCTCGCTGCTGAACGCGCTGGCGGGCGCGGAACTCGCCATCGTCACGCCCATCCCCGGCACGACGCGCGACAAGGTCAGCCAGACCATCCAGATCGAAGGCGTGCCGCTGCACATCACCGACACGGCGGGCCTGCGCGACGACGCGGCCGACGAAGTAGAGCGCATCGGCGTGTCGCGCAGCTGGGACGCCATTGCCGACGCCGACGTGGTGCTGTTCCTGCACGACCTGGGCCGCGTGGGCCAGCCGGACTACGAGGCCGAGGACGAGCGCATCCGCGCACGGCTGACGGGCGTGGACGCGAGCCGCATCGTGCAGGTCTTCAACAAGGCCGACCTGGCCGCCGCGCCGGCCGGAGAGATCGCGCTGAGCCTGAAGACCGGCGCCGGCCTGGAGGCGCTGCGCCAGCGTCTGCTGCAGACGGCCGGCTGGCAGGCCGTGCCCGAAGGGCTGTTCATCGCCCGCGAGCGCCATGTGCAGGCGCTGGCCCGCACCGCCGAGCACCTGGAGATGGCCCGTGCCATCGCCGCACAGCGCGACGCCGCGCTGGACCTGCTGGCCGAGGAGCTGCGCCTGGCCCACGATGCGCTCGGCGAGATCACCGGCGCGTTCTCGGCCGACGAGCTGCTGGGCGTCATCTTCAGCAGTTTCTGCATCGGCAAGTGACTCAGCCCAGCGCCGCCTCGAACAGCGCGCGCTCGGCCGTCAGCGCGGCGACGAGCTCGTCCTCCAGCGCATCGCCGAAGACCAGGTGCACCTCGACGCCGACGTCGTCGAGCAGGCGACGGGCGGCGACGCCGGGGTAGCGCTGGCGCGCCATTGCGGCCGGCATCACGGTGCAGCCGCGGCCGGCGGCGATCTGGGCGATGGTGGCCGTGGTACCCGGCGCCGCGGCCTCGGCCGTGGGGCGAAAGCCGGCCGCCTCGTACTGGCGCTGGTAGTGCATCCACAGCGCCGGGTTCTGGCGCTTGGGAAAGCGCAAAAAGGGCGGCAGCGCCTCCAGCTCGCGCAGCCGCAGCGAGCGCTTGCGCGCCAGCGCGCTGCCGCTGGGCAGCAGCGCGACATGGTGCAGCCTGGCCACCGGCACGTGCCGCAGACCCTGCAGCTCGTGCGGCATCGCCACCAGCGCGGCATCCAGCGTCTGGCGGCGCAGGCCGTCCAGCAGCTGCGGGCCGATTTCCAGCACCGGCTCCAGCGGCATGCGCCCGGCCGTGGCGCGCCAGCCCGCGTCCAGCGCCTGGAAGGCACTCATGTCCATCCACCAGGGCAGGCCCAGGCGCAGGGCAGCGCGCGAACCACCGGCAGCAGCGGCCTCGGCGAGCGCGGTGTCGAAGGCCTGCACGGCGGCCTGGAAGGCCGCGCGGGCGCGCTGGCCAGCGGTGGTCAGCCGCGTGGCCTGGCCGTCGCGGTCCAGCAGCGTGACGCCCAGCGCCGCCTCCAGCGCCGCGATCTGGCGCGACAGCGGCGGCTGCGTCAGGTGCAGGCGCTCGGCCGCACGGCGGAAGTTCAGCTCCTCGGCCAGCACGAGGAAGTAGCGCAGCTGGCGGATGTCGATGCCGCGGTGGCCGGGGAGCGTCATGCCGAAAAGGTATCACCAAATCGGCAATTCACGCCCGGGCCGCGAAGGCCCAGCATGCCGACCCTTGCAATCTGGAGTACGAACGTGACGCAACAGAAGACCGAGGCGCAAGCCGCGCGCCGCGCGATGCTGAGGGCCGGCTGGGGCCTGGGGCTGGGCTGGGGCCTGGCCGCCTGCGGTGGCGGCGGCAGCAGCGAAGCGCCCGCCGGGCCCACGGTGCAAAGCCTGGAGGCCGGCGCCGCGCGCATCGGCGAGCCGGTGAGCGTGACGGCCCTGTTCAGCGGCGGCGCCGGGCGCGTGGAGCCCGACATCGGCACGGTGCAGAGCGGCGTGCCGTTCAGCCTGCCGCCGGTCATCGCGCCGCGGCGTTACACGCTGGTCGTCGAGGCCGAAGGCCGGCCCAGCGCGCGCCGGGCACTGGACCTGCAGCCTGTCTACCGCGACCGCTACGTCGCGCTGGACGATGCAACGCCGCGCCAGTACCACGCGGCCGCGACGACGTCCGACGGGCGCGTGCTCGTCATCGGCGGATCGCGCGGGCTGTCGGCGCCCTCGGAGGCCATCGAGCGCTACGAGCCGGCCACGCGCCGCTTCACGCGCATCGCCAGCATGTACACGGGCCGCACGCTGCACACGGCGACGCCGCTGGCGGGTGCGAACGAAGGCCGCGTGCTGGTGGTGGGCGGCACGGTGGGCCTGAGCAACGGCGGCTTCGCGGAGTTGATCGACGAGCGCCGCGGCAGCGTGGAGGCGGCCGGCTGGCCCGTGTCGCCGCGCATCCGGCATGCGGCCGTCGCGCTGGCGGATGGCCGCGTGCTGGTGGTGGGTGGCGCGCAGCGGGACAGCGTCGAGCTGTGGGACCCGGCGACGCGGCGCTTCCGCCTCGTCGCGGCGCGCATGGCCCATGTGCGCGAGTTCCCGACCGCGACGCGCCTGGCGGACAGCCGCGTGCTCATCGTCGGCGGCGACCATGTGGGCGGCGCGCAGCGCCTGGCCGAGATCTTCGACCCGCAGACCGAGACCTTCACGCCGGTGGCCTCGCCGTTGAACGACGAGCGCCGCGCCATGCACGAGGCCCATGCGCTGCCGGACGGCCGCGTGCTGGTGGTGGGCGGCGAGGTGCGCGGCGCCACCGATCTGGAGCCGCTGGACACGGTGCTGGTCTACACCCCCGCGACGCAGGCGCTGACGCTGCACGGCCGGCTCGACAGGCCGCGCAGCCTGGTGCGCAGCCTGCTGCTGCCGGACGGCCGGCTGCGCCTGTTCGGCGGCCAGACCGCCACCGAGATCGCCGCGCGCACGGCCAGCGCCTACGAGCCGGCAACGGGCACGGCCTCGGCGCTGGCGGCGCTGCCGGCCGGCCGGGCCTGGCAGACGGTGTCGGCGCTGCCCGAAGGCCGCGTCCTCATCGTCGGCGGCGACGACGAGGGCGGCGGCGCCGTGCCCGGCGCGCTGCTGTACGAGTAGCGCGGCCGGTCCCCGTTCAGCGCTTCAGCGCCGCGCCGCGCAACACCTGGCCGCCCTGGCGCAGCACCGCGGCGACAACCTGGCCGGCCGCATCGCGCTCGAACTCGACGACGGCGCCGACGGCCTTGATCTCGATGCGGTCCGGCCCCACAGCCTCGGCCGCGATGGCCGGCTGGCCGCTGCCCTGCACCATCAGCCGGCCCTCGCGCTCGAACACGCGCAGGCTGAACTGCGGCGCCAGCTGGTACTCGCCGGCCCAGTCGCGCCAGGCGGGATTGGCGACGGCGGGCGCTGCGTCGACCATGCCGACGCGGCGGCCCTGCATCATGCCGCCGCCCTGATGCCAGCTCAGGCGCTGCACCGGCCGGCCCTCGCCCTCGGGCGGCTCAAGGCGCAGCAGCGCGGAGAAACTGGTCGGGTAGAGATCGCCGCGGCTGTCCTGGCGCAGCTCGAACTCGCTCTGGCCACGCGCCTGGGCCAGCAGCCGGCCGTCGTCGGCCTCGCGCAGGTGTAGCGTCACGCCGCCCACCTCCCAGTCACCCGCCAGCGCACGGCGCAGTGCGGGCGGCATGGCAACCTCGCGGCGCGGCTGCAGCCGCTGGTCCAGGCCCAGCAGCGCCAGACCCAGGTCGCCCAGGCCGCCGAGGTCGGTCAGCGCCGTGTCGGCCAGCAGCACGACGGCGCGTTGCGCGCCCGGCTCCAGCACGACCAGCGACGAGAAGCCGCCCGTGCCCCCTTCGTGCAGCCGCAGCTCGCGGCCCTGCAGTGTGCGAACCATCCAGTTCATCGCAAAACCATGGGCCAGCGGCTGCTGCGTGAGGCGCAGCGCCTGGGTCAGCGGGGCGGGCACGTCGGGCAGGCTGCCCAGCTCGGCACGGGCATAGCGCACCATGTCGTCCAGCGTGGCCTTGACCATGCCGACGCCGGCCAGGTTGGGGGTGATGGTCCAGGCCGGCGTGGCCGCGCCGCCGGGCAGGTGGCCGGGAGCGGGCTTGGCGGCGCGCGGCTTGGCGACATAGGCACCCTCCATGCCCAGCGGCCCGAACAGGCGCTCGCGCAGCGCCGCCTCCAGGTCGCCGCCCAGGCTGCGCGCGGCGGCCAGGGAGACCAGCATCATGCCGAAGTTGGAGTACTCGGCCTGGCTGCCGATGGGGCGGCCCAGCGTCACGCGGCCCAGCGCGGCCAGCAGCTCGCCTTCGGTCAGCGCGGCATAGAAGTCGGCAGGGTTGGGCATGGGCATGCCCGGCGGCAGACCCGGCAGGCCCGAGCTGTGCGTCAGCAGGTCGCGCACCAGGATCTGGCGCTCGCCCTGGCGCGGCACGGCCGTGCCCTCGGGCAGGTGGCGGGCGATGGGGTCGTCCAGCGACCACTGGCCGCGCTCGATGAGGCCGGCGACGAGGAAGGCCGTCATGGTCTTGCTGACCGAGCCGATCTCGAAGGCCGCGTCGGCTGCCGGCGGCGCGGCCTTGCGCGTGCCGGCGCAGCCGCTGCCGCGCACGACGCGGTCGCGCTCGATGACGGCGGCCTGCACGCAGGCGCCGCTGCGGTCGCCCGCGAAGCGCTCGGCCAGGCGCTGCTCCAGCGCGGCCGGGCTGTCGGGCAGCGGGGCGGCCCAGGCCGGCAGCAGGGCGGCGCCCAGCGACAGCAAGCTCAGCGCGCGGGCCAGGACGGGGGAGGGCAGCATGGGTTCTCCGATGACGTTGAAGCGCCGCATTCTGCGGGCAGGCACTCAGGCGTCGTCGAACAACGGCTCGGGCAGGTACAGGCCCGGCTCCACGGCCATGCCGAACAGGCTGCCCGACAGCGGGCGGGCCATCAGGTCGGCGGTGCTGAGGCCCTCGCGCGCGGTGGTGACGAGGACTTGCCCGCCCGCCGGGCCGCCAAGGGCCGGGCAGGTGACGTGGCTGACGGGCACCGCATAGCGGCCCAGCAGCCGGCCGTCCGGCGCGTAGCGGGCCACGGCGGCGTTGCCCCACTCGGCGTTCCACAGGCAGCCCTGCGCGTCGACGCAGGAGCCGTCGGGCCAGCCTTCGTCGGGCGCCTTCTCCACGAAGACGCGCGGTTCGCCGACGCGGGCGCTGGCCGAGTCGTAGTCGCAGACCCTGATGCGGCGCGTGGTGGTGTCGCAGTAGTACATGCGGCGGCCGTCGGGGCTGAAGCAGATGCTGTTGGCGATGGCCGCGCCGTCCAGCGCCAGGCGGCGCAGGCCGTGAGCCCGCGTGTACTGGTAGAAGCCGCCGATGGGCCGGCGCGGCTCGGCCTCGTCAAGCGTGCCGAAGACGAAGGCGCCGCTGCGGTCGCAACGGCCGTCGTTGGCGCGCGTGCTGGGCAGGTGGGCCTCCAGCGGCACGATTGCCTCGGGCTCGGCGGCGAGGCTGCCGGTGGCCTGCAGGTCGGGCAGCGTCAGGCGCGCGAGGCGCTTGGCCATGGCCAGCACGAGGCTGCCCGAGCGGCCGTGCACGAAGCAGCCGACGCGCTCCGGCAGGCGCACCTGCAGCGCGGCGCTGGCGCCGGGGGTCCAGGCGTGGATGCAGGCGCCCTGGATGTCGGTCCACCACCAGCGGCCGCTGGGGGCATGCCACTGCAGGCCCTCGCCGAGGTTGTTGGCCAGCGCCAGCGCGAGGGTGAAGGGGTGCGGGTTGCTCATCGGTTCAGGCGAAGCGGTGGACGGTGGTGCTGCGCCACACGGCGCCGGGCCTCAGCACGGTGGAGGGCCAGTCGGCGCTGGCGGGGTGGTGCGGCGAGTCGGGGTGGTGCTGGGTCTCCAGGCACAGGCCGTCGCCCTGCCGGTAGATGCGGCCCCCGGGCCCGGCCAGGCTGCCGTCGAGGAAGTTGCCGGAATAGAACTGCACGGCGGGCTCGCTGGTCAGCACCTGCATGCGGCGGCCGGAGTGCGGGTCCTCCAGCGTGGCGGCGAGGCGCAGGCCGTCCACGCCGGGCTCGCCGTCGAGCAGGAAGTTGTGGTCGTAGCCCCGGGCGCGCAGCAGCTGCGGGTGCGCCTGGCGGATGCGCGCCGCGATGGCGGTGGGCTGGCGGAAGTCGAACGGCGTGCCCTCGACCGGCGCGTGGCGCTGCGGGATCAGGTGCTCGTCGACCTCGCTGTAGCGCGATGCCGGGATGGTGAGGCGGTGGCGCAGCACGCTGCCGTCGCCGGCGAGGTTGAAGTAGTCGTGATGGGTCAGGTTGACGACGGTGGCGCGGTCGGTCGTGGCTTCGTAGGCGATGCGCCAGGCGTTCTCCGTCGCGCTGACCGAATAGCGCACGGCGACCCGGAGCTCGCCGGGGAAGCCCTGTTCGCCGTGCGGGCTGGTGTAGGTGAAGCGCAGCGCAGCGGCCTCGCCCGCCTGGGGCTCGACGGGTTCTGCCGCCCACAGACTATGGCCGAAGCCCTCGGTGCCGCCGTGCAGGCAGTTGGGGCCGTCGTTGCGGGCCAGCGTGTGGGTCTGGCCGTCCAGCTCGAAGCTGGCGCCGGCAATGCGGTTGCCGTAGCGGCCCACGATGATGCCGAAGGACGGGTTGCGGTGGACGTAGTCGTCGAGGTTGTCAAAACCCAGCACGACGTTGCCGGGACGGCCTTGCGCGTCGGGCGTCCACAGGCCGGTGACGATGCCGCCCAGCGTGATGGCGGTCAGCTTCAGGCCCCGGCCGTTGTCCAGGGTGTACTCGTGCACCACCCGGCCGTCGGGCAAGCGGCCGCATTCCCGGCAGTCCGCGCTCAAACCCAGCCTCCATCGACGATGAAGTCCTGCGCGGTGCACATGGCGCTGTCGTCCGCGGCCAGGAACAGCGCCATCGCCGCGATGTGCTGCGGCATCAGCGGCCGGTCGATGCACTGGCCCCTGGCGATTTCCTTCTTGGTCTCTTCGGTGACCCACAGCTTCAGCTGCTTCTCGGTCATGACCCAGCCCGGCACCAGCGTGTTGACGCGGATGTTGTGCGGGCCGAGGTCGCGCGCGAGGCCGCGCGTCAGGCCTTGCGCCGCGGCCTTGCTGGCGGTGTAGGCCGGCATGCCGCCCTGCTTGAGCATCCAGCTGATGGAGCCGAAGTTGACGATGGAGCCGCCGCCGGCTGCCTTCATGTCGGGCAGCACGGCCTGGGCGGTGAAGAACTGGTGCTTGAGGTTGACGGCCACGCTGGCGTCCCAGAACTCGGGCGTGGTCTCCTCGACGGCGTGGCGCCTGTCGTTGGCGGCGTTGTTGAGCAACACCGTGAACGGGCCCGTGCGCCCGCGCAGCGTGGCGATGGCCGCGCGCAGGGATTCGATGTCGGAGAGGTCGGCCGCCGCGAACTGCGGCGCGTGGTGCGACGTGGCACCCAGGCGGGCGGCGAGGGCCCGGCCTTCGTCTGCGGCGAGGTCGATGAAGCCCACCCTGGCGCCCTGCGCGGCGAAGGCCTCCACCAACGTTTGGCCGATGCCGGTGGCCCCGCCGGTGATCAGGACGCCCCGGCCCTGAAGGCTGGGGTACTGGGCGTGGGAACTCATCGGGCGGTCTCCGGTCGGATGCTGTCCGGCATCTCGCGTCCGGCGCTGGGACGATTATTAGTCATACTTTTTAGTTTGCAAAGATCGTGATTTTCGGGTTAACCCCGATGATGCACTTCAAATAGTCATACTTTAATGAGCGCCATGCCGGCAACCAAAGCCGGCCGTGCGCCGCTTGCCGGCGCTGCATCCAACCCTCCCCCAGAGACAAGGGACCGCACCATGAGCGCCTCCACCCCCCGCCCCGCACGACCTTACCGCGGCGTCTATCCCGTCGTCCCGACCGTCTTCAACGCCGACGGCACGCTGGACCTGGCCGGCCAGCTGCGCTGCGTGGATTTCATGATCGACGCGGGCTCCAACGGCCTGTGCATCCTCGCCAACTTCTCCGAGCAGTTCGTGCTGTCGGACGCCGAGCGCGAGACGCTGACCCGCGCCATCCTGGGCCACGTGGCCGGCCGCGTGCCCGTCATCGTGACGACCACGCACTACTCCACGCAGATCTGCATCGAGCGCAGCCGGCTCGCGCAGGAACTGGGCGCGGCGATGGTGATGGTCATGCCGCCGTACCACGGCGCCACCTACCGGGTGTCCGAAGGCCAGATCGAGGGCTTCTACCAGCGCCTGTCCGACGCGATCGACATTCCCATCATGATCCAGGACGCCCCGGTGGCCGGCACGCCGCTGTCGGTGCCCCTGCTGGCCCGTATGGCGAACAACATCGCCAACGTGAAGTACTTCAAGCTGGAGATGCCGCAGGCGGCCGCCAAGATGCGCGAGCTGATCCGCGTCGGCGGCGCGGCCATCGAAGGCCCGTGGGACGGCGAGGAGGCCATCACGCTGCTGGCCGACCTGGACGCCGGCGCCACCGGCGCGATGACGGGCGGCGCCTTCCCCGACGGCATCCTCAAGATCTTCGACGCCTTCCACGCCGGTGACCGCGAAGAAGCCGTGGTGCAGTACGGCCGCTGGCTGCCGCTGATCAATTACGAGAACCGCCAGGGCGGCATCCTGACCGCCAAGGCGTTGATGAAGGCCGGCGGCATCATCAAGAGCGACGCGCCGCGCCACCCCTTCCCCGAGATGCAGCCCGAAACGCGCGCCGGGCTGCTCGACGCGGCCAAACGACTCGACCCCCTGGTCCTGCGCTGGGGCAAATGATGCGTGCCCTGTGGGCACTGGTGGCGGCGCTGGCGCTGCTGCCGGCCGCGCACGTAGACGCGGGCGAGCCGCAGGCCGACCCCGGCGCGCACGACCCCACGCTGCTGATCCAGGGCGACCGCTGGTTCGTCTTCGCGACCGGCAAGGGCCTGCAGCGGCTGTCGTCGGCCGACACCGGCAAGACCTGGCAGCGGCTCTCGCCGGTCTTCACGCAGGCCCCGGCCTGGTGGGCCGAAGCCGTGCCCGAGCACAAGGGGCTGGACGTCTGGGCGCCCAAGCTGTTCGAGCACCGCGGCCGTGTCTGGGTGCTGTACTCCATCTCCACCTTCGGCAAGAACCGCTCGGCCATCGGCCTGGCCAGCAGCGACACCCCCGACGGCGGCGACTGGCGCGACGACGGCCGGGTCGTGCAGAGCCGCGCCGAGGACGACTTCAACGCCATCGACCCCGACCTCTTCGTCGAGACCGACGGCCGGCTGTGGCTGAGCTACGGCTCGTTCTGGGGCGGCATACGCCTGACGGAGCTGAGCGCCGACACGCTGCGCCCCATCGGCGAGACGACCTTCATCGCCCGCCGCAAGGGCGGCATCGAGGCCCCGACGATTGTTCGGCACGGCGACTGGGTCTACCTGTTCGCCTCCTACGACCTGTGCTGCAGGGGCACCGAGAGCACCTACAACATCCGCGTGGGCCGTGCGCGCAACGTGCAAGGCCCCTACCTGGACCGCGACGGCAAGGACCTGATGGACGCCGGTGCCACGCCGCTGCTGGCCGGCGGCACGCGCTGGAAGGGCCCGGGGCACCAGGACGTCGTCGGCGACTGGCTGGTGCACCACGCCTACGACAGCGAGCGCGGCGGCAAGCCGCACCTGCGCCTCAAGCGCCTGAGCTGGTCCGCCGACGGCTGGCCCGTGATCCCCCAAGAAGAATGAAGCGGAGAACCCCACCGTGGCTGGCTTGAAGTTGGAGAACATCGGCAAGCGCTACGGCGCGGTGCAGGTCATCGAGAACCTGTCGCTGGACGTCGCACAGGGCGAGTTCGTCGTCTTCCTGGGGCCCTCGGGCTGCGGCAAGACCAGCCTGCTGCGCATGATCGCGGGGCTGGAGGAGGTCAGCGGCGGCCGCATCCTCATCGGCGACCGCGACGTCACCATCGCGCCGCCGGGGCAGCGCAACCTGGCGATGGTGTTCCAGCACTACGCGCTCTACCCGCACATGACGGTGCGCGACAACCTCGCGTTCGGCCTGAAGAACCTCGGCATCCCCGCGGGCGAGATCGCCAGGCGCATCACCGAGTCGGCCCGCATGCTGGAGCTGGATGCGCTGCTGGAGCGCAAGCCGGGGCAGCTGTCGGGCGGCCAGCGCCAGCGCGTGGCGATCGGCCGCGCGGTGGTGAAGGAGCCGGGCATCTTCCTGTTCGACGAGCCGCTGTCCAACCTCGACGCCGCGCTGCGCGGCCGCACGCGGCTGGAGCTGGCGCAACTGCACCAGCGCCTGGGCGCGACGATGGTGTTCGTCACGCACGACCAGATCGAGGCCATGACGCTGGCCACGCGCATCGTCGTCATGAAGTGCGGCGCCATCGAGCAGGTGGCCACGCCGGCCGAGCTCTACCGTCGACCCGCCACGCGCTTTGTCGCCAGCTTCATCGGCACGCCGGGCATGGGCTTCGTGCCGGTGCAGCGCGCGGCGGATGACGGTGGGCGCGCTGTCGTCACGGTGCCGGGCGGGCACGCAATCACGACGCGGGTCCCGGTGCAGGGCCTGCCCTCGCAGGGCCTGGTGCTGGGCGTGCGGCCCGAGAACCTGCGCGTGGCCGAGCAAGGCCCGCTGCGCGGCCGCGTCGAGCTGGTGGAGTTCCTCGGCGAGCGCACGCTGGCCCACCTGAAGCTGGAAGGGGGCAGCCCGCTCATCGTCACGGTGCCGGCGGGATCTACCTCCCCCAAGCTGGGTGCCCATGTCGCCGTCAGCGTGGATGTGGCTGAAGCGCACTTGTTCGAAGAGAGTGGGCGTGCGCACCACGCAGGGGAGGCTCTGTCGTGAGTGATGGGTTGCCGCCGAGGCCCAGCCGGGATTTCGCCCCGGCGGGCGACCTACTTTCTGGGCGACCAGAAAGTAGGCAAAGAGTCGCCCCTGTTCCGTCGCCCCTCGCTGCGCTCGGGGTCCCCTGCGATGCTCGAACGACGAGGCTCGCGCGGAACTCGCTTCGCTACGCTGCGCTCAAACAGCCGCGCGAAGTCAGTCAACGAAGCGCGCTGCGCGCGCGCCTCGCCGTCCTGCGCTTCTCGGCTCCTCCAAAGGGGAGTGAAGGAACAGCCCAACAGCCAACAGCCAAACCCGAAAGCCGTTCGCACCGAGGCATTTCTCTTCCCCCCTTTAGCACCGCCGAGCAGCGCAAGGCTTCGAGGCCGTGCGCGCAGCGCACATCAAGAACTGACTCCGCACGGCTGTTTGAGCGCAGCGTAGCGAAGCGAGTTCCGTGCGGGGCCTCGAAGCCTGAGCAGCGCAGGGCACCCGCAGCGAAGCGTAGGGCGGTGCGGTCGGGGGTCGTTTCTTTGCCTACTTTCTTGTCGATACAAGAAAGTAGGTCGCCCGCGGGGGCGAACTCCCCGCTGGGCCGTGGCGACAAGCCGCACTGGCCGGAGCAAACCCAATGAACGCTCCAACCGTCGGCCTGCGCGCCTCGCGCCCGGCCTATGCCCTGTTCGTGCTGCCCTTCGTGGCGCTCTACCTGCTGCTGCTGCTCTGGCCGCTCGCCAAGGGCATCTTCATCAGCTTCCACGACCACGACCTGCTGTCCGACGACAGCCTCTGGGTCGGCCTCGCGAACTACAAGGAGCTCTGGGCGGACGAGGTCTTCCACCAGGTCGTCTGGAACACGATCCGCTTCGTGCTGATCAGCACACCGATCTTCGTCGTGCTGTCGCTGATGCTGGCCCTGGCGCTGAACCGCCCCGGCAGGCTCGCCACCTTCCTGCGCGCCACGTTCTTCTGCGCGTCCGTCTTCTCGGTCACGCTCATCACGCTGGTCTGGAAGCTCGCGCTGATGCCCGAGCGCGGCCTCATCGCGCAAGCCTTCCAGGCGATGGGCCTGCCGGAGATGCCGCTGCTGACCAGCGACAACCTCGCGCTGCTGACCGTGGCGCTGGTGACCGTGTGGTGGATCATCGGGCTGCCGATGATCATGTTCCTGTCGGCGCTGCAGCAGATCCCGTCGGACATCTACGAGGCCGCCGCGCTCGACAACACGCCGCGCTGGCGCGTGCTGACCCACATCACGCTGCCCAGCCTCAAGCGCGCCATCGTGCTGGTGGCGCTGATCGAGGTGATCCGCCAGTTCCAGGTCTTCCCGCAGATCATGCTGATGACCAACGGCGGGCCCAACAACACGACGCGCTCCGTCGTGCAGTTCATCTACGAGCAGGCCTTCATGCAGCTCTCGCTGGGCTACGCCACGGCGGCTTCTCAGGTGCTGCTGGCCATCATGCTGGTGGGCGTGTCGACGCAGCTCTGGCTGGAACGTGACAGGAAAGGCCGGCGATGAACCCCTTGCTGAGACGCGGTTGGTTCGATCGCTTCGTCATGGTGGCGCTGACGCTGCTGGCCCTCGTCTGGATGACGCCGCTGCTGTGGGTGCTGGCGCTGTCCTTCAAGCCCAACGAGTTCCTGCTGACGCGCACCGACGTGTTCCTCGCACCACCCTACACGCTGGCCAACTACCTGGACATCCTGCAGACCTCGCAGGTGTTCCGCTGGCTGGGCAACAGCGCCCTCGTCGCGCTGCTGCAGACGGTGGGCGTGCTGGTGCTGTCGTCGCTGGCCGGCTACGGTTTCGCGCGCTGCGAGTTCCCGGGCCGCAAGTGGCTGTTCGCCCTCGTCATGTTCGGCCTGGCCGTGCCGGCGCAGTCGGTCTTCATCCCGCTGCACCGCCTGTTCTCGGACTGGAACCTGCAGAACACCATCGCCGGCCTTGCGCTGCCGGGCCTGGCCGCCCCCTTCGGCGTCTACCTGATGACGCAGTACTTCAAGGCCATCCCCACCGAGCTGGAAGAAGCCGCGCTGCTGGACAACGCCTCGCGCTTCAAGACCTTCCTGACCATCATCCTGCCGCTGACGCTGCCGGCCCAGGCCACCTTGGGCATCTTCACCTTCCTGGCCTGCTGGAACGACTACCTGTGGCCGCTGGTCATCGCGACGCAGCCGGACATGTACACGCTGACGCGCGGCCTCGCGTCCACGCAGACCAACTTCGCGCAGTCGGAGGGCCTGGGCTTCCTGATGGCACAGGCCGTGTTCGCCGGCATGCCGGCGCTGATGCTCTACCTCTTCTTCCAGCGCCATCTGGTGACGGCCGTTGCCGGGACGGGCAAGTGATGAAGCGCCTGCTTGCTCTCTTCTGCACGGTTCTGCTCGCCGCCTGCGGCGCAAACAATGACACCTCGGGCAAGACCGAGATCACGCTGATGCGCTTCTTCGGCAGCTGCGAGGCGCAGTACGGCCAGGTCGTCAAGACGGCCGAAGGCGTGGGCGAATGCGGCATCGTCACGGCGCTGGTCAACGAGTTCAACGCGACCCATCCCGACATCGTCGTGAAGACGCAGATCGGCGAGTGGGGGCCGTACTACGACCAGCTCACCGCCCGCCTCGTGTCCAAGGACATCCCCACCATCGCCGTCATGCACGAGTCGGCGCTGGGCGACTATGTGCGCCGCAAGCTGGTGCTGCCGCTGGACGAGGACTTCAAGCGAATCGGCGTGCCGGTGGACGACTTCACCGAGCATGCGCGCCGCGGCACCCGCTTCAACGGCCAGACCTATGCGCTGCCCTTCGACACCTGGGCCTGGCTCTGGCACATCAACACCGGCCTGATGAAGAAGGCCGGCCTCAGCGAACTGCCACGCTCGCCCGAAGAGCTGCTGGCGCAGGCCCGCCAGTTCAAGCAGCGCACCGGCAAGCCCTATTTCGCCTGGGCCGTGGCCAACGAGACGGCGGCGAACGACCGCACCTTCCTGACGCTCGTCGCGCAGCAGAACGCCAAGCTGTTCTCCGACGACGGCAAGACCATCGACATGCACCAGCCGGCCGTCGTCAACGCGCTGACGCTGATGCAGACGCTGTACCGCGAGGGCCATGTGCGGCCCAACCTCGACTACGCCGCCGCCAACCAGGCCTTCCTGAACGGCGAGGCCGGCGTCGTCGTCGTCGGCACCTGGACCATCGACCAGTTCCTGCGCGAGTCGCAGAAGCCCGAGTCGAAGATCCTGAACAGCTACACGGTCAAGCCCTTCCCGCAGCTCTACGAGAAGCCCGCCGTGTTCGCCGACGGCCACTCCTGGGCGCTGTTCAAGGGCGGCGCCAGGGATGCGAAGGCGCACGAGGCCAGCCTGAAGTTCCTGAAGTTCGTCTGGGAGCGCACGGCCGAGTGGTCGCGCACCGGTCACCTGCCCGTGAGCAAGACCGTGGCCGAGAGCGCCGCCTTCCGCGCGCTGCCGATGCGCGCGGCACTGACCGAGATCACGCAGACCGGCGCCGGCATGCCCGGCAACGTGCCCACGCAGCGCGCCATCGAACTGCTGATCGGCGAGGACGTGGCCAACGTGATGATCTCCGGCAAGCCCATCCCCGAGGTGCTGGCCAGCGTGGAGAAGCGGGTCAACAAGGCACTCCAGAAGGCAAGACGCTGATGACCTTCCAAGCCTCACTCATCGTCGACCGCGACTTCCCCCTCGCGCCGCTGGACCGTCGCCTGTTCGGCGTCTTCGTCGAGCACCTGGGCCGCTGCGTCTACCTGGGGATCCACGAGCCGGGCCACCCCACCGCCGACGAACACGGCTTTCGTGGCGACGTGGCCGAGCTGACGAAGGAGCTGGGCGCCACCATCGTGCGCTACCCTGGCGGCAACTTCATGTCGGGCTACAACTGGGAAGACGGCGTCGGGCCGAAGGAGCAGCGCCCGCGCCGGCTGGACCTCGCCTGGTTCTCCACCGAGACCAACCAGGTCGGCACGCACGAGTTCATGCATTGGTGCAGGAAGGTGGGCATCGAGCCGATGTTCGGCGTCAACCTCGGCACGCGCGGGCCGGACGAAGCCCGCCACTACCTCGAATACTGCAACCACCCGGGCGGCACGGCGCTGTCGGACCTGCGCCGCTCGCACGGCGCCGAAGAACCGCTGGGCATCAAGTTCTGGTGCCTGGGCAACGAGATGGACGGCCCCTGGCAGATCTGCCAGAAGACGCCCGACGAGTACGGCCGCATCGCCAAGGAGACCGCCAAGCTGATGCGCTGGGTGGACCCGACCATCGAGCTGGCCGCCTGCGGCTCGTCCGCCTACGACATGCCGACCTACGGCATCTGGGAAGACCGCGTGCTGGAGCACTGCTTCGAGTTCGTGGACTACCTGTCGCTGCACAGCTACTTCGTGAAGCCACCCGCGGACACGTCCACCGAGAGCTTCTTCGCGCAGATCGAGACGAACGCGCGCTACATCGAGGACACGGTGGCGATTGCCGACTCGGTCGCCACGCGCAAGCGTTCGAGCAAGCGCCTCAAGCTGTCCTTCGACGAGTGGAACGTCTGGTACCGCGCGCGGCATGGCGAGCACCTGAAACAGGCCGGCTGGCCCGAGGCGCCGCGGCTGCTGGAAGAGGTCTACACGGCCGAGGATGCGCTGCTCATCGGCGGCATGCTGACGATGATGATGAACCACGCCGACCGGCTCAAGGTGGCCTGCATGGCGCAGCTGTGCAACGTCATCGCGCCCATCATGACCGAGCCCGGCGGCACGGCCTGGCGTCAGACCATCTTCCACCCGTTCGCGCAGGCAGCGCGCTGGGCGCATGGCGATGTGCTGCGTTCCGTCGTGAAGTCGCCCGGCTATGCGAACACGAAGCACGGCGAGCTGCCCTACCTCTGCGCCAGCGTCGTCGACGACCCGGCCACCGGCCAGACCGCCGTCTTCCTGCTGAACCGCAGCCTCGCCGAGGAGATGGACCTGTCCATCACGCTGCGCGGCCTGGGCGCCGACCGCGAGCTCGTGCAGGCCGAGCAGCTGCATTCGGCAGACCTCCACGCGACCAACACCGCCGACGCGCCCGACCGCGTCGCGCCGCAGCCGCTGGACGGTATCGCCATCGACGGCGAACGGCTGCGCGTGAAGCTGCTGCCCGCCTCCTGGAACGTCATCGTCACGAAAGCCGTCCGCGCATGAACGCCTGGCACAACCCCCTCATCGAGCAGCGTGCCGACCCGCACCTGAGCCTCGTCGACGGCCGCTACTGGTTCACCGCATCGGTGCCCGGCTTTGATGCCATCGAGATCCGCAGCGCGGGCAGCATCTCCGGCCTCCCGGCCGCGGCGACCCGGATCATCTGGCGCAGCCACGACAGCGGCCCCATGAGCTTCCACGTCTGGGCGCCCGAGCTGCACCGCATGGCCGGCCGCTGGTATGTCTACTTCGCGGCCAGCGAGCGCGGCGACATCTGGAAGCTGCGCATGTACGTGCTGGAGTGCCAAGGCGACGACCCGCTGCGCGACGCGTGGGTGGAGCGCGGCCGGATCGTGACGCCCGAGGAAGGCTTCTCCCTCGACGCGACAACCTTCGAACACGGCGGAACGCGCTACCTCTGCTGGGCGCAGAAGAGCCCGCCGACGGAGAGCAACCTCTACATCGCAGCGATGTCCGACCCGTGGACGCTGGCCAGCGAACCGGTGCTCATCACACGGCCGGAACTCGCCTGGGAACGCATCGGCTTCTGCGTCAACGAGGGCCCCGCGGTGCTGAAGCGCAACGGCCGGGTCTTCATCGCCTACTCGGCCGCCGCGACCGACGCGAACTACTGCATGGGCCTGCTGTGGGCCGACGAGAAGGCCGACCTGCTGGACGCTGCGAGCTGGCACAAGTCGCCCGCGCCGGTGTTCACGACCGACGAATCGGTGAGCCAGTTCGGCCCCGGCCACAACAGTTTCACGACGACGCCCGACGGCCAGACGGACCTGCTGGTCTACCACGCCCGCAACTATCGCGAGATCGTCGGCGACCCGCTGAACGACCCCAACCGCCACACCCGCGTGCAGGCCTTCGGCTGGCGCGCGGACGGCTTCCCCGACTTCGACACGCCGGTCGCCGACGGCCCCTACTCGATCTAAAGCCATGCGCCTCATTGCTTCGCTCCTGATTGCATTTCCCGCCCTGGCTCAGGCCTTGGGCAGCCCCGACGGCCAGCTCCAGGTCGACGTGTCGGTCAATGCCGGGCAGCAGCTCGTCTACACGATGCAGCGTGCCGGCCAGCCCGTGCTGCTGGCCTCGCGGCTGGGCCTGGTGCTGGAGCAGGGCGACTTCGCCAACGGGCTGAAGTTGGCCTCCACTTCGCCGGTCAAGGTGCACCGCGAGCGCTACACGCTGGCTGCCGGCAAACGCAGCCAGGTCGACTATCTGGCCCACGAGCAGGACTTTGCCGTCGCGAACGCGGCCGGCCAGCACATGGTCGTCACGGTGCGCGCCTCCAATGACGGTGTGGCCTTGCGCTACTCGGTGCCGGGCACCGGCCGCAAGCAGTTCAAGGAAGAGCTGACCCGCTTCGCCTTCGCGCCGGACGCCCGCGCCTGGCTGCAGCCCATGTCCGTCGCCAAGACGGGCTGGAAGCGCACCAACCCGTCCTACGAGGAGCACTACCAGGCCGGCATCCCCGTCGGCACGCCCGCGCCGTCGCACGCGGGCTGGGTCTTCCCCGCGCTGTTCCGCTCGGGCGCGCACTGGATTGCCATCACCGAGGCCGGCATGGACGGCCGCTTCCACGCCTCGCGCCTGGCCAGCGACTCCGCCGGCGGCACCTACCGCATCGGCCTGCCCGAGGCCAGCGAGGTCAACACGGGCGGCCACCTGCTGGCCGACGTGGACGGGCCGCTCACCACGCCCTGGCGCGTGCTGGCCATCGGCACGCTGAAGACGGTCATGGAATCCACCCTCGGCACCGACCTCGCCGCGCCCGCCGTCGCCTTCGACAAGGCCGCGCTCAAGCCCGGCCATGCGTCGTGGAGCTGGGCCCTCCTGAAGGACGACGGCACGGTCTTTGACGTGCAGAAGCGCTTCATAGCCTACGCGGCCGACATGGGCTGGAACTACACGCTCGTCGACGCCGACTGGGATCGCAAGATCGGCGATGCCCGGATGAAGGAACTGGCCGACTACGCGAAGACGAAGAACGTCGGCCTGCTCGCCTGGTACAACTCCTCGGGCGCCTGGAACGACACCGAGTACAGCCCCAAGGGCGCGCTGCTGACGAAGGAGGCGCGGGCCCGGGAGTTCGCGCGCATGAAGGCCATCGGCGTGAAAGGCCTGAAGGTGGACTTCTTCGGTGGCGACGGCGCCTCCGTGCAGGCCTACTACGTGGACCTGCTGAAGGAGGCGGCCGCAGCCGGCCTGCTGCTGAACTTCCACGGCGCCACGCTGCCGCGCGGCTGGAGCCGCACCTATCCCAACCTGATGACGGTCGAAGCGGTGAAGGGCTTCGAGTTCGCGACCTTCACGCAGGAGGACCAGGACAAGGTCGTGCGGCACGCGGCCATGCTGCCGTTCACGCGCAACCTGTTCGACCCCATGGACTTCACGCCCGTGGTGTTCCATGACATTCCCAACATCAGGCGCGCCACGCGCAACGGCTTCGAGCTGGCCCAGAGCGTGCTGTTCCTGTCCGGCATCCAGCACTACGCCGAGACGCCCGAAGGCATGGCCACCGTGCCGGCCTACGTGAAGGGCTTTCTGCGCGAGCTGCCGCGGCATTGGGACGAGGTGCGCTTCCTGGACGGCGAGCCCGGCAGGTACGTCGTGCTGGCGCGCCGCGCCGGCCGGCAGTGGTTCGTGGCCGGCCTGAACGCCGACGAAACGCCGCGCGAGATCAGGCTGGACCTCGGCTGGCTGGGCCGCCGGCAAGGCCAGCTCATCAGCGATGGCGCCGACGAGCGCGAGTTCAGCGAAGGCCGGCTCGCCGGGCCGGCCGCAACCGTCACGCTGGCGCCCCGCGGCGGCTTCGTCGCGCGATTTCGATAATGAAGGCTTTAGCGACTAGCCTGGCGCCGATGCGAACCCGAGCAGACCACTCCACCTACAGCGCCCAGACCGAGGGCAAGAGCCAGCACGGCCGCATCGTCCGCGAGCTGGGCCTGGCCATCGTGGGCGGCGAGCTGCAGCCCGGCGACAAGCTGCCACCCGAGGCCCAGCTGCTGGAACGCTACGAGATCAGCCGGCCGGTGCTGCGCGAGGCGGTGCGCGTGCTCGTCGCCAAGGGCCTCGTCGTGTCGCGCCAGCGCGCTGGCGCCAGCGTGCGGCCGCGCAACGAGTGGCACCTGCTGGACCCCGACGTGCTGTACTGGCTCATCCAGGCCCGCCCCCAGCACGACTTCGTGAAGACGCTGCTGGAAGTGCGCCAGATCTTCGAGCCCGCCGCCGCCGCGCTGGCCGCACGCGCCGCGAGCGACGAGCAGCTGGCGGCCATCGCCACCGCCTACGAAGGCATGGCCGCCGCCAGGACCACGGCCGAGCTGCTGGAGCCCGACCTGGCCTTCCACCGCCGCATCGCCGAGGCTACGGGCAACGATCTGCTGGCCTACATCGGCAACATGCTGTCGCTGGCGCTGCGCGAATCCATCATCCTGAGCAGCCAGCTGCCCAACACGCACGAACTCTCGCTGCCGCGCCACAAGGCCATCCTGACCGCGCTGCAGGCCCGCGACCCGCTCGGCGCCCGCCAGGCCACGCTGGTGCAGCTGGACGAAACGGGCGACGACATCAACAGCGTGCTGGCCAACGACGGACGGGTCAACCTGGCTTGATATGGCACGCGACGACGACGCTGACACGGGCGGCCTGACCGACGCCAGCCCCAACCCCAACTGGTTCCTGCGCGCGCGGCTGAAGACGCGCCAGCTGCTGCTGCTGATCGCGCTGGACGACGAGCGCAACATCCACCGCGCCGCCGAAGTTCTCTGTATGACGCAGCCCGCCGCGTCCAAGCAGCTCAAGGACCTGGAGGACATGCTGGAGGTGAAGCTCTTCGAGCGCCATCCACGCGGCATGGAGCCCACGCTCTACGGCGAAACGATGATCCGCCACGCGCGCATGGCGCTGACGTCGCTGTCCGCCGCGCACGACGACATCGTCGCGCTCAAGCACGGCCTGTCGGGCCAGGTGGAGGTGGGCGTCATCATGACCCCGGCCATGGGCCTGCTGCCACGCGCCATCTCGCGCATCAAGCTGCAGGCGCCCCGCTTGCGCATCGGCGTGCACATGGAGAGCAGCAAGGTGCTGGTGGACATGCTGCAGCGGGGCAAGCTGGACTTCATGATCGGCCGCATCGTCGAGGAGGAAGGCGCGGCCGGCCTGCACTACGAGGAGCTGACGGTGGAGCCCGCCTGCGCCGTGGCGCGCGTGGGGCACCCGCTGTTGAAGGCCGACAACCTCAAGCTGGCCGACCTGGCCAACCAGCCATGGATCCTGCCGCCGCCGGGCAGCGTGCTGCGGCATCGGTGGGAGGTGATGTTCCGGCGTGCGGCGCTGGAGCCGCCGGGCAACTGCGTCGACACGACGGCGTTGCTGCTGATCACGGCGCTGCTGCAGCAGACGGATTCGCTGCATGTGATGCCTGTCGAGGTGGCGCGGTATTACGCGTCGCTGAACGTGCTGGCGATCCTGCCGATCGAGCTGCCCTGCCACATGGATGCGTTCGGGATCATCACGCGGGAGGGGCATCTGATGTCGCCGGGGGCTCGACAACTGCTGCACGAAGTACGGCTGGCGGCGCGGGATTTGTACTGAGTTGGGCTTGGGCTTGGGTTGCCGTTGCGAAGGGTGCGGCTGCCCGGAGCATTGCCGGGAGTCCCGCCCGGCGGCCCGTCCGACGCGTGGCTGCACGCCGTGCTCGTCAGGAATGCGAAGTCGGCGCCGCTCGGGCGGCGCGGCGGGAATGTTGCGTTGACGTCAATGTATCCCATGGGATACATTGACCCATGCGAATCCAGATCACCGAGATCTATCGCGATTGGATCAGCGGGCTGAAAGACCGTGCCGGCCGCGCGAGGGTTCAGGTGCGGGTGGATCGGCTGGCGCACGGCAACCCGGGCCAGCACCGGCATCTGGGCGAAGGTGTCTCCGAGCTGAAGATTGACTTCGGACCGGGCTACCGGGTGTATTACACGGAGCGCAACGGCGAGTTGATCGTGCTGCTGGCCGGCGGCGACAAGTCGACCCAGCAGCAAGACATCGACACCGCCCTCGCTCTGGCACGCAACCTTTAGGAGTACGACATGGCCCAGGCAAAAACGAAGACCATGGCCTATGACGTGGCCGAACAGCTGCGCACGCCCGAGGAAATGGCGGCCTACCTGGACGCGTGGCTGACCGAAGCGCCGGACGACGCCGCCGGCATTGCCCGCGCGCTGGGCGACATCGCCCGCGCCAAGGGCATGACGCAGGTTGCCCGCGACGCCGGCCTCAGCCGCGAGAGCCTCTACAAGGCGCTCAGCGAAAACGGCAACCCGAGCTTCGCAACAGTCCTCAAGGTCGCCCGCGCGCTGGGCGTCCGCCTGCACGCCGAAGCGGCGTAGGCCACGCGATTCAGTCGTCAGCGTCGTTCTCGCCAAACGCCGCCTGAAACGCCTCGACGAATTCCGCCGACGCGCTGAACGTCAGCGTCACCGTCACCCATCCACCCGCTTCGTGCTGCACCAGCAGCTCGTGGTCCCACGCATTCCCATCTTCCACCGGCCCCTGCCGCCCGCCGAACTCGGCCTGCGCCCAGGCCAGCACCTGCTCGACTTCGGCCATCACGGCCGCATGCCCCGTCTCGCCCGTGGAGGCCATGGCTTCCAGCGTGAGGACGTCGTCGGAGCTGTCGGTGAGGTCGAAGGTGAGGTAGCGCATGGGGCGAGAGCGTAGAGGGTTAACCGCCCCCCGGCTCCCCCGGCCGCGAAGCCCGTCAGCCCGTGGGCCCCAGCGGCGCGCGCAGGTCCTCCAGGCGCGCCAGCGTGGCGCGCACCACATCGTCCATCAGGTCGAGCAGCCGCTCCCGCTCTGCGGCGGCGTCGGGTTGCTGCAGCCGCAGCAGCTCGTGAAAGGGCAGCCCCAGCGGCGAGCAGGTCACGGCGCCGTCGAGATCGTCGAGGCCTTCCGGCAGCCCGCCCCGCGGGGTGCAGGGGCGTGGCGTCAGGTCGAGCATCGTCCCGATCATGCGGGTCGCCTGTCCGTCGGCACTCCGCTCGACGACGCCGCCCCAGGAATGCACCACGCGATAGCCCGAGCCGTTGCTCCGCAGGCGGAAGCTGGCTTCGTACCTGGGTTCGGCGCCGCGCGTGTGCGCACGTATCGCCGCCAGCATCGCTGGCAGGTCGTCGGGATGCACCCGGCAGCGCCAGAAGTGCGTGCTGTCGGCGCTGCGGGGTTCAGGAAACCCCAGCCGCGACTTCCACTGCGGCGAGTAATGGACCGTCTCCAGCGCGGGGCGCAGATCCCACAGGCCCAGCTCGGCCGCATCGACGGCCTCCCGCAAGCGCGGCACCCATGGCGGTTCCTTCATGCCCATGGCGAGGATTGTCACGGCCCGCCCCGCACAAACCCGTATCGCGCGGGCGCGCCCCGGCTCGTGAGGTGAACTCCGCCACGGAACCGCGCCTCTGAAGCCCCGGTGCGCCGGGCCCGCCCCGCGCTCAGCCCTGCGCCTTCTTCAGCGACAACAGCCGCTGCACCGCGCAGAAGGCGAACAGCAGCGCGCCGATGACGATCTTGGTCCACCAGGAGCTGAGCGTGCCGTCGAAGGCGATCAGCGTCTGGATCAGGCCCAGCACCAGCACGCCCGACAGCGCGCCGGCGACGTAGCCGTAGCCGCCGGTCAGCACGGTGCCGCCGATGACGACCGCCGCGATGGCGTCCAGCTCCACGCCCTGCGCATGCTGGCCGTAGCCGCTGAGCATGTAGAACGCGAACAGCAGGCCGGCCAGCGACGCACAGAAGCCGCTCAGGCCGTAGACGGCGACCTTGGTGCGGCCAACGGGCAGGCCCATCATCAGCGCCGAGGTCTCGCTGCCGCCCAGCGCGTAGACGGTGCGACCGAAGGCGGTGCAGTGCGCCACCCACAGGCCGACGCCGAGCATCACCAGCGCGATGAGCGCGCCGGGCGACAGGAAGGCCTCGCCGAACAGCGGCAATTGCGTCTGCGACAGCGTGACGAACAGCGGCGCATCGATGGTGATGCTGTCCACGCTGATGAGGAAGCACAGCCCGCGTGCCAGGAACATGCCGGCCAGCGTGACGATGAAGGCCTGCAGCTTGAACACGTGGATGACCAGGCCCTGCAGCGCCCCGAACGCGGCGCCGCCCAGCAGCACGGCGACGATGACGAGCTCCGCCGGCCAGTGCGCCACCTGCAGCAGCCAGGCGGCCACCATGGTGGTGAGCGCCAGCACCGAGCCCACCGACAGGTCGATGCCGCCGGACAGGATGACGAAGCTCATGCCCACCGCGATGACGAGCAGGAAGGCGTTGTCGATGAGCAGGTTCAGCACCACCTGCGTGGAGCCGAACCCGGTGTAGCTGCCGGCGCCCACGGCGAACAGCAGCACCATCAGCACGACGCTGACCCAGGTGGTGAAGGAGGGAGCGGCCATGGCCGCCTTGATGGCCCTCATGCCTTCCTCCAGGTCGACCACGCCGATGACTGCGAGATGCAGACCGCGAACACGACGACGGCCTTGACGACCATCGTGACCTGCGGCGGCACGCCCATCGCGTAGATGGTGGACGTCAGCGTCTGGATGATGAGTGCGCCGATCAGGCTGCCCGCCAGGCTGAACCTGCCACCACTGAGCTGGCCCCCGCCGAGGGTGACGGCCAGGATGGCGTCCAGCTCCAGCAGCAGGCCGGCGTTGTTGGCGTCGGCGCTCTTGATGTTGGACGAGATCATCAGCCCCGCCAGCCCGGCGCCGAGGCTGCAGTAGACGTAGACGAAGAACACGACGGCGGCCGTGCGCACGCCGGCCAGCCGCGCGGCGACGGGGTTGATGCCCACCGTCTGGATGAACAGGCCCAGCGCCGTGCGCTTCATCAGCAGCGCCGTGAGCCCCGCCACCGTCGCCACGACGAACAGCGACACCGGCAGGCCCAGCAGCCAGCCGCCGCCCAGCCAGAAGAAGCTGGCGGGTTCGTAGACGGTGATGATCTGGCCGTCGGTGAACAGCTGCGCGAGGCCCCGGCCGGCGACCATCAGGATCAGCGTCGCGATGATGGGCTGCAGGCCCAGCGCCGACACGAGCAGGCCGTTCCACAGGCCGCACAGCAGCGCGGCGCCCAGGGCCGCGGCGAAGGCGATGGCCACGCCGTGCGTGCCGACCAGCACGCAGCCCACGGTGCCGGCGATGGCGACGACGGCGCCCACCGACACGTCGATGCCGCGCGTGGCGATGACGAGGGTCATGCCCAGCGCCGCGAGCATCAGGGGCGCCGCGCGGTGCAGGATGTCGACGAGGCTGCCGTAGAGGTGGCCGTCCTTGATCTCCAGGTGCAGGAAGCCGGGCACGAAAACGGCCGCGACGGCCAGCAGCAGCGCGAGCGCGGCGACGGGCCGCGCGAGGGGATGCTTCCAGGCCCGCGAGACGGCGGACGGGGCACTTGGCGTTGACATGGCGAGGTGGGGGGCGTTCATGCGGAAACCGGCTCCGCGGCGATCACTTCAAGCACGCTGCGTTCGTCCAGCTCGCCGCGGCGGTAGACGCCGGCGGCGCGGCGGTCGCGCAGCACGAGGACGCGGTCGCTGCAGTGCAGGACCTCGGGCAGTTCGGACGAGATGAAGAGGATGGCCATGCCCGTGCCGTCGTCCTTGTGGGCCAGCGCGCGCACGGCGTCCATCAGGTCTTCCTTGGCGCGCACGTCGATGCCGCGCGTGGGCTCGTCGAGGATGAGCACGGCCGGCTCGGTGGCCAGCCAGCGGGCCAGCAAAGCCTTCTGCTGGTTGCCGCCGCTGAGCTGCCCGATGGGCGTGTCGGCACTGGCGGTCTTGATGCCCAGGCGCTGGATGTAGTCGTCGGCCAGGGCCTGCTGCTGCTCGCGGCTCATGCACAGGCGCAGCCCGGTGCGGGCCTGCAGCGCGAGCAGGATGTTGTCGCGCACGGAGAGGTCGAGGATGGCGCCCTCGTGCTTGCGGTCCTCGGAGCAGAAGGCGATGCCGGCGGCGATGGCCTCGCGCGGGGAGCGCCAGCGGCCCGACCCGGCCGGCCGGCCCTCGGCAATGACCTCGCCCGTGTCGGCGGTGTCCGCGCCGAACAGCAGCCGCGCGGCCTCGGTGCGGCCGGAGCCCAGCAGGCCGGCCAGGCCCAGCACCTCGCCGCGCTGGAGTTCCAGGTCGAGCGGGTGCAGCGCGCCGCGCCGGCTCAGGCCCTCGGCCTTCAGCACGGTGGCGCCGGTGCTGGGGGCGCGGCTGTCCAGGCGGGTGGGCTGCTGGTCCGGCGGCGCACCCACCATCTTGTTGACGAGGGCCAGGCGGCTCAGGTCGCTGGCCAGGTACTCGCCCTCGGTCTCGCCGTTGCGCATGACCGTGATGCGGTCGGCCAGCGCATAGGTCTGGTCGAGGAAGTGGGTGACGAAGAGGATGGCCAGGCCCTGGTCGCGCAGGCGGCGCAGCACCGCGAACAGGCGCTGCACGGCGGCATCATCGAGGCTGGACGTGGGTTCGTCGAGGATGAGCACGCGCGCCGAGATGCGCAGCGCACGGGCGATGGCCACCATCTGCTGGATGGACAGCGAGTAGCGCGACAGCGGCGCGGTGACGTCGATGTCCAGGTCCATCTGCGCGAGCACGCGTTTGGCCTCTGCGTTCACGGCCGACCAGTCGATGCGGCCCCCACCCAGCCAGGATTTGCGCGGGAAGCGGCCGGCGCAGATGTTCTCCGCGACGCTGAGGTTGGTGCAGAGGTTGACCTCCTGGTAAACGGTGCGGATGCCGAGGGCCTGGGCGTCTTCGGTGCGCTTGGGGGCGATGGCCTGGCCGTCGAGCGTGATGGTGCCCGCGTCGGGCGGGTACAGGCCCGTCAGCACCTTGATCAGCGTGGACTTGCCGGCGCCGTTCTGGCCCATCAACGCGTGGACTTCGCCAGGGTAGAGGCGAAGGCTGACGTCGCTCAGCGCCTTCACGCCGGGGAAGGCTTTGTGGATGCCGGACAAGGCCAGCACGGGTTGGGTGCTCATTCGTGAATCTTGGTTGCCGCGTGAACGCGGTGCCGGGATTTCGCCCCGGCGGGCAACGCCAGCCGGCCTCCGGGTTTGGCTGTTGCGGCTGTTCCGGGGTTCCCCTTTGGAGGAGCCGAGAAGCGCAGGAGCCCGGGGCGCGCGCGAAGCGCGCTTCGTCAAGTGACTTCGCGCGGCTGTCTGAGCGCAGCGTAGCGAAGCGAGTTCCGCGCGAGCCTCGGGCTCCGAGCATCACAGGGCAGCCCTCGAAGAGGGCCGACGGAACAGGGGCGCTTTCTTTGCTTACTTTCTTGCGCGCGCAAGAAAGTGAGTCGGCCGCCGGGACGAAATCCCGGCTGGGCCTGGGCGCCAACCTGCTGCCGCAAGCAAGCATCAGTACTTCCGGTTCGGCAGTTCCTTGGCCGCCACCTCGGCCGGGAACACCCCTTCGTTGACGGTGATGCGCTTCTCCACCGGCTTCTTGGCCACCACGTCCTTGGCCAGCTGCATCAGCTGCGGACCCAGCAGCGGGTTGCACTCGACGGTGACGTTGAGCTTGCCGGCCTTCATCGCCTCGAACGCCCCGCGCACGCCGTCGATGGAGATGATGACGATGTCCTGGCCCGGCTTCAGGCCGGCTTCCTCGATGGCCTGGATGGCGCCGATGGCCATGTCGTCGTTATGCGCGTAAAGCACGTCGATCTTCTTGTCGCGCTGCTTCAGGAAGGACTCCATCACCTCCTTGCCCTTGGCGCGCGTGAACTCGCCGGACTGCGACCGGATGATCTGCAGCTTGGGGTTGGACTTGATGACTTCCTCGAAGCCCTTCTTGCGGTCGATGGCCGGGGCCGAGCCCACGGTGCCCTGCAGCTCGACGATGTTCAGCGCGGCACTGGGGTTCTTGGCGGCGCGCTCCAGCAGCCAGCGCGCGGCCTTGCGGCCTTCCTCGACGAAGTCGGATCCGATGAAGGTCACGTACAGCGAGGGGTCGCTGACCTTCACCGCACGGTCGGTCAGGATGACCGGGATGCCGGCCTTCTGGGCTTCCTTCAGCACCGTGTCCCAGCCGCTCTCGACGACGGGCGAGAAGGCGATGACGTCGACTTTCTGCGCGATGTAGCTGCGGATGGCCTTGACCTGGTTCTCCTGCTTCTGCTGCGCGTCGGCGAACTTCAGCGTGACGCCGGCCTCCTTGGCCGCCGCCTTGATGGACGCGGTGTTGGCGGTGCGCCATTCGCTCTCGGCGCCCACCTGGGAGAAGCCCATGACCAGCGGCGCGGCCAGGGCGCCGAGGGCGGGCAGGGACAGGGCGGCGGCAAGCAGCGCGCGGCGGGCGATGAGGGTCTTCATTCGATGTCTCCGTGGGTGGGTTGGCTTGTCTAGCGAAGCAGTCGCAGGCCGTAGAGCCCGCCGGCGATGGAACCTGGCTTGGCGACGAACTTCACGTGAAGCTTGCCGCCGGCGTCGCGCACCAGTTCCCGCGGCAGCGGGAACTCGCGCGTGTAGATCTCGTCCGGTGCGTCGGGGCGGGCCAGCTCGATGTCGGCGATGAGCTGGCCGTTGACGAACAGCCCGAAGCGACGGCCCGCGTCGCCCCTGGAAAAGCTCAGCAGCAGCGCGCGGGCCTCGCCCCCGGGGTCGCCCAGCTCGTAGCCGAACCACTGCCTGGCATGGCGCCAGCGGCCGGCCGGCGCGATGCCGTTCTCGGCGCCTTCGCCCTTGAAGCCATGGTCGGACTCGGGCTGCTGCTCGCCGGGCGCCACCTGGTCGATGGTCTGGGCGTCCAGCGCCAGGCGCGCCTCCTCGGCCTTGGCCAGCTCCGCGCGCAACAGGCTCTGGCGGGCGGGCGTGGAGCGCGCCCAATAGACCATGTAGCGCGAGTCGTGCAGGCGGAAGAAGGGAATGAGCTGCAGCTTGTGCGCGTCCAGGCCCGATCTCAGGCCCTGGATGAGGCCGGGCGCCGTGAATGTGAGCGGCTGTCCCGGCACGGGCCTGAAGCGGCGGATGAAGTCCGCCTTGTCACTGACAAACACGGGGGCGGCCTCCTGCGCGCAGACGGCGCCCTGAGCGATATGGCCCATGCGCGAGCCGTCGGCCCTGAAGTTCAGCGTCTCGCCGGCCTGCGGCGTCTTGGCGGCCAGCACGATGGGGCCGTGCAGCACGGCGACGTAGTTTGTCAGGCCGGGCATGGGCTCGAGCGTCGTGCGCATCGGCAGCTCGACGTCGACGTGGTCGCCCGCCGTCCATGAACGGCGCAGTTCGACGTGGCCGCCCGGTTTGGCCGTCACCTTGACGGGCTTGCCGTTGAGCCTGACCTTCAGCGCGCCGGCCGCGACCCAGCCGGGGTAACGGATCTTCAGCGCGAACTCGCCCGCGTCATGCACGGTCAGCCTGGTGCGCGACTCGTCGGGGAAACGGGTGCTCTGCGTCAGCTTGATGCCGCGCTCGCGCCAGTCCAGCTCGGACGCGATGAAGAGGTTGACGTACAGCGAGTCGCCGTCGTGCGCGTAGATGAACTCGCCGTGGCGCGCGTGGCTCTCGATGCCGGAGCCGACACAGCACCACATGCCCTGGTCCAGCTGCGAGTAGACGCGATAGTGCTGGGGCCGCATCGGCGTGAAGTAGACGAAGCCGCCCTCGCCCGGGTGTTGCGAAGCGAGGATGTGGTTGTAGAGCGTGCGCTCGTAGTAGTCGGTGTAGGCCCCCTGCTGCGGCGATGCTTGCGAGAGCAGCGCCGTCAGCTTCAGCATGTTGTAGCTGTTGCAGGTCTCCGGGCCTTCCACCTCGTTCAGCATGGGCTTGAAGTCGGTGTCGGGGTGGAAGTGCTCCTTGACGCTGTTGCCGCCGATGGCGACGGTGCGCTTGTGCACCACTGTGCGCCAGAAGAACTCCGCCGCGCGGCGGCCCTCGTCCTCGCCGCCCAGTTGGGCGATGCGCGCGAAGCCGATGACCTTGGGGATCTGCGTGTTGGCATGCAGGCCGGTGAGCCGGTCCTGGCCGGCGGCCAGCGGCTGCAGGATGGCCTGGTGCGAGAAGCGCCGCGCCAGCGCCAGGTAGCGCAGGTCGCCGGTCATGTCGGACACGTCGGCCAGCACCTCGTTCATGCCGCCGTGCTCGGCGCGCAGCATGTCCTGCATCTGCGCGTCGGTCAGCGGCGTCGTCAGCCGCAGCGCCCAGTCGCTCAGGCGCACCAGCATGGCCTTGGCGTCGGCGTTGCCGGCGTGGACCCAGGCGTCGCGCAGGCCGGCGAACATCTTGTGGACGTTGTACCAGGGCACCCAGCGGCCGTTGACGGAGAAGCTGTCGACCTTGAGCTCGCCCTTCGCGACCTGGCTCCAGGCCTTGGCGCCGTCGGGGATGCCGCCGATGTAGCCGCTGCCCAGCGCGTCCTGGCAGCGCTTGAGTTCGGCAATGACGTCGTCCAGCCGCTGCTTCACCTCCGGGTCGCCGGTGGACGCCCACATCAGCGCCAGCGCCGACACGTAGTGCCCGCCCATGTGACCGTCCAGGCCCGATGACTCCCAGTTGCCGTAGCTGGGCGTGGGTACCGGCAGCCCGGCCTCGCGGCGGAAAGGCGCGAGCAGCCGCTCGGGGTCCAGCGCCAGCAGGTAACGCAGATCGGTGGTCTGCGCCTCGAGGAAAGGGCCGTCCTGCAGGCGCACGCGGTCCAGCGGGAACAGCTGCGTGGCCGCGCCGGCCGCATGGGCGCACAGCACGAGAGCCAGCGAGGCGAGCCGCTTCTTCACGTCAGCTTCCCGTCCTGATGGCCCACAGCGAGACGCCGCCGGACGACAGCGCGCTGAAGCTCACGACAAAGGCACTGGCGTTGGCATTCCACTGCCGGGACAGTACGCCCTTGTAGGTCGCGCCGCCGCTCAGCACGGTGATTTTGTTGCTGCCGTTGTGCGTCCACGTGCCCGTCATGCCGCCCGCGCCGCCAACCGTGCCGTCGGCGTTCAGCGTCACGACGATGGAGGCCTTGCTGACGGCCGTGATGTCCTTGCCGTGGTTGACGAGCTTGTAGGTGCCGGCCGCCTGCGCGGCGGTGACGTCGGCCGCCTGCGCGGGGCTGGCCAGGCTCAGCGGCGCATAACGCAGCGGTGCGATGACGAGCCAGTTGTCGTCGTTGAGGTGCATCTCGTGCACGCGCAGCTCGTGGGCCTCGCCGGTGCCGGGGAAGCGCGTGTGGAAGATGATGAAGTACTTGCCCGCCGCCGCGTCGTGGTAGGCCGAGTTGTGGCCGGGGGACACATAGCCCAGCGCGGTGCCGGTCTCGAACGCCGCGTTGGTGAACACATGGCCGCCCATCAGCTTCATGCCGTGCGGCGCGATGCTGGCGTCGTCGAACACCGTGCCGGCAGCGCCCTTCACGGTGGCCATGTCGGTGCCGGCGCCGTCCAGGTAGGGGCCGTCCGGGGACAGCGAGCGCGCGACGCGCACGTTGTAGCCGCCGGCCGCGTCCAGGCCGCCGAAGGAGACGAACAGGTAGTAGTAACGGCTCGCCGGGCTGTAGAGGATGTAGGCCCCCTCGAGGCGCGCGTGGTTGCCGCCCATCAGGCGCTTGCCGAAGCCCTGGCCTGGCAGCGGCAGCCCGGTCGTGAGGTCCAGCTGCAGGATGAAGATGCCGCCGGAGTAGGAGCCGTAGACCATCCACAGCTGGCCCGCGGCGTCCTTGAAGACCTGCGGGTCGACGACGTTGGGATGCCTGGTGGCGTCGTAGTGGGTGCCGTCCGCCGACACGCCGACCATGCCGGACTTCAGCAGCAGCTGCTTGTTGACGTAGGGGCCGTCGACCTTGCTGGCCACGGCGATGCCCAGCGCGGACAGTGGCGAGTCGCCCTTGCAGGCGCAGTAGTACATGTAGAACCTGCCGTCGTCGAGCCGGGCAACGTCGGGCGCCCACAGCGTCGTCGTCTGCGCCCAGGTGAGCGCCTCCGCCAGCTCGGTCGTGACCTTGTTGAACAGAGGGTTGGCGTCGTTGACGGTGTCGGCGATCTTGGTCCAGTTCATCAGGTCCGTCGTCTTGGCCGCTGCGAGGTGGGAGCCGAAGACGTAGAACGTGCCGTCGGCCTTGATGACGGACGGGTCGTGGACGGACGCGTTGGCGAAGGTCAGTGCGGCCTGGACGGGGTTCGGGTTGACGGGCGTGGGTTCCGTCGGCGTCGTGGTGGGTGGGCTGCCGCTGCTGCCATCACCCCCGCCACCGCAGGCGGTCAGGGCGAGGGCGGCCGAGCTGGCAAGGAAATCGCGGCGGTTGTGAAGAGCCATGTCTTGTCTCCGGTCTGTTGTCTTGGCGGGGCGCAGCCTAGGAGGCCGGGCTGGGATACACCAATGACATTGCGCGCGATCTCGATCCCGGTTTCGGTATGCCACGCCGGTGCCGCAGACGTGGCGAGACCCGGGTCGGCAAGGCCGCCCGGGAGGAGTCATCGGGGGCCGGTCAGCCCTCGACGGCGACGACGACGATGGACTTGGCCGGCAGCTTCAGCGTGAGCTTGCCGTCGACGGCCCGGGCTTCGAAGGCCTGGGGCACGACCTGCGCCGGCTTGCCGAGCTCGTTCTGCGCATCCATCGCGCCGGCGGTCAGCAGCTGGCCCTTGACGGCCTTGGGCGCGGCGGCGCCGACCTGCAGCGTCAGCGCCGCGGCCTGCGTGGCGTTGGAGTTCACGAGGCCGACCCAGAGCTTGCCGTCCTTGCCGCGCGCGGCCGTGGCCGACAGGCCGGGCATCTCGAACTTGTCGACCTTGTAGGCCGGGTTGTTCTCGATGGTGGTCGGCAGCGAGGTCGCGTCCTGGAAGGGCGTGTAGAGCTTGAACGCGTGGTAGGTCGGCGTCAGCACCAGCTTGTCCTTGCTGGTGAGGATCATGGCCTGCAGCACGTTGACCATCTGCGCCACGTTGCTCATCTTCACGCGCTCGGCGTGGCTGTGGAACACGTTGAAGTGCAGGGCGGCCAGCAGCGCGTCACGCAGCGTGTTGCGCTGCACCAGGAAGCCGGGGTTGCTGCCGGGCTCGGGGTCGTACCAGCTGCCCCACTCGTCGAAGTAGATGGCGAGCTTCTTCTTCGGGTCGTTCTTGTCGAGGATGACCGTGCTCGCGGCCAGCACGTCGTCGATCTTCCTGACCTGCGACAGCATGGAGATCCATTCGCTCTCCGGGAAGCCCGCGGCCGAGCCCTTGCCTTCCCACTTGCCGCTGGGGAAGGTGTAGGCGTGGTGGGCGATGGCGTCGAAGTTGTGGTGGATGTTCTTGCTGAGCACCTCCGTCCACGTCGTGTCGCGGTCGTTGCCGCCGCTGGCGATGAACTTGGGGCGGTTGTGCTCGGGCGTCTTCAGGAAGGTGGCCCAGTGGCGATACATGTCGGCGTAGTACTCCGGCCGCATGTTGCCGCCGCAACCCCAGGTCTCGTTGCCCAGCGCGTAGTAGTGCACGCGGAAGGGCTTGTCGCGGCCGTTCTTGCGGCGCTGCTCGACGATGGTGGCGTTGCCCTCGCCGGTCATGTACTCCAGCCACTCGGCCGCTTCCTGCGGCGAGCCGGTGCCCATGTTGGCGTTCACGTAGGCCTCGGCGCCGAGCTGCTCGACGAGGTCGAAGAACTCGTGCGTGCCGACGGCGTTGTTCTCGGGCACGCCACCCCAGTGGGTGTTGACCTTGATGGGGCGCTTGTTGCGCGGGCCGATGCCGTCGCGCCAGTGGTACTCGTCGGCGAAGCAGCCGCCGGGCCAGCGCACCAGCGGCACCTTCAGGTCCCTGAGCGCCGCGACGACGTCCTTGCGCCAGCCGCGCACGTTGGGGATCTTGCTGTCGGGGCCGACCCACATGCCCTCGTAGATGCCGGTGCCCAGGTGCTCGGCGAACTGGCCGTAGATGTTGCGGTGGATGACGGGGCCGGGCTGGTCGGCATTGACGACCAGCTTGATGTCGGCGGCCTGCGCGCCGAAGGTCCAGACCAGGCTTGCCGCCAGGGCGGCCAGTTGCTTCTTCATGTCTCTTTGTCTCCTTGGTTGCTCTGGTGGAGCCGACGCGTCTTAGTTGCGCGTGAGGGCTCCGTCGCGGCGTCGCCAGACGCCCCGTTCGTTGGGCTCGCGCAGCACGGCGGGCAGCAGCGCGCGCGGCAGGTTCTGGTAGCAGACCGGGCGCAGGAAGCGCTGGATGGCCGCCGTGCCGACCGAGCTGCTGCGGCCGTCGGAGGTCGCCGGGAACGGGCCGCCGTGGACCATGGCCGTGGACACCTCCACGCCGGTCGGGTAGCCATTGGCCAGGATGCGGCCGACCTTGCGCTCCAGCGCGGGCAGCAGCAGGCGGGCGGCGGCGAGGTCGGCCTCGTCGTCGTCCTGCAGCTGCAGCGTGGCGGTGAGCTGGCCCTCCAGTCCCTCGATGACGGCCAGCAGCTCGGCAAGGTCGCTGCAGGCCACCAGCAGCGAGGCCGGGCCGAAGATTTCGGACTGCATCGCATGGTTGGCCAGGAAGGCCGCGCCGGTCGTCTTGAACAGCGCGGGCGCGCGCTGGCAGCCGGCCGGTTCGCCGCCTTCGCCGCCTTCGCCGCCTTCGCCGCCTTCGCCGCGCAGCAGCGTGTCGACCTGGGCCTGGGCCGCGAGCTGGTCTTCGCCGCGCTGGTAGGCGCTGGCGATGCCGGGGGTCAGCATGGTCGCGGCGGGCACGGGCCTGAGCGCCTCGGCAGCGGCGGCGGCGAAGCGATCGAAGTCGGCACCGGCCAGGCCCAGCACCAGGCCGGGGTTGGTGCAGAACTGGCCCACGCCCATCGTCAGCGACGCGGCAAAGCCGGTCGCGATGTCGGCGCCGCGAGCCTTGAGCGCGCCGGGCAGCAGGACGACGGGGTTGATGCTGCTCATCTCCGCGTAGACGGGGATGGGCTGCGGCCGGGCCGCGGCGGTGGCCATCAGCGCCGTGCCGCCGCTGCGCGAGCCGGTGAAGCCCACCGCCTGGATGGCCGGGTGGCGCACCAGCGCGTCACCGATGCCGTGGCCGCTACCGGTCAGCAACGCGAAGACACCGGCGGGCAGCTTGCACAACTTGACGGCCTCGACGACGGCGCGGCCCACGAGTTCGGACGTGCCCGGGTGGGCCGAATGCGCCTTCACGACGACCGGACAGCCGGCGGCCAGCGCTGCGGCGGTGTCGCCACCGGCCACCGAGAAGGCCAGCGGGAAGTTGCTGGCGCCGAACACGGCCACGGGGCCGACGCCGACGAAGCGCAGGCGCAGGTCCGGCCGCGGCGGCGTGCGCGTGGGCAGGGCGGTGTCGATGCGGGCATCCTGCCAGCTGCCTTCGCGCAGCAGCTCGGCGAACAGCTTGAGCTGGTTCATCGTGCGGCCGCGCTCGCCCTCCAGGCGCGCGCGCGGCAGGCCGGTCTCGGCCATGGCGCGCACGATGAGCTCGTCGCCCAGCGCCAGGATCTGCGCGGCGATCTGCTCCAGGAAGTCGGCGCGCTCCTGGTCGCTGGTGGCACGGTAGGCGTCGAAGGCGGCGCCCGCCAGTGCGCAGGCCTCCTGCACCTGCTCCAGGTCGACGGCGTTGAAGTCGGGGCCCAGGGCTTCGTTCCTGCCCGGGTCGAAGGCCTGGAAGGGCTTGCCGCGGCCGCGCACCGGCTCGCCGTTGATGAGGGCCAGGCCCTGGATCGTGTTGCTCATGGGTTCATTACCTCTTCGTACGTTCGGCGATCGTGGCCGGTGTTCTGCGGGCCGAGCGCCGGGCCGCCCCAAGCCGGGCCGCGCTGGCGATGTGCTCGCGGCTCGATGCCGCGGAAATCGCCGTGCCCTCGGGGGCCGAGGCCGGACATGAGAAGTCCTGAGGACTTCTCGTGCCTGCCGAGGAGCAGCCGCTCCGCCGGCTGCGCGGTCTGCAAGACCGACCGGACTCGCGCGCGTTCAGCGACGCGAGGGTGGGCGAGGGGCAGCATGTCAATGCGAATGGCGCGGCACGGCAGAGCCGCGCTTGCCGCGCAGGAAGTCGAAGTCGCAGCCCTCGTCGGCCTGCAACACGTGCTGCACATAGAGCTGGCGGTAGCCGCTGGCGTCCTGCGGGTCCACGGTCTGGGCGGCGGCCCAGGCGGCCAGGCGCTGCTGCAGCTCGGCCTCGGGCACGTCCAGGTGCAGGCGGCCGGCCGCGCAGTCCAGCTCGATGAAGTCGCCTTCCTGCACGACGGCCAGCGGCCCGCCGGCACGCGCCTCGGGCGCCACGTGCAGCACCACGGTGCCGTAGGCAGTGCCGCTCATGCGGGCGTCGGAGATGCGCACCATGTCCTTCACGCCGGCGGCCAGCAGCTTCGGGGGCAGGCCCATGTTGCCGACCTCGGCCATGCCGGGGTAGCCCTTGGGGCCGCAGTTCTTCATGACGAGGATGCAGCTCGCGTCGACGTCCAGCTCGGGGTCGTTGATGCGCGCCTTGTAGTCCTCGAAGTTCTCGAACACGACGGCGCGGCCGCGGTGGGTCATCAGCTCGGGCGTGGCGGCCGAGGGCTTGAGCACGGCGCCGCGCGGCGCCAGGTTGCCGCGCAGGATGCAGATGCCGCCATCCTTGATGAGCGGGTTGTCCAGCGTGCGGATGACCTCGTCGTCGTAGATGGGCGCGTCGACGACGTTGGCCCACAGGCTCTTGCCGTTGACGGTGAGCGCGTCCTTGTGCGGCAGCAGGCCGGCCTCGCCCAGGCGGCGCAGCACGGCCGGCAGGCCACCGGCGTAATAGAACTCCTCCATCAGGAAGCGGCCCGAGGGCAGCAGGTCCACGAGGGTGGGCGTGCCGCGGCCGATGCGGGTCCAGTCCTCCAGCTCCAGGTCCACGCCGATGCGGCCGGCGATGGCCTTGAGGTGGATGACGGCATTGGTCGAGCCGCCGATGGCCGCGTTGACGCGGATGGCGTTCTCGAACGCTTCCTTGGTGAGAACCTTGGAGAGTGTGAGCTGCTCCCACACCATGTCGACGATGCGCATGCCGGACAGGTGGGCCAGCACGTAGCGGCGCGCATCCACGGCCGGAATCGCCGCGTTGTGCGGCAGCGAGGTGCCCAGCGCCTCGGCCATGCAGGCCATGGTGGAGGCCGTGCCCATGGTGTTGCAGGTGCCGGCCGAGCGCGAGTGGCCGGCCTCGGCGGCCATGAAGTCGTGCAGGCTGATCTCGCCGGCCTTGACCTGCTCGTGCAGCTGCCACACGGCCGTGCCCGAGCCGATGTTCTTGCCCTTGAGCTTGCCGTTGAGCATGGGGCCGCCGGTGACGACGATGGCCGGCACGTCGACGCTGGCCGCACCCATCAAGAGCGCGGGCGTGGTCTTGTCGCAGCCCACCAGCAGCACGACGGCATCCATCGGATTGCCGCGGATGCTTTCCTCGACGTCCATGCTGGCCAGGTTGCGCGTCAGCATGGCGGTGGGGCGCAGGTTGCTCTCGCCGTTGGAGAACACCGGGAACTCCACCGGCCAGCCGCCCGCTTCGATGATGCCGCGCTTGACGTGTTCGGCCAGCTTGCGGAAATGGGCGTTGCAGGGCGTCAGTTCGCTCCAGGTGTTGCAGATGCCGATGATGGGCTTGCCCTGGAACTCGTGGTCGGGGATGCCCTGGTTCTTCATCCAGGAGCGGTACATGAAGCCGTTCTTGTCCTGGGTGCCGAACCATTCGGCGGAGCGCAGCTTGACCTTGCTCTTCTTGTCGTCAATCGTCATGTCGTGTCTCGGATGTCGTTTCCGGCGGGCTCGGGGGTCTGCCGCCCGAGCCGTCGCGCGGTCCACGCGCCGCCAGCCCTTGAGACCATGCTAGGGGCGCTGGAAATTGCCATCCAATCAAATTCCCGCGCGTATAGATACCGATTTCGATATCAATCCCGGCGGGAAGGCCGGCCGAAGAGGGGCATGCCCCCCTCACTCCAGCGCAATGGCTTCACGAAGGTGTGGCGGTCGGGGTTCCACAGCGGATCGCCCTCGATCTCGGTGTAGGTGCGGGCGTGATAGACCAGCAGCACCTCGTCCGGCGTGGCGCCCGGGGTGAAGCTGTTGTGGCCGGGGCCGAAGACCTGGTCCGGCGCGCAGCTGCGCATGACGGGCTCGGGCGACTTGCGCCAGCTGCCGGGGTCCAGCAGGTCGGCGGCCTCATCCGCCCACAGCAGGCCCATCGCGTAGTTCTCGTCCGTCGCGCTGGCCGAATAGCTGATGAAGACGCGGCCATGGCGCTGCAGCACCGACGGCCCCTCGTTGACGAGGAAGCCGCGGCATTCCCAGTCGAACTCGGGCCGGCTGAGCATGACGGGCGCGCCGGCCAGCTGCCAGGGCGTCTGCATGGCCGCGAGGTAGAGGTTGGAGTTGCCGGGGATGGCCGGGTCCTTCTGCGCCCACAGGTAGTAGAGCTGGCCGCGGTGGGTGAAGGTCGTCGCATCGAGGCAGAAGCTGTCGATACCGGAGTCCACCTGGCCGAGGAACTCCCACTCGCCCGTGAAAGGGTCGACCGCCCTGTTCCGGAGCGCAACCATGCGGTGCTGGAACATGCCCTGGTGATCCAGCGCGCGGGTCGGGGCCGCGGCGAAGTAGACATACCAGGCGCCGTCGTTGAAGTGCAGCTCGGGCGCCCAGATCAGCTCGGAACATGGCCCTGCGTCGGGCTTGCGCCAGGCCACGAAAGGCGGCGCATCCGCCAGCGCCTGGATCGTCGCCGCACGGCACAGCTCGATGCGGTCGTACTGCGGCACCGACGCGGTGAAGTAATAGAGGCCGTCGGCGTGGCGGGAGATGTGGGGGTCGGCGCGCTGGCGGATCAGCGGCTCAAGCAGGTCGGACATGGAGACAGCGAAAGGAATGACTGGGTGTCTCGGGCCGAGCGCCGGGCCGCTCCCAAGCCGGCCCGTCTGGCGATGTGCCCGCGGCTCGACGCCGCGGGCATCGCCGTCCCCTCGGGGGACCGGCTGGGCTTGCGCGCGTTCAGCGGCGCAGGCCCGGACGAGGGGCTCTAGAGCTTCCAGCGGAACCCGACCGAGAACGAGCGGCCGGTCTGGACGGTGCCGAAATTGGTCACCTCCGGGCTGCCGGCATCGCCGAAGTGGTAGTACTGCTGCTGCATCTCGTTCGTCAGGTTGACCCCGCTGACATCGAATGCCATGCGATCGTTGAGGTTGTAGGTCAGCTGGAAATCCACGCTCTTTTCCGGACGGCGCCAGATGCCGATCGGGTTGGCGAACAGCGCGGCCTCGTTGGCGGCCAGGAAGGCGGCGCGCCGGACGTAGGACAGGCGTGCGCCGACCGGGCCGTTCTCGTAGGCCAGGGTGCCGTTCCAGGACAGGCGCGACACGCCGAAGAAGGGCGTCTTGAGCTGGGAGACGATCTGGCCGGCATCGTTGGCGGTGGGCACGTTCTGCGACGAGGTCAGGCGCGTCACGCTGCCCTGGAAGCCCAGGCCGTCCAGCAAGCCGGGCAATCCCTTCGGGAAGTAGATCGCGCCCAGTTCGAGGCCGCTGATCTTGCCGTTGGATGCGTTGACCGGCGAGCTGATGACGTAGTCATAGCCGTTGCTGTGGTCGCCGCCCGAAGTCGAGTTGCGGAACGGGTCGTTGGCCGGATCGACGTGGACGCGGCGACGCAGCGGCACGACCAGGCCGTCGATCTTGCGTTGGAACACGGTGCCGTACAGCGCGCTGTCCTTCTGGAAATACCACTCGCCCGTCAGGTCGAGGTTCTTGGAGCGCGTCGGCTCCAGGCCGGGGTTGCCGCCGCTGCCACCGCCGTAGCCGACCCGCGAGACGTCGTCACTGAGTTGCAGCACCGGGTTGAGGTCGCCGAAGCCCGGGCGGCGCAGCGTCTCGCCGTAGTTGAAGCGCACCAGCACATCCTTGACCGGCTCGTAACGCAGCGTCACGCTGGGCAGGAACTTCCTGGCCGTCTTCTCGCCGTTGGTCGGCGTCACCACCTTGGTGGTGGCATCGACGCTGTAGGCAGTCATGCCGGTATCGACCTGCACATAGCGCACGCCGAAATTGGCGCGCAGCGGGCGGCCGAACAACTCGTGCTCGGTATCAGCCATCAGGAACAGGTTGGTGGTGTCTTCCTTGACCTGGAAGGTTTTCTGCAGGCTCAGCTTGTCGCTGGTCAGGAAATTCGCGTCGGCGGCCTTGTACATCGTGCGCCATGCGTCGATGTTGTCGCGGATGTAGTAGGCGTTCGGTTCGATCCAGGAGCGCGGAACTTCCGAAATGTCCGTGCCGAAATTCGAATTGACGTGGTAGTAATTCGAACCCAGTTCCGACAGCTTTTTGCCCAGGAAGGCCGATTGCGTCCGGTTGGCTTCCGCGGCCTTGCGGCTGTCGAAGCGCATGCCGAAATGCAAGGTCTTCAACGGCCCCCAGTCGGCATCGTAGATACCCGACAGGTTGGCGGTTGCCGCGCTGCCCTGGTTGCGGTTGGCGTTGTCATAGAACTGCGCCACGGTCCACTTGGCGGGATCCACCAGGTCGGCATTGTTGTTGAAACCGAAGGCCATATTGCCGCCACCGGAATTGAAATCGACCCTGATCGACGGCGCCACCCGTTCGATGCGGGTGGCGGTGAATTCCGAATGAAAGTCACTGGTCTGGTAGGAAACATCGCCTTCCAGCCTCAGCCGGTTACCGAGATTCCACTTGCCGTTCAGGGCATAAATATAGGAATCGGTTGCCGAGGTGGTGTAGTCGCCGCTGTTGAAACCATAGACGTCATTCACGGTCCGCGTCTTGATGACGTTCGTGCCGGGGAATGTGGTGATCGTCCCCGCGGGGTTGCTGCCCAGGCTGCCCCACCAGTCCACGAAGCTGAACAGCAGCTTGTTGAAAACCTTGTCGCGATAACCGTTGTACATCGCCTCGAACGTGTAGACGGCGTCATCGTTGGGCTGCCACTGCAGCGCGACATTGGCGGCCGGGCGCTCGCGCTGGCCCTGGACATCGCTCTGGAAAACGGCGTCGCGAGCCAGGTAGAAGGGGCGGGCCGTGCCGTTGAAATTCAGCGTCGAACCCGCCTTCTGCGGCAGGCCGGTATAGGTGCCGGGGGTCCAGATGGCGTTGTCGAAGATACGCTGCAAAGGGGTATAGCCGGCCGGAACTTCAGCCGCATTGGGGCTGACAAAGGGCACCATCGCCCCCGGCGTCACGCTTTCGTTGCGATAGTCCGTCTTGACCATCGACAGATTGACCAGCGCACCGAATTCACCGGCGTCGGTTTTCCAGCGGTTGCTGGCCATCGCGCTCAGCTGCGGGTTCCATTTCTGCGCCGGGTCGAGATAGGTTTCCCGCGCCAGCAGCGACAGTTTCGCGCCCTTGAAATCGAAGGGACGCAGTGATTTGACGTCGATCTGGCCGGCGATGCCGTTCTCCAGCTGGCTGGCGTCGCGCGTCTTGTAGACGTCGATCTGGCGCACCAGCGTCGACGGAATGTCCTGCAGCGCCACCTGCGTGCCGGACGCGGTGAAGATATTGCGGCCGTTCCAGGTGGTCGCCACGTCCGGCAGGCCGCGGATGGACAAGGTGCCGACCTCGCCGCCCGCGCGGTTGGTGACCTGGATGCCCGTCACGCGCTGCAGCGCCTCGACGACGTTGTTGTCGGGCAGCTTGCCGATGTCTTCCGCAACCACCGATTCCACGACCTGGTCGCTGGTGCGCTTGATCGCCAGGCTCTTGGTCAGCGAGGCCTTGACGCCGGAGATGACCACCGTTTCAAGCTGCGTCTCACCCTTGGCGGCCTCCTGGGCCGGGGCGGTGCTGGACAGGGTGGCGAGCGCGGCGGCCGTCAGGCTCAGGGCGAAGCGCTGGGTGTGGGTGCCTGCGCGCAGCACCACCAGGACTGGTTTCTTCATCTTGTCTCCGGGATCGTTATGGGAGGAGCGGCCAACCTCTGCAACCGTCCAGACCTCTGTGGGGCCTGTGAGGCTGGGGTCTGAAAGCCATGCTAGGGGGCCGACCGATCCGCGACTAATCACATTTTTGGACTTGTCGATGCTGCTTTTCGCATCGTTACCGAGGGTATCCCCTGAGTCCTGCGCCCTCGCGCCGGGCGAGCGCCGGCGTCGAACCCGTATTATCGAAAACCCATAATCGCCCCGAAATCATGTCCGCCGAGGCCATTTCCCTGCCCACCGAGAAACCCCGCCAGCCGGCCGGCCTGTTCGTGCTCGCCGGCGCTGAAATGTGGGAGCGGTTCAGTTTCTACGGCGTGCGTTCGCTGCTCGTGCTGTATTTGGTGGAGGCCCTGCAATATTCGCGGGCCGATGCGCTGTCGGTATATGGCATGTATACCGGCTCGGCCTTTTTCTGCGCCATCGTCGGCGGCTGGCTGGCCGACCGCCTGCTGGGCCAGCGCCGCGCCGTGGTGCTGGGCATGCTGATGATGATGGCGGGCCACATCGTGCTGGGCCTGGACCTCTCGGTCGGCCTGGCCCTGGGTTTGCTGGCGGTGGGCACCGGGCTGTTCAAACCCACCACGACGGCCATGGTCGGCGCGCTCTACGCGCCCGAAGACGCCCGCCGCCAGGGCGGCTACACCGTGTTCTACATGGGGATCAATGTCGGCGCGGCGCTGTCGGCGCTGATCGGCGGCTACCTGGCCCAGCGGCATGGCTGGGGTTACGGTTTCATGGCCGCGGCCGTGGGCATGGCCATCGGCGTCGTGGTCTTCATGGCCGGCTGGCGCTGGCTGCCGGCCGTGGCCGCGCCGGCCGCCGAGCCGGCGCGAGTCGCCTGGACCGACCCGCGGGCGCGGCGCCGCATCCAGGTCATCCTGCTGATGTCGCTGGTGGCCATCTGCTTCTACCTGGGCTACGAGCAGGCAGCCGGCGTCATGACGCTGTTCGTGCGCGACCATGTCTCGCCGCAGTTCCTCGGCTTCGAGCTGACGGCGGCGCAGTTCCTGGCGGTGAATCCCATCCTCGTGATCCTGCTGGCACCGCTGTCCGCGCGCCTGCTGTCGCGGCTGGGCTGGCCGGAGTTCCGCGTGCAGGGCCTGGGCATGGGGGTGCTGGGCGTGAGCTTCGTGCTGCTGCATGTGCTGCAGGGGCGGGCCGAGCAGGGCGAGGTCATCCCGGCCTGGATGATGGTGGGCGTCATCGGCGTGCAGACCGCCGCCGAGCTGCTGGTCATCCCGATCGGCCTGGCCGTCGTGTCGCGCTATGCGCCGGCCGGCTGGGCCGCGACGCTGATGGGCGCCTGGATGCTGGCCAAGGCCGCGGCGGGCTTCCTGGCCGGGCAGCTCTACGGCTGGCTGCTGCCGACGGGGCTGTCGCTCTACATGGTGTTGACCGCCGTGTGCCTGGCCGGCGGCCTGCTGCTGGTCGCGCTGTCGGGCAGGCTGCGGCGCTACGCCGCCATGCCCTGAGCGACCTTCAGCGCCGCCTGGTGCAGGCGCACCATGTGGTAGGGGTCGGGCTGCTCGTCCTTGCAGCCGCCGCTCTTGCAGGGCAGGGCTTCGGCGGCGCGCCAGCCGCCCTGCTCGGCGTCGACGAGCTGGCCCTTGATGAGGCCTTGCGTCTGCTCGTAGCGGCGCCACAGGTCGTTGCGGCCGGTGGCCTGGCCGGCCACGAGCAGGGCGTGCAGGCATTCGGCCTGCTGCCACCAGCCCTTGCGCATGTCGGTCTTGCCGCCGTCGGGGAAGGCCCGCTGGCCGCAGCCGCCGTCGATGTCGTCGTAGCCGGCCGCCAGGGCATAGGCCAGCACGCGCTCGGCCACCTGGTCGTAGACGGGCGAGACGACGGCCCCGCGGGCCAGCAGGTGGCTCCATTCGAACTGGTGCCCCAGGTCGATGTAGCCGCCCGCCGCCTTGGTGGGCAGCGGCCGCCAGGCCTCGTCGTACCACTCGGGAATGAGGGCGCCGCCGTCGGCCTGGCCTTGCAGCAGCTTGTAGGCGACGAAGTCGCCCAGGCGCCGCGCGATGCTCTCGGCCAGCTTGTCGCCGCTGGACGCGCGGAAGGCCAGCAGGGCCTCGAACATGTGCATGACGGGGTTCTGCGTGCGCGCGCCGGGCAGGGGCGTGAAGTCGCGCCCGCACTCGCCGTGCAGGCCGCCGGCCGGGTCGGCGAACTTGAGTTCGACCTCGCGGCAGAGCTGCGCCGCGGCCTCGCGGTGGCGCGCATCGCCGCCCACGCGGTAGACCTCGGCCAGGGCCAGCAGTGCGAAGGCATGGTCGTAGGCGCGCTTGTTGGTGGCGCGCGGCTGGCCGTCGGCCCCCACGGTATGGAAGAAACCGCCGTGCTCGGGGTCGCGGAAGCGCTGCAGCATGAAGTCGGCGCCGCGCCGCGCGATGTTGAGATAGCCCGCGTCCTGCATGAACTCGTGGCCCGCCGCGAAGGCGTAGACCAGGCGGGCCTGGCCGGTGAGCTCGGTCTCGGGCTGTGGCAGCGGCTTCCAGGCACGGTCGAAGCGCAGCTGGAAGCTGCCGTCGGGCCGCGGCGCGTGGCTCTGCCAGCGCAGCATCAGCGCGTCGAGATCGTCCCGGTGCCAGCCGGTGTCGATGCGGTTGCGAAAGCGGGCATCCGGGTCGCTGCAGGCCGCGAGCCCGGCCAGCAACGCGAGGACGGGGCGGCGCGTGAGCTCCATGTCAGCGCCCATGCGGCCAGGTGGCCTTCTTGGTGGGGCCCTTGCTCGCCTTGGCCCGCGCCGCCCAGAGCTTGTAGGCGGCCGGCGTCAGCTCGCGCTTGAGCAGCGCCACCAGCTCGCCGTGGCCGATGCCGTGCATCAGCAGCACCTTGTTGTAGGGCGGCGCGTCCTCGAAGGCGGTGGCGATGACGCGCTGGGTTTCCTGGGGGCTGAGTCGGGGTGCGGGCTTGGCCATGTGCCCCATTGTCAATCGCGGCACCCCCCTTGTCCTACAGCGGCGCAGCCGCCGCGCCGGCATGCAGCGGTTTCGCCACGCGCCAGCATCGGGCCACGGACCGACCACCGGCTCTGCCGCCCCCGCCATGACCTCCACCTCGCTGCCGCTGCCTCTGCCCTCGCGTCCCGCCGCCGTCGCCCCGCCCGACCGGCGGCCGGCCCTGTCGCTGCTCGCCTCGGAACCGCTGCGGGCCACGCTGGAGGCCGCGCAGGCCGCCGCGCAATGGCGCCGCGGCCCCGAGCCGGTGGGGGAAGGGCACACGGTGCTGCTCTTCCCGGGGCTGGGCGCCGACGGCCTGACGCTGTGGCCGCTGCGCCGCCACCTGGAGCGGGCCGGCTACCGGGCGCTGGACTGGGGCCAGGGCCGCAACACCGGGCCGCGCGGGGATGTGGACGCGTGGCTGGACGGGCTGGCCGAGGCCTTGCACCCCCGCATCGCGCCGGCGCGCGAGGTGAGCCTCGTCGGCTGGAGCCTGGGCGGCTTCTATGCCCGCGAGCTGGCCAAGCGCTGGCACGACCGCGTCCACCACGTCATCACCCTCGGCACGCCCTTCAACGGCAGCGCGGACGACACCAACGTCGGCTGGCTGTTCCGCCTCCTCAACGGCCGCCGCCCGCCCGACGAGGCCGCGCTGCGCGAGCGCCTGGCCGAGCCGCCGCCGGTGCCGACGATCTCGCTCTACAGCCGCCGCGACGGCGTCGTCTCCTGGGAGGCCTGCACGCATGCGCGCCGCTGGCCGCTGGCGCGCGACATCGAGGTGCAGGCCAGCCACCTGGGCATGAGCTGGGCGCCCGAGGTGCTGGCGCGCGTGGCCGGCCTGCTGGCCTGCCGCCGCAAGGCCGCCGGCTGAGTCAGCTGCCGCGCGTGACCGGCATCGCGATCCGGTCGGCCGGCAGCTTCATGTGCCGGGCCAGCTCCAGCTTGGCCAGCGAGTTGCGGTGCACTTCGTCCGGGCCGTCGGCCAGGCGCAGCGTGCGCTGGTGCGCCCACATCGTGGCCAGCGGCGTGTCCTGCGAGACACCGGCGCCGCCGAACACCTGGATGGCCCAGTCGATGACCTCCAGCGCCATGTTGGGCGCGACGATCTTGATCATCGCGATCTCGGCCTTGGCGACCTTGTTGCCCACCGTGTCCATCATGTAGGCGGCCTTGAGCGTCAGCAGGCGGGCCTGCTCGATCTTGCAGCGCGCCTCGGCGATGCGCTCCTGCGTGACGGTCTGCTGCGCCAGCGTCTTGCCGAAGGCGGTGCGCGCGATGGCGCGTTCGCACATCAGCTCCAGCGCGCGCTCGGCGGCGCCGATGCTGCGCATGCAGTGGTGGATGCGGCCCGGGCCCAGGCGCCCCTGCGCGATCTCGAAGCCGCGGCCCTCGCCCAGCAGGATGTTGGCCGCAGGCACGCGCACGTTTTTCAGCTCGACCTCCATGTGGCCGTGCGGCGCGTCGTCGTAGCCGAACACGGACAGCGGGCGCACGATGGTGATGCCCGGCGCGTCGGCCGGCACGACGATCATGGACTGCTGCTCGTGGCGGCCGCCTTCGGGGTTGGTCTTGCCCATGACGATGTAGATCGCGCAGCGCGGGTCGCCGGCGCCGGAGCTCCACCACTTGCGGCCGTTGATGACGTAGTCGTCACCGTCGCGCTCGATGCGGCATTCGATGTTGGTGGCGTCGCTGGACGCCACGGCCGGCTCCGTCATCAGGAAGGCCGAGCGGATCTCGCCGCGCAGCAGCGGTTCCAGCCAGCGGTCCTTCAACCCCTCCGAGGCGTAGCGCTCCAGCGTCTCCATGTTGCCGGTGTCGGGCGCCGAGCAGTTGAAGACCTCGGGCGCCCAGAACACGCGGCCCATGATCTCGCACAGCGGCGCGTACTCGAGATTGGACAGGCCCTCCGGCGCGCGGCTGGAGCGCGGCAGGAACAGGTTCCACAGCCCGGCCTCGCGGGCCTTGGGCTTGAGTTCCTCGATGACCTTCGTCGGCACCCAGGGGTTGCCGGCGCGACGGTTGGCCTCGACCTCCTCGAGGTAGCGGCGCTCGTTGGGGACGATGTGCTCGTCGAAGAAGGCAAGCAGGCGTTCGCGCATTTGCGCGACCTTGGGGGCGTAGTCGAAGTTCATGGCGCGGTCCTCGGGGGGAATGGCGCCAGTGTGGCGCAGCGGACCGCGCGCGCTTGTCACGCAGGCGGCATCAGCCGAGCAGCCTGGCCTCGGCAAGCGCGAGGGCCGCGGGCATGCCGCTGATGACCAGCGTGTCGCCCCCGGCCAGCGCCGCGAGCCCGTCGACCAGGACGGCCTTGCCGTTGGCGCGGCGCAGTGACACCACGGCGACACCCAGGGCCTGCAGGCCCAGCTCGTCCAGCGGGTGGCCCGCGTGCGCGCTGGCCGTGGGCAGCGTGACGGAGGTCAGGCGGGCCTGGTCGATCTCGTCCGAGGTGTCGTCGTCGATGCCGTGGAAATAGCCGCGCAGCAGGCCGTAGCGGCGGTCGCGCGCGTCGCGCGCGATGCGGATGACGCGCCGCATCGGCACGCCCACCAGCGCCAGCGCGTGCGACGCCAGCATCAGCGAGCCCTCGATGGCCTCGGGCACCACCTCGGTGGCGCCGGCGGCCTTGAGCTTCTCCAGGTCGGCATCGTCGATGGTGCGGACGACCACCGGCACGCGCGGTGCATGCGTCTGCACCAGGTGCAGGATCTTCAGCGCCGACGGCGTGTCGTGGTAGCTCACCACGACGGCGCTGGCACGCGCCAGGCCCGCGGCCATCAGGCTCTGCACCTTGGCCGCGTCGCCGAACACGACGCTCTGGCCGGCGGCCGCGGCCTGGCGCACGCGGTCGGGGTCCAGGTCCAGCGCCATGTAGGGGATGTGCTCGCCCTCCAGCAGCCGCGCCAGGTTCTGGCCCGAGCGGCCGTAGCCGCAGATGATGACGTGGGCCTCGGTCTTGATGCTCTTCTTGGCAATGCTCGTCAGCTGCACGGACTGCATCAGCCAGTCGCTGCTGGACAGCTTCATGACGATGCGGTTGCTGTACATGATGAGGAGGGGCGTGATCAGCATGGACAGCACCATGCTCGCCAGCACCGGGCTCACCCATTGCGCGGCGATGAGCTGGTGCTGGGCGCCCAGCGTCAGCAGCACGAAGCCGAACTCGCCGGCCTGCGCGAGGTACAGGCCCGTGCGCAGCGCCACGCCGGGCGGCGACTTGAACAGCCGTGCCAGGCCCGCGATGAGCGCGAACTTGGCGGCCACCGGCAGCACCGTCAGCATGATGACCAGCCACCAGCTCTCCACCAGCGGATGCCAGTCCAGCTTCATGCCGATGGTGATGAAGAACAGGCCCAGCAGCACGTCGTGGAAGGGCCGGATGTCCGTTTCCACCTGATGCTTGTATTCGGTCTCGGCGATCAGCATGCCGGCCACGAACGCGCCCAGCGCCAGGCTCAGGCCGGCGTGCTCCGTCAACCAGGCCAGGCCCAGCGTGACCAGCAGCAGGTTGAGCATGAAGAGCTCGTCGCTCCTGCGCCGCGCCACCAGCGTCAGCCACCAGCGCATCAGCTTCTGGCCGCCATACAGCAGCAGCGTGAGCAGCACCACCGCCTTCAGCCCGGCCCAGGCCAGCGCCTCGGCCATCTGGCCGGCGCTGCTGTTCAGCGCCGGGATCAGCACCAGCAGCGGCACGACGGCCAGGTCCTGGAACAGCAGCACGCCCATCACCAGCCGGCCGTGCGGGTTCTCCAGCTCCAGCCGCTCGGCCATCAGCTTGACGACGATGGCGGTCGAGCTCATGGCCATGGCCGCGCCCAGCACCAGCGCACCCTCCCACGACAGCTCCCAGGCCCGGCCCAGCAGCGCAAAGCCGGTCGTCAGCAGCACGTTGCCGGCCAGCGCGCCGGCGATGGTCAGCAGCACCTGGCTCATGCCCAGGCCGAAGACGGCCGTGCGCAGCGCGCGCAGCTTGGGCAGGTTGAATTCCAGCCCGATGGCGAACATCAGGAAGACGACGCCGAACTCGGCCAGGTACTGGATGCTGGCCGAGTCGTGGGCGAAGGCCAGCGCGTTCGGCCCGATCAGCACGCCCACGACCAGATAGCCCAGCATGGGCGGCAGCTTCAGCGAGCGGCACACGACGACGCCCAGCACGGCAGCGACGAGATAGAGCAGGGCGAGGTCGAGGGAGGTCACCGGGCGATGGTATTCGGGCGCCTGGGGCTTCCCCGCCACACCCGGGCGGGTGTGAAATCCGCCACTGCCCCTCGATGCCATGCGTTGCGTGCATGACGGCATGACCACTTGGCTAGACAAGCCCTGGCGGCACGGGGGAGCTTCGCGCTACCGTTCGCCCCACTAAAAGTTACGGAGCATTTCATGCCCAACCTGTCGTTTGTTTCGCCCACGCGCAACAGCCCGTGGGGAACCTATCTGTCGCAGATCGATGCCGTGGAGCCCTATCTGGGCCATCTGCGCCGCTGGGTCGAGACGCTGCGCCGCCCCAAGCGCGCCCTCATCGTCGACATCCCCATCGAGCTGGACAACGGCACCATCGCCCACTACGAGGGTTTCCGCGTGCAGCACAGCCTGACGCGCGGCCCCGGCAAGGGCGGCGTGCGCTACCACCCCGACGTCACGCTGGAAGAGGTGATGGCGCTGTCGGGCTGGATGACGATCAAGAACGCCGCCGTCAACCTGCCCTATGGCGGCGCCAAGGGCGGCATCCGTCTGGACCCGGCACTGCTGTCCATGAAGGAGCTGGAGAAGGTGACGCGCCGCTACACCAGCGAGATCGGCATCATCATCGGCCCCAACCAGGACATCCCGGCGCCCGACGTGAACACGAACGGCAAGATCATGGCCTGGATGATGGACACCTACTCGATGAACACTGGCGCCACGGCGACCGGCGTGGTCACGGGCAAGCCCATCGAGCTGGGCGGCTCGCTGGGCCGCGTGGCCGCCACCGGCCGTGGCGTGTTCGTCGTCGGCCGTGAAGCGCTGCGCCGCCTGAACATCGACCTCGACGGCGCCCGCATCGCCGTGCAGGGCTTCGGCAACGTCGGCTCCGTCGCCGCCAAGCTGTTTGCCGCCAACGGCGCCAAGGTCGTCGCCGTGCAGGACCACACCGGCACCATCGTCAACGAGAACGGCTTCGACATGCAGAGCCTGCTCGACCATGTGGCGCAGACGCGCGGCGTGGCCGGCTTCAAGGGCGGCGACATGATCGCCAACGAAGAGTTCTGGGACGTCAGGAGCGACGTGCTGATCCCGGCCGCGCTGGAAGGCCAGCTCACCGCCGAGCGCGCGCTGCGCGTGAAGACCCGCGTGGTGCTGGAAGGCGCCAACGGCCCGACCACGCCCGACGGCGAAGCCGTGCTGGCCGACCGCGGCATCACCGTCGTGCCCGACGTGATTGCCAACGCGGGCGGCGTGACGGTGTCGTACTTCGAGTGGGTGCAGGACTTCTCGTCCTTCTTCTGGACCGAGGACGAGATCAACGTGCGCCTGGACAAGATCATGATCGGCGCCTTCAAGCACATCTGGGAGACCAGCGAACAGCACAAGATCCCGCTGCGCACCGCCGCCTTCACGGTGGCCTGCACGCGGGTGCTGCAGGCGCGCGAGGAACGCGGCCTGTATCCCTGAGGCCTGCCCGACCCGGCCCGGCGATGGGTTCGCCGGGCCTCAGCCCTTGAGCACGGCGCCCGTGCTGTCCAGCACGCGCAGCGTGACGGGAATGGCCGGCGCCACGCTCTGCGTGACGGTGCAGTAGTCCTCGAAGCTGTCCAGCACGCGCTGCACATGGCCCAGCTCGGCGGCCGGCCGGCCCAGGTGCAGGTCCACGGCCAGGCCTTGCACGCGGTTGCGGCCGCGCTCGTTGCGGCCCACCGTCGCCCGCACCTCGGTGCGCAGCGGCGACGGGTCGTCCTTGTACTTCTGGCAGGCGAACCACAGCGACGCGCTGAGGCAGTTGCCCACGGCCGACGCCAGCAGCTCGACCGGGTCGGGGCCGCGGCCGGTGCCCGCCGGCGGCGGCTCATCGGACAGCAGCACCGGCAGATCGGGCGCGTAGTGATGTTCGAACTGGTAGCCCTGGCGCTGGATCAGGGTGACGCTGGGTTGGTCCATGTGGCCTCCGTGTTGGCGACGATTCTCGGCGCAGGCCGGGGCGCCGACACGCTGCAGAAACAAGCCCGCCCGGCCGCGGCGGAATAATGCTCCCATGCCCCGCATTCGCCCCTTCGCCCTGGCAGCCCTGCTCGGCCTGCTGCTGAGTGGCTGCAGCGTGCTGTCGTCGCTGCCGGACAAGCCCAGGAAGAGCGTCTACCAGGGCGAGAGCTTCACCGCCGAAGAGACCTTTTCGCGCCTGTTCGACGCCAATGTGGACGACACCTGCGAGGCCGCGCGGCGCGCGCTGCTGAGCCAGGGCTACGTCATCAGCAAGGCCGACGGCGGCCTGGTGCGCGGCAACAAGCACTTCCAGCCCGAGGGCGAGGTGCACGTGGAAATCTCCTTCAACGTCGTCTGCGTGGGCGACGGCCCCAAGCAGCAGATCGCGACGGCCTACGTCAGCGCCCAGCAGGACCAGTACGCGCTCAAGAAGAACCCGCAGGCCGCGAGCCTGGGCGTCAGCGCGCTGGGCTCGATCTCGGTGCCGCTGTCGTCGACGCAGGACTCCCTCGTCAAGGTCGCCTCCGAAACCATCCCCGCGGGTGAGTTCTACGACCGTTTCTTCACGCTGATGCAGCGCATGCTGCGCGAGAACACGGCCGACCGCTGAGGCCGTCCGCCCCCTTCCGCCTCCACGATGAATCGACTCCAGTCCGAGCAGCAGCGCCTGTACCTGATGGCGTCGCCAGACCCGGGTCAGACGCGCGTGATGGTGCTGGAGCTGGCTCGCCCGGCCGACTGGGAGGCGCTGTCGCAGGTGTGGCGCGGCGTCCAGCTGGACCTGCAGCTGCCGGCACCGGGCATCGTGGTATCGGGCACAGACGGGATGCAGCTGTGGTTCTCGCTGCAGGCGCCGGTGAGTGTCTCGCGGGCAGAGGCCTTCCTGGCGATGCTGCAATCCCGCTATCTGGCGGGCATCGCGCCGGCCCGGCTGCGGTGCATGCCGCCAGCCGGGGGCGCGTGGCAGGCGCCGCCCGTACCCGCGCAGCAGGCGGGTACGGAGAACTGGTCGGCCTTCGTCGCCCCCGACCTGGCCCCGGTGTTCGCCGACACGCCCTGGCTCGACATCCCGCCCAATGCGGACGGTCAGGCGGACCTGCTGGCCAGGCTGCAGCCGATCAAGCCGGCCGCCTTCGACGCGGCGATGCAGGGCGCCACTCCGGGCGGCATCGCCAACGCACGGCCGGCCTCGGCCCAGGCTGCGGGCGGCCTGGACCCGCGGGACTTCCTGCAGCGGGTGCTGAACGACGAAGCGGCCCCGCTGGCGCTGCGCGTCGAGGCTGCCAAGGCGCTGCTGCCGCGCCGCTGACCTTCGGGCCGTGCGGCTGAGGCCCTAGACGGATGTCAGCGTGTGTGCATCGCGCGCCAGCATCCAGCGGCCGTCAGGCCCGCGGCGGTAGACGCTCAGGCGATGGCCGGCCAGGTCCATGGCATCCCCACCCGCTCGCGGCACGAGGTGCAGCGTGTCACGGCACACGGTGTAGGCGAGGTCACCCGCGACCGTGATCTCCAGCGGTTCGCTGGCGCAGCGCAACACGAAGCGCTCGTGCGCGGGCATGAACTTGTCGGGGAAGTCAGCCTTGCCCAGCGGCGGACCGCCCGGGTTCAGCAGCACAACGTCGTCCGCCATCATCGTCATCAGCCGCGCCAGGTCGCCGGCATTGACGGCCGCCATCCATGCCTCGTGCATCTCGCGGAGGGCTTGTTCCTCGGTCGCCATGTCGGTCTCCTGCTGCAAGTGGTGATCAGCTCGCCAGACGCTTCGCGCGTCTCAGCAGCAGCGCGCGCTGCACCTCGTTGTCGGTGAGCTCGGCAGCCTGCAGGTAGGCGTTGCGTGCCTCTGCGATGCGGCCGAGCCGCTCCAGCACGTCCGCCCGCGCACCGGCCAGGAAGGGGTAGCGCTTGAGCTGCGGCTCGGCGACCAGCGCGTCCAGCAGCGGCAGCGCCACGGCCGGGCCGTGCGCGAAGCTGATGGCCACCGCGCGGTTCAGCGCGATGACCGGCGAGGGATTGAGCGCGAACAGCCGGTCATACCCCGCCACGATGGCGGGCCAGTCGGTGTCCTCGGCGCGCGCCGCGCGGGCATGGCAGGCGGCGATCACCGCCTGCAGCGTGTAGGGGCCCGGCTCGCCCAGCGCCAGCGCACGCTCCAGCGCGGCCAGGCCGCGGCGGATCAGCAGCGCGTCCCAGCGGCGGCGGTCCTGGTCGGGCAGCAGCACCGGGCGGCCCTCGGCATCCAGCCGCGCGGGCAGGCGCGAGGCCTGGATCTCCAGCAGCGCGGCCAGGCCATGCACCTCCGCCTCGCGCGGCAGCAGGTGCTGCAGCTGGCGCGCCAGGCGCAGCGCCTCGTCGCACAGCGCCGGGCGCAGCAGGCTGGCGCCGCTGCCGGCGCTGTGGCCCTCGTTGAAGATCAGGTAGGCGACGGCCAGCACCGCGCCCAGGCGCTGCCCGCGCTCCTGCGGCCCGGGCAGCTCGTAGGCCTGGCCGTTGAGCGCCTTCTTGGCGCGCACGATGCGCTGCGCCACCGTCGCCTCGGGCTGCAGGAAGGCGCGCGCGATCTCGGCCGTCTCCAGCCCGCCCAGCAGGCGCAGCGTCAGCGCGACCTGGGCCTCGCGCGGCAGCACCGGGTGGCAGGCGATGAAGATCAGGCGCAGCAGCTCGTCGCCGATCTCGGCCTGCTCGCGCGCAGCGTCGAGATGCGCCACGAAGTCGGGCACCACGTGGGTGCCGTAGGCCTCGTCGTCGGCGGCCAGGTGCTCGTGCTCGCGCTCCAGCATGGCGCGGCGCCGCAGCCGGTCCAGGGCCTTGTTGCGGGTGGCGGTCATCAGCCAGGCGGCAGGGTTGGCGGGCTGGCCGTCGCGCGGCCAGGCGTCCAGCGCGGCCATGAGGGCGTCCTGCGCGCAGTCCTCGGCCTCGTCGAGGTCGCGCAGCAGCTTGGCCGCCGCGCCGACGAGTCGGCTGCGCTCCAGGCGCCAGACGCCGGCGGCCAGGTCGGCATGGTTCACGGGGTCAGGCGCCGTCGTAGGCCCGCCGCAGCGCGGCGAGGTCGATCTTCTGCATGGTCCAGATCGCCTGGAACACGCGCTGCACGCGGGCCGGGTCGGGGTCGCGGACCATGTCGAACCAGGCCGCCGGGATGATCTGCCAGGACAGGCCCCAGGCGTCCTCCACCCAGCCGCATGCCTTCTCGCGGCCGCCGCCGGCGGGCAGCCGGGCCCAGAGGTGGTCGATCTCCGCCTGGTCGGCGCAGGCCACGGTCAGCGAGAAGGCCTCGTTGAGCTTGAAGTGCGGGCCGCCGTTGAAGGCCGTGAACTGCAGGCCCAGCAGCTCGACCTGCTGCAGCATGACGCTGCCGGCCGGCCCGGGCGAGTTCTCGCCCCAGCGCTGGGTGTGCAGCACGCGGCCCTTGTCGGGGCCGAAGACCTCGAGGTAGTGGGCGACGGCGTCTTCGGCGCCGCGCTGGTACCAGACGAAGGGGCTGAGCTTGTGCGGGATGTGCATGCGGGTCTCCCGGGTCAGGCCTGCGGCGGCATGCCCGACATGTAGACGAGTTCCCAGATGTGGCCATCCAGGTCTTCGAAGCCATGGCCGTACATGAAGCCGTGGTCCTGCGGCTCGCGTGGCACGCTGGCTCCGGCGGCGCGCGCCTTGGCGACGAGCTCGTCCACCTCCTCGCGGCTCTCGCAGCTCAGGCAGACCAGCACCTCGGTCGCCGCCTTCGCGTCCACCAGCGGCTTGCTGGTGAAGCTCCGCGCGAAGTCCTCGGTCAGCAGCATGGCGTAGAGGTTGTCGCCCAGCACGAGGCTGGCCCCGACCTCGTTGGTGAACTGCGGGTTGAAGCTGTAGCCCAGCGCCTCGAAGAAGGCCTTGCTGGCCGGGAGGTTCCTGCAGGGCAGGTTGACGAAGATCTGCTTGTGCATGGGGTTCCTTTCAGTGCGTGGATTCAGCCAGGGCCTTGAGCCGCTGCAGCGCCCGGGGCCAGCTGTCGTTGAGGAAGCGGGTGAAGCCGTCGTCCCAGCTCTGCAGCTGCACGGCAAGGCGCGTGCCGCCCCCGGGGGTGGGGCTGAAGGCGTAGCGCTCCCGGGCGGGCTCGCCGTGCAGCCGGCTGTCGGCCACGGGGCGGCCGTCCTTGATCTCGCCCACCAGCCGCAGCGACAGCAGCTCGTGCGGCCGGCATTCGTCGACGATGGCCTCCATGCCGAAGCCCTGGGGGTCGAGGAAGCGGAGGCGCCGGCCCGCCGCCCACACGCCTTCGTAGTAGGAGCCTTCGGCGAAAGCGCTGGTCCAGTCGCGGTAGGCGATGGAGTCGAACATGCAGTCCCACACCCGCGCCGGCGGGGCCGCGATGTCGATGCTGAAGCCCAGGTCCGTCATGGTGCCGCCTCCGCCAACTGGCGCAGATTCTGCAGGCCGTCCTCGAAGTCCCGGCCCACCATCTTGTCCATGTCGACAAACACGCCCATCAGCTTGGAGACGAAGTTGGCGGGGCCGTGCATCGTCCAGCGCACCTCGGTGGCGCCGTCGGGCGTGGGCTGCAGCGCGAACTCGGCGTGGTTGTGGGCCTCGAAGGGCTTCACGAAGTCGAGCTTCATCTGCACGGCGCGCCCGGGCTGCTGGCCGGTGATCTCGAGGCTGCCGCTGCCCACGGCCTTGCCGTCCCAGTCGTAGCGCGAGCCCACGCCGCTGGCGGCGCCGCTGTAGGCGCTCTTGAGCAGCGGGTCCTTGCGCTCGTAGGGGTTCCAGCGGTTGAAGGCACGCAGCTCGCTGATCAGCGGCCAGACCCGCTCGGCCGGCGCGGCGATGCGGGCCCGGCGCTCGACGCGGAACTCGTCGGGCCGCGTCGCCGCGTAGGCCAGCAGCAGCAGCAGGGCCAGGCCCAGGCCGACGAACACGATGGAGAGGGGGCTCATGCGGCTCTCCCGGTCAGGCACGGCGGATTTCCAGGTCGCCGCCGGGGCCGAAGTCGGCGTCCTCGTACAGCCGCCTGACCTCGATCTCGCAGGTCATGCCCACGAACGGCATCGGGAAGCGGCTGGCCCAGGCCTGCGCCTCCTCCACGGAACGCACCTGGATCAGCGTGTAGCCCGCGATCAGCTCCTTGGTCTCGGCGAAGGGGCCGTCGATGCGCTCGACGCGGCCGTCGGCGTGGTAGCGCTGGCGCCAGCCATCGCGGCTGGGACGCAGGCCGGCACCGTCCAGCAGCACGCCGGCACGCGCCATGTCCTCGTGGAAGGCGCCCATCTCCTCGAACAGCTTGGCGTACTCGGGGCCGGGCGGCTCGCCGCGCTCGCTGGTGGCCGTCGCGCGGACTTGGATCATGAATCGCATGGCAGGTCTCCTGAAGGGTGGGGCAGCGCTCCTTTGCTGCCTTCACTCCCACGACGATCGCCGCGCCCCGGTTTCGACACCCCCCGGGAAACTACCCATGCGCCTACGTGTAGCAGGGCCCCACGCCGCGGATCTCCACCGTCGCCCACTCCGCCGCCGGGCAGCGCTCGGCCCAGGCCAGGGCGACGGCGGGGTCGTCGGTGTCGAGCAGGAAATAGCCGCCCACCATCTCCTTGGCCTCGGCGAACGGGCCGTCCCACACCTGGGCGCCACCGTCGCGCTTGACCAGCCGGCGGGCCGCCGTGCTCAGCGAGTTGACGCCCAGCAGCAAGCCCTCGGCCTTCAGCTCGGCGGTGAAGTCCAGCATGCGCTGGTAGACGGCCTCGCCCGCGGCGCGGCCACGTTCGGCACGCTGACCCGTGGGTTCGACGATGAGCAGCATCTGGGGCATGGCGGGGCCTGCGGTCGGTTGGCGACAAGCCGGCATTCTGGCGCCTGCCCCTACCAGATCTGGCAGTTGGGTGCGCCGCCGAGATTGCGGCACAGTTGGCGACTTAGCGATCTCAGGCAAAAAACAGTGGAGGCCGAGATGGACGACATGACCCGTGTCGCGATATTGCTCGTGAAGGCGACTTCGGAGCTGCCCATCCTCGGCACGGCCTCGGGGCACGGCAAGGTGCTGGGCTACGACCCGCAGGCCCTGCGCGGCATGCCCCTGGCGCTGTTGTGCCCGCTGCGCCAGCCCGATGGCCGCAGCTCGGCCGAAACGCTGGAGGGCGTGCTGGCGGACCTGCACCGCACCGGCTCGCTGAGCCTGCCCTGGACCCTGCAGACCCGCGCTGGCGAAGCCCGGCCCCACGAGCTGCACCTGACGCTGACCGAGCGCGACGGCGAACCCCAGGTGGCCGTCTGCATGGTGGACGTGAGCCGCGTGCAGTTCGCCGAGGTGTTGAACCGGGCCAAGAACGAGCTGCTGGAGATGGTGGCCACCGGCAGGCCGCTGCAGCTCGTGCTGGACCGGCTGACCAGCCTCCTCGAATCGCAGTTCGAAGGCCTGTTCAGCACCGTGCTGCTGCTGGACCTGGACGGCCGCCATGTGCACGTGGGCGCCGGGCCGCGCATGCCGGCCGAGTACATGCAGGCGCTGGAAGGCCTGGAGATCGGCCCGACGGTGGGCTCCTGCGGCACGGCCATGTTCGACGACCGGCTGGTCGTCGTCGACGACATCGCCACCCACCCGCTGTGGGCGCCCTTCCGCGCGCTGGCCCTGCCGCACGGTTTCCGGGCCTGCTGGTCCGCGCCCATCCACGGGCCGGACCGGCGCGTCATCGGCAGCTTCGCGATGTACTACCGCGAGGTGCGCCGCCCCACGGCCGAGGAGCTGGCCGCGCTCAACACCGTCAGCCACCTTGCCGGCATCGCCATCGACCAGGAACGCCGCGCCGAGGAGCGGCGTCGCACCGCGCAGTGGCTGGAGGAGCAGGTGCAGCAGCGCACCGCCGAGCTGCTGGCCACCCAGGACGAACTCGTCAACAGCCGCAAGCTCGCCGCGCTGGGCCAGTTGCTCGCCGGCATCGCCCACGAGATGAACACGCCGCTGGGTAACGCCCTGCTCAGCGCCAGCGCGCTGCGCGCCGGCAGCACTGACTTCGCGCAGCGCATGGCCAGCGGCGTGCCGCTCAAGCGCCAGGAGCTGGCCGACTGGGTGGCGCAGACGGCGGCCGGCACGGAACTGGTCGAACAGAACGTGGACCGTGCGCTGCGCCTGGTCAACCGCTTCAGGCAGCTGACCGAGGGCAGCGGGCGCGCGACGCGCTCGCGCTTCGACCTGCGCGAGGCCGTGCTGCAGTCCTGGGCCCGCGTGCGCAGCCACCTCAGCGTCGAGGGCGTGCAGTTCACCTGCGAGCTGCCCGACGGCTTCATGCTCCATGGCTATGCCGAGGTGCTGCAGCAGGTGCTGGAGCAGCTGCTGGAGAACGCCTGCCGGCATGCCTTCCGCGACGGCAGCGACGGCCAGATCCGCATCAGCGCGCACCGCAGCGCGGAAGACCGGCTGACGCTGGAGGTGCGCGACAACGGTGCCGGCATGCCGGCAGCCGACCTCGCCCGCGCCTTCGAGCCCTTCTTCTCCACCACCTTCGGCCAGGGCGGCAGCGGCCTGGGCCTGTTCGTCGCGCACAGCCTCGCCAGCGGCCTGCTGGGCGGCAGCCTGGAGCTGGAAAGCCAGCCGGGCCAGGGCACGGTGGCGCGGCTGGAGCTGCCGCTGCGGCCCGACGCGGCGATGGCGCTGGCGGCCTAGCGTCGGGTTCCAGCGCCGGCACCGCGCCCGCGTCGGCCACCGCGGGGCGCGGAGGCCTGTACCGCCAAGCCGGGACGCTCACGGCCCCCCAAAAACGCGCCGGGTTGCTACCCTCTTGCGCTCCATCACAAGGGGAATCCGATGAAGAACACGCTGATCGGCATCGCCTGCCTGCTCGCCGGCACCATGGCGCTGGCCGCCGACCTCACCGTGGCGGTGAACGCCGCCGAGAAACAGGGCGAGGGCGCGGCGCTGGGTACCGTCCGCATCGTGGAAACGCCCTATGGCCTGGCCTTCTATCCCGAGCTGAAGGGCCTGCCGCCCGGCCTGCACGGCTTCCACGTCCACGAGAAGCCCTCCTGCGCGCCCGGCGAGAGCAACGGCGCCGTCGTGCCGGCCCTGGCCGCCGGCGGCCACCTCGACCCGCTGGGCAGCAAGAAGCATGGCGAGCCCTGGGGCGATGGCCATCTGGGCGACCTGCCGCCCCTGTACGTGGCCACGGACGGCACGGCCAGCACGCCCGTGCTGGGCCCGCGACTCAAGCTCGCCGACGTGAAGAACCGCGCGCTGATGATCCATGCCGGCGGCGACAACCACGCCGACCACCCCGCGCCGCTGGGCGGCGGCGGCGCGCGGGTGGCCTGCGGCGTCATCGGCGGCTGAGGCGCACAGCGGCGTCAGCCGCGGCGCACCCGGCCCAGCAGCTCGCGGGTCGCGAGTTCCGAGCCCAGCGACAGCTCCAGCGGCGCGCGGCACAGCCCGGCGTGGGCGTACTGCAGGTTCTCGTAGACCTCGGCGGCGGCGGGGAAATGGTCCAGCAGGCCCGACAGCGCCGGGTGGGCCTGGTGCTCGCGCAGCTCGGCGCCGAGCTTCTCGACGAGCAGCCGGTACTGGTGCGGGTCGGCCGCGCGGCCCTGGCCTTCCAGCACCTGCAGCAGTTGCGCCAGGCGGACGAAGGACAGCAGTTCAGCGGGGACGGCGAGCTTGATGACGGAGGACATGCGGCACCTGGGTTGAGCGGATCCTGCAACCCAGATGCCCTCCACCCGCCCCATTTCAAGACCACCGGGCCGGGCGCCGGCCCGCTGCCCGGCTTGAAAGACCCGCCGGCGCCGCCACATCCACTCCTCCCCGTCCACCGGGCGCCCGCCGCCCTGCCCCGCGATGAAATCCCTCGGCAAGCGCGCCTCCGGCCTCCGCCTCGAACGCATGCGGGCCTCGCCCCGCTACCGCGTGACCGACGCCGGCGAGGGCTTCCACAACGTCCACCCCATCCTGCCCGGGCTGCGCGCCGGCAGCGAGCGGCCTTCGATCTCCGACTTCCTCTTCGGCGAGGGGCGCCGCACCCCGGCCCGCCCGCTGCCGGCGGCGAACCCGCTGGAGCGCTGGCTCAAACCCGCCGACACCGGCCTGCGCGCGACCTGGCTGGGACACTCCACCGTGCTCATCGAGATCGACGGCCTGCGCGTGCTGACCGATCCGGTCTGGGGCCGGCGCGCCTCACCCTCGCCGCTGGCCGGCCCCAAGCGCTTCCAGCCCGTGCCGCTGGCGCTGAAGGCGCTGCCGCCGCTGGACGCCGTCGTCATCTCGCACGACCACTACGACCACCTGGACATCGGCACCATCCGCGAGCTGGCGAAGCTGCAGCAGGTGCCCTTCATCACCTCGCTGGGCGTCGGCGCCCACCTGCAGGCCTGGGACGTGCCGCCGGAGCGCATCGTCGAGCTGGACTGGTGGGAGCACTGGCAGGCGCCGCGCGCCGAACTGCGCATCCACGCCGCGCCCTCCCAGCATTTCTCCGGCCGCTCGCTGAAGGACCGCAACGCGACGCTGTGGTCGTCGCTCGTCGTCGAGACGCCGCAGCACCGCGTCTTCTTCAGCGGCGACACGGGCCTGACGAGCGAGTACGCCGCCATCCGCGAGCGCCTGGGGCCCTTCGACCTGGTCATGCTGGAGGTGGGCGCCTTCCACCCGTCCTGGGGCGACATCCACCTCGGCCCCGAGAACGCGCTGCAGGCGCTGCGGCTGCTGGGCGGCGGCGCCTTCCTGCCGGTGCACTGGGGCACCTTCGCACTGGCCCTGCACGACTGGGACCAGCCTGCGGAGACGCTGCTGGAACTCGGCCCCAGCCAGGGCGCGCAGCTGCTGATGCCGCGGCTGGGCGAGGCCGTCGAGCCGGCCAGGGGCGAACCCGTGGCGCCGTGGTGGCGCGAGGCCGACACGCCGCGGCGCGGGCCGCCCCGGGAGGCAGGGCCCGACGAGGCCGCCAGCCTGCCCCCGGCCATGCCCTGGCCGATCGACTGAGCGGCGTCAGCGCACGACGTCGTAGGCCAGCATCTGGATGCCGCTGGCCAGGCTCTGCGCCGAAGCCAGCGCCAGCCGATGCGTCGCGCCGGCCGGCAGCAGCGGGATGCCGCGCGTCAGCAGCACCGGCATCACCGCCGTCTCGATGCGGTCCACCAGCCCGGCCGCGAACAAGGTCCCGGCCAGCTCGCTGCCGCCGAACAGCCAGATGTCGCGCGCCGACGCCTCGGCCTTCAGCGCCGCGACCGCGGCCTCGATGCCATCGCGCACGACGGTCACGCCCTCGCTCGCCGCCAGCGTGCGCGACGCGACGACGACCCGCTTGCCGCGCAGCGGGTTCGCCTCGCCCTGGGCCTGCATGACGTCCCAGGTCTTGCGACCCATGACGAAGGTGTCGAACCCGGCGTAGAGCGCGTCGAAATCGATGCTCTTGTCGTCCACGATCCAGTCGTAGCCCCCCTCGGGGTCGGCGATGAAGCCGTCCAGGCTGCAGGCGACGTTGTAGCGCAGCCGGCGCCGCACGGCATCCCCGGCGCGGCGCCGGCCGCTGTCGTGCACGACCTCGCCGTCCTCCTTCGTGAACGGCGGCAGCGGGCCCCGCGGCCCGGGAGGCAGCAGCTCCAGCACCGCCTCCGACGGCCGGCACAGCGCCGTGCCCAGCGGCGTGACGACGATGGGGCGGTTCAGCAGCACGGGATGCCGTTCGATGGCGTCCAGCAGCGCGTCGTCGCCCAGCGCCGGGTCGGCCAGGCCCAGCTCGGTGAAGGCCGCCTCCTTCTCGCGCAGCAGCGCGCGCAAGGGCAGGCCGGCGGCCACGGCCAGCGCGCGGATCTCGTCGCGGCCGGGCGGCGTCTTCAGGTACTCGACGATGCGCGGCTCGAAGCCGGCGTGGCGGATCAGCGCCAGTACATTTCGCGAGGTGCCGCAGCGGGGGTTGTGGAAGATGGTGATGTCGGTCATGGCAGGGGCGGAGCGCGGTGAACCCGCTGTCCAAACCAATATAAGCGCCGGCTGCTCCGGTTTTGTCACCAGCCTGTGTTCTGCTCCACCCTGGAGTATGTTTGCGCCGAAGTCTTCCGGAGATCTCATGGCCTCATCTGTTTCCTTCCCCGCCGCCGCCCGACGCGACATGCTTCGCGATGAGTTGCTCGCCACCGTCAGCCTGCTCAAGCAGCGACGCGCCGCCGAGATCGCGGAGGGCTTCGTCGAGGACTATGTGGCCCTGCACTGGATGGAATGGCACGGCGGCTCGCTGCGCCTGACGACGACGGGCGAGAACGTGTGCCGGCACTTGAAGGCGCTGCTGGCGCGCACGCCCGGACACGGCAGCGCATGATCACGCCCCGGGTGGCGAGTCGGCGCCGGCGCGCCTGTGTTCCACTTCAACCGTGAAGTCTCCCTCCCCCGAATCCAGGCCGCCCGCGCCGGCCTTCCCCCTCCCCCAGCCCCGCCACGCCGCCCGCCTGCCCGCGGGCCTCGCGCCCGAAGACTGGGCCCGCATCCGCCAGGCCGCCCACGCGTTGCCCCAGGTGCTGGTGCCGGCCGACTTCGATGCCGGCAGCGACGAGTCGCTGGACCGCCTGGGCTGCATCCAGATCTCCAGGGCCGCCGGTGGCGGCCGGCCCAGCCGCTGGCTGCTGCCGGCCCACATCCCCGTCGCGCTGGCCCAGCTGGACGCCACGCCCATGGCCAACACGCTGCGCCCGCTGATGCAGCAGCGCCTGCACCAGCTCGAATCGCTGGGCCTGCGCCGCGAAGGCCTGGTGTTCACGCGGCTGTGCGTGCATCCGATCCTGCTCGCGCACGAGGGCTGGCGCATCGACCTGTCGCACCGCGTGCCGGTGCCGGAGGCGCCCGTCTGGGCCTTCTTCCGCGACGGCGACGCGGCCGCGCTGCGGCACGGCCTCGGCCAGGCGCCGGAATATTCGTACACGGCCGAGCTGACGCTGCACCTGAACCACCTCATCGCCCGCAGCGAGGCGATGGGCCATGCGAGCCAGCTCGCGTCGCTGCTGCCGCGCCTGCAAGCCGAGTGCGGCGTGCCGATGCCGTTCGACGACCTGAAGGCCGCGCTGACCCGCGCGCAGGATCGCTGGGAGCAGCAGGTCGAGGAGCAGGACACGCTGGCCAGCCTGGGCCGCGAGCTCGCCTTCCAGGGCTACCCGGACAGCTTCGACACGGCGCGCAAGCTGGGCCGCAAGGTCACGCTCTACCTCGGCCCGCCGAACAGCGGCAAGACCTACGCCGCGTTCGAGCGCCTGAGCCAGGCGCTGGACGGCGCCTACCTCGCGCCGCTGCGGCTGCTGGCGCTGGAAGGCCGCGACCGCCTCGTGGGCCGCGGCGTGCCCTGCTCGCTGCTGACCGGCGAGGAGAGCGTGCCCGCCGACAACGCGCGGGTGGTGAGCAGCACCATCGAGATGGTCAACACCCGCGACGTGGTGGACGTGGCCGTCATCGACGAGGCGCAGATGATCTTCGACGACTCGCGCGGCTGGGCCTGGACCCAGGCCATCGTCGGCGTGCCGGCGCGCGAGCTGATCATCATCGGCTCGGCCTATGCCGCACCGGCCATCGAGCGGCTGCTGCAGCTGTGCGGGGAGAAGCCCGAGCGCCGCACCTTCGAGCGCAAGCAGCATGTGCAGCTGATGCCGGCGCCCGTGCCCATGACGCATCTGCAGGCGGGCGACGCCGTCGTGGCCTTCAGCCGCCGTGACGTGCTGATGCTGCGCGACCAGATCTCGCAGAACGGCCATGCGGTCAGCGTCATCTACGGCGCGCTGCCGCCCGAGGTGAGGCGCCGCGAGGCCGAGCGCTTTGCGGTGGGCGCCAGCGACGTGCTGGTCGCCACCGACGCCATCGGCATGGGCCTGAACCTGCCCATACGCCGCGTGCTGTTCTCCACGCTGACCAAGTACGACGGCGTGGGCGACCGCGAGCTGTCGGTCAGCGAGGTGCACCAGATCGCCGGCCGCGCGGGCCGCTACGGCATGCACGACGAGGGCTTCGTCAGCGTGCTGAAGGAGGCCGAGGCCGACGCGATGAAGGCGCTGCGCACGCTGCTGCCCAAGGAGCCGCGCGCGCCGCGCGACTTCAAGGCGCCGGTGGCGCCGAACTGGCGCCACGTGCTGACCATCTCGCAGCGCATGGGCGTCAACAAGCTCTATGCGGTGCTGAGCATCTTCATGCAGCAGCTGCGCCTGGACGACGCCCACTTCGCCGTGGCCGAGCTGGAGCAGATGCTGGAGCTGGCCGAGGCGCTGGACCGCAATGCGGTGTCGCTGTCACTGCAGGAACGCTTCAAGTACGCGCAGGCGCCGGTGGATTCGCGGCTGCCGATGCTGGTGGAGCAGTTCCACGGCTGGGCCACGAACCATGCCCGCACCGGGAAGGCGGGCGAGCCGCATTTCCTGGACGAGTACGACCAGCACGGGCGGCTCGACCGCATGGAGCAGGCACTGCGCATCTGCACGCTGTGGCTGTGGCTGGACCTGCGCTTCCCCGGCGTCTACGGGTATGTCGAGGAAGTCATCGACCTGCGGGCGCGGCTCAACGACGGCATCGAACGGCAGCTGAAGGGGAAGAAGGCGTTGTGGCAGCGAAGGGGGCGCTGAACGGCCAGCTCTCCAGGCCGCGCCGCCTGCTGTCCTGGCTCGCGCTGCTGTCGTTGGGCGCCGTCGCCGCGCTGCTGCTGAACGCGGCGCTGTTCAGTGCCTGGATGTCGGGCGGGCCACCCAACCCCTATCCGCAAGGGTGGGCGCTGCGGTCCCTGGCTTTTCTTGTCTGGTCGCTCGCCGCCGCCACGGGCGCCGTGGCCCTCTTCTATGCGATCCGGCGCGCATCGAACCTCGGCAGGGCGCTGTTGATCGTGTGCGCCGTCTGCACGACTCTGGCGGCCGCCCCGTTGCTGGCGCGCGAAGTGCTGATCGACCAATGCCTGGATGGTGGCGGCCGATGGCATGCCGGCGGGCTCGTTTGCGAGCCCCAAACTAGCCGACTTGGCCATTCATCTGGCCAATAGCTGACGGGCCCAGCGTTCGGCTGCGTCCGTCGTCGCGAAGACCTCGAAGCGACTTCCAGTCTGCGGCCCCTGGGTGCCGTCTTCAGCGTCCACCCATCGCCATAATCCGCACTCACGGCAGGCGTTGGACAGGAGAGGCTCGGCATCACTCGAGCGCGTGCCCGGCCGCAAGACCAGCACATCAAGATCGATGAAACACCTTTGGATAGCCGCACTGCCTATCTTGGCAGCGACGCTGTTTCCACTGCATGCGCTTAGCGCCGATGTGGACCTGACCAAGCCGCAGCCCAAGGCCTCCAACCGGTCGCCGCTGCGCATGTCTGACCCGGGTTCCGAGCGGACGCTCGATTTCTCGCGGTGGCAAAGCGAGCTGTCGGTCGGTGAAGTGTTCGGGCAGATGCAACGTGGCATCTTCTGCAGCAGTCCGGAGAAGCTGCGCTACAGCAAGCGGTTCGACGAATTGTTCGTGGCCGTGCTGTCGCGCAACTTCAAGGATCTCGCAGCCAAACAGGGCTTTGCGCTGTCCGACCGGGCCCGCTCCGTCTTCGAGGAGAAGAAGACCGGCGCCGACTTCAAACTGGGCGTGACGCTGCTGGCGTTCGACTACCGCATCTGTGAAGCAGGCGAGACCATGGGCGGCAGCGTCTACGCCAAGATGAAATGGGAGGTCTTCTCGGCGCGTCGCCAGAAGGTGGTCTATGCGCCCGTCATTGAAAGCTCCTACGAAACCACCGCCAGGCTCCCTCACGAGGAGTTCAGCAACCAGTTGATGCGCACGCTGGTGGGCAACTTGCTTGGCGATCCGAAGTTCGTCGAGCTGATCCAGTCCGGCGGCCTCACCGACGCCGATGCCCCGGCTCTGGCTCCTCTGCAGGTGGCAGCCGAGAAGGTCGTCAACGGGGGTGTGGCGCAGTCATCGGCCGCGCTCGTCAAGGCTGTCGTCACCGTGGAAAGCGGCGTGGGCTCCGGCTCGGCGTTCTACATCAGCCGTGCCGGCCACCTGCTAACTAACCACCACGTGGTGGCTGATGCGAAGTTCGTGCGCATCAAATTGAGCGATGGCCGCAGCGTGGTGGGCGAGGTTCTGCGCTCCGACAAGGCACGGGACGTGGCGCTGCTGCAGACCGACCCGATCAGCTTCGACGCGTTGGCGCTGCGCACGAACTCCCTACAGGTCGGCGACGAGGTCTTCGCGCTGGGCTCGCCTTTCGGGGCCATGCTCAGCGGCTCGGTGAGCCGCGGCGTGCTGAGTGCGCGGCGCGTGCTGGAGAGCGTGCCCTTCCTGCAGAGCGACGTGGCCGTCGCCCCCGGCAGCAGCGGCGGCCCGCTGCTGGACGCCCAGGGCCGCGTGGTGGGGATTGCCCAGTTGGGCTCCAAGTCTGCTGGCGTCAACCTGTTCATCCCGATCGACGAGGCGCTCGAGAAGCTGGCACTGACCGTGAAGCCTGCTCCCTGACGCTCAGCGTCCTGGCACCAAACCCAACTCGATCAAATCTCTCGCCGTCGCCACGATGGCCTCCCGCGGCGGCCTGGGCGCCCAGCCCAGCACCTCGCGCGCGTGGCCGGCGTCCTGATGCCGCACCACGCCCAGCTCGCTCGCCGCAGCACGCACCGTGGGGCTGACCTGGGCCAGCAGCCGCGCCGCCCAGTCCGGCAGCTGCAGCGTCGGCACGCGCCGCGCCTGCTCGCCCAGCTCCGCGCGCAGGATGGCCGCGATCTCGCGCAGCCACAGGAACCCGCCGCAGGCGATGAAGCGCTCGCCCGCCATGCCGGGCGCCGTCAGCGCGCGCACATGCAGCTCGGCCACGTCGCGCACGTCGACGATGCCGAAGCCGATGCGGGGCAGCGCCGGGATGCGGCCCTGCAGCAGGCTCTGCACGATGACGACGCTGGCCGAGTAGTCGGCGCTGGCCACCGGCCCCAGCACGACGGAGGGGTTGACGGTGCAGAACTCCAGCCCGCCACCCTCGCGTGCCACCCAGTCGCGCGCGGCGCGCTCGGCCACGGTCTTGGACTGCACATAGGGCGGGATGCCGGGCTGGTCCAGCCGCGTCCAGTCGGCCTCGGTGAGGCGGTGCTCGCCGGGGCCGTGGCCATAGGCGATGGCCGCGACGGACGAGGTCATGACGACCCGCCGCACGCCGGCATCGCGGGCGGCCTTCAGCGCCCGCAGCGCACCGTCGCGGGCCGGCGCGATCAGCTCGTTGGCATCGCGCGGCACGCCCACCGGCAGCGGCGACGCGACATGGGCCAGATGGCTGCAGCCGGCCGCGGCCTCGGCCCAGCCGGCGTCGGCCAGCAGGTCGGCGGCAAAGCAGCGCAGCTGTTCGCTTTCTCCCACGCCCAGCAGCCGGCGCAGCGCCGGCTCGCGCTTCGGGTCGCGCAGGGTGGTGTGCACCTGCCAGCCGGCGGCCAGCAGCTGGCGGATCAGCACGCCGGCAATGTAGCCGCTGCCGCCGCTGACGAGGATGCGCGGGTTCATCGGGCCGCCGGGCCGCTGGCGGGGGCCGCGGGCGGCGGCTGCAGCAGTGCGTCGATCAGGCGCCGCCCGTTGACGCCGTTGGTGAGCATGACGACGCCGTCGCCGCTGGCCGGGACGAAGCCGGCGAACGCGCGGTACTCGCCGTTGCTGCCGGTGTGGCTGACCCGCGTCGTGCCGCCGCGGTCGGTGATGACCCAGCCCAGGCCGCGCGACGCGGCAAACGGCGCGTCGCCCTGCGGCATGGGTGCCTGCGGCCGCAGCATGTCGTCGTAGGCCGCGCGCGACAGGCCCTCGCGCCTGCACACCAGCGACAGGAAGCGCGCGTAGTCCTGCGCCGTCGTCACCAGCGACGCGGCGGCCATCGGGTAGTCGGTCAGGTTGCTCATGTCGCGGCCGCCGCTGGCCTGCTTCGCGCGGCGGTAGCCGCGCGAAGCCGTCGTGCCCGGCGGCAGCGGGCGGGTGAAGCTGGACTGCGGCATCCAGCGGCCCAGGCGTGCCTGGAACAGCGCCTGCAGCGTCTGGCCCGTCTCGCGCTCGACGAAGGTCTGCAGCAGCTGGAAGGCCTCGCCGGAGTAGCTGTAAGCCGTGCCCGGCGGGTGCTCGAAGGGGATGGGCGCGGTGCGCTCGGGAAAGTGCGTGTCGCCGTCGACCCAGTTGGGCAGGCCGGTGCGGTGGGTCAGCACCAGGCGCGGCGTCAGCAGCGCGTAGGCGGCCTTGTCGGGGATGCGCGCGTAGTCGAAGGTCTGGGCAAAAGGCCGGTCCAGGGCTATGCGCTTCTCGTCCGCCAGCTGCATGACCAGCCAGGCGAACACCGGCTTGGACAGCGACGCCGCCTCGAACAGCGTGGCCGGCGTGACCGCGCGCGGCGGGTCCAGCGATGCCTGGCCGGCCACGACGCCCTCGTCCGGCTCGCAGCGCTTCAGCGTGGCGATGGCGATGCCCGGCACGTCGAAGGCCGACAGCCGCCCCTCGAGCGCCTGCCGGGTCGGCAGCGGCCGCAGCGCCAGGTCGGCGGCCGTCGCCGGCAGCGGCGCGAACGCCAGGGACAGCGCCGCCGGCGCAAGCCACACCATCACCGGTCTCTTCAAGCGGTCCTCCCTCCGTTGCGGGCAAGGGCCGCATCATTCCACGCCCGCAGGGCATGACCGACGACACCCGCGGGCGACTGCGCATTGCCAGCGGTGACGGGCCGGGAGACAGTCTGGGCCTCTTCGGATCCGGGACTTCCCTTTGACCTCCGCCACCCTCAACGCGGGCGCCGCAGCGCTGCGCGCCCGCCACGACCGCGCCTTCCTGGGCCACCCCGCCGGCCTCGGCTGGCTGTCCTTCTGCGAACTGTGGGAACGCTTCAGCTACTACGGCATGCAGGCGCTGCTGGTGCTGTACCTCAGCAACTACCTGTTCATGCCGGAGAACATCGGCAACGTGGCCGGCATGGACGCGCTGCGCCACGCCATCGAGGGCGTCACCGGGCCGCGCTCCACGCAGCAGCTGGCCTCGGCCGTGTTCGGGCTGTACGTGGGCTTCGTCTACCTGACACCCATCTTCGGCGGCCTGGTCGCCGACCGCTGGCTGGGCCGCACCCGGACCGTCGTCATCGGCGCGCTGCTGATGGCCACGGGCCATTTCCTGATGGCCTTCGAGGCGGCGCTGCTGCCAGCGCTGGGCTGCCTGCTGCTGGGCGTGGGCGCGTTCAAGGGCAACATCGCCGCGCAGGTGGGCGACCTCTACGCGCCGGGCGACAAGCGCCGCGCCAGCGCCTTCCAGATCTTCATGCTGGCGGTTCAGATCGCCGTCATCGCCGCGCCCATCGTCTGCGGCACGCTGGGCGAGAAGGTGGGCTGGCACTGGGGCTTCGGCTCGGCCGGCGTGGGCATGCTGATCGGGCTGTTCGTCTACCTGGCCGGCCGGCGCTGGCTGCCGCCGGAGGCGCCGCGCGGCGCCGCCAGGGCCGCGGCCGAGCCGCTGCCGCCGATCGGCCGGCGCGGGCTGCTGCAGGTCGTGCTGCTGGTGGCCATCCTGCCCATCCTGATGCTGTCCATCGTCGGCAACCAGCAGTACAACAACGGCTTCCCGCTGTGGTCGCAGCAACACATGGACATGACGGTGGGCAGCTTCACCGTGCCGGTGACCTGGCTGCAGGCGGTGGATGCGCTGCTGAGCACCACCACCATGCTGGCGTCCCTGGCCTTCTGGCGCTGGTGGGCCAACCGCAAGCGCGAGCCGGACGAGATCACCAAGATGGCGCTGGGCTGCTTCATCGCGGCAGGCGCGCCGGCGCTGCTGATGATCCCGGCGCTGGCCATCGAGGGCGGCGGCGCGCGCATCAGCATCCTGTGGTCGTTCGGCTATGCGCTGGTCAACAACATCGGCTTCGCCAACATCATGCCGGTGGGCCTGGCGCTGTATTCCCGCGTGGCGCCGCGCGGGCTGCAGGGCGTGATGCTGGGCATCTACTACCTGCACCTGTTCTTCGGCAACCTGTTCGTCGGCTGGCTGGCCGGGCTGCTGGAGCTGATGCCGGGCTCCAAGTTCTGGGCGCTGCACGCGGTGCTGGTGGCCTGCGCGGGCGCGGGGCTGCTGGCGGTGAAGCTGGTGTTCGGCAGGCTGCTGGCGCCTGACGACGAGGCCGCACGCGTCGCTGCCTAAACTGCGCCGCATGATCACCGTCCACCACCTGAACAACTCCCGCTCGCAGCGCGTGCTCTGGCTGCTGGAGGAACTGGGCCTGCCCTACGAAGTGAAGCGCTACGAGCGCGACGCCAAGACCTCCCTGGCGCCGCCGGAGCTGCGCCAGGTGCACCCGCTGGGCAAAAGCCCCGTCATCACCGACGGCGCCCTGACGGTGGCGGAAAGCGGCGCCATCCTGGAGTACCTGGTGGACAAGTACGGCGAAGGCCGGCTCAAGCCCACGGGCGAGCAGGACCTGCTGCACTACCGCTACTTCATGCACTTCGCCGAAGGCTCGGCCATGCCGCCGCTGGTCATGAAGCTGGTGTTCAACAAGGTCAAGCGCGCGCCCATGCCCTTCTTCGTGAAGCCCATCGCCAAGGGCATCGCCGACAAGGTGCTGTCCAGCTTCGTGCAGCCCAACATCGATGCGCAGCTGCAGTTCCTGGAAGGCGAGCTGGCCGCGCGGCCCTGGTTTGCCGGCGCGGAGTTCTCGGCGGCGGACGTGCAGATGAGCTTCCCGGTGGAGGCCGCCGCGGCGCGGGGTGGGGCCATGGGGGCCTATCCGAAGCTGGGCGAGTTCCTCACCCGCATCCACGCGCGGCCGGCATACCGACGCGCGCTGGAGCGCGGCGGACCTTACAACCTGATGAGCTGAGTCACGGTGCGCCCAGGCCCGTGCACCACTGCTGCTCACAGGGCACGCCATCGCCGTCACCATCCATCTTGGTGCCGGGACAGTGGTTGATGAACCAGGTCGCTTCGGCGCAGGACGTCATCTGCGAACAATGCGCACGGCCATCGCAGCGGAAGGTCTGGGCAGGCGCGGGTGCAGCCAACGGCTGAGGCGGGCTGGGCTCTGCGGGCAGGGCCTGCAACTGCTGCCGATGGCTGTGCTGCTTGAAGCGGCCGTAGCCCCAGCTGCCGCCAGCAAGGAGCACCACGATCACCAGCACGGCGCCAAGCCGGCTGGACCCGGACCGTCGCGGCGCCGGCGGGCTCGCGCGCCGCGGCGGCGCATCGCTGCCCACCATGCTGCGCACGATGTTCACCGCCTGCGGCCGGCCATCCGGGCCGCGACCCAGCTCGAAGCTGACGCTCTCGCCGACCACGGGCCGCGAACCATCGCGCGGGAAGGCGCTGACGTGCACGAACAGCTCAGCGCCGCCGCGCGTCGGCGCGATGAAGCCGAAGCCCCGCTCCTCGTTCCAGCTGCGCAGGATGCCGGTCGATCTCATCGGTGCCCCTTGCGCCTCAGCGCTTCGCGGGCGCCTGCCCGTACTCGACGATCTTGCACCCCGCCCCCTGCGGGTTCTCGCAGCACGCGGCCAGCTTCTTCAGGCTCTCGCTGAACTGCTGGTCCCACTGCGCCTGGCTGTGCAGGTTGCCCGGGCTCATCCAGTGCGACTGCGGGAAGTTCTTCGACCACTCGTCGCCACCCTCCTGGTGCCCGCGTCCGGTGGACTGATCCATGGCCACCTTGCAGGAGTTCATGTTGCCCATGCGGTGGCAGGCCGTGCAGGTGTTGCCGCGCGTCGTGATGCCGAAGGCGTTCAGCCGGGCCCAGGCCTTCTTGAAGTCCGCGCCTATGGCCTTGGGCTCGTAGAAGCCGAAGGGGTCGCCGGGCAGCTGCGTCGTCTGCGCGATGTAGGGCGAGTACATGAACGGCCCGCTGTCGTGGCAGTTCACGCAGGCGGGCTGGCTCCAGGCGACCTGATGCGGCGTCTGCCAGACCTTGTCGGCCGGCAGCGCCTTGACGCCATCGGGGCTGGCGGCCTGGGCCTTGCGCGTCAGGGTGCTGGGCGACGGCACCCAGCGGCCGTCTATGCCCTTGTGCTGCGTCAGCGGCGCCTTGGCCTTGGCCGTGAACCAGCAGGTCTTGCCGTTCTTCAGGCTGTGGGAGATGACGTTGATCTCGTCGAACAGCGGGCTGCCCGCCGGCCGCGCGACCTGCTTGCGGCAGATGGCGCTGACCTGCGCCACCTTGTCGTCGCGCAGCACCAGCGCGCGGCTGCCGGGCACGCACTGGCCCTGGCTGCCGGCGTCGTTCTGGGGCAGCAGCGAGGGGCGGTCGCAGCGCGCTGGCGCCTGGTCGACAGGCACGGGCCGGCCATCGATGGTGATGGGAATCTCCTCGCCGGCCATGCAGTTGAAGGCCGGGATCTCGCTGACCTGCTCGGCGCATTGGCGGCCGTACTCGAACAGCGTCTCGGCCTGCGCGGCACCGGCCAGCAGCAGGAGCAGCAGTACGGGCTTCATGCGAGCACCAGCCCTTTCTCCGCCAGCACCACGGCGCGTATGGCCTGGTGGTAGCGGGCGTAGCCGGTGCAGCGGCAGATGTGCTGGCCCACGGCGTCCTGGATGACCGCGTCGAGCTGCTCGCGCCGCACGGGCTGCACGCGCAGCCGACCCAGCAGCATCTCGGTGGCCATGACGAAGCCCGGCGTGCAGTAGCCGCACTGGAAGGCGAAGTGGTCCAGGAAGGCCTGCTGGATGGCGCTGGGCTTGGCCATGCTGCCGGTGCCCTCCACCGTGGTGATGCTCTGGCCCTGCAGCAGTGCCACCGGCGTGGAGCAGGCGAGCATGGGCTGGGCCTGGCTCGTCGGTGCACGGCGCGCCGCCACCGTGCAGGCCTTGCAGACGCCGATGCCGCAGCACAGCCGCGTGCCGGACAGGCCCAGCTCCTCGCGCAGGAAGTCGACCAGGGGCAGGTCGGTCGGCACGTCGGCACGCACGGGGCGGCCGTTGACGTGGAACTGGACGGGGACGAGTTGCTCGCTCATGACAAGGCCTTTTCGATGTCGGCGGCGGTGATGGGCAGGGTGCGGAAGCGCTGGCCCGTCGCGTGCGCGATCGCGTTGCCGACGGCCGGCGCGATGGGGCAGAGCACGGCCTCGGCGATGCCTTTGGCCGTGGGCTCGTCGCTGGGCAGCGTCGTGATGTTGAGCCGCGCCAGCGGCACGTCGGCGCTCAGCGCCACGTGGTAGCGGTCCAGGTTCCAGCGCCCGTCGCCCGCGCCGCCGGCCTCCAGCGGCAGGTTCTCCAGCAGCGCATAGCCGATGCCCATGGCCACGCCGCCCTGGGCCTGGCCCAGCAGCAGGTCGGGCTGCAGCACCTTGCCCGCATCCAGCAGCAGCTCGACGGCGACGACGCGCGGCTCGAAGCTCCGAGGCGCAATCTCCACCGCCACCAGCACACCCGACGGCGCGTACAGGCTGCGGCCGTAAAGGGCCGCCTCGGGGTTGGGCGGGATGACGTTCTGGCGCAGCACGGCCGTCCAGGCCGGCTGGCCCGCGGCGCGCAGCGACAGCCCGTCGATGGGCAGCTGCAGCGGCGGCCCGGCCGGCACGGCATAGGTGCCGGCGACCCAGGCGCCTTCGTACAGGCCGTGCACCATGGCGGCCGACGTCAACCCCAGCTGCTGGACCTTGGCGGCCAGCACGGCCAGCGGCAGCGGCGCCAGGCCCGGGGCCACGAGGCGGCCGGCGTCCCAGCGGGCCTGGCTCTGCAGCTGCGCCAGCGGCACGCCCCAGATCGCCGCCGCCGCCGGCAGCAGGCCGGCCTGGAACAGCACACGGCTGGCCTGCTCGGTGACATGCACCTGGTGGAAGGCCGTCAGGCAGGCGCTGCTGGACATCGCGAAGCCCGCCGTCCAGTTGGGCTGGCTCCAGTCGCCGCCCTTGTAGGTGCTGACGTCCAGCGCATTGAAGCTGCCGACGTCGCCCATGACGACGTCGTGGGCGTTGTGGCCCAGCCAGCCCGCGGTGGAGAGGGCCAGCGTCGTTGCCGAACCGTTGCCCATGTCCACGCAGTTGCTGCGCACGGTCAGCCGCCCGTCGGGCGCGAGAGCCACCTCGGCCATGACGCCGTCCTTGCCGGTGCCGTAGGCCTGGTTGGCCAGCGCGAAGCCCACGCCGTAGCGCACGCCCTCACGCGCCTTGCGCACCTTGACGGCCTCGCGTTCGCGCCACAGCGGATGCTCGCGGGCACGGCGGCAGATCTCGCGCAGCGTCATCGCCTGCGCCAGCGGTGCACCGGTGATGGTGCGGTCGCCCTCGCGCAGCGCGTTCATCTCGCGCAGCGCAATGGGGTCGCGCTTCAGCGCCACGGCCACCTCGTCCACCAGCGTCTCCACCGCCCAGCTGGCCTGCGGCCCGCCGAAGCCGCGCATGGAGCCGGCCACCACGCCGGTGCTGGGCTGGGCGATGGCGTCCACGTAGGCCTGCCTGATGTCGTAGCCGCTCAGACCGCAATAGCCGGCCAGCATGGCGACGAACTGGCTGTAGTTGTTCTGGCCGCCGGCGGGCAGCACCTGCTCGCTGCTGAAGGCCAGGAACCGGCCGGTCTTCGCGTCCACCGCGATGCGCTGGCTGATGTGGCTGGCCAGCTGCTTGAGCCCGCCCTGGAACTGCTCGTAGCGGTCCTGCGCGATGCGCACCGGCGCGTCGGCCAGCGCGGCCGTGACGGCCAGCAGCGACGGGAAGGTGGACACGTCGCGGCCGCCGAAGCCGCCGCCGGGGTAGCAGGAGTTCAGCACCACGGTCGCGACCTGCACGGGGCAGTCCTTGCCGAACATCGCCAGGCTGTCGCCGCTGTCGCCGTTGGTGGCCTGCGTGCCGAGCACGAGGTTCAGCGTGCCGGTGCCCGCGCGGTCCAGCCAGGCCAGGCCGGCCTCGGGCTCCATGAACATCGGGTCCAGCACCTGGGTGCTGTAGCGGCCGTCGAGCTGCAGCACACCGGGGCTGGCCGTCTGCAGCGTGGCGGCGATGCGCTGGCGCAGCGCCTGGGCCGTCGTGTTGTAGGGCGCGGAGGGCGAGTCGGGCTGGAAGGGGTCGGACGCATAGCCCACCTGCACCTGCGAAAAGGGCGGCACGCCCGCGGCCTCGTAGCGCGTCAGCGTGGTGGTGGGGCTGTAGGCCTGGAGCCGCGGCGGCGCGGGCGGGGCGGCGGCTGTCTGCACGACGCCGGGCTGGAACTGCAGCGCCCGCCTGGCGCGGCGGTAGGTGTTGGCATCGGCAAAGACCAGGATGGCCACCGGCTGACCGTAGAACTGCGGTGCCGCCCCGACCCGCACCAGCAGCTGGTACACGCCGTCGTTGCCCTGGGTGGAGAAGGGCAGCTGCAGGTTCAGCGCGGCCAGGTCGCGCTGCGGCCAGGGGAAGCCGGGCAGCGGCTGCTGCGTGATCGTCAGCAGCGGCCGGGCGTCCGCGGCGTCCAGGCGCGACAGGTCCAGCCCCGCGAAGGCGAGGCCGGGCTGGGTCGCGCGCAGGATCATGGCCATGCGCTCGGCCCGCGGCCAGCCGGGCATGTCTGCGGCGCGGAAGTCGCGGGCGTAGATCTTCTGGCCCGTGACCTTGGCCAGCCCGTCGATGCGAAAGCGCGCGCGGCCGGGGCCGCCGGACCAGCTCGGCGCGCCGGGCGGCGTGCGTGGCTGGGTGGGCGTGCCCTCGGGCTGCGGGCGGGCGCCGGGGTTCTTCAGCGCGGCGGGCCTGGCCAGGGCCAGCTCGTTCAGCAGCAGCGTCACCGCGCCGGCACCCGCGCCGATGACGCGGCGGCGGGTCAGCCTGAACGGCCCGTTCGGGTTCGTCGTCGTGTCGGACACGCCTGCCTCCCATCTTCTCGATGGGGCGAAGTGTGTCACCGCAACAGCGCGTCAGCGCGCCGTGTCGATCCCTGCAGGTCTGCCGGGTGACGCCAGCGGCCGGCTGCGGTAGAAGGTCATGGGCTCGGCCTTCAACTGCTTCAGCACGTTTTTGCGCATCGCGCCCACCACGTGCATCTCGCAGGGCTTGCAGTCGAAGCGCAGCGTCAGCCTGTCCTCGCCGTGGGTCAGCGTCAGCGGCTCGGCACGCACCGTGCCCTGCACGCCGGTCACGCCCTTGGCCTGCTTGGGGCACAGGCTCAGGCTCCAGCGCACGCAGTGCTTGGTGATCATCAGCGGCACCTCGCCCAGCTCCTCGTGGCTCTCGTAGGCGGCGCCGATGATCTTCACGCCGTGGCGTGCGTAGAACTCGGCCGCGCGGCTGTTGTAGACGTTGGCGAGGTAGCTCAGCGTGTCGTCGGGGTAGGGCACCGGCGGCTCGACCGGCGTGGCGCGCGGCAGGCGCCGGAAGGCGGCTTCGCGCGCGGCCTCCAGCGCGGCAATGCCGTCGCGGCGCAGCGCGTTGAGCTTGCTGGCGGGCAGGAACAGGGGCTCGCCGCGCATCGCCAGCCGCACGCGGCGGGCCTCGAAGATCGTGTCGCCCAGCTTGGCCAGGCCGTCCTTCAGCTGCGCCTGGGCCTGCTGCGCGTCGCGCGCCGGCTCGTGGGCATGGGGCAGCTGCACCGCGGCCCTGGCGCCGGTCTCGTCCTTCAGCGTCAGCTCGAAGCCGTCGTTCACCTGGGCCAGCGTGAGGTCCACGGCGATGCGGCGCTCGGCGCTGGGCTTGGCCAGCAGGCGCTCCCAGGCCATGTCGCGGTTGCGGCTGACGGCCGTGCCGGGGAGCAGGTCCTTCAGGTCGCTGAACGACTGGCCCTTCGAGAGGTTGGGCGCGATGCGCCAGCGCGTGCCGCCCAGCGGCGTGGCGACGTTGACCGGCACGCCCTGCAGCTCGCCCTGGCGATCCCACCAGGTCAGCGCGTCGCCGTTGTTGACGACCTGGACCGCATCGCCCGTGTCGATGTCGAAATCCTCGCCGCCGACGCGCACCACATCGCCCAGCGGCAGGCCGGCGTGCTTGGGGCTGTCGAAGGCGCCGATGTCGATCTTGCGGCCGTTGACGAAGTAGTCGGTGCCGCCGCGGTTGAAGGCCTGCTCGGGCTCGGGCGTGAACGTGAAGCTGCAGCGGCCGTGGCCCGTGGAAGCCAGCTCGGGGCGGCGCTCCATGAGCGCGTCCAGCAGCGAGCGGTAGTGCGCCGTCACGTTCTTGACGGTGGCCATGTCCTTGTAGCGACCCTCGATCTTGAAGCTGCGGATGCCGGCGTTGATGAGGGCCTCGAGGTTGGCGCTCTGGTCGTTGTCCTTCAGGCTCAGCACATGCTTGTCGTGGGCGACGACGCGGCCCTGGGCATCGGTCACCGTGTAGGGCAGCCGGCATTCCTGGCTGCAGCTGCCGCGGTTGGCGCTGCGGCCCGTGTGGGCATGGCTGATGAAGCACTGGCCGCTGTAGGCCACGCACAGCGCGCCGTGCACGAAGAACTCCAGCGTGGCCTCCTGCACCTGTTCGCGGATGGCCAGGATCTGCTTCAGATCCAGCTCGCGGGCCAGCACCATCTGCGAGAAGCCCACGTCCTGCAGGAAGCGCGCCTTCTCGGGCGTGCGGATGTCGGTCTGCGTGCTGGCGTGCAGCTGCAGGGGCGGCAGGTCCAGCTCCAGCAGGCCCATGTCCTGCACGATGAGCGCGTCGACGCCGGCATCAAACAGCTGCCAGGCCTGCTGGCGCGCGCCCTCCAGCTCGTCGTCGCGCAGGATGGTGTTCATCGTGACGAAGATGCGCGCGTTGAAGCGGTGGGCATGCGCGGCCAGCCGCGCGATGTCCTCGAGGCTGTTGGGCGCCTTGTCGCGCGCACCGAAGCCGGGGCCGCCGATGTAGACGGCGTCGGCGCCATGGTTGACGGCCTCGATGCCGATGTCGGCGTCGCGGGCGGGGGCGAGCAGTTCGAGCGGGATTCGGGCGGCCATGCCCGGGATTTTGCCCAGCGCGCAGGCGCGCGGCCGACCGCCTCCGATCAGGCCGGCTTGGACAGGCCCGCGCTGCCTGCCGTCTGCAGCCGCTTCTCGGTCCGCCAGGCCGCCAGGTCCTCGGGAGCCTCGCGCGGCGACAGGCCGTTGGCGCGGACGGCACCCACATAGCCGTCGCGGCCCTGGGCCTTGGCCGCGTACAGCGCCGAGTCGGCCAGCGCCAGGCAGGCGCGCCAGTCCCACAGCCGGGGGTGGCGCGGGTCCAGCGGGAAGGCGCAGAAGCCGATGGACACGGTCACGTGCACGGTCTCGCCGGGTGCGATCTCGAAGGGCTGGTCACGCACCGCGGCGCAGACGCGCGCGGCCAGCTCGGCGGCGTCGCGGCGGTCGGTCTCGCGGGCCAGCACCAGCACCTCCTCGCCGCCCCAGCGCACCAGCGAGTCGGTCTCGCGGAACACCTGCCGCAGGCGCTGGGAAAGCTGCACCAGCACCGCGTCGCCGGCCGCGTGGCCGTGCACGTCGTTGATGCGCTTGAAGTGGTCCAGGTCCAGCAGCAACAGCAGCAGGTCGGCGTCCGGCCCCGGGCCGGCGTCGTCCGGCGGCTCGAAGCGGCGCAGGCACAGGCGCAGGTCGTCGTCCAGGCGCAGCTCCAGGTAGCGGCGGTTGCGCAGGCCGGTCAGCGCGTCGGTCAGGCTGAGCTCGCGCAGCTCGGCGGTGCGCTCGTCCACCAGCGCCTTGAGCTCGACCTCGCGCAGGCGCAGCGAACGCGTGCGCCAGCGCATCCAGGCCCACAGGGCCAGCAGCGTCAGCAGCACGCCGCCCACGCGAGCCGCCGTGGTCTCCCACCAGGCGGGCTCCAGCGTGATGGGCAGCTGCAGCTGCTCCGTGCCCCACAGGCGGTGGTGGGCCGTGGCGCGCACCTGCAGCACATAGTGGCCGGGCTTGAGCGGCCCGAAGCTGGGGCTGCGGCTGCTCGCGTCCACGCGCGTCCAGTCGCTGTCCAGGCCCGCCAGCCGGTACTCGTAGCGCAGCCGCGCGGGGTCGGCATAGTCCAGCGCCGCGAACTCGACGGACAGGCTGCGCTTGCCCGGCGGCAGCCTCAGGCCCTCGCGCAGCGTGTGCGGCTGCTGGTACGGCTGGCCGTTCACGCGCACGCCACTGATGACCAGCGGCGGGTTGGACGGCTGGGTGCGCCAGGCCTGGGGCTGCACGCGCAGCAGGCCGCGGCTGCCGCCGAACAGCAGGCCGCCGCCGGGCAGCTCCGCACTGGCAAAGAACCAGAAGCTGCCGAAGTTGGCACCCTCGGCACTGCCGAAGCTGTCCAGCCGGTCGGCCGCGGGGTCGTAGACGCAGAGCTGGCTCCAGATGCGGCCCTGGCCGTCCTCGTGCAGGTTGCCGCCGAACACGCCCTCGATGCCGTGGCGCTCGCTGATGCGCTCGAAGCGCGCGCGGCCTTGTGCGTCCCAGCCCTTGAGGCGGTGCAGGCCGCTGACGGGCGCGTCCACCCACAGCCGGCCGTCGCGGCTCCACAGCAGGCCCAGGACGACGGGGCTGGCCAGCCCCTCGGTCGGCGACTGGGGCGCGACCTCCAGCCCGCCCGCGCCGGCCTCGCGCTCGCGGAACAGGCCTTGCTGGCCGCCCACCCAGAGCCGGCCATCCGGCGCCACGCGCAGCGCATAGACGCCGCCCTGCAGCGACCCTTGCAGCGGATGCACCCGCCCGGGCGCGGCCGTAGCCGCGGCGCCGGCCAGGCGGTACAGCCCTTCCTGCATGCCCAGCCAGACGCTGCCGTCCGGGCGCAGCAGCAGCTGCTGGGCACGGCCGCCGTCCAGCGGCCAGTCGCGCAGCAGGCGACCGTTGGCAGCGCGGTGCTCCAGCCGGCCGGCCGCCGCCATCCACAGGCTGCCGTCGGCCGCCTCGGCCAGGGCCTCGACGACGCTGTGCCGCTCGCGCGGCCATTCGCCCAGCGTGGCCAGCTCGCGGCCCGGGCGGCCGTCCAGGCGCACGACGTGGCCAGTCTGCGTGGGCGCCAGCACCTCGCCGGACCGCAGTGCCAGCAGCGCGCGCACATCGGCCTCGGCCAGCGGGCCGCCGGGATCGGTGTCGGGGCCGCGCACGGCCAGGGCCGGGTGCGACAGGTGGCGCTGCACGCCCAGGCCGTAGCCGCTGACCCACATCGCGCCGCTGCGGTCGCGCAGCAGGCCGCTGACGTCGTTGCCGGCCAGGCCCATGGGGCGGCGCGGGTCGTGGCGCAGCCGGACCTCGACGGCGCCGCTGGCCGGGTTGACCCAGAACAGGCCGACCTTGCCGCCTACCCAGAGCCGGCCGTCGGCGGCCTCGGCCAGCGCGTTGATGGGCGTGCCCAGCGCCTGGACCCAGCGCACCTGGCCTTGTTCGACGACGCCCAGATGGCCGTCCTGCGTGCCCAGCCAGATGCGGCCGGCGCGGTCCTCCACGAGCGCGTTCACGGGGTTGCCTTCGGGCAGGCCGGGCAGGGCGAGGTGCTCCCACACGCCCTTGGCGAAGCGCGCCAGGCCGCGCCAGTGGCCCGCCCAGACGACACCATCGCCGCCGACGCGCAGCGCCAGCACGCGCGTCTCGGCCTCGCCGCGCCAGCGCAGCTCGTGCGTCTCGTAGTGGCGGGTGGCCGGGTCGTAGCGGTACAGGCCGCGGCCCAGCGTGCCGACCCAGACGGCGCCGTCCGGCGCCATCGCCAGCGCGCGGATGGGGGCCTGCGGCCCGTCCCCGCCCTGGGCGCTGCCATGGCTGTCCACGCGGTCCAGCTCGGGGTCGTAGGCCATCAGGCCCTGGAATTCGGTGCCCACCCACATGCGGCCGTCGGCCGCCGGCGCCATCGCCCGCACCCAGCCCAGGCTGCGCCGTGCCGCCACGTCGCCGGTTCGCTCGATGGGCCGCAGCCGGTAGCCGTCGTAGCGCGTCAGGCCCGTGGTGGTGGCGATCCAGATGAAGCCGGCGGAGTCCTGGGCGAAGGCCGGCACCGTGTTCTGCGGCACGGCCACGCTGCGGAACTGCACCTCCAGGGCGCCCACGCCGGCGTCGGCGCGCGCCAGGCCCGCCGCGATCAGCATCAGCAGGCCAAGAAGCCCTTGAACGAGGGGGTGCATGGGCCGGCATCCTAAGGGTGCGCAGAGCCACGGCCGGCCCGGCGGCGCTCACGCGCCCGCCCCGGCCGGCGAACAAGTCACGCGGCCCCGCCCTGCGGCGGGCTCGCCGGGGCTCAGCCCAGCGCGCTCGCCGCGTCCACCACCACCCGCCCGTCCAGCAGCCTCAGCGTGCGCGAGGCCTGGGCCGCATGCTCCAGCGAGTGCGTGACCATCACCAGCGTGGTGCCCTCGGCGTTGAGCTCGCGCAGGATGCGCATGACCTCGGCGCCGTGGGCGCTGTCGAGGTTGCCGGTGGGCTCGTCGGCCAGCAGCAGGGCCGGCCGCGCGGCGATGGCGCGGGCGATGGCCACGCGCTGCTGCTGGCCGCCGCTGAGCTGGCTGGGTTGGTGGCCGGCGCGGTGCGCGATGCCCAGCCGCTCCATCACCTCGGCCACGCGCTCGCGGCGCGCCCGCGCCGGCAGCTCGCCGTACTCCAGCGCCAGCGCGATGTTCTCGGCCACCGTCAGGTCGTCGATGAGGTTGAAGCTCTGGAACACGAAGCCGATGCGGCCGCGGCGCAGCGTGTTGAGCTGGCGCTCGCCCCAGCCGGCCACGTTCTGGCCGTCGAACCAGTACTCGCCGCTGCTGGGCGCGTCCAGCAGCCCCAGGATGCCCAGCAGCGTGGACTTGCCGCAGCCCGACGGCCCGGTGATGGCGAGGTACTCGCCGGCCTCGATGTCGAGGTCCAGGCGGTCCAGCGCGGTGGTCTCGATGTCACCGCTGCGGAAGGTCTTGGTGAGGTGCTTGAGTTGGAACATGGCTCAGTCGATCTGGAGAGAAGAGGCCGCGGCAAAGGCGCGGTACGGAGAGACGACGACGGGCTCGCCGGGCTGCAGGCCGCCCAGCACTTCGATGACGCCGTCGGCGCGGCGGCCCAGCTGCAGCGGGCGGCGCCGGGCGTGGCGGCCGTCGGCGTCCAGCACGAAGGCCCAGGCGCCGCCGGTGTCGGCGAAGAAGCCGCCATCGGGCAGCAGCAGCGTGCGCGTGGGCTCGCCCAGCGTCAGCCGCACGTCCAGGCCCTGGCCCACCTGCAGCGCGGGCGGGTCGGCGTCGAACACCAGCTCGACGCTGAAGCGGCCGTCCTTGACCTGCGGGTCGATGCGGGCCACGTGCAGTGCGTGCTCGCGCCCGCCGTGGGCCAGCGTGCCGGGCAGGCCCTCGCGCACGCGGCCGAGGTGGAACTCGTCCAGCCGCAATGCCAGCTTGAAGCGGCCCAGGCTGTCCAGCCGCGCGATGCGCAGGCCGCTGCGCACGCTCTCGCCCACCTGCAGTGCCAGGCCGGTGAGCCGGCCCGCCACCGGCGCGCGCACGGCCAGGCCCTCGCTGGCGATGCGCATCGCGTCCAGCCGCCTGTTGAGATCGTTCACCGCGCGCTGCATGGCGTGCACCGACTGCTCGAGCACGGCCAGCTCTTCGCGGCCGTCGGCCTGCTGCTGCGCGAACAGCTGCTGGGCCATGGCCAGCTTGTCGGCCGAGTCCTCCAGCGCCGACGACGACAGGAAGCCGGTGGCCGCCAGCTCGCGGTTGCGCTGGTGCAGCCGGCGCACGCGCTCCAGCTCGAACCGCGCCTCGGTCAACGTGCGGCGCTGCGCGGCCTGGGCCTGCATCCACGCGGCGCGCAGCGTCGAGAAGTTGGCCAGCTGCTGCGCCGCCTCGCTGGAGCGCGCCATCAGCTCCTGCGCGCGCTGCGTGCTGCTCAGCACCACCAGCAGCTGCCCGGCCTCGACGCGCTCGCCGTCCTTCACCAGCACCTGCTCCACGCGGCCGTCCTCGGTCGCGTCCAGCAGCACGGACTGCAGCGGCTGCGCCGTGGCGCGGCCGACGACGACGTCGCGGAAGAGGCCGGTCCTCGCCGCTGCGATTTCCACGCTGCTGCGCGCAACGACCACGCCTCGCGGCCAGTAATGCGCCAGCAGCCCGGCCACGGCCAGCGTCGCCAGCGCGGCCAGCACACCCAGCCCCCAGCGGCGCGGCACCGCCACGCGGCGGTCCATCGCGGCGCCGGAGGTCAGCACGGCGCTCATCAACCGCGCAACGCCTGCAGCGGCCGCAATGCCAGCGCCGCACGCAGATGCCGCGCCACCGCCAGCGCCGTCACCGCCGCCAGCAGCGCCACGGCCGCCAGCAACACCCACAGCGAGCCCGGCCCCACCGGCGCACGCTCGACGAAGTCCGCCAGATACCGCTGGCTCAGCCACGCCGCCAACGGCAGCGCCACTACGCAGGCCACCGCCAGCACGCCGGCAAACTCTTGCGCAAGCAGGCCGGCCACCGCGCCGGCACCCGCGCCATGCAGCTTGCGCAGCACGATCTCGCGCTCGCGCCGGCGCAGCGTGTAGGCCGCCAGTGCGTAGATGCCCACGGCCGCCAGGCCCAATGCCAGCAGGCCGGCGACGCCGATGAGCCGGCCCAGCCGCGCGTCGTCGGCCACCTTCTGCAGCAGCATGTCGCGCACCGGCAGCGCGTCGTTCTGCGTGTCGGGGAAGCGCTCGCGCACCAGCGCCGCCAGCCTGGCCGCCGTGGCAAGCGGGTCGCGCGTGTGCACGCTGATGGCGCCGTCGCCGCGCTCCACCACGGGCCGGATGGCGTGCGGCTGCGGCGGGCTGCGCGGGCCTTCCAGCCGGATGTCGTCGATGACGGCGACGACCGTGGCCGGCCGGCCGCCGTCGATGTTGGGGGCCGTGCCCAGCTGCCGGCCCACCGCCGCCTCGGGGCTGGCGAAGCCCAGCGCGCGCACGGCGCTGCGGTCCAGCACGATGCCGCGCTGCGCGGCCTCGGCCACGTGGTCGGCCGACAGCCGGCCGGCGATGACGCGCATGCCGTACACCTGCAGGTAGCCGGGCGTGAAGTCCACGCCGGTGCGCAGGCTCACCAGGCGGTCACCCACGCCGCGGAACTCGCCGTACCAGCTGGAGAAGTCGCGCCCCGGCACGTCGTCGGCCGCGGCGGCGGCGATGACCTCGGGCCAGCGGCGCACCTCCTCGACCATCGAGGCCGTCTGCGCCGGCTGGGACCACCACGGCAGGTCCACGGCGACGCGGCCATCGATGTCGAAGCCCCGCGGCATGCTGCCGGCGTGCCGCGCCTGCCACAGCACCGTCAGCGCCAGCGCGGCGAACAGCGCGGCGGCGGCGAACTGCAGCGTCGTCATCAGCCGGCGCAGCCAGCGGCTGGCCGCGCCCTCGCTGTGGCTGCGCCCGGCCAGCGATTCGGCCGGCCGCACGCGCAGCGCGATGAGGGTCAGCGGCAGCGCGCTGATGGCGGCAATGGCTGCGCACAGCGCCCCGACCAGCGCCACCATCGCGGCGCTGAGCACCGGCGCGTGGAACTGGCGCTGCAGCAGCGCCTCGGCCCAGGGCATGCCCCACCACGCCAGCAGCAGGCCCAGCGCGCCGGCCAGCGCGGCCACGGCGGCGGCCTCGGCGAAGAACTGCGCGGCCAGCTGCCGCCCGCCCGCGCCCAGCGACTTGCGCAGCCCGATCTCGCGCTGGCGGCGCAAGGTACGCACGCTCCACAGGTTGACGAAGTTGATGACGGCCAGCGCCAGCACGGCCGCCGCCGCCGCGGCCAGGCCGCCCAGCTGCAGCCGGCGCTGCGCGCTGCCCGCGCCATGCAGGCCGATGTCGGCCACCGGCAGCGCACGCAGGTAGGCCGGCTTGCCGCCGCCCTTGAGGAAGTCCGCAGGAAAGCCCGGCGGCAGCGGCTGCTGGTCGACCAGGCGCTGCGCCAGTGCCGTCAGTTGCTCCGGCGTGGCGCCGGGCCGCATGCGGGCGAACACGCGGCCGTTGGACTGGTACCAGTTGTCCGACAGCTTCAGGTAGGCCTTGGCGGCCGGCGCGTGGAAGCCGGCGATGGCGTCGAACACCATCGTGCCGTTGAGGCTGGGCGTGGGGAGCACCGCTTTCACGGTCAGCGCAAACTGCCCGGCCGGCGCGCCGTTGGGCAGGGGTGGCAGCGAGATCGTGAAGGTGCGGCCCAGCGCCTGCACGGTACCGAAGAGCTTTTCGGCCGTGCCGGCCGTCAGCGCGACGCCTTCGGGCGTGGACAGCGCGGCCACCAGGTCACCCGCCAGCGGCTTCAGGTCGAACAAGGTCTGCAGGTCGGCATCGGCCAGGGCGATGGACAGCCGGGCGCCCCGCTGCACGCCCTTGGCATCGACGGCCTGCGCCGGCAGCTGCGTGTACAGCAGCCGGCACATCTCGGCCACCGGCGCGCCCGCCTCGCGCAGCCCTGCGGCCAGCGGCACGGCGGGCACGTCGCCGAACCAGTCCGTCGTGATGCCGCCGGGGCCGCGGATGCGCCACTCGAAGGTGACGAGCCGGTCCCGCTCGGGCAGCTCGCCGTCGGGCCACAGCGTGTCCTGCAGGAAGCTGGCGGTCAGCAGCGTCAGCGCCAGCCCCAGGGCCAGGCCGACGATGACGAGGCTGGCCGGGCCGGGCTCGGCACGCAGCTGGCGCCAGGCGCCGCGCCAGGAGGAGGGGGAGGTGAGCAGGGTCATGGCGAGGGTTTCTGCAAAAGGCGGGCCAGGGAGGCCTGCCCAGGGAACGGAGCCGACGCAGCCCGCGAGACGTCCGCTTGCGGACACCCCCACTGTCCGCTTCCGGACACCGCCTTGCCGGGGCGGACAAGGGGCACTTAGAGTCGCGGCCTTCCATGCCCGGTATCCTCATCCTCGACGACGACCCCGATGTGGCGCTGGCCGCGCGGCTGGCGCTGCGCAAGCTGGGGCCGGTGGCCGTGCGGCGCGCCCCGGCCGAGCTGCCGGCGGCGCTGGACGAGATCGCGCCCGACGTGCTGCTGCTGGACATGAACTTCACGCCCGGCGCCAGCGACGGCGCGGCCGGGCTGGCGCTGCTGCGCGAGGTGGTGGCGCGCCGGGATGCGCCCGCCGTGGTGGTGATGACGGCCTACGCCGAGGTGGAGCTGGCCGTTCAGGCGCTCAAGGGCGGCGCGGCGGACTTCATCACCAAGCCCTGGCCCAACGAGCGGCTGGTGGCCTGCGTGCAGGCGGCGCTGGCGCGGCGTGCACCCCTCCAAGGTTCCACAGCGGTGGGCGAGCTGCTGGGCGAGTCTGCCGCGATGCAGTCGCTGCGCGCGCAGATCGCGCAGGTCGGCACCAGCGAGGCCAGCGTGCTCATCCTCGGCGAGAACGGCGTCGGCAAGGAGCTGGTGGCGCGCGCGCTGCACCGGGCCTCGCCCCGCGCGGCCGGCCCGCTGCTGGCCGTGGACATGGGCGCGCTGCCCGAGGCGCTGGTGGAGAGCGAGCTGTTCGGCCACCGGCGCGGCAGCTTCACCGATGCGCGCGAGTCGCGGCCCGGGCGCTTCATCGCGGCGGCGGGCGGCACGCTGTTTCTCGACGAGATCGGCAACCTGCCGCTGGCCAGCCAGGCCAAGCTGCTGGCCGCGCTGGAGCGCCGCGAGGTGACGCCGCTGGGCAGCGACCGGCCCGTGCCGGTGGACGTGCGCGTGCTGGCTGCCACCAACGTGGCCGAGGCCGAGCTGTTCGACGCCAGGCGCTTCCGGCCCGACCTGCTGTATCGCCTCAACACCGTGGTGCTGCGCGTGCCACCGCTGCGCGAGCGCGGCGCGGCCGACATCGCGCTGCTGCTGCGCCACTACCTCGCGCAGTTCGCGCCGCGGCCCGTTGAGGTGACGCCCGATGCGCTGGCGCGCCTGTGCGCCTACCGCTGGCCCGGCAACGTGCGCGAGCTGCGCCAGGCCTGCGAGCGCGCGTCGCTGCTGGCGCGCGGGCCGGTGTTCACGTTCGCCGACTTCGGCCTGCCGGAACCGGCCGCGCCCGCGGCGGCCGAGCCGGGGCTGGACCTCGCCCAGCGCGAACGCGAGGCGGTGCAGGCGGCGCTCGCGCAGGCCGGCGGCAACATCAGCCAGGCCGCCAAGCTGCTGGGCCTGAGCCGCGCGGCGCTGTACCGCAGGCTGGACAAGCATGGGCTTTGACCGCGCCCGCGTCGTGGCGGCCGCCGCCGTGCTGGCGGCAAGCGCGGCGGGCATGGGCGCGTCGCCGGACTCGCCGCGCCTGCGGGTCGGCTGCGCCTTGCTGGGCCTCGTCGCAGCGGCCTTGGGCTGGGCCGCGCTCGACCGCCTCGCCCGGCCGCCCCGGCCGCTGCCACCCGAGCCGCCACCGGCGCCGCGCCCCGACCTGGACGCCGCGCTGGAACATGCGCCGCTCGCGCTGTGGCGCCTCGTGGCAGGCTCGCCGCCGCTGGCGCTGAACGCCGCCGCCCGCCGCCTCATCGCGCCCGGCCGCGCCGCCGAACCCGGCAGCCTGCTCGCGCTGCTGGACGCCGCCCCGGGGCGCCGCGTCGTCACCCTTCCCACCGAGCACGGCCAGGAACGCGCCGTGCTGGCCGTGGCCGCGCTGACCGTGCAGGGCCAGGCCTGGCGGCTGGCGGCGCTGGCGCCCATCGAGTCGGAGCTGGAGACCGAGGCCCTGGCCGCCTGGCGCCAGCTGGTGCAGGTGCTGACGCACGAGATCATGAATTCGCTGACGCCCATCGCCTCGCTGGCCGGCAGCGCGCCAGCGCTGCTGGAGGCCGGCGAGCACGCCGAGCTGCAGGCGGCCCTGGCCGCCCTGGCGCGGCGCGCGGCGCACCTGCAGGGCTTCGTCGAGCGCTACCGCAGCGTCAGCCAGCCGCTGAGCGCCACGCTGGCCGACACGCCGCTGCTGCCGCTGCTGCAGGCCGTGCGGCGGCTGGTGGCGCCGGCCTGGGAAGCGGCCGGCGGCACCGTGGACGTGGCCGTGGCGCCCGAGACGCTGGCGCTGCGCACCGACGCGGCCCAGCTGGAGCAGGTGCTCATCAACCTCGCGCAGAACGCGCTGCAGGCCTGCGCCGCCCGGCCCCGGGCCGAGCCGCCCCGGCTGGCCATCGAGGCCCGCCTGAGCCGCGGCGCGCGGCTCAGGCTGACGGTGGCCGACAACGGCCCGGGCGTGGCGCCGGGGCTGGAGTCGCGCATCTTCACGCCCTTCTTCACGACGCGCGAAGGCGGCAGCGGCGTGGGCCTGGCCGTCGTGCGCCAGCTGGTGCACGGCCTGGGCGGCACGGTGCGCTATGCCAAGCGGCCCGGCGGTGGTGCCTGCTTCGTGCTGACGTTCTGAACCCACCGCCCTGCCGCACCCCACATTCCTCCACGGATGTCGGCTTTCCTCGGTGGTGCGGCCCCTGGCCGGGTGTTAGGCTGCCCGCTGTTACACCCCGGGGATGGAGATGTTTCACGAGTTGCAGGAGTTGCTGGGCGCCTACCTGATGCCGGTGCTGATCGCGATACCGCTGGCCATCATCGTGCTCATCGCCGCCTTCAAGCGTGACGACTACCGTCCGCCGCGCGAGTACGTGCCGCCGCCGCGCCCGCCGGGCGGCACGCCGCGCGCCAGCGCGCCGGTCGTGCTGCCGCCGCTGCCCGTCTCGCCGCATGCCGGGCCGTCCATGGCCAGCCCCTTCGTCACGGCGCCGACGCCCATGCAGCCGCCGGCCGCCGAGCCGGCCGTTCCCGAAGGCCCGCCGACGGTGCTGGTCGCCGACGACTCGGCCGTCGTGCGCACCAAGCTCAAGCGGCTGCTGGAGGGCGCCGGCTTCGTCGTCGTGCAGGTCAACGACGGCAACGAGGCGCTGGAGCAGCTGGAAGCCAAGCCCGAGATCGCCGTGCTGATCACGGACCTGGAGATGCCCAACAAGGACGGCTTCGAGCTCATCGCGGACGTCCACGGCAGCCTCGCGACCGAGGACCTGCCCGTCATCGCCATCACCGGCCATGACGAGCTGCATGGCCGCGTGGGCCAGATCGAGGGCGTCTTCGGCATCTTCAAGAAGCCCTGGAACGACCGCGAGCTGCTCAAGCGCGTGGAGTCCCTCGTGCATCTGCGCACGGCGGCCAGCCGGCGCGGGCGCCGCGTGAACGATCAGCGCCCGCCCGCGAGCGCGTGAAGGCGTCGACCCGCGGCCTCTGGTACGACTGGGGCGACCTCCAACCCATCCGGGCACTGGCCCTGGTCGTCTGCGCCGGCCAGGCACTCGGTGCCCTCGCGGCGCTGCTGTGGGCGCGCTTGCCCCCGGGCTTCGAAAGCCTGTGGCTCGGCGCGGCGCTCGCCACGCTGCCGGCCTTCCTTGTCGGGCTGGCCGTGCAGGCCGGCCTCAAGCCGGGCAGCCTGCGCGAGAACAAGACCCTGGTGGGCCGGTTCGCGCTGGTGGCGGTGCTGCTGAGCGGCTACGCGATGGTGCACTGACCGGCGCGCGCCGCAGGATCGGTCCCGGGCTGCCGGGTCAGACGGGGCGAAAGCTCCACTTCAGCTTGATCTCGGCCTGGCCGCTGCCGGCCGGCAGCCGGGCCTGGTCCTGGCCTTCGGTGCTGAGCTGCTCCAGCCGCTGCTGCAGCCAGCCCTGGGCTTCATGCCACCGCAGGCCGATGCGGCCCTCGTGGCGCTGGCCGCGGCGGTTGCCCTCCTCGCGGGTGCGCACGCCCTGCACGTCCTGCGGCACCGTGGCCAGGGCCGTCCAGACGCGGCCATTGCGCGTGTCGAGCACCGCCTGCAGCGTCTGGCAGGGCATGTCGTCGCGGCGGCTCTCCTGCCCGCGGGCCGTCTCGGTGTAGCTGACGACGCCCTGCACGTCGTTGAAGCGGCCCTGCACGCGCTCGTCCAGCCGCGCCGACAGCTGCAGGCCGCAGGCCGCAGCGCCGGTGAAGAGCAGGTAGGGCGCGGCGGGGCCGTCGGCCCGCAGCCGGCCCTGGCTGCCGGGGTTGACGCCGGGCATGGCCGCGGCGCTGAGGGCCGAGGCCTCGCGCATCAGGCAGGCCTGGTCCTGGCCGCAGCGGGCCTGCAGCGCCTGCGCCCTGGCCTGCATGGCGCGCCAGTCCGGGCCGGGTGCCGCCGGCGCGGCGGCGACCATGCGCTGCGCCGCCTCGGCCTGGCGCCGCGGGTCGTCCGGGTCCAGCGGGTTGTGGGGCATGGGCACGCCGTCGCCCTGCAGCAGGGCGCTGAACTGCCAGCGCTGGCTGAGGGTCTGCTCGCCGCGCTCGGCGCCGGCCTGCACGGGGCCCTGGCGCTGCAGCTCGACGTCGAGCACGAGGCGGCGCTGCTGCGGCGGCTGGGCCTGGGTGAGGTCGGCCAGCAGCCAGAAACTGGCAAGGGCGGCCAGCAGCGTGAGCGCGGCACGCGCGCGGGTCGGGGCAGGGGGCATGGGAAGCTCCGGCGGAAGGGAATGGGAAGGCCGGCATCGTCGGCCGCGCGGCCCGGCGGCGCATCGCCCACGGGGAGCCACGCACGCGGCGCGGGCCATGGCTCCGGCATGGCTCCGCCGGGCGATGCGGCAAGCCGGGGCGCCTTCAGCCCGCCGCCGGCTGGGCGCGCGGGCTGATCAGCGCCGCGGCGCCCACCAGCGCCAGCGACATCAGCAGCACGGGCAGGACCTGGCGCGTGGCCGGGTCGAACAGCAGGCCGGCCAGCGCCAGCGCGGCGCTGCTGGTCAGCGCGTCACTGAGCTGCAGCGAGGACGCGTTGCTGCCCTGGCTCTCGGGCGGCGACAGCTGCAGCAGCAGGACCGACAAGGTGGGGAAGGACAGGCCGATGCCCAGGCCCACCATGCCCCAGCCGGCGAACACCAGGCCGGAAGACAGCGAGAACAGCAGCGGCGCGATGATGACGAGCAGGCCCAGCACCGTCAGCCCGAAGCCGCCCGGCAGCAGCAGGTGCCGCGTTTCGGGCCGCCGCGCGCGGGCCTGCAGCGCACTGCCCAGGCTCCAGGTCACGGCCCCCGCGCTGAGCGCCATGCCGGCCTGCGTGAGGCTCCAGCTGAAATGCTGGGTCAGCAGCAGCGGCAGGAAGGCCTCGGCGCTCGCGAAGGTGGCGGCGATGAGGCCGCGCAGCAGGATGACCGTCGGCAGGCCGCGCGCCGCGCTCAGCGTGCCGGCGGGCAGCAGCAGCCGGGCCGCGATGCCGGCGGCCAGCAGCCCGGCCGCGAACAGCAGGGCCGCGCCGCTGCCGCTCTGCTGGCTGGCGGCGTGCAGCGTCAGCGCGCCGCCGCTGGCCAGCAGCGCCCAGCGCATGGCGCCCCAGCGCAGCACCTCGCCGCTGCCGGTGCCCACGCGCCTGAGGGCCGGCAGCATCATGGCGGCCGCCACCGGCACCGCGGCGGCCACGGCCAGGAAGACCGAGCGCCAGCCGAACCACTGCACGAGGAAGGACGCCAGCGCCGGGCCGACGAGGCCCGGCACGACCCAGGCGCCCGCGAACATCGCGAACAGCTTGGGGTGCAGTTGCGGCGGCACGACCTGGCCCACGCCGACGTACAGCGTCACGCCCAGCACGCCGCTGCCCAGGCCCTGCAGCGCCCGGCCCAGCACCAGCACCGGCATGGACGCCGCGAAGCCGGCCAGCAGCAGCCCGGCGAGGAAGGCCGCCAGCCCGGCCAGTGCCGCGCGGTAGGGCCCGCGCTTGTCGCAGAGCTGGCCGGCGGCCGTCATGCCCAGCACCGAGGTCGCCAGCGTGGCGCCGAAGGCCAGCGCGTAGTAGGGCAGGCCCTGCAGGGCCTCGGCCACGGCCGGCATCGCGGTGGCGACGGCGATGGATTCGAAGGCCAGCATGGAGATCAGTGCCACGGCGCCCAGGCAGGCGGCGCGGCGGCCGGGGGCGAAGAGCTTGTCTGCGGATGCCGCAGGAGCAACGGAGTCGGAGAGAGTCATGGGGCGAAGCCTAAAAGCTCAAGCCCACTTCAAGTCAAGCGGCCCGGCAAAGCGGCCCGGGGACGGGCGCGCGACAATCGGCGCATGTCCCTTTCCGTGTTGCACTGCGCCTCGGCCGGCTTCGAGTCGGCCTGCCGCATCCCCGCGCTGCCCGCCTCGCACCGCAGCCATGGCCTGCATGGCCACAGCTATTTCGCCACCGTGCGCACGGCGCTGCCGGCGGGCTGGTCGGCCTTCCCCGGCGGCGAGGTGGAGGCGCTGCGCTCGCGCATGGCCGATACCGTCGCGCCGCTGGACCACGCGCTGCTGAACGACCACCTGGCCGAGCCCACCGACGAGAACCTGGCCCGCTGGGTGCGTTCGCGGCTGGACGTGCCCGGCATCGTGCAGGTGGGCGTGCAGAGCACCACGCACAGCGGCGTGGACCTAGACGGCGCCGGCCACGCCCATGTCTGGCGCCGCTACCGCTTCCAGGCCGCGCACCAGCTGCCCAACGTGCCGGCCGGCCACCAGTGCGGCCGTATGCACGGCCATGGCTTCGAGGTCATCCTGCATGCCAATGCCGACCTCGGCGAGCGCGACCTGGCCATCGACTACGACCACCTCGACGAGGTCTGGGCGCCGCTGCACTTCGAGCTGAACTACCGCTGCCTGAACGACATCGACGGCCTCGCCAACCCGACCAGCGAGAACATCTCGGCCTGGCTGTGGCACAGGCTCAAGCCCGCACTGCCGGAGCTGAGCTGGGTGACCGTCTACGAGACCGGCTCCAGCGGCGCCAACTTCAACGGCCAGAGCTACCGCATCTGGAAGGAGATGACGCTGGACAGCGCCGTTCGCATGAAGCACGCGCCCGAAGGTCATCCGCTGGCCGGCATCCACGGCCACACCTTCACGCTGCGCCTGCACCTGGCCGCGCCGCTGGATCAGGTGATGGGCTGGACGGTGGACTTCGGCGACGTGAAGGCCTTGTTCAACCCCATCTTCAAGCGGCTGGACCACCACCCGCTGTTCGAGATTGCCAACTTGCCGGACGGCGATGCGGCCTCGCTGGCGGCCTGGGTGCTGCGCGAGGGCGGCAGCGTGCTGCCGCAGATCGACCGCGTGGACCTGTACGAGACGCGCGGCTCGGGTGCCATCGTCAGCCGGGCCGACTCCGAGGAACTGATTCCCGTATGACACGCGATTTGAGCGCCGGGCCGCCCCAAGCCAAAGCGCGATCCCCTCGGGGGATCGGCCGGCGTACCCGACGGACGAGGGGCTGACATGTACAGCGTCAAGGAACTCTTCTACACGCTGCAGGGCGAAGGCGCCCAGGCGGGCCGCGCCGCCGTGTTCTGCCGCTTCGCCGGCTGCAACCTGTGGACGGGCCGCGAGCAGGATCGCGCGACGGCGGTCTGCACCTTCTGCGACACCGACTTCGTCGGCACCGACGGCGAGGGCGGCGGCAAGTTCGCGACGGCGGATGACTTGGCGGATGCGATTGCCAAGGCCTGGCCTGGCGGAGGGAAGCCGTACGTGGTCTGCACCGGCGGCGAGCCGCTGCTGCAGCTGGACACGCCACTGATCGACGCGCTGCATGCGCGCGGCTTCGAAGTGGCCGTCGAGACCAACGGCACCCAGCCCGCGCCGCCGGGGCTGGACTGGATCTGCGTCAGCCCCAAGGCCGATGCGCCGCTGGTGCTGACCTCGGGGCATGAGTTGAAGCTGGTCTATCCGCAGCCGCTGGCGCAGCCCGAGCGGTTTGCGCAGCTGGACTTCCAGCATTTCTTCCTGCAGCCCATGGACTCGGTGCTGCAGCGCGAGCACACCAAGGCCGCGGTGGCCTATTGCATGGCCCATCCGCAGTGGCGGCTGTCGGTGCAGATGCACAAGGTGGTGGGGATTGCCTGAACATGAGAAGCGCCTGGAGGACCAAGGCCGCAAGGAACCCGCTCGATGGAAGGGTCAGGCGGCGCCAGCGGCGCTTGCCGTTTTGCCTTGTCGCTCGTAGCTGACGGTCAGCAACTCCCAGGCGTGACCATCCGGTTCACGCCAATACACCAGATTTCCACCGAACGCTTCGTTCACCTTGTAGTCGTCCGGACCCAGGGGTGTGCTTCGAAATGCGATGCCGGCCGCCCGGATCCGCCCCAGGATCTCGTCGAACTCCCGCTGCGTCACCCGAAAGCAGTAGTGCTGCTTCGGGATGGGATCCGCCCATTGATCAAAGTCCAGCGTCAGTCCGTCATTGACAAACACCGGCGAGAACGGACCGACCGCCCCCTGCTCAGCCCACGGAACCGCCAGGAGCTCGGCCAGCAGTCGCGCCGATGCGACCCTGTCCTTCGCCGGAACGATCAGATGGTCGAGTTGTGCTGCCATGCCAATCGCGCTCCTTGTGGATGAGGTCTTCAAGTTTGACGTGGTTGATGCGCTTAGCGCCCTTGTCAATCAAGCCTCAGAACCATAGCCGATCCCGAACTTCACCGACGCTGGATCCAGCGTCGTGCCCAGGCGGCTCTTCATGGACAGCATGGTCGGGTTGCTGGGCGTGCCGCCGGGAATACCCGACAGCGCGGCCATGGCGCGCGGCTTGTAGAAATGGCCATAGGTGATGCCGGCCCCGACGAAAGGGCGGAACCTGCTGTCGGCCTCGCCGAAGCGGTACTGGGTCAGCAATCCGCCGTCTCATAGCAGCACGAAACGGATCAAGTGCCCGCGCCACCCGGGAAGAGCTGATGGACCAGTTCGACGATCTTCTTGTCTGCGTCTATGAACTTGCCCATGTTGCCGCCGCCACGCATCGCGTCGTACTTGGCTTCGCCAACGGGCTTGCCGTTGTTGTAGACCTTAATCTCGGCAAAGGCCATGTAGGTCGCGAGATCCCAGCGCCAGTTGGCCGTGTACGTCGATGTGATAGGGCATTCAATCAGCGAGGCGCTAGCCGGCAACTGACGCACGAGATACCCCTTGGTCGCCAGCGCCCGCTTGTAGCTCTCGATGAAGCCCGACCTGACATTGCCGTTCTCGACGATGCAGACCTCCCTGGCCTCCATCTTCTCGACTGGCCTGACGTTCTGATGGATGGCGCAGCCGCTCAGCATCGCGGCGACTCCGATGATTGACCAGACGCGGATCACCATGACAACTCCTCCCTGAAGACGTCTTATAAGTTGTTCACCCGCTGTGCGAGTGGCGGGCGGACTATGCCGCCAAATTTCGCCGTTTGTGACCGGGGCTTCCCGCATCGCTCCGATGACAAAAAGGGGCCCATAGGCCCCCTTCGCTTGTTACCGGGCGATGGATTTCAGAAGCGGTAGCCGATCCCGAACTTGATCGACACCGGATCCAGCGTCGTCTCGATGGTCTGGCCCGTCGACAGGCTGCCGGTCGTCTTGATGAAGGTCTTGGTGAGCGACAGGCTGGCCGACCAGTCCCGGGTGATGTTGACGGCGCCGCCCATCTCCAGCGTCGTGCCCATGCGGCTCTTCATGGACAGCGTCGTCGGGTTGCCGGGCGTGCCGCCGGTGATGCCGGACAACACGGCCGTGGCGCGCGGCTTGAAGAAGTGGCCGTAGGTGATGCCGGCGCCCACGAAGGGGCGGAACATGCTGTCGGCCTCGCCGAAGCGGTACTGAGCCAGCAGCGTCATCGGCAGGGACTTGACCGTGCCCAGCTTGCCCACGCCCTCGATCGCGCCGGCGCCGACGACGTCATGCTTGAACGGCAGCGCCAGCGGCAGGTCGATGCTGATGTTGTCGGTCCAGTAATAGGTGATGCCGCCCGCGAACTGGCTGGCCTTCTTCACGTCGACCTTGGTGCCGGCCAGGCTGGGGGCTGTCAGGTCGCCGCTGTCGACCTGCGGCTTGATCTGCACGGCGCCGCCGTAGACGACGATGCTGCCGGCCGATTGCGCGAAGGCGCCACCGGTGGCGAGGAGGGCGGCGAGTGCGGATGCGGCACCGAGAAGGAACTTGGTCTTCATGGGTTGTCTCCGAATGGGTGGGGCCGCGGCTTAGAGCCAACCCTTGGTGGCCAGGGACTTGGCGATCAGCTGCTGGGTCAGCTGGTGGCCATAGGGCGTGGGGTGGAAGCTGTCGGAGAAGGCGTAGCTCTTCCACCAGTCGGCGCCGCCGCTGACGCCGGCCGGCGGCGCGGCGGACAGGGCTGCGGCCGTACAGGTGGGGAAGTCGTAGGTGGGCAGGCCGTCGCCGCCCAGGCCCTTCACGGGGCAGGCCGGCGTCTTCACGTTGCTGAGGCCGAACTGGGCCGGCGTCGCCACCTGGTCCTGGAAGGCCTTGTAGAAGTCGATGACGACGACGCCGTCGTTGCCGGCGAACTTGGCCGCTAGCTGGGTGTTGAAGGCGGTCATCCAGCCCTGGAACAGCGCCTGCGACTGCGCGCGCGCCGTCGCACCGGCCGTGCCGCCGCCACTGGCCGCGGCGATGCCGTCCAGCACCATCTGGAAGCGCGGCGTGAAAGTGATGTCGGGCAGGTTCAAGACGACGACGCGGGTGGCCCCCTTGTCGAGCACGCTGGCCTTGATCTGGCCCGCGAACTTGTCGGCCAGAGCCGTCATGTAGGTGGCGCCGATCTGGCCGGTCGTGGTTGCACCGCCCTGCAGCGCAGCACCGATCTGGGCCGGCGTCAGCAGCGTGGCAAGCAGGGCCGAATAGGACTGGGCAGCGTCCCTGGGAATGGACAGGTAGGCGCCGACCAGGTCGGCCGCGTCATTGCCACCGCCGTCGATGATGACCAGGTCGCTGCTGCCGTAGCTGCCGGCCGCGGCATAGGTGGCCATCTGCGTGCCGACGTTCAGCGGGTTGGCCGCGCCGCCCGCACCGGTGTAGGTGATGCGGCCGCCGCCGATGGCGAAGTTGGTGCAGCCCGTCTTGGCGGTGTTCGCCGCGAAGGTCGTGCCGGTGAAGACGAAGAAGTTGCACAGCGTCTGGCCGTAGCTGGCCGCGATGCGCTCGGCATAGATCAGGTTGTCGCTGCTCTGGACGGTGAACTTGTAGCCGAAGGTGCCGCTGTCCTGGAGGGAGTCACCGAACACCTTGACGGACGAGATCTTGACCGCCGGCGTCGTGTCGGCGGTGGCGCCACCGCCGCAACCCGCCACCAGCAGGCTGCCCAGCAGCGCCACCGAGGCGGCGGCGATCCGAGTTTGGAAGGACTTCATCGTTGTCTCCTGGGCGACAGCGCTGCACGGCTGCACGAATTTCTGGGAGGGCAACTCTAGCCGCGGCTTTCCAGGACGGCCGTTTTTTTCTTCCCAAGGTTCACGTAAAGAAACCAGGCTGAAGGCTTGGGGAAGGTCTGTCCGGGGCCGGCGGTTTGACGTGGAATCCGGCCGGGGCAAGTCTGTGGATGGCGCCGGGACAACTTCATGGTTATCAACAGGCCCGGGCCCTTGCGCAAAGTTGTTCCCAATCGGGGGCAGCGTCGTACCGGCTGCGGCACACAGCCTTGTGCGATAGCCAAGCGCTTGCCACGCAAGGACTTTTTTGCCTTGTCCACAGCGGGAGGCGCCCTCTACTACGACCACTACTTTGAAATCTTGAATACCGTTTGGAATACATCGGACACTTCCGACATGGATATTTCCGCGCTGCAGCGCCGCCTGCGCCAGTTCGCCGCCGAGCGCGACTGGCAGCCCTACCAGACCCCGAAGAACCTCGCGATGGCCATGACGGTGGAAGCCGCCGAGCTGCTGGAGATCTTTCAGTGGCTGACGCCGGAACAGTCGCTGGACCTCAGCGACGACCAGCGCCGCCACCTGGGCGAGGAACTCTCGGACGTGCTGCTCTACCTGGTGCAGATCGCCGACCATGGCGGGGTGGAGCTGGAGGCCGCCGTCGAGCGCAAGCTGGCGATGAACGCCATCAAGCACCCGCCCAGGTCTTGAAGACGATGGAAACCATCGCTGTCGTCGACTTCGAGACCACGGGCCTGGGCCCGACCAGTGGCGGGCGGGCGACGGAGATCGCAGCCGTGCTGGTGCGCGGGGGTGTCGTCGTGGATGCCTGGGCCAGCCTGATGAACAGCGGCGCCTGGGTGCCGCCCTACATCCAGGCACTGACCGGCATCACGAACGCGATGCTGGCCGACGCGCCCGACTCGGCGAGCGTCATGCGGGAACTGGCCCGCTTCACCCAGGGGTGCCCGCTCGTCGCGCATAACGCCTCTTTCGACCGGGGCTTCTGGCAGGCCGAGATGGAGCGCGCGGGCATTGCGCCGGACCCGACCCACCAGTTCGCCTGCACGGTGCTGCTGTCGCGTCGGCTCTGGCCCGAAGCCAAGAGCCACGGGCTGGGGGCGATGACGCAGTTCCACGGCCTGCGCTTCAGCGGCCGTGCCCACCGCGCGATGGCCGATGCGCGCGTGACGGCGGAGTTGTTACTGAAGGTTCAGGCCGAGGTGGGCCGGCGCTTCGCGCTGGACCTCGGCGATGTGGCCGTGGACCACGCCCTGCTGGCGCAGCTGCAACGCACGCCGTTGCGGGGGCTGCGGCGCGGGGTGGTCGACCACGTCAGGGCGCGCACGGGCGTGGCAGGAGCGCAGGAAAAATTTCTGTCAAGGGCCTGCCCGGAGCCGATGGGCTAGGACAATCGCGCCCTTTCGTCCCCGTGCCATTGCTCAAGAGTTCCATGTCCGTGATCCAGGTTCGCCCCGCCACCCTGCGCGATGCCAAGGCCATCGCCGAGATTCACGTCGCCGCCAGCCAGGATGCCTACAAGGCCCTGCTGCCCGCGGCCGCGCTGGATGCGATGTCGGTGCAGAAGCGCCAGGCCTTCTGGCGCGAAGCCATCGACCTGTGCGAGCCGCAGGTCATCGTTGCCCATCTGGACAACAAGATCATGGGCTTCGCCGGCTTCGACCGCTCGCGCGACAAGGGCACGCCGGCCACGACGGGCGAGGTCTGGGCCCTGTTCGCCGATCCGGTGCACTGGGACAAGGGCGTGGGCCTGGCGTTGTGGGATGCCACGCGCGACGGCCTGCAGGAAGAAGGCTGCACCAAGGCCACGCTGTGGTGCTACCTGCGCAACGAACGAGCGCTGCGCTTCTTCGAGCTGGCAGGCTTCAAGCGTGAGCTGGGCAGCGCCCGCACGACGGAAGTCGGCGGCGCGCGCGTCGAAGAGATCCGCCTGCACCGCTCGCTGGTTTAAGCGGCGTAGCCGCCGGTAGACAAGGCCCAGCCGTCGGTCGCGTCCTCGTGGCGCTGCACGTGCACCGGGCTGAGCTTCTTGGCCGCCGCGCGCTCGACCAGGGCTTCGGCCTGTTCGGGCGCCAGTTGCAGCGCGAAGCGCGTCCAGCGCTTCTGCACCAGCGGCAGCGCCCAGGCATCCTCCAGCGCCCAGCGGATCTGGTGCGCCTCCTGCAGCTCGGCCGCGGCCAGCACGCGGGGGGCGAGTGCAAGCAGGAAGCGGTTGAAATCGGTACGGAGCTGGTCTGTCGGCAGCAGCGCTTCGAGGCGGCTCAGGCGGGCACTCCAGCCCGGCGTGGCGAGCTGGCGGGTCACGAAGGCCTGCAAGGCCTGGATGGGGTTGAACAGGCGCAGCCGGTTGGGCGGCAGCACGCGCAGCGGGATCTGTGCGGCGTCTTCATGACTCAGCGGCGTGACGAAGCTCGTCAGCACCGCCAGGCGCTCCCAGTCGGCCTCGGCCAGCCCGCCGATGTGGGTGATGGGGCCGGCGGCGCAGCTGGCGGCCATGTCGGCCAGGGCCGGGTGGTTGCGGCTGCCCTTGGCCCGGTTGGCGCGGCGGCTCATGACGGCCAGGTTGCCGGCCGCGTAGCCGGCATCGTCCCGCACGCGGTCGATGCTGCGGTTGTCCTCGGCCAGCGGCTCGCGGGTGATGGGGCAATGCGTCGTGTCCAGTTGGGCCAGGTGGTGGGGCGTGAGCTGGATGTCCTCGAAGCTGCGGCCGCGGGCCCAGGCATGGGTACGCAGGGCCAGCCACAGCTCGACCTGCGGCGTGGCCGGCGCGCGCACGGCCTTGCCGCGGGCGGCCATCCAGCCGCGCTGCAGCGGCGACTGTGGGTAGAGGTGGGCGATGGGCGGCGTCAGGCCGTGCAGCGCGTAGTCGCGGCCCAGGGCGAGGCCGGTGCGTTCGTGGGCGCTGACGGTGGCGGGGGCGTCGCCCATGTCCAGTGCGAACTGGACGAGCGCGGGGTGGGCGGTATGGGCTTGGGTATTGAGGACGGCTTGCATGATCGGGCTCCTGTCGGTTGGGCTCGCCGATGAAGTTCGCGGGCCTTGCATGCAGTCTGGTGAGCTACTGGCTCATGAGATGATCCACCCAGAAAACCACTGTAAATATTTTCAGCATGGACCGCACCGAGCGCTTCTACAAGATCGAGCAGCTGATCCGCTCGCGCGGCTGCGTGTCGTTCGCCGCGCTGATCGAGGCGCTGGAGGTGTCGCCCGCGACGCTCAAGCGCGACCTGGCCTACTTGCGCGAGCGGCTGGACGCGCCTATCGAGTACGACGCGGCGGAGAACGGCTACCGTTTCGGCCAGCAGTGGCGGGGCGGCAAGCATGAGCTGCCGGGCGTCTGGTTCAACGAGGCCGAGCTGCATGCGCTGCTGACCATGCAGCAGATGCTGGCCGGGCTGGACGAGCAGGGCGTCGTCGGCCGCCACCTGCAGCCCATGTTCGACAAGATCACCGGCATGCTGGGCGTGGACGCGGCCGAGGCCGACGAGCTGCGCCGCCGCGTCAAGCTCATCGGCACGGCGCGGCGGCGCATGGCCAGCGACAGCTTCGAGACCGTCGGCAGCGCCGTCGTCAAGCGCCGGCGGCTGGCCATCCGCTACCGCAAGAAGCGCGACGGCGTGGGCAGCGAGCGCGAGGTCTCGCCGCAGCGTCTGGTGCACCACCGCCATGCCTGGTATCTGGACGCCTGGTGCCACGCCAGCGATGCCTACCGGCGCTTCGCGCTGGACGGCATCGAGACCGCGACGCTGCTCGACGCCGAAGCCAAGGCCGTGCCGCTCGCCGAGCTGGAGGCCGAACTGGACCAGGGCTACGGCATCTTTGCCGGCGGCACCCCCCGCGTGGCCGAGCTGCTGTTCAGCGCCGAGGCGGCGGCCTGGGTGTCACGCGAGGAATGGCATCCGGCGCAGCAGAGCGAATTCCTGCCCGACGGCCGCTGGCGGCTGCGCCTGCCCTACGTGGACGACACCGAACTGCTGATGGACCTGCTGCGCCATGCCGGCCAGGTGGAAGTGGTGGCGCCCGCAGCCTTGCGCGAGGCCCATGCGCAGCGCCTGCGGCAGGCCGTTGTGGCCCTTTAGGGCTTGCTCGAGGGAGTTGTAGGACAAGCGCCCTTCATTTGCGATGCGTCATATCGACGGCGCTCAATCGGGTTAGGCTTGACCCGTGTTTGACCCCCCGACCGAGGAGCCGGCAATGAGTGAAGCAACCCAGGCGAAGGAAAAATTGGCCTCTGATTTCCGTGCGGTGATGGACGACATCGACGCACTGATGACGGCCACCACCAACAAGGCGGACGGCGAGGTCAAGGCCCTGCGCGCCCGCATCCAGGACCGGCTGTCCGGCGCCAGGGAGAAGTTCCTTGACGTGCAGCACGAGGCCGTGCAGCGCGCCAAGGACGCTGCCACCGCCACGGACGACTACGTGCACGCCAAGCCCTGGCAGGCCATCGGCGTCGCCGCCGCGGTCGGTCTGGCACTGGGCGTGCTGATCGGCCGCCGTTGAGCTTCGTTTGAACGACGACAAGGAACCCGTCTCCGCGCCGCTGCGGCGGCTCGGGGCTTCTTTGCTGACGCTGGGCCGCATCCGGCTTGAGCTGTTCGCCATCGAAGCCCAGGAGGAGAAGGAGCGCATCGCCGGCCTGCTGCTGTGGGCCGTGCTGGCCGCGCTGCTGGCGGGTTTCGGCCTGCTGATGCTGCTGGTGCTGGTCACCGTGGCCCTGTGGGACAGCCATCGCATGCTGGCCCTGGGCGGCGGCACGCTGGTGCTGGTGGTGGCGGCCGTCTTCGCGGTGCTCAAGGTCAAGGCCTTGATCGCCCAGCCGGCCAGCCTGTTCCAGTCCAGCATCGGCGAGCTGCGCGCCGACGCCGACGCGCTGCGGCGCCGGCCGGGGCCATGATCCCGCGCATTCCTGCCGACCCCGCCGAGCGGGCGGAGCGCAAGGCCAATCTGCTGCTGGCTTCCGAATTGCTGCGCGGCCAGGCCGCGCTGGCGGTGGACGACATCGGCCAGCGCGCCGATGGCTGGGCGACGCGGGTGATGGCCTGGCGCAACCTGCTGTCCAACCCCGTCGTGCTGGCCGCCGCGGGCAGCGGCGCAGCTTTCTTCGCGGCGGCCGGGCAGAAGCGCCGCGGCCAGTTGTGGCGCGGGCTGCGCTGGGCCTGGCTGGCCTGGCGGGTGTGGCGGCGGCCGCGCTGAGAACCCCGAAAACGCCTCAGTTCTCGGCGGCATCGAGCCGCTTCATGCGCTCGCTCTGCCAGTAGACGTCGTCGCCGCCCAGGCCGTCGAGGTTGGCGCGGTTCAGCACGCGGGACAGCACGAACAGCAGGTCGGACAGGCGGTTCAGGTATTGCCGCGGCGCGGCGCGCACGCTCTCGGCCGCGGCCAGCGTGATGACGGCGCGCTCGGCGCGGCGGGCCACGGTGCGGCAGATATGGGCGATGGCCGCGCTGCGCGTACCGGCCGGCAGGATGAATTCCTTGAGCCGCGGCAGGTGTTCGTTGTGATGCGCCAGCGCCTCGTCCAGGCGCAGCACGGCGGCCTCCTTCAGCAGCTCGCCGCCGGGCCAGGAGAGCTCGCCGCCAAGGTTGAAGAGCTCGTGCTGGATGATGACCAGCAGCTCGCGCACGTCCTCGGGCAGCGGCTCGGCCAGCAGCAGGCCGAGGTTGGAATTCAGCTCGTCGACGTCGCCCATGGCCTGCACGCGCAGGTGGTCCTTGGGGACGCGGCTGCCGTCGCTGAGGCCGGTGGTGCCGTCGTCGCCGGTGCGGGTGGCGATCTGGGAGAGTCGGTTGCCCATGGTGGTCCTGGCGGATGCAAAGCCGCCATTCTCGTCAGGCCGTCAATGCCGGCGGCCGCTGCGGTGGAAGTCGGGCTTGTGCGGCGGTGCGGCATGCGGATGCGGGCCGGGATGCGCAGGGGGAGGCTCGACGGCGGGGTCGGGTTGCGGCACCTTGCCCAGGCCGGGCGGACGGCCCACCAGTTCGCGCCAGCGCGCCACCAGCACGTCGAAGCGCAAGGCTCCCAGTGCGATCAGCGCGACGGCCAGGATCAACAGCAGCCAGGTCAGGTTCATGGTGGACGCTCCGGTGTGGACGGCCCCATGCTGGCACCGTCGGCGGCGCACTGCAACACAATCGCCTGATGTGGATCAGGAGACTTGCCGATGAACGCGCCCGCCCCCGTTGATGCCGCCCCCGGGCCGCTGCCGCCGGGCTTGCTGGCGGTGCTGCAGGCCGAATTCGGCGCGCGCTGTTCCACGGCACTGGCGGTGCGCGAGCAGCATGGCCGCGACGAATCCGTTTTCGACGTGCCGCCGCCGCAGGCCGTCGTCTTCGCTGAAAGCGAGGCCGAGGTGGCGCGCGTGGTGGGGCTGTGCGCGCTGCACCGCGTGCCGGTCATTCCCTATGGTGCGGGCTCGTCGCTGGAAGGGCACCTGCTGGCCGTGCGCGGCGGCATCAGCCTGGACCTGTCGCGCATGGACCGCATCCTGCGCGTGGCTGCGGAGGACCTGACCGTGACCGTGCAGCCCGGTGTCACCCGGAAGGCCCTCAACGAGGCGCTGAGGCACGAGGGCCTGTTCTTCCCCATCGATCCCGGCGCCGATGCCAGCCTGGGCGGCATGGCCGCGACACGCGCCAGCGGCACGAACGCAGTGCGCTACGGCACCATGCGCGAGAACGTGCTGGGGCTGCGTTTCGTGGCGCCCAGCGGCGAGGTGGTGCGCTGTGGCTCGCGGGCGAAGAAGAGCAGCGCGGGCTACGACCTGACGCGGCTGCTCGTCGGCAGCGAGGGCACGCTGGGCGTCATCACCGAGCTGACCGTCAGGGTGCATCCGCTGCCCGAGGCCGTGTCGGCCGCGGTCTGCTTCTTTCCCGGCATCGACGCGGCCGTGCGCACGGCCATGCAGATCATCCAGATCGGCGTGCCCATCGCCCGCTGCGAGCTGCTGGACGCGAACGCGATCAAGGCCGTCAACGCGCACGACAAGCTGGGGCTCAAGGAGACTCCGATGCTGCTGATGGAGTTCCACGGCAGCGAGGCCGGGGTGGCGGAGCAGGCGGCCAGCGTGCAGGAGGTGGCGGCCGAGCATGGCGGCGAGGCCTTCGAATGGGCCACGACGCCCGAGGCCCGCACGCGGCTGTGGACGGCGCGGCACCACGCCTACCTGTCAGGCCTGCAGATGCGCCCCGGCTGCCGCGCGGTGACCACGGACATCTGCGTGCCCATCTCGCGGCTGGCCGAGATCATCGACGCGAGCGTTGCGGAGGTGCAGGCCGCCGGCCTGCCCTATTTCATCGTCGGCCATGTCGGTGACGGCAACTTCCATATGGCCTATCTGCTGGACCCGTCGGAGCCGCAGGAACTGGCGACAGCCGAGCGCCTGAGCGCGCAGATGGTGACGCGGGCCATCGCACTGGAAGGCACCTGCACCGGCGAGCATGGCATCGGGCTGCACAAGCAGCGCTTCCTGCTCGACGAGACCGGCGAGGAGGCGGTGGACATGATGCGCGCGGTGAAGCGGGCGCTGGACCCGCTGGGCATCATGAATCCGGGCAAGGTCTTCGCCTGAGCGATAGCCGGTCGAATTGAAGAGGGGCGCCTGTTCAGGCGGGCGCCTGATCGGGCGGTGGCGCCGTTGTGATCGACGGTTCGTTGCGCGCCTAAGCATCGCGCACCGGCGACCACGCAAAGTGCGCTTCCTCGATCACCAGGAGCCGCCATGCCCGCCATCACCTGCTTCATCCGCTACGAGCTGCACCCCTTCCAGCGCGAGGCCTTCCACACCTACGCCCGGAACTGGGGCCGCATCATTCCCCGCCTGGGCGGCCGGCTGCTGGGCTACTGGCTGCCCTGGGAGGGCAGCAACTTCGAGGCCTGGGGGCTGGTCGGCTTCGACTCGCTGGCCGACTACGAGGCCTACCGGCTGCGGCTGCAGGGCGACCCCGAGGCGCGGGCGAACTTCGAGTTCGCGCAACGGCAGCGCTTCATCCTGCGCGAGCAGCGCACTTTCTGTGAGGATGTGCAGCCATGATCGCCGTCATCTTCGAAGTGCAGCCCACGGCCGAGGGCCGCCAGGCCTACCTGGACCACGCTGCCACGCTGAAGCCGCTGCTGGAACAGATGGACGGCTTCATCTCGGTGGAGCGCTTCCAGAGCCTCACGCAGCCGGACAGGCTGCTGTCGCTGTCGTTCTGGCGCGATGAGGACGCCGTGTGCGGCTGGCGCGAGATGGAGCGGCATCGCGAGGCGCAGGCCGCCGGCCGCGGGGGGCTGTTCGCGGACTACCGGTTGCGTGTCGCCCATGTCGTGCGCGACTACGGCTTGAATGACAGGGCGCAGGTGCCGGGATGAGCGCCGAGCCGCGCCTGGCCCGCGTCGCCGCGGCGATCGCCGACCCGACGCGGGCGCGTGTGCTGGCGCGGCTGCTGGACGGCCGGTTGCACACGGCCGGCGAACTGGCCACGCATGCCGGCGTGACGGCGCCCACGATGTCGGCCCACCTGAAGCTGCTGGTTGACGAAGGCCTGGCCCGGGTGCGCCAGCAGGGCCGGCATCGCTATTTCGGACTGGCCGACGGGGACGTGGCGCATGCGCTGGAGGCGCTGCTGCGCGTGGCCGACAGCCGGGACGCGGCGCCCGCGGCCGATGTGCGCCGCTGGCAGAAGCCGGAGATGCGCGGGCTGCGGCATGCGCGCAGCTGCTATGGCCATCTGGCGGGAGAGCTGGGCGTGCAGTGGCGAGAAGCGCTGCTGGCCAGGGGCTGGGTGACGATGGCGCCGGACGGGCGGTATGAAGTGACCGGCACCGGCCGTGAAGCCTTGGCCGAGTTGATGCCCGAGGGCCTTGTCGGGAAGGGGCGGGCCCTCTATGACTGCGTGGACTGGTCCGAGCGCCGCGACCACTTTGCCGGGCCGCTGGCGGTGGCCTGGCTGGACGCCTTGATGACCAAGGGCTGGTTGCAGCGTGTCGGCGAGTCGCGGGAGTTGCGGCTGACGCCCACCGGCCGGATCGCGCTTTGCGACGGCCTGCTGGGCGCCACCCGGTGATGCGGGTCGACGCGGCACAACCGGCCGCTTCGTTGGTATGGTTGCAGCCCGAACGACAACGGGCATCCCTGACCATGACGACTCCCGATCCGCTGCGCGAGGCCGAGGTCTATGCGGCCTATGGGCGCACCGCGCAGGCCATCGCATTGCTCAGGCAGGCCTTGCAGACAGAGCCCGGGCGTGCTGACATCCAGCAGCGACTGGAGGCGCTGGAGCGCGAGGCCGAGGAGCCGCAGCAGCGGGCATGGACGATGGCTTTGGCCGCGTTGCTGGTGTTGGCGCTGATGCTCGCGGCGTTCCACGGCTAGGGCGCTGGCCAGGCCGGAGCTTGGGGTCAGCCGGCCTGCGCCGGCACGCTCCAGCGCCGCGTCACGTCGCCCCGTCCGTTGACGCTCTCCAGGTTGACCGCAAACCCCCACAGCCGCCCCACGTGCTTCAGCACTTCCTGCGCGCTGTCGTGCAGCGGGCGGTTGAGGTGTTGCACATGGCGCAGCGTCAGCGAGCGGTCGCCGCGCAGGTTGACGTTCCAGACCTGGATGTTGGGCTCGCGGGTGGAGAGGTCGTACTGGCGCGACAAGGCCTGGCGCAGGTGGCGGTAGCCGCCTTCGTCGTGGATGGCGGAGATCTCGTACTCGCTCTTGGCCTCGTCGTCGAGGATGGAGAAGAGGCGAAAGTCGCGCATCAGCTTCGGGCTGAGGTATTGGCCGATGAAGCTCTCGTCCTTGAAGTTGCGCATCGCGTGGTCGAGCGTGGGCAGCCATTCGCTGCCGGCGATGTCGGGGAACCAGTCGCGGTCTTCGTCGGTCGGGTTCTCGCAGATGCGCCGGATGTCGGTGTACATCGCGAAGCCCAGCGCATACGGGTTGAGGTTGGCGCCCGGGTGCTGGTGGATGACGTTGGTGTGTGACTTGAGCCACTCGATCATCATGCCGTCGGAGAGGTAGCCGTCGTCGTACATCTGGTTGAGCAGCCGGTGGTGCCAGAACGTGGCCCAGCCTTCGTTCATGACCTGGGTCTGGCGCTGCGGGTAGAAGTACTGCGCGATCTTGCGCACGATGCGCACGATCTCGCGTTGCCAGGGGTCCAGCAGCGGCGCGTTCTTCTCGATGAAGTACAGCAGGTTCTCCTGCGGCTCCTCGGGGAAGCGACGGCTCTCGGCAGCTTCGTCAGGGCGGTCGGGCTTGCGCGGCAGTGTGCGCCAGAGGTCGTTGACCTGCGACTGAGCGTGCTGCTCGCGGTCCTTCACGCGCGCACGCTCTTCCGCGAGCGACAGCTTGGCCGGCCGGCGGTAGCGGTCCACGCCGTGGTTCATCAGGGCGTGGCAGGAGTCCAGCAGTGTCTCGACGGCTTCCAGGCCGTGGCGCTCCTCGCAGTCGGCGACGTAGTTCTTGGCGTAGACGAGGTAGTCGATGATGGACGACGCGTCCGTCCACATGCGGAACAGGTAGTTGCCCTTGAAGAAGGAGTTGTGGCCGTAGCAGGCGTGCGCGATGACCAGGGCCTGCATGGCCAGCGTGTTCTCCTCCATCAGGTAGGCGATGCAGGGGTCGGAGTTGATGACGATCTCGTAGGCCAGGCCCATCTGGCCGCGCTTGTAGTTGCGCTCGGTGGCGATGAACTCCTTGCCGTAGCTCCAGTGGCGGTAGTTCACCGGCATGCCCACCGACGCATAGGCATCCATCATCTGCTCGGCGGTGATGACCTCGAGCTGGTTGGCATAGGTGTCCAGGCCGAAGCGCTCGGCGGTCTGCTTGATGACGGCGTGGTAGTCCTCGATGAGCTGGAAGGTCCAGTCGTTGGGCGAGGGCAGGGGCTGCCCCGGCCGGTGTGGCAGCGGCTTCATGCGCTGCAAGGGCTGGTGCTGGCGGCGCTCCGGCAGGCCCTGCGGGGGCGTGGCCGGCCGTTCGTGATGGCGCCTGTCCTCTCTCGTGCTCATGCCGCCACCCCTTCCTTCTTGAACAGATCGCGGAAGACGGGATAGATCTCCGAGGCCTCGACTGCCTTGCGCATCGCGAAGTGGCCCACGTCCTCGCTGAGCTTCTGGTATTCGTCCCAGAGGTTCTGCTCGGGCTCCGCCACCTGCACGTAGGCGAAGTAGCGGCACAGCGGCAGGATCTTGGTCGCAAGCAGTTCGCGGCAGCGGCCGCTGTCGTGGTGCCAGTTGTCGCCGTCGCTGGCCTGGGCGCCGTAGATGTTCCACTCGGTCGGCGAGTAGCGCTCGCGAATGATCTGCTCCATCAGCACGAGTGCTGACGACACGACGGTGCCGCCCGTCTCGGTGGCGTGGAAGAAGTTCTGTTCGTCCACTTCCTGAGCCTGCGTGTGGTGGCGGATGAAGACGACGTCGATCTTCTCGTAGTGCCGCGTGAGGAACAGGTAGAGCAGGATGAAGAAGCGCTTGGCGAGATCCTTGCGGCCCTCGTCCATGGAGCCGGACACGTCCATCAGGCAGAACATGACGGCGCGCGTCGTCGGCACGGGGATGCGCACCCGCGAGCGGAAGCGCAGGTCGATGGGGTCGAGGAAGGGGATGGCCCTGAGCCGGTCGCGCAGGTGCTGGATGCGCTCGCGCGTCTCCAGCAGCAGGCGCGGGGTTTCGGGCCGGTCCTCCTTCAGCAGCTCCTGCTCGCGGGCTTCGAGCTCGTGCAGCTCGCGGCGCTTGTCCATGCCCAGCGCGATGCGGCGGCCCAAAGCGCCGCGCATGGAGCGCACCACGTGCAGGTTGGTGGGCGTGCCGTCGGAGACGAAGCCGGCGCGCTGGCTGCGCCACTCGGGCGTGTCCGCCAGCGTGGTGCGGGCGAGGTTGGGCAGGGCCAGGTCGTCGAAGAAGACCTGCATGAACTCTTCCTTGCTGAGGTGGAAGACGAAGTCGTCGTCGCCCTCACCGGAATCGCTGGCCGCGCCGCCGCCGCCACCACCACCCTGCCCGCCTTTGGGCTTGGCGACGCGGTCACCCTTCACGTACTCGGTGTTGCCCGGGCGAACGACCTCGCGCACGCCGCCGTCACCATGCCCGAAGACAGGCTCGCTGAGGTCTTTCTTCGGGATGTGCACGTCTTCGCCGCGCTCCATGTCGCGGATGCCGCGGCCGTCCACCGCGCGCTTCACCGCCTCGCGGATCTGCTCCTTGTGGCGACGCAGGAAGCGCTCGCGGTTGCCGATGGACTTGTTCTTGCCCGACAGCCGTCTATCGATGATCTGTTGAAGCGACATCGAGAGCCTGCTTTCCTTAGCTGGACTTCCTCACGCGCAGGTACCACTCGCACAGCAACCGCACCTGCTTGGCCGTGTAGCCCTTGTCCACCATGCGCTGCACGAAGTTCTCGTGCTTCTTGGCATCCTCGGCGCTGGCCTTGGCGTTGAAGCTGATGACGGGCAGCAGCTCCTCGGTGTTGGAGAACATCTTCTTCTCGATGACGGTGCGCAGCTTCTCGTAGCTGGTCCACAACGGGTTCTTGCCCGCGTTGTTGGCACGCGCACGCAGCACGAAGTTGACGATCTCGTTGCGGAAGTCCTTGGGGTTGGAGATGCCGGCCGGCTTCTCGATCTTCTCCAGTTCGGCGTTCAGCGCGCTGCGGTCGAACACCTCGCCGGTGTCGGTGTCGCGGTACTCCTGGTCCTGGATCCAGTAGTCGGCGTAGGTCACGTAGCGGTCGAAGATGTTCTGGCCGTACTCGGAATAACTCTCCAGATAGGCGGTCTGGATCTCCTTGCCGATGAACTCGGCATAGCGCGGCGACAGCTGCTCCTTGATGAAGCCGACGTACTTCTCTTCGAGCTCCTTGGGGAACTGCTCGCGCTCGATCTGCTGCTCCAGCACGTACATCAGGTGCACGGGATTGGCGGCAACCTCCGACGAATCGAAGTTGAAGACCTTGGACAGGATCTTGTAGGCGAAGCGCGTGCTGATGCCGCTCATGCCCTCGTCGACGCCCGCGTAGTCGCGGTACTCCTGGTAGCTCTTGGCGCGCGGGTCGGTGTCCTTCAGGTTCTCGCCGTCGTAGATCTGCATCTTGGAATACAGCGACGAGTTCTCCGGCTCCTTCAGGCGCGTCAGGATCGCGAACTGGCTCATCATCTTCAGCGTGCCCGGGGCGCACTTGGCCTCGGCCAGCGACGAGCCGCGGATCAGCTTCTCGTAGATCTTGACCTCCTCGCTGACGCGCAGGCAGTAGGGCACCTTGACGATGTAGACGCGGTCGAGGAAGGCCTCGTTGTTCTTGTTGTTGCGGAAGGTCTTCCACTCGCTCTCATTGCTGTGCGCGAGCACGATGCCGTCGAACGGAATGGCGCCGAAGCCCTCGGTGCCCTTGTAGTTGCCCTCCTGCGTGGCGGTCAGCAGCGGATGCAGCACCTTGATGGGCGCCTTGAACATCTCGACGAACTCCAGCAGGCCCTGGTTGGACAGGCACAGGCCGCCGCTGTAGCTGTAGGCATCGGGGTCGTCCTGCGCGTACGTCTCAAGCTTGCGGATGTCGACCTTGCCCACGAGGCTGGAGATGTCCTGGTTGTTCTCGTCGCCCGGCTCGGTCTTGGACACGCCGATCTGCTTGAGCACGCTGGGGTAGCGTTTGACGACCTTGAACTTGCGGATGTCGCCGCCGAATTCGTCCAGCCGCTTGACGGCCCAGGGGCTGAGGATGCGGTTCAGGTAGCGACGCGGGATGCCGTAGTCGCGCTCCAGCAGCGGGCCGTCCTCGATGGGGTCGAAAAGCCCGAGCGGCGACTCGTTCACCGGCGAGCCGGCCAGCGCGTAGAAGGGGACGTGCTCCATCAGCGTCTTCAAGCGCTCGGCGATGGAGCTCTTGCCTCCGCCCACGGGGCCCAGCAGGTAGAGGATCTGCTTCTTCTCTTCCAGGCCTTGCGCGGCATGGCGGAAGTAGGAGACGACCTGTTCGATGGCCTCTTCCAGGCCGTAGAACTCGGCGAAGGCCGGATAGATCTTGATGGTCTTGTTGGCGAAGATGCGCGACAGCCGCGGGTCGTTGCGCGTGTCGAGCATCTGCGGCTCGCCGATGGCCTGCAGCATGCGCTCGGCCGCGGTCGCATACGCGAGGGGGTTGTTCTTGCATTCCGCGAGGTAGTCCTCCAGCGAGAGCTCCTCGACCTTGCTGCGCTCGAAGCGCGCTGCGAAATGGCTGATGACGTCCATGCCGATCTCCTGCGGTTTGAACTCCACAGGGCCGCAGACACGATCCGTGCCCGAGGGGACTGGGGGGTTCTGATCGCGCCTCAACTGCAAGGCGTCATCAGAACTCTCCATTCGGCCAACCGGCGGCCGGGGCCGCTGCCGATGGCATCTCATCACAAGAATAAGCCGCCGTCAGCACACCAACAAACCAGCGCGGCTTTCCGTTGACAGGGTGCCGATCCAGCATACGCCCGTCGCCCAGGCAAGACCTGTCACTCGGCGGGCAAACCACACGAACATGGAGGCCTTGTGGCGGGCCGCAGACACCGCCGCCGGTGAAGAACTGTTGCGAGGCCGGCTCAGCTGCCGCGCAGCTTGTCGAGGATGCCCGACAGCGCGTCCAGCGAATCGAAGTGGATGGCCAGCTCGCCGCTCTGGCCGCCGCGCTTGCTGCGCTTTTTCACGCGCACCTCGACGGTGGCGCCGAGGGCGTCGGCGAGTTCTTCCTCCAGCCGCAGCACGTCGCGGCTCTTGTCGCCCTTCACGCGCAGCAGCGGCGCCTGGCGCGCCGCGCCCTGGGTCTTGGCGACCAGCTTCTCGGCCTCGCGCACGCTGAGCTTCTTGGCCGCGATCTCGCTGGCCGTGGTGATCTGCACGGCGCCTTCCAGCGGCAGCAGCGCGCGGGCGTGGCCCATGTCGAGGTCGCCGGCCATCAGCATGTTCTGCACCGGCGTGGAAAGGTTCAGCAGGCGCAGCAGGTTGCTGGCCGCGCTGCGCGAACGGCCCACGGCCTGCGCGGCCTGCTCGTGCGTCAGGCCGAACTCGTCGGTCAGGCGCTTCAGGCCCTGCGCCTCTTCCAGCGGGTTCAGGTCCTCGCGCTGGATGTTCTCGATCAGCGCCATCGCGGCGGCCGATTCGTCGGGCACGGGCTTCACCAGCACCGGCACCTCGCGCAGGCCGGCCAGCCTGGCCGCGCGGAAGCGCCGCTCGCCGGCGATGATCTCGTAGGCGACGGCGCCGCTGGGCGTGATGGGCCGCACCAGGATGGGCTGCATGATGCCCTGGGCCTTGATGCTCTCGGCCAGCTCGTACAGCGAGCCCTCGTCCATGCGCGTGCGGGGCTGGTACTTGCCGGCCTGCATCTGCTCGAGCTTCAGCGTGCTGGGCATGCCGTCGCGTTCGGGCGCGGGGGTGTCGCTGACTTTGGGGCCGAGCAGCGCTTCGAGGCCGAGGCCGAGGCCCTTGGGTTTTTTCGTAGCCATCGGGGGATTGTCTTTCAGCGCCCGGCGAGGCGGTCCAGCAGCGCGCGGCCCTCGGGCCAGTCACCCAGGCCGGACTCGGCGTTCAGGTGCCCGCGCGGCCCGGCGATGACGACGCTGCTGCCCCAGTCCGCCGCCATCTGCGTGGCACGCTCGGCGGCGCCGAAGGGGTCGTCGCTGCTGATGACGGTGATGCTCGCGAAGGGCAGGCGCTGCCGGCGGACGGGGCGCCAGTTGTGCAGCTGGGGTGGCATGTCCTCGCGCTCGGTGTCGGGCGGGGCGACGAGCAGCGCGCCCTTCACGCGGGCCGTGTGCCGGGAGTGCTCGGCCCAGCTCGCCACCAGCTGGCAGCCCAGCGAGTGCGCCACCAGCACGGCGGGCGCGTCGTCCTGCAGCAGCACTTCGTCCAGCCGGGCCATCCAGTCGCCGCGGCGCGGCCAGTCCCAGTCGTGCTGCTCGACGCGCTGGTCGCCGTGCAGACGCTCCCAGCGGCTTTGCCAGTGCTCGGGGCCGGAGTTCTGCCAGCCGGGGAGAAGCAGTACGCGCGATGGATTCATGGTTTGCCCTTATCCTTGACGGCTCGATTTTCAGTGCTTGGAGCAGCGGCAATGACGTTCAAGGTGTTTGTGGATGGCCAGGAAGGCACCACCGGTTTGCGGATCCACGAGTACCTCGCGGCCCGCACCGACATCGAGGTGCTGAAGATAGACGCCGACAAGCGCAAGGACCCGGCCGAGCGCTCGCGCCTGCTGAATGCTGCCGACGTGGCCTTCCTGTGCCTGCCCGACGCGGCCTCGCGCGAGGCGGCCTTCATGGTCAACAACGCCAACACCTGCCTGATCGACGCCAGCACCGCCCACCGCACGGCGCCGGGCTGGGCCTTCGGCCTGCCCGAGCTGGCGCGCGGCCAGCGCGGCGCCATCCAGGCCAGCAAGCGCATCTCCAACCCGGGCTGCCATTCCAGCGCCTTCATCCTGGCGGTGCGCCCGCTGGTGGACGCCGGCCTGCTGCCGCGCGACGCCGCCGTCAGCGCCACCTCCATCACCGGCTACTCGGGCGGTGGCAAATCCATGATTGCCGAGTACGAGCAGCAGCCTCTGCCCGAGCACCTGAAGGCGCCGCGGCCCTATGGCCTGGGCCTCAAGCACAAGCACCTGCCCGAGATGGCAGCCCACACCGGGCTGGCCACGCCGCCGGTATTCCAGCCCATCGTCGCCAGCTTCTACAAGGGCCTGGCCGTCAGCGTGCCGCTGCATCTGAGCCAGTTCCGGGCCGGCACGACGCCCGAGCAGGTCCACGCAGCCCTGGCCGCCCACTACGAGGGCGAGCGCTTCATCAACGTCAAGCCGCTGCGTGACGCGGCCGCGCTGGAAGCCGGCTTCTTCGACGTGCAGGCCTGCAACGACACCAACCGCGTCGACCTCTTCGTGTTCGCCTCGGACACGCAAGTGCTGCTGATGAGCCGGCTGGACAACCTCGGCAAGGGCGCCAGCGGCGCCGCGGTGCAGAGCATGAACGTGCACCTGGGCGTCGAGGAAAGCCTCGGGCTGGTCTGAACCCGAAATCGGGGCGGTGAGCCCCAGCCCGGCGACATAGGATGGCGCCGCTCCCAAGCAAACGACGGGCCGCTCCCGAGTTTGCTTGACCCCCTTGGGGGGCCTGTCGCGTAGTGACAGGTCTGGGGGCTCTATGTGGGGAGGCGTGATGTCGAAGACTGCTGGCGATGATGCTGTTCTGGCCCGGATCTCGCTGGTCATCCCGGGCCGGGCTATCGCCTTGGGCGGCAGGCCCGAGGAGGGTGTGGCGCCGTGCCGGCTCGACACCGAAGCCATGCGCTGGACCTATGTGCTCAGGGCGCGTGAGCGCTGGCTGGGTTCGAGTGATGCGAGCAGCAGCCGCGAGGAGCAGGCCTACCGCACGCTGAAGGGTTTCGGCCTGAAGGACGCCGACCTTGAGGCGCTGGCCGGCGCACCGCGTGTCGTCGTGCGCATGCCCTACACATCCGAGCACGAGGGCTGGCAGGCCCGCATCTTTCCCTGGGAATACCTGCTGGCCAAGGCCACGCGGCGCTATCGCAACGTGGACAACCAGCGCGTCACCGTGATGCGTGAGGTCGTGCCCCGGGTGCCGGCCGCTTGGCAGAAGTCCCGGCAGCCCAGCCTGCTTTATGTGCAGAGCGCGCCCGGCGGCTTGCGGCAGGGCTGGGATTTCAGCGCCGAGACCCGGCGGCTCAAGCGCGCGCTGGGGGGCATCCGGCTGATCGAGCTGAAGGATCCGAGCTGGCAGCAGCTGCATGACGTCGTGAAGCAGCACAAGCCCGACCTGATCCATCTGAGCGGCTTCGACAACCTGTCCGGCCTGAAGGCCTTGCGCGACCTGGTGCCGGATGGCGAGACCGTGGAGGCCGAGTTCGGCCCGATGCGGCTGGACGACGTGCTGGCCCGGGAAGCCGGCGTGCCCGACGGCATGCTGCTGGCCGGCGAGAGCAGCGGCGCGGCGGTGATCGGTGCGCAACGGCTGGCCGAGGCGCTTCATGCCGGTGGCAGCCACTGCGCCTACTTCGTCGCGGTGAGCCTGGACAACTCGGCCGCGCGCACGGCGGCGCTGATCGTGGCCGAGCGCGCGGCGCTGTCGGCCGTCGGCTTCCAGGACGCGGTGGAGAACCAGCTGGCGGACTTCTTCTTCGAGCTGGTCTACAGCCAGCTCGACCAGGCCGTGTGGAACCTGCCGCTGGCCTTCGAGAGCGCCTGGCTGCGCGTGCGCCAGGAGCCGGGCGCCACGCGCGCCACCGGCGTGACGCTGTGGATGGGTGCGCCGCTGAACGAGGCCGCGTTCACGCGGGGCGGGCCCGCCGCGGCCGAACTGCGCGATGCCGACACGCCGCCGCGCCTGCTGGCCGTGCCCGAGGAGGAGCTCAACTACGCGGTGCTGCACAACAACGGCCGGCTGTTCCGCCAGATCGTCGTGGAGCGCGGCAGCGCCAGGCCCGACGACTGGCTGAGCGTCGACGTGGAGCTGCAGCTCGGGCCCGAGCAGGCGAGCTGGCGCAAGCGCTTCACGGCCGGCGCGACGCGCTTCGACCTGAGCAGCGAGGTGCATGTGCCGCTCACCGCCGCGCTGATGCGTTCGCTGCAGGAGGCGGTCAACAGCACCTTGATGGTCCAGCTCAGCCACAACGACAGGCTGCTGACGCGCGACAGCCACCGGCTGCGCCTGCTGCCCGTGGACCAGTGGCGCGACAACGAGAAGGACGGCCAGTGGCTGCCGTCCTTCGTGCTGCCGCGCGATCCGGCCGTCGTGCATGCCGTGGAGCTGGCGCAGCGCTATGTGCGCATCCTGCGCGACAACCCGGCCGCGGGCTTCGAGGGCTACCAGGCCGCGCCCAGCACCGAGGAAGAGCAGCTGCGCGAGGTGGACCTGCAGGTGCAGGCGATCTGGGCAGCCCTGCTGCACGAGTGGCAGCTCGGCTACATCAACCCGCCGCCGTCGTACAGCAGCAAGCTCGACTCGCAGCGCCTGCGCACGCCCAGCACCATCCTCGGCGCGCGCTCCGGCACCTGCATCGACCTGGCGCTGCTGTTCGCCGCCTGCCTGGAGCTGATCGACGTGTATCCGGTCATCTTCCTGCTCAACGGCCATGCGCTGCCGGGCTACTGGCGGCACCACAGCTTCCAGGCCGACTACCTGGCGGTCAGCGGCGATGGCGCGCATGGCGCGATGGCCGGTGCCGCGGATCTCAACTCGTCCGCCAGCCTGCAGCGGTTTGCCTGGCAGGCGATCGGCCATGCGCCGTACCGCGAGGTCCGGCAGCTGATCCGCGCCCGGCGCCTGGTGCCCATCGAGACGGTGCGGCTGACCGAGCACTGCGGCTTCGTGGAGGCGGTGGAGGCGGGCATCGATGCGCTGTCCGAGGCCGATGACTTCCATTCGGTGCTGGACATCGTCACGGCGCGCATGAACGGCATCACGCCGCTGCCCATCGTGGGGGACAGGCCATGAGCACTTCCGACATCTGGGCCGACGTGAACGCCAGGCTGGCGCTCGAGGAGGCGCCCAGCCAGCTCAGCGCCCTGCCCATCGGCCAGCGCCGCCGGCGCGCCGCGGCGCGCGATGCCGACGGCCGCGCCAAGGTCGAGCTGGTGCGCGACGAGGACGGGCTGCTGCGCTGGGTCTATTCGCCGCCGACCTCGCCCGGCGGCACGGGGCGGCGCTCCTACCGGGCCATCCGCGTGGCGCCCGCCGACGTGGTGCAGAGCTTCCGCTTCAACGATTTCGGCGCCAACGCGGTGACCGACAAGCTGATCGAGGCCGACGGCTGGCTGACGCCCGACCAGCGCATGCAGCGCTGGCAGGACGGCCGGCTGGTGGACGATGCCCAGCCCCGCATCGACAAGGGCCGCGTGCTGCTGCTGGTGCATGGCACCTTCAGCAAGTCGCAGATGTGGTTCGACGAGCTGCAGGCCAGCGAGGCCGGCAGGAAGCTGCTCGCCGGCTGGCAGCAGCAGTACAGCGCGATCCTGGCGTTCGGCCACCCGACGCTGTCCGTGGCGGCCTGGTCCAACGCGCTCGACCTGTACCGCGCGCTGCAGAACGTGGGCGCGCCCATCGACGTGGTGTGCCACAGCCGTGGCGGCCTGGTGGTCGGCTGGCTGATGCGCTTGCGCGCGGTACCGGTGGAGCGCGTGGTCTTCGTGGCGTCGCCGCTGGTGGGCACCAGCCTGGCGGCGCCGGACAAGCTGCGCGCCGCGCTGGACATGATCGCCAGCTACGCCGATGCGGTCTCCCGGCTCAGCGCGAACGCCACGGGCGTCGTGCCTTTTGCCGAGGGCGTTTCGCTGCTGGCCAAGATCTTCGGCAAGGTGCTGCATCTGGGCAGCACCACGCCCATCGTCGACGCGGCGGTGGGCCTGGTGCCGGGGCTGGCGACGCAGCAACGGGTCAGGAACAACAGCGATGTGCGGCAGCTGTTTGCCGACCCCTGGCTCTGCACGCCCAGGATGTTCGGCATCGGCGCGGCCTTCCAGCCCGACGAGAGCGCGCAGCCGATCTGGAAGTTCTGGCGGCGTTTCAGCCACATCGGCGACCAGATCAAGTACGGCGCGGCCGACCTGGTGTTCCCCGGGCCCAACGACCTGGTGGTGGACGTGGACTCGATGTTCCGGCTCGGCGAGGGCGGCAACCTCACGTTCGAGGCGCTGGGCGTGGGGCCGACCACGCACCACACCAACTACTTCCGCGACGAGCGGGTGATCGGCTACCTGGGCGATCGGTTGTCGGCCCGGTACTGAGCCGGCAGCTGCGGCGTGTCAGGGCGCCGCCAGCGACGCCAGCTGCCAGGCCGCGAACCCCGCCAGCAGCAGCGCCGAGCCGCGGCGTATCCGGAGCAGGTGCGCTGCCCGCAGGCGCTCGCGCAGGCGGCCCACCAGGCCCACCAGCACCAGCCACCAGGCCGCCGAGCCGAGGAAGACGCCGGCGATCATCCACGCTGGCGACGCCATCGCCAGGCCCGCCGCCAGCGACGAGAACACCGCGATGAAGGACAGGATGGTGGCGGGGTTGGACAGTGTCAGCAGGAAAGTGCCGCCAAAGGCCTGCCAGCCCTTGACGCCACCCCGGGCGGCCGCTGCCCGGCCGGCCGGCGCACCACGCCAGGCCGTCCACGCCAGCCACAGCAGGAACAGCGCCCCGCCCAGCGCGAGCGGCGTGCGCGCCTCGGTCAGCAGCCGGATCACCGCCGTCACGCCGAGGGCGCCGATCGCGCCGTACAGGGCGTCCGCCACCGCCGCGCCCAGGCCAGTTGCCAGGCCCACGCGCGCGCCGTGGTCCAGCGTGCGCTGGATGCACAGCAGGCCGATGGGGCCGACGGGCGCGGCGATGGACAGGCCGATCAGGGCCGACTTGAGGAGCAGGGGCAGGGGCGAGGTGTCCATGCCCGAAAGTCTATTCAGGTGGATCGCGGCCATGAATACTTCATTTCAGGCAAACTGAATAATTCGCCTGAATAATTGAGGTAAATCGCCAATGAGCATGGTGGATGAGAAGGCTTGGCGCATCCTGTCAGCGCTGCAGCAGGACGCCCGCGTGTCGCTGAAGACACTGGCCGAGATCGCCGGGCTGTCGCTGCCGGCCACGGCCGAAAGAGTCCGGAAGATGGAGGCTGCGGGCCTCATCCGCGGCTATCACGCCGACATCGCGCCGGAAGCCCTCGGCTATGTCATCAAGGCCGTGGTGGCCATCACGACCCAGCAGCCCTACAAGCAGAAGTTCATCGAGGTGCTGAGGGCCAAGCCGCAGGTGCTGGAATGCCTGCACGTGACGGGGGCGGACTCCTGCCTGTTCACCGTGGTGGCCAAGGACATGCAGGATCTGGAGCAGTTCCTTACTGGCATCAACCACTTCGGCGAGACGCGCACGTCCATCGTCATGTCGTCGCAGATCCCGCGCCGCGGCGTGCAGCGCTTCTAGCGGAGGCTCAGCGCAGTTCGGGCTCGGGGCTGCGGTAGTGGTAGCGGTAGGCGAAGACGAAGCCCAGGCGCGCGTAGAGCCGCTGCGCCACCGCGTTGTCGCTGCCCACCTGCAGATAGGCCTGGCGCGCGCCCTGGCCGTGGGCGAGGGCCAGCAGCGCGCGACACAGCCGCTCGCCATGGCCTTGCCGTGGCACGGCCGAGGCGATGTCGTAGAGGCCCACGAGGTCGCCGTCGACGACCATCTGGCCGCAGGCCAGCAGCATGCCGTCGGCATCGTTGAGCGCAAAGCCCTGGTAGGTGACGGGGGCGCTGGCGATGCGCTCCGCATGGGCCGCGATGGCCGGCGGGGACGAGCCGCGCAGCGCGCCGACGAGGGCGGCGTAGGCGGGGGCGTCCAGGGCCTGGAGGGCCACGTGCGCCGCGCCGGGCTGCAGGCGCTCCAGCACCATCACGTCGGCGGCGTCGAAGGCGCCCCAGCCCCGGGCGGCGAGCCGGGCGTCCAGGTCGGCCGGCTGGCTCCAGGGCGTCACGCGCACGGCCAGCGGCAGGCCGGCAGCCTCGAACGCCTGCCGGCAGCGGGCCAGCAGCTCGTCCAGCGACAGCGAGCCCTGGCGCAGCGCATTGATGCAGCGCGAGCGCTTGGCCTTGCCGGGCGACAGGCGGATCAGCCAGCCGTCGACGTCGCCCTGCTGGGGCGGGGCGCTGGCGTCGAGGCCGGCCCGTTCGGCGCGCAGGGCGAGGGCCTGGAGGCGGGCTTCAGGCATCGCCGAGCAGGGTGGAGGGCCGGCGCCACGCGCAGCGCCACACCGGGTGCTGCTGGCCGGCGAGCGGCTCGCTCAGCTGGCGGTCCCTGACCTCGGCGCCCAGGCGCTCGTAGAAGCCGCGGGCGGCCTGGTTGACGTCCAGCACCCACAGGTAGAGCGGGCGGGTCGAGCCTTCACGCCGCAGCTGTGCGGCCACGCCCTGCATCAGCCGCCGGCCGATGCCGCCGCCCTTGAGGTCGGGGGCCACGTGCAGGTTGTCGATGTAGTCGCCCCAGTCCGGGTCGTGGTCCGGCATGACCCAGGCAAAGCCCAGCAGGCGGCCGGCGGCGTCCTCGGCGATCAGCCCCCATTCGGGGCCGCTGGCGACGGCCTGCAGGCGCTCGCGCCAAGCCTGGCGGCGCTCGGTGTCGGCCTCGTGGTCGAGGTAGTGGTCCGTGAAGACGCCGCGGTAGGCAGCGCGCCAGCTGGCGGCATGCAGCAGAGCGACCGCATCGGCGTCGGCCGGCGTCATGGGGCGGAGCGTGACGTCGGGCTGCGCCATGGCGCTTCAGCGCATCGTGCCGATCCGCCGCACCATTTCCTTGGCGAAGTCGACGAAGGCCTGCGCACCCTTGGAGCTGGGGTCGAAGACGACGCCGGGCAGGCCGTAGCTGGGGGCCTCGGCCAGCCGGACGTTGCGCGGGATGACGGTGTCGAAGACCTTGTCGCCGAAGTGGGACTTGAGCTGGTCGCTGACCTGCTGCTGCAGCGTGATGCGCGGATCGAACATGACGCGCAGCAGCCCGATGATCTCGAGCTCGCGGTTCAGGTTGGCGTGGATCTGCTTGATGGTGTTGACCAGGTCGGTCAGGCCTTCCAGCGCGAAGTACTCGCACTGCATGGGAACGATGACGCCGTGGGCGCAGCACAGGCCGTTGAGCGTCAGCATGGACAGCGAGGGCGGGCAGTCGATCAGCACGAAGTCGTAGTCCGTGCCGCTGTCGGCCAGCGCTGCCTTGAGGCGGGCCTCGCGGCGCTCCAGCGCCACCAGGTCCACCTCGGCGCCGGCCAGCTCGCGGTTGGCGCCCAGCACGTCGTAGCCGGCCTTCTCGGCACGGGTCTTGGCCTCGGCGACGGAGGCGGACTCCAGCAGCACGTCGTAGACCGTCATCTCCAGCTTGCGCTTGTCGATGCCCGAGCCCATGGTCGCGTTGCCCTGCGGGTCCAGGTCGACGACCAGCACGCGCTGGCCGATCTGTGCCAGCCCGGCGGCGAGGTTGACGGTGGTGGTGGTCTTGCCGACGCCACCCTTCTGGTTGGCGATGCAGAAAATCTTGGATGCCATCTCTTCTACCTGGACAGGGCCAACCGGATACCGAAGCCCACCAGGCAGACGCCGGCGATCTTGTTCAGCGTGCGCGTGATCCAGGGTCTGGCGCGCAGCCGTTCGGCGAGGAAGTGGGTGAGCAGCACGGCCACCAGGCCGTAGAGGAAGGTCAGGGCCGCGATGGTGGTGGCCATGGCGGCAAAGGTCGCGGCCCCTTGATGGCGGGCAGGGTCGACGAACAGCGGGAAGAAGGCCATGTAGAACATGATGGCCTTGGGGTTCAGCAGCGTGATCAGTGCGGCCTGCCGGAGGTAGTGGCGCGGCTTGATGTCCAGCACCGGGCCTGCGCCGGGCTTGGCGGCCAGCATGCGCCAGCCCAGCCAGGCCAGGTAGGCGGCGCCCACCCACTGCGCGGCGTGGAAGGCTGCAGGGTAGGCGGCCAGCAGCGCCGCCACGCCGGCCACGGCCAGCCACAACAGCACCTGGTCGCCCACGATGATGCCCAGCGTGGCCGCCAGGCCGCCCGCAATGCCGCCCTTGCTGGTGGAGGTGATCAGCGCCAGGTTGCCCGGGCCGGGAATCGCAAGAAAGAGCACGATGGCAGCGACGAACGCGCCGTAGTCAGCTACGCCGAACATGGAGGTGCCACAAGGGGAGGGGCGGCCAGTTTAAGCGAGGGACCTTGCTCAGGCCGCCTTCGGCCGCATCCAGACGAGGCATCGTTGCGCGTCCAGCCCCGGCACGGCCAGTTGTTCCACGTGAAACACCTCCAGGTCGGCGGGCAGGGCGGCAATCTCGTCGGCGGGGTGCTGGCCTTTCATGGCCATCCAGACGGCGTCCCGTCCTTGACGTGAAGCCAGGTGCTGGCGGGTCAGCGTCGTGAAGTCCAGCAGCGACGCGAAGGCGCGCGACGTGATGACGCCGAACGGCTCGGTCTGCCACTGCTCGACGCGGCTGTGCACGCCATGCAGGTTGGGCAGCTTCAGTTCGGCGGCGACCTGCTGGATGAAGGTGGCCTTCTTGGCAACGGCGTCCACGCAACTGACGTCGGTGCCCGGGCAGCAGATGGCGATGACGACACCGGGCAGGCCGCCGCCGGCGCCCACGTCCATCAACCTGGCCGGCGCGCCGTGGCGCTGCAGTGGCGGGATGGCCGAGAGGCTGTCGATCAGGTGGTGGCTCAGCATCAGCGCCGGGTCACGCACGGCGGTCAGGTTGTAGACCTTGTTCCACTTCTGCAGCAGGGCCAGGTAGGCCAGCAGCTGGTCGAGCTGCGTGTCGCTGAGGGCTAGGCCGAGTTCGTTGGCGGCGGCTTGGAGCGTGTCCCTCATGCCGTCACCACCACTTCAGCGGCATCCGTGAAGCCCTTGAACTTGCCCTTCTTCAGGTGCACCAGCAGCAGCGAGATCGCGGCCGGCGTGATGCCGGAGATGCGAGAAGCCTGGCCCAGCGTCTCGGGCCGGTGCGTGTTCAGCTTCTGCCGCGCCTCGAAGGAGAGGGCGTGGACCAGTCCGTAGTCCAGCTCGTCCGGCAGCTTCAGGTGCTCGAAGTGGGCGGCGCGGGCGACGTCGTCAACCTGCTTGTTGATGTAGCCGGCGTACTTGGTGCTGATCTCGACCTGCTCGGCGACAAGGTCGGCCAGATCGCGGCCCAACTCGGCCGTCAAGGTTTCACGTGAAACACCGGCCAAACCTACGAGTTCAGGGCGGGCAATCGCGGCGACTTCGGCCACCGTGTCGAAGCCCACGCCGGGCCGGCGCAGCAGGTCCGCCAGGTTGTATTCGCGCTCCAGCGCCTTGCCCACCAGCCGTTCGGCGTCCGCCGCCGGCAGGATGCCGGGATGCACCCAGGTGCTTTTCAGCTTCTCGGTTTCACGTGAAACCGCGTCGCGCTTGCGGTTGAAGGCGGCCCAGCGCTCGTCGTCCACCAGGCCCAGCTGGCGGCCGGTCTCGGTCAGGCGGGCGTCGGCGTTGTCCTCGCGCAGCTGCAGGCGGAACTCGGCGCGGCTGGTGAACATGCGGTAGGGCTCGGTCACGCCCTTGGTGATCAGGTCGTCCACCAGCACGCCCAGGTAGGCCTGGTCGCGCGCGGGCGTCCAGGGGCCCGAAAAGTGGGGATTGCCGCGCACCTGCAGCGCCGCATTCAGGCCGGCGAACAGGCCCTGCGCCGCGGCCTCCTCGTAGCCGGTGGTGCCGTTGATCTGGCCGGCGAAGAACAGGCCCTGGATGACCTTGGTTTCGAACGAGGCCTTCAGTCCGCGCGGGTCGAAGTAGTCGTACTCGATGGCGTAGCCGGGACGCAGGATGTCGGCGTTCTCCAGGCCCGGGATGCTGCGCACGGCGGCGAGCTGGATGTCGAAGGGCAGGGAGGTGGAGATGCCGTTGGGGTAGAACTCGTGCGTCGTCAGGCCTTCCGGCTCCAGGAAGATCTGGTGCGAGTCCTTGTCGGCGAAGCGGTTCACCTTGTCTTCGATGCTGGGGCAGTAGCGCGGCCCCACGCCCTCGATGACGCCGGTGAACATGGGGCTGCGGTCGAAGCCGCTGCGGATGATCTCGTGCGTGCGGGCATTCGTGTGGGTGATCCAGCACGGCACCTGTTGCGGGTGCATGGCCGTGCTGCCCATGAAGCTGAACACCGGCACTGGCGTCAGGTCGCCGGGCTGGGCCTCGCACTTGGAGAAGTCGATGCTGCGGCCGTCGATGCGCGGCGGCGTGCCGGTCTTCAGCCGGCCCTGCGGCAGCTTCAGCTCCTTCAACCGGGCCGACAGCGACACGGCCGGCGGGTCGCCCGCGCGGCCGGCGGCGTAGTTCTGCAGGCCCACGTGGATGCGGCCGTCCAGGAAGGTGCCGGCCGTCAGCACGACGGCGCGGGCGCGGAACTGGATGCCGGCCTGCGTGACGGCGCCGACGACGCGGTCGCCTTCCACCATCAGGTCGTCCACGGCCTGCTGGAACAGCGTCAGGTTGACCTGGTTCTCCAGCCGCTGGCGGATGGCGGCCTTGTAGAGGATGCGGTCGGCCTGGGCTCTCGTCGCCCGCACGGCCGGGCCCTTTGACGAATTGAGGATGCGGAACTGGATGCCGGCCTCGTCGGTGGCCAGCGCCATCGCCCCGCCCAGCGCGTCGACCTCCTTGACGAGGTGGCCCTTGCCGATGCCGCCGATGCTGGGATTGCAGCTCATCGCACCCAGGGTCTCGATGTTGTGGGTCAGCAGCAGCGTCTGCGCGCCCATGCGCGCCGCAGCCAGCGCGGCCTCGGTGCCGGCATGGCCGCCGCCGACGACGATGACGTCGAAATCCTTGGGGTAGAGCATCGCGATCCTGGAAAGAACAGCCGCCCGCGCGAGGGCTCGGGCAAACCCCGAATTTTACGAAGCGGCTGTGGATAAGTCACCCCGTCCGCCGCAGCGGTGCAGGGACAATTCGACGATGGAATGCCGTCCCCGCTGCGCCGCCTGCTGTATCGCCCCGTCGATCAGCTCGCCCATCCCCGGCCACCCGACCGGCAAGCCGGCCGGCGTGCGCTGCGCCCAGCTGGACGACGAGGACCGCTGCCGCATCTTCGGCCGTGCCGAGCGCCCGGCCGTCTGCGGCTCGCTGCAGCCCAGCGAGATCATGTGCGGCGACAGCCGCGAGCAGGCCATGCGCTGGCTGGGCTGGATGGAGCGCGAGACGGCGCCGTCTCAGCTCGGCTGAGGCCGCGGCGAGCGGCCGAAACGAGCCCGCCAGGCCTGGGCGCGCGGGTGGTCCCAGTACTTGTCGAAGAGATAGTGCAGCACCGTGTTGGCCAGCGGCTCGATGAAGGTGACCGCGCCGGCCACGCTGAGGCTGCCCGTCAGCGCATAGGTCACGCTGAACGAGGTGCCGAGGTGGAGGATGCCGAAGCTGACGGTCTTGGCCATGGTCGGTCTATCGACGAGCAGATCTGAATAGGCAAATGCTAATCATTCTCATCGCCGCGGGCCAATCGCTTGCCTCAATCGCCGTGATGGCCCCTCCCGAGCACCGTTTCAGGAGGTGGTGCCCTTGCCGCTGACCTTGTCGGTCACCGGCTGCTTCGTGTCCAGCTCCTCGATCCACACCTCGCAGGCCTCGGGCGCGATGCGGCCCGCCACGCGGTAGGCCTTGCCCGCCTCGGGCGTGAAGGCCACCTCGCCCTGCACGCGGCAGGTCGGGTGGGTCATGGCGAGCATGGGGGCGGCGTACTGCGTCATGGCCTGCAGCTGCACGCGGGCTGGCCGCAGCGGCAGCTCGTTCGTCAGCGCCACGGGCGACATGGCAAAGCCACGGCCCTGGTTGGCGCTCACCGTGGCCCGGCTGGTGGTGGACAGGCGGCGCCCGTCCACCTGCGTCATCTCGAAGACGTGCAGCAGCCGGTCGCCGGCCTGCAGCGCCTGGTCGGCCACGTTGACGGTGGGGCCGGCGTAGTCCGGCGGCGTGGCGGCCTCGAAGCCGGCGCAGCCGGCCAGCAGCAGCGTCAGGGCCATGGCCGCCGCCCTCATCGCGCCACCGCCGCGCGCATCGAGCGCGCCACGTAGGTCAGCGCCACGGCCGCCAGCGCGAAGCCGACGACGACACCCGGCAGCACCTGGCTCCAGCGCGGCGCCTCGCCCTTGAGCACGGCCAGCATCAGCGTGTTCTGCGCCAGGCCCGGCACCCACAGGTACCAGGGGGCCTCGCCGCCCGGGTTGAGCAGGCTGACCATGGGCATCAGGCTGACGGCGGTGACCACCAGCGTGCTGCCGGCCTGCGCCTCCTTGAAGGTCTTGGAGCGGATGGCCAGCGCCATCAGCAGGGCCGACAGGCCGGCCGCCAGCGGGATCTGCAGCAGCCAGAAGGCCAGCACCTCGCCCAGGCCGAACTGGAACATGGCCTGCAGGCTGTCGCTCCTGAGCAGCCATTGCGCGGGCACGAAGCTCAGCGAGGACAGCAGCGCCACCGCCATCCCCAGCAGCGCCACGGCGCCCCACTTGCCGGCCACGATGGCACCGTGCGGCGCGGGGTTCATCAGCAGCGGCTCCAGCGAGCCGCGCTCGCGTTCGCCGGCCGTGCTGTCCAGCGCCGCGGTCAGCGCGCCGTAGAGCACGGCCATGATGATGAACATCGGGATCATGGCCGTCAGCCGCGACGCGCGGGCCTGGGCGTTGGCGAGGTCGCGCTCCTCGATGTCGATGGGCTCCAGCAGCTCCGTGGAGACGCCACGCATCGCCAGGCTCAGCGTCGCGCGCTCCTGGCTGAAGCCGCGCAGCAGCCCGCGCAGCGCGCCCACGCCGGCGCTGGCGCGCTGGTTGGCACTGTCGGTCACCATCTCCACGACGGGCGATTCGCCGTGCAGCAGCTTGGCCTCGAAGTCCGCCGGAATCACCAGCAGGGGCGCGGAGTTCTTGCCCTGGCGCAGCGCAGCCTCGTAGCCCTCGCGCGTCTTGGCGTCCTTCAGCGTGATGACTTTGTAGGTCTGCCGCTGGATGAAGTTGACCAGCGTGGGCCCGTTCTCCGTGCCGTAGACGACAACTTCCCGCTTCTCCGCCTGCGTTTCCAGGGACGCGATCAGCCCGGACAAGGCCATCAGCAGCAGCGGCCCCATCAGAAGCGCGGGGATCAGCAGGCGCAGCAGCGTGCGGCGGTCGCGCAAGGCGTCGGAGAGCTCCTTCGCGAAAACGATCAGGGCCTGAGTCATGCCAGCCCCTCGTCCGATGCGTACATCGGCCGATCCCCCGAGGGGATGCGGGCCGGCTTGGGAGCGGCCCGGCGCTCGGCCCGCGTGCGGTCATTCGTGTGTTTCATTGGGCGACCTCTTCAGGGAATGCGAGTTTCACGAAGGCGTCCTCGAAGCGTGCCTCGCCGGCCTGTTCCAGCAGGCCGGGCACGCTGCCGTGGGCCACGCTGCGGCCCTTGGACACGACGACCACCTCGTCGCAGAGCTGCTCCACCTCTTGCATGATGTGCGTGGAGAAGACGATGCACTTGCCGCCCCCCTCGGCGCTGCGCAGCCAGCGCAGCGCCTCACGCAGCGCGCGGGTGGCCAGCACGTCCAGGCCGTTGGTGGGCTCGTCCAGCACGATGTTGGCGGGGTCGTGCACCAGCGCGCGGGCCAGCGCGGTCTTCATGCGCTCGCCCTGGCTGAAGCCGTCGGCGCGGCGGTCCAGGATGGCCTGCATCTCCAGCAGCCGGGCCAGCTCCTCGGCGCGCGCGTTGGCGGCGTCGGGCGTCATGCCCTGCAGGCGGCCGTAGTAGACGATGTTCTCGCGGGCCGACAGGCGCGGGTACAGGCCGTGCGCGTCGCCGAGGATGCCCATGCGGGCGAGGGCCTTCAGCGGGGCGTCCTTCACGACGATGCCATCGACGGCGATCTGGCCGTGGTCCGGCGGGAACAGCCCGCCCAGCATGCGCAGCGTGGTGGTCTTGCCGGCGCCGTTGGCGCCCAGCAGGCCGGTGATGCGGCCGTTCTCGGCGCGCAGGCTCACGCCCTGCACCGCATGAACGACGCGCTTGCTGCCGCGCTTGAACAGGCTGCCGCCCGTCTGGGCGACGAATTGCTTGTGAACGTCCTGGATGTCGATCATTGGGCCGCTCCTCCTTGCGGCGATTGCACGGGCCGGAACGCCGGCGGGCGGGGGATGCGGATGGCGCAGCTGCCGTCCTGGGGCAGGGCGGTTGCGTCGGTCTTGGCGTCGATGAAGCGGAACATCAGGTCGCGTACGCAGCCCACGCTCATGACGCCGTGGCCCGCCTCGGGCACGACGAGGTGCTGCACCCGCTCCGGGTGGCCCTCGCGCAGGGCCTGGGCGACGCGCTCGCCATGGCGCGGTGGCGTGGCCGGGTCGGCGCCGCCGCTCATCACCAGCACGGGGCTGGGGGCGGGCGGGACCTTGTAGAAGCCGGCCGGCACGTCGCCGCGGGGCCAGGTCTTGCACACCAGGCCGTACATCCGGGCGTCCAGGGCCTGGAAGTCGGCGCCGGGGGCGTCCTGGGTGTCGGCGACGCGGGGCATGTCTTCCGCGCAGATCACGGAGAAGTGCATGCCCATCGCCAGGCGCGTGGCGGGGTTGCTGCCGAAGGCGGTGGCCAGCCCGAACAGGCCGGCGAAGTTGCCGTCCGCCGCCGCCGCATGGATGGCGGCGGGCAGGGCGGCGGCCAGCGCCGGCTGGTACAGCGGCGCGCGCACGGCGCGCAGCAGCAGCTCGCGGGTCGCCGTGAAGCGCTCGGGCACGCCGGTCAGCGGCTGGGCCACGGTCACCTCGCGCGGCAGCGAGGCGAGCAGCTTCTGCCAGTCGGCGCGCAGCTGGGGCTGCGTGCTGGCCTGGGCCTCGATGAGCCGGTCCAGCGCCGCCTGTCCGTCGGTGGAGAAGCTGGCCGGCAGCGCCATGTCCGGCGGCGCCACGCCGTCGATGACGGTGCGCCGCACCCTGGTCGGGAACTGGCGCAGGTACTCCAGCGCGGCGCGCGTGCCGTAGCTGCCGCCGACGAGGTTCCACTGCGGCACGCCCAGGGCCTCGCGCACGGCGTCCATGTCCTGCATGGCGAGGGTGGTCGTGAAGAAGCGCAGGCCGCCTTCTTTGCCGTAGGGGAGCTTTTCCAGCGCCGCGCGGCAGGCGTCCAGGCGGCGCAGCTGCGCGGCGCTGTCGAGCTGCTCGGTGACGGGCAGCTGGCTGTCGTCGGGGCACTCCAGCGGCGCCGACTTGCCGGTGCCGCGCTGGTCGATGAAGACCAGGTCGCGGCGGTTGTTCAGCCGCGAGAGCCGGGACAGCATGTGCGGCGCGACCTTGATCGCGCTCTGGCCGGGGCCGCCGGCCAGCATCAGCACGGCGTCGGGCTGCTTGTTGCGCGCCATCGCGGGCACGACGAGGTAGTGGATGTCGACCTTGGCGCCGTCGGGGCGGGCCGGGTCCAGCGGGCGCTGCAGGCTGCCGCATTGCAGCTCGTTGGGGATGCCCGTGACGCGGCAGGGCTTCAGCGCCGCCGCCTGTGCAACGCTGCCGAGGCCCAGCAGCAGGGCCGGAAGAAGGAGAAGGCGCCGCCAGGGTTCGCGCATGCCGTGTCCGGGGTGGTTGAGGAGGCCTGCAGTATGGCCGCGCCCCCGGGGTGCGAAGGCCTGGCGCCGGGCGAATGGCGGGACCGGCGACATGAATGGCAGCCGGTGCGGGCCGAGGCGGCGATGACCCGTCCCGTGCAGGGGCATGCCGCCCTCGCGTAGCCTCGCGGCCTCATCACCCGATCCAACCTCCGGAGTTGCCCTTGAAGCTCTACTACAGCCCCGTCGCCTGTTCGCTGTCGCCCCACATCGTGCTGGAGGAAGCCGGCCTGCCCTACGAGGCCGTGCTGGCCAGCACCAAGACCCACAAGCTGCAGGACGGCACCGACTACTACTCGATCAACCCCAAGGGCTATGTGCCGCTGCTGGAACTCGACAGCGGCGAGCGGCTCTCCGAAGGGCCGGTCATCGTGCAGTACATCGCCGACCTGGTGCCCGAGCGCGGCCTGATCCCGGCGGCCGGCACGCTGGCCCGCTACCGCGTGCAGGAGTGGCTGAACTTCATCACCAGCGAGCTGCACAAGGGCTTCTCGCCGCTGTTCAACCCCGCCATCCCCGAAGAGGCCAAGGTGCTGTTCCGCGCCAAGCTGGTCGAGCGCTTCACCTGGGTGGACGCCCAGCTCGCCGGCAAGTCCTACCTGACGGGCGAGGCCTTCTGCGTGGCCGACGCCTACCTGTTCACGGTGGCCAACTGGAGCCAGTTCGTCGGTGTGGACATCGCCGGCCTGGCGCAGCTGGGCGCCTTCATGGAGCGCGTGCGCCAGCGCCCCGCCGTGCAGGCGGCGATGAAGGCCGAGGGCCTGATCAAGTAAGCAGGGCGCGACAGGCCGAGCGCGCCTTGGCGTCGCTCGCGTCCAGCTTGCCGCAGACGCCGTCGAGCTGCGCCCTGAGCCGGCCGACGGCGGCGGCCTGCGCGGGCGTCTGGCCCCATGTCGCCAGCAGGCCGGCCACCTTCTTCAGCGATCGCTCGCTGCGCTCGTAGAAGGCGCCGGGGTCCTTGGCGGCCTCGGCGAACAGCTGCGACGCGGCCTTCTCGATGCGCGCCGTGTCCTGCGGCGCCAGCTCGATCAGCGCGCCGAAGTAGTTCGAGCCCCACTGCAGCCGCGTGGCCGGGCCCTCGCTCTTGTCGAAGGCCTCCTCGTACCAGCGCAGCGCGTCGGCCTTCTTGCCCTGCTTCCTGGCGTTGCCGCCGAGCTGGCTCATCAGGTAGTAGGGGGAGTGGCTGCGCGCCAGCGCCGACTTCAGCAGCTCGTCGCTCTCCTTCCACAGCCCGGCGCGGCCCAGCAGATGGGCGGCCTCGGTGACGACGGCCTGGCGCTCGTAGCCGTCGGTGACCTCGCGGTTGGCGCGGCCGGCCTGATCGCGGGCCTCGGCCAGCAGTGCGGCGGGCAGGCCCTTGGGATGCGGGTCGTCCTTGGCCGCGTCCAGGCGGGCCAGGTCGATGCGGCCCTGCAGCGCGTTCAGGCGGTCGGCGCGCGACAGGGTTGGGTCTTCGTTCAGCCGCTTCAGCGCGGCATCGAACTCGGCGACCAGCGCGGCACGCGCCGCGCCCGGTTGGGGCGCGAAGGCCTTGACGAGGTCGGGCGCCTCGTTGGTCAGCACGTCCATCTGGGCACGGGACTGGGCGGCGTCGGCCAGCACGGCGCGCAGGCGCGGCACATCCTTCGCAATCTGGGCCGGGTCGGCGGCCTTGCCCTCGGCCATCGCGCCGACGGACTTCAGCCACAGCCGCGTCGTCGTCTCGGTGTCGATCCCTTCGCTGGCCTTGGCCAGCTGGGCCAGCGTCGCGGCGCGCTCGGCCACGGGCAGCAACTGCTGCTCGTCGGTCTCCCAACCGTAGAAGCCCAGCAGTCGCCACTCGTTCGCGCCCAGCTTCCTGCCGGCCCTGGCGTCCGCCAGCACGGCCTTGACCGGGCGGCCGCTGGACAGGCCCAGCTGCAGCACCTTCATGACCTGGGCCGCGTCCGCCTCGCCGGGCAGGCGCGTGATCTCGCTGCCGTTGGGGCTGAACAGGATCAGCGTGGGGTAGCCGCGCACCTTGAAGCGCGTGCCCAGCTTCTGCGCGCCGGGCGCGTCGCCGTCGATGCCCACCGCGACGAAGGCCTTGCTCTGCTCGATGAAGTCCGCGCGGTTGAACAGCGTCGCCTTCAGCTGGTTGCAGGGCGGGCACCACTTGGCGCCCCAGTACAGCAGCAGCGGCTTCTTCTCGGCCCGGGCCTGGGCGAAATGGCGGTCGATGTCGGCATCGGCCGCGGCGGCCTGCCAGCTCACGCCGGGGCCGGGGCTGGCGTGGGCCACGGGGGCGGTGGACAGCAGCAGCGCGGTCGCGATGGCGGCGAACAGGGGGGAGAGCTTCATCGTGTGAAGGTGAACGGGCGCTCGTGGCGGAGCCTGGATTCTGCGTCGCCCCGGCCGCCGCAGAATCTGCGCATGCCGAATAAGCTCAGTCAGCGTCTGGACGACGCGCTCCAGGCGCTGCGTTCGCAGGCCCGCCCCGACCAGCTCGATGCCATGGCCCGCTTCGGCCTGACCGGCGATGGCCGCCTGGGCCTGGCCGTGCCGACGCTGCGCACCCTGGCCCGCGGCTTCGGGCGCGACCACGAGCTGGCGCTGGCGCTGTGGGACAGCGGCATTCCCGACGCCCAGCTGCTGGCCGGCATGGTGGCCGAGCCGGCCCGGCTGACGGCCGCACAGATGGACCGCTGGGTCGCGGGCATGCGGGCCTGGGATGTCTGCGACCAGGCCTGCCTGAACGCGTTCGTGAAGAGCCCGCTGGCCTGGGACGCGATCCCGCGCTGGGTCGCGCGTGGCCCGGAGTTCGAGAAGCGCGCCGGCTTTGCGCTGCTGGCCGTCGCGGCGGTGCACCAGAAGACGCGGCCGGATGCCGACTTCCTGGCCCGCCTGCCCCTCATCGAGGCCGCCGCGGGCGACGAGCGCAACTTCGTCAGGAAGGCCGTCAACTGGGCGCTGCGCCAGATCGGCAAGCGCAGCCCGGGCTTGCGTGAGCCTGCGCGAAGGGTGGCGGAACGCCTGTGCCTGCGCGAGGAGAAGTCGGCACGCTGGATAGGCCAGGATGCACGGCGTGAACTGAGCCGCCCCTCCTGAGCGCGGCGCGCGCGACGGGTCGAGCCCGGAGTAAATCGACTCCGACCCCAATTTGGCATCCACCTTTGGAGGGATGCCGGGGGGATGCCGCCCGCCACTCTCCCCCCTCGATCCACCCAAAGGGCGATGGCTGCGGGGCGGGCCGGCGCCGATGCTGACGGTGTCGCGTCTGGCACGCCCTCGAACCGCTTCAGGACACACGGAGACCCGCCATGCAATTCGTCAGCTCCTCCCAGCATCCCGGCGCCCGCTCACCGCAGGCAGCCCTGCCCCACTCCTGCGACATGGAGGGCATCACGGGCGGCCCCGAACTCTGTGGCTGGTTCGATTCCAGCTTCGACCTGGCCCACGGCCTGCTGGTCGTCGAGCAGGACGACGACAGCCTGTACCAGCTCTGGAAGCTCTCCCGGCACTGATTCAGAGCCGGCACGCGAGCTGGGTGCCCTGCAGGATGGCCCGCTTGGCGTCCAGCTCGCCGGCCTCCAGCGCGCCGCCGATCAGGTGCACGCTGGTGCCCGCCGCCTTCAACGGCGCCTGCAGCTCGCGCAGCGGCTCCTGGCCGGCGCACAGCACGATGGTGTCGGCCTCGATGAGCTGGGCGTCCGCCCGCTTCTCGCCATAGCTGACCCACAGGCCCTCGGGCGTGATCTGCTCGTAGTTCACGCCGGCCAGCATGTCCACCTGCTTCATCTTCAGCGCTGCGCGGTGGATCCAGCCCGTCGTCTTGCCCAGGCCCGCGCCCAGCTTGCCGGCCTTGCGCTGCAGCAGCGTGATCTGGCGGGTGGGCGCTTCGGGCGCCGGCCGCAGCAGGCCGGCGCGCACCTGCTCGGGGTCGCCCACGCCCCAGTGGCGGCGCCAGGCGGCCGGGTCCAGCGTCAGCGAATGGCCGGCCTCCAGCAGGTACTCGGCCATGTCGAAGCCGATACCGCCCGCGCCCACGATGGCCACCCGCGCGCCCACCGGCTTGTCGTGGCGCAGCACGTCGATGTAGCTCAGCACCTGGCCACGGGCGATGCCCTCGGCCTGGCCGGGGATCTTCGGGTCGCGCGCGCTGACGCCGGTAGCCAGCAGCACCTCGTCGAAGCCCTTCAGCGCGTCCGCCGCGGCGCGGCAGTTCAGCTTCAGCTCGACGCCGGTGACCTCGATGCGGCGGCGGAAGTAGCGCAGCGTCTCGCTGAACTCCTCCTTGCCCGGCACGCGCCTGGCCATGTTGAACTGGCCACCGATCTCGGCCGCCGCGTCGAACAGCGTCACCGCATGGCCGCGTTCGGCCAGCGTCGTCGCCGCGGCCAGGCCCGCGGGGCCCGCGCCGACCACGGCAACGCGCTTCCTCGCGCCGCCGGTCGAGGCCAGCGGCTTCAGCACAATCTCCTGCTCGTAGGCCGCGCGCGGGTTGACGAGGCAGGTGGAGATCTTTTGCGCGAACGTGTGGTCCAGGCAGGCCTGGTTGCAGGCGATGCAGGTGTTGATCTCGTCGGCCCGGCCCTGGCGCGCCTTGCTGACGAACTCCGGGTCGGCCAGGAAGGGCCGGGCCATGGACACCATGTCGGCGCTGCCGTCCGCCAGCACGCCTTCCGCCACCTCGGGCGTGTTGATGCGGTTGCTGGTGATCAGTGGTGTCGTGATGCCTTCCTCGCGCAGCTTGGCGCGAAGTTTTGCAGTCACCCACGCAAAGCCCGCGCGCGGCACGCTGGTCGCGATGGTCGGGATGCGCGCCTCGTGCCAGCCGATGCCGGTGTTGATGATGGTCACGCCCGCGCGCGCCACGCGCCGCGCCAGCTCCACCACCTCCTCCCAGCTGCTGCCGTCGGGCACCAGGTCCAGCATCGAGAGGCGGTAGATGATGATGAAGTCCGGCCCCACGGCCTCGCGCATGCGCGTGAGGATCTCCAGCGGCAGCCGCATGCGGTTCTCGTAGGAGCCGCCCCAGCCGTCGGTGCGCTGGTTGGTGTGCGCCACCAGGAACTGGTTGATGAAATAACCCTCGCTGCCCATCACCTCCACGCCGTCATAGCCGGCCTCGCGGGCCAGCTTCGCGCAGCGGATGAAGGCACGGATCTGGCGCTCGATGCCGCGGGCGCTCAGCTCGCGTGGCGTGAACGGGCTGATGGGGCTCTGGATGCGCGACGGCGCCACGCACAGCGGCGAGTAGCCGTAGCGGCCGGTGTGCAGGATCTGCAGCGCGATCTTGCCGCCCTCGGCGTGCACGGCGTCGGTGATGAGCTTGTGGCGGCGCGCCGCGCCCGAGGTGGCCAGCGTGCCGGCGAACGGCTTGGCCCAGCCCTCGATGTTGGGCGCGAAGCCGCCCGTCACGATCAGCCCCACCTCGCCCCGGGCGCGCTCGGCGAAGAACACCGCCATGCGCTCGAAGTGCTTGCTGCCGTCCTCCAGGCCGGTGTGCATGCTGCCCATCAGCACGCGGTTCTTCAGCGTCGTGAAACCGAGGTCCAGGGGGGCGAGGAGATGGGGGTAGTTCATGGCGGCGATGCTAGCGACGCGGCGTCGCCGCCAGCGGAGGGTTCTCCTGGGCCGCCCGGCTCCAGCAACAGTTCTTCACCGGATGCGAGTTGATTGAAATCGTGACTTCCTCGGGTTGAGTTCTAATCGCGAATCCGCGTTAAGGGAATTCAGCCCGGCGGTTTGGTTTTTTCGGAGAGATTTCGATGCGATTCACCCCCTGGGCCACCCGACTGGTCCTGACGCTGAGCCTGTCGGCCACTGCATTCCTGACTGCCTGTGGCGGCGGTGGAGGCAGCGGCAGTTCGGCGCAGATCCGCCTGCTCAATGCCACGCAGTCCTACGCCAACCTCGACTTGGTGGTCAACGACAAGACCATCAACTCCAAGATCGCTCAAGCCAGCGTCGGCAGCTACGGCGGCGTGGACACCGCCAACGCGGCGACCCAGGTCCAGGCCAGCGACGTCGGCAACAGCATCGCCGCGCTGGCGCCCGGGCTGACCGGTGACAGCAGCTACACGCTGATCGCCTACGGTTTTGCCGGTGCCGTGCGCACCAGCCTGCTGCAGGAAGCCCAGGACGCGCCGGACTCCGGCAAGGTCAAGGTGCTGGCGCTGAACCTGGCTCCGGATGCGGGCCAGCTGGACGTCTACATCACCACGCCCGACGCGGCGCTGACCGACTCCACCCCCTTCTCCACCGGCCTGCAAGGCGGCGCGGGCAGCGGCTACATCCAGCTCAACGCGGGCACCTACCGCGTGCGCGTCACCGGCTACAACAACAAGACCGACCTGCGCCTGGACGTCTCGGGCGTCACGCTGGACTCCGCCAGCGTCAACTCGCTGATCCTGACCTCCACCAGCAGCGGCACGCTGGTCAATGGCTTCAAGCTGGTCCAGAAGGGCGCAGTGACCCCCTACCCCAACACGCTGAGCCGCGTGCGCATGGTGAACGGCCTGGCCGGCGGCACCTATGCCAGCTCGACCGTGCAGGGCAAGACGCTGCTGATCAACTCGCCGTCGCCCAACCGGGCCGACTACATCAGCCTGCCTGCCGGCGCCAGCAACCTGGTGGTGAACGTCAACGGCACGGTGCAGAACTTTGCAGCCCCCAACCTGGTGGCCGGCACGGACTACACGCTGCTGCTGTACGGCACGGCGACCAACCCGCTGTTCCAGCCGCTGGTCGATGACAACCGCCTGCCGACCACGGCCGGCAGCGTGAAGATCCGCCTCATCAACGCGCTGTCGGGCAACAACCCGCTGGCTTCGCTGGTGGTGGACTACACGACGCTGGCCTCCAACGTGCAGGCCGGCGCCAGCTCGACCCCGGCGATGATCTCGTCCACCACGGGCTCGACGGTGCAGATCACCTCGCCGCTGCTGGCCAACCCGCTGTACAACCCCGGCACCAACGGTGGTACCACCAGCCTGACCCCGCTGACGGCCAACGGCGTCTACACGGCGCTGATCATGGGCGACTCGACCGTCAACACCGGCACGACGCCGCCCACCATGCCCGGTGCCACCGGCATGTTCATCAAGGACCGCTGATCCCGACCCGGATTCCGGCTCTTCTTCAAAGCCCCTCGCGCCTCTGGCCCGAGGGGCTTTTTGCTGGCCGACAATCGCGGCCATGAGCAGCCCTGCCGCCCCCGTCGCCAGCAACTGCCCGCGCTGCGGCGGCCGCTTCGACTGCGGCGCGCAGGTCGGGCGCTGCGACTGCTTCGACGTCCGCCTCGACGAGGCCCAGCGGGCCTGGATCGCGCAGCGCTGGCCAGGCGGCTGCCTGTGCGTCGCCTGCCTGCGCGGCATCGCGGGCATGATGCCGCCATGCCCGTCCTCGACCGCCTCGCCCCACCCCTCTTCGTCTTCATCTGGGCCACCGGCTACATCGTCGCCAAGCTGGCCGCCCCCTACGCCGACCCGCTGACCTTCCTGGCCTGGCGCTATGCCGGCGTCGTCGTGCTGATGCTGGGCCTGGCGCTGGCGGCGCGAGCAACCTGGCCCGTACCGCGGGCGATGCTGCACCTGGCCATCGCCGGCATCGGCATCCAGGCGCTCTACCTGGGGGGCGTGTGGGTCGCCATCCGGCAGGGCCTGCCGGCCGGCACGGCGGCGCTGATCGTCAACCTGCAGCCCGTGCTGGTCGCGGCGCTGGCACCGCTGATCGGCGAGCGCGTCGCGCCGCGGCAGTGGGCCGGCGTGGCGCTGGGCCTGGCGGGCGTCGTGCTCGTCATCTGGCACAAGCTGGCGCTGGGCGCGGGTTTCGGCCCGCCGCTGCTGCTGTGCGTGATGGCCTTGCTCGCCATCACCGGTGGCACGCTGTACCAGAAGCGCTTCGTGCCGCACTTCGACCTGCGCACCGGCCAGGTGGTGCAGTTCGCCGCCGCGCTGGTGGTGACGCTGCCGGTGGCCTGGGCGCTGGAGCCCATGCGCATCGAATGGAATACCGCCGTCATCGCCGCGATGGCCTGGAGCGTGCTGGTGCTGACGGCCGGCGGCATCAGCCTGATGTTCTACATGCTGCGCCACGGCCGCGTGACGGCGGTCAGCAGCACCATGTATCTGGTGCCCTCTGTCACCTCGGTGATGGCGTGGCTGCTGTTCGGCGAGACACTGGGTGCGCAAGCCATCGCGGGCATGGTCGTGACGCTGCTGGGCGTCTACCTCGTCGTCGCGAAGAAACCGGAGATCCGAGCATGACCCCCCGCGCGCACCACAAGTTCTGGCCGGCCCGCGTGCCGCACGCCATCGAGCCGCCGGCCACGGCGCTGCCCGACAACCTGCTCGTGAACGCGCGCCGCTTCCCGCATCGGCCGGCGCTGGTCTTCCTCGGCCAGACCACCACCTACGCCGAGCTGGCCGCGCAGGTGCAGCGGCTGGCCGCGTGGCTGGCGGAGCGCGGCATCGCCAAGGGCGACCGCGTGCTGGTGGACCTGCAGAACTGCCCGCAGCTGGTCATCGCGCACTACGCCATCCTGAGCGCCAACGCCGTCGTCGTGCCGGTCAACCCGATGAACCGCGCGGCCGAGATCCGGCACCTCATCGAGGACAGCGGCGCCGTGCTGGCCATCACCAGCGCCGACCTCAGCGCCGAATGGCTGTCCGCCGGCATGGCCGCCAAGGACATGCTCGTCACGCGGCTGGCCGAGGTGCTGCCCGGGGGCTGCGTGCCCGAGGATGCGGGCCTGCATAACCTTCCACCAGGCTGGGCCGACTGGCTCAACGCCGACGTTGCGCTGCCGGCCGGCGCCACCGCCTGGGCCGACGCGATGGACTGTACGGGCGAGCCGCCCGTCACGACGGTGGGGGCCGACGATCTCGCGCTGCTGCCCTACACCAGCGGCACCACCGGCAACCCCAAGGGCTGCATGCACCTGCACCGCAGCCTGCAGCACAACGTCTTCGCCGGCGGGCTTTGGGCCAACGCCAACCACGAGGACGTCATCCTCGGCGTGGTGCCCATGTTCCACATCACCGGCATGGTGGTCGTCATGCACGGCACGCTGGCCGTGGGCGCGGCGCTGGTGCTGATGCCGCGCTGGCAGCGCGAATACGCGGCGCGGCTCATCAAGGACCACCGCGTCACGCGCTGGACCAACATTCCCACCATGGTCATCGACCTGCTGGCCAGCCCGCAGGTGGACACCTTCGACCTCGGCAGCATGATCTCCATCGGCGGCGGCGGCGCGGCCATGCCGCAGGCCATCGCCGAGCGGCTGTGGCAGCGTTACGGGCTGCGCTACATGGAAGGCTACGGCCTCACCGAGACGGCCGCGCCCAGCCACAGCAACCCCTACGACGCGCCCAAGCAGCAATGCCTGGGCGTGCCCTACATCAGCTGCGACGCCCGCGTCATCGACCCCGACACGGGGCGCGAGCTGCCCGTGGGCGAGAGCGGCGAGATCATCGTGCACGGCCCCATGGTGTTCGACGGCTACTGGCGCCGCCCCGACGCGACGCAGGCCGCCTTCATCGAGTTCGAGGGCCGGCGCTTCTTCCGCACCGGCGACATCGGCTACGTCGACGCCGACGGCTACTTCTTCATGACCGACCGCCTCAAGCGCATGATCAACGCGAGCGGCTTCAAGGTCTGGCCGGCCGAGGTGGAGAACCTGATGCACGCCCACCCGGGCCTCGCCGAGGCCTGCATCATCTCGGCGCCCGATGCCTACCGTGGCGAGACGGTCAAGGCCGTCGTCGTGCGGCGTGCCGGCCACGAGGCGCTGACCGAAAGCCAGCTGCGCGACTGGTGCAAGGCCAACATGGCGGCCTACAAGGTGCCCGCAGTCGTCGAGTTCGTCGACACGCTGCCCAAGAGCGGCGCCGGCAAGGTCATGTGGCGGGCGCTGCAGGAGCGCGAGAAGGCAAGGTGATGGCGGCGGTGCAGATGCCGGGCGATGCGCCGCACGGCCTGCGGCATCTGCTGGGCACGCGCGAGCGCGAGTTCGGCGTCCGCACGCTGGGCGGCTGAGCTTCAGGCGGCGCGGGGCCGCGCAGCGGCCGACGGCCCGCGCTCCAGCAGCAGGTACAGCAGCGGCCCGAACGTGCCCGTGGCCAGCGTGATCAGCGCGAACGGCCACACCGTGCGGCCCGCGAGTTTCGCGTCGCGCCAGAGGAAGCCGAGCAGGATGAGCGACGTGATGACGAGGTCCAGCAGCACCTGCCAGGCGCCCATGCTGGCCATGCCGGCCTGCCAGATGCCGACGTAGCCGACCTCCCACATGACGTAGAGCGAAAAGGCGCCGAAGGCGGCAAGGACGAGGATCAGGACGGTTCGCATGGTGGGGCTCCAGCGGGTTGAACAGGCCGCCATGCTCGGCAGTCGCGCGCAGCGCGGCAATGACCTCCGAGGTCATCGCGGCGCCGCGGGGTCGCATCGCAGAATGGCGCCATGACCGCCACCTTCGCCGCCCTGCGCAAGTCGCGCCGCGTCAGCCAGCTCGAGCTGTCGCTGCGCACCGGCGTCTCGCAACGCCACCTCAGCTGCATCGAGACCGGCCGCTCGCGCGCCGGCCGCGAGACCCTGATCGCGCTGCTCGACGCCCTCGGCGCCACGCTGCCCGAACGCAACCAGGCCCTGCTCGCCGCGGGCTATGCGCCCGCCCACGCCGAGCGCGCGCTGGACGCGCCCGAGATGGCGCCCGTGCGCGCTGCGCTGGAGCAGCTCATCCACGCCAACGGCGCGGCGCCGGCGCTGGTGCTGGACGGCGAGTACAACGTCGTCATGGCCAATGCCGGCCTGGCACGCCTGCTGGCGCTGCTGGGCCTGCCGGCCGATCAGTTGCTGGCCCAGCCGCTGAATCTGCTGCACGCCGTCTTCGCGCCCGGCGGTCTGCGCACGCTTTGCGTGGACGAGGCCTGGCTGTGCAACGAAATGTGGGCCCGGGCCAGCCGCGAGGCCGAGCACCTGCCACGCCTGCGTGCGCTGCTGGACGAGCTGCGCCCGGCCCTGCAGCCGTGGGCGGCCGTGGAGGCCGGCGGCCAGCTTCCCGTGCTGGCCTTCCGGCTGCGCGCCGCCGACGGCCGCGTGCTGAGTTTTTTCTCCACCATCACCAGCTTCGGTACGCCGCTGGACATCACGCTGGCGTCGCTGAAGGTGGAACACCTGTTCCCCGCCGACGAGGACACGCGGCGGGCGCTGGCTGCGGAGCCCGCCGTTCGCGCCAGCTCGTAGCCGGGGTCCGCTTGCGAGGTCCGAGCCCCGGTGGACCGGGTGCGGGCGCCTTACAAACGAATGGATTGGACACGGCGCTAACCCTTGCATCGTGGGGCATGGCCTGGCATGGTCATGGCCACCTCCCGCCCGCCATTCGCCCAGGAGACATCCGATGGAAACCCATGAGTTGCACCGAGGACGCCTGATCGACCACATTCAGCTGGTCGTCCAGGATCTTGCCGCCAGCAGGCGTTTCTACTCCGCCATCCTGGGCACACTCGAGATCCCGATCGGCGGATCAGCCGACGACTACTTCTGGGCCGACGAGCTGTTTGTCTCGACGCGCGAGAGCCAGGCGGCACAAGGCGCCCTCACCGGGCGCCATCACCTGGCGTTTCAGGCAAAGAGCCGGGCCATGGTGGACGCCTTCCACCGGGCAGCCCTCGCGGGCGGCGGCCAGGACAACGGCGGCCCTGGTGAGCGGCCCTATCACCCCGGCTACTACGCGGCCTTCGTCCTGGACCCTGACGGCAACAACATCGAGGCGGTCTACCACGGTGAGGCGGCCCGTACGGCCCCGTCCGTCCTGATCAGCTTCTAGCGCCTGCACCGCGCAGGGCGAGCCCGGCGTTCAATCCTCGCCGGTCTCCGGGAGGTGGATCAGCCCGGTGTGATAGTCGTACTCGAAGACTTCGCCGTAGCGCGCCCATTCGATGGCCACGCGCAGCACGCGCTCGGCCTCGGCGGCGTCCATGCTGTCCATCAGCAGCTTGAGGAAGGGCTCCTCCTTCAGCTCGCCGTGGGCCTCCTGCTCCAGGCTGTGGCGGATGAAGGTGGCCAGCGGCACATGCGCCATCAGCTGCTGGCCGAAGATCTCGCGGCGAAACTCGTGGCTGCCCTCCACGTACTTGTGGCCCAGCGGCGTCATCAGCAGGTCGCCGCCGCTGAGCTGGGCCAGGCCCAGGCGGTGCAGCGCGTCGGCCAGCGGCAGCACGGCCTCGTCGGTGAGCTCGCTTTCCTCCACCAACTGCGGCAGGTCCGCGCGGCCGTTGAAGGGCTCGTCGGCCAGCAGTTCCAGCAGGCTTTCCATGCGGCCCACCTCGGCCTCGGGCAGGCGGTCGCACAGGTGCGGCCGCGGCGCCTCATGCGCCGTGCCGGCCACGGGCGAGGCGCTGGTCATCAGGCGGTAGACCTCGTCGATGAGCAGGCGCACCTCGGGGCTGTCGGCGCGGCGCGGGCGCGGCAGCGTGATGGGCAGCTCGGCGCGCACGCGGCCCGGGTTGCTCGCGAACACGAGCACGCGGTCGGCCATCATGACGGCCTCCTCGATGTTGTGCGAGACGACGAGCATGGCCTGCGTGGGCATCTGGCCGCCATCCCACAACTCCAGGATCTCGTTGCGCAGCCGCTCGCCGGTCAGCACGTCCAGCGCCGAGAAGGCCTCGTCCATCAGCAGCACGGCCGGCTGCATGACCAGGGCCCGCGCCAGGCCCACGCGCTGGCGCATGCCGCCCGACAGCTCGCGCGGCAGCGCGCCCTCGAAGCCCGCCAGGCCGATCAGCTCGATGGCGGCCTCGGCCCGCTGCGCGCGCTCGGCCTCGCCGATGCCGGCGGCCTCCAGGCCCAGCTCGACGTTCTGCTGCACGGTCAGCCAGGGGAAGAGCGCGAAGCTCTGGAACACCATCGCGATGCCGGCCGCCGGCCCGAACAGCGGCTGGCCGCGGTAGCGCACGTCGCCGGCGTCGGCCGGGATCAGGCCGGCCATGATGCGTAGCAGCGTGCTCTTGCCCGAGCCGCTCTGGCCCAGCAGCGCGACGATCTCGCCCTTGGCCAGCGTGAAGTCCACGCGCTCCAGCACCGTGCGCAGGCTGCCGTCGGCGGACTTGAAGCCCTTGGCGACGTCCTTCAGTTCGATCAAGGTGTCCATCAGAAGTGCATCCTTTCTTCAGCGATGCGGTACAGCCGGCGCCAGACCCAGTGGTTCAGCGCCATCACGAAGATGCACATGACGCCGATGCCCAGCGCGATGCGCGGGAAGTCGCCCGCCGTCGTCATCTGCTGGATGTAGCTGCCCAGGCCGGCGGCCTGCAGCTTGGTGTCGCCCCAGCTGACGTACTCGGCCACGATGCTGGCGTTCCAGGAGCCGCCGCTGGCCGTGATGGCGCCGGTGACGAAGCTCGGGAAGATGGCCGGCAGCAGGTAGCGCCGCCAGGCCAGCCAGCCCTTCAGGCCCAGGTTCTGCGCGGCCAGGCGCAGCTCGGTCGGGATGGTGGACGCACCCGCCACGACGTTGAACAGCAGGTACCACTGCGTGCCCAGGATGATGAGCGGCGACAGCCAGAGGTCGGGGTCCAGCCGGTACTTGACGATGACCAGCACGGCCACCGGGAAGACGAGGTTGGACGGGAAGGCCGCCAGGAACTGCGCGACGGCCTGCACGCGGCCGGCGATGCGCGGGTTCAGGCCTATCCACACGCCGATGGGCACCCAGATCAGCGACGCGACCGCGATCAGCAGCAGCACGCGCGCCAGCGTGTACAGGCCCAGCTTGAACACATGCGCGGCCTCGCCCCAGCCGACCTCGGTGTGGATGAAGCTCACCAGCCGCCAGACGGCGAACAGCACCAGGGCCGCCACCAGCGCGTCCCACGCGCGCCCCCACAGCGGGTTGGGCGGCTGCGGCTTGGCGCGGATGGAGCGGCCGTCGTAGCTCTTCTTCAGCGGCGCGAAGCTGGCCGTGATCCAGCGCCCCGGCCAGGCGCCCAGGCGCTGCAGCAGCTCGGTGCGGCGCAGCCAGGTCAGCAGCCAGGACTGCGGTGCGTTCTCGCTGCCGCTCTCCTCGAAGCGGAAGCGGTCGGCCCAGGCCAGCAGCGGGCGGAAGAACAGCTGGTCGTACAGCAGGATGCCGATCAGCATGCCCAGGATGGCCCAGCCGATGGCGCCCAGGTCGCGCGCCTCGATGGCCACGGCGATGTAGGAGCCCACGCCGGGCAGCTTGATGTCCTGCCCGGCCACCGAGATGGCCTCCGCCGCGACGACGAAGAACCAGCCGCCGCTCATGCTCATCATCATGTTCCACAGCAGGCCCGGCATCGCGAAGGGCAGCTCCAGCCGCCAGAAGCGCTGCCAGCCCGACAGCTGGAAGATGCGCGCCGCTTCCTGCAGTTCGCTGGGCACCGTGCGCAGCGACTGGTAGAGGCTGAAGGCCATGTTCCAGGCCTGGCTCGTGAAGATGGCGAACAGCGCCGCCAGCTCCACGCCCAGCAGATTGCCCGGGAACAGCGCGATGAAGGGCGCTACGGCAATCGCCTGGAAGCCCAGGATGGGGATGGACTGCAGGATGTCCAGCAGCGGCACCAGCACCTTCTCGGCGGCGCGCACCTTGGCCGCCAGCACGGCGAACACGCAGGCAAACACCACCGACGCGGCCAGCGCGATGAACATGCGCAGCGTCGTGCGCAGCAGGTAGTAGGGCAGCCAGGCGACGTCCAGCGTCAGCGGCAGCGGCTCGCCGAGGTGAAAGGGCCGGGTCATCTGCGAGGCCGCCAGGCCCAGCAGGCTGAGCACGGCCAGCACGAGCGGCAGCAACGCCCAATCCCAACGGTTGAACGTGGCCTCGACGGCGGGGCGGGGGAAGAAGCGGCGGTCGGACATGGGCTCTGCGGAAGAACCCGGCAGCCTAGGCGGCGATTGTCACGAACCGGTGAAGGTCCTGTCCCCAGGCTTGCGGACGGCTTGCGCCAGGCCTCATTCGAACAGATGACCCAGGTCGTGGTGGCCCATGGACTCCGCCTTGGTGCGCAGGTATTTCTCGTTGTCCGGCCCCGGTGCCGTCAATGACGCCTCGCGCTGGACGACCTCGATGCCGAACTCGGCCAGCGCCGCCATCTTCAGCGGGTTGTTCGTCAGCAGCCGGATGCGGTGCACCCCCAGGGCGCGCAGCATGCATGCGGCGGCGTCGTAGCGGCGCGCGTCGATGGGCAGGCCCAGGGCGGCATTGGCCTCGATGGTGTCCTTGCCGGCGTCCTGCTCGGCATAGGCGCGCAGCTTCTGCACCAGGCCGATGCCCCGGCCCTCATGCCCGCGCATGTAGACGACGGCGCCGCGCCCCTGGGCGGCGATGCGCTTCATCGCGCTCTCCAGCTGGGGCCGGCAGTCGCAGCGCAGCGAGCCGAACACCTCGCCCGTCATGCACTCGGAGTGCACGCGCACCAGCGGCGGCTCGTCGCCGGTCAGCTCGCCCATGCTCAGCACCACGTGCTCCTGGCCGCTGGCGCTCTCGCGAAAGCCGTGGATGACGAACTCGCCGTAGGGCGTGGGCAGGCGGGTGGAAACGATGTGTTCGAGCTTCATGGCGAAGCTGCATTGTCCCCCCGCGCGGGAAAACCCCCGGCGAATGCGGCAGGATAGGCCTCCCCACCGACCGCGAGGAGCATCCATGGCCCAGAACATCCACTTCCAGCGCCCCGACGGCGCCAGCGTGCCCGGCTATCTCGCCGAGGCCAACCGGCCGCTGGGCGCGGTGGTCGTCATCCAGGAATGGTGGGGGCTGAACGAGCAGATCCGCGGCGTGGCCGACCGTTTCGCGAGCGCCGGCTTCACGGCGCTGGTGCCGGACCTGTACCGCGGCAAGAACACCGTCGAGGCCGAGGAGGCCCACCACCTGATGACGGGCCTGAACTTCGGCGATGCCGCGTCGCAGGACGTGCGCGGCGCGGTGGGCTACCTGAAGGGGCTGAAGCTCGGCAGCGGCAAGGTGGGCGTCACCGGCTACTGCATGGGCGGCGCGCTGACGGTGCTGGCCTCGCAGGGGGTGCCCGAGGCCGACGCGGCCGTCGTCTGGTACGGCATGCCGCCGCTGGAGTACGTGGACGCCGGCAGGATCAGGATCCCGCTGCTGGCCCACTGGGCCACGCAGGACGAGTTCTTCGCCATTGCCGGCGTCGACGACCTGGAGGCCAGGTTCGCCCAGGCCGGCGTGGCCTACGAAGGCCACCGCTACCTGGCCCACCATGCCTTCGCCAACGAGACGGCCCAGGGGCCGCACCGCATTCCGCAGACGCAGTACGACGCGGCCTGGGCGCAGCAGGCCTGGGACCGCACGATGCGCTTCTTCGGCAAGCAGCTCGGCTGAGATGGCGACGGCGCTGCAGCGGCTGCTGCCCGGGCTGCGCGCCTGCACCGCCTGCGAACCGGCCCTGCCGCTGGGCGCCCGGCCCATCTTCCAGCTCGACCGGCGCGCGCGCATCCTCATCGCCAGCCAGGCGCCGGGCCGCGTTGCGCACGAGAAGGGCCGCCCCTTCGACGACGCCAGCGGCGACCGCCTGCGCCAGTGGCTGGGCGTGTCGCGCGAGACCTTCTACGACCCGGCCTGCTTCGCCATCTTCCCGATGGGCCTGTGCTTTCCCGGCAAGGCCGCCTCGGGCGACCTGCCGCCGCGGCCGGAATGCGCGCCGCTGTGGCGCCAGCGCGTGCTGCGCGCCCTGCCCGACATCCAGCTGACCCTGGCCATCGGCCAGCACGCCCTGGCCTGGCATCTGCAAAGCCGGGCCTCGGTCGACACCTGGGTCACCGCCTGGCGCGAGAGCCTGGCCCGCGGCCTGCTGCCGCTGCCTCATCCCAGCCCGCGCAACCAGCACTGGGTCAAGACCCGGCCCTGGTTCGAGGCCGAGGTGCTGCCGGCCTTGCGCCTGGCCGTGGCGCAGGCCATGGCCGGTCTCAGTCCGCCCGATCCGGCGCGGCAGCCTTGCATCGGGTGACGAGCTCCTGGATGCGTGCGTCATAGGCCAGGCGGGCCTGCGGCGCCTGCAGCACCTGGCGCTTGAGCAGCGCCTGCCCGGCCGTCGAGGCCGCGAAAGCCTCGACGGCCTTGCCGTCTTCGGCCGTGATGAGGGGGAAGGGCTCGGGCGGGTTCTCGCCGAGCGCCGTGTAGATGCCCAGCAAGGCATGCAGCGCGTACTTGCGGCCCGGCAGGGAGTTGAAGAACCGGTCCGCCGCGGCCACTTCATCGGCGCTCAGGGCCTCGGCAACGACCCGTTCCGTCGTCGCGTAGAGCGCATCGGGCTGCAGGGCCTGGATGCAGTCGTTCTGGGCCGCCGGCAGCACGCCCTTGGCTTGCCGCTGCTGGGCGGCGACCTGCAGGCCGATCAGCGCCGAGCGGGCAGTGATCTGGGCCGTGGTCGAGGCGGCCCCGGCCGTGAAGCTGGCCAGCAGGCAGGCGGCGAGCGTGATGGAGCGCAGTTTCATGAGGCCATTGTCCGAGCCTGGCCGGGGCCGCTGGCGCCCGGTTTACCCGTGGCGGTGGACTCGGCCGGGCTGCGCGGGCTGCGCCGCACCTGCAGGCGCGGATCGTCGGGCCAGGCGTCGGCGTCCAGGTCCAGCGCGTCGGGCCGCAGGTCGGTGGCGCGCAGCGCGCCCAGGTAGCCGTCGCGGCCCTGTTCCTTGGCCGCGTAGAGGGCGGCATCGGCCAGGCTCAGCGTGGCCTCCCAGTCCCAGGCCCGGGGCGCCTCGGGGTCGAGCGGGAAGACGGCGAAGCCGATGGACACGCTGACCGGCAGCGTGCGCCCGCCGGGCAGCGTGAAGGGCTGCTCGCGCACCGTGGCGCAGAAGCGCGCCGCCAGCTCGGTCGCACCGCTGCGTGCGCCGCCGCGGGCCAGCGCCAGGAACTCCTCGCCGCCCCAGCGCACCAGCACGTCGCTCTCGCGGAACACCGTGCGCAGCCGGCGCGCGAACTCCACCAGCACCTGGTCGCCCGCGGCATGGCCGTAGCGGTCGTTGATGCGCTTGAAGTGGTCGATGTCCATCAGCATGACGAGCAGGTCGGCCTCGTCGTCGCGGTCGCGCTCGGGGCTGCTGCGGCGCGGCTCCGTGTAGTGGCGCAGGCACAGCTGCAGGTCCGACGCGACGCGCGAGTCCAGGTAGCGGCGGTTGCGCAGGCCCGTCAGCGGGTCGGTGGTGCTGGCCTCGCGCAGCTCCACGGTGCGCTGCTCCACCAGCGCCTGCAGCGCCGTCTCGCGGCGGCGCAGCTGGGCCGTGCGCCGCGCCACGCCCCAGCGCAGCAGCGCCCAGGCCAGCAGCAGCAGCGCCAGCGCGGCCCCGGCCAGCGCCCAGCGCGTCTGCCACCAGGCCGGCAGCAGCTCGATGTCCAGCAGCAGCGGCCGGGCGCTCCACACGCCATGGTGGTTGGTGGCGTAGACCTCCAGCCGGTAGCGGCCCGGCGGCAGGCCGCCGTAGCTCGCGAAGCGGGCGCTCGCGTCGGTGAAGGTCCAGGTCTGGTCGGAGCCGTCCAGGCGCATCATGTAGCGCAGCCTGGCCGGGTCGATGTAGTCCAGCGCGGCGAACTCGACGGCGAAGCTGCGCGTGCCTGCCGGCAGCCTCAGGCCCGCGCCCAGGCCCTGCTCCGGCTGGTAGAGCTGGCCGTTGCGGCGCAGGCTGCTGATGACCACCGGCGGCGCGTACTGCGAGGGCATGAAGGCCAGCGGCCGCACCACCAGCAGGCCGCGGCTGCCGCTGAAGAGCAGCCGGCCGTCGGGCAGGGCGGCATCGGCGAAGAAGCGCGGCGTGCCCATCGGCGGCCCCTCGGCGCCGCTGAGTTCGTCCAGGCGGTCGGCGGCCGGGTCGTAGACGGACTGCTGGCTCCACACGCGGCCCTTGCCGTCCTCATGCAGGTTGACGCCGAAGGGCCGGCCCGGCGCACCCAGGCGCTCGCTGATGCGCTCGAAGCGGGCGCGGCCTTCGGCGTCGTAGCCCTTGAGCCGGTGCAGGCCGCTGACGGCGGTGTCCACGTAGAGGCTGCCGTTGCGGGTGTGCAGCAGGCCCAGCACGGCCGGGAAGCCCAGCGCCTCGCCGGGCGCGCCCTGCAGCTCCCCGAGTTGCTGGCCGTCCCAGATGAACAGGCCGGCCAGCGCGCCCACCCAGAGCCGGCCGCTGCCGGGCGCCACGCACAGCGCGTGCACGCCGCCGCGCAGCGGCTCGCCGTCCGGGCGGCGCACGCGCTCCACGCGCGCCGCCTGCGGGGACGGCAGGCGGTAGAGGCCGTCCTGCATGCCCACCCAGACCTCGCCCCCGGCGGCGGTCGGCAGCACCAGCACGCGGTGGGCGCGCCCGCCCTCCAGCGCCCAGCTGGCGAGCAGGCGCGCGCTGCGCGGCTCGCGGCGCTCCAGGCGGCCATGGGCCACCAGCCAGATGCTGCCGTCCGGCCCCTCGGCGAGGTTGTCCACCGGCGTGTCGGCCTCGCGCGGCCAGCGGCCCACGGTGCGCAGCTGCGCGTCCAGCAGCGCCACCGGGCCGCCATGCGTGGCCACCATCAGCAGGCCGTCGCGGCGGGGCAGCAGGCCGCGCAGGTCGCTGCTGGCCAGCGGGCTGCCGGGGTCGGCGTCGGGGCCGCGCACGGCCAGGGCGGGGTTCTGGTGATGGCGCTGCAGGCCCACGCCATAACCGCCCACCCACATGGCGCCGGTCTGGTCGCGCAGCAGCACGTTGACGTCGTTGCCGGCCAGGCCGCCGGGCACGCGGGGGTTGTGCCGCAGGTGGCGCAGCAGCGTGCCGCTGGCCGCGTCCAGCCAGGCGATGCCATCGGTCAGGCCGGCCCAGACGGTGCCGTCCTGGCCCTGGGCCAGCGCCTGCACGCCGCCCTTGAAGCGCGGCGCCAGCCAGTGCGGCTGGCCGTCGGCCTCGATGCGCCCGACGCGGCCGTCCACGCTGCCGAACCAGAGCCGGCCGGTGCGATCCTCCAGCAGCGTGCTGATGCCGATGGCGCCCCCGTCGCCGTCGCCGTCGCCGTCGCCGTCGCCTGGCAGGGCCAGCGGCGTCCAGCGGCCTTCGGCGCCGCGCCGCGCGAGGCCGCGCCAGTGGCCGGCCCACAGCGCGCCGTCGCGGCCCGCGGCCAGCGCCAGCACGCGGCGCTCCGGGGTTCCGTCGACGAGCAGGGGTTCGGAGTCGAAGCGCCCGGTTCGCGGCTCGAAACGCAGCAGGCCCTGGCCCAGCGTGCCCACCCAGACCCGGCCGGCGCCGTCCTCCGCCAGCGCGCGGATGGGCGAGGCGCGCTCGCTGCCGCTGCCGAGCATGCTGACGCGGTCGAAGGCGGGGTCGTAACGGGCCAGCCCGTTGACCTCGGTGCCTATCCACATGCCGCCGTCGGCCGCGGCCGCCAGCGAGCGCACCCAGCCGAGGTTGCGCTGCACCGGCGTGCCGCCTTCGCGCTCGATGGGGCGCAGGCGGTACCCGTCGAAGCGGGCCAGGCCATCGCTGGTGCCGATCCAGATCAGGCCCTGCTTGTCCTGGGCCAGGCTGCCGGCCACGTCGCGCGGCACCGGCACGGTGGCGAACTGCGGCTCCAGCGCGCTCAATGCGGGCTCCGCCGGCTGTGCCGCGGCCACGCGGGCCAGGGCGGCCAGCAGCAGCGCGGCCATGCCGCGCCAGCGCGGCGTACGGCGTGCTGTCATGGGCGCGGATTCCAACACAAGGCCGGGCTCAGAACGGCAGGGCATTCGTCGACTTGACCTCCTCCATCACCGCATAGGTGCGCGTCTCGCGCACCCCCGGCAAGGTCCAGATCACGCTGCCGATGAACTCGCGGTAGGCGCCCATGTCGCGCACGCGGGTCTTGAGCAGGTAGTCGAAGCCGCCGGCGACGAGGTGGCATTCCAGGATCTCGGGCCGGGCCTGGACGGCGCCCTTGAAGGTGTCCATCACGTCCTGCACCGTGCGGTCCAGGTGCACCTCGATGAAGACCAGCATCGCCGCGCCCAGCTTGTCGGGGTTCAGCCGCGCCTCGTAGCCCAGGATGTAGCCGTCGCGCGTCAGCCGCTTCACGCGCTCCAGCACGGCCGTGGGCGACAGGTGGACGGTTTCCGCCAGCTTGAGGTTGGAGATGCGCCCATCGGCCTGCAGCACGCGCAGGATGCGCGCATCGATCTTGTCGAGCTTGGTGGCCTCGTCGGTCATCTGGATTTTTATCGGCTGAGCGGGTTGTTGTTCGAATTTAATTCAACTGGCCCATCGATAAAGTGGTAATCCTCACCAGGAGACAGCCGTGCCAACACCCTTCATTGCGCCGCCCGAGCAACCCCGGCTGCCCGACCCCTACCGGGCCGAGCAGGCCGTCGTGCAGGCCCTGGCCGAGCGGGTCGGCGGTGCGCTGGACTGGCCGGGCGTCATCGCCATGGCCGGCCCCTGGGTGGAGCAGGTGCGCAGGAGCCCGGCGCCGTTCTGGGCCATGGAATCGCTGCTGCGCGAATACCCCATCACCAGCGCCGAGGGCCTGGCGCTGATGCGACTGGCCGAGGCGCTGCTGCGCGTGCCGGACGCGCCCACCGCGATCGCGCTGACGGCCGACCAGCTCGGCCGCGCCGACTTCGACGGTGCCAGCGAGGGCAGCCCGCACAAGATGCTGGCCGCGCTGTCGGCCTCGGCCATCTCCATGTCCAAGCGCTTCCTGCCCGGCGGCGAGGACGAGGGTGGCCTGTTCAAGCGCCTGGGCGCGCAGACCGTCGTGGCGGCCACCGTGCGCGCCATCCAGCTGCTGGGCCGGCAGTTCGTGCTGGGCCGCAACATCAACGAGGCGATGAGCGAAGCCGACGCGGCACGCAAGCAGCAAAAGCAGCTCCGCTTCAGCTACGACATGCTGGGCGAAGGCGCCCGCACCGAGCTCGATGCCCAGCGCTACCAGGCCGCCTACGTCGGCGCCATCAAGGCCATCGCCGCCGGCCAGCGCGCCGACTCTCCGGAAGCCTCCGACGGCATCTCCATCAAGCTCAGCGCCCTGTTCAGCCGCTACGAAGTGCTGCAGCGCGAGCGCGTCTTCGCCGAGCTGCTGCCGCGCGTGTGGGCCCTCATCGAGCTGGCCGCCAACGCCAACATCAACCTGACCATCGACGCCGAAGAGGTCGATCGCCTGGAGCTGTCGCTGGACGTGCTGGACACGCTGGCCGCCCGGATCGCCATCGTCCACCCGCAGTGGCGCGGCTTCGGCCTCGCGGTGCAGGCCTACCAGACGCGCGCGCTGGCCGTCGTCGACGAAGTGGCGGCCATCGCCCGCAGGCACGGCCTGCGCTTCATGGTGCGGCTGGTCAAGGGCGCCTACTGGGACGGCGAGATCAAGCGCGCCCAGGAGCTGGGCCTGGCCCATTACCCGGTGTTCACGCACAAGCAGCACACCGACGTCAGCTACCTGGCCTGCGCCCGCGCACTGATCCAGCACGCCGACGTCATCTACCCGCAGTTCGCCAGCCACAACGCCGGCACCATCGCGGCCATCGTGCAGATGGCGCGCGCCACCGGCGCCGCGTTCGAGATGCAGCGCCTGCACGGCATGGGCGAAGGCGTCTACCGCGAGGTGCTGAAGGACGGGACGATTCCCTGCCGCGTCTACGCGCCGGTGGGCGAACACCGCGACCTGCTGGCCTACCTGGTGCGCCGGCTGCTCGAGAACGGCGCCAACTCGTCGTTCGTGCACCAGCTGGCCGACCCCAGCGTGCAGGTGCCCGAGCTGCTGGGCTCGCCGCTGGCCGAGCTGCGTGACCGCAGCGCACTGCCGCTGCCGCCGGCGCTGTACCTGGATGAACAAGGCCGCGGCCGCGCCAACTCCACGGGCGCCGACCTGACCGCGCCGGCCCAGCGCGCGCCGCTGCAGGCCGCGCTGGAATCCACACCCGTTCACGCCGTGCCCGAGGCCACGGCGGCGGACGTCGACGCCGCCATGCAGCGCCTGCAGGCCGGCTTTGCCGGCTGGAACGCCACGCCCGTCGCCCAACGCGCCGCCATCCTGCGCCGCGCCGGCGATGCGCTGGACGCGCGCCTGCCCGAGTTCTGCGCGCTGCTGGTCAAGGAAGCCTTCAAGACCCAGGCCGACTGCGTCGCCGAAGTGCGCGAGGCCGTGGACTTCCTGCGTTACTACGCGGACCAGGCTGAGCTGGACGCCTCCGGCATGCAGGGCCGCGGCGTCTTCGTCTGCATCAGCCCGTGGAACTTCCCGCTGGCCATCTTCGCGGGCCAGGTCGTCGCGGCGCTGGTGGCCGGCAACAGCGTGGCCGCCAAGCCCGCCGAGCAGACGCCCTACGTCGCGCTGAAGCTGGTCGAGCTGCTGCACGCCGCCGGCGTGCCGGCCGATGCGCTGGCGCTGCTGCACGGTGCGGGCGAGACGGTGGGTGCCGGGCTGGTGGCCCATGCGCACACGGCGGGTGTCTGCTTCACCGGTTCCACCGCCGTGGCGCAGATCATCAACAAGGCATTGGCCGCGAAACCCAACTCACCTATCCCGCTCATCGCAGAAACCGGCGGCCTCAATGCGATGGTGGTGGACTCCACCGCGCTGCCCGAGCAGGTCATCGACGCCGTCGTGCAGAGCGCCTTCCGCTCGGCCGGCCAGCGCTGCTCGGCGCTGCGGCTGCTGTGCGTGCAGGACAGCATCGCCGATGGCGTCGTCGAGATGCTCAAGGGCGCGCTGGAACAGCTGCACGTGGGCCAGCCGGCCCACCTGGCCACCGACGTGGGCCCGGTCATCGACGACGAGGCCCACGCCAACATCAGCCAGCATGTCGAGCGCCTCAAGCGCGAGGCCCGGCTCATCGCCGAGGCGCCGGTGGCCGAGCCCATGCCGCGCCAGATCCGCCCCGTCGCCTTCGAGCTGCCGCGCATCGCCCACCTGGGCGAGGAGATCTTCGGCCCGGTGCTGCACGTGGTGCGCTTCGAGGACCCGGTCGACGAGGTCATCCAGGAGATCAACGCGCTGGGCTACGGCCTGACGCTGGGCATCCAGACCCGCATCGACAGCCGCGCCCAGCGCCTGGCCGACGAGGCGCGCATCGGCAACGTCTACGTGAACCGCAACATCATCGGCGCGGTGGTGGGCGTGCAGCCGTTCGGTGGCGAAGGCCTGTCAGGCACCGGCCCCAAGGCCGGCGGGCCGGACTACCTGCGCCGCTTCTGCGCCGAGCCGCGCATCGACGCGCCGGCGCCGCCGCTGGCGCTGGACGGCCGCGGCGACGCGCTGGCCGTGGCTGCCGATGCCACCTGGCGCGGCACGCCGCTGGCCGAGCGCATCGCCACGCTGCGCCGCGCCGCCGACACGCTGGAGGCGCCCGCGGCCCATGCGCTGCGCGGCCTCTTCCCGGCGGCGCAGGCCTTGTTCGCCGACCAGACCCTGCCCGGCCCCACCGGCGAGAGCAACACGCTGCGCCACCACGCCCGCGGCGTGTTCGCGGTGCTGGGCCGGGGCGACGCGGGCCTGGCGGCGGCGGTGAGCGCGCTGCTGGCCGGCAACAGCGCGATCTGGCTGGGCGGTGACGAGCGTGCGCGCCAGGCCCTGCTGCGTGCAGGCCTGCCTCCCCAGGCGCTGACGCTGCTGCCCGACGCGGCGCTGCCGGGCCTGCTCGCCGCCCCGGCGCTGGCCGGCGTCGCGCTGGCGTCCTCGGACACGGCCGCGGCCCACGTGCTTGCCCGGGCGCTGGCGGCGCGTGCCGGCGCCATCCTGCCGCTCGTCACGGCGGCCGGGCATGGGCGCCAGCTCTACCGCTTCGCCGCCGAGCAGACGCTGACGGTCAACACCGCGGCCGCGGGCGGCAACGCGGCCCTGCTGGCCGGCGTGCACTGAAAGCGGACAAGAAAAGGCCCTCTGAGGCGGCAAGCCACCGGAGAGGGCCAAATCCACCCAGGGGCGGTGGAGGAGACAAGCGGTATTGCGACGTCGCAATGTTGCGATGCAGCATACAACAGAGCGGGGCCTGTTTGTGTGACAGAAACATGTGATCTTCGCTGCCGCCAGAATCGGTGGCGATGACCGAACCCGACGTTTCCGACCCCATGCCCCGGCCGCCGCCGCCGCCCGACCTGGAGGCCTGCTGCGGCAATGGCTGCGACCCGTGCATCTTCGACCTGCACGACCTGGCGATGGACGAGTGCCGGCGCGCGCTGCGCGCGTGGCGCGAGCGCCACCCGGGCGCCGATGCCGATCAGGCCAGCCGGAACACCGCCACCGACTGAACCAGCTGCTGGGCCTGCTGCTTCAGGCTCTCCGCGGCGGCGGCGGATTCCTCCACCAGCGCGGCGTTCTCCTGCGTGGCGCGATCCATCTGCGTGACGGCCTCGCCCACCTGGGCCACGCCCGAGCTCTGCTCGCGGCTGGCGGCGCTGATCTCGCCCATGATGTCGGTGACGCGGCGGATCGAGGCGACCACCTCGTTGATCGTCGCGCCCGCGCCGTCCACCTGGCTGCTGCCCAGCTCCACGCGCTCGACGCTGGCGTTGATGAGCGCCTTGATCTCCTTGGCGGCCTCGGCCGAGCGGCCGGCCAGCGTGCGCACCTCGCTGGCGACGACCGCGAAGCCGCGGCCCTGCTCGCCGGCGCGCGCCGCTTCCACGGCCGCGTTCAGCGCCAGGATGTTGGTCTGGAAGGCGATGCCGTCGATGACGCCGATGATGTCGGCGATCTTCTTGGAGCTGTCGCTGATCTCGCGCATGGTCTGCACCACCTGGCCCACCGCCTCGCCGCCGCGCACCGCGACGCCCGACGCCGCCAGCGCCAGCTGGTTGGCCTGCTGCGCGTTGTCGGCATTGCCGCGCACGGTGCTGCCCAGCTCCTCCATCGACGCGGCCGTTTCCTCCAGCGCCGAGGCCTGCTGCTCGGTGCGCGCCGACAGATCGTGGTTGCCCGACGAGATCTCGGCCGAGGCCGTCGCCACACCCTCGGCGCCCTCGCGCACCTCGCGCACGATGGACGCCAGCCGGCGCTGCATCTCATGCAGCGCCGTCAGCAGCTTGCCCGTCTCGTTGCTGCCGCCGCTGGTGATGGGCATCGCCAGGTCGCCCGCGGCGACGCCGCTGGCCACGCGCACCGCTTCATGCAGCGGTGCCGTCACCGTGCGGATCAGCCACCAGCTCAGGAAGCCCGCCAGGCCCAGCGCCACCAGCACCAGCACGGCGACCTGGGTGCGGGCGCTGTTCGCCTCGGCCTCGGCCGCCGCCGTGGACATGGCCATCAGCTTGTCGCCCAGCGCAACCAGTTCGTCCACCGCGCCCATGTAGGCGGCCTGCTTGGGCGGCAGGTCCACCAGCAGTCCCTGCGTGGCGCCGGCGACGTCGCCGGCCTTGAGCTGCTTGATGATCTGGTCGCGCACGGTGCGGTAGCCCGCGCGCGCATCGTTGAGCTTGCCCAGGCCGGCCTTGCCGGCCTCCGTGGTCATGATCTTGCCGAGCTGCTCCAGCGTCTTGGCGGTGGACTTGGAGCCGGCGTCGATGACGGCGTACTCCGCTTCGATGGCGGCCTTGTCGCCGTTGGGGCCCAGCAGCACCAGGTTGCGCAGCGCGCGCGCCACGTTGTTGTTGGTGTCGCGGATCGAGCCGAAGGCCTTGACCTTGGGATAGCGGTCTTCCATCGCCAGCTTGAACTGTGCGTCCATCGCGCCCAGCCGCGCCCAGGCCAGCGCGCCCATCAGCACGATCAACAGACCCATGGCGGCGAAACCCAGCATCAGCAGGGTCGCGATCTTTGTGTTCTTCAGTGACATGCCCTCATCCTTGCGCAGGCCCCGAGCGGGGCGACGGGCGATTTTTCAGCGAGGCAGCCCCTGCCCCGCGTGGCGGTGCACGGGATTTGCGGCAGGACTGCACAATCGCGGCTCCCGCATTCGACGCCCAGCCCCATGCGCCTGAAGCTCGCCCTCGCTCTCGTCGCCCTGCTGCTGCTCGTGGCGGCCTGGTTTGCCTTCGCCTGGCACTGGAGCTACGCCTCGGGCGAGCGCGCCGGCTGGGTGCAGAAGTTCTCGCGCAAGGGCTGGATCTGCAAGACCTGGGAGGGCGAGCAGGCGCTGGTGTCGCTGCCCGGCTCCAGCACCGTCGAGAAGTTCCAGTTCACCGTGCACGACGAGGCCGCGGCCGAGGCCATCAACAAGGTGATGGGCCGGCGCGTCAACCTCCACTACGAGGAGAAGGTGGGCCTGCCGACCTCCTGCTTTGGCGAGACGCGCCATTTCGTCACCGGCGTGACGCTGGTGGACGAGATCTCGCTGTCGCCCGGCGTCACCGTGTCGCAGCCGCCGGCCTCGGCCGCCAGCCGCTGAGCCCGCCCGTACGGCATTGCTGCTATGGGCCGCCAACCATGTCCGGCGACACTAGCCGGATGTCGTTGTTCCAGCCCCTGACCTCGCGCTTCGAGCGCCTCGTCGACCCCTATCCCGACGCTCCCGAAACGGTCGGCGCCGCGCCGCCGTCGCGCTTCTTCGCCTTCCTGTGGCGCTGCGCCGACGGGGTGCGGCCGCACCTGTTCGCGGTCATGCTGTTCACGGCCGGCATCGCGGCGGCCGAGGCGCTGCTGTTCAGCCTGATGGCCTCGCTGGTGGACTGGCTGGCCGGGCTCAAGCCGGCCGAGCTGTGGAGCCGGCCCCAGCCCGTCATCCTGCTGCTGCTGGGCGTGCTGGGCGCCAGCATCGTGCTGGCCTCGGCCCAGGCGCTGCTGAAGTACCAGGGCGTGTTCGGCAATTTCCCGATGCGGCTGCGCTGGATCTTCCATCGCCGCATGCTGGGCCAGAGCCTGTCCTTCTTCGGCGACGAGTTCGCCGGCCGCATCGCCACCAAGGTCATGCAGACCGCGCTGGCCGTGCGCGACACCTGGCTCATCGTCGTCGACATCCTCGTCTACGTGGCCGTCTACTTCGGCACGCTGGTGGCCATCGTCGCCAGCTTCGACGCCTGGCTGATGGCACCGTTCGCGGCCTGGCTGGCGCTGTACCTCGTGGCGCTACGCTACTTCGTGCCGCGCCTGGGCAAGATCGCCCAGGCCCAGGCCGACGCGCGCAGCCTGATGACGGGCCGCATCACCGACGCCTACACCAACATCGCCACCGTCAAGCTGTTCGCCCACGGCCGGCGCGAGGCCGGCTACGCCAAGGCGGCGATGCAGGACTTCATGCAGACGGCCTACGGCCAGATGCGCCTGGTGACCGGCTTCGAGGTCGTCAACACGCTGCTGTCGGCACTGCTGGTGGGCAGCACGGCGCTGCTGGCGCTCTGGCTGTGGGGCGTGTCGGCCATCGGCGTCGGCGCCGTCGCCGCGGCCACCGCGATGGCGATGCGCCTGAACGGCATCTCGCACTGGGTCATGTGGGAGATGGCCTCGCTGTTCGAGCACATCGGCACCGTGCAGGACGGCCTGGCCACGCTGTCCAAGCCGCAGGCCATTGCCGATGCGAACGATGCCACCGCGCTGACCGTGCCGCGTGGCGAAGTGCACTTCGAGAACCTGCGCTTCGCCTATCCCAACGGCCGCGTCGTCGTCGACGGGCTGGACTTGAAGATCAGGCCCGGCGAGAAGATCGGCCTCGTGGGCCGCAGCGGCGCGGGCAAGAGCACGCTCGTCAACCTGCTGCTGCGCCTGTACGACCTGCCGCCGGACGGCGGCCGCATCACCATCGACGGCCAGGACATCGCCCACGTCACGCAGGACTCGCTGCGCCAGCACATCGGCATGGTCACGCAGGACACCTCGCTGCTGCACCGCTCGGTGGCCGACAACATCCTCTACGGCCGCCCCGGCGCGACCCCGGACGAGCTGGCGCGCGCTGCCGAGCAGGCCCACGCCGACGAGTTCATCGCGCAGCTCTCCGACCCCAAGGGCCGCACGGGCCTGGAGGCACACGTGGGCGAGCGCGGCGTCAAGCTCAGCGGCGGCCAGCGCCAGCGCATCGCCATCGCCCGCGTGATGCTCAAGGACGCGCCCATCCTGCTGCTGGACGAGGCCACCAGCGCGCTGGACAGCGAGGTCGAGGCGGCCATCCAGCAAAGCCTGTACACGCTGATGGAAGGCAAGACGGTGGTGGCCATCGCCCACCGCCTGTCCACCATCGCGGCGCTGGACCGCCTCGTGGTCATGGATGCCGGCCGCATCGTCGAGCAGGGCTCGCATGCCGAGTTGCTGGCGGCGGGCGGCATCTACGCGCGGCTCTGGGCGCACCAGAGCGGCGGCTTCCTGGGGCTGGAGGACTAGGGCCTGTTAACACTACGGGAGCAGGCCGCGTTGCGGTCAGGAAGCCCGCGAGCAAGGCGCAAACCGGAGCCGGGTTCGATACCCGGCGAGGATTTGCAACGCCGCGCGCGGGCTTCCTGACCGCAACCCGAAGGGAAGGCCCGCCGCCAGAGGCCACTCGGCGTTGCACCGCTTGCCCGCATATCAATGCGGGCGGCGCGTTGCGCCTTGATTGGCCTCTGGCGGCGGGCCTTCGCGGCCTACTCCCGTAGTGTTAACAGGCCCTAGGAGCTGCAGACCCCGGGGACCCCCGGGTTCAGCGCACGCTGAGCTGCGGGCCGGTGGGCATCGGCGCGCCGCGCAGCCAGGCGTCCAGCATGCCGGTGCTGAGCCGCAGCGCCTCGCCCAGCTCCGCCTGGGCTGCCTCGGTGGCGCTGCCGCTGCGGGGCCCGCGCAGCGGTGTGCCACCCGCCAGGCCGCCAGCCGCGCCGCCGCGTCCGGCGCGGGCGCCCAGGCCGCCGCCGGGCATGCCACCGCGCCGTTCGTCCTGCTCGGCCCAGGCATCGCTGACGGGCGTGCCCGACAGCCCGGCGTGCGACACCCCCGGCAGCAACAGCAGCCAGGCCCGGCCCGGCGCGAGCGCATCGAAGCCCTGGCGGCGCTCGGCCGGCTGCTGCACCAGGCCCAGCGGGTCGCCGTCCAGGTCGCTGGTGACGAACAGGGCCGGCCGCGTGGTGGCCGGGCGCATCGGCGGGGGGCTGATGGCGATGACGCCGCGCGGTTGCCAGTCCGCCGCGGCCGGCCAGTCCAGCACGGTCTGCGCGCCGATGTCGTAGCCGGCCAGCACCGCATGCTCCCAGTCCAGGCCGGCCCAGGGCGGCGTCGCGCGCAGCGCCGCGACCAGCCGCGCCAGCGCCGCCACGCGCTCGCGCTGCGCGGCCTCGCCGTGGTGCAGCCGGCCCAGTTCGCGGAACTCGCCGCTGCGCGCCAGCTCGGACCGCCAGGCCCCGGCGTCGGCCTCCCGGGGCTGCACGGCCAGCACCGCATAGCCGGCCGCCGCCCAGGCCGCCTGCCAGCGCTGGCCGGCCGCGGCGTCCTGGCCCAGGCCGGGCAGGTAGACGACCACCGGCTGCCGGGCCGGCGCTGCGGGCAGCCGGGTCAGCAGCAGCGGCCGGCCGTCCAGCTCGAAGCGTTGGTACTGCAGCGGCGTGGCCCGGGCCGGGTCGTCGCCCCGGCGCTCGGGCGGCGGCCCATGGCGGCCATGCGGCGGGCCGCCCGCGCAGCCACCGAGCGCCAGCGCGGCGGCAAGGGCGAGGAGCGGCAGGCGGAGGGGCGTCGGCGTGGGCAACATGGCGACACGATAGCGCCGTGCCCGGCCTCCGGCGGCACCTGCCGCTGCACTAGCATGGGCATCCCGATGCAGCTCGACCTGACCACCACCTTCGCCATCAGCGCCGTCGTGCACGTGATGATGGCCGCCCTGCTGGCCCTGTTCTGGCGCAGCGCGCGGCGCCGGCAGGCGGGGGGCTTCGGCTGGTGGGTGCTCAACGAATCGGCGCTGGCGGCCGGGGCGTTGCTGCTGATCGCCGGTGCCGCCGGCGCGGGCGTGCTCTTCGTGGCGGCCGGCAACGCCGCCTTCATCGTCGGCATGCCCATGCTGGAGCTGGGGCTGCGCATCTGGTTCCGTCGCCGGGTGTGGCCCGGCATGGCCTGGCGCTGGGGCCTGGCGGCGCTGGGCTATGCCGCGTGGGCGTGGTCCTGGTCGCAGGGCTGGGACTATGCGGCCCGCTCCGTCGTCTTCACCGGCGTCAACACCTTGCAGGCGCTGCTGTTCGCGCAGTACCTGCATTCCCAGCTGCGCGATGCCGACCCGCCCTCGCGCCTGGCGCTGACGATCATCGGCCTGGGTGCGGTGCTCATCGTCGTCATGAGCCTGTGGCGCGCGGCGCATAACTGGCCCTTCGCCGGCACCGGCGTGCCGCCGCCGGGGCATCTGCTGGCGGTGCTGATGGTGGTCAACATCGCGGTGGCGGTGACCCGCGTGTCGGCCATGCTGCTGATGCTGCACGGCCGCGTGGAGGCGCGGCTGCAGCAGGCCAGCGCCGAGCTGGAGCGGCGCGCCAACGTCGACGTGCTGACCCAGGTGTCCAGCCGTGCCCACTTCGAGGCCGCCAGCGCGGTGCTGCTGGTGCAGGCGCGCGCGAGCCGGCTGCCGGTCTGCCTGATGCTGTGCGACATGGACGATTTCAAGGCCGTCAACGACGAGCTTGGCCACCCCGAGGGCGATGCGCAGCTGCAGCGTTTCGCCAGCCAGATGCGCGGCGCGCTGCGCCAGGGCGACCTGGCCGGCCGCATGGGCGGCGACGAGTTCGCCGTGCTGCTGTTCAACTGCCCGCTGGCGACGGCCGAGCGCATCGGCGAGCGGCTGCGCGCGGCCGTGGCCGGCCAGCGCGCCGGTGACGGCCGCGGCGTGACGCTCAGCGCGGGCCTGGCGCAGGCCGCCCCGGACGAGGACTTCGCGGCCCTGTACCGCCGCGCCGACCAGGCGCTGTACGCCGCCAAGGCCGCGGGGCGCAACCGCATCGTGGCCGCTTAGACTCGTTGCCATGAATGCACAACGGATCGCCTTCGTCGGCGGCGGCAACATGGCCAGCGCCATCCTCGGCGGACTGTTGCGCGCCGGCATGAAGCCCGCCCAGTTCACCGTCGTCGAGCCTTATGCGCCGCAGCGCGAGAAGCTGGCCGGCGAGTTCGGCGTCGCGGCGCTGGCCGCGGGCGACGCGGGCCTGGCCCAGGCCGGCGTGGTCGTCTGGGCCGTCAAGCCGCAGCTGTTCGGCGCGGCGTCCGAGCCCGTCAAGGCCTGGGTGGGCGACGCGCTGCACCTGTCGGTCATGGCCGGCATCCGCACGGACGCCCTGGTGGCCGCCACCGGCAGCGAGCGCGTCGTGCGCGCCATGCCCAACACCCCGGCGCTGATCGGCCAGGGCATCGCCGGCCTGTTCGCGCGGCCGGCCGTGTCGGGCCCTGAGCGCGCCACCATCGAGCGGCTGCTCGCGCCCACCGGCCAGACGCTGTGGGTGGAGCGCGAGGACGACCTCGACGCCGTGACGGCGCTGTCGGGCTCGGGCCCGGCGTACTTCTTCTTTTTCGTCGAGGCCATGATGGCCGCCGCCGTCGACATGGGCCTCACGGCCGAGCAGGGCCGGCGTCTCGCGCTCGCGACCTGTGCCGGCGCGGCAGGCCTGGGGCTGGCGTCGGACGAGTCGCCCGCCGTGCTGCGCGAGCGCGTGACGAGCAAGGGCGGCACGACGCACGCGGCCGTCACGTCCCTGCAGGCGGACGGCGTCGACGCGGCCATCCGCCGCGCGGTGCTGGCGGCGCACCAGCGTGCGGCGGAACTCGGCAAAGAATTTGCCGCCTGAATGGGCATCGCGACGAGAGACAGCCTGCGCGACTGGCTGCGGGCGCCGGGCTCGCTGAGCCGCCGCCTGGCGCGCCTGGGTGAGCGCTTCGAGGTGCAGGTGCTGCGCCAGGGCGTGGTGCCGTTCCGGGCGCTGGAGCGCGCCGCTTTAGGCCTGCCGCCGCGCGGGCTGACGGTGGTGCGCGAGGTCATCCTGAGGGTGGACGGCGAGCCCCTGGTCTGGGCGCGCTCGGCCGTGCACCAGCGCGCCACCACCGGCCCCTGGCGGGCGCTGAAGGGTCTGGGCGCGCGGCCGCTGGCCCACCTGCTCTACGACGACCCGCTGATCAGCCGCAGCGAGCTGCAGCCGCGGCGCCTGTCCCGCCCGGGACACACGCGTCGCCATGCCGCGCGCCAATGGCAGGCCGCCACCGGCGCGGCCATGCCGGCGCAGATGCTGTGGTCGCGCAACTCCGTGTTCAGCCGCAGCGGCGCTCAGCTTCGCGTGATGGAGCTGTTCGCGCCGACGCTGGCCGGCCACAGGCCAGGGCGGCCCCCCCGCTAGCTGTCGTTGAGCTGACGCTCCGCTGAGGGAAGTGGCTCCATGACATCATAAATTCGTGGCGCGCCCATAAACACTCATAAACTTGATCCGCATCAGAGGTGCGTTAGTAGACCGGGCCGCGCAACGGTGCGCAGGCAGGCTGAGTGACTGGAACCGGGGGCAATCATGAACACGCGTGACGTGGTGATCTTCAGCGGCGAGCGCTTTCTCGTGCCGCAGTGCATTCAAAGGATCGACCATCTGTCGACCCACGGCTGGCAGCTGCGCTACGGCGGGACCAAGCTGTTCTCCGACCACAGCCAGGACGGCAGCGGCGCGCGGCGCGCGCTGATGCTGGCGACCAAGGAGCTGCTCAAGCGCATCGCGACGCTGCCCGCGCCGTCGCGCCTGCGCCGCACGCCCAGCCGCAAGAAGCAGAGCGACCTGCCCTCGGGCATCTCCGGCCCGATCGTGCGCCAGCGCGCCGGCAGCCGGGTGCGCGACTGCAGCTTCGCTGTGACGCTGCCGCGCTTCGGCGAGACGCCGCTGGCGCGCAGCGTCTACATCGGCACCGAGAACACCTACACCATCGAGCGCTACCAGGAGGCGCTGGAGCGCGCCGTCGCGCTGCGCGAGAAGGCCGAGATCGCCTACCAGCGCGCCGCGACCAAGGAGCGCCGCGCCCAGGCCCAGGTGCTGAAGGCCGAGCTCAGCGGGCTGCTCGGCAAGGGCTGACAGGTCATCTGACGCCGGCCCGGTGCCGGCGGATGAAACCCGCTTGAACCAACGCGGGCGCGGGCGGCGCACACAATCGGCGGCCCTGGCCTCACGTCCGCCGCCCATGCCACCCGCCGCCTCACTGCCCCATCGCGCGCTCGCGCTGCTGAACGCGCTGCGGCCCGCGCCGCAAGCCGTCAATGCGCGCGAACGGCTGCGCGTGTTGCTCGGCGCCGGCATCGGCATCCTGCTGGCCGGCCTGCTCAGCCAGACGGCGCTGACGCCGGGCCTGCCCTGGCTGGTGGCGCCGCTGGGCGCGAGCGCGGTGCTGGTCTTCGGCCTGCCGGCCAGCCCGCTGGCCCAGCCCTGGGCGGTGCTGGGCGGCAACACGGTCTCGGCGCTGGTCGGCATCGCCTGCCTGCACTGGCTGCCGCTGCCGCCCATGGCGGTGGCCGCCGCCGCCGTCGCGCTGGCCATCGGCCTGATGTTCCTGCTGCGCTGCCTGCATCCGCCCGGCGGCGCTTCGGCGCTGCTGATGGTGCTGAGCGCGACGCAGGACTGGCACTTCGCCCTGCTGCCGGTGGCGCTGAACTCCCTGTTGCTGGTGCTGGCCGGCATGGTCTACAACAGCCTGACCGGGCGCCGCTACCCGCATGCCCAGCAGGTGCCGGTGCCGGCCGGCGCGCAGGTGGCGCCGCCGCGCTTCGGCGACGCCGAGCTGGATGCCGTGCTGGCCCGCTACAACCAGGTGCTGGACGTGCCGCGCGACGACCTCGCCGACCTGCTGCACGAGGCCGAGCTGCTGAGCTACCGCAACCGCCTCGGCGGCCTGCGCTGTGCGGACATCATGTCCAGCCCCGTCGTCACCGTCGAGTTCGGCACGCCGCTGGCCGAGGCCTGGGGGCTGTTGCAGCGGCACGGCATCAAGGCCTTGCCGGTGGTGGACCGCGTGCAGCGCATCGTCGGCATCGTGACCCGGGCCGATTTCATGCGCGCCGCCGAGGCCGACCAGCGCGAAGGCCTGGCGGGCCGGCTGCAGGCGCTGCTGCGGCCGTCGCCGGCCACGCATTCGACCAAGCCCGAGGTGGTGGGCCAGATCATGAGCCGCCAGGTGCGCGTGGCCAGCGCCGATCGGCCCATCGCCGGGCTGGTGCCGCTGTTCTCCGATAGCGGCCACCACCACATCCCCATCGTCGGCGAGCAGGCCCGGCTCGTCGGCATCCTCACGCAATCCGACCTCGTGAAAGCGCTCAGCCATGGCCCATGACCACGACATCTTCCGCTGGGGCGTCATCGGCCCGGGCGGCATCGCCAACCGGTTTGCCGGGGCACTGGCCGCCGTGCCCGGCGCACGCCTGGCTGCCGTGTTCGCGCGCGACGCGGCCAAGGGCCAGGCCTATGCGACCCAATGGCAGCGCGAGGGAGAGGCCGCGGCCCGCGTGACGACGGCGCTGGCGGACCTGCTGGCCGACCCGGCCATCGACGCCGTCTACATCGCCACGCCGCACTCCCACCATGGCGAGTACGTGCGCGCCGCGCTGCAGGCGGGCAAGCCGGTGCTGTGCGAGAAGCCGCTGGTGACGACACGGGCCGAGGGCCAGGCGCTCGTCGAGCTGGCGCGCGAGCGCGGCGTCTTCCTGATGGAAGCGTTGTGGACGCGCTTCCTGCCGGCCTACGACCTGGCCGGCCGGCTGCTGCGCGAAGGTGCCATCGGCGAGCTGCGCGCGATGCAGTCCAGCTTCTGCTTCGCGTCCAGCTACGACCCGCTGCACCGCCAGTGGAACCCGGCGCTGGCCGGCGGCTCGCTGTGGGACATCGGCATCTACAACCTCGCCGTCACGCGCTGGGTGCTGCAGCAGATGAACGGCGGCGTCTGCCCAGAGCCGCTGGCGATGGACGTGCAGGCCAGGCTGGCGCCCTCCGGCGTGGACGCGGCCGTGACGGCGACGCTGCACTTCCCCGGCGGCGTCACGTCGCAGTTCCGCTGCGGCTTCGACGGCGCATCGGTGAACGCCTTCGAGGCGACGGGCTCGAAGGCGGGCCTGCGTTTCCCGGTGGACTTCTGGCAGGCCGAGGCGGTGGAACTCGTCACGCGCAAGGCGCCGGCCGAACGCTTCGCGGCGCCCTTCGTCGTCAACGGCTTCGAGGGCGAGATCGCCGAAGCCCAGGCCTGCATCCGCGCCGGGCGGGCCGAGAGCCCGCGCATGCCTCACGCCGAGACGCTGGCCCTGCTGGGCTGGATGGACGCGATCCGCGCGCGCTTCCCGGCCGCGGCCTGACGCCGCCCGATGCCGCCCGTGCCGCCTAACGCGGCACCAGCAGGCGGTTGCTGCGTACCGGGTTGCGCTGCAGCACCAGCGGCACGCCCCCTTCGCCGGCGAGCGCACTCTGCGCCCGTGCCCGCGCCGTGACCTGCACCGGCGGGCAGCTGCCGCTGTCCACATGGCCCAGGGCCGTGGCCAGCATGGCCTCGGACGGGTCGCCCAGCTCGCGGCGGGTGTCGTCGGCCGCCGGGCAGCCCTTGACGAAGCGGGTGCCGGCCGTGCCACCGGGGGTGGGCTCGAAGCCGTCGGCGTAGTCGCCGAAGCCCTGGTCGTTGACGCCGGAGAACTCGATCGGGAAATAGCTGATGCCGCAGTTGTCCTTGGCCGTGAAGCCATAGGGCTTGCCGCAGGTCTTGCCACCGACCAGCACCACCTCCACGCCCACGCCGCGCAGGCCATTGATGACCGACTCGCTGGCCGAGCAGGTGCCCGACTGGGCCAGCACGTAGACCCGCGTCAGGTTCAGCACCGGCAGGGGCTGCTGTTGGGTGCAGCGGTTGCCAACCAGGATGCAGGAGGTGTTGAAGAAGGGCGTCACCTCGTTCTCGCCGCTGCGCTTGGCGCTGAACTTGAGCGTCTCGAAGGCCTTGCCCGCCGTGCGCGTGGTGCCGGCGATCATGGTCGCCAGCTCGCTGGCGATGTAGAGATAGCCGCCGCCGTTGTAGCGCAGGTCCAGCACCAGCTCGCGAACGCCCTGGGCCTGGAAGCCCCGCATCGCGGTGATCAGCTGCCCTTCCGCCGGTGCGATGTGGTCGTTGAACAGCAGGTAGCCGGCGCGCTGGCCCTGCGGCGTCGTGACGACGCGGGCGATGGGCACGGGCGTCTTGGTGATGGCCGCGCTCGTCAGCTGGCGCGTCAGCGTTGCGCCGCTGGCGCGGCTGAAGACGAAGCCGTGCTGCACGTTGGCCGCGTCGGGGTAGAGGGCCGCGTTCAGCCGGTCGATGCCGGCGTTGTCGGTCGCATCGGCGCTGGTGCCGTCCACGCTGACGAGCTCGTCGCCGCGCACCAGGCCGGCCAGCTCGGCCGGGCTGCCCGGCTCGATGAAGGCGACGCGGATCTGCCGCGGCGGCGTGGCGTTCGTGACCTTCCACTCGATGCCGTAGCCGGCGTCGACCGCGCTCTCGGACAGCGCCTTCCACTTGTCGGTCGGGTAGATGAAGCTGAAGCGGTCCCGCCGCTGGCCCGTGCCGGTGAGCAGGGGCGTCTTCAAGGCCTCGAAGTAGGCGTCCATGGCCGCGTAGACGTCGGAGCCGCCGTAGGCCGGCCGCGAGGGGTCCACGCTGGGCACCTCGTCGCGCCAGAGATAGGCCTCGTCGAAGTAGGCGCGCAGCCACTTCTTCTCGGTGTCCAGCGTCGAGTTGCGCTGGCCGCTGGGCGCCAGCGTGTTGGCGGCTGCGCATTGCTGCGCGAAGCTGGCGGAAGGCCCGGCCGGCCCGGTGGACACGCCGCCGCCGTTCGAACCGCCCGGCGTGTCCGAGCCCAGGATGGGCGGGCCCGACGGGCCGCCGCCGCCCCCGCAGGCCGACAGCAGCAGAGACAGGGCGAGGGCCGGCACGGCCGCGCCACGGTACGCAAGAGACATGAACGAACTCCCTGATTGAACGCAGGCGGTCTGGGCCGCCTAGGTGCGCAATTTAGCGCAGCCGGGTCAACGCAGGGCCAGGTCCACCACGGTGCCGGCAAACACGGCGAAGCCCAGCCAGTGGTTGGCGCGGAAGGCGCGGAAGCAGTCGTCGCGCTCGCGCCGGCGGATCAGCGCGTAGTGCCACACGACCTGGGCCGCCGCCGCGGCGACGCCCAGCAGGAACCAGCGGCCCAGGCCCAGCCGCAGGCTCAACGCCGTCCACAGCCCGAGATGGATCGCGTAGAAGGCCATGATGCCGGCCACGTCGAAGCGCCCGAGCGCGATGGCCGAGGAGCGCACGCCGATGCGCAGGTCGTCGTCGCGGTCCACCATCGCGTATTCGGTGTCGTAGGCCAGCACCCAGAACAGGTTGGCCACCAGCAGCGCCCAGGCGGACAGCGGCACCGAGCGCAGATGCCACTCGACCCCGCCCAGCGCCGCGGCGAAGGCCATCGGGACGCCGAAGGAGAACGCCACGCCCAGCACCGCCTGCGGCATGGCCAGCACGCGCTTGGCGAACGGGTAGGCAATGGTCACGGCCAGCGCCGCGAAGCTCAGCAGGATGGCCGGCGGGTTGGTCGTCAGCACCAGGCCGAAGGACACCAGCGACAGCGCCGCGCCCAGCAGCAGCGCCTCCCTGACCGACACCGCGCCCGTCGTCACGGGCCGCTGCGCGGTGCGCTTGACGTGGCGGTCGAAGTCGCGGTCGGCCACGTCGTTGACGCAGCAGCCGGCGGAGCGCATCAGCACCGTGCCCAGCGTGAAGACCACCACCAGATGCCAGCCCGGCCAGCCGTCGGCCGCGATCCAGAGCGCCGACAGCGTGGGCCACAGCAGCAGCAGCCAGCCGGCGGGGCGGTCCCAGCGGACCAGCTGGAGGTACAGGGCCAGGCGTGAAGGTGGGGAGGCAGCGGGAGCGGAGGTCGACATGGGTGCATTTTCGCGCCACGCGGCGGCGCTGTTGTTGGCATAGTCCGGCTCTTCGCGACCCTGGAGGCGCCATGCAGATCTCTGCCCAGCTCCACAGCACGGCCATGTCGCACGCAACCCGTGTGACGACGGCGGGCCAGGCCAGGCCCCTGCCCGTGGCCGGCCGCGCGGGCGGCGGCTCGGCCGTCAACGGCGGCGAGTTCCTGATGCTCGCGCTCGCCACCTGCTACTGCAACGACCTCTACCGCGAAGCCGCGCGGCTGCAGATCGAACTGACCGAGGTCGAGGTGCAGGCCCAGGCCGAGTTCGACGGCGTGGGCCTGGCCGCCCGCGACATCGAGTACCGCGCCCGCATCGTGTCGCCGGCGCCGGCCGAGCGCATCGAGCAGCTGCTGCGCGAGACCGATGCCGTGGCCGAGGTGCACAACACGCTGCGGGCCGGGGTGGTGGTGCGTCGCGCCGACTGGCCCTGACGGCCCCTGCCTCAAGCGCGATATCCCGGCCGCCACATGGCCAATCCGGCCCACCTACAGTCATGCGCCTCCCATCCCTGATGCCGACGTCATGACCGATCTCAGCGCCTTTCCCGTCACGAAGAAGTGGCCCGCCGCCCATCCCGACCGGCTGCAGCTCTATTCGCTGCCCACGCCCAACGGCGTCAAGGTGTCGATCGCGCTGGAGGAGACCGGCCTGCCCTATGAGCCGCACCTGGTGAGCTTCGATGCCAACGACCAGCTCAGCCCCGAGTTCCTGTCGCTGAACCCGAACAACAAGATCCCGGCCATCATCGACCCCGATGGCCCGGGCGGCCAGCCGCTGGCGCTGTTCGAGAGCGGCGCCATCCTGGTCTACATCGCCAGCAAGACCGGGCAGTTGCTTCCCGCCGACACGGCCCTGCGCTTCGAGGCGCTGCAGTGGCTGATGTTCCAGATGGGCGGCATCGGGCCCATGTTTGGCCAGGTGGGCTTCTTCCACAAGTTCGCCGGCAAGGACTTCGAGGACAAGCGCCCGCGCGACCGCTACGTGGCCGAGGCGCGGCGCCTGCTGGGCGTGCTCGACGCGCACCTGAAGGGCCGCGCCTGGCTGGTGGGCGACGAGTACGGCATCGCCGACATCGCCACCTGGCCGTGGGTCAACAACCTCATCGGTTTCTACGGCGCCGGCGAGCTGGTGGGTTATGCCGACTTCCGCGAGGTCGACCGCGTGCTGCAGGCCTTCCTCGCCCGGCCGGCGGTGCAGCGCGGGCTCAGGATCCCGGCGCGGGGCTGATCAGGGCACCGTGCCCGTCAGTCCCCGGGCGCGGTGCAGCGAGTCGGCGACGATGTGCGCGGCCGTGTGCGCCAGGGCGGGCGTGTGGTCGGCCATGACCTGCATGCGCAGCCGCGCGCTGTTCAGCGACACGGCCGGGTACTCGACGAGGTTGGCGAGCAGCCCGGCGCGGCTCATCTCGCGGCAGGCGACGCGGGCCAGCGCGTCCGGCCCCAGCATCACCGGCACGATGGGCGAGGGCTGGCCGAGCACGCTGACGCCCTGCGCGGACAGCGCGGCGCGCAGCGCCAGGATGGCCTGCATCAGCCGCTCGCGGCGCTGCTGCCCCTCGGCGGAGCGCACGATGGCCACGCAAGCCCGCACGATGGCCACCTGCACGGGTGACAGCGCGTTGGAAAAGGTGTTGGGCGCTGCGTAGAAGCGCAGGTACTCCTTGATCGCGCGGTGATGGCTGGCGACGAAGCCGCCGTTGGACGCGAACGTCTTGGAGAAGGAGCCCATCACCAGGTCCACCCGGCCCAGCATGCCCTGCATCTCCAGCTGGCCGCCGCCGCCCGCGCCCAGGCAGCCCAGGTCGTGGGCCACGTCCACCATCAGCAGGGCACCGTGCTCGTGCGCGAGGGCCTGCAGCCGGAGGATGTCCGGCGAGTCGGCATCCATCGAGAAGCAGCCCTCGGTCACGACCAGGATGCCGTTGTGCGGGTCGCGCCTGCGCACCCGCTTGAGCAGGCGCTCGACATGGTCGGCGTCCAGGTGGCGGTGCAGGTGGATGTTGGGCGTGGACGCGCGCGCGCCCTCGTGCAGGCAGTTGTGCGCGAGCTGGTCGATGACGACGTGGTCGGTCTCGCGCACCAGGGCCTTGATGGCCCCGAAGCCGGCCGCCCAGCCGGTGGGGAAGAGCAACACCTCGGGCGTGAGCAGCAGCTCGCCGAGCTCGGCCTCCAGCGCCGCCGCCTCCTCGACGTTGCCGGCCAGCGCCGTGGAGCCGGCGCTGTGCACGCCGTAGCGCTCCATCGCGGCCTGCGCCGCGGCGCAGACCCGCGGATGGCGGGCCAGCGACAGGTATTCCTGCGAGGAGAAGTTCAGCCCCGCATGGCGCTGGCCGTCGGGCAGGGTCAGCTCGGCCGTCGCGCCCGGGCCTCCGCCCAGCCGCTTGGCGTAGGGGAACACGCCGTGTGCCACGCGGTTCTCCGCCCAGGCATGGAAGGCCTGGGCCTTGGCGACCAGGTCGGCGCCCGGCTGCGTCAGATAGTCGAAGGACGAGCCCGCCAGCGCGGCTCCGTCGCAGCAATCCTCCTGCCTCGCCGCGGCGGTGCCAGCGGCGCGTTCCATCAGTTCGTCCATCTCGGCCCCCAAGAACAGCTTGTCGTGTTGTGGGCCGGACTGTGCGCAGCGCAGGGCGGCAGCACATCCTCATTTTTGTTGGGCGGCCCGCCGCGCCAGGCGCGGCGCGGGCTCAGCGGGCGGCGATGCGGCGGGCCTGCTCGGCCTCGTCGCGGTACAGCGCCGGGACGTCATGGCCCCAGTGCGCCAGGGCCTGCGCCGCGCTGGCGGCAGCCCGCGCCGCGTCGCCGGCCTCCTGCTCGGCCTCGGCCTGCAAGCCCAGCGCTAGGGCCTGCATCCAGCGGCGGCTGGCGTTGTCGTCCAGCCCGGGGCCACCGTGCATCGACGCACCCGCCTCGCGGGCGAGGCGCAGCTTCTCGGCCGGGCGGGTGCTGGCGCGGCCGGCCCACCAGGCGGCCTCGGCGCGCCAGCGGCTCAGGTAGAAGTCGCCGGCCAGTGCGTCGGGGGGCGGGAAGGCGGCCAGCGCGTCGCGCAGGGCGCGGGCTGCGGGCGGGCCGGGTTGGGCCTGCCAGCGGGCTCGGGCCTCGGCCAGGCCCAGCAGCGCCAGGTCGCGCCGCGCGGCCTGGTTACGCGGGTCGCGCCGCAGCTCCTGGCGCAGCGTGGCGCCGCCGTCGTCGAGCAGGCGCAGCGCTTCGTCGTGCCGGCCGGCGGCGCTGGCGACGCGCGCGGCCGAGATGCGCGCCAGCGCCTGCTGATAGCGGTAGTTGCTGTTCTGCGGGTCGCCGCGCAGGGCGGCGTCGCGCAGCTCGAGCATGGCCTCGGTGTCGCGCCGGGCCAGGGCCAGGTCGCCGCTGAGCAGCGCCCAGTTGGCGCGCAGCTGGTGGCCCCAGGCGGCCTGGTGTGCCCATTCGGCGGACTCGGGCTGCAGCGCTCGCAGCCGCCCGAAGAGCCGCACGGCCTCGGCCAGGGTGCGGCCCGCGCCGGTCAGGTCGCCGAGCTGGGCCTGCATCGGGCTGCCGCCCTGGATCAGGCCCATGCGGCCGGTGACGGTGGCGAGCTGGGCCAGGCTCTGCGGGTCGTTCGGGTCCAGCGCCAGCACCTTCTCGTTGAGGGCACGGGCGTGCTGCAGCGCCACGACGCTGTCACCCAGCCGGCCGGCACGGGTGGCGAGCAGCGCGCGGCCCTGGTGCATGTCGGCGGCCTCGCGCAGTGCGACGGCATCGCGCGCGACGGCGGCCAGGTAGAGCGGCTGCAGCGCGATGGCCTTGTCGATGTTGCGCCGGGCGGCATCCAGCCGCTCCTGGCTGGGCGAGAAACCGTCGCCCTGCAGTTCGGCGATGCGCGAGTAGCTCTCGGCCAGCTCGCGCGCGAGCGGCGGCTGGCGGGCGAGGTCGGGGCCCAGCTCGGCGGCCAGGCCGTCGAGATAGCCCAGCGCGTCCTGCAGCAGCGCCTCGCGCGTGGCGAGGCTGCCCGGCAGCCGGGCGATCTGGTCGTGATAGCGGAACACGAGCTGGCGCGCCAGCTCGCGCACCTGCGTGAAGCGCGCTTCCGCGCGCGCCTGGGCGGCGCGGGCCTCGCGCATCTGCCACAGCGTGCCGGCGAGGCCGGCGACCAGCGCCAGCACCGCGACGCCCGCGAGGCCCGCCGCGACGCGGTGGCGGCCGACGAAGCGTGCCGCCAGGTAGCCCGGCGTCGGCGCCCGCGCGCTGACCGGATGGCCACCCAGGTGGGCGCGCAGGTCCGCGGCCAGCGCGTCGACGCTGGCGTAGCGGCGCGCCGGGTCCTTCTCCAGCGTCTTCAGCAGGATGTTGTCGAGGTCGCCCTTCAGCCGTTCGCGCGTGCGCCACCAGTCGGGCGACGGCTCGCGCGGTTCGCCGAGGCTGGACGGGCGCGTGGGCGCCTCGTTCAGCACCGCCTGGGCCAGCGCCTGCGGCGTGCGCGCGTCGCGGCCATAGGGGCGCCGGCCGGTCAGCAGCTGGTAGAGCAGCACGCCCAGCGAGTAGACGTCGGTGGCCGTGCTGACCGGCTCGCCGCGCACCTGTTCGGGGCTGGCGTGGCTGGGCGTGAAGGGCCGGGCCTGGGTGTGCTCGGCGCCCTCCGGGTCCAGCGCCTTGGCGATGCCGAAGTCCAGCAGCTTGACCTGGCTGTCGGCCGTCACCAGCACGTTGCCCGGCTTGAGGTCGCGGTGCACGAGCAGGTGGCGGTGGGCGTGGGCCACCGCGTCGGTGAGCTGCAGGAAGAGGCGCAGCCGCGCCTCCAGCGGCTGCCCGGCGCAGGCGGCGTCGATGGGCCGGCCCAGCACCCGCTCCATGACGAAGTACGGCAGGCCCTGGGGGCTGAGGCCGGCGTCCATCAGCCGCGCGATGCAGGGGTGATCCAGCCGCGCCAGCACCTGGCGCTCCTGGGCGAAACGCTGCAGCACGGCGGCCGAGTCCATGCCGCGCTTGAGCAGCTTGATGGCGGCCTCGCCCTCGTAGGCGCCATCGTCGCGCCGCGCCAGCCAGACCTCGCCCATGCCGCCGCTGCCCAGCGGCTCGGTCAGCCGCCAGGGCCCCAGGCGCAGGCCCGGGTGGCCGGTGGCCGCGGCCGGCGTGGCGAGGAAGTCGGCGGCGGCCGGCCGGGCGTCGGGCGCATGGGCCAGCAGCGACCGCACCTCGGCCACCACCTCGGCCGGCTCGCCGCTGGCCTGCAGCCAGGCCGTGCGCCCGTCCTCCGGCACCGCCAGTGCCGCGTCGAACAACTGCCGCACGGCCGGCCACAGCTCGGGGGGGCACTTCGGCGTCGTCATGCCCGCAGTGTGCCCGCCCCGCGCGTCAGCGCGGCGCCTTGGTCAGCGCGATCAGCTCCTGGGTGCTGACCACCACGCCGGCCGGTGCCGGCAGCGTCATCGTCGTGACGCTCTTGGGCAGCATGAAGGGGACGGCATTGGTGCTCCACAGCGACACCTGCGTCGGCACCGCGAAGCTGTCCTTCAGCAGCGGCAGCATCACCCCCAGCAGCGGGCTGGACGCGGCCGGGCCCTGGATCTGGAAATCCTTGACCGCGAACTCGACGCGGAACTTGCATGCGTTGGCGAAGCTGCCGGCCGGCGTCGTGACGGTCTCGTTGGCGTCGCGGTTGATCTGGAACTCGTACTTGATGACCACCGCCGTGGCGCCGCCGAGCGGTGCGAAGCCGTCGCTGACGCTCCTGCCGGTGATGGTGGCCGTGACGTTGATCTTGCCGCTGCCGCCACCAGGGATGCCGGCGGCCGTGAGCCGTTGCTGCCAGTCGGGCGGGTCGTAGGTGGTGACGGTGTCGTTGGCGCCCGGGGTGGCGGCGGTCTCGCCGAGCACGGCACCGGTGACCGGGTCGAGGTAGACCGTGCCGGCAGCGATGCCATTGGCGGTGAGCGTGGCGACGGTGGCGGCCTGGCCCTGGTAGGTGCCAGCCGTGAAGTCGTACTTCACCGTCGCCGTCGGCGAGCCGGCCTGGGTGGAGCTCTGGCGCAGCGTCAGCGAGTCGCCCGCCTTGGCGACCAGCGGCGCGCATTCGCTGCCGGCCGTGGCGGGCGGTGGTGCCGGTGCGGGGGTCGGCGCGGGAGCCGGTGCCGGCGTGGGCGCCGGGGCAGGTGCAGGGGTGGGCGCCGGGGCTGGCGCAGGAGTGGGAGCCGGGGCAGGAGTCGGCGCGGGGGCGGGCGCTGGCGTAGGTGCGGGTGCCGGCGTGGGCGCCGGGATCGCGGGAGTGGGGGCCGGGGCCTGGATGGCGGGTGGCGGTGCCGTCTCGCCGCCGCCGCCGCAGGCGACCAGTGCGGTGGTGAGCAGCAGCGAGAGCGGAGCCAGGGCCTGGGGACGGGGAGCGGGACGCATGGAGAACCTCATCGCGGAGAAGCCGGAAAAAGCCGGACCTGTCTGCTTACGCCGGCCGGCGGCGCCAAAAGGCTCACGCGGGTCCGATAAAACCTGCCGCTAGGATGCGCCGCGATGAGCGACGAAGCGCCCCTGTCCGATGTGACCGCCTGGCTCAGCCAGCAGGCGGCCGATGCCGACGGCGTCGGCGACCGCCTGTTCGCGACGCTCTACGACGAGCTGCGCCGGCTGGCGCGCAGCCATCTGCGCCACGAGGACGCGGGGCACACGCTGTCGGCCACGGCGCTGTCGCACGAGGCCTGGTTCCGGCTGGCGGCGCAGACGCGCACGCAGTGGCGCAACCGCGGCCACTTCCTGGCGGTGGCGTCGATGATGATGCGGCGCATCCTCGTCAACCACGAGCTGGCCCGCCGCGCCGACAAGCGCGCGGCCGAGCGGGAGCCCCTCACGCTGTCGGGGCTGGAGCAGCTGGCGCTGCCCGCCGACCGCGACGTTGTCGCCGTGCACGAGGCGCTGCTGGCGCTGGAGGCCGTGGACGCGCGCGCGGCCAAGGTCGTCGAGCTGCGCTTCTTCGGCGGGCTGGAGAACGACGAGGTTGCCGAGGTGCTGGCGGTGTCGCTGGCGACGGTCAAACGCGACTGGACGCTGGCACGGGCCTGGCTGCACCGCGAGCTGACGGGCGGCTAGCTAGAGCCCGTCCAGCGGCGTCACTCGATCCCCCGGCTGCGGCAGGCAGCCCGCCGCCAGCGGCGCGCCACCCTCGCGCTGCACGATGCCCTGCGGCCCGTGGCACAGCTCGATGCGGCGCGCCGTGGGCCAGCGCCGCAGCGCGAACGCCTCCAGGCTGGCGGGCAGGCTGGTCTGCACCCGGCCGGCGTCCAGTTGCTCCAGCGGGTGGTCGTGGAAATGCAGCCAGGGCACGAAGCGGCCCGCCAGCATCAGCCAGGGCGAGACCCGCACCGGCTCGGGCGCGTAGCCCTCGGCGCGCAGCCAGGCCTGGGCCGCGGCGCGGTCGGTGCTGCCGGTGACGGAGGCGGCCAGCAGCTCGGCCGCCCACTGGTTGCAGTTCTGGTAGCTCGTGCTGAAGGGGTAGGCGTTGGCGCTGTAGCGCGCGTTCAGCAGGCCCAGCGCGAGCGGCTTGTCCAGCGTCGCCCGCGCCAGCGCCGTGGCGGCCTCGGGCGGCAGCAGCAGGCTGACGTAGCCGAGGTCGGCGTCGTCGCTGCCGAGCACGAAGCCGGCCAGGCCCTGGTCGAACAGGCGCGGCCGGCCCTCGGCGCAGGCGTAGTAGAGCTGGCGCACGGCCCAGGGCGTGTCCAGGCCTTCGGCCAGTGCGACGGCGGCGTGCGAGTAGCGCAGGCCGAAGCGCGACAGGTCGGTGCCCGAGCGCGAGACCAGCGCTGCCGGGCTGCCCGACGCGGCGAGGGCGCCGCGCACGGCGGCGGCGAAGTGCAGCAGGCGGTCCTGCTGGGTGGCCGTGACGTCGACGGGGCGGTCGCAGCCGCGCGGCGGCAGCGAGCCGGCCCAGGCGGGGGCCGCGGCCAGCGCGAGGGCCAGCGCGGCAGTGCCGCGGATCAAGGCGTGACGGCGTGCGCGGCCAGCTCGCGATGCCAGGCGTCTTCCAGCACGAGGTAGAAGGCCCGGCCGGTGTCGGCATGGGCGAAGGCCACGCCATAGGGCTGGGGCGTGGCCTGCACCTCGTCGCCCACGTTGACGGCGCGCGCGGCCAGGGCCTGCTCGGGCAGGGTCAGCTCCACGGGCGCGGCGCCGTCCCGGGCCAGCGTCAGGCGCAGCTTGCCGGCCTCGTCGGCGCGGGCGACGTCGGTGACGCGGTAGCGGCCCTCGGCGCGGCGTTCGCCGCCGCTGCTGCCCGACGAGGCCTTGAAGGAGTCCGACACGCTGCCGGACGCGGACGAGCCGGCCTCGGCGGCCGACGAGGCGAAGGACGTGGCCTGGGCCGCCGTGGCGGCGGCCAGGGCGAGGGCGGCGAGGAGGACGAGGCGCATGGTGGGCTTGGGAACTGCTGTGAAGCACCGACGATAGCGCGGATGCTGGGCCGCGCCCTTCGATGGCGCTCAGTGCGCCGTGCCGCGCCAGCGCTTGAGCGTCAGCGCGTTGGCCACCACGCTGACGCTGCTGAAGGCCATGGCCGCGCCGGCGATGACCGGGTTCAGCAGGCCCAGCGCCGCGAGCGGGATGCCCACCACGTTGTAGGCAAAGGCCCAGAACAGGCCCTGGCGGATCTTGGCGTAGGTGCGGCGCGACACGTCCAGCGCGTCGGCCACGAGGCGGGGGTCGCCGCGCATCAGCGTGACGCCGGCAGCCTCGGTCGCGACGTCGGCGCCGCCGGCCATCGCGAAGCCCACCGACGCAGCCGCCAGCGCCGGCGCATCGTTGATGCCGTCGCCCACGAAGGCGACCACGGCGCCGCCGTCGCGCAGGCCTTGCACGACGTCGGCCTTGGCGCCGGGCAGCACCTCGGCATGCACCTCGTCGATGCCCAGCTGCCGGGCCACGCCGGCCGCCGCGCCGCGGCTGTCGCCGCTGACCATGACGGTGCGGATGCCGCGTGCCTGCAGCTGCGCGACGGCCGCCGCAGCCGTGTCCTTCACACGGTCGCCGAAGGCCAGCAGCGCCAGCGCGCGACTGCCTTCCACCAGCCAGGAGACGGTGTGCCCCTCGGCCTCCAGCCGGCGCGCGTCGTCGGCCAGGGCCGCGTCGCTCACGCCCAGCTCCTGTGCCAGCCGGGCGCTGCCCAGCGCCAGCCGGCGGCCCTGCACGACGCCTTCTACGCCGCGGCCCGGCAGCGCGCGCGCCTGCTCCACCGGCAGCGCGGCCAGCGGCCTGGCCTCGGCCAGCACGGCCAGCGCCAGCGGGTGGCTGCTGCTGCGCTGCAGGGCGGCGGCGAGCTGCAGTACGTCGTCGCGGCTGCCGCCCGCGGCGGGCACGACGGCGGTGAGCGTGGGCTGGCCCACCGTCAGCGTGCCGGTCTTGTCGAAGGCCACCACCGTCACCGCATGCGCCAGCTCCAGCGCCTCGGCGTCCTTGATGAGGATGCCCTGGCGGGCCGCGACGCCGGTGCCGGCCATCAGCGTGGTGGGCGTGGCCAGGCCCAGCGCGCAGGGGCAGGCGATGACCAGCACGGCCACCGCGTTGACCAGGGCCTGCTCGGCGTCGCCCGCGTGCAGCCACCAGGCAGCGAAGGTCAGCGCCGCGATCACCAGCACCACCGGCACGAAGACGGCGCTGACGCGGTCCACGATGCGCTGGATGGGCGCCTTGGCCGCCTGGGCCGACTCCACCATGCGGATGATGCGCGCCAGCGCCGTCTCCGCGCCGATGGCCGTGGTGCGCACCGTCAGCGCGCCCTCGGCGTTGATGGCGCCGCCCGTTACGCGCTCGCCCGGTGCCTTGGCCACCGGCAGGCTCTCGCCGGTGATGAGGGACTCGTCCACATGGCTGCGGCCGGTGACGACCTCGCCGTCCACCGGGATGCGGTCGCCGGGGCGTACGGCCACCACGTCGCCCACGCGCACGTCGGCCACCGGCACCTCCACCTCCACGTCACCGCGCAGCACGCGCGCGGTGGTGGGCCGCAGCGCGTTCAGTGCGCGGATGGCGTCGGTGGTCTGGCGCTTGGCGCGCTGCTCCAGGAACTTGCCCAGCAGCACCAGCGTGATGACGGCGGCCGAGGCCTCGAAGTAGAGGTGGGCATGGCCGGGGTGGCGCAGCAGCAGGTAGACCGACAGGCCATAGGCCGCCGAGGTGCCCAGCGCCACCAGCAGGTCCATGTTGCCGCTGCCGGCGCGCAGCGCGCTCCAGCCGGCGCGGTAGAAGCGCGCGCCCAGCACGAACTGCACCGGCGTGGCCAGCAGCAGCTGCCACCAGCCGGGCAGCATCGCGTTGATGCCGAAGGGGCCCAGCAGCATGGGCAGCATCAGCGGCAGCGTCAGCACCGCGCCGGCCGCAGCGGGCCACCAGGCGGGCAGGCCGCCGCTGGGCTCGGGGGCCGGCGGCGCCGCGGCCGCAATCTCGCTGGCCGGGTAGCCGGCCTTGTCCAGCGCCGCCGTCAGCGCCGCCACGGGCACGTTGGGCAGCGCCTTCACCGAGGCCTTCTCGGTCGCGAGGTTGACGCTGGCGGCCTGCACGCCGGGCACGGCCTGCAAGGCCTTCTCGACACGGCGCACGCAGGAGGCGCAGGTCATGCCGCTGACTTGCAGCGTCACGTCGTTGAGGGCGGAAGAGGCGGTGGCGGTGCTCATGGCGGGGGCGGTTTTCGGGAAGACGGACGCATGCTGAGGCTTGCCATCATGGCAAGGTCAAGCGCCCGGGGTTTGACCCTGCGCAAACGGCGGAGGTGGCTGGCCACAATGGCCGCATGAGCATGCTGCGCCGACCCCTTCTCCTCGCTCCGCTGTGGCTGGCGGCCGCCCTGGCCGCGGCGCAGCCGGCCTACTTCCCGCCGCGCGGCGACTGGCAGCGCGCCGAACCCGCGGCCGTGGGCCTGGATGCCGCCAAGCTGGCCGAGGCCGTGGCCTATGCCCAGGCGCACGACAACCCCGCGCCGCGCGACCAGGCCCTGGCGCTGGCCCAGAGCTTCGGCAAGGCCGAGCCTTACTTCGGCGGCCAGATCGGCCCGACGCGCGAGCGTGCCGCCATCAACGGCATCGTCATCCGCCGCGGCCGGGTGGTGGCCGAATGGGGCGACACGCGGCGCGTGGACATGAGCCACAGCATCACCAAGACCTTTCTGTCCACGGTGGTGGGCCTGGCCTGGCAGCAGGGCCTGATCCGCAGCACCGACGACCGCGCGGCCGACGCCATGCCGCCCGGCGTGGACCTGTTCGCGTCGCCCAAGAACGCGCCCATCACCTGGGAGCAGCTGCTGCGCCAGACCAGCGACTGGCAGGGCACGCTGTGGGGCAAGCCCGACTGGGCCGACCGGCCGGTGGGCAAGACGCCCGAGGACTGGCCCCACCGCCCGGTCCACGCGCCGGGCACGCACTACAAGTACAACGACGTGCGCGTGAACGTGCTGGCGCTGGCGGCGCTGCAGGTCTGGCGCCGGCCGCTGCCCGAGGTGCTGCGCGAGCAGGTCATGGACCCCATCGGGGCCTCCAGCCGCTGGCGCTGGCATGGCTACGAGAACTCGTGGGTGGAGCTGGACGGCCAGCGCCTGCAGTCCGTCTCGGGTGGCGGGCACTGGGGCGGCGGCATGTTCATCGACGCCTGGGACCTGGCCCGCTTCGGCTATCTGTTTCTGCGCCAGGGCGAGTGGGATGGCCGCCAGCTGCTGTCGCGCGACTGGATCAACAAGGCCCGCGCGCCGGGGCCGGCCAATGCCGAGTACGGCTACTGCAACTGGTTCCTCAACACCGGCCGCAAGGCTCTGCCGGCGGCGCCTGAGAGCAGCGTCACCTTCCGCGGCAACGGGCAGAACATCGTCTACATCGACTGGGAGAACGACGTCGTCGCCGTGGTGCGCTGGATAGACAACGGGCCGGCGTTGAACGAGTTTGTTGGGAAGTTGCTCGGGGCGGTGAGGGGGTGAGAGGCGGTTGGCGGCATCGAGCCGCGCCGTAACCATCGAAGGCGCTCGCCGCTAAAGCGGATGACCAACGCGGCTATTCAGCGGCCACCGTAGACGGTCCCTTTGAATGATGGGTTCGGCCTTGCGGCCGATGGCGCTGCGGCGCTAGCCAGCCAAGTAGGAAACCGGAATCCGCTTGTACTTGGCCAGCTCTTCGCTCGAAGGACACGGAACCTCGTCGAGGTAGAAGTGGTAGCCCGTTGCAATCAGCGTGATCGGGACAGCAACCTTGGCAACGGTGCTCGGCGAGGCGCTCGTGCGCAGACAGGTGCGAGCGCCATGCTGCAGCTTGACTTGAACTCGAGTGGGCTCCGCGGATCTGGCCTGCACGAAAACCTCTCGGTCACCCGGTGCCAACTCTGCGACGACGTAGTCAGAGTTGGATAGAGACGCGAACGCGGCGCCGTTCGTGCCGACGGCGAGTGAAACGCCCCCGGCGATGAATGACGACTCCCGGAAAACGAGAACTTCGGCGCGTGCAGATGGGGAGGGTTTAGAAATCGCCACGACCGGTTGGCTCGCGCATCCAGCCAACGAAGCGATAGCGAAAACGATGCCAAGGATTCGCGTAAATATCATGCGTTGAATGTTCCAAGAGGGTATGAGAGGCAGAAGTTGAAGAAGAGCCAACTCGAGCGGCAGTTTGTATAAATAGTCAATTGAAGAAAAATGCGATTCGACAGAAGAGTTTCAATGAGAGCTTGGCAGGCGCAAGTCGCCTGCTGCCAAAAGTCTCATGCTTTCCTCATTGCGGGAGATTGGCAGCATCGGCTTCCGCGGCGGAGCGGATGTTGCTTGAAATGGCATCGACGAATGATATGAAATCTTTGTTATTCGATCGACTTGCGATGACATCGAATGCGGTCCGACCAGGCTCATATTCAAACTCGACAACGTCAAAGTATTTGCGCCAAAAATGTGCGGCTGCAAGCAAGAGTAGAGCACAAACCAAGTATGTGGCCTTGGCGGCCAGAAATCCCATGTAAGAGAAATTGTCCCGTATCAACGTGATGGTTTCTGGGAAAGTTACGGGCAGAGCGTAGTAAATCAGTATGAGGCCGATCCCGGTAATCCACAGGCGGCGTTTTGTTATGCCGTCAATTACGCTGCTGCTGCGTGGCAACGGGCGAAGATTTTTGAGGTCAATACGAGTGCATCCCTCGCTCGTCGAGATTTCCATAGCCGAAGCAAACAGCCGAAACTTACGACTTGGCCCTGGTGAACGCTCTATGTATATGGTTTCGACGTCAGGAGTGGGCGTTGCTTGCATGGCATTGATGATCAACTCGATGACTTCTCACAGATGCCGCAACTGCTGGCTTGCGGGGCACAACAAATTCGCGAATGGCGGACATGTCCGCTCCACAATCCGCCAGCAAGTGGCGTTAGCAAATGTTGCCAGCAACCGCGCGCAGGTCGCACCCCAGGAACCCTATGGTTACTGCTTGCCGCTGAACGGCCCTTGATGAACGGGCTTAGGCGACCCCGCTCAATCCAGGAACGTCCAGGACTCCGCCCCATCAAACCGCCGCACCTGCACCGCCGCCACCAACTGCGGATCGAAGTTGTTGAGGTTCACGCCATGCCGGGCGCCGGCCTCGGGGGCCAAGGGCTCCCAGTGCGTCACGCAGCCGCAATGGGCGCAGCGAACGGTGCGCAGCGTCTTGTCGCCCCAGACATAGGCGGTGGTGTGCTCGGGGTGGCCTTCCACCTCCACGCTGCCGAACTCGTAATAGGCCCACAGGCCGCCCAGGCGGCGGCACAGCGAGCAGTTGCACTGCGTCGCCTTGTCCGGTGCGGCGGGCAGCGTGAGGCGCACGGCGCCGCAGTGGCAGCTGCCTTGCAGCAGCAGCGAGGGAGCGTGTTCGTCAGCGGGCATGGGGTTCAAGGGGCGCAGTGGTTGTGGGCCGCGCCGGCCTGCTGCGCACGCAGCTCGGCCAGGCCGGCCAGCGCGTGTTCGGTGGAGGCGGTGCGCGGGTCGTTCAGCTCGCGGCGGATGCACAGCGCCTCTTCGAACCTCGACTGCGCGCCGTCCAGGTCGCCCTGTTCGACCAGGTTCCGCCCCCAGTGCTGCAGCACGAAGGACTGCAGGCGCCGCCAGCCGCCGGCGCGGGTCAGGGCCAGCGCCTGGACGAAGGCCGCGTCGGCCTCGTCGCGCCGGCCGTTGTACTGCAGCGCCGTGGCGTAGGCGTTCCAGAACCAGCCGGCCATTTCCCGCCCGGCGAAGGGCTGGGCGCGGGCCCGTTGCGCCTGCAGCAGCGCCAGCGCCTCGGCCTCGCGGCGCGCGGTGGTCAGCAGGGTGCCGAGGTCGGCCGTGTGTTCGACGATGGCGGCGTCGTCCGCCGCCTGCTGCGCTGCGGCCAGGCGGGCCTGATGCTCGGCGATGCCGGCCTCGAGGGCCGCGGCGTCGGGGGCGGTGAAGCGTTGGAATTCCATGGGCGCAGCGGGCGGCGGGCGGGCCCCAACCATAGCGCCGTCAGCCGGCGCGCGCGAGGCGCGGCCGGCGGCTCAGGCCGGCACCCGCACGGCCAGCCGGGCGTTCTCGATGGCGGCGAGCAGCGCCTCTTCCGAATAGGGCTTGCCCAGCAGCTGGGTCACGCCGGCCGCCTGGGCCTGCTCCAGCTTGTCGTCGGAGGACGTGATCATCAGCACGGGCAGCGCCGCCGTGGCCGCGCTGGCGCGCACCTGGCGGGTCAGCTCGAAGCCGTCGATGCCGGGCATTTCGACGTCGGTGATCAGCACATGCGGGCACTCGGCGGCCATCAGCTCCAGCGCCTGTTCGCCGCTCTCGGCCAGCGCGACGCGGTAGCCCTGCGCGGCGAGCAGGCGGCTGATCTTGACGCGGACGATCTTGGAGTCGTCGGCCACCAGCACCAGGGTCTCGTCGGCGCGCAGTTCGCGGCTGGCCGAGGCTGCGGCGGCGGCTTCGGCTGCCGCGTGGCGCCCGGCTTCTTCGGCGGCCTGACGGGCCGCGGCCTGCTCGGCTGCCTGGCGAGCGGCCTCGCGGGCCGCGGCTTCGGCGGCTTGCTGTTCAGCTAGGCGCCGGGCAGCTTCGCGCTCGGCCTCGGCCCGCTCGGCGGCCAGCCGCAGGGCTTCGGCGTCGCGGGCGAGCTGCTCGGCTTCCAGCCGTTCGGCCTCGGCGGCCTCGCGGGCGGCCTGCTCTCGATCCAGTCGTTCCGCTTCGGCCTGCTGCTCCGCCCGGCGCCGGGCTTCGGCCTCGTGCGCGGCGGCTTCCAGCGCGAGGCGCTGGGCCTGAGCGGCGGCAGCGTCGCGCGCCGCCTGGGCTTCGGCTTCAGCTTGGGCTTGGGCCTGGGCTTGGGCTTGGGCTTGGGCTTGGGCTTGGGCTTGGAGGCGAGCGGTTTCCTCGCGTTCGGCCGCGGCGCGTTCTTCCTCGGCCCTTTGCCGCGTTGCCGCGTGCTCGGCGGCCTCCTGGGCGATGCGAAGCGCCTCGCGTTGCTCGGCGTCGGCGCGGGCGCGCCGCTGGCGGTGCTTGCCCACCCAGAGCAGCAGCAGCACGACGGCCACCGCGGCGGCGGCCAGGGTCCAGGTCAACAGCTCGTTCATCGTCGGGGCGGTGGCGCGATCTCAGGGGCTCCCATCATCGCGCCGCTGGCCGCGGCGTTGCGCGCGCGGGCTTCTCGACGGCGGGCCGGCGGCGTCGTTTGTCACGCCCGGGCGGGGCCCGGGCTCAGCGTTGGGGCGGGGGCAGCAGGCTGGCGGTGTGGACGGGGCTGTCGGCCCCGTCGTTCTCGCCGGGCACGAACAGCGTCAGCACGACGGCCAGCACCGACACCAGCAGCGTGGCGGTGAACTTGAAGCGCGCGGACGTGACCATGCCCCGATGGTGGGCCACATCCGCCCTTGCCGCGCCCCCTAGCTTGGCGGTGAATGCTGACGGCGCTCAGGCGCGCCTGCGCTCCCACAGCGCCATCGCCTCGCCCACCAGGCCGCGCCGGAAGGCCAGCACGCAGACGATGAAGATCAGCCCGGTGACGAGGCTGACCGATTCGCCCAGGCTGTTGAACCAGGCGATGCCGGTGACGTCGGCCAGCAGGTTGCCGAAGTCGCCGATCTTGTTCTCCAGCGCGATGATGACCAGCGCGCCCACCATGGGGCCGACGAGCGTGCCCATGCCGCCCACCAGCGTCATCAGGATGACGAGGCCGGAGGTGGTCCAGATCGCGTCGGTCAGCGTGGCGAAGCCGAGCACCAGCGTTTTCGTCGCACCAGCCAGGCCCGCCAGCGCGGCCGACAGCACGAAGGCCAGCAGCTTGAAGTGGGCGGTGTCGTAGCCCAGCGAGGTGGCGCGGGCCTCGTTCTCGCGGATGGACGTCAGCACCTGACCGAAGGGCGAGTGCACGATGCGGTAGATGAGCCAGAACGCGGCGATGAAGATGGCCAGCACGACGTAGAACAGCGTCAGGTCGTTCTCCAGGTTCAACCCGAGGAACGTGCCGCGCGGCACCGACTGCAGGCCGTCCTCGCCGCCGGTGAAGGGCGCCTGCAGGAAGTAGAAGTACAGCATCTGCGCCAGCGCCAGCGTGATCATCGAGAAGTAGATGCCCGAGCGGCGGATGGCCAGCAGGCCGAACAGCAGGCCCACGGCCGCGGCCGCACCGGTGCCCGCCACCAGGCCCAGCGGCGCCGGCAGGCCCCAGACCTTGAGCGCATGGCCGCAGACATAGCCGGCCGTGCCCAGGAAGGCCGCGTGGCCGAAGGACAGCAGGCCGGTGAAGCCGATCAGCAGGTTGAAGGCGCAGGCGAACAGGGCGTAGCACAGCACCTTCATGACGAAGATGGGGTAGGCGCCCAGCAGAGGCAGCAGGCCGATGCCGACGAAGAGCGCCGCGTAGCCAATGAGCTTCTTGTTCATCGCTCTTTTCCGAACAGGCCGGCCGGGCGGACCAGCAGCACCAGCGCCATGACGACGAAGACGACCGTGTTGGACGCCTCGGGGTAGAACACCTTGGTCAGGCCCTCGATGAGGCCCAGGCCCAGGCCGGTCAGGATGGAGCCGAGGATGGAGCCCATGCCGCCGATGACGACGACGGCGAACACCACGATGATGAGGTTGCTGCCCATCAGCGCCGACACCTGCAGGATGGGTGCGGCCAGCACGCCGGCGAAGGCCGCCAGCGCCACGCCGCCGGCATAGGTCAGCGTGACCATGGCGGGCACGTTGATGCCGAAGGCCTGCACGAGCTTGGGGTTCTCGGTGCCGGCGCGCAGCTTGGCGCCCAGCGACGTCTTCTCGATCAGCGCCCACACCGCGAAGCACACCACCAGCGAGGCGACAACCACCCAGGCCCGGTAGTTGGGCAGGATCATGAAGCCCAGGTTGGTGGCGCCGGTGAGTTGCTCCGGCACCGAGTAGGGCTGGCCCGACACGCCGTAGAAGCTGCGGAACACGCCCTCGATGACGAGGGTGATGCCGAAGGTCAGCAGCAGGCCGTAGAGGTGGTCCAGCTTGTAGAGCCACTGCAGCATGGTGCGCTCGATGACGATGCCGATCAGGCCCACGGCCAGCGGCGCCAGGCCCAGCATGAGCCAGTAGTTGAGCCCCAGGTACTCCATGCCCATCCAGGCGAAGAAGGCTCCCATCATGTACAGCGCCCCGTGGGCGAAGTTGATGATGTTGAGCATGCCGAAGATGACCGCCAGGCCCAGCGACAGCATCGCGTAGAACGAGCCGTTCACCAGGCCCAGCAGCAGCTGGCCGAGCAGGGCCGGCAGGGGGATACCGAAGATTTCTGTCATGGCATTCGCATTCAGACCCTGGACACCCGCCGGGCCGCTCCCAAGGGCGGCCAGGGCCGATGTCGATGCCGGCCCATGCCGGCATCGATCGGCGTCCCCTCGGGGGACCGATCAGGCACGCGCGCGTTCAGCGGCGCGAGGCTGGGCGATGGGCTCACTTCTTCACCAGCGGGCACTTGCTGTCTGCCAGGCTCGTGAACGCCTCGTCGCCGGGGATCTTGGACACGACCTTGTAGTAGTCCCAGGGCTCGGTGGACTCCTTGGGCGACTTCACCTGCATCAGGAACATGTCGTGCACGCCGCGGCCGTCTTCCTTGCGGATGCTGCCCTTGGTGTAAAAGTCGTTGATGGGCGTGGCCTTCATCTTGGCGATGACCTTGTCGGCGTCGTCGGTCTTGAGCGCGTCGACGGCCTTCAGGTAGTGCGTGACGGCCGAGTAGTCGGCGGCCTGCAGCGACGAGGGCATGCGCTTCATCTTCTCGAAGAAGCGGCGGCTCCAGGCGCGCGCCTCGGGGCTCTGGTTCCAGTACCAGGAGTCGGTCAGGTACATGCCCTCGGCGGTCTTCAGGCCCAGCGAGTGGATGTCGTTGATGAACATCAGCAGGCCGGCGAGCTTCATCGTCTTCGTGACGCCGAACTCGTTGGCGGCCTTGACCGCGTTGATGGTGTCGCCGCCGGCGTTGGCCAGGCCCAGGATCTGCGCGCCCGAGCCCTGGGCCTGCAGCAGGAAGGAGGAGAAGTCGTTGGCGTTGAGCGGGTGCTTGACGGCGCCCACCACCTTGCCGCCGGCCTTCTGGATGACGGCGGTCGCGTCGGCCTGCAGCGCGGCGCCGAAGGCGTAGTCGGCCGTCAGGAAGTACCAGCTCTTGCCACCGGCCTTGACCATGGGGTTGACCGTGCCGCGGGCCAGCGCCACGGTGTCGTAGGCGTAGTGGATGGTGTAGGGCGTGCAGCTCGCGTTGGTCAGCGCGGAGCTGCCGGCGCCGATGGAGATGAAGGGTTTCTTCTTCTCGGCCGCGACGGTGGCCATCGCGAGGTTGGCGCCGGAGTTGGTGCCGCCCACCAGCAGGTCCAGGCCCTGGGTGTCGATCCACTCGCGGGCCTTGGCGTTGGCGATGTCGGCCTTGTTCTGGTGGTCGGCGAAGATCAGCTCGATCTTCTTGCCCGCGGCCAGGCCCGTCATGTCGGCGATGGCCATCTTGATGGCCTCCACGCCGCCGGCGCCGTCGATGTCCGCGTAGACGCTGGACATGTCGGTCAGGAAGCCGATCTTGATGACGTCGCCCGAGACCTGGGCCTGGGCGCCGAGGCCGCAGGCGGCGAGGGAAGCGGCAATGAGGGTCTTCTTCATGGTGTCTCCAGTGGTTAGACGCTGAGCAGCTCGTCCATCTTGGCCTGGTGGGCCGGCAGTTCGGCTGCGGGAAAGGAGAGCACGACCTCGCCGTGCTCGATGACGATGAAGTGGTCGGCCAGCGGCGCGGCGAAGCGGAAGTTCTGCTCCACCATGACGATGGTGAAGCCCTGGGCCTTCAGCGCGCGGATCATGCGGGCCAGGGCCTGGACGATGACGGGCGCCAGGCCTTCGGAGATTTCGTCCAGCAGCAGGATGTCGGCGCCCGTGCGCAGGATGCGCGCCACGGCCAGCATCTGCTGCTCGCCACCCGACAGCCGCGTGCCGGGGCTGTGGCGGCGCTCCGCGAGGTTGGGGAACATCGCGTAGATCTCGGTCTCCGACATGACCTTGCCGCGCCTGGCTTTCAGCAGCGGCGGCAGGCGCAGGTTTTCTTCGGCGGTGAGGCTGGCGAAGATGCCGCGCTCTTCGGGGCAGTAGCCGAGGCCGAGCTGGGCGATGCGGTGGGTGGACAGGCCGATGGTCTCTTCGCCGTGAACCTTGATGGAGCCCTTGCGCGCGCCGGTCAGGCCCATGATGGCGCGCAGCGTGGTGGTGCGGCCGGCGCCGTTGCGGCCCAGCAGCGTGACGACCTGGCCGGGCTGCACGCTCAGGTTGATGCCGTGCAGGATGTGGCTTTCGCCGTACCAGGCGTGGAGGTTCTGGATTTCGAGTGCTGGCGTGGCCATTCGGTCAGTGCCCTGGTGCGGTTGAGGGGCGTGGCGTCGCTTGGATGGGGGCTTTTGCCGGGAGCCTTTCGACTCGGTGCACCGCCGCGGGAATCCGCCCCGCGAGGGCGGGTAACTTTCTTCTGTCGCGCCAGAAGAAAGTCACCAAAGAAGAGGCGCTGAACCGCACGCTGCGCGAAGCCTGCGACGGGAATCGCGCGAAAACAAGTGCCCGGCTGGCGCACAGAAGCGAGCCGCTGCGCTCTCGCGGCTGTCCTTGTGACGAGCCCGATGCATCAAACGCCCGTGCGCTTAACGTCGGCTGCACGCCGAACTCACGAGTGGCAATACAAGCGCCGCCGGGGCGGCGCGTCGAGGCATGTGGTGCCTTCAATGGTGAGCTCGCCGTGCAGGCGGCGTTAACCGGCGTGAAAGTGCGATGGATGGTGCTCGGGATAGGGACAGCGGCGAGAGCGCAGCGGTTCGCGTCGGGGCAGGCTTCGCGCATGACTTCTCGCGCGTGAGTCGTTGCCCGGGCCGCCTGGTGTGCGGTTAGGCGCCTCTCTTTTGGTGACTTTTCTCTGGCAAGACAGAGAAAAGTTACCCGCCCGCCGGGGCGGAATCCCGGCGCGGTGCCATGGGTCGGAAGGCTCTCGGCAAAAGCAACCGAAGAACGGTCAGCGCACATCAATGCGCCCCCTGCAACTCGGTCGCCTCGGTGCCCATATACGCCTCCAGCACCGCCGGGTGCTTCGACACCGTCGCGTAGTCGCCCTCCGCCAGCACGGCGCCGCGGGCCAGCACGGTGATGCGGTCGGCGATGCTGGCCACCACCTTCATGTTGTGCTCCACCATCAGCACGGTGCGGCCCTCGGCCACGCGCTTGATGAGGGCCGTCACGCGGTCCACGTCCTCATGGCCCATGCCCTGCGTGGGTTCGTCCAGCAGCATCAGCTGGGGCTCCATGGCCATCGTCGTCGCGATCTCCAGCGCGCGCTTGCGGCCGTAGGGCAGGTCGGCCGCCTTCACGGTCGCCATGTCGCGCAGGTCCACCAGCTCCAGCAACGACAGCACCTTGGCGTCCAGCGTCTGCAGGCCCGTGAGGCCCTTCCAGAAATGGAAGCTCGTGCCCGTGAAGCGCTGCAGCCCGATGCGCACGTTCTCCAGCACCGTGAGGTGCGGGAACACGGCGGAGATCTGGAAGCTGCGGATGACGCCGCGGCGCGCGATCTGGGCCGAGGTGTCACCGGTGATGTCGGCGCCGGCGAAGACGATGCGGCCGCGCGTGGGCGTCAGGAACTTGGTGAGCAGGTTGAAGCAGGTCGTCTTGCCGGCACCGTTGGGGCCCAGCAGCGCATGGATGTGGCCGCGGCGCACCTGCAGGTTCACGGCGTCCACGGCCGTGAAGCCTTTGAACTCCTTGGTCAGGTCCTGGGTCTCGAGGATGAATTCGCTCATGGACTTCCGCGGTTGCTGCGCGACTCTAGGCCTTCAGGGATGACGCCGGCTTACGGGCATTCACGGAGGGGTCTGTTGAAACCATGGGAATCAGATGCGTTGCCACCCAAAAGCCCGCGAGCAAGGCGCGAAACGAAGCTGGGGTATGCCCCCAGCGAGGCTTCGCAACGCCGCGCGCGGGCTTTTGGGTGGCAACCCTTCGGGAGAGGGGCTGCGCGGGCGCATGGCGTCGTTGCGCGCCCTGCCTGGGCATGAGCCCAGGCATGCGTCGCACGCCTAGCCCTGCATCCCGCGCAACCCCTCTCGCACTGATCCCCATGGCTTCAACAGACCCCTTGGTCTGCCGACAGGAAGCGTTCGATCAGGCCGATCTGCTCGGGCGTGTTCAATGCGGGCGCATGGCCGCAGCCGGGGATGAGCGCCACGGCCGCGCGCGGGCCGCGCTCGCGCATGGCCTGGGCGGTCTCGGCGGTCAGCAGCGTCGAGTCCTCGCCGCGCAGGCACAGCACCGGCAGGTCGAGCTGGTCCCAGGCGCTCCACAGCAGGTAGTCGTCGGGATGGTGTTCGAACTGCGCCACCATCGCGGGGTCGTAGTGGGTCGTCACGCGGCCATCGGGCAGCCGGCGCAGCGAGGTCTCGGTCAGGTGCCGCCACTGCGTGTCGCTCAGGTGACCGAAGCTGGCGTAGATCTCGCGGAAGTAGCGCTCCAGTTCGGTCACCGTGGCGAAGCCCGGTGGCTGGCCGGCGTAGGCCTTGATGCGCGCCAGCGCCGGCGCGGCGAGTTCGGGCCCGTTGTCGTTGAGCACCAGGCGCTTGATGCGGCCGCGCAGCTTGGTCGCCGCGCCCAGCGTGCCGATGGCGCCGCCCATGGACGTACCCACCCAGTGCACCTTCTGCAGGCCCAGCTGGTCGAGCAGCGCCTCGGCCTGCTCGACGTAGAACGCCAGGCAGTACTCCCTGGCCGGGTCTATCGCCCACTGCGACAGGCCGCGGCCCAGGGTGTCGGGGCAGACGACGTGCCAGCGCGATGCCAGCGCTGTCGCGAAGTCGTCGAAATCGCGGCTGCTGCGCGCCAGGCCGTGCCAGGCGACGATGGCCGGGGCGGCCGGGTCGCCCCATTCGGTGATGTGGGTCTCACGACCCAGACAGGTCAGATAGCGCGAGCGCATCACGATCTCGTCCTCCCTCGCGTCCATGCGGCCAGCCGCAGCCGCCCGACGATGCCGCCGGGGAAGTGGTAGACGGCCAGCACGAACAGCAGGCCCAGCCACAGCAGCCAGCGGTCGGGTGCGATCAGCGTGCTCAGCACGGGCACGCCCTCCACCAGCGCGCCCGCGCCCTTGAGCAGCGCCTGCAGGTAGTTCTGCGCGACGATGAACAGCACGCTGCCGATGACGGCGCCGTAGACCGTGCCCATGCCGCCGATGACGACGATGAGCAGCAGGTCCAGCATGATCTCCATGCTCATGGCCGTTTCCGGCCCCGTGTAGCGCAGCCACAGCGCCAGCAGCGCGCCGCCGCAGCAGGCCAGCAGCGCCGCGATGACGTTGGCGCCGGTGCGGTAGACCACCGGCCGGTAGCCGATGGCCTCGGCGCGGAACTCGTTCTCGCGGATGGCCTGCAGCACGCGGCCGAAGGGCGAGTTGACGATGCGCAGCAGCAGCAGGATGAGCGCGGCGACGGCGGCGAACAGCAGGTAGTAGGTCAGCAGCCGGCCGTCGATGGAGACGCCCCACAGCGGCTCCTCCAGGAACTCGGTGGAAGGCCGCAGCGCCTCGGGCAGCTGGAAGTTCAGGCCGTCCTCGCCGCCGGTGAAGTCGCTGAGCTGCGAGCACAGCGTCATGAACGCCGAGGCCACGGCCAGCGTGATCATCGCGAAGAAGATCGCCTTCACGCGCAGGCTGGCCAGGCCCATCGCCAGCGCCAGCACGGCGCTGAGCGCCAGCGCCGCGACGAAGCCGATGCCCAGCGAGGCCCAGTCCGACCCCAGCCGCGTCGACGCGATCGCGATGCCGTAGGCGCCGATGCCGACGAACATGGTGTGCGCGAAGCTGACGATGCCGGTGTAGCCCAGCAGCAGGTCGTAGCTGGCGACGAGCAGGATGAAGACCAGGATCTTGGCCGAGACGTTGAGCGCCTGCGTGCCGGGGAAGATGAAGGGCGCGCCGAGCAGGCCGACAAAGCAGGCGACGAGCAGCGCGCCGAGGATGCGGCTGCGCGGCAGGTCGTGGGAGAGCAGCGTGCGCAGCATCACTTGGCTCCCACCGGGTACAGGCCCTGGGGCCGCCACAGCAGGATGGCGACCATCAGCCCGATGTTGGAGAACAGTGCCGCCTTCGGTGCGATGAAGCCCGCGTAGTTGGCCACCAGCCCGACCAGCAGCGCACCCACCAGGCAGCCCACCGTGGAGCCCAGGCCGCCGATGATGATGACGATGAAGAGCAGCAGGTTGACCTGGGCGCCGATCTGCGGCGTGACGCCCTGCTGCACCAGCCCCCACATGACGCCGCCCAGGCCGGCCAGCGCCGAGCCGGCGACGAACACGCCGACGAACAGGCGCCGGATGCGGTAGCCCAGTGCCTCGACCATCTCGCGGTCCTGCACGCCGGCGCGGATCAGCAGGCCGATCTTGGTGCGGTTCAGAACGAGCAGCAGCACGATGAGGACGGCGATGCCGACGAGCATGGCCAGCACGCGGAACTTCTCCACCGCCACGTCGCCCAGCAGGAAGATGCCGCGCAGTGCCTCGGGCAGCGGCAGCGGGATCATGGCCGGCCCCCAGCTGGCCTTGATGAGCTCTTCGCCGATGATCATGCCGCCCATGGTGATGAGGATCTGCTTGAGATGCTGGCCGTAGACGGGCCGCACCAGCACGCGCTCGAACACGACGCCGACCGCAGCGGCGATGCCCATGCCGGCCAGGCAGGCGGCGGCGAGGGCTGTCAGGTTGGACAGGACGTCAGGACTGGCGGCCCAGGGTGCCATGGCGGCGAGCACGGTGGTGGCCATGAAGGCGCCCAGCGCGATGAACACGCCGTGGCCGAAGTTCAAGACGTCCATCAGGCCGAACACCAGCGTCAGGCCGGAGGCGATGACGAAGATGATCAGGCCCATGGCGATGCCGGCGAGCGTGAGGTTGAGCCAGGTGCTGGCGCTGCCGGTCAGCGGCAGGGCGAGGAGCATCAGGCCTGCCAGAAGTGCTAGTGGTCGTGGGTCGAGTTTCATGTGCTCGCTACTGCTGGTTGGTGGCGAGTGCCGTGCCGGGCGGGACTCCCGGCACCATACGTGGCACCGACAAGGAGTAACGAGTAGCGCGTCATTGATGCGCCCCCAACGACAACCCGAGCAACCGCTGCTGCAACCCAGAGTCTTCGATCAGCTCCCGCATCGCCCCGCGATGCACCACCCGACCGTCATCCATCACCGCCACCGAATCGCCCAGCTCGGTGGCCACGCGGAAGTTCTGCTCCACCAGCAGCACCGTCGTCTGCGTGCTCTTCAGCTCCCGCAGCGCCGTGATCAGGTTCTGCACGATGGCCGGCGCCAGCCCCTTGCTGGGTTCGTCGATGACCAGCAGCTCGCGCGGTTCGATCATGGCGCGGGCGATCGCCAGCATCTGTTTCTGCCCGCCCGACAGCTTGCCCGCCGGGTGCGTCCAGAAGGTCTTCAGCGCGGGGAACAGGCCGAACAGCCAGTCGAGACGCCGGGCATCCAGGTCGCCGATGCGCTTGGCCGAGCGCGCGGCCAGCAGCAGGTTCTCGGCCACCGTCAGCTCGCCGAAGATGCCCATGGTCTCGGGCACGTAGGCGATGCCGCGCGAGGCGATGTCGGGTGTGGCGAGCTTCGTGATGTCCTCGCCCTTGAAGCTCACCGTGCCGCGGCTGGCCGTCCACAGGCCCATCAGCGTGCGCAAAGTGCTGGTCTTGCCGGCGCCATTGCGGCCCAGCAGCATGGTGACCTGGCCGGCCGGCACCTCGAGGTCCACGCCATGCAGGATGTGATACGCCCCGACGTGGGTGTGCACCGCTTTGAGTTCGAGCAGATTCACGCCGCCACCCCGAGATAGGCTTCTTGCACGATGGGCGAGGCGATGACGGTGGCCGGGTCGCCGTCCGCCACCAGCTTGCCCTGGTGCAGCACGATGATGCGGTCGGCCAGCTCGCGCACCACGTCCATCTTGTGCTCCACCAGCAGCAGCGTGTGCTTCTTCTCGGCCTTGAGCGCGCGGATCAGGTCCAGCACCACCGGCACCTCGTCCACGCTCATGCCGGCCGTGGGTTCGTCGAACAGGTAGACCTTGGGATCCAGCGCGATCAGCATCGCCACCTCCAGCTTGCGCTGGTCGCCATGCGGCAGGCTGGCGGCGAGGTCGGTGGCGCGCGAGTCCAGCCGCACGCGCTTCAGGATGGCCTGCGCCTCGTCGATCAATTCCTGGTGCGACAGCCACACCGACAGCATGCGCAGCCCCTTGCCCTGGCGCGCCTGCACGGCCAGCCGCACGTTCTCCAGCACCGTGAGATGCGCGAACAGCTGCGTCAGCTGGAAGGCCCGGCCTAGGCCGCGGCGCGCGCGCACCGGGGCCGGCTGCTTCGTCAGGTTCTCGCCGTCCAGCCAGACCTCGCCGCTGGTCGCGGGCAGCTGGCCCGAGATCAGGTTGAAGTAGGTCGTCTTGCCGGCGCCATTGGGGCCGACGATGGCCGTCAGCGTGCCGGGCTGGAAGGCGCAGCTCACGCCGTCGACGGCCACATGGCCGCCGAAGCGGATCGTCAGGTTCTTGGTCTCGAGCACGGGCCGCCGTCCGCTTCGATCAGCGCTTGTTGCGGATGGGCACGTTCATTTCCTCGGGCTTGATCTCCCGCACCAGCTCCGGCACGCCCCAGGGGAAGGCCGGGTCCGCCTTGATGCGGAAGTGATACATCGACTGCATCGCCTGGTGGTCTTCGGCGCGGAAGGTCATCCGGCCCTTGGGCGTCTCGAAGCTCATGCCCTCCATGGTCTTGATGAGCTTGTTGGTCGCCGTGTCACCGGCCGTCTTCTTGAGGGCTTCGACGAGGGCGATGCCGGCGCTCATGCCGCCGGCCGTGAAGAAGTCGGGCGGCTGCTTGTAGAGCTTGTAGTGGTTGGACACCAGCCACTCGTTGACCGGGTTCTTGGGGATGCCGAAGTAGTAGTAGGTGGCGCCCTCCATGCCGGGGAACTGCTTGTAGGCCGTCATGGCCGGCAGGATGTTGCCGCCCGAACCCACGCCGATGCCGTAGCGCTTTTGCAGGTCCAGCGCCGCCAGCGCCGGGAACGGCGTCGTCGCACCGGCCCACACGACGGCGATGACCTTGGGGCCGGGCTTGTCCTTGAGCGCGTCGACGAGGCGCTGGATGCCGGCGGTGAAGTCGGTGGTGGCCGTCGGCAGGTATTCCTCGTGGACGATCCTGGCCTTCTTCAAGGCCTCCTTGAAGGCCTTCACGCCGTCGCGGCCGAAGGCGTAGTCCTGGGCCAGCACGCCGATGTTCAGGCCCGCCACGTCCGACGCCACCGCGTTGGCCAGCGCGTCCTGGCTGGAGCTGCGGCCGGTGCGGAAGATGTACTTGTTCCACTTGTCGCCGGTGATGGAGTCGGCCACGGCCGGCTCCACCAGCAGGATCTTCTTGTACTCCTCGGCTACCGGCAGCATGGCCAGCGCCACGCCGCTGGACGACGGCCCGACGGCGATGTCGGCCTTGTCGTCACCGTAGGCGGCGGCCAGCAGGCTCTTGCCCACGTCGGGCTTGCCCTGGTCGTCCTTCTCGATGACGACCAGCTTCCTGCCCGCCACGGTCATGGTGCCGCCGGTGGCGTAGTCCAGCCCCATCATCAGGCCGATCTGCGTCTGCTTGCCGTAGGCCTCCAGCGGGCCGGTCTTGCTGTAGACGTGGGCGATGCGGATCTCTTTGGCCTGCGCCAGGGCCAGGCCGGGCAGGGTGAGCGCGAGGGCGGCAACGGCGAGGGCGAAGCGGCGCGGGATCGGGCGCGAAACGGATCGCATGGGCTTGTCTCCAGGTTCGTCGGGTCTGCTCTGTCGGCAGACGGTGTCTTCCCTTTGTGCAAGGGCCGTGCCCGGCGGGGAAGGGTCGCCGGGGCGGCTTTTCGTCCGGGTTGTCCCCAGGTTTTGAGCCGTTAGGGGCGGGCGCAGTGTCCGGAATTCAGGCGTTGCCTGAAACCTGGACTTCCAGGTCTGGCCACCTCGCCAGCCGTTCGTACAACGACGCCCGCGAAATCTGCAGCAGCCGGGCTGCCGCCATGCGGTTGCCCTGGGTCGCCTGCAGCGCGCGGCGAATGGCGTCGCGTTCCAGGGCTTCGATCAGCTCGGGCAGCGGCGCGACGGCCTGGGCGGTCGTCACCGCGGGCGCGGCCGGCTGGGGCTCCTGCGCCGGTGCCGGCGTGGCCACCACTGCCGTCATCGCCGGCAGGGCCGGGCCGCCCTGGAAATGCGCGACCGTCAGCTGCATGTCGTCGCTCATCAGGCTGACCTGTTCCAGCGTGTTGCGCAGCTCGCGGATGTTGCCGGGCCAGGGCTGCTGCATCAGCCATTCGATGGCGTCGGGGCTCAGCAGCTTCTGCGGCATGCCGCTGCGGCGGGCGATGTCCTCGCCCAGCGCCTCGGCCAGCGCCTCGATGTCGTCGAGGCGCTCCCGCAGCGCCGGCACGCGGATGGGCAGCACGTTGAGGCGGTAGTAGAGGTCGGCACGGAAGGTGCCTGCGGCGACCATGGCGGCCAGGTCGCGGCTGGTGGCGGCGATGACGCGCACGTCCACGCGCATGACGGTGTTGCTGCCCAGCGGCTCCACCTCCTGCTCCTGCAGCACGCGCAGCAGCTTGGATTGCAGCGCCAGCGGCATGTCGCCGATCTCGTCCAGGAACAGCGTGCCGCCATCGGCCAGCTTGAACTTGCCGTCGCGGCCCTTGCGGTCCGCACCCGTGTAGGCACCGGGCGCGACGCCGAAGAACTCCGCCTCCAGCAGCGTCTCGGGCACGGCGGCGATGTTGACGCCCACCAGCGGCCGGTGCGCGCGGCGCGACGCCGAGTGGATGGCGTGCGCCATCAGCTCCTTGCCGGTGCCGGTCTCGCCCAGCAGCAGCACGGTGGAGTCGGTCTGCGCGACGCGGCGGGCCTGGCGCTTCACCTCCAGCGCCGCCGGGCTGGTGCCGATGAAGCTGGCGATGGTGTACTTGGGCCGGCGCTGCGCGGCCAGCTGCCGCCGCGTGTCCTCCAGCTCCTGCTGCAGCCGCGCGAACTTCTGGATCAGCGGCTGCATGGTCGTCTCGGGGTGGTCCAGCAGCACCAGCCCCAGCGCGCCGATGACTTCGCCCGCGTCGTTGCGCAGCGGCAGCCGGCTGACGAGGAAGGTGCCGGCCTTGTTCGTCAGCAGGTCCACCAGCACCGGCTTGCCGGTCTCCAGCACCTGCAGCATCTGCGTGTTGGGGACCACGTCCTCCACCCGCCGGCCGACGAACTCATGCTCGTCCGTGAACCCCAGCGCCGGCAGGAAGCGCTTGTAGCCGGCGCTGATCCAGACGACCCGGTGGTTGCGGTCGATGACCATCATCCCCTCCGTCGACCGGGCCAGCACGTCGAACATCGACTGCGCGGCCAGGCGCAGCAGGCCGTCGACGTCCTGGGGGATGCCGGTGGGTGCGGGTGTCTGGTTTTTGGACAGGGGCATGGCCGGCGCAATGTACCGCGCCAGGCTTCCCGCAGAACCGTCTTTCAAGTCAGGGTCTGCCAGCGTCATCGGGACCGCAGCCACATCAGCACTTGATAGATCGCGAGCCCGGCGGCCACGACGACAAAGCTCGTCATGGCCAAGAGCATCATGAGGATGCCCAGGGCCGGGTCGTCGATGCCATCGGCGCAGCCGGCGTGGCCGCAATGCCTAACCTCCAGCATCCAGCCGCCGAAACCCACCACCAGCACCCAGATCAGGAGCGCAACAAGAGATCGGCGCAACAGTCGTTTCATCATGGCGGGCGCAATGTAGCGGGCCCGCCCGTGGCCAAGGTGCAAGAGGCGTGCGCTCGACTGCACGGTTAGAACTTGTAGGTTCCTCCCACCGTGACCGTGCGCGGCGCGCCGTAGAAGGCATCCAGCACGCCCAGGGCGGCGATGTTGTAGCCGTCGGTCTTGTAGGCCTTGTTGGTCAGGTTGCTGCCCTGCAGGAAGAAGCTGAGCTTGCGGTCCTTCTCCCAGATCAGGCCGGCGTTGACCAGCGTGTAGGCGTCCTGGGCCAGCGCCTCGGCGAGGTCGGTGGTCGGGTAGACCTTGCTGCGGTGCGAGATGCCGAGCCGCGAGCGCAGCGTGCCCATCGTCAGCTTGGCCTCATGCTCGATGTTCAGGCCGGCCTGGAACTTGGGCGTGTTGGAGAACTTCTTCTGGCTGGCCACGTTGACGCCGCCGTCGAAGTACTCGTCGTACTTGGCGTTCAGGGCCGCGAGGTTGCCGCTCAGGCGCCAGGCCGCGGTGGGCCGCCAGGCGAACTCCAGCTCGGCACCGTTGATGGTGGCCTTGCCGGCGTTCGTGAAGTCGCCGAAGAAGGCCGGCTGTCCGTTGGTGCCGATGTAGGACGTGAACACCGACAGCTGCACGTTCTTGTACTTGTTGTGGAACAGCGCCGTGTTCAGCTCCACGCGGCCCTCGTCGAACACCATCTTGGCGCCGAACTCCAGCGAGTCCAGCTTCTCGTCCTGGAAGGGCTCGGCCGAGCGCGGCACGGCCACGGCCTGGGCGCGGATGTTGTAGCCGCCGCTCTTGAAGCCGCGCGAGGCCGTCGTGTAGAGCTTGACCGCGTCGCTGGCCTTGTACTCCAGCGACAGGCGCGGCGAGGTGTTGGTGACGGAACGGGTCTTGTCGAAGTCGGCCGCGACCGAGCTGGGCGTGGGCCCGAAGTTGGCGTTCGGGAAGCCCAGGTTCAGCACCCGTGCGCGCTTGGACTCGTCGGTGTAGCGCAGGCCGGCGCTGACCGCGAACTGCGGCGTCAGCCGCCAGCTCCAGTCGCCGAAGACGGCCTTGCCCTTGGTGAAGACATTGCCGTTGGTGGTGCCGAACAGCAGGTTGAAGAAGTTGTTGCGCACCGTGCCGCCGGCGCGGCCGTCGAAGTAGTACAGGCCGATGACGCCCGAGTGGTTCTGGCCTTCGTAGATGGCCTGGATCTCGTGGCTCTGCGAGCTGTCGTGGTACTCGGCGCGCACGTCGGCGATCTTCGCGGGCAGGCCGTCGAAGTCGATGCTGGTGTCGGTGTCGGAGGCGCGGTGGGCCAGGATGTACTTCAGGCTCCAGTCGGCGTTGACGCCCCAGTTCAGCGTCAGCGACTCGCCCTCGCTGTTGGTGTAATTGGCATTGGGCATGCCGCTGGCGATGTCGTAGCGGCTGGCGCTGGGCGGCGTCTTGGCCGGGTCCGAGGGGTTCACGTTCAGGCGCTGGAAGCCGCGCATGTGCGAGCTGTCGCGCGTGCGGTCGGCCGAGACCTGGGCGCTGAAGGTGGTGCCCGTCGGGAACCAGCCGAAGGACACGCGGCCGCTGGTGGTGTTCTGGTCGCTGACGGGGCTGCCGTCGGTCAGGTTCTTGCCAAAGCCGTCGCGGTTCAGGCTGGCGCCGGCGAGGCGGAAGCGGAACTGGCCGTCGTTGACGGCCGTGCCGACGGCGCCCTTGGCGTTGACCTGGCCGTAGTTGCCCACGGCCAGCGTCACCTGCCCTTCGGTCTGCTGCGGCAGCGGCTTGGACACGTACTTCACCGCGCCGCCGATGGTGTTCTTGCCGTACAGCGTGCCCTGCGGGCCGCGCAGCACTTCCACGCGCTGCACGTCGTACACGTCCAGCAGCGCGCCCTGCGGGCGGGCGATGTAGACGTCGTCGAAATAGATGCCCACGCCGGGGTCCACACCCCACAGCGGGTCGGCCTGGCCGACGCCGCGGATGAAGGTGGTCAGCGTCGTGTTGCTGCCGCGCGCGGCGTAGATGGTGAGGTTGGGCACCTGGCCCTGCAGGTCGCCGAGGTCCTTGATGGCGAGCTTGTCGAGCTGGTCGGCGGTCAGCGCCGTGACGGCCACCGGCACGTCCTGCAGCGTCTCCTCGCGCTTGCGCGCGGTGACCTTGACGACGTCCAGCGTCGTCACCGCCGGATCGGCCGTGGCGGCGGTCTGGGCGGCCGCGGGCAGCGCGGCGGCCGCACCGAGGGCGGCGAGGATGGCGAATTGCAGGCGCGAGCGCGCCGGATGGCGTCGGGGCATGGCTTGTCTCCGGGTTTGTTGTCTTGGGTGCCACCCCCCTAAGCGCAAAAGCCATGCCCGCGCCAATACGGGGCGTTCTTCAGGCAAACCCTTGCGAGCTAACCCGCAGTTTGTCCGTCTGCGAGGCTGGCACTGTCCGGATTCCAGGCGCTCGTCAGGGTCGGAGGTGTCCATTGGGCAGACAACAGCCCTGGGGGCTGCAGGGGTGCGCGGCCGCCGCTATCCTGCGCCGCTTCCCTTCATCCCCCCGGAGACGAACGATGCCCCAACGCCTGCTTCCCGCCGCCCTTGTCCTCATCGCCGGTCTTGGCCTGGGCGCCGCGCCGGCCCTCGCCGCCGGCCCGCAGCTCAAGGGCCAGGCGCCAGGCTGGTACCGCGTGCAGCTGGGCGAGTTCGAGATCACGGCGCTGAGCGACGGCACGCTGGACCTGCCCGTCGACAAGCTGCTGCAGCAGCCCGCACCGAACACGCTGCGCGCGCTGCAGCACGCCTACCTGGGCGTGCCGCTGGAGACCTCGGTCAACGCCTACCTGATCAACACCGGCAGCAAGATCGTGCTGGTGGACACCGGCACCGCCGGCCTGTTCGGTCCCACGGCCGGCCGCGTGCTGGCCAACCTCAAGGCCTCGGGCTATGCGCCGGAGCAGGTCGACGAGGTCGTCATCACGCACATGCACGGCGACCACATCGGCGGTGCCGGCGCCTTTCCCAATGCCATGCTGCGCCTGGACAAGCGGGATGCCGACTTCTGGCTCGCGCCCGAGCAGGTCGCCAAGAGCGACGGCGCCAAAGCCATCGCCGCCGTCGTCAAGGCCTATGCCGACACGGGTCGCTTCAAGCCGTTCGACGGCAGCGCTGGCGGCGTCGAGATCGTGCCCGGCGTGAAGGCCTTCCCGGCCTATGGCCACACGCCCGGCCACAGCAACTACGTCGCCGAGAGCAAGGGCCAGAAGATGATGTTCTGGGGCGACCTGATGCACGTGGCCGCGGTGCAGTTCAAGGAGCCGGAGGTGACCATCCAGTTCGACTCCGACCCCAAGGCCGCCGCCCCGGCACGCGTGAAGGCCTATGCCGCCGCGGCCAAGGAGGGCTACTACGTTGCCGTCGCGCACGTCAGCTTCCCCGGCATCGGCCGCCTGCGCGCCGACGGCAAGGGCTACGACTGGCTGCCGGTGAACTATTCGGCCAACCGCTGAGCCCCGGGCTCAGCCCGCCACGACGCGGTTGCGCCCGCTGCGCTTGGCCTCGTACAGGGCCGCGTCGGCGCGGGCCAGCAGCGTGGCCACGTCGTCGTCCGGCCGGTGGGAGGCGGTGCCCACGGACACCGTCGCCCTGACGCCCTCCACCAGCGGCCCGGCGCTCACCGACAGGCGCAGCCGTTCGCCCACTTCCTCGGCGGGCTCGAACGGCGTGCCCGCCAGCAGCACGACGAACTCCTCGCCGCCATAGCGGGCGCACAGGTCCGAGCGGCGCAGCTGCGCCTGCAGCCGCTGCCCGAAGGCGCGCAGCACGGCATCGCCGACGGCGTGGCCGTGGGTGTCGTTGATGGCCTTGAAGTGATCCAGGTCCAGCATCAGCACGGCGCAGGGCCGGCCCTCGCGGGCGGCCAGGGCGCACTGCGCGGCCAGCGCGGCATCCAGCGAGCGCCGGTTGGGCAGGCCGGTCAGCGCGTCGGTGCCGGCCTGGCGGGCCATCGCATCCAGCGCCTGCCGCAGCTGCGTGGCCAGCGTGGCGTTGGCCAGTTGCATGCGGATGCCGTCCACCACCCGCGCGCAGACGCCGTGCAGATAGAAGAACAGCAGCGCCAGCAGCACCGCCAGGCCCAATGCGGCGCCATGCGCCATGGGCGGCATCGGGTCGCGCAGCGCGCTGGCCAGCACCAGCAGCCACATCGCGAGGCCCTGCCAGAAGAACAGCCGGATGCGCGTGATGTAGACCGGCGAGTTGACGGCCACCACGCCGCACAGCATGGCGCCGATGCTCACGTTCAGGATCACGTCGGTGCCCATCAGCCAGAGGGCCATGGAGCCCCAGCACAGCCCGTCGATCACGGCGGCGGCCGTCACCGCCGCGCCATGCCGTGCCACGTCCGCGCCGTGCCGGCGCACGAACGCCAGCAGCAGCAGGCTCAGCACCCAGCCGCAGGCCACCAGGGCGAGCCAGCCCGGCAGCAGATGGGTGGCCTGCAGCTGCCAGCACAGCCACGCGGCCAGGGCCCAGCCCAGCGGGGCGGTCAGCATCGCTCGCTGCATGGACGTCACGCAGCGCTTGAACGCGATGCGCTGCACGTCGATCTCCGCGGGGGTGACCATCGGGTCCCCGGCTCCGAGGTGGGGCGGGGCGAAGAGAGGGGGTGGGGCCTCGACGGACTGTCGTTCCCTCGCCAGCGAGGAATGCAGCTCGGTCATGGGCCGGCAGTATCGGGTGGGCTGCTGGCGTGGCGGGCCACGCCGACGGCCCAGGCGTGCAGTTTGCCTGCAGGAACGGAAACGGCTGGGGGCTCGTGCCGGGCTCAGCTGGCGCCGGCCGTGCGGCCGCGCCGCGACAGGCGCCAGATCGTGGCGAGGTTGACCGCGGCCACCACCAGCTCCAGCGCCGTGCCGCCGATGGAGCCGGCGATCAGGTTGTTGGCGATCCACAGCCCGGTGCCGCACAGCATCAGCAGCCGCATCGGGATGCCCTGCAGCGTGAAGAGCGCGATGGTGCCCAGGCAGGACGCGCCCAGCGGCAGCCAGTCGCTCGCCTTGGTCGCGACGGCCAGCCCGAAGCTGACGTTGGCCGCGACCACGCCCACCGCCACCCAGCGCGAGCGCGTGTGCAGCGACAGCGCCGAGCGCAGCAGGGACAGCAGCGAGCTGGCCACCGCCGTCGGGTTGCCCAGCAGCGCGAAGTGCAGCGCGTAGGCCAGGCATTCGCCGGTCATGAACCACTTGAAGCGGCGGTCGTCGGTCTGCAGGAAGCAGCCGACGCCCAGCACGAAGGCGGCATAGCCGAAGAGCTGGGCGGGCGAGAGCCAGTCGGTGAAGGACATGCAGCAGGGGGGCGGAGGTCGACTCCCCCCATGAACAAGGGGGGTGGAAAAACAGGTGCCGGATTGTCCCGCCCACGCCAGGACGGCGCGGTCGCGCACGGTGCGCACGCACATACCCGCGGGTTATGCCGTCCGCTCGAACTGGCAGCGGGGCCGCGGACTAACCCGATCACGCAGGCCTGGCCGGTTTGCAGACCATGCGACCCGCTTCAGCTCCGCGACGCCATCGCCCCTGCCATGACCCTGTTCAAGAACAAGACGCTCGCCACCCTCGCCCTGACGGGCCTGTTGATCGGCGGGCCGGCCCAGGCCGAACTCCAGCTGCGCGCCAACGGCAGCATGGTCTACGACACCACGACCAACCTGACCTGGCTCATGGACGCCAGCCTCGGCGGCCTGCGCACCCAGGCCGATGCCGCGCAGTGGGCCACCTCGCTGATCTTCGGCGGCTTCGACGACTGGCGCCTGCCCACCGTCGCGCCCGTCAACGGCCAGGGCCTGCAGCTGGACTACTCGGAAGACGGCTCCACCGACGTGGGCTTCAACAACGCCGGCAAGAACAGCGAGCTGGGCTACCTCTACTACGCCAGCCTGGGCAACACCATGGCCGGCCTCGCGAACCCGGGCCCCTTCGCCGGACTGCTGGACCCCGACAACCTCCTCGGCCCGGTGTTCTGGACCGGCACGGCCAGCGAGCCCGGCTGGGGCCTGGCCTTCTTCATGGGCATGGGCGCCCAGGACCAGCTCGCCACCGACACGCTGGGCCAGGCCTGGGCGGTGCGCGTGGGCGATGTGGCCGCCGCCGTGCCCGAACCCGGCAGCGTGCTGCTGGTGCTGGCCGGCCTGGCCGCCCTCGCGGGCACCGCCCGCCGTCGTTCGAACTGAACCGGAGGCCTCCGATGAAACGACTCGCCTTCCTCGCCGCGCTGTGCCTGGGCCTGGCCGGCACGGCCCAGGCCGCCTACACCGCCACCCCCAACGACTGGGCCTGCACCAACAAGGTCGGCGGCGCCTGGACCCACGGCCGCGCGCCCTCGGGCTGCGATGCCTCGGCCTTCGGCCCCGACAGCTTCGTGCGCGGCAACTACACCGGCGTCGTCTTCAATGACGGCGCGACCAGCCTCGTGGACGAGCGCAAGCGCTACATGCAGGCCATGTACCCGGTCATCCGCGACGCGAGCGAGCGCTACTTGCGCTCGCGCAAGCCCGCCGTGTCGGCGCGCGAGCTGGAGGCCTTCCAGCGCGGCACCTACGCGACGCTGCGCCAGGAGACCTTCTGGTCGCATTACCGCGACGCCCAGCTCGCCGCCGGCCAGCCCTATGTGCTGAAGATGATGCGCGGCGACAGCGGCCACGGCCACGGGATGATGCAGGTCGACGACCGCTATCACTTCGTCCAGCTCCAGGAAGGCAAGGGCTGGAACATGATGCAGAACTTCACCTACGCGATCGACATCTACTACGCCGCGTGGGAGTCTGCACCGGCCGCCTGCCTGGGCGGCGTGACCGCGCCCAGCGGCACCACGGCCCAGGTCGAAGAGTACTGGCGCGGGCGTGCGCGCTCGGCCTGGTCGGCCTACAACGGCGGGCCCACCAAGGTCTGCCGCTGGCAGAACACGGCCGACGCCAACGTCGCCAAGGACAACGGCTACCGCGACAACTACGACAACCGGCTGTGGCTGACCGACGTGGCCGACCTCACCAAGGCCGCCGCCATCGACGTGGCCTGCCTGATGGACGACGGCCCGTCCTGCCCGCTGCCCACGGGCGGCAGCGTCGAGCCCGGCCGGCTGCTGCAGGTCGGCAGCGCCGCCTGCGTGCTCAACGGCAGCACGCTGGAGTGCGTGGACGACGTGCGCGACACCGCCTGCCTGGCCGGCCGCGCGAGCTTCGACGACACCACCATCACGCCCGTCTACGTCGCGCAGACCACCGGCTACGCGCGCATCGACCACAACCGCCACCAGCTCTGCCGCGCCCAGGTGCCGGGCCTGCAGTCGCTGGCCAGCGCCATCGCCACGCTGCAGCCGCTGGACCTGCGCTCCGCACCCAACGGCATGGTGCTGGGCCAGGCCGCGGCCGGCACCTACCAGGTGCTGGACTTCATGGTGGCCGGCGCGCAGCAGCAGACCCGCCTGTACCGCGTCCGCGCGCTCGTCAACGGCACGCTGACCGATGGCTGGATCGACGCCGGCACCGCAGCCACGCACGCCTCGCTGGCCGTCGGCGCAGCGCCCACCGGCGCGGGCGTCATCGCCTATCCCGGCGACTGGGTCAAGGTCGTGCCCAACCTCAACATGCGCGCCACGCCCAACGGCGTCGTGCTGATGGCCATCCCGGCCGGCACCGCCGTGCAGGTCAAGGAGGTCTTCGGCACGGCTTCGGCCAACAACCTCTACTACCGCGTCGAGTACACGCATATCGACGGCGTGCTGCGCGAGGGCTGGGTGTTTGCCGGCAATCTCTACCCCGCGTCCACGCTGGCCAACTGGGCCGTGCCGACGGCGGCACCCTCGGCGGCCAGGCATGCCCATTGCCCCAATGGCACGCGCTACGACCACCACCTGCGCCAGTGCATGAGCGCCAGCCAGACCTACGGCCCCTTCACCGCGGCCAGCGTGCAGGCCTGCGCTGACGGCGGCGGCGGCGCGGTCTGCACGGCCAACCGGCCGACCGTGGTGGACGGCGTGGCCGTCACGATGCCGATCTGGAGCAAGGCCCAGGCCGCGGCCGCCACCGGCAACGGCGACTGCCCGCGCGGCGCGGCGCGTTCCCTGGCCCACCGCTTCCACTGCACCGAGACGGTGACGCGCAACGGCGCTGCCGAGACCGACGTGTACGGCCCCTTCGGCACCGCGCTGGTCAACGCCTGCCTGGCGCGCTCCGGCAATGCGGCCTACTGCCGCGGCAACCGCTGGCCCGCAGCAACCTTCCTGGCGCTGCAGCCCTGAGCGTGATGAAGAAGCTGGTCGTGCCGGCCCTCGCCGCCGCCCTGGGCGTGGGCCTGTGGTGGAGCACGCGCGACGAGGCAGCCGTCGCGCCTCCTGCGCAGCAGGCGCCCGTCGCGGCCCTGCCCCTGCCCACGGCGGCGCCGGCCCTGCCGGCGGCGTCCGAGGCCGCCGCCGCGGCCAGCGCCGTGGTGGATGGGCCGGTCTCGCCGGCCGCGCTCGCCGCCGTGCCGCCCGCGCAGGCGCTGCGGGCGCTGCAGCAGTGCTATGCGGCCAACAGCTGCCGCGTCAGCAGCCGCGAAGGCCTGGACGAGCATTTCGAGGTCGTCGCGGCGCTGCTGCAGCAGCTGGAGCGCCTGGCCGCGCAGGGCAGCACGGCCGAGCAGGTAGCGGCCGTGCGCGAGCTGCTGGCCTTCCCGGACGGCCATGTGCAGGCCGCCGCGCTCGCCATGGCGGCCAAGCTGCCGCCGTCGGCCGAGACGGTGTCCGCCGCCGTGACGGCGCTGGGCAGGAGCTATGACGCCGTGCTGCTGGCCAAGGCCTATCCGGTGCTGCGGCAATGGCAGCAGCTGGGCCTGTCCAGTGGCTACGACGACATGTTCGTCGGCCTGGTGCACACCGGCGGCTGGCAGGCCGCGCAGTCCGTGGCCGAGAACGTGGGCCCGTTCCTGAACGCCGGCAACGTCGGCCGCTTCGAGCAGGTGGCACGCCAGTTGCCGCCCGGCGCGCGCCAGCAGGCGCTGCTGCGCGCGCTGCGCGACTACCGGCTGCAGCAGTCGGGCGGCTGAGCCCGCAACAGCCCGGCGGGCGAGGTGCCTGTCGGCACGGCTTCTCCGGCGTCGCGCCGGTCAGAACCTCACAACCCAGCTCGCATTCACCGCCCGCAGCGTATTGCGCCAGGTGCTGCTGCCGGCCGAGAAGCCGTCCAGGTCTTCCACCGCGCTGGTCGCCACGTTGTCGCGGGCCAGCAGGTTGGTGAAGCCCACGCGCAGCTGCGAGAAGCGGTCCACCTTCCAGGCGGCGAAGGCGTCCAGCGTGCGCTGGGCGCTGCGGTGCGTGACCTGCAGGTCGGTCTGGTTCGTCGCGTAGCCGGGCTGCAGCACCAGGCTGGCGCCCACCGTCCAGCCGCTGTTGGCGATGCGCCAGTCAAAGCCCATGTTGGACAGCCAGGGCGGCTGGGCCTCCAGGCGGTTGTCGGGGCCGTCCACCTGCTCGACCGCGGAGCGGTACAGGCTCAGCGCCGCGCGCAGATTGACGCCGCTGTCCTTGTCGAACAGCGCCGGCAGCCATTCCTCGCCACGGCCCTTGATCTCCAGCTCGAGCCCGCGGGTGGTGGCCCGGCCGATGTTCATCGGGCGCGAGACCCAGCGCGGCATCTGGGTGATGTCCGGCGCCATGCCGCTCTCCAGGCGGATGCCGCGGCGGATCAGGTCGTCGATCTGGCGGTAGAAGAAGCCGATGCTGAACACGCCGCCGCTGGCCGGGTAATGCTCGAAGCGCAGGTCCAGCCCGGTGGACAGCTCGGGCTGCAGCTGCGGGTTGCCGGCCGAGTCGGCGGCGATGGGGGTGTTGGTCTCGGTGCGCTCGTAGTTGCCGTTCAGCACGTAGCGGCCCACCAGTGCCGTGAGGTCGGGCATCTTGAAGCTGCGCGAGAGGCTGGCGCGGATCTGGTCGCGGCCCTTGGGGTCGAACTTGTAGTTGAGGTGCAGGGTCGGCGCGACCACCCGGGCGCGGTTGTCGATGGCATGGCTGCCGTCGTCGCTGCGGGTGCGCACCTCTTCGAGCCGAAGGCCGGGCAGCAGGCCCCACTGGGGGCTGAGCGTCCAGTCGTCCTGGATGAACACGGCGGTGCGGCCGATGCGCGCGGCAAAGGGCAGGCCCGTGGCGCTGTCCAGGCGCTCGACGCCGAAGTCCCAGACGCGGCGCAGTTCGTCGCGCTCGCGGGTCTCGACGTCCCAGCCGGTGACGAGACTGTGGTCGTCGCCCACCGGCTGGGTCCAGCGGCCGCCCAGCGCGGCGCGTTCCTCGCCGAATTCGGTGCGCGTCTCGCGGGTCACCAGCAGCCGGCCGTCGGCGCGGTAGCTGTGGTAGTGCAGCGCGCTGTCGCGCGCGGTGTCCTGCCAGGAGCCCTTCAGCTCGACCTTGCCGCCGTCCTGCTGCCTGCGGACCCAGTTGGCCGCGGCGCGCCGGACATCGCTGCTGCCCTCCGAGCGGGCGCCGTCGTCGGCCGTCAGCCAGGGCGTGCCGAGCAGCGTCTCGATGCTGCGCTCGCTGGCATTGCGCGACTGGCCGTGCTGCCAGAAGGCGCTGACGTTGACCGTGTCCCAGTCGCCGGCCTTCCACTGCAGCCGCGGCGCGAGCTGGGCGGTGGTGCTGCGGCCCTCGTCGCGGCCCTGGATGGCCTGGGACTGCACCTGGCCGCCCGGCGTGCGCGAGAGGCGGACCTGCTCGTAGTGCGTGGCCTGGGCAGAGCGCGACACGCTCACGGGCACGACGAAGGACAGTGCGCCGATGCGGTCGCCCCACTGGAAGGCGGTGCTGCCGCCGGGCTGCAGCGCGCGGTAGTTGAGGTTGCTGCGCCATTCGCGCTGCAGCGTGCGCGGCGGCTCGCGCAGCACGACGTTGATGGTGCCGGCCACGCCGGGGTACTCGGCCGTGGCGCCGCTGACGACCTCGATGCGCTCCACGTCCGCCGGGGCCAGCGAGTCCAGCGAGAAGCCGGGCGGGGCCGGCTCGCCGTTGATCAGGATCTGCGTGTAGCCGCCGCCCAGGCCGCGCAGCCGTGGCGCGCCGCCGTCCATGGAGACGCCGGGCAGGCGCTTGAGGACGTCGGTCACGTCGATGTCGCCCTGCCGGTCCAGCTCCTCGCGGCCGTAGACGGACATGGCGATGGACTGGCGCCGGCGCAGGCCGTCGTCGGTCTCGGTGGCGGCGGTGACCTGCACGCGTTCCAGCGTGTTGTTGCCGGGGGGCGCGTCGGCCACCTTCGCGGGCGCGGAGGCTGCGTCCGCCATGGGAGCCGCGGAGGCGGCGAGGGCCGGTGTCGGTGTCGATGCGGCGTGGGGCGGAGGCGTCTGGGCCGGGGCGCCGAGGCTGGCCAGCAGCAGGGCCAGGGCGGGGAGGAGGCGGTGTGCGGTCATGCCAGGGGGGCGCGTTGCGCAGCCATTGCGCGGTCGGCCCAAGCAGCGGGGGAGTCGGGGCAGGCCGGACTGTAAGAGCCCGGCCGGCCCTTGCACGCGACCGAATAGTCTGCCGTTATGGCACCACCCGAACTTGGCATCGATGCCGTGCCCCGGCGTTGGGGGCCGGCCTCGCTCAGGGCTTCACGCGCACCACCTTGCCCGCGCTTTCCAGCACCAGGTACAGCAGCCCGTCGGGGCCTTCGCGCACATCGCGCATGCGGCCGGCGTCGGGGAAGAGCTTCTCCTGTTCGGCCGGGCGGTTGTCGGCGTCCAGCTTGACGCGCTCCAGGTGGCCGAACTTCAGCGAGCCGATGAAGAAGCTGTTCTGCCAGGTGGCGCCGTACTTGTCACTCTTCAGCCGCACCAGGCCCGCAGGGGCGATGGACGGCACCCACTTGACGACGGGCTGCTCCATGCCGGCCTTGGCCGCGATGCCGTCGCCGATCTTGCCGCCGCCGTAGTTCTCGCCGTAGGTGATGACGGGCCAGCCGTAGTTGAGCTTCGGCGCGATGAGGTTGAGCTCGTCACCGCCCTGCGGGCCGTGCTCGTGCTCCCACAGCCGCCCCTGCGCGTCGATGATGAGGCCCTGCGAGTTGCGGTGGCCGTAGCTCCAGATCTCGGGCAGCGCGCCAGGGGTCTTCACGAAGGGGTTGTCGGCCGGCACGCTGCCGTCCTTGCCCACGCGCACGATCTTGCCGAGGTGGTTGTCCAGCGTCTGCGCCTGCTCCATGCCCTTGTAGCGCTCGCCCAGGCTCAGGAAGAGCTTGCCGTCCGGCGCCTCGGCGATGCGGCAGCCGAAGTGCAGCCGGCTTTCCATCTTGGGCTTCTGGCTGAAGATGACCTTGACGTCCGTGAGTCGCTTCAGGTCCTCGCTGAGCCGCGCACGGGCCAGGGCGGTGCCGTTGGTCTTGTTGGCGCCGGGCTCGGCATAGCAGAAGTAGATGGTGCGGTTGCGGGCGAAGTCGCTGTCCAGCTGCACGTCCAGCAGGCCGCCCTGGCCGACGGCATCGACGGCCGGCACGCCCTGGATGGGCGCGCCGGGCTTCGCCCCGGCCTTGGCGGTGCGCATGGCGCCGTCGCGCTCGGTGACGAGCAACTGGCCGTCGGGCAGGAAGGCCAGGGCCCAGGGCGTCTTGAGGCCTTCGACGACGGTTTCCAGCTCGGGGGCGGCCTGGGCGACGGGCGCCGCGGCGAGGGCGGCGACGAGGGGAAGAAGGAGATGCTTGCTCATCGAGTCGGGGCGGTCGAAAGGGCGGGGCTGCATCATCGCAGCCACGCATGGCCGCGGCGCCTCAGTCTTCCCACAGGCCGCTGAGGAGGCCCAGGCCTGCGCTGACCAGGTCCACCGTCAGCACCGTGCCGACCAGGCCAGGAAGGGCCGCCCTGGAGTTGCTCTCACGCTGCTCGCGCGAACGCTCGCGTGCCATCGCGACGAGGGCGTCGGCCAGGTCGGCGCTGCTGGATGCGGGGTGGGGCGCCGGTCTGGAATAGTGCTGCAGCGCCCGCTCGACGGCCTGCGGGTCCAGCAGCGACAGCGCCGAGCGGCAGTGCGAGCAGGCGTCTTCGCGGCGCAGATCGACGGGTGCGCCGCAGCTGCTGCAGTGGATGACGCCGACCTTGGCCGCGATGCTGGCGATCTCGGGCCGGGTGAGCTGGCGCACGAAGCCCTTCTCGATCATGAACGACGCAAAGCTGCTGAAGCGGCCGTGGCGCTGCTCGCAGCGGTGCGTGATGTAGCGGCCGCTGCGCACGACGTCGAAGCCCTGCACCAGCCGTCCGCTGCACTGCGGGCAGCTCAGCCGCGAGGCCAGCGGCAGGCGCGCGTCGTCGCGATGCTGGTGCATCTGCCTGAACAGCGTCGCGATGGCCTCGGGCGCTAGCTTGAGGTTCTCCAGGTGATCGAACCAGAGGCCGTGGCAGGCGAAGCAGAAGTCGATCTCCACCGCGCCGTCGTAGACCGCCGGCAGCACATGCACCTGCATGGGCTCGCGGCAGGACGGGCAGGGCCTGGAAGACGGGGTCGGCATCGCCCGATGTTAGGGGGCGTTCCTAACCGTCCAGCCGCTGCTGGAACACCAGGCCGGCGTGCTCGCGCAGCGCGTGGAACTGGATCTTGGGCCAGTTGGCCTCGATGGCGCGCAGCTCGGGCGCGTACTCCACCAGCACGGTCGGCGCGTCGACCGCGTCGTAGGCCATGCGGTGGTCGTTGGCGTCGATGAAGCGCTTGAGTTCCTTCTCGCCGCCATCCTCGGGTGCGCAGGTGACCCAGCGCGCCACCTGGAAGCGGCTGCCGGTGATGCGCGCCTTCACGCCGTACTCATGCTCCAGCCGGTGCGCGACGACCTCGAACTGCAGCTGCCCCACGGCACCCAGCAGCAGCACGCTGCCGGCGATGGGGCGGAACACCTGGATGGCGCCCTCCTCGCCGAGCTGGGTCAGGCCGGCGCGCAGCTGCTTGGTCTTCAGCGGGTCGGCCACTTCCACGGAGCGGAACATTTCCGGCGCGAAGAACGGCAGGCCGGTGTACTGCAGCGCCTCACCCTCGGTGATGGTGTCGCCCAGCTGCAGCACGCCGTGGTTGGGGATGCCGATGATGTCGCCGGCAAAGGCCTCGTCCAGCAGCTCGCGGCGCTGCGACAGGAAGCTGACGACGGTGTTGGGGCGCAGCTCCTTGCCGGAGCGCACCACCTTGAGCCGCATGCCGCGCTCGAAGTGGCCCGAGGCCACGCGCAGGAAGGCGATGCGGTCGCGGTGCGCCGGGTCCATGTTGGCCTGGATCTTGAACACCACGCCGGTGAACTTGGGCTCCTCGGGCTGCACGGTGCGCTGCATGGCCACGCGCGCGTCCGGCGCGGGTGCCAGTTCGACGAGGGCGTCCAGCACCTCCTGCACGCCGAAGTTGTTGACCGCCGAGCCGAAGAACATGGGCGTCTGCTTGCCGGTCAGGAACTGCTCGCGGTCGAACTCGGGCGCGGCCTCGCGCACCAGCTCGATCTCGCCCTTGGCGTTGTCGTACTGCATGCCGAAGCGCTCGGCATAGGCGGGGTTGTCCAGGCCGTCCAGCACCTCCTCGGTGCCGGCCGCGCGGTCCTCGCCGGGCTCGAACACGCGCATGCGCTGCTGGCGCAGGTCCATCACGCCGTGGAACTGCTTGCCCATGCCGACCGGCCAGGTGAACGGCACGACGGTCATGCCCAGCTCGCGCTCGATCTCGTCCATCAGCGCCAGCGGCTCCTGCACCTCGCGGTCCATCTTGTTGACGAAGGTCAGGATGGGTGTGTTGCGCGCGCGGCAGACCTGCAGCAGGCGGCGCGTCTGCGGCTCGACGCCGTTGGCCGCGTCGATGACCATCAGCGCCGCATCCACGGCCGTCAGCACGCGGTAGGTGTCTTCCGAGAAGTCCTGGTGGCCCGGGGTGTCGAGCAGGTTGATGACGCAGTCGCGGTACTCCATCTGCATGACGGAGGACGCCACCGAGATGCCGCGCTGCTTCTCGATCTCCATCCAGTCCGACGTCGCATGGCGCGAGGCCTTGCGCGCCTTCACCGAGCCGGCGATCTGGATCGCGCCCGAGAACAGCAGCAGCTTCTCCGTCAGCGTCGTCTTGCCCGCGTCGGGGTGGCTGATGATGGCGAAGGTGCGGCGGCGGCGGACTTCGGATTCGATGCGGGAAGGCAGGTCGGCGGACATGGTGCGGGCTCGGAGCGAACCGCGAATTATCCGCGCTGGCCGCATCTGAGGCCTGTGAGCCGGCAATCCGTCCCGCCGCGCTGGAAGCTCCACGCCCCGTCCGGTTAGGCTGGACCTTCCATCGACCGACCGCCACCGCGCCCCATGAACAGCCCCTTGCTCCGACCGCTGGCCCTGGCCTTGTGCACCCTGGCCCTGGGCGGCGCCCACGCGGCCACGCCCGACGACGACACCGAGGCCCGCATTGCCCGCGTGCTGGCCGGGCTGCGGCCGCCGGTCAGCTTCGTCGGCGATGCCACCTGGACGCTGCAGGAGCGCATGAAGCACTACGGCGTGCCGGGCCTCACGGTCTCCGTCATCGACCGCAACGGCCTGGCCTGGACCCGCGTCTACGGCCTGGCCGACCGCGAGCTGGGCCTGCCGGTCAGGCCGGACACGCTGTTCCAGGCCGCCTCCATCAGCAAGCCGGTGGCCGCCTTTGGCGCGCTGACCTTGGTGCGGGACGGCAAGCTGTCGCTGCAGCAGCCGGTCAACGCGCGGCTGAAGTCCTGGCGCATTCCGGAGAACGACCTGACCCGGCAGGTGCCGGTCACGCTCGCCCACCTGCTCAGCCACACCGGCGGGCTGACGGGGCACGGCTTCATGGGCTACGCCGTGGATGCCGGGCTGCCCGATGTCCTCGCCGTGCTCGACGGCAAGCCGCCCGCGAACTCCGCCGCCGTGCGGGTGGACCAGCTGCCCGGCAAGGCCTTCCGCTACTCCGGCGGCGGCTACACGGTGGCGCAGCTGCTGATGAGCGAGGCCGACGGCCGGCCGTTCGCGCAGCTGATGCAGCAGCGCGTGCTCGGCCCGCTGGGCATGGCCGACAGCAGCTTCGTCCAGCCCCTGCCGGCCGCGCAGCTGGCGCGCGCGGCGGCCGGCGTGCGGCCCGATGGCAGCGCCGTGCCGGGCAAGCGCCACCGCTATCCCGAGCTGGCCGCGGCCGGCCTGTGGACCACCTCGCAAGACCTGGCCCGTTTCGCCATCGGCGTGCAACAGGCCCTGGGCGGCCGGAGCAAGCTCATGTCCGCAGCGCTGGCCCGCGACATGCTCACCGAGCGCGACGCCGGCTACGGCCTGGGCCTCGGACTGCCCCAGATCGACGGCGAGGCCTACTTCGCGCACGGCGGCTGGAACGAGGGCTTCTGTGCCAGCCTGATGGCCAGCCAGGGCAGCGGCCAGGGCGCCGCCATCATGATCAACGCCAACCAGCCCGCGCTGATGGACGAGCTGCGCCGCGCCATCGCGCACGAGTACGGCTGGCCGGGCTTCAAGACCCTGGTGCCCGTGCCGGCCACCGCCGAAGCCCTGGAGCAGGCGCCGGGCCGCTACCGGCTCAACGCCGAACAGGTGCTGACGGTGACGCGCCGCGGCGAGCGCCTCTTCATCGGCGCGGTCGGCGAGGAGGCCCGCGAACTGGTGCCGGTGGCCGGCGGGCGCTACTTCGAGCGCGGGCAAGAGCAGGGGCGTGCCTTCGAGCCAGGCCCCGACGGTCGTGTGGCGCTGAGCCTGGCGCAGCCGCAGGGGCCCGCCCAACTGCTGCCGCGCCTGGCTGACACGCAACGCCTGCCGCGCGAGCTGCTGCAGGCCGGCGACAAGGCCGCCGCGCTGGCGGCCTACCGGGCGCTGCGCGACGGCAAGGACGAAGCGGGCAGCGAGGCCTACCTGAACCAGCAGGCCTACGCGCTGGCACGGCGCGGCGACAAGGCAGCGGCCCTGGCCCTGATGCAGCTGAACGCCGAGCTGTACCCGCAATCGGCGAACGCCTGGGACAGCCTGGGCGAGCTGCACCTGATGCAGGGCGACAAGGCCCAGGCCCGCAGCGCCTACCGCAAGGCGCTGGCGCTGGACCCGAACCTGGAATCCGCCAAGGCGGCGCTGCGCCAGCTGGCGGAGTAGGCAGGCCTACATCCCGCGAAAACGCCCGCGGTGCGCGCGGCTGACCGGCAAGGCCTGGCCCAGCCCGCGCAGGTGCACCCACAGCTCACCGTCGTCGCGCCGTTCGATGCGCTCGATGGCCCGCGCGTTGACGACCGAGCCGCGGTGGATCTGCCAGAACAGCTGCGGGTCCAGCTGCTGCTGCAGCTCGCCCAGCGGGGTGCGCAGCAGCAGCTGTTCGCCGGCCTGGCTCAGCGCCCGCGTGTGGCGCAGCTCCGAGCGCAGCGCAGCGAGCTGGTCCACGGCCAGCAGCTTCATCGTGTTTCCTGTCCAGGCCTGCAGGAAGCGCAGGGCCTCGCGCGGCGCTTGCGCGGCCTGCAGCCGCTGCACCGTGGCCGCCAGGCGCGCGGGCGTGACGGGCTTGTGCAGATAGTCCACCGCCGCGCGCTCGAAGGCGGCCAGCGCGTGCTCGGCATGCGCCGTCACGAAGACGAGGCGGGTGCCCGGCGGCGCGAGCTGGGCCAGGCCCAGGCCATCGATGCCGGGCATGCGGATGTCGAGGAAGGCGATGTCGGGGCGCAGCTCGTCCAGCAGCCGGCGCGCCTCGGTGCCGTTGCGGGCCAGCGCCACGATGTCCAGCTCGGGCCAGGCCTCGGCCAGCAGTTGCTGCAGCTCCTCGAGCAGCTGGGGTTCGTCGTCGGCGAGCAGGGCGGTGGTCATGTCAGTGGCGCTCGGAGCCGCTGACACGCCCCCGCGGGGGGCAGCGAGTGTGGGGGCAGCATCATGTCAGTGGCAGCGTGAGCGTGGCTTCGGTCAGGCCCTGGGCATTGGTCGCGAGCTGTAGCCGGCCCAGGTCGCCGTGCAGGGCCTGCAGGCGCTGGCGCAGATTGGCCAGGGCCAGCCCGTGCCCGGCGGGCGTCTCGTCGCCCAGCGCGCGGCCGCTGTTGATGACCTTGAGCCGCAGTTGCCCTGGCGCCAGTTCGGCCTGCAGCAGCACCTGCCCACCCTGTTCGCAGGGCTCTATGCCGTGCTGGATGGCGTTCTCCACCAGCGGCTGCAGCATCAGCGGCGGCAGCGGCAGGCCCAGCAGCGCGGCGTCCACGTCCAGCCGGTAGCTGAGCCGCCCGCCCAGCCGCAGCGCCATGATGGACAGGTAGTGCTCGACGACCTGGCACTCCTGGCCCAGCGTCGCGTCCTCGGCCTGGCGCACGCGCTCCAGCGTGGTTTCCAGCAGGCCGCTGACGGCGTCCAGCAGCGGCAGCGCGCGCGCCGAGCCCTGGCGCACGAAGCTGCGCAGCGTGGCCAGCGTGTTGAACAGGAAATGCGGCTCGATCTGCGCCTGCAGCATCTGCAGCTCGGCCCGCAGCCGCGCGCGCTCCTGCTCCACGCGGCGCACGGCGCGCAGCCGGCGCAGGCCTTGCAGCAGTGGCAGGCCCAGCAGCAGCGCGCCGAAGCTGAAGTGCAGCCAGGCGCGGGTGACGCGGTCGTTGCCGCTCAGCAGCGCCGTCGTCAGCCCCTGCTCCACGCTCCAGCCCAGCATGGCGCCCATCAGAAGTGCCAGGAACAGCAGGCTGGGCAGTGCGACGCGGTGCTCGGCGCGCAGGCGGCGGCCCAGCAGCCCGCCCAGGCCGTCGGTGGCGGCATGGCCCAGCCACAGGCCCAGCGACAGTGCCCAGGCCGGCTGTTCGCGCAGCCAGGGCGCCGTCAGCCCGAACAGCGCCAGGCCGGCCAGCAGCGGCGCGGCGCGCTGCCAGCCCAGGCCTTCTTCCCGCAGGGCCTGGGCCAGGTCGCTGCCCAGTGTTGGCGTGGCGGTGCTCAAGGTGGCGTCATGGCCCTGGGTTGGCTCGGCAGCACAGGGGCGCCGCGCTCGCCCGTGACCGGCACGTTGTTGGCGACGACTTCGAGCTTGAACTGCGTGGCCTGCAGCTGGCCCGCGCCATTGAGCAGGAAGCCGAAGCTCAGCGTGGTGGCGTCGGCCGGGATGTCCAGCACCACGTCTGCCTGCTGCCAGCCGAAGCTGCCGCGCAGCGGCCGGTTGTACATGTTGTCGAAGGCCGTGGCGCGCTGGCCGCTGTCGGCGCGCATCCACAGGCCGCCCCAGGCGGCGAGCTGGTCGGCGCGCAGCTGGGCGCTCAGGCGCACGCGCTTGCCGGCGTAGTCGGTGCCGGCCACCTGCTGCATCAGCGTCGAGAAGCCCGAGGTGCCGGGCTTGCAGTCCAGGCTGAACACGTTGGCGCTGGGGGCGCTGCTGGCCGACACGACGCGGCCCTCGCAGGTCTGGGCGTCCCCGGTCTGCAGCCAGCCCGCGGGCAGCCCCGAGGGGCTGGCCAGCGCCGTGGCCAGGGTGCCGACCGCGATCGCGGCCACGATGGCATAGGTCTTCATTGATCAATCTCCCGTTGCGAACCCGTATCGGTCCGCAAGCAGGCTAGGGCCCTGCGACCCGCGCCGCGGCACGACGGGGCGAACGGCACCTGAGCGCGCAGCAAGGCGCCGAAAACCGACACCAGTGGCGGCCGGCGTCCGGCGGCGGGCATCAGGCCGGCGGCAGAAAGGGCTTGACCACGGCCAGCAGCCGCTCGACGTAGGCGTCCTTCTCGCCCACCGGCGCCGCGTAGTGCAGCGCGCTGCGCGCGGCGTCCAGCCCGGCGCGCGAGGCCATGGCCCAGGCGGCCAGGTATTGCGAGGCCAGGCAGCCGCCGGCCGTGGCGATGGGGCCGCGGGCGTGGAAGGGTTCCTCGACGACGCGCACGCCGGCCTCGACGACCCAGGGCTTGGTCGTGGAGTCGGTGCAGGCGGGCATGTCGGCCAGCAGGCCCAGGCGGGCCATCAGCAGCGTGCCGGAGCACTGGCCGCCGATGAGCTGGCGCACCGGGTCGAGCTGCAGCCGGTCCAGCAGCGCGCTGTCGCTGGCGATGGCGCGGGTGTGGATGCCGCTGCCGAACAGCACGACGTCGGCCTCGTTGGCGAACTCCAGCGGTTGCTGGGCCGTGACGGTGACGCCGTTCATCGACGTCACCTGCGCGCTGGGGCTGGTGATGGCGGCCGACCAGCCCTGGGCGTAGAGCCGGTTGATGAGGCCCAGCGCGATGAAGCTGTCGAGCTCGTTGAAGCCGTCGAAGGTGAGGACGGCGACCTTCACCCTTACTCCTCCAGCAGGCTCCGGAGCATCCACGCCGTCTGCTCGTGCACGGTGAGCCGCTGCGTCAGCAGATCAGCGCTGGGCTCGTCGCCGGCCTTGTCCACCAGCGGGAACAGCGCGCGCGCCGTGCGGGCGACGGCTTCGTGGCCCTGCACCAGCACCTCCACCATCTTCGTGGCCTTGGGCGGCGTGGCGGGTGCGTCGGGCAGGCCGCTGAGCTTGGCGAACTGGGCGTAGCTGCCCGGCGCCGGGAAGCCCAGCGAGCGGATGCGCTCGGCGATCGGGTCCACGGCGTTCCACAGCTCGGTGTACTGCGTCATGAACATCGCGTGCAGGCTGTTGAACTGCGGGCCCGTCACGTTCCAGTGGAAGTTGTGGGTCGTCAGGTAGAGGGTGTACGTCTCGGCCAGCAGCTTGGACAGGCCGGCGGTGATCGCTGCGCGGTCTTTCTCGCTGATGCCGATGCTGATGGCGGGTGCTGCGGCGGTGGACTTCTTGGCCATGGGGTTCTCCAGAACAGGACGGGACGAGCCTAACGGATCCGGCTCGCCCCTCGGTGACAGCCCGTGCGGGCTTGTCGGTCAATGGACCTGGCCGTCAGGCATGCAGGTCGAAGCGGTCCAGCTCCATGACCTTGGCCCAGGCCGCGGCGAAGTCCTGCACGAACTTCTGCTGGGCATCGCTGCCGGCGTAGACCTCGGCCAGCGCGCGCAGCTGCGCGTTGGAGCCGAAGACGAGGTCGGCCACGGTGGCCGTCCAGCGGCGCTGGCCGGTCGCGCGGTCCACGCCCTCGAGCGTGCCGTCCGCGGCCTTGCGCCACTGCGTGCGCATGTCCAGCAGGTTGACGAAGAAGTCGTTGGACAGCGTGCCGGGCCGGTTGGTGAGCACGCCGTGCGGGCTGCCACCGGTGTTGGCGCCCAGCACGCGCAGGCCGGCCACCAGCACCGCCATCTCCGGCGCCGACAGTGTCAGCAGCTGGGCCTTGTCGACCAGCAGCTCCGCGGCGGACGCCTCGGGCAGGCCGGGCGCCAAGTAGTTGCGGAAGCCGTCGGCCACCGGCTCCAGCGCGGCGAAGGAGGCCACGTCGGTCTGGTCCTGCGTGGCGTCGGTGCGGCCGGGGTGGAAGGGCACGGTGACGGCGACACCGGCCTGCCGGGCCGCAGCCTCGACGGCCGCGCCACCGGCCAGCACGATCAGGTCGGCCAGCGAGACCCGCTTGCCGCCGGTGGCCGCCGCGTTGAAGTCCTGCTGCACGGCCTCCAGCCTGGCGAGCACCTGCGCCAGCCCGGCCGGCTGGTTGACGGCCCAGTCCTTCTGCGGCGCCAGGCGCAGGCGGGCGCCGTTGGCGCCGCCGCGCTTGTCGCTGCCGCGGAAGCTGGCGGCCGAGGCCCAGGCGGTGGCCACGAGCTGGGCCGTGCTCAGGCCCGAGGCGAGGATGCGGGTCTTGAGCTGGGCGATGTCCTGGGCGTCCACCAGGGCGTGGTCCACGGCGGGCACCGGGTCCTGCCAGATCAGCGTTTCCCTGGGCACGCGCTTGCCGAGGTAGCGGGCGACGGGGCCCATGTCGCGGTGGGTCAGCTTGAACCAGGCGCGGGCGAAGGCGTCGGCGAACTCGGCCGGGTTGGCGTGGAAGCGGCGCGAGATTTTTTCGTAGGCCGGGTCGAAGCGCAGCGCCAGGTCGGCGGTCGTCATCATGGGCGCGTGGAACTTGCCGGGGTCGTGCGCGTCCACGACGGTGTCGCTGCCCGCGCCGCCCCTGGGCCGCCACTGGTGGGCGCCGGCGGGGCTCTTGGTCAGCTCCCAGTCGTACTTGAACAGCGTGTCGAAGTAGCCCATGTCCCAGGTCGTCGGGTTGGGCTTCCAGGCACCTTCGATGCCGCTGGTGATGGTGTGGCCGGCCATGCCGCTGGCATAGCTGCTCTTCCAGCCCAGGCCCTGGTCGAGGATGTCGGCGCCTTCGGGTTCCTTGCCGACATGCTTGGCGTCGCCCGCGCCGTGGGCCTTGCCGAAGGTGTGGCCGCCGGCCACCAGCGCGACGGTCTCCTCGTCGTCCATGGCCATGCGGGCGAAGGTCTCGCGGATGTCGCGCGCCGAGGCCACCGGGTCGGGGTTGCCGTCCGGGCCTTCGGGGTTCACGTAGATCAGGCCCATCTGCACGGCGGCCAGCGGGTTGGCGAGGTCGCGGTCGCCGCTGTAGCGGCTGTTGGCGGCCTGGCTCGGCGCCAGCCATTCGGCCTCGGGGCCCCAGTCGATGTCGAGCTCGGGCTCGTAGATGTCGACGCGGCCGCCGCCGAAGCCGAAGGTCTTGAAGCCCATGGACTCCAGCGCGACATTGCCGGCCAGGATGAAGAGGTCGGCCCAGGAGAGCCGGCGGCCGTACTTCTGCTTGACGGGCCACAGCAGGCGGCGGGCCTTGTCGAGGTTGCCGTTGTCGGGCCAGCTGTTCAGCGGCGCGAAGCGCTGGTTGCCGTGGCCGGCGCCGCCCCGGCCGTCGGCCACGCGGTAGGTGCCGGCCGAGTGCCAGGCCATGCGGATGAAGAAGGGGCCGTAGTGGCCGTAGTCGGCCGGCCACCAGTCCTGCGAGTCGGTCATCAGCGCATGCAGGTCCTGGGCGACGGCGTCCAGGTCCAGGCTCTCGAACTCCCGGGCGTAGTCAAACGACTCGCCCATCGGGTTGGCCCGGGGCGAATGCTGGTGGAGGATGGCCAGGTTGAGCTGGTTGGGCCACCAGCGCTGGTTGGCCGTGGCCGCCTGCGAGCGGCCGTGGAAGGGGCATTGGCCCGCGCTCGTGTCTTCGGGTTGCGTCATGTCAGCTCCTTAAGGGTCCTGGGGACGAAGCTTAATGAAAGCTATTCAAATAGTCCTTTGAATAGATCAAACCTACCGATAGTCAAAATCATCCCACCGGGTCAGCTCAGCCGCGCCACGCCCTCCAGCTGGCAGGCGTAGATGGCGTTGCGCAGCGCCGCGATGGCCTCGTAGCGCGTGAAGCTGCGCCGCCAGGCGAGCACGACGCGGCGCGTCGGGATGGGGTCGCTGAAGGGCACGAAGCGCAGGTGCGGGGTCGCGTCCCGCATCGAGGGCCTGGGCACGCTGAGCGCCGGCACGACGGTCACGCCCATGCCCGAGGCGACCATGTGCTTGATGGTCTCCAGCGACGAGCCCTCGAAGCTGCGGCGGATGCCCTCGGCGTCGCTGGAGAAGCGCGCGAACTCGGGGCAGACCTCCAGCACGTGGTCGCGGAAGCAGTGGCCCGTGCCCAGCAGCAGCATGGTTTCGCGCTTGAGTTCCTCGGCCGAGATGGACGCGCGCGCGGCCAGCGGGTGCGTGGCCGGCAGCGCGACGACGAAGGGCTCGTCGTAGAGCGGTGCGATGGCCAGGCCGGCATCGGGGAAGGGCTCGGCCATGATGGCGCAGTCCAGCTCGCCGGTGCGCAGCATCTCCAGCAGCTTCACGGTGAAGTTCTCCTGCAGCATCAGCGGCATCTGCGGGTACAGCTCGATGGTGTGCTTCACCAGCTCGGGCAGCAGGTAGGGGCCGATGGTGTAGATGATGCCCAGGCGCAGCGCACCGGCCAGCGGGTCCTTGCCACGCTTGGCGATCTCCTTGATGGCGCTGGCCTGGTCCAGCACCGACTGGGCCTGGCGCACGATCTCCTCGCCCAGCGGCGTGACGCTGACTTCGCTGCCGCCGCGTTCGAAGATCTTCAGGTCCAGCTCCTCCTCGAGTTTCTTGATCGCCACCGACAGCGTCGGCTGCGACACATGGCAGGCCTCGGCCGCACGGCCGAAATGCCGCTCGCGGGCGACGGCGACGATGTAGCGCAACTCGGTCAGGGTCATAGACCCGAACGCTACACTGCCGCCGCCCCACAAGGGTCACAAGGGTTTACACCGAGGTATCTCATGACCGCAGACCGCAAGCCGATGACCCTGCCGCGCCTGGCGCAGATGCATGCCAGCGGCGAGAAGATCGCCATGCTGACCTGCTACGACGCGGCCTTCGCCAGCCTGCTGGACGAGGCGGGCGTGGACATGCTGCTGATCGGCGACTCGCTGGGCAACGTGCTGCAGGGCCGTGGGTCCACGGCGCCCGTCAGCCTGGACGACATGCTGTATCACACGACCTGCGTGCGCCGCGGCGTGAAGTACGCCTTCGTCGTGGCCGACCTGCCCTTCGACAGCTATCACGCCAGCAAGGAAGAAGCCTGGAAGAGCTCGGCCGCGCTGGTGAAGGCCGGCGCCCACATGGTCAAGCTCGAGGGCGGCGGCTGGACGGCCGAGACCGTGCGCTTCATCAGCGAGCGCGGCATCCCGGTCTGCGTGCACCTGGGCTTCACGCCGCAGACGGTGACGTCGCTGGGCGGTTTCAGGGTGCAGGGCCGCGACGAGGAGAGCGCCGCGCGCATCAGGCGCGAGTCGCAGCAGGCCGTCGAGGCCGGCGCGGCCCTGTTGCTGTACGAAATGGTGCCGTCCACGCTGGCGGCCGAGATCACGGCCGCCTCGCCCGTGCCCGTCATCGGCATCGGCGCCGGCGTCGGGACGTCGGGCCAGGTGCTGGTGCTGCACGACATGCTCAACATCACGCCGGGCCGCAAGCCGCGCTTCGTCAAGGACTTCATGGCCGGGCGCGACTCCATCCTGGCCGGCGTGAAGGGCTATGTGGACGAGGTCAAGGCCGGCAGCTTCCCGGTGAACGAGGTTCACGGGTTCTGAGCATGCAAGTCGTCCACACCATTGCCGAGCTGCGCGATGCGCTCGCCCCGCAGCGCCAGCGCGGCTTCGTGCCCACCATGGGCAACCTGCATGACGGCCACCTGGCCCTCGTGAAGCAGGCGCGCGAGCTGGTCGGCCCCGCCGGCGCGGTGGTCGCGAGCATCTTCGTGAACCGGCTGCAGTTCGCGCCGCACGAGGACTTCGACACCTACCCGCGCACGCTGGCGCGCGACTGCGAGCTGCTGCAGGGCGCGGGCTGCGACCTCGTCTTCGCGCCCAGCGAGCAGGAGCTGTACCCCGAGCCGCAGGGCTACAAGGTCGTGCCGCCCGCGGACCTGGCCGACATCCTGGAGGGCCACTTCCGCCCCGGCTTCTTCACCGGCGTCTGCACCGTGGTGCACAAGCTGTTCAACATCGTGCAGCCCACGCACGCGGTGTTCGGCAAGAAGGACTACCAGCAGCTGATGGTGCTGCGCCGCATGGTGGCGCAGATGGCCCTGCCCATAGACATCCACGGTGGCGAGACGCGCCGCAGCGACGCGGGCCTGGCGCTGTCCTCGCGCAACGGCTACCTGAGCGAGGCCGAGAAGGTGGAGGCGCTGCGGCTGTCGGGCACGCTGAAGGCCCTGATCGCCCGCTGGCAGGCCGGCGAGCGCGATGTCGCGGCGATGGAGGCCGACGCCGTGCAGGCGCTGCGCGATGCGGGCTGGGCGCCGGACTATGTGACGCTGCGCCGCCAGCACGACCTGGGCGCCGCCGTCGACGGGCGGCCGCTGGTCGCGCTGGCCGCTGCGCGGCTGGGGACCACGCGGCTGATCGACAACCTCGAGCTCAGTTGACGGCGGTCAGCTCGACGTCGAAGACCAGCGCGGCATTTGGCGGGATGCCGCCGTTGCCGGCCGCGCCGTAGGCCATGCTGGACGGGACGGTGAGCGTGCGCTTGCCGCCCACTTTCATGCCGTTGACGCCCTGCTCGAAGCCAATGATGGCCTCGGGCGGGTTCTTGCCCAGCGTGAACTGGAAGGAGCCGCTCTCCATCTTGGTGCCCTTGGTGCCGGTCGCGCGGGCGTCGTAGATCCAGACGGTGTAGTTCACCGACGCCTTGGTGCCGTTGGCGGCCGTGGCACCGGTGCCCACCGTCGTGTCGGTGATCTTCAGCGCGGTGACGCCATTCCAGCCATTGGGATCCTGGTTGATGGGCGCGCCGGCATCGCCGCCGCCACCGCCGCAGGCGGCGAGACCGAGGGTGGCGCTCAGGGCGAGCAGGAGGGCGGAACGGCGGGTGGGGGCAAGGGACATGGGTTGGAGTCGACTGCGGGGATGAGGGAGAACCGCCACGGTTGGACGGCGCGCGGACTATAGCCATCCGAGGTAATCGCTTGTAAGCAGAGTCAACAGAACATCGCGTCAGGCGTTGAGCCGCCATCGCCCGGAGACCGACATGCACCTGCCCGCCCGTTTCGCCAGCTTCGTCCTTGCCCTCGGCGCGGCTGCGCTGCTCAGCGCCTGCGGCGGAGGGGTGGCGGTGGAAATCGGGGGTGGCGGCGGCGGCGGGGGAGGTGGCGGCGGCACGCAGTACCCGCGCCCCAACCCCAACCCGAACCCACCCACGCTGTCCTGCAGCCCGGCCGGCCTGGCCGCCTCGGCGGCCAGCCGCTGGGGCACGGTCTGCATGCTGACCAGCAGCGGCGAGATCGTCGTGGAGCTCTACGACACCTATGCGCCGCAGACGGTGGCCAACTTCTACAAGTACGTCGCGGCGGGCTTCTACACGAACACGCTGATCCACCGCGTCGACCGCGACTTCGTCATCCAGGGTGGCGGCTATGCGCCCGGCATGGTGGCCAAGCAGCCGCTGTATGCGCCCATCAAGCTGGAGAGCAACAACGGCCTGTCCAACCTGCGCGGCACCATCGCGATGGCGCGCCGCAGCGACCCCGACTCGGCCACCAGCCAGTTCTTCTTCAACGTGCAGGACAACACCGGCCTGGACTACCAGAACGCCGCCAATCCCGGCTACACCGTCTTCGGCCGCATCATCTCGGGCCTGGCCACGATGGACGCGATCAACGTCGTGCCTACCTACACCTACAGCTCGACGGACATCCAGCCGCGCACCGAGGTGCTGGTCTACTGGGCGCAGCGCCTCAAGTAGCGCGCCGTTCGCCGCCCCGGCTCGCCGTCCGTCCGCGCGGCTCGCCGTTCGTCATCCGGCCGAGGGTGGCGCGCCCGCATGCGGGCAACATGCGTCCCGTCACAACTTCGATGGAGACCTGCATGTCGACGACCACGCGTTCCTGGAGAGGGCTGTTCGGCGCCGCCGCTGCCCTGGCGGCGGCCTTGTGCGCGAGCAGCGGTCAGGCCGCCCCGGCCGAGTTCCGCGACCTGCGCGTGGACGTCGTCGGCCAGGGCCGGCCGGTGCTGATGATCCCGGGCCTGAACAGCGCCGCCAGCACCTGGACCGAGACCTGCGCCGCGCTGCAGCCCGGCGTGCAGTGCCACATCGTGCAGCTGCCGGGCTTTGCCGGCGCACCGGCCGTGGCGACCGAGCATTTCATGCACGGCATGCGCGACCGCCTGCTGGCCTACCTGGACGAGCGCCGGCTGGACAGGCCCGTCGTCATGGGCCACAGCCTGGGCGGCGCGCTGGCCCTGCAGATGGCAGCCGAGAAGCCCGGCCGCATCGAGCGCCTGGTCATCGTCGATGCCCTGCCCTTCCTGGCCGGCCTGCGCGGCCTGACGCCCGAGGCTGCCAAGGGCGCGGCCGCGGCCCTGCGCCAGCAGATGGCTGGCGCCAGCCAGCAGCAGTGGGAGGCCGGCGCGCGCCAGGGCTCGATGGGCATGAGCCGCGACCCCGCCAACAACGAGCGCGTCTACGCCTGGAGCCTGGCCAGCGACCGCGCCACCTCGGCCCAGGCCATGTCCGAGCTGTGGGGCGAGGACCTGCGCCCGCTGCTGCCGCGCATCACCGCGCCGACGCTGGTGCTGGGCGCCTGGGCCGCCTTCGAGCCCATGGGCTCCACGCTGGAGAGCACGAGGAAGATCTTCGAGACCCAGTACGCCGGCCTGGCCGGGGCCCGCGTGGCCATGAGCCCGCGCGGCTACCACTTCCTCATGTGGGACGACGCCGACTGGCTGCTCGGCGAGGTCAAGGGTTTCCTGGCCGGCCGCTGAGCGGGCGGGTGGCAGACTCGCGGCCATGTCCGCCACGCCCGTCCCCATCCGTCGCATTGCCATCACCACCGGCGGCGGCGACGCCCCCGGCCTCAACGCGGTGATCTGCGCCGCCACGCGGGCCGCGCTGCAGCGCGGCTGGACCTGCGTCGGCATCCGCGACGGCTACGACGGCCTGCTGCGCCCCGAGCGCTACCGCGCCGGCGACGGCTGCATCGAGCTGACGCGCGAGCGGGTCGAGGGTGTCGCGGCGCTGGGCGGCACGCTGCTGGGCTCCACCAACCAGGGCGACCCCTTCGCCTACCCGATGCCGCAGGCCGATGGCAGCGTCGCGCTGGCGGACCGCTCGCAAGAGCTGCTGGACGCGCTGGCCCGTGCGGGCGTCGACGCGCTGGTGGCCGTGGGCGGCGACGGGTCGCTGGCCATCGCCCACCGGCTGGCGCAGCGCGGCCTGCGCGTGGTGGGCGTGCCCAAGACCATCGACAACGACCTCGACGGCACGGTGACCACCTTCGGCTTCGACACCGCCGTGGCCTTTGCCAGCGAGTGCATCGACCGGCTGCACACCACGGCCGCCAGCCACCACCGCGTCATCGCCGTGGAGGTGATGGGCCGCTACGCCGGCTGGATCGCGCTGCACGCCGGCCTGGCCGGCGGCGCCCACGCCATCCTGCTGCCCGAGCTGCCCTTCGACCTGGCGCCGGTGGCCGCCCTGATCGCGCAGCGCGAAGCGCAGGGGCGGGCCTATTCCATCGTCGTCGTCGCCGAGGGCGCCCGCCCGCGCGACGGCCAGCGCGCCTTGCAGGCACCGGCCGCGGCGGGCCATTCGGAGCGGCTGGGCGGCATGGGCGAGCAGGTCAGCCAGGCACTCGCGCGGCTGACGGGCAAGGACGCGCGCTGCGTCGTGCTGGGCCACCTGCTGCGCGGCGGCAGCCCGACGGCGTTCGACCGCGTCGCGTCGCTGCGTTTCGGCGCGGCGGCGGTGCGCGAACTGGCGGCCGGTGCGAGCGGCATCATGGTGGCGCTGGACGGCCGCGACGTGCGCCCGGTGCCGCTGGCCGAGGTGGCCGGCCGCATGAAGGCCGTGCCGCTGGACGGCGACACGCTGGCCACCGCGCGCGACCTCGGCATCTGCCTGGGCGCCTGAGCCCACGAGTCGGGCGGGGCTGCAGCCTGTCCCGGCCGATCTGCAGCTGGTCGCATGCCGCGAGGAGCGGGCGGGTTCTCGGGCGAGGATGCGCACCTCCTCAACACCTGACCCCGAGAACGCGCATGAACCGCCTCGCCTCCATCTGCCTGTCCTTCGCCGCCGCCGCCCTGCTCAGCGCCTGCGTCTTCGCGCCGCCCGTCACCACGCACACCGATTCGGCCTCCATCGCCAAGATGAGCGAACAGGCCCTGGCGACCTGCGGCGCCGGCAACGTCAAGGAAGTGAACGCGAAGAGCTTCAGCTGCAAGTGAGCCCGGCGGCCGCCTAGGCTTTCAGGAACTCCGCCTTCGTCCCGAGCCAGCGCGCCACCTGACGTCGCGCCGCCTCGGGATGCTCGTCCAGCAGCCGCGGCGCCAGTTCGCGCGCCGCCACCAGCAGCGGTGCGTCCTCCTGCAGGTCGGCGAAGCGCAACAGCTCCGCGCCGCTCTGGCGCGAGCCCATGAACTCGCCGGGGCCGCGGATGTCCAGGTCGCGGCGCGCGATCTCGAAGCCGTCGGTCGTCTCGGCCATGGCCTTCAGGCGCGACTTGCCGGTGTCGGACAGCGGCGGGCTGTAGATCAGCACGCACACGCTGGCCTTGGACCCGCGCCCCACGCGGCCGCGCAGCTGGTGCAGCTGCGCGAGGCCGAAGCGCTCGGCATGCTCGATGACCATCAGGCTGGCGTTGGGCACGTCCACGCCGACCTCGATGACGGTCGTCGCCACCAGCACGCTCATCGCGCCGCTGGAGAACTGTGCCATCACCGCCGCCTTGTCCGCCGGCGACATGCGGCCATGCAGCAGGCCCACCGGCGTGCCGGCCAGCGTCTCGCTCAGCTCGGCGTGCGTCTCGGTGGCATTGCGCAGGTCCACCGCCTCGCTCTCCTCCACCAGCGGGCAGACCCAGTAGACCTGCGCGCCGTCGGCCACCGCCATGCGGATCTTGTCGACGACGTCGTGACGCTTGGATTCGGTGAACACCTTGGTGACGATGGGGCTGCGCCCGGGCGGCAGCTCGTCGATGGTGGACACATCCAGGTCGGCGAAGTAGGTCATCGCCAGCGTTCTGGGGATCGGCGTCGCGCTCATCATCAGCATGTGCGGCTCCAAATCCATGGCCTTGAGCTTGTTCCTCAGCGCCAGCCGCTGCGCGACGCCGAAGCGGTGCTGCTCGTCGATGACGGCCAGGCCCAGCTTCGCGAACCTGACCTTGTCCTCGATGACGGCATGCGTGCCGACGATGAGCTGCGCCTCGCCCGAGGCGGCCGCGTCCAGCATCTTCTGCCGCGTCTTGCCCTTCACGCTGCCGGTGATCCAGGCCACCTTCAACCCCAACGGTTCCAGCCAGCCGATGAGCTTGCGGAAATGCTGCTCGGCCAGGATCTCGGTGGGCGCCATTAGTGCGCACTGCCAGCCGGCGTCGATGGCGACCGCCGCGGCCAGCGCCGCGACGACGGTCTTGCCCGAGCCCACGTCGCCCTGCAGCAGCCGGTGCGTGGGACGCGGCCGGGCCAGGTCTTGCGCGATCTCCTCCGCCACGCGCCGCTGCGCGGCCGTGAGCTGGAACGGCAGCGCCGCCAGCAGCTTCTCGTGCAGGCCGCCCGGCCGCGCGCGCAGCGCCGGGGCCACCAGCAGTGCGCGCTCACGCTGGGCCTGCAGCTGCGACAGCTGCTGCGCCAGCAGCTCCTCGAACTTGAGGCGGTCCCAGGCCGGGTGGTGGTGCTCGTGCAGTGCATCCTGCGAGGCGCTGGGCGGCGGATGGTGCAGGTAGTGCAGGGCGTCCTTCAGGCTGGGCAGGCCGCGCGGCACGACGCCGGGCGGCAGGATCTCGCGCAGGTCGGCCCGCGCCAGGCCCGAGGCCACGGCCTTGCGCAGATAGGCCTGCGGCAGCTGCGCCGAGGCGGGGTAGACCGGCGTGAGGGAGGCGGCCAGCGGCGTGTCGTCGTCGACGACCTTGACGACCGGGTGCACCATCTCCCGCCCGAAGAAGCCGATGCGCGCCTCGCCGCGCACGCGCAGCCGTGCCGCGGCCGACATCTGCTTCTGCTGCGACGGGTAGAAGTGCAGGAAGCGCAGCAGCAGGCTGCCGGAATCGTCCTTCAACCGCACCAGCAGCTGGCGCCGGCTGCGCAGTTCCACCTGGCAGTCGACGACGACGCCCTCCACCTGCGCCGGCTCGTTGTCGCGCAGCGCGGCGATGGGCGTGATGCGCGTCTCGTCCTCGTAGCGCATCGGCAGATGCAGGGCCAGGTCGATGTCGCGCACCAGGCCGAGCTTCTCCATCGCCTTCTGCGGCGCGGATTTGGGCTTGGGCGGGGCGGGCTCGGTCATGGCCGGCATTCTGGCGGCATGGAATAGTGGGCGGCCCCCGCGTGTTTACCGTCATGCCCCTCCACTTCATGAGTCCCGCCATGAACCTCCGCCTCCCGAGCGCCGCGACCGCGCTGCTGGTCATCGCCGCCTGTGCCTCCACCCCGCCCGCTCCCGCCAGCGCCGCCGATGGCGTGCTGGTCGGCGCCAACGGCATGACGCTCTACACCTTCGACAAGGACGCCGCCGGCAGCGGCAAGAGCGTCTGCAACGGCCCCTGCGCCGCCAACTGGCCGCCGCTGGCCGCTGCGGCCAATGCCAGCGCCAGCGGCGACTGGAGCGTCGTCACCCGTGACGATGGCAGCCGCCAGTGGGCCTACAAGGGCAAGCCGCTGTACTTCTGGGTCAAGGACCAGAAGCCCGGCGAGCGCAGCGGCGACGGCTTCAACAAGGTCTGGCAGCTCGCCAGGCCCTGACGCCGGGTGCCCGCTTGGCCGTCGAACAGCTGCTCGCCCACATCCCGGCGCTGCGCCGATATGCCCGGCTGCTGACCGGTGACGCCACGCGGGCCGACGACCTCGTGCAGGACACGCTGGAGCGCGCCTGCCGCAAATGGAGCCTGTGGCACCCCGGCACGACGCTGCGGCCCTGGCTGCTGTCCATCATGCACAACCTGCACCTCAACCAGCGGCGCGACTGGCACCTGGACGACGGCCACGCGCCGCTGGACGGTCTGCCCGAGCGGGCCGACCCCGCCGCGCCGGCCGGCGAACGCCTGGACCTGGAGCGCGCCCTGGCCGCGCTGCCGGCGGGGCAGCGGGCGGTGATGCTGCTGGTCGTCGTCGAGGAGTACACCTACGCCGAGGCGGCCGGGATCCTGGGCCTGCCCATCGGCACCGTCATGTCGCGCCTGCACCGCGGGCGCGAGGCCTTGCGCCAGCAGCTGTCGCCGCCGGCGGCTGCGGCCGGCGCCCGGATCGTGAGCCTGCCGCGGATGAAGCGATGAGCCTCTCCACCCACCCCGCCGACCCCCCGCTGAGCGCCGAAGAGGCGCGGCTGCATGCCTTCGTCGATGGCCTGCTGCCGCCCGAGGAGCGCGTGGCCGTGCTGGAGCGGCTGGACGCCGACCCCGAGGCCGCCGCCCGCGTGGCCCGGTGGCAGGCGCAGCGCCAGGCCCTGCGCGGCCTGGCCCGCGACCAGCCGCTGGGCGACACGCCGCCCGAGCTCGGCGCCATCGTGCTGCGCGCCGGTGCGAGCCGGCGTGGCCTGCTGTCCCGGGCCCTGGCCGCGGGCCTGCTGCTGAGCCTGGGCCTGGCCGGGGGCTACCAGTGGGGCCGCCATGACGTCGGCGCGCCCGCCTGGCCGGCCGCGTCCCTGGCCGGGCGTGCCGGCGGCGTGCCCGAGTTCGCCCGCGAGGCCGGCGTGGCCTTTGCCGTCTACAGCGCCGAGAAGCGCCACCCGGTGGAGGTGACCGCGGCCGAGCAGGCCCACCTCGTGCAGTGGCTCAGCCGCCGGCTGGGCCGCCCGCTCAAGGTGCCCGAGCTGACCGACCGTGGCTATGCGCTGCTGGGCGGGCGGCTGCTGCCGGGCGATGCCGGCCAGTCCGGCAGCCCGCGGGCCCAGTTCATGTACGAGAACGCCGACGGCGACCGGCTGACGCTGTACGTGGCCGTCTTCGAACCCGGCGCCGCGCCCGCGGGCGCGGAGTTCCGCCTGCTGCGCCAGGACGGCCGCACGACGCTGTACTGGGTGGACGGCGGCTTCGGCTACGCCCTCAGCGCCCATCCCGCCGTCGAGCTGCAGCCGCTCGCGCAACGGGTGCACCGCCAGTTGACGGGCTAGCGGAAGTAGCGCTGCCTCAGCCGCTCGTGGCGGCCGTCGCGCCGCAGTGCGTCCAGCGCCGCCTGCAGCCGGCGCGCCAGGGAGGGGTCGGCGTCGGGGCGCAGGCCGTACCAGTAGGCGCGGGCGGCGTCCAGCTCCACGACGGGCCGCAGCGTGCCGTAGGGCAGCCGCAGCTGGCGCAGGTTCCAGGCGGCGGCCCAGTCCAGCAGGGCCACGTACTCCATGCGCCCGACCAGCAGCTTGCGCACGTTGGTGGCGTCGTCCAGGCCGTGCTCCAGCTGCAGGCCGGGCTTGAGACCGGCGGCCAGCAGCTGCCGGTCGGCCGCGGAGTCGCGCACGACGCCGATGCGTCCGGCGCCGAGGTCGGCGAGCCGCGACAGCACCAGGTCCTTGCGGCTGGCCAGCTTGTAGAGCAGGACGCGCCGTGGCGCGATCGGCCCCACCCACCGGAACTGCGCCTCACGCTCGGGTGTGCGCGTCAGCGAGAACAGCACGCTGTTGCGGCTGGCCTCTGCGGCCTGCACGGCGCGCTGCCAGGGCAGCACCTGCAGCTCGAGCGCCAGGCCGGCGCCGGCCGCCATCATGCGCAGCAACTCGACGCTGAAGCCCTGCGGGCCGTTGCCGTCGAGGTAGTTCAGCGGCGGCAGGTTCTCGGTGATGCCCAGCAGCACGTCGTCGGCCGCGGCGACCGGGAGTCGTGTGCCGAGGAGGGGCAGGAGGGCAAGGCAGGAGCGGCGATTCACGGCGGCAGAGGGGGCGCGCCGAGTCTAGGTGTGCCGCATGACAGCTCCGCGCAGGCGGGCGGCGCAGGCGTGCGATTTGCCCGCGCCCGGCCGCGCTCAGCTCGGCGTTGGCACGCCGGCCATGCGGTCGTGGGCAACGAAGAACTGGCGCGCCAGCGCCAGCATCTGGCCCTGGCTCAGTTCCGCGGCGGGCCGGTAGTCGGCGATGCGCGGCGCCAGCTGGGGCCGGTGCTGCTCGACGTAGTGGCGGAACTGGCCGATGACCGGGTGCGACCCCGTCACCAGCACCTCGGGCGTGTCCTGCAAGGCCTGGCAGACCGCCTCGAAGAGCGCGTGCTCGCTGCGTTCATCGTGGCCGTGGGCGCGCCGGTCATGGGGCTCGATGCGGGCCGCATGCACCTGGTGGGCGTCGAAATGCAGCACCTGGGCGTGGTGGTGGTCGAGGTGGACGACGGCGTGGAACATGGAGGGTCTCCTGGGGAATCGGGGTGGGGTCAGCGGGTGGCTTCGGTGGCGGCCTGGCAGTCGACGCAGCGCAGCGCCTGGGGCTGGTGCTGCAGGCGGTCGAAGGGGATGGCGGCGCCGCAGTCGATGCAGCGGCCATAGCCGGGCGTCTTCAGCCGCATCAGCGCGTCGTCGATGTCCTGCAGCTCGGCCAGCAGGTGCTCGCCGCGGGCCTGGTCCAGCTCACGCTCGGGCTCGTGCTCGCGCGGGTCGTCCTCCAGCAACGCGGCGGCATGGCTCAGCCGGTCGCTGCCGTCGCGCTGGGCCTGCAGCGCGGCCTGCGCACGCCGGCGCGCCAGCTGCAGCTCGCTTTCCAGCAGCGCATGTTGTCCGGGGGTGAGGGCAGTGGTCATGGAAGCTCCTTGCAACCATGCTGGCACCGCGCCGCTGGCGCCGCCTTGAGCTGCATCAAAGTCTGGCGATGGGAGAATCCTTCCCCTTTTGGTACGGGTCTGTCCGGCCCTCAAGCGCGCCCATGAGCCTCTCCGCCCCACCGGCCCACACGGTCGCCGATTTCGACTTCGACCTCCCCCCCGAGCTGATCGCCCAGCATCCCGCGGCCGAGCGCAGTGCGTCCCGGCTGCTGGACGCCACCGGCCCCGCGCCGGTGGACCGCGTGTTCCGTGAGCTGCCCGAGCTGCTGTCGCCCGGCGACCTGCTGGTCTTCAACAACACCCGCGTCATCAAGGCCCGGCTCTTCGGCATGAAGGCCACCGGCGGCTCGGTGGAGGCGCTGGTGGAGCGCGTGCTGCCCGGCACGCGCGAGGTGTGGATGCACCTGCGCGCCAGCAAGAGCCCCAAGCCCGGCAGCCGGGTGCGCTTCGCCGACGCCTTCGATGCCGAGGTGCTGGGCCGCTGCGGGCCGGACGGCGGGTTGTTCCACCTGCGCCTGGACGGCGACCCCTTCACGCTGCTGGAGGCCCACGGCCATGTGCCGCTGCCGCCCTACATCGCGCACGCCGACAGCGCCGACGACGAGCGCCGCTACCAGACCGTGTTCGCCCGGGAGCCCGGCGCCGTCGCCGCGCCGACGGCCGCGCTGCATTTCGACGAGGCGCTGCTGGCCCGCCTGGCGCAGCGCGGCGTCGAGCAGGCCCATGTGACGCTGCATGTGGGCGCCGGCACCTTCCAGCCGGTGCGCGTGGAGCAGCTCTCGGAGCACAAGATGCACAGCGAATGGTTCGACGTGCCGCAGTCCACGGTGGATGCCATCGCGGGCTGCCGGGCGCGCGGCGGCCGCGTCGTCGCCGTGGGCACGACGACGCTGCGCGCGCTGGAGTCCGCAGCGCGCGGCGGCACGCTGCAGGCCGGTGCGCGCGAGACCGACATCTTCATCACGCCGGGCTTCGAGTTCCGCGTCGTGGACCGCCTCGTCACCAACTTCCACCTGCCCAGGAGCACGCTGATGATGCTGGTCAGCGCGCTGGCCGGCTACGAGCACATCCGGGCGGTCTACGCGCATGCCATCCGCGAGCGCTACCGCTTCTTCAGCTATGGCGACGCGATGCTGCTCTCGCGCGCCCAGGCCACACGGCCCTGAGCCGCCTCGTCCACGGCGGCCGTGAACGCGGCTCGCGCCGTGGCCGGCAGCGCCAGGCGCATGTGCACGCGCGCCTCGTGCCGCACGTCCAGCAGCTGCGCGGCATGCTGCTCGGCCAGCCGCCGCAGCCGCCCTTCCAGCTCATAGGGCAGCTCGCAGCCCAGCTCCACCAGCGCCACGCGGGCTATCTTCTCGGCCGTCAGCAGCGCCTGGGCGATGCAGTCGGTGTAGGCCCGCACCAGGCCGCCGGCACCCAGCTTGACGCCGCCCCAGTAGCGCACGGCCGTGGCCAGCACGCCGTCCAGGCCCTGGTGGCGCAGCACGTCCAGCATGGGCCGGCCGGCGGTGCCGCCGGGCTCGCCGTCGTCGTTGGCGGCGGAGTGGCCGCCGGCCAGCAGCGCCCAGCAGACATGGGAGGCGCCGGGGTGTAGCTCGCGCAGCTGGGCCACCCGGGCCAGCGCGGCCGCGCGGTCGGCACAGGGCTCCACGCGGCCGAGAAAGCGGCTCTTCTTGACGATCAGTTCATGCTGCACGGGCGCAGCCAGGGTCAGCGGCATGGGGCGGATTGTCGGCGGGCCCCGGCTGCGACAATCTCCGTCCCATGCTGAAGTTCGACCTCCTCAAGACCGAAGGCCGCGCCCGCCGCGGCACGCTCACGCTCAACCACGGCGTCGTGCAGACGCCCATCTTCATGCCCGTGGGCACCTACGGCACGGTCAAGGGCGTCACGCCGCGGTCGCTGACCGAGATGGGCGCACAGATCATCCTCGGCAACACCTTCCACCTGTGGATGCGGCCGGGCCTGGACGTCGTCAAGCAGTTCGGCGGCCTGCACCGCTTCGAGAGCTGGAACAAGCCCATCCTGACCGACTCCGGAGGTTTCCAGGTCTGGAGCCTGGGCGCCATGCGCAAGATCAGCGAGGAAGGCGTCAAGTTCGCGTCGCCGGTGAATGGCGACAAGCTGCTGCTCACGCCCGAGGTCAGCATGCAGATCCAGACGGTGCTCAACTCCGACATCGTCATGCAGTTCGACGAATGCACGCCCTACGAGAGCAAGGGCGTGCTGACGACGGAGCGCGAGGCCAAGCAGTCGATGGAGCTGAGCCTGCGCTGGGCCAAGCGTTGCATCACCGAGTTCCAGCGCCTGGAGAACCCCAACGCGCTGTTCGGCATCGTGCAGGGCGGCATGTACACCCACCTGCGCGACGCGTCCCTCGCAGGGCTGGCCGAGCTGGACCTGCCGGGCTATGCCATCGGCGGCCTGTCGGTCGGCGAGCCCAAGGCCGAGATGCAGCGCGTGCTGGAGCACACGGGCCACCAGCTGCCGGCCAACAAGCCGCGCTACCTGATGGGCGTGGGCACGCCGGAAGACCTGGTGGAAGGCGTCAGCCAGGGCATCGACATGTTCGACTGCGTGATGCCCACGCGCAACGCCCGCAACGGCCATCTGTTCACGCGCTTCGGCGACCTGCGGCTGCGCAATGCGCGCTACAAGAGCGACGAGAAGCCGGTGGACGAGACCTGCACGTGCGAATGCTGCACCAGCTTCAGCCGTGCCTATCTGCATCACCTGGACCGCTGCGGCGAGATGCTGGGCCCGATGCTGACCAGCGTGCACAACCTGCACTACTACCTGGCCTTGATGCAGGAGATGCGCGACGCGCTGGACGCCGGCCGTTTCGAGGCCTGGCGGGCGCAGTTCCACGCGGACCGGGCGCGTGGCGTGTGATGTGAGCCCCTCGCCCATGCTCGCCTCGCTGAACGCGAGCGAGTCTGGTCGGTCCCCCTGGGGGACGGCGATGCTGGCGGCATCAAGCCGCCAGCACATCGCCCGCGGGCCGGCTTGGGGCGGCCCGGCGCCGGCCCCTCAAGCCATGCGCCGGAGGCGCTACGACGCCAAGCGGGCCACCGACGCCGGGAGGGCTGCGTGCTGAAAGCCCTGCTCGCCCCGCTGCGCTGGCTGTTCCGGGTCGTCTTCGCGCTGCTCATCCTCTTCGAGGAATGGGGCTGGGAGCCGCTGCGGCGCGTGTTCGCGCTGATCGCGAAGCTGCCGGTCATCCGGCAGGTCGAAGCGCTGCTCAAGCGCCTGCCGCCGCGTTGGGCCTTCGTCGTGCTGCTGCTGCCCAGCCTGCTGATCCTGCCCATCAAGCTCGCGGCCGTCTGGTTTGTCGCCCGGGGCCATGTGGTGTTCGGCGTGGGCGTCATCGTCGCGGCCAAGGTGGGCGGCACGGCCCTGCTGGCCTGGCTGTTCCAGCTCATCCAGCCGGCGCTGATGCAGCTGGCCTGGTTCGCCCGCCTTTACGCACGCTGGACAGCCTGGAAGGCCGAGCTGCTGGCCTGGGTGCGCGCCAGCGGCGTGTGGCGCACGGCGCGGGCCATCAAGCTGCGCGTGAAGCGTCTCTTCAGGCGCGGACGAGCGGGGCAGCCGCCTTCGGCCTGAACTGCAGGCGGCGCTCGCGCTGGGCGTCGATCTCGGCACGGATCTGCGCTAGCTCGGCCTGGCGCTCGTCGCGGTAGAAGAGGTTGTAGGCCTCGAAGGGGATGAGCCGGCCGTCGGGCCGGGCGATGTGGATGCAGCTCTTCTTGAGCGCGCGGATGTCCAGCGACTGCGCGTCCATGAACTGCACGATGAGCACGCGGAACACGTCGCGGTAGCTGAGCTGTGGTGCGTCTATCTTGGGCAGGCAGCACAGCAGCTCGGACAGGCAGTTGCTCTGGCTCTCGGGCGAGTGGTTGGTGGAGAACAGCTTGAAGACCGAGGCCTTCAGCGCCGGGTCGCCCTCGAAGACGATGGTGCTGCGGTCGCCTGACAGCAGCGTGGCGGCGTCGAGGTAGCGGGTCAGCGGAACCAACCCGCCCTTGCCGCGGATCGCGTAGGCCATCGCCAGCGTGTCGGGGTTGCAGGGCACGGGCAGCACGTCGGCGGTGGTGAACACGCCCGATTGCTCGGCAATGCGGCGGCGCAGTTCGCTGACCGTCAGGCGGTGCTTCGCCGCGTCGTAGGCCTCCACGCGGCCGGCGTTCTGGATGGGCTGCAGCGTCACGCCGCGCACGCAGGCGTAGCCTTGCCCGTGGCGGATCACGTCGCCGATCTCGTCGTCGTTGACGCCGCGCTTGACCGTCATCACCAGCGTGGTGGACAGGCCCAGTGCGTCCAGCCGCGCCAACGCCTCGTCATGCGGGCGGCGCAGGTCGGCGCCGCGCAGGTCCATCAGCGCGTCGCGCCGCAGCGAGTCGAACTGCAGGTAGACCTCCAGCCCCGGCGCATAGCCCGCCAGCCGCTCGGCGAAGGCCGCGTCCTGGGCGATGCGCAACCCGTTGGTGTTCACCATCAGGTGCTTGATGGGCCTGGCCTTGGCGGCGTCGAGGATGTCGAAGAACTGCGGGTGCAGCGTCGGCTCGCCGCCAGAGATCTGCACCACGTCGGCCTCGCCCTCGCTGGCGACGATGGCGTCCAGCATCGCGACGACCTCGTCCAGCGAGCGGTGCGTCAGCCGCTCCGGCCCCGAGGCGGCGTAGCAGGTGGGGCAGCGCAGATTGCAGTGGTCGCTGATCTCGACGATGGACAGGCAGCTGTGCTGCATGTGGTCGGGGCACAGGCCGCAGTCGTAGGGGCAGCCGTACTGCATGGGCGTCGCGAAGCGCTGCGGCATCTCGGGCGGCTTCACGAAGACCTCGCGGCACTGGCGGTAGTAGCCCGCGTCGTCGCTGACGAGCACGCGCTCGGTGCCGTGGGCGGGGCACCACTTGTCCATGTAGACCCTCTCGTCCTTGATGACGATCTTGGCCTCGCAGGGGCGCAGGCAGGTCGTGCAGACCGATTGCGTCGTGTCGTAGAACAGGTAGGGGCGGTTCTTGCGGTTCATGACGTGGCGAGACGGGGTTGGCGCCAGGCGCGCGCGACAAGAGGGAGATAGACGGCGAGCGCGACGAGGCAGGTCCACTGGATGCCCGACAGGCCCAGCGGCCAGGCGACGGGCACGGGCTTGAGGAACTCGACGAGGAAGCGCCACAGCAGATAGGCGCTCAGGAAGCACTTGAAGGCCAGGCCCGGCACGGCGAAGCGGGCGCGGTGCAGCCAGGCACCCAGGGCCAGCACGACGGCGATCTCGTAAAGCTGCGTCGGGTGGCGCGGGATGCCGTCGCCGAAGTCCACGCCCCAGGGGGCCGTGGTGGGCAGGCCGTAGGTGTCGTCATGCAGGCCGGCGAGGAAGCAGCCTACGCGGCCCAGGCCCAGTCCCACCGCGATGGGCAGCACCATCGCGTCGCCGGTGCTGCGCGTCTGGCCGGTGAGCTTCTTGGCGATCTCCACGCCGACGAGGCCGCCCAGCAGGCCGCCGACGATGCTCTGCCCCGGCAGCACGAGCGCGCCGCCCTGCCAGGCGGCCAGGGCCACGTCGGGCCGCTCAAGCAGGAACACGAGCTTGTTGCCCAGCGCCGCGCCGATCAGCAGGCCCACCAGCACGCCGAAGTTGCCGGGCGCCAGCGCGCCGCCGCGCCGCTGGCGCCTCAGCGTGGCGCGCCACAGCGCGGCGCCCAGCGCCATGCCGGCATAGGCGAAGGCGCTGTGCACCCAGGCGGCGGTGGCGGCGTCGCTGATCAAGAAGAAGCGCTGTCTTTGTCGGCGCTGCGCAGCCGCCGGGCCAACTGGCGCCCGCACAGCCAGGCCACCAGCCCGCCGATCAGCAGGCTGGGGATGGCAACGACCAGCGCAGCGCCCGCATAGCTGCCGGGCTTGGCGAGATCGGGCAGGGACATCAGCGTGAAGGCCGCGCCGCACAGGCCGGCCAGGCCGAAGCCCAGCGTGGCCACCGCCAGGAAAGTGATCGCGATAAATCGCCATAACTTGGAGTCGGTGTCGCTCATGACAGGTCATCCTTCGGTCGGATGGGATGTATCAAGTGCCAGATCTTGGCGCCGCATACCTTGACCATGACGATACCGGCGATTAGGCAGGGCACGGAAAAGACCAGCCACACCCACGTGACGCTTTGGCCTTGCAGCAGCGCCGGAATGGAAGTCAACGTGACGTAGCCGCCGCACAGCCCGATGGCACCGAAACCCAGCACGACCATCGCCAGCGCGAGAACAAGCAACCCCCGAGTCAGCGTGGACAGCATCGCGCTCAGCCCACCGGCATCGCCAGCAAGCCCGCCACGCGCTCGCGCAAGCCCTCGGGCGTGACGGCGCCGGGCGCCATCGGCCGGTCCACCGTCACCGACACCCGGCTCCAGAACCCGCGCCGCAGCGGCCTGGCCATGGCATGGCCGCCCTCCACGCGCGAGAAGAAGCTGCCCCACAGATTGCCCAGCGCCATTGGGATGACGGGCACGTCCGGCTGGCCCTCGATGAGCTTCATGACGCCGCCCTTGAAGGGCTGCAGCTCGCCGTCGCGCGTGATGCCGCCCTCGGGGAAGATGCAGACCATCTCGCCGTCCTGCAGCACCGCCCGGGCGGCGGCGAAGGCGGCCTCGTAGGTGGCCGGGTCGGTCTTCTGCGGCGCGATGGGGATGGCCTTGGCGAGGCGGAACATCCAGCCCAGCACCGGGATGCGGAAGATCTGGTGGTCCATCAGGAAGCGGATGGGGCGCGGGCTGGCAGCCATCAGCAGCACGGCGTCGACGAAGCTGACGTGGTTGCAGACCAGCACGGCCGGGCCGCTCGTCGGCAGGCGCTCGTCGTGGACGATGCGGAAGCGGTAGACCAGGCGCGTCAGCACGAAGGCGATGAAGCGCAGCAGGTACTCCGGCACGATGAGGAAGATGTAGGCCGCCACCACCGCGTTGGCGATGCCCACCGCGAGGAAGACCTGCGGGATCGTCAGGCCCGCGCTCAGCATGGCGCCGGCGATGAGGGAGCTGGCGATCATGAAGATCGCATTCAGGATGTTGTTGGCCGCGATGATGCGGGCGCGGTGCGTGGGCTGCGCGCGCAGCTGGATCAGCGCGTACATGGGCACGCTATAGAGGCCGGCGAACAGGGCCAGCAAGGTCAGGTCGGCCAGCACGCGCCAGTGCGCCGCCACGCCGAGAAAGGCGCTCACGCTGTAGGGCTCGGCGGCGGGCAGGCCTTTCAGGGTGCTCACGGCGAAGTACAGGTCGATGGCGAACACGCTCATGCCCAGGGCGCCCAGCGGCACCAGGCCGATCTCGACATGGCGCTTGGACAGCATCTCGCACAGCAGCGAGCCGACGCCGATGCCGATGGAGAACACCGCCAGCAGCAGCGACGCGACCTGCGGGCTGCCGTGCAGCACTTCCTTGGCGAAGGCCGGGAAGTTGCTCAGGAACACCGCGCCGAAGAACCACATCCACGAGATGCCCAGCAGCGAGCGGAACACGGCCAGCCCTTCGTGCGCCAGCCTGAGGTTGCGCCAGGTCTCGGTGAAGGGGTTCCAGTTGATGACGAGATGGGGGTCAGTCGACGGGCTGGCCGGGATGGCCTGCGCCGTCGCGCGGCCCAGCACGGCCAGGCCCAGGCAGGCCCAGGCCACGTGCTGCGGGCCGACGAGGGGTGTGTCCACCAGCAGGCCGCCCAGCAGCTGGCCCAGCAGGATGGCGACGAAAGTGCCCATCTCCACCATGCCGTTGCCGCCGGTCAGCTCGCGTTCGCTCAGCTGCTGCGGCAGGTAGGCGTACTTGACCGGGCCGAACAGCGTGGAGTGCAGGCCCATCAGGAACACGCAGGCCAGCAGTGCCGGCACGTTGGCCGCGTAGAAGCCCCAGGCGGCGATGGCCATGATGGCGATCTCCAGGCTCTTCACGAGCTGCATCAGCCGCGCCTTGTCGTGCTTGTCGGCGAGCTGGCCGCTGGTGGCCGAGAACAGCACGTAGGGCAGGATGAACAGCGCACCGATGGCCAGGCCCGCGTGGCTGGGCGGCAGCCAGTCCAGCTGCAGCTGGTAGGTGATCATCAGCGTGAACGCGAACTTGAAGACGTTGTCGTTCGCGGCGCCGAGGAACTGCGTCCAGAAGAAGGGCGCGAAGCGGCGTTGGCCGAGCAGGGCGAACTGGTTCGGGTGGACGTCGTGGCTCATTGTTTGACCAGGTGCGGGGAGTCGGACAGGTTGGCACGCGGCAGCCAGGCGAACATCGAGTCCACGGTGACCGTGTCGATGTGGCCGGCGAAGCGCCGCGCACTGGGATGATCGTCGAAGGCGATGTTGGCGCGGGTCATGCGCCCGCCCAGCCGGGTCAGCGTGGACAGGTGCAGGTCCGTCGGCGTGTAGCCCTGACTCTGCAGCCAGCCTTGCGCCTCGCGCCGGCCGGCGACACCGGGCGCAGCCGCGCCGGCCAGCGTCTCCAGCACCCACTGGTTGCTCTGCTGGTACCGGGTGCCGAAGGCATAGGCCACCATGCTGTAGCGCCGCTCGTTGAAGCGCGCCACGCGGGCGTTGTCGGCCAGCACCGGCAGCAGCGCCTGCTGCAGCTCGGGCTTGAGGACGACGAAGGCGGCGTCGTAGCGGTAGGGCCGGTCCATGAAGAACTCGCCCAGGCCCTGGCGGTACAGCGCCGCGTGGTCGGTGCCGCAGTGGTTGAGCTTGTGCATCACGCGCCAGACGGCGGGTTGCTGGGTCTCGTCCTTGTAGGCGAAGCCGAGGTGCGACCAGCGCAGGCCGTATTTGCTCAGGTCCTGCCCCGCACGGGCGAGGAGGGCGACCTGGGCGCCGCTGGCGTCGAGCTGGCGGGCGGTGGCCTGAGCGAGGTCCAGGCCCTGCTCGATCTCGCGCGGCGTCGGCGGCCTGTCCTCGCAAGGCCTGCCGGCATGCGCGGCCGTGGCGATGACCAGGGCCGCGATGGCGACGGCCAGCCTCAACGGCTCACCTGTTCGTTGTAGAGCAGCGCCTTGCCGATCTCGTTGGGGATGAAGGCGATGACCTCGCCGGCGGCCGACAGCAGCGTGCCCGCGCCGATGACCGACACCGTGACGGCCGCGCCGGTGGACACGACGACGCCTTCGGCCAGCTTGCCGGCGGCCTTGATGCTGATGCGCGCGCCGTCCGAGGCGCGCTCCAGCACCCAGACCGTGGCGCCCCCGACGAGCTCGACACTGACCACCACCAGCGTGACACCCGCCGACAGGATGCCCGCGGGCAGGGCGCTCAGTGCGACGCCGGTGGCGCTGACCGCGCCGACGGACAGCACCACGGGCGCGATCGACAGCGCGGCACTGGCCTCGGACGGGTTGGCTGCCCGGGTGGGCGCGCTCAGCGCGAGACACAGGCCGGTGATGACGAGCAGGTGTTTCATGGTGTCAGCGAGTGTTGCGATGGGCGCGATCTTGCGCGATGCCGTGGCGCCGGAGCCTGCCATCGCGCCCAGGCGCGCGGCAAGCGCCGGCCGGTAGCGTTTCGTGCGCCTGCCAGCGCGCTCTCGTCGGCGCGGCCAGGCCGCTGCCGCCACGGGCGCGTCATGCGCTACCGTTGGCGCCCATGTCGAGCACGCAATCCCTCGTGGCCCTGATCAAGGCCGAGCTGAAGAGCCAGGGCCTGAGCTATGCCGAGCTGGCCCAGGCGCTGGACCTGTCGGAGTCCAGCGTCAAGCGCATGCTGGCGCCGGGCGGCGAGATGCCGCTGTCGCGGGTGGACGAGATCTGCCGTGTGCTGAAGCTGGAGTTCGTGGAGCTGGCCGGCCGCATGGCGGCGCAGGCGCCCACGCAGCGCGAGCTGAGCCTGGAGCAGGAGAAAGCCGTCGTGGCTGACCCCAAGCTGCTGCTGGTGGCGATCTGCTGCCTGAGCCTGTGGGCGCTGGAGGACGTGCTGGCGCGCTACCGGCTTAGTGAGGCGGATGCCGTCGCGGCGCTCGTCAAGCTGGACCGGCTGGGCGTCATCGAGCTGCGCGCGCACAACCGCTACAAGCTCAAGGTCGCCAAGACGCTGCGCTGGCGGCCACAGGGGCCCGTCATGACCTTCTTCCGCGAGCGCGTGATGGCCGACTTCTTCGCCGGCGGCTTCGACGGCGAGGGCGAGCTGCTGACGCTGGTGCACGGCGAGTTCGGCGCCGGCCATGCGCGCGAGCTGGCCGAGCGGCTGCAGCGCGCCGCCGACGACTTCGCGCGCCAGCACCTGCTGGACCAGAAGCTGCCGTCGGCCGACAAGCGGCCCTACAGCGTCGTCATCGGGCTGCGGTCGTGGGTGTTCGAGGCGTTCCGGGACCTGGAGCGACCGGGGCTGGGCCTCACCAGAACTCCCAGCGGCCGGTCGCGATGACCCAGACGCCCAGCAGCCCGTTGGTCACCGCGTGCGCGATGACGGCCGTCCACAGCTTGCCGCTGCGGCGGTAGAGCCACGCATAGGCCAGGCCCGCGACGACGGCGGCCAGCCACAGCGTGTGGGCCAGCGTGAAGACGAAGGTCGACATCACGAGAGCCCGCACGCCCACGGTCTGCGGGTCCACGCGCTCGAAGCCCGGGTGCTGCACCCAGCGCATCAGGAAGCTGCGCCAGAACAGCTCCTCCATGACCGGCACCACCAGCGCCGCGCCGATCAGGCGCAGCGCCACCAGCGGCCAGATCAGCTGCCCCGAGGCATCGAGCGGCACGAAGCTGGCCGTGGCCTCGCCCAGCTGCATCCAGGGCGCGTCCAGCTGCACCCAGATCGCGAAGACGGCAATGCCGACGACGACGGCCCAGCCGGTCTCGCGGGCGTCGGGCAGGTTCTGGCGCGCCAGCTCGCCGTAGCCGCGCCAGTACCAGGCCAGCAGGCCGGCGACGATGAGGGTCTGCGCGCCGTAGATCCAGCGCACGTCCAGGCCGAGGTCCGCCGGCAGGTAGCCGCGCAGCGCCAGCAGCGCCATGAAGACGGCGAAGGGAATGCAGCGGGCGAGGGCGGCGGGGCTGAGGGTGGGCGTGGCGGCGGGCATAGCGCGCCAGCTTAGCCCGGGCCGCCGGCTTGCCGCTGCGGAGCAAAGACCGACAATGCCGCCCATGAGCACCCATGACCTCACCGATGCCGAGTTCGCCGAACTCGACGAACTCCTCGCCGCCACGCCCGAGCCACTGCAGCCGCTGGACGCCTGCATGCTGGACGGCTACCTCTGCGGCGTCATCGTGCAGCCCCGCCTCATCGAGGCCGACGAATGGTTGCCCAACATCTTCGACTACGACGGCGGCCTGCTGCCCGAGACGGTGGACGCCGGCTGGCTGGACAAGCTGACCCAGCTCGTCGAGCGCCGCCACGCCGCGCTGAACCGCAGCCTCGTGGAGGACGGCTGGTTCGACCCCGTCATCCTCGACGTCGACGAGGAGCAGGAGTCCGAGCCCGAGCCCCTGCCCGAGGACGCCAGCGAGGAGGAGCGCGCCGCCCGTGCCAGCTACGACGCGCTGGGCCCCGTCTCGCGCGCGCTGATGCCCTGGGTGGCCGGCTTCCAGCATGCGGCCCTGTGCTTCCCGGAGCTGGCCGACCTGCCCAGCGACGACGTCGCTGCCGCGCTGGCCCGGCTCTACCGCCACCTGCCGGCCGAGACGGACGAGGAGAAGGAAGTCGTCGCGACGCTGAACCGCGAGCACCCGCTGCAAGACCTGGACGATGCCATCGAGGAGCTGGTCGCCACCGTGGCCGACCTCGCCGACCTGACCGAGACCGAGCGCTACCGCGTCGACACCATCCGCCGCGACACGCCCAAGGTGGGGCGCAACGATCCCTGCCCTTGCGGCTCCGGCCGCAAGTACAAGCAGTGCCACGGTAGCAACTGATGCGTTTGCAATTGCTCTCGGACCTCCACCTGGAGACCGAGAGCTACCTGCCGACGCCCGCGCCCGGCGCCGAGCTGCTGGTGCTGGCCGGCGACATCGACACGAGCTGGTGCAGCTTCGAGCTGTTCCGCGGCTGGCCGGTGCCGGTGCTCTTCGTGCCCGGCAACCACGAGTTCGACCGCCGCGACGTGGACGAGGCGCGCGAGGCGCTGCGCGCCCATGTCCAGGCGCTTGGGCTGCGCATGCTGGACGACGAGTCCGTCGTGCTGACTGACCGCGAAGGCCGGCGCGTACGCTTCGTCGGCAGCACGCGCTGGTGCGACTTCGACGCGTTCGGCCCCGCCGGCCGCGAGCGCGCAATGCGTGCGGGCGGCTACTTCCAGAAGGTCATGCAGGCCACGCGCCATGGCGAGGTCTTCGACGTGGACGCCGTGCGCGCGCTGGCGCTGGAGAGCCGCGCCTGGCTGGCCGGTGAGCTGGCCCGCGCGGGTGACTGGAACGCCACCGTCGCCATCACCCACTTCGCCCCCAGCCTGAAGAGCGCCGACCCGCGCTACGGCCGCCAGCCCGGCACGGCCAGCTTCTGCAACGACGACGAGGAACTGCTGCCCGGCGCCGACCTGTGGCTGCACGGCCACCTGCACTGCCGGCACGACTACCGGATCGGCGGCACCCGCGTCGTCAGCAACGCCCGCGGCCACATGAAGCGCGGCGAGGCCGACGGCTTCGACGGCCAGCGCGTCATCGAGGTGTTTTCACCGGCTTGATGCGCAGCGCCCACACCACGCCCGCCACCAGCAGCGCCACGCCCGTGAGCGTCGCCGGCGGCGGCATGCGTTGCTTCCAGGCAAAGGCGTAGGCCAGCGCTGCCAGCGTCTCGAAGACGATGAGCTGGCCCGACAGCGAGGTCGGCAGGCGTTGGCTGGCCTCGTTCCAGCACAGCGTGCCCAGCCAGGACGAGCACAGGCCGATGGCCGCCATCAGGCCGACGAAAGCCCAGGGCCTCTCGCCCAGCGGCAGCGCATAGTCGGCCGGGATCAGCATGCCCGGCGCGGCCAACTGCACCATGGCCAGCAGCACGACGCCGATCAGCGCCATGGGCAGCGTGACCAGGCCTTGCGCCGTCGCCCAGGCCCTGGGGCTGCGGTCGGCGTGAGCGCGCAGCCAGTCGGCATTGCGGATGGGATACCAGGTCCAGCAGGCCACGGCCGCGATGGCCAGCAGCGCGCCCTCGGCGTAGCGGCGCGGGTCGCCGGCCTCGCTCTGCAGCACGGCCAGCTCGTCGCGGTTCACGCAGGCCAGGCCGGCGGCGATCAAGGCCAGCGATGGCGCCAGCTTCAGCCAGGGCAGCTTGCCGTCGCGCACGCGGTTGCGGTGGTTGGCGCAGACGGCGATGACGACGGGCAGCGTGCCGATGATCATGGTCGGCAGCGGCGCGCCGGCGCGCTGGATGGCCGCCGACAGGCAGAGGTAGTACAGGAAGTTGCCGACCAGGCTGAGCCTGGCGGCCTCCCACCAGTCGTCGGCCCGCAGCTCGCGCAGCGCGCGCCGGTCCAGCGCCAGCGCCAGCGGCAGCGCGATCAGCCCGAACGCCAGGTAGCGCCCCACCGTCAGCAGGGCGGGTGCATAGCCGGGCAGCATCACGGGCGCGACGAACACCAGCCCCCACATCAACCCGGCGGCGAGGGCGAACAACAAGCCAAAGAGCATGGCCGGCATCATCCCCGATGCCGCGGGCCGCAGCCGTCAGGCCTTGCGTCTCAAGCCCGCGTTCCGAACCAGCCCGCCACGGCTTCGCGCTGCGCGGCCGTGTAGTGCAGGCCCAGCTTGCTGCGCCGCCACAGCACGTCATCGGCGCTGCGGGCCCATTCCTGCTCGACGAGGTGGTGCAGCTCGACCTCGAACAGCCCCGGCGCCACCTCCGTGCCCGAATCGGCCGCGAGCAAGGCCTCGGCCTGGCTGCCATAGGCGTGCGCCCAACGCGCGACGAGCGGCGGCGGCCGGTCCGCATGGCGGGCCTGCAGCGTGGCGATGAAGCCGTCGATGTCGACGCCGTGCGGGCCCAGATCACCGCCCGGCAGCCTGGCGCCGTGGGTCCAGGGCCGGCGGGCGTCGCCCAGCAGCGCGCCGACCTGGCTGGCGCCGTCCTCGGCCAGCTTGCGGTAGGTCGTCAGCTTGCCGCCCCAGACGTTCAGCAGCGGCGCGCCCGCGTGCGCGTCGGCCTCCAGCAGGTAGTCGCGCGTGACCGACGAGGCCGAGCCGCCCTCGTCCAGCAGCGGGCGCACGCCGGCATAGCTCCACACCACGTCGGCCGGCCGCACGGGTTCCGCCAGATAACGGCTAGCCTGCTCGCACAGATAGTCCACCTCGGGCGCGCTGATCTCGGCGCGGCCGGGCGGCGCCGCGTCGTGGGGCAGCTCGACGTCCGTCGTGCCGATCAGCGTGAAGCAATCCTCGTAGGGGATGGCGAAGATGATGCGCCCGTCGGGGTTCTGGAAGATGTAGGCGTGGTCGTGGGCGAAGCGCCGCGGCACGACGATGTGGCTGCCCTTGACCAGGCGCATGCCGCGCGCCGGCAGGCCCTGGCCGCGCAGAAAGCTTTCGGCCCAGGGGCCGGCCGCGTTGACCAGCGCGCGGCTGCGCAGCCGGCGGCCTCCCTCCAGAGTCAGCTGCCAGCCCTCGGCGCTGCGCCGCGCCTCGGTCACCGCGCAGCGCGTCAGCACCTCGGCGCCACGCTGGCGGGCGTCCATCGCGTTCAGCACCACGCAGCGGGCGTCGTCCACCCAGCCGTCGGAGTAGACGAAGCCGCGCCTGAACTCGGGCCGCAGCGCCGCGCCGTAGACGGTGCCGGCGAGCTTCAGGCCCCGCGAACCCGGCAGCAGCTCGCGCCGCGCCAGGTGGTCGTACAGGAACAGGCCGATGCGGATCATCCAGGCCGGGCGCAGATGCGGTGCATGCGGCAGCACGAAGCGCAGCGGCCGCACGATGTGGGGCGCGCTCCTGAGCAGCACCTCGCGTTCCTGTAGAGCTTTGGCAACCAGCGAGAACTCGTAGGTCTCCAGGTAGCGCAGTCCGCCGTGGATGAGCTTGGTGGAGCTGGACGAGGTGTGCTGGGCCAGGTCTTGCGCCTCGGCCAGCAGCACCCGCCAGCCGCGCCCGGCCAGGTCGCGCGCGAGCCCCGTGCCGTTGATGCCGCCCCCCACCACCACGACGTCAAAATCATCCATATCGACCACTCTAAGTGAACGGCCGTCATGGATGCACTGCTCGCGCTGGACCAGGGGACTTCGAGTTCGCGGGCCCTCGTCTTCGATCGCTCGGGCCGGCTGCTGGCCGCGGCGCAGCGTGAGCTGCCCCAGCACTTCCCGCAGCCGGGCTGGGTGGAGCATGACGCCGACGAGATCTGGGCCCACCAGGTGGAGTGCGCCCGCGAGGCGCTGGCCAAGGCCGGGGTCCGGGTCGCCGCCATCGGCATCACCAACCAGCGCGAGACCGTGGTGCTGTGGGACCGTCGCACCGGCACGCCGCTGCACAAGGCCCTGGTCTGGCAGGACCGGCGCACGGCGGCCTTCTGCGATCAGCTGAAGCAGCAAGGCCTGGAACCCCGCGTGCGCGAGCTCACCGGCCTGGTGCTGGACCCCTACTTCTCCGCCACCAAGCTGCGCTGGCTGCTGGACCACGTGCCCGGCGCCCGCGCGCGCGCCGCCCGTGGCGAGCTGGCCTTCGGCACCGTCGACAGCTGGCTGCTGTGGAAGCTGACGGACGACGGCAAAGGGGGCAAGGTGCACGCCACCGATGCCAGCAATGCCTCGCGCACGCTGCTGTTCGACATCCACCGCGGCGACTGGAGCGACGAGCTGCTGGCGGCCTTCGACATCCCGCGCAGCCTGCTGCCCGAGGTGCGGCCGTCGGCCGGCGATTTCGGCCGGGCGGTGGAATTCGGCGTGCCCATCACCGGCATTGCCGGCGACCAGCAGGCCGCCCTCTTCGGCCAGGCGGCACTGGCCCCGGGCCAGGCCAAGAACACCTACGGCACCGGCTGCTTCCTGCTGATGCACACCGGCACGCAGGCGCGAACCTCCACGCAGGGGCTGGTGACGACGCGCGCGGCCCAGGTGGACGCCACCGCGCAGTACGCGCTGGAAGGCAGCGTCTTCGTCGGTGGCGCCGTCGTGCAGTGGCTGCGCGACGGCCTGCATGCCGTGCGCTCCAGCGCCGAGGTGCAGGCGCTGGCCGGCAGCGTGCCCGATGCGGGCGGCGTGGTCTTCGTGCCCGCCTTCGCCGGCCTGGGTGCCCCCTACTGGCGGCCCGACGCGCGCGGCGCGCTGCTGGGCCTCACGCGCGGCACCACGCAGGCCCACATCGCCCATGCGGCGCTGGAGAGCATCGCCTTCCAGAGCGCTGCGGTGCTGGCCGCGATGAACGCCGACGTGGGCGCGAGCGAGCGCCTGACGGAGCTGCGCGTGGACGGCGGCGCCAGCGCCAACGACCTGTTGATGCAGTTCCAGGCCGACCTGCTGGGCATCCCCGTGCTGCGCCCGCGCGTCATCGAGACCACGGCACTGGGCGCGGCGCTGCTGGCCGGCCTGGGCTGCGGCCTGTATGCGTCCACCGCCGAGATCGGCACGATCTGGCAGCTGCAGCGCGCCTTCGAGCCGCGCATGTCGCGCGACGCGGCCGGCGCGCGCATGGCCCAATGGGAGCGCGCCGTGCGGCAGGTGCTGGCCGAGTGACGCGCCGCCGGTGCTGCTGACAAGCCCTGGCAGCCGGCCCCTGCAGCATGCGGCCTTTCAGTTTCAGGAACCCCCATGAACTTTGCCTACACCCTCGTCTACGTGGCCGACGTGAGCGCGTCGCTGTCCTTCTTCGAGCGTGCCTTCGGCCTGAAGACGCGCTTCCTGCACGAGAGCGGTGCCTACGGTGAGGTCGAGACCGGCCCGAGCGGCGCCAAGCTGGCCTTCGTGGACCACGCGACCGCCCGCGACAGCGTGCAGCACGACTACGTCGCCGCCGATGCCAGCGACAAGCCGCTGGGCATGGAGATCGGCTTCACCGTGGCCGACGTGCAGGCCGCTTTCGACCGCGCCGTCGCCGCCGGCGCGCGCGCCCTGGCCGCGCCCGTCACCAAGCCCTGGGGCCAGACGGTGGCCTATGTGCGCTGCCCGGACGGCACGCTGGTCGAGCTCTGCACGGCCATGGGCTGATCCGGCCCGCGGCTCCCGGGGTCGCAGGAGGCGAGCCATGCTCCCGCACAATGCCGCCCCATGCGACGCGCCGACCGCCTTTTCCAGATCGTCCAACTCATCCGTGGCCGCCGGCTCACGACGGCCGACTACCTGGCCCAGCGGCTGGAGGTGTCGATGCGCACCGTCTACCGCGACATCGCGGCGCTGGGCGAGCAGGGCGTGCCCATCGAGGGCGAGGCCGGCGTGGGTTACCGCATGCGGGTGGGCTTCGACCTGCCGCCGCTGATGTTCAGCAAGCAGGAGGCCCAGGCCCTGGTCGCGACGGTGCGCATGTCCGAGTCGCGCCTGGACGCGGCGCTGGCCCGCCAGGCCGAGAACGCGCTCTCCAAGATCCTCGCCGTGCTGCCGCTGGACGCCCGCGCCGCGGCCGAGAGCCTGGCGCTTTACGCGCCGCTGCCGGCGCTGGACCCGGCGACGAGCGCCCACCTGACCGCGATGCGCGAAGCCACCGAGGCGCGGCGCAAGCTCAGGGTCGGTTACCTGGACCTGGGCGGCGTGAAGAGCGAGCGCGTCGTGCGCCCGCTGGCCTGCCTGTTCTGGGGCCCGGTCTGGACGCTGGCGGCCTGGTGCGAGCTGCGCAACGACTTCCGCAGCTTCCGCGTCGACCGCGTGGAGACGCTGCAGGTGCTGGACGACGCCTTCCGCGACGAGCCGGGCAAGACGCTGGCGGACATGAACCGCCAGCGAGACGACGGTTGACCCCTCGTCCAGTCCCGGCCCGCGAACGTCGAAATCAGTCCACCAGCTTGGCGCCCTTGTCCCGCAGCAGCTCGCGCAGCACCGACCGGTGGCAACGCGCCTCGTCCTCGCAGTAGCAGCCCACCGAGAAATCCGTCTGCGCCGACAGCGTGGCCAGCAGGGCCAGCGCATGCTGGGCCTCGGGCTCGGCCATCTCGGCGTGGTACTTCTTCCTGAAGGCCTTCCACTGGGCCTCCGTCTCGGCCGCCTGGCCCAGCTTCATCGTCTCGAGGCTGGGCGCGAGGTTGGGGAACCACACGTCGTAATAGTCGCGTGAGGCGAACTCGGCCTTGGGCACGCCACGCGGCGGGCGGCGCACGGTGCCGATGCGCGTGCCTTCGCCTGCGGCGCGCGGACTGCCCAGCTGGACGATGCGGATGGCCATGGCTTGTCTCCTCAGCGGCGCCCCAGCACGCGGATGACCTCGTCCTCGGCCACCGGCTTGGCGATGAAGCTGTTCATGCCGGCAGCGATCGCCTTCTCACGCTCCTGCTCCAGCACGGCGGCGGTGAAGGCGTGGATGGGCAGGCTGGCGGTGGCCGGATCGGCGCGCAGCAGTTCGGTCGCCTTCAAGCCGTCGACCTTGGGCATGTGCAGGTCCATCAGCACGCCGTCCAGGCGCCCGGCCTGTTCGCGGGCCAGGTGGATGGCCTGCTCGCCGTCCTCGGCCTCGACGACCTCGGCACCCAGGCGCTGCAGCAGCGCCGTGATGATGAGCCGGTTGACCGGGTTGTCCTCGGCGACGAGCAGGCGCTGGCCGGCCAGCGGGATGCGCTTGCGGGCGGCCGTGTCGTCGACGGTCAGCGCCGTGGGCAGGGCCAGCTCGGCCCAGAAGCTGGAGCCGGTCGCGCCGTCGCTCTGCACGCCGACGCGGCCCTGCATGCGCGCGGCGAGTTCGCGGCAGATGGACAGGCCCAGGCCCGTGCCGCCGAAGCGCCGCGTCGTCGAGTCGTCGGCCTGCGCGAAGGGGCGGAACAGGCGGCCCTGCAGCGCCGGCGGCACGCCGATGCCGCTGTCCTGCACGACGATGCGCACGCGGTCGGTGTCGGCGGCCGACAGCTTCAGCCGGATGTGGCCGTGCTCGGTGAACTTCAGTGCGTTGACGAGGAAGTTCGCCATGATCTGGCGCACCCGCAGCGGGTCGCCGATGACGAGGCGGGGCAGCCCGGGTGCCAGCTCGATCTGCATGTCCAGCCCGCGCTCGCGGCCCAGCGCCGCGCAGCCCTCGAAGCTGGCCTGGGCCAGCGCGTGCAGGTCGAACTCGATCTGCTCCAGCTCCAGGTGGCCCGCCTCGATCTTGGACAGGTCCAGCACGTTGGAGACGATCTCGTTGAGCGACTCGGCGGCACCGACGAGGTGGGCCAGGTATTTGTCGCGGTGGTCGTCGGCGGGGCCGCCCTGCTGCAGCAGGCGTGCCAGGCCCAGCACGCCGTTCAGCGGCGTGCGGATCTCGTGGCTCATCGTCGCGAGGAAGGCGCTCTTGGCATGGCTGGCGCCCTCGGCCTGCTGCTTGGCGGCCTGCAGTTCGCGCTCCTGGCGGCGGCGCTCGGTGACGTCCTCGGCCAGCCACAGCGTGGCGCGGTCGGAGGCGTCTTCGCTGCGCCCGGCCAGCGTGGCCGGCAGGCCGCGGGCGTTGAACTGCACGGTGATGCGCCGGCCGTCGGGGTGGACGAAGTCGCGCTCCAGGGCCTGGGCGGCGCTGGCCACCTGCTGGGCCGAGGGCAGGGGAGGCTGGCCGTCGGCGAGCCGGGGCTCGATGCCGCCGAAGATCTCCTGCCAGTGGTGGTTCACGCGCTCGAAGCGCTCGCCGCGTGTCAGCGCGATGCCGATGCTGGCGTGATCGAGGATGGCCTCGGCCTCGATGCGGCCGCGCTCGCTGTCGGTGATGTCGCGCGCGATCAGCATCGTCGCCGGCTCGCCGTCCCAGTCCAGCGATGCGGCGGAGACGAGCAGGTCGCGCCATTGGCCGTTGACGAGGATGGCCGAGCGGAAGTCGCGCACCAGGCCGGAGTCGGCCAGCGCCGCGGCCAGCCGCCGCGGCTCGGTGCTGTCGGGCCACAGGCCCAGTTCGCGGGCCGAGCGGCCCATCAGCTCGTCGCGGGACAGGCCCGCCAGCGCGCAGAAGCCCGAGTTCGCGAAGCGGATGCGGCCGTCGCCGAGGTGGGCCACGCAGATGGCGTCGGGGCTGGCGCGCAGCACGCGGTCCAGCATGCTGGCCGTGCGCTGGTGCTGCTGCAGCGCCAGGCGCTCGCCGGTGATGTTGTGGCTGACGCCGCGCCAGCCGGTGTGGCGGCCGGCGGCGTCGAAGACGGGCTCGCCCGAGCTCAGCGTCCACAGCAGCCGGCCGTCGGGCGCGCGAAAGCCGTTGATGCGGTCGCGATAGGCGCGCCTGGCGCGGATGTCTTCCAGCAGGGCCTGGAACTCGGCATCCTTCACGAGGGCGGCGCCGCCGGGCTGCCCCATGCGCAGGAAGTCCTCGCGCTTGTGGCCGGACAGGGTCTCGAACTCGTCGGACAGCTGGGTCACGCGGAACTTGGCGTCGGCCTCCCAGGCCCAGTTGTGCGCGGCCTGCACCAGGCGCGCGAGGCGCGCCTCCTCGCCGATGGCGCGGCGCAGCGCGGCACCCAGGATGCGATTGAGCAGCAGGGCCGAGGCCAGGCCGCCCACGGTGATCAGCAGGTGCCCGACGACGCGGCCCTGCACCGACGGAGGCCCCGCGACGAGCCGGCCGGGCAGCCAGCCCCAGGTTTCGAGTGCGGCCAGGCCGAGGAGGGCGGCCACGTGCAGCGCACCCAGCGCGAGGGCGGGGGCGCTGCCGGCCACGCCGCCGGCCACGGCGATGAGCACGGGGCTGGCCGCCAGCACCAGGGTGTGCACGCCCAGGCCCGTGGCCACCGAATGGGCGACGAGGCTGAGCTGCGTGCCGCCCAGCACCAGCACCATGGCCAGGCGCAGCCAGCCGGCCCGGCGCACCAGCGCGGCCAGGGCGCCCAGGCCCAGCAGCGTCATGCCGATGGTGAAGCGCTGGTCTCCCAGCGGCAGGGCGCCCCTGGACGCTTGCAGCACCAGGCCGACCAGCGCCGACGTCGCCCCCACGATGGTGACGATGGCGATCAGCGTGCGCGCGGCCTTGTCCTGCAGCGCGTCGCGGTTGTCGAGGCTGTCAGACGGCAGCGAAACCATGGCTGGGCGGCATGCAGTCGCTGAAGGGTTGGCCGCGGACGGGCGCGTGCCGGCAGTGCTGCGGCGGCTCGCGGCCCGGTGGCGCGGCCTGGGTTGGAGTCGTCATGGAAGCGCGTCCTCGTCGCTGCGGCGCGACATTAGCACGCAGCCGCGCGCCCTCCGGGGGTTTTCGGGGCGGTTCGTGTGCGCCTGGGCGGCCCGCTGCGGCCGTTTCACCGCGTCCACGGGGCCGGTTCGGGCGCGCGCAGGCGCGGCAGCCAGGCCAGCGGGTCCAGGCGTGCGGCGGGCGTCTCCACCCAGCGGTGGAAGGGCACGGCCAGGCAGTTGGCCAGCAGCCAGGTGGCCAGCAGCAGCAGCAGGCCCACGGCCGGCGTCGCGCCGGGCAGCCGGGTCAGCAGCGCGTTGGTCAGCAGCAGCACCGGGAAGTGCAGCAGGAACAGGGCATAGGACGGCGTCGCGCCGCGGGCCAGCAGCGTGGCACAGGACGTGGGCAGCAGCGGCCGGCCCTCGGCCTGGCGCTGCTGCGCCCAGGCCAGCCATAGCGCCGTCGTGAGCGCGAGGGCGAGGCGGTCGCGCCAGTCCAGCGCCAGCGCGGCGACCATCGCCACGGCCAGCAGCACCAGGCCGGCGCGGCGGTGGCGCCACAGGCCCAGCCAGTGCACCAGCGCGCCGAGGCCGTAGGACACGAAGAAGTAGGGCGCGAAGGCGTCCAGCTCCGGCTGCCGGTTGAAGACGAAGGCCGAGGCCAGCACGAGGGCGGCGACGAGCAGCGGCCCGACGACGAGGCGGCCGGGATGGCGCCAGCCGCGCCGCGCCAGCCACAACAGGCCGACGAGCAGCGCGAACAGCTGCAGGTCGATGGCCACGTACCAGGCGCCCACCGTCAGTGCCTCGTAGCCGAGCACGTCGTGCAGCAGCAGCGCGTGGGCGAGGAGCTGGCCCGGGCCGATGTCGGTCGGCACCATCTCGGGCCAGGAGGATGCGATGAGGCCGCAGGCCCCCAGCGTCAGCGCCAGCGCGGCGAGGAAGGGCAGGGTCAGGCGCAGGTAGCGCCGCCACAGCAGCTCCGGCACGCCGGCCGGCAAGGCCTTGCCGCGCGGCGACAGGCCGCGTGCGCTCAGGAAGCCACCCACCACCAGGAAGACCTGCACCGCCATGCGGCCGTACTGGTGCATGGCGCCGGCCAGCCATGGCAGCGCTTCGTGGGCAGCGCGCGCGATGGGGCCATAGCTGACGAGGTGGTGCAGCACGATGACCTGGGCGGCCAGGGCCTTCAGGGCGTCGACGTGCGGCAGGCGGCGGGAACAGTGGGGCATTGGCGAAAAAGAACGGGCCTGCGCTGAGGCAGGCCCGTTGCTTCGGACGTGTGAAATTGTACCGGCGCCACCCCAGGGAAAACCCCGCTGTTTCAGCTGGTCACCAAGCGCCGGCTGCCGTGGGCAAGCGGCGCGGCCGCCTCAGCCGAACAGGCGGCGCAGCCAGTCGCGCAGGCGCTGCAGCAGGCCCGGTGGCGCCGCCGGGGCCGGCGCGGGCAGCGCGCCGGCTGCGGGCGGTGGATGGCGCTCCAGCAGCGCCGCCTGGAAGCGGGCGAAGAAGTCTTCGGCCAGCTTCTGCGCGGCCATGTCCACCAGGCGCGAGCCGATCTGCGCCAGCTTGCCGCCCACGCTGGCGGTGACGTCGTAGCTCAGCCGCGTCTGCTGCGGCGCCAGCGCCTCCAGCGTGACGAGGGCCTGGCCCTTGCCGTGGCCGGCGGCGCCGCCCGAGCCGTCGAACGTGAGGCGGTAGCTCTGCGGCGGCTGCAGGTCGGACAGCTGCAGCCGGCCCTTGAACTTTGCCTTCACGGGGCCGACGGAGACGGCCATCAGCACGTCGAAGGCGTTGTCGCCGGCCGGCGTGATGGCCTCGCAGCCGGGCACGGCGGCCTGCAGCATGGCGGTGTCGTTCAGCGCCGCCCAGGCCTGGGCCTGGGTGACGGGCAGGGTCTGGGCGCCGGTGAGGTTCATGGGCCGATTCTGACGGCCGCCGCAGGAAAACACACGGGCCGCGGGGCAGGCCGCGGGCCGGCGTCACCCGCCCGTGACGGTCAGTTGGTTGTCTACCGACTTCACGCCATCCACGGCACGGGCGATGGACTCCGCGCGGTCCTTCTCGGTCTGGTTGGCGACCTTGCCGGTCAGCTGCACCCAGCCGTCGGCGTCGGTCTCCACGTGGACCATGGCCAGCGACGACACCTTGCTCGCGGCCAGCTGGGCCTTGATCTTGGTCGTCACGACGGAGTCCTTGACCCACACCTTGGCCGTGCCGGCCGGGTTGTCCGCGGCCTGGGCGGCCAGCGGCGTCACGAGGGCGCCGACGATGAGGAGGGAGGCGAGTTTCGAAATCTTCATGGGAAGTCCTTTCAGCGCAAGCGGCAGCACCTGATGCGCACCGCTGGAACCAGAATCTAGGCGGCCAGCCGGGCCTGGCGCGGTGGACGGTGTGCCGCCGGCCTGTAGGACGGCGGCTCAGCGCGCCAGCGCGTCCAGCAGGCGGCCGATGCTGTCGAGGTTGTGCACGGGCAGGTGGTGGCTCACCTCGGGCAGCAGCGCCCGCACGCCGGCGGCACGGGGCTCGAAGCCGTCGAAGCGCAGCAGCGGATTGAGCCACAGCAGCTCGCGGCAGGACAGGCGCAGCCGCTCGGCCTCGCGGGCGAGGTCGGGCGCGTCATAGCCCGGGCTGCGCTCCAGCCCGTCAGTGACCAGCAGCACGGTGGCCGTGCCGCCACCGAGCACGCGGCGCGCCCAGTCGCGGTTGAAGGCATGCAGGCTGTGGCTGATGCGCGTGCCGCCGGCCCAGTCCGGCACGGCGGCGGCCGCGGCGGCCAGCGCGGCGTCGGGGTCGCGGCCCTGCAGCTGGCGCGTGATGCGCGTCAGCCGCGTACCGAAGACGAAGACCTCGACGACGGGCCGCTCGCGCAGGCCGGGGCCCGGGTTGAGCAGGCCCTGGGCCAGCTGCAGCAGCACGCGCGAGTAGCGGCCCATGGAGCCCGAGATGTCGGCCAGCAGCACCAGCGGCGTGGCCCGCGAGCGGGCGCGCTCGCGCGGCGGCAGCGCCGGTTCGCCACGGGCCTCGGCGCGCAGCGTCGCGCGCCAAGCGATGCGGCCGCGCGGGGCCGGTTCGTGGCGGCGCGTCAGGCGCCGTGCCAGCGCCGGCTGCAGCGCGGCCAGCGCGCGCCGCGCGGCGTCCCATTCGGCGGTGGTCATGGTGTCGAAGTCGCGGCGCTGCAGCAGCTCGCGGTCGCCGGCGTCCAGTCGCGCCTCCACGTCGACCTGCTCGGTGCGGGGCGGCGCCGCGGGGCGCGGCGGGAACAGCGCGTCGGCGAGGCGCCGGTTCTCGGGCGGCGGCGGCGTGGCCGCGCGCGCCTGGGCCTGCGGCAGCAGCAGGGCCATGATGCGGCCCAGCAGGTCGGGGTCGCGCCAGAACACGTGGAAGGCCTGCTCGAACAGCGGCCGGTGCTCGGGCCGGTCGACCAGGCAGGCGGCCAGCGTGGCCTTGAAGTCGGCGCGCGAGGCCAGGCCGCCGGCCTCCAGCGCCTGGGCGGCGAGCAGCAGCCGGTCCGTGCCCACGGGCAGGCCGGCCGTGCGCAGCACGCGGCCGAAGTGCAGGACGTTCTCCGCCAGCCTGTCCATGGCTTCAGGCGCGCGCCTGCTCGCGCAGCTCGGCCAGCAGCCGCGCGGCCTCGCTGCCCTGCACGCGGACGATGTCGTCCTGGTACTTGAGCAGCACGCCCAGCGTGGACTGCACGGTGGCGGGGTCCAGGCTGACGGCGTTCAGCTCGACCAGGGCGCGCGACCAGTCCAGCGTCTCGGCCAGGCCGGGCAGCTTGTACAGGTCCAGCGCGCGCAGGCCCTGCACGAAGGCGACGACCTGCCGGGCCAGCCGCTGCTCGATGTGCGGCAGGCGGGCGCGCACGATGGCCAGCTCGCGCGCGGCGTCGGGGAAGTCCACCCAGTGGTAGAGGCAGCGGCGCTTGACGGCGTCGTGGATCTCGCGGCTGCGGTTGCTGGTCAGGATGACCAGCGGCGGCGTGGCGGCCACGATGGTGCCCAGCTCGGGCACGCTGATCTGGAAGTCGGCGAGGAACTCCAGCAGGAAGGCCTCGAAGGGCGCGTCGGCGCGGTCCAGCTCGTCGATGAGCAGGACGGGCGCGGGCGTGGTGGTCAGCGCCTGCAGCAGGGGCCGCTCGATGAGGAAGCGGCGCGCGAAGAGTTCGTCTGCCGTGCGCTCGCGCTCGTGGGCCTGGGCGAGGCGGATCTCCAGCATCTGCCGCGCGTAGTTCCACTCGTAGGCGGCGGCGGCGAGGTCCAGGCCTTCGTAGCACTGCAGGCGGATCAACGGGCGCTGCAGCGCGGCGGCCAGCGCAGCGGCGATGGCCGTCTTGCCGGTGCCGGGCGCGCCTTCCAGCAGCAGCGGGCGGGCCAGGCGCAGCGCGAGGAAGGCGGCCGTGGCCAGCTCGCGCGAGGGCAGGTAGGCCTGGGCCTGCAGGCCTTCGGCGACGGCATCGATGCTGTCCGGGGCGGGGTTGAGCATGCGGGCCTCACGGGTGAGCGGGTGGCTCGAGTATCCGGTGCGCGCCGGCATCACGGCCCGCCACCCGCCGACGCAGCGAAGCGCTTAAGCTGGCCGCCTCATCCACGCGCACCCAAGCAGCCATGAACTTCATCAAGATCGTCGGCGTGATCCTCCTCATCGCCGGCGCGGCCAGCCTGGCCACGGGCGGCTTCAGCTACACCAAGGACAGCACCGTCGTGAAGCTCGGGCCGCTGGAGCTGTCGGCCAAGGAGAAGGAGCAGGTCAACCTGCCGGCATGGCTGGGTGTGGGCGCGATCGCGGTGGGCGGGTTGCTGCTGCTGTTCGGCGGGCGCAAGGGTTGAGCGCGATGCACGACACGGTGCTGCGCTTCTGGTTCGAGGAGCTCCAGCCGGCCCAGTGGTGGAAGGTCGACCCGGCGTTCGACGCACTCGTCCGCAGCCGCTTCGGCGCGCTGCACGAGCGGGCCGTGCGCTGCGAACTCTTCGCCTGGCGCGCGACGCCGCAGGGCCGCCTGGCCGAGGTCATCGTGCTCGACCAGTTCGCGCGCAACATCCATCGCGGCAGTCGCCAGGCGTTCGCAGGCGACCCGCTGGCGCTGGCCCTCGCGCAGGAGGCGGTCGCCGCCGGTGCCGACCTGGCCTTGCCCGTCGAGCGCCGGGCCTTCCTCTACCTGCCCTACATGCACAGCGAGTCCGCCGCCATCCATGCCGTGGGCGAGCCGCTGATGCGTGAGCGCGCGCCGCAGCACACGCATGAGTTCGAGCTCAAGCACAAGGTCATCGTCGACCGCTTCGGCCGCTATCCGCACCGCAACGCCATCCTGGGCCGCGTGTCGACGCCGGAGGAAGCGGTCTTCCTGACGCAGCCGGGCTCCAGCTTCTAGAGGTCCAGCCGATAGACCACCGCCGCGGCGCGCTCGTCGGCGCTGTGACCGCGCAGGGCCCGGTCCCATTCGGGGCCGCCGGCGCCGGTCGAGGCCGCCGCGTTCTGCGTCATGACGGTGACCTCCTCGGTGCCGGCGTCGAATTCGCCGACCTGCTCGCGGCTGTCGAGAAACAGCTTGGCCACCGGGCCGGCGCTGGACGCGATGACGATCAGGTAGCGGGAGACCTGGCGGTGTTCCTGCTGGGCGTGCCGCGATGGAAGCTCATGACCGAAGCCCTGGTTCATTTCCGGCCTCCTCGCCTTCGCAAAGGCTGCGCAAGTGGGGTCATTGTGCGCCGGCTGCGCCCGGCGTAACCCTGATGCCCGAGTGCCTTCGTCATGATCCAATCACGACATTGGAACCGATTCCAATTCAGAGGACAGGCGAGAACTGGGCATGCGGAGCAAGACAGGGTCGGGCCACCTGGGCGGGGTGGTGGTGCGGGGGGTGCGGTTGGTGCTGGGTGGCGTGCTGGCCGCCGGTCTGGTGGCCCGGGCCGTGGCGGGTGACGTGCCGGACTTCGGCCCCCACGTCCACGTCGTGCACCCGGCCACACCCGGCCTGCAGCAGCGAATCGACGATATCTACGCCGCACAGCAGCCCAACCACTTCGGCCCGCGCCGCGACGCCATCCTGCTGCTGCCGGGCACCTACGAGAACCTGCGCATCCCGGTGGGCTTCTACACCCAGGTGCTGGGCCTGGGCGCGCACCCGGACGACGTGCACGTCATCGGCGACCTGCGCTCCACGGCCTTCCTGGACAACGACAACGCGACGCAGAACTTCTGGCGCGGCGCCGAGAATTTCGCGGTCACGCCGACGCTGGGCATCGGCGACAACACCCTGCAGTGGGCCGTCTCGCAGGCCATCCCGTTCCGGCGCATGCACGTGCGCGGCAACATGCGGCTGAACCAGAACAACGGCTGGGCCAGCGGCGGCTGGTTCTCCGACGTGCTGGTCGATGGCCAGGTGAATTCGGCGACGCAGCAGCAATGGCTGTCGCGCAACAGCCGCTGGGCCGGCTGGACGGGCTCGAACTGGAACATGGTGTTCGTCGGCGTGCAGGGCGCGCCCGCCGGCGAGTTCCCGACGCCGGGGCAGCGCTACACCAAGGTCGACAGGACGCCGCTGGTGCGCGAGAAGCCCTACCTCTTCATCGACGGCCCCCGCGGCTATGCGGTGCGCGTGCCGGCGCTGCGGCGCGACAGCACGGGCGTGTCCTGGACCGATGCCAAGCCCGCGCCGGGCCGGACGCTGCCGCTGGCGCGCTTCCACATCGCCCGGCCGGGCGACACGGCCGCCGCGCTGAACGCGCAGCTGGCCGCCGGCCGGCACCTGCTGTTCACGCCGGGCGAGTACCTGCTGACGGAAACACTGCAGGTACGGCGCACCGGTACCGTGGTGCTGGGCATCGGCTTCCCGACGCTGCGCTCGGACAACGGCCAACCGCTGCTGAAGACGGCCGACGTGAGCGGCCTGACGATCTCGGGCCTGTTCCTGGATGCCGGCCGGCAGGACTCCGGCGTGCTGATGGAAGTGGCGCCCGAGGGCTCGAAGAAGCGCCACAAGGCCGACCCCATCGCTCTGCACGACCTGTTCTTCCGTGTCGGCGGCGCGGCCTCCGGGCAGGTGACGACGGCGCTGCGCATCAACGCGCACGACACGCTGGTGGACCACACGTGGATCTGGCGTGCCGACCATGGCGAGGGCGTCGGCTGGACGCTCAACCCGTCCGACCACGGCCTGTGGGTCAACGGCGACGACGTGACCATCTACGGCCTGTTCGTCGAGCATTTCCAGAAGGAGCAGGTGGTCTGGCGCGGCGACGGCGGGCGCGTCTACTTCTACCAGTCCGAGATCCCGTACGACCCGCCGACGCAGCCCGAATGGCGCAGCGCGAAGGGCCGCGGCCATGCGGCCTACTTCGTCGCCGACACGGTGACGCGCCACGAGGCCTGGGGTCTGGGCGTCTACAGCGTGTTCCTGAAGCCCGACGTCGTGCTGGACCGCGCCATCGAGGCGCCGGCCCGGCCCGGCGTGCGCTTCCACCACATGATCACCGTCTGCCTGGTGGACAAGGGCAGCATCGAGCACATCATCAACGACGCCGGCGATGCGGCGCGCTGCCAGGGTGGCAGCAACACGGCGACGCTGAAGGCCTGGCCCTGACGCCCCCCGCGGGCGCCGGCATCTGTCGGCGGCGTCCGACAGCGCGTCGAGCCTTTGCGCACCGTTACAAGTGCAGCGGCGCCCTTAGCCTGACGGCCTCACAACAAGGAGAACGCCATGGGTGCCACCAAGATCATTGCCATCCTGCTGCTGGTCGTGGGTGCGGCCAGCCTCGCGATGGGCGGCTTCAGCTACACCAAGGACAAGACGGTCGTGAAGCTGGGCTCGCTGGAGGTCTCGGCCAAGGAGAAGGAGCAGGTCAACGTGCCGGTGTGGCTGGGCGTCGGCGCCATCGCCGTGGGCGGCCTGCTGCTGGTGTTCGGCGGCCGGCGCTGAAAAAACAGGCGCCCGAGGCGCCCGTTGAACCGTTGCACCGGAACGAACCAGAGAGCGTCAGCCAGCCTCTTTCGCGAGGCGCTCCTCGATGCGCGCCTTGACGGCCGGCAGCGCGGCCGGCAGGCCGTGCGCGAGTTGCGTGAACAACTCGTCGTGCAGCTTCATCTCGGCCTGCCATTCGGCGGCATCGATGCGCGTGACGGTGTCGAACTGCTGCCGCGAGAAGTCCAGGCCATCCCAGTTCAGGTCGTCGTAGCCGGGCGTGACGCCGAAGACATGCTCCTCGCCGCCGCCCTGGCCTTCCAGGCGCGCCAGCATCCAGGTCAGCACGCGCATGTTCTCGCCGTAGCCGGGCCAGACGAACTTGCCGTCGGCGCCCTTGCGGAACCAGTTGACGCAGTAGATCCTGGGCAGCTTGGCGCCCGAGGCCTCCAGCCTGGCGCCCAGATCCAGCCAGTGCTGGAAGTAGTCGGCCATGTTGTAGCCCATGAAGGGCAGCATCGCGAACGGGTCGCGGCGCACCACGCCCTGCTGGCCGGCGGCGGCGGCGGTGGTCTCCGAGCCCATCGTGGCGGCCATGTAGACGCCCTCGGTCCAGTCGCGCGCCTCGGTCACGAGGGGTACGGTGGTCGAGCGGCGGCCGCCGAAGATGAAGGCATCGATGGCCACGCCGGCCGGGTTGTCCCAGTTCTCGTCGAGCGCGGGGTTGTTGGTTGCGGCCACCGTGAAGCGGGCGTTGGGGTGGGCGGCCTTGGCGCCCGTTTCCTTGGCGATGGCCGGCGTCCAGTCCAAGCCCCGCCAGTCGATGCAGTGGGCCGGCGGCTGGTCGGTCATGCCTTCCCACCACACGTCGCCGTCGTCCGTCAGCGCCACGTTCGTGAAGATCACGTCGCGCGCCAGGCTGTCCATGCAGTTGGGGTTGGTGTGCGAGTTGGTGCCCGGGGCGACGCCGAAATAGCCGGCCTCGGGGTTGATGGCATAGAGCCGGCCGTCGGCATGCGGCTTGATCCAGGCGATGTCGTCACCGATGGTGGTGATCTTCCAGCCGGCGAAGGTCTTGGGCGGGATCAGCATCGCGAAGTTGGTCTTGCCGCAGGCGCTGGGGAAGGCGGCGGCGACGTGGTACTTGCGGCCCTGCGGGTTCTCGACGCCCAGCACCAGCATGTGCTCGGCCAGCCAGCCCTGGTCGCGGCCCATGGTGGAGGCGATGCGCAGCGCGAAGCACTTCTTGCCCAGCAGCGCGTTGCCGCCGTAGCCCGAGCCATAGCTCCAGATTTCGCGCGTCTCGGGGAAGTGGACGATGTACTTGGTCTTGTTGCAGGGCCAGGAGACATCCGTCTGCCCGGCCTCCAGCGGCGCGCCCACGGTGTGCACGCAGGGCACGAACTCGCCGTCTGCGCCCAGCAGCTCGATGACGGCGCGGCCCATGCGCGTCATCGTGCGCATGTTGACGGCGACGTAGGGGCTGTCGCTCAGTTCCACGCCGATGTGGGCGATGGGGCTGCCCAGCGGCCCCATGCTGAAGGGCACCACGTACAGCGTGCGGCCGCGCATGCTGCCCTTGAACAGGGCTTGCTCGCCGGTCTGCAGCAGTTCGCGCATCTCGGCCGGCGCCATCCAGTTGTTGGTGGGGCCGGCGTCTTCCTTGCTGGCCGAGCAGATGAAGGTGCGGTCCTCGACGCGGGCGACGTCGCTGGGGTCGGAGTTGGCCAGGTAGCTGCCGGGGCGCAGTACCGGGTTGAGCTTCTTGAAGGTGCCCGCCGCGACGAGCCGGTCGCACAGGCGCTGGTATTCCTCGTCGCTGCCGTCACACCAGTAGACGTCGGCGGCCTCGGTCAGCGCGGCGATCTCGGCGACCCAGGCGATCAGCCGGGCGTGTTTCACGTAGGCAGGCAGATTCAGGCGCAGGCCCTGCATCAGCGGTTGGTTCATGGTGGAGGCTCCGATCATGGTGATGTGTTTGGGTCAGCCGTTCGGAGCTGGCCCAAGCACACCGGGCCGGGGGCGCGGATTGTCGAATCCAATGTAATCACGCCGTAACCACCGAGGTCGGTGGGGTCATGCAAAACCGGAATAACGCCATGCTGGCGCGGCCTTCAGGCAAACACGCCTCGCGAAGCGAGCCTGGGGTTTACGCGAAGTCTGCCTGTAATCCGGCGCAACGGCGGCCGAGAGTCGGCCCCTCGTGGTGCAGCAGCTCCTTGGCGAGCTCCCGTATTCCAGGGGCGCGACGCCTACCGCCCGGGTGAAACGGTCGAAAAACGCCGATCGCGACGGTGCCGCGGCGTTCGCCAGCCGGGCAACCGTCTGGGCGCCGCCCGGCCGGTCGGCGGGATGCATGCGGGCGTGGTGCGGGAGGTCGCCTTGACGATCAGGCCGGGCCGCTGGGGCCGGCGCCGTCGCTCAGCGGCCGTGCCAGCGCCTGGAGGCGCGCCGCACCACCTCGGGCAGCAGGTGGTTCTCGTCCTCGATGCGGCGCAGCCAGGTCGCATCGTTGCCCGCGCCGTTGATCTCGCGGCGCAGGTACTGCAGCGCGGCCTCGGCGTGCAGGTCGCCGGCATGCGTGTCCAGCCGGCTCAGCACGGCGCTCAGGTCGTCGCGCAACACCCGGTGCTCGCCCGTCTCGGGGTCGACGAAGGTGCCGTCCAGGCCGAAGCGGCAGGCCTGGAAGCGGTTGAAGGTGTAGGGCAGGTAGTCGTCCTCGCTGAGCGTGAACGGCTTCTCGAGGGTGATCCAGCGCGCGAGGCACTGGATGAAGCCGGCGATGGCCGCCGCCTTCTCGATGGTCAGCGGCGTGTCCAGCACGCGGACCTCGATGGTGCCGAACTCGGGCTTGGGGCGGATGTCCCAGTAGAAGTCCTTCATCCCCGAGACCACGCCGGTGCGCGTCATCTTGGTGAAGTAGGCCTCGAAATCGGTCCAGTTCTGCACGAAGGGCGCGCGGCCCGACAGCGGGAAGGCGAACACCGAGTTCAGCCGCGCGGAGTCGAAGCCCGTGTCCTCGCCCTGCACGAAGGGCGACGACGCGGCGAGCGCGATCAGGTGCGGGATGAAGCGGCTCATGCCGTGCAGCAGCACCAGCGCCTCGTCGGCGCTCGGGCAGCCGATGTGGACGTGCTGGCCGAAGATGGTGAACTGCTTGGACAGGTAGCCGTACAGCGACGACAGTTCGTGGAAGCGCGGCGTCTCGAAGATGCGCTGGCGCTTCCAGTGCTGGTAGGGGTGGGTACCGCCGCCGCACAGGCTCACGTCCAGCTGCTCGGCGCAGCCCACCAGCGCGTCGCGGATCTGGCCCAGCTCCGACAGCACCTGGTTGAAGCCCGTGCACACGCCGGTCGACAGCTCGATCATGCTGCTGGTGATCTCGGGCGTTACGTTGCCCGGGATGCTGTGCTTTTTCACGAGGCGCAGCAGGTCGGCGGACACCGGCGCCAGGTCGTAGTCGGCGTTGTTGACGATCTGCAGCTCCAGCTCGACGCCCAGCGTCAGCGGCTGCGAATGGGAGAACACACCCAGGCTCATTCACGGTCCTCCTTGTGGGGGCGGCGCTTGGGCGCCGGTGGCAGTTCGCCGGCCAGGCGCAGCGCGAACTGCACGGCGATCGGGCCGACCAGCTCCAGCACGGCGATGGCCGCCAGGATGATGGGCACGGCGCCGGCCGCCAGCTCGGGCTCGGCGCGCATCAGCTCGCTGAGCATGACGAGGGCCGTGGCCGACAGCGGCGTCATCGTGATCGACAGCGCCAGGCCCTGGCGCCAGCTGGCCTTGGCCATGGGCGCCAGCAGCACGATGGCGACCGTCTTGGCGACGAAGCGCGCCGCCATCAGCGCCAGCGCCGCGAAGCCGCCGGCGACCAGGATCTGCGGCGACCAGGCCGAGCCGACGATGACGAACAGCATCAGCACCAGCGCCCCGCCCGAGGTGCCGAAGTGGCGCGGCCAGACCCAGGGCCGCTCGCTGGTGTTGCGCAGCATCAGGCCGGCCAGCAGCGGCATCAGCAGCGTCGACACGCCGATGGCGCGCGCCGCGACGATGGAGAACGCGACGAGGCCGAACAACAGCAGCACGGCGCTCTCGTTGCGCAGGTCCAGTCGCCGCGCGACGAGGTAGACGGCGCCGGCCAGCAGCGCGGCCAGGCCCAGCGTGGTCAGCAGCGAGATGGACAGGCCCGCGAGCGCCTGCGGCAGGTCGCCGCCGTCGTCGGCCGCCCACCAGGTGCGCATCAGCGTCAGCGCGACGACGGCGTAGAGCGTGTTCAGCGCCGTCAGCAGCGAGGCCCGCTGCGTGACCTGGCCCTCGGCGCCCAGCTCCATCGCGACGCGGCCCGACACGGCGGCCGGCGCCGGCATGGCCAGGATGGCGCAGGCGATGGCGGTCTGCCAGCTCAGGTCGAACAGCCGCAACACGAAGGCCACGGCGAGCGCGCTGAGCAGGGCCTCGGCCAGGCTGGTCAGGGCCAGGCCGGGGTTGCGGCGCAGCCAGCGCAGGTGCACGCGGCTGCCGATCTCGAACAGCAGCAGGCCCAGGGCCAGGTCGGTCACGGTCTGGGCCGCGCCGGCCAGCGGCATGCCCACGCCGTGGCCGAAGGCGGCGGCGACGCAGCCCGCCAGCGTGTAGCCGACGACGCGCGGCAGCCGCGTCGTCGCGGCGATGAATTCGCCGGCCAGGGCACCGGCCAGCAGCACGCCGACGATGAACATCAGCCCGCTGGAGGGCGGAACGGCCAGCCCGGCCCAGACGCGGGCGCCGGTGTCGAGTGCAGTCATGACTCTCCCTTGTAGGTTTTGCGCGCCAGCCTAAGGGGCAGGCGGGGCACGCCATGTAGGCCGACGAGCCGACCGCCTCCTGGACAATGCAGGCATGCAGCTCATCAGCGTCAACACCGCTCGCGCCGAGCATTTCGTCGCGACCAATGGCCAGTCCCTGGACTCGGCCATCCGCAAGAGGCCGCGTCAGGGTGCGGTTGCCGTCGGTCCACTCGGCCTGGAGGGTGACGAACAGGCCGACCTTACCGTACATGGCGGGCCGGCCAAGGCAGTCTATGCGTATCCGCAGGTGCACCATGCCTTCTGGCAGACGGTGCGCGGCCAGGCCAAGGTGGATGCGCCACCGCTGCAGCCGGGCGATTGCGGCGAGAACCTGACGCTGGCCGGCCTGCTCGAGAGCCAGGTCTGGATCGGCGACGTGCTGCGTTTCCCCGATTGCGAACTCGTCGTCTCCGAGCCGCGCTACCCCTGCTTCAAGTTCAACGCCCACATGGGCTTCAACCAGGCGGCCAAGCTGATGGTGCAGAGCGGCTACTGCGGCTTCTACCTGGCCGTGAAGCGCGAAGGCAGCCTGGCGGCCGGCCAGGCCTTCGAGCTGCTGCCGGGGCCGCGCGAGGTCGGCATCGTGGAGCTGTTCAAGGCCCGCATGAAGAGCAAGGCATGACGCGGCGCCGAGAATGGCTGGCCGCCGCCGGGCTGCTGCCGTTCGTGGCGCAGGCCGGGCCGGTGCTGCGGGTGGGGCCCACGCGCGCGGTCCGCTCGCTGGCCGCCGCGGCGCGCCAGGCCAAGGATGGCACGCTGGTCGAGGTCGATGCGGGCGAGTACATCGGTGATGCCGCTGCCTGGCCCCAGCACGGGCTGACGCTGCGCGCCGTGGGCGGCCGCGTGACGCTGGTCGCGGCCGGCGCCCATGTGCAGGGCAAGGGCTTGTTCGTGACGACGGGCCGGCGTCAGCGCATCGAGGGCTTCGACTTCGTCGGCGCCGCGGTGCCCGACCGCAACGGCGCCGGCATCCGCCTGGAGGCCGGCACGCTGACGCTGGTGGACTGCGGCTTCCGCGACAACGAGAACGGCGTGCTGACGGCCAACGACGAGCGCATCGAGCTCGACATCGTCGACTGCGACTTCGGCGCCATCCTGCCGCGCGAGGGGCGCACGCACAACCTCTACGCCGGCGCCATCGGGCGGCTGGCCGTCAGCGGCAGCTACTTTCACCACGGCCTGCACGGCCATCTGCTGAAGAGCCGCGCGGCCCTCAATCACATCCTCTACAACCGCCTCACCGACGAGATCGGCGGCCGCGCCAGCTACGAGCTGGAGTTTGCCAACGGCGGCGTCGCCGTCGTGATGGGCAACCTCATTGCGCAGAGCTCGACGACGGAGAACCCCCACCTCATCTCCTTCGGCGCCGAGGGAGCGATCTGGGCGCGGCAGGCGCTCTACCTCGTGCACAACACGCTGGTGGATCAGCTGCCCGGCGGCGGTGTCTGGCTGCGCGTGTCGCCGCCGCAGACCGACGTGGTGCTGGCCAACAACCTGCTCGTCGGGACCCCGAAGCTCGCGGCCGAGGGGCACTGGCTCAGGCGCGCCAATTTCTCGGCCGGGTGGGAGGAGTTCGTGCGCGCCGCGCGTGACGACTGGCGGCTCAGGCCCGATTCGGCGCTGCGCGGCAAGGCGGTGGACGTGGGCGAGGGCGGCGGCGTGAGGCTGCTGCCTTCGCGCGAGTACCGCCATCCGCACGCCACCGTGGCCCTGGACGGGCCCGCGCGCAGCCCCGGCGCCTTCCAGGCCTGAGCCCGGCGCCGCCGCAGATCAGCGCTGCGGCGGCCCGGGTGTCAGGCCCAGCTGCTCGCTGGCGACGCGCTGGAGCGCTCGCGCCGCCGCCGCATCGATGCCCAGATCGATGGCGGCCTGCTCGTGCGCGCCCAGGCTCAGCGGATCCCGGCCCGTGATGGCGCCGAACAGCGTCAGCGCGCTCAGGTAGGAGCCGTACTTGCTCGCATGCAGGCGATCCAGCCACCAGAGGTCGAGCTGGCCGGGTGCGCTCGTCGCGGTGCTGCCGTCGGCGCCGTAGAAGCCGCTGCCCTGGGCCAGGCCCTGGTCGACGGCGCGCTGGAAGGCATCGCCCACCGGCACGGCGCCGGCGAAGCCCGGGTTGCCGGCGGCGACGGCGTGGAAGGCCTCGCGCAGGTCGGCCGTCATGCCGGCCAGGTCGGCGTAGTAGCGCGCCGCGTGGCCGGCCTCGGCGACGGGCCGGCCGTCGCTCGTCGCGAGGTCGGGCCTCGTCACCCGGTGCGCCTCGACCATGTCGGGCCGGGCCCAGGTCTGCTCCAGGACGATGCGGGTGGCCGCGCTGGCGTGCGGGTTGGCGGGGATGTCGCGGCGGGTGTCGCAGCCGCCCTGCGACAGGCCCGTGGCCCGGCAGGCCGCCAGGCTGCCGAAGAGCCGGGTCTCGGTGAAGCTCTGCGCCGCGCCGTCGTGGATGAAGTGCTCGAACTGGTGGGCGTAGGCGCGCCAGGCCGCGGGGTTGGCGTTCCTGCCGCGGCCGGGCGGCAGCGCGGCGTCGCTCTGCTCCTGCAGCACGACGATGTCCCAGGCCTGGCTCGCGACGTTGCCGCGCAGGTCCCAGGCGGCGCCGTAGAGGTTCAGGAAATGGCCGCGCAGCGAGGCCCCATTGCGCGTGGACAGCGACACGTCGTAGTCCAGGCCGGCCGCGTCGGTCATCTTCTTGAAGATGCCGGGCACGCCGCCCCAGGGGTGGGGCTCGAAGCTGCCCCGCCCGGGCGTGCCCGCGGGATGGCTGTTGGTGCCGGCCGCGCTGACCGCGTTGAAGCCGGCCGTCAGGTCGTGCACGGCGGCGGCGTTGTAGCTCAGCACCGGGTCGGCGCGGCCGAAGGTGAAGCTGTTGCCGACGAAGAGGATCCTGGCGGGGCCGGCGGCGAGCGCCGGCCCCGCCAGCGTGGCCAGCGAGAGGGCGGCGGCCAGCGCAAGAAGACGCGGGTTCACGGGGGGCTCCGAGCTCTGCGTGGGGGCCGCGGCCGTCAGGCCCGCTGGAGCTCGGCGACGGGGTAGTCGGTGTAGCCCTCGGCACCGCCGCCGTAGAAGGTCTCCTTCCTGGGCGCGGCCCAGGGCAGGTCGGCGCGGATGCGGTCCACCAGGTCGGGGTTGGCGATGAAGGGCCGGCCGATGGCCACCGCGTCCGCATGGCCGCTGGCGACGGCGTCCAGCGCCATCGCGCGGTCGTAGCCGTTGTTGGCGATGTAGGGGCCGTTGAAGCGGCGGCGCAGCTCGGCGTAGTCGAAGGGCGCGTTGTCGCGCGGGCCGCCCGTGGCGCCTTCGACGACCTCCAGGAAGGCCAGCTTCAGGGGGCTGAGCTGCTCGGCCACGTAGTTGAAGAGGGCCTGCGGGTCGCTGTCCTGGCCGATGTCGTTGGCCGGCGTGACGGGCGACAGGCGCAGCGCCGTGCGGCCCGCGCCGATGGCGTCGGCCACGGCCGTCATGACCTCGATGAGCAGGCGCGCACGGTTCTCGATGCTGCCGCCGTAGGCGTCCGTGCGGTCGTTGGCGCTGTCGCGCAGGAACTGCTCCAGCAGGTAGCCGTTGGCGCCGTGGATCTCCACGCCGTCGAAGCCGGCGGCGATGGCGTTCCTGGCGGCCTGCACGTAGTCGGCGACGAGCTGCGGGATCTCTCCGGTGGCCAGCGCGCGCGGCGCGTCGGTCGGCACCAGCTCGCCGTGGGCCGCGTAGGTGCGCGTCTTGGCCGCGCGCGCCGTGGACGACACCGGCGCCTGGCCGCCGGGCTGCAGGCTGCGCAGGGAGATGCGCCCCACGTGCCAGAGCTGCACGACGATCCTGCCGCCCTCGGCATGCACGGCGTCCGTCACCCGCTTCCAGGCGGCGATCTGCTCGGGGCTGTGGATGCCGGGGGTGTCGAAGTAGCCCTGGCCATCGGGGCGGATCTGCGTGGCCTCGGTGATCAGCAGGCCGGCGCCGGCGCGCTGGCGGTAGTACTCGACGTGGAGGTCGTGCGGGACCTGGCGCGGCGCGCGGTTGCGCGTCAGCGGCGCCATGACGACGCGGTTGGCGAGCTCGATGTCGCCGAAGCGGACGGGGTCGAAGAGGGTGGGCATGGAGTTCTGGGGTGGAAGTGCAAGGGCGTCAAGGCTACGCAGGCGGCGTCGGCCTTTCGGTGCGTGCGGTTGATGTGGGATGTGTTAGCGCGAAGGCAAGGCGGGCACCTGCAAAATCTTGCCGCATGAACACTGCACCGACCGCCTCGCGCCGCCGCTTCCTGGCTTCGGGGCTGGCGGGGTGCCTCGCGCCGGCCTGGGGCGAGGAGGCCGCCGAAGCGCCCGCGCCGCGGGCCGAGCGCTATCTCGGCGAGCTGGTGAAGGCGCACCACCTGCCTGGCCTGGCGGTGGCCGTGCAGCGCGGCGGCCGGCCGGTGTTCACGCGCTGCTGGGGCGTGGCCCGGCCGGGCGAGGCGGAGCCGGCCGCCATCGACGACGCCACGCGCTTTTGCATCGGCTCGCTGTCCAAGCCGTTGCTGGCCCAGCTCGTGCTGATGCTGGCGGACGAGGGGAGGCTGGGCCTGGACGACCGCATCGGGCGCCACCTCGGGCCCGTGCCTGCGCACTGGCAGGGCATCACGGTGCGGCAGCTGCTCCAGAACACGTCGGGCCTGCGCAGCGCGGGCGACCCCACCCGGCCGGACGACATGCTGGCCGACCCCGCGCTGCGGCGGCAGATCCAGGCCCGCGGCGGCGCGCCGTTCTCCGAGGCCGAGCAACTGGCGCTGCTGCAGGGCTTTTCGCTGCATGCGCCGCCCGGCCGCGCGTTTCGCTACAGCAACGCCGGCTACAACGTGCTGGGCAGCGTGGTGGGTCGCGTCACCGGCATGCCGCATGCCGAGTTCATGCGCGAGCGCTTGTTCGCGCCCCTTGGCATGACGGGCGCCCGCATGCTGGCCGCCGACACCGACTTCGCCGACATGGCCGCCCCCTGCGACGTGACCGCGGACGGCCGCGTGGTGGACTTGCGCGGGCAATGGCTGCCGGCCCAGAAGGCCTTCTACGCCGGCGGCTGCGGCGGCGTGCAGCTCGGCCTGCGTGACCTGATGCGCTGGGATGCCGGCCTGGGCGGCCGCGCGCCGCAGGGCGCGGCCCTGCCGCCGCGCTTCACCGCTCATCTGGCGCGGCTGCCTCGGCTTTGGGCCCGGCCCGTCGCCACGGGTGGGGGCCTGGGCTACGGCCTGGGCTGGACGGTGGGGCGCAACGCCGCGGGCCGGTTGCGCGTGGGGCATGACGGCTTCATTCCGGGCTTTCGCGCGAGCTACCTGCGCGACCCCGGGCCGCAGGCATGGTCGGCGATGGTGCTGAGCCACCAGCAGGCGGTGGACCCCGGCGGGGTCGCGGCCACGCTGCTCGATCTCTTCACAGGCCCCGCGGCCTGACGGCTTAGCGACAATCGCGCCATGCTCGCCTACCGCCACGCCTTCCATGCCGGCAACCATGCCGACGTCCTCAAGCACCTGGTGCTGACCCGCGTGCTGCGCTACATGGGTGAAAAGGACAAGCCCTACACCCTCATCGACACCCACGCCGGCGCCGGCGGCTACTCGGTGGAGGGCCGCTACGCGCAGAAGAACGCCGAGTACGGCACCGGCATCGCCAAGCTCTACGACGACGTCACCAAGCTGCCCGCGCCGCTGGCCGACTACGTGCAGCTCGTGCGCGACTTCAACCCCGACGGCCAGCTGCGCCAGTACCCGGGGTCGCCCGCCATCGCCAACTTCGTGCTGCGCGACATCGACCGGCTGCGCGCCTACGAGCTGCACCCGACCGACCACCGCATCCTCGCCAGCTACCTGGAGGCGCGCCCCAACACCCAGGTCAGCGACCGCGACGGCTTTGCCGCCATCAAGGCCGAGCTGCCGTCGCCCACGCGCCGCGCGGCGCTGCTGATGGACCCGTCCTACGAAATCAAGACCGACTACGCCAAGGTGCTCACCGCGCTGCGCGAGGCGCTGGAGCGGGCGGCGGACACCGTCGTCATGGTCTGGTACCCGCAGCTGCAGCTGCTGGAGTCGACGCAGCTCGCGCAGCGCCTGAAGGCCAGCGCCGACGCCGCCGCCAAGAAGGGCTGGCTGCACGTGCGCCTGACGGTGGCGCAGGCCGACGAGCGCGGCTTCGGCATGCTGGGCAGCGGCATGTTCATCGCCAACCCGCCGTTCACGCTGCACGACGAGCTGGCCGAGTGCCTGCCGCTGCTGGTGGAGCGCCTGGGGCAGTACGACGGCGCGAACTACGTGCTCGAACAGAAGGCGAAATGACGCCGGGCAAGCGCAAGGCGGGCCCGCATCCCGTCGGGGGATCGGGCGACGCGGGCGGCGGGCGGGGGGCAGCGGTCACGATGGAGCAGGTGGCCGCGCTGGCGGGCGTCTCGACCATCACCGTCTCGCGCGCGCTGCGCGACAGCCCCTCCGTCACGCCGGCCACGCGCGAGCGCATCAAGACGCTGGCCGAGGCCGCCGGCTACCGCTTCAACCACCATGCGCGCAACCTGCGGCTGCGCCGCAGCCACATGGTGGCCGTCATGCTGGAGATGCAGCCCGACACCGACCGGCCGATGACCGACGCCTACCCGCTGCAGCTGCTGGGCGGCATCACGCAGGAGCTGACGTCGCGCGGCTACAGCGTGCTGCTGTCGGCCCTGCAGAGCCCCGGCCAGGGCATGGCGGCGTCGGCGGACGGCGTCATCCTGCTGGGCCAGGGCGCCAACGGCTCGGCCGTGAAGTCGGCCACGGCGATGGGCCTGCCGATGGTCGTGTGGGGCGCGGAGCACGGCCGTGGCGACGCGGTCGTCGTCGGTGGCGACAACGCCCATGGCGGCGCCTGCGCGGCCGAGCGCCTGATCGCGCTGGACCGGCGCGAGCTGCTGTTCCTGGGCGACGTGCGCCATGCCGAGATCCGCGACCGCCAGCAGGGCTTCGTGAAGGCGTTGAAGAAGGCCGGCATCCCCGGCTTGAAGGCGCAGACGCTGGCGCCCGCGGCCTTCACCTTCGGTGCCGGATTCACGGCGGTGCAGGCGCATCTCGCGAATCTCGGTCGTGGCGGCAAGGTCCCCGACGGCCTGTTCGCCGCCAGCGACCTGCTGGCCATGGGCGCCGTGCGCGCCTTCACCGACGCGGGCCTGGCCGTGCCCGACGCGGTCTCCGTCATCGGCTACGACGACTCGCCCGCGGCCCAGAGCTTCGCGCCGCCGCTGACCAGCGTGCGCCAGGACTGGCACCATGGCGGCGTGCTGCTGGCGCGCAAGGTGCTGGACCTGATCGCCGGCCACGGCGCGGCCAGCGAGATCATGCCGACCGAGCTGGTCGTTCGCGCGACCTGAACTCAGTCCAGCACGACTTCCGTGCGCACCACCCCCGCGCGCTCGGCGCTGGCCGACAGCGCCAGCCGCGTGCCCACCGGCGCGCGCACCACCCACTCCGCCACCGCGCGGTCGCCGGTGGGGTGCTTGTTGAACAGGAAGGCGAGCTGGCTCTGCTTGGGCGCGTGGCCTTCGAGCTGCGGGCCCTCGATGCGTTCCTTGCCGTTGACCAGGCTGACGGCCGGGTCGCCCGCGGGCAGGTGGATCTCGAACATCACGCCGCGCACGGTCTTGCGCTCCAGCGCCCGCTGCGTCACGTAGGCGGGCAGGTAACCCGCGTTGGCAACGGCCAGGCGCACCCGCCAGGTGTCGGGGCCCAGCGCCCGCACCTCGGTGCGGATCAGCTCCAGCCGCGGCAGGCTCATGGCGATCTGCGTCAGCCATGCCGGAAAGCGCGCCGCCTCGCGTTCGCGCAGCGCGGGTGGCGGGTTGCGCCAGTAGTTCATCTTGTCCCAGCCGCCGATCTCCACGGTGCCCAGCTGCGGATGCTGGAACGGCGTCCAGTCGACGTACGCCTGGCCGCCGCACTGCTCGTCGCTCCACTTCAGCAGCTTGAGGTCGTCCGCCACCGGGTGCTCGCGGTACCAGTCGATCCACTTCTTGGCCTCGACGCCGGCCTCCTTGTTGGGCGACCACAGCTCCACCACCCAGAACAGCGCGCCGAGATGCTCGTAGACCCAGTCCTGTGTGCCGGTGATGACCTCTTTCGGGTGGTAGCGGAATTCCTCGTAGATGCTGACGGCGGGGTAGCCGGTGTGCTTCTCGCCCAGCGCCGAGAAGGCCTGGAACAGCCACAGGTCCTCGGGCGTCATGTCCTTGTCGGCGCGCGTGCCGCAGGGCCGCAGGATGACGCCGCTGTGGGTGTGGAAGCTGATGGCCGCGCCGATGTTGGGGTGCTGGACGATGAAGTCCACCATGGCCCGCACCTCGGGCTCGCTGGTGGGGTAGGGGCCGGCGCCGAGCTGCTGGTACTCCTGGCGCCATTCGCCGGGGAAGTTGCGGTTCAGGTCCAGGCCTTCGCGGTCGGCGTTGACCTTGACGGTGAGCCCGTCGTGGTTCCTGATGAAGCCCTCGGGGATGAGGCGGTAGTACTCGCCGCCGAACTCGCCCGGCTCGCGCGCCACCATCAGCCGTGGGTCGCCGGCGTGCTTCTTGTAGCCGCCATGCGGGTCGGGCACGCGCATCGTCAGGATGCGGCCGTCGCCGTCGATGTCCTCGGCGGTCAGGCCGTCCACCGGCTCCTCGGTGTAGGGGTAGGGGCGCGTGGAGCTGCGGATGTGGCGCGGCCTCGGCAACAGGGCCAGCTCGGCGCCGTCGGGGTTCAGGCGCGGCACGAGATAGACGGTGCGGGTGTCCAGCAGGCGGCTGACCTGGGCGCTCTCGGCCGAGGTGCCGCCGTGCAGGCCGGCCAGCTGGTGCAGGTAGTACAGGCAGGTCGTCGACGCGGTCAGCTCGGCCGCGTGGATATTGCCGTCCACCCACAGCGCCGGCTTGTCGATGTCCGCGCCGGTGGCCAGGTTGGTGACGACGACGACCCAGATGTCGCGGCCCTCGTAGCTCTTGCCGATGCTGCGCACCGACACCAGGTTGGGCCGCGCCTCGGCGTAGGCGAACAGCAGCGCGGTCAGCTCGTCGTGGCGGTAGAAGTGGTCGAAGCGCGGGCTGGGCAGTGGGGCGGACATGGCGGCGGGTTCCGTGGCGGGGCCCCGCGAACCGGGGCTTCTGAAGTGCCGCGGATTGTGTGGAGCCGGCCCGCGCGGGCACCCCGGGGTTTGCCCTGGGCGAGCTTCACTGGCCCTTGAACAGGGCCTGGAACTGGCGTGACACCGGCAGCTTCTCGTCGCGGCCGCGCAATGCCACGACCATGGTGCCCTCGTCCACGCGGATGGCGCGGGCGATGCAGCGGCTGTTGACGAGCACGCTGCGGTGGATCTGCCAGAACTGGTCCGGGTCCAGCTGGGCCAGCAGCTCGCGCAGCGGCGTGCGGATCAGTGCGTCGCCGCCCTGGTGGACCACGCGGGTGTAGCGCTGGTCGGCCTCGAAATAGATGATCTCGTCCGGCGGGATCAGCTGCACCTCGCGGCCGACGCTGGCCTGGATGGGGCGCGGTGCCGGCCTGGCCTGGGCCAGCTGGGGCAGGCTGGCCAGCAACTGCTGCAGGGCGCTCGTGTCGGGGGCCGGCCGGGCCAGGCGCGGGCGCAGCCGGGCCAGCGCCTGCGCGAGCCGCTCGTCGTCGACCGGCTTGAGCACGTAGTCCACGGCGCCGGCATCGAAGGCGGCCAGCGCATGGTCGTCGAAGGCCGTCACGAACACGATGAGCGGCGGCGCGGCCAGGGCCGACAGCCGGCGCGCGACCTCCAGCCCCGTCAGGCCCGGCATGCGGATGTCGAGGAAGGCGATGGCGGGCTCGTGGGCCAGGCAGTCGTCCCAGGCCTCCACGCCGTTGGCGCTGGCGGCCACGATGTCCAGTTCGGGCCACAGGCGGGCCAGCGCGGCGCGCAATTGTTCGCGGGGGGCTTCTTCGTCGTCGGCGATGAGGGCGGTGAGGTTCATGGCAGCGTCAGGGTGGCCAGGCAGCCGGGGTGGGCGTCCTGCAGGGTCAGGCTGGCCTGGGGGAAGGCCTGCAGCAGGCGGCGGCGCGTGTTGGACAGGCCCACGCCCTCGGCCCAGCCGGGCGCGAGGCCGGGGCCGTCGTCGCGCACGGTCAGCACCAGGCGCTCGCCGTCGCGTCGGGCGGCCAGCTCGATGTGGCCGCCGCGCAGCTGGGGCTCGATGCCATGGGCGATGGCGTTCTCCACCAGCGTCAGCACCAGGCCCGGCGGCAGCTGGGCGTCCACGTCCTTCGGCACGTCGATGGAGAAGCCCAGCCGCGCGCCCAGCCGCGCCTGCATGATGGCCAGGTAGCGGCGCACCATCTCGACCTCGTCGGCCAGCGGCTGCAGCTCGCGCTCGAACATGGGCAGCGTGGCGCGCAGGTAGGCCGTGAAGTCGCGCAGCAGCGGCGCGGCGCGGGCGTCGCCGGTGTCCACCCAATGCTGCAGCGAGGCCAGCGTGTTGAACAGGAAGTGGGGCTGGATCTGCGCCGCGGCCAGGCGGGTCTGCAGGCGCAGCGCGGCCTCCTGCTCGGCCTGCTCGCGCAGCCGGGCCTCGATCTGCTGGGCGCGGAACAGGGTCAGCAGCCACCAGGCGGACAGCACGGCGGTCATGACGGCCAGCACCAGCGGCAGCTGGGCCTGGGTTTCTTCCCGCCAGCCCTGCTTGACGCACATCACGCCCCCCACGCCGACCACGAAGCCGACGACGTAGCAGGCCAGGTTCAGCCGCTTGGTCGTGGGCGCCCGCCACAGCCAGCGGGCCACGGCCAGCGTCATCCAGCCCAGGCCCAGCCCGGCTGGCCATACCCACATGAACTGTCGGTGGGATGGCGTGGTGACGGCCAGCAGCAGCACCAGGTTCACGTAGACGTAGTGATCGATGCCGCGTGGCCAGGGCTGATTGCCGGCACGTGCCATCTCGTCTGCCGAGAAGACGCGGCGCGGGCCGGGGTAGAACCACTGCGACCAGTCGGTGGCGAGCCAGCGGCGAAAGCGGGAGGAAGCAGACATGGACGCAGTCTAGGAGGGGCTGCGCGCAGGCAGCACCGGCTTGCGGCGAACGGCGGATCGACGCGCATGGATGGTTACTCGACCGATCGGTCGGGAAAAGTGCAGAATGCCGGCATGCCTGCCTGGACCGCGCTTGATCTCGAACGCCGCGACGACGGCGTCGCCCTGCTGACCATGAACCGGCCCGCCGTGTTCAACGCCTTCGACGAAGCGTTGATCGCCGAGCTGGACGCGGCCTTCGAGCGGCTGGGCGGTGACGCCTCGGTGCGCGCCATCGTGCTGGCCGGTGCCGGCAAGCACTTCAGCGCCGGCGCCGACCTGCAGTGGATGCAGCGCGCCGCCGCCGCATCGCATGACGACAACCTCGCCGACGCGCGCCGCTTCTCGGCCATGCTGGCGCGCATCGCCGAGTGCCCGAAGCCCACCGTTGCCCGCGTGCAGGGCGCGGCGCTGGGCGGTGGCGTGGGGCTGGTGGCGGCCTGCGACATGGCCGTCTCGTCCGAAGCGGCGAGCTTCTCGGTCAGCGAGGCCCGCATGGGCATCCTGCCGGCCGTCATCGGCCCGCATCTCGTCAACGCGGTGGGCCTGCGTGAGGCGCGCCGCCTGGCGCTGACGGCCAGCCGCATCGGCGCCGACGAGGCGCAGCGCATGGGCCTGGTGCAGCGCGTGGTGCCGGCTGCCGAGCTGGATGCCGCCGTGGACGCCCTCGTTGCCGATCTGCTCGCCTGCGGCCCCCAGGCCCAGGCGGAGATCAAGCAGCTGTACGCGCGGCTGGCGCCCGGCCCGCAAGGATTCAAGGACTGGGCCGAGGTGCGCGAGCTGACCGCGCAGACCATTGCCCGCGTGCGCACGACGCCGGAGGCCCGCGAAGGGTTCGCGGCCTTCCTGGGCAAGCGCAAGCCCAACTGGAACACTTCCGAATGACGCTAGACAACGCCCGCATCCTCGTCGTTGGTGCCGGCCTGATGGGCGCCGGCATCGCCCAGGTGGCCGCCCAGGCCGGCCATGACGTGGCCCTTTTCGACGCTCGCGCCGGTGCCGCCGAGGCCGCCAAGGCCAAGCTGGCGCAGACGCTGGAGGGCCTGGTCGCCAAGGGCAGGCTGACGGCCGAGGCGGCGCAGGCGACGCTGGCGCGCATCACGCCGGTCGAGGCGCTGGTGCCGGCGGACCTCGTCGTCGAGGCCATCGTCGAGAACCTCGACGTCAAGCGCGCGTTGTTCGCCGAGCTGGAGGCGCTGCTGCCCGACGAGGCCGTCATCGCGACCAACACCTCCTCGATCTCGGTGACGGCGCTCGCGCGCGGCATGCGCAAGCCCGAGCGCCTGGTGGGCATGCACTTCTTCAACCCCGTGCCGCTGATGAAGCTGGTCGAGGTCGTGTCCGGCCTGGGCACGGCGCCCGAGGTGGCGCAGGCCGTGTTTGAGCTGGCCGGCCGCTGGGGCAAGACGGCGGTGCACGCGCGCTCCACGCCCGGCTTCATCGTCAACCGCATCGCCCGGCCCTACTACGCCGAGGCGTTGATGCTGCTGCAGGACCGCGCGGCGACGCCCGAGATGATCGACGCCTGTCTGCGCGCCGCGGGCTTCCGCATGGGGCCTTGCGAGCTGATGGACCTGATCGGGCACGACACCAATTTCGCCGTGACGAACTCGGTGTTCGCGGCCAACTTCTTCGACCGCCGCTTCACGCCGTCGCTGGTGCAGCAGGAGCTGGTGGACGCCGGCTTCTTCGGCCGCAAGAGCGGGCGGGGCTTCTACCGCTACCCGGAGGGCGCGCCGGCGCTGCCGGCCGTGGACGCCGCCACGCCGACGGCGCTGCGCCTGACCGTGCATGGTCAGGGCCCGGTGGCCGACCGCTTCGCGCTGGCGCTGCCCCATGCGGCGCGCGAGACCGACAGCGACTGGGTGGGGCTGGACATCGAAGGTCGCCACCTGCGGCTGACGGATGGCCTGCGCGCCGCCGAGCTGCCGCGCGGCGTGGCCGTGTTCGACCTGCCGCTGGCCGCCTCCGGCGACATCGCCTATGCGGGCGATGCCGACACCGCCGTCTGGCTGACCACGCTGGGCCTGACGCCGCGTGCGGTTGCCGACGTGCCGGGCCTCGTTGTCGCGCGCACCATCGCGATGCTCATCAACGAGGCCGCCGATGCGGTGCAGCAGGGCGTCTGCGACGAGGCCGGCGCCGACGCGGCGATGAAGCTGGGCGTCAACTACCCCGCTGGTCCGTTCGAATGGCTGGCCCGCTGGGACCGCCGCGCCGTCGTCGCGCTGCTGGACCGCCTCGATCAACACCACCGCGGCGAGCGCTATCGCGTCTCGCCCTATCTGAAATAACGGGCCGAGTGCCGGGCCGCCCCAAGCCGGCCCGGCATCCCCTCGGGGGAGAGGCCGATGGACTCATCGGACAAGGGGTCAACATGACTGAAGCCTTCATCTGTGACGCGATTCGCACGCCGTTCGGCCGCTACGGCGGCGCGCTGTCCTCCATCCGCGCCGACGACCTCGGCGCGCTGCCCATCAAGGCGCTGATGGCCCGCAACCCCGGCGTGGACTGGGCCCAGGTGGCCGATGTCCTCTATGGCTGCGCCAACCAGGCCGGCGAGGACAACCGCAACGTCGCCCGCATGGCCGCGCTGCTGGCCGGCCTGCCGCAGGACGTGCCGGGCAGCACCATCAACCGCCTGTGCGGCTCGGGGATGGACGCCATCGGCACGGCGGCCCGCGCGATCCGCGCTGGCGAGGCCGGGTTGATGATCGCGGGCGGCGTGGAAAGCATGAGCCGCGCGCCCTTCGTCATGCCCAAGGCCGAGAGCGCGTTCAGCCGCGCGAACGCCGTCCATGACACCACCATCGGCTGGCGCTTCATCAACAAGCAGATGAAGGCGCAGTACGGCGTGGACTCCATGCCCGAGACGGCGGAGAACGTCGCCAGCGACTTTGGCATCCCGCGCGACGCACAGGACCGCATGGCGCTGGCCTCGCAGCAGAAGGCCATCGCGGCGCAGCAGCGCGGCTTCTTCGAGCGCGAGATCGTGCCGGTGGAAGTGCCGCAGAAGAAGGGCGAGCCGCTGCGCGTGCTGCTGGACGAGCATCCGCGCGCGACCAGCCCGGAGGCGCTCGCGAAGCTGAAGGGCGTCGTGAAGCCGGACGGCACGGTGACGGCCGGCAATGCCAGCGGCGTCAACGACGGCGCCTGCGCGCTGCTGCTGGCCAGCGAGGCCGAGGCCGCGCGCCACGGCCTCAAAGCCCGCGCCCGCGTCGTCGGCATGGCGACGGCTGGCGTGGCGCCGCGCATCATGGGCATCGGCCCGGCGCCGGCCACGCGCAAGGTGCTGGCGCTGACCGGCCTCACGCTGGCGCAGATGGACGTCATCGAGCTGAACGAGGCCTTCGCCGCGCAAGGCCTGGCCGTGCTGCGCGACCTGGGCCTGGCGGACGACGACGCCCGCGTGAACCCCAACGGCGGCGCCATCGCACTGGGCCACCCGCTGGGCGCCAGCGGTGCGCGGCTGGTGACGACGGCGATCAACCAGCTCGAAGTGACCGGCGGCCGCTACGCGCTGTGCACGATGTGCATCGGCGTGGGGCAGGGCATTGCGCTGGTGATCGAACGGGTTTGACGCTGCTGCGGGACCGGCCCCGGCGGGTCCCGGCGAGGCAAGAAAAAGGGCGCCTCGTGGCGCCCTTTCGCATTGCTGCCCAACGGTGGCAGCGGCCCGATCACTTGAACTTGTAGCTCGCCGTGAACGTGAAGTAGCGACCGTAGGGGTTGTGCATGCCGGAATTGTGGCCGAGCTGAAAGCCTGTCGAGCCGATGGGGTCGTAAGGCGCCTTCTCGTCGGTGAAGTTCTGGATGTTGAGGCCCAGCGTGATGTCCTTGAAGCCGGTGTAGGTGTAGCCGATGTCGAAGGTGATCCAGCGGCTCATCGAGCAGCCCGGATAGCGGTTGATGTACAGGTCCCGGCCATTGGTGGCCGTCGGGGCCAGGCCCAGGATGCTGCGGCCGGCCAAGCCCTTCGCGGCATCACTCGGGTCGAGGGCGCCGCCGTACTGGCAGGTCTTGCCGGAGTAGTACTGCGGCGCCACCGGGTCTTCGCCACCGGGTATGTTGGTGCCATCCATGCGGCGGATGAAGGACAGGCCGCTGATGAAGTTGGCCGCGCCCAGGATGGAGTGGTTGCCGGTGTCGAAGGTCGACGTGGCGCGGAACTTCAGGCGCGGCACGTCCGGGGCCGACGTGGACCAGTCGGCCAGGCCACCGCGAGTGCCGACGAGGTTGTTGCTGGCGTAGTCCGCCTGCTCACGGCGCTCGTACTTCTGCACATAGGTGCCGGCCAGCGCATTGGTCCACTTGACCTGCCCGTCCATGATGCGGGTCGTGATCTTGGCCTCGAAGTCCAGGCCGGAAATCATCGTGCTGCCCTGGTTGACCCAGGGCGTCTTCACCGTCAGCAGCGGGCCGGTGCCGGCCTGGCCGTTCAGCAGCAGGGCCGGGTTGGTGTCTCGCACCAGGGTGCCCGGCGGGTAGGCGTTCGGGTGATCGATCACCGACTGCGCATCGCTCAGCGCCACCTCGCCGTTGCGGCGGATGCGGTACCAGCCCAGCAGCAGGTCCACGTCCTTGACCGGATTCAGGATGATGCCGAACGAGCTGTTGAACGAGTTCTCGGGGCGCAGGTTCGGGTTGTAGCCACCGACGCCGGACACGCTCTTGTTGCAGTCGGCCGTCTCGGCGCCCGGCTTGGGCACATTGGGCGAGACCTCGGTGTTGCAGCGCAGCGGGTCCACCAGGCCATTGAGGAAGTACTGCGCGCCGCCGGGGCTGACCTGGGACACGGCCGGCGCACGGAAGCCTTCCGAGTAGCTGCCGCGCAGGGCCACGACCGTGTTCGGGCGGTACATCACGCCGATCTTGGGCACGAAGTTGGTCTTGATGCCGGGGTATTTGTCGACCCGGCCGGCCAGGTTCAGCTCCAGGCTCTTGAGCACCGGCGCGACGACTTCGACGAATGCCGACTTCACGTTGCGGCTGCCCTTCACGGCCGTGTTGGCCAGGCCGAACACGTTGCCGGCGGCGTTGTCGGGGTCGGGGTTGATCTCGATGGCTTCGCGGCGCAGCTCGATGCCGCCGGCCAGGCCGATGGGGCCGCCGGGCAGCTGGCCGATTTCGGTGCTGGCCTTCAAGTCCCATTGCAGGATGGACGAGCTGGCGCTGTTGAGCAGCGGGGGAGCCAGATTCGGGTCGGCCGCAATCGATGCCAGCGAGCGGTTCGTGCCGCCGTACTGCGGGCCCAGCATCTGGCGCAGCACGGGCAGGCGCAGGAAGCCCTTGTAGTACTCCTCGCGCTCGGAGCGGTTCCACAGCACGGCCGATTCGAAGTCGATGCTGTTGCGTATCGTGCCCTTGACGCCGGCCACGGCGCGTGCGCCCGTGTTGGTCAGGTCATAGCCGCCCGGGGCATTCGGGAAGCGCAGTTGCACGGCCGCGCGTGCGTTGGGGAAGGGGTTGTCCGGGTGGCCGATTTCCAGGATGGGCTGGAAGGAGCCGCTCAAGCCATTCAGGTTGAAGATGCTGAACGAGTTGCTCAAGCCGCTGATGGTGCGCGGTGCCGCCAGGTATTCACGCTTGCTGCGGCTGTAGCCCAGCTCGGCAAACGCCTGCAGGTCATCCGACACCTTGAGGGTGCCTCGACCCATCAGGTTGAGGTCGTTGCCCGGGCTCTGCATCTCCGCGAACTGGTCGAGGCTGTAGTTGCAGAAGGTGCGGCCGAGCAGGGCGAAGGTGGTGATGCCGTAGCGCGCCGTTTCACCGACGATCTTGTCGCTGTCGGCGCAGGACGAGTTGTTGACCGTGTTGGTCACGGGGACCGCGCTGGTCTGCGGGAAGCTCTTCGAGCCGACCGCGCCGTTCTCCTTGATGAACCAGGGCTGGTCGTTGTAGAGGAAGCTGCCGTAGGGATTGCGGCGCAGATTGATGGCGCGGTAGTCGGCGGCCTGGATGTCCTCGTCGGTCTTGTCGCCGACCATGCTGCGGCCTTTGTGGGTGAAGTCCAGACCCACGAAGACGTTGTAGCCGTTCTGGGCGATGTCGCCCATGCCGGCGGCGACGCTCAAGGTCTGCCGCTTGTACTCGTTGGCGTCGTTGAAGCCCGCGAGCACCTTGGCTTCCAGGCCCTGGAAGTTGCCTCTCAGGATGAAGTTGATGACGCCGGCCACCGCATCGGATCCGTAGACGGCCGCCGCGCCGTCCTTCAGCACTTCGACGCGCTCGATCGCCGCGGCCGGAATCGTGTTCAGGTCATACAGCGTCGAGGTGCCGTTGTTGGGATTGGCATAGGCCGACGGCGTCATGCGCCGGCCGTTGATCAGCACCAGCGTCGATGTGGCGGACAGATTCCGCAGGGACACCGTGGCCACGCCGCGCGAGAAGCCGTTCTGGGTCGCCGTGTCGTTGTAGCCGTCGTTCCCCACGGCGGGAACCATCTTCATCACGTCCAGCGCCGTTCGCGCCCCGCTGGCCTGAATGTCCTTGGCCGTGATGACGTCGACTGGCGAACTGGTTTCGCGGGAAATCCGCTTGATGTTGGAGCCTGTGATTTCCACCCGCTCCAACTGGTTGGACTGGCCTTGGGCAAACGCTGCGCCGCAATAGACCTGGGCTGCCAATGCCGTGAGGGTGATGGCGATATGAGGAATATGTCTGGACGATTGCATTTCAGTGAAGATGGTAGAAATGGGTCGGACGAGTTTGCCAAGGGGCGGTCGAACGCAAGGTGAGGCATGCCCCCGCTTGACAGGCGCGATTTTCTTGACCCTTTACGGAGTTGTAGAAATCGAGGGGTCGGCGCCTGTCAACACCCATCGCTGCTCAGGAAGGGGCGCGTTGACTCGCTCGGTGCGGCGCATCCTGCGAGTGGTCGCATCGGGAGCGTTTCGCCAGCGGCGGCGGCAGGGCTTGGCCAAAAAAACAACGGTGGGCACCGTGCGTCCGTGGACTTCGCAGTTAAGGCCACGGGTTTGATCGGCCGGCGGGCGGCCGACATTTCGCTCATCGAGCCCGCAGGCAGGGACGCCCCGATCGGTCCGTCCAGGTCGGTTTAACGACGAAGCACTGGCGACGGAGGGCGACTCGGCTGGGGCCCGTGGCCTTGAGGGGCATCCCTTCGACGTTCGGATGAGCCGGCCCGAGGCCGGATGTCACCGGAAGTCGCCGACGACGTCGAGTTACTCGAAGAACAGCCTGGAGATGCCCTTCAGGCTGACCAGGTTGCCCGGGTTGCTGGTCTCGTTGAGCACGCCACTCATGCGCTTGAGCAGCCGGGGGCTCTTCTTGGCGCGCCAGATCAGCAGGTCGGCCAGCCAGGGGTGGGCGTTGACGCGGTTGGCGCGTTCGTAGAGGTCGAACTTGGGCTTGAGCGCCGTCAGGCCGGCCTCGTAGGAGGCGCGCACGGCCGCGTCGTCGTCGCGATGCTTCAGCACGGCGTCGGCGGCCAGCATGCCGGTCTCCATCGCCTTGCCTATGCCCTCGCCGGTGAAGGAGTAGGTGCTGCCCGCGGCCTCGCCGGTGACGAGCAGGCCGGGCCGCGTCCACTTCGCGCCCTTGAGAGTGCAGCGCAGCGGCGCGCCCTTCAACCACTGATCGCCCTCGCCGACCCGTTCGCCGACGCGCATCAGCTCGGCCGCTGGCGCGTACTTGGCGACGAAGGCGTCGAAGATGGCCCGCAGGTTGACGTCCTTCTTCCGGCCCTTGCCGCCCAGGTCCCGGTGGCTGTCCGTCACGCCGACGCCGATGTTGAAGTGGCCGTCCGGCGCCGGGAAGATCCAGCCATAGCCGGGGCGCACCGATTGGTCCCAGACGACTTCGAGCGCCTGGATCTTGCCGACCATCTGCGGCGCCTTCACATAGCCGCGCAGCGCCACGCCGCTGGGCGTGTGGCGCTCGCACATGCCGGCCGCTGTCAGCGCCCTGGGCACCGCGCCGGTCGCCAGCACGACCCAGCGCGCCCGCACCTCGACGAGGTTGTCGCCCTGCTTGAGCCGCGCGCCGGCGACGCGGCCGTCCTGTTCCAGCGGCGCCTCGAAACGCGCCTGCTCGAAGCGCGCTCCAGCCTCGCAGGCGGCACGCAGCAGCAGCGCATCCAGTTGGCGCCGCGGCAGCACGGCCAGCGAGCCGGGCACGTCGATGCGCCCGCCGCGCGGCCCGATGCAGCCGACGTGGCTGACCGGCTGGGCCAGGCGCATCACCTCGTCCAGCAGCCCGAGGCGGGCCAGGGCCTGGTGGGCATCGGGGATGAGGCCGTCGCCGCAGGTCTTGTCGCGGCCGGCGGGGTGCTGGTCGACGAGCAGGACATCGACGCCCGCCTGGGCCAGCACGCGAGCACAGGCACTGCCGGCCGGGCCGGCACCGATGATGAGAACGTCAGCAAGCATCGAGGGAAGTGAGGCGGAAGGGGCGGAGGTCACAGGGGCGCGCATTGTCGATCAGGCCCGCGCCCATGAAAAAAGGCCCGCCGAAGCGGGCCTTCCTGCGTGCAGGCCGAGGGCTTAGAAGCCGTAGGCGGCGCGCACGAACAGCGAGCGGCCCAGCGGGTCGGTGTAGCGCGGGTCATAGCCACGCTGCGAGCGGTTCGACTGGTTGGAGAACGGGGGATCCTTGTCGAACAGGTTCTTGATGCCGACCGTCACGGAAGACATCTTGTTGAACTTGTAGCTCGCCGACACGTCGACCAGCGTGTAGGAGTCCACGTTGCCGTAGAACGACGAGCCGCCGACGACCGTGGAGGGGTCGTTCTGGTCGCGGTAGCCGCTCAGGTGACGCAGGCTCACGCGCGCGCCGAGGTTGTCCAGCGCCCACGCAGCACCCAGGCTGTGCTTCCACTTGAAGACGGGCGAGCCGTCGCTGTAGATGCCGACGTTCTCCTTGTACGGATCGCTCGGGTTGGTCTGGTACTGATAGCTGCGGACGTAGGTGCCGTCGTAGGTCAGCGACAGGCCGCCCAGGCCGCCCAGCTTCATGTTGTAGCCGGCGGTCAGGTCGATACCGTTGGTCTTGACCTTTCCGATGTTGTCGTTGGTCTGGATGATGTAGCCGATGGCGGGGCTGTTGTTGTCCAGGCCGGCGCAGCGGTTCAGCGTGTTCTGCACGGCGATGGACAGCGCGCTGCAGCGCACGTAGTTCGCGGCATAGCGGGTCGAGTCGGCAATGATGGTGTCCAGCGGCAGCACGCTGATCTGGTCACGCAGCTTGATGTTCCAGTAGTCGATCGAGAACGTCAGGTCCTTGATCGGCTCGAACGCCGCACCGATGGTGAAGGTCTTGGACTTCTCGGGCTTCAGGTTGGCATTGCCGCCGTTCTGCACCTGGGGCTGCAGGCCGCAGTCGCGGCTTTGCACGCCGCCCTTGGAGGGGATGGCCTTGCCGGCGGAGTCGCACAGCAGCGGGTCGTTCTTGGCGCCAGAGGAGAAGGTCACCGACTGCGGTGCGTACAGGTCGTCCAGACCGGGAGCGCGGAAGCCGGTGTTGTAGGAGCCGCGCAGCACGACTTCCTTCATCGGCGTGAAGCGGAAGCCGATCTTGGGGTTGGTCGTGCGGCCGGCGTCCGAGTAGTCGTCGGTACGCAGGGCGACCTGGACCTCGAGGTTCTTCAGCACGGGCAGCAGCATTTCGGCGCCCAAGGCCGTCACCTTGCGGTCGCCACCCTTGTGGTTGGGCGAGCGGCCGGCCGACGGGATGTTGTTCACGACGTCGTCGTTGGTGTCGAAGCGGTAGTTTTCCTTGCGGAACTCACCCGACAGCGCCAATGCGGCGTTGCCGCCGGGCAGGGCGAACAGGTCGCGGCTGGCACGGACGTCGATGCCCTTGGTTTCGCCGGAGGCAAAGCCGAACACGCCACGGCGCTTGGCCTGTTCGATGACGGCGAGTTCGGCGGCGGTGGCGGTGCGGAACGGGTTCAGGTTGCCGGCGGCCACCTGGGCACGCACGAAGGGCGCGCTGACGTAGCCGTCGGCGGCGGCGTCGTTACCGGTGCTGCGCGACAGCATGGCGCCCAGTCGGTAGTCCCAGCTGGCGATGACGCCGCTCAGGTCGATGACGGCGCGCTTGGCGGCGGAGTTCGACTCGTTGGTGCGCGGGCCGGCCGGCACCATGCGCCAGCCGACGTTGATCGGCTTGGTGGTGTCCAGGTTGGGGATGCCGGTCGGGTAGGCCGGGTTGCCCGGGTTGATCGTGACGCCGCTGACCGGGTCCGGGGCGATGCGGGAGACGTTCTTGTTCTCGGTCGCCAGGCCTTCCATCGTCAGCACGTGGCCGTCGGCGACCTGGATCGCGAGGCGGCCGGCGATGGTGTTCTGCTTGGTCTCGGGAATGATGTCGATGGTGGAGCTGAAGTCGAACACGCAGGCGTTCGCATTCGTCGGGTTCACCACGGACAGCGGCGGCGCGCAGTTGGGCGCCGTCGGGTTGTAGGAGCGGGTTTCGCGGCCGGTGGGGAAGTCCTTCGACACCGGGACGATGAAGCTGCCCGTGAAGTTGCCCGGGAAGGTCGTGCCCGAGTTGCCGTTCACGCCACGGCTGGGGATGATGCCGGTCTTGGCGAAATCGCGGTCCAGCGCGCGCAGGCTCTGCTGACGGCGGCTGTCGAACGAGCCCCAGAAGTTGAACTTGTCCTTGTCGAGGTCGCCGAAGCCGACGGTGACCGAGCCGCCTTCCCGCTTGCCGCCATCCTTGCGGGGCTTGGTCATCTCGGCCACGATCTGGCCGCCGCGGAAGTTGGACTTCGTGATGAAGTTGATGACGCCGCCGATGGCGTCGGTGCCGTACACGGCGGAAGCGCCGTCGCGCAGCACCTCGACGCGCTCGATGACGGCGAAGGGGATCGAGTTCAGGTCAACCGCGTTCGCGTCGAACGCGAAGGCCGTCATGCGGCGGCCGTTCAGCAGGATCAGCGTCTTGTTGCTGCCCAGGCCGCGCAGGTTGGCGTAGGACGCGCCGCCCGTGCCGGAGCCGATGGAGTTGCTGCCGGGTGTGCTGGACTGGCTGGCGGACAGCAGTTCCAGGATGCCTTCAACGCTCGTGACGCCTTGCTGGCGCAGGTCGTCGACCTTCACGACGGTGATCGGCAACGCGCCTTCGTCCGTGATGGAGCGGCGGATGGCCGAACCGGTGATTTCGACGCGCTCCAGCGTTTGCTGGGCGAGAGCCGGCTGCACGGAAGCGGCCAGACAGGCCAACGCAGCAGCGCCGACGGCATGACGTTTGAACATCAATAGACTCCTTTAACGATAAACACTGCTTGCGATCTGATGGATGGCAAGCGCTATTCAGGCCCGGTCGAGGGTGCCGGGAGAGTGAAGGAGTGTGAGGAAAGTTTGCTGTGCGGCTTTTGGGGTTCGCCCCAATTGAGCGCGCATCCGGCCGGCTGGCGACCGATGCTTGGGTTCTTTCCACCCAGGCGCCTCTGGGAAAACGCCGTTGCAGCGGCGTGGGCACGTCCGAGCTGGGCGACAGTTTGCCGACAGCGTTGCGCGAAATTTCTGTTGTGAAAGCAACAGGGCAGCCGCATATTTCCGGCTGCCCTGAAGTTTCTTGTCGCCGTTTAGGCCTCGGCGGATGTGGTCAGGTGGAGCTCAAGCAGGCTGAGCGCCCTTCACCCGCAACCGCCAGGCATGCAGCAGCGGCTCGGTATAGCCGCTGGGCTGGGCCTCGCCCTTGAAGACGAGATCCAGCGCCGCCTGCATGGCCGCGCCCTGCGGATGATCGGCGAGCGACCGGTAGGCCGGGTCGCCCGCGTTCTGGCCGTCAACCACCCGGGCCATGCGGGCGAAGGTCTCGCGCACCTGCTCCGCGCTGACGACGCCGTGGCGCAGCCAGTTGGCGATGTGCTGGCTGCTGATGCGCAGCGTCGCGCGGTCTTCCATCAGGCCGATGCCGTTGATGTCGGGCACCTTGGAGCAGCCCACGCCCTGGTCGACCCAGCGCACGACGTAGCCCAGGATGCCCTGCACGTTGTTGTCCAGCTCCTGCTGGCGCTGCTCGGGCGTCCAGTCGGCCCGGGGCGCGACGGGGATGGTCAGCAGCGCGTTCAGCAGGCCCTCGCGCTCGGCGTCGAGGTCGACCTTCTCCAGCTCCTGCTGCACGGCGGCCACGCTGACCTGGTGGTAGTGCAGCGCATGCAGCGTCGCGGCCGTGGGCGACGGCACCCAGGCCGTGTTGGCACCGGCCTTGGGATGGGCGATCTTCTGCTCCAGCATCGCGGCCATCAGGTCGGGCATGGCCCACATGCCCTTGCCGATCTGGGCGCGGCCGCGCAGGCCGCAGGCCAGACCGGTCAGCACGTTGCTGCGCTCGTAGGCCTGGATCCAGGGCGTGGACTTCATGTCGCCCTTGCGCAGCATGGGGCCGGCGCGCATGGCGGTGTGCATCTCGTCGCCGGTGCGGTCCAGGAAGCCGGTGTTGATGAACGCCACACGGCTGGCCGCGGCGGCGATGCAGGCCTTGAGATTGACGGAGGTGCGGCGCTCCTCGTCCATGATGCCCAGCTTGACCGTGCTGTCCGGCAGGCCCAGCAGCCGCTCCACGTGCGTGAACAGCTCGGCGGCGAAGGCCACCTCGGCCGGGCCGTGCATCTTGGGCTTGACGATGTAGACCGAGCCGGTACGCGAGTTGCCGCGGCGCTTGAGGTCGTGCATCGCGATCGTCGTCGTGACGACCGCGTCCATGATGCCTTCGGGGATCTCGCTGCCATCGTCCAGCAGGATGGCCGGATTGGTCATCAAGTGGCCCACGTTGCGCACGAACATCAGCGAACGGCCGTGCAGCGTGACGACGCCGCTGCCGCCCGGCGCCGTGTAGACGCGGTCCGCATTGAGGCGCCGCGTGAAGGTCTTGCCGCCCTTGGCGACCTCCTCGGTCAGCGTGCCGAGCTGGATGCCCAGCCAGTTGCGGTAGGCCAGCAGCTTGTCCTCGGCGTCGACGGCGGCGACCGAGTCCTCCAGGTCCAGGATGGTGGACAGTGCCGCTTCCAGCACCACGTCGGCCACGCCCGCCGCGTCGGTCTTGCCGATGGGCGTGCTGCGGTCGATGCGGATGTCCAGGTGCAGGCCATGGTGCACCAGCAGCACGCTGCTGGGCGCGGCGGCGTCGCCCTGGTAGCCGGCGAAGGCGGCGGGGTCCTTCAGGCCGGTGGTCGTGCCGGAGGCCAGCGCGACGACGAGCTGGCCGCCCTCCACGCGGTAGCCGGCGGCGTCGGCATGCGAGCCGCTGGCCAGCGGTGCGGCCTGGTCCAGCACCTGGCGGGCGAAGGCGATGACCTTGGCGCCGCGCACCGGGTTGTAGGCACCGTCGCGCGTCGCGCCGTCGGTCTCGGGGATCGCGTCGGTGCCGTACAGCGCGTCGTACAACGAGCCCCAGCGCGCGTTGGCGGCGTTCAGCGCGTAGCGCGCGTTCAGGATGGGCACCACCAGCTGCGGGCCGGCCTGCAGCGCCAGCTCGGCGTCGACGTTGGCCGTGGTGGCCTGCACCCGGGCCGGCGGCTCGACGAGGTAGCCGATGCGCGTCAGGAAGGCGCGGTAGGCCGGCATGTCGGCCGAATCGGAAGGAACAGGTCCGGGGTGCGCCTCGTGCCAGGCGTCCAGCTCGGCCTGCAGGCGGTCGCGCTCGGCCAGCAGCGCGCGGTTCTTCGGTGCCAGCTCGTGGGCCAGTGCGCTGAAGCCGGCCCAGAACGTGTCTGCCGCAACGCCGGTGCCGGGCAGGACCTCGGTCGTGATGAAGCGGGCCAGCTCGGTGTCGACCTGCAGGCGATGAAGAGGGGTACGGGACATGGAAGGCTCCGGCAAGAACAGATGTCGCCAATCTAGCCGCGCGGCGGCCCGGGATTCAATGCGGGGCATGCCATTCATCTGTGACTAGAACGCAAAGATGCCCCATGAAACTGCTGGCTTTGTGCTGGCGGGTCGGCACAATCCCGGCATGGACAAGCTCAAGCAGATCGAGTCCTTCGTCCTCGTCGCGGCCAGGGGCAGCCTCACGGCGGCGGCGCAGGCGGAAGGCGTCGCGCCGGCCGTCATGGGCCGGCGGCTGGACGCGCTGGAGGCGCGGCTGGGTGTCAAGCTGATGCTGCGCACCACCCGGCGGCTGACGCTGACGCCCGAGGGCCAGGCCTTCCTGGAGGACTGCCAGCGCCTGGTGGCCGCGCTGGCCGACGCCGAGGCCGCCGTCAGCGCCGGCGGGTTGAAGGCCAGCGGCCATCTGCGCGTGACGGCGCCGGCCGGCTTCGGCCGCCGCCATGTCGCGCCGCTGGTGCCGGGCTTCCTGGCCGAGCATGCCGACCTCAGCCTGTCGCTCAACCTCAGCGACCGCGTCGTCGACATCGTCCACGAGGGCTTCGACTGCGCGGTACGCGTGGGCGACCTGCCCGACTCCAGCCTCGTCAGCACGCGGCTGGCCGACAACCGCCGCCTGTGCGTGGCCGCGCCGGCCTATCTGAAGCGCGCCGGCACGCCCAGGCATCCCGATGAACTTGCGCGCCATGCCTGCCTGACGCTGAGCTCCGAGGCCAGCCAGACGCGCGGCTGGGCCTTCCAGGTCGACGGCGCCGTCCACCACCTGCGCCCTGAAACGAGGACGCAGGGGCGGCTGGACTGCAGCGACGGCCAGGTGTTGCACGACTGGTGCGTCGAGGGGCTGGGCATTGCCTGGCGCAGCACCTGGGAGGTGGAGGCCGACCTCGCCGCCGGGCGCCTGGTCAGCGTGCTGGACGAGTTCGCCGCGCCGCCCAACGGCATCTACGCCGTCTTCGCGCAGTCACGCCACCTGCCGCTGCGCACGCGGCTGTGGGTGGAGCATCTGCGTGCCCATTACGGGCGGGCGGACTACTGGCGGGGCTGAGCTCAGTCGCCGAACATCACCTTGGCGCGCTTGCCGGCCCACGCATCGAACCGGCCCGCGTAGGCCTCCTCGATGCGGTTGCGCTTGACCTTGAAGGTGGGCGTGATGAAGCCGTTGTCCACGGTCCAGGGCGTCTTGATCAGCACCAGCGCGTCGAGCTGCTCGTGCGGGTCCAGGCGCGCGTTGACCGCGTCCAGGTGCTGGCCCAGCTCGGCCACCAGTGCCGCCCGCTCGGTCTCGGAGCCGGCACGCTGCAGGCCCTGTGGCGACAGCATCGCGATGCCCAGCGGCTGGCCCATGTTGGCGCCGGCCACGCAGCAGGCCTCGAGGTTGGGGTTCATGCCCAGCCGGTCCTCGATGGGGGCGGGGGCGACGTACTTGCCCTTGCTGGTCTTGAACAAGTCCTTCACGCGGCCGGTGATGCGCACGCAGCCGTCGGGGTCCTGGCTGGCCTTGTCGCCGGTGCGCAGCCAGCCGTCCGCCGTGAAGGCGTCGCGCGTCTGCTCGGGCGCCTTGTAATAGCCCAGCATCACGGCCGGGCTGCGCATCTGCAGCTCGCCGCTGTCGGGGTCGATGCGCACGTCCACGCCGTCGTAGGCCGGGCCCACCGTGCCGTGCTGAATCTTGCCCGGCACGGTCAGGTGGGACAGGGCCAGGTTCTCGGTCATGCCATAGCCCTCGTTGATATGCAGGCCCAGCGTGGCATACCACTCCAGCAGCGCCACCGGCATCGGCGCGGCGCCGCCGGCCGCGAAATGGCAGTGGTTCAGGCCCAGGGCCTTGAGCACCTTCCTGCGCACCAGGCCGCCGATGATGGGGAGCCGCAGCAGCTTGTTCATCTTCTGCGGCGGCATCTTGGCCTGCACGCCCTGCTGGAACTTGACCCACAGCCGCGGCACGCTGAAGAACACCGTCGGCAGCGCGCGCTGCAGGTCGGCGGCGAAAGTGTCCAGCGAATCGGCGAAGTAGACCCGCATGCCGGTGGCCAGCCAGCCATGCTCGACCAGCGTGCGCTCCACCACGTGCGCCAGCGGCAGATAGGACAGCATGCGGTCGCTTCCCGTCATCGGGATGCGCTTGAGGCCCGCGTTCACGGCCCAGGCGAAGGCGCCGAAGTTGTGCATGACGCCCTTGGGAAGGCCGGTCGTGCCCGAGGTGTAGATCAGCGTGCAGAGCTCGTCGGCACCGCGCGTGGGCTCGCCTGCCAGGGGCTGGGTGCGGGCGCAGATGGCATCCCAGCTCTCGTAGGCCTGCTTCGCATCGTCGGGCGACAGCGCATAGCTGGCGCCGGCCAGGCCGGCCGGCACGCCGGGCTTCATGCCCTCCCAGCCGTCGAGCTTGCCGACGAAGATGAAGCGTGCCTCGCTGTGCGTGAGGATCTGCGAGATGGTCTCGGCCGCCAGCGTCGGGTACAGCGGCACGCTGACGTAGCCGGCCATCCAGATGGCGAGGTCGCTCATCAGCCACCAGGCGCAGTTCTTGGACAGGATGGCGACCTTGGCCTCCGCCGGCCAGCCCTCGGCCTCGCCCCGGGCCTTCAGGAACGCGGCCATGCGGCGCACCTGGTCGCCGACCTGGGCCCAGGTGAAGTCCTTGAGCTCGCCCGCGCCCAGGGGCTGCGTCAGCGTCACGTTCGAGCCGGCCGTGCGCTCCCAGTGGTACAGGCGTTGCAGGGCGAGCTGGTCGGTGGCGATGGTGGCCATGGGTGCGTCTCCGGGAGGTTCTTTTCGGGAGCCGCAAAGTTAACCGGCCGTCACCGGCCCGCTCCTACGGGAAAACACCCTGCGGCGCTGGCGGCCTGGCCGCGGGTGGCGCGGCCGGGCATCGCAACGGCCAGGCACCGGTCAGGCGCCGGTCAGCCGTGCCGTTATGTCGGGTGGCCCGTTCAGGGCTCCTGGAAGGCGGCGAGGGCGGCGGCGATGTCCGCGTCGCTGGCTTCGCGCTGCACGGGAGCGTCGGCGGCCAGCGCCGGGAGGCCTTCGCGCTTCAGCCGCGCGACCCACTGGCCGGCGTCGCGGCCCTGCTCGAAGCCGTGGCTTTGCAGCAGCAGCCCGCCCTCGGCGGACAGCAGCTTGAAGTAGAACCTGCCGTCGGTATCGCGGTACTGCTTGAAGACGGGCAGGGCGGCTTTCTCGGCTCGGGCCACCGCGGTCGTCGCCATGTCCGTGTAGGGGCGCAGGCCGACGGCTGCGCGCAGCGTCTTCAGGAAGGGCACGGCGATCGCGCGTGCCTTGGCCGCGCCGGCCTGCAGCGTGGCCTCGAGCTTCTCGGGGTGCGCCATCAGCTCGGCATAGCGTTCGCGCATCGGGCCGATCTGGCTCTCGATCAGCGTGACGAGCTGCTGCTTGGCCTCGCCCCAGGCGAGGCCGCCGCGCAGGGCCGCGCGGAAGGCAGCGCGCTGCTCGGGCGTGGCGAAGGCGTCGTAGAGGGTGACCAGCGGCTGGCCGTCCGGGTCCTTGGGTTCGCCCGGCAGCTTGCTGTCCGTGACGATGCGCGCGACCGCGTCCTTCAACGCCGCCGCGCCGCCTTCGAAGAGCGGGATGACGTTGTCGTAGCTCTTGCTCATCTTGCGGCCGTCCAGGCCGGGCAGCAGCTCCATCTCCGCGTCCACCTGGGCCTCGGGCAGCGTGAACAGCTCCTGACCGCGGCCGAACAGGTGGTTGAAGCGCTGCGCGACGTCGCGCGCCATCTCGATGTGCTGGACCTGATCCTTGCCGACGGGCACCTTGTGCGCGTTGAACATCAGGATGTCGGCCGCCATCAGCACCGGGTAGCTGAACAGGCCCATGGAGACGTTGGCGTCCGGCTCCTCGCCGGCGGCCGTCGCCGCGTCCACCGCGGCCTTGTAGGCATGGGCGCGGTTCATCAGGCCCTTGGCGGTGACGCAGTTCAGCAGCCAGGTCAGCTCGGGAATCTCGGGGATGTCGCTCTGGCGGTAGAGGGTGACGCGCTCGGGGTCCAGGCCGGCGGCCAGCCAGGTGGCGGCGATGGCGCGGCTGGAGTGGGCGAGGCGGTCGGGGTCGTCGCACTTGATCAGCGCGTGGAAGTCGGCCATGAAGAAGAAGCTCTCCACGCCGGGTGCGCGGCTGGCGGCGATGGCCGGGCGAATGGCGCCGACGTAGTTGCCGAGGTGCAGGGTGCCGGTGGTGGTGATGCCGGTCAGGACGCGATGGGACATGTTCAAGCCGAAGCCAAGTTCGGCCCGGATTGTCACCGTTTGCGCGACGGGGGCGCGGCCACGGAGGCGCGCCAGGTGACCGTGATGTCGAACTGCCGCGCGACGGGCAGCTTCAGGCCGTAGCAGCGGTTCAGCAGCCAGTGCAGGCCGGCCAGCGTGACCTCGTGGCTGGGGATGTGAACGGAGGTGAGGCGCGGCGCGGCGAACTCGGCGCTGGGCGAGTCGTCATAGCCCAGCACCGACACCTCGCGCGGCACCGACACGCCGCGCTCCTGGAAATGCGCCAGCAGGCCGATGGCCATCTCGTCGTTGGCGCAGAAGATGGCGGTGGGCAGGCGCTTGAGCCTGAGCAGCGCGTCGGCGGCATCCCAGCCGGCCTGGTTGGAGAAGTCGCCCGGCAGCGTCAGCACCTTGGACGTGTCCAGCCCGCGCAGCGCCAGTTCGCCCATGAAGCCGGCCAGGCGCGCGACGTTGTCCGGCGAGCTGGTGGGGCCGGAGACGATGGCGATGTCCTTGTGCTTGTGCTGCAGCAGCGCCCGCGCGGCCTGCACGCCGCCCTGCACGTGGTCGGCCGTGAAGCACTGCTCCTTGATGCGGTCGAAGTGGCGGTTCAGCACGACCACCTGGCGCGCCGCCGGCCCGAGGGCCTTGAGGTCCTCGTCCTGCATGGCGTTGGACAGCACGATGAGGCCGTCGCAGTCGCGGTCCAGCAGGAAGCGCATGCCGTCGTTGGTCTCGACGCGCTCGTCCTCCAGCCCTTCGCCGAAGGCCACCACCATGTGCAGGCCCTGGGTGCGCAGCACCGTGTCGATGACGCGCAGGATGGGCGTGTAGTAGGTGCCGCGCAGGAAGGGGATGTAGACGCCGATCAGCTTGGACGTTCCGGCGCCCAGCGCCCGCGCCGTGTGCGAGGGGCGGAACTTGAGCTGCGCGATGACCTTGCGCACGCGCTCGGCCGTGGCGGGCGCGACGGAACCGTTTCCGCTGATGACGCGCGACGCGGTGCCCACGCCCACGCCGGCCAGCCTCGCCACGTCCTTGATCGTTGCCATTCGCCCTCTGCTCTTGTGAGCGCGGATTGAATCACAAGGGGCAGACGGGATGCGGGTCGGCCGGTTCCGGCAGGGGCTTGTTGTCGGCCCTGGCCTCCTTGCCGCTCAGGCCGCCACCGACGGGCCACCAGGGCCTGGCCTCGTGGGCGCTGAACTGGCAGGGGCCGGCCGGCCAGGGGAACGACAGGCGCCCCGTGAAGCCGGGCCAGGCCTTGCCGTCGGGCGGTGCGATCAGCAGGTCCGTCAGGCCGCGGCCCTCGGTGCCCGGCTGCCAGGCGGCGATGAACGCGTCGCTCTTGTTCGCGAGGTCGTTCACGTACAGCGGCCGGCCGGAATACAGCAGCGTGACGACCGGCGCGCCGCGGCCGGCGACGCGCTGCAGCGCAGCCGCATCCTGGGGGTGGCGGCGGCTGTGGCGCAGGTTCTCGGTGATGCGCACGTCGCCCTCGCCCTCGGCATAGGGCGTCTCGGCCAGCACGGCGATGACGGCGTCGAACTGCTTCGGGTCGCTCCGGCTGCCGTCGGCGTCGTAGACCACCCGGGCCGCGCCCAGGCGCTGGCGCAGTGCGGCGAGCAGCGTGGTGCCCTGCGGGAAGTCGGCATTCGTCGTGTCGCGGCCCTGCCAGGTCACGCTCCAGCCGCCGCTCTGGTGCGGCAGGCTGTCGGCCGCGGCGCCGACGACCAGCACGCGCGCGGTGGCCTTGAGCGGCAGCAGCCCCGGCTTGTGCTTGAGCAGCACCAGCGATTCGCGCACCGCGCGGCGGGCCAGCTCCGGCGCCTGCAGGGCCTCCACCGTGGCGGGTACGGCGGGCTGCATGCCGATGCTGAACTTCACGCGCAGGATGCGGCGCACCGCGTCGTCGATGCGGGCCATCGGGATCCGGCCCTGCTCGACGGCACGCAGCGTGTTGTTGAAGAAGGCCTTCCAGTGGAAGGGCACCATGACGACGTCGATGCCGGCGTTGATGGCGGCCGGGCAGTCCTCGGGCGTGCAGCCCGGCACCTGGCCGATGCCGTCCCAGTCGCTGACGATGAGGCCGTCGAAGCCCAGGCGCTCTTTCAGCACCCCCGTCATCAGCAGCCGGTTGCCGTGCATCTTGCCGTGCTCGACGTAGTTGGCGCTGTCGGTCCAGCTGCTGAACGAGGCCATCACCGTCAGCACGCCGGCATCCAGCGCACCGAGATAGCCGGCGCCGTGCACCTTGGCCAGCTCGGCCGGCGTGGTTCGTGCGAGGCCCTGGTCGATGCCGCGGCGCGTGCCGCCGTCGGCGATGTAGTGCTTGGCCGTCGCGAGCACGCCGCGGCCGTCCATCAGGCCCTCCTGCAGGCCTTCGACCGAGGCCTGGCCGAGGCGCTTCACCAGCGCCGGGTCCGTGCCGAAACTCTCGTAGGTGCGCCCCCAGCGCAGGTCCTGCACGACGGCCAGCGTCGGCGCGAAGGCCCAGTGCAGGCCCGAGGCGCGGATGGCGCGGGCGGTGGCGCGGCCGATGTCGCGCACCAGCTCGGCGTCGCGCGTTGCGCCCAGCGCGATGTTGTGCGGGAAGAGCGTGGCGCCGCGCACGTTGTTGTGGCCGTGGACGGCGTCGGTGCCCCAGATCAGCGGGATGCCGGGCGTGGCCTGCAGCGCCGCGGCCTGGAACTGCTCCGACAGCGCGCGCCACTGTGCCGGTGTGGCCGCGCGGTCCTGGCCCGGCCAGCCGCCACCGCCGTTGAGCACCGTGCCGATGGCGTACTCGCGCACCTCGTCCGGCGTGATGGCGCGGATCTCGGGCTGCGTCATCTGGCCGATCTTCTGGCGCAGGCTCAGGCCCTGCAGCGCCGCGTCGACGCGCGCCTCCAGTGCCGCGTCGCGCTGGGGCTTGCGGGCCGGCCAGGCCTGCACGACGGCATCGGTGTCGGTCGCGCCCGCGGCAGTGGCCAGCAGCAACGCGCCGGCGAGCAGGAGGAGTGAGGGTTTGCGAGTCATCGTCATCGTTCGGTTGGGGGCGCGACGGTAGTGGGTGAAGCGAAAAAACGTCAACCCCCGGGGCGCCGAGATTGACAACGCCAACCGTGCCGCATTAGATTTGCGCCGCGTTTGGAACCGGTTCCATTTTGCGATGCGCGCCTCCTGCCTGGCAAGGGGCGGCGCGTCCGAAGCGGGCTCCGTCCAGGCAGCGAACAAGATCGAACCAGGAGACGAATATGCCCAAGCACCCGCTGCGCGCCGCAGAGCGCGCCCCCATGCCCACCCCGGCCCGGCGCGTGCGCCTCACGCCCGTCGCCGCCGTCTGCGCCGGCCTGCTGAGCGCGCCGCTGCTGGCACTGGCCCAGGCCGTGCCGGCGAGCGAGCAGAAGCTCGACACCGTCACGGTCACGGGCTTTCGCGCCAGCCTGGAGTCCTCCATCAGCACCAAGCGCAATGCGGACGCCATCGTCGAGTCCGTGTCGGCCGAGGACATCGGCAAGCTGCCCGACGTGTCCATCGCCGACGCGATCTCACGCCTGCCGGGCCTGACGATGCAGCGCGTCAACGGCCGCTCGTCGGTGATCAGCATCCGCGGCATGGCGCCGACCTACGGCGTCACGCTGCTCAACGGCCGCGAGATCGTCTCCACGGGCGACAACCGCTCGGTGGAGTACGACCAGTTCCCGTCGGAGCTGATCAACGCCGCGACCGTCTACAAGACGCCGGACGCGAGCCTGTCGGCCCAGGGCCTGTCGGGCACCGTCAACATGAAGACGCTGCGGCCGCTGGACTTCGCCACGACCCAGGCCGTGGTCGGCGCGCGCATCGAGCGCAACTCCAACGGCTCGCTGAACCCCGAGATCTCGGGCACGGGCAACCGCCTCAGCGCTTCCTACGTGACGCAGTCGGCCGACCGCACCTGGGGCGCCGCCGTGGGCTTCGCGCACCTGGACTCGCCCAACCAGGAAAAACACTACAAGAGCTGGTGGTGGGCCAACACCAATGACTGGGGCTCGCCGCTGCCGGGCGTGCCGACCGACGCGGTGGCGCTGCAGGGCTTCGAGCTGGCTGCCGCGTCGGCGCGCCAGAAGCGCGACGGCCTGATGGCGGTGCTGGAGTACAAGCCCCACGCCGGCTTCCACAGCACGCTGGACTTGTACTACTCCCGGTTCGACCAGACCGAATCGCGCCGCGCGGTCATGTCCGACATGTCGACCTGGGCCGGCGTCAGCTGGAGCAATGCGCAGACCAGCATGGTCAACGGCGACAAGATCGTCACCAGCGGCGTTGTCAACGGCGCCCGCCCGACGGCGCTGACCACGCTCAACAAGCGCCAGGACGACATCCGAGCCATCGGCTGGAACAACGAGCTGAAGCTGGCGGACTGGAAGCTGGCGGCCGACCTGAGCTGGTCCAAGGCCAAGCGCGACGAGCAGAACGCCGAGCTGCAGGCCGGCGCGCTGGCGCCGATCAGCCTGGGCCAGGTGAGCATCGCCACCGGCGACGGGCTCTCCACCTTCGCGCCGACGTTCGACTTCGCCAACGCGCAGGGCGTCTACCTGGGCGACCCCTCCGGCTGGGGCCGCGACGGCCGCAGCCAGTTCCCGAAGGTGCGCGACGCGATCAAGGCGCTCAAGCTGTCCGCGGGCCGCAGCTTCGACCACTGGCTCAGCAGCGTCGAGGTCGGCCTGGACTACTCCGAACGCGACAAGCACATGAACCGCACGGAGGTGGCCTACAACCTCAAGAACGGCCGCGCGCCCATGCTGATCCCGGCCGACCTGCTGCGCACGCCGACCGACCTGACGTTCGCGGGCAGCAACATCCGCATGGTCAATTTCGACGTGCCCAGCGCGCTGAGCCTGTACAACGTCGAGGGCACCGCGCTCGACCAGGCGCCCGGGCGCATCTGGTCGGTGCAGGAGAAGGTGACGGCGGCCTACGGCAAGCTGGGCTTCGAGTGGGAATGGGGCGTGCCCATGCGGGCCAACCTGGGCCTGCGCGTGGTGCATGCGAAGCAGTCCAGCGACGGCCAGATCTGGAACGGCAGCTCGAGCCAGCCGTTCTCCGACGGCAGCCGCTACACCGACACGCTGCCCAGCCTCAACTTCGCCGCGGACCTGACGTCCAGCACCATCCTGCGCTTCGGCGCCGCCAAGGTCATCGCCCGCCCGAACATGGAGGACATGCGCGCCGGCTTCTCGGGCGTCAGCCTCAGCGCGACGGCGCCCTATCTGTGGTCGGCCAGCGGCGGCAACCCCAAGCTGGAGCCCTGGCGCGCCGACGCCGTCGACCTGTCCCTGGAGCACTACTTCAGCAAACGCAGCTACGTTGCGGTGGCGGCCTTCCACAAGAACGTCAAGAACTTCGTCTACGGCCAGTCCATCGACTACGACTTCACCGGCTTCCCCAACCCGACGGGGAACCCGCCCACCAGCAACATCGGCACGCTGACGACCAAGGCCAACGGCAGCGGCGGCATGGTCGCCGGCACCGAGCTGAGCGGCACCATCGACGGCTCGCTGTTCACCCCGGCGCTGGACGGCATCGGCATCACGCTGAGCTACTCCGACACGCGCAGCTCGCTGCACGAGGACAACAACCCCGCCAAGCCGCTGGACGGGCTCTCCGGCAAGGCGACGAACTTCACCCTCTACTACGAGCGCGACGGCATCTCGGCCCGCATCGGCAGCCGGCATCGCTCGCCGTTCGTGACGACGGTGCGCGGCACCTTCGGCGAGAACGTGCCCAGCATGATCTCCAGCGAGACCATCGTCGACGCCCAGGTCGGCTACGCCTTCGAGTCGGGTGCGTTCAAGGGGCTGTCGCTGACGCTGCAGGTCAACAACCTGCGCGACAGGGCGTACCGCACGCGCGTGGGCATCTCCACCGGATCGGTCGACCCGAACGCGACACTGCCCGAGCGCTACACGACCTACGGCCGCCAGTTCCTGCTGGGCGGCACCTACAAGTTCTGACCCTCCGCCATCCCGTTCCTGAACCTGCGCCGGCCCGGGTCCGCCCCGGCCGGCGCCCCGCATCCCCAGCATGAGCGACCACACCGCCCCGACCCGCAAGACCTTCCCCGCCGACTTCCGCTGGGGCGTGTCCACGTCTTCCTTCCAGATCGAAGGCGCCGGCCGTGAGGACGGCAAGGGCGAGTCGATCTGGGACCGCTTCTGCAGCGAGCCGGGCCGCATCCGCGACGGTTCCAACGGCCTGGTCGCCTGCGACCACTACCACCGCTGGCCCGAAGACCTCGACATGGCGAAGTCGCTGGGCGTCAATGCCTATCGCTTCTCCATCGCCTGGCCGCGCATCCTTCCGAATGGAACTTCGGGCCGCGGTGCGGTGAACGAGGCGGGCCTGGCCTTCTACGACCGCCTGGTGGACGGCATGCTGGAGCGCGGCCTGGACCCCTGGGCCACGCTCTACCACTGGGACCTGCCGCAGGCGCTGCAGGAAGCGGGCGGCTGGACCTCGCGCGACACGGTGGCGGCGTTCCTCGATTACGCCGACATCGTCTCGCGCCGCCTGGGCGACCGCGTCAAGCACTGGATCACCCACAACGAGCCCTGGTGCTCCTGCATGATGGGCTACTGGGAGGGCGTGCACGCTCCCGGCGGCACCCGCCTCGCCGACGCCATGCAGGCCTGCCACCACGTGCTGCTGTCGCATGGCCAGGCCATTCCGCTGATCCGCCGCAACTCGCCCGGCGCCCAGGTCGGCATCACGCTGAGCCTGCACCCCATCACCGCCGCGTCCGACAGCGCGGCGGACCAGGCCGCGCTGAAGCGCCACGACGGCCTGCGCAACCGCTGGTTCCTGGACCCGCTGTTCGGCCGCGGCTACCCGGCGGACACGCTGGCCCTGCTGGGCGACGCCGCGCCCCGGGTGCTGGCCGGCGACCTGGCCGCCATCGCGACCCCGACCGACTTTCTCGGCGTGAACTACTACTTTCCCGAAATGGTGAAGGACGACGCGCAAGGCGGCCCGATGCGCGCCAGCCTCGTCGAGAAGGAGGGCGTGGAGCGCACCGGCTTTGGCTGGGAGGTCTCGCCGCAAGGCCTCGTCGACCTGCTGACCCGCGTGCAGCGCGACTACAACCCTGCCGTCATCCAGCTGACCGAGAACGGCTCTACTTTCGAAGACCTGCTGACGCCCGACGGCCGCGTGCACGACAAGCAACGCCTGTCCTACCTGCAGCGCCACCTCGCCGCACTGAAGCAGGCCATGGACGCCGGCGTGCCCGTCAAGGGCTATTTCGCCTGGAGCCTGCTGGACAACTTCGAATGGGCCGAGGGCTATCTGCGCCGCTTCGGCCTGGCCTATGTGGACTACGCGACCCAGCAGCGCACGCTGAAGGACAGTGGCCTCTGGTACCGCCAATTCCTGAATGAATGATTAACGAGTTGGCTTGCGATTCTTCCTGGGTACGGCCGGTTTCTAAATGAAATATTACAGGGTCCTCCCTCAGGCGTGCCCGGCCGCGACGGGTGACACTGCGCCCGCCACACCACAAGATCCGGAGACAAGATGAAGTTCCCCCGCCACGCCCTGGCCGCCGTCGCACTGGCCACCGCAGCCCTTCCCGCCGCCGCGCAGCTGAAGGCCGAAGTCATCCACTGGTGGACCTCGGGCGGCGAGTCTGCCGCCGTCAAGACGCTGGCCGAGGCCTACCGCGCCCAGGGCGGCGTCTGGGTCGACACCGCGGTGGCGCTGGGCGAGCAGGCGCGCTCGGTGGCCATCAACCGCATCGCCGGCGGCAACCCGCCCACCGCCGCGCAGTTCAACACCACGCAGCAGTTCCGCGACATCGTCGACCAGGGCCTGCTGAACAACGTCGACGAGGTCGCCAAGCGCGACGGCTGGGACAAGTTCCTGCCCGAGGCCGTGCTGCAGGCCATCCGTGTCAACGGCCACTACTACGCCGCGCCGGTCAACATCCACAACATGAGCTGGTTCTGGTTCTCCAAGGCCGCCTTCAAGAAGGCCGGCATCGCGGAGGAGCCCAGGAACTTCGACGAGCTCTTCGCTGCGCTGGACAAGCTCAAGGCCGCCGGCCTCGTGCCGCTGGCCCATGGCGGCCAGCCCTGGCAGGACGGCATCGTCTTCACCGCCACGCTGGCCCACTACGGCGGCCGCGACCTGTACCTGAAGATCTTCCGCGACCGCGACCCCAAGGCCATCCAGGGCGAGGAGTTCAAGAAGGTGCTGCTCGCGTTCAAGCGCCTGCAGAGCTACACCGACAAGGGCTCGCCCGGCCGCAACTGGAACGACGCCACCGCCATGCTGATCAGCGGCCGCGCCGGCGTGCAGATCATGGGCGACTGGGCCAAGGGCGAGTTCGCCCAGGCCCGGCAGGAGGCCGGCAAGGACTACGGCTGCACCCCCGGCTTCGGCCCCAAGGCGCCCTACATCATCCAGGGCGACGTGATGGTCTTCCCCAAGACCAGCAAGCCCGACCAGGTGAAGGCCCAGCAACTGCTGGCCAGCGTCATCACGCAGCCGGCCACGCAGGTGGCCTTCAGCATCAAGAAGGGCTCCATCCCCATCCGCACCGACGTGGACGTCAGCAAGATGGACCTGTGCGCGCAGATGGGCGTGGCGGCGATGAAGGACAAGTCGCGGCACCTGGCCAATGGCGAGATCTACATCACGCCCGACCAGAACGGTGCGCTGCAGGACGTGCTCACCAGCTACTGGAACCGCAACATCCCGGTCGAGAAGGTCCAGAAGGACATCGTTTCGGCACTGAGGAACTGAGGCGATGAAGCGTCGCTCCCTCGCGGCCTGGGGTGCGCTGCTGCCCCTGGCCCTCATCGTCGGTGTCGGCTACGTCGGCACGGTGCTGTGGACGTTGCGCACGTCCATGTCCACGTCGCGCACCTTCCCCAAGGACGACTTCGTCGGCCTGCAGCAGTTCGAGCGCCTGCTCGACAACGAGCGCTGGCAGCTCGCCATCCACAACCTTGCCGTCTACGGCGTGCTCTACATCGTCGCGGCCATGCTGCTGGGCTTCCTGCTGGCCGTCTTCATCGACCAGAAGGTGCGCGGCGAGGGGCTGCTGCGCACCGCCTTCCTGTACCCGTATGCGATGTCCTTCGTCGCGACGGGCCTGGTCTGGCAGTGGGTGCTCAACCCCGACAGCGGCCTGCAGAACGCGATGCAGCAGCTGGGCTGGTCCGGCTTCCACTTCGACTGGATCGTCGACCAGGACATGGTCATCTACACCGTCGTCATCGCCGGCACCTGGCAGGGGGCAGGGCTTGTGATGGCGCTGATGCTGGCGGGCCTGCGCGGCATCGACGAAGAAATCTGGAAGGCCGCGCGGCTGGACGGCATCCCCACCTGGCGCGTCTATCTCTCCGTCGTGCTGCCCATGCTGGGCCCGACGCTGGCCACCGTCTTCACGCTGCTGGCGGTGGGCGTCGTCAAGGTCTTCGACACCGTCGTCGCGATGACGCAGGGCGGCCCCGGCATCGCCAGCGACGTGCCGGCCAAGTTCATCATGGACCACCTGTTCGGCCGCGCCAACCTGGCGCTGGCCTCGGCCGGGGCGGTCATGCTGCTGCTGACCGTGCTGGCCCTCGTCGCGCCGCTGGCCTACGCCCGGGCGCGTCAGAAGACTCAGGGAGGTCACTGATGGCCAAGCGCAAATCGACCGCCCAGTGGGCCCGGGTCGGCGTCTATGCCTTCCTCGCCTTCGCCGCGGTCTTCTTCCTGCTGCCGCTGTACGTGATGCTCACGACCTCGTTCAAGAGCATGGAGGAGATCCGCCTCGGCCAGATCTTCGCGCTGCCGTCGGCCATCACGTTCGATGCCTGGCGCGCCGCCTGGAGCGAGGCCTGCACGGGCGTCAGCTGCGAGGGCGTGCGCGGCGGGTTCTGGAACTCGGTCGCCATCGCCGTGCCCTCGGTCATCCTGCCCATCCTGCTGGGCGCCATCAACGGCTACGCGCTGTCGTGGTGGAAGCCCAGGGGCAGCCAGTGGCTGTTCGGCGTGCTGATGCTGGGGGCCTTCATCCCCATCCAGGTGATGATCTACCCGCTCGTCAAGCTGGAGGCGGCCATCGGCATCTACAGCAGCCTGCCCGGCATCGTGGTCGTGCACCTGGTGTTCGCCATGCCCATCATGACGCTGCTGTTCCGCAACTACTACGCGGGCCTGCCGGTCGAGCTGTTCAAGGCGGCGCGCGTGGACGGCGGCGGCTTCTGGCGCATCTTCGTGCAGCTGGTGCTGCCGATGTCCACGCCCATGCTCATCGTCGCGGCCATCATGCAGATCACCGGCGTGTGGAACGACTACATCCTGGGCCTCACCTTCGCCGGCCGCGACCACCTGCCGATGACGGTGCAGCTCAACAACGTCATCAACACGACGACCGGCGAGCGTCTCTACAACCTCAACATGGCCGCGACCATCCTGACGTCCGCGGTGCCTCTGTTGGTCTATCTGATATCCGGCCGCTGGTTCGTCCGCGGCATCGCAGCGGGGGCTGTCAAGTGAGTGGCGTGAACATCCAGGGCCTGAGCATCAAGTTCGGCCAGAACGAAGTCATCAAGGGGCTGGACCTGCAGGTCCACGAGGGCGAATTCCTCGTGCTGCTGGGCCCGTCGGGCTGCGGCAAGTCGACGCTGCTGCACAGCATCGCGGGTCTCATCGACGTGTCCGGCGGCAGCATCCACATCGGCGGGCGCGACATGACCGACGCCGAGCCCTCCGAGCGCGGCATCGGCATGGTGTTCCAGAGCTATGCGCTCTACCCGACCATGACCGTCGAGAAGAACATGAGCTTCGGCCTGCGCGTGGCCGGCACGCCGAAGGCGGAGATCGAGCGCCGCGTGAGCAAGGCCGCGAACATGCTGCAGCTGACGCCGCTGCTGGGCCGCAAGCCCGCGCAGCTGTCCGGCGGCCAGCGCCAGCGCGTCGCCATCGGCCGTGCGCTGGTGCGCGAGGCCGGCGTGTTCCTGTTCGACGAGCCGCTGTCCAACCTCGACGCCAAGCTGCGCGCCGAGCTGCGCCGCGAGCTCAAGCTGCTGCACCAGACGCTGGGCAGCACCATGGTCTACGTGACGCACGACCAGGTCGAGGCCATGACGCTGGCCTCGCGCATCGTCGTCATGAAGAGCGGCGTCATCCAGCAGATCGGCACGCCGGCCGAGGTCTACGAGCGCCCGGCCAACCTCTTCGTCGCCGGCTTCCTCGGCGCGCCGGCCATCAACCTCGTGCCGGCCCGCGTCGGCGCCGACGGCCGGTCGGCCCAAGGGGAGCTGCCGCTGACCCTGGCGCCGGGCCGCGCCAGCGCCGGCCAGGACGTCGTGCTGGGCATCCGCCCGGAGCACCTGCGCCTGCAGGCCGAGGGCCGCTGGCGTGCCACCGTGCAGCTGGTCGAGCCCATGGGCAACCACCAGGTCGTCTGGATGCAGCTCGGCGCGCAGAGCCTGGCGGCGCTGGTGCACGACGGCCGCCGCATCGCGGCCGGCGAGACGCTGGCCTTTGACATCGACGAGTCCCTGCTGAGCGTCTTCGATGCCGCCAGCGAACAGCGACTGAACTGACCCACCTCCGCCATGAAACACCTCCTTCTGGCCTTGACGGCCGCGCTCGCCGGCCTTGCTAACGCTGCACCTGTGCGGGCCTTCCTGACCACGGCCGACCAGCAGCATCTGCTCGCCGAGAGCGCCCTGGCCAGGCCGGCGGCCCGCGCCGACGCCGTCATCCGCATCGACCCGAAGCGCCAGCACCAGCGCATGGCCGGCTTCGGCGCGGCCATCACCGAGGGCTCGGCCTGGCTGATGCGCCATGGCATGAGCGAGGCCCAGCGCGACGCGTTGATGCGCGAGCTGTTCACGCGCGACGGCGGTGGGCTGGGCTTCGAGCTCACCCGGCTGACCATCGGCGCGTCGGACTTTTCGCGCCGCCACTACAGCCTGGACGACATGCCGCCCGGCCAGACCGACCCCGAGCTCAAGCACTTCTCGCTCGAGCCCGAGCGTGCCGACGTGATCCCGGCCGTCAAGCAGGCGCTGGCGCTGAGCCCCAGGCTGCAGGTGATGGCCTCGCCCTGGAGCGCGCCGGGCTGGATGAAGACGACCGACAGCCTGGTGCAGGGCCGGCTGCGCCCCGAGTTCTACGGCGCCTTCGCCCGCTACATGGTGCGCTACGTCGACGAGATGAAGGCCGAGGGCGTGCCCATCTTCGCGCTGACGCTGCAGAACGAGCCGCACTTCGAGCCCGGCGACTACCCCGGCATGCGCCTGACGCCCGCCATGCGCGCGGCCATCGTCGGCCAGCACCTCGGCCCGCTGCTCAAGGCCAGGGGCATGCAGACGCAGATCCTGGAGTGGGACCACAACTGGGACGAGCCCTGGAGCCCGATGTCCATGCTGTCCGACAAGACGGCGCGCCAGTACGTGTCCGGCGTGGCCTGGCACTGCTATGCCGGCGATGTGTCGGCGCAGTCGCAGGTGGCGCAGCATTTCCCCGAGCTGGACGTCTGGTTCACGGAATGTTCCGGCGGTGAATGGAAGCCCCAGTGGGCCGAGACGCTGCCCTGGATGATGCGCAACCTCATCATCGGCAGCACCCGCCACGGCGCGCGCGGCGTGCTGATGTGGAACCTCGCCCTGGACCCGCAGTACGGCCCGCACCTGGGCGGCTGCCGGGACTGCCGCGGCGTCGTCACCATCGACCCCAAGGACGGCCGCGTCACCCGCAACATCGAGTACTACGCCTTCGGCCACGCCAGCCGCTTCGTGCAGCAGGGCGCGCGGCGCGTCGACTCGACGGGCGGGGAGGGCAAGGCCACGGGCCTGGATCACGTCGCCTTCACCAACCCCGACGGCAGCACCGTCCTCATCGTCAGCAATTCCGCTGCCGCGCCGCGCCGCCTCGCCGTGCAGGCACCGGGCCGGCGCTTCGACTACGAGCTGCCGGCCAGCGGCGTCGTGACCTTCACGTGGTGACCGCCATGCGCACGCTTTTCATCGCCGCACTGATCGCAGCCAGCGGCGCCGCCCAGGCGCTGGAGCTGGCCGGCGTGTTCGCCGACCACATGGTGCTGCAGCGCGACGCGCCGCTGCGCATCTGGGGCCAGGCCGAGCCGGGGCAGAAGGTGCGGGTGCACCTGGCCGGCCGCAGTGCCGATGCCACCGCCGGCCGCGACGGCCGCTGGCAGGCGACGCTGGCGCCGCTGAAGGCCGGCGGCCCGCACCGCCTGCAGGTCAGCGCGGGCGCCGAGCGGCGCAGCCTCGACGACGTGCTGATCGGCGACGTCTGGATCGCCGCCGGCCAGTCCAACATGGAGTGGCGGCTGGCCGACGCCAACGATGCCGCCACCGAGGTCGCCGCCGCGGGCGCGCATCCGCTGATCCGCCACGCCAAGATGCCGCACCGCGTCAGCCTGCAGCCGCTGCAGGATGCGCCGCCGCTGCGCTGGGACGTCAGCGGGCCCGCCACGGCCGGCGACTTCAGCGCCGTGGCCTGGCACTTCGCGCGCCGCCTGCAGGCCGACGCCAGCCTGCGCGGGGTGCCCGTCGGCATCCTCAACCTGAGCTGGGGCGGCACGCACGTCGAGACCTGGACCAGCCTGCGCGCCGCGGCGGCCGACCCGGACCTGGCCGACACGGTGCGCGCCATGCCCGCCGACGCGGTCGCCTTCGTGCAGCGCCGTCGCGACCGCCTGCTGGAGCGCGTGCGCCGCTTCCAGGGGAGCGAGCCCTTCGACATCGCCGGCGCCGACTCGCGCCTGGACGACCGCGCCTGGGCCACGCTGAACGCGCCCCAGGTCTGGGAGCAGCAAGGCCTGCCGGGCCTGGACGGCCAGGTCTGGCTGCGCCGCCACGTCACGCTGACGGCGGCCGAGGCGGCCGGCGCGGCGACGCTGCACCTGGGCCTCGTCGACGACTGCGACGAGAGCTTCGTCAACGGCCAGCCCGTCGGCAAGACCTGCGGCTGGGACACGCCGCGCACCTACGCGCTGCCGGCCGGCCTGCTGCGCGAGGGCGACAACCTCGTCGCCGTGCGCGTGACCGACACCGGCGGCGACGGCGGCTTCCACGGCGCGGCGGCCAACCTGCGCCTGGACACCGCGGCCGGCACCCAACCGCTTGCGGGCGCGTGGCGGGCCCGTGTCGAAGCGCTGCTGCCGGTGCAGGAGCCCGGCCCCAACGACCTGCCCGGCCTGTTGTTCAACGGCATGGTGCGGCCCTTCACGCCCTTCGCCGCGCGCGGCGTCATCTGGTACCAGGGCGAGACGAACGCGCCGCGCGCGGCCCGCTACGCGCAGGCCTTCCCGCGCCTCATCGAGGACTGGCGCGCCCAGTGGCGAGAGCAGGGCCAGCGCGGCACGCTGCCCTTCTACTTCGTGCAGCTCTCCTCCTACGGCCCGCGGCCGTCGCTGCCCGAGGGCAGCGCCTTCGCCGAGCTGCGCGAGGCCCAGCGCCGCACGCTTGCGCTGCCCGCCACCGGCATGGCCGTCAGCATCGACGTGGGCGATGCCGACGACATCCACCCCCGCGACAAGCGCAGCGTCGGCGAGCGGCTGGCGCGCGTCGCCCTGGCCCAGACGTACGGCCAGCGCATCCCGTTCAAGGGGCCGACGCTGCGCGCCAGCCGCGTGCTGCCCGGCGGCGGCTTCGAGCTGAGCTTCGCCGACGTGGCCGGTGGGCTGGCCACGCGCGGTGGCGGGCCACTGCTGGGCTTTGCCGTCGCTGGCGAGGACCGGCGCTTCCTGCCGGCGCGGGCCGAGATCGTGGGCCGCGACCGCGTGCGCGTCTGGAGCGACGCGGTCGCCCGGCCGGTGGCGCTGCGCTACGCCTGGGGCGACTCGCCACTGGAGGCCAACCTCGTCGACGGTGCCGGATTGCCGGCCTCGCCGCTGCGCACGGACGGCTGGCCGTTGGTCACACGTGACATTCGTCCGGAGTTCTGACGACGCGGGCTGACGGCGGGGCGCCGCCCCCGCGGCCACCTCGCTAGGATGCGCCGATGACCGGCGTCCTCCTGATCAGCACCAGCCTGATCGCCATGCTGGGCCTGGCACTGCTGGTGCTGGCCCGGCTCGAACCCGGCCATCCACACATCCGCGACTGGGGCTGGAGCCACGTGCTGCTGGCCATGGGGCTGGCGCTGGGCGTGGCCCTGGTGCCGGCGGACACCGAATCCCTGCGCTACAAGCTGCAGGCCACCCTCGCGACGGCCAGCATCGTCGCGTCGCTGGCCCTGCAGCTGGCCGGCGCCGCCCACTACAGCGGCCGCCCGTGGCGCTGGCGGCGCAACGTGCCGCTGTTTGCGGCGCTGCTCGCCTTCATCATCGCGCTGGCGCTGGTGAGGCAGCGCTACGCCGTCGTCGCGGCAGCGCTGATCCTGACGGCAGGCGCCTGGCTCGCGGCGGCCTGGCTGTGGCGCGGCGGCAAGCGCGGCGAGCGCATCGTCGCGGGCTGCTTCGTCGCCTCGGGTCTCGTGCACCTGAGCGGCCCGATGCTGGATCCGCTGGCCCGCTCCTCCATCACGCACGTCTTCGGCACCTATGTGCAGATGTCGCTGGCGCTGGCGCTGATCCTGCTTTCGGTGCACCGGGCCCATCAGGAGAAGGAGAAGTCCAACGCCAGGCTGCGCCAGCTCTACGAGCGCTCCATGCAGGGACTGGCGGTGTTGCGCGACGGCCGCACCCTTTATGCCAACCCGGCCGCGCTGGCGATGTTCGGCTTCGACCAGGTCGGCGGCGAGCTGGACACCTACGACATGATGGCGCCGACGGACGTCGACGCCGCGCGCGCGCGCTACGGGCGCCTGATGCAGGCCCGCGGCGGGCACCTCGCCTGGGAGGGCGAACGCTACCGGCGCGACGGCAGCGTCATCTACGTGCGCGGCAGCTCCAGCTACATCGAATGGGAGGGCGGGCCGGCCGTGCTCGTGCTGATGCTGGACGACACCGAGCGCCAGCGCGCCACCGAGGCGCTGCGCCGCCAGGCGCTGCACGACGAGCTCACCGACCTGCCCAACCGCCACGCCGCCCTGGCCCGCCTGGCCGAGCAGACGGTGCCCGGCAGCCCGGGCTTCGCGGCGTTGTCGGCCGACCTGGACCGCTTCCGGCTCGTCAACGAGAGCCTGGGGCATGAGACCGGCGACGCGCTGCTGCAGGCCATTGCGGCACGGCTGCGCGAGGGCCTGCCGCCCGAGGCCCTGGTGGCCCGCCTGGGGGAGGACCAATTCCTGCTGCTGCAGCCCGGCGTGGACGACGATGCGGCCGCGCTGCTGGCCGGCCAGCGCCTGCTGGCGCTGATGAACGCGCCCTTCGTCGTCGGCCATCGTGCGCTCTACGTGCACATGTCGGTGGGCATCGCGCGCTTTCCCGCCCATGGCCTGGACGGCGCGGCCCTGCTGCGCGCGGCCGACATGGCCATGCACCAGGCCAAGCAGCTCGCCGGCGCGGCCGTCGTGACCTTCCAGCCCGGCATGGCGGCCGGTGCGGGCGGGCTGCTGGAGATCGAGCAGGCGCTGGCCGCCGCCATCGAGAACGAGGAATTCCAGCTCGACTACCAGCCCAAGTTCACGGCGGGCACGCGGCGGCTGGCGGGCTTCGAGGCGCTGGTGCGCTGGCAGCGGCCCGGCCGTGGCCGCGTCAGCCCGGCGGACTTCATCCCCGCGGCCGAGCGCACCGGCCAGATCGTGCCGCTGGGCGCCCTCATCCTGCGCCAGGCCGCCCGGCAGCTGCGCGCGTGGGCGCAGCAGGGCCTGACGCCGCTGCCGGTGGCCGTCAACGTGTCACCGCTGCAGTTCGAGGACGGCGGCTTCGCCGACTGGCTGCTGGCCTTGTTGCGCGCCCACGGCATCGGGCCGGCGCTGCTGGAGGTCGAGATCACCGAGACCGCCGCGATGATGCACATGGAGCGCGTGCTGCCCCAGCTGGCGCGCCTGCGCGAGGCCGGCGTGGGCGTCGCCTTCGACGACTTCGGCACCGGCCAGAGCTCGTTGACGCTGCTGCGCCGCCTGCCCATCACCACGCTGAAGCTGGACCGCAGCATGGTGGACCCGCTCCCCGAGCCGTCGGCCGGGGCCGTCGTGCGCGCGGCCTGCGTGGTGGCCGAGGCGCTGGGTCTGGCCGTGGTGGCGGAGGGGGTGGAGACCGAGGCCCAGGCCGCCGAGGTCGAGCGCCTGGGCTGCACGCACCTGCAGGGCTGGCTGCTGTCGCGGCCGCTCGGGCCGGACGCCGCTGCGGCGCTGCTCAGCGCGCCATCGGCTCACCCATCCTGATCGAGCCACCCGGCTGCCATGCCGGGTTGAACTGCAGCCCGCTCTTCTCGAACAGCATGACGACGGTGGAGCCGAGCAGGAAGCGGCCCATCTCGTCACCCTGGGCCAGGGTGACCTGGCCTGAGGCGTAGTCCCACTCGCGCACCGGGCCGCCGCGCTGGATCCGGCCATGCCAGACCGTCGCCATGCTGCCGACGATGGTGGCGCCGACGAGCACCAGCACCCAGCGGCCCAGCGTGTCGTCGTCGAACACGCAGACGACGCGTTCGTTGCGCGCGAACAGGCCCGGCACGCCGCGCGCCGTCGTCGGGTTCACCGAGAACAGCTCGCCCGGCACGTGCACCATGCGCACCAGCCGCCCGGCGGCCGGCATGTGGATGCGGTGGTAGTCCTTGGGGCTGAGGTAGAGGTTGGCGAACAGGCCGTCCGTAAAGCGCGCGGCCAGTTCGGCATCGCCGCCCACCAGCGCCGTCGTCGAGAAGGCCTGGCCCTTGGCCTGGTAGACCTGGTCGCCGTGGATGCGGCCCACCTGGCTGATCGAGCCGTCCACCGGGCAGACCAGCGGCGCCTCGGCCAGCGGCCGCGCGCCGGGCTTGAGGGCGCGGGTGAAGAAGTCGTTGAAGGTCTTGTAGGCGGTGATGTCCGGCTCGGCCGCCTCGGCCATGTTGACGCCGTAGCGCGCGACGAAGCGGCGGATGGTGGCCGTGGTGATGCCGCCCAGCGGCTTGGACGCGTAGTGCCCGGCCAGGCGCGTCATGGCCAGCTTGGGCATCAGGTACTGCGGCAGGACGGCAAGACGATCGGACATGGCAAGGGGAAAAAGGGGTCGCGGATTCTAGGATCGTCCCTGGTTGGGGCGTCCTAGGGTGAGCGCCAGGGTGCTGTTGAGGGACTCGGTGGTGCGTCGTGCTCCCCGCGACGCTCCCAGGGTGCTAACCGCGCAACCGGATCACCCATCAGTCCCCGGGAAAACACAGTTTGGCGCGGATGCACCTGCTGACATCATTTGCGCGCCTTCAAAGTGATACCCACGCACAGGCGAGGCATATAGGGAGAAAAGAACATGCGTTTCCGTTTAGCGCCCGTCATGGCGCTTGCGCTGGCCATGCTGGGCGGCTGCGCCAGCACGCCGACTCAGACCCGCCTGCCGATGGCGGACACCGCGCTCAAGGCTGAGGCCGGCCGCGTCGGCGTCGTGATGAGCCCGCTGCCCAAAGTCGACACCCAGTTTCCGGGCGCCGGCTGCCTGTTGTGCATCGCTGCTGCGTCGGCGATGAACTCTTCCTTGACGGATCATGTCCGCACACTGCCTCCTGAGGAAGTGCCGGCGCTCAAGGAACGCGCTGCGTCGCTGATCGCGGCCAAGGGCGCGACGCCCGTGCCGATCGAGGCCGCGCTGGACGTGAGCAAGCTGCCGGACTTCCGCAGCGAGGCGAGGAACATGGCGCACAAGGATTTCCGCGGCCTCAAGGACAGGCATCAGATCGACAAGCTGATGATGATCCAGATCAATACCATCGGCATGGTGCGCACGTACTCCGCCTATGTGCCTACGTCCGAACCCAAGGCCGTGTTCAACGGTACCGCGTACCTGGTCGATCTGAAGACCAACGCGCTGCAGTGGTATCACACCTTCAGCATTACGAAGGCGGCCGATGGTGCTTGGGATGAGCCGCCCAAGTTCCCTCGGCTGACCAACGCGTACTTCCAGGCACTTGAGCTGGGCAAGGACGAGGTCCTGCGTCCATTGCAATGAGGCGCCGGCAGGCATTGGCGCTCGGACTGCTGGCGGTCGTGCTGCAGCCCGCCGCGCGCGCCGATGAAGAGCTGACGCTGCGTTGGTCGCCGCAGATGGGCGCGCGCGCAACCTTTCGCGGCGTTCTGAACAAGGACGGTGCGGGCATGGGAGACGGGCAGATCCTCTATCCCGCGCCCAATGTGGCCGGTTTTTTCGCGGCGATCCTGACGCATGCCGCCGTGAGTTCGGTGGTCCGGGATGCCGAGATGCGCAAGTTGCAGAAGAACGCGGACCGGGTGCTCGCGCCTTACGCAGCAGCCATCGAAGGCCTCTCGGCGGATGAGCTGTTGACCCGTACCCGCGCCGCGCTGCTGCCTGAGGATCTGGCCGTCCGGCGGGGATGGGTCAACGCCAACCTTGAGCTGTTTCCGGTCTTCCTGATGACGCAGGACAGGCGGGCGGTGTTGCTGGACGTCGTCGCCCAGTTGCACGACGGCGCCAGTGGCGTTCCTAGGCCGCTTGGCATGCGAGTCGTCTCCACCCCGCGCAATGCGGCCTCCGCCGAGCAGGACGAATGGACGAGCGCCGAGAGCAACGCGCTGAAACAGGTGTGCGTGGAGTTGCTGGCCATGGCCGTGCGGCACCTGCTGGATCGTGCCGACCCGAACCGTCCGCCGCCGATGGCCTCGGTCGAACGCACCGTGCGCTTTGCCGAGGGCGGTGCTCAGCGCATGGAGCGTTCTCGGGTGCTGGAGCAGCGTTGCGGGCGCGCGCTGCTGCTGACGCTGTCGGACACCTTGATGTCGGTGCCGCTGTCGCAGGGGCCGGCTGCAGATCAGGATTGCCCCGCTCGGGTGCCGCCGCCGGTTGCCGCGGTGCAGTAGCCCGCAGGGACGCGAGACAATCGCGCCCATGGATTCGGCGGGTTTCGTTCACAGCTCCTTCTATCGCTTCGTCAGCCTCCGCGACCCCTCGGGCGTCGCAGCGAGGCTGCGCGAGATGGGCGCGCAGATCTACGGCAACATCACGGTCGCTTTTGAGGGCATCAGCGCAGCGATTGCCGCTCGGACCGACGCGATGGCGGCGTTCGAGGCGCAGTTGCAGCAGGAGTTCGACTTGCTCTTTGCCGGCATGCAGTTCAAGCGTACGGTATGCGATCGCCTGCCGTTCACCTTGCTGAAGGTCCATACCAGACCCGAGATCGTCGCCTTCGGCGTGCCCGGCGTCAGCGGCCGCGATGCGACGGACACCCACGTCAGCCCGCAGCGCTGGCGCGAGCTGCTGGCCGACCCCGCGACCGTGGTGCTGGACAACCGCAACAGCTTCGAGTTCAAGCTGGGCCGGTTCCGCGGTGCCGTCGATCCCGGCGTGGCCCACTTCCGCGATTTCCCGGCCTATGTCGAGTCGCATCGCGACGCATGGCGGGGCAGGACCGTCGCCATGTACTGCACCGGCGGCATCCGCTGCGAGAAGACCGCGGCCTGGATGCAGGCCCAGGGGCTGCAGGTCGCGCAGCTCGACGGCGGCATCCTGAACTACCTCGAGGCCTTCCCCGAGGACGCCGGGCGCGACTGGCAGGGCGAGTGCTATGTCTTCGACAAGCGCATCGCCATCGACGCCGCCGGCCGCGAGACGGGCACGACGGCCGAGGCCGTCTTCACCGCGCCCGAAGATGCCTGGCGGCTGGCGCGGGCCCGCAGGCTGGACCCTGAAACCTGATGTTTCCTGGAGGAAACCCGCGGTCTTCGGCGAGGCCCGACAATCGCGGCCTCGCTTCGAGCCCCCATCCATGTCCCACCTGATCGTCCACGGCGGCACCCCTCTTTCGGGCCGCATCATCCCTTCGGCCAACAAGAACGCCGTCCTGCCCATCCTGTGCGCCACGCTGCTGACCCGGCAGCCCGTGCGCCTGCGCGGCGTGCCCGAGATCACCGACGTGAAGAAGATCGTCGATGTCTTCCGCAAGCTGGGCTCGCACGTCGAGCTGGACTTCAAGACCGGCATCCTCGACGTGCACCACGAGCACACGCGCTTCGACCCCAATGTCGACCGCCTGCCCGAGGAGATGCGCTCCTCCATCATGCTGGTGCCGGGCCTGATGGCGCGCTTCGGCGCGGCGCGCATCGAGGACGACGTCAAGGGCTGCACGCTGGGCGCGCGCGAGATCGACCCGCACGTGGAGGTGTTCGAGCGCTTCGGCGCCCAGGTCGAGCGCCTGCCCGACGGCCTGATCCTGCGCGTGCACCGCCCGCTGACGGCCAACGCGCACTGGACGGACTACGCCTCCGTCACCACCACCGAGAACTTCGTGCTGTGCGCGGCGCTGGCCGACGGCGTCTCCACGCTGACCAATGCGGCCAGCGAGCCGCATGTGCAGGAGTTCTGCAACTTCATGACGCTGCTGGGCGCGAAGATCGAGGGCCATGGCACGTCCAAGCTGAAGATCACCGGCGTCGGCGAGCTCGGCGGCGCGGACTACACCTTCACCGAGGACTTCCACGAGATCGTCACCTTCCTGGCGCTGGGCGCGATCACCGGCGGCAACGTGCAGGTCAAGAACGGCGCGCCGGAGATGTTCCCGCTGCTGGACCGCACGTTCGCGAAGTTCGGCGTGCACATCCATCACGAGGGCGGCTGGAGCAGCGTGCAGACCAACGGCCCGCTGAAGGTCAAGGAGCCCTTCACGCGCAACATCCTGCAGAAGGTGGAAGCCGCGCCCTGGCCTTACGTGCCGGTGGACCTGCTGCCCATCTTCGTCGCGCTCGGCGTCAAGGCCGAGGGCAGCGTGATGTTCTGGAACAAGGTCTACGACGGCGCGATGGGCTGGACGTCTGAGCTGGCCAAGTTCGGCGCGCACGCTTTCTTGAGCGACCCGCATCGCATGATCACCTTCGGCGGCAAGCCGCTGAGCCCGGCCGAGGTCGAGAGCCCCTACATCATCCGCGTCGCGATCGCGCTGCTGATGGTGGCGGCCAGCATTCCGGGCAAGAGCGTGATCCGCAACGCGACCCCCATCCGCCGCGCCCATCCCAACTTCGTCGAGCACATCGGCGAGCTGGGCGCGCGCATGGAATGGGTCGAGGGAGACTGAGGCCGTGAGGCGCTGGCTGTGCGCGGCCGGCGTGCTGATGGCCGCGTCGGCCCAGGCCGCGCCGCCCGTCGACACCATCCGCTGGGTGGCGCAGGACGTACCGCCGCACTTCAGCTTCATCCAGGGCCACGCGCCGGGCTCGGTGGCCGAGCTGGGTCGCGGCGAGGTGGACGGCTTCATGCGCGTGCTGCTGGCGCGCATGCCCGGCTACCGGCACGAGTTCGTCGAGGCCAGCACGGCCCGCTACGAGGCGGAGAGCCGGCGCGGGCTGACGCTGTGCTCGACGCTGCACGTGCGCACGCCCGAGCGCCTGCGCTGGCTGCATTTCTCGCATCTCTACCCGCCGCTGGCCTCGCGCGAGATCCACGTCATCGTGCCGCGCAAGCTGATGGCGGAGCTGGCGCCGGGGCGGGCCGAGGACGGCCGCCTGCAGCTGTCGCAGCTGCTCAAGCGCCAGGACCTGCATGCGCTGGTGGCCCGCGACCGCGCGTTCGGCGTGCAGATCGACAGCCTGCTGTCCCTGCACACCGTGCCGCGCCTGGCCGTGGGCGCCAGGTTCAGCCACCAGTTGCTGGACATGCTGCGCGCCGGCCGCATGGACTACACGCTGGAGTACCCGGCCGTCGTCAAGGAATACCTGGCGCGCGTCGGCGACCCCGACGCCCTCGTCGCGCTGCCGGTGGCTGAAGGCCTGAGCACGCTGCTGGCCACCGTGTCGTGCAGCCGCACGCCCCAGGGGCTGCGGCAGATCCAGGCCATCGACGCCGCGGTGCGCGAGCTGGCCCGCGACCCCGACCGCGAGGCCTGGGTGCGGGAGTGGCGCGGCGAGCGCGCCGGGCCGCAGGACATGAAGCGCCTGAACGCCTACATGGACGAGCGCGCCCGCGGCGGGGCGCGCATCGAGTGAGCCGCCCGGCCAAGCCGGCGCTGCCGCTGCAGGGCGGCGTCGGTGCCAGCGCCGTGTTCTGCCCGCCCGGCCCCTGGCTCGTGCTGAGCGCCTTCCTCGCCGGGCGCCTGCCCAGGGGGGGTGACTGGGCCGAGCGCGTCGCCCGCGGCGAGGTCGTCGACGAGGCCGGGCAGCCGGTCGCCGACGCCTACCGGCCGAACCGGCGCGTGTACTACTGGCGCCGGCTCGAGGCCGAGCCGGAGATCCCGTTCGAGGCCCGCATCGTCTTCCAGGACGAGCACCTGCTGGTCGCCGACAAGCCGCACTTCCTGCCCGTCACGCCCGGCGGCGCCTACGTGCAGCAGACGCTGCTGACACGGCTGCGCCACGCCACCGGCCTGGCCGAGCTCAGCCCCATCCACCGCCTGGACCGCGAGACGGCCGGCCTGGTCGTGTTCAGCCTGCGCGCGGCCGAGCGCGGGCATTACCAGAACCTGTTTCGCGACCGCGTCGTCGACAAGGTCTACGAGGCCGTCGCCCCCATCGGCCCCGGGCCCTGGCCGCGCGTGCTCAGGCACCGGCTGGTGGAGCCGCAGGGTGAGGCCTTCATGCAGATGCAGGCGGTGGACGGCGAGCCCAACGCCGAGACCTGGGTCGACCTCGTCGAGACGGTGGGCGCCGGCCTGGCGCGCTACGAGCTGCGCCCGCGCAGCGGCGTCAAGCACCAGCTGCGCGCGCAGATGAACGCCATCGGCCTGCCCATCGCCGGCGACCGCATCTACCCGCGGCTGCAGCCGCAGGAGAACCCGCCGCGCTTTGACGCGCCGCTGCAGCTCGTGGCCCGCGCGATCGCGTTCGCGGACCCCGTCACGGGTCAGCAACGCCGCTTCGAGCGCGCCGCCCTCACAATCGCGCCGTCATGAACGCGCCCAACCCTCAAGTCCAGGTCCTGGAGCTGCGCCGCCAGCTGCAGTCGCTGCTCGACGCGGCGACGGCCAACGAGCGCAAGCTGGACCGCTTCGACGCGCTGGAGCGCCGCCTCATCGCGGTGAGCTCGATGGAGGAGCTGGTCAACCTGCTGCTGGTCGACTGCCGCACCGACTTCGGGCTGGACGCCGCCGAGCTGTGGCTGCTGGACCCCGACGAGGAACTGCGCCGCGCGCTGCCGGCGCTGCCCATGGTCAAGGCGCCCCGGCTGCTGGACAGCCACGGCCCGCTGAAGGACCTGCTGGGCGCGGCGCGCACGACGCGCCTCATCGGCCCGGGGCCCGACGAGGCCTTGCTGGCCAGCGCGTTCGGCGCGGAGGCCGGCGTGCGCTCCGCGGCGCTGCTGCCGCTGATCCGCCAGGGGCTGCTGATCGGCAGCCTGCACCTGGGCGCGCGCGACCCCGAGCGCTACGACGCCGCCTCGGGCACCAAGTTCCTGGACCGCCTCGCCGCCATCGCCGCCATCGCCATCGAGAGCATGCTCAACCGCGAGCGCCTGCGCCGCGCCGGCATGACCGACGGCCTGACCGGCGTGCACAACCGCCGCTATTTCGACCACCGCAGCCTCATCGAGTTCAGCCAGGCCGTGCGCCACCGCTACCCGCTGGCCTGCCTGTTCCTGGACATCGACCACTTCAAGGCCATCAACGACCGTCACGGCCACCCGGTCGGCGACGAGGTGCTGCGCCAGGTCGGCGGCCTCATCCAGCGCACGCTGCGCACCGGCGACCTGGCCGCGCGCTACGGTGGCGAGGAGTTCGTCGTGCTGCTGCCGCGCACCGACCTGGCCGGCGCCTGCGAGGTGGCCGAGCGCATCCGGCTGCTGGTGCAGGAGGCACCCTTCGTGACGCCCGACGGCGGCACCGTCAGCGCGACGCTGTCCGTGGGCCTGGCCATGCTGCCGCCCGGCGCGGCCAGCTTTGCCGACCTGCTGATGGCGGCCGACCGGGCCGTCTACGAAGCCAAGCATGCCGGCCGCAACCGCACCGTCGCGGCCGAGCCCGACGCCGCCGCGCCCGGGTCCTGACAAACCCCGAGGTTCCCGCACTGCACGGCAGCGGATGCGGCCCCCACAATTTGGGCTGTTGTCCACGCCGACCATGAGCACCGATTCCCTTGCCGAACCCGTCCGCCGCGTCGGCCCCCGCCGGCTGGGTTCGCTGCGGTGGCGGCTGGCACTGGCCGTGCCGCTGCTGGCGGCCCTCATCGTCATCGTCTTCGAATGGAGCCTGGGCGGCTACGAGTTCCTGGCCGATGGCCTGGCCCGCACGGCCTGGCTGGTGCTGCTGCTCAGCGCCGCGCAGCTGCTGCTGATCGAGGCCCTGCTGTTGCGGCCGCTGCGCCGGCTCGCGGCCGGCTGCGAGGCGATGGAGTCGGCCCCGGTGCCGCTGGCTCCCGAGGCCACCGTGCCGGCGCCGGGCCGCATCGCCGAACTCGACCGCATCGGCCACGCCATGCTGCGCGCCCGCGGCTCGCTGTGGCAACAAGACCAGCATGCCCGCGAGCTGGCGCGCGAACTGGCCCAGCAGCGCCTGCTGCTGCAGGAGGCCCAGTCGGCGCTCGCAGCCCGCCAGCGCGAGCTGGCCGGCCTGGTGCGCACCGACGCGCTGACCGGCCTGGCGAACCAGCGCGCCTTCGACGAGGCCTTGCGCCGCGAGTTCAAGCGCGCCCAGCGCCAGCGCGGCCTGCTGGCCGTGGCCGTGCTGGACCTGGATCAGTTCAAGCAGTTCAACCTTGCCCACGGCACGGCGGTGGGTGACGCCGCGCTGCGGCGCGTCGCCGGCCTGCTGAACGAGCGCTTCAAGCGCGACACCGACGTCGTCGCGCGCCTGGGCGGCGAAGAGTTCGTCGCGCTGCTGCCCGGCGTCGGCATGGCCGAGGCCCAGGGCGTGCTGGAGTCACTGCGCGACACGCTGCGCGCACTGCGCCTGCCCGACGGCCACGGCAGCCTGACGCTCAGCGTCGGCCTTGCCGCGGCCAGCCCCGCGTATCCCTACCTGAGTGCCCAGGCGTTGCTGCAGGCGGCCGATGAGGCGCTCTACGTCGCCAAGCATGCGGGCCGGGATCGACTGAGCCTGGCGGCCTAGCTGGAACGAGCAGGCCGCGGGCGCCGGGCCCTTAGCGGCCGTGTTCCTGTGCCGCCAGCAGCTGCTCGTTGACGCGCCGCGCGGCGCGCAGCACCAGCGTCTCGTCGAGCTGGGCCTGCGGGGCGATCTGGCTGGCGATGTCGTCGAGCTGGTCGACATGGTTGATCAGGGCCCAGGCCACGGCCGAGATGGCCGCGACGCTGCGGCGCGCGAGGTTCTCGGGCATGGTCAGCGTGGCCTGGATCTCCACGTGATGGCGCACGCTGGCCACGGCTGCGGGCGCCAGGCCCCAGCTTTCGCACAGCGCGGCGCCCAGGGCGTCGTGGCTGACGCCGAAGGCCGTGCGCTCCAGCTCCACCAGCTCGGCGTCGCGCGTCGCGGCGCGCAGCATGGCGGGGTAGTGCGTCGGCGCATGGCGGTACAGCACGGCCTTGCCGCATTCCTCGAACAGCCCGGCCGAATGGGCGGCCCAGGGGTCCACGCCCAGCATCTGGCCCATGCGGCCCATCAGCAGGCCGCGCTGCGACGCGCGCGCCCACACCGATTCCAGTTCCACGGCGGCCGGGAAGGCGGCGCGCAGGCCCATTTCGAAGGTGATGGCCGCCACCTCGCGCATGCCGAGGTAGGTCAGCGCCTGGTGCACGGTCTGCACGCGGCCGCGCAGGCCGTAGAGCGACGAATTGACCGCCTTCATGACGGCGGCCGCCAGGGCCATGTCGGTCTCGACCAGGGAGGACATGGCCTGCAGGTCGATGTCCTCGGCTGCCATCAGCAGCGAGAGCTTGACCAGGACCTCGGGCTGGGTCGGGATCTCGATGTCCAGATTGCGCAGTTGAGGGTCGACGGGCATGGTGAATTGAGGCGCTAGGGAATGCCCGATGGTAGATCAGCGGAGGAAGGCGTCCCAGGCTGTTTTGAGGATGAGGCCGCCCACGACGAGGATGAAGGCGCCACGCACGAAGCCGGCCCCGTGCTTGAGCGCCATCCGGGTGCCCGCCAGGCTGCCGATGACGTTGGTCACGGCCATGACGGCGGCGACCTGCCACCAGAAATGGCCCTTGCTGACGAACAGCGCGATGGCGGCCGCGTTCGTCAGCAGGTTCATCAGCTTGGCCGTGGCCGAGGCGTGCAGGAAGTCGTAGCCCAGCAGCCGGACGAACAGGAACACGAAGAAGCTGCCCGTGCCCGGGCCGAAGAAGCCGTCATAGAAGCCCACGGCGAGCGCGATGCCGCCGGCCACCCAGGCCTCGGCCCGGCCGGTGAAGCGCGGTGCATGCTCGCGGCCGAGGTCCTTCTTGGCCAGCGTGTAGACGAGCACGGCCAGCAGCACCAGGGGCAGCGCCTTGCGCAGCCCGTCGGGGTTGATCAGGGTCAGCGTCCAGGCGCCGGCAAAGCTGCCGGCGCCGGCCAGCACGGCGGCGGGCATCAGGCGGCGCCAGGGGAGATTCACGCGCCGCACGTACTGCAGCGTGGCCCAGCCGGTCCCCCAGATGGACGCGCCCTTGTTCGTCCCCAGCAGCGTGGCCGGCGCCGCGCCGGGGAAGGTGCTGAACAGGGCCGGCACCAGCACCAGGCCGCCGCCGCCGGCGACCGCGTCGATGAAGCCCGCGAGCAGGGAGGCGGCGGCGACGGTGAGCAGATCCAGCATGGCGGATGGCGGAAGATGCGGAGGCGGGTTGCCGGAGCGGCAAAGAAAACGGCCACCAAGGGTGCCTTGGTGGCCGTCGTGATTGTCTTCGGGGTTACGAAGCAACCTTGTGCGCTTGTCGCTTGTCTTGTCTCCTCACAACCCGCCCGGCGGTCCTGGACCGGAGCCCGGAACCGCGTCGAGTGCCGAGAATGTAGTGCCCCGCAGCGGTGCATGGCACTGGGGTAAGCCCGGGTTCGCTGGCCGCGAAAGGTGCGCATCTGCACCAGAATTGTGCATGCCGCTGGGCGCCAGGGCTCCAGCATGGCGATGCCGCCCTTTCAGGCATCCAGGCGGCGGATTGAACGTTGGCAAAAGCCGACATCTATGCGTTTGGCCTGGCAAAGCCCGGGTCGGGTTCCTGCCATGGACACGCATGGAACTTCGCTCCTATCGTGGCGTTTCGCAGGGCGCAAGGTTTTGTGACCTGAGCGAAGAGCCCCAAAAGTGGGTTGGCGCTGGGGAGGCGCGCAGGAAGCGGGACGGCCGACGCCGTCTGCCTGGATGCGACCCCGGCTGAATGACAGAAGCGGGGGCTGTTATGAAAAGCATCGAAGGTGCGGCGAAGGCTTTGCTGCATGGGCTGGGATTTGGGAGCCGGACGCTGGCACTCTGCGCAGGCCTCGCGCTCGCCGCATGTGGCGGCGGTGGCGGTTCTGATGGCGGTCCGCAACCCGTCCCCGTCGCGCAGGCGCCCAGCATCGGCAACCAGCCTCGGGACGCCGTAGTCAGCGACGGCATGAGCGCCACTTTCAACGTCGGCGCCGACGGCACCAGCCTGACCTACCAATGGCAGCGTGATGGCAAGGCCATCGCTGGCGCGACCGGCGCCAGTTACACGACACCCGCCTTGAGCATGGCCGACAACGGGGCGCGGTACCAGGTGGTGGTTGCCGGCCCGAACGCCTCGTTGACTAGCAACGCCGTCACGCTCACGGTCACCCCCGTCGCCCTCAGCCTCACGACCCAGCCGATGGCGCAGACGGCCCGCGACGGGGAAGTGGTTTCCTTCGATGTGACCGCCACCGGCAGCGGCCCCATCCAGTACCAGTGGCATCGCGACGGCATCGCCATCGCTGGCGCAGACAAGGCCACCTACACCACCTCTGCCCTGACACTCACGGACGACGCCGCGGTGTTCAAGGTCGTCGTCACCAACCCGGCCGGCACGGTCACCAGCCAGGAGGCCAGGCTCGCCGTGACCGCAGTTGCGCCCCGCATCGTCAGCGACCCCGATTCGGTCACGTCGGTCGATGGCGCCGTGGTCAGTTTCAAGGCCACGGCCGCCGGCAGCGCGCCCCTGGCCTATCAGTGGTTGCGCAACGGCAGCCCGATCAGCGGCGCAACGGAGGCCAGCTACACCACCACGCTGGCCTACGCCAACAGTGGCGACCGCTTCAGCGTGCAGGTCGGCAACAGCGCCGGGCAGGTCGTCAGCGCTGCCGCCGTAGCCACGGTGAATGCCGCCGCACCGGCCATCGCCCGGCATCCTTCCGACGCCACCATCGCCACGGGCGGTTCGGCCAGCTTCAGCGTGGTTGCCGGCGGGACCGCGCCGCTGAGCTTCCAATGGCAGCAAAGCCAGGACGGCGGGCTGAGCTGGGCCGCCATCCCCGGCGCCACATCGGCCAGCCATGCCGTCGTCAATGCCACCCTGGCCGATGCCAGCACGCAACTGCGGGTGGTCGTGAGCAATAGGGCAGCCACACTGAACAGCAACGTCGCCTCACTGACGGTGCGTGCGAATGTCCGCGTCCTGGCAGGGGCCTTAGGTGGAAGCGGCTATGCCGATGGCAAGGGCAGCGCGGCGCGTTTCAACCACGTCTGGGGCATGGGAGCCGACGCCAGCGGCAATATCTTCGTCACGGACAGTACCAATAGCGTGATTCGGCGCGTCGGTCCCGACGGTACGGTCACGCGGTTCGCGGGCCAAGCCGAAGAGGCGGTCATGCGCAATGGGCCGCTGGCGGATGCCCGTTTCGTGAACCCGACCGACTTGCTGATTGACCGCGCCGGGACGATCTACGTGCTTGAAGGTTGCGTGCTTCGCCGCATTTCCAGGGGCGCGGTGGACAGCGTCGTCGGCGACGGCAGTTGCATCACTCGGGACGGCAGCGGCGCCCAGGTGGGCATCAGCCGAATTGCCGGCATGGCTGCGGACGCTGACGGCACGGTCTTCTTCACTGAGCGCACGCACACCTATGGCCTGGTGGTCCGCAAGTTGACGCCGGCTGGTGTCTTGAGCACGCTGGCCGGCAGCATGACCGAGACCGGCACCGCCGACGGCGTCGGCGGTTCGGCGCGCTTTGCAGATCTCGGCAAGCTGACGATCGGTGCCGACCAGAACCTCTACGTGGCTGATGGCACGACGATTCGCCTCGTCACACCTGCGGGTGTGGTCAGCACCTATGCCGGAGGGGCGGATGGCAGCGGGCAAGCCGAGGGCTATCGCACGTTGGTCCGCTTCAATCAAATCACCGGGGTGGCTTTCGACGGCGGTGGCAATCTCTTCGTTGCGGAATCCGCGCGTATCGCCCGCATCTCCAAAACCGGAAACGTACTGACGGCCGTCGCGGCCGCCAGAGACAACGGCTACGCGACCAGCGTCGACGGCGACGTGGCCAGTGCCTCGGCCGGCTCTCCACGTCAGCTGATCAGCCTGCCCGATGGCGGCGTCGCCTTCTTTGACGGCGCGGCCTTCACCGTACGCGTCATGACTGCCAACGGTGTGCTGACCACGTTGGCCGGAGGAGGCCGCGTGGTCGGATTCGTCGACGGGGTGGGGCCGGCGGCCCGGTTTGGCGCCCATGAGGGATACCTGCTCACGTTGGCATTCGCGCCAACAGGTGTGCTGAACCTGGCGGACAGATTCAATCAACGGATCCGGCGTCTGACATTGGCCACGAATCGCCTGGATACGATCGCTGGCACAGGGGCGACGGGCGGCGACGACGGCCCGGCAAGCGCCGCCAGCTTCAGCACTCCCTCCGGTCTGGCCTACGACGCCGCCGGAAATCTCTACGTTGCCGACGCAGTGGGCCTGATCCGGCGCATCAGCAGCGCCGGGATGGTCAGCACGGTGGCAGGGAAGTTGCATGAGTACGGCAGCGTCGACGGCATTGGCGCCGCGGCTCGCTTCAACCAGCCCAGCAGCGTGGTGGTGGACAGCAAGGGCAATCTCATCGTCGGTGATGCCCAGAACTACACGTTGCGAAAGGTGACGCCTGACGGGGTCGTGACCACCTTGGCTGGCAAGGCTGGCGAGTTTGGCTATGCGAATGGGGTGGGCAGTGAAGCGCGCCTCGGGCCGGTGAAGTGCCTGGCCATCGACGCTGCCGACAACGTCTATTTCACGGAAAACAACAGCGCCATCCGCAAACTGGCTCCCAATGGCGAGGTGAGTCCTGTGGCGGGGGCTCCTTTTTCCGCTGGCCGAATCGACGACATCGGTGCCTTTGCTCGATTCTCAAACCCAGGTTGCATGGCCGTCGATGCCCGCGGCAACCTGTACGTCGCTGATACCGGCAATCACGCCATCCGCCGCATCACGCCTCGCGGTCAGGTCAGCACCGTCATCGGGGGCGCCGGCGAGGGAGGCGTGCTCAGGCCGGGGCCGGGTGGCAGCATCAACCAGCCTACCGCCATCGCCTTGACGCCGGCCGGCCGCTTGTTCTTCCTCAGCGAGGGCGCCATCGTCGGGGATTGACGCCAGGGGCCTCGGGCGGGCGTCACATGGCCCCCTGAGAATGCGGGGCGGTCAAATCCCGATTGCCCCGCGCCGCCAGACATTGAACAGTCTCCCTCCCGCTGTACCCTGCCCGACCATGCCCCGCCCTTTCATTGCCCGCGCCCGCGGCTTCACGTTGCTTGAACTGCTGGTCGTCATGGTCATCATCGGCCTGCTGGCCGGGTATGTGGGCCCCAAGTTCTTCGGTCAGATCGGCAAGAGCGAGGTCAAGGCGGCGCGCGCGCAGATCGATGCGCTGACCAAGTCGCTGGACCAGTACCGCCTCGATGTCGGCCGCTACCCCAGCACCGAGCAGGGCCTGGCCGTGCTGGTGACCCGACCGGCCGACGAGCCCAAGTGGGCCGGCCCCTACCTGTCCAAGGCCGTGCCCAAGGACCCCTGGGGCAACGACTACCAGTACCGCAGCCCCGGCGAGCATGGCGAGTACGACCTGCTGAGCTTCGGCAAGGACGGCCGCCCGGGTGGCGAGGGCGAGGACGCCGACCTCACCTCCTGGTAGGAAGAGGCCCGTCCCGTGCCTCAATTCCAGACCCGCGTGCTGCGCGCGGGCGCCGTCAGTTCGGAGCGCGTCGAGGCGCCCGACCGCACCGCCGTCGCCGCTGCACTGGGCGTGCCGCCGCAGCATGTGCTGGAGGCGCGCGAGATCGCGAACGCCGAGGCGACCCGCCCCTGGCGGCGCAGCAGCAAGTTCCCGCTGCAGCTCTTCAGCCAGGAGCTGGCCGTGCTGCTGGACGCCGGCATCGCGCTGCTGGAGGCGCTGAACACGCTGCGCGAGAAGGAAGCCCAGCCCGGCGTGCGCGCGGCACTGGACGCCGTCATCGCCCAGATCGAGCAGGGCCAGCCGCTGTCCGTGGCGCTGCGCCAGCAGCCGCAGACTTTCGACGAACTGATCTGCGCCATCGTGGCGGCCAACGAGAAGACCGGCCAGCTGTCGGTGGCGCTCGCCCAGCACTCGCGCTACCTGGCCTGGGTGGACGCGCTGCGTTCGCGCCTGGTCGCCGCCATGGTCTACCCGCTGATGCTGCTGGGCGTGGGCGGCGCGGTGATCCTCTTCCTGCTGCTCTATGTGCTGCCCCGCTTCGCCGGCATCCTGGAGCAGACCAGCGGCGACCTGCCCTGGGCCTCGCGGGTGCTCATCGAATTCGGCCAGACGGCCGGCGCGCATCCGGGCCTGGTCATCGGCGGCATCGCGGCCATCGGCTTCGCGGTCTTCGCGCTGATCCGCCAGCCCGTCGTGCGCCAGCGTGCGCAGGCGGCGCTGTGGACCTTGCCAGGCCTGGGCCCGCGGCTGCGCGTGCTGGCGCTGGCACGGCTGTACCGGTCGCTGGCCATGTTGCTGGCCTCGGGCGTGCCGGCGCTGGCGGCGCTGAAGATCGTCGTCGACGTGGTGGCCGCGCCCTGGCGCGCCGCCGTGCAGGCCGCTGCCGCGCAGATCGAGCGCGGCGAGCGGCTGTCGGCCGCGTTCGACGCCCAGGACCTGGCCACGCCGGTGGCGCGCCGCATGCTGCGCGTCGGCGAGCGCAGCGGCGAGGTGGCCGCCATGCTGGAGCGCGCCGCCGCCTTCCACGACGAAGAGGCCGCGCGCCTGACCGACCTGCTGTCCCGCCTCGTCAACCCGGCGCTGATGCTCATCATGGGCGTGTTGATCGGCGGGATCATCGTCTTGATGTACCTGCCGATCTTTCAATTGGTGGAGCAGGTTCAGTGAGCACCAGCCTCAACGACTGGCTGCCGGCCGAGCAAGGCCCCTGGCACCTCGACTTCGAGCAGTGGCCGCAGGCCCAGGCGCAGCGCTGGCGCGCCGTGCTGGCCGTGGGCGCCGGCAGCAGGCGTGTGCTGCTGGCCGAGCGCGACGAGGACGCGATGCTGTTGCAGAGCGTCGAGTCGCGCCTGAGCGGGCCGGTGGGCTGGCAGCGCTGCACGCCCGAGGCGGTGACCCATTTCCTCGGTGCCGGCGAGGCCGACTTCCGCGCGCTGTCCGACGTCGAGGAAGCGCTCACCACCGTCGAGGACCACACCGAGGAGCTGTCCGCGCTGGCGCTCAGCGAGCAGGCCAGCCCGGTCGTGCGGCTGCTGAACGCGACGCTGTACGACGCGCTGCAGGACACCGCGTCCGACATCCACATCGAATGCACGGCCCGCGGCGCGACGATCCGCTTCCGCGTCGACGGCGTGATGGCCGTCGTGCGCCAGGTGGAGGGCCCGCAGGTGGCCGAGCAGCTGGTGTCGCGGCTGAAGGTGATGGCCGAGCTGGACATCGGCGAGCGCCGCCTGCCGCAGGACGGCCGCTTCAAGCTGCGCGTGCAGGGCCGCGAGATCGACTTCCGCCTCAGCATCATGCCCAGCGTGTTCGGCGAGGACGCCGTCATCCGCATCCTCGACCGCGCGGCCATCGCGCGCGCCGGCACGCTGACGCTGGACGCCCTGGGCTTTGGCGACGACGAGCGCGCCGCCATCCGCCACCAGGCGCGCCAGCCGCACGGCATGCTGCTGGTGACCGGCCCGACCGGTTCCGGCAAGACGACCACGCTGTACGCGACGCTGGCCGAGATCCACACCGGCGCCGACAAGATCATCACCATCGAGGACCCGGTCGAGTACCAGCTCAGCGGCGTCGTGCAGATCCCCGTCAACGAGAAGAAGGGCCTGACCTTCTCGCGCGGCCTGCGCTCCATCCTGCGCCACGACCCCGACCGCGTGATGGTGGGCGAGATCCGCGACGCCGAGACGGCTCAGATCGCGGTGCAGGCGGCGCTGACCGGCCACCTGGTGTTCAGCACGGTGCATGCGAACAACGCGTTCGACGTCATCGGCCGCTTCATGCACATGGGGCTGGATCTGTACAACGTCGTGTCGGCGCTGAACGCCGTGCTGGCGCAGCGCCTCGTGCGGCTCACATGCAAGCACTGCGCACAGCCGTTCACGCCCGATGCCGCGACCCTCACCCGTCACGGGGTCGTCAACGGCACGTTCATGAAGGGCGAGGGCTGCGGCCACTGCCGCGGCACCGGCTACAAGGGTCGGCGCGCGGTGGCCGAGCTGCTCAAGCTCGACGACGGCCTGCGCGACCTGATCGCCGCGCGCGCGCCCATGTCCGAGATCAAGGCTGCGGCCCGCGCGCGCGGCATGAAGTCGCTGCGCGACATGGCGCTGGCGGCCGTCTGCCGCGGCGAGACCACCTTCGAGGAGCTGGAACGTGTCACCCTCGATGAGTGAAAGCCTGCACCGCCGCATCGCGGCCCGCCTCGCCAAGCCGCGGCGCCTGTTCGTCACGCCCGGCGGCGACGAGTTCGCGGCCTGGTGCCGGGAGCATCCGGGCACGGCGGTCGAACTGCTCGTCAGCGCGCAGGCGCTGCACGAACTGCTCGCCGAGCCGGGCCTGCCGCTGGCCGATCTGGACGCCGTGCAGGCCTATGCGCAGCAGCAGTTCGCCCACTACTTCGGCGCCGTCGCGCAGCGCTTCGCGGTCGCGCCCTGGCGGCAGGGTGAAGCGGCCGGCGCGTCGGCCCTGCACGGGTTGGACCTGGCCGCACTGCGCCACCAGGCCGAGGGCGCGAACGTGCGCCTGCATGCGGTGCGTCCGGCCTGGGCGGCGTGGCTGGCTTCGCTGCCTGCCGCGACGCGCGCCGGCTCGGGTCGCGCGGTCTGGCATGAGGGCGTGGAGGGGGCCATGACGGCCGTCGTCATCCAGCTCGACCAGGGCCGCGTCGCGGGCCTGCAGTCGCGCCGCGTGCAGAGCCTGGCCGACCTGGGGCCCGACAGGCCGCTGGCCGTGGGTACCCCCGCCGACGGACTCGCCCCGCAGCCCGGCCCGGTCACGCCGCAGCCCGACTTCCTGCCGCGCAATGGCCGCTCCCCGCTGGCCTGGCCGCTGGCCGCGACCGGCGCCCTCGTGCTGGCCACGGCCACCTGGAGCGCCGTCGACAGCCACCGTGCGCTCGGCGTGGCCCAGGCCGCGCGCGACCGCGTGACGGCGCTGCGCCCGGCGCCGACTCCCCGGCCCGCCGCACGCAGCGCCCGTGCCGAGCCCGTCGAGAACCGCGCGGCCGCCGAGGCGCGCGCCTTGCTGGGCATGCCCTGGGAGCCGCTGCTGACCCGCGTCGAGAGCGCCGGCGCCGAGGCCAAGGCCATCGCCTGGCTGGGCCTGGACGCCAGCGCCGGCCGCGGCGAGCTGCGCCTGGAAGGCCTGACGCCCGACAAGCTGCTGGCCCTGCAGCTGGCCGAGCAGCTCGGCACCACGCCCGGCTGGCGCCAGGTGGTGCTGACGCGCTTCTCGGCCGCCGAGACGGGCCTCGTCGGCCAGCGCTTCGAGATCAGTGCCCGCGTGGCGACCGGAGGCGGCCCGTGAACCGGCGCGTGCTCCTCAGGGCGCTGGGCTGGCCCGGCCTCGCCGGCCTCGTGGCGCTGGCGCTGGCCGTCGTGGCCGTGGTGCTGGGCCAGCGCTGGGACGCGCAGGCCTCAGCGCTGCAGGCCGAGGCCCACGAGCTGCGCGCCAAGGCGCGGCCCGCCGCCGCGGCCCTGGCGGCGCCGGTCAGCGTGCAGCAGTGGCAGGCTTCGCTGCCGGCCCCCGGCGACCGCCAGCAGCGCCTGGCGGACCTGCTGGAACTCGGCATCCGCCTCGACCTCAACGGCGCGCGCACCGAGCACCGCCTGTCCACCAGCGAGGGCCTGGAGCGGCTGAGCGTCACGATGCCGGTGACCGGCAGCTACGCCCAGGTGCGCCGCTTCATCGGCGCCGCGCTGGAACACGATCCGGCGTTGAGCCTGGACGCGATCAAGCTGCGCCGCGTCAGCCCGATGAGCGCCGATGTCGACGCCGAGCTGCAGTGGTCGCTGCACGGGAGGGCGGCGCCATGACCCCGGCACGTCGCCAGCTCGTGCTGGGTGGGGCGCTGGCGGCGACGCTGGCGGCCACCGCCTGGGTCGCCACGCGGCCCGAGCACGGCGCCGTCGCTCCCGTCGCCGCACCGGCCCGCCGCGCGGCGACCGCGGTTTCCGCCGCCACCCCGGCGCCGTCGCCCTCGCAGGCCCGCCAGCCCTGGGCCGAGGCGCCGCCCGCGCAGCTCGCCGCCTGGCAGCCCCCGCTGCCGCCACCGCCGCCGCCCGCGCCAGCGCAGGCTGCAGCGGTCGCGCCGGCACCGCCGGTCGCGCCGCCCGCGCCCTACCAGATGATCGGCCGCGTCGTCGAAGGCGAGGGCGCCCAGGCGGTCGAGGTGGCGCTGCTGACGGGCCCGAGCAAGTCCCTCAGTGCCCGCCGCGGCGACGTCCTCGACGGCCAGTGGCGCGTCGAGCAGGTGTCCGATGGCGGCGTGCGCCTGACCTGGCTGCCCGCGCAGCTTCCACAAAACATCGTCTTCAGGCCCGCTCCATGAAGCAGCACTTCCTCCTCCTCTTCATCAGCGTTGCGCTGTTGACGGCCTGCGCCAACCCGGCGCTTCGCGAGGCCGACGACCTGGGCCGCAGCAACCAGTGGCCGGCCGCGCTGCGCCTGCTGGATGACGCCGTCGCCAGGGACCCGAGCGACCCGCGGCTGCGCGCCGCCCAGGTGCGTGCCCGCGAGCAGGCCACGGCCCGTCTCATCCTGCAGATCGAGGCGCTGCGCGCGGCCAGCCGCTGGGACGAGGCCTCGGCGCTGTTGAGCCAGCTGGCCCTGGCCGACGCCAAGCATCCGCGCCTGATGGCGCTGACCACCGAGATCGAGCGCAGCCGCCGCCAGGAGGCCCAGCTCGCCATCGGCCGCGCCGCGCTCAAGGAGGGCCGCGTCGAGCGTGCCGACGCGGTGGCGCGCGAGATCCTGGCCGAGTCGCCGCAGCACCCGGGCGCCCGGCTGCTGGCCAGCCAGGTCGCGCAGGCGCGGCCGCTGGAGTCGGCCGTCGGCGAGCTGGGGCCGGCGTTCCAGAAGCCGGTCACGCTGGAGTTCCGCGACGCGCCGCTGCGCCAGGTGTTCGAGGCGCTGGCCCGTTCCAGCGGCGTCAACTTCGTGTTCGACAAGGACGTGCGCGCCGATGGGCGCGTGACGGTGTTCCTGCGCGGCGTGACGATGGACGAGGCCATGCGCGTCATCCTCAACACGCAGCAGCTGGACCGCAAGCTGCTCAACGACACCTCGGTGCTGATCTTCCCCAACACCGCCGCCAAGCAGCGCGAGCACCAGGAGCTGATCACCCGCACGCTCTACCTCACCAATGCCGACGTGAAGCAGGTGCAGGCCATGGTGCGCACCATCGCCAAGGTGCGCGACATCCACATCGACGAGCGCCTGAACCTGCTGGTGGTGCGCGACACGCCGGAGGTGCTGCGGCTGGTGGAAAAGCTCATCGCGTCGGTGGACCTGCCCGAGCCGGAGGTCATGCTGGAGGTGGAGGTCATGGAGCTGGCCACCGACCAGGTCGAGACGCTGGGCCTGCAGTGGCCCGAGCAGGCCTCGCTGGGCATCAGCGACGCCGCCGGCAACATCCCGCCCGCGGTCTTCGTCGGCGGCAAGAACCCGATCAACTTCCGCGCCAGCATCGCCAACCCCGCCGTCATCGCCACGCTGCGCGGCACGTCGGGCAACTCCAACATCCTGGCCAACCCCAAGATCCGCGTGCGCAACCGCGACAAGGCCAAGGTCCACATCGGCCAGAAGCTGCCGGTGTTCACGACCACGACCAACTTCACCGGTTCCACGTCGGTGGCGGCCTCGGTCAGCTACCTGGACATCGGCCTGAAGCTGGACGTGGAGCCCACCATCCAGCTCGACAACGACGTGGTCATCAAGGTGGGCCTGGAAGTCTCCAACCTGATCCGCCAGGTCACCGGCCCCGGCGGCACGACGGCCTACGAGATCGGCACGCGCAACACCTCCACGACGCTGCGTCTGGCCGATGGCGAGACCCAGGTGCTGGCCGGCCTCATCAACGACGAGGACCGCAAGAGCGCCTCGGGCGTGCCGGGGTTGTCGCGCATCCCGGTGCTGGGCCGGCTGTTCGGCACCCACACCGACACGCGCAACAAGACCGAGGTGGTGCTGCTGATCACGCCGCGCGTGGTGCGCAACCTGGCCGTGCCCGACGCCTCGCTGACGCGCCTGGCCAGCGGCATCGACGCCAGCCCCGGGGCCTTCTCCAGCCTGCTGCGGCGCGAGGCCCGCGTGGGCGTGGCGCCGGTGAGCGGTGGTGCCGTGCCCCAGCCTGCGCCGGCCCAGCCCGCCGCCGCGGCACCCGCCGAGGCCGGGCTCAAGCTGGACGTGACGCCCCAGGTGCCGGCCGGCGGCACGGTGTCCGTTGCGCTGAAGAACGACAGTGGCCTGCAGATCAAGGGCGAGCTGGAGTACGACGCGTCCAAGCTCACGCCGGCCCAGCCCCTGCAGGGCGCGTCGCCGGGGCGGTATCCCATCGAGCTGCCGCCGCGCGGCGAGCGCGTCGTCGCGCTGCGGGCCCTGCCGCCCGCGGCGGGCCAGGTGCTGAACATCAACCTCAGCGGCCTTTCCGCCACGGGCCTGAATGGCGAGACCGCGCCCGTGCGCGTGGACGGCGCCGGGCTGCTGACCGTGGATGCCGCCAAGTGATGCCCCTCGTCCAAGGCGTGCCTTGGCCGGTCTTGCAGACCGCGCCGCGTCTTGCGCCGCGGCTCTTCGGCAGGCACAGGGCGTCCACTGGACGCCCTGTGTCCGGCCTCAGCCCCCGGGGGGACGGCGATGCTTGCCAGATCGACCGGCAAGCACATCGCCAGCGCGGGCCGGCTTGGGAACTGAAGTCGGACACAGGCAGTCCCTGCGGACTGCCTGTGCCTACGCAAGGCCATGGGCCTCTGGCCCATGGCAGGCCCGGCGCTCGGCCCGCAAAATCCGCGCGCGCTTCCCGCGGCTTCACGCTGATCGAGATGCTGGTGGTGCTGGCGATGCTGGGCGTGCTCGCCTCGGCGGCGCGGCCGCTGCTGGAGCTCTCGGTGCAGCGCAGCCGCGAGCACGAGCTGCGCCAGGCGCTGCGCACGCTGCGCGGGGGGCTGGACGCCTACAAGCGCGCCGCTGACAGCGGCAGCATCGTGCTGAGCCCCGAGGACAGCGGCTACCCGCAGAAGCTGGAGCTGCTGGTCGATGGCGTGGCTGACGCGAAATCGCCCAACGGCCGCAAGCTCTACTTCCTGCGCCGCCTGCCGCGCGACCCCTTCGCGCCCAGCGAGCTGCCCGCCGCCGAGAGCTGGGGCCTGCGCGCCTACGACAGCCCGCCCGACGACCCGCGCGCCGGCAAGGACGTGTTCGACGTGCACTCGCGTTCCGAACGCAAGGCGCTGGACGGCTCCCGGCTGAAGGACTGGTGAGGCGCATGACGAAGACGCGCGGCTTCACCCTCATCGAGCTCATCGTCGTGATGGCCATCGTGGCCCTGCTCGCGTCGATCGCCGCGCCGCGCTATTTCGCGTCGCTGCACAAGAGCAAGGAGACGGCGCTGCTGCAGTCGCTCACCACCATGCGCGACGCCATCGACCAGTACGCCGCCGACAAGGGCCGCTATCCCGACTCCCTGCAGGAACTGGCCGCGGCGCGCTATCTCCGCGACATCCCCGAGGACCCGCTGACCGCCAGCCGCGAGACCTGGGTGGAGCTGCCGCCGCCGACCGACATGCAGGCCAGCGGCCGCGTCTGGGACGTGCGCAGCGGCGCCGCCGGGCGCAGCGCCGACGGCCGGCTCTACGCCGACTGGTAGCGGGCCATGGCGCGTTCGCAGCGGGGCTACAGCTACCTGGCCGTGCTCTTCCTGGTCGCGCTGACGGCCGCCGGCCTCGCGGCCCTGGGCCAGGCCTGGAGCACGGCGGCCCAGCGCGAGCGCGAGCGCGAGCTGCTGTTCCGCGGCGACGAGATCGCCCGCGCCATCGCCGCCTATGCGCAGGCCACGCCCAACCCGCCACAGCAATATCCGCGCAGCCTGGACGACCTGCTCTCCGACACCCGCAGCCTGCAGCCGCGGCGCCACCTGCGCCGCGCCTACGAGGACCCCTTCACCGGCAAGCCGGACTGGGAGCTGGTGGCCGAACCCGGCCAGCCCGGTGCGTTCAGCGCGGTGCGCAGCCGCTCGGACCACGTACTGCTGCGCGAGTTCGGCCCGGACGGCGCGCAGGTCCGGTTCGCGCGCGACCTGCTCTTCTCGTCGCGCAACGCGTCGGCCGGCCCGCAGGCACCCGCCGAGCCCGCGTCCGCCGCCTCGGCGGCCAGCGCGGCGTCCAGGTGATGGGGCGCTAGGAAATTTCCTACGGTCTAGTCAAGGCCGACGCCTCGGTGAATACCCGTTCCCCCCTTGCTTGGATGCCGGGCAAGTGGGGATGTTCGCGAATTTCTGCGCACTCAGAATCGGCCGCCTAGCCAGGCCTAGCGGCCTATGCGCAGGACGTCCAGACGCTTGAACCTCGGCTGTCCCCTGCGCGAAGTTGATCAACATCGCAAAGAAAGTGGGTAGTCCAATGAAGAAAACTCTGGCATCGATCGCCTTCGCCGCAGCGGCCCTGGCCGCCTCGGTGGGAGCCCAGGCGGGCGTGCTGCGCACGACCATCAACTTTGACCCCGTGGATACCTCGACGCTGATGTACGGCGACTCCGGCTTCCTCGGCCACGGCGATGAGTTCTACCAGGCCGGCCTGGCGGGTCGGACCATGTTCTTCGACCCGTTCTCGAACGCCGCAAATGCGCAGGTCGGTGACCTCGTCGGCGCCCTCCTGAACGGCGCGTGCTCCGACCTGCTCTGCCCGGTCAACAACCCGACGAACTATCTCGCCATGCTGGACGACGGCGTCGTCGCCTTCGGTTCGACCGACGGCTTCCGCTTCTCGGTGAAGAGCTTCAATGCCAGCTTCATCGGCAGCGGCGACCCGCTGCAGTCCACGCCGGGCTTCATCCGCCTGCAAGGCGTGCGCGGCGGCGTCTCGACCACCGCCACCTTTGCGCTGGCGGGCCTGGACGCCAACGGCCAGCTGAACTTCGGCACCATCAACACCGGTGCCTTCGGCAACATCGAGTTCGACTACGTCTACGCCTTTGGCTTCTCCTGCCCGGCACCCGGTGCCGGCAACAGCTGCTCGTCCTTCTCGACCAACCGTGCCCAGTTCGCCCTCGACGACATCACCATCGAGCACGTGCCCGAGCCGGGCAGCCTGGCCCTGCTGGCCGTCGCCGGCCTGGCCGCCGGCCGCGTGACCCGCCGCCGCGCCGCCTAACCCGACCTCGGAAAGGATCAATCCATGAAGATCAAGCACACACCCGCCGCGCTGGCTGCGCTGGTCCTGCTCTCTGGCCTGGCCACGAGCGCCTTTGCCCAGGATCGCAAGACCTACATCGTCCAGCTGAAGGACGAACCCGCGGCCTCCTACCAGGGCACGATCTCGGGCCTGGCCGCCACCCAGCCGGCGCCCGGCCAGACGTTCAAGTACGGCAGCGCCGCGGTGCAGGCCTACGTGAACTACCTGGGCCAGCAGCAGAGCAACGTCATCTCGCTCGTCGGCAACGCGCCGGTAGTGGCGACGTACAACACCGTGTTCAACGGCTTTGCCGCCAGCCTGACCGAGGACGAGGCCCGCACGCTGGTCGCCAACTCGCAGGTGGTCGGCATCTGGGAAGACGACGTCCGCAAGCTGGACACCATCTCGACCTCCAAGTTCCTCAAGCTGAGCGAGCCGGGCGGCCTGTGGACCCAGTCGGTCGGTGGCGTCGCGCTCAAGGGCGAGAACATGGTGATCGGCGTCGTCGACGGCGGCATCTGGCCCGAGAACCCCGCCTTCTTCGACCGCGTCGACGTCAACGGCGTGCCGAGCAACAACCCCGCCGACACCCAGGTCTACGGCCCGGCGCCTGCCAGCTTCACCGGCGGCTGCATGGTCGGCGAGGGCATCACGGCCGCACACTGCAACAACAAGCTGGTCGGCATCAAGCACTACCGAGCTGGCTGGGTGGCCAACAACGTGCTGAGCGACTTCCACTGGACCGACTTCGTGTCCGGCCGCGATTCCGTCGGTGGCGCCACCGGCCATGGCGGCCACGGCGACCACACCGCCTCGACGGCGGCCGGCAACTCCAACGTGCCCGTCATCATCAATGGCGGCAAAGTGGGCACGGCCTCCGGCATGGCCCCGCGCGCCCGCGTGGCCGCCTACAAGGTCTGCTGGACCAAGATTGACCCGGGGGCGACCGACGGCACCGGCACCTCCAACGGCTGCTGGCCTTCCGACTCGCTGGCGGCCATCGACCAGGCCGTGGCCGATGGCGTCAACGTCATCAACTACTCCATCAGCGGCTCGCAGACCTCGGTCAACGATCCCGTCGAGCAGGCCTTCTACCGCGCTGCGCTGGCCGGCGTCTTCGTCGCCGCCTCGGCCGGCAACAGCGGCCCCGGCCAGGCCGTGGCCCACATCAGCCCCTGGCTGACGACGGTGGCGGCGTCCACGCATGACCGCGCCTTCTCCGGCAGCGCCACGCTGGGCAACGGCGCCAGCTACACCGGCGGCTCCACCACGGCCACCGGCCTGGGCAACACGCCCATGATCCTGGCCGAGAACGCCGGCGTGGGCGGCGGCAACGCCAGCCTGTGCTTCAGCGCCGCGCCGCCGGCCGGCCAGGTGCTGCTGGACCCGGCCAAGGTGGCCGGCAAGCTGGTCGTCTGCACGCGCGGCACCAACGCTCGCGTGGACAAGGGCCAGGCGGTCAAGGACGCCGGTGGCCTGGGCATGATCCTGGCCAACGCAGCGGCCGGCCAGACCATCGACGCCGACTTCCAGCCGGTGCCGACCGTGCAGGTCGACAACGTCAGCGGCGCGGCGGTCAAGGCCTATGTCAGCGGCACGGCCAGCCCGACCGGCGCCATCAGCCAGGCGGTGATCGGCACCAAGCCGGCGCCCATCATGGCCAGCTTCTCGTCGCGCGGCCCCAATGCTGGCGACTCCAACCTGCTGAAGCCCGACGTCACCGCTCCCGGCGTGGACATCATTGCCCAGATGACCCCCGCGCTGGACCAGAGCCAGCGCAACCAGGTGGCTGCCGGCACGCTGGTGCCGCCGCCGGCCTGGGACACGCTGAACGGCACGTCCATGGCCAGCCCGCACGTGGCCGGCGTGGCCCTGCTGCTCAAGCAGGCCAACCCGACCTGGGGCCCCGGCGCCATCAAGTCGGCGCTGATGACCTCCGCGTTCTCCACGCTGGATGACGGCCTGACCGGTGCCCAGAACGGCCTGCTGCCGTGGGCCCAGGGTGCCGGCCACATCAACCCGCAGAAGGCCAACGATCCGGGCCTGGTCTACAACGCCGGCAAGAACGACTGGGTCAAGTACCAGTGCAAGGTGAACCGTGCCGCGGTCTCGCCGGCCAGCGACTGCACCACCATCGGCACGCTGGACGAGACCTACAACCTCAACCTGCCCTCCATCACGGTGGGCACGGTGACCGGCAGCGTGATCGTCAACCGCAGCGTCACCAATGTGGGTGCGTCGACGGCCACCTACACGGCCGCGATGACGCCGCCGCCGGGGTTCTCGGCCACGGTCTCGCCGGCCACGCTGACGCTGGCGCCCGGTGAAACCAAGTCCTTCACCGTGACCCTCGCCGGTAACGGTGCTGCCGAAGGCGTGTGGCAGTTCGGCCAGCTGGTCTGGAACGACGGCGTGCACAGCGTGCGTGCCCCGGTCCAGGCCCGCGCCGGCAAGGCGGTTTCGGCGCCTGCCGAGTTCACGGACACCCGGACCTCGGGCAGCAAGCTGTTCACCGTGCGCACCGGTTTCACGGGTCGCATGACGGCAGCCAAGGGTGGCCTGAAGGATGTGACGATGGGTGCCGAGATCGGGCTGACGGCTTCGGCCACGTCTTCTTCGACGCTGCTCACCCGCTGCCGCAGCAACACCAACTACGCGTCCATCGCCAAGTACAACTTCACCGTGCCGGCGGGCGCCATCGTTGCGCGCTGGGCGCTGCGCCAGGCCGACGTGAGCGGGCCCAACGACGACCACGACATGGTGGTGTCCTACCCGAACGGCACGACGTCGCAGTACTCGGGCAACGACGGCTCCAACGAGACGCTGCAGGTGGTCGCCCCGGCCGCGGGCACCTACCGCGTCTGCGTGCTCGCCTACGGTGGCGCTGCTTCGATGAAGCACAAGCTCTCCAGCTGGATCGTCGCGCCGGGCGACGCCGGCGGCCTGAACGCCGTCGTGCCGAGCACGGTGTATGCCGGCAGCACGGCGACGGTGGGCCTGAGCTGGTCGGGCCTGGCCACGGGCAAGCGCACCGTGGGCGGCACGCATTGGCTGGACGCCTCGGGCAACGTGCAGGCCACCACGGTCCTGCGCGTCTCCACCGACGGCGCCCTGCCGGTGCAGAACGAGCCCAGCTCGGTGCCCAGCAAGCTGGTGGACGAAGGCCTGGCGCAGTAAAGGCTGCGCCAGCCTACCGCGGGGCTGATGCCCCGCTCGAAGGCCACATGCCGCAAGGCGTGTGGCCTTTTTCCTGGCTAGCGCGCGCCCTGGCGACCGGCCAGCTCGCAACGCCCCGCCACGCAGGCGGCACCCGGGTCGGTGACCATGGCGCAGTTGGAGGCCATGCCGCTGGCCTCGATCTCGCGCCGCTGCGCCTCGGCCTGGCGCCGGGCCAGCTCGGTCAGCTTCTGCGCATCGCTGCCCTGCGTCGACCAGGCCGCGTAGCCCGCCGGCCCGCCGCAGGCCTTGGCGCCCACGGCGATGCTGCGGCATTGCGAGTCGGCGCTGCAGGCGGCGGGGCCGATCAGGGCGCGCAGCTCGCGCCCGAGCCGCACGGACTCGGCTTCCGCCGGGGCGGGGGCCGGGGGGGGCGTCTGGGCGCAGCTGGTGAGGGCGGCCCAGGCGAGCAGGGGGGCGAGCAGTCGTTGCGGTTTCATGCCCTCATGGTGGGCCGTGTGCGGGCGCTTGGCAACAACTAGGATGCGCGCATGCGTGCCCTGCTGTCCCTGTCGCTCGGCCTGGCGGGTCTCATGCCCGCCGCGGCCCAGCAGAGCTGCCTGCCGGCCGGCGAGGCGGCGCTGGCCGCGCTGAATGCGCTGCGCGCCCGGCCGCAGCCCTGCGGCGAACGCCACTGGCCGGCCGCGGCCGCGCTGCGCGCCAATGCGGCGCTGGCGGAGTCGGCCCGCCGCTACGCGCTGGACCTCGCCGCACGCGACCGCGTGGACCACCAGGGCGCGGGCGGCGGTTCGCTGCGCGCGCGGCTGCGTGAGGCCGGCTACGCGATGCGCGTGGCCGGCGAGAACCTCGCGGGCGGCCCCGAGACACTGGAGGAAGTGCTGGCGCAGTGGCTGGCCAGCCCGGTGCATTGCGAAAACCTCATGCTGGCCGACTTCCAGGATTTCGGCCTGGCCTGCGTGAACGGGCCGGGCCGCTTCCAGCGCTACTGGGTGCTGCACCTGGCCGCACCCGCAGCACAGGGCCCCTCGTCCCAGGGGTACCTGGGACGGCACCCCTAGCTAGATCCAGCCCAGATCGATCGCCCTGAGCACCGCCTGCGTGCGGTCGCGCACGCCCATCTTGGAGAAGATGGCGGAGCAGTGGTTCTTGATGACGCCCTCGCTGTTGCCCAGCAGGCCGGCAATCTCGGTGTTGGAGCGGCCGCTGGCAACCAGGCGCAGCACCTGCAGCTCCTTGGGCGACAGCGGGTCGGGGTGGTCCGCCGCCGTGAAGGCACGCTCGCCGCCACGGGCTTCCATGCGGGTCGTCAGCGAGGGGCGCAGCGCCGTGCCGCCCGCGTACACGTCGCGCAGGGCCTGGGCCAGCGTCTCGGGGCTGATGGCCTTGAGCAGGAAGCCGCGGGCGCCGGCGCGCACGGCCTCGTCGAAGGCGGCGGTGTCGTCGAAGGTGGTCAGCAGCACGGTGGGCAGGCGCAGCGCGCGCGCCGCCAGCGCGCGGATCAGGCCGATGCCGTCCAGGCGCGGCATGCGCATGTCGGACAGGATGACGTCGGGCATGTCGTCGGCCGCTGCTGCCGCCAGCCATTCCAGCGCCTCGGCGCCGTCGCTGGCCTCGCCGACGACCTGCAGTTCGTCGTGCAGCGCGAGCAGGCCCTTGAGGCCCTCGCGCACCAGTTGCTGGTCCTCGACCAGCAGGATCTTGATCACACCCATCGTGGACATCTCAGCTCGATTCGAAACCCCGGGCTTGCGCGCGTCACGCGCATCTGCCCGCCCAGTTCGGCCATGCGCTCGGACATGCCCGACAGCCCATTACCAAAGCCCTCGGCACGGCCTGTGCGCCAGTTCGGCGAACCGCGCCCATCATCGTCGATGCTGACGGCGACTTCATCCCCATCACCCCTCAGTTCGACGTGTACGCGACGCGCGCCGGCATGGCGCACGCTGTTGGTCACGCCCTCCTGCACGCAGCGCAGCAGCGCATGCGCGGCGCGCGGGCCCAGGTCGCGCGCGGCGTCGTCCAGTGTCAGCTCGATGCGCGTGCTCGCGATGCCCTCCGCCAGCGCCTGCAGCGCGGCGGAAAGGTCGATGCGCTGCGAGCTGCGCTGCTGCGAGACGGCCTCGCGCACGTCGGCCAGCAGCTGGGCGGCGACGCCCTCGGCGCGGCCCAGCGCCTGGGCGGCGGCGCCGCGGTCCTCGCGCGCGAGCAAAGCGCCACCGAGCTGCAGTTGCAGATTCAGCGCCGTCAGGTGGTGGCCCATCAGGTCGTGCAGCTCGCGGGCGATCTGCATGCGTTCGCTGTAGCGCATCTGCTCGGCCAGCAGGGCCTCGCCGGCCATCTGCTCGGCCAGCACGGCCTGCAGCCAGCGGCGCTTCTCGGCCTCCGCGGCGGCCATGCGCCCCAGGCCGAAGGCCAGGCCGTGCAGGGCCAGCATGGCGCTGAGCATGCCGAACTGATCCAGCCAGGCGGTCGCGGACGCATAGACGTAGATGCCGGTGTTCAGCAGCACCTGGGCGGCCGCGAAGCCCAGCGCCAGCCGGGCCGGCAGCACGACGGCGGCCAGCGCGGTGACGAGGAAGGGCAGGCCCGGCGTCACGCCGAAGGCCAGCAGGTCGACGAGCAGCAGGCCGCCCAGGCGCTGGTTGACGGGGACGGCCCGCTGGCCCTGGCGCGCGAGCCGGAAGATCAGCGCGGCGAAGGCCAGCAGCAGCCCCACGCAGACCAGCACGAGGCCGCGGTCGGTGACGTCGCCGCCCAGCTGGCGCCAGACCCAGGCGGCCAGGCCGTCGTAGGGCTCGGTGCGCCGGCCGAGCAGGGCCGAGCCGGCGCTGACCAGCTCCATCGCGCAGAACACCAGCGCCGCCAGGCGCAGCACGACGCCGGGCTCGGCCAGGCGGGCGAGCAGGCGGTCCAGCTTGGTCACGGGCACCCCTCGTGCGGTGGGTACACCGCCCGGTCCCCCGTGGGGACGAGGCCCGGCTTGGGAGCGGCCCGGCGCTCGGGCCTCATTCAGCCAACGCCTGCGCGATCACGCCGCCGCCCAGGCAGACCTCGCCGTCGTAGACCACGGCGCTCTGGCCCGGCGTGACGGCCCATTGCGGCTCGGCGAAGCGCAGGCTCAGCCGGCCCGTCGCGTCGAAGCCCAGGCTGCAGGGCGCGTCGGCCTGGCGGTAGCGCGTCTTGGCCGCGGCCATGCCGCCGGCGGGCGCGGGGCCGGCGACCCAGCTCAGGTCGTCGGCGACGAGGGCAGGGCTCAGCAGCAGCGGATGATCGTGGCCCTGGACGACGATCAGCGTGTTGTTCGGGATGTCCTTGGCCGCGACGAACCAGGGCTCGTGCTCGCCGCCGCCGCGCGGAGCCCCCTTTTCCTTGATGCCGCCGATGCCCAGGCCCTGCCGCTGGCCCAGCGTGTAGAAGCTCAGGCCCACGTGCTCGCCCAGCTTGCGGCCGCGCTCGTCCTTGATGGGGCCGGGCTGGTGCGACAGGTATTTGTTCAGGAACTCGCGGAAGGGCCGCTCGCCGATGAAGCAGATGCCGGTCGAGTCCTTCTTCTTCGCGTTCGGCAGGCCGATCTCGGCCGCGATGCGGCGCACCTCGGTCTTGGGCAGGTGGCCCACCGGGAACAAGGCCTTGCTCATCTGCGCCTGCGTGAGGCGGTGCAGGAAATAGCTCTGGTCCTTCAGCGGGTCCAGGCCCTTGAGCAGCTGGAACTCGCCGTCGTGTTCACGCACCCGGGCGTAATGACCCGTGGCGATCTTCTCGGCGCCCAGCCGCATCGCATGGTCCAGGAAGGCCTTGAACTTGATCTCGGCGTTGCACAGCACGTCGGGGTTGGGCGTGCGGCCGGCCTGGTACTCGCGCAGGAAGCTCTCGAAGACGCGGTCCTTGTACTCGGCCGCGAAGTTGACATGCTCGATCTCGATGCCCAGCACGTCGGCCACGGAGGCGGCATCCAGGAAGTCCTGGCGCGTCGAGCAGTACTCGTCGTCGTCATCGTCTTCCCAGTTCTTCATGAAGATGCCGATGACCTCGTGGCCCTGCGCCTTCAGCAGGTGGGCGGTCACGGCCGAGTCCACGCCGCCGGACAGGCCCACGACGACGCGGTGTTTCTTGGGGGAACTCATGCGGCTGATTGTCCCAAAGGCCTCTTCAACCGGCCTTGAACAGGCTTTCCGCGCGCTGGTAGAGCACCCAGGAGGTCGCGATGTACTTGTCAGCCCCGCGGGGGCGGTTGCCGCGGTGGGTGTGCGTGAAGCCGCCCGGCGCGATCAGCAGGCTGCCGGTGCGCGGCGCGATCTTGCGACCCTGGTACAGGAACTCGGTCTCGCCTTCGGCGAAGTCGTCGTTCAGGTAGATCGTCCACAGCACGGCGCGGTGCAGGGCCTCGCCCTGGTCCAGCTTGGGGTATTGCTCGCAGTGCCAGTAGGGGTAGCCGCCCTGGTCGGCGGTGTAGCGCTGCAGGTTGATCGCGCCGGGGCGGAAGACCTTGGCGACCAGCCCCATCAGCTGCGCGTCGCCCAGCGCCGCGACGCCGTCGGCGTCGAGTGGGAGCAAGCGGCCGTCCGGCGCCTGCATCTGCAGCTTCAGCGGCGCCAGCGCCAGGTGGGCGTAGCGGCGCAGGTAGTGCTTGAAGCAGGCGATGACGGCCTGGTTGAGCTGCTCGCAGGCGTCGGCCCATTCGGGGTGGCGGCTGATGGCGATGTCCCAGCTGTCCTTCATCGCGACGTCCACGCCGCTGCCCGTCTCGCCACGCTGCACATGCGTGCTGGCCTGGAAGCGTGCGATCAGAGAACTGCAGGTCTGGGGGCTCAGGGCCTGGTCGTAGACCTCGATGAAGTCGGGCGATGTCATGGCTGTGATGCGCTGGCGGCGGGCGGCGCGGGCTTGAGAAGCTGGCGCAGCGCCAGCAGCGCTGCCGGGTGGTAGATCGTCGCGTGGGTTTCCTGCGGCAGGGGCAGGTAGTGCCAGGCGCTGCCGGGCGCCAGCTCGCGCTGCAGCAGGGTGACGAAGGCCTGGGCCGGCGCGACCAGGCTGGGCTCCGAGCTGGTGGCCAGGAAGAGGCGCGGCGCCACGCCCTTGCGCTGGCGCAGCGCGGCCTGGGCAGCGGGCGTCAGCCCGGCGTTGTTCCACCACAGGCTGGGGTCGAAGGCGATGTAGGTGCTGAAGAGGCCGGGCTCCAGTGCCCAGGTTTCGACGGTGAAGAGCCCGGCGAGCGATTCGCCCATCAGGATGCGCTCGTCCGTCACGCGGTAGCGCGCGGCGATGGCGGGCAGCAGCTCGTCGCGGATGAACGCGCGGAAGGCCGCCGAGCCGCCGACGACGGGCGCGATCTTGCGGTCGCTGTCCTGCTCGGTGGGCCCGGTCAGGTCACGGCGGCGCTGGGTGTTCTCGATGCCGACCAGCAGCACCGGCCGCAGCGTGCCGTTGGCGACGCCGACCTGCAGCAGGCCGGCGACATGCAGGAAGTCTTCCGCCAGGCCGCCGTCGGGCATCAACAGCAGGGGCCGGGGCGCGTTCGGAGCCTCGCCCCAGGCCGGCGGCACGTAGACGTTGAGGCGGCGCGTCTCGCCGAGTGCGCGCGATTCGAGCGTCAGCGCATCGCCGATGACCAGCGGCTGCCGGGGGCTCAGTTCGGCCGCTGGGGCCTGCGTCGCCGTGGCAATCCATAGCGCAGCGATCGCGAGGCGCAGGAGGAGGGCATGCATGTCGGTCTCAGGACTTGACCCAGGGCTGGGCGATGGAAGGATGGGTGAAGACAGTATCCAGCGGCAGCCGACGCCCGGCCGCGTGGTCGCGCACGCACTGCAACACCAGCGGGCTGCGGTGGCGGTCGGCGCAGGCGGCCAGTTCCGCCTCGCGCATCCACAGCGTTCGGCGTATGCCCTCGTCGAGCGCGCGGCCGGCGATCGCTTCGCCGACGTCTCCGCTGAAGGCCAGCCGCACATAGGTGACGTCTTCGTCGCGCGCCGGCCGCACGAAGCGGGCCAGGTAGACGCCCAGGAAAGCCCCGGGCACGAAGTGGCGCGCCGTCTCCTCCAGTGCCTCGCGCACGACGGCCTCGACGGGGCTCTCGCCCTGTTCCAGATGGCCGGCCGGGTTGTTCAGCATGAGCCCCTCGGGCGTCTCCTCCTCGACCAGCAGATAGCGGCCGGCGTGCTCGATGACGGCGGCGACGGTGACGCTGGGACGGAACCTGTCCATGAAGACTTCCTCTCGAATTCCCGAAGCGGGCGGACGCCGTCATTGTGTAAGCTGCCGCGCACCCCTGCCCGCAAGGAGATTCCATGCAGATCGGCGTCCCGCGCGAGCGCGCGGCCGGAGAAACCCGCGTGGCCGTCACGCCCGAGACGGCCAAGAAACTCAAGGCCCAAGGCCATACGCTGCGCATCGAGTCCGGTGCGGGTGTCACGGCCAGCGTGACAGATGCAGCCTACGAGGCCGCCGGCTGCGAGATCGTCGACCAGGCCGCGGCGCTGGGCAGCGAGTTGGTGCTGAAGGTGCGCGCGCCCGGTGCCGACGAACTGCCGCTGATGAAGCCGGGCACGGCGCTGGTGGGCATGCTCAACCCCTTCGATCGCGACGGCCTGCAGGCACTAGCCGCCGCGGGGCTGACCGCCTTCGCGCTCGAGGCCGCGCCGCGCACGACGCGCGCGCAGAGCATGGACGTGCTGTCCAGCCAGGCCAACATCGCCGGCTACAAGGCCGTGATGATCGCGGCCGACCGCTACCAGCGCTTCTTCCCGATGCTGATGACGGCCGCCGGCACCGTGAAGGCGGCGCGCGTCGTCGTGCTGGGCGTGGGCGTGGCGGGCCTGCAGGCGATCGCCACCGCCAAGCGGCTGGGCGCCGTCATCGAGGCCAGCGACGTGCGGCCTTCGGTGAAGGAGCAGGTCGAGTCGCTGGGCGCCAAATTCATCGACGTGCCCTACGAGACGGCCGAGGAGAAGGAGGCCGCCGAAGGCGTGGGCGGCTATGCCCGGCCCATGCCGCCGAGCTGGCTGGAGCGGCAGAAGGCCGAGGTGGCCAAGCGCGTCGCAGCGGCAGACATCGTCATCACGACGGCGCTCATCCCGGGCCGAGCGGCGCCGGTGCTGGTCACGGAAGAGATGGTGAAGAGCATGAAGCCCGGCTCGGTCATCGTCGACATCGCCGCGCCCGCGGGCGGCAACTGCCCGCTGACGGAGGCCGGCAAGACGGTCGTGAAGCACGGCGTGACGCTGGTCGGCGAGACCAACCTGCCGGCGCTCGTGGCGGCCGATGCGTCGGCGCTGTACGCCCGCAACGTGCTGGACTTCCTCAAGCTCGTCATCACCAAGGAAGGCACGTTCACCGTGCCGCTGGATGACGACATCGTCGCGGCCTGCCGCGTGACCCAAGACGGACAAGTGACGAGGAGCTGACCGTGGAAGCTGTGGACCACACCATCATCAATCTCATCATCTTCGTGCTGGCCATCTACGTGGGCTACCACGTCGTCTGGACGGTGACGCCCGCGCTGCACACGCCGCTGATGGCGGTGACGAACGCGATCTCGGCCATCGTCATCGTCGGCGCCATGCTGGCCGCGGCACTGACCGAGACGCCCTTCGCCAAGGGCATGGGCGTGCTGGCCGTGGCGCTGGCGGCGGTGAACATCTTCGGTGGCTTCCTCGTGACGCGGCGCATGCTGGAGATGTTCAAGAAGAAGGACAAGAAGCCCGCGGCGGCCAAGGAGGGCAAGTGATGAGCCTGAACCTGGTCACCCTGCTCTACCTGATCGCGAGCGTCTGCTTCATCCAGGCGCTCAAGGGCTTGTCCCACCCCACCACCTCCATCCGCGGCAATGTCTTCGGCATGGCCGGCATGACCCTCGCCGTGTTCACGACCGGCGCGCTGATCGTCAAGCTGGCCGGCGAAGGCGCGAGCCTGGTCGGCCTGGGCTGGGTGCTGCTGGGCCTGGTGGCCGGCGGCGGCTACGGCGCCTGGCGGGCCAGGACGGTCGAGATGACCAAGATGCCCGAGCTGGTGGCGTTCTTCCACAGCATGATCGGCCTGGCGGCCGTGGCGATCGCGATCGCCGCCGTCGCCGAACCGGCGGCCTTCGGCATCGCCGGCAAGGGCAGCCATGTCATCCCGGGCGGCAACCGCATCGAGCTGGCGCTGGGCGCCTTCATCGGCGCCATCACCTTCACCGGCTCGGTCATCGCATGGGGCAAGCTGTCGGGTGGATCGAAGTTCCGGCTGTTCCAGGGCGCGCCGGTCACGTTCAAGGGCCAGCATGCGCTGAACGCGGTGCTGGGGCTGGCGGCGGCCTTCTTCGTGTTCGGCTTCTGGCACTCGCAGTCGGACATGGACTTCTGGCTGATCGTGGCCCTGGGCTTCGCGCTGGGCGTGCTGCTCATCATCCCCATCGGCGGCGCCGACATGCCGGTCGTGGTGTCCATGCTGAACAGCTACTCCGGCTGGGCCGCGGCCGGCATCGGCTTCAGCCTGAACAACGCGATGCTCATCATCGCCGGCTCGCTGGTCGGGTCGTCGGGCGCGATCCTGAGCTACATCATGTGCAAGGCGATGAACCGCTCGTTCTTCAACGTCATCCTGGGCGGCTTCGGCGGCGAAGCCGGCGGCCCGGCGGCGGGCGCAGCGCAGCAGCGCAACGTGAAGAGTGGCAGCGCCGACGACGCGGCCTTCGTGATGGGCAATGCCGAGACCGTCATCATCGTGCCGGGCTACGGCCTGGCCGTGGCGCGCGCCCAGCACGCCGTGAAGGAGCTGGCCGCCAAGCTGACCGAGAAGGGCGTGACGGTGAAGTACGCCATCCACCCGGTGGCCGGCCGCATGCCCGGCCACATGAACGTGCTGCTGGCCGAGGCCGAGGTGCCTTACGACCAGGTCTTCGAGATGGAGGACATCAACGCCGAGTTCGCGCAGGCCGACGTGGCCATCATCCTCGGCGCCAACGACGTCGTGAACCCGGCGGCGCATGTGAAGGGCAGCCCCATCTACGGCATGCCCATCCTGGAGGCGCACAAGGCCAAGACCGTCATCGTCAACAAGCGCTCGATGGCGGCGGGCTACGCGGGCCTGGACAACGAGCTGTTCTACATGGACAAGACCATGATGGTGTTCGGCGACGCGAAGAAGGTCGTGGAGGACATGCTCAAGGCCGTGGAATGACGCACCGTCTGCTCTAGGCATGCCCCTCTAGGGGGCGCTATCGAATCCCCTGATCGGTGCGTTGTCAGCCTTCGGTCAGAATCGGCGCCAACCAAGAAGGAGACATGGCCATGGAGCCGATCTGGCTGAAGCACTACCCCGCCGCCGTGCCGCGCGACATCGACACGTCGCTCTACCCCAGCCTGGTCGACCTGCTGGACACGTCGTTCAAGAAGAACGCCGCCAAGCCCGCCTATCTGATGATGGGCAAGAGCATCAGCTTCGCGCAGGTCGACGAGGCCTCGCGGGCGTTCGCCGCCTACCTGCAGGGCCTGGGCCTGGAGAAGGGCGACCGCGTCGCCATCATGATGCCCAACCTGTTCCAGTACCCGGTGGTCGTGGCCGCCGTGCTGCGCGCGGGCCTCGTGGTGGTGAACGTGAATCCGCTGTACACGCCGCGCGAACTGGAGCACCAGCTCAAGGACTCGGGCGCCAAGGCCATCGTCATCATCGAGAACTTCGCCTCGGTGCTGCAGCAGGTCATCCGCAGCGTGCCGACCAAGCACGTCATCCTCGCGGCGATGGGCGACATGCTGGGCTTCAAGGGCCTGATCGTCAATTACGTCGTTCGCAAGGTGAAGAAGATGGTGCCGGCCTTCGAGCTGCCGGGCGCCGTCAAGTTCAACGACGCACTGTCCAAGGGCCGCAGCCTGGCCTTCAAGCCGCCCAAGCTGGGCCCGGAAGACATCGCCGTGCTGCAGTACACCGGCGGCACCACCGGCGTGTCCAAGGGCGCCGTGCTGCTGCACCGCAACCTGGTCGCCAACGTGCTGCAGAACGAGGCCTGGTACCAGCCGGCCATCAAGAAGATCCCGGCCGGCGAGCAGGTCGTCACGATCTGCGCGCTGCCGCTGTATCACATCTTCGGCTTCAACGTGAACATGATGCTGTCCATGCACATGGGCGGGGCCAACGTGCTGATCCCGAATCCGCGCGACCTGGGCGCCATGTTCAAGGAGCTCAAGGGCCACCGCTTCCACAGCTTCCCGGCCGTCAACACGCTGTTCATGGCCATGGCCAACCACCCCGACTTCGGCACGGTGGACTGGAGCCGCCTCGTCATCGCGGTCGGCGGCGGCATGGCGGTGCAGCAGGCCACGGCCAAGCTGTGGCTCGAGAAGACCGGCTGCCCCATCGTGGAGGGCTACGGCCTGTCCGAAACCTCGCCCACCGCCACCTGCAACCCCACCGACAGCACGGCCTACAGCGGCACCATCGGCCTGCCGCTGCCGCTGACCGAGCTGCAGCTGATCGACGACGACGGCAACGAGCTGCCCATCGGCCAGCCCGGCGAGATCGCCATCCGCGGCCCGCAGGTCATGGCCGGCTACTGGCAGCGCCCGGACGAGACGGCCAAGGTCATGACGGCCGACGGCTACTTCCGCACCGGCGACATCGGCACCGTCGACGAGCGGGGTTATTTCAAGATCGTCGACCGCAAGAAGGACATGATCCTCGTCAGCGGCTTCAACGTGTACCCCAACGAGGTCGAGGACGTGCTGACGCAGATGCCCGGCGTGCTGGAGTGCGCGGCCGTCGGCGTGCCGGACGCCAAGGCCGGCGAGGCGGTGAAGGTGGTCATCGTGAAGAAAGACCCGAATCTCACGGAAGCCGATGTGCGCGCCTATTGCGAAGCCAACCTGACCGGCTACAAACGCCCCAAGATCATCGAGTTCCGTACCGACCTGCCCAAGACGCCGGTCGGCAAGATCCTGCGCAGGGAGTTGCGGGACAAGAGCTGAGAGCTGTTCCCATGATCCGCGGGCGCTGACGCCGCCCGTGCGCGAGGCCCGCCAACGTGTTCGACCTGTTGCACTCCAAGACTGACGCCGGCCGCGCGGAAATCCGGGCGCGGGCCCTGCCGTTGTCGCGCACGGCGCGCAACCTGCTGCTCGTGCTGGATGCGAGCAAGCCGGCCGGCGACTGGCTGCGCCTCGTCGCGGGCGCGACCGAAGCCGACCTGGACATGCTGCGCCAGCACGGCCTCATCGCGCCGCAGGGCGCCGTGCCGCAGATGGCGGCCGCGGCTGCGGCCGCGCCGGCCGGGTTCGCCGCCGATGCGCCGTTGGCGGACCGTGCCGCGCTGTACACCTATCTGAGCGGCGAGGCGACCCGGCTGCTGGGCCCGTTCAAGGGCTATGCCTTTGCGCTGAAGGTCGAGCGTGCCGACAGCCTGGCGGCCCTGCAGGCGCTGGCGCTGCAGCTCGTCGAGCGCGTGCAGGAGGCCAAGGGCGAGGAGGCCGCGGCCGGCGTGCGCGACGCGCTGGGCCTGCGCTGATCTGGGACACTGGCGGGCCGCCCCGCCACCGCTCACCGCCTTGCCCCGCTTCTTCGTCGACACCCCGCTCGCCGCCACCGGCGAGATCACGTTGCCCGCCGGCGCCGCCCGCCATGTGCAGGTGCTGCGCCTGCAGCCCGGCGATGCGCTGACGCTGTTCGACGGCAGCGGCCCAGAATGGCAGGCCGAGGTCACGGCCATGGGCCGCAGCGAGGTGAAGGTCCGCCTGCTGGCGGCTCTGCAGCCTGGGCGCGAGCTGGCGCGCGCCGTCACGCTGGCCGTCGTCATGCCGGCCAATGACCGCATGGACTTCCTCGTCGAGAAGGCCACCGAGCTGGGCGCCGTGGCGCTGCAGCCGCTGGTGGCCGAGCGCTCGGTGCTGCGCCTCGCGGGCGAGCGGGCCGACAAGAAGCGCGCGCACTGGCAGGGCGTGGCCGTCGCCGCCGCCGAGCAGAGCGGCCGCACGGTGCCCACGCGCGTCGAGCCCGTCATGGCGCTGGCGGCCTGGCTCGCGGCGCTGCCGCAGGCCGGTGCCGATGAATGGCGCGGCCTGCTGAGCCCGCGCGCCGCCGCGCCGCTCGCGCCCTTCCCGCAGCAGCGCGCGCTCTTCCTCAGCGGCCCCGAGGGCGGCCTGAGCGATGCCGAGGAGGATGCGGCGCGCGCGCGCGGCTTCGCGGCCATCACGCTGGGCCCGCGCATCCTGCGCGCCGACACGGCGCCGCTGGCCGTGCTGTCCTGGTTGGCCCTGTCTTGAACCGCAAACTCGCCCTGCTGGTCCTCGCGCAGGGCCTCTTCCTCACCAACAACATCTGCTTCATGGCCATCAACGGCCTCGTGGGGCTGGCGCTGGCGCCGCGGCCGTGGATGGCGACGCTGCCCATCTGCGCCTACGTGGCCGGCGGCGCGCTGATGGCGCGCTGGGTCGGGCGCCACCAGCTGCGCTTCGGGCGCCAGCGGGGGTTCCAGATCGGCCTGCTCGTGGCCGTGGCCAGCTGCGCCGTCTCGCTGTGGAGCGTGCTGCACCAGCAGTTCTGGGGTGTCGTCGCCGCGACGCTGATCGCCGGCTACTACAACGCCAATGCGGCCCTCTACCGCTTCGCGGCGGCGGAGCTGGTGCCGCCGGAGAAGCGCGAGTCCGCGATCTCCTGGGTGCTGGCCGGCGGCTGCCTGGGCGCCGTGCTGGGCCCCTGGCTGGCCGGCGCCAGCAAGAACCTGCTGGTGGCGCCCTTCGCCGGCGCCTACCTGTTGCTGATGGCCGTGGCCCTGGCCGGCCTGCTGCTGATCTCGCTGATCGACTTCCCGCCGCTGGTGCAGCCCAAGGCCGGGGCTGCGGGCCGCTCCAGCGCCGAGCTGCTGAGGCAGCCGGTCTTCATGGTCGCGCTGGCCGCGAGTGCGCTCGGCTACGGCGTCATGAACCTGCTGATGGCGGCCACGCCCATCGCGATGGGCCAGTGCGGCCTGCCGTTCTCGGACGCCGGCACGGTGCTGCAATGGCATGTGCTGGGCATGTTCGTGCCCAGCTTCTTCACCGGCGGCCTGATCCGCCGCGTGGGCGTGCTGCCGGTCATGGGGGCGGGCGTGGCGCTCAACCTGGGCTGCGTCGCCTTCGCGCTGGCGGGCCAGGATTTCGACCATTTCCTCGGCGCGCTGCTGCTGCTCGGCGTGGGCTGGAACTTCCTCTACATCGGCGGCACCACGCTGTTCACCCAGGCCTACCGCCCTGAGGAAAAGACCCGCGCGCAAGGCCTGCTGGACACCGGCGTCTACACGACGATGACGCTGACCTCGTTCTCCTCCGGCGCGCTCGTCACCACCGGCGGCTGGCAGTGGATGAACTGGGCCAGCCTGTTGCCCATCGCGCTGTGTGCGCTCGCCCTGGCCGGGCTCGCGCTTCGTCAGCGCCGGTCGTGCTGAAGGTATTCGGCAGCCATCTGCTGGCCGGCCAGCTCGGGCTTGAGGCGCGGCAGGGCGTTCTGGCCCAGGTCGCGCTGCGTGACGAACAGCGGCGCGCCGATGCGCAGGCCCACGATGGCGCCGCCCTCGCCCAGCGCGGGCAGCAGCGGGTAGACGCGCAGGCGCAGCACCAGCGTGTCGTGCTGGTCGGCGAAGACGGCCGTCTCGACGAGGGTGGCGCAGCGCAGGCGGTCGGCCTCCTGCAGCAGCGCGATGCCCGCGGCCTCCGGGGCGATCTGCACGCTGGACGCCGTCATCGGCACGGCACGCCGGTCCTCGCCGTCGAGGGCCTCGGCCACGGCGGCATTGAAGCGCTGGTTCAGCCCGTCCCAGTCCGGGCCACCCGGTAGCGGCGGGTTGCGGCCCTGGCCGAAGACCAGGGTGCAGGGCTGGGCCTGCGCGGCCACGGCACCCAGCGCCAGCAGCGCCGCGGCGAGCCGCTCACGCAGGCGCATCGCCCTCGGTGACCTTGCGCGCCGAGCCCTTCACCAGGTCGAAGCGGAACAGCCGGCACTCGATGGGGCCGTTCCACATCGGCACGCGGCGCGACTCCTTCAGCCGCATCTTGCTGGGCAGCTTCATGTCGGGGCTGAGCATCCAGGCCGTCCAGCCGGCGGGGTTCTCGGTGTACTGGCGTTTCCAGTGCGCGGCCAGGCGCGGGAAGAAGTCGTCGCCGGCGTCCAGTTCTTCCGAGCCCTGCGCGTCGCGGGACATCGCCGCCTTGCCGCGCACCTCGATGCGCTCGCCGTAGGGCGGGTTCATCATGATGCTGCCGGCCATGCCTTCGGGCAGCTGCGGCGCCGGGCGTTCCAGCGCGTCGCCGCCGTTGAACTGGATGTACTGGGCCACGCCGGCGCGCTCGGCGTTGCGGCGCGCGAAGTCGACCATGCGGAAGGCCACGTCGCTGGCGTAGATGGGCACCTTGGGTGCGTGCACGCGGGCGCGGGCGGCCTGGGCCATCTCGCCCCAGGTGGCCTTGAGTGCCGGCGTGGAGAACGGAATCTGCCGCTCGAAGGCGAAGCGGCGCAGCAGGCCGGGCGCGGAGTCGCAGGCGATCAGCGCGGCTTCGATGGGAATGGTGCCGGAGCCGCAGCAGGGGTCGTGCAATGCGCTGTCACCGCGCCAGCCGGCGGCGGCGAGCATGGCCGCGGCGAGCGTCTCCTTCAGCGGCGCATCGCCCTTGTCGACACGCCAGCCGCGCTTGAACAGCGGCTCGCCCGAGGTGTCGACGTAGATCGCCGCGCGCTCGGGCCCGACGTGCAGCAGCACGGGCAGGTCGGGCGAATGCGTGTCCACGCTGGGGCGCTCGCCGGTGCGCTCGCGCAGCTGGTCGCAGATGGCGTCCTTGATGCGCAGCGTCGTGAAGTTCAGGCTCTTCAGCGGCGAGCGCTGCGCGATGGTGTCGACGCGGATGGTTTCGCGCGGCGTGATCCAGTCGCGCCAGTCGACGCGGCGGGCCAATGCGTAGAGATCTTCCTCGTGGCGGTAGGGGCCTTCGATCAGCTCGACGAGCACGCGCTGTGCAAGCCGGCTCTCGAGGTTGATGCGCATGACGTCCTCGGCCGTGCCGACCAGGCCGCAGCCGCCGCGCAGGGCCTCCACCTTGCTGCGCACGCCGGGCGGCAGGAAGCGTTTGAGCTCCTCCTCCAGCAGCGGTTCGACGCCACCGGGGCAGGACACGAAGAGGGATAACTTGTTGGGCAGGCTCACGGGGCGATTGTCGCTGCCCATAAACTGGACAGCGTTATCCAAGCCTGGAGCCCTCGTGAAGCGATTCGTCCTGTCCCTGGCCTTCCTGTCCGGCGCCGTGCAGGCACAGGCCGCCGATCCGGCGCCGGCCTACCCCGCGCACACCATCCCGAACACCCAGCTGCGTGCGCTGCCGAAGAACGCCGACGGGCGCACGTACCAGTTGCACATCCACCTGCCGGCCTCGTTTGCCAAGGAGCCCGGGCGGCGCTACCCGGTGCTCTACGTGACCGACGGCTACTGGGACTTCGCCACCATCGTGGCCTCGTACAACAACCTGGCCTACGACAGGGTCGTGCCGGAGTTCATCACCGTGGGCCTGGGCTATGCCGGCGACAACCTCGACTACGGCGAGCTGCGCGGCTGGGAGTTGTCGCCGGTGCGCATGAATCCGCTGTCCGCCGGCACGGGCAACGCCGACAAGTTCCTCGCCGCGCTGGAGAAGGACATCTTCCCGCTCGTGGAGCGCGACTACCGCGGCGACCCGGCCCAGCGCTACCTGGCCGGCAGCTCGCTGGGTGGCCTGTTCGCGCTGCATGCGATGTACGCCAGGCCCGAGCTCTTCAAGGGCTATATCGCGGCCAGCCCGGCGGTCGTCGTCGGCAATGACTGGATCATCGGCCGGGCCAAGGCCTATGCGGCCACCGGCAAGCCCATCAAGGCCAGGCTCTACGTGACCGGTGCCGAGGACGAATGGCCGGCCTTCCTCGCAGGCATCAAGCGCTACCAGGCGCTGCTGCCGGAACTGAAGCATCCCGGCCTGGTGTTCCAGAACCGCAGCATCGACGGCGAGCGCCATGCCGGCACCAAGGCGGAGAGCTACACGCGCGGCATGCGCTTCGTGTTCGAGCCGCTGGCGCCGGAGACGGGGAAGTCCAAGGACTGAGGGGGGCCCTACAGCGCCTTGCGCAGATTCGCCGGCGCGATCTTCATCGCCTCGCGGTACTTGGCCACCGTGCGCCGCGCGCACTGGATGCCCTGCTCCTCCAGCATGGCCGCCAGCGCGCTGTCCGACAGCGGCTTCTTCTGATCCTCGGCGGCGACGAACTGCTTGATCAGCGCGCGCACCGCCGTGCTGGAGGCCTCGCCGCCGGCCTCGGTGCTCAGCCCCGAGCCGAAGAAGTACTTCAGCTCGAAGGTGCCCCAAGACGTGGCCATGTACTTGGCCGTCGTCACGCGCGAGATGGTGGACTCGTGCAGGCCCAGCTCGTCGGCGATCTCGCGCAGCACCAGCGGCTTCATGGCCAGCTCGCCGTGCGTGAAGAAGCCGCGCTGGCGCTCCACGATGGCGGTGCTGACGCGCAGGATGGTGTCGAAGCGCTGCTGGATGTTCTTGATGAACCAGCGCGCCTCCTGCAGCTGGCCGCCCAGCGGCGAGTTGCTGATGCCGCCGCGGGTGGCGCGCAGCGCGTTGGCGTAGAGCTCGTTGATGCGCAGCTTGGGCGCCACCTCGGGGTTGAGCATGACGCGGAACTCGCGGCCCACCTTGCGCACGATGACGTCGGGCACGACGGCCGCGCTGGCGCCCTGCGCGAAGCGGCGGCCCGGCTTGGGCTCGAGCCGCGTGATCAGCACCTGGGCCTCGCGCAGCAGCGCCTCGTCGGCACCGGTCTCCATCATCAGCCGGCGCATGTCGCGCCTGGCCAGCAGGTCGAGATGGCTCTTGCAGATCAGCAGCGCAATGGCCTGGACCGCGCTGCGGGGCTGCGCGCGCAGCTGCAGCACCAGGCATTCCGACAGGTCGCGCGCCGCAATGCCCGCGGGCTCCAGGCTCTGCAGCAGGCACCGCGCGATGCGCAGCCGGTCCAGCAGCTCCTCGCGGTCCTCCTCGTCCTCGGCCAGGGCCGCGGCGATCTCTTCCAGCGTGTCCTCGAGGTAGCCGTCCTCGTTCAGCGATTCGATGAGCACCTGCACGACGGCGCGGTCCTCGGCCGACAGGTGATGGCCGGCGAGCTGTTGCGTGAGGTGCTCGGCCAGCGTCTGCTCGGCGGACTCCTGGCTCTCGCGCTCGCTGTCGTCCTCGCCACTGCCGCTGCCGCTGCCCGAGCTGGAGGGCAGCTCACGGATGCCGTCGAAGTCGTCGCGCTCGGTGCCGTTCTCCCAGTCCTCGCGCTCGGTGCCGCCGAAGTCTTCGGCGCTCAGCTCGGGGGTGTCGCTGTCACCGCTGGTCTCGGCCGCCGATTCGGCCGTGGACGCGGTCTCGGCCGGCGCGTTCGCAGCCAGCTCGGGCGTGCTGACGCTGAACTCTTCCTCCGTGTCGAGCAGCGGGTTGCTGGCGAGCATCTGCTCGACTTCCTGGTGCAGCTCCAGCGTGGAGAGCTGCAGCAGGCGGATGGATTGCTGCAGCTGCGGCGTCAGCGCGAGGTGCTGACTGAGGCGGACCTGAAGCGTCTGCTTCATTGCGCAGGACCAGTATTCGACGTCTGCGGGACGAGCGCCGGGCCGCTCCCAAGCCGGCCCGCGCTGGCGATGTGCTTGCCGGTCGAACCGGCAAGCATCGCCGCCCCCTCGGGGGGCCGGTCAGGCTGGCCCGCGTTCAGCGGGACAAGGCTGGACGGGGGGCTCATCACATGCGGAAATGTTCGCCGAGATAGACCTTGCGCACGTCGGCGTTGGCCACGATCTCGTCTGGCGTGCCTTCGGCGAGCACGGCGCCCTCGCTGATGATGTAGGCGCGGTCGCAGATGCCCAGCGTCTCGCGCACGTTGTGGTCCGTGATCAGCACGCCGATGCCGCGCGCCTTCAGGAAGCCGATGATGCGCTGGATCTCCAGCACCGCGATCGGGTCCACACCCGCGAAGGGTTCGTCCAGCAGGATGAAGCGCGGCTGCGTGGCCAGTGCGCGGGCGATCTCGACGCGGCGGCGCTCGCCACCCGACAGCGCCGGCGCGGGGCTGTCGCGCAGGCCCTCGATGGACAGGTCGTGCAGCAGGCCGTTGAGCAGCTCGTCGATGCGTGCCTTGGCCAGCGGCTTGCCGCGCTCGTCCTGCTGCAGCTCAAGCACGGCGCGGATGTTCTGCTCGACGGTGAGCTTGCGGAAGATGGACGCTTCCTGCGGCAGGTAGGACAGGCCTAGGCGCGCGCGCGAATGGATGGGCAGGCGCTGCACCTCGGCGCCGTCGATGCGGATGACGCCGGCGTCCGAGCGCACCAGGCCCACGATCATGTAGAAGCTGGTCGTCTTGCCGGCGCCGTTGGGGCCCAGCAGGCCCACCACCTCGCCGCAGTCGACGCGCACGTGCACGTCCTTGACGACCTTGCGCACGCCATAGGTCTTGGCGAGGCCCTCGGCCTCGAGGCGGCTGCCGCAGGCGGGCGTTGCCCCCGGGACGCTGGCGGGAGCCTCGGCCATCACGAAGCCTTGCCCGGCTGCAGCGTCGTCGACGGCTTCAGCGGCAGCGGTGCCGCCGGTGCGGAGGCGGCCTCGTCGCCCGGCTGCACGCGCGGCATCATGACGATGCGGGTGCGGCCATTCGGGTTGGGCGAGGCCGTGCCGCCTTCCAGCGTGAAGACCTCGGTGCGGCTGTTGTAGACGATGACGGCGCCCGTCACCTCCTCGGCCACGGCGGTGCCGCGCAGGCGGCGCACGGTGGCGTTGCCGATGAAGCGCACGGTCTCGGTGCGGGTGTCGTACTCGAGCTGGTCGGCCACGCCGTCGATGGCTTCGCCCGGGATGTCGCGCGCCTGGCGGAAGCTGACGGGCAGGCCGCTCGCGCCACTGGCATAGGCCAGGTGGTAGCCGTCGCGCGTCTCGCGCACGTCCACCTTCTCGGCGCGCAGCAGCAGGCTGCCCTTGGTGATGATGACGTTGCCCAGCAGCTCGGTGCGCTGGTTGACGGCGTCCACCAGGCCCGTCTTGTCCGACGAGAACACGAAGGGCTTCAGCCGGTCGGCCTTCTCCGCCTGGGCGGTAGAGAGCGCGAGCACGAGGGCGAGCGGGATGAGCAGGCGATGCATGGCGGCACGGAAGTTGCAGGCCATTCTAGGGGCCTGCTGCCGTCATCAGCCTTTCCTGCGCAACAAGCGTGTCAGGTAGTTTTGCCGGGCCGGGCCTGGCGGATGAGGAAGTCCGTCACGGCCGGCCCGACGCCTCATGCCTTGCTGCGCACGCGCTGGATCAGGAAGTCGGTGATCTGCAGCGCCTTCTGGCCCAGCTCATGCTCGGGCAGACGCTGGCCGCCGGCGGCCTGGCCGGGCGAGGTCAGGAAGCGGCCGCCGATGCCGATGCAGGGCACGCCGTCGATGCGGTAGGCCTCGGACAGCTTCTCGGCCTGCTGGCACTTGGTGACGACGCCGAAGGAGTTGTAGGCCTCCTGGTACTTGGCGGCGTCGATGCCCAGCGGGCCCAGGAACTTGGCCTGGCTCTTGGCATCGTCCAGGGCCAGGCCCTGCTGGTGCATGGCGGCGAAGATGGCCGGGCGGGCTGCGGCCTCCTTGCCCAGGGCCTCCAGCGCATAGAACATGCGCTGGTGGATCTTGACGTTGGCGCGGAAGGCCACATGCACCTTGCGGAAGGCCACATCGGCCGGCAGCTGCTTGGTCCAGGCCTCGACGGCGGGCTCGAAGGCATAGCAGTGCGGGCAGCCGTACCAGAAGAACTCGACCACCTCGATCTTGCCCGGCGTGGATGCCAGCGGCGGGTTGATGACCTGGTAGTGGCGGCCCTCGACGGGGCCGCCCTGGGCGAGGGCGGATCCGCTCGCGGCTGCGAGCGGCGTGGTGGCGAGCAGGGTGGAGAAGTCGCGGCGCTTCATGGGGTCAGGAATCCTTCAAACGGTGCGGTTTCAGCGTTGTACACGAACGAGGTTGGCCTCGAAGCCAGCCCCCTCAATCTTGCGCTGCAGATCCTCGGCCGCTTCGCGCGTGTCCGAGGGGCCCAGGCGCACGCGGTAGACGGTGCGGCCATTCTGCTCGCGCTCCATGACCTTGGCGGTGAAGCCCTGGATGGCCAGCTTGGCCTTCTGGGTTTCGGCGTCCTCGGGGCGGGTGAAGGCGCCGGCCTGCACGAAGTAGACATAGGCATCGGCGCCGGTCGCGGCCGCCGGCGTGGGGGTGGACGCGGCAGCGGCTTCGGCCTTGGCCGGCTTGGCCGGTGGCAGTGCCGCGGTGGCGGCGGCGCTGGCAGAGGCGGCCGCGACGCTGGCAGCGGTGCCCGGCGGCGCCACGGCCGCGCCGGGCGCGTTGACGACGCCGCTGGCGCTGCGCCCGGCCTTGCCGGCCAGCGGCGCGTTCGGGTCCCAGTTGCGGTTGCGCTCGGCCTCCTGGGCGTCCTGCTCGGCGGTGCGCTGGGGCACCTTGTTCATGAAGGGGTTGGGCGCCTTGGTGATGTACAGGGCCACGCCCAGGGCGACGGCCAGGCCCACCAGCAGGCCGACGATCAGCCCGAGGACGAAGCCGCCTTTCTGTTGCCTCTGGCCAGCGGGTTTTGACGCAGCAGTCATTCGGTCTCCGGGGTGTCGGTGGTGTCAGGGGTGTCGCGGCTCATCTGCTCGGGCGCGCTGACGCCCAGCATGCCCAGGGCGTTGGCCAGCACCTGGCGGGTGGCGGCCAGCAGCGCCACGCGGGCGCGGCTCAGCTCGGGCGCCTGGCCCAGCACGCGCTCGGCGGCGTAGTAGGAGTGGTAGGCGCCGGCCAGGTCGCGGGCGTAGAAGGCCACGTCGTGCGGTGCGATGCCGGTGGCGGCGCCGGTCAGCATGTCGGGATAGGCGGCCAGCTTGAGCATCAGCGCCTCTTCCGTCGGCGCGGTTAGCAGGCCGATGTCGGCAGCGGCGATCGACGCGACATCGCCGCCCATCTCGGCGCTCCACTTGCGGATGACGGAGCAGATGCGCGCATGCGCGTACTGCACGTAGAACACTGGGTTCTCGTCGTTCTGCTTCAGGGCCAGGTCGACGTCGAAGATGAACTCGGTGTCGGCCTTGCGGCTGATCAGGAAGAAGCGCACGGCGTCGCGGCTGGTCCAGTCGACGAGGTCGCGCAGCGTCACGTAGGAGCCGGCGCGCTTGGAGATCTTGACCTCCTCGCCGTTCTTCATGACCGTGACCATCTTGTGCAGCACGTAGTCGGGGAAGCCCTCGGGGATGCCCAGGTTCACCGCCTGCAGGCCGGCGCGCACGCGGGCGATGGTGCCGTGGTGGTCGGTGCCCTGCACGTTGATGCACTGCGTGTAGCCGCGCTCGAACTTGTTGATGTGATAGGCCACGTCGGGCACGAAGTAGGTGTAGCCACCTTCCTTCTTGCGCATCACGCGGTCCTTGTCGTCGCCGTAGTCGGTGGTGCGCAGCCACAGCGCGCCGCCTTCTTCGTAGGTCTTGCCGCTGGCGACCAGGCGCTCCACCGTCTTCTCGAGCTGGCCGCCCTGGTAGACGCTGGTTTCCAGGAAGTAGCTGTCGAACTTCAGGCCGAAGGCCTGCAGGTCCAGGTCCTGCTCGTGGCGCAGGTAGGCGACGGCGAACTGGCGGATGCCGTCGAGGTCGTCCACGTCGCCGGAGGCAGTGAACTCGCGGTCGTCGGCCTTCACGGTGGCCTTGGCGCGGAAGGCATCGGCGATGTCCTGGATGTAGTCGCCGTTGTAGAACTTCTTGCTTTCCTCGTTCTTCGGGTCGTTCGGCCAGATCGGGTCGCCCGGCTTGAAGCCCTTCAGTCGCAACTGCGTGGAATGGGCCAGCGTGGCGATCTGCACGCCGGCGTCGTTGTAGTAGAACTCGCGCGTGACCTGGTGGCCCTGGCTCTGGAACACCGAGCACAGCGAATCGCCCAGCGCCGCCTGGCGTGCATGGCCCACGTGCAGCGGGCCGGTCGGGTTGGCCGACACGAACTCGATCATCACGTGCTTGCCCGTGGGCGCGCGATGGCCGAACTTCCCGCCGGCCTGCAGCACCTCGGCGACCACGGCCTGCTTGGCTTCGGGCTTGAGGCGGATGTTGATGAAGCCGGGGCCGGCGATCTCCAGCGACTGCACCCAGGCCTGGAAGGCCGGCTTGGCCTGCAGCGCTTCGATCAGCCGGGTGGCGAGTTCGCGCGGGTTGGCCTTGAGCGGCTTGGCCAGCTGCATGGCGGCGGTGCAGGCGAAGTCGCCATGGGCGGCCTGCTTGGGGGATTCGAACGCCGCGACGGCGTTGGAGCCCGGTGCGATGTCCTGGAGGGTGTCGGCGAGTGCGGCGAGCAGCGCCTGCTTGGCTTGGATCATGGGGCGATTTTAGGAGGCCGGGGCCACCCGGCCGGAACGCAGGGGCGGCCGTCGCGCCGGCTCAGGGTGGCGGCGCATCGTGATGGGCGACGCAGAGCTTGTTGCCGTCGGGGTCGCGGAAGTAGGCGCCGTAGTAGTTCGGGTGGTAGTGCGGCCGCAGCCCCGGCGGGCCCTCGCAGCGGCCGCCATGGGCCAGCGCGGTCGCGTGGGCCTCGTCCACCTGGGCGCGGCTGGCGGCCAGCAGCGCCACCATCTGGCCATTGCCCGGCTCGTGCGTGCCGTCGAAGGGCAGGCCCAGCACCAGCAGCGGGCGCGGGCCCGGCTCGCTCTGCCAGGCCGCCCAGCCGCGCGCCGGGTCGCAGAAGCGCTCCTGCACGCCCAACCCGGCCAGCAGCGGGCGATAGAACGCGAGCGCTCGCCCGAACTCGCGGGTACCGATGAAAACGTGGGAGAACAAGGGGCTGCACCTCCGGAACCGGCCCGTATCATGCCCCGCGTGACCGCTCCCGCAGACGACCTGCCCTCCCACATCGGCCGCTACCAGGTGCTCAGGCGCCTGGGCGAGGGGGCGACCAGCGATGTCTTCCTGGCGCGGGACCCCTTCCAGGGCATCGAGGTGGCCGTCAAGCGCATGCGCGCCTGGGCGCCGCCCGCGGATGCGCCGGGCAGCGATTTCAGCAGCCGCTTCTTCAGCGCCGAGGCGGCGCTGGCGGGGCGGCTGCATCATCCCAACGTCGTCGCCATCCTCGACGCCGTGGCGGCCGAGGAAACGGGCGAGCCGCCCTACCTCGTCATGGAGTACGTGCCCGGCCTCACGCTGAAGCACTTCTGCCGCAGCGACCGCCTGCTGCCGCTGGACCAGGTCGTCGAGCTGGGCTTCAAGTGCGCGATGGCGCTGAGCTATGTCTTCCGCCAGGGCGTCATCCACCGCGACGTGAAGCCGGCCAACCTGCTCGCCGTGCTGGACGCCGCCGGCCAGGTCGTGGACGTCAAGGTCAGCGACTTCGGTTCGGCGCTGAACCTGAACGCCGACGCGACGCAGATCCACCGCGTCGGCTCGCTGGCCTACATGCCGCCCGAGCAGATCGAGGGCGGCGACGTGGACTGCCGGGCCGACATCTACGCGCTGGGCGCCGTGCTCTACCACCTGATAGTCGGCCGCCCGCCCTTCGACGCGCCGCACCAGATGGCGCTGATGCACCAGATCTACCACCAGCCGCCGCTGCCGCTGATCGACCAGCGCCAGGGCGTCACGCCGGCGCTGGACGCCGTGGTGCTGCGCGCGCTGGCCAAGTCGCCGCAGGAGCGCTACGCCGACTGGGAGAGCTTCGCGCAGGCCTTGTCGGCCCTGGTCGCCAGCCAGCAGGTGCCGCTGAACCGGCTGGGCGAGGTGCGCGACTCGGAACGCTTCAACCTGCTGCGCTCGCTGGAGTTCTTCGCCGAATTCGGCGACGTGCAGCTGTGGGAGGTGGTGCGGCGCGCGCGCTGGCGGCGCTATCCGCTGGGCCACGCCCTCTTCAAGCGCGGCCAGGAGGGCAACAGCTTCCACATCATTGCGCAGGGCGAGGTGGAGGTCTTCCGCGACGGCCGGCTGGTGGCCACGCTGGGGCAGGGCACGTCGGTGGGCGAGATGGCCTACCTCGCGCCCAACCCCGACCTGCGCCGCCACAGCACGGACATCAAGGTCAGCCAGGAGTGCACCACCATCTGCTTCACGCCGGAGTCCGTCGGCCAGTTGAGCCCCGAGTGCCAGCACCGTTTCGACCGCGGCTTCATCCGCGTGCTGGTGCGCCGCCTGCATGCGGCGCACGAGGCCCTGGCCCATCCGCGCCGGATTCTGTGACGCCGATGAAACAAGGCTTGGCACCGTCATGGCCGCATGCTTGAATCAAGCGCCCATCAACTCTTGAGGAAGGGGTTCCCGATGAAACGATTCGCCATCCTGCTCGCCTGTGCTGCCGTCGCCTTCGGGGCCCAGGCCACGCCACAACAGGACAAGATGAAGTCCTGCAACGCCGAGGCCAAGGGCAAGAAAGGCGACGAGCGCAAGGCCTTCATGAAGGAATGCCTGGCCACCAAGCCGGCCGAGGCCGCGGCTTCTGCCGCGCCGGGCGGTGCGGCCTGCGAGAAGTCCGCCGCCGACAAGAAGCTGCACGGCGCTGCGGCCAAGAGCCACATCAAGAAGTGCATGACCGACGCGGCCTCCGCACCCAAATGACGTGACGGATCGGTGCCGGCCCCGTGCTGGCGCCGCAGGACGAAAGCCACCCCAGCGGGTGGCTTTTTCTTGGGCGGTAGGCGCCGTCCGACACCGCGTCGGCCCCCGCGCCGGTTCCGCCCGGGGCCGCGGGCCTCCAAAGTTGCCTCATCGGAGCCAACTCCAAGGAGCAGACCATGAGCCACTTTGCAACGACCTCCCGCCCGGCCACCCCCCATGCCTTCTGGCGCCTGAGCTTTCTGTCCGCCGTCGCGGCGGCCGCCCTGACGCTGAGCGGCTGCGCCGGCATGTCGCCACGTGAAACCAGCACAGTCGTCGGCGCGACGGCCGGCGCCGTGGTGGGCGGCGTCGTGACGGGCTCGACCGCCGGTGCTGCCGTCGGTGCCGCCGCCGGCGGCGTCATCGGCAACGAAGTCTCGAAGAAGCGCGGCCGCTGAGCGCAGGAAGCAGGAAAAGACAAAGGCCGGCGATGCCGGCCTTTGTTCATGGGGCGACGGGTTCCTGGATCAGAACTTGTAGCGCGCTTCGAAGTAGTACTGGCGGCCGGACACGTCCAGCTTCTGCTGTTCTTCTTCGCTGTAGCGGTACTGCGCGCGGGTCGGGTTGGTCAGGTTGGTCGCGTTGAACGACAGCTGCAGCTTGTCGCTGATGTTGTAGTTCGCCGACAGGGCAACGTTGCTGACCGGCGCGGCCATGGTCGGCGCGGCCGGCATCGTGACGCCGTTGATGACGGTGTTGCCCTGGCTGTTCGTCGTGGGCGACGGGGCCGTGGAGCTCGACACGTACTTGCCGCGGTAGTTGTAGACCAGGCGCACGCTGAACAGGTCGTTCTCGAAGTAGCCGCCCAGGTTGGCGGAGTACTTGGACACGCCCGGCATCGGACGGCCGTCGGCCACCTTGTTGTCGGCCACGCTGACGTTGGACTGGAAGCCGAAGCCCGCCCCGATGGGCTGCTCATAGCTCAGCTCGATGCCGCGGATGCGTGCCTTCTGCTGCTCCGTCGTCGTGACGAAGTAGGTACGCAGCGCGCCCGTGGTGGGATCTGCCAGGTCGATGGTGACGTCCTGCTTCACCGTGCCGGTCTTGGCGTAGCCGTCGATCACCGAGTCGAACAGGCTCACCGAGACCATGGCGCGACGGGCGAAGAACCACGACAGCGACACGTCGACGTTGCGCGACGTCATCGGCGTCAGGTTCGGGTTGGGGCCGGTGACCAGGCACACGCCGGTGCTGCAGCTCGGCGAGCCGTAGGCAGCGCCGTACAGGTTGTAGTTCTGGCGGCCCAGCGTCTCGCTGGCGCCGAAGCGGCCGATGAGGTTGGGTGCCAGCTCGAAGCGCAGGTTCAGGCTCGGCAGCAGGTTGTCGAAGCGGCGGCTCGTCGCGGTCTTGTAGTAGATCGTGCCGGTGTTGGGGTTCCAGGTCGTGCCGTCGAAGTAGGCCACGGCATCGCCGGCCGTCACGATGGCGCCGGGGTAGGCAGCGCAGGGCACCACCGGCTTGCCGGGCTCGATGCGCTGGCACTTGCCGGCCGGCACCGGGGTCGGGGCCTGGGCATCGACCTGGGTGCGCACGACGCGCAGGCCGATGTTGCCGGACCACCAGTTGTTGGCGCCTTCCAGGTTCTGCATCAGGTAGACGGCGCTCTGCTGCTCGCGCAACTGGATTTCCGAGGCGACGAAGCGCTCGTAGTCGGAGTTGGTCTCCTTGATGGCCTTGTCGAAGTAGTTGACCAGGAAGTCACGCGAGAAATAGAAGCCCGTGCGCTCCCAGTTGCCGCCGCCCAGCGCTGCGCCGAAGTCGCCGGGGTAGCCGATCGACTGTGCCGGATCGGGCGTGTCCGTCAGCGGGTTCAGCGCTGCGTGCATGGCCTTGATGCTGCGGCGGAAGTCGCGGCGATGGTCGGCGTAGCGGGCACCGAAGGACAGCGAGCTGAAGATGCCGCTTTCCTGCGTGTACTCGCCGTCCACGGACAGGCTGTTCTCGCGGTCGACCGTCTTGTAGGTGTTGGCCAGGCTGCGCGACGTCAGCTTGTAGCCGCTGCCGTCGGGGTTGGTGGCCGACGAGCTGCCGTTGCCGGCGCCGATGTACTTGGTATCCGGTGCGTCCTGCAGGCCGTTGAGCGAATAGGAGAAGCCAGTGCCGTAGCGGGCGTAGGTCAGGCCGCGGTCCATCTCGGTCTGGCCGACGCCGCGCGTCGTGCTGAACAAGCCCTTGAGCACCAGGTCCTTGCTCGCCTGCCACTTGGCGTCGAAGTCCAGGAAGCCGCTGCTGGCGCTGGCGCCCGAGCGGTAGAAGGCCTCGGAGTTGCCCACGTACTGCGGCGTGGTGCCGTCGGGGAAGACGATGTCGGCGCTCTTGAGCACCTTGAGCTTGTCGCCGTAGATCGTCGTCTCTTCGACGATGACGGGGTTCTTGATCTGGGCGTAGACGCGCTGGCCGTTGGAGTTGGTGAAGACGTTGGTCTCGCCCGTCGTGCCGGCCAGGCCGCGCAGCATGCTGTTGAGCGCGCCCATCGTGGCGCGGCCGAAGTTGGCCGCGTTCATCTTGGAATAGAAGCCCGTGGCGCCGAGGTCCAGCGTGTCGGTGGGGCGCAGCTGCAGCGCCAGCATGCCGCCCTTGCGGTCGCGCACGCCCTCGACGAATTCGGAGGCCAGGCTGCCCGGCATGCGCACGCCGTTCAGGTCGGCGGCCTTGAGGCCGGTGCCGGCCAGCGAGGCGTCGGTGATGCCCAGCATCGTGGACGTGTTGATGACGTCCCAGCCGGAGTTGGCGCCATAGCCCAGGCGCGACACGGAGTCGCGGCGCACATAACGCTTCTCGGAGAACAGCTGGCCGATGACGCCGAAGGTGTTGGCCTCGTTCTTCCAGTTGACGGTGGCGTTGAGCTGCGGGCTGCTCTTGCCGGGCAGGTCCGCGTAGACGCCGCCCACGCTGATCAGGCCGCCCAGGCGCTTCTTCTCGTCCAGCGGCTTGCGCGTGGTCACGTTGATGGTGCCGGCCAGGCCGCCGTCGACGATGTTGGCCTGCGAGGTCTTGTAGACCGTCGCCGCGTTCAGCACCGACGAGGGCATCAGGCTCAGCGAGGTGCTGCGGCTGCTGCTGCTCTGGTCGGCGACGTACCAGTCGCCGCCGCTGACCGTGTGGCCGTTGAACAGGATCAGGCTCATGTCCGGGTTGGTGCCGCGCATGGCCACCTTCTCGGCCTCGTCGTAGTCCGTGCGCACCGCCACGCCCACCACGCGCTGCAGCGAGTCGGCCAGGTTCTTGTCGGGCATCTTGCCCACGTCCAGCGCGGTGATGACGTCGACGTTGGCCGAGGCATCACGCTTCATCACCAGGGAGCGCTCATTGGAGGCGCGGATGCCGGTGATGACCACGGCCTCCAGCGACTGGGCCTTGGCGGCGTCTTCCTTGGCGGTGTCGGCCTGTTGTGCCATGGCGGCGCCATGCATCAGTGCGAGCAGGCCGATGAGGCCCTGGCTGACGGGGGTGAACTTGAACTTCATTTTTCTACTACCTCAGAAGAAATCCTGGCGCGGCGATTCTTGCGAGCCGCGCAGGAAAAAGCGGCCCTCGCGGGGGCCGATTCGGTACGGGCACAACACTCCGCTCATCACGGAATGGCCGGCGGCCATGTGTCCCCGTTATGACCTGCCTGGGTGCTGTCCCTAAACCATGTGACAGGCCACGCGGCGGCCGTCCACCTCGCGCAGCTGCGGCACGTCCTGCGCGCAGCGGGGCTGGGCCAGCGGGCAGCGCTTGTGGAAGGCGCAGCCGGTCGGCGGGTTCAGCGGGCTGGGCAGCTCGCCGTGGATGACGATGCGCTCGCGCCGGTCGGCGCGCTTGAGCGCCGGCGTGGCGCTCATCAGCGCCCGGGTGTACGGGTGCAGCGGTGCGGCGAACAGCGTCTTCTTGTCGCCCACCTCCACCGCCGCGCCGAGGTACATCACCATCACCTCGTCGGCCACGTGCTCCACCACCGACAGGTTGTGCGAGATGAACACATAGCCCGTGCCGAACTCGTCCTGCAGGTCCATGAACAGGTTCAGGATCTGGGCCTGGATGGACACATCCAGCGCGCTCACCGGCTCGTCGGCGACGACGATGCCGGGATTCAGGATCATGGCCCGCGCGATCGCGATGCGCTGGCGCTGGCCACCCGAGAACATGTGCGGGTAGCGGCGCAGGTGCTCGGGCCGCAGGCCCACCCTGGCGGCCAGCGCCGCCACCCGTTCCTTGCGCTCGGCGGCGCCCAGCGGCGTGTTGATCAGCAGCGGCTCGGCCAGCGTCGTCGCGATGGTCTTGCGCGGGTTCAGCGAGGCGAACGGGTTCTGGAACACCATCTGCACGTCGCGGCGCAGGCGTTGCAGCGTGGCGGCGTCGGCTTTGGCCGCATCCGTGCCGCGGATCTTCAGCGCGCCGCGCGTGGGCGGCTCGATCAGCGTCAGCTGGCGCGCCAGCGTGCTCTTGCCGCAGCCTGATTCGCCGACGACGGCCAGCGTCTTGCGGGGCTTCAGCGTGAAGCTGACGCCGTTGAGCGCCTTCACGGTTGCCTTGGGCTGGAAGAAGCCGCGGCTGACGCCGTAGTGGCGGGCGAGGTCGCTCGCCTCCAGCAGGAGTTCAGACATGGGCTGCCTCCTCGACCGGGTAGAAGCAGCGCACGCCGGCCTCCAGCGCGGGTCGCTCGGCCACGCAGCGCGGCTGAACGCGTGGGCACCGCGGCGACAGCAGGCAGCCGGTCGGCCGGTCCAGCGCGCCGGGCACGATGCCGGGCAGCGCGGACAGCCGCTTCGCGCCCTTGTTGTGCTCGGGGATCGCGGCCAGCAGCGCGTTCGTGTACGGGTGGCGCGGCGCGTCGAACAGGTCGGGCACCGGGCCGGTTTCCACCACCTGGCCGGCGTACATGACGGCCACGCGCTGGGCCATCTCGGCCACCACGGCGAGGTCATGCGTGATCATGATCAGCCCCATGCCCTGCTCGCGCTGCAGCTTCAGCAGCAGCGCCATGATCTGGGCCTGGATGGTCACGTCCAGCGCCGTGGTCGGCTCGTCGGCGATCAAGAGCTTGGGCCCGCAGGCGATGGCCATCGCGATCATCACGCGCTGGTTCATGCCGCCCGAGAGCTGGTGCGGGTAGGCGTTCGCGCGGCTGGCCGCGTCGGGGATCTCCACCTGCTCCAGCAGCTCGACGACGCGCTGCTTCGCCGCGCCGCCGCGCAGGCCCAGGTGCGCCTTCAGCACCTCGGCGATCTGCGCGCCGACGGTGTAGCTGGGGTTGAGGCTGGTCAGCGCGTCCTGGAACACCATGGCCACGTCGCGGCCGATCAGCGCACGGCGCTCGCGCGGCGAGAGCTTCAGCAGGTCGCGGCCCTGGAACTCGACGGCGTCGGCCGTGACCTTGCCGGGGGCGTCGATGAGGCCCATCAGCGCCAGCATGGTCACCGACTTGCCCGAGCCCGACTCGCCGACGATGCCCAGCAGCTCGCCCGCTTCCAGCGTCAGGTCCAGGCCGTCGACGGCAGGGAAGTTGCCGAACTGGACCCTGAGGTTCCTGATGTTCAACAGCGGCATCAAGACACCTTCTTCAACTTGGGGTCCAGCGCATCGCGCAGGCCGTCGCCCATCAGGTTGATGGCCAGCACGGTCACGAGGATGGTCAGGCCCGGCAGCGTGACGACCCAGGAGGCCCGCGTGATGTAGTCGCGCGCCGCCGACAGCATGGTGCCCCACTCGGGCGTCGGCGCCTGCACGCCCAGGCCCAGGAAGCCGAGGCCCGCGGTCTCCAGGATGGCCGACGAGAACGACAGCGTCGCGTTGACGATCAGCGGCGCCATGCAGTTGGGCAGCACGGTGATGAACATCAGCCGCCACACGCTGGCGCCGGCGACGCGGCTGGCCGTCACGTAGTCGCGGCCGATCTCGGCCAGCGCCGCGGCGCGCGTCAGCCGCACATAGCCCGGCAGCGCGCCGATGGCGATGGCGATGACGGTGTTGACCAGGCCGGGGCCCAGGATGGTGATGACGCAGATGGCCAGCAGCAGCGCCGGCAGCGCCAGCACGATGTCCATCACGCGCATGATGACGGGCGACAGGAAGCGCTGGAAGAAGGCCGCGCACAGGCCCAGCATGACGCCCGGCACCAGCGACATCGCGACGGCCGCCAGGCCGATGCCCAGCGACACGCGGCCGCCGTGCAGCAGCCGGCTCAGCATGTCGCGGCCCAGCTCGTCGGTGCCCAGCAGGAAGCGCGTGCTGCCGCCCTCGGCCCAGACCGGCGGCGTCAGCATGAAGTCGCGGTACTGCTCGATGGGGTCGTGCGGCGCGATCAGCGGCGCGAAGAGGGACGCCAGCGCGATGACGGCGAACACGATCAGCGCGACGAAGGCGCCCCGGTTGGCCGCGAAGCCCAGCCAGAACTCGCGCAGCGGGCCGGGCGGCTCGATGGGTTTCTCAAGCACGGCGCTCATCAATGCCCCCCGCCACGAATCCGCGGATTCACCACGCCGTACAACAGGTCCACCACCAGGTTCACCACGATGAAGGTCAGCGCCGAGATCAGGATGCCGGCCTGCACCACCGGGTAGTCGCGCCGCGCGATCGAGTCGATCAGCCACTTGCCGATGCCGGGCCAGGAGAAGATGGTCTCGGTCAGCACCGCGCCGGCCAGCAGGCTGCCGGTCTGCAGGCCCACCACCGTCAGCACCGGGATCAGCGCATTGCGCAGCGCATGCACCACCACCACGCGCGTCGGCGACAGGCCTTTGGCGCGCGCGGTGCGCACATAGTCCTCGCGCAGCACCTCCAGCATGGACGAGCGCGTCATGCGCGCGACGACCGCCAGCGTGCTGGTGCCCAGCACCAGCGCCGGCAGGATCAGGTGCATCAGCGCGGACTTGAACGCGCCTTCCTCGTCGCTGAGCCAGGCGTCGATCAGCATGAAGCCGGTCACGCGCTCGGGGTCGTACTCGATGCCGATGCGGCCGCTCACCGGCGTCCAGCCCAGCTGCACCGAGAAGAACATGATGAGGATCAGCCCCCACCAGAACACCGGCATGGAATAGCCCACGGTGGCCGTGCCCATCACGCCCTGGTCCAGCAGCGAGCCGCGCTTGAGCCCCGCGCTCACGCCCAGCAGCAGCCCGAAGCCCACCGCGAAGATGAGCGCCGCGGTCGCCAGCTCCACCGTGGCCGGGAACAGCGCGGCAAATTCCTTGCTGACCGGCTCGCGGCTCACCAGGCTCTGGCCCAGGTCGCCGTGCAGCAGCTTGCCCACGTAGTCCGCATATTGCACCGGCAGCGGCTGGTCCAGGCCCATGCGCTTGACCAGCGCCGCGTGGGCCTCGGGGTCCAGCCGGCGCTCGCCCATCATGACCTCGATGGGGTCACCGGGCACCAGGCGGATCAGGCCGAAGGCGACGATGGTGATGCCGATCAATGTCGGCACCAGCGTGGCCAGGCGCTTGAGCAGGAAACCCAGCATCACCAGCGCGAGGTGTAGGGCCGCGTCTCGGTCTCGGACGCGCCGGCCACGCGCATCGCGCCGGGCGTGGACGCCACCTCGATCAGCGCGGCCGTCTCGGCGTCCAGCGTGCCGGAGAAGTCGCGCGGGCGGTACTTCATCTGGAAGGTCGAGATGACTTCCTTGGTCAGCGTGTCCATCTGGCCCGAGCGCGACACGTTGTAGCCGATGCGCGCGAGGCGGTCCTGCAGCCAGGCCACGTCGCGCGGCGCCACTTCGTTCTCCAGCGTCTTCACCGTCACCAGCGGGCCATCCGGCCAGGGGATGAGGCCGGCGTCGGCGAGCTGCTTCCAGGGGAAGTTGGGGCCGGGGTCCTGCTTGCGGCCGGGCGCGATGTCGGCGTGGCCGATGATGCGTTCGGGGCGCACGTTGTGGCGCTTCTGGATGTCGCGCACCAGCGCGATGACCTCGTCGATCTGCGCCTGCGGGAAGGGCGCGTAGACCCGGCCGCCGGGGCCGTCCACATAGCCCGGGTTGACGATCTCGATGCCGATGGAGGCCGAGTTCAGGTTGGTGTTGCCGGCCCAGTAGCTGGCGCCCGCATGCCAGGAGCGGCGGTTCTCGTCCACCAGCAGGTAGCTGACCGCCGGGTTGTCGCGCACCAGGTAGTGCGACGACACCTGGCCACCGGTCGTCAGCACCTTCAGCGACTTCTCCCAGTCCAGCACCGTGTAGTGCAGCACGATGTAGAGCGCGCGGCTGTCCTGGTTCAGCGAGGTGTAGCTGCGGTCGATGACGGGCGCGCGCACGGCGGCGGCCGGGGCCGTCGCCGCGGGGGCGCCGGGCTGGGCCGGGGCCGGTGCCGGGCCCGGCACGCTGGCGCAGGCGGCCAGCAGCAGGGCGGGGAGGGCGGCGAGAACGCGGGACAGGTACTTCATGCTCAAGGAGGCGGTGGCCGAACCCGGATTGTTGCAGTGCATCCGACCCGACAGCCCCGGGGTGTCCCCGCGGGTGCCATGTCGGAGGGCGTGGCGGGTATGAACACAGGTGATGGTCCGGGACAGAATTCTCGCCATGAGCTACACGACGCTGCACGCCATCCCCTCGGCCGAGACCTATCGCCAGCTGCGCATCGCCGCCGGGCTGAGCCCCAAGTCCGCGGAGGCCGCCGCCCGGGGCCTGCCCAACACGCTGTTCGCCGTGCAGCTGCTGCACGCGGGCCGGCCCATCGCCATGGGCCGTGTCATTGGCGACGGCGGCACGGCCTTCCAGGTCGTCGACATTGCCGTGCTGCCCGAACACCAGGGCCGGGGCCTGGGCAAGCGCATCATGGGCGAGATCGCCGCGTGGCTGCGCGACCACGTGCCCGAGAGTGGCTACGTCAGCCTGCTGGCCGACGTGCCGGCCGACGGGCTCTACGCGCAGTTCGGCTTCGTTCACACGGCGCCGCGCACGCTGGGCATGGCCTGGAAGCGGCCGGCCGCCTGACGCGCCTCAGGCCGGCAGCGGCGGCAGCTCGGGCGCGTTCAGGCCCTCGAAGGGGCGGTTCCAGGCCGGCAGCGCCAGCAGCCGTTCGTGCCAGGCCGCCACGGCCGGGTAGTCCGCCAGCGGCAGCCGGGCCACGTCGTTGTAGGGCAGGAAGACGGCCATGCGGAAGTCGGCATAGGACAGGCCGCTGGCCAGCAGCCAGTCCTGGCGCGCCAGGTGCGCGTCCAGGATGGCGGCGGTGTCGCGGAAGCGCGCCAGGCCGCGCGCCACCAGGGCCTCGTCCAGCGCGCCGAGCTGGTAGCGCTGCTTGGTGCCGCGCTCGAAATGCACCATGTCGCAGGCCTGCATGAAGTTGTCGCGGCTCCAGCTGATCCAGCGGATCATGTCCGGCAGTTCGGGGCCCGTGCGCCAGAACTCCGAGCCCACCCGTTGCGACAGCCTGCAGGCGATGGCGTCGGCCTCCCACAGCGAGCCGCCGGCCTCGACCAGGATGGGCAGGCGCAGCGACGGGTTCAGCGGCAGGAACTTCTCGGCCTGCCCCGGCGCCAGCGGCGCGGCGAACTCGTAGGCGACCGGCGCCGCCAGGTGGCGGGCCGTGGCGACGGCCAGGCGCGGGTTGGGGTTGCGGGAGAAGTGCAGGACCGGCTTCATGCCTGCAGTCTCCCCGCTCGGGGCCGGCGTGGCTAGCGCTTGCGCGCCGCCTTCCTTGCCGCGGGCCGCGGCGGCTTCTCCGCCTCGGCCGCGGCCTGCAGCGGCGCCAGCGCCGCCAGCCCGTCCAGCTGCGTCATCAGCCGCTGCAGGTAGTCGGGTGACGAGGCCTTGAGCTGCTGCAGCGCGCGCGCCACCAGCACCTGGCTGTTCAGCGGGCCGAGGTGTTCCGGCACCGGCGCGCTGACCTCGGCCAGGCGGCGCGTCAGCCGCAGCGCGTTCCAGGTGCGGCGGTGGGCCTGCACGTTGCGCAGCTCGGGGTCGGCCTGCAGCTCGGCGACGAGCTGGGTCAGCGGGCTCGGGGCGTTTGCTGCCGCCCGTACCGGCAAGGCCAGCGGCGGGGCCGCAGCGCGCAGCAGCAGCCGGGCCACCAGCCGTTCGCGCAGCGCGCCCGACTGCAGTGCCGCCCGCCGTGCCAGCGCCTCCAGCACGCGCCGGCGCACCGGGTCCACCTCGGCGCGGGCCCGAACCCAGGCGAGCGGGTCGTGCAGTGCGTCCACCGTCACGGCGCCGATGCGGCCACGCGCCGCGGGCGCGGCGTGGGCGCGATCTCCACGCGGCGGTTCAACGCACGGCCGGCCCCGTCCTCGTTGCTCGCCACCGGCTGCTGCGGCCCGAAGGCGGCGGCGAACACCGCGTCGGGCGGCAGACCCTCGGCCATCAGCGTGCGCGTGACGGTCAGCGCGCGCTGGGCCGACAGCTCCCAGTTGTCGGCGAACTTCGGCGCGCCCTTGCCGGTCAGCAGGCCGCGGTCGTCGGTGAAGCCGCTGACCATCAGGATCTCGTCGCGCTGCGCGAGGTAGGTGCGCAGCGGCAGGGCCAGGCTCTTGATGAGGGCGCGGCCGTCGGCGTGCAGCTGGTCCGAGCCGATGGCGAACAGCACCGCGCCGCTGATGCCGATGCGGCCCTCGACCAGCGTGATGCGCCCGTCCGCCAGCGGGCCGGACAGCGCGCGCTCCAGCGCCTCGCGCCGGGCCTGCTCGGCCTGGCGCTGCTGCACCTCGGCCTCCAGCTGGTTGGCGAGGTCCAGCTGGCCCACGAGCGCAGCGGCCAGCACCAGCACGAAGGCGCCCAGCACGCCGGCCATCAGGTCGCCGAACGCCGCCCAGGCGGGCGTACCCACGCCTTCCTGTTCGATCTCCAGCGGCTCATCCATTCGCCGTGGCTCCCTGCAGCGCGTCCAGCACCTGCTTTTGCGAGCCGAGGCACAGGTCGATGACCTCGCGGGCCTGGGCCACGTAGTAGGCCAGCTGCTCGTCGCTGCGCGTCATCGCGCTGCCCAGCCGCTCCTCCAGCGTGGCCAGGTGCTGCACGAGCTGAGTGTTGGCGCCCTGGAACTGCTCCACCGCGGCGCCGAAGCCCTCGCCCAGGCTGCCCATCTCGGCGGCGCTGGCGGCGATGGTGGTGGCGGCCTCGGCCAGGGCCTGGCCGGTCGCGTCGACCCGTTCGTTGAAGCGCTGGCCCAGCGCCTCGAGCTGCGTCGCGGAGCCGCCCACCAGGGCCTGCACCTGCGACGCCGCGCTGGCCAGCAGCGTGTCGAGCGCCGCGCGCTGCTCGCCGGCGGCCTGCTGCAGCGAGGCCAGCAGCGTCGAGACGGTCTGCATCAGCTCGGCGCGTTCGGCCAGCGCCGCACGGTCCTGGGCCTGGCTCTGCGCGAGCTGTTCGCGCAGCGCGGCCACCACCTCCACGGCGGCGCGCGGCGCCTCGCCGGCGGCCTTCAGCAGCTCGCCCGCTTCGCCCAGCGTCGCCTGCGCCTGGGCCTGGCCCTGGGCGACCAGCTCGCGGGTGTGGCCCAGCAGGCCGTCGGCCAGCTGCTGCTGGTGGGCGAGCTGTGCCGCCCCGGCGGCCTGCAGCTCGGCGCGCCAGGCGGCCAGGCGTTCGGCGTCATGGCTGGCATGGGCCGACTGCAGCTGCCGGTGCGCCTCGGCCAGCGCGGCGACGGCGGCCTGGGTCTGCGCGGCGAAGCCGGCGGTCAGCTCGGCCAGCGCATGCTGCGCGCGCTCGCCGCTGGCCGCCAGGGCCTGCTGGGCGGCCTCGCGCTGCGCGGTGAAGAGGGCTTCGCTGGCACTGCGCTGCCGGGCCAGCGCCTCGGCCTCGGCGCGGGCCTCGTCGCGGCGCCGGGCGTCCTGCTCGGCCTGCGCAGCCAGCTGCGCGGCCTGCGCGGCGGCCAGGCGGTCCAGCAGCGCCTGCGTCTGCGCCGTCAGGCGCTCGGCGGACTGCGTGGCGGCCTGCTGGGCGGCAGCGCGTTGTTCGGCGAGGGCGTCGAGCTGGGCCTGCAGCGCGGCGGCGCGGGCGGCGTCGGCCGCCACGAGCGCGGCCTGCTGGCGGGCGGCGGCGTCGTTCAGCGCCGCGAGCTGGGCCTGCGCGTCGCCGGCCCAGCGGTCGCCGAGCTGCTGCACGGCCTGCTGGGTCAGGCGGCCGGTGTCGGCCAGCAACTGCAGCGTGGCGTCGCGCTGCTGCGCCAGGCCGTCGGCCTGGGCCCGGGCCGCCGCTTCGCCCTGCTGCGCGATTTGCGCCGCGCCGGCCTCGAAGCGCGCACCCAGCGCGCCGAGCTGCTCGCCCACCTGGGCACCGACGCGCTCGTGCAGCGCCGCAGCCTCGCGGGCGATGCCGGCCATCGCGGCCTCGGCAGCGGGCCGGATGGCCGCGCCGGCCTGGGCGACGCTCTCGGCCAGGCTGGTGCGCAGCGTGGCGTCCACGCTGGCGGCCAGCGCCTGGTAGGCCTGGCGGGTCTCGCCGTGGAAGCGGTCGTTCTGGGCCGAGAGCTGGTCGGCCATCTGCTGTGCGAACTGCTGCAACTGGGCGACCAGCTCCAGCTGCTGGCGGCGCGCGGCCTCCGTGGCGGCGGCCTCGGCGGCCTGCTGCTCCAGTGCGCGGCGGTGCGCGGCCGTCAGCGGGCGCAGCCGGCCCAGCAGCGCCGCGTCCAGCCGTGCGGCCGTGGCCGCGCGCTCGCGCCGCGCCAGCGCCACCATCAGGCCCAGCATGGCCGAGCCCGTCACGCCGGCCACGCTGGCGCTGAAGGCCAGGCCCAGGCCCTGCACCGGCGCGCCCAGCGCGTTGCGCAGCGCGGCGAGGTCGGCCGTCTGGCCGAGCGCGGAAGCCGTGCTGCTCAGCGTGATGACCAGGCCGATGAAGGTGCCCAGCATGCCCAGCAGCACCAGCAGCCCGGCCAGCGCCGGCGCCAGGCCCAGGCCGGGCAGCGCCACGCGCAGGCCTTCCAGGCGCTGCTGCACGGCGGCGCGCAGCGCGGCGGGGACGCCCGCCACCCAGGCGTCGCCCGGCTCGGCGGCGAGCGCCGCGTCCAGCTCGCGGCTGGCGCGGCGGAAGGCGCGCAGCTCCAGCGCGCCCAGCCCGAAGAAGGCCGCGATCAGCAGCGTCATCGCCAGCGCCACCGGGTGGTGGCGGGCGGCGGCCAGCGCGGCGCCGGCGATGCCCGCGAGGCCGGCGGCCAGCGCAAGGGGGTAGAGGGCGTTCAGGACACGGTTCATCGGGGGGCGGTCAGGCGGCGTCGGCGTGCAGGGCTTCGATCAGCCCCTGCACCGGTTGAAGTCGGAGGTCGAGCTCGGCCCGCAGCGCGCGCTGCAGGTCGGCCCAGAAGCGCGTGCGCCAGCGGCGCGGGTCGGTCGCGCGGTGGCTCTCGGCGCGGCGCGTCAGCAGCGCGGGCAGGCTGCCCAGCAGCGTGCGCTCCTGGGCCTGGGTGGCACGTTCGAACAGCGCGTCCAGCTGCGCCAGGCGGGCCAGCGTGCCGGACGCCTCGGCCAGGCGCGGGCGCAGGCGTTCGCGCAGCGTGGTGACGCGGGCGGCCATGCTGCGCTGCTGCTGGGCGTGGTGCAGGCGGTAGGGCGCCAGCAGGTCGGCCAGCGGCACGCCGTCGGGCGCTTCCTCGGCGGACTCGCGCGCCAGCAGCGCGTCGTCGAAGGCCGCGCCGAGCTCGGCCTGCAGCCGCTCCAGCGCGGCGCCGGCCCAGTCCAGGGCCTCGCGGCGGGCGGCGGCGTCGGACGTGGCGGCGGGCGGCGCGGCCAGCACCTGCGACAGCCCGATGGCATCCGCCCAGCCCAGCCAGCCGCCCAGGCGCTCGGCCACGGGCGCCGTCGGCCGCGGCGCCACGCCCCATTGCAGCAGCAGCCGGGCCAGGGGCTCGGTCGCGTGGGGCGGCGTTGGGGCTGCGTGCATCGGGGCGGGCGGGCCCGTGCGGGCGCGCGACGAAAAAGGGCAGGATTTTAGTGAGGCCCCGTCGGGCCCGGGCCTGCGGCCCCTGCAGGGGCGCGGCGCAGAATGCCGGCATGCACGCCCACGACCTCGCCGAATGGCGCCACGACCATGTTTTCGACACCGGCAACGCGGCCGGGGAGCGCGGCACGCGCGTGGTGATGTGGATCACCGCCGCGATGATGATCGTGGAGATCGCCGCGGGCTGGTTCTACAACTCCATGGCGCTGCTGGCCGACGGCCTGCACATGAGCAGCCATGCCGTCGCCATCGGGCTGAGCGCCTTCGCCTACGCCGCCGCGCGCCGCCATGCGCGCGACCCGCGCTACGCCTTCGGCACCTGGAAGATCGAGGTGCTGGGCGGCTTTGCGAGCGCGGTGTTCCTGCTCGTCATCGTCGCGCTGATGGTGTACGGCTCGGTCGAGCGGCTGCTGCGCCCCGAACCCATCCACTACCCCGAGGCCCTGGCCATCGCGGTGCTGGGCCTGCTCGTCAACCTGGGCTGCGCGCTCATCCTGGGCAACGCGCATCACCATGACCACGATCACGGCCACGCCCATCGGCACGACCATGGCCATCACCACCACGACCTCAACCTGAAGTCGGCCTACCTGCACGTCATCGCCGACGCCGCCACCTCGGTGGCCGCCATCGCGGCGCTGGCGGGCGGCTGGTGGCTGGGCTGGGCCTGGCTGGACCCGGTCATGGGCATCGTCGGTGCCGTCGTCGTCGCGGTGTGGGCCAGGGGCCTGATCGCCGAGACGGCCAAGGTGTTGCTGGACCGCGAGATGGACCACCCCGTCGTCGACGAGATCCGCGAGGTCATCGCCGAGCGCGGCGCGGCCGGCGAGACGCTGATCGCCGACCTGCACGTCTGGCGCGTCGGCCGCGCCACCCATGCCTGCGCGCTCAGCCTCGTCACGCATGACACCGCGCTGACGCCCCGCGCGGTGCGCGAGTGGCTGGCCGTGCACGAGGAGATCGTGCACGCGACCGTCGAGATCAACCGGTGCGAAACGCGCTGAACATTGCCGCGGCCGCTGTCGGGCGCCTTGACACCTGCCCGCACGGTGGCTGGGCGGAAGCGGGCAAGCCATTGATTCGAAAGGAGAAGAGGGCCGTGGCATCGGTCTTGCATCCCGCGTCGAATCTCTGACTTCTGCGGATCAGCATGTCCAAGTTGCTCTCCTTCATCGCCGCTGCGGCCGCGGCCCTGCCGCTTGCACTGCAAGCCGCGCCCATCACGCTGACGGGCACGATCCGCGACTTCAACGCCTGGAACACCACCTACAACGGCGTCGCCGGCCACGTCGACTTCGAGAACTCGCTCGCCTCGGCCAAGGGCATCGTCCAGAGCACGCTGGGGCCGGACGGCAAGCCCGTGCTGTCGGGCAGCCACCCGAGCGTGGACAGCGCGGCGTCGTTCCACCAGTGGTACCACGACGACGCCAGCGTCAACCGCACCGGCAGCGTCACCATCACGCTGGACCAGATCACCCCCACGACCTACCAGTTCAGCAGCAATTCCTTCTTCCCCATCGACGGGCAATTGCTGGGCCAGGACAGCGGCGGCCACAACTTCGGCTTCACGACCGAGTTCCACACCGCCTTCACCTACAAGACCTCCAACAACGACACCTTCTCCTTCAGCGGTGACGACGACGTGTGGGTGTTCATCAACGGCGTCCTCGCCATCGACCTGGGCGGTGTGCACGGCGCCATCGGCGACAGCGTCGACCTGAACGCCATGGCCGTGGCGCTGGGCCTCACCGACGGCGGCACCTACACGCTGGACGTGTTCCAGGCCGAGCGCCACACCACCGGCTCCAACTTCACGATGACGACCTCGCTGACGCTGGTCTCGGTCGATCCCAACACCGTGCCGGAGCCGGCATCGCTGGCCCTGGCGGCCGGCGCGCTGCTCGCCGCCGGCTTCGCGCGCCGCCGCCGCGCCTGAGCCTCTCGCGCCCCGCCCAACGGCCACCTTGCGGTGGCCGTTGGTCTTTCTGGGCCGGGCGCGCGGGCTTCGCGCTTGTCAGCCTGGGCGTAAGCCCGCGGACCTAAGCTGGCCGCAGTCGTTTGCAGTCCAGGAACACCCATGACCCGTACCAGCCCCTACCAGACCGGCCTCGACAAGAACGCCGCCAACCACGTGCCGCTGTCGCCGCTGAGCTTCCTCGGCCGCGCGGCGGCGGTGTTCCCCGAGCGCGTGGCGCTGATCCACGGCGAGCTGCGCCAGACCTGGCGCGAGACCGAGGCCCGCTGCCGCCGCCTGGCCAGCGCGCTTCAGCGGCACGGCGTGGGCCCGGGCGTGACGGTGGCGGCCATGCTGCCCAACACGCCGGCCATGTTCGAGGCCCACTACGGCGTGCCCATGGCCGGCGGCGTGCTGAACACGCTCAACACGCGGCTGGACGCCGAGGCCATCGCCTTCATGCTGGAGCATGGCGAGGCCCGCGTGCTGTTGGTGGACCCGGAGTTCGCCACGGTCGTGAGCCGTGCGCTGCAGGCCGTGGAGGCCCGCCACCGGCCGCTGGTCATCGACGTGTTGGACAGCGCCGCGCCCGAGGCGCCGCGCCTGGGCACGCTGACGTACGAAGAGCTGCTGGCCCAGGGCGACCCGCAGGCCGCCTGGCAGCTGCCGGCCGACGAATGGGACGCCATCGCGCTGAACTACACGTCCGGCACCACCGGCAACCCCAAGGGCGTGGTCACCCACCACCGCGGCGCGTATCTCAACGCGGCCAACAACGTCATCGCCTGGCAGCTGCCCGACCACCCGGTCTACCTGTGGACGCTGCCCATGTTCCATTGCAACGGCTGGTGCTTCCCGTGGACCATGGCGCTGGTGGGGGGCACCAGCGTGTGCCTGCGCCGCGTGGAGCCGGCGCTGGTGTGGCAGCTCATGCACGAGCACCAGGTGACGCACCTGTGCGGCGCGCCCATCGTCTACGGGATGCTCATCAACGCGCCGGCCGACGTGCGCGGCAGCTTGAGCCGCGTCGTGCGCGGGCTCATCGCCGGTGCGCCGCCGCCGGCCGCCGTCATCGAGGGCTGCGAGGCCGCGGGCATCGCCATCACGCATGTCTACGGCCTCACCGAGGTCTACGGCCCGGCGGCCGTGTGCGTGCAGCAGGAGCATTGGGCGGACTTGCCGCCGGCCGAGCGCGCGCGGCTCAACGGCCGCCAGGGCGTCAGCTACCCGCTGCAGGAGGCCGTCACGGTGCTGGACCCCGACACGTTGCAGCCCGTGCCCGCCGACGGCGAGACCATGGGCGAAATCTGCTTCCGCGGCAACGTGGTGATGAAGGGCTATCTGAAGAACTCGCTGGCCACCGAGGAGGCCTTCGCCGGCGGCTGGTTCCACACCGGCGACCTGGCCGTGGTGCAGCCCGACGGCTACATCAAGATCAAGGACCGCAGCAAGGACGTCATCATCTCCGGCGGCGAGAACATCAGCTCCGTGGAGGTGGAGGACGTGCTGCACCGCCACCCGGCCGTGATGCTGGCCTCGGTGGTGGCCCTGCCCGATGCGAAATGGGGCGAGGTGCCCTGCGCCTACGTCGAGCTCAAGCCCGGCGCCAGCGCGAGCGAGGCCGAGATCGTCGAGTTCTGCCGTGGCCAGCTGGCGCGCTTCAAGGTGCCGAAGCGCATCGTGTTCGCCGAACTGCCCAAGACCTCGACGGGCAAGATCCAGAAGTTCGTGCTGCGAGAGCGCGCCAAGTCCGCCAGCGCCATCGAGTGACGGCGCGGGGCGGGGCCGCTCAGCGGCGGGCGCCGCCCGACGGTGCCGGGCGCGGGCCGCCCAGGTGGCGGAACGTGATGCGGCCCTTGCTCAGGTCATAGGGCGACATCTCCAGCGACACGTTGTCGCCGGCCAGGATGCGGATGTGGTGCTTGCGCATCTTGCCGCCGGTGTAGGCGATGACCTTGTGGCCGTTCGTCAGCGTCACGCGAAAGCGCGAGTCGGGCAGGATTTCGTCGACGACGCCCTGCATTTCAATCAGTTCTTCCTTGGCCAAGTGTTGGACTCCGTTGCAAAGGTTGGACGGTAGGCCGGCACGTTACCGTGCCGGCGCGTAGAGCGGCCGCTGGGCACGCGCCTTAATGGCGGCGAGCCCAGGCCAGGCCTTCGGCTCGGGCGTAGCACAAGGCTGCCTTCGAGCTGCGGAACTGCGGCGTGAAACGCATGACGCGGTCCACGCTGGCCATGCCGTTGCCGGAGCGGATCGACACCAGTGCGTCGAAACCGCCACCCTCGCGGGCCTGGGACATGGCGGACACGCGAAAGCGCCCCACCTCGATGTTGTTGTTGTTGTTGTTCATGCTGTTTTTCTTCTTTTGAAGATGCCGTGCCGGCTAGTGTCGACGGCGGCAACTGGGCGCGGTGCGCCCGGGGCACGCTCTGCGCGTGCGGCGAAACCCCACCGCGGGCGTCATGCCATGCGGGGACAGAAACACTCAAGAGTACCCATTGGGGAGTTGCTGAAGCGAGCCGCTCGCGAGAACGGGCCAGGGGATGGCCGGCGGGGCTGCAGATAAGACCTTGAGGAAACGGTCTTGCGCGAATCTATAGGCGTTAATGTACCAGCCGTGTCAACCCCCCCTGAGCCGGTGGGGTTCTGCGGGCCGCAGGGGCGGCCGTCAGCCGTAGGCGTACCAGAGCGCCGCGAAGAAGTGGCAGACGCTGCCGCCCAGCACGAACAGGTGCCAGACGAAGTGCGCGTAGCGCAGCCGGTTGTCCAGCAGGAAGACCACCGCGCCCAGCGTGTAGCTCAGCCCGCCCGCCACCAGCAGCGCCAGGCCAGCCGCCGGCATGCGCTCCACCAGCGGCCCGATGGCGAACACCACCACCCAGCCCATGGCCAGGTACAGCAGCGTCGACACGACGGGGTGGCGCAGCCGGTTCAGCAGCTTGATCGCCACGCCGAACGCCGCCGCGGCCCACACGGCGACCAGCAGCGTCACGCCCGGGCCGGTGTGCAGCACGCCCAGCGTGAACGGTGTGTAGCTGCCGGCGATGAAGACGTAGATGGCGGCATGGTCCAGCCGCATCAGCCAGGCCTTCACGCGGCCGCCCGCCAGCGAGGCGGGCAGCGCGTGATACAGCGCCGAGATGCCGTACAGCAGGATGGCCGTGGCCGCGAAGATGGCCGCAGCGGCCACGTCCGCCACGCGGCCGCGGTTCATGGCCTGGCTCACCAGGATGGGCATTGCCGCCACGGCCAGCAGCGCGCCCAGGCCGTGACTGACTGCGTTGGCGATCTCCTCGCCCAGGGTCTGGGGGCGGTCGGCGGCGGGGTGGGGCATGTCGGGCGGGGGCTGCGGGTCAGGGAGCGAAGCATGCCAGCTTCGCTGGCCGTCGCCGGCCCAGGGCCCATGGCCGCCGGCCCGCAACTGAGCCCCGCTTGACCCGCGTCAACTCCGGTGCGCGCGCGGCGGCGCAAGCTGGGCATCACCCGTTGGAGGCTGCCGCATGAAACCCCTCATCCCCGCGCTCGCCCTGGTGTTCGTCCTGGTGCTCGCCCTGGTGGGCTGCGCCACGCCATCGCATGGCCCCCACGCGCCCGGCGCCGACGGCGCCCGCCGGGATGACGGCATGGGCGGCAGCATGATGGACGAGATGTGCCAGCGCCACGCCACCGAGCCCGGCCGCGCCGCCAGCGCGCCCGACGGGATGATGGACAGGCACTGCAAGGCCCGCGCGGACGCGCCGGCCGGGGCGGCGTCGCATGTGCATTGAGTGCCGCTGTAGGCCATGTGCGGAGTAGGTATTGCGGCGGATAGGTGTCGTGCTAACGGGATGAGCAGTGACTCCGGCCTGCCGGAGCAATCTCTTTGATGGGTGTCCGATTTGCAGCGATTGCCGCCCTCCGCGGCAAGCATCCGGCTTCAAGGACCCTGCCACAGAGCCGCCATCAGCTCAGCCACCACTGGGCCATCATCGATGCCCGGTGCAAAACGGGCACCCAGGCTGTCTGGCCGCCGCCCACCATGTCAGGCCGGAGCGAACGCCCGTTGCTTGGAAGGGCGAACTGGTGTTTTCGGCCCTGGGCTGCCTTAGGCAGCGCGGATTGCCAGATCGCCGTGCGGGAATTTCCGCCGTTGCGCCGGGTTTGAGCGGCTGGCAGAGTCGCGCCGATCAACGCCGCTTTTAGCATTAATTTAATGACACCCAGTTCCGGTCTGTCAGACGAATTTCCTATGCTGTACAAGGCGTTGCCGTGAATCGCGTGACCTTGGTTAAGCAGCAGTCTCCGGAGTTCGGCAGCAAGGCGTGCTGGACAAATCAACAGTTGGGTTTGTATGAACGTATTTCCGCTTATTGTCGCCCCAATGCTTCCGATTCTCTGGGCCTTGGTGGCGGGCGCCGTTTTGTGGCGCAATCTGTCAAGCCCATGGCTATTCTTGGTAACAGCGGTCTTTGCCCTCTTCGGAATTCAAACCGTTATTTCTACGGTCTGGGAATGTTGGGCGGTCTCAAGTAATTTCCTTGAGGCTTCTGCTGTCAGTCCCGAGGCAATGGCTCAGCGCCTTGACGAGTCAAATCGCCGTACTCTAGTTTTGGCTGGCTTGGTTTTGCTCTCCGCATTTCCATTTCTGTGGTGGCTGAAAAATGGCTTTGCACCTGCAAACAAAACATAACTCTTTGGTCAGGCGGTGAAGTCTTCCGTCGCGCCGCCTCCAGTCGGCCCCTTGTCTCCAATGTTGGGCCTCTTAGAACGAGCATGCAATGACCATTGACGTTACAGACACGAAGTTCCATTGGAACTACTTCCTTGCACTTGAGCAAGATCTTGAGGCGGCGTCCCGCTACATAGAGTTTTGCGAGCCTAATTTTTCCGTGTTCTCGATTGAGCTTGCGCATCTATTGTTTGCCGCATCTTCCGAAGTGGATGTTGTCGCCAAAATTCTTTGTCAACTGGTTGCTCCAAATTCGCCCTGCGGGAACATTGATCAATATCGGATCGCCTTGTTACCGGAAATTCATGATCTTCCTGGCACAGAAGTATTCGTTCCGCGCTACGGGCTGTCGTTCCGCCCTTGGCTGAATTGGACCGAGGGACGTAGTCCCAACTGGTGGCGAAGCTATAACAATGTCAAGCACGAGAGAGATACTTACTTCCACGAGGCAACGCTAGAGAACGCTCTGAATGCCGTTGGGGCGCTTCTTGTCATCACAGCCCACTACTACTCGCGGAGGCTTTCGGAATTCGATGACGTGCCGTTTCCCGCCCCTCCAGTCATGCAGCGGCTCGAACCGCAGCCCTCGTTGCTGAGGCTACCTTCCAACTACTACCACCAATGGTGATGAGCGATCAGAGGCCCAACCCAGCAATGCACCGTACCTGCGCGAAAAGCCGCGCAGGTACGGTGATTTTGAGCGCTGAAAGTCAGTTTTGAGGACCCTCATCGAGACTTGCGCGACTTCCGCCCTGGGGCGGTAGCAATCCGGTGGGGGCCGCCAGTCGAAAGACTGCTTCCAGCCTAAAACCGACCGCCGCCCCGCGTCGCCCCGGCAATCAACGTCATTGATCCAGATCTCTCCCCGAACCACGCTCCACCACCCGATCCAAACCCGCCACAATCCCCAAACACGGCTTCGCTCGGCGTCTACCCCCATGCCTTCCCCCCGCTACGACCCCCTCAGCCGCGCGCTGCACTGGCTGACGGCCATTGCCGTGACCGTCGCCTTCATCCTGGGGCCGGGCGGCTTCGGGCGGATGATGCGCGCGGGCGTCGACCCGGCCACGCGGCTGGACATCGTCTGGCATGAGTCGCTGGGCCTGCTGGTGCTGGCGCTGACGCTGGTGCGCCTGGTGTGGGTGGCGCTGCGGCCGGGCAAGCCGCACTTCGAGATGGCGGCATGGATGCAGACGCTGTCGCGGCTGGTGCATGGCGCGCTGTGGGCCTTGATGCTGGCCCTGCCGGCCACGGCCTTGCTGGCGCTGGGCAGCGAGCACCACCCGCTGACGCTGCTGGGCGGCGTGCGGGTGGACGAGCTGCCCTGGATCGCCGGCTCGCGCCTGGGCGAGGCGGCGGACTGGGGCGATGTGCACGGCCTGCTCGGCGACCTGCTGATGTGGCTGGCCGGCCTGCATGCGCTGGCCGCGCTGTACCACCACTTCCTGCGTCGCGACGGCGTGCTGGCGGCCATGCTGCCCTGGCAGAGCAGGCGCTGACCTGAAACAGCCTGGCCCTCGTGGCGGCCCGGTGAGGGCCAGGCTGCCGCGTCAGAAGAACACGATCCCGCCCAGCGCCACGCCGTTCATGCGGGCCTGCTCACCCGTCACCGGCCTGGACGTCGTGCGGCTCAGCTCCCCCACCAGCGTGACGCTCTTGGTCAGCCCGTAGTACAGCCCTGCCGTCACGTTGCTGTTGCTGCGCAGGTCGTTCGCCACGCCGTCCTTCAGGCGGCTCTCGCCCCAGTTCAGGCCGAGCTTGGTCTTGGCCGTGGCCTGCCAGGTGGCTTGCAGCAGCAGGTTGGTCTGCTTGCGGGCGCCGCTGTCGCCGTCGGACAGGATGCCCAGGCCCTTGCCGCTCTGCAGGTTGGCGGCCAGGCCCAGCGCGCCGAGGCTGATGCTGGCGCCGACCTCGGCGCCGTCCATCTTGAAGCCGGGCGCGCCGTTCGGGCCCTCGAACTTCTGGTGCTTCAGCGCGGCCCAGACCTTGCCGCCGTCGAAGGCCATCGAGACCTGCGCCTGCAGCTGCGGCTCGTTGCGGCCGATGTAGCTGGTGCCGCTGGCGTCCACCGGGCTCATCAGTGCCACGGTGGCCGAGAAGCCGCCGCTGGCGGGCAGCGTGTAGGCCACCTGGCCGTAGGTGCCCAGGTAGGTGTAGCCGGAGCCGATGTGGCCCAGCGTGACGCGGTTGCGCTGCGTGGCGCTGACGGGCGCGCCGGCACCCAGCAGCGTCATGTCGCCGAGGATGGCGGGCGCGCCGAACAGGCCGTAGTCGCGGCCCAGCTTGAGGGTGCCCATGTCGGCGTTGCCGATGGTGAAGAAGCCCTGGCGCACGTCGACGTTGCTGTTGTTGGAGATGGCGTCGCCGGTGGCGACGGCGGCGCCGATCATCAGCGTGGCGCCGATGTCGAAACCTTCCTGGTGCGTCTTGGCCGTGGTGGTGAGGGCATTGGGCAGCAGGCCGTTGCCGACGACGGTGCGGCCGTCGGTGCCGCCGCAGCCCAGGCCCTTGGTGGCCAGCGCCAGGCCGCCGACGGCCTGCGAGCCGGAGCAGCTGGTGTGGGTGTAGTAGGCGTTGACGATGCCGCCGATGCCGATGTCCCAGTCGCCGGCCTTGAGGTCGGCGGCGTGGGCAGTGCCGGCGGCGAGTGCGGCGGCGACGAGCAGCGTGTGGCGTTGCGGGGTGTGCATGGTGTTGTCTCCGGTAGGTGTGATGTGGCCGCAGCCCTTTGCGCAAGGGCTGTGCCAGTGCCGGCCTGGAGCGGTGCTGCGGTGCGGCCGTTGCGGGGCGGTGCAGCCGTGACACCTGCGCGTGCCGTGCTGGCACGCCGCCGCGGGTCTTGCCGGAGGCGGGTCGTTGCATGGCCGGCCCGCCAGGCTGCGCCGCGCTGCAGCGCGGCTGTGGCAGCGCGCAGCAGCGCCCCAGGGCTAACCCAGGCGTTTCACCTGAACCGGCTCAGAAGCTGTACTTCAGGCCCAGCGATACGCTTCGCGGCGCGCCGGGCGCGTAGAAGGTGGCGTGGCGCAGCGGCCGGTCGCTGTTCGCGTTGGCCGGGAAGGGCCGGCTCTGGAAATTGCCGGCGGCGTCGAAGCCCGTGGGGCCGAGCTGGGCGGCGGTGGCGTAGTCGCGGTCGAAGAGGTTGCCCACCTGCGCGAACAGCTTCAGCGCTTTCGTGGGCTTCCACGCGGCGTTGATGTTGAGCACCGCGTAGCCGGCGCTGCGGCCGGGGCCGAGGTAGTAGACGCCGTCGGGCCGGTGCTGGCCGTTCTCGTTGCCGCGCGCCAGCGCGCCGCCCATGGCGACGGCGTCGGCGCCCAGCGACCAGGCCTCGCCCAGGTCCAGGTCGGCGTAGAGCTTGAGCATGCGGCGCGGCAGCAGCGGCATGCGGTCGCCGGGGCGGATGGCGAGGTGGCCGTCCACGCCGGGCAGGCCGGCCAGCGCCGCGTCGTTGGCGCTGCTGGACGCGCCGTTGACGACCTCGGCCGTGCGGTAGGTGGCGTCCAGGTAGGTGAAGTTCGCGCCCGCCGTGAGGCCCTTCGTCGGCTGCATGCCCAGGCCCAGCTCGACACCCTGGCGCCGCGTCTTGCCGAAGTTCTTGAAGTAGCCGAAGCCGGCCGCGTTGTCGGCGACGAACAGCAGGTCGTCGCGGTTGTCGGAGCGGAAGACGCCCAGGCTCCAGGCCAGCGGCGCGCCGGCCGTGCTGCGCAGGCCCGCTTCCAGCGTCGTCGTGACGACCTGCTTCAGCGGCGGGTCGCCGGCGAAGGCGTTGGGCAGCTTGCAGGGGTTGGCCGGGTCGGCGCAGCCCAGCTCGATGGCGGAGGGGTCGCGGCTGCCCTGGTTCACGCCGACCCAGGCGTTGACGCCGGCCAGCGGCGTGAAGGTCAGGCCGAGGGCGGGGTTGAGGCGGCGGAAGGCGTGGTCGCCGTCCAGCGAGCCCTGAACCCCATTTGCGCCGCCGGGCGTGATGGCGTCGCGGTTGCGCACGCTCGTGTGGTTGTAGCGGCCGGACAGCGTCAGGTGCGTCGCGTTGCCCAGCGCCAGCACGCTGCTGGCGAACAGGCTCAGCGTGCGCGTGCGGCCCGACAGGTCCACGCGGGTGTCGTAGGGCGCGCCGTCCACGTCGCCGCCGGTCACGCCGTCGCCGAAGGCGCCGACGCCGGTGATGCTGCGGTCGGCGTTCAGGTAGCCCAGCTCCGAGCCCTGCACGAAGCGGCTGCGGCTGAGGTCCGCCGCGGCGCCGACGAGCGAGCGGCTCTTCAGCCCGAACAGCGGGCCGTCGTAGGCGAGCTGGGCCGTCACGCCATAGTTGCCCTGGTTCGTGCGCGTCTGGTTGATGACGCCGTTGCACTTCTCGCCGGGCTCGTCGCGCAGCAGGGCCTGGGCGATGCAGCGCCACTTCGGGAACGGCGTGTTGGCGGCGCTCTCTCCCGAGGTGGGGAAGCCGGTGTAGCCGGCCGCCGTCAGCGCGGCGCGTTCGGTGGCGTTGGGCTGGTAGAGCGACTGGTCCAGCGCGTCGTCGTTGAGGTCGCCGTTGTAGGTGCGGGTGCGGATGTGGCGGGCGTAGGCGTTGCCGCTGACGCTCCACCGCGCGTTCAGCGACTGAGACAGCGCGAGGTTCAGGAAGGCCGAGCGGTTCTTCGTGATGTCGGGCTTGGTGTAGACGCTGGCGCGCTCGCGGTCCAGCAAGCGCTGCTCCTGCAGGCCGTTGCCGTGCAGGTCGGTGTCGGCGAACGCGGCGGTCAGCGACACGTCGCCGTCGCCGCTGCGCCGCCCCAGCTTGGCGAACAGCTGCGACACGTCGGACGGTGAGTCCACGCGCCAGCCGCGCTCGTGGAAGCGGTTGCCGGTGGCGTACCAGTGCAGGCCGTCGGCCGTGCTGCCGCCATGCTCGAACTCGGCGGCGCGGCGGCCGTGCGAGCCGGCCGAGGCCTGCAGCGACGTGCCCGGGTTGTTCAGGCCGTCCTTGGTCTGCACCGTCAGTGCGCCGCCCAGCGTGTTGAGGCCGAACAGCGGGTTGGAGCCGGGGTTCAGCGCGAGGGACGCGATGGCGGCCTTGGGGATCAGGTCCCAGCTGACCACGTCGCCGAACGGCTGGTTCAGCCGCACGCCGTCCATGTAGAGCGACAGGCCCTGCTGCGTGCCCAGCAGCGGCGACGCCGTGAAGCCGCGGAAGTTCAGGTCGGGCTGCAGCGGGTTGCCCTGCACCTCGTTGAGGTGGACGCTGCCCAGGCGCCGGTTCATGAAGGCGCTCAGATCCAGCGCCTGGCTGCGTTCGAGGTCCGCGGCGCGCGCGGTCTGCACGTTGGCGGCGATGGCGTCCCGCGCCACGTCCACGCCGGGCAGGGGCGACACGCCGACGACCTCGACGCGCGCCAGCTGCACCTGGGCGAGGGCGGTCGTCGAGGCCAGCCAGGCCAGTGCTGCCGCGCTGGCGAGGGCGAGCCGGTGCGGGCGCAGGCGGGGGTGGGGCATGGGGGTCTCCGGGTTCCAAGAATCGATGCGGCGCTGCCAGTGATTCTTCGGAGCGAGGGCGCGCGAGGCGCGGGAAGATTTCCCGTCACGGCCCCCGAGGAACTACCGCGTCATGCGCCACGCTGGAGCACTCAGCGGATCACCACGCCCCAGGGCAGCTTGCCCACCGCCACGTCGGCCACGCGAAGCTGCGTCTCGGTGTCGATGACGGACACGGCACCCGAGCGCCCGCAGGCGACGTAGAGCTTGCGGCCGTCGGGCGTCAGCGCCATGTTCCACGGCCGCTGGCCGACCGGGATGGTGGCGACCAGCGCCATGCGTTCCACGTCCAGCACCGACACCGTGGCGTCGCCGCCGTTGGAGATGAACACGCGTTTGCCGTCCGGGTGCACGCTGATGCCGTTGCTCTTGGGGCCGGCCTTGATCCTGTGCTGCACCGTGAAGGTCTGCGTGCTGATGACGTAGATCTCGCTGGACATCTCGGCCGCGACGAACGCGCGGCTGCCGTCCGGCGAGAAGCCGATGCCGCGCGGCCGCGTGCCCACCGGCACCTGCGCGATCTGGCTGCGCTTGTCGACGTCGATGACGTCCACCGCGCCGCCCTCCTCGGCGCTGACCAGCACCCAGCGGCCGTCGGGGCTGAACACCGCGTGCTCGGGGTTCCTGCCGCGCACCTTGACGGCGAAGCTGCGGCTCATCGTGCGCGTGTCGACGAACACGACCTCGTTGCTCTCCTCCACCGCGGCCACCACCCAGCGGCCATCGGGCGACTGGCCCAGCCCTTCCGGCGACTCGCCCAGCGGGATCTCGCCGGCCTGGCGGCGCGCGGCCAGGTCCAGCACGACGAGGCGGTTGCCGGGCTGGTCGCTGACGTAGGCGCGGCGGCCGTCGGGGCTGACGACGGCACCGCGCGGCTTGGCGCCGGCGGGCAGCTCGTACAGCACCGCGTCGGTGGCGGTGTCGATGACGCTCAGCGTGCCCGAGCCCTCGTTGGACACGTAGGCCAGCGGGCCGGCATGGGCCTGGGCGATGGCAGCGGCGAGCAGGGTGAGGGTGGGGAGGAGTCGGCGCATGGGATGTCCCGGTTCAGAAGCGGTAGGCCGCGTTGGCGCTGGCCAGCCAGGTGCGGCCCGGCGCGGGCTCGAAGAAGCGGCCGTTGCCGTCGTTGACGATGACGGAGCCGGCGTAGCGGCGGTTGCCGAGGTTGTCGACGCGCAGCAGCGCGCCCAGGTCCCAGGCGCCCAGGCTGAGCTGGTAGCCCGCGAATGCGGCGACGGTGGCATAGCCGGGCGCGGCATCGGTGTTGAGGTCGTTGACCCAGACCTTGCCGAGCGCGCGCCCTTCGACGCCCAGGCGCCAGCCGCCGGCCGGCTGCCACGTCAGCGCGCCGTACAGCGAGGTCTTCGCGATGCCGGGAATGCGGTTGTCGGCGTTGACTTGGCTGTTGGCCGCCGCGCAGGGCGTGGCCGTGCAGGTCAGGAAGCCGTCGCGGTAGCGCGCGTCCAGCCAGGTCGCGGCGAGCTGGGCCTGCAGCGCGGGCGTGACCTGCCACGAGCCTGAGGCCTCCAGCCCACGGCGCCGCGTCGCGCCGGCGTTCTGGTAGGTGGCGCGGCCGCCCACGTTGGTCTGCGTGACGATCTCGTTCGACGTGCCGGTCTGGAACAGCGCCAGCGTGGCCTCGGCGCCGGTCCAGGGGCGCGCCTTCAGGCCCAGCTCCACGCTGCGGCTCGGCGAGGCCTGCAGCGCGAAGTTCAGCCCGGTGGCGCCGCTGGCGCGGTAGGCCAGCTCGTTCAGCGTCGGCGTCTCGAAGCCCTTGCCCGCGGTCGCGTAGACGCGCAGGTGCTCGTCCAGCGCGTAGCTGACACCCAGCACCGGCAGCGTCGCCGCGTAGCGTGCGCTGCCGCTGTCGTCGGGGTTGGTCTTGGTGACGTAGGCGTCGGTGGAGCGGAAGCTGACGCTGCTGCGGCGCACGCCCGCGCTGAGCAGCCAGGCGGCCGTGGGCTGCCATTGCGCCTGCAGATAGGGGTCGGCGTTGCTGACGCGGTTGGTCTCGTCGCGGCGCAAGGCTCCCTGCACGCCCAGCGTCGTGCCGATGAAGTTCTGGTAGCCCACGCGGTGCTCGCGCAGCTCGTCGGCCGCGATGCCGGCGACGACGCTGGCTGATCCTCCCAAGACGGCGCCCTTCCAGCGCCAGCGGATGTCGGCACCCTCGTAGTCACGGGAGAGATCGATGACGCCGCCGGGGTGAAGCGCGGCGGCCTGGGTCGCGACGGGGATGGCCTGGAACTGCGTCGTCGTGCGGTGGCCCTGGTAGACCATCACGCGCAGCGTGTTGGCGGCGTCGATGCCGTGCTCCAGCACCAGGCCGCCCTGGGCCTGCTTCATCGTCTTGCGGGTGTCGAACGTCAGCGCGGACGGGTCGACGCCGCGCGGGTCGGCCTGCGGTCCCGTCAACCATTGCGCGCGCGTCAGGCCCAGCGGGTCCTGCGCCTCGGGCAGCTCGACGCTGTTCAGCACCAGCGTCAGCTGCGTGGCCTCGCCCAGCTTCCAGTTCAGCTTGGCATTGCCCAGCCGGCGCTCGGCCTGGCTGTGCTGGCGGTAGCCGTCGGTCTCGAAGCGGCTGGCGCCGAGCGAGTAGGCGAACCCGCCCTCGCGGCCGCTGCTCGACGCGGCCACACGGCGCAGGCCATCGCTGCCGAAGGCGACGCTGGCGTCCACGCGCGGCGGGCCGGCGGGCGTTTCGGAGTAGAGGCTGATGACGCCGCCCGAGGAGTTGCCGTACAGCGCCGAGAACGGCCCGCGCAGCACCTCCACGCGGCCCAGCGTGCCGATCTCGGCGTTGGTGATCTGGCCCTGGCCGTCGGGCAGCGTCGCGGGGATGTCGTCCACGTAGACGCGCACGCCGCGGATGCCGAAGCTGGACCGCGCGCCGAAGCCGCGCACGGAGATCTGCACGTCCTGCGCGTAGTTCTGGCGGTCGCGCGCCAGCAGGCCCGGCACGCCGCCCAGGCCCTCGGAGATGTTGACCTGCGCGCGGCCGGCGCGCAGCGCGTCGCCATCGATGCGGTCGATGGACGCGGGCACGTCGAAGGTGGCCGCCTCGGTGCGCGTGGCGGTCACGACGACCGGCTCCAGCTTGACCGGGGCCGGGTCGGCATGGGCCGCGGCGGCGGCAGCGGCCGCCGCCAGTGCGAGGGCCGTCCGTCGCGCCGCGGGCGCGAACTGCTGTCTCATGAAAGTCTCCAGGTCCGGGGGCTCAGGCGGGACGCCAGGCCACCTTGTACTTGGCAAAGATCTCGCCCACGCGGCCGGACTGCACCAGGCCGTTCAGCGCGGCCTGCAGCGCCTCGGCCAGGTCGCCGGCGTCGCGCTTCACGGCCATGCCGGCGGCCCAGCCCTCGCGCGGCGCGCGCGGCGACGGCAGCGGCTCGATGCGGTAGGCAGGGTCGCCTGCCAGCACCGTCTCCAGCTCGGATGCGAGCCCGGCCGCCGCCGCCACCTCGCCGCGCTGCAGCGCACGGGCGGCCTCGCAGCCGTCCTTCCACTGCGTGCTGAGCTGGCCGCGGTAGGCGCCGCCGTCGGCGCCGATCAGCAGCCAGCCGGCCAGCGTCTGCCCGGGCACGGCCACCTGGCGCGCGCCGAGCTGGGACAGGCTGTCCAGCACCGGCAGCTCGTCGACGCGGCGCGCCAGCATGACGCGCTCGCGGTAGTAGGGGCCGAAGATGCGCGCCTGCGGCGTCGCCTCGATCAACGGGCGGTCCACCGGCACATGCATCAGCACGTCGGCGGGGCCGTGGCCGAGGTAGTGGCCCTTCCAGACCATGTTGCGCAGGTCGTCGGCCATGTTCTCGTCGGCATTGAACGGCAGCGGCGAGAACTTCACGCCCAGGCTTTCAGCCAGCGCCTGGCCCAGCTCGACGTCGATGCCCCGGCCCTTGACGTTGAAGGGCGGCATGTCTTCGTACAGGCCGACGACGAGGCGGCCGCGCTCGCGCACCTGGGCCAGCGTGGTGGCGCCGGCCTGCCGTCCCGCCAGGGTGGCGGCCGCACCCCACGCGAGGAGATGGCGCCGCCTCACAGCGGCTTCTCCCGGCGCGACTCCAGGTAGGACTTGACGGCCCAGATGGCCTCCTGCGTGAACACGCCCTCGAACGGCGGCATGTAGACCGCGCCGTTGCGCGTGCGGCCGTGGCGCACGGTGTTCAGGAAGTAGTCGTCGTTCTCCTTCACGCAGGCAGCCTTCTTGGCCTCGTCCTTCAGCGTGGCGCAGTCGTTGTCGAGCTTGCGCAGGTCCGGGGCGATGCCGCCGGAGATGGCCTCCAGGCCGTGGCAGCGGGCGCAGTTCTGGTTGTAGGCCGAGGTGCCGATCCTGATGGCGGCGTCGTTGGCGCGGTAGGGGTTCTCGGGACGCCAGCCCTCGCCGAGCTGTGGCAGGCTGGTGGTGTCCACGGCCTGGGGCGTGACGTCGCCGTGCGCCCAGGCCTGCATGGTTGCCGCGGCGGCGGCCAGGCACAGGATGCCGCCGATGACGAGGGGGTGGTTGAGTTTCATGAAGCTGTCTCCGTCGTTGTCGAGGTCTGAATGGCCAGCGAGGGCTCGCCCGGCTTGCTGCAAGCGACATGCCAGGACCGGATTGCTCCAAGTTGACACAATGGGCCGACCGGGCCCCGCCAGCGCCGATGGACAGGCGAATCGCTTTGGGACACGATGACTGCCAGACCCGAGCGCGGCCCCGACCGCGCCCTCCCGGAGACAAGCCTGTGGAGGCAGGCCAAGGAATCCTCTATGTCCATCGAGACCCCAGCGCCGGCCGGCGCGGTGCCGCTTGCGCCGCCGCGCCAGGCTTTCATCGAGCGCAGCCACCAGCGCAGCGAAGCCCTGGGCCTGAAGCGCCACGAGAAGAGCGGCTTCGACCCGCTGGTCCGCAGCGACCTGAACCTGGCGCGGGAACGCAACCAGCGCCTGTACACGCATGCCGCGCCGGTGATGCAGCTGCTCTACGAGCAGATCGTCAACACCGAAAGCATGATCGTGCTGACCGACGCGCAGGGCACCATCCTGCACGCCGTGGGCGACGACAGTTTCCTGGCGCGCGCCCACCGCGTGGCGCTGGCACCGGGCGAGAACTGGGCCGAGCACGCCAAGGGCACCAACGCCATCGGCACGGCGCTGTTCGAGGAGGCGCCCACGCTCGTGCACGGCGGCGAGCACTTCATCCACGCCAACAACTTCCTGACCTGTTCGGCCTCGCCCATCTTCGACCCGCGCGGCAACATGCTCGGGGTGCTGGACGTGACCGGCGACCACCGCGGCTACCACCAGCACACCATGGGCCTGGTGCGCATGTCGGCCCGCATGATCGAGAACCACTGGCTCTCGGACGACTACAACAGCCGCCTGCGCCTGCACTTCCACAGCCGGCCCGAGTTCATCGGCACGCTGCTCGAAGGCATCCTGGTCGTCTCGCCCGAAGGCCGGCTGCTGGGCGCCAACCGCGCCGCGCTGGACCACCTCGGCATGAGCGGCGCCGAGCTGCGCTCGCGCAGCCTCTCCAGCCTGCTGGGCACCACGCCGGCGGCCGTCTACGACCACTTCCGCATGCCGCTGTCGCCGCCGATGCAGCTGAGCCTGCCGACGGGCCAGAGCCTGTTCGTCAGGGCGCGCTTCGACTGGCCGTCGCGCCCGGTGGTGGCGGGCCTGCACACGGCCGAGGTGGAGACGGCCGAGCTGCGCGAGCCCGCTGCGCCGGCCGACGCCGTGCCGGCGCCCGCCGGGGAGGCCGGTGGCGGTGCGCAGCGCTTCTCCGGCCTGCAGTACCTGCGCACCGGCGACCCGCAGCTGGAGGCCGTCATCCAGAAGGTCAAGCGCGTGCTGGACCGCGGCATCCCGCTGCTGATCCTCGGCGAAACGGGCACCGGCAAGGAGTTGCTGGCCCGCGCGGTGCACCACGACTCCAACCGCTCGCGCCAGCCCTTCGTGGCGGTGAACTGCGCGTCCATCCCCGAGAGCCTCATCGAGGCCGAGCTGTTCGGCTACGAGGAGGGCGCCTTCACCGGCGCGCGGCGCAAGGGCGCGCCGGGGCGGCTGGTGCAGGCCAACGGCGGCACGCTGTTCCTCGACGAGATCGGCGACATGCCGCTGGCGCTGCAGGCGCGCCTGCTGCGCGCGCTGCAGGAGCGCAGCGTGACGCCGCTGGGCAGCACCAAGTCCATCGCGGTGGACATCGCCGTCATCGGCGCGACCCACCGCAACCTGCGCGAGATGATCGAGCAGCAGAGCTTCCGCGAGGACTTGTACTACCGCCTCAACGGCCTGGCGCTGAGGCTGCCGGCGCTGCGCGAGCGCAGCGACCTGGAGGCCATCGTGCGCCGCATCCTGCAGGCCGAGCGCCCGCAGGACACGCCCGAGCTGAGCCCGCAGGTGCTGGGCATGTTCCGCCGCTACCAGTGGCCGGGCAACATCCGCCAGCTCGCCAACGTGCTGCGCACGGCGGCCGTCATGTCGGCGGGCGAGCGGCTGGTGACGACGGCGCACCTGTCGGACGATTTCCTCGAGGACGTCCAGCGCATCGGCGGCGGCGGCGGCGGCGGCGGCGGCGTGCTGCCGCTGCCGCTGCCGGCGCCCGCGCCGGCCTGGCCGGCCTGCGAGGCACCCGCGACGCTGTCGGCGCCGCAGCCCGCCTTCGCGACGGCCGAGCCCGCTGCCGCGCGCACGCTAGAGCAGGCCGAGATCGACATGATCCGCGCCACGCTGGACGCGGTGGGCGGCAACATCTCGCTGGCCTCCAAGCAGCTGGGCATCAGCCGCAACACCATCTACCGCAAGCTGCGCTGGAACACGGGCGAACGCCCGGAGTGAGCCCCTGAGCGTTGTTCCGGGGCCGCAGAGCCGGCCCGGGACTTTCCCCAGGGGCCGTCGCGCCGCCTTGTGCCGATCTGGAGCAAAAACCCCGATGGACGGGGCCCGGCCGGGGTTTTTCGCAAGGCACGCGTCTTGCACAGGTCGCCCTCATCGACCTGACTCCTTGCTCCCATGTCCCGTCTTCCCTTGTGGGGCCGTCCTTGAAGCTGCGTGTGCTCGGCTCCGGCGCGGGCGGTGGCTTCCCGCTGTGGAACTGCCACTGCCGGCTGTGCAGCGCCTGGCGCCGCGGCGAGCTCGACGCCAGCGCGCGCACGCAGAGCTCCATCGCGATCTCGCAGGACGGCCGGCCCGGCGAGGGCTGGCTGCTGATCAACGCCTCGCCCGACCTGCCGCAGCAGATCCGTGACACGCCCGACCTGCAGCCGGGCCAGCCCGGCGACATGCCGATCCGCGCCGTCGTGCTGCTGGACTCGCGGCTGCATCACGTCGCGGGGCTGCTGAGCCTGCGCGAGAGCCGCGAGCTGGAGGTCTATGCAACGCCGCTGGTGTTCGAGGACCTGACCGCCGACCTGCCGCTGCTGCACGTGCTGGAGAGCTACTGCCGCGTGCGCTGGCGCATGCTGCCCATCGCCGGCGAGCGGCGCAGCGCGGCGTTCGAGATCCCGGGCTTCCCGGGCTTGAGCTTCGCCGCCATGGCCGTGCCGGCGCGCCCGCCGCGGCATGCGCGGCTGCGCGGCGAGGCCGCCGGCGAATGCGTCGCGCTGCAGGTGCAGGACCGGCGCAGCGGCCGGCGGCTGTACCTGTCGCCCGCGCTGGCGGGTGTGGGCGAGGACGAGCTGGCCTGCATGCGCGGGGCGGACTGCGTCATCGTCGACGGCAGCTTCTGGGCGGAGCACGGCATGCAGGAGGCCGGCCTGGGCACGCTCAGCGCCAGCGACAAGGGCCACCTGCCGCAGCGCCGCCACGGCGACCGGCCGGGAATGATCGACGTGCTGCGCGCCAGCGGCGCACCGCGCAAGGTGCTCACCCACATCCACCACAGCAACCCCATCCTCGACCGCCGTGGTCCGCAGCGCCGTGAGCTGCTGGACGAGGGCATCGAGGTCGCTCACGACGGCATGGAGATCGAACTTTGAACGCGCTGCCCTTCGCCCGGTCCGCTGCCCACCCGCGCCAGATCGAGCCCCTGTGGCTGGAATGGCTGACGCTGTGCGGCGCCTTCGCCTTCTGCACCTGGCTGCTGGGCCTCAAGGGCGTCTGGGCGCTGCTGCTGGGCGCCGACCCGACCGGGCTGACGCTGGTCATCCTCGCCATCTTCCTGTGCGCCACGCTGTGGTGCGGCCAGCGCTCGCGCGAGCTGCAGCGCCAGCGCCTGCTGCTGGCCCAGCCGCTGCAGGCGCGCATCGGTGAGCGCAGCTGGGCGGCCGACTATGCCGAGGCCCTGCGGGCCGACGCCGGCACCGCCGCGGACCTGCTGCTGGAGCACAGCCACGGCCCGCACGGCACGGCCTGGTGGGTCAACGGCATCCAGCTCAAGCTCGGGCTGCTGGGCAAGGTCATCGGCTTCTCGATGCTGGCGCTGACCATCGGCAAGATGCAGAGCTTCGACCCGGCGCAGTCGCAGGACTTGCTGCGCAACCTGACCGCGGGCCTGGGCGTGGCGCTGCTGACGACCATGGTGGGCCTGGTGGGCAACATCCTGCTGGGCCTGCAGCTCACGCGCCTGGATCGCTACGCCGACGCCCTCGTGGCCGACATCCAAAAGGCAGCGCTCGTGAAGGACGCCGACTGATGGCACGCGCACGCCGCCGCGGTTCTCGTGAAGCGGAGGTCGACCCCTTCTACGACATGCTGTTCAACCTGCTGATCGGCTTCGTGTTCTGCTTCATCGTGGCGCTGCTAGCCATGAACCCGCGCGCGCTGAAGGCGGGCGACGTGCCCTCCAAGGCCGAGTACCTGATCAACGTTGCCTGGCCCGACAACAGCCCCGACGACATCGACACCTGGGTGCAGGACCCGGGCGGCAACCTGGTGTGGTTCCGCCAGCGCGAGGCCGGGCTGATGTACCTGGACCGCGACGACCGCGGCGAGGGCAATGCCTCCACCATCATCAACGGCCAGAAGATCCAGAGCCCGTTCCGCCAGGAGGTGGTGAGCATCCGCGGCATCGTGCCGGGCGAGTTCGTCGTCAACGCCCAGTACTACCAGTCGCACGACGGCCAGCCGGTGCCGGTGACCGTGTCGGTCATCAAGGTCAACCCGCGCGCGGACGTCGTCTTCCACGGCACGGTCTCGCTCGCCCGCCAGGGCGACGAGGCCACGGCCGTGCGCTTCACGCTGCAGCCCGACGGCAGCGTCGTCAACGTCAACACCCTGCCCAAGAGCCTCATGCAAAGGCCCTGACACGCCATGACCCTGCCCATCATCCTGAGCTTCTCCGCACTGCTGCTGCTGTGCACCCTCGCCCTGCTGCAATCCCGCTGGCCCGCCTGGCTGCGCGGCCTGCTGGTGGTGGCGGTGAGCGGCTTCTACTTCTACGCCGAGGGCGCCATCCACACGCTGTGGGGCTGGCCCAGCGGCGACCCGCTGCCCGAGCGCTTCGTGCTGCTGGCCGCCGTCATCGAGGAGCCCGGCACGAAGCGCGATGGCGCGCTCTACGTGTGGGTCAACGCGGTGGAGGACGGCAAGCCCGCCGCCCAGCCGCGCGCCTTCCAGCTGCCCTACAGCAAGGACTTGCATGGCCTGCTCAACGAGGGCCTGAAGAAGGTGCGCAACGGCATCAGCCAGCTCGGCACCGCCGAGGCCAAGCCGCGCAAGGGGCTGTCGTGGCTGCGCCCGGGCAGCGACGAGCAGCAGGTCAAGCTGCGCGACATGCCCCTGCCCCAGCTGCCCGAAAAATGATGATGCCCCTCGCCCAGTCTTGCCCCGCTGAACGCGGGCAATCCCGGTCGGTCTTGCAGACCGCGCTGCGACTTGAGCCGCAGCTCTTCGGCGGGCATGACCAGTCCACTGGACTGGCCATGTCCGGCCTCAGCCCCCGCGGGGACGGCGATGCTCGCGGCATCGAGCCGCGAGCACATCGCCCAACGGGCCGGCTTGGGAGCGGCCCGGCGCTCGGCCCGAAATACCCCGCCCTCGTGCGCGTTGGCCTGCTCGCCCTCCTCGTCGGCCTAGCCGGCTGCAGCCGCTCGCCCGATGCCGGCAACGAGGCCTGGTTCCCGCTCGCCGCCGGCCACCGCTGGACCTACCGCGTCACCACGCTGAGCGGCGCCGACACCTCCGAGCGCGAGAGCCTCACGCTGCGCACGCTGGGTCGCGAGACGCTGGTGCTGGACGACCAGCCCGCCTGGATCCGCCGCAGCGACAGCGGCATCACCTACTGGCTGCGTGCCGACGAGGCCGGCGTCCGGCGCGTGGCCAGCAAGGGCGACATGCAGGCCGACCCCGTGGCCGACCCGGCGGGCCGCTTCGTGCTGAAGGCGCCGTTCGCGGTGGGCACGCAGTGGCAGGCCGCCACGACCACCTACCTGCTGATGCGCACGCACGAATACCCGCGCGAGCTCAAGCACAGCCACCCCAGCATCCCCATGACCTACACCATCGAGGCGGTGGCCGACGAGGTGAAGGTGGCGGCCGGCAGCTTCTCGCCCTGCCTGCGCGTGCGCGGCAGCGCGACGGTGCGGGTGTTCGTCGACCCCACCAGCGGCTTCAAGGACCAGCCGCTGAACAGCCTGGAGTGGTACTGCCGCGGCGTGGGCCTCGTGAAGATGGAGCGCAGCGAGCCGTCCAGCTCGCCCATGCTGGTGGGCGGCTCGCGCACGCTGGAGTTGGAGAGCTGGGAGTGAAGCCCGGCTCGCGCCGCGACGTGGCGGCCGTGGCGGGGGCCACGGCCACCGTCTTCGTGCTGGGCAGCCTGGGCCAGTGGCGCGAGAAGCTGGGTGCGGTGCTGGAGCGCTACGAGGCCTGGCAGGCCGACGAGCTGCCGCTGGCCCTGGGCGTGATGACGCTGGGCCTGGCCTGGCTGCTGTGGCGCCGCCACCGCGAGGCCGCGGCGCTGCTGCGCCAGAACCGTGAACTGGCGCGCCAGCTGATCGCCGTGCAGGAGCGCGAGCGCCAGGCCGTGGCCCGCGAACTGCATGACGAGCTGGCCCAGCATTGCACGGCCATCCGCTTCGAGGCGGCCGTGGCGGAGCGCTGCACCGCGCTGCCCCAGGCCGTGGCCGCTGCGCAGCGCGCCGCCGCCAGCGCCGAGAGCCTTCAGAACGGCGTGCGCCGCCTGCTGCGCCAGTTGCGCCCGGCCGACCTGGACGCGCTGGGCCTGGGTGCCGCGCTGCAGGTGCTGTGCGCGCAGCGGGCCTGGCCGGCCTGCCGCTTCGCGGGCGCCGGGATCGCCAGCCTGGGCGAGGAGGTGGACATGGCGGTCTATCGCATCGCGCAGGAAGCGCTGTCCAACGCGCGGCGGCATGCCCACGCCACGACGGTGGAGGTGGTGCTCACCGCCGTGCCCGGCGGCGTGCAGTTGAGCGTGCAGGACGACGGCCTGGGCTTCGACCCTGGAGCCGACACCGCCGGCCTGGGCCTGCTCGGCGCGCGCGAGCGTGCGGCGGCGCTGGGCGGGCATCTGGCCGTCGGCAGTGCGCCGGGCCATGGCACGCGCGTGGTGCTGTGGCTGCCCACGGGAGCCCGGCCATGACGCGGCTGCTGCTGGTGGACGACCACCCCATCGTGCGTGCCGGCTACCAGCGTCTGCTGGAGATGGACGGTGCCTGGCGCGTGGTGGCCCAGGCGGGCTCGGTGGACGAGGCGCTGGACCTGCACCGCCAGCACGGCCCCGAGCTGACCATCACCGACCTGGGCCTGCCCGGCCGCGGCGGGCTGGAGCTGCTGCGCCAGCTGCTGGAGCGCGATGCCGGCGTGCGCGTGCTGGTGTTCAGCATGCACGAGGGCGAGGCGATGGTGAGGCGGGCGTTCGCGATGGGCGCGCGCGGCTATGTCAGCAAGAGCAGCGCGCCGCAGGAGCTGCTGGACGCCGCCGCCTGCGTGATGGCAGGCCGGCGCTACCTGTGCGCCGGGTTGCCCGCGCACTGGCTGCAGCCGCTGCCGCCGCTGGGCGACCCCGACGGGCTGGAGACCCTGAGCGACCGCGAGTTCGAGGTCTTCCGCCTGCTGGCCCGGGGCCTGACGCCCGCCGACTGCGCCGGCACGCTGCACCTCAGCCCCAAGACCGTGTCCAACCTGCAGACGCAGATCCGCGACAAGCTGGGGCTGGCCTCGACGGCGGCCATGGCCCACCTGGCCCTGCGCCGCGGCCTGATCGACGCCGCCTTCAGCGGCTGATTGCGGCGCTGCCGAGGGCGGCGAGCGCCGCGAGGCGCCTTGCGGCTCAGCGCATCACGATCAGCTGGACGCGCCGGTTCGTGCTGCGGCCTTCGCGGGTGCTGTTGTCGGCCAGGGGCGCGGACTTGCCATAGCTGATCGTTGCCATGCGCGCCAGCGGCAGGCCGGCGCGGGACAGGTGCAGGCGCACGGCCTCGGCCCGCTTGAGGCCCAGTTGCTGGTTGGTGGCATCGCTGCCGGTGGAGTCGGTGTGGCCCTGGATCTCGATGAACACCGGCTGGTTGTCGGCCTTGAGCTTGGCGACGAGTTGGTCCAGTTCCTGGCCGGCCTGCTCGGTGAGCTGGGCGCGGCCCGAACTGAACTTGATCTTGTCGTCGGTCAGCAGGGTGCTCATCAGCAGGCCGGGCGGCTTGGGCAGGTTGTTGATGGCCTGGGCTCGCGCGGCAGCCTCCTGCTGCAGCAGGGCCATCATGCGCGCCTCGCTGCCCTGCAGCCGGTCGTCCAGGGCCTTGAGGCCGTCGTCATGCGCCTGCACGCGGGTGCCGAGGCCGTCCACGCTGGTCTGCACCGGCGCGACGGTCTCCTTGACGAAATCCTTGGTGGCGCAAGCGCTCAGCAACAGGACGCTGCTGGCAACGATCAGGGGCGAGAGTCTCGACATCGGTGGGCTCGTGGAGGAAGAAAGAGGCGCGACTCTAGGCAGTCCTCCACGGACAAACGTACCGAGCTGTGAGCAATCCTTGCGCCGTTAACCGGCCCGAACAAAGCCTTACCGTTGTGCGCTTTCGGCGCGACGAGCGCAGCTCGGGGGGGCGCGGGGTGCGCCCGGCATTTCAGCCGGGGATCTTCACCCAGGCGTTGCACCAGCCGTTCTTGGCCACCTGCGCCTTGCGGCCGAACATCGCGCAATGGCTCCACGCGTCGGTGGGCTTGGCCTGCCAGAACTGGCAGTTGGCGCAGTGCTGGCTGGCCTGGTGCTTGGGCCACTTGGCGGTGTCGACCTTGGTGGTGTCGTGCTTGTAGCCCAGCGCGACGGCGGTCTCGCTGGCTTCGTCGACGGGGGAGGTCTGGGCGATGGCCGGGCAGGCCAGGCAGGCCGTGGTGGCCTGGAACAGGAAGATGCGGCGGGTGGGAGTCATGACGGTCTCGACGGGTGAACGTGGCGCCGGCCCGCGCATGCGAGCCGGCGCGAAGGACATGGGAAGGGGGGTCAGGTCTTGGGGAGCTTGAACACCCAGACCATGCCGCCCTGCTCGAGGTAGTTGACCTTCTTGGCCACGTCGCCACCCCACAGCGGCACGGCGCCACCCCAGCCCGACACGACGCTGATGTACTGCTCGCCGTTCTGCATCCACGACACCGGCGGCGCGACGACGCCCGAGCCGGTCTGGAACTGCCAGACGATCTTGCCGGTCTTGGCGTCCGCGGCCTTGAGCCAGCCCTCCGGCGTGCCCCAGAACACCAGGTTGCCGGCGGTGGTCAGCACGCCACCCCATAGCGGCGCGTTGTTCTTCACTTCCCAGACGATCTTGCCGGTCTTCGGGTCCACCGCGCGCATCGCGCCGATGTAGTCGTCGTTCAGCGTCCTGATCGTGAAGCCGGCGCCGAGATAGGCCGCACCCTTCTTGTAGGCGATGGGCTCGTTCCAGATCTCCATGCCCCATTCGTTGGCGGGCACGTAGAACAGCTTGGTGTCGGGGCTGTAGGCCATTGGCATCTGGTTCTTGCCGCCCAGGAAGGACGGCGCGGAGAACACCGAGTTGCCCTTCTTGCCGTCGGCCCCGGCGGTCGGGTCGCCGGGGCGGTTCTCGGGGATGAAGTTGGGGCGGCCGGTCTTCAGGTCGATGCCCGAGGCCCAGGTGATCTTCTTGACGAAGGGGAAGGCGTTGGCGAGCTGGCCGTTGGTGGCGTCCAGCACGTAGAAGTAGCCGTTGCGGTCGGCCTTGGCGCCCATGCGCCTGCCGTCCATGTCGAAGGTGATGAACTCGTTGACGCCGTCGAAGTCCCAGCCGTCGTTGGGCGTGCCCTGGTAGTGCCACTTGATCTGGCCGGTCTTCACGTCGATGGCGACGGTGGAGCAGCTGAACAGGTTGTCGCCCTGGCGCAGGTGGCTGTTCCACGGCGCCGGGTTGCCGGTGCCGAAGTAGGCGAGGCCCGTCTTGGCGTCGTAGGTGCCACCCAGCCAGGTGGCGGCGCCGCCGGTCTTCCACAGGTCGCCGGGCCAGCTCTTGCCCTGCGTGCCGGAGATGCCGTTCTCGGTCTTCTTGCCGTTCTTGTCCCAGGTGTAGCCCATGTGGCCTTCCACCGTGGGGCGCATCCAGACCATCTTGCCGGTCCTGGGGTCGCGCGCCTCGACGCGGCCCACCACGCCGAACTCGCCGCCCGACACGCCGGTCAGCAGCAGGCCGTTGGCAATGATGGGCGCGGCCGTGGCGGAGTAGCCGGCGGCATAGTCGTCGATCTTCTCCTTCCAGACCACGTCGCCGGTGTTCTGGTCCAGCGCCACGAGCTGCGCGTCCAGCGTGGCGAAGATGACGAGGTTGTCGAACAGCGCCGCGCCGCGGTTGACCACGTCGCAGCAGGGCATGATGCCCTCGGGCAGGCGGTGCTCGTACTTCCAGAGCTTGGCGCCGGTGGCGGCGTCCAGCGCGAAGATGCGCGAGTAGGACGCCGTCACGAACATCTTGCCGTTGTGGATGACCGGCTGCGACTCCTGGCCGCGCTGCTTCTCGCCGCCGAAGGAGAAGGCCCAGGCCGGCACCAGCTTGGCGGCGTTGCCGGTGTTGATCTGCTTGAGCGGCGAGTGGCGCTGGCCTTGCGTGCCCAGGCCCCAGGACAGCACTTCCTGGCCGGACTTGGCCGAGGCCTCGATCATCTGCTCGGTCACGGCGGCGGGCGCGCTGCCGGCGGCCATCAGGCCGAGGCCCAAGGACATCAGGGCGGCGAGGGGCTTGAGTTGCATGGTGTTGTCTCCTGTGTTGATGGGGGTCCGCGGCCCTGCAGGTACGGCGCGGATGGCCTGCCATTGCGCAAGCTCCATGCCAGTCGGAAACCGGCCGGTTTCGCGGCGTGATGGAGCACTCGCGGCCCCGTCGGCTCCTTGGGGCGCCCGGGCGCGGCAGGCGGTGCAGGCCCGGCTGGCGCCGCGTTCGCGGCACGCTGTTCCGTCCTGTGCCTGGCTGCTCCAGCCTGCAACAGTCGGCGGGTGGTTTCCCTGGGCCGGGGCCGGTTGTGGCGGGGCTGCGGCCGGCCCCGGCGGGCTGGCACGGGTTCTGCGTTGAGGGACCTGCCACAACCCCTCACCCGCTACGCAGGAGACAAGTCATGACTGTTTACGCCGCCCCCGGCGCCGCCGGCGCCAAGATCGCCTACAAGCCGCGCTACGACAACTTCATCGGCGGCAAGTTCGTGCCGCCCGTCGACGGCCAGTACTTCGACGTGGTCTCGCCCATCAACGGCAAGGTCTACACCCAGGCCGCGCGCTCCAGCGCCGCCGACATCGAGAAGGCGCTGGACGCCGCCCATGCCGCCGCCGCCAAGTGGGCCGCCGTGCCGGCCGCCGAGCGCGCCAACATCCTGCTGAAGATCGCCGACCGCATCGAGCAGAACCTGGAGCTGCTGGCCTACGCCGAGACCGTGGACAACGGCAAGCCCATCCGCGAGACGCTGAATGCCGACATCCCGCTGTGCGTGGACCACTTCCGCTACTTCGCCGGCTGCGTGCGCGCGCAGGAAGGCGCGCTCAGCGAGATCGACCACAACACCATCGCGTACCACTTCCACGAGCCGCTGGGCGTCGTCGGCCAGATCATTCCGTGGAACTTCCCCATCCTGATGGCGGCCTGGAAGCTCGCTCCCGCCTTGGGCGCCGGCAACGTCGTCGTGCTCAAGCCGGCCGAGAGCACGCCCATCAGCCTGTTGATCCTCGTCGACCTGATCGCCGACCTGCTGCCGCCGGGCGTGCTGAACGTCGTCAACGGTTTCGGCCGCGAGGCCGGCATGCCGCTGGCCAACAGCAAGCGCATCAACAAGATCGCGTTCACCGGTTCCACGGCCACCGGCCGCGTCATCGCGCAGGCGGCCGCCACCAACCTGATCCCGGCCACGCTGGAACTGGGCGGGAAGAGCCCCAACGTCTTCTTCGCGGACGTGATGGACCAGGACGACGCCTTCCTGGACAAGGCCATCGAGGGCCTGGTGCTGTTCGCGTTCAACCAGGGCGAGGTCTGCACCTGCCCCAGCCGCGCGCTGATCCAGGAGAGCATCTACGACAAGTTCATCGAGCGCGCGCTCAAGCGCGTGGCCGCCATCAAGCAGGGCAACCCGCTGGACACCGACACCATGATGGGCGCGCAGGCCTCGGCCATCCAGATGGACAAGATCCAGACCTACCTGGCGCTGGGCAAGGAGGAGGGCGCCAAGGTGCTGATCGGCGGCGAGCGCGCGCAGCTGGGCGGCGACCTGGCCGGCGGCTACTACATCCAGCCCACGCTGTTCCAGGGCCACAACAACATGCGCATCTTCCGCGAGGAGATCTTCGGCCCGGTGCTGGCCGTGACCACCTTCAAGGACGAGGCCGAGGCGCTGGCCATCGCCAACGACACGCCCTACGGCCTGGGTGCCGGCGTGTGGAGCCGCGACGGCAGCCGCGCCTACCGCATGGGCCGCGGCATCCAGGCCGGCCGCGTGTGGACCAACTGCTACCACGCCTACCCCGCGCATGCGGCCTTCGGCGGCTACAAGGAATCCGGCATCGGCCGCGAGACCCACAAGGCCATGCTGGACCACTACCAGCAGACCAAGAACCTGCTGGTCAGCTACTCGCCGAACGCGCTGGGCTTCTTCTGAACGGGCATCGGGGCATGAGTGAGCTCATCCCCCGTGTTCAGGCCACCGCGGCCGCGCAGGCGCTCATCGGCCGGCTGCGTCACCAGCACGGCGCGATCCTGTTCTACCAGTCGCACGGCTGCTGCGCCGGCAGCGCGCCAATGTGCTTCGCCGTGCATGAGCTCAAGCTCAATGCCGACGACCGGCTGCTGGGCAGCGTGGACGGCGTGCCCGTTTACGCCAGCCTGGCGCAGTGCGACTACCTGGCCGGCCTGCAGATGACGCTGGACGTGGCGCCCGGCAACAGCGGCAGCTTCGGCCTGGAGGACGGCTCGGGCCAGCACTTCGTCGCCCACTTCCGGCTCTGGACCGATGCGGAGCTGCCGCGGCTGGCGCCGATCACGGCGCTCGCGCCCTGACGGGTTCAGGCCGTCAGCTTCAGCCCGACGATGCCCGCCAGGATCAGGCCCACGCAGGCCAGGCGCGCCACCGTGGCCGGCTCGTGGAACAGCAGCATGCCCAGCACCACCGTGCCCACGGCGCCTATGCCCGTCCACACCGCGTAGGCCGTGCCCACCGGCAGCGTGCGCATGGCCAGGCCCAGCAGGCCCACGCTGATCACCATGGCCGTCACGGTCGCCACCGTCGGCCAGGGGCGCGAGAAGCCCTCGGTGTACTTGAGGCCGATGGCCCAGCCGACTTCAAACAAACCGGCCACCACCAGAACAAGCCATGCCATGAAACATCTCCTCGCGCCGGGGGCGCCTGCATCGGGTCGTCCCGGAACGCTGAAGGCGGGCCGGGTCGTCCGTGCGGGCCGCCGCTCCAACGGTTGGAGCCGGGCGCCAGTTTAGGCAGGGCGGGCCGCGGCGGGCGGCATGGCCCGGCGGGTCTTGGGTGGTTGGCGCGCAACAGCGGGCGCCACGGCCCGCTCCTGCTCCCGCTCAGGGCGCGGCGTAGCTCTGCGTGCGCAGCGCGTCGGCGATGCCCTTGCGGTTCTGCGCCAGCGCGGCCATGCTGAAGTGGATGTGGCCGCTGCCGGGCGAGACGCGCCGGATGATGTCGATCTGCGCCAGCACCTCGTCGGGCTGCCAGCTCCTGTCGGTGTCGTTGATGCGGCTGGTGAACAGGCCCACGTGGATGGGCCGGCCCAGCGGGTTCAGCGAGCGCCAGGCCTGCAACAGCGGCTCGAAGGCCTGCGCGGTCTGCGCGCGCGGCCAGTAGAGCTGGGGCGCGAGGTAGTCCATCCAGCCCTCGCGCAGCCACAGCTCGACGTCGGCGTAGAGCTTGTCGTACTGGCTGAAGCCGCTGATGCCGGCCGGGCGCATGCCGGGCTGCGGCATGCCGAAGGGGCTGACGCCCACGCGCGTGCCGGGCCGCACCTCGTGCGCCAGCGCGTACAACCGCTGCACCAGCGTGTTGACGTTGTAGCGGCGCCAGTCGTTGCGCGCGAGGCTGCCGCCACCGGCGCGGTACTTCTGCCAGCTGGGCTCATCGGGGAAGTCGACCTCCTTCTGGGTGGCCGGGTCCTGGATGGGGTAGGGGTAGAAGTAGTCGTCGATGTGCACGCCGTCGACGGCATACCGACTCAAGCAGTCTCGCACGACGGCCAGCGTGTGCTCGGCGGCCTGCGGCTCGCCCGGGTCCATCCAGAGCTGGTCGCCGTACTGCCTGACCCACTCGGGATGGGTGCGGCTGACGTGCGTGGCCGCCACCGGCGACTTGGCCGTGCTGTGGCGCGAGCGGTAGGGGTTGAACCAGGCGTGCAGCTCCAGGCCGCGCTTGCGGCACTCGGCCAGCCAGACGGCCAGCGGGTCGTAGCCGGGATGCTGGCCCTGGGTGCCGGTCAGGTACTCGCTCCACGGCTCCAGCCTGGACTCGTAGAGCGCGTCGGTGGCGGTGCGCACCTGCAGGATCAGCGCGTTCAGGCCGATGCTCACGGCGGTGTCGCACAGCTGCCGGATCTCGGCCTGCTGCGCCTCGGCGCTCAGGCCCGGCTTGCTGGGCCAGTCGATGTTGGCGACGGTGGCGATCCAGGCGGCCCGCCATTCGCGCGGCGGCGGCGGGGGCAGCGCGGTGGCGCCGGATGCCGCGGGCGCCGGCGGCGCGGCGTTCAGCGCGGCCTCGCCGGGCGCCACGGTCGGCACCGTGGGCGTCGCGCAGGCGGCGAGCAGGGGGGCAGAGGCGAGGCTGAGGAGGTGACGGCGTTTCATGGCATCAGACTTTCACGAACCAGTGCTTGCGGTACATGAGCCAGGCGATGGCGTACATGACCAGGAGGAAGAGGAGGGCGTGCAGCAGCGAGGCGTTGACGGGCGCCAGGCCCGAGTCGCGCAGCGGCGCGTACAGCACGCGGCCCAGCGTGCGCCCGTCGGCGAACTTGACCGTGTACAGCATCTTGGCCAGCAGGCCCGACAGCGCGAACAGGAACAGCGCGTTCATGCCGAACACCACCAGCGGGTGCAGCAGCCGCGCCCAGCGCGCCCGGGCCAGCGGCTGCGGCATGGCGTCCAGCAGCCAGTAGAAGACGGCGAAGACGAGGCAGGCCCAGCCGGCCATCGCGAACACATAGCTCGGCGTCCACAGCGACTTGTTGATGGGCATCAGCCAGGCGTCCAGCACCTGCGCGATCCACAGCGAGGCCAGGCCGGCCAGCACCCAGGTCATGGTCTTCTCGGCGGGCTGGCGCCTGGAGGCGAGCACATAGCCGGCCAGCACGCCCAGCAGCTGCGAGGCCACGGCCGGCAGCGTGGACAGCAGGCCCTCGGGGTCCCAGGTCTTGGCCTGCTTCCACAGATGGCCGTCCAGCAGCTGGCGGTCCAGCCAGGCGCCGACGTCCTTGCCGGGCTCCAGCACGCCGGTGTGCACGACGCCGTCGGCATCGGGCACCGGCACGCACAGCTGCACGAGCGCGTAGAACGCCATCAGCGCGAGCGCCCACAGCGCCACGCCGCGCGCGCCGCACCACAGCACGATGGGCGCGGCCAGCAGCGTGCACAGGCCCAGGCGCTGCAGCACGCCGGGGATGCGCACGGTCTCGAAGTTGAAGTACGGGATCAGGTTCAGCAGCAGGCCGATGGCGATGATGACCAGCGCGCGGCGCGCGGTCGTCAGCAGCAGCCGGCCCTTGTCGGCGCCGGCCTGCGCGCGGCGCGCCAGGCTGATGGTCATCGCCATGCCGCTGATGAAGACGAAGAAGGGGAAGACCCAGTCCGTGAACGTCCAGCCATGCCACTTGGCGTGCAGCAGCGGCGCGTAGACGTTGCCCCAGTCGCCCGGGTTGTTGACCAGCAGCATGGCCGCGATGGCGAAGCCGCGGAAGGCGTCCAGGCTGAGGACCCGCGCGTTCATTCCGCCTTCTTCCCGAAGTTCTCCGGCACCTTGATCAGCGCCGCCATCACGAAGCTGGGCACGGTGGCCACCAGCACCCAGGCGAAGAAGGGCACATAGCCGATGTGGTCCTGCAGCCAGCCGCTCCACATGCCCGGGATCATCATGCCCAGGGCCATGAAGCCGGTGCAGATGGCGTAGTGCGCGGTCTTCTGCGGCCCCTCGGCGACGTGGATCATGTACATCAGGTAGGCCGTGAACCCCAGGCCGTAGCCGAACTGCTCGACGGCCAGCGCCGCGCTGATGATGGCGAGGTGGGTCGGGTGGGCCAGCGCCAGCAGCAGGAAGGCCACGTTGGGCACATGCATGGCCAGCACCAGCGGCCACAGCGCGCGCTTCAGGCCGATGCGGGAGATGACCCAGCCGCCGGCCAGGCCGCCCAGCGTCAGCGCCGTCAGGCCCACGGTGCCGTAGGCGATGCCCACGGCCTTGGTGGACAGGCCCAGGCCGCCCTGCTCGACCGGGTCCAGCAGGAAGGGGCTGGCGAGCTTGAGCAGCTGCGCCTCGGGGAAGCGGTACAGAAGCAGGAAGCCGAGGATGACGGCGATGCCGGGCTTCCTGAAGAAGCTCGCGAACACGGCGAAGAACTCGCCCGCCAGGCCGCGCGCCGCGCTGCCACCCGCGCCGCGCACGTCTGCCGCGGGCCGCGGCAGCACGAGGCCATGCCAGACGGCCAGCAGCACGAACAGGCCGCCCAGCAGCCAGAACACGACACTCCAGGCCTGCACGACGCTGCCCGTGCGCTCGGTCAGCTCGCCGGCCAGGTAGACCAGGCCGCCCTGGCCGCCGATGTTGGCCAGCCGGTAGAACGTGGAGCGCACGCCCACGAAGGCCGCCTGCTGGTGCTGCGGCAGCGCCAGCATGTAGTAGCCGTCGGCCGCGATGTCGTGCGAGGCCGAGGCGAAGGCCATCAGCCAGAACACCGCCAGCGAGAGCTGGAAGACCTTGTCCGTCGGGATGGTCAGCGCCACGCCGGCCAGCGCCGCGCCGACGAAGAACTGCAGCACCGTCACCCAGCGCCGCTTGGTGCCGAACAGCTCCACCAGCGGCGACCACAGCGGCTTGATGACCCAGGGCAGGTAGAGCCAGCTCGTGTAGAGCGCGATGTCGGTGTTGGAGATGCCCAGGTTCTTGTACATGACGACCGACAAGGTCATCACGACGACATAGGGGATGCCTTGGGCGAAGTAGAGGCTGGGAATCCAGGCCCAAGGGGAGCGGTTCATGTCGCCAGGGCCTTGCTCACGCTGCCGTCCACGGCGTCGAGCCGCTGGCGCGCCTCATCGGCGCCCACGCCGCGCTTGAGCATCACGAGCGCGGTCTTCACATGGTTGTCGCAGGCGGCCAGCGCAGCCTGCGCGTCGGCCTCGGCGGCGCCGCTGGCGCGCACCGTCAGCGCCAGCGCGCGCTTCACCAGCTTGGCGTTGGTGGCCTTCAGGTCCACCATCAGGTTGCCGTAGACCTTGTTGAGCCGCACCATCAGCGCCGACGAGAAGGTGTTCAGCGCGATCTTCTGCGAGGTGCCGGCCTTCAGCCGCGTGCTGCCGGAGATGACCTCGGGGCCGGTGTCCAGCGTGACGCCGATGTCGGCGGCCTGCGTGACCGGGGCATCCGGGTTGTTCGCAAAGCCCACGGCCAGCGCGCCGGCCGCACGCGCGGCCTCGATGGCGCCCAGCACGTAGGGCGTGCCGCCGGACGCGGCCAGCGCCAGCAGCACGTCGTCGGGGCCGGGCTTCAGCGCGGCGACATCGGCGGCGCCCTGGGCGCGGTCATCCTCCGCGCCTTCGACGGCGACGAACATCGCGCTCTCGCCGCCGGCCAGCACGGCCACGGCGCGCTCGCGCGGCCAGGAGAAGGTGGGGTAGAGCTCCACGCTGTCCAGCACGCCCAGGCGGCCGGAGGTGCCGGCACCGGCGTACAGCAGCCGGCCGCCGGCGCGGATGCGCGGCAGCGCGGCATCCACGGCCGCGGCCAGTTGGGGCGCGGCGGCCTTGACGGCGGCGACGGCGGCGTTCTGGTCTTCGATGAAGGCCTCCAGCAGCGCCGGCGTGGCGTAGGTGTCCAGGTCGGGGTGGCGGGTGCTCGGGGTTTCGGTGTTCAGCATGGGAAATGAGGCGCGATCAAGCCCGGGGACTCTAGCGCCCCGCCGGCCCCTGACGAATGCCACGCGCCATTGCAGCCATAACGGCAGGTAATCAGAATCCACGGGCGGGTTGTAAGGACTCGGCGAGTCATTGCGACGCAAGCTGGCAAGCCGGCCCCGGCAGATCGGGGCCGGCCTGTGGTGAAACCCGACTCATCCACTTTCCTTCTGGAGACTCCTCATGAACGCATCCCTGAAGAACGGCCTGGGCATCGCTGCCGCGGCAGCCGCCCTGTTCGCCACCACCGCCATCCCCACGACCGCCGTGGCGGCCGACGGCATGGTCAAGTGCTCCGGCGTCAACAGCTGCAAGGGCAGCTCCGAGTGCAAGACGGCCAAGAACGACTGCAAGGGCCAGAATGGCTGCAAGGGCCAGGGCTGGGTCAGCAAGAAGAGCGCCGACGAGTGCACCAAGGCCGGGGGCAAGGTGGAGAAATAAGCCCACCCCCGAAGCGCTCACGCGCTTCCCCCTCAAGGGGGCGCACTGAGCGGCCTGGCAGAGCCAGTTCCGCCAGTGCTGCTGGATGTGGCGCAAGTGCCTGCGGCACTGCGCCGTTTCTTTTGGCTGCCATGACCCAAATCCAAGGCTTCGGCCTCGGCTTGCGCACCGAGCACTACGCCGCCTTCGAGGCCGGCGTGGATGCCGGGCAGCGGCCCGACTGGCTGGAGATCATTTCCGAGAACTACCTGGTGCCAGGCGGCCCGCCGCTGGCGCACCTGGAGCGCATCCGGGCGGACTACCCGCTGGTCATGCACGGCGTGTCGCTGTCCATCGCCGGACCGGCGCCGCTGGATCTCGGCCATCTGCGCGAGCTGCGCCGCCTCGCCGACCGGCTCGAACCCGGCTGGGTGTCCGACCACCTGTGCTGGAGCGCCGACGCCCACAGCCAGCTGCACGACCTGCTGCCCGTGCCGCTGACGCGCGCGGCGCTGGATCACGTCGGTGCCCGCATCGCCCAGGCGCAGGACGAGCTGGGCCGGCCGCTGGTGCTGGAGAACGTGTCCAGCTACGTGCGCTTTGCGGCCGACGAGATGACGGAGTGGGAGTTCATCGCGCAACTGCTGCAACGCACCGGCGCGCAGATGCTTCTGGATGTGAACAACGTCTACGTCAGTGGCCGCAACCACGGCTTCGATCCGCTCGCCTACCTGGACGCGATTCCCGTCGGACCCGTGCGCCAGATCCACCTCGCCGGCCACGAGGACCGCGGCGACATCGTCATCGACACCCACGACCACCCGGTGCGCGACGAGGTCTGGGCGCTGTACCGGCACGCGGTGCAGCGCTTCGGCGCCGTGCCGACGATGATCGAGCGCGACGACCACATCCCGCCGCTGGGCGAGCTGCTGGCCGAGCTGGCGGTGGCGCGCCGCCTGGCGGCCTCGGCATGACCACGGCCCGGCTCCAGCAGCGCCTGGCCGCCGCCATCCGCGACGGCGCCGACGCCGACGGCCTGCTGGCCGGCGACTTCGCGACCGGCCTGGCCGTCTACCGCCAGGCCTACCGCGCCCGCCTCGTCGCGGCGCTGGCCGACAACTACACCGTGCTCGCCCGGGCGCTGGGCGACGCGGCCTTCGACGCGCTGGGCCGGGCCTATCTCGACGCATGCCCGAGTCGGCATCCGTCCATCCGCTGGTTCGGCCACGCGCTGGCCGGCTTCATGGGCACGGCCGGCGACGCGCTGGTGCCGCACGCCAGCCTGGTCGACTTCGCCCGCATGGACTGGGCCTTGCGCGAGGCCTTCGACGCCGCCGGGGCGCCGCCGCTCGACCCCGCGAGCTTGGCCGCGCTGAGCCCCGACGGCTGGGCCGGTCTGGTGCTGCACCTGCAGCCCAGTGCGCAGCGCGTGACGCTGACCCACGCCATCGAGCCGGCGTGGCGGGTGCTGCGCGAATGGGAGCCCGAGGCCGGCCTGGACCCGCCCGGGCTGCCGCAGCCGCTGCCGCACGAGCATGTGCTGCTGGCCTGGCGGCAGGGCCTGGAGACGCGCTGGCGCTCGCTGGAGCCGCTGGAGGCGGCGCTGCTGGAGGGCGTCGCTGCGCGCCTGCCGTTCGCCCGGCTGTGCGAGCGCGCCGCCGGGCTGCTGGGCGATGCCGAGGCCGCCGCGCCGGCCGTCGTCGGCCTGCTGCAGCAATGGCTGGCCGACGGGCTGCTGCGCGGCCCGTCGCCAGACGATGCGCCGGGTTGATGAGATAGTGAGGCCGTCATGGCGGCGCAGAACCGCGCCAGCCGCAAGGGAGCCCTCATGAGTCAGCCGCAGGTCAATACCGCGCAGTCCCTGCACGCCGCCATCGCGGCGCTCGAGTCGCAGCGCGCGGTGCTGGGCGATGCGGTCGTGGACGTGGCGCTGGCCGGCCTGCGGGCGCAGCTGGATGTGCTGCAGGCGCAGCAGGCGGACCCCGCCGCGGCCGGGCAGGCGCTGCGCCTGGTCAGCATCCTGTTCCTCGACGTGGTGGGCTCCACCTCGCTGGGCCAGCAGCTGGACCCGGAAGAGATCCATGCGGTGATGGACGGCGCCATGGCGCGCTTCACCGCCATCGTGCAGGCCCACGGCGGCCGCGTGCTGCAGTACGCGGGCGACAGCCTGCTGGCCGGCTTCGGGGCCGCCGAGGTGCAGGAGGACGATGCCGAGCGCGCCGTGCGCTGCGGCCTGGCGCTGCTGGCCGAGGCCCGGCGGGTTGCCGGCGAGGTGCTGGCGGCGCATGGCCGCGAGGGCTTCAACGTGCGCGTGGGCATCCACTCCGGCCGCGTGCTGCTGGGTGGCGGCGTGGATGCCGAGCGCACGATACGCGGCAGCGCCGTCAACATCGCTGCGCGCATGGAGCAGAGCGCAGCGCCGGGCTGCCTGCTGATCAGCGTCGACACCTACCGGCTGGTGCCCGGCCGCTTCGAGGTGCAGCAGGGCCAGCTGCTTCAGGTCAAGGGCATCGACCTGCCCATCCTCAGCTACGCGGTGGAGCGCGAGCTGCCGCGCCGCGCGCGGCAGGTGCGCCGCGGCCTCGATGCAGCCACCGCCGCGCTGGTCGGCCGCGACGCCGACCTGGCCAGCATGCGCGCCGCGCTGGCCGCCGCGCAGACGCAGCGCCAACCGCAGCAGGTCACGCTGATCGGCGAGGCCGGCCTGGGCAAGACCAGGCTGCTGGCCGAGTTCGAGGCCGGGCTGCCGCCGTCCGCCGCCACGCTGCATGGCGGCGCCCACCCCCAGGGGCTGCACCAGCCCTATGGCGTCATCCGCGACCTGCTGTTCCGCGCCTTCGACGTGCAGGACAGTGACCCGCTGGCGCAGGCGCAGGCCAAGCTGGCCGGCGGCCTGGCGCCGCTGTTCGGCGCGCGCGCCGAGGAGCAGACGGCGCTGCTGGGCCAGCTGATCGGGCTGGACTACCGCGCCAGCCCCTTCATCGCCGGCATCCAGCAAGACGGGCAGCAGCTGCGCGCGCGCGCGGTGCATGCGTGGGTGGAATACCTGCGCCTGTCCTGCGCGCGGCTGCCGGCCGACGGCGTGCTGGTGCTGATGCTGGACGACCTGCACTGGGCCGACGACGGCTCGCTGGACGCCATCGCGCAGCTGGCCCGAGCGGCGCGGGAGCTGCCGCTGCTGCTGCTGTGCGCCGCCCGGGCCGAACTGCTGGAGCGGCGCCCGAATTGGGCCGAGGGCTGGCCGGCGCATCGGGCACTGGCCCTGGCGCCGCTGGACGCGGCCGACCGGCACATGCTGGCGCAGTCGCTGCTGGAGCGGCTGGGGCCGCACCCCGAGGCGCCGCAGCTGCAGCGCCTGCTGATCGAACGCACCGACGGCAACCCCTTCCACATGGAAGCCCTGCTGCAGATGCTGGCGGACCACGGCGTGCTGGTCACCAGCACCACGCCCTGGCAGCTGGCCGCCACCGGCCTGCCGGAGCTGGAGGTGCCGGCCACGCTGGTGGGCGTGCTGCAGGCCCGGCTGGACGCGTTGCAGGCGCCGCAGCGGCGCGCGCTGCAGCAGGCCAGCATCGTCGGCGCCGTGTTCTGGGACGAGACGCTGGCGGCCCTCGATGCGCGTGCGCCGGCGGCGCTGGACGTGCTGGGCCAGCGCGGGCTGGTGCTGCCGCAGGCGCAGAGCGCCTTCGGCGACGCGCTGGAGTTCGCGTTCCGCCACCACGTGCTGCACGACGTCACCTATGGCACCGTGCTCAAGCGCGACCGGCTCGAGCAGCACCGCCGCGTGGCGCTGTGGCTGGAGGCGCGCAGTGCCGGGCGCGAGGCGGAGTTCGCCGGCCTGATCGCCGGGCACTTCGAGCGCGCCGGCATCGCCGACCGCGCCGCCGCCCACTGGGCGCGGGCCGCCCAGGAAGCCGCCGCGCGGCATGCCGACGCCGCGGCGCTGGCGCATGCCGAGCGCGCGCTGGCCCTGGACCCCGGCGACGACCCGCAGCGGCGCTTCGCGCTGTTGCGGGTGCGTGCGACCGTCTGGTCGCGCCGCGGCGACGTCGGCGAACACCTGAAGGCCATCGAGGCGCTCGAAGCCCTGGCGGACGCGCAGGGCGATGCCGTGATGCGGCTCGTCGCCGCCCAGGCCCGCATGCACCGCCAGTGCTGGGACGGCCAGCACGAGCAGGCACTGGCGCTGGGCCTGGAACACCTGGCCGCGGCCGAGGCGCTGGCGCCGCAGGAGGCGGCCAAGACGCGCAACATGATGCTGATCGCGCTGGCCCGCCAGAACCGCCACGAGGAGGCCCGCGAGCAGGCCCACGCCGCGCTGGCGCTGGCGCGCGCGGCCGGCGATGCCTATACGGAGGCCTCGCTGCTCAACAACCTCAGCGTCGGCTACACCACCCAGTACAGGCTGCGCGAGGCCATCGGCTACGGCGAGCAGGCGCTGGCGCTGTACCGGCGCATCGGCAGCCGCTACGGCGAGGCCATCGCGCTGCTCAACCTGGCCTACGGGGCGCAGCTGCGCGGCCAGCTGGCCCAGGCCCGTGACCAGCTGCTGGACCTGCTGCCGATGAGCGACGCCATCGACCACCAGCAGATCAGCGGCCAGGCCCGCTGCAACCTGGCCAGCGTGCTGGCCGAGTCGGGGCAGATGCTGGAAGCGCTCGAGCATGCGCACAACGGCATCCGCATCGGCCAGAGGAGCGGCGACCGCTACATCCAGGCGTCGGGGCACGGCGCCGCCTTCGAGAGCTGCTATCGGCTGGGCCGCTGGCAGGACGCCGTGGAGCATGGCCGGCTGGCGCATGCCGGCTTTGCGGCCAACGGCGAGCCGGCCGACGCGCTCTCCAGCGAGGCGGGCGTGGCCTGCGCGCTGCAGCAGGCGGGCGACGAGCCTGCCGCCCGTGCCGCCGTCGAGGCGCTGCTGGCCGGCGTGGCCGGCCGCGGCGGCTGGCAGGAAGACGAGGCCGATGCCGCGCTCTGGTGCGTGCGCGTGCTGACGCTGCAGCGCGACCCGCGCGCCCCGGCCATGGCCGAGGCGGCGCGGCGCTGCCTGGCCGCGCGCGCCGCGGTGTTCGACGACCCGCAGGAGCGCCAGCAGTACCTGCAGGCCACCGCGCTGCGCCGCGAGATCCTGGCCGCCTGATGCCCCCCGCCGCGCGACGGGGTTTTGCTCTGCACGCATACTCGCGCGGCTCCCACTTTCGCGAACCAGGACACGCCATGACCTCCTTCCCGAATCGCCTGCGCGGCCTCGCATTGGCCGCCGCCCTGCCTCTGCTGGCCATCGCGCCCCTGCCGGCCCAGGCCGCGCTGAGCGTGGGGGCCGCCGCGCCCGACTTCAGCGCCGACGCCGCCGTCGGTGGCCAGGCCTTCAAGTTCCGCCTCGCCGACGCGCTCAAGCAGGGGCCGGTGGTGCTGTACTTCTATCCCAAGGCCTTCACCAGCGGCTGCACCGTCGAGGCCCACCAGTTCGCCGAGGCGACCGACAGGTTCAAGGCGCTGGGCACCACCGTCATCGGCATGTCCAACGACGACATCGACACGCTGAAGAAGTTCAGCGTCGAGGCCTGCCGCAACAAGTTCGCCGTGGCGGCCGACGCGGGCGGCAAGGTCATCAAGGACTACGACGTGGCGCTGAAGATGGTGCCGGGGACCATGGCCGACCGCGTCTCCTACCTCATCGCCCCCGACGGCAAGGTCGCCGCCGTGCACGCCAGCATGAGCCCCGACGGCCACATCGACGCGATGCTCAAGGCCGCCGGCAAGCTGAAGAAGTGATCGCCGGCCTGTCGGCGCCCGAGCTGCTGGCGGCCTACCGCTCGCGCGCGCTGTCGCCCGTGGAGGTCATGGAGGCGGTGCTGGCCCAGGCCGGGCGGCGCGAGGGCGAGCTGCATGCGCTGTGCGCCGTCGACGCCGAGGGTGCCCGGGCTGCCGCCCGCGCCAGCGAGGCCCGCTGGCGCGCCGGCACCGCAGGCGCGCTGGACGGCGTGCCGGTCACGCTGAAGGAGAACATCGCCCAGCCCGGCGTGGCCTACCGGCTGGGCACCGCCGCGACGGCCGACGATGCCGTCGCCCACTTCGAGGCTCCGCCCGCCGCGCGGCTGCGCGAGGCCGGCGCCATCGCCTGGGCGCGCACCACCATGCCCGACTACGGCATGCTGAGCTCGGGCCTTTCCAGCCTCTACGCCGAGCCGGCGCGCAACCCCTGGGACCGGGCGCTGACGCCCGGCGGCTCCAGTGCGGGTGCGGCCGCGGCGGCTGCGGCCGGCTACGGCCCGCTGCACCTGGGCACCGACATCGGCGGCTCCATCCGGCTGCCGGCCGGCTGGTGCGGCCTGGTGGGGCTCAAGCCCAGCCACGGCCGGGTGCCCATCAAGCCGGGCTATGCCGGCCGCGTGGCCGGGCCGCTGACGCGCACCGTGGCGGACGCCGCGCTGATGCTGGCCGTGCTGGCCCAGCCCGACGCGCGCGACCCGACCCAACTGCCCCCGCTGCAGCCCGGCGGCCTGGCGCCGCGTGCACCGGCATTGCGCGGCCTGCGCCTGGGCCTGATGCTGGACGCCGGCTGGGGCGAGGCCGTGCAGCCGGAGGTCGCTGCGGCCATCACGGCCGTGGCGCGCGCCTTCGAGCAGGCCGGCGCCATCGTCGAACCGCTGGGAGCCTTCACGACGCGCGAGATGGCGGACGGCATCGACCGCTTCTGGCGCATGCGCTCCTGGCTGGACATCTCGGCCCTGGCGCCCGAGCGCCGCGCCCGCGTGCTGCCCTACATCCTGGACTGGGTCGCGCCCGCGGCCGGCTACGACGGCGCCACCGTCTTCCACGGCTACAGCCAGATGCAGGCCGTGCGCGAGGCCGCCCACGCGGCCTGCGAGCCGTTCGACTTCGTGCTGTCGCCGGTGGCACCCATGCCGGCCTACGCGGCGCACCTCGCTAGCCCGCTGCACGACCCGGCCCGGCCGTTCGAGCACATCGCCTTCACGCTGCCCTTCAACATGAGCGAGCAGCCGGCGCTGGCGATCAATGCGGGCTACACCTCGGCCGGGCTGCCCATCGGGCTACAGATCAGCGGCCGCCGTTTCGACGATGCCGGCGTGCTGGCGCTGGGCGCGGCCTGGGAGCAGTTGCGCCCGGTGCCGCGCGCCTGGCCGGTCTGAGGCGTCACAGCTGCACCCTCAGGCCTGCGGCCTGTCCCGCCGAGCGGGAGCGAGCTTGCTTGGGGCGGCCCGGCGCTGCGCTCAGGGCCTGGCGGGCGGCGCCTGCGTGGGCAGGCCGGCCGCGGCGAGGTCGGCATTGACCAGCGCCCAGGCGGACTCGAAGCTGTCCGCGCGGCGCACCGGCCGGCTGGCGCGCCAGATGTCCATCAGCGCCGGCAGGCGCTCGATGCCGGGGATGCCGGCCCGCACGAGGAAGATGGTGGAGAAGGGCACGATGCCGCGCGAGGCGAAGCTGTCGATGCTGACGCGCAGCTGTGCCAGTGCGTCGGCGTCCATCTGCAGGCTGCCGCGGATCTCCAGCAGGTCGCTGAAGCGCCGGTCGGCCGGCAGGCGCTTGCCGGCCAGTGCGATGGCGCGCCGCGTGGCGGCCATCAGCTCGGCGTCGAACGGGCCTTCGGCGATCGACATCATCACGCGGCCGTACACGCCCACGCTGACCCGGCCGAAGCTGGGCCGGCGGCCGGCGCGACGGTAGGGGGGCAGAGCGGGGGCGGTGCTCATGATGTGAGACGATTTTGCACGCTCAAGGAAGGAGTCATGACGATGTTGACCTTGTACGGTAGCAAGGGCTCGGGATCGGCCGCCATCGAGGCGGCGCTGGCCCGCGCCGGCCTGGCCTACACCGGTGTCGACGCGGCGTCCTGGAACCCCGGCCCGGGGCGTGACGAACTGCTGCGCGTGAACCCGCTGGGCCAGATCCCGACGCTGGTGCTGGCCGATGGCACGGTGCTGACGGAGAGCGCGGCCATCCTCATCCACCTGGGCCTGACGGCGCCGCCGGGGCTGCTGCTGCCCGCCGACGCCGGCGCGCGGGCGCGCGTGCTGCGCGGGCTGGTCTACATCGCGGCCAACTGCTATGCGGCCATCAGCGTCATCGACTACCCGGAGCGCTGGTGCGAGCCCTGCGACGACACGATGAAGGCGCAGATCCGCGCCGGCACGCGGGCACGGCTGCACGAGCACTGGCGGTTGTTCGCCGACCAGTTCGAGATCGGTTTCGAGGCCGGCACGCCGGGCGCGCTGGAGCTGCTGGCCACGGTGGTGTCCAAGTGGTCGGGCGCGCGGGCCATGCTGCAGGCCGAGCGGCCGAGCTTCTTCGCGCAGCTGCAGCGCGTGGAGCAGCACCCGCAGGTCGCCGCCGTCTTCCAGCGGCACTGGCCCTGAAGGCCGGGCGGCCTCAGAAGATCGGGGCCTGCAGCTTTTCCGTGGCCACCGCGCGCTGCGTGGCCGGGCGCTCCAGCACGCGCTGCAGGTAGGCGCCCAGCGCCGGGCGCGTCTTGGCCGGGTTGGCCTGCATGCGGGTCCAGCGGCACAGCATGAAGGCCAGCGGGTCGACGGCCGTGTACTGCTGGCCCAGCAGCCAGGGGCCGCCATGGCGGGCCAGCTCGGCGTCCAGCTGGTCGAGCATGGGGGCGATGCGGGCCTCGGCGCGGGCCTTCACGTCGGCCGCGTCGGCGGCCATGCGCTCGGGGTAGAAGTAGTGGATCAGCATGGCCTGCAGCGTGTTGGTCAGCCACACCATCCACTTGTAGTACTGGGCGCGCTCGGGCGTGCCGGGCGCGGGGCAGAAGCCCGGGTGGCAGTCGGCCAGGTGCATCAGGATGGCGGCGGTCTCGTAGAGGACGAGGTCGCCGTCGACGAGGACGGGGATCAGGCCGTTCGGATTGAGCTTGAGATAGGCGGCCGACTTGTGCTCCCCGTTGGCGCGGTCCACCTCGCGCAGCGTGTACGCAACGCCCATTTCCTCGAGCAGCAGGTGGGGGGCGAAGCTGGCGTTGCTGGGGTAGTAGTGCAGTTCGATCATGGCGGGGCGGCGTGGGCGACGGGTGAGGCGGCGAACTTTACGTTGCCGCAATGCCGCCGCAGTGCACCCGCGCGAGGCTGGGCGCGTTGGCAAACTCTCCCGGCTCCCGGTTGACGATCATGAAGACCTTGCTCCACTCCTGCGCCGCAGCCCTGCTGGCCTTGAGCGCCGCGACGGGCGCGCCCGCCGCCCACGCCGATGTGCGCGTCCGCGCCAACATCGGCATGGTGTTCGATGGCCGCTACCACCACGACCACTACTACCCCGCACCCGGCTACATGGCGCCGCGCGTGCCCTATGGGGCCGTGGGTGTCGGTGCCGGGCCGGGCCGCTACTGGTTCCATGGCGGCGTCTGGTACCGGCCCTATGGCTCCAGCTTCCGCGTCGTGCTGCCGCCGCTCGGCCTGGTCATCCCGCTGCTGCCGCCGGCCTATGTGACGCTGACGCTGGGCGGTCTGCCTTACTACTACGCCAATGGCGTGTACTACCAGTCGGTGCCGGACGGCTATGCCGTCGTCGCGCCGCCGCCCGAGGCCGCCACGGCCCAGGTCATGCCGGCCCCGCCGCCGCCCGCGCCTCGCGCCGATCCGGTCATCTACCCGCGCATGGGCCAGTCGCCCGAGCAGCAGGAGAGCGACCGCCGCGACTGCAACCGCTGGGCGACGACGCAGCCCAATGCGCAGGCCGACGCCAGCGTGTTCAACCGCGCGGTGGAGGCCTGCATGGAGGGGCGTGGCTATACCCTGAAGTGATCGTCAGACGGCGCAGCCGGCCTCGGGCCGGGCGCCCGCCGCGCGATAGCGCACGGCCGTCATCTCGGCCAGGATGCTCAATGCGATCTCGGGCGGCGTGCGCGCGCCGATGTCCAGGCCCACCGGGCCGTGCAGGCGGTCCAACTGGGCCTCGGTCAGCCCGAAATGCTCGGCCAGCCGCGCGCGCCGCTTGGCCTGGTTGACGCGCGAGCCGATGGCGCCGACATAGAAGGCCGCGCTGCGCAGCGCCTCCATCAGCGCGAGGTCGTCCAGCTTGGGGTCGTGCGTCAGCGCGACGATGGCCGTCGCGCCGTCGGGCCGCAAGGCGGTCACCACATCGTCCGGCATGTCGCGCGTCAGCGTGACGCCGGGCAGGTGGAAGCCGTCGGCGTACTCGGCGCGCGGGTCGCACACGGTCACGCCGTAGCCCAGCGCCAGCGCCATCTGGGCCAGGTAGTCGGTCATCTGGCCCGCGCCGATGACCAGCAGTCGCCACTGCGGGCCGTGGTGGCTGACGAGCAGGGCATCGGTCAGCGTCAGCCTGTCGGCACCGGGCTGGGCATCGGCCAGCGTGACGGCGCCGGTCGCCAGGTCCAGCCGGCGCTGCACGCGCTCGCCGCGCTCGAGCCGCGCCAGCAGCGCGTCGACCGCCGAATGTGGCGCGAGCGGCTCCAGCATCAGCTCCAGCGTGCCGCCGCAGGGCAGGCCGAAGCGCCGCGCCTCCTCGGCGCCGACGCCGTAGCGCAGCGGCGTCGGCCGGGTGATGGCCAGGCTGCCGGCGCGCAGCTGGGCGACGAGGTCGTCCTCGATGCAGCCGCCGGACACCGAGCCGGCGATCAGCCCGTCGTCCCGCACGGCCACCAGCGAGCCCACCGGCCGCGGCGCCGAGCCCCAGGTGCGCGTGATCGTGCCCAGCACGACGCCGCGCCCCTCGGCCCGCCATCCGGCGGCCGTGCGCAACACGCCCAGGTCCAGGTTGTCCATGGATTGCCACCCCCAGCTACAAGGCCATTAGGGTAATCGGCAATCACAAGCCCTTGAAGCGGGCAGAGCATCGGCCTCACAACAGGAGACATGCGATGAGCCACAAGATCCGGATCGTGGTCAACGGCCGCGCGGTCAGCAGGGAGGTCGAGGCCGACCGCCTGCTGGTGCAGCTGCTGCGGGAAGACCTGGCCCTGACGGGCACCCACGTCGGCTGCGACACCGCGCAATGCGGCGCCTGCACCGTGCACCTGGACGGCCGCGCCGTGAAGGCCTGCAACCTGCTGGCCGTGCAGGCCGACGGCGCCAGCATCACCACCATCGAGGGCCTGGCGGCCCAGGACGGCACGCTGCACCCCATGCAGGCGGCGTTCAAGGACTGCCACGGCCTGCAGTGCGGCTTCTGCACCCCGGGCATGGTGATGAGCGCCGTCGACCTGGTGCAGCACCACGACTGCTCCAGCGAGGCCGCCATCCGCGAGGGCCTGGAGGGCAATCTGTGCCGCTGCACCGGCTACCAGAACATCGTGCGGGCCGTGCAGGCCGGTGCGAGCTCGATGGCCTCGGGGACAGACCGCCCGAGCGCCGCGAGCAGCTCTGTCCCCAACTGACTGGAGGCGTGACATGAATGCACCCGACAAGGGCTTCATCGGCCAGAGCGTCAAGCGCCGCGAGGATGCGCGCTTCCTGACCGGCCGCGGCCAGTACACCGACGACATCGTGCTGCCGCGCCAGACCTATGGCGTGTTCGTGCGCAGCTCTTACGCGCACGCCCGGCTGCGGCGCGTGGACACGGCCGCCGCCGCGGCGGCCGACGGCGTGCTGGGTGTCTACACCGGCGAGCATTTCCGCGCCATCGGCGGCCTGCCCTGCGGCTGGCTGATCACCAGCCTCGACGGCACGCCCATGAAGGAGCCCAAGCATCCCATCCTCGCGGACGGCAAGGTGCGCTACGTGGGCGACGCGCTGGCCCTGGTGGTCGCCGAGACGCTGGCCAAGGCCAAGGCCGCGGCGGCGCTGGTGGAGGTGGACTACGAGGAGCTGCCCGCCGTCGCTGACACGGCCACCGCGGTGGGCCATGCCGGCAGCGTGCACGACGAGGCGCCGGACAACCGCAGCTATGTCTGGGGCTGCGGCGACAAGGCGGCGACGGACGCGGCTTTCGGCCAGGCCGCCCACGTGACGAAGCTGCAGTTCCGCAACAACCGCCTGATCCCCAACGCCATCGAGCCGCGCGCCGCCAACGCGAGCTACAACCCGGCCGACGACCACTACACGCTCTACGTCGCCAACCAGAACCCGCATGTGGAGCGGTTGCTGATGTGCGCCTTCGTGCTGGGCATCCCCGAGCACAAGCTGCGCGTCGTCGCGCCCGACGTGGGCGGCGGCTTCGGTTCCAAGATCTTCCTGTATGCCGAGGAGACGGCGCTGGTCTGGGCCAGCAAGCAGCTGGGCCGGCCCATCAAGTGGACGGCCGAGCGCAGCGAGAGCTTCCTCAGCGATGCCCATGGCCGCGACCACGCGACGACGGCCGAGCTGGCCATGGACAAGGATGGCCACTTCGTCGCGATGCGCGTGCACACAACGGCCAACCTGGGTGCCTACCTGTCCACCTTCGCGTCCTGCGTGCCCACCATCCTGTACGCGACGCTGCTGGCCGGCCAGTACAAGACGCCCAGCATCTATGCCGAGGTCACCGGCGTGTTCACCAACACCGCGCCGGTGGACGCCTACCGCGGCGCGGGGCGGCCGGAGGCCACCTACGTGGTCGAGCGCCTGGTGGAAACGGCCGCGCACGAGCTGGGCCTGGACCCGGCCGAGATCCGCCGCCGCAACTTCATCACCCAGTTCCCCTATGCAACGCCGGTGGGCCTGACCTACGACACCGGCGACTACGACGCGACGCTGACCCAGGTGCAGCGGCTCGCCGACGTGGCGGGCTTCGCGGCGCGCAAGGCGGTCAGCGAGGCCAGGGGGCTCAGGCGCGGCATCGGCTACTCGACCTACATCGAGGCCTGCGGCCTGGCGCCGTCCAACATCGCCGGCGCTCTAGGCGCGCGCGCGGGCCTGTTCGAGGCCGGCGAGGTGCGCGTGCATCCCACCGGCAAGGTCACCGTCTTCACCGGCAGCCACTCGCACGGCCAGGGCCACGAGACCACGTTCGCGCAGGTCGTCGCCGACCGGCTGGGCATCCCGCTGGAGGACGTGGACATCCAGCATGGCGACACGGGCAAGGTGCTGTTCGGCATGGGCACCTACGGCAGCCGCTCGCTGGCCGTGGGCGGCTCGGCCATGATCAAGGCGGTGGACAAGGTCATCGCCAAGGGCGCCAAGATCGCCGCCCACCTGCTGGAGGCCAGCGAGGGCGACATCGAGTTCAGGAACGGTGAATACCGCATCGCCGGCACCGACCGCAGCGTGCCCTTCGCACAGGTGTCCCTCGCGGCCTATGTGCCGCACAACTACCCGCTGGACAAGCTGGAGCCCGGCCTCAACGAGAACGCGTTCTACGACCCGACCAACTTCACCTACCCGGCCGGCAGCTATGTCTGCGAGGTGGAGGTGGACCCGGCCACGGGCGTCGTGCGGGTGGACCGCTTCAGCGCGGTGGACGACTTCGGCAACATCGTCAACCCGATGATCGTGGAGGGCCAGGTGCATGGCGGCATCGCTCAGGGCATCGGCCAGGCGCTGCTGGAGCATGGCGTCTACGACGCCGACTCGGGCCAGCTGCTGACCGGCAGCTACATGGACTACGCGATGCCGCGCGCCGACGACCTGCCCAGCTTCCAGGTGCAGACCGCGCCGGGCACGCCCTGCACGCACAACCCGCTGGGCGTGAAGGGCTGCGGCGAGGCCGGTGCCATCGGCTCGCCGCCGGCCGTCATCAACGCGATCTGCAACGCCATCGGCGTGAAAGACCTGCCCATGCCGGCCACGCCCTGCACGGTCTGGACGGCGCTGCAATCGGTCCGGGCCTGAGGAGACTTCTGCGATGAACTACCAAGCCGCATCCTCCGTCGCCGCCGCCCGCCTGGGCGCCGACGACAAGTTCCTGGCCGGCGGGCAAAGCCTGCTGGGCGCGATCAAGCTGGGCCTGGCCGCGCCCGAGGGGCTCGTCGACGTGCGCCGGTTGCCCGAGCTGCAGGGCATTGCCGTCGACGGCAAGACCCTGCGCATCGGCGCCGCGACGACGCATGCCGCCGTCGCGGCAGCCGCCGACGTGCAGCGCACCCTTCCCGCGCTGGCCGACCTGGCCGGCCGCATCGGCGACCGCCAGGTGCGCAACGCCGGCACGCTGGGCGGCAGCCTGGCCAACAACGACCCGGCCGCCTGCTACCCCGCCGCGGTGCTGGCGCTGGGCGCCACCATCCACACGGCCAGCCGCCAGATCGCCGCGGACGACTTCTTCCAGGGCCTGTTCACGACGGCGCTGCAGGAGGGCGAGCTGATCACCGCGGTGAGCTTCCCCATCCCGAAGGCGGCGGCCTGGCAGAAGTTCAAGCAGCCGGCGTCGCGCTTCTCGCTGGTGGGCGTGTTCGTCGCGCGCTTCGACGCCGGCGTGCGCGTGGCCGTCACCGGCGCCGGGCCGGGCGTGTTCCGCTGCACGCCGCTGGAGCAGGCGCTGGCGCGCGACTGGAGCCCCGCCGCGGCGCGCGCTGTCAAGGTCGAGGCCGAGGGGCTGAACAGCGACCTGCACGGCACGGCGGCCTACCGCGCCGCGCTGATCCCGGAGCTGGCCGCGCGCGCGGTGGCGGCGGCCTGACGGGTTTCAGCCCACGGGCCGTTCGTTGTCCTGGGCGGCGATCACCGCCTCGCGCCACAGCCGCGCGGGGATGAAGGTGCGCAGCTGCTCCATGGCCTTCGCGATCAGCGCCGGATGCAGGCCATGGTCCAGATGGGGCAGCAGGTCGGCCGTCACATCGGCGCCCAGGTCCACCAGGGATTGCGCGGCGTCGACGACGTGGCGGTAGGGGAAGCGCTGGTCTTCCAGGCCGTGCAGCAGGTGCACGCAGACATCCTGCGGCGCGGCCTCGGGCCGGGCCAGGTAGCCACCGGCAAACGAGAGCACGCGGCCGACGAGGGCTGGTTCCGACTGGACCGCTTCGAGTGCCAGCAGCCCGCCGTCGCCCACGCCGGCCAGCGCCACGCGCTGCCAGGGCAGATCCAGCCTGGCGGCTTCCGTGCGGAGGCGATCGATCAAATGGGGCAGGGCGGCGACGACGCCCTCGAGGCTGGGCTGGGCCTCGGCCCACCAGCGGCAACGGCCTTCATCGTCGCGCAGCGGCGGGTGAACGGTGAGCGTCGCGGCCTGGGGGTACTGGGCCTGCAAGGCGGCGGCAAGCGGCGCCAGGGTGTCGGGGCCGTCGGGCGCGAGGCCGCTGTCGGGCAGCAGCACGAACAGCAGGTCGGGAGCGGCGGGGTCGGGCGTGGGCTTCATGCGGCGTATTTTCGGTGTCCCAAACCCGGAGACTGAACTCGATCGAATGTTTTCTTTCTAGTTAGAAAGATTACAGGGCGGTGAGTTTGACGGGGCTCCTGCTTCTCCGGTCTCACGTGCTGAATTCGGATTTAACGAAGGTTGATTTTTACGTTTTCGAGTATCTGGCATGCCAATAGGGGAGTTGCCGGCCCGTCGGGCGGACAGCTGCGCGTCAGCAGGCTTTGTTGGGTGATTGCAACGATTTACCCGGCCCAAGCGCCCAAACGCCTAAGAGAAGACCCTAGGTTGGGCTCGTTACTTCCGGGTAACCCGACCCCATCCCTAACATGAAGGTTTGTTGACGAATTCAAGGCCTTTCTGCCTGTCTGCTTGGTGGATTGATCGTCGACATGCCACCCCAGCCTGTATTTTCCATGCCTAATCAATATTCCGGTTTCAAACCTGTCCAAAAACCCATCGCTCTGGCCGTTCTCGGCCTGATCCTGGCTCAACATGCTGCAGCGCAGCAAACTCCGGTCGAGAATAAGCCCGCCACCGTGGCGGAAACTCCCGCGCCGAAGGCCGAGGCTCCCCAGAAGCTGGACACGGTCGTCGTCACGTCCGGCTCCCGCATCAAGCGCGATGCCTTCAGCTCGCCGGCTCCCATCCAGGTCATCAAGAACGAAGATGCCGCGCTGGCGGGCTTCAGCTCGACGGCCCAGGTTCTGCAAAGCACGTCCGTGACGGGCGGCGCCGGCCAGATCAACAACGCCTTCGGCGGCTACGTCACCGACGGCGGCCCGGGCGCCAACACCGTGGGCCTGCGTGGTTTCGCACCGACGCGCTCGCTGGTGCTGCTGAACGGCCGCCGCATGTCGCCCTCGGGCACCCGGGGTTCCGTCGGCGCCGCCGACCTGAACACGCTGCCCAATTCCATCGTCGACAGCATCGAAGTGCTGAAGGACGGCGCGTCCTCCATCTACGGCTCCGACGCCGTGGCTGGTGTGATCAACATCATCACGAAGAAGGACCTGACGGGCATCCGCCTCGACGCCTCGATCAACCAGACCGAGCACGGCGGCGGCAACGCCTACAACTTCTCGGCCGCCGGCGGCGTGGTCAACGACCACTCGCGCTTCCTGGTCTCGTACAACTTCAGCGAAAACACGCGCATGACCCTGGGTCAGCGCGACTGGACGCGTTGCAACACCGACTACCGCCGCACCAGCGTGAACGGCGTCGTCGGCGAATGGGGCAGCTGGGACACCAAGGACCCGCTGACCGGCAAGCCCAAGTGCTACCCGATCACGGGCACGGGCTCCAACGGCGTGACCATCAACACCATCGGCACGGGCCGTAACCCCGACGGCACTGGCAGCACGGGTAGCGCCACGACCGGCGTGCCTGCAGCAGGCGCGGTGGGCACGACCTTCAACCGCTGGCGTGCGAATTCGGCCGTCACCACCGGCATCGCCGGCTGGGAAGGCGTGGGCGGCGGCTCGACGACCGACAGCAACGTCCGTGACACCTTCGACCCGCGCGTGCTGAACAACACGCTGATGTCGCCGGTGCGCAACCACAACATCTACGCCCAAGGCGCCTTCGACCTGCCCGCACTGGGCGACGCCGAGGTCTACTGGGAACTGCTGTTCAACCGCCGCGACTCGTCGCAGGTCGGCTTCCGCCAGCTGTCGCTGGACTACACCAAGGGCAGCCCGCTGATCCCGGCCAACCTGCAGTTCAGCACCGTGCTGGCGGCTGGCGGTTCGCTGATGACCAACGGCCAGGCCACCGGTGTGCGCGCCTTCATCGGCGCCGGCAACAGCTACTCCAGCCAGTCCGTGGACTTCACGCGCGCCGTCGCCGGCATGCGTGGCTCCTTCGCCAAGTTCAACTGGGACTACGACGTCTCGGTCCAGCACGCCGAAAGCAAGGGCTCCTACCTGTTTGACGGCTTCCGCACCGACCGTCTGGCACAGAGCATGAACGTCGTGGCCAACGGCAGCAGCTACGCCTGCGCCAACACGGCCAATGGCTGCGTCGCCGCACCCGCACTGACCTCGGCCGTCGTGGCCGGTCAACTGCCCGCCGCCTGGCTGGGCTTCGTCTACGACAATTTCACCGGCGTGACGAAGTACAAGGAAGACATCGTGTCGGCCTCGACGACCGGCAAGCTCTTCAAGCTGCCTTACGGCGACGTGAAGGGTGCCGTGGGCGCCGAATTCCGCCGCATGTCCATCGACGACACCCCGTCCATCGACCAGCAGACCGGCAACATCTACAACTTCACGTCGTCCACGCCCACCCGTGGCAGCGACAACGCGACCGACGTGTTCGCCGAAATCGAAGTGCCGCTGCTGAAGGATCTGCCGCTGGCCAAGGACCTGACGGTGAACGGCTCCGCACGCCGCGCGGACTACAAGTCCTACGGCTCGGGCTCGACCTACAAGATCGGTGCCCTGTGGGCCCCGACCAGCTGGATCTCGCTGCGCGGCACCAACGGCACGTCCTACCGCGCGCCGGCCCTGTTCGAGCAATTCGTGGGCGCGACGACCGGCTTCCTGAGCAACGCAGGCGATCCGTGCAACACCCCCACCCCGGGTACCCAGCGCGCGACCAACTGCGCCAGCGAAGGCCTGCCGGCCAATTTCCAGCAGCTCCAGAGCATCACGTCCGTCACCAAGGGTGGCCGTGACTCCGGCCTGGCCGCGGAAACCTCGAAGAACTCTTCGTGGGGCATCATCCTGCAGCCCACGCTGCCGAGCGGCTTTGGTGACGTCACGTTCGCGTTGGACCGTTTCGACGTCAAGGTCGACAACGGCGTCTCGCGCGCCGGCGCCTCCAACATCCTGTCGCTGTGCTATGACGATCCGAAGTTCCGTGCGGGCGGCGGCTATTGCAACCTGATCACGCGCAATGCAAACACCAACGCGCTGACGGTCAACAACAGCTACATCAACCTGTCGACCGACGTCGTCCGTGGCTACGACTACAACCTGCGCTACACGAACGACGTGGGCATCGGCAAGCTGCGTGTGGAACTGCAAGCCACCGAGTACCACTCGCAAGCCGGCAAGATCTTCTCGACCGATCCGCTGACCGAGAACAACGGCCGCGTCGGCGTGCCGCGCTGGTCCGGCGCCCTGGACGTGAAGTACACGGTCAAGGGCTGGACGGCCTACTACGGTACGGAATGGGTCGGCAAGACGTCGAGCTACGCCTACTACGGTGAAGATCCGGCGACCAGCCGCTACAAGATGGACACGCCGAGCTACTTCCTGCACTCGATGTCGCTGTCGTACAGCGACTCGGTCAGCAAGTGGAAGACGACGTTTGGCGTGCGCAACCTGGCCGACAAGACGCCGCCCTCGATCTCGTCGGGCTTCGCCAACCGCGCCGGCAATGCGCCTCTGTACAGCGGCTACGACTACTTCGGTCGCCGCTTCTTCATGAACGTCTCCAAGTCGTTCTGATCGCCTAGTGCTCTGAAGCCCTGGCAGCCCGTGGGTTGCCGGGGCTTTTTTTTAAGCGTGAATCGCATGAAAAACCACTTGAACACCGTGAGCCGGCTGATCGCCGTGGCGGGCGCGGCGCTGGCCGTCGGCCAAGCCGCGCAGGCCGCCGAGGCGCCACCCATCCGCGTCCCGACCATCGAGACGCTGGCGCAATTCCCCGGCATGACGGGATTTCGCATTTCGCCTGACGGCAAGCACATGCTGGCCCTGCAGAGCCAGGGTGACACCCGCAACATCCTGGTCTGGAAGCTCGCCGAGCTGAGCGCCAAGCCGACGGTCATCGGCGCCAGCAACATGCAGATCCGCAGCGCGTCGTTCCTGAAGAACGACATGCTGCAGGTCGAGATGACACAGCCCTACGACCTGCGCGCCGACGAGATCACCAAGACCTTCATCACCAAGCTGCTGTTCACCGACCTCGAGGGCAAGAACTGGATCGAGCCGATGGCGTCCGCCGACATCGCCCGCTCCGAGATCGCCAAGAAGGCGGCGGCGCTGGCCAACCCCACGGTGCTGAACCGGCTGCTGGGCGACCGTGACAACGTCATCCTGGAAAGCGACTCGCGCGGCGACAGCCGTGACATCTACCGCTACAACCTGCGCACGGCCAAGGCCACGCGCATCATGCGGCTGAGCGAGTCCGATGCCCGCGTGCTGGTCAACTCGGCGGGCCAGGTGTGGGCCAAGCAGCGCCTGGGCAGCGACGGTGAGGGCACGTTCACGGCCATCGACTTCCGCGGCAAGGACGGCGCGTGGGAGGAACACTTCCGCAGCTACGTGAAGAACCGTGACGTCGTCGACGTCGTCGCCCCCGGCGCCAAGGCGGGCACGGCCATCATCCGCAGCAACGTCGGCCGCGAGGTCACGGGCCTGTACGAGTACGACATCGCCGCCCGCAAGACGGCGGACACGCTGTTCGAGCACAAGTTCTTCGACGCGACCGGCGTGCGCTCCTTCCGCAACGACGACGCGCCCAACGACGAGGGCTTCGACGGCTTTGCGCTGGACGGCCACCAGGGCAATGACGAGCACTGGGAGAACCCCAAGATGGAAGCGGCTGTGCGTGGCATCGCGCAGGCGCTGGGCATCAAGGAGATCGAGCAGGAACTGCGCAGCGTGGGTGGCAATGACCGCGCGGTCATCCGCTCGTTCGACGGTGTGTCCGTGCGCGTGGCGCAGTACGTGGCCGGCGAGACGCCGACCTACCTGATCCGCGTCAGCGGCTCGACCTACCCGACCGAGCACTACCTGCTGCGCGGCCAGAACATCCAGCTGCTGGCCAAGGAGTTCCCGGACGTCGACAAGCGCGCCCTCGGCACCGCCCGCTTCGTCTACTACAAGGCGCGCGACGGCCTGAATATCCCGGCCTACCTGACGGTGCCCAACCCGCAGCTGTGCGGCCCGGGTCCCTACGCGGCGGTCATCCATCCGCACGGCGGCCCGTGGGCCCGCGACACGATGGACTACGACCGTTCGGGCTGGGTGCCGATGCTGGTGTCGCAATGCCGCGTCGTGCTGCAGCCGCAGTACCGCGGCTCGCAGGGCTGGGGCCGCACGCTGTGGTTCGCAGGCGACCGCGAATGGGGCGGCAAGATGCAGGACGACAAGGACGACGGCGTGAAGTGGCTGGTCAGCGAGAAGCTGGCCGACCCCAAGCGCGTGGCCATGTTCGGCTTCTCCTACGGCGGCTACGCGGCGTTTGCCGCCTCGGTGCGTCCGAACGGCCTGTACAAGTGCGCCATCGCCGGCGCCGGCGTGTCCGACATCGAGCGCATCTGGGCGAAGTTCTTCACCAACCCGTACTTCCAGTCCGGCCAGGAGCCGACGGTGCGCGGCCTGAGCCCGTTGACCAAGGCCGACAAGATCGAGATTCCGATCATGGTCTACCACGGTGACCGCGACCAGACCGTGCCGATCATCCAGTCGGAACTGTTCGTCGACAAGGCCAAGGCCGCCGGCAAGCCGGTGGAGTACCACGCGCTGAAGGACTACGCCCACGGCCCGGCGTGGACGCGCAAGACCAACGCCGACCAGCTCAGGCTGATCAGCGACTACCTGTCCAAGGGCTGCGGCGGCGGCGGCCTCTGACCGGCAGACCGGTTGACCGGTCTTCAAGCGAACGGCGGCCCGAGGGCCGCCGTTTTTTTATACGGGCCGGCTCACACCTTGACCGAGAACGGATTGAAGTTGGTGTTGCTGTCGTAGTGGTCCACGCCCTCCGCACGCTTCAGGAAGGCGACGGCGCGGGCGGTGGCCGGGTACATGACGGCCTCCCAGATCGTCTTGAAGAGGTACTGGCTCACGATGACGGCCATCAGCTGCTCGTGCGGCCAGATGCCCCAGAAGGCGATCAGGAAGAACAGGCCCGTGTCGACGAACTGGCCCACGACAGTGGAGCCGACGACGCGCGCCCACAGGAAGCGGCCCTGCGTCGCGACCTTCATCTTCGCCAGCACGTAGCTGTTGGCGAAGCTGCCGCAGGCGAAGGCGACCATGGAGCCGGCGACGATGCGCCAGGTGTTGCCGAACACCGCCTCGAGCTGCGGCTGGTAGACGGCCATGAACTCGTTGTGTGCCGGCGGCAGGTGCACGACGACGAAGGCCATGAAGGCCGCGAACAGCAGCGCGCCGAAGCCGGCCCAGACGACACGCCGGTCGCGGCCGTAGCCGTAGACCTCGGTCAGCACGTCGCCGAAGATGTAGCTGATCGGGAAGAAGAACAGGTCCGCGCCGAAGGTGACCGTGCCGAACACCGGCAGCGTCAGCTGCGCCGCCTTGGCCGCGCCGATCAGGTTGGAGCACAGCAGCACGCAGACGAACGCCGCCATGATCAAGTCGTAGTACTTGAAGGAACGTGGCGGCGGGGTCATGAGGGCTCCTTCAGGCTTGGGGTCGTCCGGTGAGTCTCAGCAGCGTCTGGTGCAGCTTGGGCGTGTCGATGGGCTTGGTCAGGAAGTCGTTCATGCCGGCCGCGAAGGCGTCGTCGCGCTCCGACACCAGTGCCGCCGCGGTCAGCGCGACGATGGGCAGCTCGTCGGCCGGGAAGTGCTTGCGCAGCTCGCGGGTCGCATCATGCCCGCCCATGACCGGCATCTGCACGTCCATCAGCACGATGTCGAAGGGCTTGCCCACGCTGGCCGCCGCCAGCACGGCCTCGATGGCCTGGCGGCCGTCGCTGGCCTGGGACACCTCCATGCCCCACTGCTCCAGCTGGGCCACGGCGATCAGCATGTTGACGGGATGGTCCTCGGCGATCAGCACGCGCCGGCCCTGCAGCGCATCGCCGCCGGCGCCCTGGGCACGCGGCTCGCGCGGCTGGTGGGCCACGGGCGCCGGCGCCGCGGGCAGCGGCAGTTCGGCCCAGAAGGCCGAGCCCTTGCCTGGCGTGCTGTCGACGCCCACCTCGCCGCCCATCAGCGTGGCCAGCTCGCGGCAGATGGACAGCCCCAGGCCCGTGCCGCCGAAGCGCCGCGTGGTCGATTCGTCGGCCTGCGTGAAGGCCTGGAACAGGCGGGACTGCTGCTCGGGCGCGATGCCCGGGCCGGTGTCGCGCACCTCGATGTGGACCCACTCGCCGGCGCTGCCGCGTGAATTGACGGCCAGCGCGCGCACGCTGACGGTGATGCCGCCGGTCTGGGTGAACTTGAGCGCGTTGGTCAGGTAGTTGGACAGGATCTGGCGCGTGCGCAGCGGGTCGCCGAACACCCAGGCCGGCAACGCCGGATCGATGTCGACGGTGAAGCTCAAGGCCCGGGCCTGCGCCAGCGTGAGGTAGGCCAGTCGGATGGAGGCCAGCAGCTCGCGCAGCGAGAAGGGCTGGGTCTCCAGCGTGAGGCGCCCGGCCTCGATCTTGGACAGGTCCAGGATGTCGGAGATCAGGCCCGAGAGGCTCTCGGCGCTGTCCATCATCTGGTTGAGGTAGTCGCGCCGCTGCGCCTCGGAGATGTCGGGCTGCTGCGCCAGGCGGCCCAGGCCCAGCAGGCCGTTGAGCGGCGTGCGGATCTCGTGGCTGGTGTTGGCCAGGAAGGCGCTCTTGGCGCGGCTGGCGGCCTGCGCCGCGTCCTTGGCCTGGGCGAGCTGGCTCTCGACGCGGCGGCGCTCGGTGACGTCCTCGATGATCCAGATGGTGCCGCCGCGGCTGGGGTGCGCCGGGTCGACGGCCTGGGCCAGCAGGCGGGCCAGGAAGGTGGAGCCGTCGCGACGGCGCATCGTGCGTTCGGCCTCGACCTGCTCGCCGGCCGCCAGCGCGGCGCCGAGGTCGCGCCCGACCGCCTGCCATTCCTCGACGCCGGGCCAGACGACGCTGCCGTGCTGGCCCAGCAGCGTGCCGCGCTTCCAGCCGAACATGGACTCGATGCGCGGGTTGGCCAGCACGAACTGCTGGTCGCGCGTCAGCGCAATGCCGATGGACGCGTTCTCCAGGATGGCGCCATGCACGAGGCGGGTGCGCTCGCTCTCGCTGACGTCGCGGGCGTACAGCACCAGGTAGTTCTGGCCGTCCATCTCGAAGGGTGCCACCGACACCAGCATGGAGACGGCGCTGCCGTCCTTGCGGCGGAAGCTGATGGGCAGGTTGCTGGCCGTGCCGTCGCGGTGGATGGCCTCGCGGATGGCGGCGCGGTCGGGCGGGTTGTGCCAGATGCCGATCTCCTCGGACGTGCGGCCCAGCACCTCGGCGCCGTCCCAGCCGGTGAGGGCCTCGAAGGCCTTGTTGACCATCGCGTAGCGGCCGCTATCGGCCTCGGTCAGCGTGATGACGTCGGGGCTGGTCGCCACCAGGTGCGACAGCAGGCCCTCCGAGCGGCGCAGCGCGTCCTGCGCGCGGCTCTGCTCGGTCTGGTCGGTGAAGAAGGTCAGCGTGGCCGGCCCGGAGGCGGTCTCGACGCGCACGCTGGTGGCCTGCACGAGGCGGCGCCGGCGCGACAGCGTGCGCAGCCGGTACTCCGCCATGGGCTGCATGGCGCCCGGCGCCATGCCTTCCAGCCGTGCGGCCAGCTGGCGCGCGGTCTCGTCGTCGCCCGGTTCGTAGTGGCTGAACAGGTCCTGGCCGATCATGCTGGAGCGCTGCGCATAGCCGAACATGGCCATCGCGGCCGGGTTGGCGTCCACCACGCGGCCCCAGCGGTGCAGCACCAGCGGGCTGGGCGAGCGGCGGAACAGCTCGCGGTAGCGCGTCTCGGTGGCCTGCACGGTCTGCTCGGCGGCCACCTCGTGCGTCACGTCGCGGCCCACGCCCCAGTAGCCGCGGAAGTTGCCCTGCGCGTCGAAGCGCGGCTCGCCGCTGATGGAGACCCAGAGCGCGCTGCCGTCGCTGCCGGCGCGCCGCGCCACCAGGCCGTGGAAGGGGCGGCGCGACTCGAGATCGGCGCGATGGGCGTCGAGCTCGTCGTCCGACAGGCCCATGCCGTGCACCTCCCACGGCGTCCTGCCCAGGCTGGCCTGCACGTCCAGGCCGGCGCTGCCCGGCCGTTCCTCGGCGATGTGGGTGAAGCGGTACTCGCGGTCCATTTCCCAGTACCAGTCCACGGCCATGCCCAGCAGTCCGCGAAAACGTGTCGTGCGCTCCTCGGCTTCTGCCAGCGAGCGCTGCACCATCTTCATCAGCCCGACACCGGCGATCAGGCCCGCACCCAGCAGGCTGAACTGCACGATGGTGCGCAGCAGCAGGCTGTTCATGGCCATGGGGTGGGTGGCCCAGCCCATGGCCTCGGCCGCCGTCAGCCCGGCCAGCGAGCCGCCGGCCAGCGCCGTCAGCAGCAGGCCCGCGCGCAGGCCCAGCATGCCGGTGGCGAAGGTGACGATGAGGCCGGCCGCCGCCAGGCTCAATGCCCACAGGCCCAGGTCGCGCGACACCGCGACGCTCACCGGCAAGGCGATGACGAGGGCCATCATCAGCAGCGCGACGGCCGGCCGCGCTTCGCGGCGCGGGCTGCGCGAGAGCGTGAGCAGGCGCAGGAAGGCCAGCATCGAGATCAGCAGGGACAGCAGAGGCGGCAGCCAGCCGTCCAGCCATTCGCCGGGCTGGCGGGTGTACCAGAGCAGCCCCGCCACGGGCAGGAAGATGGGGCCGCAGGCCAGCAGGAAGACGCGCGCCGCATGCCAGCGCATGCTGGTGGCCAGCCGCGCGCGCTGCTGCTCGGGCGGCGCTGCGGGGCCGACGAGGCTGCTGATGTCTTCGCCGGCGCGGGCCATGTCAGTGCCGCCCCGCCGCCCGGAGGCGCCGGCGCGCTTCCCCGGGGGGCGGCGAGCGGAGGGCGCGTGGGGGGCGGCTCATTTCAGGCCAGGGCTTGCCGGGTGGCTTCCGCCACGGCGCGGGCGCGCGCGGCGAAGTCGGCTCCCTGGCTGGCGTAGAGGATGGCGCGCGAGGAGTTCACCACCAGCGGCGCCGTGCGGCCCGCGGCCTGCACGACGGCCGCGGCGTCGCCGCCCTGGGCGCCGACGCCGGGCACCAGCAGCGGCAGCGTGGGCGCGAGTTCGCGCACGCGGGCGATCTCGCCGGGGTAGGTCGCGCCGACGACCAGGCCCAGCTGGCCGTTGCGGTTCCACTGCGTCTCGGCGAGATGGGCCAGGTGCTCGAACAGGCGCGGCTGGCCGGGCACGTCGGCCAGGCGCTGCATCTGCCAGTCGTCGCCGCCCTTGTTGGAGGTGCGGCACAGCAGGATGGCGCCCTTGCCCTCGTAGGCGAGGTAGGGCTCGATGGAATCGAAGCCCATGAAGGGCGACAGCGTGACGGCGTCGGCCTGGTAGCGCACGAAGGCCTCGCGGGCGTACTGCTCGGCCGTGGAGCCGATGTCGCCGCGCTTGGCGTCCAGGATGACGGGCACGCCGGGCGCGACGTCATGGATGTGGGCGATCAGCCGCTCGAGCTGGTCCTCGGCGCGGTGGGCGGCGAAGTAGGCGATCTGCGGCTTGAAGGCGCAGACGAGGTCATGGGTCGCGTCGACGATGGCGGCGCAGAAGTCGTAGAACTTGCTGGCGTCGCCCGCCCAGGCGCCCGGCAGCTTGGCCGGCTCGGGGTCGAGGCCCACGCACAGGCGGGAGGAAGAGCGGGCTTGGAGCTGGGCAACGAAGGTCGTCATGTCAGGGCAAAGGCGGAAAGGGGAGCGGTGCGGGCGAGCACGAATTCTGCAAAGGCTTCGGCCGGCAGCGGGCGGCTGAACAGATAGCCCTGCACGGCCTGGCAGCCCTGGCGCCGCAGGAAGGCAAGCTGGCCCTCGGTCTCCACGCCCTCGGCCAGGGTCTGCAGGCCTAAAGCGGCGGCCATGCGGATGACGGCGTCGACGATGGCGCGGTCCTCGGCGTCCTCGGTCAGGTCGCGCACGAAGGACTGGTCGATCTTGAGCTTGCCGACGCGGAAACGCTTCAGATAGCTGAGCGAGGAGTGGCCGGTGCCGAAGTCGTCGATGGACAGCTGCACGCCGCGGGCATGCAGCGCGTTCATGACGGCGATGGCGGCGACCGGGTTGTCCATCGCGGCGCCCTCGGTCAGCTCCAGCTCCAGGCGCCGGGCCGGCATGCCGACCTCGTCGAGCACGCGGCCCACGACCGCCGGCAGGTCGTCGTGGCGGAACTGCACGGCCGACAGGTTGACGGCCATGGTCAGCTCGGGCAGGCCGGCCCGGTCCCAGCGCCGCAGCTGCGTCAGGGCCTCCTGCAGCACCCATTCGCCGATGGGCAGGATCAGCCCCGACGTCTCGGCCACGGGAATGAACTCGGCGGGCGACACCCAGCCGAGTTCGGGGTGGTGCCAGCGCAGCAGGGCCTCGGCGCCGACGATGCGGGCCGCGCCGCCTGCGCCGTACAGCGTATCGCCGCCTTCGGCGTCGAGCGCGAACTGGGGCTGGTAGTGCAGGCTGAGCTGGCCGCGCTCCAGCGCGCGGCGCAGCGCGTTCTCCAGCTGCAGCGCGCGGGCCGACTGGGCCTGCATCTCGCTCGTGAAGAAGCGGTAGGCGTTGCGGCCGTCACGCTTGGCGCGGAACATGGCCGCGTCGGCGCATTTGCACAGCGTGTCGAAGTCGTCGCCGTCGGTCGGGAACATCGCGATGCCCATGGACGGCGTGACGGTCAGTTCCTGCTGGTCGACCTGGAAGGGCGCGCTGGCCAGGGCCATCAGCTTGGTGGCCAGGTGGGCCGCGCCGGCGATGTCGGTCAGCGGCAGCACCAGCACGAACTCGTCGCCGCCCATGCGGGCCACGGTGTCCTGCTCGCGCACGGCGCCGCGCAGGCGTGCGGCGAGCTGGGTCAGCAGGCTGTCGCCGACGCGGTGGCCCAGCGAATCGTTGACGTTCTTGAAGTGGTCCAGATCCAGGAACAGCACGGCCAGCGGCTCGTCGCTGCGGCGCGCGATGTCGATGGCCTGGCTGGCTCGGTCGGCCAGCAGATGGCGATTGGGCAGGCCCGTGAGCGCGTCGAAGAGGGCCAGGCGTTCGGCGCGTGCCTCGGCGGCCTGCTGCTCGGCGACCTTGAGCTCCAGCGCCGCAACGGTCTGGCTGAGCTGCTCGGTGCGCTGGGCGACGAGGGCCTCGAGCTGGGCCTTGGACTGCACCAGGTCCTGCTCGGCCCGCTTGCGGGCGGTGATGTCCTGGGTGATCCAGATCGAGCCGCGCGACAGGTCGCTGCGGTCGATGGCCTTGCTGCGCACCTCGCAGAAGATGGGCGTGCCGTCCTTGCGGCCCAGCAGCATCTCGGCGTGGAAGGAATCGCCGCACGACAGCGGCTCGTAGCAGAGGTCGCCGGCGGCCTTCCAGTCCGCGTCGCTGAGGTACCAGACGCGCGACAGCTGGCCGTCGAGTTCGCCGGGCCCGTAGCCGAACAGCTGCTCGAAGGCGCGGTTGCAGCGCGTCACGCGGCGGCCGCGCAGGAAGACGATGCCGACCATGGCGTGGTCGAAGATGAGCTGCTGCTCGGCATGCAGGTCGGCCAGCGCCGCATCGGCCAGCTTGCGCTCGTGGATGTCGTCGACGATCCAGATCGAGCCGGCGGCCGGGTCGGCGGGGTCGATGAGGCGACCGGTCAGGTGGGTCCAGAAGCGCTCGCCGTTCTGGCGCCGCATCAGCTGCTCGATGCGGAAGGTCTCGCCGGCCGCCAGCACCGGATAGGCGCGGCGGCCCAGGCTGCGGGCCTCGTCTTCGCTCTGGTACAGCTCCACGCTGCTGCGGCCGACGGCCGCTTCGGGGCTGTCGAAGCCGTAGATCTCGGCGTAGCGCTGGTTGCAGCGCACCAGCGTGCGCGCCTTCACGAAGACGATGCCGACGCCCGCATTGGCCAGGATGACATCCAGTTCGCGCAGGGCCTGGCGGAGCGCGGGGTTGTCGCTGGGGTCGGGCGCGAGGCTCATGAAGCGTCTAGCGGGCGGCGGCAGTCTGGGGGGCGGGCAAGGATTGGAGCATGACCGGTTATTGTCTGGCCTCATGCAGATCCTCGTCACCGAACGCCTGTCGCTGCGTGAATTCGCACCGCTTGACGCCCCCTTCCTGCTGCGCCTGGTCAACGAGCCGGGCTGGCTGCGCAACATCAACGACCCCGGCGTGCGCAGCGTCGACGACGCGCTGGCCTGGGCCGAAGGCCGGCTCTTCAAGGCCTATCGAGAACTGGGTCACGGTTTCTGGGCCGTGCAGCGGCGCGATGACGGCGAGCTGCTCGGCATGTGCGGGCTGTTCAAGCGGGCGGCCCTGCCCGAGCCCGACCTGGGCTACGCGCTGCTGGCCGAGCACGAGGGCCGCGGCTATGCGCTGGAAGCCGCACGCGCCTGCGTGGACCACGCCAGGACGGTGCTGGGCTGGCCCACGCTGATGGCCATCACCGCCATCGACAACCCGCCCAGCGTGGCGCTGCTGCGCAAGCTGGGCTTCGTCGAGCAGGGCCAGGAACAGCTCGAGGGCTACAACGAGCCCTCGAGAGTCTTCAGGTTGGCGCTCTAGGTGCTCTGAGTCAGTTGGGGACAGAGCGACTCGCTGCGCTCGGGCGGTCTGTCCCGCAAGGCCCACTCTAGTCAGTTGGGGACAGGGCGACTCGCTGCGCTCGAGCGGTCTGTCCCGCAAGGCCCTCAGACTCGCCTGGCCAGGTCCTGCGCCAGGCCGGTGTACGAGCCCGGCGTCATCTTCAGCAGCCGCGCCTTCTCGGCCTTGGGCAGGTCCAGGCCTTCGATGAAGGCGCGGATGGACTCCTGCGTGATGGCCTTGCCGCGCGTCAGCTCCTTGAGCTGCTCGTAGGGGTTGGGCAGGCCGAATCGGCGCATGACGGTCTGGATGGGCTCGGCCAGCACTTCCCAGGCGGCGTCCAGGTCGTCGGCCAGCGCGGCCTCGTTCACTTCGAGCTTGCCCAGGCCCTTGGCCAGCGAGTCATAACCCAGCAGTGCGTAGCCCAGGCCCACGCCCATGTTGCGCAGCACGGTGGAGTCCGTCAGGTCGCGCTGCCAGCGGCTCACCGGCAGCTTCTGGCTCAGGTGCGTCAGCACGGCGCTGGCCAGGCCGAAGTTGCCTTCCGCGTTCTCGAAGTCGATGGGGTTGACCTTGTGCGGCATCGTCGAGCTGCCGATCTCGCCGGCCTTGGTGCGCTGCTTGAAGTAGCCCAGCGAGATGTAGCCCCAGACGTCGCGCGACCAGTCGATCAGGATGGTGTTGGCGCGCGTGAACGCGTCGAACAGCTCGGCCATGTAGTCGTGCGGCTCGATCTGGATGGTGTACGGGTTGAACGTCAGCTTCAGCTGCTTCTCGATCACTTGCTTCGAGAAGCTCTCCCAGTCGTGCTTGGGCCAGGCCGACAGGTGGGCGTTGAAGTTGCCGACCGCGCCGTTCATCTTGGCCAGCGGCTTGACGGCGGCGATGCGAGCGCGGGCCGTGACCAGGCGCGCCACGACGTTGGCGATCTCCTTGCCCACGGTGGTGGGGCTGGCCGTCTGGCCATGCGTGCGGCTCAGCATCGGCGTGGCGGCGAACTGGTGGGCCATCTTGCGCAGCGTCGCGACGATGCCGTCCAGCGCCGGCAGCATGACCTCGTCGCGCGCGGCCTTCAGCATCAGCGCGTGGCTGGTGTTGTTGATGTCCTCGCTGGTGCAGGCGAAGTGCACGAACTCCGCGGCGGCGAGCAGTTCGGGCTGGCCTTCGAAGCTGCGCTTGATCCAGTACTCCACGGCCTTGACGTCGTGGTTGGTCGTGCGCTCGATGGCCTTGATCTCCTCGGCGTCGGCCTCGGAGAACTTCTTCACCAGGCGGCGCAGGCGCGAACGCGCGGCCGACGACAGCGGCTTGAACTCCTTGAAGCCGGCGTCGGAGAGCGCGATGAACCATTCCACCTCGACCTGCACGCGGCGGTGCATCAGCCCGAACTCGGACAGCAGCGGGCGCAGCGCGGCCACCTTGGCGGCGTAGCGGCCGTCCAGCGGCGAAAGGGCGCTGATGGCGGAGTAGTCGGTCGTGGTCATGGCGGGCCGGCGGGTCGTGGAAAACCCGCAATTCTAGGTTTCAGCGCCTGCTGAAAAACCTGATGCGCTCGGCGTGGGCCGGATGCGTCGAAATCGCGACCACGGTTCGCCTGTCCATCGACCAGGGTGTTTGCATGGAAGTGGCGGATGCGCCGCCCCTTGGCGAAGGGCAGGTACAGCCCCAGCGTGACGAGGATGAGCAGCGGGTTGACCGCCCAGATGCGGAAGTACTCGCTGCCGGAGCCGGTGAAGCGGATTTGGAGGACACGCGGCGCGCCGGGCGTGGGCGCGGCAGCTGCTGCGGTGGTGGCTTCAGGGTCGAGCATGGAATCTCCCTTGATGACGGCCACCGTCTGCCGCAGTGGGCCGGGCAACACTCTGGCGACCCGCGGCGAGGCTGGCAACCCCTGTTTCCCGGGCCTGTCGGCCCCGGCCGACAGGCCTTTTTCACGGGCAGGCGCCCAGGGGGCGCTGGCTAGAATCGTTTCGACTTGTGACGCCCGTGCCTGCCCTATGACCATGAAGTTGATCGGATCTCTCGCCAGCCCTTATGTGCGCAAGGTGCGCATCGTGATGGCCGAGAAGAAGCTCGATTACCAGCTGGTGCTGGAAGACGTCTGGGGCAGCGACGCCATCCTGAAGATGAACCCGCTGGGCAAGGTGCCCTGCCTCGTCATGGAAGGCCAGGACTCGATCGCCGGTGCGGTGTTCGACTCCCGGGTCATCGTCGAATACGTGGACACGCTGTCGCCCGTGGGCCGGCTCATCCCCGAGCGCGGCCGCGAGCGCTGCGAGGTGCGTACCTGGGAGGCCCTGGCCGACGGCATCACCGACGCGGGCGTGCTCGTGCGCCTGGAGCGCACGTGGGTCCACCGCACGCCCGAGCAGCGCAGCCAGGCCTGGATCGACCGGCACCTCGCCAAGGTCACCGCGGCGCTGGCCGCGATGAGCCAGGGCCTGGGCGACAAGGCCTGGTGCTCGGGCAATCATTTCTCGCTGGCCGACATCGCCGTCGGCTGTGCCCTGGGCTGGCTGGAGTTCCGCTTCCCGGAGATCGCCTGGCGCGAGACCCACCCCAATCTGTCGCGTCACATGGACAAGCTCTCGCAGCGCCAGAGCTTCATCGACACCGTGCCAAGTTGAAGGCCCCTCGCCTGGTCTCGCACCGCTGAACGCGGGCGAGCCCAGTCGGTCCCCCGAGGGGGACGGCGATGCTTGCGGCATCGAGCCGCAAGCACATCGCCATGAGGGCCGGCTTGGGGGCGGCCCGGCGCTCGGCCCCAAATTCCGTATCAGGCCATCAGCCGTTCGCGCGAGCGGACGTGCAGCAGGCGCACCAGGCGCCAGATGCGGCGTTCGATCTCCGCGGCATCGAGCTTCCACAACGCCGCGATCTCGGCCAGCAGCAGGCCCTGGGCCAGCAGCGTCAGCAGGTGGCGGCTGGCCTGGTCGATCTGGCGGCCGGCGGGGCTGGCATCCCGCGGGGCGGCGGCCTGGCGGGCCACGATGATGGGGCTGCGCTCCAAGCCGAACGCGGCCAGCGCCTGGCGGGCGAGTTGGGGGCCGAGCCCGGCGCGGCGGCCGTGCAGGCGGTGCAGTGCCGCGACCAGGCCGGCGCCGCTGCCGTCGTCCACGTGATAGGCGTTCGCGCCGGCGCTCAGGGCCGCGAACAGCTGCAGGTCGTCGGCGGTGGGCGTCAGCAGCAGCAGTTGCGGCCGCACGGCCAGGCGGCCGAGCTCGTGGGCGACGCGCATCGCGTGGCTGTCCACCAGGCGCAGGTCGCAGGCGACGATGTCGGGCGCCAGCGCGGCGATCTCGTCGAGCGCGTCGGCCAGCACGTGGCCGCTGCCTGCCAGCGCCACGTCGGGCGCTTGCAGCAGCAGGGCGCGCGTGCGCTGCAGCGTGGTCTCGCCGAGACGGAGGAGGTAGACGTTGGGCATGGGCAGCGGCGCGGGGCGCCCGCATTGTGCGGGGTTCGCGCGCCGTCTTCGAGCCGTGGCCGGCGCGTCGGCGTCCTGTCTCAGCGCGTGCGTGCGATGGCGCCCTGCGGCGCAAAGCTGTGGGCGCTGGCCAGCGGCCAGTAGATCTTGAAGGTGTTGTGCGGCAGCTCGCCGCGCAGCACCGAGCCGGGCTCGACGAACGGGATCAGGTTGGCCAGCAGCCGCACCTCATGCTTGTCCAGCCGGTGCACGATGTGCTGGGCCGTGATCTCCTGCGGGTGGCACAGGCCGGCGGCCTCGACCAGCTCCTTCAGCGCCTTCAACGTGTTCTGGTGGAAGTTGGCGACGCGCTGGGCCTTGTCGGGCACGACGATGGCGCGCTGGCGGACCGGGTCCTGCGTGGTCACGCCGGTGGGGCAATGGCCCGTGTGGCAGGCCTGGGCCTGGATGCAGCCCAGCGCGAACATGAAGCCGCGCCCGGCGTTGCACCAGTCCGCCCCCAGGGCCATCAGCCGCACGATGTCGAAGGCGGTCGTGACCTTGCCGGCGCAGCCCAGCTTGACCTGGTCGCGCAGGTTCAGGCCCAAGAGCGTGTTGTGCACCAGCAGCAGCCCCTCCTGCAGCGGCGCGCCGACGTTGTTGGTGAACTCCAGCGGCGCCGCGCCCGTGCCGCCCTCGGCGCCGTCGACGACGATGAAGTCGGGCGTGATGCCGGTCTCCAGCATGGCCTTGGCCAGCGCGAACCATTCCCAGGGGTGGCCGATGCAGAGCTTGAAGCCGGTGGGCTTGCCGCCGGACAGCGTGCGCAGCTTGTCGATGAACTGCATCATCTCCACCGGCGTCGAGAAGGCGCTGTGGCGGGCCGGCGAGATGCAGGCCTGGCCCACCGGCACGCCGCGCGCGGCGGCGATCTCCTCGGTCACCTTGGGGCCGGGCAGCACGCCGCCGTGGCCGGGCTTGGCGCCCTGGCTGAGCTTGAGCTCGATCATCTTGACCTGCGGGTCGCGGGCGGCGGCCTCGAAGCGCTCCGCGCTGAACGAGCCGTCCTCGTTGCGGCAGCCGAAGTAGCCCGAGCCGATCTCCCAGATCAGGTCGCCGCCGTGCACGCGGTGGTGGGCGCTGATCGAGCCCTCGCCGGTGTCGTGCGCGAAGCCGCCCAGTTTTGCGCCCTTGTTCAGCGCCAGGATGGCATTGGCGCTCAGGGCGCCGAAGCTCATTGCCGAGATGTTGAAGACGCTGGCCGAATAGGGCTGGGCGCGGCCGGCGCCGATGGTGATGCGGAAGTCGTGGCTGGTCAGGTGCGTGGGCGCCAGCGAATGGTTGATCCACTCGTAGCCGCGCGCGCTGACGTCGAGCTGGGTGCCGAAGGGGCGCTGGTCGGGGTCGCCCTTGGCGCGCTGGTAGACGATGGAGCGCTGGGCGCGCGAGAACGGCGCGGCGTCGTTGTCACCTTCGAGGAAATACTGGCGGATCTCGGGGCGGATGAACTCCAGCAGGAAGCGCAGATGCCCGATGACGGGATAGTTGCGCAGGATGGAGTGGCGCCGCTGGCGCACGTCGCGCAGGCCCAGCAGCGTCAGCGCGAGGAAGGCCAGCACCAGCACGCCGTTCGTCAGGCCCTTCGTCCAGCCGATGGCGAAGAACAGCGCCAGCAGGCCGCACAGCACCCACGTCAGGTAGCGCAGCGGGAAATGCTCGTTGATGCGTCTCGTCCAGCCGGGCCAGGCAAGCATGTGGGATCCTCAGAAAACATGACCGGCGCAGCTTAAGGCCGCAGGCAAGCACAATCGCCACGCATCAACCCTCAAGGCGCCCGTCCATGAAGTCCCTGTTCTCCGCGATCGGCTGGCTGTTCTCCAAGGCCTGGTGGCTGCTCGACGGCACGCGCCGGGCGCTGATGAACCTGTTCGTGCTGCTGCTCATCGTCATCGTCGTGACGGCGCTGCTGACGCGCGGCCCCAAGCCGCTGGCCGACAAGACCACGCTGGTGCTCAAGCTCGACGGCAACCTGGTCGAGCAGTTCTCCGGCAGCCCGCGCGAGCAGCTGATGGCCCAGGCCCAGGGGCGCAGCACGCCGCGCCAGACCCGGCTGCGCGACGTGCTGGCCGCGCTGGACCAGGCCGCCCGGGACGACAAGATCAGCGCCGTGCTGCTGGACGTGGAGGACTTGCAGGGCGCCGGCCAGGCCGGCCTGCACGAGGTCACGGCCGCGCTGCAGCGCTTCCGCAAGGCCAGCGGCAAGCCCGTTGTCGCCTACGCCGACAGCTACAGCCAGCGCGGCTACTTCCTCGCCGCCCAGGCCGGCGAGGTCTACCTGCACCCGATGGGCATGGTCATGCTGGAGGGCTTCGGCCGCTGGCGCACCTACTACAAGGACGCGCTGGACCGCATCGGCGTGACGCCGCACGTCATCAAGGTGGGCACCTACAAGAGCTTTGCCGAGCCCTACACCGCCACCGGCCCCAGCCCCGCGACGGTGGAGGCCGAGGGCCTGGTCTACGGCGAGCTGTGGAGCGGCTTCACGACTGCCGTCGAGACCGCACGCAAGCTGGAAGCCGGCGCCATCGGCCGCAGCATCGACCAGATCCCGCAGCTGCTGGCCGCCGTCAAGGGCGACGCGGCCCAGATGGCCGTGCAGGCCAGGCTCGTCGACGGCTTGAAGACGCGCGACCAGATGCGCGAGCTGCTCATCGCCAAGGGCGCGCGGGACGAGGAGAGCAAGAGCTTCCGCCAGGTGTCGCTGAGCCAGTACCTGGCCTACGTGAAGAGCGCCGGCAGCCCGAACAAGCTGCAGCCGGGCATCGGCGTCGTCGTGGCCGAGGGCGAGATCGTCGACGGCGATGCCGGCCCGGGCCGCATCGGCGGCGACTCCACGGCGCGCCTGATCCGCAAGGCGCGCGAGGACGAGGCCATCAAGGCCGTCGTGCTGCGCGTGAACTCGCCGGGCGGCAGCGCCTTCGCGTCCGAGATCGTGCGCCGCGAGCTGGAGCTGACGCGCTCCGCCGGCAAGCCCGTCGTCGTCTCCATGGGCGACGTGGCGGCCTCGGGCGGCTACTGGATCTCCATGGCCAGCGACGCCGTCATCGCCGACGCCGGCACCATCACCGGCAGCATCGGCGTGTTCGGCATCCTGCCCACGGCCGAGGGCCTGATGGACAAGCTGTCGCTGCACACCGGCGGCGTCACGACGACCTGGCTGGCCGGCGGCTACGACCCGCGCCGCCCGCTGGACCCGCGCCTGAAGGCCGCCGTGCAGTCGGGTGTCGACAACATCTACGCCCGCTTCACCGGCCTCGCCGCCCAGGCGCGCAAGAGCACGCCGGAGAAGATCGACGTCGTCGCCCAGGGGCGCATCTGGACGGGCGCGCAGGCGCGCGAGCGCGGCCTGGTGGACCGCCTCGGCAGCTTCGACGACGCGGTGCAGACGGCCGCTCAACTGGCCAAGCTGGAGGTCAAGGCCGGCGAGAAGCCGCGCCTGGCCTACGTGGAGCGCGACCTCAGCCGCAGCGAGCGCCTGATCGCGTCGCTGACGGACGTGCTGGCCCCCTCGCTGGCCCAGGCCGTCGGGCAGTCGCTGGGCCTGGACGCGCTGCCCGCGCCCATCGTCGAGGAGCTGGCGGTGCTCAAGGAGCTGTCCAAGGTGGCGGCACGCGGGCAGCTGGACAAGGCGGCAGTCGTCCACTGCCTCTGCGGCGCGCCCTGAGCCGGCGCCGCGCCGCGGGCAGAAAGATCCGCTCGGTGGGAACAACTCCACACCGGGCGGGACTTTTCGCCCTGTGTTCGGCAAATCGCAAGGCGCGGCCAATCTCTTCTTGCCAGCATCGACCCGATCATTAGCATTCGGACGAGGAGGTCGCACCCGGCGGCCCGGCAAGGAGCAAGGAAGCAAGCCCATGAATGTCGCCACCTGGATGCGCAGTTTCACGATCCGTACCCGCATGCACGGGGCCATCGCCATGGTGCTGGTGATGTTCGCGCTCCTGGCCCTCACCGGCCTGCTCGGCGGCCGCCAGCTGACGGCGCTCCATGCCGAGGGCACCGCGCGCACGACGCAGGACGCCCAGCAGCTCACCGCCATCCGCCAGGCCCTGGCCGAGGTGCGGCAGGCGGAAGGCCTGCCGGAGCGCTCCAGGGAGACGCTGCGCGAGATCGAGAAGCGCATGGAGACGATGACCGGCACGGTGGACCGCCAGGCCCGCGCGGCCGAGGCCGGGTTCGCTGCCGAGATGCAGCGCATCGGGTGGCGCGCGCTGGTCGTGCTGGCCCTGGTGCTGGTGCTGGTGGTGCCGCTGACGCTGATCAACTCCTCCACCATCACCACGCCCATGCGCTACGCCTGCACGGTGGCCCAGTCCATCGCCGGCGGTGACCTGAACAACGACGTGCGCGTCGCCGGCCGCGACGAGGCTGCCGACCTGCTGCGCGCGCTGGACGCGATGCAGGCCAGCCTGCGCGGCCTGGTGAGCCAGGTCAAGACCTCGGCCCTCAGCATCGAGACGGCCAGCGACGAAGTCGCCGCAGGCAACCACGACCTCAGCCAGCGCACCGAGCGCACCGCCTCCAGCCTGCAGCGCACCACCAATTCCATGGACGAGCTGACCCAGGGCGTGCGCCACGGCGCCGATGCGGCGGGCAAGGCGCGCGAGCTGGCCGCGGGCGCGGCCGAGGTGGCACAGCGCGGCGGCCAGGAGGTGTCCGAGGTGGTCGCGACGATGGACGAGATCAACACCAGCTCGCGGCGCATCGGCGACATCGTGGGCCTGATCGACAGCATCGCCTTCCAGACCAACATCCTGGCGCTGAACGCGGCCGTCGAGGCGGCCCGCGCGGGCGAGCAGGGCAAGGGCTTCGCCGTCGTCGCCACCGAGGTGCGCTCGCTGGCGCAGCGCTCGGCGGGTGCGGCGCGCGAGATCAAGTCGCTCATCACCGCCAGCGTCGAGCGCACCGAGACCGGCGCGCGCCTGGTGCAGCATGCGGGGGCGACGATGCAGGAGATCGTCGACAACGTGCAGAAGGTCAGCGACATGATCGGCGAGGTCGCCGCCGGCGCGGCCGACCAGAGCGCGCGCATCGGGCAGATCAACGGCGCCGTCAGCCAGCTCGACGACATGACGCAGCAGAACGCCGCGCTGGTGGAGCAGTCGGCGGCCGCCGCCGACAGCCTCAAGCAGCAGTTGCAGCTGCTGACGGGGGCGGTCGCGCAGTTCAGGCTGGATGGCAATTCTCACTAACGACCTGGCTGGGCGGTCCGCCTAGACTCCTTGCATCACGGGCAGTCCAGGGAGTGGATGCATGGCGGGTCGGAAGAGGATGCGACGCTTCGGCGCAGGCGTGGCAGTCCTGGGTCTGGCGGGTTTGGCATGGGTTGGTGCTGTCTGGTGGGCCGACGCTCCTGTGGTTCCCTTGGTGCAGTCCGACGCCGCGCAAGCTGAAGCCGCCGCAGCGGTGGTGGCGGCGAGCAGCGCGAGCGGGGGAGTTTCGCTGGCCGTGGCTGGCGCTGCCACCGTTGCCTTGAAATCGGGGCTGCCGAGCGACCCAGGACGTGATCTCGTCAGGGAGATCCAGGACGCCTTGGCTCTGGGCACGCCAGCGGGAGCGCTGACGGCAGCCGAGCTGATTGGGCGTTGCCTTGGAGCCGACCGCCGGGTGACGGAGCTCTTCGAGGCCCAGAGCCAACAAATCTTTCAGGGCGTGCTGGCGAAGAAGATGCTGAGTCTGTTCGGGGTCGATGAGCAGCGCCTCATCGAGCACATGCAGAAGGAGCAGCGCAATTGCCAGGGACTGGACGCCCAAACGCGGTCCATGAGGCCGGCTCTCTTGCAGAGGGCCCTGGATGCACGCGTCGAAGGAGCACCCCTGCGCTATCTCGAATGGCTGGTGGAAACACAAGGCGACAAGACCGACCCGGCGCAACTGCAGGTATTGCGTCAGCGCATCCGTGACGAAGCGGATGCCGGATCGATGGTTGCCATGTATGCACTGGCCAGCGAGAAGCTGCCGCTGGCGGTGAGTGCCGAGGCCAGGCACTCCTACCTGCGGGCAACGGATCACATCGAGGAGAGCTGGGTGAAGGACGATGCGATGGCGGGCTTCCTCAAGCCCGTGCTTGCCATGAGACAACTGTTGGGCGGTCGTGGGGCCGACCCCTCGTTGACGCCCGAGCAGTTGCAGGTCGCCGAGCAACAGGCGCTACGCCTCTTCGAGGCTTACCGGCGCCGCGAACTGGCACGCCATCGGAGCGTCGGCTAAACCTGCCGCTTGCAAGCGTCGATTTGTTCCGGATTGCGGGCGCATCAGTAAATGCCGCTACATAGGGCGCCGAGATCAACCGGCGTCCGCAACAGCGCCGCCGGCTCACGGCCAGCGCGGCGAAGCCCATCGCCAGCAGCGCCAGGCTGGCCGGCTCGGGCAGCAGGCGCACGCCTTCGAGCGTGCCGTCGACCTGGGCGATGTCTCAGCTGCTGAAGATGCCGAGATCGCCGCTGCGCATGATGACGTTGAGGGCCGACATACCGCCCGCGTCGTTGAAGTCGTTCAGGCCGAAGGTCAGGCCGTCGACCAGGGGCGGCACCGACGCATCGGTCGGCACCGCGTCGTTGCGAACGAAGGGCTGCCGCCGGCCGCCGGGTTGAAGCCCGAGGTGAAGGGACCCAGGCCGCCGATCATGATGCTGAAGGTGATCGAGGCCTGGTTGTAGCGGTAGCGACCGCCAGCCTGCCCGAGAAGGTTGGCGCTGGTGCCGAAACCCACATCGATGGTGAAGGCGTTGCCCGCTGCAATGGGCACACCAACAGTCCCCGATACGGTATCGATATGCCCGCTGAACTGCCACATGACCGGCATGGCGCCGGCCACCAGAGGAAAAGCGACCGCCTTGGCAGCGGCCGCAAGTTGCGACTTGATCTTCATGCGGAATGCCCCCCGACGGGTCGGTTGCTCTTGTTGGTGCGCCTGTCTCGGCGTAGACGTCGCATGTAGGCGAACCCGGGCCGAGTTTGTGTCTGCGGATTTGCGGCCGCACCTCGAAGCGTGGGCCTGGCAATCCCCTAGTTTCAAGTGGCCAATCGCTATACTCCTGGCTCAGCGCCGATTTGTTCCGGATTGCGGGCGCTCTACAAATGCCGCTAAACAGGACTCCGAGGCAACCGGCGTCCGCAACAGTGGCCGCCGGTTTTGTTTTCTTGGAGTAGGGCCATGACGGGCCGAAGCGTGGGCGAGGTATCGCCCCAGAGCTTTCATTTCGACGAGCCGCTGCCGCTGCGCAGCGGCGCCAGCCTGGGGCCTTACGACCTGATGGTCGAGACCTATGGCCGGCTCAACGCCGAGCGCAGCAATGCGGTGCTGGTCTGCCATGCGCTGAACGCCAGCCACCACGTGGCCGGCAGCTACGCCGGCCAGGCCAGGAGCGAGGGCTGGTGGGACAACCTCATCGGCCCGGGCAAGCCGCTGGACACCGACCGGTTCTTCGTCATCTGCGTCAACAACCTCGGCTCCTGCTTCGGCTCCACGGGGCCCATGCATGTGAACCCGGCGACCGGCCGGGCCTGGGGCGCTGACTTCCCCGTCGTCACCGTGCAGGACTGGGTGGACGCGCAGGCCCGTGTCGTCGAGCGCTTCGGCATCCTGAAGCTGGCGGCCGTGCTGGGGGGGTCGCTGGGCGGCATGCAGGCGCTGGACTGGGCGCTGCGCTACCCCGAACGCCTCGCCCACTGCATCGCCATCGCGACGGCGCCCAACCTGTCGGCGCAGAACATCGCCTTCAACGAGGTGGCGCGGCGCGCCATCGTGACCGACCCCGACTTCCACGGCGGCCACTTCTACGCCCATGGCGTGGTGCCCAAGCGCGGCCTGCGCGTGGCGCGCATGATCGGCCACATCACCTACCTCAGCGACGACGTGATGGCCGAGAAGTTCGGCCGCGAGCTCAAGAGCGACGCGCTGGGCTATTCGACCCAGGACATCGAGTTCCAGATCGAGAGCTACCTCCGCTACCAGGGCGACAAGTTCAGCGACTATTTCGACGCCAACACCTATCTGCTGATCACGCGCGCGCTGGACTACTTCGACCCGGCGTCGGAGCATGGCGGCGACCTCACTCGCGCCTTTGCCAGCGCACGGGCCAGGTTCCTGGTGGCGAGCTTCACGACCGACTGGCGCTTCTCGCCGGCGCGCTCGCGCGAGATCGTCAAGGCGCTGCTCGACAACCGGCTGGATGTGTCCTACGCCGAGATCGACGCCCCGCACGGCCATGACGCCTTCCTGCTCGACGACCCGCGCTACCACGGCGTACTGCGGGCCTATTTCGAGCGCATCGCGAGCGAGCTGTGCCCGGCCGCCCGGCCGCTGCAGATCAAGGGGGTGGCCGTATGAGCGCAGCGCCGGGCCGCCCCAAGCAAGCTCGCTCCCCCCTGGGGGGACAGGCCGCAGGCCGAAGGGGGCACCAATGAGTTTCGACCCTGCCATCGCGGCGCTGGTGCCGCCGGGCTCGCGCGTGCTGGACCTGGGCTGCGGCACCGGCGAGCTGCTGGAGCACCTCATCAGGCACAAGGGCTGCAGCGGCTACGGCGTGGAGCTGGACGACGCCAACCTGCTGGCCTGCGTGAACCGCGGCGTCAACGTCATCCAGCGCAACCTGGAGGAAGGCCTGTCCATCTTCGAGGACCAGAGCTTCGACGTCGTGCTGCAGCTGGAGACGCTGCAGCATCTGCGCAATGCCGAGCAGATGCTCAAGGAGACGGCGCGCGTCGGCAAGATGGGCATCGTCAGCTTCCCCAACTTCGCCCACTGGCCCAACCGGCTGCAGGTGCTGCTGGGCCGCATGCCGGTGACGCGGGCCCTGCCCTACGAGTGGTACGACACGCCCAACATCCGCGTCGGCACCTTCGCCGACTTCGGCGTGCTGGCGCGCAAGAACCGCCTCAAGATCCTGGACAGCTTCGGCCTGCAGAACGGCCAGCCGGTGCGCTCGCTGCCCAACCTGATGGCCAGCGTCGCGGTGTTCAAGTTCGAGCGGGAGTGAGGTGAGCCCCTCGTCCATGCCGTCCCGCTGGACGCTGGCGGCCCACGAGGGTCCCGACGTTCAGACGGCGGCTCAGGCCGACTTCTTGTGGGCCTTCTTGCCGGCCTTCTTCTTGTGCTTGGCCTTGGCAGACTTCTTCTTGGCGGCCTTGGCCTGCACGCCGCTGCTGACGTGGCTGCCCTTGTGGTGCGGGGCCACGCGCGCCTCGGCGGCGGGGGCGGCGAAGGCTGCCGTCAGGGCGATGGCGAGGGCGGCGGCAAGGGTCTGGATCTTCATGGTGCAGGCTTTCTGGAACGAATGCCGCCAGCCTACCTCAGGGCCGCGGCCCATCCTGATCGGAGCCCGTCCGCCGATGGCCGCTCAGGATCCGTGGCGTCAGCCTGCGCAGCCGACGGAATCTGCGGACGCGCCTGCGCACACCACGCGGTTGCGTCCCTGCGCCTTGGCGGCGTAGAGGGCCTGGTCGGCATCGTGGAAGAGGCGGTCCAGCTCGGGCAGCTCGCGCGCCTCGGCGCAGGCCACGCCGAAGCTGGCACTGACGCGCAGCGTCAGGCCGTCGGCCGTCGTGACGGGCGTGTCGGCCAGCGAGGCGCGTAGCCGCTCGGCGAGCTGCATGGCCTGGTCGGGGGCGCAGTCGGGCGCCAGCATGACGAACTCCTCGCCGCCGTGGCGGGCCAGCAGTTCGCCCTCGCGGATTTCGCTGCGGGCATGCGCGGCGGCAGCCTGCAGCACCTCGTCGCCCACCAGGTGGCCGTACTGGTCGTTGATGCGCTTGAAGTGATCCAGGTCGAAGACCAGCAGCGCCACCGGCCAGCCGTGGCGGCGCGCCTGGGCCAGCAGGCCCCCGGCGCGCTCGGTGAAGGCGCGCCGGTTGGGCAGGCCGGTCAGGAAGTCGGTGTCGCTGGCGACGCGCAGCTGCTCGATGAGCCGCTCGCGCTCCGCCTCCAGCGCACGGCGGCGCGCCGTCGCATCGCGCAGCGCCGCGACGGCGCGCTGCATGTCGCCGATCTCGTCGTCGCGCGTGGCCGGTGGCAGGTGGTCGCTCGGCAGGCCGCGGCCGGCCATGATGCCCTTCATCGCCTGCGTGCCGCGCAGCAGCGGCAGCAGCACGCGATGCCGGATCAGCAGGAAGACGGCCAGCTCGATGCACAGCACCGCCAGGCCGAGGCCGGCGTTGATGGCCATGCGCCGGCGCGCCGCAGCGACGTGCGCAGTGGCGGCGTCGCGTGCGGCGGTGAACAGCGTGTCGCGCAGATCGACGATGCTCTTCATCGGCGGCACGTAGCGGCCGACGAAGCTGGCCGAGTCCACGCCATAGGGCTTGCCGGCGACGCCGCGCTCGGTCACCTCGCGGATGAAGGGCAGGCCGTCGGCGAAGTAGTGCGCGTCCATGGCCGCGATGGCGGCCTGCAGCGGCGCATCGGCCCGGCGGGCCGGCAGCCGGATGAGCTTGTGCAGCTGCTCGATGCGGCCCGTCAGCAGCGCGATCTCGCGCTGTTCGTCGGGGCCGAGCGGCTGCTGCGTCGCCAGCGGTGCGGTGAACTGCGAGCCGAGGCGGCCGGCGTACTCGCGCAGCTCGGCGGCGTAGCGCGCGCCGACCAGGGGCATGGCCAGCTCAGGGTAGGCCGTCTCCGCCGCGGCGGACTGCGTCGTCACGCCGCCCAGCACGGTGTCGATGACGGCGAACATCTGGTCGATGGGGGCGCGCGTCAGGCGCTGGCCCGGCGCACTGCGCTGCGCATGGGGCAGGGCGGCGACGCGGTCGACCTCGAGGCGGGCGCCGGCCAGCTCCTCGCGGGCCCGTGCCAGCTCCGCATGGGCCGACACCGAGGCCGGGTCCGGCGAGTCGGCCAGCGCGGCCAGGGCCTCGTCGAAGGCGGCGTCGGTGATGCGGCGGAATTCGGTCAGCCGCGCGCGCTTGCCGGGGTCGGGCGGTTCGGTGTCGTTCAGCACGGGGATGGCCGGGCCGCGTTCGGCCGAAGCCTTCTCGGCGACCTTCATGCCCAGGTAGGCGCGCTGCATGGCCGCCAGGCCCCGTTCGGCTGCGCCGACCTGGCGCCAGTCGGCCCAGATGGAGCGCAGCAACAGGGCCGTCACCAGGCTGAGCAGCAGACCGGTCGTCAGCAGGAAAAGGCGGGTCAGACGCATGGGCAGCGGGGCAAGCGCGCATTATGGGAGCGCCTAAACTGCCTGCCTGTGTCACCGACACCCCGGAGTACCCATGAATGCACGTGATCCCCATCTGCCGCTGCAGGCCGACGAAGCGAGCGCGCTGGGCGCCTTCGCCTCGGCGCTGTGGGACGAGGAAATCGTCCCGGCGCTGACCGACTACATCGCCATCCCCGCCAAGAGCCCGATGTTCGACGCCGACTGGGCGGCGCACGGCCACATCGAGAAGGTGCTGACCCAGGCCGCCGCCTGGGTGGAGGGCAAGAAGGTCGCCGGCCTGAAGCTCGAGGTGGTGCGCATCCCCGGCCGCACGCCGGTGATCTTCTTCGAGGTGCCGGCCACCAAGGCCGGCAGCACCGACACCATCCTGCTGTACGGTCATCTGGACAAGCAGCCCGAGTTCAGCGGCTGGCGCAGCGACCTGGGCCCCTGGACGCCCAAGTACGAGAACGGCCTGCTCTATGGCCGCGGCGGTGCCGACGACGGCTATGCGGTCTATGCGTCGCTGACGGCCATCATGGCGCTGGACCAGCAGGGCATCCCGCGCCCGCGCTGCGTGGGCGTCATCGAGACCTGCGAGGAAAGCGGCAGCTTCGACCTGCCGGCCTACATCGACCTGCTCAAGCCCCGCCTGGGCAATGTGTCGCTGGTGGTCTGCCTGGACTCCGGCGCCGGCAACTACGACCAGCTGTGGCTGACGACCTCGCTGCGCGGCATGGTGTCGGGCGTGCTGAAGGTGGAGGTGCTGACCGAAGGCATCCACAGCGGCGACGCCTCGGGCGCGGTGCCGTCGAGCTTTCGCATCCTGCGCCAGGTGCTGGACCGCCTGGAGGACAGCAAGACGGGGCGGCTGCTGCCCGAGAGCTTCCACTGCGAGATCCCCGGCGCACGCCTGGAGCAGGCCCGCGCCACCGCCGCCATCCTGAAGGACGAGGTCTACAAGCGCATGCCCTGGGCCTGCGGCGCGGACGGCGGCCCGGTGCTGCCCGTCACGACCGACCCCGTCGAGGTGCTGCTGAACCGCACCTGGCGGCCGACGCTGTCGGTGGTCGGCGCCGACGGTTTCCCGGAGCTGAAGAACGCCGGCAACGTGCTGCGGCCCTACACCGCGTTCAAGCTCAGCCTGCGCCTGCCGCCGCTGATCGACGGCAATGCCGCGGCGCTGGAGCTCAAGACGCTGCTGGAAGACAACGCGCCCTACAACGCCAAGGTCACGTTCGTGCCCGACGGCCGTGCCGGCGCCCTGGGCGCGACGGGCTGGAACACGCCCGAACTGTCGCCCTGGCTCAGCCGGGCGCTGGAGGAGGCCAGCCAGGCCCAGTTCGGTGCGCCGGTGGGCTACATCGGCCAGGGCGGCACCATCCCGCTGATGAGCATGTTGCAGAAGGGCTTCCCCCAGGCGCAGATGATGGTCTGCGGCGTGCTGGGTCCCAAGAGCAATGCCCACGGCCCCAACGAGTTCCTGCACGTGCCCTACGGCAAGCGGCTGACGGCCGCCGTCGCCCAGGTGATGGCCGCGCACCCCTGATCGAGGAAGGATGGATCAGCTCCGCGCCATCAAGGTTTTCGTCCGCGTCATCGACGAGGGCAGTTTCGCGGCCGCCGCGCGCGCGCTGGACCTGGCGCCGGCCGTCGTCACGCGGCTGGTGGCCGAGCTGGAAGACCATCTCGGCACGCGGCTGCTGAACCGCACGACGCGCCGGCTGTCGCTGACCGAGATCGGCGAGGCCTACCTGGAGCGGGCGCGGCGCATCCTGTCCGACGTGGAGGAGGCCGCAGCGCTGGCCGCCTCGGCCACGCAGGAGGTGCGGGGGCTGCTGCGCATCCTGTGCACGCCGGCCATCGCCGTGCACCAGCTGGCCAAGCACCTGCCCAGGTTCCACCGTGCCTATCCGCTGGTGACGCTGGAGATCACCTCGCCCGGCCCGGTCGAGACGGTGGACGACGGCTACGACCTGACCATCTTCCTGTCCCGCGACCCGCTGGACGGTGACTTCGTCGCCCGGCGCCTGGCGCGCAGCGAGGTCATCATGTGCGCCTCGCCCGACTACCTCGACCAGCGCGGCCGCCCCCAGCACCCCAGCGAGCTGAAGGAGCATGATGCGCTGCTGCCGCCGACGCCCTCGCTGATGCGCGGCCTGACGCTGCAGCGGGGCGACGGCGCCGAGGAGATCACGCTGCCCATCGTGCCCTCGCGGGCGACGCTGTCGACGACGCACATGGACACCAACTACGCCGCCGCCCTGCACGGCCTGGGCGTGGCCGGCCTGCCCAGCTTCATGGTCGAGGACGCGCTGCTGGAGCGGGCGCTGGAGCGGGTCATGCCGCAGTGGCGGCTGTTCGGCACGACGGTCTGGGCCGGCATGCCGACACGCAAGTACGTGCCCGCGCGCACGCGGGCCTTCCTCGACTTCCTGCTGGAGATCTTCGGCGGCGAGGACAAGGATCCCTGGCTGGTGGCGGCCGGCTGCGCGACCAGCCCCTGACGACGGCGCGAACTGTTGCGGCCGCGATGGACATCGCCAAGCTGCTCAGCGCAGGCTGAAGCCCAGCTCGAAGAACTCCGCGAAGCGCGCCTCCATGGCCCGCTTCAGGGGCCCGAAGGCGACGTAGCGGCTGGCCGTCTTGGCCACATGGGCCAGCAGTCGCCGCTCGTCGGCATGGCCTTCGCCCAGCGCCGCCAGCTGCGCCAGGTGCTGGCGCAGCGCGCTCCATTCCAGGCGCCGCCAGTACTCGCCGAAATCGGCGGCAAGCTCCTCGTCGAGCTGGCCCGCCGCGCGGCAGGCCTCCCAGTGGCGCGCGGCCCAGTCGATTTCCCGGGCTTCGTCCCAGGCCAGTTCGGGCGGGCGCAGCAGGGCGGCGATGCCGTCGGTCGCGCTGCCCCCGGGGGCGTCGGCGAGCAGGCGCTGCAGGACGACGTCCAGCCCGCCGGCGGTGCCGTCCGGGGCGATGCGCGCCAGCCCCGCGCGCAAGGCCTCGGCGTCGGGCGGCGTGGGCGGGGTCGGATGGGCGCGCAGCTCGGCACAGGCGGCGCGCAGCAGGCGGTCGGCGTCGTCGGGGCGGGCTTGCAGATCCCGGATCAGGGAGGAGGTTGGCGTCATGGTTTGAAAGCCCTCGTGGATAATCAAATTCTAAGAACCGCCGGCCCCGGCATCTCACCGACTCCGAGCCATCCGTTGCCCGTGCCGCGCCCGTTCCGCCTCCCCCGCCCCGCCCCCCTGACGCCGCTGATCGCCCTGGCCCTGTGCGCCTGGGGCGAGGCCTCCGCACAACAGGCCGCCGACGCTGCCGCGCTGCCGCTGCGCGGCAGCCGGGTGCTGGCCGCGCCGTCCAAGACGGGGGCGTCCAAGCCGGCCCTGGTCATCTCCGCCGGCCAGCTGTCGGCCCAGATGGACCAGCAGGCTCAGGGGCGGCAGGGCGTGGAGCTGCGCTACGGCGAACTGGTGATGAACACCGACCAGCTCGACTACCGCGTCGTCGACGACTTCGCGCGCGCCGAGGGCAACGTCCGCATCAACCACAACGGCAACGTTTTCACCGGCCCGCTGCTGCAGCTGTACGTGAGCCGCTTCGAGGGCGAATTCCTGACGCCCAGCTTCTTCCTCGCCGCGACCGGCGGTGCCGGCAAGGCCAAGGTGCTGAAGTTCCAGGACAGCGAGCACATGAGTGCGACGGAGGGCAGCTACAGCAGCTGCCCGGCGGTGGAGAACCAGGAGCCGGCCTGGCAGATCACGGCCCGGCAGCTGCGCATGGACCTGGCCGCCAACGAGGGCGAGGCCGAGGGCGCGGTGCTGCGCTTCCTGGGCGTGCCCATCCTGGCCGCGCCGTCGATGAGCTTCCCGCTCAGCTCGGCGCGCAAGTCGGGCTGGCTGCCGCCCAACATCTTCCTGGACAACCGCGGCGGCCTGGAAACCGGCGTGCCGTACTACTGGAACATCGCGCCGCAGCGGGACGCGACCTTCACGCCCTTCATCATGACCAAGCGCGGCGTGGGCCTGGACAGCGAGTTCCGCTACCTGGAACCCGGCCACGCCGGCCGCGTCAACGTCGACCTGCTGCCCAGCGACCGCGTCTTCGGCCGCTCGCGCTGGAGCCTCAAGCTCAACAACGACGGCAACTTCGGCGACTGGCGCTACCGGCTCAAGAGCGAGCGGGTGTCCGACGACGACTACTGGAAGGACATGTCGCGCCGCGTCGAGAGCCAGACGCCGCGCCTCATGGCCAGCGACTTCAACCTCAGCCGCCACCGCGAGCTGTCCTGGGGCGCGATCGATACCTATGCCCGCGTGCAGCGCTGGCAGACGCTGCAGGGCACGGACGTGACGGCGCAGTTCGACTCGCCCTATCAGCGCAGCCCGCAGATCGGTGCGCGCATGACGACAGCAGCCGACGAGGCGGTGCTGGACAGCTTCCGCCCCTGGGGCCGCAAGGCGCGGCTGGAGGGCGGGCTGGAGCTGGAATACAACCGTTTCGACCTGCCCGGCTCCGCGCGCGCCGGCCAGGCCAGCGGCGGCCAGCGCCTGCATGCGCTGGGCCATGTGGCGGCGCCGCTGGGCGGCGAGGCCTGGTGGTTCATCCCGCGCGTGTCGGTCAATGCGGCCGCCTACGACCTGGATCGCCCGCAGGCCGACGGCCGCCGCCGCATGGGGCGCGTCATCCCGACGCTGAGCATCGACCATGGCTGGGTGTTCGAGCGCGACACGACGCTGTTCGGCCGCGACTACCGCCAGAGCCTGGAGCCGCGCCTGTTCTACGTGAACACGCCCTTCCGCGACCAGGCCAACCTGCCCAACTTCGACTCGGCGCCCAAGGACTTCAACTTCGACTCCATCTACACCGACAACCAGTTCTCGGGCGTGGACAAGGTGTCGGACCTGCATGCGCTGAGCGTCGGCGCGACCAGCCGCTGGATCGGTGCGAACTCGGGCGAGGAGATCCTGCGCCTGGGCGCCGTGCAGCGCTTCCTGTTCCGCGACCAGAAGATCACGCCGGACGGCCAGCCCGTCACGCAGCGCTTTTCCGACCTGCTGCTGGCCGCCGCCGCCCACCTGGACGAGAAGTGGTGGGCCGACGGCACGCTGGAGTTCAACCCCGAGATCAACCGCTCGGTGCGCTCGGTGCTGCGTGCGCGCTACTCGCCGGGGCCGTTCAAGACGGTCAGCGTCGCCTACCGGCTGGCGCGGGCGCAGAGCGAGCAGGTCGAGCTGGCCTGGCAGTGGCCGCTCTACGGCACGCCCGTCACCTCGCGCGGCGCCGACGGCAAGTCCTGCGGCGGCGCGTGGTACAGCGCCGGCCGCGTGCAGTACTCGCTGCGCGACAAGCGCCTGACCGATTCGGTCGTCGGTTTCGAGTACGACGCCGGCTGCTGGGTGCTGCGCTGGGGCGTCGAGCGCCTGTCCACCGGCCGGGCCGAAACCAACACGCGGCTGATGCTGCAGCTGGAGCTGATCGGCCTGTCACAGCTGGGCTCGAACGCCCTCAAGGTCTTGAAGGACAATGTCCCCGGTTACCGCAGGCTGAGCTCCGACCGCTCGCCGAGTTCAGACTTCCAACCATGATGCATCGCCTCGCTCCCCTTGTTCTGGCCTTTGCTGCCCTTCAGGCCTCGGCCCAGACACCCACGCTGCAGCCGGGGGACTACATCGCCGCCGTCGTCAACCAGGACGTCGTGGCCGCCAGCGAGGTCATCCAGCGCACCGAGCGGCTGCGCCAGGAGGCCCGCCAGCGCGGCGAGGTCATGCCCGAGACCAGCGGCCTGCGCAAGCAGGCGCTGGAGGCGCTGATCGAGGACCGCGTCCTCGTCACCTACGCCCGCGAGAACGGCCCGCGCGTGGACGAGGCCGAGCTGGACCGCGTCGTCGCCAACGTGGCCGCGCAGAACAAGCTGACGATGGAGCAGCTGCGTGAACGCCTCAGGCTGGACGGCACCGACTACAAGGGCTTCCGCGAGAACCTGCGCGACCAGATGATGACCGAGCGCGTGCGCGAGCGCGAGGTGCAGGGCCGCATCAAGGTGACCGACGCCGAGATCGATGCCTATCTCGACAAGAAGCGCGCGGCGCTGGAGCAGGGCGGCCAGATCAACCTGGCCCAGGTGCTGGTGACCGTGCCGGACGGCGCGGCCGAGAGCGTCGTCGCCGAGCGCCGCGCCCGTGCCGAGGCCGCGCTGGCCCGCATCAAGGGCGGCGAGGATTTCGCCAAGGTCGCCCGCGAGGTGTCCGAGGACGGCAACAAGGCCAAGGGTGGCGAGATCGGCCTGCGCCCGGTCGACCGGCTGCCCGACGTCTTCGTCAGTGCCACCCAGGGCCTGACGCCCGGCCAGGTCGCACCGGAGCTGCTGCGTAGCGGAGCGGGCTTTCACATCCTCAAGCTCGTCGAGCGCCAGGGCGCCGCTTCGCTGACCCAGAGCGTGCAGACCCACGCCCGCCACATCCTGCTGCGCCCCTCCGCCCAGCTGACCGCCGAGGTCGCGGCGCGTCGCCTGGCCGAGTTCAAGCGCCAGATCGAGAGCGGCCAGGCCAAGTTCGAAGACCTCGCCAAGGCCAACTCCGAGGACGGCAGCGCTCCCGAGGGCGGTGACCTCGGCTGGATGGGCGCCGGCGGCTTCGTGCCGGAGTTCGAGGAGGCGATGAATGCGCTGCCGCTGAACGGCATCTCGGGCCCCGTCGTGTCGCGCTTCGGCGTGCACCTGATCCAGGTGCTGGAGCGCCGCCGGGTCGATATCGAGATGAAGCAGCTGCGCGAGCAGGCCCGCGGTGCGCTGCGCGAGCAGAAGTACGACGAGGCCTACCAGGAGTGGGTCAAGGACCTGCGCACCAAGGCTTTCGTCGAAGTGCGGGAATGGCTCGACTGAGTTCCCATATTCCCCGCAAGCGCTTCGGTCAGCATTTCCTGACCGACAAGGCGCTGATCGACGCGATCGTCGACCTGATCGACCCGCAGCCCGGCGAGACCCTGGTCGAGATCGGGCCCGGCCTCGGGGCGATGACGCTGCCGCTGCTGGAGCGGCACCAGCCGCTGACCGTCATCGAGCTGGACCGCGACCTGGCCGCGCGGCTGCGCAAGCGCGACGACGTCGAGGTCATCGAGAGCGACGTGCTCAAGGTCGACTTCAAGGCGCTGGCCGCGGCCAAGGGCGCGAAGCTGCGGGTCGTCGGCAACCTGCCCTACAACATCTCGACGCCCATCCTCTTCCACCTGCTGGAGGCGGTGGATGACGTCGTCGACCAGCACTTCATGCTGCAGAAGGAAGTTGTGGACCGCATGGCGGCCGGCCCCGGCGGCAAGGAGTACGGGCGCCTGAGCGTGATGCTGCAGTGGCGCTACGACATCGAGTCGGTGCTGGACGTGCCGCCCGAGGCCTTCGACCCGCCGCCGCGCGTGGATTCCGCCATCGTGCGCATGCAGCCCTTGAAGTCGCCTCCGACCGTGAACCCCCGGCTGCTGGGCGAGCTGGTCGCCAGCGCCTTCTCGCAGCGCCGCAAGCTGCTGCGCCACAGCCTGGGCAAGTGGCTGACGGAGCGCGGCTACGCGGGCCACTTCGACCTGCAGCGCCGGGCCGAGGAAGTGCCGGTCGACGAGTTCGTCGCCCTCGCCCTCGAGGTCTCGGAAACGACAAAGCCCGCCTGAAGCGGGCTTTGTCTCCTCCAGCGACGGCAGCGGAACCGGCTTTGCCGGGCCGCTAGCGGCGCCCCCTTGAGGGGGCCGGCGTCAGCCGGTAGGGGTGGGGTCCTCTATGCCGCGTTGAGCCACATCGAGGTGTCGAAGGCGCTGCACATCATCGGCATGTTCATGCCGAAGTTGGGGTTGCCGATTGCCGACTTTGCGCTTTTCGGCGCAGGCTTCTCAATCACCGGGGCCACCTCAGCAGCCCGCTCCCATGACCCGTTTTCTTGGGAGCGGGCTACTGAAAAGAATAGAAACACCGGAAGGGAATCTTCCTGTCGGCCCAGTAGTCGGCCGTGTCGCGGAAGACGTCGAGCAACTGCTCGCGGGCCTCGCGGTCGAAGCGCACGTTGTCGGGCAACTGCTCCAGCACCACGACAAAGCCCGGCTGGCTGCCGGCCTTGTGGACGAGGTCGGTCATGCAGTCATGCAGCGCGTCCAGGTTCTTGCCGAAATGCGCAGGGAACAGAAAAGCCTGCGCGATGCCGTCGAGCACGTCCTGCTTGGACTGCGCCTCCGACAGGTTGGCGTATAGGAAATGCTGGCCCGCCTCTTGAGCGGCCTGCATCAAGTCCTCGACTCGGTAGGCCCGTATGGCCTGCACGATATTGGGACGGACGGTCTGCAAAAGCATGGTCGCGTTCCTCCTTTCAAGTCACAAAACTGCTTCGATTCCTGACCTTCACCGGGCCGCCGCAGCGCGGATGCGCTGGAAGCTGGCATAGTGATCGGCCGTGTAGTAGCAGACCTCGGGCGCCGTAGGTGGTGAGCCGCCGCAGATGAGGCGGCGGGCACCACGCGTACGGGCACCAGGGGTCTTGACCGTGTATTCGCGGTAGAAGCCGCGAGCCTTGCGGGGCAGCAGGCGCTCGCGATTGCCGAACACCACGCCGTCCTTGGCGTAGGGAAAGGGGCCGCCGGCGAGAATGAGCCGGTGCGTTTCCTGAGCCTGGACGGGCAGCTCGCTCAGCGAAATTTCGGCCAGAGCGGGCGTTGCGGTGGAGATCCCATTGCTGGGGGCTTCCTTGGCTTGAACGCCTCCGGCCAGGCCGGAAAGCAGCAGGGCGGTGGTGACCGCCGAGGCGCCGGAGCGCACCAGCCACGAGAGCAAAGACACGGGTTTACCCTGAATTCGAAACCATCATGGTACCGAAGCGACCCCAAAAGCTCAAGTCAGACCATGCTGCCCGAGCCTGGTATGAGCTCGTGTGAGCATGAGCTCACACTGCTCTAGTGCCTTGTATTTGCGGGAAATATGACGGCGACATGACAGAGTTTTCGACATGAAAACTTCTGTCAATTGGCTGAGCCGGCGCGCTTTTTGCGTCCGTTCTCCCGGAACCCTGCGTGGCGTCAGGCGCGCGCGGCGTTCGCGTCGGCGACCGTCAGGGCCGTCATGTTGACGATGCGCCGCACGGTGGCCGACGGTGTCAGCACGTGCACCGGCTTGGCCGCGCCGAGCAATACCGGGCCGATGGCGATACCGCCGCCGGCGGCCGTCTTCAGCAGGTTGTAGGAGATGTTGGCGGCGTCGATGTTGGGCAGCACCAGCAGGTTGGCTTCGCCGCTGAGCGGGCTGTGGGGCATCAGCTGCTTGCGGTAGGGCGCGTCCAGCGCGGTGTCGCCATGCATCTCGCCATCGACTTCCAGCCAGGGCGCGAGCTGCTGGATCAGGGCCAGCGTGTCGCGCATCTTCACGGCCGAGGGCTTGTCGCTGGTGCCGAAATTGCTGTGCGACAGCAGCGCCGCCTTGGGCACCAGACCGAAGCGGCACATTTCCTGGGCGGCCAGGATGGTGATTTCGGCGAGCTGCTCGGCAGTCGGGTCGTAGTTGACGTGGGTGTCCACCAGCATGACCTGGCGGCCCGGCAGGATCAGCCCGTTCATGCAGGCATAGGTCTTCACGCCGGCGCGCCGGCCGATGACCTGGTCGATGTAGTGCAGGTGGGTGGCGGTCGTGCCCCAGGTGCCGCACAGCATGCCGTCGACCTCGCCCTTGTGCAGCAGCATGCTGCTGATCAGCGTCAGGCGGCGGCGCATCTCGATCTTGGCGAGCTGCTGGGTCACGCCCTTGCGCTCGGTCATGCGCAGATAGGTCTGCCAGTAGTCGCGGTAGCGCTCGTCGTGCTCGACGTTGACGACGTCGTAGTCACGCCCCTGCTGCAGACGCAGGCCGAAGCGTTCGCAGCGCTCGGCGATGACGGCCGGGCGGCCCACCAGCGTCGGGCGGGCCAGGCCCTCGTCGACGACCACCTGGGCCGCGCGCAGCACGCGCTCCTCCTCGCCCTCGGCATAGGCGACGCGCTTGTTGGGCGCGCGCTTGGCCGCGGTGAAGATGGGCTTCATCGTGTTGCCCGAGGCGTAGACGAAGCTCTGCAGCTTTTCGCGGTAGGCGTCCCAGTCCTGGATGGGCCGGACGGCGACGCCCGAGTCGATGGCCGCCTGGGCCACGGCTGGCGCGATGCGCATCATCAGCCGCGGGTCGAAGGGCTTGGGGATCAGGTATTCGGGGCCGAAGCTCAGCGTCGCGCCGGCATAGGCGGCGGCGACCACCTCGCTCTGCTCGGCCTGGGCCAGCTCGGCGATGGCGCGCACGGCCGCGATCTCCATCTCGACGTTGATCGTCGTGGCCCCCGAGTCCAGCGCGCCGCGGAAGATGTAGGGAAAGCACAGGACGTTGTTGACCTGGTTGGGGTAGTCCGTGCGGCCCGTGGCCATGATGGCGTCGTCGCGCACGGCCTTGACCTCCTCGGGCAGGATCTCCGGCGTCGGGTTGGCCAGCGCGAAGATCAGCGGCCTGGCGGCCATGGTCGCGACCATGTCGGCCTTCAGCACGCCGCCGGCGGACAGGCCCAGGAACACGTCGGCGCCCTTGATCACCTCGCGCAGCGAGCGCAGATCGGTCTTCTGCGCGTACTCGGCCTTGTCCGGGTCCATCAGCTCGGTGCGACCCTCGTAGACGACGCCGGCCAGGTCGGTCACCCAGATGTTCTCGCGGGGCAGGCCGAGCTTGACCAGCAGCGAGATGCAGGCCAGCGCCGCGGCACCGGCGCCCGACGTGACCAGCTTGACGTCCTTGACGTCCTTGCCGACGACCTTGAGGCCGTTCAGGAAGGCCGCGCCGACGACGATGGCCGTGCCGTGCTGGTCGTCGTGGAAGACGGGGATCTTCATGCGCTCGCGCAGCTTGCGCTCGACGTAGAAGCAGTCCGGCGCCTTGATGTCCTCGAGGTTGATGCCGCCGAACGTCGGCTCCAGCGCAGCGATGCAGTCCACCAGCTTGTCGAGGTCGCGCTCGTTGAGCTCCAGGTCGAAGACGTCGATGCCGGCGAACTTCTTGAACAGCACGCCCTTGCCTTCCATGACGGGCTTGGACGCCAGCGGCCCGATGTCGCCCAGGCCCAGCACGGCCGTGCCGTTGGTGACGACGGCGACGAGGTTGCCGCGCGAGGTGTAGCGGAAGGCATTGGCCGGGTCGGCCACGATTTCTTCGCAGGCCGCCGCCACGCCGGGCGAGTAGGCCAGCGCCAGGTCGCGCTGGTTGACGAGTTGCTTGGTCGCCGCGATGGCGATCTTGCCGGGCGTGGGGAACTCGTGATATTCGAGCGCGGCCTGGCGGAGTTGGGCGCGTTTTTCTTCTGAGCTGGGCATGGCGGGGATCACAAGGGGCCGACGGGTTGGGGATCATGCCACTGCGGCCGCGTCGGGGCGGTGTGGATCTCCACAGGGTCTAATCGCGGCATGGGTGAGTTCGATCTGATCCGGCGCTATTTTCAGCGTCATCCCGCGGCCGGTTCGGCGGCCGGCGTCGAGGTGGGCGTGGGCGACGACTGCGCCGTGCTCCTGCCCACGCCGGGCGCGCACTGGCTGGTGTCCAGCGACATGCTGGTCGAGGGGCGGCACTTCCTGTCGACCGTCGATCCCGCGCGGCTGGGCCACAAGGCCCTCGCCGTCAACCTCAGCGACCTGGCCGCCTGCGGCGCGACGCCGCGAGGCTTCACGCTGGCCCTGGCCCTGCCGCGCGTCGACGACGCCTGGCTGGATGGCTTCGCCCGCGGCCTCTGGGCGCTGGCCGATGCCGCCGGATGCCCGCTGATCGGCGGCGACACCACGCAGGGGCCGCTGAACCTGTGCATCACCGTCTTCGGCGAGGCGCCGGCCGGCCAGGTGCTGCTGCGCAGCGGCGCGCGGGCCGGCGACGAGGTCTGGGTATCCGGCCGGCTGGGCGATGCGCGGCTGGCGCTGGAGGTGTTCCGCGGCACGGTGGCGCTGGAGGGCAGCGGTTTCGAGAGCGTGCGCCGCGCGATGGAATGCCCGACGCCGCGCGTCGCGCTGGGCCAGGCGCTGCGTGGCATCGCCACCGCGGCCATCGACGTGTCCGACGGCCTGATCGGCGACCTTGGCCACATCCTCGCCGCCTCGGGCGTCGGCGCGCGGCTGGAGGTCGACGCGCTGCCGCGCAGCGCCGTGCTGGCCGCGCAGCCGGCGGCGCTGCAGCAGCAATGCCTGCTGGCCGGTGGCGACGACTACGAGCTGGTCTTCACGGCGCCGCCCGGCGCCCGCCTGCCCGACGCTGGCGTGGCGCTGGCGTGCATCGGCCGCATCGAGGCCGAGCCGGGCCTGCGCGTGGTGGACGCCCGCGGCGCAGTCGTCGAGCACGGGCTGCGCAGCTTCGACCATTTCGCGTCATGAGCGCCGCACCGAGACGCGCCACGCCGGCCTTCATGCTGCGCCACCCGGCGCGCTGGATCGCGCTGGGCTTCGGCAGCGGCCTCAGTCCCAAGGCGCCCGGCACGGTCGGCACGCTGTGGGCCTGGCTGGCCTTCTGGGTCATCGCGCCGTGGATGGACGACGTCCGCTGGGCGCTGCTGATCGGTGTCGGCACGGTGGTCGGCTGGTGGGCCTGCACGCGCACGGCACGCGACATGAACACGCCGGACCCCGGCGCGGTGGTCTGGGACGAGGTGCTGGCCTTCTGGCTCATCCTGTGGCTGATCGCGCCGGCGGGCTTCGTCGGCCAGCTCGTCGCCTTCGGCCTGTTCCGCTTCTTCGATGCGGCCAAGCCGGGGCCGGTGGGCTGGGCCGACCGTCGCTTCAAGGCCGAGCGCGGCGCGCCCATCGGCTGGCGCCAGGGCTTCGGCATCCTGTTCGACGACTTCGTCGCCGCCGGCTGTACGCTCGCCGTCATCGCGCTCTACCGCTTCCTGACGGGGTGATGCCATGTTGGCCGACGACTACGAACTGATCAACCGCATCGCCGTGGCCCTGATCCAGCGCCGCGAGCGCATCGGCACGGCCGAGAGCTGCACCGGCGGCCTCATCGCCGCGGCCTGCACCAGCCTGGCCGGTTCCAGCCAGTGGTTCGAGCGCGGCGTCGTCAGCTACAGCAACGAGGCCAAGGCCGAGCTGCTGGGCGTGCCCAAGGGGCTGATCGCGCTGCACGGCGCCGTCAGCGCCGAGGTGGCCGAGCACATGGCGCGCGGCCTGCTGGCTCATGCGCCCATCGACTGGGCGCTGGCCGTCACCGGCGTGGCCGGCCCCTCGGGCGGCAGCGAGGCCAAGCCGGTCGGCACGGTCTGGCTGGCCCTGGTGCACGGCGGCCGGCCGGCTCAGGTCTGGCGCGAGCACTTCGGCGGCGACCGCCACGCGGTGCGTGCGCAGACGGTGACGGCCGGGCTGGCGGCGCTGTGCGAGGCCCTGGAAGACCGGGACAGCTGAGCGGGAGCTGGTCGGGAGCTGACCGGGCGAGGGCCGCTCAGCCGAGCCTGGCCATCAGGCTCTCGGCCATGAGGCTGGGCACGTCGGGCGGCTGCCAGGCCTGCGCCCAGGCGATGAACTGCTCCTGCGGCACGGGCTTGCAGATGAAGTAGCCCTGGCCTTCGTCGCAACCCAGTCGCGACAGCATGGCCCAGGCCTTGGCGGTCTCCAGCCCCTCGGCCACGACGGTGAGGCCGAGGTTGTGGGCCAGCTCGATGGTGGAGCGCACGATGCGTGCATCGTCGAGGTCGCGCTCCATCGCCATGACGAAGCTCTTGTCGATCTTGAGTTCGTCCACCGGCAGGCGCTTCAGGTAGGCCAGCGACGAGTAGCCGGTGCCGAAGTCGTCGATGGACAGCTTGAAGCCCATCGCGTGCAGGTGCTCCAGCGTGGACAGCGCCCGCTCGGGGTCGTCCATGATGGCGCTCTCGGTGATCTCCAGGCAGATCGACGACGGCGGCACCTCGCGCGGCGCGATGAGCGCCTCGATCTTGGCGGGCAGGTCCTGGTCCATCAGGTCGCGCGTGGACAGGTTGACCGACAGCCGCAGGTTCAGCCCCGCATCCAGGGCCTCGCGCGCGAACTTGGCCGCGCCCGACAGCACCCAGGCGCTGAGCATGCGGATGAAGCCGGTCTGCTCCGCGAACGGGATGAACTGCATCGGTGGCACCAGGCCACGCGTCGGGTGCTGCCAGCGCACCAGCGCCTCGGCGCCGATGACGCGTCCGCTCTGCAGGTCGATCTTGGGCTGCAGGAACAGGCGCAGCTCGTCGCCCTCCACCGCGCGGCGCAGCTCGGACAGCAGCGACAGCGACTCCTGGCTGCCGGCATCCAGCTGCGGGTGGTAGATGAGGCTGCCGCACTGACGGGTCTTCGCGGCGTACATGGCCAGCTCGGCGCGGCCCATCAGCAGGTTGACGTCCTGGCCATGCTCGGGGAACAGCACGATGCCGATGCCGGCGCCGAGGTCGACGGTCTCGTTGTCGATGTGCAGCGGGTTCTCGAAGTCCTTCAGGATGGCCAGCGCCGCCTCGCTGGCCTCGCGGGCATCGGCACGGGCGAGCAGGATGGCGAACTCGTCGCTCGACAGCCGCGCCAGCACGGCCTGGGCCGGCGCGCACAGCGCCTGCAGCCGCTCGGCCACGCACTGCAGCAGCCGGTCGCCGACCTCGTGGCCCAGCACGTCGTTGACGTGCTTGAAGCGGTCCAGGTCGAGCATCAGCACCGCGCCGGGCATGCCGCCGTGGTCCAGGTGCTGCTGCAGGATCGCGGCGAACCGGGCGCGGTTGGGCAGCAGGGTGAGCTGGTCCACGTAGGCCAGGTTGTTGACCAGGGCGTCGCGGCGGCGGATGCCTTCGCGCATGTTCTCCAGCGCCAGCGCCAGCTTGCGCACCTCGTCCAGGTTGGAGGTGGAAGGCACGGGCGTGTCGTAGTCGCCGCCTTCCAGCCGCCGCGCCGAAGTCGACAGCGCCGTGATGGGCCCGCCGATGCCGCGCGCCAGCAGCACGCTGACCCCTGCGAAGACGGCCACGCCCAGCAGCGTCAGGCCCAGCAGCACGAGCTGCAGCTGCTGGTAGGGCGCCAGCGCCACGTCCAGCGAGCGCAGCAGCAGCACCCCCAGCGGCTGCTCGCCGCCGATCAGCGGCACGAAGCGGGCGCGCATGCGTTCGCCGGCCAGCTCGATGATGCCTCCCACCGGGGCGGCGCGGCCGAGGCCCGCCCGCAAGGCCTCGCCGGCGCCGGCGTCCAGGTTGTCGACGACGTCCAGCCAGGGCCTGGACGGGCTCTGCAGCAGCACGACGCCCTGCAGCTCGGACAGCGCCTTGAGGTCGTCCAGCACCTCGCGGTCCAGCGCGAAGGCCATCAGCACCCAGCCCACCGGCGCCGGCGTGCGCACCTGCACCGCCACGACCTGGTAGACCTGGCTGCCCTGCACCGCCAGCGCCGCGCCCTCGGTGCTCTGTAGGGTCTGCGCCAGCGCCGCGCCGAAGGCGGCCGAGCCCTCGCGCGTCGCGGCGACGAGCTGCTGCTGGTCGTCGAAGTAGGCGACGACGGAGGCGCCGACGCGCTCCCCCTGGTTGATGAGCGCGTCCTTGATGGTCTCGACCGTGCCGGCCTCGGCCAGCGACAGGCCCACCGTGCTGCGGAAGCCGTAGTCCTTGGCCAGCAGTTCCGCGGCATCGCGCAGCTTGCCGGCGCGCTGGTCGAGCAGGCGGCGCAGCACGCGTTCGCCGGTCTGCAGCTCCGCGGCCAGCGAGTCCTCGGCGTTGTGGGTGATGCTGGCGTGGATGGCGCCGAAGCTGACGAGCTGCACCACCAGCAGCAGGGCCAGGAAGAGCGCGACGATGCGCCCTTCGAGGCGACGCAGGTTCAGCCAGGCCGGCCAGCGCATCGTGGTGGGCTTACTCGGCGAGCGTCAGCGTGACGGTGCCGCCGCCGGCCGGCACGTCCAGCCTGAGGCTTTGCAGCGTCGGCGACTTCTGGCCCGCATGCCAGGCCTTGACGACGTGTTCGCCCGCGGGGAGGTCGAAGCTCGCCTGACCTTTGTCGTCGGTGCGGGCGAAGGTGGGCGTGTCGACGACGACGATGTGGGCGCTCATGCGATCGTGGATGTTGCAGCCCAGTGCCGCCACGCCGGGCTTGTCGAACACGATGGGCTCGGCCGGCGTGCCGGAATAGAGCTTGATGTCGATGACCTTGATGGGCGAGAACGAGTAGACGTGGTGTCGCACCGTGTCGAAGTTGGGGAAGTTGACCGCGGTGCCGGTCTGCACGACGAGGAGCTGGGGCGTGAACTGGCGGTCGCGCTGGCCCATCTCGGCCTTGGCGTTGCTTACCCGGCCGGTGCGCCCCTTCACTTCGACGGCCACGGCGGCACCGGCCAGCGGCTGGCCGGAGGGGCCGCGCAACTGCACGGTCACGGGCACGGCCAGCGCGGCCTGCGCGAGCAGTGCGAGGGCGGCAGGCATCAGGTGGCGAAGCGGCATCGTCATGGCGGCAGGGTTGCGTCCGGACGATAGCCCAATCGGGCTCAGCGGGCGGTCAGGACTGCCCCGGCCTTGCCGCTCGCCGCCTCGGCGAGCATCAGGGCAAGCCGGCGCAGCGCGGCCCAGGGGTCGGCGGGCCAGTCGGGGTGGCGCAGGCCCTTGACGAGGCCGTCGCACACCTGGGCCGCCTGCACGAGGGCGCCGGCCCGTGCGGCGTCGAGCCGCGGCGCGATGCGCTCGACGAGGCGCTCCTTCGCGCCCCAGACGCGTGCCTCGCGCAGCGCCAGCGGCAGCGGCTTGCCGGCGTCCAGCGCGGCGCGCACGCGGGCCAGCGCGCGGGCGTCCTCGGCCAGCGTCCAGTGCACCAGCACGGCGGCCTCGCCCTCGGCCTCCAGGCCGTCCAGCATGCGCAGCAGGCGCGGCACGGCGCCCGACAGCACGGCCTCGCTGAGCTTGAACACGTCGAAGCGCGCCACGTCCAGCACGGCCGCCTCGATCTGCTCCAGCGTCAGCTCGCCCTTCGGGTGCAGCAGCGCGAGCTTCTGCAGCTCCTGGTGGGCGGCCAGCAGGTTGCCCTCCACGCGGTCGGCGAAGAAGGCCAGCGCCTTCTGGCCGTCCTCGCCCTCGGGCACGGATTGGCCCTGGGCCTTGAGCCGCTGGGCCAGCCAGGCCGGCAGGGCGCGGCGCTCCACCGGCTCCACGCGCAGCGACATGCCGTGGCCGTCCAGCGCCGTGAACCAGGCGCTGCCCAGCTGGGTCTTGTCCAGGCGCGGCAGCGTCACCAGGGTCAGCACGTCGTCGGGCGCGGCCTCGGCATAGCGCTGCAAGGCCTCGGAGCCGTCCTTGCCGGGCTTGCCGCTGGGGATGCGGATCTCGATGAACTGGCGCTCGGCGAACAGGCTCATGGCCTGGGCGGCGGCCAGCACCGGCGCCCAGTCGAAGTAGGCGCCGGAGACGGTGAAGATCTGGCGCTCGCCGAAACCCTGGGCGCGTGCGGCGGCGCGGATCTGGTCGGCCGCCTCCTGCGCGAGCAGGGGCTCGTCACCATGGACGGTGTAGATGCGGGCCAGGCCCTTGCTCAGGTGGGCCGCCAGGCCCTCGGAACGCAACTGCATGTCTCAGCGCCGCACGGCCGCCCGAAGGCGATGAAGCACGCCCTCGGGGGGCTGAGCCTGGACATCGGCCATCCAGTGGATGGCCGGTGCCTGGCGAAGGGCCGAGCCACTGGCTCGGCGCGGCCGGCAGGGCCGGGAGCGAAGCGAACGTGGGGGTTTCATGGGGGGAGCTTGACGGCCGCCAGGCGGCGCATGACCTGGGCGATGGCGTCGGAGTGCATGGCGCCGTAGAGGTTGGCGGCCTCCTGCTCCTTGGCCAGCGCGTCGCTCTCCGTGAAGTTCATGTCGCGCGACAGGCGCAGCTCCACCTTGGGCACCAGCAGCTCGCCGGACGCGGTGCGGATCAGGTAGTCGAACTGCAGGCGCAACTGCCATTCGCGCACCTGGCCCACGCTGGTGGAGGCCACCACCGTGCGGTCGCGGAACTCGTGCAGCGCCTCCAGCACGACCTGCGCGCGGGCCGGGTCGTCCAGCAACTGCACCGGCGTGCGCTTGATCTGGCGCTTCAGGCCGGCGGCCAGCGGCGAGTCGGGCGGGAAGCCCGTCAGCGCCAGCGTCTGGAAGCGCAGTTCAGGTTCCTTGCGCAGCTCGAAGCCGCAGCCGGCGAGGGCTGCGCCGCCGAGCAGCAGGAGGTGTCGGCGTTGCATGGCGATCAGACGACGATGTTGACGAGACGGCCGGGCACGATGACGACCTTCTTCGGCGCCTTGCCTTCGCTGAACTTGGCGAACTCGGGGTTGGCCAGCGCGGCGGCCTCGATGGCGGCCTTGTCGGCGCCGGCCGGCACCTTCACCGAGCCCCGCAGCTTGCCGTTGACCTGCAGCATCAGCTCGATCTCGTCCTGCACCAGCGCGGCCTCGTCGACCGTGGGCCAGGGCGCGTCGAGCAGGTCGCCCAGCTCGGCGGCAAAGCCCAGGTCCTGCCAGAGCTGATGGGCGATGTGCGGCGTGGCGGGGTAGAGCACGCGCAGCAGCACCGAGAAGCCGTCGCGCACGGCGGCGGCCTGGCCTTCGGCAAGCAACTTGGAACTAGAGCCTTCCAGCGCATTCAGCAGCTTCATCGCGCCGGAGACGACGGTGTTGTACTGCATGCGCTCGTAGTCGTAGCTGACCTGCTTGAGCACGTTGTGCACCTCGCGGCGCAGCGCCTTGCCGTCGCCGTTCAGCGCTGCGAAGTCGGCGCCGCCGGTCTTGATCGCGTCGGCATTGCGCACGCCGAAGTTCCACACGCGCTTCAGGAAGCGGTGCGCGCCTTCGACGGCCGCGTCGTTCCATTCCAGCGTCTGCTCCGGCGGGCTGGCGAACATGACGAACAGGCGGGCCGTGTCGGCGCCGTACTGGTCGATCAGGGCCTGCGGGTCCACGCCGTTGTTCTTGGACTTGGACATGGTCGTCATCTCGTACTCGAGCGGCGTACCGTCCTTCTTCAGCTTCGCGCCCGCGATGCCGCCCTTGTCGTCGTGGATGACGTCGATCTCGTGGTCCCAGTAGTAGTCCTTGCCGCCGCCCTCGGGCTTGTGGAAGAACGCACCCTTGAGCACCATGCCCTGCGTCAACAGCTTCTCGAAGGGCTCGCTGATCGTCACCAGGCCGAGGTCGCGCATCGCCTTGGTCCAGAAGCGCGCATACAGCAGGTGCAGGATGGCGTGCTCGATGCCGCCGATGTACTGGTTCATCGGCATCCAGTACTTCGTGCCGTCCGCGACCATGGCCTGGTCGTTGGTCGGGTCGCAGTAGCGCATGAAGTACCAGGACGAATCGACGAAGGTGTCCATCGTGTCCGTCTCGCGCTTGGCCGGCTTGCCGCATCTGGGGCAGGCCACGTTCAGGAAGGCCGCGTGCTTGTTCAGCGGGTTGCCGCTGCCGTCGGGGATCAGGTCGTCCGGCAGCACGACGGGCAGGTCCTTCTCGGGCACCGGCACGACGCCGCAGTCGTCGCAGTGAATGATGGGAATCGGCGTGCCCCAGTAGCGCTGGCGGCTGACGCCCCAGTCGCGCAGGCGCCAGGTGGTCTTCTTCTCGCCCAGGCCCTGGGCGGCCAGCAGCTCGGCGACCTTGTTGACGGCGTCCACGTGGGAGAGGCCATCCAGCACGCCGGAGTTGATGCAGCGCGCCTTCTGCTTGTCGCCGTACCACTCGGCCCACTTCTTGTCGTCGTAGGCCTGGCCGTCGACGGCTATGACCTGCTTGATGGGCAGGCCGTACTTGTTCGCGAACGCGAAGTCGCGCTCGTCATGTGCCGGCACGCCCATCACGGCGCCGTCGCCGTAGCTCATCAGCACGTAGTTGCCGACCCAGACCTCGACCTGCGCGCCCGTGATCGGGTGGGTGACGAACAGGCCCGTGGGCACGCCCTTCTTGTCCTGCGTGGCGAGCTCGGCTTCGGTCGTGCCGCCGGCCTTGCATTCCTCGATGAAGGCGGCGACCTCGGGCTTGTCCTTGGCCGCGATGGTGGCCAGCGGATGCTCGGGCGCCACGGCGCAGAAGGTCACGCCCATGATGGTGTCGGCGCGGGTCGTGAACACCCACAGCCGCCCGCCACCGCCTTCGATGGTGTGCGGGAAGGCGAAGCGCACGCCCTGGCTCTTGCCGATCCAGTTCTCCTGCATCAGCCGCACGCGCTCGGGCCAGCCGCTGAGGTAGTTCGGGTCTTCAGGGTTGGCAACCGCCGACAGCAGCTCCTCGGCGTACTGCGTGATCTTCAGGTAGTAGCCGGGGATCTCGCGCTTCTCCACCAGCGCGCCGGAGCGCCAGCCGCGGCCGTCGATGACCTGCTCGTTGGCCAGCACGGTCTGGTCGACCGGGTCCCAGTTGACCACCTGGGTGCGGCGCTCGGCGATGCCGGCCTCCAGCATCTTCAGGAACAGCCACTGGTTCCACTTGTAATAGCGCGGGTCGCAGGTCGCGACCTCGCGGCTCCAGTCGATGGCCAGGCCCATGGCCTGCATCTGGCCCTTCATGTGGGCGATGTTGGAATAGGTCCACTGCGCGGGCGGCAGCTTGCCCTTCATCGCGGCGTTCTCGGCCGGCAGGCCGAAGGCGTCCCAGCCCATGGGCATGAGGACGTTGTAGCCCTTCATGCGCAGCTGGCGGGCCAGCATGTCGTTGATCGTGTAGTTGCGCACATGGCCCATGTGCAGCTTGCCCGAGGGGTAGGGGAGCATGGAGCAGGCGTAGAAACGCTCCTCGGGCGGCTTGCTCGCGTCCTCGGTGACGCGGTAGGCGTCGCGCTCCGTCCAGTAGGCACGGGCGGCGGCTTCGATCTCGTTTGGCTTGTAGCTGGGCGCTTCGATGGGGGCGTTCATGACCCAAATTGTATGGGTCGCCCCCGCGGCGACCTTTCGCTCAGGGGGCCGAAGCGGCGGCCTGCGCGACGAAGGCGATGCGGTTCAGCCCGGCGGCCTGCACCCAGCCGATCAGTTCGGCCACCTGGCCGTAGGGCACGCTGCGGTCGGCGCGCAACTGCACCTCCATCTGCGCGTTGGTGCGGCCCAGCTCCGAGATGCGTTGCTGGAAGGCCTCCGGGGCCAGTTCCTCCTCGCCCAGATGTAGCCTGCCGTCCGGCGTGATGGCCACGGCGACGAAGCTGGGCGCGTCGCTGGGCGTCGCTGCCTCGCTCTTGGGCAGGTCCAGGCGCAGCGACGCCGTCATCAGCGGCGCGGTGATCATGAAGATGACCAGCAGCACCAGCATGACGTCGATCAGCGGCGTCATGTTGATGTCGCTCATGGGGCGAGCGGCGTCGGGTCGTTCGAGCCGGCCGAAGCTCATGGCGCGTCGTGGTCGAGCAGCTCGCGCAGGTCGTGCGCGAAGCCTTCGAGGTCGGCCTCGCAGGCGGCCACGATCTTGCCGAAGACGTTGTAGGCCAGCACGGCGGGGATGGCCACCGCGAGGCCTGCGGCCGTCATGATCAAGGCCTCGCCGACCGGACCGGAGATCTTCTCGATCGTGACGTTGCCGGCCGCCGAGATGCTCACCAGCGCGTGGTAGATGCCCCAGACGGTGCCGAACAGGCCGACGAATGGGGCGGTGGCGCCGACCGAGGCCAGCAGCACCTGGCCGAACTGCAGCCGCGCCAGCACGGCGTGCAGCGCGTCGCGCAGGCGGCGGGTCAGGCGGGATTCGCGGCGGCCGGCGGCGTCCAGCGTGGCCGCGCGGGTCTCGGCCGTGGCGGCATCCAGCAGCGGCAGCAGCAGCGCCTCGGTGTCGAAGTTCTGCAGCGCGCTGCGGCCCTCGTTCACGCCGGCTGCGGCCCAGAAGGCCGGCACCGCGCGCACGAGGCCGCGGCGGGCGCGGCGCAGCAGCCAGGTCTTCCAGAGGATGAGGGCCCAGGCGCTGACCGACATGGCCAGCAGCAGCAGTGCCACCGCGCGGCCGACCAGGTCACTCTGGGCCCAGAAGTCCGCGAACATGTCAGCCCTTCGCCCGGCGCCTGGCCCGCGCGCTCATGACGTGAAGCCCAGCACGTCGTTCATGCCGAACAGGCCCGCCTGCCGGCCCGCCAGGAAGCGCGCGGCGCGCAGGCTGCCCTGGGCGTAGATGGCGCGGCTGCTGGCCTTGTGGCTGATCTCGATGCGCTCACCCGTGCCCGCGAACAGCACGGTGTGGTCGCCGATGATGTCGCCGCCGCGCACGGTGGCGAAGCCGATGGTGGAGGGGTCGCGCGCACCGGTCACGCCTTCGCGGCCATAGACGGCGCAGGCCTTCAGGTCACGGCCCAGCGCATCGGCGACGACCTGGCCCATCTGCAGCGCGGTGCCGCTGGGGGCGTCGACCTTCATGCGGTGGTGGGCCTCGACGATTTCGATGTCGAAGCCCTCGTTCATCGCGCGTGCAGCCAGGTCCAGCAGCTTGAGCACGACATTGACGCCCACGCTCATGTTGGGCGCGAAGACGATGGCCGTGCGCTCGGCGAACTTGGCGATCTCGGCTTTCTGGGCCTCGTCGAAGCCCGTCGTGCCGACGACGGCCTTCACGCCCAGGTCGGCGCAGGCGGCCAGGTGGGCCAGCGTCGCCTCGGGGCGTGTGAAGTCGATCATCACGTCGGCGCCCGCGAGGCCGGCGCGCACGTCGGCGCCCTTGTCCAGCGTCGCATGCAGAACACAGTCATCGGCGGCCTCGACGGCCTCGATGAGCATCCTGCCCATGCGCCCGGAGGCGCCCATGACGGCAACCTTGATCACGTGCCGGATCCCGTCTTGGCGTCCAGCGGCGGGTAGACGCGGCCCGGTGCCGGGCCCTCGGCGGCGGCCGTGGGCGCGGCCTCGGCGCTCTTCTTGGGCGGCGGCAGCGCGCCTCGCTCGGCTTCGCTCAGCTCCAGCTTGGGCTGCTTGCCATCGGGCTTGAAGGTGTTGATGGCGGCGACGAACTCCTTCTCCGAGGGCAGGTCGTCGGGGACCGTCAGCTGCTTGAGCTGCTCGCCCTCGAAGAGCGCGACGACCAGCCGCTGCTGCTCCGGGGCGCCCTGGCGGCGGATCGTGAAGACGTAGTCCCAGCGCGATTCGTGGAAGACGTCGGTCAGCAGCGGCGAGCCGAGCAGGTCTCGGACCTGCGCCTTGGGCATGCCGGGCTTGACGCGGGCGACCATCTCCTTGGTCAGCACGTTGCCCTGCACGACCTCGACGCGGTAGGGCGTCACGAGGCCCAGGACCTTTTCGCCGGTGACCGAGGGCAGTTGGCCCCAGGAGGGCAACATGGAGCAGCCGCCAAGCAGCGCAAGCAGCGGGAAAGAGGCAAGCAGGGGACGCATGGGGCGGCTGACAGAAGGGACGGGAACACCGGCCGAAGGTTCGGCTGGCTATGATCGCGCGGATTCTAGCGGGGCCACTTTCCGGCCCCGGTCTCCAGTGCCATGCCCAGCTCCTCCGCCAAGAACCAGACCAGTGACATCAAGAACAGCGGCCTCAAGGCGACGCTGCCGCGCATCAAGATCCTCGAGATCTTCCAGCGCGCGGCGCAGCGTCACATGACGGCCGAGGATGTCTATAAGGCGCTGCTGGGCGAGGGGGCCGACATCGGCCTGGCCACGGTCTACCGCGTGCTGCAGCAGTTCGAGCAGGCGGGCCTGCTGAGCCGCAACCACTTCGAGACCGGCAAGGCCGTCTACGAGCTCAACGAGGGCCATCACCACGACCACCTCGTCTGCCTGAACTGCGGCCGGGTCGAGGAGTTCTTCGATGCCGGCATCGAGGAGCGCCAGCACGCCATTGCGAGCGAGCGCGGCTTCCAGCTGCAGGAGCATTCGCTCGCCCTTTATGCGAGCTGCGTGAAGGTCAACTGCCCGAACCGGAGCTAGGCCGCGGCCGCCCGCGCGCGGATCGCCGCGAAGCTGTCGTCGACGAGCAGACGGCCGTCTTCGAACACGGTGCGCAGCACCTCGGCCGCGCCCGCGGCGCGGGCCTCCTGGCAGCCGGGTGAATCCAGCCGCACGGTGGCGAAGGCGTCGCCCTGGTGCATCAGCGTGAGGCGGCCGGCCTTGCTGCGCTTGGCGGGGTCGGTGGCGGGCGCCTTGAAGACGTCGCGCCAGCGGCCGTCCACCTGCACGGCCGAGGCCTTCATCGCAAAGCCCAGCGTGTCGCGATTGACCTGCTGCAGCAGCGCGCCGCCCTGGCCGAAGGCGACGTTGTCGGCCGAGTAGCCGGCGTCCTGCACCGCGGCCAGGATGGCGGCGATGGACTGGCGCGTGATGCCGTCGCCCTGGATGACGCGCACATGCCTCAGCACCTTGTAGCCCTTGGCGTTGACCTCGCTGCCGAAGGCCGCGTCCAGCGCGCGCACGGTGCGCAGCACGAGGGTGACCGGGTCGCCGCTGTCGGGGCGGATGACGACGGTGGCGCCACTGGCGACGACCTCGTCGCGCAATTCGCCGCCCCAGAGCGTGGAGACCGCAGCGTCCAGGTCGTAGGAGTCGGACACGACGGCCAGCACCGCACCGGGCTTGCCGAACTGGCGCAGCATGTTGCGATAGGCGGCCGCCTCGCCCTCGCGGCCCCAGGCGGTGATGGTGCTGTGCTCGGCCGCCGGGATGGAGAAGCCGGCCATGGGCTCGCCGTAGTAGAGCCGGGCGCCCAGCAGCGCCGTCATCGTGTCGGTGCCCTGGAAGTTCACGAGGTGGGCCATGCCGCCCAGCATGGCCGACTCCAGCGACGACACGCCGCGTGCGCCGAAGTCGTGCAGCTTGAAGGGCAGGCCGTCGAGCGAGCCGCTGCGCTCCAGCGCGCCGGCAATGAGGCGGCGGGTGGCGTGGCTGTGGGTGGCCACTGTCGTGGGGTACCAGACCCGCAGCAGCGCCGTTTCGACGTAGCTGGTCAGCCACCAGCAGGCGGGGTCGGTGTTCTCGACGGTGACCAGCGCGTGGTTGACCGGCACCACCGTGCCCTCGGGCACGGCGCGGATGCGCAGCGGCAGCCGGCCGGCATGGGCCTGGACGATGTGCAGCCAGCCCTCGCGGTTGAAGGGCACGCCGTGCGCCGCGCAGACCTCCGAGCCCAGGGCCACGTCGTCGACGGTCACGGGCTTCGTGAAGTACTCCTTCAGCAGCGCCTGCAGGCCGAAGAAGACGGTGTACGGCAGCGTGCCGCCACGGGCCTCGATGTAGCTGAAGACGGTCTGCGTGCCCGGCGGGTACTGCAGCCAGTGGCTGGTCTTGTAGCTGTCCGTGTTGAGGACGAGCAGCCGGGCGATGTCGCTGAAGCCGTTCAACGGGTTCAATCGATGGAGCCGTTGTCGATGGCGCGCTGGTGGCGCTCGACGAATTCCTTGTAGGTGTCGATGCCGCGCAGCTGCAGGATGGTGTTGCGCACCGCGGCCTCCACCAGCACGGCGAGGTTGCGGCCGGCGTCCACCGCGATGACGACCTTGCGCACCGGCATGCCCAGCACGTCCTCGTACAGCGGCTCGTAGGGCAGGCGCTCGAAGTCGCGCTCCATCGTCTCCTTGCGCACCAGGTGGACGATGAGCTTCAGGCGCATCTTGCGGCGCACGGCCGTCTCGCCAAAGATGGCCTTGATGTCCAGCAGGCCGATGCCGCGCACTTCCAGCAGGTTCAGCAGCAGCTCGGGGCAGCGGCCCTCGATGGCGGTCTGGGCGATGCGGAAGAAGTCCACCGCGTCGTCGGCGACGAGGCCGTGGCCGCGCGAGATCAGCTCCAGGCCCAGCTCGCTCTTGCCCAGGCCCGACTCGCCCGTCAGCAGCACCCCGAGGCCCAGGATGTCCATGAACACGCCGTGGCGCGTCGTGCGGTTGGCGAACAGCTGCGACAGGTAGCCGCGCACCAGGTCGATGACGTGGCCGGCCGATTCCGCGGTGCGAAACAGCGGGATCTCGGCCCGGTCGCACATCGCCACCAGGCGCGGCGGCGGTGCGGTGTCGTCGGCCACGATGATGACCGGCGGCTCCAGCGTGACGATGCGGGAGATGCGGCGGTCCTGGTCCTGGGCGTCGGTGCCCTCCTGGGTGAGGTAGGCCACCTCGCGCCGGCCGACGATCTGCACCCGGTAGGGGTGGATGTAGTTCAGGTAGCCGACCAGGTCGGCCGCGCTCTGGGCGTCGCGCACGGCGGCTTCGTCGAAGCGCCGCTCCGGATGGGCGTGGCCGGCGATCCACTCCCAGCGAAGGGCTTCGCGGTGCTCCTCGAAGAGCCGCTCGGCGCTGATGGAGGTCGGTTTCATGATGCCCCTCGTCCGGCGGGTGCGCCGGCCGGTCCCCCGAGGGGACGGCGATGCTCGCGGCAGCGAGCCACGAGCACATCGCCAGACGGGCCGGCTTGGGAGCGGCCCGGCGCTCGGCCCGCAGCGGCGTGCATCACGCGACGGACTTGAGCGGTTCCCAGGCCGAGATCAGCCTGTGCAGCGTGGCGGCCTCCGGCTCGGCCTTGAGCTGCTCGCGCAGTTCCCGGTCGGACAGCATCTCGGCGATCTCGGACAGGATCTCCAGATGACGCTGCGTGGCCGCCTCGGGCACCAGCAGGAAGATCAGCAGGCTGACGGGCTCGTCGTCGGGCGCATCGAAGGCGATGGGCTGCTGCAGGCGCAGCACGGCGGCAAGCGGGTTCTTCAGGCCCTTGACGCGGCCATGCGGGATGGCGACACCGTGCCCCAGGCCGGTCGAGCCCAGGCGCTCGCGAGCGAAGAGGTTGTCGGTGACCAGCGCGCGGGCCATCTGGTGATGGTTCTCGAACAGCAGGCCGGCATGTTCGAAGGCGCGTTTCTTGCTGGACGCATCCACATTCACCGACACGTTGTCGGCGGGCAGGATGGCGGCGAGACGGTTCATGGGCAGGGACCTAGCGGCGGGGGCGCTGATGGGCGCGGCCGCAGCCGGGCAATGGGTCAATCAGAGCCACAGATTATGGAACCGCGGGCCCATTTGGGGTGGGCAGCAGACCCTAGAGGCGAGTAAAACACCCCTGTCGGCCCTCGAATGCGGGTTTTTGCGGCACCGCAGCAACAGCGCGGGGCGGCGGGGCCAAAACAAAAGCGGCCCGCAGGCCGCCGCGTGAGATGAGCCTCAGGCTCAGGATGCCGAGACCTCGAGGCGCTTGGCCGAGGCGTGGTGGTGATCCTGGACCTTGTCCTTGTGACGGCAGACCTGGCGGTCCAGCTTGTCCATCAACTGGTCGATGGCGGCGTACAGATCCTCGTGGGATTGCTCGACGAAGATGTCGCGGCCCTTCACGTGCAGGGTCACTTCCGCGCGCTGGCGGCGGTCCTTCTCCTTTTGCTTCTCTACGGTCAGCAGGACGTTGATGTCAACGACCTGGTCGAAGTGGCGGGTCACGCGGTCCAGCTTGGTGAGAACGTACTCGCGCAAGGCCGGGGTGACTTCAAGGTGATGGCCACTGATCGTCAGATTCATAAAGCCTCCTTTCAGAGGAATGGGTCGGGAAAACGAACCGGAAAGACAGAAAAGTACGGAATCGAAAGGGGAGGAGGAGGGAGGGAGTTTTCGAGTAGCAGAGTGGGTGGGAGTGGGGAAATCGACGAGTCCAGTTTGCGCGCGAAGCAGCCTCGTGACAAGGGGATGACGGTGAAGCTTTGTGCCCATGTGGATCAACTTTTTATGGCTTCTTCCGCGCTTTGCGCGATGCAATAATCACCGGCTATTTCCCTGGAGAGCTTCTTGGACAGCGATCACCCTCGGTGACCGTCCGCTCCCGCCGCTCGGGCCCGCAAGTGCCCGCCCGCCCGGAGTGAGACGGTTGACCTGAACCCCACCACCCCGGACGGCAACAGTCGTCCTCCCCGCTTGTCGCTGCCGGAGACGAGGCATGCTGAATGTGTTCACGCTGGACAACGGGCGCCTGAAGGGCGGCCTGTTCCAGCAAGAGATCGAAACCGCCGAGGACCTGGCCCTGTCGCGCCCGGTGTGGGTGGACCTGGAGAGCCCCAGTGCCGAGGAAAAGGGCTGGATCCGCGACCGTTTCGGCCTGACCATCCCCGAGGACATCGTCGACGAGGACCTGGAGGAGTCGGCGCGCTTCTACGAGGAAGACAACGGCGAGCTGCACATCCGCTCCGACTTCCTCATCGACGACGACGGCCAGGCGCGCAACGTGCGCGTGGCCTTCATCCTGTTCAACAACGTGCTGTTCTCGGTCCACAACGAGGATCTGCCGGTGTTCCGCCTGCTGCGCCTGCGCGCGCGCCGCATCCCGGCGCTGATCGAGGATGCCAAGGACGTGCTGCTCAAGCTCTACGACGCCGACGCCGAGTACTCGGCCGACGTGCTGGAGGGCATCTACGACAAGCTGGAGGCCGTCAGTGCGCGCGTGCTGAAGAGCGACGTGACCGACGCCGAGGCGGGCGAAGTGCTGGGTTCCATCGCCCGCGAGGAAGACTTGAACGGCCGCATCCGCCGCAACGTGATGGACACCCGCCGTGCGGTCAGCTTCATGATGCGCAGCCGCATGCTCAACGCCGAGCAGTTCGAGGAGTCGCGCCAGATCCTGCGCGACATCGACTCGCTGGACTCGCACACCGCCTTCCTGTTCGACAAGATCAACTTCCTGATGGACGCCACGGTGGGCTTCATCAACATCAACCAGAACAAGATCATCAAGATCTTCTCCGTGGCCAGCGTGGCGCTGCTGCCGCCGACGCTGATTGCGTCGATCTACGGCATGAACTTCAGGCACATGCCGGAGCTGGAGTCGGACTGGGGCTACCCGTTCGCACTGGTGCTGATGCTGCTGTCCGTCGCGGCGCCCTTCATCTACTTCCGCCGCAAGGGCTGGTTGAAATAGACCACCCCCTACGCGCTACGCGCGCCCCCTCGAAGGGGGCACTGCCAGTGGCCCGGCAAAGCCGGCTCCACGGCAGTCGCGCGGCAAGACATCACGTCGCGCGCAGACGGCGTTTCAACAGGCGCATCAGCGCGCCCAGCACGGGCAGCTTCTCGTACAGCTCCTCGGCGGCATCCCAGTAGTCGCGGTGCTCCGCCACGAGGCCGGCGGCATCGAAGCGCAGATGGCTGGCGCCGCGGATGACGAAGTCACCGGCGTGGAAGTCCCAGCCCAGGAAGCACTGCTCGCCCTCGACGATGACCGAGGTGACGACGAAGCGCGGCGCCTTCACCGTCTCGAACATGTGCTCGAAGACGCGCCTGACCGCCGCGCGGCCCTGGACTTCGTTGAAGGGGTCCTTGAAGCGGCAGTTGCGGGCGTAGCGTGCCGCCAGCTCGTCCAGCGTGGCGGGCGACAGGGCCTCGTACAGCGCGATCAGCGCCGCGGCGCGCGCGTCGGTGTGCGTCATCGGTTGGCCTTGCTGACCAGGGGGAAGTAGAGACGGTACGGCAGATGCCGCAGCGCCTTCATGAAGCGCGTGAAACGCTTGGGGAAGTGGATCTCGAAGTTGCCCGCCGCCCAGCCGGCGAGCATGGCCTGCGCGGCCTGCGCGGGGCTGATCTCCGCGGGCATGTGGAAGTCGTTCTGCGCCGTCATCGGCGTCGTCACGAAACCGGGCTGGATGACGGACACGCCGATGCCGCGCGGATGCAGGTCCAGGTAGAGCGCCTCGGCCAGGTGCGTCAGCGCCGCCTTGCTCGGGCCGTAGGCCAGCGCCTTGGGCAGGGCGCGGTAGCCGGCCACGCTGGACACCAGGCTCAGATGACCGCCACCGGCCGCGAGCAGGCGCGGCAGCAGCGCGTCGAGCAGGTTGAGCGCGCCGGTGAAGTTCACGTCCAGGTGGCGGCGTGCGTCGGCGAGGTCGAAGCGGGTCGCATCCATCGGCCGGTAGTGGCCGGCGCAGTAGACGCAGAGGTCGATGGTGTCGAAGGTGGCGGCCGCGCCCTGCAGGGCCGAGGCATCGAGCACGTCCAGCGGCAGCGCGCGGCTGCCCGGGTGGGCGGCGACGAAGCCGTCCAGCAGCGCCGCCTGCCGCGCCGACACGACGACCCGCGCGCCCGCCGCGTGCAGCGCGCTCGCGGTGGCCTGGCCGATGCCGGTCGACGCGCCGATCAGCCAGACGGTCCGGCCCTGCCAGTCGCGCAGCCGCGGGTTGAGGCTCATGGCTTGGAGAAGGACAGGGTGACCTCGCCCAGGTCGAAGCCGAACTTGCTCATGCGGGCCTTGTTCAGCATGACGCGCTCATCCATCAGGTACATCCAGTCATCGAACTGCACGTCATAGGTCGTGCCGTCCACCGGCAGCCGCAGCGTGTAGGTCCAGCGCAGCGCATTGCCCCGCACCTCGCCGCGCGCCTCGCCAACGACGTCGGCGGCCATGCCCTTGTAGTGGCCGTTGCCGAGCGCGACGAGGGTCCAGACGCGGCGCTCGGTCTTGCCGTCGCTGTAGATGAAGTCCTCCTCCAGCGTGCCGACGTCGCCCTGCCAGCGGCCCTGCAACTGCACGACGAAGCGGCGTTTCACCCGGCCTGCGCGGTCGGTGAACAGGCCGTGGGCCGTCAGCGGGCCGTTGAAGTAGGTCTTCAGGTCCAGGGCGGGCTTCTCGGCGGCGTAGTCCTCGGGCACGGGGGCGCTGGCGCAGCCGGCGAGCGTGGCCAGGGCGAGCGAAGTCAGGAGCAGGCGTCGGTTCATGGCTTGGCGATGAAGTGGTGATGGAGCAGGCCCGCGGCGGCGAGCTTGAGCGCGCAGGGCAGCAGGCAGTAGGCGAGGGTCAGGGCCTGCAGTGCCTGCGGGTCGCGCTGGCCGGGCGCATAGCCCAGCCCTTGCAGCAGCGGCAGCGCGAGGCCCGCGGCCAGCGCGAGGTTGAGCTTGGTGGCGGCGTTCCACCAGCCGAAGAAGGCGCCTTCGGCCTGGCCGGCGAGGCCGGCGCGCTGGATGACGCCGGCCAGCAGCGCACCGGGGATGGCGAGGTCGGCGCCGAGGGCCGCGCCGCTGGCCACGCAGACGGCGAGGAAGCCGGTGCCGTCGCCGGCGCCCAGGGCGGCGGCGCCGGAGAAGCTGGCGATCGCCAGCAGCATCCCCAGGCCCCAGGCCCGCGGCTGCCCCAGCCGGGCGATGACCCGCAGCCACAGCGGCAGCGAGACCACGGCGGCCGCGAAGTAGCTGGCCAGGAAGAGGCCTTGCGACTCGGGCAGCTGCAGCCGGTCGTCGATGAAGAACAGCAGCAGCGTGGCCGGCACGGCCGCCGCGATGCCATTGAGCAGGTAGACGGCCAGCAGCCGGCGGAATTCGGGGACGCGCCAGGCCTGCGCCAGCGGGGCCGGCGCCGCGTGGCTCGCAGCGGGCCTGGGCGCGCGCGCCAGCAACCCCAGGCCCAGGGCCAGCGTGACCCCCAGCGCGATGGCGGTGGCCTTCAAACCCAGCGTGGATGGCAGCAGGCTGGCCGCAACGACGCCGACCAGCGCGAAGCCCTCGCGCCAGGCGGTGACGCGGGTCTGCCGCGCCACGCCGCCGCCCAGCCGGGCGCCCCAGGCCTGGTGCAGCACGGCCAGCAGGCTGTAGGCCAGGTAGGTGGCCACCAGCAGCGCGCCGGCCCAGGCCAGCAGCGCGGCGGGGGCGCGCGGCAGTGGGAAGAACAGCCCGGCGAACCCCGCCGCCAGCACCAGCGCGGCCAGCGGCAGCTGCCAGGCCAGCGCGGGCCGGCCCAGCGCGCGGTCGCAGAGCCGGCCTATCCAGGGGTCGACCACGGCGTCCAGCGCCCGCGCCGCCAGCAGCAGCGCGCCCAGGCTGGCCAGTGGCATGCCGAACTGCGTGGCGTAGTGGGCCGGCAGGTGCACGTACAGCGGCAGCGCGACGAAGGCCAGCGCGAAGCCGAGCGCGCCGTAGCGCAGCCCGTCCCGGGGGGTGAGCTCAGCGCGCGGCGGCACGCGTGCCCAGCAGCTGCTCGCGCAGCGCCGGCTCCGAGGTTTGCGGGGCCAGCCAGATGCCGAAGAACAGCCGCGCAAACCGGGCGTCGGCGATGCGGCGGCGCGGTTGGCCGTTGAAGAAGAAGCCGGCCGCGGCGCCGGGCTCGTACTGGCCGCTGATGCGGTCACCGGCCTTCACGTCGGGGAAGGCGGCCTCCATCTCGGCCAGCCAGGCCTGCGCCTGGGCGTCGGCGATGTCGGCCTGGCGCCGCATCTCGGCCAGCGACCGCTTCGCGATCTCGCGGCCCACCAGCGAGCGGGCGTACTGCAGCTCCAGCGTCAGCGGCTGCTCGGCCCAGCGGGCGGCTTCCACCGGCTCGGCCGACCACAGCCGCGCGTCGTAGATGGACAGCCCGAAGTACCGGAAGCGCCCCTGGCCGCGCAGCTGCAGGCCGGCGAGTTCCGGGGCACTGCGGGCGCCCGCGGCGAACGCGAGCCCGAAGCTGGCGAGGGCGGTGCGGCGCTGCATCAGCCGCGCTCCAGCGTGAACTGCATGACGTCGGTGTTGCCCGCCGCGAAGGCCGCCTCGCAGTAGGCCAGGTAGAACTCCCACAGCCGCATGAAGCGGGTGTCGAAGCCCAGCGCGCGCGCCCGGCCGTCGTGGTGCAGGAAGGCCTCGCGCCAGCGGCGCAGCGTCTCGGCGTAGTCGGCGCCGAAGGCCAGTTCGTTGACGACGCGCAGCCCGGCCTTTTCGGCATGGGCGCGGAACTGGCTGGGGCTGGGCAGCAGCCCGCCGGGGAAGATGTACTGCTGGATGAAGTCGGTGGAGCGCAGGTAGCGCTCGAACAGGTCGTCGCGGATGGTGATGCTCTGGATGCAGGCGCGGCCGCCCGGCTTGAGCCGGTCGTGCACGGTGCGGAAGTAGCCGTCCCAGTACTCGCGGCCCACGGCCTCGAACATCTCGATGGAGACGATGGCGTCGAAGGGCTCGTCGGCGATGTCGCGGTAGTCCTGCAGGCGCAGGTCGGCGCTCAGGCCCGCGCCGGCCAGGCGCTCGCGCGCCCAGGCGAGCTGTTCGGTGGACAGCGTGACGCCGGTGAGCTGCGCCTCGAAGTCGCGCGCCGCGACCTCGGCCACGGCGCCCCAGCCGCAGCCGATCTCCAGCACGCGGCTGCCGGGGGCCACGCCGGCCTCGGCCAGCGCGCGGCGCATCTTGGCCTGCTGGGCCTGGACGAGATCGCCGCTGCGCTCGCCCTCGAACCAGGCGCTGGAGTAGTTCATCGTCGGGTCCAGCCAGAGCCGGTAGAACTCGTTGCCCAGGTCGTAGTGGGCCTGGATGTTCTTGCGGCTGCCGCTGCGGGTGTTGCGGTTGAGCGCGTGGCGCAGGCGGTGCAGCAGGCCGCCCCAGAAGCCGCCGTAGAACAGCGATTCCAGCGCCGTGCGGTTGCGGATCAGCACCTCCAGCAGCGCGCTCAGGTCGGGGCTGCTCCAGTGCCCGGCGACGAAGCTCTCGGCGAAGCCGACGTCGCCCGATTTCAGCGCCGCATCGCAGACGGCCCAGTCCGTGATCCGCAGGGCGGCGCGCGGCTTTTGCTGGTTGCCGAAGTGCAGCAGATCGCCTTCGGGCGTCTGCAGGTCCAGGCTGCCGTGGCGCAGCCCATGCAGCAGGTTCAAGACGCGGCGCGCGGCGCGCGGCAGCGTGGGCGCGAGGGTGGGGGGCGAGATCGTTGTCGTCATGGCGGTCAGCGCGTGATGAAGCGCTCTGGCGGCTGGGGTTTGGAGAAGAAGGGCACGCGCTTGCAGGCGAGCTTGAGCGCCTGCCAGTGGATGCGGGCGACGACCATCAGCGTCAGCGCCGGCATCGCGAAGAAGGCGGCGCGTGCGCTGCGCGAGGTCAGCGGCTGGAGCCGGCCGCTGAGGCGGGTCAGCAGCAGCGGGCCGCTGGCGTCGTCGTGGTCCACGCAGCTGGCGACGTGCTCGCCCTCGCGCGTGAAGCGGAAGCGGTAGCGGCCCTCGATGCGGCAGAAGGGCGAGACATGGAAGACCTTGCCGGCCACTTGCTCGCGGCCCCAGGCCAGGTCGGCGCCGTGCAGCAGATAGCAGTGGCGCTCGCCGAAGGTGTTGTTGACCTCCGCGACGATGGCCGAGAGCGAGCCGTCGGCGCGCTCGCAGAACCAGAAGCTGACCGGCTTGAAGACATGGCCCAGCACGCGCGGATAGGTCTGCAGCCAGACCTCGCCGTCCGCGTCGGCGATGCCCTCGGCGGCGAGCAGGCCGTCCAGCCAGGCCAGCGCGTCCGGGCCGCCATCGCCGTGGTCGGCGTCGTGGAAGCTCAGCCAGTGCTTCCATGCGCGCCGGCCGTTGCGGTTCAGCGCCGGGCAGGCCTGGCGGCGCAGCGAGCGCATCGGCAGCCACAGGAAATAGCTCGGGTAGGCGAAGGCATGCTCGCGCGGCCGCAGCCGGCGGTGGACGACGCGGCCCATGCCCAACTGGGCGAGGTTCACGACAGCACCTTCTCGGCCACCAGGCGGGCCGCGGCCAGTCCCGACAGCAGGCCGTCCTCGTGGAAGCCGTAGCGCGTCCAGGCGCCGGCGAACCACACGCCGCCCGCGCCCTGGATCTCGGGCAGCCGCGCCTGCGCGCGCACGGCGTGCTCGTCGAAGACCGGGTGGGCGTAGTCGTAGCGGCCGATGACGCGCGCCGGATCGGGCTCGCGCAGCGGGTTCAGCGACACGACGACGGGCTGCTGCCAGGGCAGGGGTTGCAGCCGGTTCAGCAGGTAGTGCAGGCAGACCCGAGCGCCGTCGCCGCCGCTCTCGTAGTTCCATGCCGCCCAGGCACGGCGGCGGCGCGGCAGCAGGTTCGCGTCCGTGTGCAGCACGGCGACGTTGGGCTGGTAGCGGATGGCGCCCAGCAGCTCGCGCTCGACGCCGCCGGCATCGGTCAGCAGCGCCAGGCTCTGGTCGCTGTGGCCGGCGAGGACGACGGCGTCGAAGACCTCGGCGCCCGCGGCCGTCCGCACGGTCGCGCGCCCGTCCGGCGCGCGGCGCACCGCCTGCACGGGGGTGGCCAGCCGCACGTCGTGAATGGCCGGCAGCATGGCGTCGACGTAGTGCCGGGCGCCGCCGCTCACCGTCCACCACTGCGGGCGGTCGTTGACCTGCAGCAGGCCGTGGTTGTGGCAGAAGCGGATCAGCGTGCGGATGGGGAACTGCAGCATCTGCGCCGTCGGGCAGGACCAGATGCAGGCGACCATGGGCAGCAGGTACCAGTCGCGGAAGCCGCGGCCGAAGCGGTGGCGGTCGAGGAAGTCGCCGATCGGCTCGGACAGCGCCGCGTCCTCGCCGCAGGCGGCGAGATCGGTGCACAGCCGGTTGAAGCGCAGCAGGTCGGCCAGCATGCCCCAGAAGGCCGGGCGCGCGAGGTTGCGGCGCTGCGCGAAGACGGTGGCCAGGCTGCTGCCGCTCCATTCCACGTCGTCGGCCGGCACCTGGGCCGAGAAGCTCATGTCGCTCCTGGCGACCGGGATGCCGAGCTGGCTGAAGAGCTGGATCAGCAGCGGGTAGGTGCGCTCGTTGAAGACGAGGAAGCCGGTGTCGACGCCATGGGTCAGCGGGCCTTCCGGGCCCTCCAGCGTCACGTCCACCGTGTGGGTGTGCCCGCCTGCCCGCGGCGCGGCTTCGAACAGCGTGACGTGCGCTCGGTCGCTCAGGCTCCAGGCGGCCGACAGGCCGGCAATGCCCGCGCCGACCACGGCGATGCGCTTGGCGGTCTCGCGCCCCGGGGTGCGTGGGTGGCCGCGGCGGCGCAGCAGTTCCAGCACGGGGGCCGCGTGAGCCGCCGCCGCCCCGGCACCGGAACAGGACGGACCCACGTCACCGACGCGGGCCCGGGTTGTAAAAGTGGCCGCAAAACGCCTCGGAGCCAACGAGGGAGGGAGGGAGGAGGAGGAGAACGGCTCCGAGATTGCTGCTCTGGACTCAGAGAGGTTGAGCGACCCAAATCCTGCGGTGACTTCACCGTCCCGCAGCCGCGACGGCTCCGGGTTTTCACGGTGTATGTAGCCTGAGAGTCGCTCCGAAGCATGAAGTTCCTGGGCGCTGTACCCAGTTCGGGCGACGATTGTTGTCGTCATGGTTGGATGTCCTGCGCGGTCTCGGCCGTCCTATCCTGGTTTGAAAACAGTGCCCAAGGCAGCTCATCCAGGAGGACAATCGATGCTTGTTGTAGATGTTTTGTCCTGAGCAAAGCAAGTGTTCGGGTCGATATTACGCTAGGCTTTGCGTGTTGTCTTAACTTTGTCCATGACAAACTTGAAAATCATGTCTGATTCCCTGCTGTCGGCGGCAGCGCCGCTGCCATGACGGATACCGATCCGTCACGCCCGGGGCCGGGCGAGCCGGAGGCCGGTGCGCCGCCGGGAGCCATGGGCATCGCCGCCGTCGAGCGCGAGACCGGCATCAACAAGGAGACGCTGCGCGTCTGGGAGCGCCGCTACGGCTTTCCCTCGCCCTGGCGGGATGCCGCGGGCGAGCGCCTGTACTCGCAGGAGCAGTTGCAGAAGCTGCGCCTCATCAAGCGGCTCATGGAGGCGGGCCATCGGCCGGGCCGCATCGTCGGCGCGCCCGCCGAGGCGCTGTCCGCCCTGCTCCAGCCCGTGGTGGGCGCGCCTGCGCAGGCGGCGGCCGGGGGCGAGGCTCCCGAGGTCGCGGCCTGCGCGGAGCTGCTGCAGCGGCACGATGTGGATGGCCTGCGCCGCACGCTGTTCCAGGTCGTGCTGCGCCGCGGCCTGGCGGGCGCCGTGACCGAGGTCTTCGCGCCGCTGACGACGCGCATCGGCGAGCTGTGGATGAGCGGCGAGGTGCAGGTGTTTCAGGAGCACATCTACAGCGAGTCGCTGCAGCTGACCCTGCGCCAGGCCATCCAGGCCCTGCCCTCCCAGGCCCCGGGTGCCGGGCCGCGGGTGCTGCTGACGACGCTGCCCGGCGAGAGCCATGTGCTGGGCCTGCTGATGGCCGAGGCGCTGCTCAGCCTGGAGGGCGCGGTCTGCCTGTCTCTGGGCGCGCAGACGCCGCTGGCCCAGCTGGCGGCCGCCGCCGAGGTGCACCGCGCCGACGTCGTCGCGCTCAGTTTCAGCGTGCAGCTGTCCAGCCGGGCGGTGCAGGAGGGGCTGGCCGCGCTGCGCGGCCTGCTGCCCGCCGGCATCGAGATCTGGGCCGGCGGCAGCAGCCGCGCGCTGCGCCAGCCGGGGGCCATCGAAGGGGTGCGCCGCCTGGATGGGCTGGCCTCGGTGGGGGCCGAGGTGGCACGCTGGCGCGAACTTTTAGAATCCCGGGTCTAAACGAGGATCCACCATGCTTTACCCCGAACTGTTCAAGCAACTCGAAGCCGTGCGCTGGAACATGGACAGCGACATCCCTTGGGACAAGTTTGATGCCAGCCTGCTGACCGATGAGCAGGCCCAGACGATCAAGATGAACGCGATCACCGAGTGGTCGGCCCTGCCCGCCACCGAGATGTTCCTGCGCGACAACCGCGAAGACAGCGACTTCTCCGCGTTCATGTCGGTCTGGTTCTTCGAGGAACAGAAGCACAGCCTGGTGCTGATGGAATACCTCAAGCGCTTCCGCCCCGACCTCGTGCCCACCGAGGCGGAGCTGCACGAGGTGCGCTTCGACTTCGACCCCGCGCCGGCGCTGGAGACGCTGATGCTGCACTTCTGCGGCGAGATCCGCCTGAACCACTGGTACCGCCGCGCCGCCGAGTGGCACACCGAGCCGGTCATCAAGGCCATCTACGAGACCCTGTCGCGCGACGAGGCCCGCCACGGTGGCGCCTACCTGCGCTACATGAAGCGTGCCATGGTCAAGTTCGGCGACGAGGCGCGCGCCGCCTTCGCCAAGGTGGGCGTGCTGATGGCCAGCGCCCGCCGCACCGCCCAGGCGCTGCACCCCACCAACCTGCACGTGAACGCCAAGCTGTTCCCGCGCGACACCATCCAGAGCCGCCTGCCCGACCCCGAGTGGCTGGAGCGCTGGCTGGACACCCAGATCCAGTTCGACAGCGTGTGGGAGAACAAGGTCGTCGAGCGCATCCTGCACAACATGAGCCTGCTGATGGACCGCAGCTTCGCGACGGTGCAGGAGCTCAACCGCTTCCGCAAGGAGATGGCGGCGCGCATCGTGGCGCCGTCGCAAGGGCCAGCCGGCAGCCCGGCCTGACGCGGGACGGCGCACAAGCAAAGGGGCCCGAGGGCCCCTTTGTTCTGGGTGGCCTGACGGCTCAGCCGCCGCGGCTGCGCCTGGCCATCACCAGGGCGAAGCCCGCAGCGGCCACGGCCGCCCAGCCCAGGAACTGCAGCGAGGCCAGCTCCGCCAACGCGCGGCCGAAGTCCTGCACCACCCAGGTCCAAAGGTTGGCGTCCGACATCAGCGCCTCCTTCAGGCCGGTGCCATCGTTGACCATCGCGCGGCTGAGCTGTGCGTTCCATGCGCCCAGCGCCTGCATCGGCCAGTCGAGGCTGTAGACCTTGTCCAGCACCAGCACGATCACCAGGCCGCCGACCAGCACCAGCGGCACGCCCAGGCGCTTGAGCCAGGCCGAGGCGGCCATCAGCACGAAGACCAGCGGCGCCAGCCACAGCATCAGCGGCAGCGTGCCGGCCAGGCCGCGCAGCAGCAGCGGCAGCGCGGCGGCGACGACCTCGCTCCAGTTCACTTCGGTGACCGCGCCGGAGCCCCCCTGGACCGCCAGCACCGACATCGCGATCGGCAGCCCGAACAGCGCGCCGACGACGGCGCCGCCGACGGGCGCCAGCCAGGCATGGGCCAGCACCGTCGCCGCCACGCTCTCGCCGGGCCGGCCGGGCAGGGACAGCCAGAACTCGATGGAGCGGTCCTGGGCATCCCGCCGTGCCAGGCCGGGCAGCTGGAACAGCGCCACGAGCAGGCAGATGCCGAACACGGCCGCCGCGCTGATCAGCAGAATGGCCAGCGACACCAGCTCGCGGTGCTTGTCCGGCAGGCCCTGCACATGGCCGAAGGGCAGCATGGCCAGGAAGAGGATGGGGGGCGCGAAGGCGGCGATCAGCCAGCCGCGCTTGTGCTGCATCCACTCGCGCAGCAACAGGGTGGGGATATGGGATGTCATGGCGTCTCCTTGAGGGCCCTCAGGCCTGCTTGCCGTTCAGCGCCGGGTTGCGGGTCAGCGCCATGAAGAGGTCCACCAGGCTGGGCCGCACGCGCTGGCCCAGGCTGGCCACATGCTCGGGCGGCGCGCCGTCGAACAGCGAGGTGGTGCGGCCCTGCTCGCGGTAGCGCAGCAGCGGGTGGGCGGCGGCCATCGCGTCCGCCGCGGCGGGGTCGTGGTTCAGCGCCACGAAGCGGCGATCGATGTCCTCCAGGCTGATCGACAGCGCCACGCGCCCCTCGTCCAGCATGATGACGTCGCTCAGCAGCGCCTCCACCTCTTCCACCTGATGGGTCGAGATCAGCACGCTGCGCTCGCCGTCGCACCACTCGTCGATGAGCATCTCGTAGAAGCTCTTGCGCGACACCACGTCCAGCCCCAGCGTCGGCTCGTCCAGGATCATCAGCTTCGCGTCGATGGCGGCGATCAACGCCAGGTGGGTCTGCGCCACCATGCCCTTGGACAGGCTCTTGACCTTGTCGCCCTCGGCGACGCTGGTGCGCTTGAGCAGCGCCCGCGCCCGCTCCGCCGAGAACTTGGGCTGCAGCCGGCTCATCAGCGTGATCAGCTCGTGCACGCGGGCCCAGCGCGGCAGCACCGCCACGTCGGGGATATAGCTCAGCCGTTCCAGCAGCGCCTGGCGATCCTGCATGGGCTTGAGGCCCAGCACGGTCATGTCGCCCTGCACCGGCAGCAGGCCCACCAGCGCCTTCATCAGCGAGGTCTTGCCGGCGCCGTTGTGGCCCAGCAGCCCCACGACGCGGCCCTTGGGCACGGTGATGGAGACGTCGCTCAGCGCGGTCTTCTTGCCGTAGCGCAGCGTGACGTTCTTGGCTTCGATGAGGTTCATGTCGACTCCCAGTTCAGATCCTTGGCGTTCAGCCCCAGCCGCCTGAGCTTGGCGCGCAGCGCCGGCCAGTCCTTCTGCAGGAACTGTTCGCGCTCCTGACGCAGCAGCCGGTCGCGGGCCCCCGCCATCACATACATGCCGAGACCGCGGCGCGACTCGATCAGGCCGTGATCGCTGAGCGCCTGCAGCGCCCGCGTGACGGTCAACGGGTTGATGACGTACTGGCTGGCGAGTGCGCGCACCGAGGGCAGGGCCTCGCCTTCGGGGGGGCTGCCGTCGAGCAGCTGCACGGCCAGTCGGTCGGCGAGCTGCTGGTAGATCGGCGCCTGGTCGGTCCAGGTGGGAGTCATGGGCGCTCCGGGGTGTGTTGCTGATGTAGCACACCATATCTGCAGCCCCGGGTACCGACCTAGCGTGGCGCGACAGACTGCAGATTCGGGGGGATGAGCCGTGCTGGCTGTCGGTTTGCGCTGAGTTCTGAACTGTTTGCGTTCAACTCTGAACTCACAGAGTCATCGGGAGACGGGGGGCAGCTCATCCCTTGATAGAGGCAGCGCTTAAGGTTGCTCATGGGCGACAACCTTCTCAGGCCGCGCGCTTGGTCGCTGCCTCAAGTTGTCGTGTCGTGGCTCGACTCAGGCGCAGTGCGCGCTCCAGTGGCTCTTCGTCTTCGTCTTCGGATCGGTCGGACAGCTGTGCAGCTATCGCACTGAGGCAGTAGTTGATGACGCTCGTTGGGGCCCCCAAGGCCTCGCTTTCGTAGCGGGCACCAAAACGCACTATCGCTTTGACAGCAATGGCAACTACACCGGGAGTTGGTAAGTGGAAATCGACCTTGAATCTGTGCGTAGTGTTTTTCGTGAGGTGCTTGCTGGTCGGATGACGAGGGAAGCGGCCGATCGCTGGGCCTATGGGCTCGTGCAGCAGTCAGAAACGGGCTCTTTGATCTTCGTTCCTGATTCGGAAAAGAAACGGATCTGGGACGGAATCATGTACCTCTATGGCGTTGACTCGATGGAGGCGCCTGGGGAGTACCTGCATACCGATGAAGACATCCGGGCGGCCATGCAAGCCAAGGTTGGTGACAGTTGAGCTTGATTGCTCTCGAATAAGAAGGGGCCGCTGACAGCGGCCCCTTTGACTTCGTCACGACGTTGCAGTAAATCGGCCACCGCTGACCACGACAGCCGGCACGCCCGCTGGAAGCCATGAGCAACACACAAGCGGCTTGGACTGCTTCAAATGCCGGCGGTGCGGTGCACCGACGGTGTAGAAAGTTCTAACTTAAGCGCAACAAAAAGGCGATAGTTCAGGCTTGAATGAGACACCAGTTCAAGACTCTCTGGTTCGAGGGGCGCCAAGTTGCTGACTCAAGCCATTTTTCAGTTTTGCGTTCAGCGCAAGCCGACACTGGCGGTCCGGACCGTCAGACCGTTCCGGCAGAGTGGCTGGCCGGCGGCGCTGCCGGGGCCGGTCGGTGTTCGTAGTCGTGCAGCCAGCCTCTGAACTCGGCGGCGGGCATGGGCCGCGCCACGAAATAGCCTTGCGCGTAGTCGCAGCCCAGCCGCACCAGCTGGTCCCAGTGCTCCGAGGTCTCGATGCCTTCGGCGACGATGCGGCGGCCGAGGTCGTGCACCAGGTCGATGGTCGAGCGCACGATGGTGGCCGAATCCTTGTTGACCAGCATGTCGCGGACGAAGGACTGATCGATCTTGATGTAGTCGACCGGCAGGCGCTGCAGGTAGCTCAGCGATGAATAGCCGGTGCCGAAGTCGTCGACGTAGAGCGGGATGCCCATTTCGCGCAGGTTGCGCAGCACGCCGAGTGCGAACTCGGCATCTTCCATGACCGCGCTTTCCGTGATCTCCAGTTCCAGCACCCCGCCGGGCGCTGAGGACTCCGTGAGCAGCCGCCGGATCTGCTCCTGCAGTTCCGCATCGCGCAGGTTGCGGGCCGACAGGTTCACCGCGATGGGCAGCGGCCCCCCTTCCAGCGCCCAGGCCCAGCGCTGCTGCAGCACCGCCTTGAGCATCCACTCCGTCAGCGGCCTGATCAGGCCGGTGTGTTCGGCCAGTTCGATGAACTCCAGCGGCGGGATCATGCCCCGCGTGGGGTGCTGCCAGCGCACCAGGGCCTCGGCACCGCAGACGCGGCCGCTGGCGAACTCCACCTTGGGCTGCAGATAGAGCCGGAGCTGCTCGCCCTGGATCGCGCGACGCAGCTCCGACGCCATGCTCAGCCTGCCGGGCTGGTCGGCGCCCTGCACCGGGTCGAAGACGGCCTCTCGCAATCCGCGCTGCCGCGCCTGGTGGACGGCGATGTCCATGCGGCGGAACAGGTCGTGCGGCGTGACGCCATGCTCCGGGAACAACGCCACGCCGGTCTTGGAGGAGACGTCCAGCGGGATGTCGGCGATCTGGAAGGGTTCGGACAACACGTGGGCGACCTCGTGTGCGAAAGCCGTGGCCGCATGCCGATCGCTGTCGGAGATCAGGATCGCGAACTCGTCGCCGCGCAGGCGCGCGACCAGCGCCTGCGGCGGCGCGACGGCCCGAAGCCGCATGCCGAAGTCGCGCAGCATCTGGTCGCCCTGGCCGAACCCGAGCGCATCGTTGACCTCGCGCAGCCGGTCGATGTTCACCTGCAGGGCGGCAAAGGGCCGCTGGGTGAGCTGCGCCTTCTCGATTGCCAGGCGCAGGCCTTCAGCGAACTGGGCCTCGTTGGGCAGGCCCGTCAGCGCATCGAAGTACGTGAGGCGGTACAGCGCCTCACGGTCGTGTTCCTGCTGGGCGCGGGACCTGAGCGTGGCGATGCCGAAGGCCAGGTCATCGGCCGATTCGGTCAGCAGGGTCACCTCGTCGGCGTCGAAAACATCCGGCTCGACGTCGTAGATGGTCAATGCGCCGATGACGCGGCCGTCCACCCGCAGCGGGCAGGCCAGCGCCGAGCGTTGCCCGCCGAGGTGCTGCCGCCACGGCCCGTACCGCGGGCTCGAGGCCATGTCGCCGACGACCATGATTTCCTCGCTGCGGATCGCTTGCGCCGCCGCGCCGCCACTGAACTCGCCCTCGCGCCAGCTCGCGCGCAGCCGCTGCAGCGCCGCGAGGCCGCCCGGGTAGCCGCGCTCGGCCATCGGTGTCAGCGTGCCGAACTCGTCGTCGTGGCAGAACCAGACGACGGCCATGCCGTAGCCGCCCGTGGAGACGATGACCTCGCACATGCCGGCCAGCAGTTCATCCTCGCTCACGGCCCGCAGCATCGTCCGGTTGCCCGCCGTGATGGTGTGCAGCGCGCGCGAGGTGCGTTCGAGTTCGCGCACGCGCTGCGCGAGCTCGCCGTTCAGCGACTGGATGTGGGCCTCCGCGTGCTTGCGGTCCGTGATGTCGGAGCCCAGCACGTAGTAGCCGGCCACCTGCCCGTTCGAGTCCCGCTGGGGCACGTAGCTGACGACCTGCCAGACGTCCGGGAAGGGCTGCCAGTCATAGGTCTGCGGCGCGCCCTGCAGCACCCGCTCGATCATGGGCAGGGCCTGGGCGTAGCGCGCGTCGCCCAGCACCTCCCTGACGGGGCGGCCAATGATGCTTCCCTCCTCGGGCGCGAAGCGGGCTTCGTATTGCTGGTTGACGTAGACGTAACGCTGCTGCGCGTCGACGTAGGCGATCATCGCCGGCACGTTGCTGGTCACGCTGCGCAGGTGCGTCTCGCTCAGGCGCAGTTGCTCGGTGCGCTTCTCCACCCGTGCGGCCAGCCATTTGTTCTGCGCCTCGATGCTGAGCTTGGCCTGGCGCTCCAGCGTCACGTCGCGGAACACCAGCACCATGCCGCGGACGCGGCCGTCCAGGGCCCGCTTGGGCGTTGCGGTGAAGGCGATCTGCCGCTCGGCACCGTCCCGCGCCAGCAGCAGCAGATCGCTCTCGCCATGCAGCGGCTCGCCGCTGGCCATGACCTCATGCAAGGGCCCGGGCAGTGGCGCGTGCTCCGCTTCCGAGCGCAGCGCGAACACGGCATCGGCAGGCTGGCCGATGGCGGCGGCGGCGCTCCAGCCGGTCATCCGCTCTGCTGCGGGATTGATGCGCGTGACATGGCCGTCGACGTCGGTCGTCATGACCCCGTCGACGATGCAGCGCAGCGTGATGGCGAGCCGCGCCTCGCTGTCCTCGAGCTGCAGGCGGTTCGCGTCGATGCGCTCGATCTGCCTGCGGATCAGCCGGTAGGTCGCCACCAGCATGGCCAGCCATACGGCGATCATCGAGCCGCCCACCACGTTGAGCAGGTGCCCCTTCTGCTGGCCATCGGAGATCAGCAGTTCGAGGCGATGGCGCTCGTCCTCCTCCATGGCGTCGAGCAGCCGATGGGCGCGGGCGCGGGTCTCCTGGAGTGGTGCCTTGGCGACATAGGCATCCGCGGCGGCCCGGCCTTCGGACTGGCGCAGCAACTCGACCTGGCGGGACATGGCCAGGCGCTGCGCCATCACCTGGCGCAGCTCCTGCCACCGGGTCTGCTGGGCGGTGTTGTCGGCGGTCCATTGCCCGACCTGCTCGAGGAGCTGCTCGCGCCGGGCGACAGCCGTGTTGCGCGCCTGCAGGTGGGCGGGCTCGCCCGTGATGCGAAAGCTCTGGGTGCTCAGCTCGATCTGCAGCGTGGCCGCGCGGATATGCGCGAGGCCGTGCATCACCTTCTGCGTGCGCATGACCTGCCGCGCGGCCGCGTCGGCCGCGTCGGCCACCTTCCAGATGGCGAAGGACAGCCCGGCCACCATCGCGATGGCCAGCGCGAACGAAAAGCGAACCTGGCTCTCGAACTTTGTGCTGGGTTGCACGGTTCTTCCTCCCTGGCGGAGCCTCCTGCCGGGCCCCGTCCCGTCCGTGGCGCCAATGGTCGCCGCGGCGGGCCTTGCGCTCGACTGTGCAGCAATGCGGCCGGGAATGACAGCCCGCCGCCGGGTGATGTTGCCGGGCCGCGCCGGCCGTAACATGGAATCCAGCTCACCCCCCGGGATTTCCCCATATGACCTATTGCGTCGCCATGCGCCTGCGCGCGGGCCTGCTGTTCGCCTCCGACACCCGCACCAACGCGGGGGTCGACCACATCGCGAGCTTTCGCAAGATGTATCAGTTCCAGATCCCGCACCAGCGCGAGATCGTCATCCTGACCGCCGGCAACCTGGCGACGACGCAATCCGTCATGTCGCTGCTCAACCAGCGGCTGCACGGCGATGGCGAGCACCTGCTCAACGTGCCCAGCCTCTACGACGCGACCGTGCTGCTCGGCCGCACGTTGAAGGAGGTTGTCGCCCGCGATACCGAAGGCGGCCAGAACCAGGGCGTGGACTTCGGCGCCAACTTCCTGCTGGGCGGCCAGATCCAGGGCGAAGGCCCGCGCCTGTTCCACCTCTACCCGCAGGGCAACTTCATCGAGGCCACCGAGGACACGCCCTACTTCCAGATCGGCGAGAGCAAGTACGGCAAGCCCATCATCGACCGCGTCATCAGCTACGAGACGACGCCGCTGGACGAGGCGGCCAAATGCACGCTGGTGAGCTTCGACTCGACGATCCGCTCCAACCTGTCGGTAGGCCTGCCCATCGACATGCTGATGCTGCGCGCCAACCAGTTCGAGCAGGCCATGAAGCCGCCGCACCGCATCGGCCGCGACGACCCCTATTTCCTGGCGCTGCGCGATGGCTGGAGCCAGGGGCTCAAGAAGGTCTTCGACGAACTGCCCAACGAGCCCTGGTTCGACGCGTGACACCGTGGCCCCGTGTCCGCTCGCGCCGCGTCGGACGCGGGCTCGCCCGGCCCCGATTTCTCTGGACCATTGAATGAACCTGCAACCCTGGGCGCACGCATCGCCCGTCACCGGCACCGTGCTGCGCGGCTGGCGCACGCCACCCAGCGGCAAGCCGCTGCTGCATTTCCTGCATGGCAACGGCTTCTGCGGCCGGGTCTACGAGCCCATGCTGCAGGCGCTGGCGGCCGACTTCGACCTGTGGCTGTGCGATGCCCCGGGCCACGGCGACAGCGAGGCGCCCGCGCGCTTTCCCGGCTGGAACCGCTGCGCCGAGGCCGCGCTGGATGCCTTCCAGGCCGGTCGCGTGGCCTATGGCGACGTGCCCTGCCATGCGGCCGGCCACAGTTTCGGCGGCGTGCAGACGGGCCTGCTGCTGGCCCGGCCCGGCCAGCCCTTCTCCCGCGCCGTGCTGCTGGACCCGGTGCTGTTCCCGCCGCGCATGGTGCTTGCCGCCACGCTCATCGGCCGCGCCGGCACGGGCCTCGTCAACCCGCTGGCGCGCGCCACCCGGCGCCGGCGCCGCGAATGGCCCAGCCGCGCCCATGCGAAGGAGGCCCTCCGCGGCCGGGGCACCTACCGGGGCTGGGCCGAACCGGCGCTGGACGCCTTCGTCGCCCATGCGCTGGCCGACGCGCCCGACGGCACCGCCCGCCTCAAGTGCGCGCCGGAGCTGGAGGCCACCATCTTCAGCAGCATGCCCGAGCGGCTGTGGAGCCACCTGCGCCGCATCGGCGCGCCCACGCTGCTGCTGCACGGCGAGGACACCATGCCGTTTGTGCGCGAAGGCTGTGCCCGTGCCCACCGCCACAACGCGCCGCACCTGCAGGTGCAGGTCACGGCGGGCGGGCACTGCTTCATGCAGGAAGACCCCGCCGACGCGGCGGCGCGCCTGCGCGCCCACCTGCTGGCGGGCTGAGGCCCGGGCTCAGGCCGCCAGCGGCCCGAGAACCCGCATCGAATAGTCCACGGCCCTGACGTCCTTCGTCAGCCGGCCGATGGAGATGCGGTCCACGCCGGTGGCGGCGATCCAGCGCAACTGCTCCAGCGCCACGCCGCCCGACACCTCCAGCAGCGCCCGGCCGGCGTTGACGGCCACCGCCTCGCGCATCTGCGCCTCGCTGAAGTTGTCCAGCAGCACGCTCACGGCGCCGGCGTCCAGCGCTTCAAGCAGCTGCGCGATGGTCTCGACCTCGACCTGGATGTCCACGCCCGACTTCAGCGCCTGCGCCGCGCGCAGCGCCGCGCCCACGCCACCGGCCGCGGCGATGTGGTTCTCCTTGATGAGGATGCCGGCATATAGCGCCAGCCGCTGGTTCTGGCCGCCGCCCACGCGCACCGCGTACTTCTGCGCCAGGCGCAGGCCGGGGACGGTCTTGCGCGTGTCCAGGATGGCGCAGCCGCGCGGGTTGGGGCTGGCGCCGGCCACCGCGTCGACATGGGCGCGCGTGATCGTCGCCGTGCCCGACAGCAGCTGCAGGAAGTTCAGCGCCGGCCGCTCGGCCGAGAGCAGCGCGCGGCCGTCGGCCTCGATGCGGCAGACGATGCTGTCCGCCGCCATCGGCGCCCCTTCGTCGTAGAGCCATTCGATGCGGGCGGTGGCGTCCAGCGCGGCGAACACGCCGTCGAACCAGTCGCGCCCGCACAGCACGGCCGCCTCGCGCACCCGCACCTGGGCCGCCACGCGCCGGCCCGCGGGCACCAGCAGGGCCGTCCAGTCACAGTGGCCGATGTCCTCGGCCAGCGCCTCGTGGATGTTGCGGGCGCGCGCCTGCGCCAGCGTTTCTTCAGAAGAGAACATCGCCGCTCACTCCGCGGGGCCGACGGTCAGCCGGATCTCGCCCAGGCCCTCGATGCGGCCCGCCAGCACGTCGCCCGGCACCAGCGCGCCCACGCCGGCCGGCGTGCCCGTGTAGATCAGGTCGCCGGGGTGCAGGTGATACAGGTGCGAGAGGTTGGAGACGATCTCGGCGGGGTTCCAGATCATGTCGGCCAGGTCGCCGCGCTGCCTTTCCACGCCGTTGACGGCCAGCGTGATGGCACCCTTGTCGAGCGTGCCCAGTTCGCTCCTGCGCACGATCTCGCCCAGGATGGCCGACTGGTCGAAGCCCTTGGCCGTGTCCCAGGGCTTGCCCGCCGCCTTGGCCGCGGCCTGCAGGTCGCGGCGCGTCATGTCCAGACCCGGGGCATAGCCCCAGATGGCGGCCATGGCCGCCTCGGGCGTGACCTTGAACACCGGCGCACCCAGCGCCAGCACCAGCTCCATCTCGTGGTGGTAGTTCTGGGTCTCGGTGGGGTAGGGCACGGTCGCGCCGGAAGGCGCCGCCGAGGGCACCAGCGCGGTGGCCGGTTTCATGAAGTAAAACGGCGGCTCGCGCGTCGGGTCGGAGCCCATCTCGCGGGCATGATCGGCATAGTTGCGGCCGACGCAGAAGATGCGTCGCACCGCGTAACGGGCGGCGGTGCCACGCACCGCCGCGCTGGGAATCTCGACCGGAGGAAAGACGAAGTTGCTCATGGCATCGCATTGCCGATTGGGACAGACCGCACAGCATACTGGGCTGGCTTTTCTGCTGCTGGCGCTGGCGCTGCTGACCGGCTGCGCGACGCGCTCCGGCGTCAGCAGCGCCAGCGAGCGCGATGGCCCCGAGCGCAACCCGCCGCCCAACCTCGGCGCCGTGGCCGACGCCGTGCCGCGCCTGGACGCCATCCGGATCGGCGGCCCCAACAAGCCCTACGAGGTGCTGGGCGAACGCTACGAGCCGCTGAAGGGCGACGTGGTCTACGCCGAGAAAGGCCTCGCGTCGTGGTATGGCAAGAAGTTCCACGGCCGGCCCACGGCCAGCGGCGAGGTCTACAACATGTACGCCATGACGGCCGCCCACGCCACGCTGCCCATCCCCAGCTACGCCCGCGTGCGCAACCCGGGCAACGGGCGCGAGATCATCGTGCGCATCAACGACCGCGGCCCCTTCCACAAGGGCCGCATCATCGACCTCAGCTACACCGCGGCGCTGAAGCTGGACGTGCTGCGCGGCGTGACGCCGGTGGAGGTGCGGCGCATCACGCACGCCGAGATCCGCGCCGGCAACTGGGTCCGGCCCGCCGGCGAGCCGACGCCCCTGTTCGTGCCCGACACGCCACCCGGCGCGCCGCTGCGCGAGACCACCGCGCCGGCCCTGGCCGCGGGCGGCGGGGTGTACTGGCTGCAGTTCGGCGCCTTCGCCAAGATGGATGGCGCAGAAGGCCTGCGCCAGCGGGTGGCCGAGGCCGACCTCGGCATGCTGCCGCTGCTGACCATCGTGCGCGAGGCCGGCCTGCACCGGCTGCGCGCCGGCCCCTTCCCCACCGTCGACGAGGCCCGCGCGCAGGCCGACAAGCTGCGCACCGAGCACGGCGTGGAGTCCAGCCTGGTCGAGAAACGCTAGCGAGGCCCCGCTCGCCCTAGCGGCCGCCCGCGACGTCCAGCAGCGCGCCCACCGTGTAGCTGGCGGCGTCGCCCAGCAGCCAGACGATGGCCTCGGCCACCTCCTCGGCGCGGCCCAGGCGCTGGATGGGGATGGTGGAGGCGGCCCCGTGCGGGTCCAGGCCGCTGTCGGCATGGATGTCGGTCTCGATGATGCCCGGGCGCACGCCGTTGACGCGTATGCCATCGCCGATGAGCTCGCGCGCCAGGCCCTTGGTCAGCGTGTCGATGGCACCCTTGGTGGCGGCGTAGTCCACGTAGATGCCGGCCGAGCCGAACTCGGCGGCGCGCGAGCTGAGGTTGACGATGGCCCCGCCCGTGCCGCCGTGCGCCGTGCTCATGCGCTGCGCGGCCTGCTGGCAGCACAGCAGCGTACCCATCACGTTGACGTCGAACAGGCGCCGCCAGCGCGCCATGTCCATGTCCTGCAGCCGCGCGGCCGGCGCCACGATGCCGGCGTTGTTGACCAGGCCCGCGAGCCGCCCGCCGGCCTCGTCCAGGCGCCGGAACATCGCCGCCACCTGGGCCGGGTCGGCCACGTCGGCCTGCAGGCACAGCGCGTGCCGGCCCAGCGCCCGCACGCGGGCCGCCAGCGCATCGGCCGCGGCGCCGTCGCGGGCGTAGTTGATGGCCACGTCCCAGCCCGCCGCGGCACAGCGCAGGGCCGTCGCCGCGCCGATGCCGCGCGAGCCGCCGGTGACCAGGATCCATGCGTTCATGCCCGGCATTGTGGTGGCAGCGGTTCGGCTTTCATGAGGCTTGCAGCCGGGTCGGCTGGCCGGGTTCACACTGTGGGCCAAGTTCAGCCTGCGACACCGCCATGGACCTCGACCCCAAGGACCTCATCGACCGCGCCGCCGACGCCCGCAAGGAAGCCCGTGCCGCGCGCCTGAATGCCGCCGTCGCCGTGACGGTGGCCGTGCTCGCGACCTTCATGGGCATCTGCAAGGTCAAGGACGACAACATCGTCCAGGCCATGCAGCAGGCCCAGGCCGACAAGCTCGACCACTGGGCCTACTACCAGGCTCGCACCGTCCGCGCGGACGTGGCCGAGGCTGCGGTGACCCAGCTCGAACTTGCCCGGGCCGGCGCCGCGCCCGCGCAGACGGCGGCCTACGACCAGGCCATCGCCGGCGCCCGCGCCAAGGCCGCCGAGCAGCTGAAGAAGCGCGATGAGCTCAAGGCCCAGGCCGAGGCGGACCAGCAGGCCTACGACGCGCTGAACTACCGCGACGACCAGTTCGACCTGTCCGACGCGCTGCTCGCCATCGCGATCGCACTGCTCGCCGTCACGGCGCTGACCAAGCTCTGGCCGCTGTTCTTCGTGTCGCTGGTGCCGACCTTCTTCGGCGTGCTGATGGGCGTTGCCGGCCTGGCCGCGCTGCCCATCCATCCGGACAGCCTGATCAAGCTGCTCTCGTAGCGCCTGCCGGCCGTCGCGGCGCGATTGACTGGGGGCCCCCGCCGCTGGCAGACTCGCGGCCTTCATCAACCCAGTCCGGAAGGAGCAGACCATGGAACAAGCAGATCGTGTGGCCCTCCTCGTGCCGGCTGCCTGAGCGCCCAACGCGCCTGACCCTGCGTTCATCGCGGGTCCATTGACCGCCGCATCAGCCGCGGCCGGCTTCTCACCCACTTGCCTCGCGCGCCACCGCACGCGAATGGGTCTGCGCACGCGCGGACGAAGCCAACCTTCAATGGACCTTCATGATCGAGATCAATTTCGAGACGCTGAGCGCTCTCGGCCTCACGCCCGCCATCGCGAGCCGTGCCGCCCAATCCGCCGCGCCCGAGCCCGGGCAGCGCCTGGCGCGCGTGACCGAGGCGCAGCGTGACTGCTTCACGCTGGATGACGGCCTGACCGAGCGGCAGGCGCGCGTGCTGCCCAGGCTGGTGCAGCAACTCCAGGCCACGGCCCAGGCGCTGACGGTCGGCGACTGGGTCGCGGCGCACATCGACGCACATGGCCAGGCCTGGATCGTGGAACGCATCGAGCCCGTCACGCAGATCGCCCGCCGGGCCAACGACGGGCGCCGCCAGCCGCTCGCGAGCAATGTCGACGTGGCGCTGCTGGTGATGGGGCTGGACGCGGACTTCAACGCGCGCCGCATGGAACGCTACATCGCGATGGTGCGCGCCTGCGACGTGGCGCCGGTGGTGGTGCTGACCAAGCTCGACGTCGCGCCGGATGCGCGGGCGCGTGTTGCCGAGATGTACCGCCGCCTGCCCGCGACCGTGCCGGTGCTGCCGGTCAACGGCCTGTCGCGCCAGGCCGGCCTCGAGATGGGGCCGTGGCTGCATGCAGGCCAGACGCTGGTGCTGCTCGGTTCCTCGGGGGCCGGCAAGTCGACGCTGATCAACACCTTGACGGGGGCCGGCCAGTCGACGGGCGGCGTGCGCCAGGGTGACGGCCGAGGGCGCCACACGACGACCGCGCGCTCCATGCACCGCTGCCCGCAGGGCGGCTGCATCATCGACACGCCGGGCCTGCGCACCTTCCGCCCCGATGCCGACGCCAGGGCGCTGGCCGCGACCTTCGAGGACGTGCAGGCGCTGGCGCAGCGCTGCCGCTTCCGCGACTGCCTGCACCAGGGCGAGCCGGGCTGCGCGGTGCGCGCCCACGTGGACGCGGACCGGCTCGACAACTACCAGAAGCTCATGCGCGACGCCCAGCGCGGCGAACTGACGGCGCTGGAACGCATCGAGCAGCGCGGCAAGTGGAAGGCGATCCGCAAGGCGGGCAGCCAGCGCGCACGCGAGAAGAGGTCATGAGGCCATGAGGTCATGAACCCCCGGGCGGGCGCGCTGCCGGGGTCACCACACCTTGCAGTGCTGCCCCGCCGGCTTCACGAGCCGGGCGCCCGGCTTGCACGCAAACGCCTTCTCGAACTCCGGCATGTTGACGACGACGCCGTTGATGCGCCAGCGGGCCGGCGAGTGCGGGTCCACCCTGGCCTGCACGCGCAGCGCCTCGGGACGGGCGTCGGCGCAGTCCCACTGCGCGAAGCCGACGAAGAAGCGCTGCTCGGGCGTCAGGCCGTCGCGGTTCTCCAGCGTCCTGCCGGTCATGTGCACCTTCCAGGCCTCCCAGGCGAGCACGAGGCCGCCGAGGTCGGCGAGGTCTTCGCCCAGCGTCAGCTTGGAGTTGATCCTGATGTCGTCGACCACGGGGTAGGTCGCGTACTGGTCGGCCACGCAGGCGGCACGCTGCTCGAAGGCCTGGCCGTCCTTCCTGGTCCACCAGTTCTTCAGGTTGCCCTGGGCGTCGAACTGGCGGCCCTCGTCGTCGAAGCCATGCGTCAGCTCGTGGCCGATGGTGGCGCCGGTGTTGCCGTAGTTGGGCGCCTCGTCCAGGCGCGGGTCGTACAGCGGCGCCTGCAGCACGCCGGCGGGGAAGTTGATGTCGTTCATCTGCGCGTCGTAGTAGGCGTTCACCGTCTGCGGCGTCATGCCCCACTCGCCGCGGTCCAGCGGCTGGCCGATCTTGGCCAGGCGGCGCCGGGCCTCGAAGGCGTTGCCGCGCATCACGTTGCCGAGGAAGTCGCCGCGCTGCACGGCCAGCGCCGAGTAGTCGCGCCAGCGCTCGGGGTAGCCCACCTTGTTGACGATCGATCTGAGCTTGGCGTGCGCGCGCGCCTTGGTCTCGGCGCTCATCCAGTCCAGGCTGTCGATGCTGCGCGCCATCGCGGCCTCGATCTCGTCCGTCATCTGCACCGTGGCGGCCTTCAGGTCCGGGGTGAAGTTGCGCGCCACGAACTCCTGGCCCAGCGCCTCGCCGAGCTGCACGTCGACGAGCTGCACGCAGCGCTTCCAGCGCGCCTTCAGCTGCGGCGTGCCGTGCAGGGTCTGGCCGTAGAAGTCGAAGTTGGCCTGCACGAAGCCGTTGTCCAGGGCCGGGCTGAGGCTGCTGGCCAGATGCCAGCGCAGATAGGTCTTCACGTCGGCCAGCGGCATGGCCTTGAGCCGCGTGGCCAGCGCCTTGAAGAAGGCCGGCTCGGTGACGTTGTAGCGCGCCTGCCCGGGCGTGGTGCCCAGCGCCGCCTGGTAGGCCGTCCAGTCGAAGCCGGGCGTCAGTGCCTGCAGGCCGCGGGCGTCGACGACGTGGAAGGTCTTGTAGGGGTCGCGCTTGTCGACCTTGCTGAGCGACGCGCGGGCCAGCGCCGTCTCGGTCACCAGCACGGCGCGCGCCTGCGCCTTGGCGGCCTCGGGCGCGTCGCCCAGCAGCCCGAAGACCCGGGCCACATGAGCCTCGTAGGCGGTGCGGATCTTCAGCGTCTTGTCGTCGCGCTTGAGGTAGTAGTCGCGGTCGGGCAGGCCCAGGCCGCCGGCCGAGGCGAAGGCGATCTGGCGCGTCGCGTCGGCGAAGTCCTGGCCCGAGCTGAAGCCGAAGAAGAGCCGGTCGTTGCCGGCCACGAGCTGCAGCTCGGCCAGCAGGGCGGGCAGCTCGCGCCTGGCCTTCAGCGCGGCGATGCGCTCCAGCAGCGGCTGCAGGCCCTTGAGGCCGGCCGCCTCCACGGCGCCCTCGTCCATGCAGGCGGCGAAATAGTCGCCCAGCCGTGCCTGGGCCGGGGTGCGCTCCGTGCCGGGCTCGCCGAGCTTGTTCAGCACGCCCCACAGGTAGCGCTGGTTCTCGTTGGCCATCTTGGCGTAGACCGACCAGCGCGACTGGTCCGCCGGGATGGGGTTGGACTTGGACCAGGCCCCGCAGGCGAAGCGGTAGAGGTCGTCGCAGGGGTCCGCGCTGCGGTCCATGGCCGTCACGTCCAGGCTGGGCGTGTAGGGCAGGGCGTCCAGCGGGGCCTCGCTGGCGGCGTGCGCCAGGGTCGCCGCCAGCAGCGCGGGAAGCAGCAGTCGTTTCATGGCTGTCGGGGAGATTTGAAGGTGGCGCGATTGTGGTGCGGCGCCGCCCGGCCGGCCAATCGTCAGGGCAGGCGCCGCCCCTCGGCCGCGGCTGCCATCAGCAGCGCCAGGCGGCGGTCGCGCGTGGCCTCCTGCTTGGCGCTCAGCACCCGGCGCAGCATCTGGCGCCGCCAGCCCGGTGGCTGCGCCAGGAACCAGGCCCAGGCCTTGCGCTGGCGCTTGAAGCGCTTCTCCAGTTCCGGCGGCAGCGCCACCTCGCCCTCGTGCTCGTAGGAATAGACGATGCTGCGCCGGTCGGTCCGCTTCTCGAACGCCGCCAGGCCCGCCGGCTGCATGCGCCCCTCGGCCGCCAGCACGGCCACGCGCTCGATGTTGATGCGGCTCCAGATCGACGTGGGGCGGCGCGGCGTGAAGCGGATCTGGTAGCGCAGCTCGTCCACGCGCTTGCGCACGCCGTCGATCCAGCCCACGCACAGCGCCTCGTCCACCGACTGCGGCCAGGTCATGCTCGGCACGCCGGTGCCGACCTTGTGGAAGCCCACCACCAGCTCGGCGGCCGTGGCGGCGTGCCGGGCCAGCCAGTCGCGGAATTCCTCAGGCGAGGCGAAGTAATGCGGTTCGGCCATGATGCGCGCATTCTTTCCGATCGCTCACATCCCTGCCCATGAACACCCTGCTGCTGCTCGTCGCCATCGCCGATGAACACAAGGCCTTGCTGCTGGAGCGCTTCCGCGTCATCGAGGCGCTGAGCCCCGCCGCGCGCGCCGCGGCCATCGCGGCCCACGGCGCCGACATCGAACTGGTGCTGAGCAACGGCGCCACCGGCTTCACGGCCGCCGAGATCGCCGCCTGCCCCCGGCTCAGGCTGCTGGCCGCGCTGGGGGCCGGGCACGAGAACCTGGACGTGGCCGCCGCCAGGGCGCGCGGCATCCTCGTCTGCAACGGCGCCGGCACCAACGATGACTGCGTCGCCGACCACACCCTCGCGCTGCTGCTGGCCAGCGTGCGCGCGCTGCCGCAGCAGGGCGCCGCCTTGCGGGCCGGCGTCTGGCGCGACGCGCTGCCCCTTCGTCCCCACTGCCGCGGCCGGCGCCTGGGCATCGTCGGCCTGGGCACCATAGGCCGCAAGATCGCCGCACGCGCGGCGGCCTTCGGCATGGTCATCGGCTATCACAACCGCCGTCCCAGCGAGGCCGCGGCCGGCGCCGCCTGGTTCGACAGCGTGACGGCACTCGCCAGCTGGGCCGACGACCTCGTCGTCGCCACGCCCGGCGGCGCGGCCACCCGGCACATCGTCGACGCCGGGGTGCTGGCCGCCCTCGGGGCCGGCGGCCACGTGGTGAACATCGCGCGCGGCAGCTGCGTGGACACCGCCGCCCTGGCCGCCGCGCTGCGGGCCGGCCACATCGCCGGCGCGGCGCTGGACGTCTACGAGAGCGAACCCCAGCCGCCCCGGGAGCTGCTGGGGCTGGACAACGTCATCCTCACGCCCCACGTGGCCGGCTGGTCGCCGCAGGCCGTGCGTGCGACGGTGGAGAACTTCATCGCCAACGTCGAGGCCTGGCGCCGGGGGGCGCCGCTGCCAACGCCAATCTAGGGCAAGCCGCTAGCGGCTGCGCCCGCGCGTCTGACGACAATCCGCGCATGCGGTTCACGAGCCTCGCCCTGCCGAGCCAGCCCTGCCAGGGTGGGCGGCCTCGTCGTGGCCGCCGCGCAGCGACGGCGGGGCCGGCTTGAGCCGCGGGTCCGGCGGCCCCCGCCCAGCGCCGACGTCCTATCCCGCCCAGGCACTAGCCTGGCCGCCGGGCAGGCGCCGCGGCCCGGTGCCCGCGCTGCTCGTCTCGCTGCTGCTCCACGCACTGCTGCTGAGCCTGACCTTCGGCGGCGAAGGCCTGGGCCTGCCCGGCCTGACGCTGCCCTGGCAGGCCCGCCGCGCCGAGGTGCCCGACCTGCGCGTGGTGCTCGTGACGCCGCCGCCCGAGCCCGAACCCGTGGTGGCACCCGAACCGCCCACGCCCGCCGCCGGGGGGGCGCCGTCTGCCGAGGTGGCCGGCGAGGCGCCGCCCGCCGCACCGGCTCCGCAGGTCGCCCCGCCTGCGCCGCTGGCGCCCGCCGTCATCGCCGTCGACAGGCCGCGCGAGCCGACCTGGAGCGTGCCGCCCGCGCCACCGGCCTCCGTGCCCGTCATCGCCGCGCTCGCCGCCGCCTCCGGCCCGCAGGCCGAGCTGACGCGGCTGCGCGAGTCCGGCGACGCCAGCCGGGCGGCGCTGGACCTGGAGACCCGCGAGCGCGCCGCCGAACTGGCCCAGCTCGACCTCGCGAAGCGCGAGACGCAACAGCAGGCCCGGCAGCAGACCGAGCGCCTGGCCGCCGCCCAGGCCGAGGCGGAACGCCTGGAAGCGGCGCGCCTGGAGGCCGCCAGGCAGGAGGCCATCCGCAAGGAGGCGGCGCGGCTGGAAGCCGTGCGGGCCGAGGCCGCAAAGCTGGACGCCGAACGCCAGGAGGCCCAGCGGCAGGCCGCGGCCAGGCAGGAGGCGGCTCGCGCCGAGGCGGTGCGCCTGGAAACCGAGCGCCAGGAGGCCGTTCGCCGTGCCGCCGCCCAGCAGGAAGCGGTGCGTCAGCAAGCCGCCCAGGCCGAGGCTGCGCGTGCCGAGGCGGCCCGGCAGGAGGCCGCCCGCCAGGAGGCGGCGCGGGCCGAAGCGGTCCGGCAGGCCAACGCGCGCCAGGAAGCCGCCCGGCAGGAAGCCGCCCGGCAGGACGCAGCCCGCCAGGAAGCGGCGCGCCAGGACGCAGCCCGCGCCGAGGCCGCCAGGCTGGCCGCCGCCAGGGCCGCCGAGGAACTGCGCGAGGCCCGGCTGCGCGCCATCGGCCAGCAGCTCAACGAGGAGGCCGCCAGGCGCGACGCGGCCCGCCAGGCCCAGTCCAGCCTGCCGTCCTCCTGGAGCAGCGCCCGCCGCGGCCGGCTGTTCGGCCGCGCCGACGCGAACGCCGAGATGGTGCTCTACGCCGAGGCCTGGGCGCGCAAGATCCAGCTCAACCCCACCTTCGAGCAGGTGCGCGAGCTGGTCCGGCAGCCCCACACCGACCCGCTGGTGACGGTGGCCCTGCGCAGCGACGGCACGGTGGAATCGGTCAGCTTCTTCCGCTCCAGCGGCGTGCCGGCCATCGACGACGCCATCCGCCGCATCGTCGAGAGCCAGGCCAACTACCCGGCGTTCCCGCCGGCGCTGGCGCGCGAGTACGACGTCATCGAGATCCGCCGCACCTGGCACTTCGACACGGCGGTACGGCTGTACTGAAGCACGCGGGCCCGGCCGGGATGCCCGGCGGTGTCGCGCGGGGCTGCTAGGCTGCGCCTCCTTCTGAAGAACGACGGCGTCGATGCGCTTCCTGCCCACCCTGATCCTGCTGATCCTCGGCCTGGCCTTGCCCATGGCGCGCGCCGAGCGCGACCCGATGGCCGAACCGCGCTTCGTCACGGCCGGCGGCTCCACGGCCATCGTGGACGGCATCGTCGCGGCGCTGGCGCAGGACGATCGCGGCCTGATCTGGGTCGGCGCCAGCAACGGCCTGATGCGCTACGACGGCTACCAGGCGCGCCTGTTCCCGATGACGGAGACGGCCGGGTCCGGCAGCCGCGCCAACCGCTTCCTGCGCGTGCTGCTGGCCGATCGCGACGGCGTGCTGTGGGCCGGCGGCGCCGGCGAGGGCCTGGCGCGCTTCGACAGCCGGGCCGAGCGCTGGACCTTCCTGCACCATGACCCGGCGGTGCCGGGTTCGATCACGCCGGGCAGCGTGCTGCGCCTGGCGCGCGCCCACGACGGCCGCCTCTGGGTCGGCCTGCTGGGCGGGCTGGACCGGCTGGACCCGGCCAGCGGCAATTTCGAGCATTTCCGCGCCGGCGATGCCAGCGGCCTGCCCGACGACCGCATCGGTGCGTTGCTGGTGGACCGCGGCGGCGACCTCTGGGTGGGCGCCGGCCGCAGCCTGGCGCGGCTGCGTGTCGGGGCGCAGCGTTTCGAGCTCGTCGGGCGCGACTGGCCCGTCAACGCGCTGGCCGAGGGGGCCGATGGCCGCATCTGGGTCGGCACGCGCGACGGCCGGCTGCTGCTGGTGGACCGCGAAGGCCGCGCCGAGCCGCAGGCGCTGGCGGCGGGCGACGGTACCCGGCCCTCGCCGGTGCTGAGCCTGCTGGGCCCGGCCGAAGGCGGCGGGGAGGGCGAGGTCTGGGTCGGCCGCGTCACCGGCGTGGAGCTGCGCGCCGCCGATGGCCGCCTGCTGCAATTGCTCAAGCGCAACCAGCGCCGCCCCTGGACGCTGGGCGGCACCGACTTCCATGCGCTGCTGCGCGACCACGCCGGCACGTTGTGGGTGGGCGGCTATGGCGGCGGCCTGCAGCGCTACGACATAGAGAGCAAGGGCATGTGGGTGCGCCGCCAGGACGACGACCCCGCCAGCCCGCTGGCCGAGACCGACGTGCGCAGCGTGCTGCAGCTGCGCAGTGGCGAGATCTGGCTGGGCACGCTGGAGCGCGGCATTGCCATCGTCGACCCGCAGCTCCGCCTCGTGGACGCCATCCGGCCCGACGCCCGCTTCAGCGGCCTGGTCGCGGCGCTGGCCCAGGCGGCCGACGGCAGCGTCTGGGCCGGCACCGAGGGCGGCCAGCTGCACCGCTTCGACGCGCGCCACCGGCTGGTCGAGGTGCGTTCCAGCATCCAGGCGCGCGTGCGCCGGCTGCTGACCAGCCGCGACGGCACCTTGTGGGTGGGCACGTCCGACGGCCTGTACCGCCTGGTGCCCGGCACTGCGGAACCCCAGCGCCTGCCGCTGGCGGGCGGCCAGCGCCTGGGCGGCAACGTCAACGCGCTGGTCGAAGACGCCGACGGCCACCTGTGGGTGGGGGCCGAGGCGGGCCTGTTCCAGATGGTGGACGGCGAGCTGCGCCCCGCCGGCGCCGGCCTGCCGCCGGAGGGCGTGCTGGGCCTGCTGATCGACGCACAGGGCGTGCTGTGGGTGGACCTCAACACGGGGCTGTACCGCCGCCAGCCCGGCGCGGCCTTCGAACGCCTGGGCGGATCGGGCCACAGCTTCGGCGCCAACCTGCTGGCGGATTCCCGCGGGCGCCTCTGGACGCACCGCGGCATGTACGACCCGGGCACGCGCGTCTTCACCGAATTCGGTCGCATCGACGGCGCGGACATCGGCACCGGCTGGTTCCGTGCCTACGGCAAGCTGGCCGATGGCCGCATGCTGTTCGGCGGCAGCAGCGGCCTGCTGGTGGTGGAGCCGGAGCGCTTCCGGCGTTGGGCCTTCCAGCCGCCCGTGGTGGCCACCGGGCTGCGCATCGACGGCGGCAGCCAGCCGGCCGGCCTGCTGAGCGAGGGCCTGACGCTGACGTCCCGCCAGCGCGCCTTCTCGGTGGAGTTCGCCGCGCTGGACTACAGCGCGCCGACCGAGAACCTCTACCGCTACCGGCTGCGGGGCTATGACGAGGACTGGATCCCGACCGGCGCCGAGCTGCGTGTCGCCAGCTATGCCAACCTGGCGCCCGGCCGCTACACGCTGGAGGTGCAGGGCAGCAACCGCCTGGGCGACTGGACCGACCAGCCGCTGCAGGTCGGCGTCGAGGTGCAGCCGGCCTGGTGGCAGGCCTGGTGGGCGCGCACGCTGACCGTGCTGCTGGCGGTGCTGGGCATCTACGGCCTGGTGCAGTGGCGCACGCGCGAGCTGGAGCGGCGCCAGAGCGAGCTGGAGCGGCGCGTGCAGGAGCGCACGGCCGAGCTGAAGGCGCTGTCCGAGGTGCTCAAGGAGTCCAGCCTCAGCGACCCGCTGACCGGCCTGCACAACCGCCGCTACCTGACCCAGCACATCGATGCCGACATCGCCGTCGCGCTGCGCCGCCATGCGGTGGGCGCCGCGCGGTCGGACAACGGCGACCTGGTGTTCATGCTGGTGGACGTGGACCACTTCAAGCACGTCAACGACCGCCACGGCCACTCGGCCGGCGACGCGGTGCTGGTGCAGATGCGCGAGCGGCTGCGCGAGGTCTGCCGCGACAGCGACCACATCGTGCGCTGGGGCGGCGAGGAGTTCCTCGTCGTGGCCCGCGACGGCTCGCGCGAGCACGCGGCGGACCTGGCCGAGCGCCTGCGCCTCGCCGTGGGAGGGCGGCCCTTCGAGCTGCCCGATGGCCAGCAGCTGACGCGCAGCTGCTCGATCGGCTTCGCCTGCTTCCCGCTGGCGCCGGCCCATCCGCAGGCGCTGGACTGGAGCGCCATCATCGACGTGGCCGACGGCGCCCTCTACGAGGCCAAGCGCGGCGGCCGCGACCGCTGGGTGGGCGTGGTCAGCGCCGACCCGGGCCTGGAGGTCGATGCGCTGCGCGAACTGCTGGCCCGCCCGCCGGCCCAATGGCTGGCCGACGGCCGGCTGCGCGTGCTCAGGGGCGGGGCGTGACCTCGGGCAGGGCCGGCCCCCAGCCCAGCGGTGCCGGCAGCGCCGCCAGGATGCGCTGGCGCAGCGGCGCATAGGCCTCGTCCACCGGCTGGCCCGCGCGCGGCGCGAGCGGGTCCCGGTGGCTGCCGAAGGCCTCGTCGAGCTCTGCCCAGTCCGCGGCGCTGAAGGCCGCCGCCGCGCGCGGCAGCAGCTCGGTCTCCTCGCGCTTCATGTGGCGCAGGTAGCGCGCGGTGTAGACCTCGAGCTGATGCTCGAACTTCTCGCGCCGCACCTCGCCCATCTGCTCCCAGGCCAGCAGCGTGTGCTGCAGCTCGCGGATGGCGCGCTCGCCCTGGCCGTGGTCCGCCTCCAGGTCGTCCAGCGTCTGGCGCAGGTCCGGCGCCAGCGCGCGCAGCTTGGGAAACAACAGCTCGCTTTCCTTTTTGTGATGCAAGCGTTCGGGAAATTCGTCGACGTAGAACAGCATGGCCCGCAGCGCGCCGAAGTCGGGCGACGTGCCGGTGCGGCGCTGCGCGTCCAGCAGCAGGGGCAGCGTGCGCAGCATGGCCGCGAGTGCATCGTGCTCGGCGCGGATCACGCGCACCGCCAGGGGCATGGTCGATGAAGGCATGCGGCGAGGTTCGCGCGTTGCCGCGCCGGCGGCCTTGCTCTGGATCAAGGCCGGTCGAACCGCCCCCGTAAAATCCCGGGTTTTGCCCCCCAGCCCAAGGAAAGCCCCGGCCATGACAGCATCGACCGCCTCCCCCACTCTCATGGCCAATGCGATCCGCGCTCTCGCGATGGACGCGGTGCAGGCGGCCAACTCGGGCCACCCGGGCGCCCCCATGGGCATGGCCGACATCGGCGTGGCGCTGTGGGCGCGGCACCTCAAGCACAACCCGGCCAACCCGCACTGGGCCGACCGCGACCGCTTCGTGCTGAGCAACGGCCATGGTTCGATGCTGATCTACGCGCTGCTGCACCTGACGGGCTATGACCTGCCCATCGAGGAGCTGAAGGCCTTCCGCCAGATGCACAGCAAGACGCCGGGCCACCCGGAAGTGGGCATCACCCCGGGCATCGAGACGACGACCGGCCCGCTGGGCCAGGGCGTGACCAACGCCGTGGGCCTGGCGCTGGCCGAGAAGCTGCTGGCGCGGGACTTCAACCGCCAAGATGGGGATGTCAAGCACGTCATCGTCGACCACCACACCTACGTCTTCCTGGGCGACGGCTGCCTGATGGAGGGCATCAGCCACGAGGCCGCGGCCCTGGCCGGCGCGTGGAAGCTGAACAAGCTGATCGCCGTCTACGACGACAACGGCATCTCCATCGACGGCCAGGTCGCGCCCTGGTTCGGCGACGACACCGCCAAGCGCTTCCAGGCCTATGGCTGGAACGTCATCGGCCCGGTGGACGGCCATGACGTGGACGCCGTCGACGACGCCATCGGCAAGGCCAAGAAGAGCAAGGACAAGCCCACGCTCATCATCGCCAAGACGGCCATCGGCAAGGGCTCGCCCAACCGCGCCAACACCGCCAAGGCCCACGGCGAGCCGCTGGGCGCCGAAGAGATCAAGCTGACCCGCGAGGCGCTGGGCTGGACGCACGAGCCCTTCGTCATCCCCGCCGAGGTCTACGCCGCCTGGGACGCCAAGGCCGCCGGCGAGAAGCTCGAGTCCGCCTGGGACGAGCGCTTCGACGCCTATGCCGAAGCCCACCCCGAGCTGGCCGCCGAGTTCCAGCGCCGCATGGCCGGCGTGCTGCCCGCCGACTTCGCGCAGATTGCCGTCGACGCCGTCGTCAAGGCCCATGCCGAGGCGCAGACCGTCGCCAGCCGCAAGGCCAGCCAGCTGGCGCTGGAAGCCTTCACGCTGAAGCTGCCCGAGATGCTGGGCGGCAGCGCCGACCTGACCGGCTCCAACCTCACCAACACCAGCTCGACGCCCAACCTGCGGTTCGAGAAGGACGGCACGCCCAACAACGGCCGTCACATCAACTACGGCGTGCGCGAGTTCGGCATGGCCGCCGTCATGAACGGCATCGCGCTGCACGGCGGCTTCATCCCCTACGGCGGCACCTTCCTGACCTTCAGCGACTACAGCCGCAACGCCATCCGCATGGCGGCGCTGATGAAGACGCGCGTCATCCACGTGATGACGCACGACTCCATCGGCCTGGGCGAGGACGGCCCGACGCACCAGTCCATCGAGCATGTCGCCAGCCTGCGCCTGATCCCGGGCCTGGACGTCTGGCGTCCGGCCGACACGACCGAGACCGTGGTCGCCTGGACCATGGCGCTGGGCAACGCGCAGCGCCCCAGCCTGCTGGCGTTGAGCCGCCAGAACCTGACCTACTCGCCCAAGACGAACGTGGACGAGATCGCCAAGGGTGCCTACGTGCTGTCCGAACCGGCCAAGGGCAAGGCGAAGGCCGTCCTCATCGCCACCGGTTCCGAGGTGCAGCTGGCCATGGCCGCCAAGGCGCTGCTGGCCGAGGAGGGCATCAAGGTGCGCGTGGTGTCCATGCCGTCCACCAACGTGTTCGACCGCCAGGACAAGGACTACAAGAAGAGCGTGCTGCCCAAGGGCCTGCCGCGCGTCGCCGTCGAGATGGGCGTCAGCGACTTCTGGTGGAAGTACGGCGTGGACGCCGTCGTCGGCATCGACACCTTCGGCGAATCGGCGCCGGCCGGCGTGCTGTTCAAGCACTTCGGCTTCACGCCGGAGAACGTCGCGGCGACCGTGAAGGCGGTGCTGAAGAAGAAGTGATGTCGCCGCGGCTCGCCGCGTGAAAACCAGGGCCGCTGCTTGCGGCCCTTTTTTGTGCTTGGGACGGGCGCAGGAGGACGGGCCGACCTGCTGCTGCGTGTCCCCCGGCCGCTGCGCGGCCTCCTCCCCTACCTTCGCAGCAGGCCGGCCCGTCCTCCTGCTTGGCGTTGCATTTGGTTGTCGCGGCGGAAACCCGCTGGTGGAACGCCGGGATGCGGGGGCGCGCAATTGCGCAGGTAAAGGAGGAGGGCCGCGCAGCGGCACGGGGGACACGAAGCAGTTGCGTGCCCCCGCGTCCCGGCGCATCGTGCGCTTCGCGGCAGCCATCCAGCCCCAGCCTTGACGCGCATCAAGCGCTGAAATCGCGCCGAAACCAGCCCCGAGCCCGAATCGCCGAGAATGCCGCCCGACGAGAAATTTTCATCCTCTGGAGACCCTTCCATGACCATCAAGATCGGCATCAACGGCTTCGGCCGCATCGGGCGCATGGTGTTCCGTGCCGCCGTCGCGAATTTCAAGGACATCGAGGTCGTCGCGATCAACGACCTGCTCGAGCCCGACTACCTGGCCTACATGCTCAAGTACGACAGCGTGCACGGCCGCTTCGACGGCGAGGTCTCGGTGGACGGCAACACGCTGGTGGTCAACGGCAAGAAGATCCGCCTGACCGCCGTGAAGGATCCGTCCGAGCTGAAGTGGGCCGAAGCCGGCGCTGACATCGTCATCGAGGCCACCGGCATCTTCCTGGACAAGGCCGGCGGCGAGAAGCACCTGGCCGCGGGCGCCAAGAAGGTCATCTTCTCGGCCCCCAGCAAGGACGACACGCCGATGTTCGTCTTCGGCGTGAACCACGCCAAGTACGCTGGCGAGGCCATCATCTCCAACGCGTCCTGCACCACCAACTGCCTGGCGCCGCTGGCCAAGGTGCTGAACGACAAGTGGGGCATCAAGCGCGGCCTGATGACCACCGTGCACGCCGCCACCGCCACGCAGAAGACCGTGGACGGCCCCAGCAACAAGGACTGGCGCGGCGGCCGCGGCATCCTGGAGAACATCATCCCCAGCAGCACCGGCGCCGCCAAGGCCGTCGGCAAGGTCATCCCCGAGCTGAACAAGAAGCTGACGGGCATGAGCTTCCGCGTGCCCACCAGCGACGTGTCGGTGGTCGACCTGACCGTCGAGCTGCTGAAGGACGCGTCGTATGAAGAGATCTGCGCCGAGTTCAAGGCCCAGAGCGAAGGCGCGCTGAAGGGCGTGCTGGGCTACACGGAAGACAAGGTCGTCGCCACCGACTTCCGCGGCGACCCGCGCACCTCGATCTTCGACGCCGACGCCGGCATCGCGCTGGACGGCACCTTCATCAAGCTGGTCTCCTGGTACGACAACGAGTGGGGTTACTCGAACAAGTGCCTGGAGATGGTTCGCGTGGTCAACGGCTGAGGCCGTTCGCATGAAGGCGCCCCGGCTTGCGGGGCGGCCCGAAGCCCAGCTGGATCTCGCGGTCCACCTGGGCTTTCTGCTTTCTTGCATGGCACATTTGTTTGCCAATGGCCGGCGGGGCCGCGCCTAAACTGGCCCGCTCCCCACGCCAAGAGCGCTGCCACCATGAAGCCCCTGCGCCCGCTGCTGATTGCCATCCTGGCCGCGTTGATGGCACCGGTGGCGGTGCCGGCACAGACCGGTTCCGGCCTCGACGGCGAGGCGCGCGTCATCGTGCGCTTCAAGCCGCAGGCCCACAGCGTGCGCGCCAGGGCCCTGGCGCTGCGGGCCACGCGGGCCGAGGCGCGCGAGGTCGCGCAGACGCGAGCGACGGCCCTGGGCCTGCGCACCGGCCAGCGACTGGCGGCCGGCATCAGCCTGGACGAGCGCACCCACGTTCTCGTCGCCCAGGGGCTCAGCGGCGCCCAGCTCGCCCGGCGGCTGGCGGCGGACCCCGAGGTTGAGTTCGTGGCGGTGGACCAGCGCCGCAAGCACATGCGCCTGCCCAACGACCCGCTGTTCGGCGGCGCGGCGGTCAACCCGGAGTCCACGTCGGGCGGGGTGCAGGTCCGCACCATCGACCAGTGGTACCTGAAGGCGCCGAGCGCCACGCCCGGCCAGGTCGTCTCCAGCGTCAATGCGCCGGCGGCCTGGGACGTCATGACCGGCTCGTCCGGCGTCATCGTCGCCGTGCTCGACACCGGCGTGCGCCCCGACCACCCGGACCTCGCCGGCCAGTTCGTCAGCGGCTACGACATGATCGGCTTCGGCAGCCCGGGTGCCATGTCCACGGCCATCGCCAACGATGGCGGCGGCCCCGATGCCGACCCCTCCGACCCCGGCGACTGGGTCAGCCAGGCTGACATCGACGGCAAGGCGCTCGGCAGCAATTGCGACGCCAGCGACATCGGCAACAGTTCCTGGCACGGCACGCGGGTGTCGGGCCTCATCGGCGCGCGCACCAACAACGGCGCCGGCATGGCCGGCGTCGGCTGGGGCCTGAAGATCATGCCCATCCGGGTGCTGGGCAAGTGCGGCGGCTACGACAGCGACATCATCGCGGGCATGAAGTGGGCCGCCGGCCTGACCGTGCCGGGCCTGCCGGCCAACGCCCGCAAGGCCAAGGTGCTCAACCTCAGCCTGGGCGGCGACGGCAGTTGCGACCCCAACGCCGCCGGCTCCTCCAGCCAGCAGCGGGGCACGGCCACGCTGTACCGGGACGCCATCGGCCAGGTCAACGCCGCCGGCGCCACCGTCGTCGTCGCGGCCGGCAATTCCGAAGGCCAGGCCGTCGGCCTGCCGGGCAACTGCCCCGGCGTCATCACGGTGGCGGCGCTGCGCCATGTGGGCACCAAGGTCGGCTTCTCCAGCCTGGGGCCCGAGGTGACCATCGCCGCGCCGGGCGGCAACTGCATCAACACCGGCGCCGGCCAGGCCTGCCTCTACCCCATGGTCAGCACCACCAACGCCGGCACGACGGCGCCGGTGGCCGGCGACGCCTCCAACACCGGCAGCGGCGCCTCGGTGGGCACCAGCTTCTCGGCGCCCATCGTCAGCGGCATCGTCGGCCTGATGGCCTCGGTGCGGCCCGGCCTCACCTCGACCGAGGCGATGCAGATCCTGAAGAGCACGGCGCGCCCCTTCCCGACGACCGGCGGCGGCAGCGCGGCCGACGGCAACCCGCCGCAGTGCAAGGCGCCCAGCACCACGGCCGTGCAGGACGAGTGCTACTGCACCACCAGCACCTGCGGCGCGGGCATGGTGGACGCCGCCGCCGCCGTCAACGCGGCGCTGGCCCTGAGCGGCGGCGCCCTCACGCTCACGGAAGCCCCCGGCAGCGACCTGGTCGCCGGCCAGCCGCTGACGCTGACGGCCGCGGCCATCGGCCTGCCGGCAGGCCGCGCGCTCGTCTCGACGGCCTGGACGGTGGTCGATGGCGGCGGCGTCGTGAGCGCGTTCGCATCGACCAACCTGACCACGGCGACCCTCACGCCGTCGGGCGCCGGCACGTTCAGCGTGCGCGCCGAAGCGACCGACAACCTCGGCCGGTCCTACAGCCAGACGGCCACCGTCAACGTCATGGCGGCGCCGGTGGTCACGCCGCCGGCCGCGACGTCCACCGGTGGCGGAGGCGGCGGCGGTGGGGGAGCGAGCGCGGCCTGGCTGGCCGGGCTGCTGCTGGCAGCGCTGGCGCTGAGGCGCTCAGCTCGAGGCGGCTGAGGCCGCTGACGCTGCGCCGCAGGCCTTGAAGCCGGCGCCCAGCGCGGCGTCCTTGCTGGCCTTGAGCCGAGCCACCAGCAGGCCGTCGGCCTGGGCGATGACGAGGCTGTGGCGGTGCACCGGCGCCTTCAGCGCCAGGATGCGCAGGCCCTTGAGGCCGCGCCTGTCCAGCGCGGCGGCCGCGGCCGTCGCCTCGGCCGGGCTGGCGTGGCGGCTCAGCACGAAGGCGGGCTGCTCGGCGGGCAGGCCTTCCAGCGGCTCGAAAGGCAGGCGCATCTGCTTGTAGGTGGCTTCCTTGCGGGCGCGGAACTCGGGGTCGGCGAGCCGGATCGTCGCGACGGCCCACACCCCCGGCAGCTCGCTGCTGTGCACCTGGGCCTCGGCGCCGGCGGTCTTCAGCGCGGCCTGGGCGGCGGCCAGCGCGGCGTCGCCTTCCAGCGGGCCGAGTTCCAGGCAACTGCGCTGGGCCAGGGCCGCGACGGCGCTGGCGGCCAGCGGCTGGATGCGCTCCGGATGCTGCTGCGCCGCCAGGCGCTGGGGCTCGCGGGCGCCTTCGGCGGGCAGGCCGGTCACGGTGTCCAGCCAGCCTCGCGACCAGGCGAAGAAGAGGGCGTTCACCGCCAGCAGCACGAGCACCAGCACACGCATCACGGGGTTGTCTCCAGTCTGAGGCTGAGTTCGCCGCCGCTGACGGGCGCGATACCCGCATCGGTTTCCAGCAGCAGTTCGCCACGCTCGGTGACGCCGCGGGCGATGCCGGGCTGCTCGCCCACGCGCACGCGCCGGCCCGCGGTCAGGTCGCGCCGCGCGAACGCGGCCTGCCAGGGCGCGAAGCCCAGCGCCTCGAAGTCGGCCAGCAGCCCGGCCAGCGCGGGCGCGAGGCGGTCCAGCGTCGCTGCGGCCGTGGCCAGCGGGTCCAGCGTCTGCAGCGCGGCGTGGCCGGTCGTGAAGACGCTGCGGTCGGCGTCGGGCGGCAGCGGCTTCAGGTTGAGGCCGATGCCGATGACGACGCCACGGCGCTCGTGGGGCAGGGGCACGGTCTCGATGAGGATGCCGCAGAGCTTGCCGCCGTCCAGGAAGACGTCGTTGGGCCATTTCAGCCGGATGCGCGCCCCGCCCGGGTCGAGCACGTCGGCCACCGCGCAGCCGATGGCCAGCGACAGGCCGGAGAGGTCCAGCGCGGCCGGCATCGGCTGGGCGATGGAGAAGGTCAGCGTCGAGCCCTCGCCCAGGGCGTCGCTCTGCCAGGGGCGGCCACGCCGGCCGCGGCCGGCGGTCTGGCGCTCGGCCGAGAGCAGCAGCGGGCCGCCGCCGTCGCGCAGATGGGCCAGCGCCTCGGTGTTGGTCGAGCCGCACTCGGCGAGGTGGCGCCGCTCCATGGTGTCAGCGCCCGGACCGGCGGGTCTTGGGGGCGAGCATGGTGCCGCGGCAGGTGAGCGCGCCGCACCAGCAGGCGAACTGCTTCTTGACCTTGGCCGTGTGGCGCTCGTCCAGCACCAGGCCGTAGTCGTAGAACAGCTCCTCGCCGGGCTCGATATCGCGCAGCGCCTGGATGAAGACGCGGCCGTCCGTCTCGTCGGCCTCGCAGTTGGGCTCGCAGGCGTGGTTGATCCAGCGCGCGTCGTTGCCGCCGTACAGCGCGTCGATGACGAGGCCGCCGTCGAGGTGGAAGTAGAAGGTGTGGTTGGGCTGCGCGGGGTCGTGGGGATGGCGGTCCATCGCCTGCTCCCAGGTGATGCGCTCGCCGGTGTACTCGATGATGCGCGTGCCCGCCGCGATGGGTGCTGCCGCATAGACGCCGCGGCCGTGCACGCCGGAATCGCGGACTTCGATCTTGCTGCGCGGGGTTTTGGTGGGCATCAAACGCTGTGGTACGGTGATTTCATGGGTGCGCGCGTGCGTGGGCGTGCGCGCGAGGCCCGGATTGTAGGCAGGGGATTTCGAGTCCCCCGCCGTGCGCAAGCTTAGGGAAGACCTAGAGAAAGACCGATGAGCAAGACTCTGATCATTGCCGAGAAGCCCAGCGTGGCCCAGGACATCGTCCGGGCCCTGACGCCCGTGGCGGGCAAGTTCGACAAGCACGACGACCACTTCGAGAACGAGCAGTACGTCGTCAGCTCGGCGGTGGGCCACCTGGTGGAGATCGCGGCGCCGGAGGAGTTCGACGTCAAGCGTGGCAAGTGGAGCTTTGCCAACCTGCCCGTCATCCCGCCGCACTTCGACCTCAACCCCATCGACAAGAACAAGGGCCGGCTGAATGCGCTGGCCAAGCTGATCCGCCGCAAGGACGTGACGGCGCTGATCAACGCCTGCGACGCGGGCCGCGAGGGCGAGCTGATCTTCCGGCTCATCGAGCAGTACGCCCAGCCGGCCAAGGGCAAGCTCAACAAGCCCATCCAGCGGCTGTGGCTGCAGTCCATGACGCCGGCCGCCATCCGCGAGGGCTTCGAGAAGCTGCGCAGCGACGAGCAGATGCTGCCGCTGGCCGATGCCGCGCGCTGCCGTTCCGAGGCCGACTGGCTGGTGGGCATCAACGGCACGCGGGCGATGACGGCCTTCAACTCGCGCGACGGCGGCTTCTTCCTGACCACCGTGGGCCGCGTGCAGACGCCGACGCTGTCGGTCGTCGTGGAGCGCGAGGAGAAGATCCGCAAGCACGTCGCGCGCGACTACTGGGAGCTGCGCGCCAACTTCGACGCCCAGGCGGGCCAGTACGAAGGCAAGTGGTTCGACCCGGCCTGGAAGAAGAACGACGACGCCGAGCGCCGCGCGGACCGGCTGTGGACTCAAGGCCAGGCCGACGAGATCGCCAAGGCCGTGCTGGGCAAGCCCGCCGTCGTGACGGAAGAAAGCAAGCCCAGCACCACCAGTTGCGGCGGCCTCTACGACCTGACCACGCTGCAGCGCGAGGCCAACTCGCGCTTCGGCTTCTCGGCCAAGACGACGCTGTCCATCGCCCAGGCGCTGTACGAGAAGCACAAGGTGCTGACCTACCCGCGGACGGACTCGCGCTTCCTGCCCGAGGACTATGTGGCGGTGGCCAAGGACACGGCCAAGATGCTGGCGACCGAGGACCTGCCCGGGCCCCTGGCCGCGCTGTCGCAGCATGCCGCCAAGTCGCTGAAGGAGGGCTACATCAAGCCCACCAAGAAGGTGTTCGACAACGCCAAGGTGTCGGATCACTTCGCCATCATCCCGACGCTGCAGGCGCCCAAGGCCCTGACCGAGATCGAGGCCAAGCTCTACGACATGGTCGTCAAGCGCTTCCTGGCCGTGTTCTTCCCGCCGGCCGAGTTCCTGGTCACGACCCGCATCTCGAAAATCGACAACAAACATCACTTCCAGACCAACGGCAAGGTGCTGGTCAAGCCGGGCTGGCTGGCCGTCTACGGCAAGGACGTGGACGACGAGGACGCCAACCTGGTGCCGGTTCAGCCCGGTGAAGTCGTTCGCACCGAGAGCGTGGACGTGAAGGCGCTGCAGACCAAGCCGCCGGCGCGCTACACCGAAGCCACGCTGCTGAGCGCGATGGAAGGCGCCGGCAAGCTCATCGACGACGACGAGCTGCGCGAGGCCATGGCCGAGAAGGGCCTGGGCACGCCGGCCACGCGCGCCGCCACCATCGAAGGCCTGATCACCGAGAAGTACATGCTGCGCGAGGGCCGCGAGCTGATCCCGACGGCCAAGGCCTTCCAGCTGATGACGCTGCTGCGCGGCCTGGAGGTGGAGGACCTGACGAGGCCCGAGCTGACCGGCGACTGGGAAAGCAAGCTGGCCCAGATGGAGAAGGGCAAGCTGAGCCGCGAGACCTTCATGGCCGAGATCGCGGCCATGACCGAGAAGATGGTCGCCAAGGCCAAGGGCTACGACCGCGACACCATCCCCGGCGACTACGCCACGCTGAAGACGCCGTGCCCCAAGTGCGGCGGCGTCGTGAAGGAGAACTACCGGCGCTTCACCTGCACGGGAAAAAGCGGCGGCGGCGAGGACGCCTGCGGCTTCAGCATCGGCAAGATCCCGGGCGGCCGCAGCTTCGAGCTGGCCGAGGTGGAAACCTTCCTGGCCGACAAGAAGATCGGCCCCCTGGAGGGCTTCCGCTCCAAGGCGGGCTGGCCGTTCACGGCGGAGCTCGCGCTGGTCTACGACGACGAGATCCAGAACTGGAAGCTGGAGTTCGACTTCGGCGAGGACGCCAAGAAGGCCGAGAACGACGGCGAGCCGGTGGACTTCTCGGCCCAGGCGTCGCTGGGCGCCTGCCCCAAGTGCCAGGGCCATGTCTACGAGCACGGCGCCAACTACGTCTGCGAGCACTCGGTGGGCGAGAAGGTCACCTGCGACTTCAAGACCGGCAAGGTCATCCTGACGCAGCCGATCGAGCCCGCGCAGGTTCACAAGCTGCTGGCCTCGGGCAAGACCGACCTGCTGGAGAACTTCGTCTCCAACAAGACGCGCCGCAAGTTCAAGGCCTTCCTGGCCTACGACAAGAAGGAAGGCAAGGTCGTCTTCGAGTTCGAACCGCGCGCGGCCAAGGCTCCGGCGGCCAAGAAGGCGGCAGCCAAGAAGACCGCCAAGACCTGACCATGCTGCCCTATGCTGGCCGCATGGACCTGAACGGGCCGAACGGGGAGCGCGGGGCATGGCGTTGATGCCGCTCAGCATCGGCATCCAGGCCCGGCTGACGGCCGGCATCGCGCTGGTCGCGAGCCTGCTGGTGCTGGCGGTCGGCTGGTACTGGACGAGCCACGAGGAAGCCGAGCTGCTGGACGCGCTGCAGCAGCGCGAGACGCGCATGGCCGGCCTCATCGAGCGCGGCTTTGCGGGCCCGATCTGGAACCTCGACCACGTCGCCATCGAGAACCTGCTCGACGCCGTCATGGCCGACCCCGAGGTGCAGGCCATCGAGCTCAAGGGCCTGGGCCTGCGCGGCGGCCTGGCCCGGCGCGGCCATGACCTGGCGGCCGGCGGGCCGCTGCGGCGCGAGTTCCCCATCACCTACCAGGCCGACGCCGACACCGCCGGCACCCAGGTCGCATCGGCGGTCCTCGTTTTCACGCGCGATCTCGTCGACGAGCAGATCCGGCGCACGCGGCTCTTCGTCGTCGAGCTGCTGGCCGTCGTCGTCGTCGGCATCGTCATCGCCAGCTCGCTGCTGGTGCACTGGCTGGTACGCCGTCCCGTGAGCAGGCTGGGCGCACTGGCCCAGCGGGTCGCCAAGGGCGACCTCGGCGCCCAGGCCACCGTCGAGCGCGGCGACGAGATCGGCGAGCTGACGATGCGCTTCAACGCCATGAGCCTGAAGCTGCGCAGCGCGGCCGACCAGGTGCAGCTCAGCTCCGAGGGCCTGCGCGCCAGCGAGGCGCGCTACCGCAGCCTGTTCGAGAACGCCACCGAAGGCATCTTCCAGACCGATGCGCAGAGCCGCGTGCTCAGCATGAACCGCGCGCTGACGCAGATGCTGGGCCTGGGCCAGCAAAGCCCCGTCGGCCGGCGGCTGCGCGAACTGATCGGCGTCGACCCCGAGGACATGCAGCGCGTGGCCGCCGTCATGAACGAGCGCGGCAAGATCCAGCAGGCCCAGCTGCGGCTGCACGATGCCCAGGGCCGGCCGCTGTGGGTGGAGCTCAGCGCGCACTGGGTGGAGGCCGAGGGCGGCCAGCGCCGCATCGAGGGCATGGTCAGCGACATCTCGCGGCGCCGCGAGGCCGAGGCCGAGCTGAGCCGCCACCGCGAGCACCTCGAGGAACTCGTGGCCGAGCGCACCGCCGAGCTCAGCGAGGCCAAGCTGCGCGCCGAGGCCGCCAACCACGCCAAGGGGCGCTTCCTGGCGACGATGAGCCATGAGTTCCGCACGCCGCTGAACGCCATCCTCGGGTTCACGCAGCTGATGCAGATGGATGCCGCCATCCCCGCCGGCCCGCAGGCCAGGCTGCAGCTGATGCGCGACTCCGGCCTGCACCTGCTGGACCTCATCAACGACGTGCTGGACATGGCCAGCATCGAGGCCGGCAAGGTCAGCCTCAAGCCCGCCGCCGTCGACCTGCGCGCCCTGCTGGACATGGCCAGCGACAGCGTGCGCCTGCGTGCCGAGCAGAAGCACCTGGCCTTCGGCCTGGACGTCGATGCCCGGCTGCCCCACCGCGTCATGGTGGACGGCCAGCGCCTGCGTCAGGTGCTGCTCAACCTGCTGTCCAACGCCGTCAAGTTCACCGACAGCGGCAGCGTGCAGCTGGCCGCGCGGGTGCTGGAGCTGCACGCCGGCCATTGCCGGCTGCGCCTGGAGGTCGCCGACACGGGCATCGGCATGACGCCCGCGCAGCAGGCGCGGCTGTTCCAGGCCTTCGAGCAGGTGGCCGACGACTCCCGCCACCTGGGCGGCACCGGCCTGGGCCTGTCCATCAGCCAGCAGCTCGTGCGCCTGATGGGCAGCCAGATCGTCGTGCAGAGCGCGGCGGGGCAGGGCAGCAGCTTCGAGTTCGAGCTGAGGTTGCCGCTGGCCTGACGGCATGAGCTGGCCCATCGCGTTCAAGCTGCTGGCGATCCTGATTGCCGTGGCGATAGGCTGGGCTGTCGGACGCATGCGCTGGCTGGGCGGCGGCGCGGCCGGCAGCGACGGCGACCCCGCCCGCGTGCTGGCGAACGCGGCCTTCTACATCTTCGTGCCGGCGCTGCTGTTCCGCACCACGGCGCGGCTGGACACGGCGGCGCTGCCCTGGGCCTTCCTGTTCGCCTTCTTCGTGCCGGTGCTGGCCGTCGTGGCGCTGATCTACCTGTTCGAGCGCTGGCGCCGCAAGCCCGGCGAGGCGGTCACGGCGCCCAGCGTCAAGGCCATCACGGCCGGCTTCGGCAACACGCTGCAGGTGGGCGTGCCGGTGGCCGCCGGTGTGTTCGGCGAACAGGGCCTGGCCATCCACATCGCCGTCGTCAGCCTGCATTCGCTGACCATCCTCACCCTGTTGACGACGCTGGTCGAGCTGGACGTGGCCCGCGGGCGCGATTCGCGCAGCTTCCGCTCGACGCTGCGCCAGACGGTGCGCAACACCGTCATCCACCCGGTCGTGCTGCCGGTGCTGGCCGGCCTGGGCTGGAACGCCACCGGCTGGGCCCTGCCGGCCGTGCTGGACGAAGTGCTGCAGAACCTCGGCATGGCCGTCGTGCCGCTGTGCCTGACGCTGATCGGCATGTCGCTGGCCTACTACGGCTGGCCCAGATCCTGGCGCGGGCTCTCCGGCCTGGTGTCGGCCAAGCTGCTGCTGATCCCGGCGGTGGTGCTGGTCATCGCGCACTGGGGGATGGGCCTGCAGGGCCTGCCGCTGGCCGTCATCGTCATGGTGGCCGCGCTGCCCACCGGCTCCAACGCGCTCATCTTTGCCCAGCGCTACCGCACCATGGAGGCCGAGGTCACGGCCGCCACGGTGCTGTCCACCGTGCTCTACGTCGCGACGGCGCCGGTCTGGCTGGCGCTGCTGGCCTGGATTTCCCCATGGTGACTCCCGGCACTTCTGCCCGGGCCGGGCGGGCCGCCCAATCCCGCCGTGTTCTTCGAGGACTCCCGCGCATGCATGCTCCCGCCCCCTGCCGTCTCGTCGCGTTGCTGGCCCTGGCCGGCGCACTCTCGGCCGCGCTGCCCGCGGGCGCCGCGCCTGTCGCCGAGGTCCGGGCGGCCGTCAGCACCGAGGCTGGCCGGCTGGCCATCCGCCACGAGAAGTTCACGCTGGCCAACGGCTTCGAGGTCCTCCTCGTCGAGGACCATCGCCTGCCGCTGGTCGCCTTCAACCTGTGGGTGCATGCCGGCCCGCGCAACGAGGCGCGCGGCCAGACCGGCTTCGCCCACCTGTTCGAGCACCTGATGTTCGCCGGCAGCCGCCACGTGCCGCGCGGCGAGTTCGACAAGTTCATCGACGCCGCCGGCGGCAGCGACAGCAACGGCTCCACCAACTTCGACCGCACCAACTACTTCTTCACGCTGCCGTCCAACCAGCTGGCGCTGGGCCTGTGGCTGAAGGCCGACATGCTGGGCTGGATGATCGACGAGGTCGATTCCGTGGCGCTGGCCAACCAGCAGGACGTGGTGCGCAACGAGCGCCGCCAGAGCTTCGAGAACCAGCCCTACGGCATCGTCGAGGAAGCGATGTACCAGGCGCTGTACCCCGAGGGCCACCCCTATCGCGCGGCGGTCATCGGCTCGCACGCCGACATCCAGGGCATCCAGCTCGCCGACGTGAAGGCCTTCGCCCGCACCTACTACCGGCCCAACAACGCCACGCTGGTGCTGGCCGGCGACTTCGACCCCGGGCAGGCCCGCGCGCTGGTGCAGAAGTACTTCGGCACGCTGAAGGCCGGCCCCAAGCCGCCCGAGGTCCATGTGGCGATGCCCGAGATCACGAAGGAGCGCCGCCTCGTCGTCACCGACCGCATCGAACTGAGCCGCCTCAACCTGGCGTGGCACACGCCGCCCATGTTTGCTGCCGGCGACGCCGAGCTGGACGTCGCCGCCCACGTGCTGGGCGGCGGCCGGGCCAGCCGCCTCTACGGGCTGCTGGTGCGCGACCGGCAGCTCGCGCAGAGCGTGCAGGTGGTGCAGGTCTCGCAGTCGCTGAGCTCGGTCTTCAACATCGAGGTCGTGGCCCGCCCCGGCGCGTCGCTGGACGAGATCGAGCGGCTGGTGGACGCCGAGCTTGCCCGGCTCGCCGCGGCGCCGCCCACCGACGCCGAGCTGGCCCAGGCCCGCGCCACCATCCAGACCCAGCTGCTGCAGCGCATGGAGAAGGTCACGACGCTGGCCGACCTCGTCAACCACTACAACCAGATGGCCGGCGACCCCGGCTACGTGGGCCAGGACCTGGCCCGCTACGCCGCCACGACGCCGGCCGCCGTCAGCGCCACCGTCGCGCAATGGCTCAGGCAGGACCGCCGCGTCGTCGTGCAGGCCCGGCCCGGCGAGCAGGTGCTGCCGCCCGAAGTGCCCACGCCCACGCTGCCCACCCGGGCCGCGAAGCTTTTGAAAGGCGAGCGCGAATCGCTGAACGCCGCCGAGGCCTGGCGCCGCAGGCCGCCCGGCGCCGCGCGCGCCAAGCCGCTGGCGCTGCCGGCCGCGCAGAGCTTCACCCTCGCCAACGGCCTCACCGTCATCCACTCGCCCAAGCCGGGGCTGCCGCTGGTCAGCGCCAGCCTCGTGGTGCGCGCGGGCCAGGGCGCCAACCCGGCCGACCGGCCCGGCCTGGCGAGCTTCACCGCGGCCATGCTGCCCGAGGGCACGGCCACGCGCAGCGCCCAGCAGCTGGCCGAGGCGGTCGCCGCGCTGGGGGCGACGCTGCAGGCCCATGCGGGGCAGGAGGAGGCGCGCATCGACTTCTCCGGCCTGAAGTCGAGCGCGGGCGAAGGCCTGGCGCTGATGGCCGACGTCGTGCGCAACCCGCGCTTCGGCGCGCCCGAGGTGGAGCGCAAGCGCGCGCAGATGCTGGCCGCGCTGGCCCAGACCCGCGAGCAGGCAGACCAGCTGGCCGCCATCGTGGGCAGTCGCGTCGTCTACGGCGAGGGTCATCCGCTGGCGCCGGCCGCGCTCGGCGACGAGGCCAGCCTGAAGGCCATCGACGCGGCTGCGCTGCGCGGCTTCTGGCAGGGGCACTACCGCCCCGAGCGCGCCGCGCTGGTCGTCGCCGGCGACCTCGGCGAGGCCGAACTGCGCGCCCTCGTCGAGCCGCTGTTCGGCGCCTGGACGCCCGCCGGCGAGGCCGCGCCGGCCGCGCCGCTGCCGCCGGCCCGGCCCGTCGCCGCGCGCACCGTCCTCGTCGACAAGCCCGGCGCGCCGCAGACGGCGCTGGCCGTCGTCGTGCCCGGGCCGTTTGCGTCCACGCCGGACTGGGCCGCCATCGAGGTCATGAACGCGGCGCTGGGCGGCCTGTTCACGTCGCGCATCAACCACCGGCTGCGCGAGGTCAAGGGCTACACCTACGGTGTCTCCTCGGGCTACGCGATGGGCCGCGAGCGCGGCCAGTTCGCCCTGCGCGGCAGCGTGCGCACCGACGTGACCGGAGCGGCCCTGGCCGACATCTGGAAGGAGATCGAGGGCATGCGCGCCCGCCCCATGGGCGCGGCCGAACTCGCGCGCGTGCGCAACGCCCGCCTGCTGTCGCTGCCCGGTTCCTTCGACACCAACCAGGCCGTCGTCGGCGCCTACGCCGCCAACTGGAGCGTGGGCCTGCCGCTGGCGGCCGTCGTTGACGAGCCCCGGCAGCTCGCCGCCGTCACGGCCGCCACGGCGCTGAAGGCCGCGCGCGACCACCTCGACCCGGCCCGGCTCATCGTCGTGGCGGTGGGCGACAAGGCCCAGGTGCTGCCGCAGCTCGAGGCCATCGGCCGCAAGGCCGAGCTGCGCAACGCGCAGGGGCAGGCCGAGGGCCGGCCCCAACCCTGATACGGCCCGATTGCGCGCCGGCGCGGCCGGTGCGAGCATGCCCGCCTGGCCCCCGCCGGGCCTGGAGGTCCCATGCCCGCTCGCACCCGCCTCGCCTCCCGCCTGCTGCAGGCCCTGGCCGCCGTCGGTCTCGTGGCCCTGGGCGGCAGTGCCGACCAGGCGGCAGCCTTCGACCCGTTGTTGAGCGGCCCCGGCGGCGTCTGCGCCCCTTTGGCGGCCGGCCGGCCCGCGCTGCTGCAGGCCCTGCTGGCCGCCACCGCGACCCCGCCGCGCAAGACCGAGACGGCGCCCTTCCAGCCCGCGCCCATGAAGGCCGCGCCGGGCGACGTGCCGGTCTACAAGGACCTGGGCCGCATGAGCTTCAGGCTCGCCAAGGCCTCGCCCCGGGTGCAGGCCTACTTCGACCAGGGCCTGCGCCTGTCGTTCGCCTTCAACCATGCCGAGGCGCAGCGCGCCTTCCAGGCCGCGCAGAAGCTGGACCCCGGCTGCGGCCTGTGCTTCTGGGGCGAGGCACTCGTCCTCGGCCCCAACATCAACGTGCCCATGCAGCCCGAGGCCAACGCGCCCGCTTGGGGCCAGCTGCAGCGCGCCGTCGCGCTCAAGGACAAGCTCCCGCCACGCGAGCGCGCCCTCGTCGAGGCGCTGCAGGCCCGCTATGCCGCCGATCCGCCCGCCGACCGCGCCCCGCTGGACGCTGCCTACGCCGACGCGATGAAGGGCGTTGCGGCCCAGTATCCGGGCGAGGACCTGATGCAGGTGCTGGCCGCCGAGGCCGCGATGGACACCCAGCCCTGGGACTACTGGGAGGCCGGCGGCGCCCGCCCCAAGGGCCGCGCGGCGGGCATCCTGGCCGCGCTGGAGACCGTGCTCAGGCGCAACCCCAGCCATGCCGGCGCCATCCACCTCTACATCCACGCCGTCGAGGCCTCGACCACCCCCGACCGCGCCCTGGCACCCGCGCGCCGCCTGGCGGCGCAGATGCCGGGCGCCGGCCACATCGTCCACATGCCCTCGCACATCTACTACCGCGTGGGCCTGTACCGCGAGGCGCTGGAGTCCAACCGCGCGGCCATCGCCGTGGACGAGGCCTACTTCAGCAAGTCGCCGTCCGACCCGCTGTACCGCTCGGCCTACTACCCGCACAACATCCATTTCCTGATGGTGTCGGCCCAGATGGGCGGCGCCGCCCGGACGGCCATCGAGGCTGCGGCCAAGCTCGACGCCTCCATGCCCGACGACGTCGTCAAGGCCTACCCCATCATGCAGCCCGTCAAGGCCGCGCCGTACACGACGCATGCGCAGTTCAGCCCGCCCGACGTCATCCTGGCGCTGCCCGCACCGGCCGGCGACCTGGTGCTGGTGCGCGTCATGTACCACTACGCCCGCGCCGTGGCCCAGGCAGCCCGCCACGATGCCGCTGCGGCCCGGCAGGAGATCGCGGCCATCGCGGCGCTGGAAGGCAGCGACTTCAGCGCCTTCGACGCCTGGGGCATCCCGGCCAAGGCCATCGCCCAGACGGCCCGCCTGGTGGCAACGGCCCGCATGGCCGACGCCCAGGGCGACCTGACCGGCGCTGCCACGGCGCTGGAAGAGGCCGTCGCCATCGAGGAAGGCCTGGCCTACACCGAGCCGGCCTACTGGTACTACCCGGTGCGCCAGTCGCTGGGGGCGGTGCGGCTGCGCCAGGGGCGGCTGGACGAGGCCGAGAAGGCCTTGCGCGAATCCCTGGCCCGGGTGCGCAACAACGGCTGGGCGCTGGCGGCGCTGGCCGAGGTCTACAAGCGCAAGGGCGACGCGGCGGCCGAGAAGAGCACTCGCCAGGCGTTGAGCAAGACTTGGTTCGGCACGGAGGGCGGCCCCGACCTCACCAAGCTCTAGGCGAGGCGCCTTTGGGACAATGGCGGCCATGAGCCTGACCGCCTACATGGACGACCTCGGCCGCGCCGCCCGCGCCGCCGCCACGCAGATGGCCGCCGCCTCCACGGCCGCCAAGAACACCGCGCTGCTGGCGCTGGCCCGCCGCCTGCGCGAGGCCGGCCCGGCGCTGGCTGAAGCCAATGCCCGTGACCTGGCCGGCGCCGCGTCCTTGAGCGGCCCACTGCGCGACCGCCTGAAGCTCGATGCCAAGACGCTGGCGACGGTTTCCGAAGGCTGCGAGCAGATCGCCGCCATGCCCGACCCCATCGGCGAGATCACCGGCGTGAAGCGCCGCCCCAGCGGCATCAGCGTGGGCCAGATGCGCGTGCCGCTGGGCGTGTTCGGCATGATCTACGAGAGCCGCCCCAACGTGACCATCGAGGCCGCATCGCTGGCCATCAAGAGCGGCAATGCCTGCATCCTGCGCGGCGGCTCCGAGGCCATCCACTCGAATCTCGCACTCGCGGACATCGTGGCGGCGTCGCTGGAAGAGGCGGGCCTGCCGCGCACCGCCGTGCAGCTCGTCAACACGACCGACCGCGCCGCCGTGGGCCTGCTGATCTCGCAGCCGCAATGGGTGGACGTCATCATCCCGCGCGGCGGCAAGGGGCTGATCGAGCGCATCAGCGCCGAGGCCAAGGTGCCCGTCATCAAGCACCTGGACGGCAACTGCCACAGCTATGTGGACGAGTTCGTCGACCTGGACCAGGCCGTCAAGGTGGTCGACAACGCCAAGACGCAGAAGTACAGCCCCTGCAACGCGACCGAGTCGCTGCTGGTGCATGCGGCTCAAGCACCGGCCTTCCTGCCGCGCCTCGCTACCGTGTTCAAGGCCAAGGGCGTGGAGATGCGCGGCTGCCTGCGCACGCTGGCCCTGGTGCCCGGTGCGGTGGCGGCGACCGAGGAGGACTGGTCCACCGAGTATCTGGCGCCCATCATCAGCATCAAGGTGGTCGATTCGCTGGACGAGGCCATTGCGCATATCAACCGCTACGGCTCGCATCACACGGATGCGATCCTGACGACGAATCATGTCAGCGCGATGCGGTTTCTGCGGGAGGTGGATTCGGCGAGCGTCATGGTGAATGCCAGCACGCGGTTTGCGGATGGGTTCGAGTACGGGCTGGGGGCGGAGATCGGCATTTCGACGGACAAGTTCCATGCGCGGGGGCCGGTGGGGCTGGAGGGGCTGACGTCGATGAAGTGGGTGGTGTTGGGGCAGGGTGAAGTCAGGGGCTGACAGCCAATAGGCGTACTCACACCGCGCATGCAATCGCCCGTCTGGGAAAAATACAGAGCGTCGGTCCGCCAGTTCGATGCGGTGTTGGAGCATGCGAAGGCGGTTTCTTCCGCGCTCTCGGGGCTGACTACACCGACCGTAAACGCCAGTTACGGAGAACAGATATTTGTTTCGATGCTCGCGCACTGCGTGACTCTCCGGCGTATCGCTCCTGACCCGGAACGAAGGATCCCGAATGAGCTTTGGGACTTGTCTTCAATGTGTGCAGTTGCGCGGTGCGTTGTAGAGGCGCACGACGCGTTTATCTACATTGCGTCGTCAAGTGTTCCGCTTGACGAGCACGAGTTTCGGATTTGGCTGTGGGAGCTGCATGACAAGACGCGTCGTTTAAAGATGCTCGAAGCTCTTGGGTCAACCCGACCGGAAGTTCAAGCACTCCGCGAAGCGTGCGCGCAGTTGATGGCACAGGCTACTGCTCATCAAACCTTCCAAAAGATGAGGAGAGACCTCCAACGCAAGGTCAGTCAAGGTGACCCGCCAGCGTTTCATTTGAGTCAGCGAGAACGGTGTACCGCCGCCGGCTTGAATTTCGACTACTACAACGTTGTGACCATGCAACTGTCGCAGTACGTCCATACGCATCCATTCGCATTACACCAGCTGTTTTCTTCTCAAGCTGGATCAGACGAGGCGCTGTCTCTGATGGCGTTGCCGCTTGAATACGTGCTGCCCTTTCTGGGGCGCGTGACGACAGAAATGCGATCTCTCATGCCTGCCACTACGCCTGACGCACCTTCCAGAACTGCACGCGTGATGGCTACTTGGGACGGGGTCTATATACATGGGGTCAAGGGCGCGATGCGCTAACCCAACGCATCACGATGCGTCTGGCCGCCCCAGGTTCGCGCGGGAGTGAGGCGCCGGGAGTTCGCCCCGGCGGGCGACCTACTTTCTGAGCGACCAGAAAGTAGGCAAAGAGTCGCCCCTGTTCCGTCGCCCCTCGCTGCGCTCGGGGTCCCCTGCGATGCTCGGAGCCCGAGGCCCGCGCAAAACTCCCTGCGTTCGCTGCGCTCACTGCGGTCAGACAGTTGCGCGGAGTCAGTCGTTGATGCGCGCTGCGCGCGCGCCTCGGGCTCCTGCGCTTCTCGGCTCCTCCAAAGGGGGCAGCGGGAACAGCCGAAGTCCCGGTGCTGCTATCGCAGCCCCGTCACCTGCGCCTCCTTCGGCGCGCTGATGACGTAGTCCGCCGTGAAGCGCTGGCTCTGACCCGCCGCCAGCGGCTGCTCCCACAGGATGAGCCCCGGCTGCTTGCGCCAGGCCTGCGTCGTGGGCGCGGGGCTGAACTGGGTTTGCACCTTGATGTCTTCGTGCTGCGACACCGGCGCGGCCTCCACCAGTTGCAGCGTCAGCGAGCCCGACGCGTGCCGGTTCTCCACGACGTAGCCGCGGCCGTACCGGTGCTCGGCCCGCGCGCCGATGAAGCCGGTGTTGCCGGCATTGCGCTGCTCGGGCTCCACCTGCACGCGCACAGCGTCATCGCGGCCGAAGGGCAGCTCCAGGCGTTCCTCGCTGCCGGCCATGTTGAGCGTGCTGTTGCCCACCAGCGCGCCGTCCCGCACCAGCTGCATCGCGCCGCGCGGCCAGGCGCCGGCGGGCCGGACCGCGTCGGCCACCAGATAAGCCGCGGCCTCGCTCTGCGGCTGCACGCGGGCGATGACCCGGGCCTGCAGCTTCTCGCTGCCCAGCGTCAGGCTGGCGCGTTGCGTGCCGCTGTCCACGCTCACGCGCAGCGGCAGCGCGAACTCGGTGGCGTAGGTGCTCTGGAACACCGTCAGGTCGAAACGCTCGGCCTCGGGTTCCCGGGCGCGCGAGCCCTCGGCGGCCACCGACATCAACGCCGGAGCCGGGGCGGCGACCTGCGCCAGCCGGCGCACGTCGGCCGCGCTCGGAGGCACGGGCTGCTGCACGCCGAGCGTCCACGGCCATGGCGGGGGCAGCCCCACCTTCTGCGCCGCCTGCGCGGTGGACAGCCGCAGCTTGACGTTCTTCCAGTCCTCGCCGCTCTGCTGCGACACCTGGGCCAGCCGCTCCAGGCTCAGCGCGCCGCTGGCGGTGTCCAGCAGCGCGCGGTAGCTCGGTGCCCAGCCGGCCTGGGAGATGCGGTAGCTCAGCGTCAGCTCGGCCTCGCGCGAGGTGGACAGCCGCACGCGCAGGCTGCGCCACTGCGGGTTGGCGGCGGCCAGGCGGTCGCGCTCGGCCTTCAGCGGCATGAGCTGCCTGTCCAGGTCTTCCAGCTGGCGACGCAGCTGGGCCTGGCGTTGCAGTGCGTCCAGCGCCGTCTTGCGGATGCCCTCGGCCGTGGCCGCGATGCCGGTGGCCGGCGTGGCGCGCGCTTCGCCCGAGCCCAGGGCCTTGAGGTAGCCCAGACTGGCGTCCAGCGCATTGGACTCGGCCGTCAGCCCGTCGCGCTGCGCATCCAGCTTGCGCACCTGCTCGTCCAGCGGGCTGGTGGCGCACTCGGGCACGCGCTCGCGCGGCAGCGTCTCGATCTGCACCGGGCCGAGGTTGACGCCGGCCGGCGCGGCGATCTGCAGCGAGTCGGGGTCGAAGCGCGCCGTCAGGCAGTTCAGCACCAGCTCGCGCGCGCCGGCCGCCACGCTGGCGAGCCGAGTCACCTGGGCGCCGCCGGGGTAGACGAGCACCTCGTCGATGCGGCTGGGAGACTGGGCCAGCACCAGCGCGGGCGACAGCGCGGCGATCAGCAGAGGCGTTCTGTTCATGGCGGAATGGGCCGGCGGGCCGCTGTGGACGGGAGGGCAAAGGTAGCATCCCGCCCATGACCGACAACCGCAAAGCCCTGGTGCTGTTTTCCGGTGGCCAGGACTCCACCACCTGCCTGGCCTGGGCCCTGGACCGCTATGCCGAGGTCGAGACGCTGGCGTTCGACTACGGCCAGCGCCACCGCATCGAGCTGGACTGCCGCAACACCGTGCGCGCCGAGATCGCGCGCCAGTTCCCGGCCTGGGCCGGCAAGCTGGGTGCCGACCACCTGCTGGACTTGGCCGTGCTGGGCCAGATCAGCGACACGGCGCTGACCAGCGAGCGCGCCATCGAGCTGCAGGCCAATGGCCTGCCCAACACCTTCGTGCCCGGCCGCAACCTGCTGTTCCTGACCTTCGCCGCGACTCTTGGCCACCGCCGCGGCGCGTCGGTGCTGGTGGGCGGCATGTGCGAGACCGACTTCTCCGGCTACCCGGACTGCCGCGACAACACGATGAAGGCCATGCAGGTGGCGCTCAGCCTGGGGCTGGACGCGCCCATGACGCTGGAGACGCCGCTGATGTTCATCGACAAGGCGGCCACCTGGCGCCTGGCCGAAAGCCTGGGCGGCGCGGCGCTCGTCAAGCTCATCGTCGAGCAGACGCACACCTGCTACCTGGGCGAGCGCGGTGCACTGCATGCCTGGGGCCACGGCTGCGGGCATTGCCCGGCCTGCGAACTGCGGGCGCGCGGCTTCGAGCGCTACGAGGCCGGGGCATGACGGGCTGGCTGAACTGGCTGAATTGGCAGACGGCCGGCATCCTCGTCGCCGCGCTGCTGTTCTTCTGGGGCGTGGGTGCCTACAACCGGCTGATGGCGCTGCGCAACGCGATCGGCGACGCCTTCGCCCAGCTGGGCGGGCATCTGAAGGACCGCAGCGACGCCTGCGACAAGCTGCTGGCCGCCGTGGCGCCGCGCCTGCCCAGCGAGCAGGCCACCTTCGACGCGCTGGCCAGCGCGCAGGCCGAATCCCAGGCCGCCATGCTGGCCTCGCGTGCCAGGCCCTGGGCGCCCGACCCGGTGGGCGGCCTGGCCGTCGCGAGCGCCCTGCATGCCGCCGCGCTGACGCGCCTGCTGTCGCTGCTGGACCACCAGGCCGAACTGCGCAGCGAGACGGGCATCGACGCGCTGGTCAACGAGCTCAAGCTCATCGAGCGCCAGCGCGCCTTCGCGCGCCAGGTCTTCAACCAGGCGGTGGCCCAGTACAACGAGGCGCTGAACCAGTTCCCGACGCGGGTGCTGGCCAACCTCTACGGGTTCAAGGAGGCGCGCTCGCTGTGAGCGCGCCCGGCCGTCAGCTGACGGCGATGGCGCCCGAGGCGCACATTTCCTGGAACAGCGACGCCATCGCCGCGCCGCTCATGCGGTAGGGGTCCAGCCGGCCGGTCTCGGTGTACTTCAGCAGCAGCGCCGCATTGAGCCGGTGCAGGTTGACCTGCCCCATGGTCCAGCCCGGGAAGGCGCGCTCGGCGATCTCGTCGTAGCTCAGCAGGATGACGTCGCTGTGGCGCGCGTCCTGCACGATGGACTTGTAGCGCGCGTTGACCGCGTCTCGGCCGCCCTCCAGCACCTGCACGAACACGCCGTCGGCAAAGCACAGCAGCCCCGTGATGCCCTCGGCCGGGTTGTGCGCGCGGGAGGTCCGCAGGATGGCCGCGAGGTCGGCGTCGGCGAGGGCCGCGGTTGCGCGGCTGGCGTACATGAGGCGCACGAGCATGGTTCAACCCCTGGAGATCAGCGCCAGGAACTCCCGGCGCAGGTTGGCGTCCTTCAGGAAGGCGCCGCGCATGACGCTGTTGGTCATCTTGGACTCGCTGTCCTTGACGCCGCGCCAGTGCATGCAGAAGTGGTCCGCCTCCATCACCAGCGCCAGGCCGTCAGGCTGCACGCGCTCCTGCAGCTCGTTGGCCAGCATGGTCACGGCCTCCTCCTGGATCTGCGGGCGGCTCATGATCCAGTCGCACAGCCGCGCGTACTTGGACAGGCCGATCAGGTTGGAGTGCTCGTTGGGCAGCAGGCCGATCCAGACCTTGCCCATGATGGGGCACAGGTGGTGGGAACAGGCGCTGCGCACGGTGATCGGGCCCACGATCATCAGCTCGTTGAGGCGGCTGACGTTGGGGAACTCGGTGACCGGGGGCGCGGCGGCGTAGCGGCCGGCGAAGACCTCGCGCAGGAACATCTTGGCCACGCGCTTGGCCGTCTCCTGGGTGTTGTGGTCGCTGTCGGTGTCGATGACCAGCGACTTCAGCACCTCCTGCATCTTGGCCTGCACCTCCTGCTGCAGCGCGTCGAGCTCGCCGGGCCGGATGAAGGCCGCGATGTTGTCGTTGGCATGGTGGCGGCAGCCGGCCGAGACCAGCCGGTAGCGGATGCGCTCCGAAACCGGCAGGTCCGGGTTTGCGTCGGGGACGGGTGCGTTCATGGAGCGCGATTGTGCTGGGAACGGCCCCTCCTACACTGGCGCGATGTCCCAAAGCCCCCAATCAGCGCCCCTGCATCGGCTGCTCCTGCAGGCCGCCGACGCCGTGCAGGGCGTGCGCGAGGGCCGCTCGCTGACCGACCTGCTGGCCCGCGTGCCGGCCGAGTTGCGCCCCGGCACGCAGGCACTCGCGTTCACGGCGCTGCGCCGCCTGGGTGCCGCCGAGGCGGCGCGCCAGCAGCTCGCGCCCAAGGCGCCGCCGCCGCGCGTGGACGCGCTGCTGCTCGTCGCCCTGGCGCTGCTCTGGCCCGAGCCCGAGCCGGGAGCCGCGCCCATGTACGCCGACCACACGCTGGTGGACCAGGCCGTCCATGCCGCCAAGACCCGCGCCCCGGCCAGCGCCGCCTTCATCAATGCCGTGCTGCGCCGCTTCGTGCGCGAGCGCGATGCCCTCGCCGCCGCCGCCGGGCGCAGCCCGCAGGGCGCCTTCAACCACCCGGCCTGGTGGATAGAGAAGCTGCGCCAGGACTGGCCGGCGCAGTGGCAGGCCATCCTCGCGGCCAACAACCGCCCGCCGCCCATGACGCTGCGCGTGCATGCCCGGCGGGCCACGGCGGCAGAGTACGCCGAGCGCCTGGTCGGGCTGGGCATCGGCGCGCAGGTGCTGGGCGCGCCCACGCCCCAGGCCCTGGTGCTGGACCGGCCCGTGCCCGTGTCGGCGCTGCCCGGCTTTGCCGAGGGCCTGGTCTCGGTGCAGGACGCCGCCGCCCAGCTGGCCGCGCCGCTGCTCGTCGGCGCCGGCCTGAAGCCCGCGGCCCGCGTGCTGGACGCCTGCGCCGCGCCCGGCGGCAAGACCGCCCACCTGCTCGAACTGCAGCCCGACCTGCAGCTGACCGCGCTGGACGCCGATGCCCAGCGCCTGACCCGCGTGCAGGACAACCTCAACCGCCTCGGTCAGACGGCCACGCTGATGGTGCCCCCAGGGGCGAGCGGTGCTCACCCCGCCCCCCAAGGGGGGCAAGCCAGCTTGGGGCGGCCCGGCGCTGTCTTGATGGCCGCCGATGCGCGCCAGCCCGCCGCCTGGTGGGACGGCCAGCCCTTCGACGCCATCCTGCTGGACGCCCCCTGCAGCGCCTCCGGCATCGTGCGCCGACACCCCGACGTGCGCTGGCTGCGCCGCCCCGACGACATCGGCGCCCTGGCCCGCATCCAGGCCGAGCTGCTGGACGCGCTGTGGCCCTTGCTGACGCCGGGCGGGCGCCTGGTCTACGCCACCTGTTCCGTGTTCCGCGCCGAAGGCCAGGCCCAGCTCGACGCGTTTTTGCAACGCCAACCCGACGCGAAGTCCCACGACGTGCCCGGGTTCACCGGCCACCTGCTGCCCCTGCCCGACAATGCCGCTCAGCACTCGCCGCCGCTCGACGGCTTCTTCTACGCCCTGCTGACCAAGCCCTGAGTTGTTCGCCCGGATCGTCATCGCCGCCTGCTTCGCCGCGCTGCTCGCCCTGCTCCCCGGGGCGGCGCGGGCCGACGGCGTCGAGCTGACGCAGCTGGCGACTCGCAAGGCCGATGACGGGCTGGAGCTGAGCTTCACGACCCGCTTCGACCTCAGCCGCGCTGCCGTGGATGCGCTGCACAAGGACGTGGCGCTGTACTTCGTCGCCGAGGCCAACGTGCTGCGCAGCCGCTGGTACTGGCGCGACGCCCGCGTGGCGCGCGCCGAACGCACCTGGCGCCTGACCTGGAATTCGCTGACGCGGCAGTACCGCGTCTCCACCGGCGGCCTGCACCAGAGCTTCGCGACGCTGGACGAGGCGCTGACCGTGCTGCGCGGCCAGAGTGCCTGGCGCATCGCCGAGCCCAAGGACATCGAGGACGGCGGCGGCTACTACCTGGAGTTCAGCTACCGGCTGGACGTCAACCAGTTGCCCCGCCTGATGCAGATCGGCGGCCTGCAGTCCGGCTTCGCGCTCAGCGTCGAGCGCAAGCACGGCTTCGGCGCCGACTTCAGTCTCAGATGACCAAGGCCGCGCGTTGGGGCTGGGTCATCACGCTGGTGACCCTCACGGGCGTGGCCGGCGTGCTGGCCTTCCTGCTGTCCATCGGCACCACCAGCGAGCGCGGCTTCTTCGAGCGCCACTACCACTGGCTGTACTGGGTCAACGTGGTGGTCGCCGCCGTGCTGGCGCTGGTCATCGTGACGGCCGCCGTGCGGCTGGTCGTGCGCGTGCGCCGCGGCCGCTTCGGCAGCCGGCTGCTGTTCAAGCTGGCGGCCATCTTCGCGCTGGTGGGCATCGTGCCCGGCGTGCTGATCTACGCCGTCTCCTACCAGTTCGTGAACCGCAGCATCGAGACCTGGTTCGACGTCAAGCTCGCCAGCGCGCTGGAGGCCGGCCTCAACCTCGGCCGCGGCACGCTGGACGCGATGGTCAGCGACCTCGGCACCAAGACCCGTGACGCCGCCGACCAGCTCGCCGACAGCAGCACGCCCCAGCTGCTCCTGCTGGAGCGCCTGCGCGACAAGCTCGGCGCGCGCACCGTCGCCATCGTCGGCGGCAAGGGCCAGATCCTGCTGGAGAGCGGCGGCGACACCCGCCAGCTCACGCCCGACCGGCCCAGCGACAGCATGCTCAGCCGGGCGCGGGGCGGCGCGCCGGCCAGCCAGCTCGAGGGCCTGGAGGACGAGGCCACGGCCCTGCAGGGCGGCGCCCAGATCCGCACGCTGGCCCTGCTGCCCAACACCGAGCTGCGCCTGGGCCTGGGCGAGCGCTACCTGATGGTGATCCAGCGCATCCCGGCCAGCATGCTGACCAATGCGCTGGCCGTGCAGACCGCCAACGCCGAGTACCAGCAGCGCTCGCTGGAGCGCGTCGGCCTGCGCCGCATGTACCTGGGCACGCTGACGCTGGTGCTCATCCTCGCCACCTTCGCGGCGCTGCTGCTGGCCGTCACGCTGGGCAACCAGCTCGCGCGGCCGCTGCTGATGCTGGCCGACGGCGTGCGCCAGGTGGCCCAGGGCGACCTTTCCGTGCGCCCCGTGCTCGCCTCGCGCGACGAGCTGGGCGGCCTGACGCGCTCCTTCGCCGACATGACCGGCCAGCTCGCCGACGCACGCGCGCAGGTCTCCCGCACGGTCGCCGAGCTCGACGCCGCCCGTACCCACCTGCAGACCATCCTCGACAACCTCACCGCCGGCGTGCTCGTCCTCGACGCGGCGGGGCGGCTCGAGACCGTCAACCCCGGCGCGACGCGCATCCTGCGCCTGCCGCTGTCTGCCTACGTGGGCCGGCCGCTGGCCGACGTGCCCGGCCTGGCCGGGTTCGCCGCCTCGCTGGAGCAGCGCTTCGAGCAGAGCGCCGGCACCGAGGGTGAGCGCGACATGGACCGGGGGCTCTGGCAGGAATCCTTCGAGCTGCAGCTCGACCCCAAGCAGGACCTGCTGACCCTGCTCGTGCGCGGCGCGCCGCTGCCGCAGGACGCGCGCCTGGTCGTCTTCGACGACATCTCCGAGGTCGTCTCGGCCCAGCGCTCGGCCGCCTGGAGCGAGGTGGCGCGCCGCCTGGCCCACGAGATCAAGAACCCGCTGACGCCCATCCAGCTCTCCGCCGAGCGCCTGCAGCACAAGCTCGAGGCCAAGCTCGAAGGGGCCGACCAGGCCATGCTGGTGCGCTCCGTGGCCACCATCGTCAACCAGGTGCAGGCGATGAAGCAGCTCGTCAACGAGTTCCGCGACTACGCCCGCCTGCCCTCCGCCCAGCTGAAGCCCCTGGACCTCAACGAACTCGTCCACGAAGTCCTGAGCCTCTATGCCGAACCGCAGGACGGGGGCCGCCTGTCCACCGACCTTGCACCCCAGTTGCCCGCCATCAAGGGCGACGCCAGCCAGCTTCGCCAGGTCATCCACAACCTCGTGCAGAACGCGCTGGACGCCGTGCACGACCGCCCCGATGGCCACGTCACGGTGCGCTCGTCGCTGGCCCTGACCGACAGCGGCACGCCGCGTTCGGTGCGCCTGCACATCATCGACAACGGCCCCGGCTTCGCCGACAAGGTGCTCAAGCGCGCCTTCGAGCCCTACGTGACGACCAAGGCCAAGGGCACCGGCCTGGGCCTGGCCGTCGTCAAGAAAATCGCCGACGAACACGGGGCCCGCATCGCCCTGCGCAACCTGCATCCGGCTTCCGATGCGGGTTCCCTCGGTGAAGACGAACATGACGCCGTCGTGATCGGGGCGCAAGTTTCGCTATCATTTTCGAACCTGACACCTGTCACCGAGCCCGGTGCGCAAGGTGCCAAGACCTAAGGATTCATGGCCACCATTCTTGTTGTCGACGACGAGCTGGGCATTCGTGCCCTGCTGTCCGAAATCCTCAGCGACGAGGGGCACACCATCGAGCTTGCCGAGAACGCCACCCAGGCACGGGCGGCGCGCGAGCGCATGCGCCCGGACCTGGTGCTCCTCGACATCTGGATGCCCGACGTCGATGGCGTCACGCTGCTCAAGGAGTGGGGCGGCGCCGGGCTGCTGACCATGCCCGTCATCATGATGAGCGGCCACGGCACCATCGACACGGCGGTGGAGGCCACCAAGTTCGGCGCCATCGCCTTCCTCGAGAAGCCCATCACGCTGCAGAAGCTGCTGCGCGCCGTCGAGCAGGCCCTCGTCAAGACCGCGCCGCCGCGCCCGGCGCCAGCGGTGACGGGCCTGCCCAGCTACACGCGCACCGATCCTGGCGGGCTGCCCGCCGTGGCCAGCCACGGCATGCCGCTGTCCAGCCACCTGCCCATCAGCAATGCGCTGGCATCGGAGCAGAGCTTCGAACTCGACCGCCCGCTGCGCGAGGCGCGCGACGCCTTCGAGAAGAGCTACTTCGAGTTCCACCTTGCCAAGGAAAACGGCTCCATGACGCGGGTCGCCGAGAAGACCGGCCTGGAACGCACCCACCTCTACCGCAAGCTCAAGCAGCTCGGGGTGGACCTGAGCCGCAACAAGCGCGGCAGCGCAGGTTGACGAATCCGCTCCGCGGCTATGCTATAGTCGCGGACTTCGCTGGGCGGCCACAGGCCCGTTTGGCAAGAGAAACAAGATGGCCTGGTAGCTCAGTTGGTAGAGCAGCGGATTGAAAATCCGCGTGTCGGTGGTTCGATTCCGCCCCAGGCCACCAAGATTGCAGGCCCCTGATTCCTAACGGAGTCAGGGGTTTTTGCTTTCTGGTCGCCGATGTTCGCAGGTTCGCCCACGGGCCTTGGACGGCTCCAATTTCCGTGGGTTGACTGACGTATCAAGGACTCACTCATGGCCGCTGGAAACGCCCCCCTGCATGACGAACTGCTGGCTGTCGTCGCGAGGGCCATCTGTACCCGCCCGCTGAACCTTTTCGCGCAGGAGTCCCGGCTGGATGGCGAGAGCCTGAAGGACGCCGTGGAGCGCTACGAAGTCGACTACGCGTGGCAGGTCCTGGGTTCTGACCGCATGCGCAACGAGACCATCGCGCTGCTGGAAGCCAAGCTCAAGCACCCGGCGAACGACACGCAGAAGACCTGCGTCGCCGAAGTGCTGCAGGCCGCTGCTGCGGGCCAGTCTTCCGACCTGTTGATGAGCTTTGACAGTGACGTGCCGGAGCAACTGGCCGCGATGCTGTGCTCGCGGCATGAGCGCAGGGCAGAGTCCGAAGCCGAAGCGGTGAGTTGAGCCGGCCCACAAAACAAAAGGGCTTGCGGCAACGCCACAAGCCCTGGAACCGATACATGTCCTTGGTGCGCCCGGCTGGGATCGAACCAGCAACCCCTGCCTTCGGAGGGCAGTACTCTATCCATTGAGCTACGGGCGCGAAGCCGTGCATTCTAGCAGCGGGGGTTGCCCCGCCTCGAGCGGCTGTGCCGCCTGCCTATAATTCGCTGGCTTTTCGCAGCGCGCGCTGTGCGAGCGAACAAAAACCAGTCCGACGAGGATCGATAAGAGGAATCCATGAGCGCCAGCCACGACCACGACGACGCCCACACCGGCCCCATCAAGACCCCCAAACAACTCGCCTGGGCCGTGCTGTTCGCCTTCGTGGCGCCGGTGATCGTCATCATCCTGCTGGCGAATTACGTCACCACCGAGCACAAGCCGGCCGCAGGTACCGGTGCCTTTGACGCGCAGGCCGTTGCCGCGCGCATCGCGCCGGTGGGGCATGTCGAGGTCAAGGACGCCAATGATGCCGGCGCGATGAAGACGGGTGAGCAGGTCTTCCAGGCCCAGTGCTCGGCATGCCATGCCACCGGCGCGGCTGGCGCGCCCAAGCTGGGCGATGCCGCAGCCTGGGGCCCGCGCATCAAGACGGGCCTCGAGGCGCTGGTGCACTCCGCGCTGAAGGGCAAGGGCAACATGGGCCCGCAGGGCGGCGGCGACTTCAGCGACTTCGAGATCAGCCGCGCCGTGGCCTACATGGCCAACAACGCAGGCGCCAAGTTCGACGAGCCCAAGATGCCGGCTCCGGCTGCCTCGGCCGCGCAGTGACCGACCGCGTTTGAAGGATGCAAGGGCTGCCTCGGCAGCCCTTGTCGTTTCTGGCCCCGGTGCGGAGTCAGGGATGCGGACGGCGCACGAAGCCGAAGCGCTGCGGCAGCGTGCCGGATGTGAGTTCGAGCGGCGTCCAGCGGCCCTGCTCGACCGCGTCGGCCGCCAGGCCCATGTCGGCCGTGTGAACCAGGCCCGGGCCGAGGTCGGTCTGCAGGTACAGGCGGCCGGCCTCGTCCAGCCAGCAGGACTGCACGACGGCCGGCATGCCGGTGTGGCTCAGCACGCGGCCGTCGGGCTGCAGCCGCCAGATCCAGGGCGTGGCCTCCAGCTCCACGTAGACCCGCTGCGGGCCGTTCTGGAAGAACCAGCAGCCGGCCGCGTCGGCCGCGTAGTTGCGCTCGATGAAGGCGCGCAGCTTGTCGTGCTCGATGCGGCTGCCCTTGACCTGCGGGAAGGGGCCGGCGTGCTGGATGCGCTCGTCGCGCATGTACCAGTCGCCGCGCGCGTCCAGCGCGAGCCAGCCGTAGCAATGCGGCACGTTGGGCCATTTCTTCAGCGCGGCCTGAACGATGTCATCCATGGAGGGCCTCCATCAGCGGTGCTCCCACAGCCAGTCGCAGACCTGCTCGGGCATGGTCAGCAGATGGCCCGGCAGCCGCCCGGCAGGAAAGCCGACGTGACCCCCGTGGCCAGGCTGCCAGAGTGTCACGTGCGCGCCCACCTCGGTGGCGCGCGGCAGGCTGGCCCCGGGCACGAAGGGGTCGTTGCGTGCGTTCAGTACCAGCGCCGGGATGCGGATGCGGTGCAGGTGGGGCTTGGCGGCCGCGCGGGTCCAGTAGTCCTCGGTGTCCCTGAAGCCATGCAGCGGCGCGGTGAAGAGGTTGTCGAATTCGTAGATGGTCGTCGCGCGCTTCAGCCGTTCGCCGTCGAACAGGCCGGGGTGCTGCTGCAGCTTGGCGCAGGCCTTGGGGATCATGGTGCGCAGGAACCGGCGCGCGTAGACCTGCCTGTTGAAGCCGCGGTCGATGGCCGCGCCGGCGGCGGCGAGGTCGATGGGCGAGCAGACCGAGCAGACGGCGTGGGCCACCGGCGCGGCGCCGTGGCCGGCCTCCTCGGCCCAGCGCATGAGCGCATTGCCGCCAAGGGACACGCCCGCCACCAGCAGCGGCGCGCCGTGGCGCTCGCGCAGGCGCCGCAGGATCCAGTCCACCTCCTCGTAGTCGCCCGAGTGGTAGGCGCGGGGCGCGCGGTTGAGCTCGCCGGAGCAGCCGCGGAAGTTGGGCAGGGCCATCGCCCAGCCGCGCGCGCGGGCAGCGCTGGCGAAGGCGACGCTGGAGTGGCTGCTGCGGTCGCCCTCCAGGCCGTGGAACAGCACGAACAGCGGGGCGTTCGGCGGTGCGTCTGCCAGGAAGTCGACGTCGATGAAGTCGCCGTCGGGGGTGTCCCAGCGCTCGCGCGTCCAGTTTGGCGCCGGGCCGTCGTGCTGGCGGCTGAAGAGGGCGGGCCAGATGGTCTGGGCATGGCCGCCGGGCAGCCAGCGGGGCGCGCGGTACTGCATGGCGCCTCGGGTCCTAGTGCAGCGTGCCGGCGTCGGCGACGAGCTCCTGGACGTCACCCGCACTGCCGGGGCTGGCATGGTGCAGCACCAGGCGCCAGCCGAGTGCCGTCTTCAGGTAGACGTTGGTGGCGATGACCCAGGCGGTGGGTGCGCCGGCCTTGCCTTCGGCGTGCAGCTGCACGCGCTCCAGCACATGGTGGATGGCGCAGTCGCCGCTGTGCAGGCGGCGCACGCGCTCGGGGTGGACGCTGACGGCGCCGCGCTGGAACACGGCCTCGAAGGCGGCACGGATGGCCACCATGCCGACGATGCGCGGGCCGCCCGGGTGCACGCAGGCGATCTCCTCGTCATCCGCCCACAGGGCCATCAGATGGTCCAGGTCCGCATGCTGCAGGGCCTCGTAGAACTGGGCCTCGGTATCGTCGGGCGAGGCCAGCAGCGCGGCCTGCTGGGCGGGCGTGCGAAGCATCAGTGGCCGCCGGAAAGAACCTCGCCGGCCTTGAGCTTGTAGGCCGTGCCGCAGTAGGGGCACTGGCCCTGGCCGTCGTGGGTCAGGTCGATGAAGACGCGCGGGTGGTTGCTCCACAGCGCCATCTTGGGGTTGGGGCAGAAGACGGTGCCGTTGTCGTTGCAGTCCTTGGCGGTGACTTCGACGGTGGCGGCGGGGGCTTGGGTGGGGGTGCTCATGGGTGTGTTCTCAGACTGCGGTCAGCCACTCGGCGTACTTGGGGTTGCGGCCGTTGACGATGTCGAAGAAGGCCGACTGGATCTTCTCGGTGATGGGGCCGCGCGAGCCGGCGCCGATCTCGATGCGGTCCAGCTCGCGGATCGGCGTCACTTCGGCGGCGGTGCCGGTGAAGAAGGCCTCGTCGCTGATGTAGACCTCGTCGCGGGTGATGCGCTTCTCGACCAGCTTCAGGCCCAGGTCCTGGCAGATCGCGAAGATGGTGTTGCGGGTGATGCCGTTGAGCGCGCCGGCCGACAGGTCGGGCGTGTAGACGACGCCGCCCTTGACGACGAACAGGTTCTCGCCCGCGCCCTCGGACACGAAGCCGGACGCGTCCAGCAGCAGCGCCTCGTCGTAGCCGTCCTCGGTGGCTTCCATGTTGGCGAGTATCGAGTTGGTGTAGTTGGACACCGTCTTGGCCTGCGTCATCGTGATGTTGACGTGATGGCGCGTGTAGGAGCTGGTCTTGACGCGGATGCCGCGTTTCATGCCGTCCTCGCCCAGATAGGCGCCCCAGCTCCATGCGGCCACCATCAGGTGCACCTGGTTGCCCTTGGGGCTGACGCCCAGCTTCTCGGAGCCGATCCAGATCAGCGGGCGGATGTAGGCGCTCTTCAGGCCGTTGGCCTTGACGACGGCGCGCTGTGCCTCGTTGATCTGCTCGGCCGAGAACGGCACCTTCATGCGCAGGATCTTGCCGCTGTTGAGCAGGCGCTGGGTGTGCTCCTGCAGCCGGAAGATGGCCGTGCCGTTGACGGTGTCGTAGGCGCGCACGCCCTCGAAGGCGCCGCAGCCGTAGTGCAGCGTGTGGGTCAGCACGTGGATCTTGGCGTCGCGCCAGTCGACGAGCTCGCCGTCCATCCAGATCTTGCCGTCGCGGTCGTGCAGGGGAGCGGGAACCATCGGGTACTCCAGGGGCTGAAAAGGAAAGACGCTGATTTTACGAAGCCTGCCCGGCCCGGATCAGCCGCCACTCGGCGAGCTTGCCTTTCTTCAGCACCACCTCGACCGTGTCGCCGCCCGGGTCGCGCCAGACGAAGGTCTCGGGCGCCTGCTTGACGCCGAGGCTGCCGGCCAGGCCGATCAGGTCGACCAGCCTCATGCCCACATGCAGCTTGGCGGCCAGCATGACGGCATTGCCCACCGAGCCCAGGGGCGCTGCGCCGGCCTTCTTCATGACGCGCATCAGCCGCGACATCTGCAGCAGTAGCCAGAACACAACGCCCGTCATCGCGAAGATGACGCCCTGCCAGCCCAGCAGCAGGCCGCCGGCGACCAGGGCCGCCAGCGCCAGCCCGACGCCCACCCAGGGGTTCATGTCGACCCCTCACCCGACGCGTAGGTCGGGCGGTCCCCCAGGGGGAGCGCCGCTTGCTTGGGGCGGCCCGGCACGGCGCGGCTCATGCCTGCGGATCCTGGCTGCCGTCCTCGCGCGCCCAGGCATAGGCGCGCTCGACCCTGGCCACGCGCAGCGTGTAGTGCTGGTACCAGTCGCTGCGGCCGGTGTCACGGGCGATCTTGTGCTCGGCATTGCGGCGCCAGGCGGCGATGTCCTCGGTGCTGCGCCAGTAGGAGACCGTGATGCCCAGCCCGTCCCCGCTGCGCGCGCTCTCCACGCCCAGGTATCCCGGCTGCTCGGCCGCGAGCGACACCATGCGGTCGGCCATGTCGCCATAGCCGGCGTCAGCCGGCGTGCGCTGGCTGGTGAAGATGACGGCGTAGTAAGGGGGCTGGGGCTGGGGCAGGGCGCTCATGGCGCGCATCCTGCCACGCCTGCTAGCTGGGAACCTTGAGCAACACGCAGCGCACCCACTGGCCGGCGTCCAGCGCCGCCTGGTGGCTGGTGAGGAACTGCTCGGCGGTGGAGTTGCGCGCCGTGAAGTTCAGCCCGTGCAGGATGCCCATGCGCGGCACCGGCCGCGACCACTTGCGCTCGACGATGCCGTTGAACCACGACACCTGCTCGTCGTCACAGTCCATGTCGGAGCGGCCCAGCAGCAGCACGACCTCGTAGCGCGATTCGGTCAGCGGCTCGGCGGCACTGGTCAGCACCTGCAGGCCGCCGTCGCTCATGTTCAGCACCAGGCCGGCGGGGCCCTGGCTGAACTGCACCGGCTTGAACACCCAGCCGGGCAGGGAGTCGGCATCGTGCTGGGCGGCGAGAAAGTCGGTGCGGACGTGCTGCCTGAGTTCGGCGGGGTCGGACATGAAAGGTTCCTCCGGTGCGAGGCCCGATCCTAAGCAGAGTTTGCTCCGGCGTGCACCATGAAAACCTGGCCTCGGCTCAGACCAGGCCGCGCAGCACCTCGATGGCCTGCTCCACACGCTCGACGGCGTGGATGGTCAGCCCCTCGATGGGCTTCTTAGGCGCGTTGGCCTTGGGCACGACGGCGACGCTGAAGCCCAGCTTGGCGGCCTCCTTCAGCCGCTCCTGGCCGCGTGGCGCGGGGCGCACCTCGCCGGCCAGGCCCACTTCGCCGAAGGCGATGAAGCCGCGCGGAAGCGCCTTGCCGCGCAGCGAACTCTGGATGGACAGCAGCACCGCCAGGTCGGCCGCCGGCTCGCTGATGCGCACGCCGCCCACCGCGTTGACGAACACGTCCTGGTCGCCGGTGGCCACGCCGGCGTGGCGGTGCAGCACGGCCAGCAGCATGGCCAGGCGGTCGCGGTCCAGGCCCACGCTCAAGCGCCGCGGGCTGACGCCGCCGCTGTCCACCAGCGCCTGCAGCTCCACCAGCAGCGGCCGTGTGCCCTCCAGCGTGACCAGCACGCACGAGCCCGGCACCGGCTCGCTGTGCGTGGACAGGAAGATGGCGCTCGGGTTGGCCACGCCCTTCAGGCCCTTCTCCGTCATCGCGAACACGCCGATCTCGTTGACGGCGCCGAAGCGGTTCTTGATGGCGCGCACGAGGCGGAAGCTGCTGTGCGTGTCGCCCTCGAAGTACAGCACCGTGTCGACGATGTGCTCCAGCACGCGCGGGCCGGCCAGCGCGCCTTCCTTGGTCACATGGCCCACCAGCACGATGGAGCAGCCGCGCGCCTTGGCCGTGCGCGTCAGCTGCGCCGCGCATTCGCGCACCTGAGCCACCGAGCCCGGCGCCGACGACAGCTGTTCGGAGTACAGCGTCTGGATCGAGTCGATGACGCAGAAGTCCGGCTGCTCGGCCTCAATGGTGGCGAGGATCTTCTCCAGCCCGATCTCGGCCAGCACGCGCACCTTGTCGCCGGCCAGGCCCAGCCGGCGCGAGCGCATCGCGACCTGGGCGCCGCTTTCCTCGCCGGTGACGTAGAGGACCTTGACGGTCTGCGACAGCGACTCCACCGCCTGCAGCAGCAGCGTGGACTTGCCGATGCCCGGGTCGCCGCCGATCAGCACCACGCCGCCGGCCACGATGCCGCCGCCCAGCACGCGGTCCAGTTCCTCCTGGCCGGTGGGCGTGCGCTCGAAGTCGCTGGCCTCGATCTCGGACAGCGTCGCCACCGGCTGGCTGCGCGCCAGCGACTGGTAGCGGTTCTTGCCGCCGCCCGCGGGTTCGGCGGCACTCTCGGTCAATGTGTTCCAGGCGCCGCAGTGCGGGCATTTGCCCAGCCATTTGGCGTTGCTGCCGCCGCACTCGGTGCAGGTGTAGATGCTTTTGCTCGTGGCCATCAGCGCATTGTCGAGGCCGGGCGCACCCAGCTTGCCAGCAGCAGCGCGGCGAGCAGCGCGCAGCCCGCCGAGAAGCCGAAGGCGAGGGTCGCCGAGATGCCTTCCCACAGCCAGCCGAACAGCAGCGAGGCCGGCAGCAGCATGGCGCCGGTGGTCAGGTTCAGCCAGCCGAAGGCGGTGCCGCGCTGCCCCGGCGGCGTCAGGTCGGCCAGCAGCGCGCGCTCCACGCCGTCGGTCGCCGCCATGAAGATGCCGTAGAGGCCGAACAGCAGGTAGAGCCGCCAGCCCGGCTCGGCCCAGGCCGCCATGCCCACGTAGAAGAGGGCATAGGCCAGGTAACCGGCCACCAGCAGGCGCACGCGGCCGACGCGGTCCGAGAGGCCGCCCAGCGGCACCGCGAACAGCGCTGCCACGCCCGACACCGCCGCCCACAGCAGCGGCACCTGGGCCTCGGCCACGCCCAGCTCCCTGGCGCGCAGCAGCAGGAACATGTTGCTGGAGTTGCCCAGCGTGAACAGCGCGACGACGACGAGGTAGCGGCGCAGCGACGGGGGCAGGCCGGCCAGCGTCCAGCTGAAGCGCGGCGGCGACGCTGCCGGTGGCGGGGCATCGCGCACGGCCAGCGTCAGGCCCAGGCAGGCCAGGCCCGGGATGACGGCCCACACGAAGACCTGGCCCAGCGGCACGCCGGCTGCCAGCAGTGCCCAGGCCAGCAGCGGCCCGATGACGGCGCCGGCGTTGTCCATCGCGCGGTGCAGGCCGAAGGCCAGGCCGCGCTGGCCGGGCGCGATGCTGGCGGCGAGCAGCGCGTCACGCGGCGCGGCGCGCACGGCCTTGGCGACGCGGTCGGCCAGCCGCAGGGCCAGCAGCAGCGGCCAGCCGGTCACGAGCGCGATCAGCGGCCGCGCCAGGCCGGCCAGCCCGTAGCCGGCCACCACCCAGGGTTTGCTGCGCCCGCTGCGGTCCGCCATGACGCCGGCCCACAGCTTGAGCAGGCTGGCCAGCGCCTCGGCGATGCCCTCGATGAGGCCCAGCACGCGCGGCCCGGCCATCAGCACGCCGCTGAGGTACAGCGGCACGAGGGGGTAGACCAGTTCGCTGGCGCTGTCGTTGACGAGGCTGATCAGGCCCATCAGCCAGACGGTGCGGGGAAGCTGGATCAGGGTGCGCCACATGGCGCGCACTGTAGGCCGTGCCATGGCGGGTCATGACGACCGGCGCGCGGGTCGCGCCTGCGGCACACTGCGCGGCTCGACTGCCCCGGAGCCCCGCATGCAATTCGCCACCTGGTTGACCCTCTTCGCCGCCTGCTGGGCGATCAGCCTGTCGCCCGGCGCCGGGGCGGTGGCCGCCATGAGCGCGGGCCTGAGCCATGGCTTCCGGCGCGGCTACTTCATGACCTTCGGGCTGGTGCTGGGCATCCTGACCCAGGTGCTGTTCGTCAGTGCCGGCCTGGGTGCGCTGATCGCGACGTCCGAGGCCGCGTTCGCCGCCATCAAATGGGCCGGCGTGGCCTACCTGGTCTGGCTGGGCGTGCAGCAATGGCGCGCGCCGGCCAAGCCGCTGGCCGCGGCGGGCGACGAGGGCGTGCCGGTCACGCGCCGCCAGCTGGTGCTGCGCGGCTGGGGCATCAACGCCGTCAACCCCAAGGGCACTGTCTTCCTGCTGGCCGTGGTGCCGCAGTTCCTGGACCTGCACGCGCCGCTCAGCACCCAGTACCTCGTCATCGGCGGCACGCTGGCCTTCACCGACCTGGTCGTCATGGCCGGCTACACGGCCCTGGCGGCGCGGGTGCTGGCGGCGCTGAAGAGCGAAAGCCACATCAAGGCGCTGAACCGCGCGTTCGGCACGCTGTTCGTCGCTGCGGGTGCGCTGCTGGCCACCTTCAAGCGCGCCGCTTGATGCCGGGCGAGACCCGCGCCCGCCGCCTGCCCACCTGGTTCCTGTTCCTGGCCCCGGTGCTGATCTGGGCCAGCACCTGGCACGTCATCCTGTACCAGCTCGCGTCGAGCGTGCCGGTGCTGACGTCGGTGGGCTGGCGCTTCGCGCTGTCCGCGCTGATGCTGGCGGGGCTGGCGCGCTGGCAGGGCCAGTCGCTGAAGCTGCCGTCCTCTGCCCACGGCTATGCGCTGGCCACCGGCGTCATCCAGTACGCGGGCAACTACTGGGCGGTCTACGAGGCGGAGCGCCTGGTGCCCAGCGGCCTGGTGGCGGTGCTGTTCTGCCTGATGGTGTTCATGAACGCGTTCGTCGCCTGGCTGCTGTGGCGCCAGCCGGTGAGCCGAGGCTTCCTCGTCGCGTCCAGCGGCGCGGTGCTGGGCGTGGCGCTGATTTTCTGGCCCGAGCTGGCGGCCGCCGGTGCGCGGCCCGGTGCAGCGCTGGGGCTGGGCCTGAGCTTCGCCGCGGTGCTGGCGGCCGTCGTCGGCGGCTTCTGCACGCTGGTGCTGACGCGCCGCGGCCTGCCGCTGGTGCCGGTGCTGGCCTGGAGCATGGGCTATGGCGCGCTGTTCCTGCTGGGCCTTTCGCTGGCGACGGGGCGCGGCCTGGCTTTCGACACGACCTGGCCTTACATGGCCAGCCTGTTCTACCTGGCTGCGTTCGGCTCGGTCATCGCCTTCACGCTGTACTACCGGCTGGCCGAGCGCCGCGGCCCCGCGCACGCGGCGCTGGTGGGCGTGCTGGTGCCGGTCATCGCGCTGATGGTGTCGGCGGGGCTGGAAGGCTGGCAGGTCACGCCGCTGGCCGTGGCCGGCATGGCGCTGTGCCTGGTCAGCCTGGTCGTTGCGACGCGGCGCACGGGCTGAGCGACCGGGGGCGGCCGGCGCCTGCTGCGCCGCCCCGGTCAGGCAGGCCCTCAGCCGGTGTGGCGGTCTCGGGCCGGGGGCTTGGCCTGCAGCCGGCTGTCGCGGGGCCGGTTGGAGTAGATCCGGATGCCGTTGCCCCATTGGTCCGGATAGTCGCGCATGGGCGTGAAGCCGTGCTCGACGACGATGCCGTGGCAGTTGGGGGTGTTGTAGATGACGAGGGCTTCCCGGTCCGGATCGAGCTGGCGCTGCAGCTGCGCCATGACCTGGCGCATGACCTCGTCCGGAAACGGGTTGTAGAAGTAGAAGACGTTGTAGCGACCGTAGGCGTCGAAATCGACCGCATTGGCGTTGAAGACCTGGGCGTTGCGTTTGCCCAGGCGCTCGAAGTTGGCGTTGGCGATGCTTGCCAACTGCGCCGAGATCTCCACGCCATCGACCCGGGCGAACGGGAAGCCCAGCATGGTGCGCATGGCGCTGCCCTTGGCGCAGCCGATGTCCAGCACGGCGTCGTGATGCACGATGCCCAGGTCGGTCAGCAGGTCGCTCAGGTATTTGTTGCCGGACGGGGAGCCGCGGTGGACGATGGTTTCGTCGAATCCCAGCTCGCGGGGTTGGGTGACTCTCAGGAAATCGAGCCCGGCGCGCTCGTCACTCCAGATGTTCAGGCGACGCTTGACGGCCTGTTGCAGGGACGGATGGCCCTTGTTCCGGGCGAACAGCATCAGGCAGAGAGTGGTAATCAGGGTCTGGAAAGCTGGCATGGCGTCAATCTGCGCTCACCGCGCTGTGAGCAGCGCCGAGTCTGCGGAATCCCCGCGATCGACGCATCGGTGAAGTTCGGGATGGCTTTGCATGGCTCCCCATTGCATCGCATGCCCGTGACATGCCTGTAGGGGCCTGTCGCAAGGTGCCGATCGGCCCGTGAGCACCGCGGCGCTCGGGCTCGCCCCCGCGCGTGTCCATCTTGTCGCCCCTGGGCGGGAACCCGTCGCATCGCCGTCGCGCCGGCCGCATGGGCGCCCTAGCATGCCCCGCAAGGAGGATGGCATGCTGAGGACGTCATGGTTGTTGGCCGGTTTGCTGAGCTGGGTGCCCGTGGCCGGGGCGGCGGTTTTGACGCTGGAGCGGCTGGACCTGGGTGAGGGCCCGGGCGAGCAGGCCTACAACCTGCAGGAGCAGGGTGACCTGCGGGTGTTTGCCCTCTCGGCGGCGGATTTCAAGCAGGCCCGCATCCATGTCCAGCGCCGCGTGGACGGGCAATGGCAGCCCGGGCAGGCCCTGCCCTTCAGCGACCCGCGCTGGCGCGACTCCGATCCGCATCTGAGTGCGAACGGACGGGTGCTCACCTTTGTTTCCAGCCGCCCCGGCCCCGACGGGCGCGGGCATGCCGATCCGGACCTGTATGAGTCGCGCTGGCAGGACGGCCGCTGGAGCGGGCCGCAGCGCCTGCCTGAGGCTTGGCAGAGCCCGGCCTTCGAGCTCGGCCCGGAGCGCTATGGCGAGACCGTCTACCTGGCATCGAGCCGGCCCGGTGGCCCGGGCGCGTTGTCCGTCTATCGGGTGCAGGGCGGTGATGCGGCGCCGCAGCCGCTGCCCGCGCCCATCAACGACGGTGGCCGCAACAGCGATTTCACGCTCAGCCCGGACGGCCGCTACGCGCTGTGGTGGAGCGACCGTGCCGGCGCGGAGGGCGGTGGGGGCGACATCTACCTGGCCGAGCGGCTGGGCGAGGGCTATGGCCCGGCGCTGCGCCTGCCGGCGCCGGTCAACGGGCCGGGGTTCGAGTTCACCCCCGCCGTCAGCGCCGACGGCCGCTGGCTTTACTTCGCCTCCACGCGCGGGGACGCGCAGGGGCTGTCGCATGTCTACCGGGTTTCCTGGCCCCAGGTGCTGGAGCAGCTGGGGCCGGCGGCCACGGCGCACAGCCAGGCGGCGTTGGAGCAGGCCGTGAGCGCCTTGTGGCGCGCCATCGGGCATGCGCCCGGCCAGGCATCGGATATCCAGACCCTGCAGCGCCTGCTCCATGCTGAGGCCCGGGTGTTCGGCCAGTCGATCAAGGCCAGCAGCCTGCAGGTCCGGGGCGTCTCCGCCGGGCAGTTCCTCGCCGACATGGCCCAGGCATCCGGACAGGGCCTGTACGAATGCGAGATCGACCGCCAGCAGCGGCGCTTCGGCGGCCATGCCCAGGTGTACAGCGTGGTCCAGTCCCGCCGCGACCCGGCCCAGCCGGCTCCCGCCTATACCGGCGTGAACAGCATGCAATGGCAGCTGGGGCCGCAGGGCTGGCAGCTGCTCAGCCTGCACTACGCGCTGGAAAGCCCGGGCCTGAGCCTGCCACCCCCGGCGGCAGCCGCCTGCCTGGGCTGAGGCTCAGTCCAGCACGCGGCCCCGGCCGGCCTTGACGCCGCTGCGCTTGGCCTTGCCCTCCAGCCGGCGCTGCTGCGAGCCGTAGGTCGGCCTGGTCGCCCGCCGCGCCTTGGGCACGTGGGCGGCGGCCTGCACCAGCTCGAGCAGCCGCGCGATGGCATCGGCGCGGTTGCGCTCCAGGCTGCGCGAGTCCTGGGCCTTGATGACGATGACGCCCTCGGCCGTGATGCGTTGATCGGCCCAGGCCAGCAACCGCGTCTTCACCGCCTCGGGCAAGCTGGACGCGCGGATGTCGAAGCGCAGGTGGACCGCGTTGGACACCTTGTTGACGTTCTGCCCGCCGGGGCCGCTGGCGCGGATGGCGCTGAAGTCGAGCTCGGCCTCCAGCGGATGCCAGCGCAGCGCCATGCTCAGGCGGAGCCGCCCGGCCCGCGCAGCTTGCCGACGACGAAGAGCAGCACGACGGCGCCCAGCACCGAGGCGATCCAGCCGGCCCCTTGGCCGGGCAGGTACCAGCCCATCTGCTGGCCCACGAGGCTGGCCAGGAAGCTGCCGGCCACCCCCAGCACGCAGGTGAGGATCCAGCCCATCTTCTGCTCGCCGGGCATGACGAAGCGGGCCAGGGCGCCGACGATGAGGCCGACGATGAGCGTACCGAGCAGTTGCATCATGGTTCTTCCTTCAGGGACGTGGGTGGACGGGAATCTCAGGCGGGAATCTCAGGCGCTGGTGACCGGCACGCGCGGCGCGACGGCGCACATCAGCTCGTAGCCGATGGTGCCGGCCGCCTGGGCCACTTCGTCGATGGGCAGGCGCGCAGCCTTGCCGCCGATGACGGGGCCCTCGCCCCACAGCGTGACCTCGCTGCCGAAGCCGCTGGCCGGCAGCGCGCTCAGGTCCACGGCCAGCATGTCCATGGACACCCGGCCCAGCGTGCGCGTGCGCGCGCCGTCCACCAGCACCGGCGTGCCGGTGGGTGCGTGGCGCGGGTAGCCGTCGGCATAGCCGCAGGCGACGATGCCCACGCGCGTGGCCTGCTCGGCCGTGTAGGCACTGCCGTAGCCGACGGTGTCGCCCGGCTGCAGCTGCTGCACGCCGATCACCTTGGAGCGCAGCGTCATGGCCGGCCGCAGGCCCCAGTGGGCGGCGTCGTGTTCGGGGAAGTCCGGCACGCCGCCGTAGACCATGATGCCGGCGCGCACCCAGTCCTGGGCCGTGCGCGCCGCATGGCGCAACGTGGCCGCGCTGTTGGCGATGGTGCGTTCGCCGGCCAGGCCTTCCGTAGCCGCCTCGAAGGCGGCGAGCTGGTGGGCGATGCCGTCGATGCCCAGGCGCAGCGCATCGGCGTCGGAGAAGTGCGTCATCAGCCCGATCTCGTCCACCTGCGGCAGCGCCTCCAGCCGCGCATAGGCGGCGCGGAAGGCGGCGGGCGTGAAGCCCAGGCGGTTCATGCCCGAGTTCAGCTTCAGGAACACGCGGTGCGGCTCGTGCGTCTTGTGCATGGCCAGCCAGTCGATCTGCTGCTCGCAGTGCACCGCGTGCCAGAGCTTCAGGCGCGAGCACAGCTCCAGGTCGCGCGGCTCGAACACGCCTTCCAGCAGCAGGATGGGGCCGCGCCAGTCCAGCGCGCGCAGGCGCTCGGCCTCGGCCAGGTCCAGCAGCGCGAAGCCGTCGGCCGCGCGCAGGCCCTCGAAGGCGCGCTCGATGCCGTGGCCATAGGCATTGGCCTTGACGACGGCCCAGACTCGGGCATTGGGCGCCTGTGCGCGGGCCCGGCCCAGGTTGTGGGCCAGGGCTTCGGTATGGATCAGGGCTTCGATGGGACGCGGCATGACGTCATTTTGCGCGCGCCCGGGCACACGGGCTGCGGAAGGGTGCGCGTGCTATAAACCCGCGCCGCACCCGTTTATCGGCCTATAGCAGAGACAGTTCAGGATTGCGCCCCGCCCGATGAAACGCGGCTTCTACACCATCATGTCGGCGCAGTTCTTCAGCTCGCTGGCTGATAACGCGCTGTTCGTTGCCGCCGTCGAGCTGCTGCGCTCCTCCGGTTCCGCGGAGTGGCAGCGCGCCGCCCTGGTGCCGATGTTCGCGCTGTTCTACGTCGTGCTCGCACCCTTCGTCGGCGCGTTCGCCGACGCGGTGCCCAAGGGCAAGGTCATGTTCTATGCCAACGGCATCAAGGTGGTGGGCTGCCTGATGATGCTGTTCGGCGCGCACCCGCTGGCGGCCTACGCCATCGTCGGGTTGGGCGCGGCGGCCTACTCGCCGGCCAAGTACGGCATCCTCACCGAGTTGCTGCCGCCCTCGCAGCTCGTCAAGGCCAATGGCTGGATCGAGGGCCTGACCATCGTGTCCATCATCCTCGGCGTGCTGCTGGGCGGCCAGTTGGTCGGCGAGCGCATCTCCCACCTGCTGCTGCAGTTCGACCTGCCGCTGATCGACACCGGCATCGACACCCCCTCCGAGGCCGCCATCGCCAGCCTCATCGGCCTGTATGTGCTGGCGGCACTGTTCAACCTGCGCATCCCGCGCACCGCTGCGCCGCTGCAGCCGTTCGCGCACAGCGTCCTCGGCCTGGTGCGCGACTTCTCCTCCTGCAACAGCAGGCTCTGGCAGGACAAGCTGGGCCAGATCTCGCTGGCGACGACGACGCTGTTCTGGGGCGTGAGCGGCAACCTGCGCTACATCGTGCTGGCCTGGGCCGCGGCGGCGCTGGGCTATGGCACGACGCAGGCATCGTCGCTGGTGGGCGTCGTGGCCATCGGCACGGCGGTGGGCGCCATCGTCGCGTCGCTGTACTGCCGGCTCGACCGCGCCACCTCGGTGATCCCGCTGGGCATCGTGATGGGTCTGCTCGTCATCTTCATGAACCTCATCCACAACGTGTGGGTGGCGGCGCCTTTCCTGATCCTGCTGGGCGGCATCGGCGGCTACCTGGTGGTGCCGATGAATGCGCTGCTGCAGCACCGCGGCCACAACCTGATGGGCGCCGGGCGCAGCATCGCGGTGCAGAACTTCAACGAGCAGGCCTGCATCCTGGGCCTGGGCGCCTTCTACACGGCGATGACGCGCTTCGGCCTGTCGGCCTTCGGCGCGATCACGATCTTCGGCGTCGTCGTCGCCGGCACGATGTGGTGGATCCGGCGCTGGCACCAGCGCAATCTCGTCGTGCACAAGGACGAGGTCGAGCATCTGCTCGACCTGGCGCGCACCGACCACCTCCCCCAGGACCGCTGAACCGGTCCCGTCGGGGCCGGCCTCAGCTGCTGGAGCTGCTGCCGCGGCCCTTGCGGCCGGTGGGCACCGGGATCAGGTGCTTGCCTTCCAGGACCATCTCGATGTGCTCGCTCCAGGCGCGCGCGATCTTGAAGCAGCCGCTGTGGTTGAGGTGGATCTCGTTGTGCCAGTCGCCGCTGATGCCCGTGGAGCCGGGGGCGGCCAGGGCCAGGGGGACGGCCGTGGAATCGAAGACGAACAGGCCCGCGAAGGCCTCCTTGTCCGCCGCCATGGCCTTCAGCAGCTGGGCCAGGTGGAAGACCATCAGCCGACTGACCGCCGCCCAGTCCGCGCTCGGCACGCCATAGGCCTTGAGGGCCGGGAACAGCCAGGGGCCGCTGGCGCCCAGGTCATCGCCGCCCTCGGCGCCGGCCGGGCGCGGCATGGGCACGGCATAGCAGTGCATGAAGACCGGCTTGCCCGCCGACGGACCCTGGTCGCGCAGGCTCAGCAGATGCTTGACGTTGGCGCGCAGATAGGCGGCATAGGTGGCCCAGCCGGGCTCGGAGAAGTAGCGCGCGACGCCGGCCGAGGGCGGGCCCCATTCGGTCTGGCGGCGCAGCAGGCGCATCTCCAGCGGGACGAGCGCACCGTCCCAGTTCTGCGCCGGCGTGCGCGCGGCGGCGATCAGGTCGTTGCCGCCGACGGACAGCAGCACGCCGTCCCAGGCCGGCGCGTCCTGGCCCGCCAGCAGGGCTCGGAAGTCGGGGTTGGCCGCCAGATCCACCAGATGCGACAGCGCATTGCCGGTACCGGCGCAGTTGACCGCCGCCGTGGGGGCCTTGAACACCAGCTCCTGCAGCAGGTTGGCATGGGCGTTGAGCTTGGCGCGTGCGTTCGAGAACCACGAGTCCCCCTGGGCCAGCAGCTTCCAGCGGAAGGCGCCGAGGTCAGGCGGGGGGCTCCCGGCGAGGTCGGCCGGGATGTAGCAAGCCAGGTGATCCATGAACGTGGGCTGATCCGAAGTTGCTGACCGGAAGGCGCGCCCCAGGGAGGCGGCTTCGCTGAGTTCGCGCGATTGGAAGGCCAGCCGCGCGCCGGGCGCCATGCTACAAACCCTCGGGGCGGCCGGCGTTAGCATCGGGCCCGTCTTCTAGGGAGGGCATCCATGAGCGAAAACGTCTTCGACTTCCAGGCCGTCTCCATCCGCGGCGAGCCGGCGGACCTGGCCTCCCTGCGCGGCAAGGTGCTGCTGCTCGTCAACACGGCCAGCGAATGCGGCTTCACGCCGCAGTTCAAGGGGCTGGAGCAGCTTTGGGAGGAGTACGGCCCCAAGGGGCTGGTCGTCGTCGGTTTTCCGAGCAACGAATTCGGCGGCCAGGACCCGGGCAGCAACGACCAGATCGCGAGCTTCTGCGAGCTGAACTACGGCGTCAGCTTCCCGATGATGCAGAAGATCAAGGTCAACGGCGCCGAGGCCCATCCGCTGTGGAAGTTCCTGAAGAGCGAGAAGCCGGGCTTCCTCGGCACCGAGGCCATCAAGTGGAACTTCACCAAGTTCCTCGTCGGCCGCGACGGCCAGGTCATCAAGCGCTACGCGCCCAACGACGCGCCGGAGAAGCTGCGCGGCGACATCGAGGCGGCGCTGGCCCGCTGAGGCCTCGCCTTCAGGCGACGGCTGGTGGCCTTGCCGATGCGTCCGAGCCTGACGCGGCGCCTGGGCCTGCTGCTGCCGGTCCTGATCTGGCATCGGCCGGCGCCGGCCCAGTCCGGCGTGCTGCGCGTGGTGGGCAGTGCCGACCCGCCCTACCGGGTGTTCCGGCCCGGCGGCGCGGGCGGGCTCTACTACGAACTGCTCAACGAGGCCGCGCGCCGCCTGGGCTGGGCGCTGGACTACCGGGAGGTGCCGTCGGCGCGGGCCCTGCGCATGATGGAGGCGGGGGAGGCCGATCTGATGATGGGCCTGCTGCGGACGCCCGAGCGGGAGCGTTTCCTGAGCTACACCCAGGTGACGCTGCCGGCCGAGGACAAGGCCTTTTATGCCCTGCCCGGCGCCGCCGCGCTGCGTGGCCCGGCGGACCTGCGGGGCCGCAGCATCGTCGTGCAGCGTGGCAAGCGCTACGGCGCGGCCCTGGATGACGAGGCACGGCTGTCGCGCCATGAAGTGGCCGACTACCACTCGGCGCTGGAGATGGTGGCGCGCGGCCGCGTGGACCTGGCCGTGCTGCCCGAGCGCCAGGGCGATGCGCTGCTGCGCGAGCTGCAGCTGGGGCTGGTCAAGCAGCCCTGGCGGCTGCCGGGCGAGCTGCCGTATCTGGTGCTGTCGCGCCGTTCGCCCTGGCTGGCGCACCAGGGCGAACTGGAGCGGGCCTTCCAGGCCATGCACGCGGATGGCCGGTGGCAGGCCCTCGTTGCCCGCTACCGCTAGCAAGGCCCGCGCGGCCGCCACAGCCAGCGGCCACGGCCGCGCCTGACATCGCCGGCGGCCTCGGCCGCCGCCAGCAGTTCGTTGGCCGTCTGCCGCGACAGATGGGCCAGCCGCGCCAGCTCGGCCTGCGTTGCCGGCACCTCGACCCAGCCCTCGCCGGCCGGCCGGCCGCGCTGCCGGGCCAGCTGCGCCAGCGCTGCGGCGAACCGGTCGGCCGCGGGCTCGTGGCGTGCCGCCTGCAGCAGCTGCAGCGTCACGTCGAAGCGCCGCGCGAACTCGGCCAGCAGGGCGCGGGCGAAGCCCGGGGCCTCGTCCATCAAGAGCCGGTAGGCCTCGCGGCCGATGACCAGCACCTCGGTGCGGCCGCGGGCGACCGTCTCGTATTCCGACGGCAGCCCGGCGGCGAAGGCGGCCAGCCCGAACAGGCGGGGCGCACCGAAGTGTTCGATGACGGAGACCCGGCCATCGGCGCCGGTGAAGCGGGCCTCGATCTCGCCCGCCGCCACGGCGTAGAAGGCCGTGGGCCTTTGCCCCTGCACGAAGAGGCTGCGCCCATCGGCCAGGCGGCGCAGCGGCACCAGGGCCGGCAGCCTGGCGGCCACGTCGGCGGGCAGGGCCAGGCCGGGGAAATTGGCGGTGAGCACCCGCCACAGCGCGTCGTTTTCGGGCATGCGGGATTGTCGGCTGGCCGACACAAGGCGGGCGGCCGGCTGCCTATGCTGGCCGCATGCCACACGACGACCTCTCCGATCTGCTGCGCCGCTTCGGCCGCGAGTCCTGCAGCCAGGAACCCCTCTACGTCGCGCTGTGCGACGTGGCCGCCCGGGACGACCGGGCCCTGGCGCTGCTGGCCGAGGCGCCGCCGGAGCAGCGCAAGGCCAACCTGCTGCTGGCGGCGCTGCACGAGCGGGTGCTGGCCGGCGCGGCGCCGGAGCTGGCGGCCTACTACCCCAGCGCGGGCGGCGGGCGCGCGCCCGATGACGCGCTGGCGGCGGCCCTCTCGGCCTGCCTGGAGCGTGAATGGCCGGTGCTGCTGCGGCATCTGCGCCACGGCGCCACGCAGACCAACGAAGTCGCGCGCTGCGCGGCGATCTGGCCGGCGCTGGGCGCGGCCGCGGCCGCCACCGGAGCCACCGAGCTGGCGCTGCTCGACTTCGGCTGCAGCGCCGGCCTGAACCTCGGCGTGGACCAGTACGCGCTGCGCTACCGCGGCGACGACGGCCGCAGCCATGACCGCGGGCCGGGCCGCGACGGCCGGCGCGCCGAGATCGAGGCGCGCTGGCTGGGCCCGACGCCGCCGCCCGATGCAGCCTGGCGCCTGGTGCGGCGCCAGGGCCTGGACCCGGCCCCGCTGGACACCGCCGACCCGCACGCGCTGCGCTGGCTGCAGGCCTGCCTGTGGCCGCATGATGCGGCGCGCCGGGTGCGGCTGGCGCGTGCGGCGGCCCAGTTCCGCGCGCTGCCCGCCACCATCACCCAGGCCGGCGACTGCATCGCCGCCATCGAGCCCTGGCTCGACGGCCTGCCCGCAGGCGTCCAGCCGGTGCTGCTGAGCAGCTGGGTGCTGTACTACCTGTCGGCGGCCGAGCTGTCGCGGCTGCGGGCGACGATGGACCGCCTGGCCCGCGAGCGCGGCCTGGCCTGGATCTGCGGCGACCTGCCCGCGCTGAGCGCCCGCGAGGCGGCCATGCCGCCGCTGCCGCCCCTGCCCGCCGACGAGCCGGCGGCCTCCGCCACGCTGTGGACGCTGCGCTGGGCGGCCGGTGGCGGCATCGCCGAGCAGGTGCTGGGCTGGTCTCATCCCCATGGCCGCTGGGTCGCCTGGTGCGGCGCAGCAGGCCCGGGATAATCCAGGCTCCCCCACCGGAGCCTGACCCATGTTCGAGCACGTCGATGCCTACGCCGGCGACCCCATCCTGAGCCTCAACGAGGCCTTCCAGAAGGACCCGCGCGCCGGCAAGATCAACCTGTCCATCGGCATCTACTTCGACGACGACGGCCGCATTCCCATGCTGCCCTCGGTGCGCGCGGCCGAGCTGGCCGTCGTCGAGGCCGCCGGCCCGCGGCCCTACCTGCCGATGGAGGGCGCGGCCAACTTCCGCAGCGCCGTGCAGGCCCTGCTGTTCGGGCCACAGCATCCGGCGATCGCGGCCGGCCGCATCGCCACCATCCAGGGCGTGGGCTCCAGCGGCGGCCTCAAGGTGGGCGCCGATTTCCTGAAGCGCTACTTCCCGGACAGCAAGGTCTACCTCTCCGACCCGACCTGGGACAACCACCGTGCCGTCTTCGAGGGCTCGGGTCACGTCTGCGAAACCTATCCCTACTACGACGCGGCCACGGGCGGCCTGCGCTTCGACGAACTGCTGGCCCGCTTCAAGGCACTGCCGGCGCGCAGCATCGTCGTGCTGCACGCCTGCTGCCACAACCCCACCGGTGTCGATCTGACCCAGGAACAGTGGCGCGCCCTGGTGCCCGTCATCCGCGAGCGCGGCCTGCTGCCCTTCCTGGACCTGGCCTACCAGGGCTATGGCGACGGCATCGAGGAGGACGCCTTCGCGCCGCGCCTGCTGGCCGACGAGGGGCTGCCCTTCCTGATCGCCAACAGCTTCTCCAAGAGCATGAGCCTGTACGGCGAGCGCTGCGGCGCGCTGAGCGTGGCCTGCCCGGACGCGGCCCAGGCGGCGCGCGTGCTGGGCCAGCTGAAGTTCATGATCCGGCGCAACTACTCCAACCCGCCCATGCACGGCGGCCAGATCGTCGCCCGGGTGCTGACCGACCCGGCCCTGCGTGCGATGTGGGAGGCCGAGGTGGCCGAGATGCGCGAGCGCATCCAGGCCATGCGCCGCCAGCTGCACGACGTGCTCGCGGCCAAGCTGCCGGGCCGCGATTTCTCCTACTTCCTGACCCAGCGCGGCATGTTCAGCTACACCGGCCTGACGGCGGACCAGGCGGAGCGGCTGAAGACCGAGTTCGGCGTCTACATCCTGCGCTCCGGCCGCATGTGCGTGGCCGGTCTGAACACGCGCAACGTCGAGGCCACGGCCCAGGCCATGGCCGCCGTGCTGGGTGGCTGACCTCTCCCGCCTGCCGGCGGCGCTGGCCCTGGCGGCCGCGCTGCTGTGCACCGGCCCGGCGGCCGCGCAGCCGGTGGTGGATCGCATCACCTGGCTGGCGGGCGACACCGTCGGCCGGCGCGGCGACGGCACGCGGCCCTCGGACCGCCTGATCGACTGGGTCGGCGCGCGCCTGCCCGGCATCGTGCACGAGCGCGTCGTCGCCAACGCCAAGCGCAGCTGGACGCTGATCGAGCGTGGCGAGCAGGTCTGCCACGCCGGTGCGGTGCGGTCGCCGCAGCGCGAGGCGCTGGCCTACTTCAGCAACACCTGGCTGATGCCGCCGCTGCAGCTGATCGTGCGGCACGACCGCGTCGCGGCGCTGCCGGTGGACGCCGCGGGCAGCGTGGACCTGACCGCGCTGCTGGCCGACACCCGGCTGCAGGGCGTCGTCGTGCACGGGCGCAGCTACGGCCCGGTCCTGGACGCGCGGCTGCAGCAGCCGGCGGCGCAGGCGGCGCTGCGCCGCGTGACGGCGGGCGATTTCGGCAGCAACCTGATGCCCATGCTGTTGCAGGGGCGGGCCGACTACGCCCTGGAATTCCCTAATGTGCTGGTCGCCGCGGCCCGCGGCCAGCCCGAGGTGGTGGCGCTGGCGGCCCTGCCCATCCGCGGTGCGACGGACCCCGTCATCAGCGGCGTGGCCTGCCCGCGTACGCCCTGGGGCCAGGCCGCCATCCGCCGCATCGACGCCGTGCTCGGCACGCCCGAGGGCGCTGCCATGCTGCGCGAGGGCCTGATGGCGGAGTTGCCGGCCGACAGCCGCCGCCAGTACCGCGATCTCATCGACCCGTTCTTCCGCGCCCGCAGCCAGCCCACGCCGGGCCTCTGAATTCCGGCCCGGCAGCGGATGCCTGCGGGTTATGGATGGCGCGCTGGCTTTCATTGGCTGACGCCGTTCCCCTCTCTTACCCTGCGCCGCTGTATGAGGCTGGTAGCGGCAGGATGAAGCATTGCGTGGTGATTGGCGGTGGCGTCGTGGGCTTGACCACGGCCTGGGCGCTGCTGGAGAGGGGTCACGGCGTGACGCTGGTCGAGCGGGAAGCCGAGGTGGGGCAGGGCGCCAGCCGGGCCAACGGCGGCCAGTTGAGCTACCGTTACGTGTCGCCGCTGGCCGATGCCGGCGTGCCGCTGAAGGCGTTGCGCTGGCTGCTGGACCCCGACGGCCCCTTGCGCTTCAAGCCCGAGGCGAACTGGGCGCAGTGGTCCTGGATGATCGCCTTCCTGCGCAACTGCCGCGGCCCGGTCAACCGCCGCACCACCGAGCGGCTGCTGGCGCTGGGTGCCTACAGCCAGGCCTCTTTCGCGCGGCTGCAGACCGAGACCCGATTGGACGCGATCGCGCTGCGCGCGCCCGGCAAGCTGGTCGTCTACCGCAAGCCGGCCGAGTTCGCCCGCGTGGCCGCGCGCGTGAACGGCAGCGGTGTGGAGCAGGCCCTCTCGCATGACGACTGCGTCGCGCTGGAGCCCGCGCTGGCCGACACCGAGGCGACGCTGGCCGGCGGCATCTTCACGCCGGGAGAGGCAGTGGCCGACTGCCATGCCTTCTGCGTCCAGCTGCATGAGCGGCTGCGCCAGCATGAGGGTTTTCGCGGCCGGCTGGGCGCCGCGGTGCAGGGCCTGCTGCGCGATGGCCAGGGCCGCGTGCGCGGCGTGCGCACGGCCGAGGGCGAGGTCGCGGCGGACGTCGTGGTGCTCGCCGCGGGCCTGCACAGCCGCGCCATCGCGGCGGACGTCGGCGTCGAGCTGCCGCTGTATCCGCTGAAGGGCTACAGCCTCACCGCGCCCATCGAGCCGGGCCACCGCCCGCCCGAGGTCAGCGTGACCGACTTCGAGAAGAAGATCCTCTACGCCCGCATCGGCGGGGAACTGCGCGTGGCGGCCATGGTGGACCTCGTCGGCGACGACGTCCGCCTGGACGCCGGGCGGCTGGCCTCGCTGCAGCGCTCGGTGCGCGCCATCTTCCCGAACGCGGCCGACTACGACCGCGCCGTGCCCTGGGCCGGCCTGCGGCCCGCCACGCCCAGCGGCGCGCCCATCGTCGGCGCCAGCGGCGTGCCCGGGCTGTGGCTCAACGTGGGCCACGGTGCCCTGGGCTTCACCTTCTCCTTCGCGACGGCCAACATCGTGGCCGAACTCATCTCGGGCAACGCCAGCCCGTTGCCGCTCGACGGCCTCACGTTGTGACGGCCGACGACCTCGCCGCGGCCCTGCGTGCCGCCGTGCTGGCGCAGCGCTTCGAGGCGACGCCCGACGCGCTGCAGGGGGGCGCGCCGCTGGGCTGGCGTCCCAGCATCGACCTCGCGGTGGCCGTGTTCCCGCGCGGCGGCGAGCCGGTCTGCGCCAACGTGCTGTTCTCGCGCGAACACCCGCAGGGCCTGGTGGCGCGCTTCGACCGCGCGTCCGGCGCGGTCGCCAACATCGGCTTCCATGCCGACGTGCGCGATGCCGCCGGCGACTCCTACGCCTGGCTGCCGGGCGCGGACTGGTCGCGCATCGCCTTTCCCCGCTGGTTCGGCAGCGGCCCGCGCTTTGTCGCGCCCTATCCGGCCTCGCTGCTCAAGACCATGGTGGCCGTGGGCGTGGGCCTGCTGGTGGACAGCGACCGCAGCGACTGGGCGCTGCCGCTGGCCTATGAGGGCAAGACCCGGCCCGTGGGCGACTGGCTGTTCGACATGATCACCGTCAGCAGCAACGAGGCCACGTCGGCGCTGGTGGCCCACCTGCACGCGCGTGGCGGCATCCGCCGCGATGGTGAGCGCGAGGTGCACAACGAGATGCACGCGCTGTTCGCCGCCCATGGCCTGCCGGGCCTGATGATCGCCAACACCCGGCCGGACGGCGGCTGGGGCAACGGTGCCGGTTCGGGCGTGGGCCAGATCCAGATGACGGCCTGGGACGCGCTGCGGCTGATGTGGCGGCTGGACGCCGACGCGCCGGCCCTGCCATCCCTCGTCAGCGCCGCCAGCCGCGCCGTCATCCGTGGCGCGCTGGACGCGCAGAAGCTGCATCAGGTGCTCAGCAGCGAATCGCTGCGCGCGCTGCCCGGCTGGGTGCCCGGCATTCCCGCGCGCTTCGCGCACAAGACCGGCGGCACGCAGAACTACGGCAGCGACGCCGGCATCGTGCATGACGGCGAGCTGCACTACCTGATCGCCGTGACGACCAGCCTCGGCAGCCGCTACGCGCCGCATCCCGAGGCCTCGACGACCTGGAAGCTGCCGGCGCTGGGCGGCGCGGTGCATGCATGGCTGAAGGCGAACTCCTGATCCCGCCGCTGCGCGCGGGCGCGGCCATTGCCGTCATCGCGCCGGCCGGCCCGCCCGGGCCGGGGCGGCTGGATCCGGTCGAAGGCTGGCTGCGCGAGCGCGGCTATGCGCCCACGCTGCTGCCCAGCTGCTTCGGCAGTCAACAGGGTCCCGGGCCGCTGGACTTCCTCGCCGCGCCCGACGCCGTGCGGCTGGCCGACGTCCACACCGCCTTCGCGGACCCACGTTTCGACGCGGTGCTTGCGCTGCGTGGCGGCTCGGGCTGCATCCGGCTGCTCGACGGCATCGACCTCGAGCTACTCGCGGCCAGCCGCAAGCTGCTGATCGGCTACAGCGACCTGACCGTGCTGCACGCGCTGCGCGACCGCGCCGGCATCCCGTCGCTGCACGCGCCCATGCCGGCCAGTGACTGGGGCCTGCCCGGCGCCGAGCCCGACACCGAGGCGCTGTTCCGGTGCCTGGCGAGCGGCTGGCGCCGCGGCGACCTCGTCGGCCGCGCCGCGCCGCATGCGCTCAGCCACGGCGCTAGCGCCCGCGGCCGCCTGATCGGCGGCAACCTCGCGATGTTCTGCGCGCTGCTGGGCACGCCCTTCATGCCCGACGTGGACGGCGCACTGCTGTTCGTCGAGGACATCAGCGAGGCGCCGTACCGTGTCGACCGCATGCTCAGCCAGCTGCGCCTGGCCGGTGTGCTGGAGCGCATCGCCGGCCTGCTGGTCGGCAGCTTCAGCGGCTCGGAGCAAAGCCCCGACGCCGTGCTGGCCGACCACCTGCCGCGGCTGCGCTGCCCGGTGCTGGCCGGCTGGCCTTCGGGGCACGGCCAGCCGAACCAGCCGCTGCCGCTGGGCGTCATCGCCGAGATGGACGCGGCGGCCGGCACGCTGGTGCTGGGCTGAGCCGCAGGCGTTCAGCGAGCGGCCTGGTGCCGTTCGCGGCAGGTCGGCGCCCTTTTCGTGCGGAATCGACGCCGGGGAACGCCGTGCCGGGCGGCGGGGCCATTCGTGCAGGTTATGCCCGCTTTGCAAAGCGTGATCGTCATTAAGCCACGACACAGGGACCTCCCTCTGGGCCTGCGAACTAGCTTGCGGCAATCATGCTGTCAACGTGGTTAATTGCAGGAGCTATTGATGAAACCGACTCGAATCGCCTGTGCGGCAGCCCTTCTTTGCGTGAGCAGCGCCGTGCTGGCCCAGACCGCCGCCGATGCGCAGCCCGCTTCGGCAGCGAAGCTTGAGAAAATCACCATCACCGGCTCCAGCATCAAGCGCCTGGCCGACGAGAAGGCGATGCCCATCGAGGTCATCACCGCCACGCAGGCCCGCCAGCTGGGCCTGACCAGCGTCGACCAGCTCGTCGACAGCCTGTCGGCCAACGTCGGTGGCCAGACCAACCAGGTCACCAACAACGCCGTGTTCGGCGGCGACGGCGAGAAGACCTTCGGCGGCGCCAACTTCGCCAACCTGCGCGGCCTGGGCCCCAACGGCACGCTGGTGCTGCTCAACGGCCGCCGCGTCTCCACGCACGGCATGAGCGGTGGCTCGGTGGACCTGAACGCCATCCCGATGGAAGCCATCGAGCGCGTCGAGGTGCTGAAGGACGGCGCCTCCGCCATCTACGGCACGGACGCCATCGGCGGCGTCATCAACTTCATCACCAAGACCAGCTATCAGGGCGTGTCGCTGAGCGGCAACTACTTCACCCCCGAGGCCTCGGGCGGCGGCCAGACGTCCCGCCTGTCCGGCTCGGCCGGCTGGGGCGACCTGGCCCGCGACGGCTTCAACGTGATGGGCTCCCTGACGGTGGACAACCGGCGCATCCTGCGCGGCACCGACCGCCCCTGGGCCACCGGCTACCAGCCCGACCGGTTCCTGACGCCCGACAGCTCCAGCTCGGTCCACGCCAACATCATCAACGCGACGGGCACGGCGCTGACTTCCAACGGAACGACGGTGGGCAACACCGGCGACCCGACGAAGTACACCTTCCTGAACCTGCTGGCCATCCGTGGCGAGTGCGAGTCCATCGCGAACCAGGTGCCGATGGCGCCCAACATCCCGGTCTGGAACCTGTTCGGCTACACCCAGGCCAACGCCAAGTACCGCTGCACCCGCGACTACGGCCGCAACTACATGCTGAGCTCGCCGCAGGACGCCATCAACGGCATGCTGCGCGGCACGTTCAACATCAAGGACAGCCACCGCGCCTCCATCGAGGTGATGGCGTCGGACGTGAAGAACCGCGGTGAGTATTCGCCGGCGCAGATCAGCACGGGCAACACCACCTACACCAACCCCGTCACCAAGGCGGTCACGACCTCCAACACGCACCTGCAGACCACCAGCCCGTACTACCTGAACATGAAGCAGCTGGTCAACGCTGTGGATTTCGACCCGTCCAAGCCGATCGCCTACCGCGTCAACTTCCTGAACGACCTGGGCTTCCGCATCCGCGAGAACGAGACCAAGAACCTGCGCGTGCAGACCTCGCTGGAAGGCAGCTTCGGCGACCTGGACTACTCGGTGGGCGCCGGCTACGGCGAGTCCAAGAGCACGGCCACGCTGATCAACGGCTTCTTCAACACCAAGAAGCTGGTGGACCTGCTGGCTTCGGGCAAGTACAACCCCTTCATCATGGCGGGCCAGACCCAGACGGCCGACGTCGTCGCCGCCTTTGAAGACATGCAGATGCGCGGCAAGATCTACGACGGCAAGACCAGCGTCAAGCAGTTCGACGCCACGCTGTCCGGCCCGCTGGGCAACTTCCTGGCCGGCCCGGTGGAGTTCGCGGTCGGCGTCAACGCCCGCCAGGAGACGTACCAGTTCTCCGGCGCCACGGGCTTCATGTGCGTTGACAGCATCACCGCCACCACGCTGGGTACCTATGACAACGCCGCGCTGACCTACGGTTGCCCGGGCAACAGCTCGTCGCCCAACCTGTCGCGCAAGATCGGCGCCGTCTTCGGCGAACTCGTGACCCGCCCGATCAAGGGCATGGAGGTCACGCTGCAGGCCCGTTACGACAAATACCAGGTCATCGGCGGTACGACCAACCCCAAGATCGGCATCAAGTACACGCCCGTCGACAGCGTGCTGCTGCGTGCCTCGGCCAACACCGGCTTCCGCGCACCGACGCCCCAGCAGATCAACCAGGGCGTGGTCGAGTCCCAGCTCACCGGCCAGTTCCGCGACCCGGTGCTGTGCGCCGACGTCAACAACCCCGTCGACGCCTCGCAGTGCGCACGCCTGAGCATGCCCTACCGCGCCGGTGGCAACCCCAACCTGAAGCCCGAGGAGTCGCGCCAGGCCACGGCCGGCATCGTGTTCGCGCCGACCAAGAGCTTCCAGGCCTACGCGGACTACTGGCAGGTCACGTTGTCGGATCGCATCCGTGCGCTCAGCACGACCGAGATGATCTCGAACTACGACGTCTACAAGGACAACTTCGTTCGCAATTCGTCCGGTGTCGTCGACTACATCCAGGCCGGCTGGGTCAACTCCGCGGGCAGCAAGACCAAGGGCGTGGACTTCGGTGCGACCTATATGTTCGATGCCCTCGACGGCCGTGTCACGACGTCGATGAACGGCACGAAGATGATCAGCAACAAGGAGCAGACGCGCGACAACGCGCCCTTCATCGAGTACGTGGGCAAGTGGAGCAACACGACGCTGTACCTGCCCTGGCGCCTGAATGCCAGCGTGGGCTACCGCACCGGCCCCTGGAACGTCACGCTGTCGGGCATCTACCGCGACAGCTATGAAGACCAGAACCGCGGCCCGACGGCCTCCGGCGGTGCCAACTACACCAACAACGAGCCCTACACCCGCACGGTCAGCGCCTATTCGACGTTCAACCTGGTGGGCAGCTACAGCGGCTTCAAGGGTCTGACCATCACCGGCAGCCTGATCAACCTGGCCGACAAGCAGCCCCCGTTCACCTGGCACAACGTCGACAGCGCCGCCGGTGCCGGCTGGGATCCGCGCGTGGCCGACCCGCGCGGCCGCACCTGGGGCATCTCGTTCCGCTGGGCCACGGAGTAAGCTCACCCAGCCCCTGTCCAAGCCCCCTCACGGGGGCTTTTTCGTCTTCCGACCCCGACGCCCGCCGTGGCGTCCCCTCCGTTCTCACGCCATGCAGTCCATCACCGAAGCCCAGGTCGCCGCCGTCCTCGACCTGCCCAGCGCCATCGCCGCGCTGCGCGCCGCCTTTGTCCAGCACGGCGGCGGGCAGGCCCAGGTGCTGGCGCGCCATCGCGCCACCGCGCCCATCGGCGGCGCCTCGCTCGCCATCAGCGCCATGGGTGCCATCCTGGACGCGGACGGCGTGCTGCCCGCCGTGCTGGGCACCAAGGTCTATTCGGCGCGCAACGGCAAGTACAACTTCCTCGTCAGCCTGTTCTCGGCCGCCACCGGCGAGGCCATCGCGACGCTGGAGGCCAACGAGTTCACGCGGCTGCGCACCGCCGCGGCCACCGCCGTGGCGGCCGACCTGCTGGCGCTGCCCGATGCGCGGACGCTGGCCGTCTTCGGCGCCGGCATCCAGGGCCGCGCGCACGCCGAGGCGCTCGCCCGCGTGCGCCGCTTCGAGCGCGTGCTGGTCTGCGCGCGTTCGGGCGCCGAGGCCTTCGCGGCCGAGCTGACCGCCGCGCTGGGCCTGCCGGTGCAGGCGGTGGACGCGGCCACGGCGGCGTCGCAGGCCGACGTCATCGCCACCGCGACCCGTTCGCCCACGCCGCTGTTCGACGGCAGCCTCGTGCGGCCCGGCACCTTCATCGCCGCCGTCGGCTCCAGCACCGCCAAAGCGCGCGAGCTGGACGACACGCTGCTGGGCCGCGCGGCCCTCGTCGCCGTCGAATGGCTGGAGGCGGCGCGGCAGGAGGCCGGCGACATCGTGCTGGCCGCGCCGGGCGTCATCGCGCCGGAGCGCCTCGTCGAGCTGGGCGAACTGCTCGTGAACCCGCGCCCGCGCGCCGCGCAGGACATCGTCGTCTACAAGAGCGTGGGCATCGGCCTGGAGGACGTGGCGCTGGCCCGCCTCGTGGCCCACCGCCTGGGAGCCTGCTGAAATGATTCACTCCCCGCCTGCCGGCTTCGCCGGCCCCCTCGAGGGGGCGCCGCCAGTGGCCCGGCAAAGCCGGTTCCACGGCAGCCGCTGGGTCGCCCAACGTCTTCTGCGGGGCGCTTCACGAGTGCCGGCGCGGGTCTGCACATCCGTCGTGGCCTTGCTGCTCGCGGGCTGTGCCAGCGTGCCGGCGCCGATGCCCGACCCGGTCCGCGCGGCGCTCGACAAGGCCGGCCTGCCGGCCGACAGCCTGGGCTTCGTGCTGCAGCCGCTGGACGGCTCGCGCCCGGCGCTGCGCCAGCGCGCCGACGACGCGATGGCGCCGGCCTCCACGATGAAGCTGGTGACGGCCACCGTGGCGCTGGACAAGCTGGGCATCAACCACCGCGGCAGCACGCAGTTGCTGGCGGCTGCGGCACCGGTCGATGGCGTCAACGGATCGGTCATCGAGGGCCCGCTGATCCTGCGCGGCGGCGCCGACCCCGACCTCGACTGGCCCGCGCTGTGGTGGCTGCTGCGCCAGCTGCGCGAGAGCGGCGTGCGCGAGATCCGCGGCGGCCTGGTCGTCGACCGCAGCCTCTTCAGCCCCACGCGGCTGGACGTGGGCCTGCCGCCCTTCGACGAGGCGCCCGAGTTCGACTACAACGTCATCCCCGACGCGCTGCACCTGAACGGCAGCCTGCTGGACTTCGAGCTGCAGGCCACCGCCAGCGGCGTTGCCGCGCGCACGCTGCCGGCCCTGCCGGGGCTGGCCGTGGATGCGGGCGCCATGACGCTGGCTGCACGCCCCTGCAAGGACTGGGACGAGGGCTGGAAGCCCGCCCTGTTGCAGCCCGCCGCCGGCGACGGCCTGGTGCTGAAGCTGCAGGGCAGCTTCCCCGCGGGCTGCCGGCAGCGTGCGCCGTTGCAGCTCGTCGACCGGCAATGGCTGGCCGCGCACATGGTGCGGCAGTTCTGGGCCGAGCTGGGCGGCAGCATGGGCCCGGGCGACGCCGAAGGCGCCGCGCCGGCCGGCGCCGTCGTGCTGGCCACGCACCGCGGCCGGCCGCTGGCCGAGGTGTTGCGCGGCGTCATGAAGCGCAGCGACAACGCGCTGACCCGCCTCATCTACCTGCAGCTGGGCGCCCAGGCGGCCCAGCCCGGCGAGGCCACGCGGGCGGCATCCGAGCGCGTCGTGCGCGACTGGCTGGCCGGCCACGGCGTGGACGCCCAGGCCCTGGTGCTGGACAACGGCTCGGGCCTGTCGCGCAGCGAGCGCGTCAGCCCGGCGCTGCTGGCCGGCGTGCTGCGTGCGGGCCAGCGCGGTGCCCAGGCGCCCGAACTGCTGGCCACGCTGCCCATCGCCGGCGTGGACGGCACGCTGTCGCGCCGCCTCAAGGACAGTCCGGCCGCGGCCCGCGCGCGGCTCAAGACCGGCACGCTGCGCGACGCCGTGGGCCTCGCCGGCTTCGTGCCCGACGCCGCGGGCCGCACCTGGGTCTTTGTCGCCCTGCTCAACCACCCCGAGGCGGCGCGCAAGGGCCGGCCGGTGCTGGATGCGCTGGTGAACTGGGTGGCGGAGCAGCGTTAGCCGCCGCCCACCGGCGTGCGGCCCTACAGGTGGAAGTCGCCCACGGCTTCCGGCTGGTAGAGCACCTTCTCGATCCGAATGCGGCAGGTCCGGTCCGCGATCCGCCAGTCGAAGGCATCGCCCTCCTTGTAGCCCAGGATCGCTGTGCCGATGCCGGAGCAAACCGACAGCTTCCCGGCGCTGTCGTCCGCGTCCTCGGGGTAGACCAGCGCCACCTCCACTTCCTCGTCGTCCAGTTGCAGCAAGGCCCGGGAGTTCATCGTGACGACGTCCCGCGTCACTTGCCGCGGATCGACGACGATGGCGCGCTCGATCTCGTGCTCCAGCTCGAAAACAGCCGAGGCCGGCTCGAACTCGAGCAGGCTGCGGAGTCTGGCCTTGTCGATTTCGGTGATGTAGATCTCGGCCGTGTGATCCGCGGGGCTTTCGCGCAGGAGCCGGAGATAGCGCGCCGATGTCATGGCAAAGGAGGTCAGCGCAGGCGTCTGGCTTTCAAGCAGAAAGCCGCAGCGCTGGAAGGCCCTCAGCGAGCGCGCGTTGTCCGGATGGATCTTGGCGACGAGCTTCTCGGCCTGCATGTCGAAGAAGGCGAGTTTCATGCCTTCGCGGATGGCGCAGGTTCCGAGCTTGTGGCCCCATTTGTCGCGGTTGCCGATGACCAGGACCATCTCGCAGTCCGGGCCCGTCTTGACGAGGCGGACGAACCCCACCGGCACGTCGTGCCGGTCGTAGGCCATGAAGAACCGGCCGCCCTGGTTGAACAGGTGCGTCAGGATCGGCAACTGGACCCGCCCGACCACCTGCTCGATGAACCGGGAGACATGTCGCGAATCACTCAGGTAGTGGGTGACGCACTCGTCTTCCAACCAGTCCATCAGAGTCAGTGCATCTGCCCGCGTGATCTCGGGGCACAGCGAAATGAAAGGCTTGTTCATCTTCACCACATCGGGTTGCAAGGATGAAAGCCCTTCATGGCCGCAGCCATGACGGTTCTTTCGACAGGGCCGCGATTTTAAGACGGTGCGCTGTGCCGCACCCCAGGCCTCGGCAGGGCCCGCTCAGGCGACCGCCGGCGCCAGCAGCCGGATCGTCCCGGCCTGCGCATCCATCTCCGCCATCGCGCCCACCGGCACCGTCAGCTTGCGCTTGATGTGGCCGATGGCCGCGCCGCGGTAGACGGGCACGCCCAGTGGCAGGAAGTAGTCGTCGAAGACCTCGTCCAGCGTCAGCGCGCCGTAGCCCTCGCCGGGCTCGCACTTGGTGAAGCGGCCCAGCACCACGCCGGCGAGCTGCCCCAGCGCGTCGGTCAGGCGCAGCGTGGAGAGACAGCGGTCGATGCGGTAGATGTACTCGTTGATGTCCTCGAGGAAGAGCAGGGCGCCGCGGCAGTCGGGGAAGTAGGGCGTGCCGGCCAGCGAGGCCAGCACGGTCAGGTTGCCGCCCACCAGCCGGCCCTGCGCCTTGCCGGCGCGCAGCGTGGAGATGCGCTCCTCGCGCACGACGAGGTCGTCCGCCGGCCGCACCACCGGGTTGCGCAGCACGGCGGCTTCGGCGTTCATGACGATGGCCTTGAAGCTCTGCACCGAGTAGTCGTTCCACTCCGACACGGCCACGGGGCTGTGGAAGGCGACCAGGCCGGTCTGGCGGTGCAGGGCATTGACCAGGCTGGTCAGGTCGCTGAAGCCGCCGAAGAACTTCGGCTTGCGGCGGATCAGGTCGTAATCGAGCTTGTCGACGATGCGGTTGCAGCCCGAGCCGCCGGTCATCGCGATGATGCCGGCCACCGAGTCGTCGGCGAACATCGCGTTCACGTCGGCGGCGCGCTGCGCGTCCGTGCCGGCGAAGGGCCCGCGCCGTGCGGCGACGTTGGGGCCGGTCTTGACCTTGAAGCCCAGCGCCTGCAGCGACTCGATGGCGATCTTCAGCGGCTCGCGCTCGAAGGTCGCATTGGCCGGGCTGACCAGGCCCAGCGTGTCGCCCGGGCGCAGGCGCGGCGCCAGCAGCGTGCCGTTGGCGGCGGCGGTGGCCGGCCGGGCGGCGGCCAGCAGACCGGCGGCGCTGGCGCCGAGTTGCAGAAGGTGGCGGCGGGAGGTCGTCATGGGCTGTCCTGCGTTGAGGCGGCCATTCTCCCCAGGTGCCGTGCGGGCGGTGCGGCGGATGTATTCCAATCCGTGCATGAACGACAACCTGCCCGCGCTGCCGGCCCTCGCGCCCGGCCGCTACCGCCACTACAAGGGCGGCGAGTACGAGGTGCTCGCCGTCGCCCGCCACAGCGAAACGCTGGAGGCCCTGGTCGTCTACCGGCCGCTCTACAACGACAGCGGCTGGTGGGTGCGGCCTTTCGAGATGTTCACCGGCACGCTGGAGGTCGACGGCGTCGTGAGGCCGCGCTTCGAGCGCATGGGCTGAGGCTGGCCGGCGGGCATCCGGCACAAAGTCACGGGCAGGCCGGCGCGCACCGGCCGTCATCGGCTTTCCATCAGGATCTCGGGTGGCGTGGCTTCCTAGGATGGCCGGTTTTGCGCGTGGCCACGTCCGTCCGGGCCGTGCTGCGTCGCAAGCCATCCCAGGATCTGTCTCATGAAGTGGTTTTACGACCTGAAGATCGCCACCAAGCTGTTGGTGTCGTTCGTCGCCGTGCTGTTGCTGGCCGCCGGGCTCGGCCTGTTTTCCATCATCCAGCTGGCGCGCGTGAACCAGACGGCCAACGACCTGGCCGAGAACTGGATGCCGTCCATCAAGAGTGCGGGCGACATCCGCTACGGCATCGCCCGCATCCGCTCCTATTCGTTGCAGCATGTGCTGGCCGACGATGTGCCGCTGAAGAAGGGCTACGAGGACGCGATGAACCGCCTGCTTGCCCAGCTCGCCGAGGATCGCAAGGCCTATGAGGCAAGGCCGGCCGAGACCAGCGAGAAGCAGGCCTACGGCGAGTTCTCGCAGCTGTTCGACGCCTACATGGGTGTGCATGCGCGCGCGCTGGAGCTGTCGAGCGCGTTCAAGAACGACGAAGCCATGGCGCTGGTGCGCGGCTCGCGCGACAACTACAACGCGATGGAGGAGCGCATCCAGCAGATCGTGGACGTCAACGAGGCCGGCGCCGACGAGGCCAATCGCCTGGGCGACGTGCTCTACGCCAGCGCGCGCGGCTGGGTCATCGCGCTGATCGCCGGCTGCGTCGCGCTGGGCCTGGTGCTGGCGCTGGGCGTGGCCCGCCTGATCTCGCATGCGCTGCAGGAGGCCGTCGAGGTGGCACGCAGCGTCGCCGCCGGCGACCTGACGCGCCGCATCGCCGTGGATCGCAGCGACGAGACCGGCCAGCTGATGCAGGCGCTGCAGGACATGACCGGCAGCCTGACGGGGCTGATCGACCGCGTGCGCACCAGCTCCGAATCCATCGCCACCGGCGCGTCGCAGATCGCCACCGGCAACGCCGACCTGTCGCAGCGCACCGAGGAGCAGGCCTCCAACCTGCAGCAGACCGCCGCGTCCATGGAACAGCTGACCGCCACCGTGCAGCAGAACGCCGACACGGCGCGCCAGGCCACCCAGTTGTCGGCCAGCGCCTCGACGGTGGCGTCCAAGGGCGGCGAGGTGGTGGGGCAGGTGGTCGAGATGATGGGCCGCGTGTCGGACAGCTCGAAGAAGATCGCCGACATCATCGGCGTCATCGACGGCATCGCCTTCCAGACCAACATCCTGGCGCTGAACGCGGCCGTCGAGGCCGCCCGCGCGGGCGAGCAGGGCCGGGGCTTCGCCGTGGTGGCCTCCGAGGTGCGCGCGCTGGCCAGCCGCTCGGCCGATGCGGCCAAGGAGATCAAGGTGCTGATCGGCCAGAGCGTCGAGACCGTGGAGCAGGGCAGTGGCCTGGTCGACGAGGCCGGTCGCACGATGAACGAGCTGCTGGCCCAGGTGCGGCGCGTCAGCGACCTGATGGGCGAGATCGGCGCGGCCAGCCACGAGCAGTCGCAGGGCATCGGCCAGGTGGGCGAGGCGGTCCAGCAGCTGGACCAGGTCACGCAGCAGAACGCCGCCCTCGTCGAGGAAAGCGCGGCTGCCGCGGACAGCCTGAACCACCAGGCCCAGATGCTGACCTCGGCGGTGTCGGTGTTCCGCATCGACCCGGCGCGCGCAGCGGCCTGAGCGTGGGTGCGCCCCGCCGGAAGGCAGGGCGGGCCACCGCAGCGCTCGACTAGAGTGCGGGCCGAGCGCCCGCCATCGCGGGTGCCGACTGCGATCCTGGATGACGACGCGCCATGGCCCTGGACCTGACGCCGGACGGCCTGCCCACCTGGCAGAGCGCGCCCTTGTTTCTGCCGCCCAAAGAGAGGGCGGTGCTGGTGCGGATGATCCGCGCCCAGCCCCAGGCGGTGACCAAGGCCGAGCTGGTCGAGCACGCGTGGCAGGGCCTGGCGGTGTCCGACGACAGCCTGGCGCGCTGCATCAGCCAGCTGCGCCGTGCGCTGCCCGGCGTGCGGATCGAGGCCGTCTACGGCTTCGGCTACCGGCTGGTGCCGCCGGAGCTCGTGGTGCACCGCCGCCTGCAGGCCGCTGCCACGGCGCCGCCGGACGCCGTCGAGGCCTATCTGCACGCCTGGGAGCTGGCCCAGCACGGCACGCCGCGCGCGCTGGGCCGCGCACTGAGCGTGCTGCGCGCCGTCGTGGCCACCCATCCCGGCTACGCGCCGGCTCGCGTGTCGCTGGCCGCCACCATGGGCGCCGCGGTGGGCTGGGGCATGGCGGCCGAGCTGGGCGTGACGGCGGCCGAGGCCCGGGCCGAGCTGGACGCCGCCGAGCGACATGGCGCCCGGGCCAACGGCCTGCGGGTTGCGCGCGCCTGGCTGGCCGACATGGACTGGCGCTTCGACGACGCCGAGCCGCTGTTCCGCGCCGCCTACCGCGAGCAGCCCGACGACGCCGAGCTGCTGCCGCTGTTCGGCTGGCATCTGCTGGCCACGGGCCGCAGCGGCGAGGCGGTGGAGGTGCTGCACCGCGCGGTGGCGCTGCGGCCGTTTGCCGCCCAACCGCGCGTGATGCTGTCGCGCGCGCTGGGCTATGCCGGCCAGGCCGACGCGGCGCTGCGCGAGGCCGAGCGGGCCGAGCAGGACCACCCGGACAGCCCGATCGCGATCGGCCCGCGCCTGCTGCTGCGGGCCGCCGACAGGCCTGGCCCCGAGCTGGTCGCGCCGTCGCTGCAGTTGCTCGCGCGCGCCGACGCGCCGTCCTACGTGCACGCCACCCAGCCCTTCGTGCTGGCGCGCTGCGGCGAGGCCGGCCGGGCGCTGATGTTGATCGATGCTGCGCTGGGCGGCGAGCAGGCCGGCGCCGCCAGCCATGTGCTGTTCGCACCGGCGCTGGTGCTGCTGGGCCAGCCGGACCGCGCGGTGGCGCTGATCGAGGCGGCCTTCGAGGCGCGCAGCGGCCTGCTGCCGCTGCTGCTGAATGCGCCGCTGCGCTTGCTGGCGGCCCACCCGACCGTGCAGCGGCTGCGGGCGCAATTCGATTGGCAGGCCGAGGTGGCGCGGCGCACGGGCCTGGACGCGGGCGATGCGCCGCGTCCAGGCCCGCGGCGGTAGCTACCTCCTAGCGGGCGCCGCTGGCGGATGTGCTGGCGGATACGCCGGCCAGTGCCGCCGCCTTGCGCAACTCCTCGGCCGGATCGCAGCCCGGGACGACCTGCTTCCGGTCCTCGACGAGCGACCAGTCCGCGTCCATCGACGACTGCCTTTTCGCCGCCAGGACGTAGCGCCGGCAGGGCTCGATCTGGAGGACGAAGGATTTCTGCACCGTCCTTCTCGTGCCATGGCTGGGCGCGGCGACCAGCACCACCTGCCGAGCGCCGGGGGACAGCTGTACCGGTTCGCCGGGGCCGTCGAAATGCAGACTGCCGTCCACCGCAACGACCCGGACGGGATAGAGGCTGGCGTCCGTCCGGGTCAGGGGCACACCTTCGACGAAGGACAGCGGCCCGGACGCGCAACCCGACAGCACGACGATGGCTGCCGTTGCGGCGCACCGCGCCAGGGTCTTCCGAAGGCATTCATTCATGGCGGACCGTGAGGAGTGTTTTGGGCTAACTCAATTATCAGGCGGTCTTCTGACGCATCGAACCTGCTCGATGCCCGGCGTTGCCCCACCGTTCAGAGCACGCGCGGCAGGTCGCGCCTGACCGCCACGCGGTCGCCGAAGTCGAAGTGCCACCACTCGGTGCTGATGCCGTGAAAGCCCGCCTCGCGCATGGCCGCGCGCAGCCAGCCACGCTCGACGAGGTGCTCGGGCCTGAGCAGCCCCAGGGCCAGGTGTTCGGCCTCGTGGTCGGGGTGCGAGGCCAGCGTCATCTCGTCGAAGCCGCTGCCCATGTCGACCTCGCGGCCGTCCGGCCCCAGCACGGTCAGGTCCACGGCCATGCCGAAGCTGTGGATGGAGCCGCGCTCCGGGGGGGCGAGGTACATCGTCAGCGGCGTGCCCTGCAGCTCGTCCCACAGGCGCTGCTGCACGCGCTGCGGGCGCAGCGCGTCCAGCACCAGCAGCCGGTGGCCGGGGCGGCGTTCGAGCAGCCAGGCGGCGGCGTGCTCCAGCGCGTCGGCGGCCTCGCGGCGCAGCCAGTCGCAGGCGATGCCGTCGTAGACGGGGTGGCCGACGAAGTTGTCGGATGTGGCGTAGCGCAGGTCCACGGCGATGCCGTACCTCAGCGTGGCCAGGCGCCGGAAGTCCGGGTGGCTGGCGATGTCTTCGATGTGCAGGCTGTTCAAGGCAGGCGGGCCAGGTGCTCGTGGGCGGCGGCGGTGATGAATTTGACGAGGCGGCGTGCGGCCTGGCCCAGCGGCGCGCTGGCGGCGCTGAGCAGGTAGAGCTGCACGGGCACGGCCGGCGACAGGGAGCGCACGCGGACCCGGGTGGGGTCGGCGCTGGCGGCGGTGAAGGGGTCCACCAGGGTCATGCCGACGCCGGCCTCGACGAGGGCGCGCGCGAGCTGGTAGGTCTGCACGCTGATGCGGCTGGTCAGCGGCTGGCCCAGGGCCTCGCCGGCATGGTGTAGCAGCCCGGCCAGCGGGTCGTCGCTGTGCAGGCCGACGATCTCGGTGCGGATGTCGGCCAGGCCCAGCGGGCCTTCGCCCCTGGCCTCGGCGCTGCTCAAGGGGCACAGGGCCATCATGGTGCCGTTGGCGATGACCTCGGCCTTGATGCCGGGGTGGCGCGGGTCCTGCAGCGACAGTGCCAGGTCGGCTTCGCCCAGCAGCAGGGCCGACACGATCTCGCGCGTGTGGTGGGTGGCCAGCGAGCAGTTGGCGTGTGGGTAGGCCTTGCACCATGGCGTCATCGCGGCCGGCACGATGGCCGTCGCCAGCGCCGGCGTGGCGACCAGGCGCACCTGCTCGCTCTCGCCGCTCTTCAGGTTGGCCGCCAGGCGCCGGATGCCGACCAGGTCGCGGTTGAGCTTGTCGATCTCGACGAACAGGCGCTGGGCCTCGGGCGTCGGATAGAGCTTGCCGCGCACGCGGTCGAACAAGGCCATGCCGAGCTGCAGCTCGCAGTGCTGCAGCACCTTGGTCACGGCCGGCTGCGAGATGTGCAGCAACTGTGCGGCACCGCTGATGGTGCCGGCCTGCATGATGGCGTGGAAGACCTCGATGTGGCGGAGCCTCATTTTCGGTAGACGCCTTCAAAGTCCACCGAGCCGTTGGGCGCCATCTTGAAGCCCACCACGTCCTTGCGGATGGGGATGTAGACGGTGGAGTGCGCCATCGTGATCCAGGGACGCTCGTGCTTGAAGATCTCCTGCGCCTTCTCGTAGAGCGCGTTGCGCTTGGCCGCGTCGGGCGTGGCGCGGGCCTCGTCGATGAGCTTCTCGAACTGGGCGTTGCAGAACTTGATGCCGTTCTTGTTCGCGGCGCAGCTCAGGTTGGGCGTCAGGAACTCGTCGGCGTCGCCGGTCTCGCCGCTCCAGCCGCTCATGTAGACGTTGTGCTCGCCGTTGTTGGCGCGCTTGAGGTACTCGCCCCACTCGTAGGTCTTGATGTTGGCCTTGACGCCGATCTTGGCCCAGTCCTGCTGGATGAGCTGGGCCATCAGCTGGCCGTTGGGGTTGGTGGGACGCTGCACGGGCAGGGCCCAGAGGTCGATCTCGAAGCCCTTCGGATAGCCGGCCTTGGCCAGCAAGGCCTTGGCGCGGGCGGGGTCGAACTCGTTCTTCAGCTTCTTGTTGTAGCCCGGCACGGCCGGCGGGAAGGCGCTGACCGCCTGCATCGCGTCGCCGCGCGCGAACAGCGCCTTGAAGATGGCGTTGCGGTCGATGGCGATGTCCAGGGCCTCGCGCACCTCGCGCTTGTCGGTGGGCGGCTTCTTCAGGTTGAAGCTCAGGTAGGAGATGTTGAGCGCCTGGATCTTCTCGATGCTGACGTTGGCGTTGCCGGCCAGGGAGGCGACGTCCACGTCGCGCAGGGCCGCCGCCACGTGGCATTCGCCGGCGGCAACCTTCTGCACGCGCACGTTGGGCTCGCGGCTGATGCTGAAGATCAGCATCTTCGTGCGCTGCTTGCTGCCCCAGTAGTCGGGGTTGGCCTCCATGCGCAGCACGTCGTCCTTGGCGTAGCTCTTGAAGCGGAACGGGCCCGTGCCGACCGGCTGCACGTTGATCTGCGAAGCCTTGCCCGCCTTCAGCAGCTGTGCTGCGTACTCGGCGGACTGGATGCTCGCCCAGGCGAAGGCGAAGTTCGCCACGAAAGTCACGTTGGGCTGGCGCAGGCGGAAACGAATTGTGCGGTCGTCGATCTTGTCGATGCCCTCGATCAGCTTCGCCAGGCCTAGGTTCTGCGGGTAGACGAAGTTGGCCGGGAACGCCTTGTTGAACGGAAGGTTGGGGTCGATGAAGCGGCTGAAGGTGAACAGCACGTCGTCGGCGTTGAAGTCCCGCGTCGGCTTGAACCAGGGCGTGCTGTGGAATTTCACGCCCTCCCTGAGCTTGAAGGTGAAGCTGCGGGCGTCGGGGGAGATCTCCCAGCTCGTGGCCAGGCGCGGCGAGAGCTCGGTCGAGGGGCGCTTGAAGCCCAGCAGGCTGTCGAACAGCTGGTTGCTGACGGTGTTGGTACTGGCGCTGTCCCACATGCCGGGGTCGAAGCCCTCCGGGCTGGCATCCGCGCAGTAGATCAGGGGCTTGCCCTGGGCCTGGGCCGACGGCTGCGCCGCCAGTGCCAGGAGGGTCAGCAGGGCGATGGACAAGGGCTTCATCACGGACGTTTTCATAGCGGGAGACGGCTCGGATTGTTTGTAGTCGAGCCGGCTCAGACAAGGGTTCGGGCGGCCGGGCGGCATAACCCAAACTTATACCTCCTGGAGGCCCCCTAGTTCGTAACGTTTGGCGACGGTCCCTGGGCGGCGCCAGCGCCAGAATCCATGCCGCCCTGTCGGGCTCCAGTAGTAACGCAGTGCAGCAAGGCCTTGCTGCAAGGACTCCTTTGTCATGACCGACCCCAAGCGCCGCAAGTTCCTCCAGTATTCCGCCGCCCTGAGCGGCACCTTGCCGCTTGCCGGATGCGGAGGCGGCGCGTCAGGCGTGACCGAGCTGCCCACGGCGCAGCCCGACGGTTCGGTCACGCTGCCCAGCACCCCCGTTCCCCCCCCCC